>JAESFV010000003.1_pt1 | contig 916214 bp, 769 predicted proteins | sample 9269471 | NCBI WGS metagenome assembly JAESFV01 (sample SAMN14502647, study PRJNA617108) | algae metagenome | isolation source: Symplocastrum torsivum CPER-KK1 and co-occurring heterotrophs from... | place: USA: Central Plains Experimental Range, Colorado | collected 2001-01-01
TGAAAGCCGCCCGGCCCCTCGACACGTCGCTTGCTACGCCCGTCGTTGACTGCACGCGGCGGGCCGGTGTCTCTGACCCTCTCCCCTCGGGGGAGAGGGCCGCGGCGAAGCACGCGGGGTGAGGGGGTGAACCACGCACCGAGACGACCCTGAGTCCGTCGCTCACTTCCTGCCCGCCGGGCCGACCCCGAACCCGGCGGCCCGGGCCTGGTCGCGGACGACCGCTCTCAGCGCCTCGTCGAGCGCCTGGTCGGCGGCCGGGCGCGGCTGCTTGGCCCGGTCGGTGTCCAGCTTCCGTTGCCGCTGGGCGGTCAGGTCGGTGATCTGCTTCTGGAGCGCGGCCCGCTCGTCCGCCTTCTTCTGCACGTAGGCCGCCCGCTCGCCGGTCGGGAGCTTCTTCAGCTCGTCCGGCAGGTCGGCCTCGGGGAGCTTGGCCAGGTCGAACGACTTGTCGTCCTTCATCTTGTCAATGAGATCCCAGCGGGAGTTCCGATACAGGTCTCCGGCCTTCGCGGCGGCCCGGCCGAGGGCGGCCGAGGCGCCGGCCCCGGGGGCGGCGGGGGCGGCCTTCGCCGCGTTCGCGTCCTGCTCCCGCTGGTTCTCCAGCCGGGCCTTCCCCTCGCCGCCGTAGGCGAGGTAGGTTCTGCCGAGGTCGTCGCCGAGCTTCAGGATCTGGTCGTCGAACTCGGTCCTCGCCACCACCTCCTTCACGGCCCTGCTCTGGTCGATGTTCAGCGCCTTCCCGGCACACTTGTCGGCGAACATCGACCACCCGCGGGCCTCGTGGCTGTCGCCCCGGCCGCAGTAGATGGTGTTGATGACCACGCCCCGGCTGAGGGCCAGGCCGGCGGCCTGGTCGAGCGTCACCTCGCGGTCCTGGTCCACCCCCTCGTTGCCGCATACGAACACCAACCTCAGCGCGCCCGGCGTCGCCGACCACGGCTGCTCCAGGAGGGCCGACTTGGTGACGCGCGCGACCAGTTCCGTGCCGCCGCGGGTGCGGAGGGTGTTGAGCGCCTTGTACACGTCGTCGAGGTCGGTGGTGAGGTCGAGTTCCTTCCTCACCCACCCGCTCACCGGCGAGTAGTTGTCGTTGCCGTAGCTGTAGAGGGCGACGCGCAGGTCGGGCGTCGGGCGGAGGCGGGCCAGCTCGTTGACCACGTCCCAGAGCTTGATCTTGGCCGAGTCGATGAGCCCGTCCATGCTGTTGGACGTGTCCAGGCACAGCACGAGGTCGATGGCCCGGGGTGCGGCGGCCGGGCGGGCGGGTACGACCGGCTCCTGGGCCCGGGTGGGGGCCGGGCCGGCGAGGGCCAGCGGGAGGGCGGCCAGGACGGCACACGTCAGCAGGCGGGACGCGGCGGACATGCGGAACCTCCGGTCGGGTGGAGCCTTCCACCATTCAACCGGATTCTAACAGGGCTACCCTGGTGGGGGCGTAACGTCTTGGTAACGGCGGCGGGTTACGACAGCTCGGCGATCGGCCGGCCGGACGGCAGCACCGCGATCGGCCGGCCGTTGTTCAGGTAGTTCGCGGTGGTGTCCACGCCGAGGTGGGCGTACACGGTGGCCAGCACGTCCTGGGGAGTCTTTGGGTTGGCCTTCGGGAAGGCGCCCTTCTCGTCCGACTCGCCGACCACCCGGCCGCCGACTACCGGCCCGCCCGCGAGTGCCGCGCTGAACACGTTCGGGTAGTGGTCCCGGCCGGCGTCGGTGTTCACGCGCGGCGTGCGGCCGAACTCGCCCCAGGCCAGCACCAGCGTCGTGTCGAGCAGCCCGCGGGCGTCCAGGTCTTCGATCAGTGCCGAGTAGGCCCGGTCCCAGCGCGGTAGGAAGCCTTCCCGGAGCGACTCGAAGCCCTTCACGTGCGTGTCCCACCAGCGCAGGTCCACGGTCACGATCCGCACCCCGGCCTCGACCAGCCGGCGGGCCAGGAGCATCCGCTGCGCCCAGTTCGGCGCCCCGCACCGGTTCGCCGCCTTCGGGTCGAACGCCGGCAGGAACCCGTAGCGCTCGCGGACCGCCGCCGGCTCCTTGTCGAGGTCGAAGGCGTCGCGGGCGGCGGGGGACGTGAGGATGTCCCACGCCCGGCTCTGGAAGCGGTCGAGGGCGTCGAACTGGCCGGAGGTGTCGGCGTCGCGGCGGAGGGTGTCGAAGCGGGTGAGCAGGGAGCGCCGGTCGCCGATGCCGTCGGCGGACACACCGGCCGCCAGACTGAAGTTCGGAATCCGGAACGGGCCGGGGTTGGCGGGGTCGGCCTGCGTCTCGAACGGCTTGTGCGCCACGCCGAGGTACGCCGACCCGGCGCCCGGCACCTGCCTCGGGATCATTACGTAGGCCGGCAGGTGCGGCGTCAGATGCCCCAGCTGTTTCGACACGACCGAGCCGACGCTCGGGTGGACGTTCTCGTCCGGTGCGGGGCCGGAGTTGTAGCCCGTGAAGCAGATCTGGTCGCCGGTGCTGTGCCCCGCGTCGTGGTGGTGGAGGCTGCGGACGATCGACCACTTCCGCATGACCCGGGCCGACATCGGCAGCAGGTCCGACAGCCGGACACCCGCGACCGGCGTGGCGATCGTGCCGAACTCGCCCCTGACCTCGGCGGGCGCGTCCGGCTTGGGATCCCAGGTATCGTGGTGGCTCGGCCCGCCGCGCATCCACAGCAGGATCACCGAGTTGGGCTTTGAGGCCGGGCGCGCGTCGGCCCGCAGCACGTCGGCCAGGCCGAGGCCCGCGGCGCCGAGGAGTCCGGCCTTCACGAACCCGCGGCGGTCGGTGCGGAGGACGCGGCGGAAGTCGGCACAGCCGATGGGCGTGGGCATCGGGGCGGCCCCGGAACGGGGAAGGAGGCGGGACGAGCCGGCGGGATCGGACGGCGGGCAGAACACTCCCACGGTAGCACCCGACCCCGGCCGACGCCAGCGAAATCGCCCCCCCCGTCGCCGGCCGGGCGGCCCGGGCTACAACTGACGCATCACCCCTGTCCCGGGAGCGGTTATGAAGGGCAACGACCAGGTCATCGACGCGCTGAACCGCGCCCTGACGATCGAGCTGACGGCGATCAACCAGTACTTCATCCAGTCGAAGATGTGCAAGAACTGGGGCTTCCTGAAGCTGGCGGGGAAGCACTACGAGGAGTCGATCGGCGAGATGAAGCACGCCGACAAGATCATCGAGCGCATCCTGTTCCTGGACGGCGTCCCGGAGATCGGCCGGTACGACGTGATCCGGGCCGGGGCGGACGTGAAGGAGCAGTTCGAGGTCGACCTGAAGCTGGAGTCGAGCGGGGTGGCCGCTTACAACGAGCTGGTGAACCTGTGCATCCAGGTGAAGGACAACGGCACCCACAAGCTGGCGCTGGAGATCCTGCACGACTCCGAGGAGCACGTGGACTGGCTCGAAACTCAGCTCAACATCATCGCTACGATTGGCCTGGAGAAGTACCTGGCCGAGCACCTCTTCAACGGCGACGACGACTGATGGCTGGCCGCCGCGGAGGCGTGTTCAAGCCCACCGCAGCGCCACAGCTGTGGCCCGCCGAGGGGTAATGTGCCATGACCCGCCCTCTCCTCGCGGCCGTCGTCCTCGCCCTCGGCGCGCCCCCTGTCGTTGCGGGGCCGCCGAACGTGTTGTTCGTCGCGGTGGACGACCTCAACGACTGGGTCGGCTGCCTCGGTGGGCACTCGCAGGCGCTCACCCCGAACCTCGACCGCCTCGCCGCCCGCGGCACCGTCTTCACCAACGCCCACTGCCAGGCTCCGCTCTGCAACCCCTCGCGGACCAGCCTCCTCACCGGCCTCCGCCCCACCGCCACCGGCGTCTACGGACTCGCGCCGGGCTTCCGCGCTGCGCCCGCCACCCGCGACCGCGTCACCCTGCCGCAGACGTTCACCCGCGCCGGCTACTTCACCTACACCTGCGGAAAGGTCTACCACGACGGGTCCGTCGCCCCGAAGGACCGCCCCGCCGAGTTCGCCGAGTGGGGGCCGGCGCCGGGGATGGGCCGGCCGCCGGCGCGGTTCGCCCGCCTCCCCGGCACCCCGCACCCCCTCATGGACTGGGGGCCGTTCCCCGCCCGCGCCGAGGATGCCGCCGACCACCAGATCGCCGACGCCGCCGTCGCCGCCCTGGCCCGCGCGCCGCGGGACCGGCCGTTCTTCATCGCCTGCGGGTTCCGTCTGCCGCACGTTCCCTGCTTCGCCCCGTCGGCGTGGTTCGACAAGTTCCCCGCGGACCAGTTGAGGATGCCGCCGGTGAAGGCCGACGACCGGGCCGACACGCCGCGGTTCTCGTGGTACCTCCACTGGAAGCTCCCCGAGCCCCGACTGAGTACGCTCGAAGCCGCCGGCGAGTGGCGGCCGCTCGTGCGGGCGTACCTCGCCGGCACCGCGTTCATGGACCACCAACTCGGCCGCGTCCTCGACGCGCTGGAGAAGACGGGCCGCGCCGCGGACACGGTCGTGGTGGTCTGGAGCGACCACGGCTACCACCTCGGCGAGAAGGGGATCACCGGCAAGAACTCGCTCTGGGAGCGCTCGACCCGCGTGCCGCTGGTGTTCGCCGGCCCCGGGGTCGGGCGCAACGCCCGCTGCGGCCGCCCCGCCGAACTGCTCGACTTGTACCCGACGCTCCTCGAACTCGCCGGCCTCCCAGCGCGCACCGACCTGGACGGGCTGTCGCTCGTGCCCCAACTGAGGAACCCGGCGGCGGGGCGGGAGCGGCCGGCGCTGACGACGCACAACCCGGGGAACCATGCGGTCCGGTCCGAGCGGTGGCGCTACGTCCGCTACGCGGACGGGAGCGAGGAACTGTACGATGTGGTCGCGGACCCGAACGAGTGGGACAACCGGGCCGCCGACCCGACGCTCGCGGCGGTCAAGCGTGAGCTGGCGAAGTGGCTGCCGACGCGGGAGGAGCCCCACGCCCCCGGCAGTGCCCAGCGAGTGCTGACCTACGATGCGGCAACCGGGGCGGTGACGTGGGAGGGAAGCCCGGTGCGGTCGGACGACCCGGTCCCGACGCCGTAACGCCTCGGGGCTGGGTATTGAGCGGCGCGGTGTCGGCCCACCGGCGGCTCGGTGCCGGAACTCGGAGGTCGGGCGGAGGGCAAGGGCACCGGGCTCACCGCCCACGTCGAGCGGTTCTGGCTTACCCTCCGCCACCGGTGTGCCCGGTTCGTGCGGAAGCCCCTCTCGTTCCCCGCGTGCGAGAGGAACCACCTCGGGGCGCGGTGGCACTTCATCCGACTCCACAGCCTGTGCCCTCAGAAGGGCCGCTGCCCGCCGGAACCCGGGGCGAGGGGGCGGGACTGGCCGGTCCCGCTCCCCTCGCTTACCTCACGCCTTCGCCGGGTGCCCGGCCGTGTCCTTGATCCGCATGCCGTAGAAGCTGCGGTGCACGAAGAAGGCCGAGACCACCAGGAACACCGCCGACAGGACGTGCGCCAGTTCCGACCCGCGGGTGTGGGTCAGCTCGACGGCCAGCTCCACCGCCAGCAGGCCGAACAGCGTCGTGAACTTGATGATCGGGTTCAGGGCCACGCTCGACGTGTCCTTGAACGGGTCGCCGACCGTGTCCCCGACCACGCAGGCGTCGTGGAGCGGGGTGCCCTTCGCCTTCAGCTCGGTCTCGACGATCTTCTTGGCGTTGTCCCAGGCGCCGCCGGCGTTGGCCATGAAGATGGCCTGGTACAGCCCGAACAGCGCGATGCTGATCAGGTAGCCGATGAAGAAGTACGAGTCGAGGAACGCGAACCCGAGGGTGGAGAAGAACACCACCAGGAAGATGTTGAACATCCCCGCCTGGGCGTACCTCGTGCAGATCTCCACCACCTTCTTCGAGTCCTCGGTGCTGGCCTTCGTCACCGTCTCGTCCAGCCTGATGTTCGCCTTGATGAACTCGACCGCCCGGTAGGCTCCGGTGCTCACCGCCTGCGTGCTGGCCCCGGTGAACCAGTAGATCACCGCGCCGCCGGCGATCAGCCCGAGCAGGAACAGCGGGTTCAGGATCGACAGGTTCACCACCAGCTCCGGCTTCAGCCCCTGGGTCAGCCCGACGATGATGGCGAAGATCATCGTCGTCGCCCCGACCACCGCCGTCCCGATCAGCACCGGCTTGGCCGTGGCCTTGAACGTGTTCCCGGCCCCGTCGTTCTTCTCCAGGTTGTCCTTGGCCGTCTCGAAGTCCGGGTCGAACCCGAAGTCCCGCCGCACCTCCTCGCGGACCCCCGGGACGGTCTCGATCGTGCTGAGCTCGTACACGCTCTGGGCGTTGTCCGTCACCGGGCCGTAGCTGTCCACGGCGATGGTCACCGGCCCCATGCCGAGGAACCCGAAGGCCACCAGCCCGAAGGCGAACACCGCCGGGGCGAGCATGAACTGGCTGGGGATGAGCGTGCTGATCCCGTAGGCGACGCCCATGAGCCCCAGGATGGTCATGCCGATCCAGTAGGCGCTGAAGTTCCCGGCCACGAACCCGCTGAGGATGTTCAGCGACGCCCCGCCCTGCCGGCTGGACGTGACCACCTCGCGGACGTGCCCGCTCTCGGTGCTGGTGAACACCTTCACCAGCTCGGGGATGACCGCCCCCGCGAGCGTCCCGCAGGTGATGATCGTCGACAGCTGCCACCACAGGTCGGTGTTCCCCCGCACGTCCGGGATGAGCAGGTACGACACGGCGTAGGTGAGGGCCACCGAGACGATCGAGGTGATCCAGACGAGGAACGTGAGCGGCGCCTCGTAGTTGAAGTCCTTGGCCTCGCCGTACTTGGCCTTGGCCCGGGCCTCGTTGATGAAGTACGACGCGGCCGACGCCACCACCATCATCACCCGCATCATGAAGATCCACACCAGCAGCTGGATCTGCATCGTCGCGTCGGGCACGGCGAGCAGGATGAACGTGATGAGCGCCACCCCGGTGACGCCGTAGGTCTCGAACCCGTCGGCCGAGGGGCCGACCGAGTCGCCGGCGTTGTCGCCGGTGCAGTCGGCGATCACGCCGGGGTTGCGGGCGTCGTCCTCCTTGATCTTGAACACGATCTTCATGAGGTCGGCGCCGATGTCGGCGATCTTGGTGAAGATGCCCCCCGCCACCCGCAGGGCCGCGGCGCCGAGGCTCTCGCCGATGGCGAAGCCGATGAAGCACGCCCCGGCCAGGCTGCCGGGGATGAACATCAGGATGATCAGCATCAGCAGCAGCTCGACCGAGATGAGGAGCATGCCGATGGAGATGCCGGCCTTGAGCGGGATGGCGTAGCACGGGTACGCCTTGCCGGTGAGGGCGGCGAAGGCGGTCCGGCTGTTGGCGAACGTGTTCACCCGGATGCCGAACCACGCCACCCCGTAGCTCCCCAGGATGCCGATCACGCTGAACAGCAGGATGATCCCGACCCGGTCGGGCGGGAACCCGTGCTGCGACTGCCCGGTGGCCGGGTCGGTGTAGGTGGTCAGGTAGCCGAAGTAGACGGCGATGATCGCCCCGATGAACAGCCAGAGGACGGCGAGGAACTTCCCCTGGGTGAACAGGTACGTCTTGCACGTCTCGTAGATGAGCTCGCTCACCGCCCGCATGCTGGAGTGGACCGGCATGTTCTTCAGCTGGTTGTACGCGACCAGCCCGAACACCAGCCCGGCGGCCGACACCACCAGCCCGAGGAACAGGAGATCCCGCCCGCCGACCGAGCCGCCCAGGAACTTGGTCTGGTTCAGGTCCGGGAGGACGAGACTGGCTTCCCCCCCGCCCTTCTTCGGCGCCGGGTCGCCCTGGCCGGGGGTCGCGGCCTTGCCCGGGTCGCCCGCCGCGGCGAGGGCGGGGCCGGCGGCCAGTAGCAGGGCTAGGACGGCGGCGGCGCGGCCCGCGGGCCGTCCGGTCCGCTGGCCGGGAGAGGCGTCGGTCGTCATGTCACGAGTTCCTGCGGGACACGGGAGGGCGAGTCGCAGAGCCGCCCCGACGGGTCGGGGTCCGCATAGGGTAAACGCTCGGCGCGGGCGGAGCAACACCCGGGAAAGGGGAAGACGCGGGAGCCGTCCGCGGCCCGCGGCCGCCTGGGGCAGCTGTTCCACACAGCGGGCTGTCAACGCAGTTCGACGTGCAGGCCGGCCGCTCCCTGTCGGTCGCGGCTCGTGAGGTGACCGATTCCCCCATTGGGTTTGTGGCGCGGGCGGCGGACGCCGCGTCACGCCAGGGCGAACGCCCGGCAGAAGTCCCACACCGCCGCCACCCCGTCCACCCGGCCCGAGGCGGGGCCGGCGATGCGGTGGTTCAGCTGAGCCTTCCCGCCCGGCCAGTGGTGGCCGAGCCCGTCGATGGTCGTCGCACGGAACGGCACCGGCCCCGGGTACACGTCCGTCCGTACCCCGTCCGCGTCGGGGCCGGCCACCGGGTCGGGCGAGCAGCCGATGACCCCGGCCCAGCGGGCCAGCGTCTCGGCGACCGGGCGGCGGCGGACGAGCCGGTGCTTCCACGGGCTGCGCACGTCGCCCCCGCGGACCGGGGCGAGCGGGTCGGCGGCCCCGATCAGGTAGAGCGTCGGCACCGGCCGGGCCGCGCGGAAGCCGGCGGGGACGCGGCAGTACCCGGCCACCGGGGCGACGGCGGCGACCCGGTCGCTCAACTCGGCCGCGACCCGGAACGCCATCGCCGCCCCATTCGAGAAGCCGGTAACCGACACCCGCCGCGGGTCGGCCCCGGCGCGGGCGGTGGCGTCGGCGATGACCTGGCTCAGGAAATCCAAGTCGTCTTCGGAGTGCGGAGTGTGGAGTGCGGAGTGCGGAGCTGAGGAACTGTCGAGTAGGTCTTCGTCCGTGCCTTCGCTCCGTACTCCGCACTCCGTACTCCGCACGTTCCACAGCGGCGGGTTCGTGAGGAACTTCGGGGGCTGGGTGCGGTCGGGGGGGAGGGCGTCGGGGAGGGCCAGGGCGAAGCCCTCCCGGGCGGCGGCGGCCGACCAGCCGGTCTCGCTGTCGGCCCAGGCGGCGGTCCCGCCGGCCCCGTGGAGGACGACCACGAGTGGTGGGGGGGCCGGCCCCGGCGGCGGGGCGAACAACAGGTACTCGCGGTCGTCGCCGCCGACGGTCAGGGTCACACGGGTGAGCAGGGGACCGCCTCCGCGGGCTACTTCGACAGCGGTTCGACGTGGGCGAAGAACGCGGCGGCGGTGTCCGCCTTGCCCCGGTGGACCACCGACCCGACGTACCCGGTGTCCCCGACGATCACCCGCCGGGTGACCGCGACCGGCGCGTCCGGGCCGGTCGCGGCCTCGGTTTCCTTCCCCGGCTCGCCGAGCCACCGAACCGTCCTGGCCGGCACGGCGTCGCCCTGGCCGAGGGTGTCCACGAGGGCGGCCACCCGGACCAGCTCCCGGTCGCGGTCGGCGGCGCTCGTGGCCGGGGTGAACTTGACCACCGCCACCACGTACTTCGAAACCCCGAACGACTCGGTGTGCTCGAACGTCCGGACGCTCTGGACCGTGGCCGACCTGAACGCGACCGCCCCGTCGCGCACGGGGCCGGGGAAGTACGCCTTCACGAACCCGTCCTTGCGGAACTCCCTCCACCCGGCCGGGACAGCGACCTTACCACCCCCGGAGGCATCGTCCCCGTCGTTCTGCCTCTTCTTCTCGTCCGCGAGCCGCTTTTCGAGGGTGTCGTTGCGGGCCCGCGCGTCCTGGGCGGCCGTCCGGATTCGATCGACGGCGTAGTACAGGCCGACCCCACCACCCCCGCAGCAGGTGAGCAGGATGAACCCGCCGCCCAGCAGGATCAGGGCGAGCGACGGCCCCTTCTTCCTCGGCCCGCCGCGCCCCCGCGTGTGGTCGTCGTCCTCCAGGTCGTCCTCGTCGCGCGGGCGGGGACGGCGGGGGCGGTCGCCGCGGTCCGGCGGGGCGTCATCGTCCCGCCGCCGGCGCTCCCGGTCGCCGCGCTCCCCCCGTTCCCGCTCGCCCCGCTCGCCTCGATCAGCCCGGTCACGGCCGCGCTCCCCCCGGCCGCGGGCGGGATCGGCGGAGGACACCGCCGCCCCGAAGTTGAAGGCGCCCCCGGCGCTGGTGGGGGGTGGGGGGGCGGGCGGTTCGGGCGGCGTGGCCGGGCGGGGTTCGCCGGAGGGTTGCGGCGGCGCGGCGCCGAAGTCGAACGGGGTGCCGGACGCGGCCGGGGCGGGCGGGCGAGAGGGAACCGGCGGAGGTTCCGGCGCCGCGGCCGCCGGGACGGCCATCACCGCCTGGCACTTCGGGCACTTCACCTTCTTACCGGCGGCCGCGTCCGGCGCGTTTAGCCGGGTCTGGCAGTTGTCGCACAGGACCGGGATGGGCATCGAGGGACTCCGCGGGGGCGTTGCCGTCGATTCTAGCGGGCCGAGGGGTTGCGTGACTACGCACCGCGGGTGACGCTGACGGAGGGCAGGAGCCTGCTCCCCTGGGCTCGGGCGGTAACGCCGCTGACGGCACCGCCGGTGGCAAGCCGCGGGAGGTCGGAGCCGGCCGTCTGGGCAGTGCGGCGATAACCTGCTCTCAGGAAGGCCAGGTCGCGGCGGGCCTGGCGGCAGCGACGACGCCCTCACCCACTGCCGCGCCGGTGGCGCCGCACGTCCGCGGCTCTGTGCGGTCAATCTCCTCCCCGGGAAGTCGTGATGCCCGACCCCCTCTCCCTCAACTACCTCCCGACCCTTCCCCGTCGTAAAGACTGGCGTATCGGCTGCGCCGGGGCCGGGTTCATCATGCGCGACTGCCACCTTGTCGCGTACCGGAACGCCGGGTTCAACCCCGTCGCCATCGCCTCCCGGAGGGTCGAGACCGCCCGGGAGGTGGCCGCGGCCCGCGGCGTCCCGGCCGTCTACGCCACCCTCGACGACCTGCTCCGGGACGAGGCGGTCGAGATCCTCGACGTGGCCGTGCCGCCGGACGCCCAGCCGGACCTGATCCGCCGGGCGGTCGAACTGGGCCGCGGCCGGCTCCGCGGCATCCTCGCCCAGAAGCCGCTTGCGCTGTTCGTCCGCGACGCCCGCGACCTCGTGACTCGCTGCGCCGACGCGGGGGTCGTCCTCGCAGTCAACCACAACATGCGGTTCGACCAGTCGGTGCGGGCCGCGAAGGACGTCCTCGACCGCGGGTGGCTCGGCGAGCCGGTGCTGGCGACGATCGACATGCGCGCCGTCCCCCACTGGATGCCGTGGGCCGAGGGGCTGCCGTCGCTCTCCACCTTCGTCATGAGCATCCACCACCTGGACACCTTCCGCTACTGGCTCGGCACCCCGGACCGCGTCCTCGCCAGCACCCGCCCCGACCCGCGCACCCGCTTCCCCCACCGCGACGGCATCAACCTGTACATCCTGGAGTACGACCGCGGCCCCCGCGCCAGCGCCTGGGACGACGTGTGGGCCGGACCCCGGGGTGCGAGTGCGGGTGTGAGTGCGAGTGAAGACACCGCCTCGGCTTCCACTCACACCCACACTCACACTGCCCACTCGATCCGCTGGCGCGTCGAGGGCACCGCCGGCCTGATGCAGGGGACGATCGGCTGGCCGAAGTACCCGGCCCGGGAGCCGAGCACGCTGGAGTTCTGGAGCGAGGCCGTCCCCGGCGGGTGGCACCGGCCGCGGTGGGACGAGGTCTGGTTCCCGGACGCCTTCGTCGGCACGATGGCCCAGCTGCTCGTCGCCGTCGAGGACGGGACCGAGCCCGAGGTCGGCGGCCGCGACAACGTTGAGACGATCGCCCTGTGCGAGGCCGTGCTCGCCGCCGCGACCGAACACCGCGTCACCACCGTCCGCGAGTTCCTGGCGGGGGCGTAGGATGTCGCTGGAAGAGAATCCAGACACCCGCGCCTACTACGTCCCCGCCCGCCGCCGGCTGGAGGATGCCAGGGTTCTCCTCAAGTGCTACCGCTACGACGGGGCTCGGTATCTGGCGGGGTTTGCGGTCGAGTGCGTGCTGAAAGCGCTGATCCTCGTCAACAGCACACCGAAGGAACGACCGACCCTGGTGGCGCGGTTGAAAGGAGAGATCGGGCACGACCTGGACGGCGGAGCGGATCGGGGGTGCGCGATGAGACGGGAGTACGCGACGGACCAAGTCACCCGGCGGGTCGAAAAGAAGATTCGGGACCAATACCTGCCTGCTCACCCGCGAGCCGCGGTCCAGGCCTACCGGTACAACGGGTGGTCGATCCGGGTACGGGTCATCGACCCAGATTTCGAGGGGAGATCCCTCGTTGCCCGCGACAACGAGTTCGTTCCGATCCTGAAGGCGCTCGACGAGAGCGTCCAGGACCGGGTCACGATGCTGTTACTGCTGACGCCCGAAGAGAGCCAACGCTCTGATCTGAGCCAGGAGTTCGACGAGTTTGGTCCGTCGACCGTCCGCTAACCGTCCGCCGGAAACCGCATGCCCCTGCCCGACCTTCGGATCGCCCAGGCCGTTCTCCTCGCCGACGCCCGCGGGGTGCGGGTCGTCGCCCGGTCGGACGGGTTTGATGAGCCCGAGGCCGAGCGGCTCGCCGTCCTGTTCGGCCGGCCGCCGGTCGGCGTGGCCTGCCCGCTCGCCCACTTCGCTCACCCGTTCGGGCCGGCCGGCGTGGCGGTCGTCCAGGTCGCGGACCGGCCGGGGGGGGCGCTCGGGCTCCGCTTCCTGGTTCTCGCCGCCGACCTGTACCGCCACCTCGGCGACCCGTTCGCCGTCGCCGACCGCTTCCCCGCGGACTGGTCCGCCGGCGGCACGCTTCCGATGCTCGAATGGCCGCCCGCCCCGCTGCCGCCGCGCACGGTCGCGGGCCTTCAGGGCGTGCTGAAGGCGTGCGACCCGGCGGCCGAGGAAATGGCCCTCCTGCTCGGCAGCACGCAGGTGCTGGTGGACGGCGGGCGGGTGCTGCTCGAACGCCCCGAGCCCGCCGACCAGCTGATGCGCCGGCTGTGGCAGCTCCTCCCGGACAAGGCCCGGGCCGGGCTCTGGCCCGCCTCGTTCGCCTTCGGCACCGACCTGGCGTTCGACGTGGCCGCGCTCCCGGCCCTCCCCCCGGACCCGACCGGCGTCCGGCACACCGAGGAGGGGTTGAAGGGCTACCCCCCGGGGAACTACGAACACCGCCTCCAGGCCGCGGTCGAAGCCGGCGACCAGCGGGAACTGAACTCGCTCCTCGCCCGCCGGACCGGGAACGAGACGATCCGCCTCGGGCTCACCATCATCGCCGGGGCGGTCGTCCTCGCGGCCGTGTTCAAGTTCGTCCTGTAGGTTGACCCGATGCCCACCGACGAGCGCGTCCTGGTGATCCCCGCCGCCCACCTCCGGGCGGCCGGCGACTTCCGCGGCTTCCGCCCGGCCGACGAGGTGTACCGAACGGCCCTCCTCGACCCGGCCGCCTTCTCGTTCCGCCCCCGGTCCGAGGTCGAAACCGACCCCTCGTACCTTCAGCTGATCCCCTACGTCGTCCTCCGCAGCGGGGCGGACCTGTTCCACTACCGGCGGGGGAAGGCCGGCACAGAGACCCGACTGACGGCGCTCCGGTCGGTCGGCGTGGGCGGGCACATTTCCGAGGCGGACGCGGCCGGCGGCGCCGACCCGTATCGGACCGGGATGCTCCGCGAACTGACCGAGGAAGTGGAGCTCGGCGGCCCCTACGCGGAACACTTCCTCGGCTTCATCTACGACCCGTCCACCCAGGTCGGGACGGTCCACCTGGGCGTCGCCCACGTCTTCGACTTACCGGCCCCGACCGCCCGGCCGCGCGAGGCCGCCCTGGCGGACGCGGGGTTCGCGCCGCTGGCCGCCCTGCTCGCCGACCGCGACCGGTTCGAGACGTGGTCCCGGTTCGTGCTGGACGAACTCACCCCCGGCGGCGGAACCGCGCCGCCCGGCCCGGGATAGCCGCGGGCGACCCGTCAACTGGGGTTGCCGCGGGCCGGCGGATCGCGTTTGCTGGGGGAAGACCACCCGAGGACGACGTATGGGAATGCAGGACTACACCGCGCACCAGCAGAAGATCATCAAGCGGTATTATCAGAACATCGACCAGATCTCGCTCCAGCGGCTCGCCGAGCTGGTGGCCGACCTGTACCTGGCGACCGGGAAGAAGCAGGACAAGCTGTGGGAGTCGGCCGAGGCGTGCATGTCCAAGCTCGGCGTCGCCCGGGCACGCATCGACCACCTCCTCGCCCAGAAGAAGCCCGAGCAGGTGGCCAACCTCGTCAAGGAACTGATGGGGAAGGACTGAGGCCCGCCGGCGGCGCTGCCCCGCTGCGGCCGGGGCGCCCAGCGGCCTACCGCCGGCCGACGAAGGCGTGGCGGTCGATGTGGTACTCGGCGATCTTGGCGGTCATGCTCCGGCGGCAGTAGCCGCACAGCTTGGCCGCCCGGCCGACGTGGCCCCGCGTCTTCTTCAACGCCCGCCGGATGTACTGCCGCTCCAGCCGGGCGGTCACGTCGCGGAGGATGTCCTTGAGCGGCCGCCCCAGGTCCGCCCGGACCGTCACCGGGCCGGCCGTGGCCCGGGTCACCTCGGGGGGGAGGTGTGCGGCCTCGATCACCGGCCCGGGGTGGACCACGCACGCCCGCTCGACGGCGTTCTCCAGCTCGCGGATGTTCCCCGGCCACGGGTAGCGGCCGAGCCGGTCGAGAGCCTCGGCCGACGGCCGCTTCAGCGCCGACCCCGGGCGGGCGTACTTCCGGCAGAAGTGTTCGACGAGCAACGGGATGTCGTCCGCCCGGGCGCGGAGGGGCGGGAGGTCGAGCCGGACGACGTTGAGCCGGTAGTACAGATCCTCCCGGAACCGCCCGGCCCGCACGAGCTTCCGGAGCGGCCGGTTGGTCGCCGCCACCACCCGCACGTCCACCCGCACCGGGTCGGTCCCGCCGACCCGCTCGAACCGCCGCTCCTGAAGCACCCGGAGCAGCTTCACCTGCATCACCCCGGGCACGTCGCCGATCTCGTCGAGGAAGATGGTGCCGCCGTCGGCCTGCTCGAACTTCCCGATCCGCTGTCGGTCGGCGCCGGTGAACGCCCCCTTCTCGTGCCCGAACAGCTCGCTCTCCAGCAGCGTCTCGGGGACGGCCGCGCAGTGGACGGCCACGAACGGCCCGGCCCGGCCCACGGACGCGGCGTGGACCGCCCGGGCGGCCTCCTCCTTGCCGGTCCCGGTCTCGCCCTGGATCAGCACCGTGGTGGCGGTCGGCCCCACGTCGCGGATGAGGTCGAACAGGGCGTGCATCCGGTGGTCGCAGCTGACGACGCCGCGGAACGGGTCGGGGCCGGCGGCCTCGGCCGCGACCGCGTCGGCGAAGGCCCGGGCGCGGCGCTCGTCGCCCGGGAGGACGAAGAAGTCGTCGGCCCCGGTCCGGACCGCCTCCACGGCCGCACGCACGTCCGGCTCACCCGACACGACCGCGACCGGAACAGGTCGGCGCAACCCGCGGGCGGCCCGAACCACCTCGGCCGGGCTGGCATCGATGTGCGCGAACACCACCCCGACCCCCCCGGCCGCCAGCCGGTCGCGGGCGGCGGCCGGGTCGGGGGCGTCGGCGATGGTGAGGCGGGGGTCGTGGGCGAAGGGGGCGTGCAGGGCGTCCCGGGCGGCTCCAGACGGAGCCACGAGCAGGACGCGGAGGCGGGTGCGGCTGGGTAGCGGGGTGTCCATCGCCGGCCTCGAGGTTCTGGACTTACGTGGGTCGGCGGTCGGCCCCCTCCGTGCGTGGCCCGCCCCGTTCGGAATGATGAACGTTGATCGCTCAATGATGGAGAGCCGAGCCCGGGCTCGTCAAGCGCCAGCTGGGCCATTATTCCCGGCGGCTGCCGGTCCCGGATCGCCATTCATCACCCGGAGAGGGCTCACGGCTTCAGCACGCACTTGATGAACTCGTCCTTGTTCTCCAGGAAGTTCCGGTACGCGGTCGGGGCGTCGGCCAGGGCGAACCGGTGCGACACCACGAACGACGGGTCGATCTCCCCCTTCTCGATCCGGTTGAGCAGCGGCCGCATGTACTTGTGGGTGTGGGTCTGCCCCATCTTGAACGTCAGCCCCTTGGCGAACGCCGCCCCGAACGGGAGCTTGTCGATCAGCCCGCCGTACACCCCGGGGACGGAGAGCGTCCCGCCCTTGCGGCAGGCCATCATCGCCTCCCGCAGCACCGCCGGCCGGTCGGACTCCAGCATCAGCCCCTGCTTCACCCGGTCGTAGATGTGCTCCAAGGCGGTCGCGCCGTGGGCTTCCATCCCGACCGCGTCGATACAGCTGTCCGGCCCCCGGCCGGCGGTCATGGCGTCGAGCACTTGCAACACGTCCTCCTCGTCGCGGTTGATGACCTCGGCGCCGCAGTCGCGCCGGGCCTTCTCCAACCGGCCGGAGACACGGTCGATGGCGATCACCCGGCCGGCACCGAGGAGAAAGGCACTCTTCATGGCGAACAGCCCGACCGGCCCGGCGCCCCACACAGCGACGGTGTCCCCGGGGCGGATGGCGCAGTTCTCGGCGGCCATGTACCCGGTCGGGAAGATGTCGGTGAGGAAGAGGAGCTGCTCGTCGGAGAACCCGGTGGGGAGCTTACACAGCCCCACGTCGGCCATCGGCACGCGGACGTACTCGGCCTGGCCGCCGGCGTAGCCGCCGTACAGGTGGCTGTACCCGAACAGCCCGCCCCCCGAGTAGCCGTAAACCTTCTCCAGCACGCCGGCGTTCGGGTTGGTGTTGTCGCACAGCGACCACTTCTGGTCGGCGCAGTAGAAGCACTTCCCGCAGGCAATGTTGAACGGCACCGCCACCCGGTCGCCGACCCTCACGTTGGTGGCCTTCGGCCCGACCTCGACGACCTCGCCCATGAACTCGTGGCCGAGGATGTCGCCGGCCCGCATCCCCGGGATGAACCCGTCGTACAGATGTAGGTCGGATCCGCAGATGGCGGCCGACGTCACCCGGACGATGGCGTCGCGCGGGTTGATGAGCTTCGGGTCCGGCACCGACTCGACGCCGACCTTCTTGGTGCCCTGCCAGCAGACCGCTTTCATGGGTTCCCCCGGAGTGACTCGTGGAATGACGAATGATCCACCGATGACGAGGGGAAGACCCGAGCCACCACCCACCACCTTCCCTGGTCATCGGTGGGTCATTGGTGGGTCATTCGTCATTCCCGCACTAGCGGGCTCCGTGCGGCTGACCCGCGGTCGTCGGCAGCTCGCCGGTTTCGACGATAGCCTTGAAGCGCATCAGGTCGGCCCGGACGGTGCGGCTCGGGTTCTCGCCGAACAGCGTGGCCACGAGCCGGCCCAGGCGGCCGCCCGGGGAGTCGAACTTCAGGCTCACCAACACCTCCGTCCCCTGCCCGGACGGGGCCGTCGAGAACCGCACCGACCCGGCCGTGTCCACGTCCGATCCCGGGAGCGAGCGCCACGCGAGCAGCCGGTTCGGCTGGTCCTCGATCAGCTCGGCGTGCCACTGCACGCTCGTCCCGAGCGGGCCGGTGGCCGTCCAAGTGGAGTGCGTAGCATCCGTCTCCTCGACCTTCTCCACGTGCTCCATGAACTCGGGGAGACGGGAGAGTTGCCGCCAGAAGGCGTACACCTCGCTCACCGGGGCGTTCACGGTCACCCCGGTCTCGACCTTCACGCCGGCGCCGGCGCGGACCGCGGTGGCCGGGCCGTTGCCGCCGGCCGTGCTGACGCCGAGCAGCTGGTAGCCGGGGCAGTTCCCGGTCGCGGCCCGGTACAGGCCGAACCCGCCGGCGAGAAGGCTGAGTAGACTCATGCTCCGCCCCGTCAGCCCGTAGCCCACGAGGGCCGCGCCGACGCCGAGCGAGATCGCCCTCTCGGCGTCGCTGAGGTTGCTCCGGAGCCGCGGGGCGTAGGAGTCGGTGGCGTGTGCGAAGCGCGAGTCCGTACCGGCGGCCGACTTGGCCGCGACCGCGAGGAATGTACCGGGCATGTCTGTTGTCTCTGGGCGTCCGGGGCGAATCACCGGCGGACGACGGAGGCAACCCGGATGCCGGGAGGGGGGAAGGGGAGGGGATTACGGGATTTCACGATATCAGCGCGGACGATGGGCACCCCCGTTCCGGGCACGGGGAACGGGGGATGTCAGCGAAGATGAGAATGACACGCTTTTGGTCAGCGTGACCGGGCCGTGAGCGTCCGCACCAGGGCGTCATCGTCCCGCGGCAGCCCCCAGACGTTCAGCGTGAATGCCGCCGGACCGCGGTCGGCCGGGAGGCGCAACACGGCCAGCCAGCTGCCGTTGCGTGGGACCAAACGCCACTCCGTTCCGAGCGGGGCGGCGGGTACGTCCAGCACCGCCGCCCGGTCGCCCTCGACCGGCAGAACCAGCCGGGTGTTCCGCGCCGGTAGCTTCACCTCGGCGGCCTTCAGGTCAAGGAGGAGCGGCGTCCCGTCGGCGTCGAAGGCCCGCGGATCGCGGACCGCCGTCCCGGCCAGGAACCACGGCTGGAACTCGCCCGGCCGGTCCACCGCGAACTGCCGCGTCAGCCCGGAGGCGATGCCGTTCTTGAGCGGCACCGGCGTCTCGGCCACCTTCAGCTCGGTCCCCTTCGGTCCTTCGGCCAGCGTGTAGCGGAACGTCGGGCGGCCGGCCTTGTCGAGCGAGAAGCCGTCGAACCGCACGGCCGACGGGCCGTCGTAGATGCGGGCCGGCTCCAGCGGCAGCGGGGCGCCGAACGCGGGGTTGTTGGCCCGGGCCGCGAAGTCCGGCGGGGTGGCGGGGTTGACCGTGAGCCCCCAGGGGTGGCCGGCGGGGGCAGTCCAGAACTTCGGGCCGAGAACTTTGGCCGGGTTGCCGCCGCGGTTGTTCCACACCGGCGAGGCGTCGAGGTAGTTCCCGGCCCAGGCGAACGCCAGCCGGGCCTGGTCGGCGCTGAACGCCAGCGACACCCCCTCGGGGTAGCCCACGGTGATCGCCTTGGTGCCGGCGTCCGGGAGGAAGGTCCGCAGTACCTCGGGCCGGTCCTTCACCGTTACGATGAGCCCCTTCGGCGGCTCCATGCCCTCCGGGAGTGGCAGCGTCGGGCCGAGCGACAGGTAGGCCCACACCGCCTCGGCCTGGAGCTTGGCGTTCCCCCCGTACACGGCCGTCAGGGGCGACTTGTTGTCCACGAACGCCTGCGGCATCTTCGTGCCGGGCGACATCCGCAGGGGCTGGTGGAGCCAGCGCTCGTACCAGTCGTAGCGCACCCGCTGGTTCACGGTGGCGAGGTCCGGGCCGCGGGTGCCGGTGTTCGGGATGCCGGCGATGTCGTGGCACGAGATGCAGCCGAACCCGCCCTTGCCGACGACCGTCCGCCCGGCGGCGATCTTCTCCGGCGTCAGCGGCACGCGGTCCACGGCGTCGTCGGACACGGTCCCTTCCAGCAGCGCGAGCGTCTCCGGGAGCTTGCCGACGTTCGGCTCGCCGTACTGCGGCATCCGCAGCTGCATCCACGGCCGCACGCGCGTGCCCTGGAGCAGCACCGCCCGCAGCCACGAGGTCCGGGCCTTGTGCCCGACCCCGGTGAGGACCGGCGGCCGCACGTCGTCGGCGTTCTCGGCCTTCTCCATCGAGCGGATGAGTTCCGACAGCTCGACCGGGATGCCGCCCTCGCCGTCGCGGGTGTGGCAGTTGAGGCAGTTGAAGCGCCGCAGGCTCGTCCGCGTCGCGTAGGCCGGGGCCGGGGCGCCGGCGCCGGTGAGCCCGCCCTTCAGGAACGCCCCGAGGTCGCGGGCCTCGGTGGGTTCGAGCCGGTAGACGGGCGTGCCGGGGCGGGCCGTGGTCGAGAGACAGCCCTTACCGCCGCCGGCGGCCTTCACCTCGTCGAGCGACGGGAACCGGGCCGCCGGCGCCACCGCCTGCCCGCCGCTGTGGACGGTGTGGCAGTTGACACACCCCCGGCTCACCATCAGCTGTTTGCCGAGCGCGACCCACTGCTGGTCGGCGGTCAGCTTGGCGAACGCCTCCCGCTCCACGGGCGGCGCGTCCGCGGCGTCGAACAGGCTCTTGGCCAGCACCTGAACGTCGGCGCCGGCGGGCGGCCGGGGCAGTTCGGGCGTGACGGTGTCGTCCACGACGCGGCAGAGGTAGCGGGCGACGTCCTGGCCCTCCTGGCCGCTGAGCCCCATGTGCGGCATTCGACCAGACGGGTTGATTGCGACCGGGTTCTGGAGGAACGCGGCGAGCGCGTCCGGCGTGAACTTGCTGCCGAGCGCCCCGAGCGCGTACCGCCCGGCCGGGCCGGTGGTGCCGAGCGAGTAGGCGTAGTCCTCGGGCTTGAGCGGCTCCTTCTCCTCCTCGTCGTTGCGGGCCTCCTTCTTGGCCAGTGTCGGCGGGTGGCAGACGGCGCAGCCGGTGACGTGGAACAGTACCCGGCCGCGCTCCATGCTCGACTTGTACCCCCCGTCGAGCGGCGACGCCCTCACCGGCGCGAGAGCCTTCCCGGCCAGCGACACGAGGTAGCGCACCACCGCGTGCCGCTCCGCGGTCCCCTCCGGGGTGTCGGGGAACATCTTCGGCATGGCGGTGTTCGGTCGGTGCTTCGCCGGGTCGGCGAGCCACGCGTCGAGCCAACCGGCGTGGGCGCGCTTGGCCACGTCGGTGAGGACCGGGGCCGGGCGGTCGGCCAACCCCTTCGCCATCACATCGGTCGGGGCGGCCTTGTGGCAGCGGACACACGCCAGTTCCTCGAAGCGGAACCGGCCGTGTTCGAGGGATAGATCGGCAGCGTAGGCGGCGGGTCGGTCCTTCGGCAGGTGGCCGAGGAACTGGTGTGCTATCGGCTCGCGGCGAAACCCCGGGCCTTCCCAGGACAGGTCGAGCCGGGCAACCCCAGACTGGGGCGTGAAAACAATCTGGATCAGCTGGACCCCGCCGGGCAACTCGACTTCCGCCCCCTCCACGGCCGACGCTTCGGCCCCCTTCCCGTCGGCGGAGAAGACCGCCTTGCCGCCGACGTGGACGCTGACGCCTCCCCGAAGGGTTGCCGAGAACCGGTACTTCCCACCCCGGACGACGTTGACGTACCCCTTCCAGGTCGCGGTGCCGAGCCCCTTGAGTCGGGGGTGAACCGAGTCCCCGGCCGCGAGCGACACCGCCGGGGCGGGATCGAGGCGCGTGACCTCCCCGCCGGCCGAGCCGGTGTACGTGGCGATCAGGCCGGGCTTCAGCTCGGACGGCTCGACGGCGTGGGCAGCGGGAGTGGCGGCCAGGAACAGGGCCGCAACGAACAGGAAACGACGGGTCATCGGCGGGCGGCCCGGGAGGGGTGCGAGGCAGGCGGGGTGGGATTGATTATCCGCACCGGGCCGGGAACCACAAGTGGAAAGCCCGGTCGTTGACCCGCCCTCCGGACGGCCGTAAAGTCGGGTACGGACAGGACGCTCGCTCTGCCGCGGGGGTTGTGAATGCCGGGGATGCTGGTGGCGATGGCCGGGTTGCCGGGGACGGGGAAGTCCGCACTCGCCGGCCGGCTGGCAACAGCCCTCGGCGGGGTGGTGCTGAGCAAGGACGTGGTCCGCGCCGCGCTGTTCCCCGGACTGGCCCTGGACTATTCGGTCGAACAGGACGACCTCGCCGTGCGGGCGGTGTTCGCCGCCGCCGCCCACCTCCGCCGCACCCGCCCCGACCTCGCGGTCTTTCTCGACGGCCGCACGTACTCGAAGGCGGCCCAGGTGCGAGCGCTGCTCGCACTCGGGGAGGAAGTCGGCGAGCCGGTGCAGGTGATCGAGTGTGTCTGTCCCGCCGAGATGGCCCGCACGCGGATCGCCCGCGACCACGCCGCCGGCACGCACCCGGCCGGGAACCGTACCCCGGACCTCCACGACCGCTCCCGCGCCGCCGCCGATTCGCTGACGGTGCCCCGGCTCACGCTCGACACCGCGGCGCTGACGCCTGACGAGTGTGAGCGGGCGGCGTTGGTGTATCTGGGCGGTCGGGCGGTCCGCTGACCCCGCCCCGCGGTCATTCTGAGTTGCGGTCGCTCGGCCCGTGGGGGTCGGCGGCACGAACCGTCGGTCAGGGTCGCGCCGCCACCACCCGGAACCCGATGTGGTCGTACCCCCGCTCGGGCTCGAACCGGAGCCGCAGGGCCGACCGGCAGTACTTCCCCTCGTCCGTCCACGCCCCGCCCCGCCGGACCCGCGAGACCGACCCGTCCCGGTTCTTCGGTGTCGTGGCCCTTGTCTTGTACAGGTCCGGGTCCACGCCGCCGGGGAGTTCGGCGTGATACCAGTCCCGGCACCACTCGAAGGTGTTGCCGTGCATGTCGTGCAGACCCCACGGGTTGGCCGGGTAGCTCCCGACCTTCACCGCCTTGCCGGCCCCCGGTCCTCCCCCCGCCCCGTTGTACGGCTCGCTCTTGAAGTTCGCCTGCCGGGTGCTGAGCGTGTCCCCGAACGACGTGGCGGTCTTCGTCCCGGCCCGGCAGGCGTACTCCCACTGGGCCTCGGTGGGGAGTCGGAACTCCCAGCCCTCCGGGAGCGTCCCGTCCCTGCGGCCGATTTCGGTGAGCCTGCGGCAGAACCCCTCGGCCTCGGCGAAGTTGACGTTCCCGACCGGGAGGTCGTCGCCCTCGGGCAACTCCGCGGTCGGCGGGCCGGGCAGCTTCCCCACCACCCGCTTCCACTGCCCCTGCGTCGTCTCGTACTTGGCCGCCCAGAAGCCCCGGGACAGCGTCACCTCGACCTGCTTCTCGTCCGGGCGGTGACCGGGTTCGGCGGCCGGGCTCCCCATCACGAACTTCCCGGGCGGGCACCAGCACAGCTTGACCCCGGCGACCTCCCGCTCCGCTCCCGCTTTCGCGCCGGTGAACGCGGGTTCGTCCGCCGGCCGTGCCGGTTGGGACGCGCTGCCGAACGATCCCAGCACCGCGACGAGGATGCCAAGCACTGTGGTTTGACGCACGACCAGACCTCCGGTTGGTAGAGCGGCCCGACGTCGCTCCACTGCGCTCACAGCGGGTTCCCGGCCCCGACCCGCCGTCACCCGCCCATCAGGTAGGCGATCAGATCCCGCACCTCCTCGCGCCGGAGCGAGTCCAGCTGGCCCTCGGGCATCAGCGACAGGGGCGAGTCGGTCACGCCCTCCACGTCGCCGGCGGCGAGCGTCACCCGCTCGGTCGCGGTCTGCACCACCACCCGGGCCGCGGTGCGCTCCACCACGATCCCCGTCACCACCCGGTCGTCGGCGGTGCGGACCACCGACATGCGGTAGTCCCGGCCCACCTCGGCGCCCGGGTCGGTCAGGTTGGTCAGCCAGTAGTCGAGGTTCGCGCGGTTCACGCCGCTCAGGTCCGGGCCGATCGCCATCCCCTGACCGTTCAGCTTGTGGCACGCCTGACACGTCTTCGCGTACAGGGCGCGGCCGTTGGCGAGGTCGGCGGTGCGGAGCAGTGCCGGCGTCAGCATGGCCTTGTACCTCGCCAGGAGTTCCGGCTTCCCGGCCCGGTCGCGGACCTCGCCCCACGCCTGCCGGAGCCGGTCGCGCACGGCGGCGTCCCCCAGCGCGTGCATCTGCCGGGCGGCGAACGCCGACACGTCCGCGCGCGGCAGCGTCTTCGCCTCGACGGCCGTGAGCAGCGCCAGTGCGGTCTCTTTCCGCCCGGCCAGGGTGGCGACGGTGTCGGCCTTCTCGTCCGCGGTGAAGTGCGGGTACGCGGCGAGCAGGTGCTTCGCGGTGTCGGGGTGGGAGTACGCGGCTAACCCCCGGACGGCGGCCCGGCGGGTGGCGGGGTCGGGGAGTAGCTCGAACAGCAGCGGCGGCAGGTCCGGCGCCTTCACCCCGACGAGTGACTCCACGGCCCCGGCACGATCGGCCGGCGGGGCGGCGGCGTTGGCGGCGAGGGCGCGGAGGTCGGCGACCGCCCGCGGGTCACCGAACGCCAGCGCCAGGGCGACGGCGTTGTCGCGGACCTGATTGTCGGCGTGGTCGCGGAGCTTCGCGTAGACCGCCGGCCAGCCGGCCGGCATGACGAGGTTCCGCCGCCCCTTGATGCCCTCGCGGGCGCCGCGGAGCAGGTCGGGGACGGCCGGCGCGGGAGCCGAAGTCAGCACCTTCGTCAGCGGCGTCAGGTCGGCCTTCGCGCCGACGGTCGCGGCGTGGTCGAGGAAGCGGCGGACGGCGAACTGGCGCACGAGCGGGATGTTCCCCGCCGCCGCAGCAGCGAGCGCACGGCCCGGGTCTTCCGGGACGAGCGGCTCGAAGCCGTACCAGATCATGAGCGGCAGGTTCGGGTCGGCCGCGTCCTCCGCGTGCGCGAGCAGTCCGGCGGCGACGTCCCAGCGGTGGACGGTCGGCAGGCGTTGCAGCGCCGACGCGAGTTCGAGGCGGACGACCGGCGACGGGTCGCCCTTGGCCAGCGCCTCGAACCGGGCCACGGTCGGCGGGTCTTGTTCGCTCAGCAGGCGGACGGCCCAGCTGCGGACGTGCTCGGCCGGGTCGGAGAGAAGGTCGTTCAGCCGGTCCCGCGGCAACTCCCCGATGACGTGCAGCGCCCACAGCGCCCGCAGCCGGGTGGGCACGTCCGGGTGGGTGCGGAGCATGGCGTTCAGGAACCGGTGGGCGGCGACACCCCGGTCGTCGGACCAGCTCGCGGCCCGCTCCTGGAGGAGCCGCCGGGCGGTGCGGACGTGCCAGTCGTTGGGGTAGGTCTGGCGGTCGAACAGCTCGCGGTCGCTGAGCTTCGACAGGTCGGTCGGGGGCGTCGGCCGGTCGCCGTAGCTGATGCGGTAGATGCGGCCGGTGGCGCGGTCGGCCTTGTAGGTGTGGCACTCGCCGGTGTCGGACCAGTCGGACACCAACACGCTCCCGCCCGGGTCGGTCCGCAGCGTCACGCCCATGAACCACGGGTCGGCCGACACCATCAGGTCTTTGCCGTGGCTGGCCGTGTAGCCGGACCCCTTCCGCTTCAGGACGTCGTTGTTGACGCGGCGGCCGTGGACGTTGCACAGGAGCACGGTGTTGCGGAACGTCTTCGGGAAGGCGTCGCCGAGGTACACCAGCGTGCCGCAGTGGGCGTGGCCGCCGCCCATCTCCAACGTCTTGGCCTTGCCGAGGTCGATGCGGATGTCGCCGCCGGGGAAGTGCAGGTGATCGGCGATGGTGGGCAAGCGCTCGTAGGCGTACAGGCTGCTCGGCCGGTTCCGCCACGGCTCGTAGTGCCCGCCCGGGATCATGTGGAAGAGGTGCGGGTTCACGCAGTTCGACACGAAGCACTGGCCGTAGTCGTCGAAGTCCACGCCCCACGGGTTCGTCGTGCCGTCCGCGAACACCTCGAACCGCTTCGTGACCGGGTGGACCCGGTAGACGCCGCCGTCGCAGTGGACGCGGTCCTTCGCCGGCGTGCCGGGCCGGCCCACGTCGGACGGGCTGGTGCGGCCGTGCCCGCCGTAGAGCCAGCCGTCCGGCCCCCAGGTGAAGCCGTTGGCCAGGTTGTGCCGACTCTCCTTGTAGCCGAACCCGTCCAGCACCAGTTCCGGCGGGCCGTCGGGCTTGTCGTCGCCGTCCCGGTCCGGGACGAAGTACAGCCCCGGCGGCGACATCACCCACACCCCGCCGAAGCCGACTTCGACGCCGGTGACGTAGTTGAAGCCCTCGTAGAAGACGGTGCGCGCGTCGGCCCGGCCGTCGCCGTCGGTGTCGGTGAGGACGGCGACGCGGTCCTTGCCCGTCGGCTGCCACGCCCCGTAGTTGAGAGCCTCCGCGACCCACACCCGCCCGCGGTGGTCGGTGCAGAACGACACCGGCTGCGTGACCAGCGGCTCGGCCGCGAACACGCTCATGCGGAAGCCGTCCGGGAGGGCGGCGGTCTTCGCGGCCTGCTCGGCGGGAAGGGGACCAGAGGCGGGGTCGGCGGCGGAGGCGAGGACCGGCACGAGGGCGGCGAGCAGCGCGGACCAGCGGGGCATGACCGGCCTCCGGGGAGTGGGGTCAGCGTACCCCGGCCGGACGGCCCGAGCAACCGGGCGCCGGTGCCCGAAGCGGATGACGATTCGCGTAACGGCCGTGGTTCCAGGTCAGGTCACAGCGGCGCCGGGAGGTCGCGGCGGGTGAACGTCCGCAGGGCGAGGAGGTAGCCCGCCGCGCCCGCGGCGAGCAGCACCAGCACCACCGGGACGGGGCCGAGGCCGAGCGGGGACACGTCCCACTCGCCGCGGAGCATGACCTTCTGCGGCTGGTAGTAGTAGAACGCCGTGAACGCCCGCACCCACGCGGCCTCGTCCCACAGCTGGCCCACCACGTTCGCCGCGAACATCAGCACCCCCATCAGCACCCCCAGGCCGACCACCTTCCACCGGCTCCGGCCCGCCGCCGACAGCGCCATCGTCAGCCCGCTCAGGGCGAACATCAGACAGGCCAGGTTCACCAGCGCCCCGGCCTGCCCGTCGGCGCTCACGGTCATCAGCTCCGGCTCGGCCGGGATGCGGAGCGTGTCCAGTAGCGGCGGCGGGACTTCCTTCGAGAGTGCGGCGCGCACCGTCGAGTAGTCGATCACGAACGGCCCCACTGCCCACAGCCCGGCCTGCGTCCCCAGGTAGAAGCTCAGGCACAGCAGCGGAATGACGAGCAGGTCCACGAGGAAGTGGGCCAGGATGAGCCGGTTCCGCGGGACGGGTTGCGACAGGAGGAGTTCCATCGTGCCGCGGTCGAGCTCGCCGGCTACCGCCCCGGCGGCCCGGCCGATCGCCCAGATCGAGCTCAGGATGACGACGACCGGGTGGAGTAGCCCGACGGCGAGGAAGTCGGTCGGCCGCTCGAACCGCAGGTCGCCGCCGCCGAGGACGGCCTGCGACACCTTCCCCGGCCCCTTGAACAGCACGTCCTCGAACAGCTTCGGCGGCAGCCCGGCGACGCGGGCCACGGTGTTGAAGAACGGCGTGATCTCGGACGTCACCCGCTGGGTGATCCGCACCCAGAACGCCGCGAACAGGAATAGCAGCACGCACACCACGGCCAGCGCCGGCCGGGCGTCGCGGAGGAGCTTGCGGACGAGGATCAAGGTCATGGGGAAATCCGAAAATCGAAACTCGAAGCACGAAATTCGAACCAGCCCTTCGAATTTCGTGCTTCGAGTTTCGGCTCTATTCGTTACCGTGCCAGCGGCGGTAGATCGGGCCGAGCCCCTGCGGCTCGACGCGGAGGTCGTTGACCGGCTGACGGGCGAGCCAGCTGAGGAGTGTCGGGAGCGGGCCGCGGTAGGTGAGGCTCAGCTGGCCGTCGGCGACGGCGTCCGCCGGGAGCGGGCCGCCGTCCGGGCCGGCCGCGGGGGCGGGGCCGGTCAGCCGGGCGGTCACGGCGCGGCCGTCGCGCAGCTCGGCCATGTCCTGGAGGTGAACGAGCTTCCCGCGGCGCAGGATGCCGATGCGGTCGCACACCGCCTCCACCTCCTGAAGGACGTGCGACGAGAACAGCACCGCCTGCCCGCGGGCCTTCGCCTGTTTCAGCTGGTCGAGGAGTTCGTCCCGCATGGTCGGGTCGAGGGTGTTGGTCGGCTCGTCGAGGACGATCAGCGGCACCCGCGGCACGAGGACGGTCAGCAGCGCCACCTTCCGCTTCATCCCGGACGACAGGTGGGTGAGCGGGCGGTCGAGGTCGATGTCGAGCTTCTTGGCGAGGTCGTCCACGGCCGGGCCGGGGGTGTCGCCGCGGAGCCCGGCGAGGAATGACACCAGCCGGCGGCCGGTCATCGTCTCGTAGAGGCGGAGTTCGCCGGGGAGGTACGCCACCCGCCTGCGGGCCTCGACGCCCTGCGACCAGCAGTCGAACCCGGCGAGGGTGGCCCGGCCGGCGGTCGGGCGGAGGAAGCCGAGCATCAGCCGGAGGGCGGTACTCTTCCCGGAGCCGTTCGGCCCGAGCAACCCGAACACCTCGCCGGGGGCGATTTGCAGGTCGAGGGCATCGAGCGCCCGGAACGAGCCGTAGTCCTTGGTGAGGCCGGCGGCCGTGAGGAGCGGTTCGGGCATGAAGGCGTGATCGCGGGGAAGGCGGACTCGCGTTTAGTGTAGGGGCGCGGGGCGGTCGCGGGCCACGGCCCCCGCGGCGTGCGACCGCCGCAAGGCTCATCGACCTCTCACGGGCGTACCGCTGGGCGGGCTGGTAGGCTGCGCTGGCCTGCACGTCTCGTCCCGCCGGAGGCACACCATGTCCGCACGCTGGTTACTCCCCGTTGCCTTCCTCGCCGTCACCTCCGCGGTCCGGGCCGACGACTGGCCGCAGTGGCGCGGGCCGAACCGCGACGGCGTCGCCGCCGGGTTCACCGCCCCGGCCGCGTGGCCGAAGGAACTCAAGAAGGGCTGGTCCGTCCCGGTTGGGGAAGGGGTTTCGACCCCGGCGCTGGTCGGCGGCAAGCTGTACGCCTTCGGCTGGGAGGGCGGTAAAGAAGTCGTCCGCTGCCTCGACGCGGCCACCGGGAAGGAGGTCTGGAAGGACTCCTACACCACCACCGCGGCGAGCCCGCCGGCGGCCAGCTTCCCGGCCGCCCGGTCGTCGCCGGCGGTGGCCGACGGGAAGGTCGTGACGTTCGGGGTGCAGGGCGTGCTGTCGTGCCTCGACGCGGTCACCGGGAAGGTGCTGTGGCGGAAGGACAACACCGGCGGGGTGCCCGGGTTCAAGACGTCGTGTTCGCCGCTGTTGGCCGACGGGCTGTGCGTGGTGCAGGTCGGCGGGGACCGCGGCGGGGCGGTGGTGGCGTTCGACCTGACGACCGGGGCCGAGCGGTGGCGGTGGGACTCGGACGGGACCAAGTACGCCTCCCCGGCGCTGGTCGAGGTCGGCGGGCTGCGGGCGGTGGTGGCGGAGACGAGCGGGACCGTGTCCGCTGTCGGACTGAAGGACGGCAAGGTGCTGTGGCAGGCGTCGTTCACCAGCAAGTACAACGCCTCGACCCCGGTGGTGGCCGGGGAGGCGGTCGTCTACGGCGGGTCCGGGAAGGCCAACACCGCGGTGAAGCTGGAGCGGAAGGGGGACAAGCTCGCTCCCGTCCCGCTGTGGGCGAACGATGAGAATACGGTGATGTACAACAGCCCGGCGGTGCGGGACGGCCTGCTGTACGGGCTGTCCGAGCAGGGGATGGTGTTCTGCATCGACGTCGCCAGCGGGAAGACGCTGTGGAGCGGCCGACCGACCGCGGGCGCGGCCCCACCCGCCGGGGGGAAGGGGAAAGGGAAGGGCGGTGGCGGCGGGTACGGCTCGGTGGTGGTGGCGGGGTCGGCGCTGTTCGCGCTGACGCCGGCCGGCCAGCTGACGGTGCTGGACGCCGGCCGGTCCGAGTACAAGGAGTTGGCCCGCTACCGCGTCGCGGACGGCAGCACCTACGCTTACCCGGTGGTGGACGGGAAGCGGGTGTTCATCCGGGACCGGGACAGTGTGACACTGTGGACGATCGAGTGAGTTTGGTCAAGCGGTGTCGTCCGGGCGGGGCCGCCAGTCCCCGGCGCCCCACGGTCGCCCCCCGACCCCGCCCCAGAATGCCTCGGCCACCCGGCGTTCAAGCTCACGCTCCACGGCCGGCAGGCCGAGGTCGCGGTCCACGTGGTTGAACAGCCCGTCGGTCCCGACCTCCAGCACGACCCACTCCCCGGTCGGTCGTTGGAGGAGGTCCACACACCCGAACGACCCAAGCAGCCCGACCGCCTCCAGGGCCGCCTGAGCGGCGGCAGCTGCGCCGGCCGGGGCTTTGCCGGCGTTTTCGTACCGCGCCCCGCGGGCGTGTGCCACCCACGGGGACGGCCGCATCCCGTCCGGGAACCGACGCACCACCCAGCCGAACAACTCCCCTCCGGCCGCGTAGGTCCGGTGCACCTCGGGGTGATCGAGCCGGATGAACTCTTGGACTACCAGCGGGAGGGGCCAGTTTCGTGGGAGCGTCATTCCTGGGGCGAGCAGGCGGTGCCCGGAGGCTCCGGAGCCGGTCGGGAACTTGACGCACCACTCCCGCCCGTCGTCGCGTAGCAACCGCTCGGCCTCGGCCGGCGAGCCGACCAGATGGGTTTCCGGGATCGGGACACCGGCAGCCGTGAACACGTCGGCGAGCCGACGCTTGTCCGAAGCGAGTTGGATCGACCCGAGGGGGACGAAGGAGTTCCCGCAGGCGGCGGGGGCGTCGGTCTGGAGGAGGTAGTTGTACCGGCGGGGCGTGTCCGACACGTCGATCCACAGCGCCCGACTCAGCTGGGCGGCGAGGGAGTCGAACGCCCACGCCCCGTCGCCGCCGTTGAGGACACAGCAGTCGCCGGGGTGCGTCACGGGTCAGCGGCGGGCGCCGGACGGCGGGGGGGGCGGGGCGTCGGCGACGGGCTTCTTGTAGAAGAGGATCAGCACGTCGAGCCCGGTGTCGGGGCTGCGGTACACGTTCGCGGAAACCAGCTCCCAGCCGTACTCGCCCATCAGGGTCATGTCCTGCTGGCGCCGCGAGACGATCGTCTCGTCCGAGAGCCCCTCGGTCGAGAACTGCTGGGTCATGTACTTCCACTTGGTGAACATGCCGGTCACTCCGCCGGGTAGAGGAGCCGCCCGCAGCTGGCGTTCGGGCAGGGGACGAACCCGCCGTTCTGCAACTCGAAGATCTTCTGGTCGGTCACCGACCCGCGGCAGCCCTGGCACACCTTCCCCTTCAGGGCGGCCATCGCGTCCGGGCCGCGGCCCCTCACCTGGGCGTCGTAGGCGCCCTTCACGTTCGGCGGCAGCTCGGCCTCGTGCTTCGCCAGCTGGGCGGTCGATTCGATCTGGTCGGCCTTGAGGCGTTCCAGGCGTTCGGCGGCGTCGGCCTGAGACTGCTTAAACTCGGCCTGGGCGTCGGCCCACTGCTTGTCCACCGCCGGCACCGCGGCCGTCTTCTCCTCCAACTCGCCCATCACCGCCAGGATGGCGTCTTCGAGCTCGTTCTTCTTCTCGGTCGCCTGGCGGATCTCGGACTTCTTCGCGTCGTACTCCTTCGTCACCGTGATGCCGAGGAGCTGCTGTTCGAGCTTGGCGAGGCGGGTCTCGGTCTGCTTCAGCGTCCCCTCGTCGTCCCGCTGCTTGAGCTTCAGCTTCTTGACGGCCTCGTGGTGGTCCTTGTGGGCCTGCTCCTCGCTGGCGAGGCGGGTCTGCTGGATTTTCAGCACGCGGGGGCCGCGGTCGATCTCTTCCTGAAGGGCTTTGAGGTGCTTGCGGAGGCGGTGACACTCGCGGAGGGTGGCGGTCACGGACATGGTAGGGCCGGCTCCTTTGCGGGCATTCTATCACTACCGCGATGGAGGAGATAGCGCTTCTCTACCCCGGTCGGCGTCGGGGCGGGCGGCGGGCTACGAGTCCGCCCCGAGCGCCGTGAATGCCCGGACCGTCACCGAGATCCGCCGGCCGGTGTAGCGCGCCGACTTCGGGACGGCGTGCTTCCACACGAGGTTCGTCGAGAAGGGGAGGACGAACACGGCCCCGTTCTCGGCGGGGAAGTCCCGGGTCTGCTTCGCGCCACCGGCCCCGCGGGTCAGCCGGAACACCCGCGTCTCCCCGAACGAGATGGTGACGACCGGCGTGTCCCGGACCATGTCGCGGTGGTCGTCGTGGTGCGGCCCGATGTAGTGACCGGGCCCATCGTACCAGTTCAGCAACAGGGCGTTCAGCTGAGGTTCGACCGCCTCCCGCGCCCAGTCGCGGAGGGGGACGAGGGACGGCGGCACTGGAACGCCCTTGTTGACCCGCCCCGTGTACCGGTGGTCCGCCCCGTAAGCCTGCTGCCACCGCGGCGTCTCGACCGGGCCGCCGGGCATGTGGATGACGTGCCGCTTCTCGGGGTGGAGGCTCCACGCGGCGTCGAACGCGGCGGCGTCCCAGACGAGCGGGGGCGGGAGGGAGCCGGTCAGGAACACGAGGCTGTCGCCGAGGTCGTGGGCGGTGAAGCCGGCCGGGGCGGAGTCGGTCATCCAAAGGGTCTCCAGGTGGCGGGGCCAATCCTATCGGACGTCGGCGGGCGGGGGCGGGTTCACCGGGCATCACGGGGGGAGGGACGGATCGGCCGTCGCGCCATACCTCGGAGGGTGAGGCAATGGGCTTGCAATGCCTCACCCTCCGAGGTATTCCACTCCCATGTCAACCGCCCGCAAGGACAGCGACTACCTCAACGGTGTGCCCGAGCTCCTGTTGCTCCGGCTCCTGGCCCGGCAGCCGATGCACGGGTACGACCTGGTGCAGGGCATCCGCCTGGTCACCGGCGGGGTGCTGGAGTTCGGGGAGGGCTGCGTCTACCCGGTCCTCCACCGACTCGAAGCCGAGAGCCTGATCCGCGGCAGCCGCGAGGCCGTCGGCGGGCGGACGCGGGTGGTGTACCGCCTCGCGCCCGCCGGCCACAAGCGGCTCGCCGCCGCCACCGAGCGGTGGGAGCGGGTGACCGCGGCCGTTTCCAAGGCTCTACTGGGGGGCGACGATGCCGCACCGGTGCTGGCCTGACCGGCTGGACGACGACCTGGCCCGGCGGGGTGTGCCCGCCCGGTTCCGCCACCGGCTGCTGGCCGAGCTGCGGGACCACGCCGACGACCTCACGGAAGGGGAGGGACTGACGATGACCGACGACGTGCTGAACGAGCGCCTCGGCCGCCCGGCTGAGCTGGCCGCGCACGCGGCCGAGGAGTACCGCCGGGCGCGGTGGGCGTCTCGGCACCCGCTGCTGGTGTTCGGGCTGCTGCCGTTGCCGGCGACGGTGTTGGCGTTCGCGGCGACGATGCTGGCGGTCTGGGTGACCGGTGAGGGTCTCGCCCTGGTACTCGGCGATGTGGACCAGCTCCCCCGTCCGGCGGTGGTGGCCCTCGCCTACACGGTGGCGTGGGGCGTGCGGTTCGTGCCGTTCGTGATGGTGGCGGTGCTGTTCACCCGCGTGTACCTGCGGAGCCGGGTGAGCGGGTGGTGGTTCGCGGTCGGTGCGGCCCAGGTGCTGCTCGTCGCCGGGTCGTTCTTCTCGTCAGTCCACTACAGCGACGAACCCGGCGGGTCGACGTGGCAGGTGGGCTTCGCCTGGCTGCCAGTCCCACTCCAGGACGGGTGGGCCATGCCGCTCCTCACCCTCGTCGGCTGGGCCCAGCTGGCGCAGATACTCATGCCGGTCGCCGTCGGGGTGTTGATGGTCCGCGCCGCCCGCCGGAAGCAGGCGGCCCTCGTGGTTGTTGGCTGAATGGGATGCCGGCCGGGGGTTACCTACCCGGCCGCGTGACCGGGGACCGAGCAGGGGTATCGGATGGTCGGGGGCATGACCGACTGCCGCGGATGCCGAGGTGTGTTCCGTCGCCGTGAGGTGGGGCTTCCCGAACCGTAAGAGGGAAATGGCAGAAGCCAGCGGCGCCGGCGCCGCTGGCTTCTGCCATTTCCCGCCTCCCGTCCCCGTCAGCCCCCGCGGCGGGCGGCGGCGTCGAGGAAGCCTTCCAGTTGACGGCTGCGGACCGGGTGCTGGAGCTTCCGCACCGCCTTCGCCTCGATCTGGCGCACCCGCTCCCGCGTCACCTTGAAGATGCGACCGACCTCTTCGAGCGTGTAGGTGTAGCCGTCGCCCAGGCCGTAGCGGAGCTTGATGATCTCCCGCTCCCGGTAGGTCAGCGTCTTCAGCACGCCCTCGATCTTGTCCTTCAGCATCTCGTTCGCCGCGGCGCTCACCGGGCTCTCGACCGAGTCGTCCTCGATGAAGTCGCCGAAGTACGAGTCCTCGCTCTCGCCCACCGGCCGGTCCAGGCTGATCGGCTGCCGGCTGATCTTCAGAACCCGCTTGCACTCCTCGTAGGTGATGTTCGCCGCCTTGGCCGTCTCCTCCACCGTCGGCTCGCGGCCCAGCTGCTGGAGCAGCATCTTCGACACGTTCCGCAGCCGGGACATGGTCTCGATCATGTGGACCGGGATGCGGATCGTCCGCGCCTGGTCGGCGATCGCCCGCGTGATCGCCTGCCGGATCCACCACGTCGCGTAGGTGCTGAACTTGAACCCGCGGCGGTGCTCGTACTTGTCCACCGCCCGCATCAGCCCGGTGTTCCCCTCCTGGATCAGGTCGAGGAAGCTCAGCCCCCGGTTGCGGTACTTCTTGGCGATGCTCACCACCAGCCGGAGGTTCCCCCCGGAGAGTTCGCGCTTCGCCTGCTCGTACTCCGTGAACCGCTGCTTCATCACCGCGACGCGCTTACGCAGGCTGGCGGGCTCCTCCAGGGTGATCAGCTGGAGGTCTTGCAGCTCCTTTTCGAGGTTGGCCTTCTCCTCGCGGGCGGCCCGGTTGCCGCGGAGCGAGGTGATGCCCTCCTCCAGCTCGCTCATCCGGCCGCCGATCTGCTCCAGCTTCTTCATCAACGGCTGGACCTTCTGCGTGCGGATCGACAGCTCCTCGACGAGCGTCACCGTCTTCCGCCGCCGCAGCCGCAGCCGCTCGCGCAGAGCCTCGCGCTCGGCCGACTCGGTGCGGTCGTCCGTCATCCGCTGGAAGTCCTCGACGTTGTGCTCCATCAGGGGTTCGAGCGTCCGCAGGTTGTGCGGCATCCGCTGGAGGATCTTGTCCTTCTCCAGGTTCTCGGTCTGCGACACCTTCACCGTGCGGTCGAACGGGAGGTCGCCGCTGTGGACCCGCTTGAGCGTCTCGACCACCTGGCGGAGGGCGTAGTCGCACTCCAGCACCTTGCGGCGGAACCGCCGGCGGGTGACCTCGATCTTGCGGGCGAGGGCGATTTCCTTGTCGCGGGTGAGGAGCGGGATCTCGCCCATCTGGGTGAGGTACATCCGCACCGGGTCGTCGATGTGCCGGCCGTCGCCGTCGGAGTCCTCGAAGCTGGGGAGCTCGGCCTCGGCGAGGAGCTCCTCGGTGATGGCCTGCGGGTTCTCCTCGCGGTCCTCGGTGTCGGCCTCGTCGATCAGGCTGATCCCGTACTGCTCCAGGAGCTCCTGGAGCTCGGCCAGCCGCTCCGGCTCGGACAGTTCGGGCAGGGCCTGGTTCACCTCGTCGAAGGTGAGCGAGCCGGACTCCTTGCCGCGCTTGATGAGCGTCAGGAGCGTCTCGTCCGTCTTCCAGTCCATCCGAACCCCTCCCACTTGGGCCGTCGGGGGAGCCCCGGCGGCGGGTGGATCGTGTGTCCCAGGTGCCCGTCCGTGGTGGTCTCGCCGGGGCGGCCCGCGGGCGGCCGCCCGCTCGTTACTCCGGTGGCTTGTTCCGCTGCTGGAGTCGCCGCAGCAGCTCGGCCGCGTCGTCGTCGCCGGCCGCCAGCGCCTCCCGCACCCGCTTCCGCTCGGCCTCGGCCTTCAGCTCGGCGAAGCGCCGCAGCACCCGCTTGAGCCAGTCGGCCCGCTCCTCGGGCTCGCGGCCCATCGAGGTGCCGACGTAGTGGAGCTTCAGGGCAGCCTCATACAGGTCGGGGCGGTCGGTCAGCCGCTCGCGGAGGGCGTCCAGGTCGGGGACGCCGCCGGCGGCCTGGACCGCGTACATCTCGCCGAGAACCCGCCGCAGCCCGGAGTGCGACAACTCCTCGGGCGTCACGGCGAACGCGGCCGTCGGCACCAGCCCCGGGTCGGCGAGCAGCAGCTCGATCAGCTGGCGCTCGCACGCCTCGGCGGGCCCGCCCCTCTTCCCGGCCGGGGGCGCGGTCGTGCGGGCGGCGGCCGGCTGGACCATCGGGCCGGGCCGGCGGGCCTGGGCGGCCTCGTGGCGGCGGTACTCCACCTTGAGCTCGCCGAGCCGCGCCCACACGGTTTCGAGCTTCAGCCCCAGGCGGGACGCCAGCCGGGTCATGATCAGTTCCTGCTTCACCCGCAGGTGGGTCGGGTACTCGCCCTTGTTCTGCCACGACGCCGACTTCACCATCACCCCGAGGATGCGGTCCAGCACCCCGCGGCTCACCTCGACCGAGTGCGCCCCCTCGTCCCCGAGCAGCCGGCGGAAGGCGAAGTCGAGCGCGTCCTCGGCCCCGGCCAGCACCTTGTTAAACGTGACAACCCCGTCCGGTCGGACGAGCAAGTCACAGGGGTCGAGTCCGTCCGGCAGGGTGGCGACGGCGAGTTCCACGCTCTCGGACACGAACAGCTCCAGCGCCCGGTCCACGCCCGTCATCCCGCCGGCGTCCGCGTCGTACACGAGCACGACTTTCGGGGCGTAGCGGCGGAGCTGGGCCACGTGGCGGGCGTTCAGGGCGGTGCCCATCGTGGCCACCACCTGCGCCACCCCGCACTGGTGGGCCATCATCACGTCCGTGTACCCCTCCACCACCGCCAGGTAGCCGGCGGCTTGGCCGGCGTGGCGGGCGAGGTCCAGACCGTAAAGAACGTCCGACTTCGAGAACAGCGGGGTTTCCGTCGAATTGTAGTACTTCGGCGCCCGCGGCAGAAGGGGAGACTCCGGCATGATCCGGCCGCCGAAGCCGACGGCCCGCCCCTGTACGTCGCGGATCGGGAACATCACCCGGTCGCGGAACCGGTCGTAGTGCCCGCGGCCCTCCATCCGGAGGCCGACCAGCCCGATCTCGATGAGGAGGTCGGACGGGACGCGGTCGACCGACGCGCGGTGGACCAGCCAGTCGCCGCTGATCGGGGCGAAGCCGAGCCCGAAGTCGTGGACCGTCTTCTCCGTCAGCTGGCGCGAGGCGACGTACTCGCGGGCCGCCTCGGCGTCGCGGGAGTCGTGGAGGTAGCGCTGGTACTGCTCCTGCGCCCAGCGCATCACGCCGAGGAGCCGGGAGCGGGCCTGGTCCTGGGGGGACGCCTGCTCGTCGAGCTTGATTCCGGCCTTCTTGGCGAGTATCTGCCGGGCCTCACGGAACCCGACCTTCTCCTGGTGCTCGACGAAGCTGAACACGTCGCCGTGGGCGCCGCAGGCCCAGCACTTGTATCGCTGGCGGCGCGGGTCCACGTCCAGGGACGGCCGGCTGTCGTTGTGGAACGGGCAGATCGCCTTGAAGACCGGGCCGGCGGGGTGGAGCGTGAGGTAGCTACCGACGACATCGACGATGTCGCACGCGGCCTTGATCTGTTTAGTCTGCTCCACCGAGTCGGGCGGCACGTGTCACCTGCGGTTGCCTGCGGACGGACGTCCCGCCGGGCCGAGGTTTCGGCCGGGCGTACCGGGCTGGGCGTGGGACGGTTCTTCGTCGGCGGGCGTCGGTTCGGGTCCGCGGGTCGATCGGCCTTCGGCGCTAGTGTCGAGACCCCATGTTCCCCGGTTTCGGTGGAGTCGGCGGTCCCCGGCGGGTCGGTCGCGTCCGAGCGAGACGGACGGCCGGGCCGGGAGGGTGGGTCGCCGTGGGGGTAGGGGGGGGGCCTCGACGGGTGCCGCGGCTCTCTCCTTGAGCCTAAGGGTCGGTACGTCAATCCGTTGACGCATTGCGAATTATAAACGCCCTGCGAAAAACCGTCAAGTTGGGTCCGTCCCCAACCTCCCGGCCCGTTCAACTTACCCCATCCCCCGCCGGCGGAACCCCTAACCGGACCGGATTCGGCCGCCCGGCCGGGCGCGCGTGCGCCCCGACCGGCGGAACCGCGCGGGGGCGCAGAAGGCGTGCGACGCAACGCCCGGCCGACCCGTCTCCGACCTTCCCTTCCCGCCCGCGCCCGGGCACAATCCCCTTATTTCATCCCGCCCCGCCCGAGGCGCCGTCATGCCCTCCCCCGCCGCCCGCGCCGCCGAGTTGCGCAAGGCGATCGACCACCACAACCACAAGTACTACGCCGATGCCGCCCCCGAGATTTCCGACCGCGAGTTCGACCGCCTCCTCGAAGAACTCACAGCCCTCGAGCGCGACCACCCCGAACTGGTGACGCCCGACAGCCCGACCCAACGGGTCGGCGGCCGGCCGGTGGACGAACTCAACTCCGTCCGCCACCGCCAACCGATGTACTCGATCGAGAACAGCTACAACCCGGACATGCTGCGCGAGTGGGACAAGTCGGTCCGCAAGGCGCTGGGGAGCGAGCCGGTCCTCTACATCGTCGAGCTGAAGATCGACGGCGTGGCCATGTCGCTGAGCTACGAGAACGGGCTGCTCGCCCGCGGCGTCACCCGCGGCGACGGCGACGTCGGGGACGACGTGACCCACAACGTCCGCACCATCCCCGGCGTCCCGCTCCGGCTGAACTCGGCTACCCCCCCGCCGCTGTACGAGGTCCGCGGCGAGGTGTACCTGACGCGGGCCGACCTGATCCGCATCAACCGCGACCGCACGGCGGCCGGCGACAAGCCCTACGAGAACTGCCGCAACCTCACCGCCGGAACGGTCCGGATGCTCGACCCGCGGGAGGTCGCCCGCCGCACCCTCCGCTTCTTCGCCTACGCCCTCGGCAAGGTCGAGGGCTTCGAGGTCCACTCGCACCACGAGTCGCTCGACCGGATGAAGGCGTTCGGCTTCCCGGTCAACCCCGAGACGGCGAAGTTCGACTCGATCGACGGCGTGATCGCCCACTGCGCCGAGTGGAACACGAAGCGCCACGCCCTCGGCTACGACACCGACGGCATGGTGGTGAAGGTGGACGACTTCGGCCAGCGCGAGCGGCTCGGCTATACGAGCAAGTTCCCGCGCTGGGCGCGGGCGTACAAGTTCGAGGCCGAGCAGGCGATGACGAAGCTGGCCCGCATCGAGGTGCAGGTCGGCCGCACGGGCAAACTCACCCCCGTGGCCCACTTCGACCCGCCGGTCCGGCTGGCGGGCACGACGGTGAGCAAGGCCAGCCTCCACAACGCCGACGAGATGGAGCGGAAGGACGTCCGCATCGGCGACACGGTGGTGGTCGAGAAGGCGGGGGAGATCATCCCCCAGGTGGTGCGGGTCGAGCCGGCGGGGCGGACGGGGGCGGAGGCGGTGTTCGTGTGGCCGGCGACGTGCCCGGTGTGCGCGGCGCCGACGAAGCGGGATGAGGGGAGTCCGTTCTACTTCTGCACGGCCCCGCGCGGCACCTGCGGCGGCCAGCTCAAGCGCCAGCTGTTGCAGTTCGGCCGCCGGGCTGCGATGGACATCGAGGGGTTCGGCGAGGCCGTGGCCGACGAACTCCTGGCCGCGAACCTCGTGCAGACGCTCCCGGACGTGTACCAGCTGACGAAGGACGACCTGCTCAAGGCCCGGCCGCCCAAGGACGCGAAGAAGGCGTCGGGCAAGTGGGCGGACAACCTGCTGGAGGGGATCGCCGCGAGCAAGACGCGCGGGCTGGCGAAGTTCCTGGCCGGGATCAGCGTCCCGCACGTGGCCGACAGCATGGCCGACATCCTGGCCCAGGACTTCCTGACGATCGACGCGCTGATGGAGGCGACGGAGGAGCGGCTGTTGCAGGTCGAGGGGGTCGGCCCGGAGCGGGCGAAGGGCATCCGCGACTACTTCCAGTCGGACGTGACGCGGAACATGATCGAGGACTTCCGCGAACTCGGGCTGACGCTGACCGAGGAGAAGCGGGCCGCGTCCGCCCCCGTCGGGGGGCTGCCGCTCCAGGGGAAGACGCTGGTGGTGACGGGGACGCTCCTGCGCTACGGCCGCGAGGAGATCGAGGACGTGATCCGCAAGGCGGGCGGGAAGCCGTCGGGGAGCGTGAGCAAGAAGACCGACTACCTCCTCGCCGGCGAGAAGGCCGGGAGCAAGCTGGACAAGGCCAAGGAGTTGGGAGTCGCCGTCCTGACCGAGGACGACTTCGACAAGCTCATCGGCAAGGCATAAGCCGCACCCGGGGTTGTCGCATCCCCGCCCGTTGCGCAGAAGAAGGGCCGTTGGTTTTCAGGCCAACGGCCTGGGATTCGATAGCCCGGGGCAACGCCCCGGGCGGGCGCCGGCGTGAGGCATGTGCCTCGGCCCTCGTGATACCACCGCCTCGGCCCTCGTGACACCGCGGACCCCGCCCGGGGCTATCGAATCCCAGCCCTTCGGGCTGAAGAGGGGTCGCTGGTTTCCAGGCCAACAACCTGAAATCCGATCGCCCCGGGCGGCGTCACAGCTTCCACGTATCCGGCCCCGGCTTCGGCTTCTTCTTCCGCGGGCGCGGCGGCGCGGGGGCGGGTTCCGGCTCGGGCTCCGGTTCCGGCTGCCGCGACGGCGCACGCAGCACCGGCACCTCGTCGGCCGGGTCGGTGTCACCCGACTCCTCCTCGGCCCGCACGTCGGCCGGGCGGATCGGCCCCTCGCCCCGCGCCCGCAGTACCACCTTCAGCGCCACCTCCGTGAACGGGAAGTTGTCCCGCAGCACCTTCGTCAGGTAGCGGACGTAGGTGTCCTCGAACAGCTCGGGGCCGTTCGTGAACAGCACGATCGTCGGCGGGTGGGTACCCACCTGGGTCGCGTAGAAGATCTTCGGCGCCCGGTTCCCGCTCAGCGGCGGCGGGCTCGTCTCCACCGCGTGCCGGACTACCCGGTTCAGGTCGCCCGTACTCACCCGCACCCCCGCCTGCTTGTGCAGCTGGACCGCCAGCTGGAGCAGCCGGAGTACGTTCTTTCCCTTCTTCGCGGTCACGAAGGCGATCGGCACGTGGTCCAGCATCGGGAACATCGCCCGGACGTACCCGCCCATCTTCTCCGTCGTCATCGACTCCTTCACCAGATCCCACTTGTTCACCACGAACACCGCCGGCTTGTGGTGTTCGAGGATGTACCCGGCCAGCTGCTTGTCCACCCGGCCGACGCGGTGGCGGGCGTCGAAGAACTGGAGGACCACGTCGGCCCGGCGCACCGACCGCTCGGCGCGGTGGGCGCTGTAGTACTCGATGCTGTCGGCGAGGCTCGTCCGCTTCCGCACGCCGGCCGTGTCGATGGCCAGGAACGACTTGCCGTCGCGCTCGAAGCGCACGTCCACGCTGTCGCGGGTGGTGCCGGGAACCTCCGACACGATCACCCGCTCGTCCTCGGCCAGGCTGTTGATGAACGTGCTCTTGCCGACGTTCCGCCGGCCGACGATCGCCACCTTGAGCGCCGGGTCGCCGGGCGGGGCTTCGCCGGTGTCGGGGGGGAGGACGGCCAGTACGGCTTCGAGGAGATCCTGCCGGCCGAGCTTCTGCTCGGCGCTGACGCGGACCGGGTCGCCGTAGCCGAACCGGGCGAACTCGCCGCCGAGCGTGCCGAGCTTGTCCGTGTCCGCCTTGTTGGCCACGAACACCACCGGCTTGCCCACGGTCCGGAGCCGCCGGGCGACCTCCTCGTCCAGCGGGACGATGCCGTCGCGCACGTCCACGAGGAACAGCACGACCGCGGCCTGCTCGATGGCGACGCGGATCTGCCGCTCCACGTCCTCGGTGAGGTTGTCGCGGTCCTGGATGCCCATCCCGCCGGTGTCCGTGAGCTCGCAGAACCGCTCCCCGACCTCGATGACGGTCGAGACGCGGTCGCGCGTGACCCCGGCGGTGGGGTCCACGATGCTGATCCGCCGGCCGGCGATCCAGTTGAACAGCGACGACTTCCCGACGTTCGGGCGGCCGACGATGGCGACGATCGGGAGCGGCACGACGGGCCTCGGGGGGCAAAGACAGGTTGGTCACACAAGGGCGCAAAGAGACGCAAAAGGGAAGACTATCGAATTGTTTCTCTTTTTGCGTCTTTTCGCGCCGCTTTGTGGCCGACTCTGGTGTCTGCTTCCGCCCGCCGGCGCTGTCGCGGCCGGGGGCGGTATTTCGTTTATCATATGTTCGGGGATCAAGGAGGGCGGCGTGGCCCGGTGCGACGAGGGGTATCGGTGCGAGGTGTGCGGCCGCGACGTCGAGGCCGTCGCGGACTCGGACCTATACCTGCGCTACGTCCTCGGCGAGGTGCCGCTGGACGTGCTGCACCTCCTCCCGGAGCGCCACCTCCGCTGCAACCCGGCGCTGGCGCAGTTTATCGCCGACCCTGGCTTCGAGCCGGTCGCCTGCCCCGGCCTCTTCGGGAAGGCCGGCCTCGACCCGGTGTTCGTGGCCGAGGAGGAGGGCCGGGTGACCCGCGGCTGGCGCCGGCTGCGGGCGCTGCCGCGGCTCGGACTCGCCATCCCCGAATACCCCCTCGGCGTGACCCCTGACCCGGAGGACGACCCGTGACGAAGTGGTGTGGTGCGGCCGCGGCGGCCCTGGCGGTACTCCTGGCGCCGGCCGCGGCCCAGGACGTCGACTCCGGCCCGAAGGCCGGCGAGACGGTCATGGCTCTCAAGGCATTCGGCGTCGTCGGCGAGGTGGAGGGGAAGGAGGCCGACTTCGTCGCCGGGCGGAAGGACGCCCCCACCGTCTACCTGTTCGTGCAGTCCGAACACTTCGGCCGGCCGGCGGCCCGGTTCATCAAGGTGCTGGACTCCAAGGTGAAGGAGGCCAACGACAAGGCCGGGGTGGTGGCCGTGTGGGTCGGCGACAAGGAGGCGTTCGCCAAGAACAAGGACTACCTGCCGCGGGTGCAGATGTCGATCAAGCTGGAGAACACCGCCATTGCCGCCTTCGACGGCGAGAAGTCCGGCCCGAACGGCTGGGGCATCAACGCCGACGCCCACGTCACCGTCGTGGTGGCCGACAAGGGGAAGGTGGCGAAGTCGTTCGCGTTCGTGTCGGTGAACGAGACGGACGTCCGCCCGGTCCTGGCGGCGGTGAAGGGCGAGAAGAAGTAGCCGCGGCCCCCGCCGGTCCGCCCCCGCCGGTCCGGCTGGCGGGGGCGGACCGTGAAAGACACCTCGTCCGGCTCACGGCTATTCTGGCCGTTGGCGCCGCCGTCCTCGTTCTCACCGAACCGTGGTGGCGGCCCACCCCGCCCGCTCCGGCGAGCGGCTTCGGGTCGAGAACTTCCGCCGCGTCCGGGCCGGTTTGCCGCAGGCCGAGGTCGAGGAACTGCGCGGCCGCCCACCCGGCAACTACGGCCGCCACGCCGGCGACTGGATGGTGACCTGCGAGGGGTTTATCTTCCCCGCCAAGAGCACCTCGGTCGAGCGCATCTGGCGCGACGACGACAGCCGGTTCGAGATCGACGTCGACGGCCGGGACCGGGTCGCCGCCGCGCACCGGCGGGCCTCGTACCAGCAGACCCCGCGAGATGCTCCGCGAACGCTTGTTGCGGTCGGGCCGGTCGCCACCGACCGGCCCGTCTCCTCGTCTTGATAACCCCGGCGGTCGGGCTATGTGTGGGGTGCCCAGCCGTGCTGTCCGGAGCAACCCATGAGCCTTTCGCGGCTCCTCATCGTCGCCCTGCTGGCGTGCGCGCTGTGCAGCTGTCAGGCCATCAAGGACGACCCGATCATGGGGGACAACCCGTGGCAGCCGGGCTCCGGGCGGGCGCCGAACCGCTGACCCCGGCCGGGCGTCATTTCTCGAACCGCCACCACTGGTCGGCGGACCCGGCCGGGCCGTTGAACCGGTACTGGATCACCCCGGCCGCGTTGTCGCGGGAGCCGTTGTCCACGCTCAGGTACTTCCCGCTCACCCGGTTCTGCACCACGTACCACCCGGCCTCGCCCGGCACCGGGTATCGGCCGCCAGTGCTGGTTCTTCACCGCCTCGCCGCCGGACAGCTTGCTGATCACCACGCCGCGGTCGTCCTGGAGCGTCTTGCTCAGGTACAGGCCGCTCGCCCCGTTGCGGACCAGGAAGTAGTCCTCGTCGGCCGGGATCAGCTTCCAGCGCTGGTCGGGGGCGGCGGAGTCCTCGAACTGGATGACCGGCGCCCCCGCGGCCGTGGACCCGTCGGCCACCGCGAGGATGCGGCCACTGTGCTTGTTCGCCACGCGGACCGGGGCGTCGCCGACCGCCCGGCCGAGCGGGGTGGCCGGTATAGCGGAGCTTTACCAGTTCGGCCTCGGCCGCCGCCTCGTCTCTGCGGGCCTTGCGGCGCCAAACTTCTGGCGGACCGGGTCGGCATCCTGACCGGGGGCCGCCAGAAGGGGAACGGCGACCGCCAAGAACGCAACGAGCCCCCGGCGCCTGACGGCCTCCGCGGGTGAGTGGTGGTTTGACGATACCCCCGCGGGCGGCCCGTCGCAAGCGGCCGGTGGGCGATCGGGGCCGCAAAAATCCGAGACCGGGCCAACGATTTCGGAGCCCGCGCGTCGAATGTTTCGACTCGCACCGCGAACTGTCAGTGCCGAGTTCCCAGCAGCGGGCACTTTTCAGAGATACCGCGAATTTCCCCGAACGCGCGGGGCCGCACCCGGCAAGTAGAAGACATGAGCCTGAATCCGACCCGGCTCGCTCGCCTTGTCCCGCCGGCAGCCGACGCCCGCCCCGACGGCGACCTCCTCACCGCATTCCTCGACCAGCGCGACGAAGCCGCCTTCGCCGAACTCGTCCGCCGGCACGGCCCCGTCGTCCGCTCGGCCTGCCGGCGCATCCTCCCGGACGCGGCCGACGCCGATGACGCCTTCCAGGCCGCGTTCCTAGTGCTGGTCCGCCGCGGCCCCCGGCTCGACACCACCCAGCCGCTCGGCCCGTGGATGTACCGGGTGGCCGTCCTCACTGCCCGCACCCTCCGCCGCGGCAACGCCCGCCGCTTCTCCCACCTGGAGCCACTCCCCGCGCTCGTCCCGGCCCCGGACGGCGCCGACGACGCCCGGCTCGACCTGGACGCGGCGCTGCTGGCGCTGCCGGAGAAGTACCGCACCCCGCTCATCCTCTGCCACCTCCAGGGCTGGAGCCGGCACGCCGCCGCCGCCCAACTCGGCTGCCGCGAGGGGACGCTGTCGTCGCTGCTGTCCCGCGGGCTGACGAAGCTGAAGGCCCGCCTCCGCGGCTACGACCCGGCCGCGGCGCTGGTGGCCGGCATGGCCCCGGTGCCGCTGACCCTCGCCGCCGCCACCGCCAAGGCGGCGGGCGGGGCGGGGCGGTCCGCGGCCGCGGCCGGCCTGGCTGCCGAGGTGGCGCGCGGGTTCGTGGTGGCCAAGTTGACCGCAGTGGGCGGGGCGGTCGTGACACTGGCCGCCCTCGGGCTCGGGGCGGTCGTGTTCGCGCGGTCACACGGGTCGGAGGTCGCCTCCGGCCCGGACCGGGTCCGGGAACTCCCCCCGGCCGCGTCCCCCGTGCTGGCCCCTGCCCCTGCGGCGCCCCCCGCGGCACCGGCCCCGACCTCGACCGAGGCCGAGATCAAGCGGATCGGCGTGCGCCTCGGCGGCACGTTCTGCGTCATCGGGATGCGGGTGGAAGAGTACGGCGTGGAGGAGCACCGGCCGCTGCGCCGGCTCCTGTTCGCCAACACCGACGGCTTCCAGAACTACCTCTCCCAGACCCGGGCCAGATCCCCCGTCGCCCCGCGGGTCCAGGTGGACGTGTGGGACGGCGTCTCGCCGAACGCCGCCCAGGCGGTGTTCGGCGCCTGCCGGGCTGCCGGCTACCGCGCGGTCCACGTCCGCGGCCGGGTGCCCACCTTCAGCCCGACCGGGTGGCGCGAGTTCGGCGACGACGACGGCCCGGTTGATCTGACCGACCTCCTCCCCCCGCCCCAGGCGAGCCGGGGCGGGGGCGGCAAGGCCGGGCGGTGCGCCCCCCGCCCGGGCACTTGTCGCATCGAAACCGAAGTCCAATAATCTTCCGTACCCCGATGTGGGGCAGCCGGAGCGACCCGCCACGCGGGCCGCTCCGCCTTCGTTTTTCCAGGACCGTCCGGCCGGCGAGAGTACCGCGGACCGCGGGAGGGTAGCCGGCCGCGAGGGGGGTGTGCGATGGCCGAGACCGCGACGCTGAAGGCCGAGACCCGGACCGGGTCGGGCTCCCGCCAGGCCGACAAGCTCCGCAAGGCGGGGCGGGTGCCGGGGATCGTGTACGGGCACAAGGAGGCCAACGTGGCCGTGTCCGTTCCGGCCGACGAGCTGGACCGGCTGATCCGCGTCCAGCACGCCCGGGTGCTGGAACTGGACGTCGGCGGGAAGACGGAGACGGTCCTGGTCCGCGACCTCCAGTGGGACCACCTCGGCCGGGAACTGCTGCACGTCGACTTCGCCCGGGTGTCGGCGTCCGACACGGTGAAGGTGACGGTGCCGGTGGAGCTGCGGAACAGCCCGAAGGTGACCGGCGGCGGCGTGCTCGACCAGCCGCTCCACACCCTGCACATCGAGTGCAGCCCGACCAAGATCCCGGAGGCCATCCGGATCGACATCACGAACCTCACCCTGGGCACCCCGATCCACGTCCGCGAGCTGGCCCTGCCCGAGGGCGTGAAGGTGCTGGAGGCTCCCGAGTCGGTGGTCGTTCAGCTGAAGCTGCCGGGCGCCGAGCCGGCGGTCACCGCCCCGACCGAGCCGGGCGCCGGGCCGGAGGTCATCAAGAAGGAGAAGAAGGCCGACGACGAGGCCGAGGAGAAGAAGAAGTAGTGTCCGGGGTTGGGAATTGGCCGGTTGCAATTCGAGAGTTTGGTGTTGGGAGTTGGCCGGTTGTAATTTGGGGCCGAACAGTTGACTGCCCGGCGTGTCTTTCCGCGTGGCACGCCGGGCAACCCGGTCGGGATCAGGAAGGATTCGCAGCCAGTCCCAAATACAACCTCCCAATTGCAACCAACATGAAAATACTCGTCGGCCTCGGGAACCCCGGTCCGAAGTACGCGGGCACCCGCCACAACGTCGGGTTCGACGTGATCGACTACCTGGCCGCGGCGCCGGGCACGTCGTCGTTCCGGGAGCGGTTCGAGGCGCAGGTCGCGGAGCGGCAGGAGGGCGGCGAGACCGTCCTCCTGGTCAAGCCGCTCACGTTCATGAACCTCAGCGGCCGGTCCGTCCGCGCCGCCCTCGACTTCTACAAGTTGTCAGCCGACCAGCTGCTCGTGGTGTGCGACGACTTCAACCTGCCGCTCGGCAAGCTCCGGGTGCGGGTGAAGGGGAGCCACGGCGGGCAGAACGGCCTGCGGAACATCCAGGACCAGCTCGGCACCGACGGCTACGCCCGCCTGCGGATCGGGGTCGGCCAGCCGGGGGCGGGCGAGGCGGTCGACTTCGTGCTGTCGCGGTTCAAGCCGGGCGAGCGGGCGGCGGCCGAGGAGGCGGTGGCCAAGGCGGCCCAGGCGGCGGTGGTGTGGGCCACGGCCGGGGTCGAGGAATGCATGAACCGCTTCAACGGCGGCGACGACCCCCAGCAGCCCAAGAAGGAAAAGAAGGAGAAGAAGCCCCCGCCTGCGAAGCCGGCTCCGGGTTTCGAGTCCCGGAGGGACGACGGCGCGTAGCCCGGGGTGGAATCCCGGGCGGCCTCCGCGGTGTTACGAGAACGCCGCCCGGCGAACCGGCGTATCCCCCCGTTTCGTTGTAAACCCTGGCCACCCGCCCGGCAGCGCCCTACGACAGTAGGTTCGTGGACCCGACGAACGAACGGGCACTCCCCCCCGCGTGGTGCGGGGGGGTCGGCGGGCCGGCCCGGCCGCCGATCCAAGGTGACCCCCGCACCGAACCGCGGGACCGCAGCGAAGGACCAACATGGGTGTCGTGAACCACTACGAGACGATGTTCCTGCTGGACGCGACCAAGCTGAGCGCCGACGGCGACGCCGTCCGCCAGCAGGTCCACCACCTCATCGAGCGGCACGGCGGGCACATCACCGTCGCCCGCGAGTGGAACTACAACCAGAAGCTCGCCTACCCGATCGAGAAGCAGAAGAAGGGCGCCTACCACATCGTCTACTACACCCTCGAGAGCACCAAGCAGCAGGAGCTCGAGCGGGACTTCGCCCTGGCCGAGGGGGTCATCCTCCGCCAGATGACGCTGAAGCTCGACCCGAAGTGGCAGGAGACGATCCTCGGCATCGCCCGCGACGAGCACGGCAAGGAGTTCGCCGTCAAGGGGATGCAGGACGAGGCCCAGGTGCAGACCGACCCGGCCGCCATCGGCGCCGAGCCGCTCCCCGGCACCGAGGGCGCGGAGGGCGGCGGGTTCCGCGGCCCCCGCGGCCCCCGCGGCCCCCGGCCCGAGATGGCCGAGAAGCCCGAATAGCCCCCCGGACCGCCCGCCCGTCGTTCCGACAACCGACCTTGCGAGGTTCCGCCCGAATGCCGTAACCTCTTGGCTGGATACCGCCCCGAACGCTTTGCCTGAAGCTAAACGTACTCCCTGTCGGGGGCGGGTCCGAAGGAGGTCGCACGATGGCGACGCTGAACAAGGTGATGCTGATCGGCCGGCTGACGGACAACCCCGGCGAGCCCCGGACCATGCCGAGCGGCGGCCGGGTGATCCCGTTCCGGTTCGCCGTCGGCCGCAGCCGGAAGAACCCGCAGACCGGCCAGTGGGAGAACGACCCGAACCCGCTGTACATCGACTGCGAGGCGTTCAGCCGGCCGGACACCAAGCGGGATCTGGTCGCCCTGATCCAGCAGTTCTGCAAGAAGGGCGACTCGCTGTTCATCGAGGGCCGCCTCCAGTACGACCAGTGGGACGACAAGAACGGCGGCGGGAAGCGGTCCAAGCACAAGGTCGTCGTCGAGGGCATCGAGTTCATCGGCGGCGGCCGGGACGGCGGCGGTGACGGCGGGGGCGGGGGCGACGGTGAGGGCGGCCGGTCCTCCTACCAGGGCGGCGGTGGGAACCGCGGCGGCTACGGTGGTGGCGGCGGTGGAGGAGGTGGAGGGAACTCCGGCGGCGGCCGGCCGCCGCAGTCCGGCGGCAAAAGCCGTGGCAACTCCCCGACTCCCGACGACGACAACGACTACCGGGGCAACTCCGGCGGGGGCAGCTCTGGGGGGGGGGAGGAAGACATCCCCTTCTGACCCGCCCGCGGGACGGCGTCGGCCCCGCGGATGACTTGAAACACCACCGGGCGGCCCACCGCGCCCGGGTTCATGAAGCACCCACGGGGCCAGGATCATGGCGAAGTCTGCCACCAAGAAGCCGGCCGGCGACGGCAAGCCGGCCGCGCTGAAGCAGCCGAAGAAGAAGGTCCGCAAGCGGAACCAGGTCAAGAAGGGGCCGCACGGCGGGACGCTGATCGTCCTCGTCAACGACGTGGCCCACGTCGGCAAGCAGGGCGAGGTGGTCGAGGTGAAGCCCGGCTACGCCCGGAACTACCTCCTCCCCTACGGCCACGCCGTCGTCCCGACCGACGAGAACCTGCGGACCCTGGAGCAGTTCAAGATCAAGGTCCAGAAGGCCAAGGAGGCCCGGGTCGCCGACCTCAAGGTGCTGGCCGAGCAGCTCACCCGGCTCCCGGCCATCACCATCGAGGCCAACGCCCACGAGTCCCAGCTGGAGCGGGACGGGCACGTCGAGACGCACCTGCTGCTGTACGGCTCGATCGGCGCCCAGGACATCAGCAAGGCTCTCAAGGGCAAGAACCTGATGGTCGAGGCGGACATGGTCAAGCTCGACCACCCGATCCGCGAGGCCAACACCCTCACCCCGGTGCCGCTCTCGCTCGGGTACGGGATCGAGGCCACGATCCAGGTTCTCGTCGTCGCCCTCCAGGCCGGCAAGAAGTAACCCGCCGGGATCGACGGTCCGCTCACGCCGCCCGGCCGGGACACCGGCCGGGCGGCGGCGTATCCTGGCCTCGGGTCACCCCTCACTTCCCCGGACGCCTCCCATGACGCTCGCCCTCGCCCTCGCCCTCGCCCTCGCCCTCGCCCTCGTCGCCCAGCCCGCGCCGATGCCGAAGGACGCCGACGCCGCCCGTCCGGTCCGGTGGGAGAAGGAGGTCGCCGCGATCGAGAAGCGGCTGAAGGACGCGCCCCCGAAGGAGGGCGGGGTGGTGTTCGCCGGCAGCTCCAGCACGCGGATGTGGAAGCTGGGCGAGTCGTTCCCCGGGAAGGGGTATGTGAACGTCGGGTTCGGCGGGTCCGAGGTCCGCGATTCGACCCACTTCGCCCCCCGGCTGGTCGCGCCGCTCCGGCCGAAGGCGGTGGTCCTCTACGCCGGCGACAACGACATCGCCGCCGGCCGGACCGCCGCGCAGGTGGCGGCCGACTTCAAGGCGTTCGTCGTGGCCGTCCGCAAGGACGCCCCGGACTGCAAGGTTCTCTTCATCGCGGTGAAGCCGAGCCCGGCCCGGTGGAAGCGGTTCGACGAGCAGAAGACGGCCAACGCCCTGGTGAAGGCGGCCTGCGACGCCGACCCGAAGCTGGCGTTCGTGGACGTGACCCCGCTCATGCTCGGGCCGGACGGGATGCCGATCCCGGAACTCTACGCGAAGGACGGGCTGCACCTGAGCCCGGCCGGCTACGCCCGGTGGACCACCGCGGTGGCCGAAGTCCTCGGCCGCTGAGGTCACCCGCTCGGTAACCCGCCCCGGAGTTGCGGGCGGCGTGGGTCCGCTTCCGCGCGACCGCCGGTGCGTCACCGCATCCCGGCGGTCTTCCAAAACTCCTCCGCCGGCCTCTCGTTGATCCGATTCAGCCCGGGGAAGGAGCGGAGGAATCCGGCGTCCCGCGCGGGGTCGAAGTCGTAGGTCACCTCGGCGAGCGGCATCCCGCGGAGCAGGCTCAGGTCCGTCACCAGCGAGCCTCTGAGCGCCACCTTGCGCAGCCGCATCCCTTTGACCGGCGTCAGGTCACGGACGGCGGTCCTCTCGATCAGTAGCGCGTCGAGCGCCGTCCCCTGAAGTGGCGAGAGGTCGTCCGTCCTGGTCTGGTTGATGCAGACGAAGTTGAGCGGCATCCCCTTGAGCGGCGACAGGTCGAGCCGGTGCCAGCCGCCGCCACAGTTCAGGACGCGCAGCCGCATCCCCGCCAGGGGCGTCAGGTCGGCACCGTCGAAGCCCCAAACCTCGAGCTGCTCGAGCGGCATCCCCGCGAGGGGCGACAGGTCACGAATCCGGAAGTTGTTGTTGAGGCAGAGGCTCCGGAGCGGGAGCCCCCGCAGCGGGCTCAAGTCGGCCACCTCGGTGTTCCAGGCGGTCAGCGTCTGCAGGTCGTGGAGGTCGCGGAGCGGCAACAGATCCCGGACGGTGCTGCTGTCGTTCAGTTCCAGTCCGATCAGCCGGCCGCCGGCGAACGTCGGGACGATCTGCCCCCGGAACTCCGGGTTCAGGTGGCGGAGGCCGGCCGCGGCCTGTTCAAACTGCTGTGGCGAGGCCGGCGGGTCGGGCCGCGGCGCCGGTTGCGGGGGCGGTGCGGGGGCCGTGGCGGTCTCGTCGGTACTCTTGCCAGCGGGCCGGAACGGGGCGAGGGCGATCGCCGCGGCGGCGCCCCCCAGCAGTACCGCCGCCGGCAGGGGCCAACGACGCCCCCTCGACCGCGGAGCCCGTGGAACCCGCACGGCCGCACCCGCGAGGCACTGCTCCAACAGGTCCGCCACCTCCGCCGCGGACTGGAACCGGTCGGCCGGGTCGCGGGCGTGGAGTCGGTCGATGACGTCGCACAACCACGCCGGCGTCTCGGGGATGATGTCCCGAACCGGCCTCGGGGCGCCCTCGGACACACGCTTCAGCACCGCCAGGCTGTTGCTCGCCCGGAACGGCAGGCGGCCGGTGACCATCGCGTAGAGGACGCTGCCGAGGCTGAAGAGGTCGGCGCGGTGGTCGACGGGCTCGCCCCGGGCCTGCTCCGGGGCCATGTACATCGGGGTGCCGACGATCACCCCGCTCTGGGTCAGGCTGGCGTCGTCGGCGGCCCGGGCCACGCCGAAGTCGGTCAGCTTGGCGCGGGGCTGGTCGCCGGGTTCGAGCAGCACGTTGGCCGGCTTCACGTCCCGGTGGACCAGCCCGTGGGCGTGGGCGGCGGCCAGCCCGCGGGCGACCTGGACCCCGAGCCGCACGGCGTCCTCGACGTCGAGCGGGCCGGACTGGGTGAGCAGTTGTTGCAGCGACCCGCCGGGGACGTACTCCATGACCAGGTGCGGGCTCGGGTCGCCCTCGACCGCGTAGATGTGGACGACGTTCTCGTGGCGGACGGCGGCGGCCGCCCGGGCCTCGCGGAGGAACCGCTTGCGGGCCGGCGACGTGGCGGCCAGCTCGGGCGACATCACCTTGACGGCGACGACCCGCTGCAACTTCGTGTCGAACGCCTTCATGACGGTGCCGAACCCGCCCTGGCCGATCGTCTCCAGCACCTCGAAGTGCCCGATCACCTCCGCGGCCGGCCTGTGGGGGGCCGGGAGTCGCTCGGTGGACGACCGCGGGGCGGGCGGTGGGGTGACCCGCGCGGAGCTGTGGATGACGACCGTCTTGGCGCACCCCGCGTCAGACGGGTCGGGGTTCGGCTCCGGACACGACGGGTCGCCGGACAGGAGGTCACGGCTCATGGGGCGAACCGGGCTTGGGCGGGATACCGGTCGGAAGACCACCGCATCTTAGAACAGAAATGGGGGGTGTGCCGGACCTGGTTGGGCTCCGGATCGGTCACCCGGGCGAGGCCCGGGTGGCCTAAGGAGTGTCCCGGTGGCGTATCACCGTCGCCAGTGCCGCCCCCCGAACTGCGGGGCGCCGAGCGGGGTGTGCTGCGGGTACGGGGCGCCGGGCGGGAACCCGTAGTGCGGGTATTCCAGCGGCGACACGCTCGGGCCGAACGGGATGCGCGGCGGGAGTGCCCCGTAGCCGAACGGGCCGGGCGGAGGGAGGTCCGGGGGCGGGTACGCGGCCCGGGCGGGCGCAGCTGGCGCGGCGGCCACGCCGGGTAGCGGGAGCGGAACCGGGGTCACCGGGCGGGGGGCGCCGAGGTCGGGCGTGGCGGTCTTCGGTGGTGCTTCCGTCTTGGGCTGGGTCACCGGCCGGGGCGGCGGGGCGGTGGGGTCTGGCTGCTGGGCCAGTCCGCCGGCGGCGGACGCCGCCCACACGGCGGCGACGATTAGGGTGCGGGTCACGGCTGCGGCGCTCCGGGGGAAGGTGGGACGACCGTGAAGGCCGGATTGAATGGTAGCGCGTCCCCGGCGACCGGCACCAGTCCTCCCCCCGGCCCCGCGGGCGCGGGTCCGCGGGAGCGGCCCCCGGCAACCGTCACACCCGGCAGCGGTTACCGGCAGCGGATGCCGTGGTACTCCAGCGGGTACTCGTAGTCCTTCCGGAGCGGGTGCCCGACCCAGTCCTCGGCCAGGAGGATGCGGCGCAGGTCCGGGTGCCCGGTGAACGCCACCCCGCACAGGTCGAAGGCCTCGCGCTCGTGCCAGTCGGCCGTCCGCCACACGCCCGCGACGGACGGCACCTCCGGCAGCTGACCGGCGACCCCGTCCTTCCACCGTGGCAGCACGAGCTTGATGGTGAACCGCCGGCCGGGGTGGGTGAAGCTGGACAGCCGGTACACCACCTCCAGGTGCGGCTCGAACCCGGCCTTGGCGACCTTCTTCGGGTCCGTTTCCAGGTAGTCGACCGCGGTGAGGTCGTTGAGCAACTCGAACCGCAGATGGGGGTCGTCGCGGAGGAAGGTGCAGACCTCGACCAGCCGGGCCGGCTCGACGGTGACGAACGGGTCGCCCGGCCCGGCGTGGGTGCCAGTGACGGCCGGGCCGAACTGCTGGGTGAGGCGGGCGGCGGTGTCGGCAGGGGTCATGGCAACGGTGGGTGTGGGGGGTGGGGCTGGTATACTCCGGGTAAGGGGGCTCTGCCATGCCGCTCCGCGACCACTTCCGCCCGCCGCTGGGAAATCGCCGCCAGTGGGAGCAAGTCCACGGCCAGTGGCCGGCGATGCTGCTCGTCCGGCTCAACACCGTCCTTCCCGAGGGGTTTGTGGCCGGCCCCCGGGTGCGGCTCGGGGGGCTGTTCGAGGTCGACGTCGGGGCGATCGACGAGGACGGCCTGGCCGCCCGCGGGCTCGGACCGAACAGCCCCGCCGGGGGGGCGGCCACCGCGACCCTTACGGCCCCGCCGCCGACCTTCACGGCGGACGCCGAGTTCCTCGACCTGGACGAGGCCAGGGTCGAAATCCACGACGAAACCCGGGGGGGAACGCTGGTCGCGGTGGTCGAGTTCGTGAGCCCACGCAACAAGGACCGGCCCCAGGCCCGTCAGGCGTTTGCCGCGAAGTGTGCGACCCTCCTCCGACACGGCGTAAGCGTGGCGGTCGTAGACGTGGTCACGGCCCGAAGCGCGAACCTGTACGGCGACACGCTCGACGAACTCGGGGTGACCGATCCGGCTCTCGGAGCCGAGCCGCCGGTCACCTACGCGACGTCGCTCCGCCGCCGGGAGGTCGGGGTGAAGTACCTGCTGGACGCCTGGGCCTACCCCCTCGACGTGGGAAGCCCGATCCCGATGCTTCCCCTGTGGCTGACCGAAGACCTGTGGGTGCCGCTCGACCTGGAAGGCTCCTACGAGGACACCTGCCGCGTCCTCCGCATTCGTTGACCCGCCCGGAGCAGCCCTGTGCCCGCCCTCGACCCGACTGCGACGTCCCTGCTCGTGGTCGACGCCCAGCGTGGGTTCACCGACCTCTGCCCGGCCGAACTCCCGGTCCCCGGCGGGGCCGCCATCGTGCCGGCGGTGAACGACCTGCTCGCCCTGCCGTTCACCCGGGTCGACGCCACCCAGGACTGGCACCCGCCCGACCACCGCTCCTTCCACGGCCGGGCCGACAACCTCTACCCGCCGCACTGCGTCGCGGGCACCCCCGGGGCCGAGTTCCTCCCGGGGCTCCACACCCACCGGTTCCACGCCGTCTGGCGGAAGGGGTACGACCCGGACTTCGAGGCGTATGCGGTCACGGCCCAGCACCCGGGGTTCGCGGCCGCGTTGCGGGCGGGCGGGGTGGCGGCCGTGGTGGTGTGTGGGATCGCAACGAACATCTGCTGCTTCTACGCCGCCCGCGACCTGCGGGCGGCCGGGTTCGAGGTGTGGCTGGCCGAGGACGCCGCGGCCGGCATCGACGTGCCCGCCGCCGGGCTGTTTCAGGCGGCGGCCCGGGCCGAGGGCGAGCACCTCGGCATCCGCTACGCGACTGTCACCGTGGTCCGGGCCGCGCTCGGACGATAACGGCTATCACCCGCGCCCCGCTCCCGGCGGTCCGCTAGCGAGAATCGATAACCACCTCTGTCTGCCGCGTTCGCGGGTTTGAGAAAAATTCGCGCGACTACTCGGGCGTGAGCGGGCAAGTAATGGTGCTGGCCCGCGCGCACCGCGCTCGTGGGCCGGCCGCTTTATCCGTCCCGGCGTCGACCGGAGGGGCGACCGTGCGCGCACCGACAAAAAAGCTAACGTGTGTGGCAGTCCTGGCCGCGGCCGCGCCGTGGCTCCCGGGGTGGGCTGCGGCCGCGGGGCTGGACGTGTGGAACCTCCCCGGGCTGGTCGCGGGGTACAAGGGTCACCGCCGGGCCGGGCAGGAACTCGACCGCGCGTCCGCGGTCCTGCTCCAGGTGATGGCGGCGAAGGAGGTCATCCTGGCCGACTTGCGGGCCGGCCGGATCTCCCTCGCCACGGCGACCGAGGTGTACTACCAAATGGTCGTCGCCTGCCCGCGGGTTCTTTCCGGCCTGCGGGCCGAGTTCCCGGCTGCGGAGTCCGATCTGGAGCGGACCGCTCTCCGACTAACGGTTCACGGGGCGACCCGGACCGACCTCGCAGCTGGTCCGGACGACCCGAAGGCCCGACTGGCGGCCGAGTACCGGCAACAGTTCCCGAGCAGGAGCCTGCCGCCGGCCCTGACCGCCGGGGGGTGATCACGGCGCCCCGGCCGGGGCACCGGTCGTGGCCGCTCGGGTCGCCGGGAGCGGCTCGGTCGCCGCCGGGTGCCAGCGCAGGATCGGCTCCTTCGCCGCCCGCACCTCGTCCGGCCGGCTGACGACGTGCGTGTGCGGGGCCGTCCGCAGCACGTCGGCGTCCTCCCCCTTGATCTTCAGCAGCACGTCCGCGAAGGCGTCGAGTGTCTCCTTGCTCTCGGTCTCGGTCGGCTCCATCATCAGCGCCTCGGGCACGACCAGCGGGAAGTACACCGTCGGGGCGTGGAACCCGTAGTCCAGGAGCCGCTTACACACGTCCATCGCCCGCACCTTCCGCTCGCGCAGGAGCCCCCGCCCGCTGGCCACGAACTCGTGCATGCACGGCCCCGGGTGCGGCACCTCGTACCCCTCCGACACCCGCGCCCGCAGGTAGTTGGCGTTCAGCACGGCGGTCTCGCTGCACGCCTTCAACCCGTCCGGGCCGAGGGTGCGGATGTAGCAGTAGCCGCGGAACAGGATGCCGACGTTCCCGAAGAACGAGCGGACCCGGCCGATGCTCTTGGGGCGGTCGTCGTCGAGGCGGTAGGTGTCACCGTCCTTCACCACGACGGGGGCCGGGAGGTACGGGGCGAGGAAGTCGCGGACGGCGATCGGGCCGGAGCCGGGGCCGCCGCCGCCGTGCGGGCCGGTGAACGTCTTGTGGACGTTGTAGTGCTGCATGTCCGCCCCGAAGTCGCCGGGGCGGGTGATGCCGAGGATGGCGTTCATGTTAGCGCCGTCCAGGTACACCAGCCCGCCGGCGGCGTGGACGAGGTCGGTGATCTGCCGGATCTGCACCTCGAACAGCCCGAGCGTGTTCGGGTTGGTGATCATGAACACGCCCGTGTCCGCCCCGAGCTTCCCCTTCAGGTCGTCGAGGTCGACGTGCCCCTTGGCGTTGCTCTTGACGGTGACGGTGTCGAACCCGGCCAGCTGGGCGGAGGCGGGGTTGGTGCCGTGCGCCGAGTCGGGGACGAGCACCTTCCGGCGGTGCGTCTCGCCGCGGTCGCGGAAGTAGGCGGCGGCGACGAGCAGGGCCGCGAGTTCGCCCTGCGCCCCGGCCGCCGGCTGGAGCGACACGGCCGGGAGGCCGCTGATCTCGGCGAGGTACTCCTGCATCCCGTGGAGGAGTTCGAGCATCCCCTGGGTGGTGTCGTCGGGCTGGAGGGGGTGCAAGTCGGCGAACCCGGGGAGCGCGGCGAGGCGCTCGTGGCGCTTGGGGTTGTACTTCATGGTGCAGGAGCCCAGCGGGTAGAACTGGGTGTCGATGCACATGTTCCGGGTGGACAGGTTGGTGAAGTGGCGGACGAGGTCGATCTCGCCCACCTCCGGGAGCGGTGGCGGCCCGTCGGCCAGGAACCGCGCCGGCACGAGCGCCGACGGCGGGCCGTCACCGGGCACGTCGCTGGCGGGCACGCGGTGCGCCCGCCGGCCGGGCCGGGACAGTTCGAACACGAGGTCGGTGGACTGGTTATTGTTCATGGTTTTTTGGGGTCAGATTCCTTCGGTCACGATCCGGGCCAGGAACTGGGGGAGTGACGGGGCGACCACCTCCGGCGCCCCCACATCCCCGCCCATGTCGAGCTGGAACACCGCCCCCCGCCCGTGGCGGAGACGTGGAGATCACGAACAGGGTCGGCCCCGCCTGCTTGCCGAACGGGACGTACCGGGCGGTCACGTCGTCCTCGCCGAACCCGTCGCCCGACTCGTAGTCCTCGATGTCCCCGCGGTGGTCGGCGATCGTCAGATCGGCCCCCCGCCCGCGGGCCGTCTCCAGTCCGGCGAAGGAGTCGACCCCGAGCCAGTCCCAGCCCCACCCCTCCTCGTCCGACCCGCAGCGGTACACCATCTGGCTCCCGTCCGGAACGCCCCCGTTCGTGTGGAGCAGGAACGCGACCAGGGCCGGGGGGAAGCGGTACCCGAGGGTCTTCGCAGCCGCCTCGATCTCAGCCCGGGTGAGGGGCGGGCCGGCGTCGCGGAACCGCAGGTGGTCGCAGCACACGCCGACCGGCGGCCGGCTGACCCGGGCCACCCAGAGGGGGTCGAACGGGGTCGTGCGGGCGAGCATGTCGTCCAGCCCGGGCCAGACTGCCGCCTCCCACTCGGGGGGCGCGTGACTCGGCACGCGGGCCGACCACCCCGGCGGCGTGCCCGTCCGCCAGGACGCCGCCCACGCGGCCTCGACGCGGAGGTAGTCGGCGCGGGCGGGGTCGCCGTGGTCGTCCAGCCAGTCGGCGTAGACCAGCCGGGGGGTGTCCTCCCCCGGCTGGTCGATGAGGGTGCGGATGAACGCCTCCTCCGTCACGGCGCCAGCCCCCTCTCTCTGAGGATCGTGTCGGCCCACGCACGCTGCTCGGGCGTCAGTGGCGGGTCGGGGTCGCGGCGGTAGTCGATCCCCCGGGCGTACCGGCCGGTGTCGTAGGCCCGGTCCAGCATCGGCTGGAGGTCCACCACCACGGGATCGACGCCGGGGTCCAGCGGGATGCCGAACGCCGGCAGCCGGTCGCCCAGCCGGATCGCCGCGGCGAAGAAGTGATCCGGGTCGGCGGCCACCCGCACGCTGACGTGGTAGTCGAACGTCCCGGCCTTCCGCCGCAGCAGGGGTAGCGGCACGGCCGTCGTGTGCGGCCCGGCCCGGAGCAGGTCGATCTCGACCAGATGGACCCGCCCCAGCCGGAACTCCTCCTGCTTCTCGCGGTAGGCCGTTCGGCCGTTGCCCCCCGGCTTCTTGTTGGCCGGGCTCAGTACCTCGACCGCCGTGACCAGCCGCCCGCCGTCCGCGGTCAGGATCTCCAGGTACGGCTGTTCCCGGTCGTCGGGCGTTGCCCCGACGCCGAGTGCGAGCAGACCGGGGAGGACGGCCGTACCGCCCGCCCCGCCCCGCTCCGGGCCGAACACCCCCACGTCCGGCACGCGGGTCACGGTGTCATCGACCCAGACGAGGTGGTTCCCTCGGGCCAGATACCCATCCGGGAGGGCCGCGTTGAGCGCCTCGCGGAGGTAGGTAATGAGGGCACCGTGGAGGTCCGGGAACACCATCGGGCGTTCGAGCCAGGGGTCCATGCCGGGGAACGGGGACGGCATCAGCTCGGCCCTCTCGCGGGGAGAATCCCCTTCCCCGTCAGGACCGCCTCGGCCCACGCCCGCTGTTCCGGCGTCAACGGCGGCTCCAGCTCGCGGCGGTAGTCGACCCCCTGGGCGTATCGTCCGGTGTCGTAGGCCCGGTCCAGGAGCGGCTGAAGGTCCACTACCACCGGGGCGACACCCGGGTCGAGCGGGATGCCGAATGCCGGCAACCGGTCACTCAGCCGAATCGCCGCGGCAAAGTGTTTCACCTGGCCGTGGGGTAGGGTCACGCTCACGTGGTAGTCGAACGGCCCGGCGGTCTGCCGCAGTCGGTCCGGGGACACGGCGGTCGTGTGTCGGCCGGCGCGGAGGAGATCGATCTCCACCAGGTTCACACCGCCGAGGCAGTACTCCTTCTGCTTCACCCGGTACGCCTTCCGGCCGGCCCGCTTGTTCGCGGGGCTTAGCACTTCGACGGCGGTGACCAACCGCTTCCCCTTCGGGGACAGGATTTCCAGGTACGGCTGCTCCTCCGGTGCGCGCGCGGGGAGGTCTTCGACCACGACCAACCCGGGCAGGGCGGCTACACCACCCCCCGGCCCGACCGGGTCGGACGGGCGGCCGAATACCGACACGTCCGGTTCCCGCCGTTGCTCGACATCCACCCACACCCGGCTCCGGTTCCGGGCCAGGTAGCCGGGTGGCAGCACGGCGTTGAGCGCGTCCCCGAGATAGACGAGTAGTTTCTCGTGCAGGTCGGGAAACGTCTCGTCGTCTTCCAGCCAGGGGTCCATGCCGGGGAACGGGGACGGCATCGGTAATCCTCCCCGGGGTCAGGCGTGGCGCGCCAGCTGATCGCGGAAGGCGGCGGCGAGGGCGTCGATCTCGGTCTTCGTCCGCTTCTCGGTCACGGCCACGGCGAGTGCGTCCGGGAACTCCGGGAACCAGTCGCCCAGAGACAGCCCGGCCAGGAAGCCGGCGTCCCGCAGCCCGGCCAACACCGCCGGCACATCGGCCGCCAGCCGGACGGTGAACTCCTTCACGAACGGCCGGTCGAAGGCGAGCCGCACCCCGGGCACCTTCGCCAGCTCGCCCGCCGCGTAGTGGGCCTTGCGGAGGCAGAGTTCGGCCGTCTCCTTCAGCCCCCGCGGGCCGAGCGCGGTGAGGTGGACTGCGGCCCGCAGTGCCAGCAGCCCCTGGTTCGTGCAGATGTTGCTCGTGGCCTTCTCGCGGCGGATGTGCTGCTCGCGGGTCTGGAGCGTCAACACCCAGCAGCGCTTGCCGGTGCGGTCGGTCGTCTGCCCCACGAGCCGGCCGGGGATCTTGCGCAGGAAGTCGCTGTCGCCGCGGCAGGCCAGGATGCCGAGGTACGGGCCGCCGAACCCGAGTGGCACCCCGAGCCCCTGCCCCTCCGCCACGGCGATGTCCGCCCCGTCGTCGCCCGGGCGGCGGAGCAGGCCGACCGACACCGGGTCGAACACCGACACGAACACCGCCCCGACCTTCTTCGCCGCGGCGCCGACGGCCGCGTTCTCCTCCAGGCAGCCGAACACGTTCGGGCTCTGGAGGATGACACACACGGTCTGGTCGTTGACGGCCTTCGCCACGTCGTCCGGGTCGAGGAAGCCGTGCGGCGTCGGCAGCACGCGGACGCGGCAGCTCAGGTTGGCGGTGAGGGTGCGGAGCGCCGACACGTACTGCGGGTGGACGCTCCCGGCGACCAACACGTCGCCCGACCGGCCGGTGACGCCCAGCGCCATCAGCACGGCCTCCGCCACCGCCGACCCGGCCTCGTACAGCGAGGCGTTGGCGACCTCCAGACCCGTCAGCTGGCACATGAGCGTCTGGAACTCGAACACCGCCTGGAGCGTGCCCTGGCTGGCCTCGGCCTGGTAGGGCGTGTAGGCGGTGTAGAACTCGCTCCGCCCGGCGATCGCGTCCACCACGGCGGGGACGAAGTGGTCGTACGCCCCGCCGCCGAGGAAGCAGACCAACTCCCCGGCCGGGCGGTTCTTGGCCGCCAGCGCGGCCAGGTGGGCGGTGAGTTCCTGTTCGGTGAGCCCGGGCGGAACGGCGAGCGGCCGGTTGAGCCGCAGCTCGGGCGGGATCGGGGCGAACAGGTCGTCCACCGACTTCGCCCCGACCGCGGCCAGCATCGCGGCCCGGTCGGTGTCGGTGTTCAGCAGGTACGGCACGAACGGCCTCCGTGGCACGGAAAGGGTGATTCGTCAGCTGGTCGGGGCGGCCTGGCGCGCCCAGTCCAGTAGTTCGAGACAGAGAGTGGTGTCGTCGGTTGTTCCGGCCCGGGCGAGGTACGACCCGAGCAGACCCGGGGTGAGGAGCGGGACCGCAAGACTGGCCGACACCTCGGCGTATGACCCGGCAGGCGATCGGGCGAAGAACCGAAGCCGGTCGCCGTCGTACCGCCACACCTCGGGCACGCCCAAGGCCGACAGCAGGTCCAGGCGATCAACGACTGTTCGGGAGGCTTCGACTTCGATCACCAAGTCCGGAGGTGGGTCGGTCGTCAGGTCGAGTTCCCGGATGGTCGTGACCCGGCCGGCGTTCTGGATGTAGTAGCACTCGTCCGGTTCAAGGCCGCGGTCCAGGTCGGCCCGACCGAGGGTGACGTTCCCCGACCCGACGAGCGGGACGCGGAGCCCGAGGGCCGCTGTTTCGAGTAACCGGGCGAGGAGCTTCTTCCACCGCTCGTGCCGGTTCCCGACGGTCATGGCGGCCGTCCCTCCGGGGGTGGCGTCTCCGGCTTCGCCCCCGCCGGGGGTCATGACCTCGGCCGCGCCGCGGTCGTAGGTGATGCGCAGCCGCCGCCGGCCTGTGGCGGCCCGGGCGGCGAGTAAGTGCTGGTAGTCGTCCCAGGTCAGCCCGTACAGGATCATGTGCCAGGGCGACCAGTCGCTCGCCATCAGAGCGCACGCCGCCTCGACCCGCGGGCTCGGCGCCCGTGGCCTCGGCGGCGGAGTCGTCGGGGCGGTCGCGGTCGTCATGGTGCCTCCGTCAGTGCCCCTCGGAGGCCAGCTGCGCATCGTACTGCTCGGCCGTCAGCAGATGGTCCAGGGTCGACCCGGCCGCCGGGCGGACCTTCAGCATCCAGCCGCGGCCGAACGGGTCGTCGTTCACCGGGCTCAGGTCGGCCTTCCGCTTCGTCGCCTTGTCCTCCAGCAGCACCTCGTTCCGCTCCACCACCACTCCGGACACCGGGGCGTTCACGTCGGACGTGGACTTCACCGACTCGATCACCCCGAACGCAGACCCGGCCGTCAGTTCCTTCCCGACCGGCGGGAGTTCCAGGAACGTCGGCTCCGTCAGCTGTTCCACGGCGAACGCGGTGATCCCGACGGCGACCAGGTCGCCCTCCGGCTTGGCCCACTCGTGGCTCGTCGTGTACCGGCGGTCGGACGGGTTCATGGCGACTCTCCTGGCGAGTGGCCGGGGCGAACCGGCCGGTGTTGGGCTAGCGGGAGCGACGGTAGAACGGGAGCGGCACCACGACGGCCGGGAGGTGGGTGCCGCGGGCGTCCACCAGCAACTTGGTGCCGGGGGCGGCCAGTTCGGGCGGCACGTAGCCCATGGCGATCGACTTCCCGACCCACGGGGCGAAACTGCCGCTCGTCACCGTGCCGGCCGGGGCCGCGTCCGCGGTCAGGATCGCACACCCCTCGCGGGCGGCGCGGGTGCCTTCCAGTTCGAGCCCGACCCGCACCGGTCCGGTCGCGGTCCGCAGGGCGTCGCGGCCGATGAACGGCCCCTTGTCCGGCTTCACGGCCCAGCTGAGGCCGGCCCGGATCGGGTCGATCGCCTCCGTGAGTTCGTGCCCGTACAGCGGCATGGCGGCCTCAAGCCGCAGCGTGTCCCGGGCGCCCAGCCCGCACGGCACCGCCCCGCGGCCGACGAGTTCGTCCCACAGGGTCGGCCCGAGGGCGTTCGGCACCATCACCTCGAAGCCGTCCTCGCCGGTGTACCCGGTCCGGCTCACCACGCAGTTCGTCCCCCGGTAGCGGGTCGGCGTGGCGAAGTAGTACTTCAAGGCGGACGGGTCGGTCTCGAACAGCCCGGCTACCAGCTCGACCGACTTCGGCCCTTGCACCGCGACCATCGTGGTGTCGTCCGTCTGGTCGGTGACCTCGACCGCCCGGCCGGCGCGGTGCGTCCCCAGCCAGGCCAGGATCTTCTCGCGGTTCGAGGCGTTCACCACCGCGGCGAAGCCGGAGGGCCAGCGGTAGACGAGGACGTCGTCCAGGATGCCGCCGGCCTCGTTGCACACGAGCCCGTAGCGGACCTGGCCGTCCTTCATCGTGGCGACGGAGTTCGTGAACACGGCCTCCAGCAGCGCCAGGGCGTCCGGGCCGCCGAAGCTGAGCCGGGCCATGTGCGACACGTCGAACAGGCCGGCCGCGGTCCGCACGGCCTTGTGCTCGGCCGCGACCCCGGCGTACTGGACCGGCATGTCCCACCCGGCGAACGGCACCATGCGGGCCTTCAGGGCCAGGTGCCGGTCGTACAACGCGGTGCGGCGGCTAGACATGCGCGGACTCCTTCCGGCCGGCGGGGAGAGGGGGCCGGCCAACGGCGCGGGGCGGCCCCGGTGGGTACCGCCCCGCTGTCGTTTATCCTAGCCACCATGCCGGACGTTTCCACCCGAACCGACCGGACCGGCGGTTGCGTCGGCCGGCGGATGCGGGATGATGGCGGGCACCCCTTTCCCGAGGTGCCCATGTCCGGCCCGTACCAGCCCGACCGTCGCCAACTGCTCGCCACCGCCTGCGGGGCCGCGGCCGCCTCCGCCGCGACCGCCCAGCCCCCGGCCCCGGCGAAGAAGTACCCGTTCAAGAAGTCGATCAACCAGTGGGCGTTCCCGTACCCGGACCGGATGAACCTGGAGCAGTGCCTGCGGCTGGCCAAGGCCGCCGGGTTCGACGGGATCGAGCTGAACTACGACCTCGACAACGACCTCTCCCCCAAGAACGGCCCGGCCGAGTTCGCCCGCGTCCGCCGGCTCGCCGAGCAGATCGGCATTTCGATCAGCGGCGTGTGTTCGTTCCTGTTCTGGCCGTACCCGCTCACGAGCAACGACCCGGCCAAGCGCGCCCGCGGGCTGGAACTGGCCGGGAAGATCGCCGAGTGCGCCCACCACCTCGGCACGGAGAACGTGCTAGTGGTGCCGGGGGCGGTCCACATCCCCTGGCGGACCGACCACGAGCCGGTGCCCAACGACGTGTGCGACCGGCGGGCGAAGGAGGCCGTCCGCGCGCTCCTCCCGGCGGCCGAGCGGCTGCGGGTGTACCTGAACATCGAGAACATCTTTTTCAACGGCTACCTCATGACCCCGGGGGAGATGAACGCTTTCGTGGACTCGTTCGGCTCGGAGCGGGTGCGGGTCCACTTCGACACCGGGAACATCATGATGTACCAGTTCCCCGAGCACTGGATCGCCCAGCTCGGCAACCGGGTCAAGAACGTCCACCTGAAGGAGTTCACCAAGAAGGGGACGGACGTGTCCCTGGAGGCGTTCCGCCCGCTCCTGGACGGCACGACCAACTGGCCGGCGGTGCTGGAGGCGTTCGACAAGACCGGCTACCGCGGCTACCTCACGTTCGAGTACTTCCACCCCTACCAGCACTTCCCCGAGGCTCTCGTCCACCAGACTGCCGATTCGCTCGACCGCATGCTCGGGCTGAAAGTGTGAAGCCGGGAGACCCTCTCAGGAATTTCTCAGCTGGGCTTCACCACCGGCTCACCGGTCGGGTGTTAGGAATGATTGGCGTACCCGTCTGTCCGGACGGGCGACCGACACGGAACGGCCGATGACCGACGGATACGGCGAACCGGGGTTCGTGTGGATGGTGGCCGGGTTTGCGGCCGGGGTGGGCCTGTTCCTGGCCGGCCTACTGAACCTGTCCCTGCGCCGGACCGGCGTGTGGGTCCGGGCCGGGTTCGCGGCCGGGGCGTGCGGGCTGGCCGGCGGCGGGGCGTGGGCGGTGGCCGAGAGCGGCGTGGCGGCAGGGGTTGCGGCGGGGTCGGCGGCGGCCGGGCTCCTCCTCGCCGGCGGGGGGGCGTGGCTGACCTCGGCCGTCGCAGCTGCGGTCCGTCGGCCGGGCGTCCGCTGGGGAGCACTGGCCCTGGCCGGCATGGTGGCCGCCCTCGGGTCGGTGACCTGGCACGAGTGGGTGGCCGACCGCGCCGCCGACCTTGCCATGGACGAACTGACGGTCCTCGGCGAGCGGCCGCCGACTCGGACGGCGGCGGCGGTCCGCCTCACCACCGACCGGGGCACCCAGGTCGAGGTGCGGGAGGCCACGGACCCCCGCAACCGGGAGGCGGTCGGCGCGGCCGAGGCCCGGTTTCTGGACAGCGACGCCTACCGGACCAACCTGATCCGCCGCCAGCCGGCCGACGACCGGGCCAACTGCCACGGCTGGGTGTTCACCGGCGGCCGGTACTGGGTCAGCGGGTCCGACGTGGACACGATCCTCGCCGAGAACGGCTACCAGTCCGTGGCCGAGCCCCGGCCCGGGGATCTGGTCGTGTACCGCCTCGGCGGGACGGTCGCCCACACCGCCATCGTCCGGTACGTCACCCCGGGGATGCCGGTGCTGGTGGAGGGGAAGTGGGGGGCGACCGGTGTGTACCTGCACGCCGCCGGCGCCTCGGCATACGGGACCGAGTTCGCCTACTACCGGGCTGGGCGGACGAGCCACGTCCTGGCCGGCCTCGACGCCCCGCCGGTGGTCGCCGGCGGGCAGTAGCCGCACGCCGCGGCGGTCACGTCGCCTCGGCCATGACGCCCAGCTGGATCACGCTGCGGGCCTGCTCCTTCTCCAGGTAGGCCCGGCCCTTCTTCACGTTGACGTGGTCCCACGGCAGCACCTCGTCCGTCGGCCGCTGCCGCTGGGCGTACCACGCGAAGTCCATCCCCAGGTCTTCCACCACCTTCCACCACAGCCCGGGCTTGAAACACTCGTCCCAGGCGTCCAGCCCGGCGCCGCGGCGGTAGGCTTCGAGCAGCACCGGGGCCGTCCGCCGGTCGCCGCGGGTGAGCAGTCCTTCCAGCAGGCTCCGCTCGATGTTGTGCTGCTTGACCTTCACGCTGCGGAGCCGCTTGCGGCGGTGGAGGTAGTCGCCCGCCCAGCGGAAGTACTCGCGCGTCTGCATCCCGTTCCACTGGTAGGGCGTGTGCGGCTTCGGCACGAAGTTCGACACGCTGGCGACGACGTCGGTGAACCGGCCCGTCACCTGCCGGCCGATGTCGCTGATCTGCTCGCTCAGGTCGACGATGCCGTCGAGGTCGGCCGGCCGCTCGCCGGGGAGGCCGCACAGGAAGTACAGCTTCACCCGGCGGAACCCGAGCTTGAACGCCTCGCGGCAGCCCTCGTACAGGTCGCTGTTGTCGATCGGCTTGCGGATCTGGTCGCGCATGTCGTCGCGGGCGACCTCCGGGGCGAGCGTCAGCCCCTGGGTGCGGATGCCCTTGATGAGCTTGGGCAGCGACCGCCACTGGTGGTTCACGCGCAGGCTGGGCACCGACACGTTCACCCCGAGCGGGTGGAACGTCTCGTGCATCCGCTTCACCAGCTCCTCGAAGTGCGGGTAGTCGCTCGAGCTCAGTGACAGCAGGCTGATCTCGTTGTAGCCGGTGTTCTTGTAGCTCTCGATCGCCGCCTGCATGATGCACTCGACGCTCCGCACCCGGAGCGGCCGCTTGATGACCGTGCTCTGGCAGAAGCGGCACTGCCACGGGCAGCCGCGCATGATCTCGATGGCGATGCGGTCGTGCGTGGTGGCGATGTTCGAGACGATCGGCCGCACCGGCAGGGGGATGTCGTCGAAGTCCTGGCGGATGGTGCAGGCGGTGATCGTGGCCGGCACGTCCGAGCGGGTGCGGGCCAGCCGGGCGAGGGTGCCGTCCGCCTTGTACTCGGGCGAGTAGAAGGCCGGGGCGTAGGCCCACGGCGCCCAACCCCCGTCGGCCACCGAGCCGACCAACTCGGCGATCATGTCGGCGCGCGACTGCCCGCCACGCTCCTTCAGGCTCATCCACTTGTCCATCAGCCAGGGGAGGCTCTCCTCGCCGTCCCCGACGATGAACACGTCCACGAACGGGGCCAGCACCTCGGGGTTCTGCGCTCCGGGGCCGCCGCAGATGACGAGCGGGTCGGAGAGGGACCGGTCCTTCGAGAACAGCGGCACGCCGCCGAGGTCGAGCATGCCGAGGATGTTGGTGTAGCACACCTCGTACTGGAGGCTGAACCCCAGCACGTCGAAGTCGCGGAGCGGCGTGAACGTCTCCAGGCTGTAGAGCGGCAGCCCGTGCTTCTTGAGCTGGGCGACGAAGTCGGGCCAGGGGGTGAAGACGCGCTCGCAGGCCCACCGCGGGTCGGCGTTCAGGAGCGAGTACAGCACCTGGAGCCCGTGGTGGCTCATGCCGAGCTCGTAGGCGTCGGCGAACGACAGGCACACCCGGCCGCGGACGGCGCGGTGGTCCTTGACGACCGCGTTGAACTCCCCGCCGATGTACTGCCCGGGCTTGAGGACACGGGGCAGCACCCCGAGTACGGCGTCCCGCAAGGCGGTGTTGAGCACGGTGTTCTCCTGGCGCATCCAACCCAACCGTTTACCCTAGCACCCGCTCGGGAGGGGGAGAAGGGCTGGGGAATGACGAATGACCCGCCAATGACGAAGGACGGCCGGGCTTGGGGTTTCCGGCTCGGGGGTTCGGAGCCCGCGCCGCGTGACCCGTCGTATCCTCGTGAGGGGCTTGGGCAGGGCGTGCTCCCGTGCTTGCTGTGACACCGCGTCGGCCGCCCGGGGTTGCACCCCGGGCTACCCGCCCTCCGCCCTCCGGGCTCCGAACCCCGTGCCAGAAACCCCAAGCCCGGCCGTCCTTCGTCATTGGCGGGTCATTCGTCATTCGCCCCTCCCCCCGCCCCCCGGGTGGCGTTACCCTACTCCTACCCTCCGCGCGGAACCCTCCCCCATGCCGCCGCTCGCCGTCGCGCTCTACCACACCGACCCCACCAACGGGCGCCTCATCGTCCACGCCATGCCGGTGATGGTCGTCGTCCTCGGCGTGCTGGCGGTCGCCTACCGGTACTACTCGGCGTTCCTGGCCGCCAAGGTGGCCGCCTTCGACGACACCCGGGTGACCCCGGCCCACCGGTTCAACGACGGCCAGAACTACCACCCGACGAACCGGTGGGTGCTGTTCGGCCACCACTTCGCGGCCATCAGCGGGGCCGGGCCGCTCATCGGGCCGGTGCTGGCCATCCAGTACGGCTACGCCCCGGGACTGCTCTGGCTGGTGATCGGCGTGTGCCTGGCCGGGGCCGTGCAGGACATGCTCGTGCTGGCCGCCAGCGTGCGGCGCGACGGCAAGTCGCTCGCCGAGATCGCCCGCCACGAACTCGGCTTCCCGGCCGCGATCATTGCCTCGGTGGCCATCCTGTTCATCGTGGTGATCGCGCTGGCCGGCCTCGGCTTCGTGGTGGTCAAGGCGCTGGGCGGGGAGGAGGTGAAGCTCCCGGCGGGGATGACGATCACCCCGCCGGACGTGGTCACCGAATTCCCGGCCGGGTCCACCCTGCTGTTCGACCCGACGAACGCGCGACAGGAGGTCCGGAGCACGCCGTTCCGCGTCCGCACCGCGAAGACCCCGCCGCACGCGGTCACAGAAGGGGTGAGGTCCACCCTGCTCCCTCCGAAACCGGGCGGTCAGGATCTCAACCACCACACCCACTATCGTCACACGACCTACACGCTCGCGGACGGCGGCGGCGTACTGGCGCCGGGCGGCGAGACGAAGCTTCCCCCCGGAACCCGGGTGCTCCTGCCCGAAGCGGTGATCAAGACCGTGCAGAAGGGCGCAGCCTCGGAACCGAATGCCAGCCCGGACACGACCGTCAGACGGGTCGGCACCGCCCAGGCGGTTGAACACGGCCCGGACGCCACGGTGTACGAGTTCCCGGCCGGCTGCCGCGTGCGGTACAAGCCCGGCGAGCCGGAGAGCACGCGGCCCGAGTCGTTCCGCGTGCGGGTTCCCGGGGACAACGCCCTCCCACCGGATGCCGCGTCCTACACCCTCCCCGTCGGCTGCGCGCAGGTGATCCCCGGCAGTTCGTGGGGCACGTTCACCATCGCCTGCACCATCCCGATTGCGCTGCTCGTCGGGCTGTGGATGTACCGCATCCGGCCGGGGAAGGTGGTCGAGGCGTCGCTCATCGGCGGGGCGCTGACGCTCGCCGCGGTCGTGGCCGGCGAGCCGGTGTCGCGGTCGGCGCTGGCGGCGTACTTCGCCCTCACCCGCGAGCAGACCATCATCGCCCTGGCCGTGTACGGCTTCGTCGCCGCCGTGCTGCCGGTGTGGCTGCTGCTCGGCCCGCGCGACTACCTCTCCAGCTTCCTCAAGATCGGCACCGTCGGCCTGCTCGTGGTCAGCGTGATCGTGGCCAACCCGCCGCTCCAGGCGCCGCCGGTCAACGAGGTGTTCCTGAACGGCGGCCCGACCTTCCCCGGGCAGATCTTTCCGTTCGTGTTCATCTGCATCATGTGCGGGGCGGTCAGCGGCTTCCACGCGCTCGTGTCCAGCGGCACGACCCCGAAGATGGTGGACAAGGAGAGCCACATCCGCACCATCGGCTACGGCTCGATGCTGATCGAGGGGCTGGTCGGCGTCACGGCCCTGATCGCCGCCGCGGCGCTGCCGCCGGACCTCTACTACGACATCAACGTCGCCATCGACCGGGCACCGCAGTTCGCCGCCCAGGTGAAGCAGGTCGATGAACTCTACGGCACCCGCCCGAAGCTCCCGCCCGAGGCCGGCGACCGGCTCCACGCCGCGAACGTGGACTCGCCAGCCCACCTGGACCTCGGCGCGGTCGAGGAGAAGGTCGGCGGCGAGTCGCTGCGCGGCCGCACGGGCGGCGCGGTGACCCTGGCCGTGGGCATGTCGGTGGTCTTCGAGCAGGCGTTCCGCTGGGTCGGCGTCACCGGCGACTGGCTGCTCAAGTACTGGTACCACTTCGCCATCATGTTTGAGGCGCTATTCATCCTCACCACGATCGACGCCGGCACGCGCATCGCGCGGTTCCTGCTCCAGGAGACGGCCGGCCGGGCCTACGCCCCGCTCGCCCGGCCGGACTGGCTCCCGGGCGCCGTGGCCGCCAGCGCCGCCGTGACCGCCGGGTGGGCCGGGCTCGTCTGGACCGGGTCGATCGACACCATCTGGCCGATGTTCGGCATCGCCAACCAGATCCTCGCCGTCCTGGCCCTCACCCTGGTGACCACCTGGCTGGTGAACAACGGCCGGGCCAGGTACGCCCCGGTGACCCTCCTGCCGATGCTGTTCGTGGCCTGCACCACCCTCACGGCCGCGGCCAAGATGGTGACCGGGCGGTTCGCCGGGATGGTCGCCGAGGGGGAACGACTGGCGGCCGCCGGGGCCGAGGCGGCCGGGCGGAAGCTGATCGTCACCGGCTACCTGAACAGCGGGCTGACGGTGTTCGTGGTGGCGAGCGTGTGTGTACTGGTGCTGTGGGCGGCGGCCCGGTGGCTGACCGTGCTCCGGCTGGGGCGGGCCTGACCGTCCGGGAAAGCCCGGACGCCCCGGGCGTGAGAGTCCGGGCGGGCTGGGGAAGATTTATCGGACAGAGGTTTGCCCCAGGGCGCAGGGGCGGTAACAACTTTCACGAAATCCCACTACCCGGCGGCGGCGGCGGGGTTAGTATGGCGGGGCCGACCCACTCGGGCCGGCGCCCCGCCCCAACCCCGTTGTCCCGGAGGCTGTTGATGTCCCGCCGTCTGGCCGCGCTCGCCGTCCTCTGCTTCTCGATCGGCCTGATCTCCTACGCCGGCATCGCCACCGGCCAGGAAGGGAAGGCCAAGTCGACCTCCAAGGGCAGTGCCAAGAAGGCCAAGTCGACCTCCAAGGCCTGAGGACCGAGCAGCTAGCGACCACCGGCACTCTCCCGCCGCTCCGGCCGTGTGTCAATCCCCGAGCCCGCCCTCGACCCGGGCGGGCTTCCTCCGCCGGTACAGTTCCAGCCGGGTCTCGTAGTCCGCCTCCCGGGCCGCGTCGCCGGCCACCAGCCCGATCGCCTTCTCCTGCCACCGCACCGCCTCGTCGAACTCCCCGCCCTCGGCGCACGCCGCGGCCAGGGTGTCGAGGTAGCCCGCCTCGCCCCACTCGGTCAGCTCGCACGCCCGGGTGGCGCACTCCTTGGCCCGCGGGCCGTTCCGCACGTCCGGGTCCGGGCAGGTGGCCCACACCCAGCCCAGCTGGTTGAACGTGGCCGCGCTGCGGGGGTCGCGCTTGAGCGCCTCCAGGTGGTCGCGGGCGGCGGCGGCGTAGTCCTTCTTCGAGTAGTGCGCCCCGGCCCGGTAGTTGAACGGCATGGCCGCCTGGGGGGCGAGGCGGACGGCCTCGTCGAAGTCGGCCAGGGCGGCGTCGAGGTCGCCGAGCGCCCGCCGCGCCGCCCCGCGCAGCTCGAACACCCGGGGCGAGTGCGGCACTAGCCGGGCCGCCTCGTCGCAGTCGGCGACCGCGGCGGGGAAGTCCTTCCGCAGGAACCGGCACACCGCCCGGCCGAGGCGGGCGGCCCCGTGGTCGGGGGCGCGGTCGAGGGCGGCGGTGAAGTCGGCCTCGGCCCCGGCCGCGTCCCCGGCCTGGTGGCGGACGGTGCCGCGGAGGTGGTACGCCTCCGGGTCGTCCGGGCGGGTCTGGAGGGCGGCCGTGCAGTCGGCCTCGGCGGCGGCGAGGTCTTCGGTCTCCAGCCGGAGGGCGGCCCGCCACAGCAGGTAGCGCGGGGCGTTCTCCGGGTCGGCGGCGGCGGCGGCCTCGTAGTCGGCCAGGGCCGACGGGGTGTCGCCGCGTTCGGCGTGGCAGCGGCCCCGCAGGCCGCGGATGGGAGCCCGGCCGGGGTCGAGGGTTAGCACCCGGTCGCAGTCGGCGACGGCCTGGTCGAAGGACTTCTGCGCGAACAGTTCGGCCGCCCGGTCGGCGAACGCCTGGGGGTCGTCGGGCTTGAGGCGGGTGGCCTGGTCGAGGTCGTTGAGCGCGCGGATGCGGTCGCCGAGTTCGCGGTAGGCGTAGGCCCGGTAGCGGTAGCCGGCGGACACGTCCGGGCGGAGCCGGATCGCCCGCGAGAAGCACTCGACGGCCTCCTGGTACTGGCCGTCGGCGAGCGCCTTGTGCCCGCGGGTGAACAGATCTTGGGCGTCGTCGGCGGTCCGGTCGCGGGCCATGAGGCGTCCTGGCAGGGCGCGGGACGGGGGCAATTGGAAAGGGTAGCCCGCGACGCGGCGGCGGGCCAGTGGGACGGGCGTCAGCCGGGTAGCAGGCACGCCTCGGCGGCCGGTCGGAAGTGAGAGAACGGCGGGGTCGGGAGGGCGGGCACCTTGGCCCGGTCGTCGTACCCGCGGACGGCGACCGCCGCCGGGTAGTGGGGCGACGCCTCGAACGCCGCCCGCTCGGCGGCGGACATCGGCCCGCCCTGGAGGCCCAGGCTGCGGACCGACGCCGGCGACAGCCCGGCCTGGTAGCCCGGCCGGGCCGCGCACAGGTAGCGCTTGGCCTCGACGTGGAGGCGGACCGGCTCGGTCACTTCCGGCCCGAACGCCTTGGCCAGGAGGCGGATACCGAGATCCTCGTGGCGGTCGTCGATGCCGGCCGCGGCGGCGTCCTCGCCGTGGCCGTGGAGGAGGTGGCCCACATCGTGCAGGAGGGCGGCCACGACCCACGCCGCCGGGCGGCCGTCGGCCTCGGCGAGGGCGGCGGCCTGGAGGGCGTGCTCCAGCTGGGTCACCGCCTCGCCGTGGTACTCGCCCCCACCGCGGGTGGCGAACAGCGTCTCGACCCGGTCCAGAACCTCGCGGGGTGTCATCCATCGCCCTCGGACCGGTGGCGGGCGCACCGGGCCCGTCCCGGCGTCGCTCCCCCGTCGTCATATCACGGGGCCGGGCGGGCGGCCGGGGCGGGAGCGGTCGGGGCCGCCGGCCGGTCCCCGCCGGGCCGGCGGGGAGACTCCCGCAGCGACTCGATCCACGCCTGCTCCAGGGCGTCCAACGAGTCGAACCCGTACAGCGCCTTCGCGGCCGCGGCCCACGACTCGGCCGTGTTGGCGGCCGACCCGGCTCGGATGAACTCTAGCAGCGCCGCACGCCGGGTGCCGACGTCCCAGTTGAGGGGGTAGGGGAACGCGGTCGCGTCGGTCTGTGGCCCGCGGGCGAGCAGGAACCGGCAGAGCGAGTACCCCTGGCAGTACAGGACGATCATGTCCCGCGGGTACTCAGTCATGCGGAGCAGGGTGGCGACCCGGATGGCCCGGCCGGCGTTTAGAAGTTCGCGCGCCCGCACCTCGTGGTTGACTTGCTCTTCGTCCGGCTCGGCCAACACCGAGATCCCCTCGTCGGCCCAGCGCGGGACCGGCCGGCCGAAGTGGGTCGCCAGGACGACGTGCATGACCTCGTGCGGGAGGTTGGTCGTGAGAACCGTCTTTGCCGACGGGCCGCGGAGCTCCATCGCCACCGTCCTCACCTCCAGCGGCCGCTTCCCGTCGGCCTCGCCGAACGTGAACGTCGTCGCCCCGCCGGAGCCGCCCGGCTGAAGGATCACGGTCACCGGGATCGGCTCGGCCCGGTCCGGAAGTTCTTTCCCGAGCCACGCCTTCGCCAACTCCCGCCGGTGGCGTTCGGCCTCCGCCGCCACCTCCGCCGCGATCGACGCCGTCGGGGCCGTGACCAGGAAGTGCTTCGACCGCGCGGTGCCCGAGCCCGCCGGCACCGCGGGCGGCTCCGGGCGAACGGTGAGATCCACCGGGGGGATGCGGAGCGGGTCGGTGTGTTCCGCCCCGTCCCGCGGCAGCGGGTTCCGCCGGAGCCAGTCGAGCCAGATGGCCTCCATCCGGTCCACCGAGTCGATCCCGTACATGTCCTTCGCGGCCGCGTCCCAGCTGGCGACGGTGTTCCCGGCTACCCCAGCGGCAACGAACGCGACGAACCGCCCGCGGGGGGTGTCCGGGATGCCGTCGGGCGGGCGGGTCGCCTGGAAGTCACTTGCCGCGAGGTCGGCGGCTCGGGCGAGCAGGAACTTGGCCACCGCGAAGCCCTGGGCCTCGTACACGCCCCAGTCGCTCTTCGCCCCGGCGGTCGTGAACAGGTTTGCGAGCCGCAGCGCCCGGCCGTCAATCAGGTGGCCGAAGCAGCGGGCGTAGATGACGTCCTGGTTCGCCCCGGCCACCCCTTCGACCGCACAGTCGGCCCACCGCGGCAGGCGGCGCCCGAGTCGCGTGACCAGGACCAACCGGGCGGCGTGCTTGGGAACCTCGACGGCGAGGAGGGCGTCGAGTGGGTTGCCCATCGTGGCCTCGTGTTCGGCCCCCGGCACGGCCCGGAAGCGGACCGTTCCCGAGTAAAAGTTGCCCGCCGGGTGCAGTTCGACCCGCACGGTCGTGGGCTCCTGCCACGCCGGCAGCTCCTTCCCGAGCCACGCCTTCGCCGCGGCCGCCCGCTGGACCTCGAACTCGTCCCCGACCGCCCGGGCGACCGCCGCGGTCGGCGCCTCGACCACGAAATTCGCCGTCTTGTGCGTGTGGAGAGCCGGGGCGGCGGGTGGCGCCTTCGCAGCTGGGGGCGGGATGAGGTCGACCTTCGGGGCCGGGGCGGTCTTGGCAGGAGGTGGCTGAGCCGGCGGTTGGGAGTCGCCGGCCCAGCCGATGCCGAGGCCGGCCAGCACCGCAAGACAGGCCGCGGCGGCCGCCGGGGCGGAGAACGTGCGCATGGTTCCGATGACTCCGTGGGCCAGGGCGGCGGCCGGGACGTGTGCCCCGCCGCCGGCCAGAAAGAGGGTCGCGGCGTCGGTCGCGCGGCGGGACAGTCCCGCCGGCACCGCCGCCGCCTCGCCCACCGCCCCCAGGGCCGCGACCGCCGCGGCCGGGGTCACCCCGCGGCGCTCCAGTCGGGCGCGGAGGAGCCCCTTGGCCTCGTCCAGCCGGCGGCGGACGGTGCGGGAACTCCACCCGAGCACGGCCGCCGCCTGCTCCTGCGTCCGCCCGTCCACCAGGCAGGCGACCGCGGTCGCCCGGAGCCGGTCCGGCAGCCGGGTGAACTCGTCGGTCAGCGTGGCGGAGAGGTCGGCCGACTGAAGACTGAGGTCCGGGGGGATTCCGGTCCCGGGCAGCTGGTCCGGGTCCGTCGTCCCCTGTCCTCGTCCTTCGGCCTTCTGGCTCCGGACACGCATTCGTCGTCCCACCCGGCCGGCGACGCCGACGAGCCAGCTGCCGACCGAGGCCGCCTTGCGGACCGAGCCCGCCCGGGCGGCAAAAACGAGGAAGGTGGCCTGGAAGGCGTCGTCCGCGGCGGACGGGCCGACCAGCCGACGGCAGGTGTGGTAGACGGCCGGCCCGTGCCGGCGGACGAGTTCGGCGAAGGCGTCATCGTCCCGGGCCGAGACGAACCGGGCGAGCAGGTCGGCGTCGGGTTCGGCGTCCGAGACGGCGGCGAGGAGCTTGAAGACCGGGGCGGGCATCCATGACCCTCGGGGGGCGGTTCTACCCAGGTAGTGCAGGTCCAACGGCGGAGGTGGACAAGAAAGTGAGATCCGAAACGCGAAATCGAGACTTGGCTTGGACTTCGAGGTTCGTGCTTCCGCCTTATTTCCCCTCGGGGTGGGCGAGCGCCCAGCGGATGGCCGACGGGACGAGGTGCTTCAGCCCGTCCGTCTGCTCCGGGTGGGGGCTGACGCCGACGGCCCACCCCCGACCGTACCGGGCCGCGACCACCGCTGGGGAGTTGAGCATGACCCCCGGTCGGCTCCCGTTCGGGACCAACTCTTCGCGGAAGTACGCGAGCGGGATGAGCTTCTCCTTTGCCCCGGCGATCGGGGCCAGGATCGGCCCGTTGGCGTACCGGCAGGCGGCGACCGGCTCGGTCATCTGGAGCCAGTTCTTCGCCTCGGGCGTGAACTCGACCTTCAGCGACCCGGTGCCCCGCAGCCAGTTGGCCCGGTCGACCACCCGCGCCGGGAGGAGGTCGAGCGACCCCGGGTAGCCGGTGCTGGCCAGGTAGCACCCCGCGCAGATGCCGACGTAACACCCGCCGCCGCCCACGAACGCCTTGACGGCCGCCCGCCCGGAGACGTCCAGGGCGTGCGCCTGCCTGCTCCCGGACCCGCCCGGCACCACCAGCGCCCGAAAGTTCCGGAGCTTCCCGGCCTGGATGTCGGCCGCGCTGACCCGGGTGACCCGCAGGTCGGCAGTCGCCCTCGCCGTGTCCTCGAACATGTCCGGCCCCATCCCGCTGACGCCCCGGTCCACGAACAGGGCCACGGGGATGGGGGCGTTCGGCTGGGCGGCAACGGGACGCAGGACGGCGATCAAGCTGGCGGCGAGCAGGACGACCGGCAGGACGCGAGCGGTGAGCATGGGTACGGAGTCAGCTGGGACGGGCGCGGGTGAGGGAATGGAATTGTACCCGACCGCGCGGCGCGTGTCACCGCTTGCGCCACACCTGGTCGGCGGTGAGGCCGAGCTTCTCCATTGCCGGGCGGATGGCGGCGTAGAAGCGCCTGGCGTCCACCGGATACCCCGCCGTCGGGGCGAGGCCGGGGACGTGCGTCGCCCAGTAGCGGTTGAACTGGCGCATGCACACCTCGCGGAGGTACTTGCACAGCATCGACGCCAGCGCGACCGCGACGCTGTCCCCGTCGGCCCGCGGGCGGAAGGTGATCGTGACCGGTCGGTCGAGCTGTTCGACCCGGTAGCGGCTCTCGGCGGCGGACTCCACCTCGGCCACGACCCACCCGTCCGGGAACGCCTGTTGGACGATCGCCGCGTAGTAGTTCCGCCCGCCCTGCTTGTCGCACGAGAACAGGATCGGCGCCCCGTCGGCCGGCAGCTGTGCGGCGCTGTCGGCGGCGAGTTCGACCAGTCCCTGAGCCAGAACGGTGCCCTTGGACCCCGTCTCGTCAACGATCCGGTTGAACCGCGGCGCCGGGACGACGGCCACCGCTTCGGGGCCGAACGTGACGGACACTCCCGCGGCGGAAACTTGCCCGCCGAACGCCACGAAGTCGGCGAACCATTCCTCCGGGGTCATCGTGAGCGGGAGGGCTTCGGCCGGGGCGTACCAGCCCTCTGCCGCCAAGTCGGCGTGGTACCCCGGCAGGACGTGCTTGCGGACCAACTCCTCAACGCCGTGGCAGATGGGGCCGGTCATGCGGACGCCGCGTTCCAGCGCTGACAGCCCGCCGCGGGTGTAGACCTTCTTCGAGTCGTCGATGAGGAGCCGGCCGTCGGCGGGCTCGTGGGCGCGGCGCACGACCGACTTCAGCGTCTCCCACCCGGCCGGGTCGTCGTCCGGCAGGCGGAGGCACAGCGCGGCCTGGACCAGCGGCCCCAGATTCGGCCCGTAGCCGGCCTCGTCGATCCCGACCACCCAGGGCATCGCGCACGCTCCTCGCCCGATCCGACACGGGCCGCTATCGTAACCCCGCCGCACCCCGCCGCCCAGCCCGGGAGCCTCCCCATGCCGATGCTGCCCGACAACATCTTCCTCAAGATCATCGCCAAGGAGATCCCGGCGAAGGTGGCCTACGAGGACGACCTGTGCTTCGCCTTCCACGACATCGGCCCGAAGGCGCCGGTCCACGTCCTCATCATCCCGAAGAAGGTGATCCGGACCCACGACGACGTCACCCCCGAGGACGCGGCCCTGCTCGGCCACCTCCACGTCGTCGCGGCCCGGCTGGCGGGGCAGCTCGGGCTGTCCGACGGCTACCGGCTGGTGGTGAACTGCAAGGACCGCGGCGGGCAGACCGTCCCGCACCTGCACATGCATCTGATGGGCGGCCGGGACATGACCTGGCCCCCCGGCTAGCGCCGGAATTCAAAATGAAGAATGTAAAAGGTAAAAAACAAAGCCGATCGAACGTCCATTTTTACATTTTGCATTTTACCTTTTAAATTATGTCTTTGTCCTCTTTTCTCGCCGACCGGCTGGATGCCGTCAAGGCCCGGGTCGCCGCCGCCGCCCGCCGGGCCGGCCGCGACCCGGGCGGGGTCACGCTCGTCGCCGTCACCAAGACCGTGACCCCGGCCGTCGCCACAGCCGTGGCGGAACTCGGCACACTCGACCTCGGCGAGAGCCGGCCGCAGGAGCTGTGGAAGAAGGCCGCCGCCGTCCCGGCCGCGCGCTGGCACCTCATCGGCCACCTCCAGCGGAACAAGCTCGACCGCACCGTCCCCCTCGTGTCGCTGGTCCACTCCGTCGACTCGAACCGTCTCCTCAACGCCCTCGACGCCTTCGGCCGGAGGCGCGGCGTGCCCGTGCCGGTGCTGCTCGAAGTGAATTGCAGCCGCGAGGAGGCGAAGGGGGGGCTCCGGCCGGACGACTTGCCCGCCCTCGGTGACACCCTGGTGTCAGGGGTTGGGGTCGAGGTCCGCGGGCTGATGACGATGGCGGCCTACTCCGACGACCCCGGGGCCGCCCGCCCTGTGTTCGCCGAGCTGCGCCAGCTGCGCGACCGGCTCCGGGCCGCCACCGGGCTGCCACTGCCGGACCTGTCGATGGGCATGAGCGGGGACTTCGAGGTCGGCGTCGAGGAGGGGGCGACGCTCGTCCGCGTCGGGTCTACCTTATTTGAAGGGCTGCCGGCGCTAGAATGACGGGCGGGGCGGCTACCCGCGGCCGCCCGACCCGAGGTCCGCCGATGTCCGCCACGCCCGTCCCCCGCGCCGTCACCGTACCCGACTTCCGGGGGGCGAAGGGGCGCGGCGACAAGCTCGCCGTCGTCACCGCCTACGACTACACCTCCGCCCGGCTGGCCGACGAGGCCGGCGTCGATGCCATCCTGGTGGGCGACTCGCTCGGCATGGTGGTGCAGGGGCACCCCACCTCGCTGCCGGTGACGCTCCGCGACGTCGTCTACCACACCAGCTGCGTGGTGCGCGGGGCGCGGCGGGCACTGGTCGTGGCCGACCTGCCGTTCCTGACGTACCAGGTGAGCCCGCGGCAGGCCGTCCGCAGCGCCGGGAAGCTGATGCAGCGCGGTGGGGCGCACGCCGTGAAGCTCGAGGGCGGGGCGGCGATGGCGGACACGGTGCGGGCCGTCGTCGCGGCCGGCATCCCGGTGATGGGGCACGTCGGGCTGACGCCGCAGTCGGTCCACCAACTCGGCGGGTTCAAGGTCCAGCGCGACGCGGCCCGGCTGCTCGCCGACGCGACCGCGGTCGCCGAGGCGGGGGCGTTCGCGGTGGTGGTCGAGAGCGTCCCGGCCGAGGTCGGTGCCCAGCTGACGGCGGCGCTGCCGGTGCCGACGGTCGGGATCGGTGCCGGCCCCAGCTGCGACGCCCAGGTGCTGGTGTACCACGACCTGCTCGGGCTGTTCTCGGACTTCACCCCGAAGTTCGTGAAGCGCTACGCCGACCTCGGCGCCGCGTCGAAGGCCGCGCTGGCGGCCTTCACCCGCGAGGTGCGCGACGGCACGTTCCCGGGGCCGGAGCACTCCTTCCGGTGAAGCGCCGCCCCGGGTAAACTCCGGGCAGCGTTTACCCGGGGCGGCGATGCTCGTCCACCACCTGAAGCACGGCCGCGTCGAGTCGCTCGCATTCGGCCCGGACGGGCGGGCGCTGGTCGTTCCCCGCCGCACGAACGGCCTCTTCATCTGGGACGATGTCACCGCCGGCGGGCCGCCGCGCACCCTGCCGCACGACGTCGACACGCCGCACGGGCGGGTGCGGTTCTCGGCCGACGGCCGGCGCGTCGGGTGCCGGGGCTGGTTCCGCTGGGTCGTGTTCGACATGACCGGCGGCGACCCCGTGGAGTTCGAGCCGGAGCTCGCGCACTCCACCTACTTCGCCGCCCTGACCCCGGATGGGGACGCGGTCGTACTCTCCCAGAGCGTGCCGCGACTCGACCAGATGACCGGCCGGTTCGACGCCCGGCTGTCGCTCCGCCCGCTCGCCGACCCCCAACTCACGGCCGACCGGTGGACGCTCAACACGCACCGCTGGGTCTGGGGCGAGGTCGCGTTTCTCCCCGGCGGGGTTGAGTTCGTGTCGCCGGAACTGGTCCCGGTAGACCGGCGGCCGTGGAACGAGCCCCGGTGGGTCGTCCGTGACCTCGCTACCGGGCGGGAACTTCGCTCGTCCCCACCACTGGGTCGCCACCCCGGTCAGCTGACCGCGTCCCCGGACGGGCGGTGGGTAGCCGGGGTCCACACCAAGCACCTCGTCGCCTGGCAACCGGACGACCCGGACACGCCGCCGGTGGTCCGGCTGAACGCCGGCCGGTTGTACTTCACCGGGCTGGCCTTCCACCCGTCCGGGGCGTACCTCGCCACCACCAGCACCGACGCCACCGTCCGCGTCTACAACACCGCCTCGTGGGAGGTGGCCCGCACCCTCGACTGGCAGGTCGGCAAACTCCGCTGCATCGACTTCTCCCCGGACGGGCTGCTGGCCGCCGTCGGCAGCGACACCGGGAAGGTCGTGATCTGGGACGTGGACCTATGATTCTCCTCCGCGCCGGGCTGAGCAAGCTCCGCATCGACGAGATCGCGTTCGCCCCGGACGGGACGGCCTTGTACGCCCCCGCCGGCGTCGGCGGCGTCTGCCGCTGGGTGGCCCCGTGGACGGCCGGAAAGGCTACCGCGATCGACGTGCCGGTGCCGTCCGTCACCCGGCTGGTAGCCGCGGCCGACGGCACGGTCTACGCCGGCAACGACCACCTCGCCGCCCTCGACCCGGCGACCGGCACCGGCACCCGGTTCCCCATCACACCCTGGCACTCCCTCTGGTTTGGTGCGTCCCCGAACGCGTCCCGGGTGGTCGTGTCGGAAGAAGACCGGACCCGCGAGGGGTGTCGGCTCACCGGCTGGAAGGCCGGTGACCTGTCCGCCCCAGAGTGGGAGGAGACCGTGACCGGGCTGGTGTGGTCGCGGCCGATGTTCTTGCCGAGCGGTCGAGAATTCGTGCTGATCGAACACCGCCGCGCCGTGGACCGGAACTGGCAGGCCCACCGCGTCACCCGGTCGGCAGCGACCGGGGACACGCTCGACGCGTCGTCGCCGCTCCACGACATCGACGTTCCGGAGCTGGTCGTCCTCTCCCCGGACGGCGGCACGCTCGCCTGCCGGACGCGGGAGAAGGTCCGCTTCTACCCGGCGGCCGGCCCGTGGGCGGATGTTCCGGTCGTCACGAACGACAGCAAGAAGCACTTTACCGGGGTAGCGTTCCACCCGTCCGGACGCTTCCTGGCGGTGACGAGCAACGACGCCACGGTCAAGCTCTACGACACCACAACTGGCCAACTGGCGCACGGCTACGCGTGGGAGACGGGTCGGCTGCGGAGCGTGGCGTTCAGCCCGGACGGCGCCCTGGCCGCCGCGGGCGGTGACGGCGGGAAGGTGGTACTCTGGGACGTGGACCTGTGACGCCCGGGAGGGGCCGACATGCGGGCCGTGATCGCGGACATGCCGAGGCACTGGCTGGAGGAGCGGAAGAACTCGGAGGCCGCCCAGTGGGACGAGGTCTGGGAGGGGGTACTGCACATGCCGCCGATGCCGAACGGGATGCACCAGGACTTCTCACTCGACTTGGCCTCGTTCCTGAAATGGGAGTGGGCCAGACCACGGGGCGGGCTCGTCCGCCAGGAGGTCAACCTGACGACACCGGAGGACGAGGAGAACTGGACGCTGAACTACCGCATCCCCGACCTCGTGCTGGTCAGCGCGGATCGGAGCCACATCGACCGGAACGAATACGTGTGCGGCGCCCCGCTCGTAGTCATCGAAATCCGTTCTCCCAGGGACGAGACTTACGAGAAGTTCCCGTTTTACGCAAAACTCGGGGTGCCCGAGGTGTGGGTGTTCGACCGCGACACGCGGGAGCCGGAACTGTACGCGCTCGCACCTGGACCGGCGTACCATAGGACGCCAGCCGGGCCGGACGGGTGGACACGGAGTGTGGCCACCGGGGTCGCGTTCCGGCATCTGGGCGGGGCGAAGGTGGCGGCCAGGGTCGGCGACGGCGCCGCGGTCGAGCTGCCAACTACCTGACCCGCTCCGCACGGAACATCCGCTGCGCCCGTCGCTTCGGCGCCGAGCCCCGCGGGGTTCACCGGTCGAGTGCGCGTGAATCTTCCCGCGCCCTAACCTAAGATGGCGGAATTCTACTGGAGGGTGACGATGCGGGTGTTGCGGGCCGGCGCGGGAGAGGTGCTCGGGCTGGCCTTCAGCCCGGACGCCCGCGCGCTCGCCGCGGCCGTCAACGGTCGGGGTGTGTTCCTGTGGAACCTGGACGGCAGTAGCCCCCCCGTCTGCCTCGACCCCATCGCCTCGGACCGGGCCCGGGATCTGTACTTCACCCCGGACGGCCGGGGCGTGGGCTGGCTGGACTGGGTCGGCTGGAAGGTGTACGACCGCGACAGCCGGGGCGTGTCCCTCCACCGGCTTTCCGGCGACGGGCAGATCGACCGACTGATCCCCGGGCCGGACGGCGACCGGGTGTACACCCAGCACATCTTCCCCGAGTTGGCCCTGGTCGGGTGGCGCTCGGCCGGCCGCAGCTGGGAGCGGGACTGGGACGTGCCGACCCGCCAGCTGACGATGGAACGGCTGGCCGTCGCCCCGGGCGGGGACAAGCTGGCGGTTCTCACCCGGTCCACCACCGACCCGCAGTGGAAGGACCGCCACCCGGCACTTGAGCTCCGGTCCGCCGTGAGCGGACGGGTGCTGGCCACCGCCCCCTTCCCGTACAAGTGCGTCACCGGCCCGCTGGTGATCGCGCCGGACGGTCGGCACGTGGTCAACCTCCACCAGATGACGATCGTCGTCTGGACGACGGACGAGGCCGGGGAGCCGGCCCAGGTCCGGGACACGTCCCGGAAGCACTTCACCTCCGCCGCCTTCCACCCGTCCGGCCGGTACCTGTTCGCGGCCCGGATGGACGCCACCGTCCACGTGTTCGACACCGACCGGTGGGGCTGCCGGGTGCGGTTCGACTGGGGTCTCGGCCCGCTCAAGGCGGTGGCCGTGTCCCCGGACGGCTCCCTGGCGGCCGCCGGTGGCGAGCGGGGCGAGGTCGTCGTCTGGGACGTGGACCTCGACTGACCTCGGAAGCCTTCGGCCGTTTCGGCGGGACTTTTCCCGCCCCGCCGGGGTATGATCGGGGGCGACTCGCGGCCCCACTCCTACCCCACCCCATGCGCACCTCGCTCCTCCTACTCCTCCTCAGCGCCGCCCCCGCGGCCGCCCTCGACCCGGCTGACGTGGTCGTGGTGGCGAACAAGTCCCTCCCCGCGTCCCGCGACGTGGCCAACCACTACCTCGCCGCACGCAAGGTGCCGGCCGGCAACCTCGTCCTCCTCGACCTGCCGACCGGCGAGGACATCTCCCGCGCCGACTTCGACGCCAAACTCGCCGGCCCGCTGCGGGCGGCCCTCCGCGGCCGTAAGGACCGGGTGAAGGTGATCCTCACCGTGTACGGGGTGCCGCTGCGGGTCGGCCGGCAGGAGCCGACGGCGGAGGAGAAGGTCGCGCTGGCGAAGCTCGCCCCCGAGCTGGACGACGCCCGCGAAGAGGCGGCCCAGCTGGAGAAGGACAAGTCGGCCGACCCCAAGGAGGTGGCCGCCGCCCGCGCGAGGCGCGACACCCTCGACCGCCGCCGGCGGACGCTCTCCCACGACGAGAGCCACGCCGCGGTGGACAGCGAACTCATGCTCCTGTGGTGGGAGAAGTACCCCCTCGACCGCTGGGTGCCGAGCCCGCTCTACTTCCAGGCCTCCGCCGGCTACCGCAAGGCGAGCCCCCCGACACTCATGACCTGCCGGCTCGACGGCCCCACGCCCGAGGTCGCCAAGCGGTTGGTCGATGACGCCGTGGCCGTGGAGGCGAAGGGGCTGTCCGGCCGGGTGGTGGTCGACGCCCGCGGGTTCCGCTTCGACCCGAAGGGGAAGGACACCGGTCACGGGTACGACGGGTACGACGAGTCGATGCGCGAGACGGCCCGGCTGTTCGAGAAGACGCCGTTGCCGGTGACGCTCGACGACAAAGGACCGGTGCTGCCGGCCGGGGCGGCGCAGGAGGTGGCGTTGTACTGCGGGTGGTATTCGCACGCCCACTTCATAGACTGCTGCGACTACGTGCCGGGGGCAGTCGCCTGGCACCTGGCCAGCTCCGAGGCGACGACTCTGCGCCGCCCGGACACGAAGGTGTGGTGCCCGAACTTGCTGAAGCAGGGCGTGGCGGCCACGCTCGGGCCGGTGGCCGAGCCGTACACGATCGGCTTCCCGAAGCCGGCCGAGTTCTTCGGCTTCCTGGCGACCGGCGAGTACCCGCTGGTCGAAGCCTACGCGCGGTCGGCGCTGTTCACCAGCTGGATGATGGTCCTGATCGGCGACCCGCTCTACAACCCGTTCGGGCGGACGCCGCTGCTCAAGGCGACCGACGTGGGGCCGAGCCCGCGCGGCGGCCGAAACCTGAGCCCGTAGGCCGGGCACGCGGGTTGCTTAGCCTGCCGTGCGAGAGGAGCGTCGGTGCGAAGGGCGGCCCGGCGGTCGGGCGTCTCGGCCACGACCCGCCTTCACCTATCCGGAAGTATTCGGTGCCCGCATTCGCCCCCGAGGCCCGCCGCAAGCCGCGCAACGTTCTGACCGTCTGCTGGCACCAGTGGCGGGCCGAACGGGCGCTGGCCCGCCGGGGCGTCCGCTTCCGCTCTACCGTGCCGGAGGTCGTCGCCGCGGCCTACGCCGCCATGACGGCCGAGGAGTTCGAGGCGGTCAACGGGCGGCAGGACTGGGCGAACCGGCGGACCATCCCACAGGCTCTGCGCGGCCAACTCCCCGACCGCCCCTGGCGGGTACTCGATCTGGGCTGCGGTACCGGCACGTCCACGCGCGTCCTGGCCCACCACTGCCCCGTCGGGTCGGAGATCCTCGCCTACGAACTTGCTGCCCCGCTGCTCGCCCAGGCCCGAAGGCGCCGCTACGCCCACCGCGGCGGGGTCGAGGCGCGCGTCCGGTTCATCTGCCAGACCCTGACCGAGCCCTTCCGCGGCGCCGACGGCCGCCGGCTGGTCGACCGCTCGGCCGACCTCGTTCACGCCAGTGGGGTCGTCGGCCACCACCTCGACACCAGAACGGTCCGCCTACTGATCGGGGAACTCCGCCGTGTCCTCGCGCCTGGTGGGCTGGCGGTGCTGGACGACGGCCCGACCCTCCCCCCCGCGGCACTCGTGAGCATGATGCGTCCGGCCGGCTTCCGCCCCCTGGGCCGCTACCGCAGCTGGCCGCTGGCCGCCACCGGCCAGATCGCCTTCCGCCGCGAGGCGTGAGCCGTCAGGCCGACTTCCCGCCGCGGAACGCCTCCCCGAGCCGCCGCAGCCCGTCCTCGACGCTCACGGCTGGCTCGTACCCCAGGTCGCGCCGGGCGGCCGCGATGTTGTACCAGTGCGACGTGGACAGCTGGGCGGCCACGAACCGCGTCATCGGTGGCTCGCCGGGGAGGCGGAGCCAGCGGTACATCCGCTCCAGCACCCGCCCCGCCAGCCGGGCCTTCCAGGCGGAGACGGTCCGCGTGACCGGCGGCAGGCCGGCCGCGGCCAGGACGCGGTTCAGGAACGCCCACAACTCCACCGGCTCGCCATTCGAGATGAAGTACGCCTTCCCGGCCGGCGGCGCGCCGACCTCCAGCTTCTCGGCGGCGAGGACGTGGGCGTCGGCCGCGTTGTCGATGTAGGTCACGTCTACGGTCACGGGCCGGGTGCCGATGCGGCGGAGCTTGCCGGCCCGGGCGCGGGCCAGAATCCGCGGGATGAGGTGCGGGTCGCCCGGCCCCCAGATCAGATGAGGGCGGAGGGCCACCGTCGCCAGCTCCGGGCCGTTCGCGGCCAGCACGGCGCGCTCGGCGGTCGCCTTCGTCTCGGGGTAGGGGGCGTCGAAGTGTTTCGGGTACGGGGCCGACTCGTCCGCGCCTTCCAGATCGCCGCCGCCGTGGACCACGCTCGGGGTCGAGGTGTACACGAGCCTCCGAACCCCGTTCGCCCGGCAGGCAGCGAGGACGTTCGCGGTGCCGGTCACGTTGGTGGCCGCGAAGTCGGCGGGGCGGCCCCACACGCCGGCCTTGGCGGCGGTGTGAACGACCACGTCCACCCCCGCGGCCGCGCGGGTCACGGCGTCCTGGTCGGCGAGGTCGCCGAGTACCTGCTCGACGCCGAGTTCGTCCAGCCACGGGTACGCGGAGCGGGTGAACGAGCGCACGTCCCAGCTGCGCTGCCGGAGCCGGCGGACGACCGCCCCCCCGAGGAACCCGCCGCCGCCGGTGACGAGTACCCTCATGCCGTCGCCTCCGGGCGCCAGTCCGGGCCGAGCGTCCGGTCGGCCCACGCCGCCAGCTTCTCGCGGAAGATCTTGGAGTTGTGGCGGACGTCCACGGGAAACCTCGGGTGGAAGAGGAACGTCGTGACCCGCCGCGTGTGCTCGAACTCCCCGGCCCGCTCCCGGAGCCGCGCCGCGACCCTGGTCGCCGGCGGGTGGTGCGGGTACGCCTCGACGCACAGCACTGGGTGTGTCACGCCGGCCCGCGCCACGCCGACCAGGGCCGTGCGGTAGACGCCGCCCACGGTGTTGAACACCGGCTCCACCTGGTCGGTAAACAGGGTGCCGTGCGGGGTCACCACCCGGTGACTCTTCCGCCCGCAGAACCACAGCCGGCCGGTGTCGTCGTAGTATCCCACGTCGCCCATGCGGTGCCAGAGGTCGCCGGTCTTCGGGTCGCGGATTTTCGCCAGCCGGGTAGCCTCCGGCCGGCCGAAGTACTCCGCCGTCACCACCGCCCCCCGGACCGCGAACTCCCCGACCTCCCCGTCCGGCAGGCCCAGCGCATCGTCCCACTCGGGGATCGCCTCGTCGCGGATCGGGATGACCCGGACGGTCACGCCCGGCACCGGCCGGCCGACGCACACCCCGCGCCCTTGCTCCGTGAGGCGGCGGGTTTCGGTGAGGATCTCGCGGGTGCCGACGTTCGCCACCGGCAACGCCTCGGTCGCCCCGTAGGGCGTGAACACCTGCACGCCCGGCGTCAGCAGGCGGGCGAAGCGCTCCAGCTCGTCCGGCCGGGCGGGGGCGCCCGCGGAGATCACCCGCCTCAGCGTCGGGAGCCGGGCCGGGGTGTCGCGGTGGACGCCGTCCGCGTCGGCCGGCGGGAGCGGGCCGATCCCCTTCCGCCAGCCGGCGTTGAGCCCCCAGCGGCCGAGCTCCCGCAACACGGCCGGGGAGCCGAACAGGTTGGTCGCTTGGAACTGGCGCACCTGGGCGACCGCCTTGCGCGGGTCGATGCGGGCCGGGCGGGAGAAGTCCATGTCGGGGACGATACAGGTCATCCCGAGCGCCGGGCCGAACAGCGCGAACAGCGGGAAGGTGCAGAAGTCGACCTCGCCGGGCTCGATCCCGTACACCGCCTTCAGCAACTCGACCTGGGCGGCGAAAACGCCGTGTCGGTACACCGCCCCCTTGGCCACGCCCGTACTGCCGCTCGTGAACAGGACCGCGGCCGGGTCGCCCGCGGCCACCTCGGGGTCGGGGTACGGCCCCTTCCCCGCCCCCGCGGCCCGCAGCCGGGGGACCGAGGTGTCGCAGAAGAACCGCCACCCGCCGACGTTCACCGTGACTCGGACGGTCTTCCGCGCCCACCCGAGCAGCCGGCGGGCGAGGTGGGCCTTCGGGATGCCAACGAACGCCGCCGGCTCGGCCTCGGCGAGGCAGGTGCCGAGGTTCCGCACCCCCATGCCGGGGTCGATGAGGACGGGGACGGCGCCGACCTTGAGCAGCGCGAAGGTGAGGGCGAAGAATTCGGCCGACGGGGGAACCATCAGCGCGGCGCGGGTGCCGCGGGTGACGCCGGCGGCGGCGAGGCCGTGGGCGAGGGCGTCCGTGTCGGCGGCGAGTTGGGCGAAGGTGACGGCCCGGTGCGGCGTCTCCCCCCGCGGCCGGACCCGCTGGGCCGGGATGAGCAGGGCCGGGCGGTCCGGGTCGGCGGCGGCCATCCGGGCCAGGTGCGAGGCGACGTTCGACGGGGCGGAACCCATACCACGATTATGCGGACGCCGGCCGCGGACGGCCGGAGGCGCGGCGGCCGCGGCCGGTGGCGACCGGTCTGGCGGATTTTTCTGAAAGGTTTGCCCCTGGGTGTGCCATCCTATCCTCTGAGACCCGGAGGACCGTCCATGCCCGCCCTCACCCACCCGCCCGCCGACACCCTTGCCGCGTTCGGCCGCGGCGCGCTCCCCCCGGACAAGCTCGCCGGGATCGCCGACCACGTCGCCGGCTGCGCGGCGTGCTGCGCGGCCCTGCGCGACTTCCGCGATGACAGCTTCGTCCACCTCCTCCGCGAGGCCGGCACCCCGGACGGCGGCGCCGGCCGCACCGCCGCCTCCCTCCCCGACACCCCGCCCCCACTCCTGGCCCCGCCGGACGCCCGCACCGCCCTCGCCGACCACCCCCAGTACCGGCTGCTCGATCAGCTGGGCGAGGGCGGCATGGGCGTGGTGTTCAAGGCCGAACACAAGGTCATGGGGCGGACGGTGGCGCTCAAGGTCATGGCCCCGCACCTCACCGCCCGGCCGGCGGCCGTGGCCCGGTTTCGCCAGGAGGTGAAGGCCGCCGCCCGGCTCAACCACCCGAACATCGTCACCGCCCACGACGCCGGCGAGGCCGGCGGGCTCCACTTCCTGGTCATGGAGTTCGTCGAGGGGGTGAGCCTGGACCGGCTCGTGGCCCGCCGCGGGCCGCTGGCCGTGGCCCTCGCCTGCCAGTTCGTCCGCCAGGCGGCCCAGGGGCTCCAGCACGCCTTCGAGAAGGGGATGGTCCACCGGGACATCAAGCCGCAGAACCTGATGGTCACCCGCAAGGGGCAGATCAAGGTGCTCGACTTCGGGCTGGCCCGGTTCGCCCGCGACCCGGAGCCCGGCCCGGTCGGGGGGGGCGGGCCGGCCCCGTCCGTCGCCGCCGCGACGGCCGCGAACTTCATCATGGGCACCCCGGACTACCTCTCCCCCGAGCAGGCCAAGTGCGCCGGGGTGGACATCCGGGCCGACGTCTACTCCCTCGGCTGCACCCTGTACTTCCTCCTCGCCGGCCGGGCTCCGTTCGAGGCGGCCGGCTCGGTGTTCGAGAAACTGCTCGCCCACACCACCGAGGAGCCGCCCCCGCTCGCGCTCACCCGGCTGGACGTACCCGCCGGGCTGCTGGTGGTGCTGGCCCGGATGACGGCCAAGAACCCGGTCGCCCGCTACGCCACCCCGGCCGAAGTCGCCGCCGCCCTGGCCCCGTTCGCCCGCGGCGACGCCCTCGGGGCGACCCCGGCGACCGAGGCGGTCGGCCCGGTCCCGATCGTGGAGGCGGTGGTCGTGCCCGCGCCCAGCACCGCCTCGCCGTGGGCCGCGGCCACCGACCCGGGGCCGACCCAGGTGGTCACCGCCCCCGCGCGTCCGGCCCGGGAGCGGCGGAAGAAGAAGCCCGCCCGCCGGGGCTGGGGGCCGGGCCGGTGGGCGGCGGTCGGTGCGGCGGTGGTCGCGCTGGTCGTCGGCGGGGTGACGGCGCGGCAGGCGTGGAAGCGGTCCACCGCCCCGACAACAACCGCCGCCGTGACGCTGACACCGACCCCGGAACCCCCGCCCCGCCCGACCCGACTCGGGGGCGTGAAGCCGGCCGACCCCGTGCCGGCCCCGGCGCGGGAGGGGGCGAGCCTGAAGGTGGTGTTCGTGCTCCCCGTGAAGGGGCTGTTGCTCGCCGACTACGTCCCGGTCCGTGACCGGCTGGAGAAGGCCGGGGTGACGGTGAAGGTGGCGGTCGGGCCGCCCCCGCCGTTCGCCCCCAAGGGTTTCGGGTTCGAGCCGGGGTACTCCTACCCCGCGAAGGAGCCGGGGAACGAGGGGCCGCCGGTCGCGGCTGACCTCGACTTCGGCCCGAACCTCGACCTCACCGGGGTTAGCGCGGTGGTGTTCGTGGGGAAGGACGTGAGCGAGTTCACCTTCAAGAAGGGGGCGCGGGCGACGGAGGACGTGATCCGCCGGGCGCAGGACCAGAAGGTCGTCCTGGGCGGCATCTGCGTCGGGCAAGCCGTCCTGGCCTACCACGGGGCGCTCGACGGGAAAAAGGTGGCGGCCAGCCCGCACGTGCGACACGTCCCCCAGTTCCAGGGGGCCAACATCCGCTGGGAGGACGTGCGTGTCCGGGCCGACGGGCGGGTGGTCACCGCCGCCGAGGCCAGCGACGCCGTCCCGTTCGCCGATGCCTTGATCGCGGCTATGCGGGAGTGACGGACTCCCTATCTCAATGGACGGCCTGCCGGCCCCGGCGTGTGGGGCCGGGAAGCCGGCTCAAGTCGCACGCCCGCCGCGGTCGATCTTGACAGCACATTCCAAATCTCGGGATAGTGCCGCGGCTCGACTCATACCCCGCTCATGATTCGAGCCCCGACCGGTTCCCCGTAGGCCGTCCGCCCTCGCCCCCGGACGGCACCACCCCCCCGCCCGGCGGGGGTCGGGTACGCGGAACACGCTCGGGGCGCTCGGACTACTGGCAGGGACGCTGCGGATGGGGTCGTTGCGCCAACTCGTGATCGTCGCCGACGACTTCGGGATCGGCCCCGAGACGGACCGGGGCATCCTCGAACTCGCCGCCGCCGGGCTGGTCACCGGCACCACCCTGCTCGTCAACTCGCCGCACGCCGCGGCCGCCGTCGCCGGGTGGAACCGGGCCGGCCGCCCGCTCGACCTCGGCTGGCACCCCAACCTCACCCTCGACCGCCCGGTCCTCCCGCCCGACGCCGTGCCGACGCTCGTCCGCCCGGACGGGACGTTCTGGCCGCTCGGGGCGTTCATGCGGCGGTCGCTCCTCGGGCGCATGAGCCCGGCCGAAGTCGCGGCCGAACTGACCGCACAGTACCGGCGGTTCGTCGAGCTGGCGGACGGCCCGCCGGCGCTGGTGAACTCGCACCAACACGCATCGCTATTCCGCCCGGTCGGCCGGGCCTTGCTCGACCTGCTCGCGGCCCGCCCGGAGCGGCCGTTCGTCCGCCGGGTGCGCGAGCCGTGGCGGCTCGTCGCCTGGGTGCCCGGGGCGCGGGTGAAACGGCTGGTCCTGGACCGGCTCGGGCGGCGGCAGTCCCGCGACCTGGACCGGGCCGGGTTCCCCGGCTGCGACTGGCTCGCCGGGATCACCGACCCGCCGTTCGTGACCGACCCGCGCTTCCACGCCCGCTGGCTGGCGGCCGTGCCGGGCCGGACGGTCGAGCTCATCTGCCACCCCGGCTACCACGACCCGACCCTCGTGGGCCGCGACGCCGCCGCGGACGACGAGTGGGTGCGGCGGCGGGTGGACGAGTTGGCCCTGTTCCGCCGCCCCGAGCTGCCGGAGCAGATCCGGGCCGCCGGCTTCGAGCTGGTCCGCCCCGCCGCACTCGGCCGGGTGCGGACCCTTGCCGCCGTCGCCGCCTGACGCAGGAAGCACCGCCCATGCCGCCTCTCCCGCGTCTGAGCGTCGTCTGCCCGGCCTACCAGGAGGAGGACGTCCTCCCCCGGTTCCACGCCGCGCTCGTCCCGGCGGTCGAGCCGCTGCGCACGCACTTCGACCTGGAAATCCTGTACGTCGATGACGGCTCGCGCGACGGCACCCTGGGCGTACTCCGTACGCTGGCCGCCGCCGACCCGCGGGTCCGGTACGTGTCGCTGAGCCGCAACTTCGGCCACCAGGCGGCCCTCACCGCCGGGCTCGACCACGCCACCGGGGACGCGGTGGTCAGCCTCGACTCCGACTTGCAACACCCGCCGGCCCTCATCCCGACTCTGGTCGGGAAGTGGCGGGACGGGTTCGACGTGGTCCTCACCATCCGGGCCGACGACCGCCGGCTGGGGTGGTTCAAGCGGGCCTCGTCGCGGGTCTTCTACCGGCTGCTCGGGCGGGTGAGCTCGGTCGAGGTCCGCCCGGCGGCGGCCGACTTCCGGTTGCTGTCGCGGCGGGCGGTGGATGAGCTCGGCCGGCTGCGAGAAACCCACCGCTACGTCCGCGGGATGGTGCAGTGGCTCGGCTTCCGGGTGGCCGAGGTGCCGTTCGAGCCGGCGGCCCGGCAGGGCGGGGTGTCCAAGTACACCCTGCGGCGGATGGTCCGGTTCGCCCTCGACGGGCTGTTCTCGTTCTCCCCGGCCCCGGGTCGGCTGGTGGTCGGGGGTGGGCTGGCTGTGACGGCCGCCAGCTGGGCGGCAAGCGTGGCCGCGGTCCTTCTCCTCGTCCCGCTGGCCGATCCGGTGGCCCGGGTCGGGCTGGTCCTGCTCACGGCGCTGCACGTCCTGGCCGGGTGCGGGTTAGTCGCGGCCGGCGTGGTCGCGGAGTACGCCGCCCGCACCTACGACCAGGCCAAGGGCCGCCCCCTCTACGTCGTCAAAGAGCAGTCCGCCGACGCCGCCCCGGCCGCAGCCCGGTTGCCGAGGGCGGCGTGAAGGATCGGGCGACGGGTATCGGGTATCGGGCGGCGGGTATCGGAGATCGGATAACGATCGTGGTGGGGGGGATCCGGTTTGGAATTGCAGCCGTCGCACGAGGCGCGTTAAGGGAACACGGTTCGACACCGAATCCCGGGACATCCCATCGTGCAGCCCCACCCCGACACCCAAATCCGACACCCGACACCCGACACCCGACACCCGCCCCACCCCGATACCCGATACCCGACCTCCAACCACCTCTGGCGGATCGCATTCGTTGCCTGGGCGTTACTGCTCGGGGTTGTGTGCGTGCGAACGGTGCTGAAGCCCCTCTCGGGGAACATTTACCCGACCTACGCCTGGGCCGGGGAGCGGTTCGCGGCCGGCGAGCCGGTCTACAACGTCATCACCCCCTACGTGGACAACTACCGCTACAGCCCGGTCGTGGCGGCCGGGTTCGTGCCGTTCGGCCAGCTGCCGTGGGGGCCGGGCGGGGCCGTGTTCCGACTCCTCGGGGCCGGGCTGCTGCTCGGCGCCCTGGCGGCGTGGTATCGCCGCAGCTGGCCGGGTGTCGTCCTCCCCGCGGCCCTGCTCGCCGCACTGCCGCTCTCGTTCGGGAGCGTGAACAACGGTCAGGCCAACCCTCATCTCGTTGGGCTGATGGTCGCGGTCGGGGCCGCCGCCCTCGGCGGCCGGTGGGCAGTTGCCGGGGCTTGCGTGGCCGTGGCGGCCCTGTTCAAGGGCTACCCGCTCGCGCTCGGGATGCTGCTCCTGTTCGCCGCCCCGGCCCGGTTCGCGGTCTCGCTGGTCGGCACCATCGCCGCCGGCCTGGCGCTGCCGTACCTGCTCCAGAACACGGAGTACGTGAACGGCCTCTACCACGACTGGTGGATGAACCTGGCCGGCGACGACCGGACCGACTGGGAGCCGTGGCGCGGCTACCAGGACTTCCACCTGCTCCTCAAGGTTGTCGGCTGGACGGTGCCGCGGGGGGAGTACCTGCTCGTCCAGGCCGGCACCGGGGCGGCGTGTGCGGCGGTGCTGGTGTGGCAGCGGTGGCGCGGCGTGCCGAAGTCGGACGTGGTGGTGAGCGCGGTCACCCTCGGGCTGTGCTGGATGACGGTGTTCGGCCCGGCCGTGGAAACCAGCACGCTCATCCTCCTCGCCCCGGTCCTGCCGCGGGAGTTGCTCGACCGGGCCGGTCAGCCCCGCTGGGCGCGGGCGGCGGCGGTCGCCGGGGCGGCGCTGTTCCTGACGGCAATGATCGCCCTGGCCTTCCCGCACGCGATCCACCGGCCGATCCTGGCCACCGGCATCCAGCCCCTCGGGGCAGCCCTGGTGGCAGCGTCGGCCACAGCCCGGGTGTTGCGGACCCATCCCGCCCCGGTGACGACTCGCGCGGAACCGGCGGTGCGCCGGGCGGCCTGACCCACCCGGGGACGAGTGCGAGTAGGCGGTGGCTCGCGCCGTTCCCATCCTCAACCTCTTCGATGCCGTCGCTGTCAGCTGTGCGATTCTGCACGGGTCCGCGCCATTTCGCAGCACCACCACCGCACAGGTTCAAAGCCGGGCTGTGAGTGGACACTTCCCCATCGGGACGAAACGCCGGAGTGACTGTCACCGCGATACGGCGTCCTGACCGGGGCCGCTCCCCCACACTCTCATCGCTCAGCTGGTAGCGGCGAAGTGCCGGACCGGAATCGGCCGACCCCGATCCGCCCGATGCGACGGGTCCGCACCCCGTGCCAGGGTGATCCCGGCCGCAGCGGGGGATGATGAAATGTTGAAACACTCATGAATTATGAAGCAGACGTGCGTGGAGTTGGTCGCCTACTATTCCCAACGGCGTGCCGTCTCTCCTGTCCCGCTCGGGTTGGGCCTGGCCGCCGGCAGGCTTCGATTGCCAGGCTTTTGCGCGTGCCAGTCTCCCGGTCGCGTGGCCGGTTTCGAGACGGGTCGCCGGCTCTTACGCCCGGCGTCGGGCCGACGGGGTCGCCCGGACCTCGCGGCCGCGGCCTGCCCCCTCCCCATCCACGCCCGGACCGAGACCCGTATGACGCCGTCCCTTTCCCCCCGAGCCCGCCGCGGGTTCACGCTCATTGAACTGTTGGTGGTGATTGCGATCATTGCGATCCTGATCGGCCTGCTGCTCCCCGCCGTCCAGAAGGTCCGCGAGGCCGCCGCGCGGTCGAAGTGTACCAACAACCTCAAGCAGTTCGGCCTCGGGCTTCAGACGTACCACGACACGTACAACAAGTTTCCGGTCGGCGAGTTCAACGATGACAACCAGAACTGGGGCTGGGGCGTGGCCGTGCTGCCGTACATCGAGCAGCAGGCCGTGTACACCCTGCTCGACGCCGACACCAGCTACTTCATGACCTTCATCCCGGGCGGCGGGCTGAACCGGAACAAGGTCATGGCCGCCGGCGTCTACAGCGCGGACAGCTACAACACGCAGGGGGCCGTCAACGCCAACGCCGGCGGCGGTGCGGCGAAGACCGTCATCAGCGTGTTCATCTGCCCGAGCGACAGCTGGCCGAACCAGACGACGACCGGGTTCGGGAAGAGCAACTACCTGGCCAACATGGGGAGCGACCTGAACGGCGGGAACTACGCCAACTGGACGAGTCCGAACGGCGGCACCGAAACGGGCGTCCTGATGCAGTCGAACGACAACAACTACACCTGGGCGAACACGATCGCCTCGATCACGGACGGGACGAGCAACACGGTCCTGCTGGGCGAGGCGGCCGCCAACCGGCTCAGCAGCAACAACGTCTTCGGGACCGGGGCCACGAACACCTTCCCGGTCTGGGCCGGTGGGAACCCCGCCCTCGCCGGTCAGGGCCGGCAGTACAACTACTTCCGCCTCATGGACGCCAACTACCCGCTCAACTCCACGAACACCACCGCCGAGACGAACGGGGCGATGTACCTGGACCGGGCCTTCAACAGCAGCCACACCGGCGGGGCGAACTTCCTGCTGTGCGACGGGTCGGTGCGGTTCGTGGCGAACGGGATCGACGCCGCGACGTACCGGGCCGCCGGCACCCGCAACGGTGGCGAGGCGCTTTCGCTGCCGTAGCCCGGGGCGGGCCTTGGAGCGCGGCGAGCGGCCGGCCCCAGTTGGTCGTTCACAATATAATTGCTTCGACCAATGTGATTCTGTGACGACCACCATGAGTTGTGGGTAACCACAATTCATGGCCGCGATTATTACCACGTCTTACGAAACTGATTAAAACCGCGTGACACGCCCCTGGCTCTGACATTTCATGGGGCCGCCGCCGGATGAGCTATCTAGAATAGCTCGGCCGCGTGCCGTCTCCCTCCCGGTGTTTTGGTCTGTCGGCCCGCGCTGGTTTTTGGCTGCTGGACGTGTTCGTGCGACACCCCTCCCAATCGTCCCGCCGGTTGGCTCCGGGAATCGTGGCGTAACTTCACATCCGGTCGTTGAGTCCGACGAGGTCGTCCGGACCTCTTAGTCCTTTTATCCGCTGTTTGCTCGACTCCCCTCCACGTCCGTGCGGAGACATGCATGAAGTCGGTCCTCTTCCACCGAGCCCGCCGCGGTAGCGGGTTCACGCTCATTGAACTGTTGGTGGTGATTGCGATCATCGCCATCCTGATCGGGCTGCTCCTGCCCGCCGTCCAGAAGGTCCGCGAGGCCGCCGCCCGCTCCACCAGCCAGAACAACCTCAAGCAGTTGTGCCTCGGCATGCACAACATCCAGGACTCGATCGGCTACCTCCCCGGCGGGGGCAACTCCCAGCACGCCGCCCCGCTCAACGGCCGGCCCGGGCCGTGGTCCTACCAGATCCTCCCGTACGTCGAGCAGGGACCCTTCTACGACCAGTTCGCTACGTTCATGAGCGCCAACATCGGGAACGCCAACCCCACCCTGCCGGCGACCTTCCTGAACCCACTCAAGGTCTTCCTGGAGCCGTCGCGCGGCCGGACGGGCGTGGGCACGAACACCGGGGCGAGCATGGGGCCGCTCACCGACTACGCACTGAACGTTAACGTCACCTGGATCGGCACCGCCACCGACGCCAATCAGGTCGGGCGGAACTGCTGTGATGGTAACAACCGCATCCGGCTGGAGCAGATCTCGGACGGAACCTCCAACACGATCCTGATCGGGACCAAGGCCGTCAGCAAGGCCGAGTACCCGCGGAACACCGGTAACGGCTGGGACGAGACCATCATCCGTGGGCAGGGTGGGGCGGGCCGGACGTCCGGCACCTTGCTCCAAGACGTGGCGACCGGGAACCTGAATTACTGGGGCGCCCCGTACTCCTCCGGCGCCCTGATGGGCTTCGCCGACGGGAGCAACCGGATGATCAAGTACTCCCTCAGCACCAACACCAACTGCGTGACCACGGTCTGTGGGACCGTAAACCCCTTCGCCCAGGTGCTGCACCCGAGCGACGGCATCGTCCCGCCGAACCTCGACTGACCCCAGTCGCCCGGCGACGCCCGGAAGCCACACCGACCCGCCCGGCTTGCCGGGCGGGTCGGTCGCCGTTTATCAACTTCTTCGCCGCGGGTACAATTCGCTCTCCGACCCTCGGGTTCGCCGGGACCACGTGTCATGCCCACCGCACCCTCTGCCCCACCCGGCGGCTCCCGGCGGTTGGTCCCCCGGCTCCTCGTCGGGCTGGCTTGCGGCGCACTACTGGGGTGTGGCCGTCCGCCGGCCCCGTCCGACCCGCCTCCCCCCGCCGGCCCCGCGTGGTTCGAGGACGTGACCGACCGGGTCGGGATCGACTGCACCCACGACCCCGGCCCGCCGAACGTCCGGTTCACCCCCCAGATCATGGGTTCGGGCTGCGCCTTCCTCGACTTCGACGGGGACGGGCTCCTCGACCTGTACCTGCTCCAGTTCGGCGGGCCGGGGTCCGCCGCGGTGAACCGACTGTACCGTCAAATCCCTGGCGGCCGGTTCGAGGACGTCACCGCGGTTTCGGGGCTCGGGCTGGCGGGGCACTGCCACGGGGTTGCCGTCGGGGACGTGAACAACGACGGCCGGCCCGACGTCCTGGTGACTCGGTTCGGCGGGCTGACCCTGTTCCTGAACACCGGCGGCAAGTTCGAGGACGTGTCTTCTGGGTCCGGCCTGGACAACCCGGGGTGGGGCACCTCGGCCGCGTTCGTGGACTACGACCGGGACGGGCGGCTCGACCTGATGGTGGTCAACTACCTCGAGCACAACCCCGGGGCGGAGTGTACCGGCCCCGACGGGCAGAAGGACTACTGCGGGCCGAGCAACCTCAACGCGGTCACGAGCCGGCTGTTCCGCAACCTCGGCCCGGGGCCGGGGGGCCGGCCCCGGTTCGAGGACGTGAGTGTGGCGTCCGGCATCGGGCGGGTGCCCGGCCCGGGGTTGGGGGTGGCCTGTGCCGACTTCGACGGGGACGGGTGGCCGGACATCTTTGTCGCCAACGACGGCCAGCCGAACCGCCTCTGGATCAACCGCCGCGACGGGACGTTCGCGGACGAGGCTCCGTCCCGCGGGGCGGGCTACACGGCGACCGGGAAGGCCTACGCCGGGATGGGGGTCGCCCTCGGGGACACGGCCAACGCCGGGCTGCTCGACGTCTACGTCACCCATATGAACAGCCAGACCCACACCCTCTGGCGGCAGGGGCCGCGCGGCCGGTTCCGGGACCGGACGCTGGAGGTCGGGCTGGCCGCCAGCGAGTGGCGGGGGACCGGGTTCGGAACGGCCCTGGCCGACTTCGACAACGACGGGGCGCTCGACGTCACGCTCGTCAACGGCCGGGTGTTCCACGACAGCCCGGCCGGGGACGCGGCCCCGGGGTTCTTCGGTCGCTACGGCGACCGGAACCAGCTGTTTGCGAACGACGGGACCGGCCACTTCCGGGACGTGTCGGGGGCGAACCCGGCCGTGTGCGGGGGGTGGAACGTGGGGCGCGGGCTGGCGATCGGGGACTACGACAACGACGGCGGGGTGGACCTGCTCGTCACGGCGGTCGCTGGCAAGGCCCGGCTGTACCGCAACGTCGCCCCCGGGCGCGGGCACTGGCTGGCGGTCCGCGCCATCGACCCCGCGGTGAACCGGGACGCCTACGGGGCTGAGGTCCGCGTGGCGGCCGGCGGCCGGGAGTGGTTGCGGCTCGTCAATCCCGGGGAAAGCTACCTGAGCAGCCACGCCCCGCACGCCCTGTTCGGACTGGGGACGGCGACCGCGGTCGATGCGGTGCGGGTGGTCTGGCCGGACGGCACCCGCGAGTCGTTTTCGGGCGGGGCGGTCGATCGTCAGTTGGTGGTCCGCAAGGGAGAGGGACGGTCGTGAACCGACTTCGTGCCGTCGTGCGGTCCCACCCCCGGGTCGTAATCCTGTTAGTCGTGGCCGTGGGAGCGGGGGCAGCGCTGTGGGCGCTCCGACCGTCCGGCCCGCGGGCCGAGCCGCCGGACCCGTCCGGCGTCACCGACCCCGAGGTCCGGGCGGCGGTCGACGCCGCCCGCGGGCAGGTGCTCGCGGCCCGCCGGTCGGCCGACGCCTGGGGCCGGCTCGGGATGCTGTACCTGGCGAACTCGTTCGAGCCGGAGGCCGACCAGTGCTTCGCGGAGGCGGCCCGACTCGCCCCCGACGACCCCCGGTGGCCCTACGGCCGGGGTCGGATCGCCCTGCTCCGCGACCCGGACAACGCCATCCCCCTGCTCCGCTCGGCCGCGGCGGCTGCTGGGCCGAAGTCGGTGTACGGGCCGGTGGTCCGCCTTTACCTTGCCGAGGCGCTGCTGGAGCGGGGTCAGCTGGACGAAGCGGAACAGCTGTTCCGCGCGGAAGCCAGCCAGTCGGACTACCGCCATCGGGCGGCCTATGGGTTGGGCCTGGTGGCCCTCGCCCGGGACGACTCCGCGGCGGCGACCGGGCACCTCGAACGCGCCCTCCCGAACCCGACCGTTCGCGTCAAGGTGGCCGCCCAGCTGGCGGCCCTGGCCCGGGCCAGGGGGGACGGCCAGTCCGCCGCCCATTACGAACGGCTGGCGGCCGAGGTGGCTCCGGCGCCGCCGTGGGCGGACCCGTTTGTCGGCGAGGTGGCCGACCTCCAACTCGGCCCCGCCGGGGCGCGGGCGCGGGCCGAACGGTTGGGGGGGGCCGGCCGGCACACCGAGGCGGCCGAGGTGCTGTTGAAGTTGGCCCGTGCCCACCCCAGCGGCCGCGCCTTCACCGAGGCGGGGTTCGAGTACACCCGGGCGGGGGACATCGACCGGGCAATGCCCTTACTTGAGGAGGCGGTCCGGCTGGAGCCGGACAACGCCCAGGCCCGGTACAATTTGGCCCTGACGATCTTCGTGCGGGTGGAGAAGGAGAACCTGACGGCGCCGGGCTCCGACGCCGTGCGGAACGGGTTCGCGGAGGTCGTCCGCCACGCCAGTCGGGCCGCCGAGCTGAAGCCGGACCACGCGATGGCGTACCTGTTCTGGGGTCTGTCGCTGAAGCACCTGGGGCGGGTCCGGGACGCGATCGAGCCGCTCCGGAAGGGGGTTGCGGCCCGCCCGGAGGAGTTCGAGCTCCAGCTGGCGCTGGGGGAGGTGCTGCTGGCCACCGACCAACGTGCCGAGGCCCGGGGACACCTGGAGAATGCTCGCCGGCTCGACCCGAGCGACCCCCGCCCCGCGCGGCTTTTAGTAGATATTCGCTAGTCTGTATTGTGCGTTAACTGTGATTGGTCACAGATTGTGCAAGGCCGCGCCGCCGGCAATCGATTAAAAACGATTAAAACCGTCGTCGTGCGTATCATTGCTATTGAATTTTTATGAGCTCGCGGCCAGATTAGTCACCTACCATAGACAGTAGCGTGCTGTCGCCATCGCCATTCCAGTCGGCGGTCTGCACGCATGGTCACTGGCATCCGGAACGTGCTCGTGCGACACCCCTCCCGGTCGTGCGGTCGGTTGGTCCCGGGACTCGTGGCGCATCCTTCACATCCGGTCGTAGGGTCCGACGAGGTCGCTCGGGCCTCTTAGTCCTTTTACACGTTGTCTGTTCGAGTCCCTTCTACGCCCGTGCGGAGACACGCATGAAGTCAATCCTCTTCCACCGAGCCCGCCGCGGTAGCGGGTTCACGCTGATCGAGTTGCTGGTGGTGATCGCCATCATCGCCATCCTGATCGGGTTGCTCCTGCCGGCCGTCCAGAAGGTCCGCGAGGCCGCCGCCCGCTCCACCAGCCAGAACAACCTCAAGCAGTTGTGCCTCGGCATGCACAACCATCAGGACTCGGTCGGTTACCTGCCGACCCAGGGGTACGGGCCGGACGGGAACGCCGCCCCCAACAGCGGGTTCCCCGGCCCGTGGAGCTACGCCATCCTGCCCTTCGTCGAGCAGGGGCCGTACTACACGGCGTTCGCGGCCGTCAACAACCCGGCGGCGGCCACGCCGGCGGCCCTCCAGGTCCAGATCAAGGTGTTCATTGAGCCGAGCCGCGGGCGGGTCGGGATCGCAACGACCTCCGGTGACGTACGGAACAACGGCCCGCTGTCGGACTACGCCCTGAACTCGAACATTCCGGCCAACGTCACGGGAAACAACGTCGGCGGGTGCTGCCAGGACGCCGGTCAGAAGCAGTTCGCCAAGAAGCGTCTGGAACACATTGCCGACGGGACGTCGAACACGATCCTGATCGGGACGAAGCTGGTCAGTCGGGCGTACTACGGCCGCACGACCGGCGACGGTTGGGACGAGACCATCCTCCGCGGCTGGGGCGGGACGAACCGCGGCCAAGCCCGCTTCGCGCAAGACCCCCGGAACGGTGCGGGGGACGACGCGTGGGGTGCGCCCTACGCCTCCGGGGCGCTGATGGCGTTCGCCGACGGGAGCAACCGGATGATCAAGTACTCGATCAGTAACAGCGTACCGTCCAACCGCGACGACATCGGCGGCTGGGCCACCAACAACAACAATGTGAACCCGACCGCGGGTACGGTAAACCCGTTCGCCCAGTTGCTGCACCCGGTTGACGGTCAGGCGAACCCGAACCTCGACTGATCCGGCCGCCCGGCGGCACCCAAGGATCACGCCGACCCGCCTGGCAGGCCAGGCGGGTCGGGAATCGCCATGGCCTTCGCACAGGCCACCGGTGACGGCCCACCTCCCAGCCTATCGGACCGCGGTGCCCATCCACCACCTTGCCCTTCCGACCCCAGGTGGCCCGCCCGGTTCGAGGACGCGAGCGTCGCGTCCGGCGAACACGTGCCGCGCGGGCTCATGGAATCTTCTTGATCTTTCTCGATACTTCGGGGAGACTTATCAAGTACTCGAGAAATGACGTGCCGCCCTTCCTTCACCTGGATCGGCTGGCCGTCAACGGTACTCAATTGCTGGATGTGCTCGTGCGACACCCCTCCCGGTCGTGCGGTCGGTTGGTCCCGGGACTCGTGGCGCATCCTTCACATCCGGTCGTAGGGTCCGACGAGGTCGCTCGGGCCTCTTAGTCCTTTTACACGTTGTTTGTTCGGTCCGCTCTACGTCCGTGCAGAGGAACGCATGAAGTCAGTTCTCTCCCCCCGAGCCCGCTGCGGCTTCACGCTGATCGAGCTGCTGGTGGTGATTGCGATCATCGCCATCCTGATCGGCCTGCTCCTCCCCGCCGTCCAGAAGGTCCGCGAGGCCGCCTCCCGCGCCAAGTGCCAGAACAACCTCAAGCAGTGGGCGCTGGCCGGCCACAGCTACTCGGATGTGAACAACGGTCTGCCGTCGGCCATGATCGTGCCGGGCGGGACGAACATCCACAACCCCAACAACACCACCGGCTACGGCCCGAACTGGATCATCCTCATCCTCCCCCAGATCGAGCAAGGGGCGCTGTACAACCAGCAGGCCGCGAGCATCACCTCGTGGATGAGCAACGTCAACACCGACAACAACTGGCGGAACATCCGGACGGCGACATTCAACTACGCGCAGTGCCCGTCCGACTCGCGGACCGCGACCCAGTACGCGAACGGCGGCGGCAGCTGGGTGCGCGGGAACTACGCGGCCAACCTCGGGCCGACCGGGCGGAACGCCAACGACGGGGGCTCGGATGGCACGAACTTCACCATTAACAGCGTGACGGTTTCCCTCAGCGGTCGTGGGCCGTTCTGGTTCACCACCCGCCTCCCGCACCGCAGCTCGACGATTCAGGGCATCGCGGACGGCAGTTCGAACACCGTCATGATGACCGAAGTCCTCTCCGGTTTCGATGCGAACGACTCCCGTGGCATCTGGGCGGCCGGTCACATCGGCTGCAGCAGCATCGGGAACTACTCCCGCGCTGGTGGGGACTGCCAGCTCCCGAACGCCGCCAACAACGGTGCCGACGACATCGCCGGCTGCCCGAGCGCGGACGTGAGCCGTCAGAATCTCGGCTGCTGGAACGGCTGTCCGGACGCGAACCAGGCGACCGCCCGGAGCAACCACACCGGCGGGGTGAACGCCGCCATGGGCGACGGGACCGTCCGCTTCATCCGCAACAGCATCAGCGTCCAGGCGTGGTATCAACTGGGTAGCGGGAATGACGGTTATGCCCTCCCGGGCGACGCGACGAACTGATCTTTTCAAGGTTCGCTCGTGGCTGCGTGTCCGGTCGGGGGTGGGGAAACCTCTCCGCCCCCGACCGCCGTCGTTAAAGTACCACCGCCCTCTCGCCCACGTCACGGACTGCCGGATGTCCTCTACGGGTGTTCGCACGCTGCTGTCGCGGCGGGCCTGGCGTCTAACAGCCGCCGGGGTCTTCGCGGCCGCGGGCGTCGTCGGGTATCGACTGTACTTCGCCTACGCCGTAGCCGAGGCAACAGAACTCCGCCCGTTCGTCCAGACCCGCCCACCGGTCCCCGTCGTATTCACCTCCCGAACGGGTACGCAGTCGTTCGAGGCTGCCGCCCCCGAGGCCGATGGCTTCACTTTCCCTGGTACGATTCCCTGGGCGGCAGCGGAGGGCCGGCTCCGGCTGCTCACCCCGGCCGGCCGGGTGTACGAACTCACCTGGGGTAGGCCGCTCCCGGACGGCGGCTCTCTGGTGGACGTGATGAGCCCGTCGGTGTCGCTCGACGGGGGGCGAATCCTGTTCGCCGGCCGGAGGGGCGCCCCGGACCCCGGCCGGTGGCGGCTGTATCAGGTGAACGCCGACGGGAGCGATCTGAGGCCGCTGACCGGCGGGCCGGACGACCCCGGGTGTGTCGCCCCGCCGCCGCTGCGGTTCGCGGCCGACGGCTCCCGGCTGCCGGACGGCGACCGCCGAAGGCTCGACTACGACGACGTGGACCCGGCCGACGGGGGCGAGGGGGACGTCCTATTCGCGTCGAGCCGGATCCCGGACCTCGGCCGGGACCATAGCCGTCGGGCGACCCAGATCTGGCGGCGGACGGCGGACGGGCGGTATCAGCCGGTGTCGGCCAACCGGAACAACGACCGGTGGCCGGTCCTGGCCACCGGGGACTGGATTCTGTGGAGCTTGTGGGGCCGGAACCGAGAGTCGGTAGCGGCCGACGGGGCGGAGGTCCGGCCGGTGACCGAGGGCGGCGGGTACGCGACCGAGCCGGCCGACAACTGGATGGCCGCCCGCGTGTCGGCGGACGGCATCCACTTCGGATACGTCGTGAAGGCCGCGGAGCCGGTGTGGCGGCCACGCCCGCTGTTCAACGGCCGGATCGCGTTCATGACGCCGGACCCGGCAGCCGGCCGGCTTCGGCTGGTCCAAGCCGCGAACGGGTACATCCGGTCGGCCCCGAGTTCCCTGGCCGGGGGGGGGACGCCCCCGTCAGCCCCGGCCGGGCTGGTGTTCGGTCCGTCGCGGGACGCGGCCGGTCGCCCGCTCACGGCGGGGTGCCCGAGCCCGTGCCCGCCGGGTCACGTCCTGTTCGCGGCCGGGCCGGCCGACGGTTCCCCGGGCGGGATCGGGGTCTGGCGGTCGCCTGACGAGTGGAATGCCGACCCGGCTTCGGACGTCCTCTTCGACGACCCCGCCTTGGTCGATGCGGAGCCGGTCGCGGTCTACCCCCGGGCCGTGGACCCGACCCAGCGGCACCCGCAGTCCTCCCCCATCTCGGAGAACCACACCCTCCCCTTGGTATCCGGGCGGACGGCCCGGGGGGCGTTCGGGATTCTGGAGGCCCATTTCCTGAACGTCCCGGATGAACACCCGAACCCGGACGACCGGACCGACGCCGGAACGGGTCCGGTGTTCACGCACCCGACCGGGGTGCGGGCGGTCGCGGTCTACGGGGCGCACCGCGACCGGTTCGACCACCCGGACCGGCCGCGCGTGCCGGGTGGGTGGGAGAAGCTGTTGGTCGTCCCACTCGACCACATGGAACAGGTGAAGACCCTGGTCCCGGCCGACCCGCTGATGCCGACCGTGTTGGCCGGGCTGGGCGCGGACGGCAAGGTGTTCCGGTGGTCGTCCCCGGCCAAGGACTCGACCGGGCGGTCGGCCGACTTCTACGCCTACGCCGGGGACCACTACAGCGGGATGAGGCCGAACGGGTACGTGTTCTGCAACGGCTGTCACGCCGGACACACGTTCCTTCAGGTCGACTTTACCGAACGCACCAGGTAGCCGCCGATGCCCCACTTCCTCGACGAGTTCCGGAAGTTCATCCTTCGCGGCAACGTGGTGGACCTCGCCGTCGGCGTCGTGATCGGGGCGGCGTTCTCGAAGATCGTCGACTCGGTCGTCGCCGACCTGTTCATGCCGGTCGTCGGGGTACTGACCGGCGGGCTCAACGTCGCCGGCCAGACCGTGACGCTCTACGGCGACGCCCAGCTGAGGTGGGGGAACTTCCTCCAGACGGTCATCAACTTCGTGATCGTTGGGTTCTGCATGTTCCTGGTGGTGAAGGGGATGAACCGGCTCCACCTGGGGTTCCTCCGGCGCGAGGCCGCCGTCCCGCCCGAGCCCACCCCGACCGAGAAGCTCCTCGCCGAGATCCGCGACCTGCTCCGGGAGCAAGGGACGGGAGACGGCAAACAGGGGGCGGGGGATAGGGGGTAGGCCGAACGCGAGCGCCCCGCGGAGGCCGGGCCGCGGACGAAACGAAACCGCCCCCGGGTTCCCGGGGGCGGCTCGCGCTTCCGGACTCGTTACCGCCCCTCGCGGAGGCGGTCGCCGAGGAAGTTCTCCAGGTCGGGCGTGTCGTAGATCTTCTTGATCGTCGCTTCCACGTCGTACTCGACGCGGCGGAACTTGATCGTGTCGTTGTCGAGCACCACGTAGCACGCGCGCCAGTTGCCGTCCCGCGGCTGGCCCACGCTCCCGACGTTGCACAGCGTCTTCCGGCCGTCCAGCTTGTACGCCGAGTCCACCTCCTCGGGGCTGAGGAACTGGAGGTTCTCGGTGAAGATGCCCGGGACGTGTGTGTGCCCCTGGAAGCAGTACTTCTCGACCAGCGAGAAGATCCGCTCCATCTTCCGCTGGTTGTACACGTCCTCAGGGAAGACGTATTCGTTGAGCGGGTTGCGGGCCGAACCGTGGACGAACAGGTAGCCGTTCTCGCGGTGGCTGCGGGGGCGGTCGGCCAGGAACTCCCAGCGCTTCTCGCGGGCGGCCCGGCTGTCGGGGGCGGACTCCAGCTGCGCCCGGGTCCAGAAGATCGCCTTCTCGGCCGGGCCGTTGAACCCGTCCGGGTCGAACATCGCCCCCTGGTCGTGGTTGCCAAGGATGACCAGCTTGGCGTCCATGACCAGGTCGATGCACTCGCGCGGGTTCGGGCCGTACCCGACCACGTCGCCGAGGCAGTAGACGTCCTTGATGCCCTGCGACTTGATGTCGGTCAGCACCGCCTGGAGAGCCTCCAGGTTGCTGTGGATGTCGCTGATGATCGCCTTCACGGCGGGGAGCCCCTTCCGGCGGGCACGGGCCGGCCGCCCCGGACGGACACGGTTCAGGCGGGGGCAAAGCCCGTGGATAATCTTGCAGTATAGACCACGTCCGCGGGGCGGTAAACAGGGGAACCCGGGGCGGGGGCGGAAACCGAACCGCCCGCCCGGTACGACGGGCGGGCGCGGCACAGCTTCGGCCCCGCCGGCGGTCAGACGATCAGATTCGTGAACGGCTTCGGCTTGTCCACGATCTGGATCGGCCGGCCGGTCGGCGTCTCGTTCTTCTTGGTGTGGTCGATCCCGGCCAGCTCGCACACCGTCGCCAGGAAGTCGGCGGTGCCGACGCGGCCGTCCTCGACCGTGGCCCCCTCGCGGTCGGTCCGGCCGACCACCCGGCCGCCGCGGACGCCGCCGCCCCACATCGCCAGGCTCCAGGCCCGCGGGTAGTGGTCCCGGCCCGGCTTGGCGCCCCGGCTGTTGATGCTCGGGGTGCGGCCGAACTCGCCCATCCACACCACCAGCGTGCTGTCCAGCAGGCCGCGCTCGCGCAGATCCTCGATCAGCGCCGAGGCGGCGTTGTCCACCTGCGCGGACAGGTTCCGGACCCGCTCGAACACGTTCTCGTGGGTGTCCCAGCCGCCGAGGCTCACCTCGACGAACGGCACCCCGACTTCGACCAGCCGGCGGGCCATCAGCACGCCCTCGGCGAACCGCCCGGTGCCGTACTTGGCCTTACTGGCGGCCGGCTCCTGGGACAGGTCGAAGGCCCGCCCCTCGCGGGCCTGCATCAGCCGAACCGCCCGCTGGTAGGTGGTCTGGTGGTCCACCACGAGCGGCGCCCGGTACTCGCCGTGGAAGGCCCGCTCCATCTCGTCGAGGAGCCCCATCCGCCGGCCGAACTGCGCGTCGCCGACGGCCGCCCGCAGATCCTCGACCCCGCGGGATGGGTCGGCCACCTGGAGCGGCTGGTAGCGCGGCCCGAGGAAGCCGGACCCGAAGCTGCGGCCGCCGACCGACACGAACGCCGGGACCGGCGAGTCGGCCCGGCCGGCCTCGGCGGCGACGATCGAGCCGATGCTCGGGTACACCAGCCCGCCCTGGCCCTCGCGGTAGCCGGTGTGGAGGTTGTACTTGGCCCGGGGGTGCGCCCCCTCGGGGGTGCTCATCCCGCGGACCAGCACCCCGTGGTGCATCTGCCGGGCGAGCTTCGGCAGGTGCTCGCTGATCTGGACGCCCGTGGCGCTGGTGGCGACCGGCTTGAACTCCCCGGCCCCGCGGCTCTCGGGCTTCAGGTCGAACGTGTCCTTGTGGCTGGGGCCGCCGTCCATCCACAGCAGGACCACCGACCGCGCCCGGCGGGGGGCCGCGGCCGGCGCCTGGGCGGCGGCCCGGGAGGCGAGGACGTCCAGCCACCCGGACATCCCGACCCCGCCCACGCCGAGGGCTGACAGTTCCAGAAACCGGCGGCGGGTCGTTTGATTCAGCATGACGGAACCCGGGTTGGGAGTTTCGAGTTCAGAGTTTCGAGTTCAAAGTTCCAGCTGGTTCTGTCTTTGAACCCAGAACTCTGAACGCGAAACGGCTCCTATCGAACCATCGTGAATTCACTGCTGTTGAGGATCGCCCACAGCACGTCGCCGTACCCCTCGAACGGGTTGCCGGCCGACTGCACGTGGGCGGTCAGCCGACCGAGCTCGGCCGCGGTCGGGCGGCGGCTCAGGGTGGCGAGGTACATCTGCTCCAGGACCACGGCCGGGTTGTCGCGCGGGGTGCTGGCGTAGAGCCGCACGGCGGCCGGGTTGCCCGTGTACTGGCGGGAGTTCATCAGCCGGAGAGCCTGCGGGATGCCGGCGTCGTAGTCGGTCGGGCTGAACGCCTCGGCCCCGGCCAGGAAGAACGACACGAACTGGTCGCGCGGGCCGTTCGGCAGCCCCTTCATCATGGGGTTCCTGGCCCGCCGCTCGGCGAACTGCTTGTCCAGCCCGGTCGCCTGGGTCAGGCTGTCGAACAGCTGCTCGGGGGTCATCACCTTCACCGCCATGTGGCTGAACATCAGCTCGTCGGCCTCGTTCCCGCCGGCCGGCTTGCTGGTCCGCTGGTAGGTCTTCGAGAGCAGGATGCTCTTGTACAGGAACTTCAGGTCGAAGCCGTTGCGGGCGAAGTCGCGGGCCATCGCGTCCAACAGCTGGGGGTGCGACGGCTCGTTCTTCTCGTGCATGTCGTCGATCGGGTTCACGAACCCGTTGCCGAACAGCATCCCCCAGGTGCGGTTGACTATCGCCTTGGCGAAGAACGGGTTCTCCGGGGCGGTCATCCACCGGGCCAGGAGCGGGCGGGCGGGCTGGGACGGGTCGAGCTTCACCTCCGGGCCGCCGAGAACCTTGGCCGGCACGGCCTTGGCCGACTCGGGGAAGAAGTCCTTGGCCTTGGTCCGGTTCGGTCCCTCAGAGACGCCGATCTTGGTGTTGTCGCCGCCCTTGTTGGCGTTCTTCGGGTTCTGTGGCCGGACGCGGGCGAAGAACTCGGCCACCCCCCAGTACTCGGTCTGCTTCCAGGACGCGAACGGGTGGTTGTGGCACTGGGCGCACTGGAGTTGGATGCCGAGGAAGTGCTGGGTCACGCCGTCGGTGAGCTTGTCCACGGACCGGTTGGCCAGGAAGTAGGTCACGGCCGGGTTCTCCTCGACCGTCCCGGCGGCGGTGACGAGGTCGAAGACGAACAGGTTCCAGGGCGTGTTGTCGTTGAACTTCTTGGTGAGCCACGTCACCAGCGGGTCGCGGAGGACGAAGCGGTTGGTCGAGTCGCGCGGGAACAGCTTCGGCAGCCACACGTCGGCCAGCCGCTTGCCGAAGTTCGGGCTGGCGAGGAGGTCGTCGATCAGCTTCTCGCGGCGGCCGGCCTCCGTGCTGTCGAGGAACGCTTTGGCCTGCTCGCCGGTCGGGATGACGCCGGTCACGTCGAGGTAGACACGGCGGACGAACTCCTCGTCCGAGCAGACCGGCGAGGCGGTGACCTTGGCGAGGGTCAGCGTCTTCTCGATCTCGGCGTCGATCAGCCGGGCGAGCGCCACGGCGTCCTTCGGGCCGGACGGGAGGACGATGGGGGTGACCGGTAAGACCGGTTCGCTGACCATCGGCACGACCGGCTCGAACTTCTTCCCCTTCTTGTTGTTCTTCTTGTTGGCCTTGAGGGGGGCGTCCTGGGCGCTGATGTCGCCGGCGACGACGGTAACGCCGACGGCCAGGGCGAAGGCAACGAGGAGGTGGAACGGCTTCATCGGCAACCTCTTCCGGCGACCCGGGTGTGCGCCCCGGGCTGGCAACCGGGCTGTTACCGTATCCAACCCGGCCGGGGGGCGGGAGGTTCCGCGAGTGAAGGGAAATCCGGGCGGAAGCCCCCGAGCGACCTAACCCCCCGCCCCCTTCCCTGGGAAGGAAGGGGGAGCCCGCGTCTCGTGGCTTGCCGGGCCATCGTGGGCGTGACCCGGGCGCGAGTCTGTCGGCTCGTCCCATCTCCCCCTTCCCTCCCAGGGAAAGGGACGGGGGGGTTAGGTCGCTCGGGGCTTCCGCCCCCTCACTGGACCTCGGTCACCATTCCCGGGGGGGCCACCCGGCCGGCCCGCAGCTTCGGCGTCGGATCGCCCGGGTTCGCCCGGCGGTACTCCAGGCGGGCCGGTCCGTCGAGCGAAGCGAACACCAACTCCCCGCCCGCGGTCAGCGTGACGACGGCCCGGGTGTTAGGCCCGGTGATCGCCCCCTCGAACCCGACCGACCGGGCCGTCACCTGCACCACCGACCCGCCGCCGACCGGACCGCGGAACATCACCACCCCACGTTCGGCCCGGACGACCAGCCGGGAGCCGCCGTCCACCGCTCCGGCGATCACCACCTCCCCGGCCTCCACCCGGGTCGCGTCCAACACCGCGCCGGCGGACAGCCCGGGGATGACCAGCCGCTTCACCTTTCCGGACAGGACGAGGTGCCCGCCGGGGCGGACGAACGGCCGCGTCTCGCCGTCCGGGTTGTCGAGAACCAGACCGGGCAGGACCGACGGGCCGGCCGAGGCCGGCTTCTCGCGCCCGGTCGGGACAGCCGTGGGCAGGGGCGTCTTCTGCGCCGGGACGGGCGGGAGCGGGGGCGAAAAGGGGGAGTCGGTCGGTGGGTCCGCGCTGGGATCCGAGCCGGGATCGGCGAGGGCCGTCTGAACGACCGCCGGCCTGGCCTGCCAGCCGAGGGTGCCGCCGGCGCCGGCGCCGACCCCGATCAGGAGCCCGGCCGCGAGGCCGAGGCCGAACCGGGGGACCGCCCGGCGTGGTCGGGGTGGGAGCGAAGGTTGAGGGAGGGGGGCAGGGGCCGGAATCGGCTCCGGGGCGGGAGGCGGGGGCGACCCGTCCGACCCGCACAGCGGGCAGGGGGCAAGGCCGACCAGGTCGTCGGCCCGGGGGAGCCCGCAGGACACGCAGGGGGTGGTGGGCATCGTCGGCCCTCCGGCCGGCGGGGCGCCGCCGACCCCCTCAGTTTGACACGATCACGGCCGACTTCAATGACCTGGGAATGCCGAAGGTCGAGTGACCCGGCCGGCGGGTCACTCGACCTTCGGCATTCTCGAAAGGTCAGGGGGTTGCCGGCAGGACGGCGATCGACCCGGTTTCGGTCACGAACACGAGGTTCCCGGTGCGGTTGTCCTGAAACACCTCGATGCCGTACTTGGTGGCCTTGGCGAAGTCCGTCTCCCCGGCCTTGCGGGCCTTCAGGTTCATCGCCCCGCGCCAGGTCACCCCGCGCGCGTCGCCGCCCTTCCCGCCCGGGGGGGCGACCGCGACCGAGCCGGTCTCGGTCGCGTACAGGAGGTTCCCGGTGGTCTCGTCCACCACCACCTCGACCGGCACCCGCTTGGTCTTCTCGGTGAAGTCCGGCTCGTTCGACTTGCGGACCCGGAGGATCAGCCCGTGCGACGGCTTCCAGCCCTGGGCCTTCTTCACGTCCGCCGACCCGGCTCCCACCGGGGTGGCCGCCACCGCCCCCGTCTCGGTGATGTAGACCAGCCCGCCGGTGTTCTCGTCGCGGTAGACCTCCAGGCCGATCTTCTTGGCGCCCTCGAACGTGTCCTGTTCGAGCGACCGGACCTTCAGGTCGAGGGCGTGGTGCCACTTCGGACCCTTGTCGGCGGTCAGCCCGCCGGGGGCCGGGGCGAACGCCACCCACCCGCCCTCGGCGGCGTAGACCAGCCGGTTGGTGCCGAGGTCGCGGTACACCTCGACGCCGAACGGGCGGGTCTTCTGGGTGAACTCCGGCTCGCCGGCCTTGCGGACCTTCAGGTCCAGCCCGGTGTGCCACTTGCTCGTCTTCTCGGCGCCGACCGGGCCGGCCGGGGCGACGGCGATGTTGCCGCTCTCGGTGAGGGCGATGACGGCCTTCAGGACGTCGTCCTGGAAGACCTCGACCCCGACCTTGGCGGCCTTGGGCCAGTCCGGGTTCCCGCCGGGGCGGACCTTGAGGTCGTGGCCGTACAGGAGCTTGGCGTCCGGGCCGGGAGCCTGGGCAGTCAGGGTGCCCGCGAGGGCCGCCAGGGCGACCAGCCCGGCGGCGGTTCGCGTCCGCATGGGAAACCTCGGGTCGGGGAACGATGAGTTCGGCCCGGGACAGACGAGTTCCGGCCGTGCTGCTAACAGCATAGAGCGAAACCGCCGCCGGTGACGAGGTTGTGTCATCCCTTCCAACATGCCAGCCGGGCGCGTCGTCGGCCGGCTCAGGGCTTTGAGCCCCGGAGGGGCGACGTTTCGTAGCCCAGGGCGGGAGCCCTGGGCGGCGTCGGCGCCCCCGTCCGCCTGCCTACCCCCTCGGTCGCCACAGCCCGCCCAGGGCTCCCGCCCTGGGCTACGAAACGTCGCCCCTCCGAGGCTCAAAGTCGATTGCTCCCGTCCCCGGCCCGATCAGTTGGGATACCACCGGGCGGGCCGACGATCGTCAGTCAGTGCCCCCGCCGGATGTCCGACGGCTGGTAGCGGACCTCGACCCGGTACACCTTCTTCGTCCGGCAGCAGATCTCCCAGGTTTCGGGGTTCACCCGCACCGGCACGTCCATCTTGTGGATGTCCACCGACGTGTGGAAGCCGCGCTCGGACAGCACGTCGATCATCATCCGCAGGGCGAGGGGGTCGTCGAGGAGGTCGTCCTCGGTGTTGATCCGGGCGTGGCCGGTGAAGGCGTGGGCCCGCACGATCGGCATCAGCTTGTCCTGGATCAGCTTCACCACCCGCTCCATCAGCGGGCGGTGCTCCTCCTCGTAGCGCTCCAGCCGCTCCACCAGCTCCTGCCGGGCGTGGAGCGCCAGCTGGCTGGCGACCGGGATCGCGTGGATCAGGTCGTACACCTCGTGGCTCAGCTCGAGCGTGCTCTGGTAGCTGAACTCCTTCTCGATGTTCCGCTGCACCTCGGCCAGGTCGCCCTCGGCGTCGATGAAGTGGAAGTGGAAGATCCGCCGCAGCGACTGGAGCGCGTCGTAGGTGCTGTCGTGGAACGTCTTGTACCGGTCCCGGCACAGCTCCTTGTTCAGGTCGGTCACCCGCTCGTCGAGCAGCTTGCCGACCCCGGCCTCCCGCACCTGCTGGTTGTGCCGGCGGATCTCCTCGCCGCGCTTGATCTGCCGGGCGACGCTCACGTCCTCGTTCACGAACAGCAGCGCGATGCGGAACATCGGCTTGCGGAACTCCCGGGCCTGCGGGGTGGCCCGGTGCTCCTTGTGGAGGTCGAGCATGGCCTGGTAGAAGAGCTTCAGGCACTCGACCTGGACCGGCGTCCGCGGGAACCCGTCCACGATCACCCCGTCGTGGTACTCGGGCTTCAGGAGCTCGTCGAACAGCAGCCCGATCACCTCGCGGTCGCCCACCATCTTGCCCGCGTTCTTGAGGGCGATGGCCCGCGGCGAGGTGAGCAGGCTGCTGATGACGACCGGCGGGGCGGTGATGTCGCGGAGCTGGGCGATGAACGGGGTGTTCGTCCCCTTCCCGGCCCCGGGCGCGCCGCCGAGCCAGATGAACTCGCGCGGGAACTTCAGGTTCTCGGCCCCGCACCGCTCCTTCAGGTCGGCCCAGACGGCCGAGAAGATCAGCTGGGGATCCTTGATCTCGAACTCGCCGGACGTCGCCGGGCGGGGCGGCGGGGTCGGGGGGGGCGGGAACATGGGTGCGGGCATCGGGCCTCCGACAACGGGCCAGCCTGGGCAGGCCCGACTAGTGTACCCAAAACCCCCACCCCCGACCCCACCCACTCATGCGCATCACCGCCCTGGAAACGATCCACCTCCCGGAGTTTCCGTCCCTCCTGTTCGTGGCCGTCCACACCGACGCCGGCCTCGTCGGCCACGCCGACACCTGCTACGCCCCGGAGGCGGTGGCCGGCTACGTCCACGGCTTCGCCGCCCCGATGCTCCTCGGGCACGACCCGCTCGCGGTCGAGCTCCACTGGCGCCGGCTGTACGAGGTGATCGCCCACACCGTCGGGAAGGGGGCCGAGCTGCGCGGCCTGTCGGCCCTGGACGTGTGCCTGTGGGACGTCCTCGGCCAGGCCGCCGGGATGCCCGTGTGGCAGGTGCTCGGCGGCGCGGCGCGGGACCGGATCAAGACCTACAACACCTGCGGCGGCCCCCACTACGGCCGGTCGGCCCGCGGCGGCACCGGGTACGGCACGGACGGCGTCCCGGCCGGCCGGTACGAGGATCTGGCCGCCTTCATGGAGCGCCCGGGGGAACTCGCCCTCGACCTGCTCGAAGACGGCCTCACCGGCATGAAGCTGTGGCCGTTCGACTACGCCGCCCACCAGCCCGGCGGGTGGGAGAACTGGCGCTCGTTCCGCGGCATGTTCGACCCCGGCATCCGCACCCTCGGCGGGCACCGCATCGGCGCGGCCGACCTGGACCGGGCGCTCGAGCCGTTCCGGCAGATCCGCAAGGCCGCGGGCGACCGGATGGAAATCATGGTGGAGGGGCACGGCCTCTGGTCGCTGCCGGCGGCGAAGCAGATCGCCCGGGCGCTGGAGGAGTTCCGCCCGGCGTGGCTCGAAGACCTGACCCGCGCCGACGACCTCGACGCCCTGGCCGACCTCCGCCGCGGCACCACCTGCCCGATCCTGGCGAGCGAGTACCTGGCGACGCGCTACGAGTACCGGCCGCTGCTGGAGAAGCAGGCCGCGGACATCGTGATGATCGACCCGACGTGGGCCGGCGGCATCACCGAGTGCAAGAAGGTCTGCACCCTGGCCGAGGCGTACAAGCGGCCGGTGGCGATGCACGACTGCACCGGCCCGCTGACGCTCTACGCCGGCATCCACCTGGCCATCAACGCCACGAACGCGGTCTACCAGGAGAGCGTCCGGGCCTACCTGCGGGTGAACTACCCCGAGCTCGTGACCGACCTGCCGGCGGTCGAGGACGGTCACCTCCTGGCGCCGACGAAGCCCGGCCTCGGCACCGCCCTGCTCCCCGACATCCGCACCCGCCCCGGCGCGGACGTGCGGGTCACGCGGGCGTGACCGGCGGTTTTCGGTTCCCCGGCGTAGTCGCGTGGGGTATCGTCACCGTCTCCCCGCCGGAGCCCTTCCCGTGATCCGATCGCTTGCCGTCGCCGCCGTGTTGCTCGCCGCCCCCGCCGCGTCCGCCCAGGACATGCCGCTGGCGCAAATCCTGATCGACGGCGAGGGCTGGGTGAAGCACACCGGGCCGTGGAACCACCTCTCCCAGGCCAGCCCGGCGGTCACCACGCCGGACCGGACGACTGAGTTCAGCTGGCAGCCCGGCGAGCGGTTCCTCCACGCCCGGCAGCTCCCGAACGGCCCGCGTGCGCCCTACGCCCCGCTCCGGGTGCCCGCCAAAGGCCAGCCGAGGGTGACCGAACTCGCCGCCGACCGGGACGGCCGCGTCTACGCCGCCACGCCGGTCGGCGTGCAGGTGTTCGACCCGACCGGTCGGCTGTGTGGGGTCATCCTCCCGCCGGCGCCGGGCGGGGTGGAGCTGATGTGGTTCCAGGGCGACCGGCTCGTCGTCGCCGTTGGGCCTTTCCTCTACATGCGGAAGCTGCGCACGACCGGGGTCGGCAGCTGACGTGCGGTCACGCCCGCTCGACCCCGTGCCCGGCCGACGGGCGGGCGACCCAGCCGCGGGCGGTGCCGAGCATGTCCTTCACCAGGGCCGCGGCCTCGTCCGCCGAGCCGACCACGGCGAACACGGACGGCCCCCACGAGCTCTGCCCGACCCCCTTCACCCCGCGCCCGCGAACCGCCGCCACCACGGCCGCCACCTCCGGCCCGGCGTAGGCTCCGCCCTGGGCGGCCGCGAACGGCTCCCCGGCCCGGCGGTTGAACTCGTGGACCGCCTCCCCGAACCCGTCGAGGTCGCCGGCCACCGCCGCCGGGAGCATCCCGAGCAGGGCCATGCGGCACAGGACGTCCGTGAGCCCGGCCGGGCGCGGGACCGTGCCGGCGCGGGCGAACGCCTCACGCTCGCGGCCGCCGTGCCACCGGTCGGCCGCCGGCGGGGTGAACACCACCACCCGCCAGGCGTCCGGCAGGAGCACCCGCGTCAGCAGCGGCGAGACGTCCTCCCCGGCCGCCTTCCCCGGCTCCACGATCAGCCCGCCGCGGTCGAACCCGTGGACCCCGACCGCCGACCGCTCGCCCCGCCCCACCCGCTTCGCCAGTTCCGGCGCCGTCAGGTCCGGTTCGCCGGCCTCGACCGCCAGCGCCTTCGCCACGGTCAGGCCGAGTTGCGTGCCCGTCCCGAGGCCGACGTGTTCCGGCGGGGTCCGTTCGACCAGGACGTGCAGCGGGTGGACGGCGTCCGGGCCGGCGGCGAGGAAGCGGTGGGCGAACACCTGGGCCCGGCTGGCGGACGGCCCCTCGAACCGCCACGACTCGGCCGGCCGGGCCGACACGACCACGCCGGGGAGGTCGATCATCAGTCCGACCCCACCGAACGACCGCGCGGGGGGCGCGTCGCCGCCGGGGACGTGGAACAGTCCGAAGTGGAGCCGGCTCGGGGCGGTCACCCGGGTCATCGGGGGGTCTCCGCCGCCACCCGCGCTTCGAGGAAGTCCATCGCAGCGTGCTCGTCCGGCCCGCCCGTCTTGCCGACGATGACGCGGAGCTTGTAGAACTCGGCCGCCACCTCGTCCCGCGGGATCAGGTGGAGCCGGGTCGCCAGGATCGCCGCCTCGACGACCGCGTGCTTGGCCCGGTTGAAGCCCCAGAAGTCGCGGTGCCGGGCCTCGTGGACCACCTCCGCCTCGATCGACACCCGCTCGCCGGTCGTGTCCACACCCCGCACCACGAACTCGTAGTGCCGGCAGCAGTCGGCGAGGACGAAGCCCCCCACCTTCTCCGCAGGGCGGGTCGGGGGGGGCGGGTCGGCGGCACCGAGGGCGGCGCGGGCAATCAGGAGAGCGTCGTCGGTCACGTGGAGGACGCCCTCGGGGTGGGCGAGTAGGTTGCGGTACGTCCCGGAGGTCGGGAACGGGCGGAGGGTGAACCGGGTGAAGTCGGCCCCGACCCGCGGCCCCATCGGGGCCAGGTGGGCGGAGCCGTCGGCGTTCCGGGTGGTGACCAGTCCTTCGAGGATCATCGTCGGGGGCGGGGATCGGGTGTGTCGGGGATCGGGTGTGTCGGGGATCGGGTATGTTGGGGATCGGGTGTGTCGGGTGCCGGTGCTGGGTGCGCCGGGGGTTGACGCTACGGAACGTCGCCGCCCTTCACCCGATCCCCGGTATCCGATACACCCGATCCCCGACACACCCGATCCCCGCCCCCGACTCACTCGCCCAGGGCGCGAAGCAGCCCGGCGGCCTTGTGCAACGTCTCCTCGTACTCCCGCCGGGGGTCCGAGTCGGCTACGATGCCGCCGCCGACCGGGAACTGCACCCAGCCCCGGCCGGCGGTGAACGTGCGGATCAGGATATTGGTGTCCATCGCCCCGTCGAACCCGACCCACCCCAACGACCCGCAGTACGGCCCCCGGGCGGTCGGCTCCAGCTCGGCGATGACCTCCATCGCCCGCACCTTCGGCGCCCCCGTGACGGACCCTCCGGGGAACGCCGCCGCGAGCAGGTCGAGTGGCCCGAGGCCCGGCCGCAGCTTCCCCCGCACCTCCGACACGAGGTGGTGGACGAACCGGAACGTCTCCGGCTCGCACACCCGCGGCACGCGCACCGAGCCGTACTCGCACACCCGGCCGAGGTCGTTGCGGAGGAGGTCCACGATCATCACGTTCTCGGCCCGGTCCTTCGGGTTCGCCAGGAGGTCGCTCAGCTGAGCTTCGTCCTCGGCCGGGGTGCGGCCGCGGGGGCGGGTGCCCTTGATCGGCCGCGTCTCGACCGACCCGTCCGGGTGGCACCGCAAGAACCGTTCCGGGGAGGCGCTGAGGAGCTGGAAGTCGCCGAGGTCGAAGTAGCCGGCGAACGGCGCCTGGTTGACGGTGCGGAGCCGGGTGTACAGGGCGAACGGGTGCTCGCGGAGCGGGGCGAGGAGCCGCTGCGACAGGTTCACCTGGAAGCAGTCCCCGGCGTGGACGTACTCGACCGCCCGGGCCACCGCCTCGATGTACGCCTCCCGGCTGAAGTTGCTGGTGACGCCCGGGAACCCCGGGAGGGGGTGCTGCGGGGTGAGGGCGACGGGGGGCTGCGGTCCGGGAGTGGGTGCTTCCCGGGTGGTCGGCTCACGCAGCTGGGCCAGCACCCAGTCCCGGCGCCGCTCGGTGGCGGTGACCAGCCACGCCCGCGCCGCGGCCCGGTCGAACGCGACGACCCAGTCGTACCGGCCGACGGCGATGTCGGGCGCTGTGAACTCGTCGGCGGCCGGCCGGGGTGTCCGTTCGAGCTCGCGGCCGAGGCCGTAGCCGAACAGGCCCGCGTACCCGCCCTGGAACGGGGGGAGTCCGTCGAACGCCGGCCGGCGGGCGGGGCGGCGTGACGCGACCCGCAGCCGGCCCCACGGCCGGTCCCCGGCGCGGGCGGCGATCCACTCGGACGGCGCGGCCGCGACGTAGGAGTAGCGCCCGCGGTCGGGGTGGTACTCGGCGGAGTCGAGGAAGAGGAGGTGCGGCAGGTGGGCGAGCTTGCGGGCGACGGACCAGGCGTCCGGGTACGGGACGAGTTCGGTCGCCAGCGGGCTGCCGGGCGCGGCCGGCACCGGCACCGCGTCGAACTCCAACTCAACCCCGGCGTCCATGCTCTCAGGATACGCAGCGGCGGGCTTGCCCGCCGTGCCGGAAGCCGAAAGAGGCTTCTCGGCACGGCGGGCAAGCCCGCCGCTATGTACGCCGGGTCAGTTCGTCGCCGAGGCTTCGCGGACCAGATCCTCGATCGCCCGGTCCAGCACGGCCTCCTCCGGCGAGCCGATCCACTTCTTGCGGATCACGCCCTTGGCGTCGATCAGGAACAGGGTCGGGAACGCCCGCACCCGGAACGCCTGGAGGATCGGGCCGTCCTGCCCGTTCCACCAGTGGGTCCACGGCATCGGCTCCCGGTCCAGGAACGCCGTCAGCGTCTCCTTCTTCTCGTCGGCGCTGACGCTCACCAGCACGAACGGCTTGCCCTCCATCTTCTTCACCAGCTGGCGCTCGTGCGGGATCATGGCCCGGCACGGCCCGCACCACGTCGCCCAGATGTCCAGCAGGACGACCTTCCCCTTCAGGCTGCTCAGCTTGGTCTTCTCGTCCTTCAGCCCGACCCCGGTCACGTCCGGCGGGGTCTTGCCGACGCCCAGGGTCTTCAGCGCGGTCAGATCCTCGGTCGCCATCTTCTCGATGGTGTTCGGCCCGAGCTTGACGTCCCCGGCGTCCTTGACGGCCTTCTCCAGGTACTCGATGGCCTTGGCGGTCAGCTCGGCGGTGGCCTTCTCGGTCGGGGCGTCGTCGGCCTGCTCGGCCAGGCTGCTCCCGAGGAAGTACAGGGCCATCCCCTTCACCTTCTTGTCGCCCGACTTCTCGGCCGCGGCCTTGAGCAGCTTCTCCCCGGCCGGCCCCATCCGCCCGGCGGTCATCACCAGGTCGCCCACGTCGGGGTTGCCGAGGTGGTGGTCGGTGACGGCGGCGGTGAGCTTGTCCAGGTTCGGGCCGGACGCCCCGAGCTGCGCCAGCCGGGTGAGCCCGAACCGGGCGGCGTCGAACGCCACGGCGTCCTTCGGGTTCTCGGCCACCACCTTGGCCAGCTTCTCGGCGGTCAGGGTGGCGAGCTCCTTGGCCTCGGTCCGGATGCCGTTCTTCTCGGCGGGGGTGGCCGTCTGGAACTTCTTGAGGAGCCCGTCGAACTCGTCGGAGAACCCCTTCTGGATCTCCTTCACCCGGGCAACCCGGCCGGGGTCGGCGGGGCCGTCCTGGGCGCCGCCCCGGTGGGTGGTCACGGCAACGGCGGCCAGGAACGCTGCTATACACGCCAGGCGCATGGGGTGTCCTCGGGGTGCGGGGAATGGCGTGACCCCGCGGCATTCGGACTAGGCTACAACGGTAGACGGCCCGGGGGAAGGGTTATTCGCGGGCCGCAGGGGCGCCCGCCGCGGCGGCGAAGACCGGGCGGTCGGGCTCAGCCGCCGAGGTGGGCGTTGGTCGGGAAGTGGGCCTGGTCGGCCGTCTCGTGCGAGTTCAGCGGCGGGAGGACCGCGGACCCGGCGTCGGAGGACGGGAGCTCCTCCTTCATCACCTGGATCACCGCCTCCCGGATGGCCAGGAAGGCGGCCGCACACGCCGGGTCGAACTGGCGGCCGGCCTGCTTCTCGACCTCGGCGAACGCGGCCTTCGCCGGCCGGCCCTTGCGGTTCTCGTGGTACGGCCGGTCCGAGGTCATGGCGTCGAAGGCGTCCGCCACGGCCACGATCCGGGCCAGCAGCGGGATCTCCTCGCCGGCCAGCCGGTCCGGGTAGCCGGTCCCGTCCCAGCGCTCGTGGTGGTTCCGCACGATCGGGATGATCGGCCGCAGCTCGGGCATGGTCGAGAGGATCTCGGCGCCCTTGGTCGTGTGCTCCTGCATGGCCGCGAACTCGGCCGCCGTCAGCCGGCCGGGCTTGCGCAGGACGGCGTCGTCGATCCCGATCTTGCCGATGTCGTGGAGCGGGGTGCCGAGCTTCACCAGCTCCAGCTGGTCGTCCGGCAGCTCCAGCTGGCGGGCCAGGAGCGTGGCGTACCGGGTGACCCGGCGGGTGTGCCCGCCGGTGTAGTCGTCGCGCAGCTCGACCGCCTGGGCCAGGATGGTGATCGTCTTGAGGAAGAAGTCCTTCTGCTTGCGGAACAGCTGGGCGCTCTCGATCGCCGCCGACACGTGGGCGGCCAGGGCGTCGGCCAGGATCAGGTCGTCTTCGGTGAACGGGTTCTGGAACAGCCCGCGGTCGAGGTGGAGGACGCCGAGCCGCCGCCGCGGGGTCCGCAGCAGCACGCACAGCACGGAGGCCATCGCCCCCTCGTGCATGCTCTGGGTGACCTTGATCTCGTCGTCCTGGGTGAGCGTGCTGTAGAGGACCGACTCGCCCTTGGCGAAGACCCGGTGGGTGAGCTTCTTCGAGTAGTGGAACCGCCCGGCCGGCTCGCCGTGCCCCACGGCCAGCGCCCGCAGCTTGAACTGCGGCTCGGGGCCGTCCCCCTCGGCCAGCACGATCGCCCCCCGCTGGGCGTCCAGCACGCTGACCGCGTCGTTCAGGATGTTGTCGAGGAGCTGGTCCTCGTTGTGGGTGTGGGCGGCGTGGTGGCCGGCCCGCAGCAGCGCCTTGAGCTGGTCCCCGGCCCGGGGGAGCTGGTCGCGGGTGAAGGCGATCCGCTCCAGGCCGACCTCGAAGTTGCTTGGGACCGCGGCGACGACGTGCTGGTTCGACGGCGGCCCGTCCGACCCCGGCTCCTCGGGCTCGACGACCACCGCCACCTTGCCGAACTGGACGATGTCCCGGGGCCGCAGCGGCTGCTCCCCGGGGCCGATCCGCACCCCGTTGACGTAGGTGCCGTTGGTGCTCTCCAGGTCGCGGACGAACCACCTGCCGTCGGCGAAGCGGACCTCGGCGTGCCGCCGGCTGACGGAGCTGTCGTCGAGGACGATCTCCAGCGACGCGAGCCGGCCGGCCCGGAGCAGGGTGGGGGACTCCCACACCCGCCCCTTGACCTCCCCGCTAATGCCGCGGAGCCGGATCGACGACCGCTTCACATGGGCCTCCGTCGAGCATCCCCGGACGTGCTAAACCCGATGGGGTTGTGGTCGGGGCAATCCTAACACGTATACCGGTCCGACGGGTCCGTCCGGGCGAGGAAACCCGCAGGTTCTGTGTAGCACACGGCCGGGCAGTCTGTCGCCCCAATTCCGGCGGTCTGTCTGTCGGCTACGTTTTCTACCGACCCGCGGCGACCTCTTCGGCCGCCCGCTCCAGCGCCCGCCAGGCCGGCAGCTTCCGCTCCAGCCCGAGCCGGGTGAGGTACACCAGATCCGGGCCGCCGTCCTCCGGGTGGAGGAGCGCGTCGGCCGCGTGGACGGCGGTGAGCGGGGTGAACCCGGACCCGGGGCAGCGGGACGGGGCGTGGTGCCAGGCCACCGCCTCGACGATCGCGTCCGGGAGTCCCCACAGCCCGAGCAGGTACGCCCCGACCTCGGCGTGCGTGGACCCGAGCACCTTGGCCTCGGCCTCGGAGGTCGGCAGGTCGTCCTGGTCGATCCGGGCCAGCACCTCGCGGTACGGGCCGGGGAGCTGGCTGGCGAGCGTGAGCCGGCCGATGTCGTGGAACAGCCCGCCGAGGGCCGCCTCCCGGATGGCCCGGTCGCCGGCGCCCTCGGCCTCGGCGATCCGCCCGGCCAGGGCGGCCACCTTCCGGCTGTGGTCCCAGAGCGCCTCGATCGAGAACGGCCGCAGCTGATTCGGGTCGTACCGGGAGAAGATGCCGGCCGCCAGCGCCAGGCTCTTGGTCCACTCGGCCCCGAGGATGCGCACCGCCTGGGCCGGGGTGCTGATCGGCCAGCGCAACCCGACCAGCGCCGAGTTGGCCATCTGGATCAGCTTGGCCGCCATCCCCACGTCCTGCCCGACGAGCTCGCCGACGGCGTCGATCGAGTAGTCCGGGCGGGCGAGCTCGTCCACGATCCGGCTGTAGATGGCCGGGAGCGTGGGGATGCTGCCGAGCCGGCCGACGACGGCGACCAGCGACGGGCTGCCCAGCAGCTCCTGGAGCGAGCAGGCCCGGCGGATGGCGTTCCGCAGGTCGTCCGGCTGGCACGGCCGGGTGAGCACCCGGTGGGCCAGCGACAGCAGCCGGATGAGCTTGAACCGGTCGGTTTCGGCGGTCAGCACGATGCGCACGGCCAGCGGGAACCGGCGGCGGGCCTCGCCGAGGAACTCGTCGGCCGGGACGGTCCGCATGTGGGCGTCGGCGACCAGCACGTCGGCCGGGTTCTCGGCCATGCGTTCGAGGGCCGCGGTCCCGCCCGGGGCGAAGTCCAGCTCCCACTCCGCCCGCAGCGCGTGGAGTGTGAGCCGGAGCCCGTCCAGGAGGGCCGGCTCGTCCGCCACGAATAGCACCCGCCGACTCACGCTTCGCACCCCTCGTCCCGGAGGGCAGAGGACAGAATACAGAGGTCAGACGACCGAGATCAGAGGGCCGGTGGCAGAGAACACCTGCCGGGCCTGCCGCTCGCCCCGGGTCCGGGCGGGCGGCGCGTCGGGGAGCCTTCCCCTTCTGCCCGCCGGCCGCCGTCGCCCGCTCACACCGCCCCCGCGGGCATCCTCGACTCGCCGCTGGGCGCCGGCCCCCGGGCGGCCAGCGCGTCCTCCACCACCTTGGCCAGCTCGGCCGGGGTGAACGGTTTCGGCAAAAACAGTGCCCCCGGCGGCTCAGCCAGCCGGTCGTCGTCCGGGACGTACCCGGACATGTACACCACCCGGATGGTCGGTAGCAGTTCGGTCGCCCGGAACGCCACGTCCCGGCCGCCCAGCCCCGGCATCGTCATGTCCGTCACGAGCAGGTCGAAGCGGCCGCCGGCGTTCAGCCGGTCGATGGCCGCCTCGGCGTCGGGGCACTCGGTCACCACGAACCCGCGCCCCTCCAGCGTCAGCCGGGCCAGGGCGCGGATGCCGTCCTCGTCCTCGACCAGCAGCAGCGGCCGGCCCTGCCCGCACCGGGACGGCCGGGCCGTCTCCCGCACCACCCGGATGCCGGACGGAGCCTGGTCGGTCAGCGGCAGGTCGATGTGGAACGTCGTCCCCTGCCCGACCGCCGACACCACCTCGATCCCGCCCCCGGCCTGCTTGACGATCCCGTGGACCACGGCCAGGCCGAGCCCGGTCCCCTTGTCCGGCCCCTTGGTGGTGAAGAACGGGTCGAAGATGCGGGCCTTCACCTCGTCCGACATGCCGACGCCGGTGTCGGACACGCTCAGCCGGGCCAGCCGGCCGCGGCCGACGGCCGGGTTGAACGCCCAGCCCACCGCCAGCCGGAGCCGGCCGCCGGTGGGCATGGCGTCCCGGGCGTTCACCGCCAGGTTCATCACCACCTGTTCGAGGTGGCCGCGGTCGGCCAGCACCGGGACCGGCTGCTCGGGCAGCTCCACGTCCACGTGGACCACCCCGAGGAGCCGGCGGAGGATGGCCGACAGGTCGGTGACCACGGCGGAGAGGTCTACCACCTTCGGCCGGCACTGCTGGGGCCGGCTGAAGGTCAGCAGCTGGCGGACGAGCCCGGCGGCGCGGTCGGCGGCCTGCTGGACCTCGTCCACCATCCGGGCGGCCTCGGTGCCCCCGGTCGCGCCGGCCAGCCACTCGGCGTTGCCGCGGATGACGGTGAGGAGGTTGTTGAAGTCGTGGGCGATGCCGCCCGCGAGGCGCCCGACCGCCTCCATCTTGGCCGCCTGCCGGTACTGCTCCTCCAGCCGCTTCCGGTCGGTGATGTCCAGGTAGACGCCGAGGACGCCGGTGACGGCCCCGGCGGCGTCGCGGAGCGGCACCCGGCTGGTGAGCAGGGCGGCCTTCTGGCCGTCCGGGCGGGAGCGGCACTCCTCCGCGTTCAGCAGCGGGTCGCCGCTCTCCATCACCTGCCGGTCGCAGTTCCGGCTCACGTCGGCCTCGTCGAGGTCCGGCACGAGCTCGAAGTCGGTCATGCCGACCACCTCGCCCGGGGCGGACATGCCGAAGTCTTTGGCGGCGGTGTCGTTGCAGCCGAGGTAGATGGACGCCCGGTCCTTCCAGAACACCCCACAGGGGATGTGGGCGATGATGGTCCGCAGCAGCTCCTCGCTCTTGCGGAGCGCGGCGGCGGTGCGGCGGCGGTCGGACCCGTCGCCGGCGAAGATGACCCGCGCCGGCCGGCCGGCGAACCGGACCCGGTGGGCCGTGGCCTCGCATTCGAGCAGCACCCCGGCCCGGGTCCGGTGCCGCCACCGGGTCTGGCGGCCGTCGGCCGCGCTGTCCGGGGAGGCGTCGAGGAGGGCGGCCACGTCCTCCTCCGGGCACACGTCGCGGACGGTGAGCTTCAGCACCTCGTCCCGGTTGTAGCCGTACTTGAAGACGGCCGCGTCGTTGACCGCGACGAACCCGAGGGTCTCCTCGTCGAACACCCACAGGGGGTGCGGGAGTGCGTCGAACACGGCCCGGAACGGGTCATCCGGCGGCGCCTCGGGGCGGGGCGCCTCGGGGCGGACGAGGGCCGCGGCGAGCCCGGCGAAGGCGTCACCGACCGGGGCCGGGGTGGGCACATCGACCAGTGGCGGCGGGGGGGCGGACGGTTCCTCCAGCAGAACGGCGACCGGGGTCGGGGCCAGTTCGGCGGGGGCGGAGAGTTGGGTGAGGGTGGCGGCGAGGCGGGCACGCTCCTCGGCGCGGGCGTGCGCGACGGCCGCGCGGACGGTCCGCCGCTCGGCCGCGGCCCGGGCGACCCGGCGCGCCTTCACGGCGGCTGCCGCGGCCAGCGTCAGAGACGCCAACGCGACCGGAAGGGCCAGCCCGATGAGCCAGTCGGCGGCGGCCGACAGCCCGGGAGCGACCGTGAACAAACCCGGGGGGGTGTCGGTCATGCAAAACACTCGCCACCTGCGACCGCGTGGGCGGGCAAACTCTCCCACCCCGCGGCTCGCACCTGCGGCCAACTGTAGCTCACGCGGCGTCCGAATCGGAGACAGCGACGGGGAATCAATCACCCCCGCGGCCGGCCGTTCGGGCCGCGGGCGGAAAATTGAGGGGCGGCGTCGATCGGATTGTGGGGAGAGATCAGCTTCCGACCGACGGCCGTGCGACCGCGGCCGAGTTCTGATGCGAGGCGAAGACCGGCTCGATCAGCCGGGTCTGAGAAGGGTCGTGTGCGGCCCGGAATGCGACCGGGCCGCACGCGGGAAAGGTGCGGCGGGCGTTACTTCTTCTTGAACTCGTCCACCTTCTTGTCCTTGTCCTCCAGCTGAAGCTCGGTGGTGGTCAGCTTCTTGATGGTCACCACCTCCTCGATCGTCTGGTCGCCGAACTTCAGCTTCACCGACAGCTTCTGCTTCTCGACCTTGTAGTTCCCCTCCAGCTTCAGGTCGCCGCCCTTGTCCTTCACCAGGACGTGAAGTTTCCCGTCCTTGGTGAACTCCAGGGTGCTCCCGGTGGGGAGCTCCTCGGACTTGGTCACCTCCCAGCTGCCGACGATCTTGGTCGCCTCTTCCTGGGCCCGGGTCGGGGCCGAGCCCCCGAACACGATCGCCAGCACCCCCAGCGCGACGGCGGACACCTGCTTCATGTGAATCCCTCCGGTTTCGGTCCCGGGCCGCGGCCGAACCGTGACCGCCGCGGGTGCCCGGGTCGGGTGATGTTAGCCGGCCCACCGGCCGGTACGAGGTGAACGGACAGCCACCGCTCACCGGGGTTATCGGTCCAGAATTACGCCCAACTCGCCCGGCGGTGGTACGGTCACCGGCGGGTCGGGGAGGGTGACACCGAGCACGCCCGGCGGCGGCACGGTCACCGGTCGGACGACCGGCGCCGGGGGCCGGGCCGGTGGTCGCGGGGCGGCGACCGGGGCCGGACGCGGCGGGGTCGGGTAAACGGGGGCCGGGAACACCGGGCGGGCCGGGTATGTAGGGTACGCCCACGGGTCGAAGGCCGACGGACCGCCGGCCGGGCCGCAGCCCAGGGGGGTTCACCCCGCCCCGGACCGGGACGGGACGACTGTCACCCACACCGCCCCGACCACGACGACCGCGGTCGGCACCCCGGTCCACCACAGCAGCTTTCGCATGGCCCGTCCTCCGGTCCGTCCTGGGCCGAAGGTGTACCCCGTTTCGGCGCTTGCGCGAAGGGCAGCCCGGCGGGCGGGGCACTACCGCACGACTTGTCGGCCGCCGTCGTAACAGATGGCCCGGTGCCGCTCAACGACGAAGTCCCAGTCGAGGCGGTGCGGCGGTTCGAGGAGGTGGCGGTAGGCGGCGGCCATCTGGCGGGCGGCCTCGTCGAACGGCACCCCGCCGAACCCCGTCCCCATCGCCGGCAGGGCCACGACCTCGATACGCCGGTCCGCCGTGCGGTTGTGGGCCAGGACCGCCAGGAACGCGGCCCACGTCGCGGCGTAGACCTTGTCGGTGCCGTCGATGCTGCCCGGCACCCGCATGGTCGGGGCGTGGCACAGGAACGGCAGGGCCGGGTCGTCGGTCGGGACGATGAAGGCGGTGCCGACCGGCTGTTCGCCGAAGTAGTCGTTCAGGATGCGGTGCTGGACCCGCCGCATGAGCCCCTCGCCGAGCCGGGCGACCACTGCGGCGTCGATCCCGGCGGTCATCAACCCGAAGGCGTTGCCGGCGGTGACGAAGCAGTCGTGCGGCCCGAGATCCTCGAACCGGCCGCGGACGATGCGGACCTTCGGCAGCCCGGCGAACCGCTCCCGGAACGCCGCGCACATGTCATCGTCCGGGTGAACCAGCCACACGCCGTCGAGCATCCGATCCGCCTCCGTGAGTGTCCCCCGTCCCCTGGGTTGGCCGTCGTCCCCACAACGCCGAGGCACGGTTGTTTGGTATCGGACCGCTGTGGGGGCGGAGCGGTTCGGGTGATAACCGTTATCGCCCGCTGGCGTGTGGCCGCGTTGCGGTGCCACCGGAGGTCGCCGCGGGCCGGGGGATGCCGGTGCGTGCGAAGTACCGACGCAGCCCGGCGGGGTCGGGGTGTGACTGGGCGAGGGCGACGTGGCCGTCCGGGCGGACGAGGTAGACGGCCCCCCGCCGGAGCCCGGCCTGCCGGGCCGCCCGGCTCCAGGGGTAGACGCGGAGCGGGAGCCCCAACTCGTCGCACCCGGCGGTCAGGAGCGGGCTGACCTCGCCGTAGACGTGGACCTGCCAGTGCGGCGGCTGGAGGGCGTCGAAGTTGTCGCCGGTGGCCAGCGGCACCCACGGGAGGCGGTCGCCGCCGCGGACCGCGCCGGCCACGCCGGCACTCAGCGGGCTGCCTCGGTAGGTGATGCCGGTCTGGGAGACGGTCCGGAAGGCGAACCGCCGCACCCGGGCGAACCGAATGAGCCACGGGGCCACCCGGGCGAAGACCCGGAGGCGGACGAAGGCGGCGGCCCGGCCGGGGCGGGTGACGACGGTGAACACCCGGTCGGTGGTCGCCACCAGCCGGCGGGCGAAGCCGATCCGCTCGGCCTCGTAGGTGTCGAGCAGGGCGTCCGGGGCGCCGCTGAGGGCGGCGGCCAGCTTCCAGGCCAGGTTCACCGCGTCGCCGATGCCGGTGTTCATCCCCTGCCCGCCGGCCGGGCTGTGGATGTGGGCCGCGTCCCCGAGGAGGAACGCCCGGCCGCCGCGGAACTGGTTGGCGACGCGGTGGTGGACGCGGTAGGTCGAGAACCAGTTCACCCGGGTCACGGCCAGCTTCATGTTCTCGACGGCCCGGCCGCGGACGTCGTCGAACGTCAGCTGGTCGGGGTCGCGGCCGGGGGCCGGGCGGACGGTCCCGATCAGCCGGAGCCGGCCCTCGCCGCGGTACGGGAAGACGCCGACGAAGTCGCCCTCCTCGACGTCGACGTGGATCTCGTGGTCCGCCGCCGGGCCGCCCGCCTCCACGTCGGCGACGTAGAAGAGACCCTCGTAGGTGCCGCCGGGGAAGCCGACGCCGAGCCCCCGCCGCACGGCCGAGTGCGCCCCGTCGCAGCCCGCGAGGTAGGCTGCCTCGCAGACCTCGACGGTGCCGTCCGCCCGCCGCAGGGTGGCGCGGACGCCACCCGGGTGCTGGTCGAAGGCGGCGAGCTCGGTGGGCCGCTCGACCCCGACCCCGAGTTCGGCGAGCCGGGCGATGAGGAGCCGCTCGTGGGCGTCCTGGGGGAACATGAGGACGAACGGGAAGGGACTCTTCCCCTCCCCGACGCGACCGATCGGGAGGCGCGCGGCCCGGGCGCCGCGGCCCCACAGGTTGACGGCGCCGACCCGGAGCCCGCCGTCGACCACCCGGTCGGCGATGCCGAGCTGGCGGTCGAACTCGAGCGTCCGGGCCTGGACGGCCATCGCGCGTGAGGTGGTGCCCGGCTCGGCCGCCTTGTCGATGACGCGGACGCGGACGCCGAGCGCTGTCAGCCAGAGGGCGAGGGTCAGCCCGGTCGGCCCGGCGCCGACGATGAGGACGGGAACGTCGTGCGGTCGCGCCGGTCGGTTCACGTCGCACCCCGGGGCGAACGGCCGGGTGTCGGAGCCCGAGACAGGGACGGGCGAGGTCTACTTGGGGGTGTGCGACCCGCCCGTGCCGTTTACTTCTCCATCTCGGTCAGCCAGTGGAGGACGATGGCGGCGTAGTAGGTGGCGCCGGCGGTGGAGGGGTCGCCGGGCTTCACACCGTAGCCGCCGTCGGCGTTGCGGCACGAGGCTACGAACGCCCGCAGCGCCGGCCGCTCCTTCGGCCGCTCCCGCATCAGCATCAGTGCCCGCATCACCCGGTACGTCGACTCCAGGTCGGAGGCCGCCTCCCCGCCGCGGCCGAAGCCGCCGTCCCGCCGCTGGCCGGCCTGCAACACGTCGTCCAGCTTGTTCGCGCCGGCCATGTCCCGCCGGGCCACCCCGAGCCGGAGCTTCATGGCGGCCGCGGACCCCGTCTCCCGGGCCAGCGCATCGTCCGTCTTCCCGGCCACCCCGGTCGGGCCGAGCTCGCGGTCGGCGACCGCCAGCCACGGCCGCAGATCGAACGGGCAGTCCTTCACCCCCCACGCCTCCACCGCCCCGGCCCCGAGCCGCACCTCCTCGAAGGTCTTGGCGTGGTCCTTGAGGTAGTCGAGCGCCTTACGGTAGCGGTCCTTCGGGACGCCGAGCTCGACCGCCGCCATGATGCCGATGCTGGTAAGCATCACGTCGGCCTTGCCGCCGGGGGCGTCGGCGAACCCGCCGGTGGCCGGGTCGAAGCAGGACAACACGAACGCCGCGTGCTTCTCCGGGTTCGGAGCCTTCTGGCCGTTGTACTTCAGCGCCCGGACGGCCGCCGACGTGGCCCGCAGCCCGGTCTTGCCGCCGGGCGCCGGGGCGAACCCGCCGGCCGGGCTTTCGAGCTTCGTCAGGAAGCGGATGGTGTCGAGCTTCTCGCGGACGGCCCGGTCGATCTCCGGGGTCTGGGCGAAGCTAGCGACCGGGAGGAGGAGCAGGGTGAGGACGGCGGAACGCATCGACTTGGCTCCGGAGGGGAGTAATTTAAAATGGAAAAGGTAAAATGTAAAAACAAGACAATACTGAATATCCTGGTTTTTACATTTTATCTTTTCCATTTTAAATTCCGCTAGGCGGTCTTGGGGCGGAACGCTTTCACCACGGCCTCGTTCGTGGTCAGGTACGGGCCGCCGATCAGGTCGACGCAGTACGGCACCGCCGGCATCACCGCCAGTAGGCACTCGCGGATCGCGGCCGGCTTCCCGGGCAGGTTCACGATCAGCGTCTTACCCCGGACGCCCGCCGTCTGCCGGGACAGGATGGCCGTCGGCACCGACCGCAGCGACACCGCCCGCATCAGCTCGCCGAACCCCGGCAGCATCTTGCCGCACACCGCCGCGGTGGCCTCGGGGGTCACGTCCCGCGGGGCGGGGCCGGTGCCGCCGGTGGTGACGACGAGCCCGCACCCCTCCTGGTCGCACAGCTCGGTCAGGTTCAGCTCGATCAGGTGCTGCTCGTCCGGGACGACCCGCCGGACCGACTCCCACTGGCCCGACAGCATCTCGCCGAGCGCGTCGGCGATGGCCGGGCCGCTGCGGTCCTCGTACTCGCCCCTGCTGGCGCGGTCGGAGACGGTCAGGATGCCGATGCGGGGTGGCATGCGGGTGGGGGAGTTGAGGAGTGGGGAGTGGAGGAATAGGGAACCCCCGCCCGGGTGAACCTCCCGGCTACTGGCAATATAACCCTGTGGAGAAGGCCGGCATCCCCGGCGGGGGACACTCCCCACACTCCTCGACTCCCCACTCCCCCACTCGCATGCGAACCTGGTCCTTCCAGTCGGCCGGCAGCCTGGTCTTCGGCCGGGGCGCGGCCGACCACCTCGCCGACGTGGCCAAGGGGCTCGGGGCCGGGCGGGTGTTCGTCGTCGCCGACCCGACCCTCCAGAAGGTCGGCACCGTCGCCCGGGTGACCAGCCCACTGGCCGCGGCCGGGCTGGTCGTCGAGACGTTCCTGGTCGAGCGCCCGGAGCCGTCGGCGGAGGTCGTGCGCGCCGCGGCGGCGAAGGCGCGGGCGTTCGCCCCGAACGTCGTCCTCGGCCTCGGCGGCGGCAGCAACATGGACGCGGCGAAGCTCGTCGCGCTGATGCTGGCCCACGGCGGCGACCCCACCGACTTCACCGGCGACTGCCGCGTCCCCGGCGCGGTCACGCCCATGATCTGCGTGCCGACCACGGCGGGGACGGGCTCGGAGGTGTCGGCCGCGGCCGTGTTCACCGACACCGCCCGGCAGATCAAGGTGAGCTGCCTCAGCCCGTTCCTCCGGCCCGACGCCGCCGTCGTGGACCCGCTGCTGACCGCGTCGTGCCCGCCGAAGGTGACGGCCGACAGCGGCATCGACGCCCTCACGCACGCCATCGAGGCGTTCACCGCCGTCGACAACGACCTGTTCCCCCTGCCGAGCGGCGAGAAGACCGTGTACCAGGGGAAGAACCCGATGGCCGACGTGGTGGCGCGGGAGGCGATCACGCTGGTCGGGCGGTTCCTCCGCCGGGCGGTGGCGAACGGGGACGACCTGGAGGCCCGGGACGGGATGGCGCTGGCGGGGACGCTCGGCGGGATGGCGTTCTCGAACGCGGGGGTGGCGCTGGTCCACGCGATGGAATACCCGGTGGGCGGGGCGGTCCACGTGTCGCACGGGGCGGGGAACGGTCTGCTCCTCCCGTTCGTGATGGAGTTCAACCGCCCGGCGGCGACGCGGGCGCTGGCGAAGCTGCCGGCGCTGCTCGGCGCCCCCGACGAGGACGAAACCGTCGAGGACGCGGCGGTGCGGGCGGTGGCGATGGTGACGAAGCTCCGCGAGGACGTCGGCATCCCGACCCGGTTGCGGGACATCGGGGTGACGGAGGCGATGCTGCCGGGCTTCGCGGAGAAGGCGTTCGCCATCAAACGGCTGATGCGTGTGAACCCGCGGATGCCGCAGTCGGCCGACGAGATTCTGGACGTGTACCGGGCGGCGTTCTAGGGCGACGTCACAGGCCGGACCGGCGCGCCCGAGCCGTGCCTTTCAACCGCTCCCCGCTGCGGTCCGACTCGATCTGCTCGCGGCCGCCGCACGCCTTCTGGAAACGCCCGTGCCGCGGGGTACCCGGGCGGTAACCTGATGCGAAGGGGCCGCGCCTGCGCGGTCCAAAACCGCTCGGGCGGTCCGGGCCGGGGCCGTTTTCACCGCCGGGGTGCCACACGCATGTCCGCCGCCTACGCCGCCGACCTCGCCGCCGTCCGGGAGGCCGCCGCCCGGGTCGCCGGGGTCGTCCACCGCACCCCGCTCATGACCTCCGACACGCTCGACCGGCTCGCCGGCCGGGCCGTGTTCTTCAAGTGCGAGAACCTCCAGAAGACCGGCGCGTTCAAGTACCGCGGCGCCACCAACGCCGTCCGCAAGCTCACCGACGCCCAGGCCGCCCGCGGCGTGGTCACGCACTCCAGCGGCAACCACGCCCAGGCGCTCGCGCTGGCGGCGCGGGTGCGGGGCGTCCCGGCGTACATCGTCATGCCCCGGACGGCCCCCGCCGTGAAGAAGGCCGCGGTGGAGGGCTACGGCGGCGCCGTGACGCTGTGCGAGCCGACCCTCGCCGACCGCGAGCGGGCCGCGAACGAGATCGTCGACCGGACCGGGGCCGTGCTGATCCCGCCCTTCGACCACCCGGACGTGATCGCCGGCCAGGGGACGGCCGCACTCGAAATGCTCGAAGACGTCCCCGACCTCGACGCGCTCGTGGCCCCGGTCGGCGGGGGCGGGATGGTGTCCGGGTTCTGTGCGGCGGCCCACGGGCTGAGGCCGAACTGCCGGGTGTTCGCCGCCGAGCCGCTCGGGGCCGACGACGCCGCCCGGTCGAAGGCGGCCGGCGAGTGGGTTCCGCAGACCGCCCCGAACAGCATCGCCGACGGGCTGCTGACGAGCCTCGGTCAGCTGACGTGGCCGTTCGTCCGCGACCAGGTCGAGCGGGTGGTCGTCGTGACCGAGGACCAGATCCGCGCCGCGATGCGGCTGGTCTGGGAGCGGATGAAGCTGGTGATCGAGCCGAGCGCGGGGGTGGGCGTCGCGGCGGTGCTGTCGGACGAGTTCCGCGCGCTGGTCGGCATCCGCAAGGTCGGCGTGGTGTTGTGCGGCGGGAACGTGTCGCTCGACAAGCTGTACTGGTGAGCGGGCACAGGTCGGTGCTGGGGTTTGAGCCCCGGCCGGGCGTCGTTTCGTAGCCCATGGCGGGAGCCCTGGGCGGGCTGAGCGGACCGGGGGCGATGCGGCACCCGCGCCACGCCGCCGCCGCCGCGACGCCATCCCCTCCCGCCCGCGCCCGCCCCTTCGTATACTCACGGCGTCCCCCACCCTCCCGCCCGGCCTCCGATGAAGCGTGCCCTCCAGGTCGCCGCCGCGGTCGCCCTCGTGGTCTGGCTGCGGACCGCCCTCTACGCCGTCGACTACGCCGAGTTCGTCTACGTCACCCGCTTCGGCGAGCCGGTTGCCGTCCACGACGGGGAGACGGCGGCCGGGCTGAAGGTGAAGGCTCCCTGGCCCGTCGACGCCGTCGTGCGGATCGACCGCCGCGTGCAGTCGTTCGACCTGCCGCCGGTCGAGTCGCTCACCCGCGACCCCGTCAGCAAGACGGTGGACAAGACGCTCGCCGTGGACGCCTTCGTCACCTGGCGCATCCCGGACGCCGACGCCGCCGACCGGTTCGTGAAGGCGGTCCGCACGCCCGAGCAGGCCCGGAAGGTGCTCGGGCCGCAGGTGAGCGGCCGGCTCGCCGCGCTCATCAGCACCATGCCGCTCGACGACCTCATCAGCGTCGCCGAGCCCGCCGCCGTCGACGCCCGGTCGGAGAAGGTCCGCCGGCAGCTGCTGGGGGACGGCCCGGACGGGCTGCGCGAGCGGGTGCTGGCGGAGTACGGCATTGAGGTCGTGGACGTGCGGGTGCGGCGGTTCAGTTACCCGGAGGCGGTGCGGGCGAGCATCGCCGAGCGCATCCGCAGCGAGCGGGCGAAGAAGGTGGCCGACTACGAGAGTGAGGGCCGGCAGCGGGCCGCGAAGATCACCACCGACGCCTACGCCGCCGCCAAGACGACCGAGGACGACGCGGCCGCCCAGAAGACCCGCATCGAGGGCGAGGCGAAGGCCGAGGCCGCCCGCGTCCGCGGCGCCGCCTACGCCCAGGACCGCGAGTTCGGTCAGTTCCTTGAGAAGCTCCAGGCGTTCCAGGCGATGGTCGCCGACACCCGCGACGTGCTGCTGCTCTCGACCCGGCACCCGCTGTTCGACCTCCTCCGCGGCCCGCCGGCACCGGCCCCCAAACCCTGACCGCCGGTCCGCGATATCCAGATCCACAATCTGGCGCACGAGTCACCCGGCCCGAACCCCGATCTTCCCGGAGCCCGACATGACCGCGTCCGAAGCGTACCGGGCCGGAAAACTGGCGGACGCCGTCGCCGCCGCCGTCGACCACGTCCGCAACAAGCCCGCCGACCGCGGCGCGCGGTTCCTGCTGGCGGAGCTGTTCGTCTTCGCCGGCGAGCTGGAGCGGGCCGACAAGCAGCTCGACGTGCTGTTCGCGCCGGACGCCCCGGACCTGATGGCCGTCACGCTGTTCCGCCAGCTGATACGGGGCGAGACGGCCCGCCGCGAGGCGTTCGCGCAGGGCCGCGTCCCGGAGTTCACGGCGAAGCCGTCGGACGCGGTGAAGCTCCACCTCGAAGCCGCCGCCGCCCTCCGCGCCGGCCAGCCCGCCGACGCCGCCGCGCTGCTGGCCGGGGCCGCCGCCCCGCCCCGCGCCGGCGTGTGCGACGGCAAGCCCTTCGACGAGTTCCGCGACCTCGACGACCTGCTCGGGCCGGTGCTGGAGGTCATCACCGCCAACGGGAACTACTACTGGGTGCCGTTCGAGACGGTCGAGCGGATCGAGTTCCAGCCGCCGAAGCGGCCGCGCGACCTGTACTGGCGGGCGGCGGCGCTCACCGTCACCGACGGCCCGGACGGCGTGGTGTACGTCCCGGCCCTGTACCACGGCTCGCACGCCGACCCGCGCGAGGCGGTCAAGCTCGGCCGGGAGACCGACCACGCCGGCACCCCGTCCCGCGGCCTCGGCCTCCGCGAGTTCCTGGTCGGCGACGAGGCGAAGTCGGTCCTCGACGTCACGACGGTCGAGTTCCGAGCGAGCAGTGGAGGAGTGGGAGAGTCGGGGAGTTGAGGAACGCGGCAGGGGTCGAACTCCCCCCCCTCCCTACTCCCTCACTCCCCCACCGCCCGATGCCCCCCGCCCGCCCCGACCAGCCGCTCGCCCCGTCCGTCCTGGACCGGCTCCTGGACGACGACCCGGCCGTGTCGGTCGAGGCGCCGCGGAACCGCACCCAGCTGTTGGGCGACCTCAAGCAGTCCGTCCGCCGCGACCTCGAAGACCTGCTCAACACCCGCCGGCGGAACCTCGTCCTCCCGGCGGGGCTGAAGGAGCTCGGCACGTCGCTGGTGGCCTACGGGGTGCCCGACTTCAGCGGCGCCGGCCCGGCCACGGCGAAGGACCGCGACGCCTTCTGCCGGCAGGTCGAGGCCGTCATCCGGGCGAACGAGCCCCGGCTGCTGCGGGTGGCGGTCGAGCTGGCCGCGACCCCGGAGCAGGCCGACCGGACCCTCCGGTTCCGCATCGAGGCGCTGCTGCGGGCCGACCCCGCCCCCGAGCCGGTGACCTTCGACACCGCCCTGGAAGCGGCCACGAACCAGTTCGCCGTCAGCGGCGGTTGAGGCGGGCGGCGGGCGTGGGCCCGCTGTTGTGGCCGCAGGAAACCGCGGGCCCACGCCCGCCGCCCGCCGGGGAGCCCATGACCGACGACCTGCTGCCGTACTACAACCGGGAGCTGTCCTACCTGCGGCGGCACGCGGCGCGGTTCGCCGAGACGCACCCGAAGGTCGCGGCCCGGCTCCGGCTCGGCCCGGACGGCAGCGAAGACCCGCACGTCGAGCGGCTCCTCCAGGGCGTGGCGTACCTCACGTCCCGCGTCCGCCACAAGCTCGACGACGAGTTCCCCGAGGTCACCCGGGCACTGCTCGGGGTGCTGTACCCGCACTACCTCGCGCCGGTGCCGTCCTGCGCCGTCGTCCAGCTCGACCTCGCCGAGGGGCAGAACGAGCTCACCGCCGGGCTGGTCGTCGGCCGGGGCCGGGGCGTCGAGACGGACCCGATCCAGGGCGACCCGTGCCGGTTCCGCACCGCCTACCCGGTCACCCTGTTCCCGATCGACGTGCGGCTCGCCACCCTCGCCGCGGCCCCGTTCACCGCCCCGGCCACGCCCCGGGCCGGCGGCGCGGCGGCCGTCCTGCGCATCGCCCTCGGCTGCCGGTCGCACGGCCTCCGCTTCGCCGACCTGAACCTGAAGACGCTCCGCTTCTTCCTCCGCGGCCAGCCCCAGCACGCGCAGAAGCTCTACGAACTCCTGTTCAACCACGCCGTCGAGGTCGCCGTCGCCACCCGCCCCGGCGACACCACCCCCGTCGCCCTGCCGCCGGCCGCGCTCCGGCCCGTGGGCTTCGGCGCCGACGAGGGCTTACTCCCGTACCCGCCGCGGTCGTTCGTCGGCTACCGGCTGCTCACCGAGTTCTTCGCCTTCCCGCAGAAGTTCCTGTTCTTCGACGTGGACGTGCCCGCCGCGGCCCGGGCGCGGTGCGGGAACACACTTGAGTTGTTCGTCTACCTCGACCGCCCGGCCCCGGACCTGGAGCCGGTGGTGGCCGCCGAGCTGTTCCGCCTCGGCTGCACCCCGGTCGTGAACCTGTACACCCAGGCGGCCGAGCCCATCCGGCTGACGCACCAGGAGTTCGAGTACCGCGTCGTGCCCGACCAGCGCCGGCCGCTCGCCCACGAGGTGTACTCGGTCGACCGCGTGGGCGCCACCGCCCCCGACGGCCGCGAGGCCGAGTACGCCCCGTTCTTCGCGGTGAAGCACGGCGGCGCCGGCGGGACCGGGGCGTACTACCACGCCACCCGCCGCAGCGCGGCCGACGCGACCGAGGGCCGGACCGACGCCCAGGCCGCCGACCGCGGGACGGAGGTGTACCTGTCGTTCGTGGACCGCCACTTCGACCCGGCGGCCCCGGCCGACTGGACGGTCCACGTCGAGACGACGTGCCTCAACCGCGACCTCCCGGCCCGGCTCCCCTTCGGCGGCGGCCAGCCCCGCCTCCAGCTGGCGCAGGGCGGCGGGCTGGTGTCCCGGCTGACCTGCCTGACGCCGCCGACGCCGACCGTCCGCGGCCACCTCGGCGACGCCGGCCTGTGGCGGCTGGTGTCCCATCTGACGCTGAACCACCTGTCGTTCACCGGCGAGGGCGACGGGGCGGACGCCCTGAAGGAAGTCCTCGCCCTCTACGACTTCTCCGACTCGGCGGCGGCCCGCGGGATGATCGACGGCGTCCTGTCGGTGACCGGCCGGCGGGTGCTGGGCCGGTCCGGCGGGGCGGTCTGCCGCGGCGTGGAGGTGGGGCTGGCGTTCGACGAGGACCGCTACGCCGGGAACGGCCTGTACCTGTTCGCCAGCGTGCTGGACCGGTTCCTGGCGCTGTCGGCGACGGTGAACACGTTCACGCGCACGGTGGCGACGGTCGCGCGGCGGGAGGGAGTCTACAAACGCTTCCCGGACCGGGCGGGCGACCGGCTGGTGCTGTGAGTGTGTGCTTTGTCGGGACTGAGTAAGGCATTTTTGACAGGACGGACAGGATGAAACAGGATCTAAATCATCCGTCCTGTTTCATCCTGTCCGTCCTGTCAAAAATGGTCTTGGATAACGCCGCATGACCGCGCCCGGCTACCCAGCACGTTCGCCCGCCGGCCGGCTGTTCGCCGAGCCGACGCGGTTCGACTTCTTCCAGGCGGTCCGACTGCTCGAACGGCTCGGCACGGGCGAGGCGACGGCCCTCGGCGGGGACGTCAGTCCGGGTCAGGAGGCCGTCGCGCTCCGCGTGCTCCCGGCGCTGCGGTTCCCGGCCGGTCCCGTGGCGAAGGCGACCGCCGCCGGGCCGGACGAGCCGCCCGAACTGGTCGTCAGCTTCGGCGGCCTGACCGGGCCGGACGGCATCCTCCCCCAGCACTACACCGCCCTCCTCCTCGCCCGCCAGCGGCTCAAGGACACCACCCTCCGCGACTGGCTCGACGTCTTCCACCACCGGGCGCTGTCGCTGCTGGCCCGGGCGTGGGAGAAGGTCCGCTGGCCGGCCGCGGTGGACCGCCGGCGGGCCGAACTCACCCCGGCCGACGACCCGTGTACCGCCGGCGCCTTCGCGCTGGCCGGGTTCGGCACCGGCGGCCTCCGCGGCCGGCTGGCCGTCCCGGACGACGTGGCCGTGTACTACGCCGGGCTCCTGTCGCGCGGGCCGAAGCCGGCGTCCGGGCTGGAGCAGATCCTCGCCGACTACTTCAGCTGGCCGGTCGCGGTGGAGGAGTTCGCGGGCCAGTGGCTGTACCTGGACGCGGAGAACCGGGCCGAGCTCCCGCGGGAGGGTCGGCCGGGCCTCAACGCCTGCCTGGGCCGGGACGCGGTGATCGGCCGGCGGGTGTGGGACGTGCAGGGGAAGGTGCGGGTGGTGGTCGGCCCGCTGGACGCGGAGGCGTTCTACAGCCTCCTCCCCGGCGGCCACGCCCGCAAGCCGCTGTCCGACCTCGCCCGGCTGTACCTGGGCCTGGAGTTCGACGCTGAGGTTCGGCTGGTGCTGGCCCCGGACGCCGTGCCGTGGTGCGAACTGACCCACGACGAGGACCGCGGTCCCCGGCTCGGCCGGAACACCTGGGTGCGGACGCACAACTTCGGCCGCCCGGTGTCGGACGCCTCGTTCGCGGTGGAGTGAGTGCTCGGGAGGAGTTCTCTGGTGGGGGCGTTCGTGATCGCCGTGCTGGAAGACAACCCGGACCGGGTTGCCGAAATGCGACGCTGGCTCGGCGAGCGGTTCGAGGGGTACGAGACGTTCTTCACGGACGACCCGGACACGCTGATCGGCTACCTGGCCGGTCGGCCCGGTGCGGTGCTGGCGGTCAGCCTCGACCACGACCTGCACGAACGCCCCGACATGTCCACCGAGGTCACCGGGATGCAGGTCGTTGATTACCTTGTGACGCAGCCCCCTCGCTTTCCCGTGGTCGTCCACTCCAGCAACCGGCCCGCCGTCGCCCGGATGCGGCGCCGGCTCACCCGCAAGAACTGGGGGGTGAGCGTGGTCGTCCCGTTCGACGACACCGCGTGGATCGGCGACGACTGGTAGCCGACGCCGACCACCACCGCCGACGTGTCATACCAAATCCGGTTGATCCGTAGGCCACCCGGGGCGTTGCCCCGGGCTACCGAATCCCAGGCCGTTGGCCTGAAAACTAGAGGCTCCTCTTCAGCCCGAAGGGCTGAGATCCGATAGCCCGGGGCAACGCCCCGGGTGGCCTACGGATCAGCCCGATCCCGTATCACCCGGGCCTTGCCGGCGGGCGGCCGACAGGAGCGTCGGGAAGTTGCCGTTCCCGTCCGTCAGGTAGATCACCGGGCGGCCCCGGCCGGCGCCTTCTCCTTCGGCGCCGCCACGAAGACGCGGTAGTCGAGTCCGGCCTTCGACCGCACGTCGAACTGCTCGGCCCCCCGGGATCACACCGGCGTCGAGTCCGCGGCGGACGGCGCGGCGAGGACGAGGGCGGTCACGGCGGGGCGCATGGCGGGCTCGCAGCGGGGGTCTGGAGTGGGGCCGCGGGCGGCGGTGCGTCACCGCCGGGCGGCTGGTGGGGCGGTCCGGCCGACGGCGTCGCGGAAGCGGGCGAACTGGTCGGCCACCGCCTCGGCCTTCAGCGCCTCCAGCCGGGTGGCGTGGGCGGTGAACAGAGCCTCGGCCGCCACCCGCATCTCGTCCGACAGGCCCAACTCGGCGGCGAGGTCGGCGTGTCGGACCAGGGTGTCGGCGAACCCGCCGCCGACGTAGATGCCCTCCGCCAGGAGCTGGCCGAAGGCGGTGGTGCGGACGTACTCCTCGACCTCGGCCGGTGACAGGACGCCGTTCCGGTCGCGGTCGCCGCGGACGGCGAAGTCGACCAGCCGTTCGGGGAGTTTGGCCACCGCCACCGAGCCCTTCCCGGCCGGGTCGTAGGAGGCGAATCGGCGGGTGAACTGGGCCATGTCGATCGCCGCCGGGGCGGCCTGCCCGAACCCGCCGGCCAGCCGGTCGAGCACGGCCGCCAGGGCCGGCAGTTCGGCCGCGGAGATGACCCCGTCGGCGTCGGCGTCGAACGGCGCCAGCTGACGCTCGACTACCGGGCGGGGGTCAGGCTCGCGGGCGATGCGGACCCGGACGGCCGCGACCTGCTGGTCGATCACCAGCCCCTGGAACCGTGCCACCGCCCCGGTGCCGGCGAGCCGGTCCAGCTTCGCTAGTGTCTCCCGGTCGAGGTCGAGAACCCGGCGGGCCAGGTCGGTGCGGCCGGCGTTGAGGGCTTTCCGCGCCGCCTCGGCTTGGGCGACGGGCAGGTCGAACCCGCCGAGGAAGCGGTCGGTGCGGACGAGCCGCCGCAGGCCGTCGCCGTCGCCGAGTTCGGTGAGCCGCTTGAGCGCCCCGAACGCTCGGGCCTCGGCCTCGTCGACCGTGCCGTCGCCGTTGAAGTCGCCGAGCGGGGGGGCGCCCTTGGCTCCGGGCCGGTCGCCCTTGGGTCCGGGGCCGCCACCACGGGGGCCGCGGCCGGTCGAGAGCACGCCCACGCGCGTCTTCGTCAACACCTCGACCAGCGGTTCGAGTTCGGCGCGGTCGAGTGCGCCGTCGCCGTTCCGGTCGAGCCCCTTGAGCCACGGCAACACTTCGCCGGTCGCCAGCCCCTCGCCCCGGGCGAGTCGCTCGGCGGCCGGGGCGGGTGCCTTCTGCTGCGGCGGGCGCGGTGCGGCCGGCGCGGGGGCCAGGGCCGGCTTCGCGTCGCCGGCCCACGGGTCGGAGAAGCGCGGGTCGGTGAGGAACGTCTCGTCGGTGAGCGTCTTCATGAAGGCGACGAGGGCGGCCTTGTCCTTCGCGTCGAAGGCGAACCGGCCGACCGCCCCGGCGTTCGGATGCCGCTTCACGCCGCTGCTGTAGTGCTCGACCACGTCCTCCAGGGTGGCGAGCCGGCCGTCGTGCATGTACGGGCCGGTGACCGCGACGTTCCGCAGCGACGACGCCCGGAACTGGCCGACCTCGGTCGGGTTCAGGGTGATGTCGCCCCGGCCGCCGTCGGGGGCGTTCGCGTCCGGGTCGAGCCCGTTGTTGAGCGACCGGAACATGTCGAAGAAGGCGACGTGCTTCCCCTCCCCGATGTGGTGGCAGAGGTTGCAGTTCTGGAGGAACAGCGTCTTGCCGCGGTTCTCCTCGGCCGTGAACGCGGGGAAGTCGTCCTTGACCGACCCGACCGCCGAGGCCGCCCGGTCGTACTTCGAGTCGCACGACACCATCGCCCGGATGAACTGGGCCAGCGCCTTGCGGACGCGCTCATCAGTGACACCCGGGGTGCCGAACGCCGCGCGGAACAGCGGGGCGTAGCGGGCGTCGGCGGCGAGCGCCTTCTCGACGGCCGCGCCGCCGGGGCCGGCCATCTCGATCCGGCTGCGGACCGGGAGGCCGACGGCTTCTTCGAGCGTCTCGGCGCGCTCGTCCCAGAACAGGCCGGCGCGGGCGAACCGGAGGTTCACCAGGCTCATGGCGTTGCGGTCGCCCTTGCGACCCTCGTGCCCGACGCTCACCGCCAGCGGCTCGGCGAAGGCGTGCTTCTGGAGGTGGCACGTCCCGCACGACACGGCGTCGCTCGCCGACAGCCGGGTGTCGTAGAAGAGGACGCGCCCGAGGGCGGCCCCGGCGTCGGTGGTCGGGTTGTCGGCGGGGGTGGTGTCGAGCGCCTTCACCCACCGCTCCTCGAAGTTCGCGGGGAGCTTCGGGGCTGCGTACCGGTACGGCGTCACCGGTAGCGTGAACGTCCGCCCGGCCGGCTGGGCACCGACCGGGGGGGCGGCCCACAACCCGGCCGCGACCGCGACGACCGCGGGGAGGGACGGCAGGCGACGACGCATCAGGACGACTCCGGTGCGAAACGCAGACTCACTTGGACTTGAGGTCGAACGGTTCGAGGGCGTTCGGCGCCTCCCTCACCGTCACCTTGAGCGGCGACGTCTTCGGGTCGGCGTACCGCCCGCCGAGGAGGTCCGGCACCGGCACGTCCTGGCCGTTCTTCACCGCGTAGGTGGCGACGACCGTGACCGTGTAGTCCCCGGGCGGGGCGCCGTCCCCGGCCTCGACGGTGGTCAGCTTGAACCCGCCGTCGTCGTCGGTGAAGGTGGCCGGGGTGTAGGTCTTGCCGTCCGCCGCCGGGCCGGCCGGGGTGAACTTCACCGCCGCCCGGACGGCGGGCTTCCCGTCCACCAGCACCCGCCCGGACACGGGCGCGCGCTTCGGCCACCCCGGGTCGGTCGAGCAGCCCACTACCAGCAGCATACCGAGGGCGGTCATGCCGCCTGCCGTCTTTCCGCGACCGGTCATCGGACGTCCTCCGGGGGAACCGCGGCTACTCCCCGGGCGGGTTGCCGTCGTTCATGAACACCATCCTGCTGACGACGAACGGAGCCTTCGACTCGGTCAGGAACTGCACGCTCCCGTCCCCGAGTACGACGTTCGCCCCGCCGGAGTGGAAGGCGTAGATGCCCACCACGTTGTTGCAGTTCACGGCGCAGGCGGCCACCGACCCGACCGCCACCCGGCCCTCGGTCCCGGTGGCGTCGAAGAAGGCGAAGGCGTTGGACGGCCCGCTCCCCCAGTCCGACCACGGCGGCTGGCAGTACTTCCGGTCGGCGTAGGCGGCGGTCACCGAGGCGATCCCCGACCCGAGCACGGTCGGGCCGTTCTGGGCCTTCCCCTTGACGTAGTGGAGCGGCCGGCCGGCCAGCTCGGCGACGAGGACCGTGTTCGACGTGCCGTCGGTGATCTCCAGCACCTTCCGCTGCTTCTGGAGGGCGTACTCGATGCCGGTCGCGGAGACGATCGTGTTGCTGGTGTCCAGCAGCGGCAGGCCGTAGCCGCCGCCGCCGAACAGGGCGCTGTAGTCCGAGGCCGCGGTCTTGCGGATGTTGGCCGTGGCGAGGTCGTTGGTCGTGCTCGGGGCCGACGGGTGGGCGAACGACGTGTCGAGGGCGACCGCGGCCGGGGTCGGGGCCGGGAAGGCGTCGCGGTCCGGGGCGGACGGGCAGCGGTACACCTTGAGCTTGGTCTGCGACAGGGTCAGGTTGTTCGACGCCGGCGTGTCGGACGGGCCGGCGTACCACGGGACGTTCAGGTTGAACTGCGAGAAGATCTGCCCCTGTTCGAGGAACGGGAGGAGGTGGAGCCCCCAGCCGTTCTGGACGCCGTTGGCCCCGGTCGTGCGCATGGCCGGGAAGTAGCCGTAGGTGCTCTCGTGGTTGTGAAAGCCCAGGCCGATCTGCTTGAGGTTGTTCTGGCACGTGCTGCGGGCGGCGGCCTCGCGGACCTTCTGCACGGCGGGGAGCAACAGCCCGATCAGGATGGCGATGATCGCAATCACCACCAGGAGTTCAATCAGGGTAAAGGCCGAACGCCGGCGCATCGAGGCACCTGGAAGGACAGTGGAGCGGCACGGCGTGGCTGTACGGGTGCGGGGAGGAACCGCTGCGGAAGCAAGCCGGCACGGGGACGTGTCGAAATAGCACACGCTATGCCGGCCGCGGACAGGATGCGGGCTCACGGAATCGTGGGCGGGAGCAGGCCGGTGGCCTCCTCTCCCGCCCGCGTGGTGGCTAGCGGATGACCTGGGGTGGTCACGCCGTGGTCAGCGGCGGTCACTTCGCGGCGGGCCGGCAGATCGCCAGGGCTTGCAGGGCGTAGCCGGTGCAGAGGTTGGCGTCACTCTCCATCCAGGTCGGGAACTCGTTCCCCCAACTCCCGTCGCGCTTCTGCCGGTTCACCAGCGCCCGGGTGATCTCCGCGCGCCACGGGTGCTTCACTCCGGCCACGTCGGTGAACTCGTCGCCGCCGAGGGTGTCGAGGCACTTGGCCAGAGTGAGGAGGTAGTAGTAGTAGCCTTGCCCGCCGGCCCCCGGGTCGCGGCCGGGGTTCACGTCCACCGAGTAGTTCTTGGCGAGCCACTCGGCCGCCTTCTTCACCCGCGGGTCGTCCTTCCCGAGGCCGGCCTTGACGAAGCACTTCAGCCCGGCGGCGGTCATGCTCCCGTACCCCGGCCGCGGGTCGGACGGGTTCCCCTTCGCCCCCGGCTGCGGGGCCACGTAGAAGAAGCTGCCGTCGTTGACCGCCCCGGCCCACGGCATGTCGTTGGCCTCGGACTTGAGGTTCTGCATCCGGCTGACGAACACGACCGCCCGCTTGTACACCGGGTCGTCCTTCGGGGTGCCGCCGACGGTCAGGGCGTCGAGGGCGAAGCTGGTGTTGGACATGTCGGCCCGGAACCCGGGGCCGTACCCGAACCCGCCGAAGTTCTGGTCGGTCTGCGCCTTCCCGTCGGTCGCCCCGGCCTGGATCGACTTCAGGTACGCCACCGCCTTGGCGACGACCGGGTCGTACTTGGCCTGGCCGGTGGCCTTCAGGGCGGTGAGGTTCACGGCGGTGACGTAGTTCTTGTGGAACACCTTGTCGCCGGCCGCGAGGCTCCCCGACTTCTCGTCCGCCAACCCCTCGATGAACTTCAGCGCCTTGGCGACCGCCGGGTCGTCGGCGCTCACCTTGCCGCCCTTGAGCAGGCCGGTCAGCACGATGGCGGTGACGCCGGGGCTGGCGGCCTTGCTCCAGGTGCCGTCGTCGGCCTGGCTCCCCTTGAGGTAGGCCACGGCGGCGGCCGCCGCCTGCTCCGGCGTCTTGCCGCCGCCCTTGCCGGGCTGACCGGCCGCGGGGGCGGCGAGGCCGGCCACGACGGCCAGCGGGGTGATCCCGAACACGAGTCCGCGGACGGTCTTCATCATTCGGCTCCGGGTGGGTCAGGGGGTCACTTGGCCTTGGCCGGGAGTTCGCGGAGGACGACGTCGGCCCCGCAGCACTTGCACTTGCCGGGCTCGGCGGCCGCCAGCTGACACTGGTCGCACCAGTAGTCGACGTCGTACACGCGGCCGGCCTTCACGGTCTGCACCTTTTCCACCTCCAGCACCCGCGTGCCGGGGCGGACGCGGGCGGTGAGGCGGACCGGCCGGTCGTGCAGCTGGGAGTCGAGGAGCACCCCCTTCGCGCCGGGGCCGGCGACGGCGCGGGCGGTCCCGTCGGCGGCCACGAGGACCACGCCGACGCCGTCGCCGACGGGGGGCGGGAGGCTCTTTTCGGGCAGCCGGTTGAGCAGGATGAGCTTCCCCTCGAACACCTCGGCCGGCGGGTCGGCGGCCCAGGCGACACCGGTCAGTGCCAGTAGGACCGCGACCGGTGCGCACGCTCGTCGGATCATGTCGAGCCCTCGACGCACGCCTTCCCGTTAACCGTGGGGTCAGGAAAGGACGGGTGCTTATTGAGAATTGTTCTCATTCTCCCGGCTCATCCTACCCGGCCCGACTGGCAGGTCAATCAGAAAACGTTCGACGGCCGTTCCGCGAGACACGGCAGCCGCTTCAAGAGGCTCATTTGGTAGGGGAGAGATGCGACTAGGTGAAGGGCGAGCCGACGGAATGGACGCTCGCAACGACCACCGGGTCGGAAGCCGAGGACTTGTCAGCGGGGTGGTCAGGGATAAGGTGATGCAATTGAGATACAGTCTCATTGTGGGCCGCGGCCCGCACTCCTTGAGTCTGCTCCGCCACCTTCGGGACGCGGCCCGCGCCGCTCACCTCCGGGCGCCAGGCGACTCCACCCGGACCCTGAACCTTCCCCGGAGGTTGACCATGCGCCGGACAACCCGCCGCGCATTTACGCTAATCGAGTTGTTGGTGGTGATCGCGATTATTGCCATCCTGATCGGCCTGCTCCTGCCGGCCGTCCAGAAGGTCCGCGAGGCCGCCGCCCGCGCCCGCTGCCAGAACAACCTCAAGCAGATCGGCCTGGCCTGCCACAACCACGTGGCCACCTACGACGGCTCGCTGCCGGCCCCCAACTCGGTCCCGAACTCGACCGCCACCAACGTGAACAACTCCTGGGGCCGCATCCTGCTGCCGTTCGTCGAGCAGGAGACGGCGTACCGGAAGTACAACATCGACCTGAGCTTCGCCGACCCGGCCAACGCCGAGGCCGTCTGGGCCAAGGTTCCGCCCTACGTCTGCCCCAGCACGCCCAACGGCGACCGCATGATCACCGGGACCACGAGCGGCGGGCTCGCCTTCACCGCGGCGCCGACGGACTTCACCTGGGTCAGCCAGATCACCGTGAACGCGGTCATCTTCGCCGAGCTGAACGCCTACAACGCGCAGACCTACCCGCTCGACTCGGCCGGGAACGCCGCCGGCAACTGGCACTACATGCTGCTGCGGACCGAGGGCCGGAAGGTGAACCACGTGCCGGACGGGCTGTCGAACACGTTCATGGGGATCATGGAGATCGCCGACAAGCCGAACGTGTGGCGGGCCGGGAAGCTGTTCTCGACCCCCGCCACCAACACGAACGGCATCGGCTCGTGGGCGACGAACAGCAGCAACGCCCTGCGGAGCTACCTGGCCGACGGGTCGGCGTTCCCCGGCCCGTGCCCGTTCAACTGTTCGAACAGCGCCGCCGTCTACAGCTTCCACACCGGCGGGACCAACTTCCTGATGGGCGACGGGGCGGTGCGGTTCATGCCGCAGTCGATGGACAAGTGGGTCTTCTACGCGCTGTGTACCGCCGCCGCCGGCGAGACCTGGGGCACGGCCCCCTGAGCGCGGTACACCCTCCCCACCCCCCGGAGAGACTCCCATGCGCGTTCACCGGCTCGGGCCGTGGCTCCTCGCCGCGGCCGTCGCCGCGACCGGCTGTTCGGGCAAGCCGGGCGAGAAGCCCGTGTTCCCGGTCCGCGGCCGGGTGACGTTTGAGAACAAGCCGATGGCGAAGGCGTTGGTGTCGTTCCACTCCGCCGACCCGGCCGACCGCTCGACGCCCGCCCACGCCACGGCCGACGACCAGGGCAATTTCGTCCTCCACACCTACCGGGCCGACGACGGCGCCCCGGCGGGCGACTACATCGTGACGGTCTACTGGCCCGCGCCGCGGCCCAGGGCTGCCCCGAAGGGGGAGTATGTAGACCCCGTGGACGCGGACCAGCTGAACACCATCGACCGGCTCAAGAACCAGTACTCGACCGTCGGCGTGTCGAAGCTGCGGGCGAAGGTCGAGCCGCGCGACAACGAGATCAACCTCAACCTCCCGTAGCCAGGAGTGCGTCCGCGATGCGCTTTCCCCTCGCGCCCGCCCTCGCGGCGGCCGTCGTCGCCGCAGCGTTCCCCCTCGCGGCGGCCGGCGCCGACGACGTGAAGGCCGCCCCGCCGCTGGTCCGCTCGGCGAAGTCCGGGCCGTGGTCGGCCGGCGCCACCTGGGAGGGCGGGGCGGTGCCGGGCGCCGGCGCGCGGGTCCAGGTCCGCCCCGGGCACACCGTCGTCTACGATGTGAAGTCGGACGCCGTCGTCCGCTCGGTCCACGCCGGCGGCACCCTCACCTTCGCCCGCGACCGGGACACCCTCCTGAACGTCGGTCTGCTCAAGATCCAGCCCGGGGACGACGCCAGCGAGAACGGGTTCGATTGCGATGCCCACCTCGGGCCGCCGGTGGCCGACCACTACGCCCCCGGCGCCCCGGCTCTGGAGGTGGGCACCCCCGCCAACCCGATCCCGGCCGGCCGCACCGCCGTCATCCGGCTGCACCACGTCGCCGGGCTGGACAAGGAGACGTGCCCGGCCGTGGTCTGCTGCGGCGGGCGGATGGACCTCCACGGCGCGCCGCTGGCCCGCACCTGGGTGAACCTCGTCCAGATGGCCCGGGCCGGCGAGCCGAAGGTGGTCCTGCCGTACCCGCTAGAGGGGTGGAAGGAAGGAGACCGGCTGGTCGTGGTCGGCACGTCGCGCCAGGTCGGCTACCTGGGCACGCGGAAGATCCCGACCGTGGACACCCTGCGGCCGACGGCCTCGTCCGAGGAGCGGGTGGTCACCAAGATGACGCGCTGGGGCGGGAGCGGCCTGAGCGGCGACACCCAGTGGCAGATCGTGACCCTCGACCGCCCGCTGGCGTTCGAGCACCGGGCCAGCGGCGACTACCGGGCCGAGGTGGCGAACCTGTCACGGAACGTGGTGGTCGAGAGTGCCGACCCGGCCGGCGTCCGCGGCCACACCATGTATCACCGCCGGTCGGCCGGGGGCATCTCCTACGCCGAGTTCCGCCACCTGGGCAAGGAGGGCGTGCTCGGCAAGTACCCGATCCACTACCACCTGTGCGGCGACACCATGCGGGGGAGTTCCCTCGTTGGGGTGTCGGTGTGGGGGAGCAAGAACCGCTGGGTCACGGTCCACGGCACGCAGTACCTCGTGGTCCGCGACTGCGTCGGCTACGACTCGGTCGGGCACGGCTTCTTCCTGGAGGACGGCACCGAGACGCACAACGTGTTCGACCGCAACCTGGCGGTGATGGCCCTCCGCGGCAAGCCGCTGCCCCAGCAGGTACTCCCCTACGACCAGAACCTGGGGTCCGGGTTCTGGTGGGCCAACTGTCTGAACACGTTTACCCGCAACGTGGCCGCCGAGTGCGACGAGGACGGGTTCCGGTTCGACGTGGTGAAGTCGCCGGAGTTCAGCCCGGAGCTGATGGTGCCGGGGGCGGATGGGGAGCGGAAGCGGGTGGACGTGCGCACGCTGCCGTTCGTGCGTTTCGAGGACAACGAGGCCCACACCCACCGGCTGTTCGCGGTGAACCTGGGCGGGTTCGCCACCAACGACTTCGGCAAGGCGAACAAGGACGTGGGCGGGGTCGGCCCGGACGCGAAGCACCCGCTCGTGATCCGCAACCTGAAGGTGTGGGACGCCCACTGGGGCTTCCACACCGGCTGCCCGCGGGTGTACGTGGACGGGGCCGACTTCCACGACTGCCTGTACGGGATGTGGCGGTGCGTGCTGGACGGGCACGAGCACAACCGGGTGCGCTACTCGGAGGTGAGTACCCCGCTGTTCTTCCCCCGCCACGCCTACACCGAGGGCTCGACGGACGGACGGCCCTACCCCGAAGACCGGCCGGTGGACGACCTGGCCCCGACGACGGTGGTGACCGGCGTAACCCGGCTGGCCCCGGGCGTGGTCCGGGTGCGGGGCACGACGGCCGACAACAACCAGGTGAAGCGGGTGACGGTGAACGGCCAGCCGGCCCGGGCGGTGCGTGCGAACTACGCCGAGTGGGAGGCGGAACTGGCGGCCGGGCCGGGCGAGGTGCGGGTGACGGCCGCCGCCGAGGACGAAGCCGGCAACGTCGAGCGCCGGCCGCATGTGCTGACCGCCCGGGTGCCCTGACCCACAGGCCGGTGCGGTAGTGGGCGACATCGGGGAAGGGCGAGCCTCGCCCTTCCCCGCAACCCTGACCACAGGTGAGGCGATTTCCCCTCCCCCGAGACGGCAAAGCCGGCGGGGCACGCCGCCCGCCTACTTCTCCTCTCCCGCGTCTTCCCCTTCGTCCTCGTCGTCCCCGCCCAGGGTGGCGACGTAGCCCTCCAGCGCCTCGCCGGCGGCCTCGGCGAAGTCCTCGGGGTCGTCGATGTCGAAGCGGATGTAGCCGTAGGGCTCGCGCGGGTCGATCCGCACCACCACGTCCACCCAGTAGCCGCCCAGCTGGTACGTCAGCCAGCCGACCTCCATCGGCTCGAACCGGGCGTCCGGCACGCCGAACAGGATGGTCGTGTCCGGCCGGTCCGGGCGGACGAGCCTCGCGGTCTCCCGCACCGCGTCCTTGAGCTGCGGGTACAGGTCGTCCGGCGGCGGCGTGAGTTCCCAGTCGCGGCCGTTCACGCGGTAGTAGAGCGCCCCCTCGCCCTCCATGAACCGCACCTCGACCCGCTCGGCCTTGTCGCGGAGGGCCGTCAGGAGGACAGTGTGGAGGTAACGCCGGGCCGGTGGTTCGGCGCGGAGTTGGTCGATCGATTCGTAGACGAGCACGGCGGACTCCGGGGTGCGGATGGGGGTATGGTATCGCCCCGCGGCGGCTCGCCGACCGACCCGGGTACGCATCACCCGACCCCGAGTGTTCCCCGTGAAGGACGGGTGACCGGTCGGTGAATCGCAACACCGGTGCCCGAAAACTACGCACCGCACGACTCGCTCCAGCGGACGAGCGAGTCGCTATCGATATCCCAAGTCGTGTTCCTGGAACGAATTGCTCCCATCAGGCGGGCCGACGGCCTTTCCGGCACGTGAGATGCGTTAATCGAGTTGTCCTCCCACCTCCCCGCCCACCCTCCCCCACCCCTCCCAAGGTCGCCCCCGGCCCAGCCGGCCGGTCCTGTACGTTCGAGAGACGACGAGAGACACAATGCACCAGAACGGCACGAACCCGCGGTTCGGGTTCCTCATCGATATGGACGGCGTCCTGTACCGCGGATCCCACCTGATCCCCGGGGCGGAGCGGTTCGTCGGCGGGCTGCGCGAGCGCGACATCCCCTTCCTGTTCCTGACCAACAACAGCCAGCGCACCCGCCGCGACGTGGCCGCCAAGCTCGCCCGCATGGGCGTGGACGTCGGCGAGGAGCACGTCTACACCAGCGCGATGGCCACGGCCCGGTTCCTCGCCCAGCAGAAGCCGGGCGGCACGGCCTTCGTGATCGGCGAGGGCGGGCTCCTCACCGCCCTCCACCAGCACGGCTACGCGGTGGTGGACCACGACCCGGACTACGTGGTGGTCGGCGAGGGGCGGACGTTCAACCTGGAGCAGGTCGAGGCGGCCGTCCGGATGATCCTGGGCGGCGCGAAGCTGATCGCCACCAACATGGACCCGAACTGCCCGACGCAGCACGGCCTGCGGCCCGGGTGCGGGGCGATGGTGGCGATGCTGGAGACGGCGACCGGGGTGAAGGCGTTCAGCGTGGGCAAGCCGAGCCCGGTGATGATGCGGGCGGCACGGAAGGAGCTCGGGCTGAGCACCGACGAGACGATCATGGTCGGGGACACGATGGAGACGGACATCCTCGGCGGGGTGCAGCTCGGGTTCCACACCGTCCTGGTGTTCAGCGGCGGGACGAAGCCGGACGACCTGCCGCGCTACGCCTACCGGCCCGAAACCGTGGTGCCGTCGCTGGCCGAGCTCGCCGACCTGATGGACCGCCACAGCTGGCGCCCGCCGTGGCACGCCCCCGTCGCCCCGCCCCGGGCGGCGCGGAAGCCGGTGGGCGTGTAGGACCGCCGGAGCCCGGGGCGCGAGCGCCCGCGGTTCACGCTCCGGCCCCGCAACTGACCACCTCCCCACTCAGCCCCCCGGCTCCCCGCGGTGCGGGTTCTTGCCGGCGACGTGCATCAGCTGACGTGCCAGGCCGTGCATCAGCTTCACCTCCTGCGGGGTCGGCTCGGCCCGGCCGAGGAACTGGCGGACGGCGTGCATCAGCGTGTCCGCCCGGCCGCCGAACAGGTAGCCGACGGCCGTGAACGCCTCCCGCAGGTGCTCGAACATCCGCTCCTGCTCGCCGTGCGTCGCCACCTTCGCCGCGTGGGTGTCGGCCGGGCGCGCCGCCGTGAGCGCTGCCGACCGCGCCTGCCACAGCTCGTAACAGCAGATCGTCACCGCCTGCGCCAGGTTGAGCGACGGGAACGCCGGGTCGACCGGGACGTGGACGAGCCCGTGGCAGCGGCCGATCTCCTCGTTCGAGAGCCCGTGCGGTTCCGGGCCGAACACCAGCCCGACCGGGCCGGCCGCGGCGGCCGCCAGGAGCCGGGGCATGAGGTCGGCAGGGGTGCCGATCATGCCCCGGCGGGCGACCCCGGCGGTGAGCGACGAGGTGGCCAGGGTGAGGGTGCAGTCGGCGAGGGCGACCCCGAGGTCGGGCACGGTCCGGGCCGCGTCCAGGACGGGGAGGCCGTGGGTGGCGAGGCGGCGGGCTTCGAGGTCGGAGGGGGAGGCGTAGGGGGCGACGAGGACGAGGTCGGCGAGGCCGAAGTTCCGCATCGCCCGGGCGACCGACCCGAGGTTCCCGGCGTAGTGGGGGCGGACGAGGACGACCCGGACGTTGGCGAGGCTCATGCCGGTAGTTTAGCCGGCTGCGCGCCCGGGCGTGTCAGATGTCCACCGCGGCGGCGAGGGGCAAGGGGGGAGTGCGAGCGAGGCGCACGGAACGCCGGTCCTCACTCACACCCACACTCGCACTCACACTACTTCGACTTGAGGTGTCGGTCGAAGAAGGCGAACAGGGCGGCGTCGGCGGCCTCGGCGTCCTTGCCGCGGAAGCCGTGGCCGGCGCCGGGGAGCGTGAGCAGTTCGGCCTCCACCCCGGCGCCCTTCAGGCGGTCCACGATCCACACCGCCTGCTCGTGGGCGACGTACTTGTCCTCGGTGCCGTGGACGCACAGCGTCGGGGCCGCGTTCGGGGTCACCCAGTTGAGGGGGCTGGAGCGGACGTGGGCCGCGCGGGCGGTCTCCAGGTTACCGCCGAGGAAGAGTGGCAGCACCTCGGCCGCGTCCACGCTCTTGCCGTAGCTCTTGGTGAAGTCGCTCGGGCCGTACACGTTCACCACGCAGCGCACCTTGCTCGACACGCCCGGGTTGCCGCCGTCGCCCTCGAACTCCTTCACGTCGGCCGTCACGCCGAGGAACTGCGCCAGGTGGCCGCCCGCGGACGACCCGGTGACGCCGATCCGGTCCGGGTCGATCCGGTACTTCGCGGCGTTGGCCCGGACCCAGCGGACCGCCGCCTTGGTGTCGTGGACGGCGGCCGGGAACGGGTACTTCGGCGCCAGCCGGTAGCTCACCGTGGCGGCCACGTACCCCTTCTGGGCGAGGCGGACGATGAGCCCATCGTACCCCTCGCGCTTGCCGGCGCGGAAGCCGCCGCCGTGGACGCAGACGACGGCCGGGAACGGCCCCGCCCTGTCCTTCGGGCGGGCGAGGTTCAGCTGGAGGTGCTGGCCGTCCGGGTTGGAGTACTCGATGCCCCGCTCGACGGTCACGTCGGCGGGGGCGGCGGGCGGTTGCTGGGCGGGGGCGAGGGCCGCGGCCGCGAGGACGGCCGCGGCGGCAACGGAGGTGCGAGTCATCGACGGCTCCGGGGAGGAGCCGTCAGTTTACCACCTGGAAGGACTCCAGAAAGGCGTCGGCGGAGCCGCCCCGGATCGCGCCGGCCGAGCCGCGGACGGTCACCCGGTAGAGCCGGGTGCCGACGAGGTACACCCGGGCCCGCAGGCTGCGGTCACCGGCCTCGGCGCTGAACTCCCAGCCGCGGTGCCGGCCGGCGAGCACGAGCAGCTCGCACTTGGCCATCTTCGACCCGGCCCCGAGGTCGGCCACGGCGTCGTCGCGGGCGGCGTCGAGGGCGGCCTGCCGCTGCTTCCCGGTGGCGCCGTCGAGGTCCGTCAGGTCGGCGTAGCCGGCGGCGTAGCTCGCCCCGTCGGCGGTGGCGGAGTAGGTGGCGTAGGTCACGTCCCCGGCCGCGGCCGTCCCCTTCTTCGGGTCGGCCGGGAACCGGGCCTTGTACTTGCCGCCGTCCGAGTGGATCGACACCCCCGGCGCGGCCGGGGCCGCGGGCGGGACCGCCGCCTCGGCCGCCGCGCGGGGCTTGGGCTTGGTGGCGAACCGCTCCAGCGGGTTCGAGATCCCGCCCGGGACGTGGGCCGGGGCGGTCTCCCCGGTCAGCTCGAAGGAGTTCAGGAACTCCTCGCTCTGCGGGGTGTTGACGAACTCGTCCACCCCCATCACCGCCACCTGATATATCCGCGACCCGACCACGTACATCCGCACGTGGTAGAGCCCGGCCTTCGGCTCGGTGATGGTGGCGCTGAACTCGCGCCCCGGGTAGCGGCCGTGGAGGAAGATGCGCTTGCTGTCCCGCAGCTTGCCGTTGACGCCGCCGACCGACCCGGCGACGGCGTCGTCGAGCCGCTTCTGCACCTGCGGGTCGGCCTCGGCCGCCGGGACCGGCAGGTCGCCGAACCCGACCGCGTACCCGCCCTTCCCGCCGAACGGCTCGCGGAGGAAGATCGTGAACGTGAGGTTGAGCGCGGACTTCGACTGCTCCCGCGGCGCGCCGGGGAACTTGGCCTTCCACTTCCCGTCCGGGCTGGTGAACTCCGCCATCGGCGGGTCGAGCAGGTCTTTGAACTTCCCGCACCCGCCGGCGAGCAGCGCGGCGGAAACGGCGGTGAGTAGCACGGGGCGCGTCACGGCGGGCCTTTCAGGGCGGGTCCGGGTGCGATTGTTACGACCTTAGAACACGGCTGCGGCCGGCGCCGAGCCCCGACCGCCGGGAAGGGGGCTGGTGAGTTGTTCGTCATTTCTTCTCACCCGCCGCAGCCGCCGCACCCACCACACCCGCCCCCGCAACCCCCGCCCCCGCAACCACCTCCGCCATCGCCCCCGCCATCGCCCCCGTCTCCGCCGCCACAGCCGACGTCGCCCCCGCTCGACCACGTCGTCGGCGGGGGATATTCGGCTCCGTCGCGTCGGTCGTCCGTGCCTCCGGTCAGCCACGGGCCGCGGAGGCACGCACGCAGGACGTGTCCGAAGACCCCTGCGGCAACCAGGAGTACCATCAGGAGGGCGAAGATGGTGGCGTACGACAGTGGGGGGATGCTGTCGGCCGTGCCGCAGCCGGCTGCGAACAGCGCCACGGCCGTGGCGACCGCCCACGCCGTCGCGGCCCGCCGGAGGGACGGCTTCGGGACCACCCAGTTCTCGGCGGTGTTCACCCGGGTGAAGTGCAGGTCGGGGCCGAAGCGGGTGTCGGCCGGCGGCCACAGGTCGGCCGGCGGGGCTTCCCCGAACGCGGTGCGGTAGGCGGCGAGGGTTCGCTCGTACTGGTCGCGGAAGCGGGCCGTCTCGCCCGCCCCGCCGCGGGTGGGGCCGTGGTGGAGCGGACGGCCGAGCACCCGGCCGCACAGCCCGTCCCAGTACGACCGGGTGTAGGTGAGGTGCAGGTGCCAGACCTGATCGACCGCATCGGACGGGGTGACCGGGTGGCCGGCGGTCGCGGCGAGGTAGACGAACCGGCGGTACTCGGCGACCGCCCGGCGGGCGTGGGCGGGGGGCCAACGGTTCTCGCGGGCGAGCCGGGCCTCGAACGTGAGGGCGGGGATACCGTCGTCGATCGGGAAGGCTTCGATCGCGGCGAGGAGCGCGGTCATGGGTCGCCTCCGGGGGTGTCTCGGCTGTCCAGACACCGTCCCGGCGCGAACCGACCGCGGAAAACGTTGTCCCGAGGTGAGAGGTCAGGACTTCCCGAGGAGCCGATCGACGCCCCAGCACCCGCGGGCGTGCGGGCCGGGGCCGCGGAGGTGGGTCAGCATGTCGGTGCTCGCGCAGCCGGCGTGGCTCGAACGGGCGAACCCGAGGAGAACGGTCGAGGACAACTCCCCCAGCCACTCGGCCTCGGTCACGACATCACCCCAGCTGGCTCATCTTCACCGCCCCGTTGACGATCGTCGCCACCGCCCGGCCGGTCACCTCCCAGCCGTGGAACGGGGTGTTCCGGCTCTTCGACTTCGACGCCGCCTTGTCGATCGTCCACTTCACCTTCGGGTCGATCACCGTCACGTCGGCCGGGCGGCCGGCCTGGAGGGTGCCGCGGTCCAGCCCCAGCACCTTCGCCGGGTTCACCGTCATCTTCTCCAGCATTTGCGGCCAGGTCAGGTGGCCCGGCTCGATCAGGTGGGTCACGCACAGCGGCAGGAACGTCTCCAGCCCGAGGATGCCGTTCGGCGCCTGGTCCAGCTCGCGCTCCTTCTTCTCCGGCGCGTGCGGGGCGTGGTCCGTCGCCAGCACCGACAGCGTCCCGTCCTTCAGCCCGGCCAGGATCGCGTCCACGTCCTTCTTCGTCCGCAGCGGCGGCGACATCTTGAAGTTGCTGTCGAACGACCGCAGCGTCTCGTCGGTCAGGATGAAGTGGTGCGGGCACGCCTCGCCGCTGATCCGCACGCCCTTGGCGATCCCCTGGCGGATGAGGTCCACCCCGCCGGCCGTCGAGACGTGGAGGATGTGGCAGCGGCCGCCGGTCAGCTCGGACAGCATGATGTCGCGGGCGATCATGATGTCCTCGGCCACCGCCGGCATCCCGCGCAGGCCCAGCTGGGTGCTCACCAGCCCCTCGTTCATCACCCCGCCCTGGGTGAGTTCGAGGATCTCGGCGTGGACGAGGACGGCCTTGCCGAGCATCTTGCAGTACTCGAGCGCCCGCCGCATGATCTCGGCCGAGTAGACCGGGGCGCCGTCGTCGGTGAACGCCACCGCCCCGCCCTCGACCAGCCCGCCCAGCTCGGCGAGCTCCTTCCCCTCGCGGGTCTTCGTCACCGCCCCGATCGGGAAGACGTTGCAGTTCCCGGCCCGCTTGGCCTGGAGGATGACGAACTCGGCCGCCGCCCGACTGTCGAGCGCCGGCTCGGTGTTCGGCATGCACGCCACCGACGTCACCCCGCCGGCGACCGCCGCGGCCGTGCCGGTGGCGATCGTCTCGTCCTCCTCCCGGCCGGGCTCGCGGAGGTGGACGTGCATGTCGATCAGCCCGGGCGACACGATCATCCCGGTGCAGTCGAGGGTGCGGTCGGCGGTGCGGCCGGGCTGCGGGCCGACCCCGAGGATTCGGGTGCCGTCGAGCCACAGGTCGGCGACGCGGTCGAGGTTCTGGGAGGGGTCGATGACCCGGCCGTTGCGGAGGAGGGTGGTACTCATGGGGGTGGTATACGAATCACGGCCGGTGGAGCCGGGGGAGGGGGCGGAGCCGGCTGTCGCCGGTCTTGCGCAGGAACCGGAGCGCCTGCGCGAACTCCGCCCGCACCCCGGACCGGAGGTGCCGCGACCAGTCCGGCCGGTCGTCGCGCCGCACCCAGGCGACCAGCGCCAGGGCGTAGGCGAACATCGGCCCGGTCATGTACTCCGGCTTCCGCCGACCGCTGTCCGGCCAGGTCGTGTGGTTCCCCTCCCAGTGCCGCGGGACGTTCGCCAGGAACACTCCGAGCCCGTGGAACACGACCGTCAGGTCGGTGAGGAGTTCGTGGTCGTACACGTCCGGGTCGACCCGCCCCTCGCCGAGGAGCCGCTGGTGGGCCAGCTCGTGCGCCAGCGTCCCGATCAGGCTCATCGGGTCGGCTGTCTCGTTCTCGTTCACCCGGATCACCGACCCCTCGTACAGCCCGGCCGCCTCGGTCGGGACGGCCTCGCCCCCGTCGTTCACCAGGAACAGCGGGTCGGCCGACGGCCGGAGGAACTCCAGCCGGACCGCGGCGGGGCGGACCCCCATGTACCCGCACACCCGGCGGAACAGTTGGCGGACGGCGGGGCGGGAGCCGTCGTAGGGGTCCGGGAAGAATTCGTCGGTCGGGAGGGCCAGCGGCTTGCCGAGTAGGTCGTCGGCGCCGAACTCGTCGCGCAGCCAGAGAAGCCGGGCCTCGACCCACGCCTTGGCGTCCGGGTCGAGCGGGCAGGAGGAGCCGAACAGCCAGCCGAACATGAACGCCTCGGGGCGGGTGCTCGGTGGAGTGTACCCGGACGGGGGGCTGCCCGCGAGGGGCCGGCGGGCACCGGCACGAGGGTTGCATCCGGGCTTGGCGGAACGCCCGCGCCCCGGAGCCCGCCATGAGTGCCGCCGTCCCGACTACTGTCACCGCTCCGCCCGGCGCAGCTGTCGTGCCGGACAAGGAGATCCGCGTCTTCGGCCACACCAACTTAACCTACTGGTGGCCGGTCTGGCTGCTGGGGTTCCTGTTCGCCGGGCTCACGTACATGGACGGGCACGTCATGGCCGTCGTCCCGGCCGGGACGACGGTCGAGAAGGCCAAGACGATTCCCGGGGAGGCCGGCCCGCGGGACGTGCTGGTCGCCCCGCCCGGCACCGAGGTGCCCGCCCAGCCGAAGGCGGTGGACGGCGAGAACCAGCCCCGGCTACTCGTGGCCAACAGCAACAACTACGGCGTCATCTTCGTGATGACGATCCTGCTCGTGGTGGTGTTCACCAACATCACGGTCCGCGGGCTGGCGTCGATCATCGTGATCGCCGCCCTCATCATCGCCACCCTGGTGCTGGCGCAGTTCCACCTGTGGGATGACGTCTTCCGGTGGGTTGGTGGGCTCGACATCCGCATGAACGCCGGCGGCTACCTGGCGATCGCGCTGCCGCTGTTCCTGGTGTGGGTGTTCGCCACGTTCGTGTACGACCGGTACGTGTACCTGATCGTCACCCGCGGCCAGATCCGCATCCGCCAGGACGTGGGGGACGGCGAGGTGGCGGTGGACACGAACGCGGTGGTGCTGGAGAAGAAGCGGAACGACCTGTTCCGCCACTGGCTGCTCGGGCTCGGCTCCGGCGACCTGCACGTCAAGACCGGCGGCCCGGCCAACCTCGACTTCGACCTGCCGAACGTGGCCTTCATCGGGTCGAAGCTGACCCGCATCCAGAATCTGATCCGCGAGCGCGAGATCGCGCCGCAAGCCGCGAGCGCCTGACGCCGTCGGACGTCCGCCCGGGTTACTCCGCCGGCACCCGGCCGGCGAAGCACTCGGCCGCCCGGAGGCGCTGGCCGAGGAGCTCGTACCCGCCGCCCATCACGCGGAGCAGTTCGGCCTCGTCCACGTTTTTCCCACCGACCGCCCGCCGGCAGCGGGCCACGCACTCGGCCCCGAGCCCGGACCGGGCCGCCAGGTCGGCCAGCCGGACCTCGGACCGCGACCCGAGTCCGCTCGGGTCGGTCGCCGCCACGGCCAGGTAGCGCTGCCGCGCCCCCTGCCGGTCGCCCTGCCGGTACATGTATTCTGCCACGTCGAACGTCATCCGCAGCGGCACCGGGCCGCGCCCCTCGGCCGAGCCCGTCTCGTACAGTGCCGCCATCCGGTCGGTCCGCCCGGACTCGCGGTAGACCTGGCCGGCGAAGTACACCCCCACCGGCCCGAACGCCCGCCCGTTCCCGGCCGCCTCGGTCGCCTCGTGGAGTTCCTTTGCCCGCAGCTCGCTCGGGGCCACCCGGTAGCGGGACAGGGACTGGAACCACTCGGCCGTCAGCCGGTGGGTCGGCAGGTTCGGGAACCGCGTCGCCCGCAGCACCGGGCTGACTTCGGCGTCGTTCCCGTCCAGGAAGTCGGCCAGGGCGGTGGCCAGCAGCGCGGCCGACGCCACCTCCGTTCGCGCGGCGGCCCGCGCCCGAGCCAGCGGCGCCCGGGCGGGGTAGGTTTCGGCCACGTCCAGGTGCGACCGGGCCACCCACCACCAGCCGATCGACCCCCACCGGCCGGCCGGGTCGCGGTCGATGACCTCCAAGAACCGCGCCCGTGCCCCGGCCGGGTTCCCGGCCCGCAGGTCGATCAGCCCGAGGTTGTACGCCGCGTGCAGCGCCTCCGGGGCGAAGTAGCACTCGTCCGCGAAGCGGCGGTAACCGGTGGTCGCGGCCACGACCCGGCCGGCCTCGAAGTCCAGGTTTATGGCCGCCAGGGTGAGCGGTCGGGCCGACGGGTGGTCGGGTACCAGGGCCGCCGCCCGCTGGGCCGCCGCCTGGGCCGCGTCCCGGGTGATAACGGTTGTCACACGGATGCGCACCTCCCGGCCCTCCAGCGCCGCGGTCAGTCCCAGCGGTTCCATTAGGGCTGTCAGCACTTCGGTCACCGGGGCGGACTCGACGTTCACCCCAACGGGGGGGGCGTCGGCCAGCCGGGCGGCGGCCGTCGGGTCCACATCCAGCCCCCAGCTGCCGGCGGCGGCGATCCGTCCCACCCACTCGGCTACCGGGACGGCTGGCCCACGGGCCGTGACCCGCGTCGGGACCGGGAGCCACCCGTACCGTCGCACGTCCAGCTCTACCGGGACGGGCCGCTCCTCCAGGTCCGGGCTGCGCAGCGTCCGCTCGGCCGGTAGCCAGGTGAGGAGGTCTTCCACCCCGCCGGTCAGCAGGGGCCAGGCGGGGACGGAGTCGTCGAGCGGGTCGGGCTCGGCCGGCGGGCGGAGAGCCTGGACGGCGAACCGGCCGCGCAGGTGGAGGCACTCGGCGAGCACGTTCTGGCACGACGGGTCGCCGGACGTGAGCAGGACGCGGTTCACAATGGACCGGGCGGCCGCGGTGTCCCCGCGGCCGGCGGCGACCCGGGCGCGGCCGAGTTGGGCGCGGGCCCACTCCCCGGCGTCGCTCTCCGGGCCGGCCGCCTGTTGGTACGCCGCCTCGGCCGCCCCCCACTGTCGCATCCCCTCCCGGGCCAGCCCGACCCGGTAGTGCCGCGGCCGGTCGGTCGTACCGAAGTCCTCGGCCGGGGCGGTGGCGAGCAGGGCGGCCGCGTCCGCGAACCGGCCGGAGCGGAGGAGGAGGTCGACCTTGTGCGCGTCCGTTTCGGCGGGCGGGGGCGGCGTCGGCGGCTCCACGGGTGCCGCCGGCTCGGCCGCGCCGGCCCGCTTCACGGGGAACACCGCCTGCCGGCCGAACGCCCCCCCGGCGAGCGCCACCAGACAGAGGAGGGCGAACCGCACCGGCCGCCGCTTCCGCCGGGGCGGGCGGACGGTCGCCACCAGTTCGTCGGTGTCCGGCACGTCTTCGGTCGGCGCGCTATTGCTCATGGGACGGTCCGGTGGCAGAGTCGATCGTCAGATTTTCTGGGTGAAGTCGGGCGGGGCGGCGCCGGGGCAAAAGCCGACAACCGATTCCCGATCAATGACTTCCGCCGGCACCCCCGCCGGCGAGGCCGGGGGATCGGGAGCGAGGGTTCCATCGAAGCGGCGGGGAGGTTTGTTGCCAGGAGAAGATTTTTCGGGCAACTTTCCACCAGCCGGCTCGATAACTCTCCCGTCGGGGCAAGAACCTATGCCCCGGGACGCAACCTCGCCCGAGGGTGGTCATGAACGTTTCCCCGTCCGGCACCTACCAGTTGGTTTCGCGGCCCGCCGTCCCCCCGGCTGCCGCGCCCGACACCGCCTCGCAAGGCGCCCCCGCCGTCCCGCTTTCCGGGGAGGATGCTGTGTACACCCAGACCGACCAGCTGACCAGGCTCCTCGCGGCCGTGCGTGAGTCCCCGGAGGTCCGGGCCGATGTGGTGACGTCGATCGCCGCCCGACTCGCGGCCGGCGACTTCGACTCCCCCGCCGCGGCGGCGGACGCGGCCCGCAACCTGCTCGACGGCGGGATCTGATTCGGTTCGACGGTCGAGGGCCGTGACGGCGGAACGGGCGAGGGGCGAGGGGCACCGCGTTGGTGTGCCCCTCGCCCCTCGCCCGTTCCGCCGTTTTGCCGTTTCCCGCGGGACGTGGAGTCCGTCTGCCCCGGAGGACGGACCCGCGGGGGACCGGCCCGGAACTCTTTCCCAAACCCCGCGGGCAAATCCCGGCGACCGGCTTCGATCTTGGGAGGCAGACGGGCGGACGCACTGCCCGACTCAAGCGAAATAAGGGGATAGGTTAGGTAGGGAGTAGTGTCATGGGTCTGGCGATCAACAACAACGTGGCCTCGCTGACGGCGCAGAACAACCTGAACAAGACCAACAGCATGCTCTCCAGCTCGCTGGAGAAGCTGTCGACGGGTCTGAAGGTGAACCGCGGGGCGGACGGCCCGGCGGCGCTGGTCATCAGCGAGAAGCAGCGGGCCCAGATCTCGGGCCTGAAGACCGCCCTGGACAACACCAACAAGGCGGTGTCCCTGGTGCAGACCGGGGAGGGCGCGCTGAACGAGATGACCCGGCTGCTGAACAAGGCCCGCAGCCTGGCCCTGGACTCGGCCAACGCCGGGGTGAACGACGCCGACGCGTTCGCCGCCAACCAGGCCGAGCTGACCAACATCCTGGGGTCGATCGACAAGATCGCCACCAGCACCGAGTTCAACGGCAAGAAGCTCCTCGACGGGACGGGGACCGCCCGGTCGCTGTCCACGACGGTGGCCGGTGCGAGCTTCAGCGGTCAGGCGACGGGTCCGATCGACCGGACGGGCGGGTACACGTTCACCGTGACGACGGCGGCGGCGGCCGCGACGGTGGCCGGTGCGGCGTTCCCGGCCGCCACCCTGGTCGCGGCCGACGCCGGCGACCTGACCATCGGCGACGGCAGCAAGGCGGCGTCCGTCAGCCTGGCCGCCGGGGACACCGTCGACTCCATCGTCGGCAAGATCAACGCGGCGTTCGGCGGCGCCGGGATCTCCAGCCTGGTGGCGTCGAACGACTCGGGGACGCTGAAGCTGACGGCGACGGACTTCACCAGCGACATCAGCGTCGGCGGCACCGCCGCCACCCTCACCGCCACCGGCCTCACCGCCGCGACGACCAGCGGGACGGACGCGGTGGCGAGCTACGTGGACACGGACGGGAACACGGTGAGCGTGACCGGGGACGGGAACAAGCTGGCCCTGACCGGCGAGCTGTCCGGGCTGTCGCTGACCCTGACCGGGGCGGCCAACGCGGCCGGCACGGTGGCGGCCACGAAGAACGAGGGGTTCACCTTCCAGATCGGGGCGAACGCCAACCAGACGGCGTCGGTCGACTTCCAGCGGATGACCTCCGACGCCATCGGGAGCGTCGGGGCCAACTTCCTCAACGACGCCGACGTGTCGACCGCGACGAACGCCCAGACGGCGATCGGGCTGGTGGACAAGGCGTTGTCGGACGTGTCGAACTTCCGGGGCCGGCTGGGTGCGTTCCAGGCGAACACCCTGGAGAGCACGGCGAACAACCTGCGGACGACGCTGGAGAACACGGTGTCGGCCGAGTCGGTGATCCGGGACACGGACTTCGCCAGCGAGATCGCCAGCTTCACCAAGTACCAGACGATGATGCAGGCCGGGTCGACGGTGCTCGGCAACGCCAACCAGATGACCCAGCTCGTCGCCGGCCTCCTCCGGGGCTAAGCGGCTGACTGACGACTCGCCGAACGCCCGGGGACTTCGGTCCCCGGGCGTTCGTTCGCGCGCCCGCCGGCCGCCCGGCCGCCATCCCGACGCCCGGGGACTTCGGTCCCCGGGCGTTCTTCGTTGTACGGATAGTCGGCACAAACACGTCTCGGGTCGAAACAGCGTGTTAAGAAACGGCAACAACGGAAGTGCGGGCGCGCCGTGAAAGGTCGGCCCGGGGCGAGAAAAAGTGTAAAGGGTCGGCAACAACGGGCGGCGCGCTTCGATCCTGGGTGTAGACGGGCGGACGCACTGCCCGCTCAAACCAAGCAAGCGGGTTCCCAGGGGAGTGGTGTCATGGGTCTGGCGATCAACAACAACGTGGCCTCGCTGACGGCGCAGAACAACCTGAACAAGACCAACAGCATGCTCTCCAGCTCGCTGGAGAAGCTGTCGACGGGTCTGAAGGTGAACCGCGGGGCGGACGGCCCGGCGGCGCTGGTCATCAGCGAGAAGCAGCGGGCCCAGATCTCGGGCCTGAAGACCGCCCTGGACAACACCAACAAGGCGGTGTCCCTGGTGCAGACCGGGGAGGGCGCGCTGAACGAGATGACCCGGCTGCTGAACAAGGCCCGCAGCCTGGCCCTGGACTCGGCCAACGCCGGGGTGAACGACGCCGACGCGTTCGCCGCCAACCAGGCCGAGCTGACCAACATCCTGGGGTCGATCGACAAGATCGCCACCAGCACCGAGTTCAACGGCAAGAAGCTCCTCGACGGGACGGGGACCGCCCGGTCGCTGTCCACGACGGTGGCCGGTGCGAGCTTCAGCGGTCAGGCGACGGGTCCGATCGACCGGACGGGCGGGTACACGTTCACCGTGACGACGGCGGCGGCGGCCGCGACGGTGGCCGGTGCGGCGTTCCCGGCCGCCACCCTGGTCGCGGCCGACGCCGGCGACCTGACCATCGGCGACGGCAGCAAGGCGGCGTCCGTCAGCCTGGCCGCCGGGGACACCGTCGACTCCATCGTCGGCAAGATCAACGCGGCGTTCGGCGGCGCCGGGATCTCCAGCCTGGTGGCGTCGAACGACTCGGGGACGCTGAAGCTGACGGCGACGGACTTCACCAGCGACATCAGCGTCGGCGGCACCGCCGCCACCCTCACCGCCACCGGCCTCACCGCCGCGACGACCAGCGGGACGGACGCGGTGGCGAGCTACGTGGACACGGACGGGAACACGGTGAGCGTGACCGGGGACGGGAACAAGCTGGCCCTGACCGGCGAGCTGTCCGGGCTGTCGCTGACCCTGACCGGGGCGGCCAACGCGGCCGGCACGGTGGCGGCCACGAAGAACGAGGGGTTCACCTTCCAGATCGGGGCGAACGCCAACCAGACGGCGTCGGTCGACTTCCAGCGGATGACCTCCGACGCCATCGGGAGCGTCGGGGCCAACTTCCTCAACGACGCCGACGTGTCGACCGCGACGAACGCCCAGACGGCGATCGGGCTGGTGGACAAGGCGTTGTCGGACGTGTCGAACTTCCGGGGCCGGCTGGGTGCGTTCCAGGCGAACACCCTGGAGAGCACGGCGAACAACCTGCGGACGACGCTGGAGAACACGGTGTCGGCCGAGTCGGTGATCCGGGACACGGACTTCGCCAGCGAGATCGCCAGCTTCACCAAGTACCAGACGATGATGCAGGCCGGGTCGACGGTGCTCGGCAACGCCAACCAGATGACCCAGCTCGTCGCCGGCCTCCTCCGGAGCTGACCCCGGGCAGGCCACTCTGACGTACCGCCGAAGGTTCGGGGCCGAGCGCCCCGGGCCTTCGGCCCGTTTCTTGGCAAATTTTGCCCGCCGGGCTTCGATCATTACTCCGCCCGTACCGCGCACCCTTTCGGTGTCTCATGGCAACCGTCGGCGGGATCAACAGCAACGGCCTCAACTTCACCGGCCTGGCGACCGGTATCGACACGCAGAAGATCATCGACGGGCTCACGTCGATCAACGCCAACCGGGTGACCGCCCTTCAGGACAAGAAGGACAAGATCACCCTCCAGCAGTCCACGTTCGCGGCCCTCCAGGGGACGCTGTTCGACCTCCAGTCGAAGCTCACGAACCTGTCCCGGTCGGTGGCCGGGGCGTTCGACACCCGGAAGGCGACCAGCAGCAACGACGCCGCCATCACCGCCGCCGCGTCGTCCTCCGCCGCCCCGGGGACGTACAACCTCACCGTCAACGCCCTGGCCCAGGCCCAGCAGACGGCCTCGGCCGGGTTCGCCGACCCGGCCGCCAAGATCAAGGAAGGCTCGCTCGAGATCCGGGTGGGCTCGGCGGCCGGGGTGACGATCAACATCGACTCGCGGAACAACACCCTCCAGGGGCTGGCCGACGCGATCAACGCGGCCGGGGCCGGGGTGCGGGCGGGGATCATCAACGACGGGTCGGCCACCCCGTACAAGCTCGTACTGACCTCCTCCCAGACGGGGGCGGCCAACACCATCAGCGTCACGAACAACCTGACCAGCGGCACCGGGGCCGCCATCGACCCGGTCGCCACCACGCTCCAGGCCGCCAGCGACGCCGAGGTGAAGCTCGGCTCCGGGGCCGGGGCGATGACGGTGAAGAGCGCGACCAACCAGCTGAACAGCCTGATCCCCGGGGTCACGCTCAACCTGAAGCAGGCCGACCCGACGAAGGCGGTGACGGTGAGCGTCGGGGCCGACACCTCCGCCGCCTCGAAGGCCGTGTCGGACTTCGTGACCAGCTTCAACGCGGTCATCGATTTCATCGACAAGCGGGACGACTACAACGCCGACGCCAACGCGGCCGGCATCCTGCTCGGCAACCGCGAGACGGCCGACCTCCAGGCCGACCTGAACTCCGCCCTCACGACCGTGGTCGGCGGGGTGAAGGCGGACATGAACCGGCTGTCCGCCCTCGGCGTGACTCTGAACAACAAGGGCCGGCTCGAGGTGGACGCGGCCAAGCTCGACCAGGCGCTGAGCGGCCAGGTGACGGGGGTTTCGCTCGACGACGTGAAGCGGATGTTCGCCCTCACCGGGTCGAGCAGCAACCCGGGCGTGAGCTTCGTCCTCGGCACCGACAAGACCAAGCCGTCCGCGGTTGCGACCCCGTACCAGGTGAACGTGACCAGCCCGGCCACCCGGGCGCTCCTGACGGCGACCAACCCGCTCGGCAGCACGGTCACCATCACCCCGCCGGACACGGCGCTGTCGATCAAGCTGAACGGGCTGGCCGCGGTCGGGATCACCATCGAGCCGGGCACCTACACCCCGGACCAGGTGGCGAGCCTGCTCCAGCAGCGGATCAACACCAACCCGGCGCTGAGCGCCAACCCGGTGGTCGTGGCGCTCGACTCGAGCAACAAGCTGACGATCTCGTCCCAGCTGTACGGGTCGTCGTCGAAGGTCGAGTTCGCCGGCGGCGGGGCGCTGGCCGCCCTCGGGTTCAGCGGCACGGAGACGGCCGCCGGGACGAACGTGGCCGGGAACTTCGTGGTGGACGGCGTGACCGAGACGGCGACCGGGTCGGGCCAGGTGCTGACGGGCGCGACCGGGAACAAGAACACGTCCGGGCTCCAGGTGCGGAGCGGGCTGGCCGCGGCCGGGACGGCCGACCTGACCGTCACCCAGGGGCTGGCGGCCCGGCTGAACCAGGTGCTGACAAAGTACCTGGACACGGGCAACGGCCGGCTGGTCGCCCTCGATAAGCAGTTCAAGGCCCAGACGGACGACATCGACGTGGCGATCACCAAGCAGAACACCCTCGTCGACGAGCAGAAGGAACGGCTCTCCCTCCGGTTCGCGGCGATGGAAAGCGCCGTCAACAACCTGAAGGGGTTGCAGACCCAACTCGCCTCGCTCGTGTCGTCGTCCTCCTCGTAGCCGCCCGCACGACCCGCGCACCCGACCGGACCACCCCCTCGATGAACCCGTACCAGGCCTACCGCCGCCCCGAGCCCGCCGCCGCCTCCTGGACCCGGATGGACCTCCTCCTGGCCCTGTACGACAAGGCTCTGGAGCGGCTCGACCGGGCCGAGGCGTCCCTGGCCGCCGGCGACGAGCACCCGGCCGTGCAGCAGCTGTTGAAGGTCCAGTTCACCGTGACCGAGCTCTCCGCCGGGGTGAACCTGGACGTTAACCCGGAGCTGGGGGCGAACCTCCTCCGGCTCTACGAGTACGTGGCCCACGAGCTGAAGGCTCCGCGGGCCGAGGGCGTCCGCAACGCCCGGAAGATCCTGAAGACCCTCCGCGAGGGCTTCGAGGGGGTGCGGGAAGAAGGGAACGCGATCGAGCGCCGCGGCATGGTCCCGGCCGCCGACCAGGCCCGGATGGTGCTGGCCACCGCCTGAGACAGTGGGGAGTGAGGAGGGGGGAGTGAGGAGGTCGGTTGTCCGACCTCCTCACTCCCCATCTTCTACCGCCCCCGCAGCAGCCCGTCGAACGACAGCCGGACTTCCCGGGTGTCCGCCGCCTTCACGACGGCCGCGTTCGCCTTCGCCAGCAGGTCGCGTTCGAGGTCCGGCTTCACCCGCCGGACGGTGTCGATCACCGCCTCGCCCAGGAGCCGGGCCGCGTCCCCGCCGACCCCGGCGGTGTGCTCCACCACCAGCTTCTCGTAGAAGAGTTGGGCCTCGGTCACCCGCAGGCGGAGCACCACGTCGGGGAGGAAGCTCCCCTCCTTCTTCTCGGTGCGCGAGGTCGCCTCGCACTTCAGCAGTACCGCGGCCCGGCAGCGGGCGCGGGTCTCGCCGCTGTAGAGGCGGGTGCCGTTCCGCCAGATCTGCTGCTCGAAGCGGATGTTGCAGTCGGTGCCGATCATGGCGTTGAACGTCGCCCGCCCGGGCTCCGGGTAGGCGGCGTCGGTGATGCCCAGGGCGAGCGTCTGCGCCGGGTTCACCGCCCGCACCTCGACCTTCCGCCACGCCCCGTCGTTCCGCATCCCCCGGATCGCCTCCGACCGCAGCCGCAACCCGTCCTTGTGGAACTTCACCCCGACCACCCCCTCCTCCTGCCGGCCCCACCCGGGGGCGGACGATACGAGTGGGTCGGGGAGGTTCTTCAGGAGCAGCGGGCGGAGGGTGGTTTCGAGCGCCTTCACGTCGGCCGGGTCGGGCCGGGTGGCGGGCGCGGGGGCGGCCTGGGCCGGGGCCGTGCCGCGGGCGACGGCCTGCGCGGGGGCGACGGGGTGGGTGCCCGCACAGCCGATGGCGAGGACGGCGAGGAGGGCGGCGGGGCGGGTCACGAACGGCCTCCGGGGCGACACCGCGATTATTCGGCCGCGCCGCCGCCCCGCGACCCGGATGTCAGGAAACGCTGGCCGACCGGGAACGTGCGCCACCAGCACAACCGGCACGGTTTCCCCGGCCGGCCCCGCTTCGCGCGGCGGCCCCGGGGTTGGCGTAGAACGGGCCGGGGGTGGGTGATACGCTCAACCGGCCCGGTTCCGCGTCCCACGGCGGTGCTCTCATGACGAAGCTGGTTCTCGGCAGTCGGAACAAGAAGAAGCTGCGGGAGATGCTCGACCTCCTCGGCGACCTCGGCCTCGACCTGTCCGACCTCACCCCGTACCCGAACGCCCCCGAGGTGGACGAGACGGCCGGCACGTTCATCGGCAACGCCACCCTGAAGGCGGTCACCCTGGCCCCGGTGCTGGGGGCGTGGGTGATCGGGGAAGACAGCGGACTGGTGGTGCCGGCGCTGGGTGGCGACCCGGGCGTCGATTCGGCGCTCTACGCCGGCCGGCACGGCGACGACGCGGCGAACAACGCCAAGCTCCTGGCCGAGCTGGCGAAGCTCCCGGGAGCCGACCGGGCCGCGTACTACGTGTCCACCGCCGTGCTGTCCGACCCGACGGGGCAGGTCGTGGCCACCGCCGAGGGACGCTGCCACGGCGTCGTCGTGGACGCCCTCCGCGGCGCCCGCGGCTTCGGGTACGACCCGCTGTTCCTGGTGCCGGAGTACGGGAAGACGTTCGGCGAGCTGCCGCCCGAGGTGAAGCAGTCGATGAGCCACCGGGCCAAGGCGTTCGCCCAGCTGAGGCCGGTGTTGGAGCAGGTGGCCCGCGGCGGGCGGCCGATGGCTGGTTAGCAGACGCCCGCCGCCGCGCCGCCTGGCGCGGACCGGCCGTCAGTCCACGTAGGGGTCGGCGCCGATGTCCTGAAGCATCTCCTGGCGGTGCTTGTCGTAGTTCATCAGGTCGAGCCGCTGGCGGTAGTGCTTCCGCTCGATCCGCTGCTGGGCCATCCGGAACAGCGGGGCGTACTGGTCCCAGTTGCGGCTCCCGCCCGCCTTCCCCTGTTCGACCAGCTCGCGCTGCCTCGCCGTCCCCAGCCCCTCCAGCAGCTGGTCTTCGAGGGAGAGCATGAACTGCGCACTCCCCGGGTCGCCCTGCCGGCCGGCGCGGCCCTGGAGCTGGCGGTCGATCCGCTCGGCCTCGTGGCGCTCGGTGCCGATCACGTGCAGCCCGCCGGCCTCGGCCACGCCCTCGCCGAGCTTGATGTCCGTGCCGCGGCCGGCCATGTTCGTCGCCACCGTCACCCGCCCCGGCTGACCGGCCGCGGCCACGATCTCGGCCTCGCCCTCGTTCTGCTCGGCGTTCAGCACGCGGTGCGTGACCCCGACCGCGGACAGCTTCTGGCTCAGCTTCTTCGACGCCTCCACCGTCCGCGTGCCGATCAGCACCGGGCGGTTGGCCTTCAGCATGTCCTGCGTCTTCTTCACCACCGCGTCGAACTTGGCGTCCTCGGTCGGGTACACCTGGTCCGGGAACACCTCGCGCTTGCTCGGCCGGTTGGTCGGCACCTTCGTCGTCCAGCGGCGGTACACCTTGCGCAGCTCCCAGAAGTTCGGCAGCAGCGTCCCGCTCATCCCGGCGAGCTTCGCGTACAGCCGGTAGAAGTTCTGGAAGGTGATCTGCGCGGCGTGGTCCGAGGGCATGTTGATCTGGACCTTCTCCTTGGCCTCGACCGCCTGGTGGAGCCCGTCGCGCCAGTGCCGGTCGGGCATCGGCCGGCCGGTCCCCTCGTCGATGATGACGATCTTGCCGTCCTTCGCGTTGATCATGTAGTGCTGGTCGCGGGCGAACCGGTAGTAGGCGTGCAGCCCCTTCTCCACCGACTCGAGCAGCTTGTCCATCGCCTTGGCGTTCTTGCCGGTCGGCGGGTTCGAGTAGCGCACCAGCTGGCGGCCCTCGTCGGTGATCTCGATCTTGTCCTTCTTCAGGTTCAGGGTGAAGTGCTGGTCGCGCCGCATCTCGCGGGCCACGGCGTCCGCCCACACGAACACCACCTGCTCGTCCGGCTCGGCCGGGCGGGTGGGGTTGGCGATGATGAGCGGGGTCTTGGCCTCGTCCACGAAGATGCTGTCGGCCTCGTCCACGATGGCGTAGTGGAGGTCGCGCTGGACGCGCGGGTCCGTCTTGGCCGGGCCGCCGGCCCCGGGGAGGAACGGCGCCCAGAACGGGGCGGTCTGGGCCTGCCCGCCGCGGAGCTTGAGCCGGTCGCGGAGGAAGTCGAACCCGAACTCGGCGGCGGTGCCGTAGGTCACGTCCGACTTGTACGCGGCGACCCGGGCGCCGTCGTCCATCTTCTGCTGGAGGACGCCGACGGTGAGCCCGAGTTTCTCGTACACCGGCCCGATCCACTCGGCGTCGCGCTTGGCCAGGTAGTCGTTGACGGTGGTGACGTGGACGCCCTTGCCGACCAGCGCGTTGAGGTACGCCGGCGAGCTGGCGGTGACGGTCTTCCCCTCCCCGGTGGCGAGCTCGACCAGCCCGCCGAAGTGCATGACGACGCCGCCGGCCAGCTGGACGTCGAACGGGCGGATGTTCAGCACCCGCTGGATGGCCACGGAGCAGAGGCCGAACGCCTCGGGGAGGAGCTTGTCGAGGCTGAACTTGCCGCGGGCCTTGCCGCGGAGGGCCATGCTGGCGGTCTTGAGGTCGTCGTCGTTGTGCTTGAGGTAGTGCCGCTCCCAGTGGCGGACGGCCGGGATGAACAGGGCGGCCCGGGCGATGCGGCGCTGCCACGGGAGGCCGGTGGCGGCGACGACGCGGTTGACGGGCGTGACCCCGAGCCGGCCGGGGACGTTCTCGATCGTCCGGTGGGGGTGTGACACCCGCTCGCTGGGCGGTTCGACGACGGCGTGGCTCATCGGGACGGACCTCTGCGGAAGACTCTCCCAGAAGGATACGCCACGGCCGGGGGAGGAGGAATGTCGAACCGGGGATGTGGTGTGCCGGCGGCTTCCGGCGGTCCAGGTGAGCGGGCGGTTTCGGCAAGCGGAGGTGAGGAAACCGCCCGCTCGCCGAGAGCGGCGGGCAACGGGGCGGGCGGGCGCCCCGTTGCCCGCCCTGGTATCCTACCAGAGTCCCTCTCCCGGAGGCGCCCGATGCCCCCGCCCGACCCGGCTCCCAAAACCCCGTTCGACGCGCTCACCGAGCCCGACGCCCCGCACGCCGACAAGCCGTACTCCGAGCCCGGGGCCGACGAGTACGTCGCTCAAATCAAAGAGACGGCCGAAAAGCTCCTCCGCGACCGGGCCGGCCGGGGGGACGTGAAGCTCCTCGCCACCGCGATGCGCGAGCTGCGCTACTGCCTCAAGGTGTTCGCCGGCTACCGCGGGCGGCGGAAGGTGACCGTGTTCGGCTCCGCCCGCACCCGGCCCGACCACCCGGCGTTCCGGGCCGCCGAGGCGTTCGGCCGGGCGGTCGCCGCCGACGGGTGGATGGTCATCACCGGGGCCGGCAACGGGATCATGGAGGCCGGGCACGTCGGGGCGGGGCGGGAGAACAGCTTCGGGCTGAACATCATGCTCCCGTTCGAGCAGTCGGCCAACCCGGTCGTCCACGGCGACCCCAAGCTCATGACCCTGCGGTACTTCTTCACCCGCAAGCTCATGTTCATCAAGGAGTCGGACGCGGTCGTGCTGTTCCCCGGCGGGTTCGGCACCCACGACGAGGCGTTCGAGTCGCTGACGCTGATCCAGACCGGCAAGTCGCACCTGTTCCCGGTCGTGCTGGTGGACGAGCCCGGCGGCACGTACTGGGCCGCGTGGGACCGGTTCGTCCGCGACCAGCTGCACGACCGCGGCTACATCTCGCCGGCCGACCTGTCGCTGTACAAGGTCACCGACTCGGTCGAGGAGGCGGTCGCGGAGGTGACGGGCTTCTACCGGGTGTACCACAGCATGCGTTACGTCCGCGGACACCTGCTGTTGCGACTTCAGAAGCGGCTGTCGGACGGTCTCCTGGCCGAGGTGCGGCACGACTTCGCGGACATCCTGGCGGGCGGCACGTTCGAGCAGACGGACGCCCTGCCGGAGGAGGCGAACGAGCCGGGGCTGGCGGGCCTGCCGCGGCTGCGCTTCCGGTTCGACCGCCACAAGATCGGCCGGCTACGGGAACTGGTGGACCGGATCAACGCGGAGGGGTGACACGTAACTCGGTCGGTGCGTAGGAGGGTTCTACGGTTCTGCTACGTCACTACGCGAGCGGCCGCCGGGGAATTCCCGGCGGCCGCTCCGTTGATGGTCCTGAGATCACGGCGGGGGCGGGGGCGGGGGCGGGGCCACCGGACCGGCCCCCTTGTCCTTTTGCGTTTCCTTGAACCCACCGGCCGGGGCCGAGGAGTTGTTCTTCGTGGGCGAGCCCCCGCCGCAGCCGACCGTGGATACCACGGCCGCGGCGAGGGTGAGGGCTGCCAGAACCCGTCGGGTCATCCGTTCACTCCGTAGGTAGAAGGTGCGGACGGTCGAGGTCATCGAGATCGTCTGTCTGGTCGGGCGTCAGATCGCGTCGGCGTTGCTCACCCGGCCGTCGCTGGCCCCCGAGATGTAGATGTACTGGTCGTAGGCGTTCGGCGCGGCGGCGTTCCCGGACCCGGTCGTGCCCGGGTAGCGGATCGTGCGGATCGCGCCGTCGCCCATCCCGAACACCATCACGCCCGTGTGGCGGCTGCCCATCATGAACCAGTTCGGGTCCGTCCCGGAGGGGGGGGCCGTCGCCCCCCACGCCATGGGCATGGTCCCCGCGGAAATCCAGGCCGGGGTGACCGGCTGCCAGCCGGTCGCGGGCGGCCCCTTCGTGTTCATCTCGCCGAAGAGGAAGGTGTTGCTGCTCCCGTCCTGCATCGTGGCGATGCGGACCGCCGACCGGTTGTAGAACGCCCCCCGGTAGGTGTCGGAGGTCAGGCTCGACCGCCCGCCGATGGGCATGTAGTTGGTCTTCCCGATGGTCGCGTCGCCGATGGCGAGGATGTTGATCGTGAACGACGTCGCGCTCACCGACACGCCGTTCCGGGTGCTGTCCCAGGACGAGTCGCTGCCGGTGTCGGACGGGCAGAGAAACGTCTTGATCCGCGCGGTGCGGTTGTTGTTAAAGCTGGCGATGGTCGACCAGTCCGCGTACCGCTTCTTCGGGTCGAGGTAGTCGGACGCAACCCCGGCCATGAGGAGGGTGTACAGGGGACCCTGTTCGACGTACGGGAGCAGGTGGACGTGAACCCCGACCAGCTGGCAGTTGTAGCCGATGTCGGCGGGCCGGGTGTCGGTGCCGTACGGGGTGTCCGAGGGCATGGCCCCCAGGAAGCCGGGCGGCAGGGAGCCGACGGCCGACTCGTAGGAGTGGGCGCCGAGCACGATCTGCTTCACGTTGTTGGTGCAGGTGCTCCGGGCGGCGGCTTCGCGGACCTTTTGCACGGCGGGCAGTAGCAACCCGATCAGGATGGCGATGATGGCAATGACCACCAACAGCTCGATCAGCGTAAACCCGGGGCGGCGAGTGGGCGGACGGGTGCGCACGGACATGGAAAATCTCCAGCGGTTAACGACGACAACCCCTCCTGCGGACTGAACAGCCCGGATGAGGGGGGGATGAGGACACGGATCAGCCAGGATCCGTAACTGGCTCGGGGGGAGTACCCCCGAAATCGTGTCGCCGGCCGAGCGAAGTACTCGCGCGGCCTTTGGAGAGAGGTCGGAAACGGCGGGAGCGGGCGGCCGGTGCGAACACCTGAGCGGGCGACGGCCGATCACTCGGCTACGCTGTGCGGTCTCAGCGTCAACGGCGAAATTCCGACTTGGCTAGTGTAGCCGCGCTGCACATCCTAAGACCAGACATTTTTCACATTTTCTTCCGCCCGCCATCCTTAACCCGGCCAGATATGTTCAGAACGACGTGTTAGGTGTTCCGGCCGACAACCGCCAAACGGCCTGGCCTCCCGACCCCGACGCGTGAGCGCGTTACTCGTTCCGTCGGCGTGGGTCCGTGGCCAGACGGGCCAGCGCCGCCCGCGCTGGTGAAAGGCGGGCTTTGCAAGCAGCCCGCCCCCCGACTTTTCACCCCGTCTGACTCACCCGCGTGACGTGACGCAACACGTCCCGGACGGACACCACCCCCACCGGCCGGCCGGCCGCGACCACGGGGAGGTGGCGGTAGCCGCCGGCGTCCATTCGCCCGAGGGCGAACGCGAGCGTGTCGGCGGCGGTCACGGTTTCCGGGTCGCGGGTCATGAAGTCGCGGACCGGCAGCAGCTCGAACCCGGTCCGGCCGGCCACGCGGGTGAGGAAGTCGCGCTCGGTCAGGATGCCGACGAGTTCGCCGCCCGCCCCGACCACCAACACCGCCCCGACCCGCCGGTCGATCATCAGGTGAACCGCCTCCCCGAGGGTGGCGCCGGCCGGCACCGTGACCGGCTCGCGGGGGGTCAGGCCCGCCACCGTCTCGGTCATCAGGCTCCGCTCGACCCGCCCGTGCAGCCCGGGCTCGTCCGGCCGGACCAGCGGCAGCCCGCAGTTCTCGCAGGCGTCCGCGCCGGGCGCGTTCCGGGTGTGGTTACAGGCGGGACAGTACATCGCTTCCGAGTTTCGAGTTCGGAGTTCCGGTCCCAGGGGTTCCACGCACGGGGATCGCGGCGAGCAAACCGGAGGCCGCCGGCACGGGTACCGAACTCGGAACTCGAAACCCTGAACTCGGAACCCGGCTACTCGACGGTCCACACGTCCTCGGCCTTGAATAGATCCTCGACCTTCCCCTTCCCCTTCTTGGCCGCGGCGTCGGTGATGCGGGTGGCGAGCTGCTCCTCGTAGGTCGGCTTGCGGATGGTGCGGAACACCCCCACCGGCTCGGGGAACGGGTTCACCGCGGCCGGACTCTCGTCGTGGGCGAATCGGCTGAGCAGGTAGGCCAGCGTCGGATCCTCGGCGACCTCGTCGTGGGTCAGCACGTCGTCGAGCCCGCAGTCCTTCCCCACGGTCACGACCTCGGGCTTCAGGCCGTTCAGGCGGACGCCCTTGCTCCGGTCCTTCCCGAACAGCATCGGCTTGCCGTGTTCGAGGTACAGGATGTTGTCCGCCTTCACGCTCTTCTCGGTGGCGTACTCGAAGACGCCGTCGTTGAAGATCTTGCAGTTCTGGTAGATCTCGATGAAGGCCGACCCCTTGTGCGCGGCGGCGCGCTGGAAGGTGGCGACCATGTGCTGCACGTCGATGTCGATGGTCCGGGCGACGAACGTGGCCTCGGCGGCCAGGGCCAGCGACAGCGGCCGGACCGGCGTCTCGAACGACCCGCCGGGGCTGGTCTTGCTGCTCGTCCCGATCCGGCTGGCGGGCGAGTACTGGCCCTTGGTGAGGCCGTAGATCTCGTTGTTGAACAGCAGCACCTTGATGTCCACGTTGCGGCGGAGGGCGTGGACGAGGTGGTTGCCGCCGATCGACAGGCCGTCGCCGTCGCCGGTGACGACCCAGACCTGGAGGTCGGGGTTGGCCAGCCGGAGGCCGGTGGCGAAGGTGGGCGCCCGGCCGTGGATGGTGTGGAACCCGTAGGTGTTCATGTAGTACGGGAACCGGCTGGAGCAGCCGATCCCCGACACGAACGCCATCTTCTCGCGGGGGACGCCGACGCTGGTGAGCGCCTTCTTCATCTGGGCCAGGATGCTGTAGTCCCCGCAGCCGGGGCACCAGCGGACCTCCTGGTCGGTGGTCAGTTCCTTCGTCGTCAGGGTTGGGAGCGGTGAGGCGGAGGCGGCCATTATTTTTGCTCGGGTATGTCGGGGGGGTCGGGTGTGCGTATCGGGGATCGGGTATATCGGGTGTCGGGACCGGGTATGCCGGGGATCGGGTATGCCGGGGATCGGGGATCGGGGATGCCGGGTATCGGAGGTCGGGTGTGTCGGGGATCGGGGATCGGGGATCGGGGATCGGGGATGATCCGCGAGCCTTTCGGACTCGATACCCGCCACACCCGATCCCCGGCATCCCCGATCCCCGACACACCCGACACCCGTCAACTGAGCGCCTTCTCGATCGCCGCCTCGATCTCCGAGACGAGGAACGGGCGGCCCTGAATCTTGTTCAACCCCTCGGCCGGGGCCAGGTACTTGGCCCGCAGCAGGAACGACAGCTGGCCGGCGTTCAGCTCGGGCACCAGCACCTTCTTGTACCGCTTCAGCACCTCGGCGGTGTTCTTCGGCATCGGGTTCAGGTAGCGGAAGTGGACCTGCGCCACCTTCAGCCCGCGCTTGCGGCACCGCTCCACGGCCGTGGTGATGCTCCCGTAGGTGCCGCCCCAGCCGGCCACGAGCAGGTCGGCGTCGGCGTCGCCGGTCACGGGGAGGTCGGGGGTGGTGAGGGCGATGTTCTCGATCTTCTTCGCCCGGGTGTGGGTCATGTGCTCGTGGTTGCCGGGCTCGTAGTTGATGTTCCCGGTCACGTCCTGCTTCTCGATGCCGCCGATCCGGTGCTCCAGCCCCGGGGTGCCGGGGACGGCCCACGGCCGGGCCAGGAGCTCGTCCCGCTTGTACGGCAGGAACTTCCCGGCCCCGCCGCCCTCGCCCTCGGCGCCGGACTCGTGGCCGGGGCCGGCCCAGCCGTCGCTGTTCGGGCCGGTCGGGTGGGTGACGGTGATCTTCGGCAGGTCGGCGATGGCGGGGATTTTCCAGGGCTCGGAGCCGTTGGCGAGGTAGCCGTCCGAGAGGAGGAAGACCGGGCACATGAACCGGGTGGCGATGCGGACGGCCTCGAAGGCCATGTCGAAGCAGTCGCTCGGGCTCTGCGGGGCCAGGATCGCCGCCGGGCACTCGCCGTTGCGGCCGTACATGGCCTGGAGCAGGTCGGCCTGCTCGGTCTTGGTGGGGAGCCCGGTGCTGGGGCCGCCGCGCTGCACGTCCACGATCACGAGCGGGAGCTCCGTCATCACCGCCAGCCCGATGGCCTCGCTCTTGAGGCACACGCCGGGGCCGCTGGTGCCGGTCACGCCCACCGCCCCGCCGTAGCTCGCGCCGATGGCCACGCCCGCGGCGGCGATTTCGTCCTCGGCCTGGAACGTCTTCACGCCGTAGCGGCGCATCTCGGCCAGCCCCTCCAGCACCGACGACGCCGGGGTGATCGGGTAGCTGGCGTAGACGAGCTGCTTCTCGGCCAGTTGGGTGGCGGCGACGAGGCCGAGGACGATGGCCTCGTTGCCGGTGATCTTCCGGTAGGTGCCGGGGGCGATCTTGGCCTTGGCCACCTTGTACTGGACCGGCATCACCTCGACGGTGTCGCCGTAGTTGTACCCGGCCTTCAGGGCGCGGGTGTTGGCCTCGACGTACTGGGGGTTCTTGGCGAACTTCTCGCGGATCCACTTGAGGGTGGTTTCGAGGCTCCGCTCGTACATCCAGTACACGAGCCCGAGGGCGAAGAAGTTCTTACAGCGGTCGGCCTCGCGGGGGCTGAGCTTGCACTCGGCCACCGCCTCGCGGGTCATCTTGGTGACCGGCACGCGGACCACCTTGTAGCCCTTGAGGCTGCCGTCCTCCAGCGGGCTGACCTTGTACTTGGCCTTGGCCAGGTCCGACGTGTCGAACCCCTCCGAGTTGACGACCAGGATGCCGCCCGGCTGGAGGTCGCGGAGGTTGGTCTTGAGCGCCGCGGCGTTCATCACGACGAGGGCGTCGAGGGCGTCGCCGGGGGTGTGGATCTCGGAGGCGGCGAAGTGGACCTGGAACCCGGACACCCCGGCGAGCGTGCCGGCCGGCGCGCGGATCTCGGCGGGGAAGTCGGGGAAGGTGGCGATGTCGTTGCCGGCGAGGGCGGAGGTGTTGGTGAACTGCGTGCCCGCGAGCTGCATCCCGTCGCCCGAGTCGCCGGCGAACCGGATCGTGACGGACTGGACTTCCTCGACCCGCTTGTGGTGCCCGTTGGTCCCGTTGGCGTGTGGGGGGGCGGCGGTCGGTGCTGCCGACCCGTTCTCGGAAATCATGAACTCGGCCTCGGACGAATGGAGGGAGAGCGCCGCGGGAAACGCATGGCAGGGGATTTCCTGGCTACCGATTCTTTATATCGGACGCGCCGGCCGAAAAGGGAGGGGATTTGGGGGCGAACTTCGGCCGCCGCGGCGAAACGGCGGCGAGTCACCCGCCGCGGCGAAACGGCGGCGGCGGGGTGATCCGGTCGGTGCCGGTGGTGACGTAAAACTCGGTCCGCCCGACGAGCAGGTCCACCCGGTTCAGGAAGCCGAGTCGGCCGAGGACGCACCGGGGGGGCGGCCCGGAGTTCCCCCGGCCGGCGGGCGTGCCGACGCTCTCGGCGACCCCCGCGGGCGGGACGGGGGCCGTGCGGCGCCCGGGCGGACCGCCCAGCGGGGGTGCCCCCGCCGGGGGCCGGGGCTTGGGCCGGTAGAAGAAGCAGGGGATGTTGAACGTCACCTCCCCGAGGGTGGCGGTCACGGTCCCGCGGAGGCCGTCGAGCCGCCCGGTCATGGTGCGCGGCCGGTCGTGGTCCCCGGCCAGCCGACGCTCCCCCGACAGCCGGACCAGCTCCGCGAATGCCAGCGGGATGAGCGTGATTGCCGCCCCGGTGTCGACGACGAACGGGACGGGCACCCTGCCCCGGTCGGTCGTCAGGACGAGCCGGAGTTCGGGTCGCGGGGCGTCGTACTCGAACGCCCGCCGCGGGGTGAGCGGGAAGTGGTAGGCGGGCATGGTTCGGAAACAGGGCCGACGGGTCGGGGCCGGGGGACACGTTCGGGCAACGTATCCGACGAACCCGACCGCGGCAACAGCGGTCGGGCCGCGGTTTGACCCTGGGTCAGTCCGCGCCCGGCTGCCGGCGCGGGGGGAGGCTGGCGAGGTGGGCGGCGAGCGGGTCGGGGAACAGGAAGACCAGCCGCTCGAACTCGGGCTTGGTGAGCTCGTCGAGGACGGGGCCGAGCTCGTGGGCCGGGCCGGACGCGACGACCATCAGCCCGGTCGGCGTCTCCTCGGCGGCGACCACGAACCCGCCGTAGTAGTAGCTCAGCTTGTACTCCCGCTCCCAGCACGGCCGGTCGGCCTTGGGCGGGGCCAGCCAGTCCACCATGTCGCGGACGAAGTCCGGGGTGGCGAGCCGGTCGAAGTTGGTCGCGGTCTGCATGGGCCCGTCCTTGGGCTCGCCCGGGCGGCGTGGGCCGCTGCGGCCCCCTACGGTACCCTCGTCGGTTGTGGTGTCAAGCCGAGCCACCCGCCGCTCCAGAACGCGCATGGGCATTGCTCCGTCCTCGGGCCGATCCCGCAGCCGGTCCGTTCGGCTGAGGGATAGTGGTGCAAGGTACGGGCCGGCCCGAGCGGAGTAAATGGGGTAACGCCAATATTCCTGCGTAGGTTCTCGAACCGTAGCACACGTTCCCGTGCGGTGCCCGGCCCTTCCCCCGCAGCGCTGCGGATACGCGCGCCGACTGCCGGCCCGACCGGCCGTCAACGGGTCGGGTTACCGCTGGTGGGGGCGTGTGAGGCGGTGCCCCCGCCCGCTCCCAGGTGGCCGACGCGGTGGGGCTCAGCCGTAAACTACCGGTATGCCGATCCTGCTGGTTCTGTTTGTGACCGCCGCCTGCCTGCCGGTGCCCTGGCCGGCCCCGCCGCTCGGGCTCGGGGCGGCCGGGGCGGCGGGGCTCACCGCCGCGCTCGTCGGTGCGTCCCTGAGCGCCGCCGCGGGGCTGCGGGCGTGGGTCGTCCGGGCGCTCCGCCGCGATCCGGGCCGGCGGGCGGAGGTCGCCCGCGTCTACGGCCGGCTGCGGCGGGCGTTCGGGCTCGTCAACCTCGCGCTCGCGGCCGGCGCGGTCGCCGGGCTCGGCTGGGGCTGGGCCGTGCAGAACACGCTCACGGTGCCGCGCGACGGGTTCGACGTGCTGGCGCCGTTCGCCGAACTGGCGGTGCCGCTGCCGTACTTCGCGGTGCTGGTCGGCGGGTGGGTGTGCTACTACGACGCCGAGCGGGCCTTGCACGCCTCGGCCGGCGGGCGGGAGTTCCGTACCCGGGCCGGGTACGTGTCGGGCCACGCCCGGCTGCTCGGGCTCATGATCGGGCTCCCGGTCGGGCTGTTCGCCGGGCAGCAGTCGCTGGCGCGGTTCGCCCCCGGCCTGGCCGGGACGGACGCCTTCCGCGTCGCCTCGCTGGCGGTGCTGCCGGCGCTGGTGCTGCTCACCCCGCTGCTGGCGAAGCCGCTCCTCGGCCTCCGCAGCCTCCCGTCCGGGCCGACCCGCGACCGGCTGGAGGCGCTCGCCCGCCGGCTCCGCTTCCGGTACGCCGACCTCCTCGTCTGGCCGACCCACGGCACGGCGGTGAACGCCTTCATCGCCGGGCTGGTCCCGCAGGCGCGGTACGTGGTGTTCACCGACCGCGTCCTCGACGAGTTCCCGGCCGACGAGGTGGACGCGATCTTCGGCCACGAGGTCGGCCACCAGCGGCACGGCCACCTGTGGCTGTACGCGGCGTTCATCCTGCTGAGCGTGACGGTGCTCACGGCCCTGGCGCTGTGGGCGGCCCGCTGGCTCGACCCCGGGGACGACCCGCCGTGGTGGCTGGCCCTGCCGCCGGTGGGGCTGGCGGCCGGGTACATCTTCCTGGTGTTCGGGTTCCTGTCCCGCCGGTGCGAGCGGCAGGCCGACGTGTTCGGCTGCCGGGCCGTGTCGTGCGGGAACCCGGCCTGCGCCGGACACGTTGCCGACACCGACTTCCCGGCCGGCGGGGCGGGGTTGTGCCCGACCGGTGTCCGCACATTCGTGCGCGCCCTGGAACGGGTGGACCTGCTCGCCGGCCCGGACGACGATGACCCGCGCCGGCCGACGGCCCGGGTGCTGCGGGGCGTCCTGGGCTGGCTGCGGGCGTGGCAGCACGGCCCCGTCCGCCGGCGGGTCGGCTTCCTCCTGAGCCTGATCGACGACCCCGCCCGCGAGCCCCGGTTCCAGCGGCGGGTGTTCGCCGTCCGCGTCGCCCTGTTTGCCGCCCTCCTGACGGCCCTGGCCGCCCTCGGCAGCGCCGTCGGCTGGCGGACGCTGTTCGACGCCATGTAATCGGGGGAATGCCGAGCTATCGTCGTCCCCCCGACATCTCGCTCCCACCGAGGCCCAGCCCGCCCGCCACGTCGGCCGGCAGCACGTAGCGGTTCAGGAAGAAGCGGACGGCCTCGTCCCGCAGGAGTGCCCCGGCGTTCACCCGCACCACCGGGTTCCCGGTCGTCCCGGTGATCGTGAGCCGGATGGTCCGGTTCGAGAGGAAGTCGGACACGTCCTTGAGGAGGCCGATCGGCACCGGGCCGATCGTCGGGAGCCGCACCCCCAGGAGTGCTAACCCGCGCACGTCCGGCCCCACCCGGCCGGTGTGCGCCACCACGTCCAGGTCGAGCCGGCCGCTCGCCAGGGTGATGCTCCCGTCGGCGAACACCTGCGCGGTCGGGTTGGCCAGGGCCAGCCGTTGGACTCGGAACACGCCCCCGGCCAGCGTCGCCCGCACGTCCCCGCTCTGGAACGCCCGGCTCGCCCCGATCGGATTCAGGTACGGCACCGCCTGCCGCAGGAGCGGGATCTCCCGCACCGAGGCGCCGTTCAGCACCGCCACGAGGTTCCCGGTCAGGTCGTTGACCGAACGCACGTTCTGGCCGGCCAGGTCGAGCCGCCCGGTCACCCGGCCGGTGCCGACGAAGGCGTTCTCCCCGAGCGACGGGGCCAGCGCCCGGATGGGCACGTCGATCAGCCGGAGCTGCCCGCCGACCCGCACCCCGGCCCCGACGCCCCAGTCCACGGACAGGAGCCCGGTCGTCCGCCCCGCCCCGGCGTGGGCGGTGGCGTCGTGGACGGTCAGCCGGCCGACCCCGGCCCTGCCCGACACCTCGAACGGCACCCGCACTTCGGCCAGGTCGGCCCCGCCCACGCTCCCTCGGGCCAGGGTGACCGTTCCGGTGGCCCGGGGCGCCCGGCCGAAGTTCCCACGGACCACCAGGGACAGGTCGCCGGTCACCGTGCCCGCGAGTTCGGGGATGGGGGCCAGGAGCCGGCCGGCGTCGGCCCGGTCGAGGGTGAGGGTGACGAAGTTCCGCTCCGGCTCGTCGAGCTTCAGTCTGGCCCGGCCGCGGAGTATACCCCCGGCCAGGCTCCCGCCCAGGTCGCGGAGTTCGAGGAACCCGTCGTGCAGGAGCAGCACGCCGGCGATCTCGTCGGCCGTGGCCTCCCGCCCCCAGCGGAGGCCGCGGACGATCACCCGGCCGGCCCCGGCGGACAGGTCGTTTTCGAAGTCGAACGTCAAGTCCACCCGGCCGGAGAGCGGGCGGAGGGAGTCGGTCCGGAACGCCCTGGCGAGCTGGGACAGGTCCAGGTTGTTGAACCGCACGGTGCCGCGCGGAGCCTTCGGGGCGTCCTTCGCGGGCGGAGCCTGCTTCGCGCCGGGGTAGCGCCCCTTCACCTCGAACGTGCCGCCGAGGGTGTGCCCCTCCAGCGAGTACTCGACCGCCCCGCCGCGGACCGCCGCCTTCCCCGCCAGCCGTTCGGCCGGGAAGCCCTGGACCGTGAGCTTCGGGGCGGTCAGGTCCACGTCGAGGTTGCCGATCCGGCTGCCGTCCTTGGCGGGCGGGATGGTGCCGGCCACGTTGCCGGTCACCGCGCCGGTGACGCGGACCGGGAAGTCGGGGACGAACGACCGGGCGGCGGCCGCGTCCAGTTCCTTGAACCCGACCGCGAACGACCCGGCGCGGTCGGGCTTGAGCGGGTAGTCGAGCCGGCCGTCCACCGTGCCGCCGAACACCCGCGCCGTCAGCTGAGTCACCCGCAGGCGGTCGGGGTCGAGCTGCCAGCGCACGTCCAGGTGGTTCGCCGGGGTCTTGTTCAGGGTCAGGTCGGACGCCGTGACGTGGCCGGCCGCGCTCAGGGCGAGCGGCGACAGGGTGCCGGTCAGCCGGGCCTCGGCGTTGAGTGCCCCTTCGACCGGCACGGGCAGTTCGGCCTCGGGCACGAGCTTGCGGAGGTCGGTCACGCTCGCCCCGGTTGCTTTCACGGTGGCGTCGAACTTGAACTCCCCCGTCAGCCCGAGGGTGCCGGCCGCGGTGACCGGGATGCCCTCGATGGTGGCGGCCGTGTCGCTCAGTGAGACGACCCCCTTCGCCACCGCCGCGGAGAAGGACACCGCCTTCGCGGTCCGGCCGGCGACGGCGAGTTCGTCGCTGGTAAGCTTCGCCGAGGCGGCCCAGGTGGTCGGGTCGGAGATCTTGTCGAACGGCGCCCGGAACTCGGCCCGGCCGGTGACGGTGCCGCCCCCCGAGACGCCGAGGTCGGGCACGGCGGCGAGGACGGGGCCGACCGGCAGGCGGGTAAGGGTGAGGGCGGCGGACGTCTCGCCGGGCGGGTCGATCGCCGCCCGGGCGGTGCCGCGGAACTCGCCGGGCGCGGCATCCGCCTTCCCAGGCTGCGGCACCAGACCGCGGAGTTCGGTCAGCGCGAGGACGCCGTTCTGGTAGTTCAGCTCCGCGGCGGCGCGGACGGTCAGCCCCTCGAAGCGCAGTTCCGGCGACGTGAGGGTACCGACGAGCTTGTACGAGGCGGCCGTGGTGGCCTGCCCGAGCGGCACGGTGAGCTTGGCCCGGAGCGTGACCTTGCCGTCGATCTTGTACGGGATCTTCAACTCCAGCTGTTGCACGAGTTGGGCGATGTCCACGTCGCGGAGCGACAGGGTGGCGTCGAGCGGCGTCTGGTCGGTGCGGGCGGGCGGGGGGTCTTGAAGGAGGAACAGGGCGAGGAGGGCTTTAGAACCAAGAAGCCCTGAGCGACCTAACCCCCCCGTCCCTCCCAGGGAAGGGGGGCCGGGGGGGTTAGGTTCCGCGGCCTTGCCCGCCGGCGGGGCGACGGTCGCCTCCCCGAGGTTGAAGTCGAGCCGCTTCCCGTCGCCGCCCAGGGTCACGCCGATGCGCCCCTTGCCGCCCAGGAAGTTCGGCAGGGCGATGTCGCCCGTGCCGCCGCCGAACGTCTCCACCTTGCCGTCGGCGTGGACGAGGAGCTTCAGCCGGGCGCTGCCGGTGAGGAAGCCGTCTTCCAGGCTCAGGCGGCCCGGCAGCTTGCCGCCGAGCGTCTTCAGCCCCCACTTCGCCGGCAGATCCTTCACCGCGAGGCGGTCCACGGACACCGCGATCGGGTCGGCCACAGACGGCTCGGGGCCGAAGTCGTACCGGCCGCCGAGGCGGACCGTGCCGCCGGCCAGCTTCGCCGTCGCCGCCGGCTCCCCGGCCGCCCCGCCCACCTCCACCTTCCCGTCGTGGACGCGGACCAGCCCGCGCACGTCCTGGAGCGTCACGTCCGCGGCCGGCAGGCCGACCGTCGCGCCGGCGCCGGCCTGGATCCGCACATCGTACCCGACCGCGTGGTCCGGTCCGGCGCCCACCGTCAGATGAACGACCGCCTTCCCCTGCCCCGCCGGCTGCACGTTGTCCCAGACCGCCGTCGGGATGTACGGGAGCGAGCGGAGCCGGTCGAGGGCGACGGGCGCATCGTCGGCCGCGACGTCGGCCCAGCCGGTTCCGCCCGCCCGGTCCGCCTCACCGGACAGCGCCCACTTCCCCCAGGCCGGGTCGTCCGCGGAGCCGGAGAGGACCACCTTCGACCCGTTCGGCTCGGCCCGCAGCGTGACGTTGGACACGCTGAACGCCGGGCGGCCCTCCTGGCGGACGGTCACCCGGGCGTCCTCCACCACGACTCGCGGGACCGGCGTGTCTCCGCCGACCTGGCTCTCGGGGAGGGTGGGGAGGGTGGTCAGTAACTTCCCGGACGCGTCCAGGCGCAGCGACACGGACACGCCGCGGAGGCGGACTTCCTGCGGCCGCACCCGGCCGGTCACGAGTTCGGCGAATGACACGTCGGCCGCGGCCGACTCGACCGCCAGCACCTCGGCGTCGGGCGAGTTCCCGAGGGCCGGGTCGAGGACGCGGAAGCGGATCGACGACGAGGCCGACCCGACGGACAGGTCGCCCACCTCCACGGGCAGCCCGATCGCGGCCCCGAGCCGCTCGGCGACCACCGCCCGGCCGCCGGCCGAGTGGAGGAACAGCCCCGCCCCGACCCGCAGGGCGATGCCCGCCAGCGCCACAACGCCGAGCCCGATGAGCACCCACCGCCCGACCCGCCGCACCCCGATCATCGTGTTCCCCTCCGGTGGACCGGACGCGGGCGTGCATCCGGCGTTCCAGGGCCGGGCGGAACCCGGCCGCGCGGGCGGGCGCAGCGGGTTGCCCCCCTGGAAGCGTCGTCCGCGGCACACTCGTTGCTGAAGTCACCTTCCGTTCAGGCCGCCGCGGCCGGCGGTTTCGCCCGCCCTGTCCCGTACATCCGGAGCCCTGTCCATGACCCGTCTCCTCACCGCCGCCGCGGCCGGCCTGCTGGCCCTGGGTTCGGCGGCCTGCAACAAGAGCCCCGAGGGCGGCACCCCGGGGACCAACCAGACCTTCACCATCACCACCGCCCCCGGCGACACCACGGTGAAGCACGGCGAGGACCGCAACATCACGCTGACGGTCCGCCGCGACAGCCAGTTCACCCAGCCGGTGACCCTGAAGGCCGAGAGCCAGAGCCCGAAGGTCGGCGCGAAGCTGAACAAGACCACCGTCGAGGCGGCGGACAAGGAGGTCACCCTGACGGTGTCCGTCGAGAAGGACGCCCCGAACGGCCCCCACGTCATCAAGGTGACCGGCACCCCGAAGCAGGGGCAGCCGACGAGCCTGGACGTGAAGGTCGACGTCCCGGCCCCTTGACCCCTGACCCGCCCCACTCTAACGGAGAACTCCGATGCTCCGCATGGCCCTGCTGTTCCTGATCATCGCGATGATCTCGGCCGTCCTTGGGTTCGGGCTGATCGCCGACTTCTCGTTCGACGCGGCCAAGATCCTGTTCTTCGTGTTCCTGGTTCTGGCCGTGGTGGCGTTCGTGAGCGACGCGTTCCGCGGCAGATCGATCGACCCCGTGTAGCGGGGTGAAAATTCGAAGCACGAAATTCGAAGCCCGGGGGCAGTCCGCCGGGCTTCGAGCTTCGTGCTTCGTGTCTGAACGTCGAATTTCGTACTTCGAGTTTCGTGCTTCCCCAGGCGGCACGACCGATGCAACCGGGCTGGGTCGTCCGGCTCCCCGCGACGGGGACGTCTCATACCACGGGGTGCGCCGGCGGCCCCACCTCCAGGAGAACTACCGTGACCCACACCACCGACCACCGGGCCGACCCGGTCCGCCTCGAAGACGTGGCCGGCGTCCGCAGCCGGGTGTGCTGGGGGGCACTGCTCGGCGGGGCGGTCGTCGCCGTCGCCACGGCCCTCGTGTTCACCTTCCTGTTCGCGGCCATCGGGATCAGCCTCCGGGACGCCGACGTGCGCGGGCAGACGATCGGCATCGCTGGGATCATCGCCGCCGTCGCCACTCTGGCCGCGTCCCTGTTCCTCGGCGGCTGGGTGACCAGCCAGCTGACGGCCGGGGAGACCCGCCAGGAGGCGGTGATCTACGGCGTGCTGACGTGGGCGACGGTGACCGCGTTCTCGCTGGTGATGGTCGGGATGGGGGTCCGGGCCGGGTACTTCGCCCTGGCGGGCGGGGCGCTCGTCGCCCAGAACAGCCCGGCCGTCCAGCAGCAGTCGTGGGAGGACTTGGCCCGGCAGGCGGGCGTGTCGCAGGCGAGCATCGACGCCGCGAGGGTCGGGCTGGACCCGAACCGCGCCCGGGCCGCGGCGGCCGACCCGGCCACCCGGGAGCGGGCCGAGAACGCCGCCGTGGCGACCTCGTGGGGTGCCCTGGTGGCCCTGGTGGTGTCGATCGGCGCGGCCGTCGGCGGCTCGGTGACCGGGGCCGGGCCGGCCTTCCGACTGTTCCCGTCCGGCGCGGCCCACCGGACCGAGATCATCGTGGCGCGGTAGCCCCGCGGTCGGGTAGTGAGGGCGGGCGGCGGGGTGGGAAGGCGTGTGCGTCCCACCCCGCCGCCCGCTTACCACTTCGCGGCCCGAGTCCCTTCACCCTCGTGCGAGGGCCACGTACTACTGACTCGTTAGGGGGACCACCCCGGCCGAACGCCCACGGCCCCGCGTCACCGACCGGGCGGGCGCACGTATGGACCGGGTCGTCAGCTGGCTCACCAACACCGAGGGGTTCGTCCCCCGCAAGGACTGCGGAGCCTGGGCCGACTGGCACGTCGCCCTGCACGTCACCTCCGACGTCTTCATCTGGCTGGCCTACCTGTCCATCCCGCTGATCCTGGTGCACTTCGCGCGGCGGCGGCGGGGGCTGCCGTTCGCCCGGCTGTTCGTGCTGTTCGCGGCCTTCATCCTGGCCTGCGGGACGACGCACGCCGTCGACGCGCTCATCTTCTACCGCCCGGTGTACTACCTGTCCGGGGTGGTGAAGGCGGTCACCGCGGCCGTGTCGTGGCTCACCGTGCTGTGCCTGATCCCGGCCGTCCCCCGGCTGCTCGACCTGACCGCGGCCGCCGCCCAGGCGGGCGAGGCCGAGTCGCCCGCCCCGGACCCCGCCCCCCGGTTCCGCGGCTACGCCGTGGCCCTGCTCGCCGCCGGCTTCGCGGTCCTCGCCCGCCAGCTGCTGACCCCCTTCCTGGAGGACAGCTACCCCTACATCGTCGCCTTCCTGGCCGTCATCTTCGTCGCCTGGGAGGCCGGGTTCGGCCCGACCGTCCTCTGCACCGTGGTCGTCGGCCTCGCCACCGACCTGATCCTCGTCCCGCCGCGCGGGGAACTGTTCACCGGCGGTCTGCCCGAGCGGGTCGGGCTCGGGCTGTTCCTGTTCAGCGGGGTCGGGGCGGGCGTGCTGGGGGAGTCGCAGCGGCAGGCGCGGGTGCGGGCCGAGCGGGCGCTCGCCGAGGCCCGCGACCGGCAGGTGGAACTCGACCGCCAGCGGGCGGTCCTCGACACGCTGTTCGACACCTCCCCGGCCGGCCTGGCCCTGTTCGACGGCGACCTCCGCTACGTCCGGGTGAACGCCGCCCTGGCCGCCCTCGACGGCCCCCCGCCCGCCGCCCACGTCGGGCGGACGGTCGCCGAGGCGGCCCCGGGGCTGGCCAACGCCATCGACCCCGTCCTCCGGCTGGTGGCGTACACCGGCAAGCCGGTCCTGAACCTGGAGGTCCGCACCGCCCCGGTGTCCGACCCGGGGCGCGAGCACATCTGTCTGATGAGCTACTACCCGGTCCCCGGGGCGCCCGGCGACCGGCCGGGGGTCGGGCTGGTGGTGACCGACATCACCGACCGCGAGGAGGCCCGCACCCAGGCCCGGGAGACGGCCGAACGGCTGGCCCTGTCGCTGGAGGCGGCCGGCCTCGGCGACTGGAACTGGGATCCGGCCACCGACGCGGTGACGCTCTCGCCCCGGGCGGCCGAGGTGCTCGGGCTGGACCCGGACGTGCCGGTCACCTGGGCGGCGACACGCGACCTCCTCCACCCGGCTGACCGGGGGCGGGTGAGGGCCGCCTTCGAGGCCGCGGTCGCCACCCACACCGACTACGACGTGGAGTACCGGGTCACCCGCCCCGCCGGGGGCGAGGCGTGGGTCGCCGCCCGCGGCCGGGCCACCTACGCCCCGGACGGCAGCCCCCGCGGCATGTACGGCGTGGCCGCCGACGTCACCGCCCGGCGGCGGGTCGAGGACGACCTGCGGCGGAGCGAGGAGCGCTACCGGGCGTTCATCACCCAGAGCTCCGAGGGGATCTGGCGGTTCGAGCTGGACGAGCCGGTCCCCGCCGACCTCCCGCCGGACGAGCAGGTGGCGGCGTTCTTCCGGCTCGGCTCCCTGGCCGAGTGCAACGACGCCTGCGCCCGCATGTACGGCTTCCAGTCGGCGATCGAGCTGATCGGCGCCCGGCTGGCCGACTTCCTCGACCCGGCCGACCCGCGGAACGTGGCCTACCTGACGGCCTTCGTCCGGAACGGCTACCGGCTGGCCGACGCGGAGTCCCGCGAGACCGACCGCTACGGAACCCCGCGCGTGTTCATCAACACGCTGGCGGGGGTGGTCGAGGGCGGGCGGGTGGTCCGGGCCTGGGGCACGCAGCGGGACGTGACCGACCGGACCCGGGCGGAGGAGGGGCTGCGGGCCAGCGAGGAGCGCTACCGGCTGGCGACCGAGGCCGTCCGCGGGCTGGTGTACGATGCCGACTACGCCGCCGACCGGGTCGAGCGCTCGGCCGGGATGTACGACCTGATCGGCGTCCGCCCGGAGGCCGCCGACCCGGCCGTCAGCTGGTGGGGCGGGCGGCTCCACCCGGACGACCTGGCCCGTACGACGGCCGAGGCCGCGCGGGCCTACGCGCGCGGCGTCCCGACCCTGGAAACCGAGTACCGGGTCCGCCACGCCGACGGCCGGTGGGTGTGGGTCGAGGACCGGGCGCGGGTGATGTACGGGGGCGACGGCAGGCCGCGGCGGGTGGTCGGGTGTCGGGTGGACGTCACCGCCTGGAAGGAGGCCGACCAGCGCATCCGGGAGAGCGAGGCGCGGTTCCGCACCCTGGCCGAGATGGTCCCCGTGGCCGTGTGGGTGTGCCGGCCGGACGGGCAGAACGAGTACATGAACGCCCGCTGGGAGGAGGCCACCGGGGCACCACCGGAGCGGAGCCTCGGCGCCGGATGGCTCAATCAGGTCCACCCGGACGACCGCCCCCACGCCGCCACCGCCTGGAACGCGGCCGTCGTCGACCCGGCGGTCGGCTACCGGATCGAGTACCGGCTCCAGGACCGCGCCGGCGGCTACCGCTGGTACCTCGCGGCCGGGCGCCCGCACCGGGACGACGCCGGCGCGGTCGTCCGCTGGTTCGGCACCTGCACCGACATCGACGACCGGAAGCGCCAGGCCGAGACGCTGGAACGGCTGGTGGCGGAGCGGACGAAGGAGTTGGTCCGGAGCAACCGGGAGCTGGAGGAGTTCGCCTACGTGGCGAGCCACGACCTCCAGGAGCCGCTGCGGAAGATCCAGGCCTACGGCAGCCGGCTCCGCGACAAGGCCCGCGACCGGCTCGACGACGAGAACCGCGACCGGCTCGACCGGGTGATGTCGTCGGCCGGGCGGATGAGCAAGCTGATCGACGACCTGCTCGCCTACAGCCGGGTGACCTCGCGGGCCAAGGCGTTCGCCGCCGTGGACCTCAACGCCGCGCTCGCGGACGTGCTGGAAGACCTGGCCGTGCGCGTCGAGCAGTCCGGCGCGGCCGTGACCACCGGCCCGATGCCGACGCTCCCGGCAGACGCGAGCCAGATGCGCCAGCTGTTCCAGAACCTCATCGGCAACGCGCTGAAGTTCCACCGCGAGGGCGTGCCGCCGGAGGTGTCGGTGACGGCCGCCCGGGCGGAGGCCGGCTGGGCAATCACGGTGGCGGACAACGGCATCGGCTTCGAGAACCGCCACGCCGGCCGGATCTTCCAGGTGTTCCAACGGCTGCACGGCCGCGACGAGTACGAGGGGACGGGCGTGGGGCTGGCGGTGTGCAAGAAGATCGTGGAGCGTCACGGCGGCACGATCACGGCAGCCGGCCGGCCGGGCGAAGGCGCGACGTTCGTGGTCACCCTTCCCGCGGGCGACCGGCCGGCGTGACCGTGTCGGCGCCCGGGCCGCCCCGCGGTTCTCGCCCGCGGGACGCCACAGGGGGCAGTTTCTCACTCGTGGGAATCGACGCAACTGCCCCGGAATCCATGTGTTATCCGCGCCGGTGGGGGCACGGTTGAGGGGTCGTGACAGTGGACCGTCATTCTCGGAGATTTCGGCGTTGCCGGGTGACGGTGGGGCCGTAAACTCCGCTTTGCTCGCGCCGCTCTCCGCCCGTCAGCCCGGCCGGAAAGGGAACCGATGGATCACCCGCCCCCCCCGCCGTCCTCCGCCGGCCCGGCCTACTCGCCGGCCGTCCGCGGGATCGCGGCCGCGTCCGTCGCCCTCGGGTACTTCAGCCTGATCGTCTTCTTCTGGAAGCCGTTCGGGATGCTGCTCGGGGCGGTCGGCCTCACCCTCGGCCTCGTCTCGCTCGCCATCGGCAACCGGGGCGGGCTGCGGGGCGAGAACGTGGCCCTGGCCGGGGTCGGCATCTGCTCGGTCAGCCTGTCGATCACCGGGGGGTTGTACTTCGGGGTCGGGTTCCTCACCTGGGGTTACACCTTCTGGTGACCCGCGGGGTTCGCTCGTAGGCCGACGCCCGCCGCCGCGGCGGGCCGCCACTCCGGAGGCCGTGGATGCCCCAGATCTTCCCGAAGGGCGTGAACCCGCTCACCCGGTTCCTCGTGCTGCTCCTGCCGATGGGGTTCGGGGGCACCGGGGTCGGGCTGGCCGCGTTCTACCGGTCGAGCTACGCCACCGGCCGGGAGGAGGTCGTCCCGCAGCCCGTGGCGTTCAGCCACGCCCACCACGTCGGCCAGCTGGGCATCCACTGCCTGTACTGCCACACGTCGGTGGAGGACTCCCACTTCGCCAACATCCCGCCCACGCAGACGTGCGTGAACTGCCACCAGCAGATGTGGCACGGGTCGGACATGCTGGCCCCGGTCCGCGACAGCTACCAGAAGGACAAGCCGATCGTCTGGAACCGGGTCCACAACGTCCCGCACTACGCCTACTTCAACCACTCGATCCACGTGGCCAAGGGCGTCGGCTGCCAGTCGTGCCACGGCCACATCGACCAGATGAACCTGACGTTCCAGAGCAGCACGCTGCTGATGGAGTGGTGCATCAACTGCCACCGCAACCCGCACGAGCAGCTCCGGCCGACGTCCGAGGTCTACAGCATGACGTGGGCGCCGGGCAGGCTGGTCAACGGCAAGCCGCAGGTGTGGGTGCGGGAGGATCTGCCCAACTGGGGCAAGAACCCGGACGGCACCGACACGAAGGCCGTCGCGGACCTGCTCGGCAAGGAGCGGCCCACGACGCAGGGCGAGCTCGGCCGCCAGCTCCGCGAGCTGTACGACATCCGCGACGGCGTGACCATGACCAGCTGCTCGATGTGCCACCGGTAGACGGGGAAAACTCGACATTCGAAATCCCAAATTCGAAGACCGACGGGATCGTGGTTTCGAATTTCGAGTTTCGAATTTGGGTTCTTCGAATTTCGGGCTTTCCGCAGAGGTAGCGATGCCCCCCGAAGCGAACGACGCCAACGCCGCCCCCACCCCGCCGCAGCTCTGGCGCGGGCTGGAGGAGTACATGGACAGCCCGGCGTTCCGGGAGGCGATGGCCGACGAGTTCCCGGAAGACGCCGCCGAGTGGGCCGACCCGGTCTCCCGCCGGAACTTCATGACCATTATGGGTGCGGGCCTCGCCCTCGCCGGAGCCGCCGGCTGCACCCCCCGGCCGGCGTCGATGCGGAAGATCGTGCCGTACACGCGCATGCCGGAGCAGATGATCCCCGGGGTGCCGCTGTTCTTCGCCTCGGCCGCGCCGCTGGCCGGGTACGCCACCGGCGTGCTGGTCCGCAGCCACGAGGGGCGGCCGGTCAAGATCGAGGGGAACCCCGACCACCCCAGCAGCCTCGGCGGCACGTCCGCCACCGACCAGGCCAGTGTCCTCGACCTGTACGACCCGGACCGCTCCCAGTCGCCGACCCGCTTCGGCGCCACCGTCTCGCTGGAGGAGGCGGTCCGCAACGTCCGCGCCCAGCTGTTCGACCCGGCCGGTCAGCCGAAGGAGGGGGTCCGCCTCCGCGTCCTGACCGGGGCCGTGACCTCGCCCACCCTCGCCGGCCGCGTCGGGGCGCTGCTGGGGCAGTTCCCGCAGGCCCGTTGGGTTCAGTACGAGCCGTGCGGGCTCGACAGCGCCCGCGAGGGCGCCCGCCGGGCGTTCGGCCGCGAGTTGAGCGTCCACTACGACTTCGCCAAGGCGGACGTGATCCTGGCCCTCGACGCCGACTTCCTCGGCGACGGCCCCGGCCACGTCCGCTACAGCAAGGACTTCGCCAGCCGACGCCGTGTCCGCACCAACATCCCGGCGGGCGGGCAGAACGACTACGTCTCGCCGGACAACATGAGCCGGTTGTACGCCGTCGAGTGCATGCCCAGCCAGGCCGGCTCGGCCGCCGACCACCGGCTGCCGCTCCTCTCCGGGCAGGTCGAGGCGTTCGCCCGGGCCGTCGCCGCCAAGCTCGGCGTCTCCGGCGTCCCGGCCGCCGGCACGCTGCCCGAGGCCGCCCAGAAGTGGATCGACCCGCTCGCCAAGGATCTGCTGGCGAAGAAGGGGAAGGGCGTCGTCGTCGCCGGCGACGACCAGCCGGCGGCGGTCCACGCCCTGGCCCACGCGATCAACAGCTTCCTCGGCAACATCGGCCAGACGGTCCACGTCACCGCCCCGGTCGAGGCCCGGCCGGACGGGAAGATGAGCGACCTCGCCACGCTCGTCCGCGAGATGGCGGCCAAGACGGTCGACGTGCTTCTCGTCCTCGGCGGCACCAACCCGGTGTACACCGCCCCGGCCGACCTCGACTTCGCCGGCGCCGTCAAGAACGTGCCGTTCCGGTTCCACCTGGGGTCGCACCAGGACGAGACCGCCGGCGTGTGCGAGTGGCACATCAACGAGGCCCACTACCTTGAGGCGTGGGGCGACGGCCGCGGCCACGACGGCACGGTGGCCCTCCAGCAGCCGCTCATCGCCCCGCTGTACAACGGCCGGTCCGCGGCCGAGGTGCTGGCGCTGGTGACGCAGGCTCCGAACTCCGAGGGGTACGACCTCGTCCGGGCCTACTGGCAGAAGCGGTACGCCGACGAGAAGCGGCCCGGGGTGTTCGAGCCGGCCTGGCAGGAGGCGGTGCGGATGGGCGTGGTGCCGAACACCGCCGCCGCGAAGCAGGAGAAGCTCGCCCTGGCCGGCAACTGGGCCGAGGGCGCCAGCCCGGCCTACCCGACCATCCCGGCCGGCGAGTACGAGATCAACTTCCGCGCCGACCCCAACCTGTTCGACGGCCGGTTTGCCAACAACGGCTGGCTCCAGGAACTGCCCAAGCCGGTCACCAAGATCTGCTGGGACAACGCCGCCTACGTCAGCCCGAAGACGGCCCGGGAGCTGAACGTCGAGAAGGACTTCCGCTGGACCGGCGGCGAGCGCGGGCGGACCGAGGTGAGCGTCCTCACGCTCACCTACCAGGGCCGCTCGATCAAGCTGCCGGTGTGGATCCTCCCCGGGCACGCCGACGGGGCCGTGACCGTTCACCTCGGCCTCGGCCGCGAGCGAGCCGGCCGGGTCGGGAACGCCGAGGGCGAGCCGAACGCCGAGGGGAAGCTGACCCGCGGGTCGAACGCCTACCTCCTCCGCACGGCCGCGGCCCCGGGCTTCGGCCCCGGGCTCAAGCTGGCCCGGCAGAGCGAGACCTACTTCCTCGCCTGCATCCAGGCCAACTGGGTGATGACCCAGGTGGACCCGCTCAACGGCGCGGTCATCGACCGCGCCCCGGTCCGCCGCGGCACGCTCGAGGACTACAAGAAGAACCCCTGGTTCGGGAAGATCACCCCGACCGCGGCCGGTGAGACGGACCTCATCAGCAGGAACATCCCGGGTCAGCAGACCACGAGCCCCGACCCGGACTCCGGCGCCATGGGCCGCCGCGGCACCCAGTACGGGCCGGGCCACGACCACAAGCACGAGCACAAGAGCGGCGACAAGCACGAGGGCCACGAGCACCACGACGACCGGCTCGTGCCGCTGACGATGTACAACCCCAACGACCGCCTCTACCCCGAGGGCTCCCGCGGCCCCACCCGGCGGTGGGGCATGGCCATCGACCTGAGCGCCTGCACCGGCTGCAACTCGTGCATGGTGGCCTGCCAGAGCGAGAACAACATCCCCACCGTCGGCAAGGACCAGATCACCCGCGGCCGCGACATGTACTGGCTCCGCATCGACCGGTACTACGAGGGCACCCCGAACGAGCCGGACGCCACCCGCACCTACTTCCAGCCGGTGCCGTGCCAGCAGTGCGAGAAGGCGCCGTGCGAGATCGTCTGCCCGGTGGCGGCCACCGCCCACTCGGTCGACGGGCTCAACGACATGGTGTACAACCGCTGCGTCGGCACCCGGTACTGCTCGAACAACTGCCCGTACAAGGTGCGGCGGTTCAACTTCCTCACCTTCCAGGACTGGTTCACCGACAGCATCAAGCTCGGCCGCAACCCGGACGTGTCGGTCCGCAGCCGGGGGGTGATGGAGAAGTGCACCTACTGCGTGCAGCGCATCCGCTACGCCGAGATCGTCGCCGAGCGGGAGCACCGCCCGATCCGCGACGGCGAGGTGCGGTCGGCCTGCCAGTCGGCCTGCCCGTCCGGGGCGATCGTGTTCGGCGACCTGGGCGACCCGGCCAGCCTGGTCGGGAAGTGGAAGGCCGAGCCGGCCAACTACGGCCTGCTCGCCGAGCTGAACACCATGCCGCGGACCAGTTACTTGGCGACCGTGCGGAACCCGAACCCGGAAATGTCCGGGAAAGGATGAGTGGCGGGCGGTGAGTGATGAGCCCCGGACCCGGGGTCACCATTCATCATTCATCATTCATCATTCATCCTTGTTAGGAGAGGGTGACACGTGGCAGCGACAGCGACCGAGTACGCCCGGCCGGGGAACGACCTTCCCCTCGAGCCCGAGATGCACCCGCTCGTGCAGAACAAGCACGACCTGGTGTCGGTCGGGAATGCGATCGGGAACGTCGTCCTCGACGGCAAGCACCCGCGGGGGTGGTGGATCGGCTTCCTGGCCGGCTTCGCCATGCTCCAGATCCTGGCGGTCGCGGTCTGCTGGCTCTTCTACAAGGGCGTCGGCATCTGGGGCATCAACGTCCCGGTGGCCTGGGGCTTCGCGATCATCAACTTCGTGTGGTGGATCGGCATCGGCCACGCCGGCACGCTGATCTCCGCGATCCTGCTGCTCCTCCACCAGAAGTGGCGGACCTCGATCAACCGGTTCAGCGAGGCGATGACCATCTTCGCGGTCATGTGCGCGGGCATCTTCCCGCTCATCCACATGGGCCGCCCGTGGTTCTTCTACTGGCTGTACCCGTTCCCCAACATCGCCGGCATGTACCCGCAGTTCCGGTCGCCGCTGACCTGGGACGTGTTCGCGGTCACCACCTACTTCACCATCTCGCTGGTGTTCTGGTACATCGGGCTCATCCCCGACCTGGCGGCCCTCCGCGACCAGGCCCAGAAGCGCTGGCAGCGGGTCGTGTACGGCCTGCTCGCCCTCGGCTGGCGCGGGTCGGCGATCCACTGGCGGCGCTACGAGAAGGTGTACCTGCTCCTGGGCGGCCTCAGCACCCCCCTCGTGCTGTCGGTGCACACGGTGGTGTCCTTCGACTTCGCCGTGTCGATCGTGCCCCTGTGGCACGCCACCATCTTCCCGCCGTTCTTCGTCGCCGGGGCCATCTACTCCGGCTTCGCCATGGTGGTGGCCCTCGCCATCCCCGTCCGGAAGTGGTACCGCCTGGAAGATTTCTTCACCGACCACCACCTGGACGTGTGCGCCAAGGTGATGCTCGCCACCGGGTTCCTGGTCACATACGGGTACTTCAGCGAGATCTGGATGGCGTGGTACGGCCACAGCCTCTACGAGTGGGGCACCACCATCGAGCGGGTGTTCGGCCCCTACGGGTGGTCGTACTGGGCGCTGATCTTCTTCAACTGCGTCTTCCCGCTCACCGTCCTGTGGTCCCGGAAGGTCCGCCGGAGCGAGTTCTGGCTGGAGATGGTCTGCGTCTCGGTCCTGATCGGGATGTGGTTCGAGCGGTACGTGATCGTCATCACGCTCACCCGCGACCAGGTGCCGAGCAGCTGGGGCCGGTACTCCCCGACCATCTGGGACTACGCCACCATGGTCGGCTCGCTCGGGCTGTTCTTCTTCTTGTTCTTCCTGTTCATCCGCTACCTGCCGATGATCTCGATCACCGAGATGCGGGAACTCCTCCCGAAGAAGCAGGGCGGCGGCGGCGGGCACTCGATCATGGAGAACGCGCCGTGAGTACCACCACCGCTCCCGCGACGACCCCCCACGGGGCCGCGCACGGCCACGGCGACGACCCGGACGCGCCGAAGACCTACGCGCTGCTGGCCGAGTACGGGACGGCCGACGACCTGGTCGTCGCCACCCGCAAGGCCGCGGCCGCCGGCTACACGCTGATGGACACCCACACCCCGTACCCCGTCGGGGAGACGGCCGACGCCCTCGGCTACCCGAAGTCGGAGATGGGGGCGGTGATGTTCATCGGCGGCATCACCGGAGCCTGCGCCGGGTTCCTGATGCAGTACTGGAACAACGCCTACGGGTACTCGCTGAACGTCGGCGGCCGCCCGTACTTCAGCTGGCCGTCCTTCGTCCCGGTCACGTTCGAGATGATGGTCCTCACGGCCGGCCTCAGCGGCCTGTTCGGGCTGATGGCGCTGTGCGGCCTGCCGCGGCTCCACCACCCGCTGTTCAACAGCGCGAACTTCGACCGGGCCACCCGGGACCGGTTCTTCCTGAGCGTCGAGGCCGCCGACCCGAAGTTCAACCTGGAAGAGACCCGCGCGTTCCTCACCACCCTGAACCCGCTGTCGGTCGAGGAGGTGATGGAATGACCCGCGCCATCCGCTACCTGCGGGCGCTCGCGTCCGGCGAGGCTCTGCCCCGCGCGGCCGTGGTCGCGCTCGCCGCCGCCGTGTGCGGGCTGAACACCGGCTGCAAGCAGGACATGGGCGACCAGCCGTACTACAAGCCCTACGAGCCGACCGACTTCTTCGAGGACGGCCGGTCCAACCGGCCCCTGGAGCGCGGCGTCGTCCACCGCGGCCAGTACCTCGACTCCGACCCGCTCGTCACCGGCCTGACCCCCGAGGAGTGGGTCCGGTTCTGGAGCCGCGGCGAGAAGAAGGTCGACCCGGCCGCCCCGACCCCGCCCGAGGACCGCGAGACGAGCTACGGCGCCCCGCGGTTCGACCCGCGGCCCGGCCAGCCCCACTCCGGCCCGGCCGTGTTCGTCACCGAGTTCCCGTTCGAGATCACCGCCCGCGACCTGGCGATCGGCGCCCAGCGGTACACGGCCTACTGCGCCATGTGCCACGGCCCGCTCGGCAACGGGAAGGGGAAGATCTGGGAGCGCGGCTACCTGCGGCCGACCTCGTTCCACACCGAGCCGGCCGAGGCCAACGAGCCGCCGGACTACGGCCAGATCAACCTCGGGTTCTCCCGCGGCTACTGGAAGTGGGACGTCCGCATCCCGATGCGGGACGTGCCGGTCGGGTACTACTTCGAAGTCATCACCAAGGGGTATGGGGGGATGGGCAGCTACGCCGCCCAGATCCGGCCCGACGACCGGTGGCGGATCATCGCCTACGTCCGGACGCTCCAGCTGAGCCAGCGGGCCGACGTGTCCGCGCTCCCGCCCGAGGTGGTCCAGCGGCTCAACGCCGGGGGGAACCAGCCGTGACGACCGCCCCGACCGAGTCCCCCGCCACGCCCCCGCCGCCCGCGCCCCAGGCCGACTTCTGGGCCGCGCCGACCCGGTTCGCCATGATCGCGGCCGTGGCCGGGCTGGCGCTGTACGGGATCGCCGGCGTCATCAACATGGGCACCGCCCACGACGGGCACGGCGTCTCCGGCAAGACCCAGTTCGTCCTGTCCTGGCTGGCCGGGTGGACGTTCTGGGCCAGCCTCCCGCTCGGCGGCCTGGCCCTGCTGCTGATCCACTACCTCGCCAAGACGTCGTGGGGGCTGTTGCTCCGCCGGCCGCTGGAGGCGTCGAGCCGCACCCTGCCGCTGATGGCGCTGCTGTTCCTGCCGGTCGTCGCCGGCATGACGCTCGGGCACGACGCCCCGTACTGGTGGGTGGACCCGCACCACGCGGAGGTCACCGAGGTCAAGGAGGCGCCCCGCGAGCTGACCGGCGACAAGGACGTGGACGCCTACGGGGCCAAGCGGGCCGAGCGGTTCAAGGCGTCGCAGGCGGCGGTGGCGAAGGCCGTCGAGCACGAGCGGCACGAGCGCGAGAAGGGCACCTTCGGGTTCCTGTCGCCGCCGGTGTTCGTCGGGCTGGCCGTGGTGCTGTTCGCCATCTGGTACGCCATGATCGCGTACATCAACAAGCTCGGCGCCGTGTCCGACGCGGCCACCGGGACGCCCGAACAGAAGTGGGAGCAGGTGGACGCGGCCCGCGAGAAGCTGAACCGCTTCGCCGGCCCCGGGCTGATCGTCTACGCCGTCACGATCACCGCCGCGTGTACCCAGTGGGTGATGTCGCTGGAGGCCGGCTGGGCCAGCACCATGTTCCCGGTGATCTTCGCCGTGAACCAGTTCCTGACCTGCTTCGCCTTCTGCGTGGCCACCTTCCTGTTCCTGGTCGGCCGGCCTCCGTTCAAGGACGCCATGCGGCCGAAGTTCCAGCTGGACATGGGCAGCCTGATGCTCGCGTTCACGCTGTTCTGGTCGTACACCTCGTTCTCGCAGATGATGCTCATCTGGATCGGGAACCTGCCGGAGGAGATCCCGTTCTTCCTGAAGCGGTCGGCGCCCGGGTGGTGGGCGGTGTCCGCCGGGCTGATCCTGTTCCACTTCGCGGTCCCGTTCCTGCTCATGCTGTTCCGGGACGTGAAGCTCCACCCGGTCCGCCTCCGGATCATGGCCACCTACCTGCTGGTGGTGTGCGCCGTGGACGTGGTGTGGTGGATCGAGCCGACGGTCCCGCACGAGTCGCCGCTGTACATCCTGATGGACGTGGGCGCGGTCGTGGGCATCGGCGGGGTGTGGGGGTTGGCCTTCCTGAGCATCCTGAAGAAGCGGCCGCTCCTGCCCGTGAACGAACTGTACTACCTGCCGGAGGGCCACGGTGAGCACCACTAACCCCCCCCCGGGCGGCGCCCCCGGCGCCGGCCCCCAGTGGCCGGCCGACGTGGCCCACGGCGCGGCCCCGGACGAGCACGGCGGCGGCGGCGGGGTGAACCCCGAGGCGCTGCGACTCGGCCACGAGCCGGACGTGTTCGCGGTCAAGCCGATCCTGAGCATCCCGTTCGCCGTCGTGGTCACGTTCGTGGTCGCGTTCGGGGTGGCGGCCGGCGTGTTCGCCTACGTGTCCGCCCAGGCGGCGAAGCCCAACCCGCTGGCCCACCCCGAGGGACTGGCCCGCGGCAACGCGTCGCTCAACGAGCGGCTCGCCCGGATCGACGAGAAGGGCGCGAGCGGCGTGAAGTCGGAGGTCGACCAGCCCCGGCTCGAGACGCTCAAGCGGCTCCAGACCAACGACAAGGAGAAGACGGTCCAGTTCACGACGCAGCCGGAGTTGCCGACCGGGAACTCGCCGTGGATTCACCCTGAGGACATCCAGCCCTCCCGCGTCGCGGGCCTCCAACGGGCGGAGTACCTCGACAAGGGGAAGAAGACCGCCCGCATCCCGATCGACGACGCCATGAAGCTGATCGTCGAGAAGGGGCTGCTCCCCGCGCACAAGGGCGGGCCGCGGCCGCAGGGCACGGCCGACCGGGCGACCGGCTCCAACGGGGGGCGGGGCGGCATGCCCGCGGCCCCGAAGGTCGATGCGCCGGCCCCGCCGCCGGGGCCCGCCAAACTCGACCCGCCGAAGGCACCGGATAAGAAGTAACGCCGCACCCCGATCCCCGGAGCCGCGCTCCGGGGAACGAACCGAACCCAGCGAGACGACCCACCCGTGACCCTCCGCCTCACCCTCGCCCTGGCCGTCGCCCTGGCCGCCGCCCTTCCCGCGGCGGCCCAGCAGACGCCCGCCATGCAGCCCGGCGAGGGCAAGGTGGTGGACAACCCGGACGTGCGGATCGACGAGCAGGTCGGGGCGCAGCTGCCGGCGGACCTCGTGTTCCGCAACGAGGCGAACCAGGAAGTCACCCTCGGCGAGTGCATCAACGGCAAGCCGACGATCCTGGTCCTGGCCTACTACCGCTGCCCGATGAACTGCACGGACGTGCTCAACGGGCTGGTGGACGCGCTGCGGCTGTTCCCCCCGGGGTTCGACGTCGGCAACCAGTTCAACGTCGTGGTGGTGAGCTTCGACCCGAAGGAAACGCCGGCGCTCGCCACCGAGAAGAAGAAACACTACGTGGCCAGCTACGGCCGGCCCGGCGCCGAGGCCGGCTGGTTCTTCCTGACCGGCCAGCGCGAGCCGATCCGCCGGCTCACCGAGGCGGTCGGCTTCCGCTACGCCTACGACAAGGCGTTCAAGGAGTACGACCACCCGAGCGGGGTCACGGTGGTCACCCCGTCCGGGGTGGTGGCCCGCTACTTCTACGGGATCAAGTACGACGGGGAGTACCGGGTTCCCGGCGGGAGCACGACCCTCCGCCTGTCGCTGGTCGAGGCGTCCGAAGGGAAGATCGGGTCGCTGCTGGACAAGCTGATCATCCGTTGCTACCGGTTCGACTTCCAGAAGCACAAGTACACCCCGGACGTGATGATGGCGGTCCGGGCGGCCGGCCTGCTGACGGTGCTGGGGCTGCTCACCACGGTCGCGGTTTATCGGGTCCGGGAGCGGCGGCGGGCCGCCCCGGCAACGGGGAACGACCCCACGGCTCACGCGGGGTCCGCCCCCGGGGAGGGTGCGAGGTGAACGGGAACAGTTCGCTGCCGGGCATCGCGGACCGGGCGTCGGTCATGGCCGACATGTTCGAGCCGCTGTTCTGGTACATCATGTTCTGGACGACGGCCGGGTTCCTCCTGGTCTGCGCCCTCCTCGTGTTCATGTGCGTCGCCTACCGGCGGCGGCCCGGTCACATCACCACCCCGCGCATCCTCGGGTCGCACCGGCTCGAGCTGTTCTGGACGGTCACCCCGCTGCTGATCTTCCTGACGTTCTACGTCTGGGGGGTCTACGTCTACGACCACGCCGTCCACACGCCGGCCGACGCTCCCGAGGTGTTCGTGATCGGCAAGCAGTGGATGTGGAAAGCCCAGTACCCGAACGGGCAGCGGGTCATCATCGGCGGCAACCCGAAAAACATGACGGAAGAGGACCGCAAGAACATCGGCGCGCTGGTCCTGCCGCTCAACCGGCCGGTGAAGGTGACGTTCATCTCCGAGGACGTGATCCACGACTTCGGCGTCCCCGCCTTCCGGCAGAAGATCGACGTCATCCCCGGGCGGTACGTCAGCACGTGGTACCAGCCGACCAAGCTCGGCGAGTACCACGTGTTCTGCGACCAGTACTGCGGGGCGTGGCACTCGCTCATGGTCGGCAAGATCAACGTCGTCCCGGCCGAGGAGTTCGACAAGTTCCTGGAAGGGAAGGGCGGGGCGCAGGGCTCGGCCAACCCGGTGGACGGGTCGCTGGCCCACAAGGGCTGGCAGCACTTCCAGCGGCTCCAGTGCCAGGCCTGCCACATGCCCAACGCCGGGGCCGGCACCAAGGTCCACCCGCGTGCGCCGAGCCTGGAGGGGCTGTTCGGCCGGCAGGTGCCGCTCAAGGGCGGCGGCAGCGTGGCCGCCGACGACCAGTACATCCGCGAGTCGATCGTCAACCCCCGGGCCAAGATCGTCGAGGGGTGGGAAGGGATCATGCCGGGGAACTTCGGCAGCCAGGTGTCGGAAGACGACCTGAACGAGCTGGTCGCGTACATCAAGTGGCTCCGGCCGGGCACCCAGCTGGCGCCGAACGACCGGGCCGCCGGGCCGTTCGGGGCGCCGCGGGTGACGCTGCCGCCGGCCACGTCTCCGGGGGGGAAGCAGTAACATGAGCATCGTCATCGGCGACACCCCCCGCACGGCCCCGCCCCCGCCCGAGCCGGCGGAGCCGAAACGCCACTACCTGAACAACACCTACGGCTTCTGGTCTTGGGTGCTGACGACCGACCACAAGCGGATCGGCATCCTGTACCTCGTCTCGATCACCCTCTTCTTCCTGGTGGGCGGGATCGCGGCCGGGCTGGTCCGGGCCAACCTGCTGGCCCCGGACGGGGCGATCCTGACCGAGGACCAGTACAACAAGGCGTTCACCGCCCACGGGGTGGTGATGCTGTTCCTGTTCCTCATCCCGTCGATCCCGGCCGTGTTCGGGAACTTCCTCGTGCCGATCATGATCGGGGCGAAGGACTTGGCTTTCCCGAAGCTCAACCTGGCCAGCTGGTACGTGTTCATGATCGGGGCCGGGTTCCTGGTCTGGTCCGTGCTGGTCGGCGGGGTGGACACGGGGTGGACGCTGTACCCCCCGTACAGCTCCCGCTACTCGCACAGCACCGTCACGCCCGGCGTGTTCGGGGTGTTCATCACCGGGTTCAGCTCGATCATGACCGGGCTGAACATCATGGTGACGATCCACAAGATGCGGGCTCCGGGGATGACGTGGGGCCGCCTCCCGCTGTTCATCTGGGCGATGTACGCGACGAGCTTCATCCAGCTGCTCGGCACGCCGGTGGTGGCCATCACCCTGGTGCTGCTGATGGTCGAGCGCGTCGCCGGGGTCGGCATCTTCGACCCGTCGATCGGCGGCGACCCGGTCCTGTACCAGCACCTGTTCTGGTTCTACTCGCACCCGGCCGTGTACATCATGATCGTCCCCGGGATGGGGGTGGTCAGCGAGGTGCTCACCTGCTTCAGCCGGAAGAACATCTTCGGCTACAAGGCCGTGGCGTGGTCGAGCGTCGGCATCGCGGTGGTCGGGTTCCTGGTGTGGGCGCACCACATGTACGTGGCCGGGATCAGCTACTACTCGGCGATCCTGTTCAGCTTCCTCACCATGCTCGTGGCCGTGCCGAGCGCCATCAAGGTGTTCAACTGGGTGGCGACCCTGTACCGCGGGTCGATCACGTTCCAGGCGCCGATGATGTTCACCCTGGCGTTCCTGGTGCTGTTCACCGTCGGCGGCGTCACCGGCCTGTTCCTGGCGACGCTCGGGACCGACATCCACCTCCACGACACGTACTTCGTGGTGGCCCACTTCCACTTCGTGATGGTGGGCGGGATGGTGCTGGCGTACCTGGCCGGCATCCACTTCTGGTGGCCGAAGATGACCGGCCGGATGTACTCCGACTTCTGGAGCAAGACGAGCGCGACGGTGATCTTCGTGGGGTTCTTCCTCACCTTCGTGCCGCAGTTCGTGCTGGGGTACCACGGGATGCCGCGGCGGTACCCGAACTACCCGGAGGAGATGCAGGTCTACAACGTCCTCTCCACGGCCGGGGCGAGCGTCCTGGGGGTCGGCTACCTGATGCCGGCGGTCTACCTGGTGCTGTCGCTGTTCTTCGGGCCGAAGGCGCAGGCCAACCCGTGGAGCGCCACCGGGCTGGAGTGGCAGATCCCGAGCCCGCCGACGCAGTTCAACTTCGAGTTCCTGCCGGTGACGGTGTGCGGGCCGTACGAGTACGCGATCGGGGTGGACCAGATGGGCCGCGGCCTCCCGGAGCCCCCGGGGGCGGGCGACGACAACCCGGCTGCCAAGGTCGGACCGACCGGTCCGGCCGGGGCCCAACCGAAGGAGACCGAAGTTGTCGGCTAGCACCCACGGCGACACGGTGCTGAAGCACCACTTCGACAACCTGGAACAGCAGCACTCGGCCGAGCGGCTGGGGATGTGGTTCTTCCTGGTCACCGAGGTGCTGTTCTTCAGCGGGATGTTCGTCGCCTACACCGTGTACCGGTACTGGTTCCCGGGCGAGTTCCACTTCGCCAGCTCGAAGCTGGTGCTGTGGATCGCCGGCGTGAACACGGCCCTGCTCATCACGAGCAGCCTCACCGTCACGCTGGCCATCCGCGCCGCCCAACTGGGCGACAAGGGCTCCCTCATCCGCTACCTGCTCCTCACGTTCCTGCTCGGCGCGGGGTTCATGGGGTTCAAGGCGTTCGAGTACTACACCGACGTCCACGAGAAGTACGTCCCGGGCCTGATGTTCCAGCAGGAGTACGGCCGGGCGACGGCCGAGCTGGCGACCGTCAGTGCGGCGGACGGGGCGGGCTACAAATTCAAGGGCGGGCAGGAGCACTGGGCGCAAGACCTGGCCCGGCACAACCACGGCAAGACGCCCGGCGGCGAGGGCTACCTGAGCCCCGAGCGCGTCCAGCTGTTCCTGTGCTTCTACTACGTGATGACCGGCATCCACGGCATCCACATCATCGTGGGGCTCGGGTGCATCCTGTGGCTGGTGCAGCAGACCTGTGCCGGGAAGATCCCCAAGGAGAACTACTCCACCGTCGAGGTGGTGAGCCTCTACTGGCACCTGGTGGACATGATCTGGCTGTTCCTGATGCCCCTGCTGTACCTCACCGGGGCCGGGCTGAAGGCCGCACACTGACACCGGTCGCCCCGGCGGGCCACCCGCCGGGTTCCGCCGACCCGAACACGAGGCCGCGATGGCGCACGACCCGCACCACCACCCGACCGACGTCCCGCCGACGATGCTCGACGTGGACAAGGTGCCGACGCTCCTCACCGTCTACGTGGTGGTGCTGGGGCTGGCGGTGACGAACATCTTCCTGGCGACCACCGGCCTGGGCGCGATCGCCCTGCCGGTCCAGCTGGGGATCGCCAGCGTGCAGGCGGCGCTGGTGGGGTGGTACTGGATGCACATGCGCCGGGGCGACACGCTGGTGTCGCTGTCCGCGGCCACCACGCTGTTCTTCATGTTCATCTTCTTCGTGCTGGTCCTGGCCGACGTGCTCACCCGCTGGCGTGGCGGGCTCTGAGCGCGGCGGCCGGTCGCCCGCCCGACGGTTGAACCAGTGATGCCGGTCCGCGGACACCGCCGACTTCTCGCCCCGAGCGCGGCCCTCGCCGCGCTCGCGTTCGTTACCGCCGGCTGCGGCCGCAACCCGGACTACCCCGCGGACCTGACGTTCCCGCCGCGCGGGGACCGGCTCGTGCTGAGGCTGCCGACCGCCGCCCCGCCGCGGGCCGGGGAGGTCGGGAAGCTCGACGCCGAACTCGCGGCCCTGGACGCCGCCGGCGGGCGCACGGTGGAGACGGCCGCGCTGCCGGCCGTGGCACGGGACGAGCTCGACGGCTTCCTGCGCGACGCCTTCGGCACCCCCGCCGCCCCGCGCGTGCCCGACGACACCGGTGCAGCGGGTCGCCTCGGGCTCACGGCGGAGAGGTTGGCCGAGGGGGGCCGGCTGTACCGCCGGCACTGCCTCCAGTGCCACGGGCTCCCCGGCGACGGCCGCGGCCCGACCGGCCCGTGGATCGACCCGCACCCGCGCGACTTCCGCCGCGGGGCGTTCAAGTTCGTCTCGACCGGCGACGGGATGAAACCGCGCCGCGCCGACCTGCTGCGGACGCTCCGCGAGGGGCTCCGCGGCACCGCCATGCCGGCGTTCGGCCTCCTCCCGGACGAGTCGCGCGAGGTGATGGCGGCGTTCGTGGTCTACCTCAGCGTCCGCGGGCAGGTCGAGTTTCAGACGCTGGCCGCGCTCGCGGACGAGGCCACCGGCGAGGGCGGCACCGAGGGCGACCTCCCGCGCTTCGCCCGCGCCCGACTGGCGGCCATCCTCGCCGACTGGGAGAAGGCCGAGGCCACGCCGGCGGTCGCGGCCGCGCCGTTCCCGGACGACGTCGGCCGCCAGCTGGGCGAGTACCTCGCGTCGGTGGCCCGGGGGCACGACCTGTTCATCGCCGAGAGCGGGGCGGGGTGCATGAAGTGCCACGAGAACTACGGGCGGACGGCGGCCCTGAAGTACGATGTGTGGGGCACCGTGGTCCGCCCGCCGGACCTGACCACGACGAAGCCGAAGGCCGGCGACCGGGCCGAAGACCTGACGGCCCGGGTGCGGCACGGGATCGCTCCGGTCGGGATGCCCGCCCATCCGGTGCTGACCGCTGACCAGCTGACGGACGTGGTGCGGTTCGTGCGGGCGCTGCCGTACCCGCGCGAGCTGCCCCCGGAGGTGCGGGCGAAGGTGTACCCGGAGTGACGGGTGGTCGCAACGGACACTGCGGAGGTGGTTAACCCCCTCACCCCGCGTGCTTCGCCGCGACCCTCTCCCCCGAGGGGAGAGGGTGGCAGGCCGCCGGCCCCCTCACTCGGTGACCGCGCTCCCCTGGCGGGGGCCATCACGGCGGGACGAGCAAACCCACCCTCTCCCCTCGGGGGAGAGGGTCGCGGCGAAGCACGCGGGGTGAGGGGGCGAACTACGCATCGAGGCCAGCCGACCAGCCGTCTAACCCAAACCGCAACAGCGCTGCAAACCGCAGGACGTCCGTACCGAACACCATGACCGACCCCGCTCTCCCGCCGCGACCCGTCCCCCGGTGGCTCCACGTGTGGGCCTGTGCCACCGTTGCCGCTACCCTCGGGCTGCTCGTCCTGGGGCAGATGGTCACCAGCTTCCGCGCCGGCATGGCCGACCCGATCTGGCCGACCGAGCCGTGGTACCTGCTCAACAACTATCGGGTTGATTTCGGCTACCTGATCGAACACACCCACCGCATCCTCGGGTTCCTGGTCGGGGGTCTGGTGAGCGTCCTGGCGCTTGGGCTGTGGGCCACCGACCCGCGGAAGGCGGCCCGATGGCTCGGGCTGGTCGCCCTCATCGTGCTGCTCGGGGCGTTCGGCGAGTTCCACCGGGCGCTCATCGCCCAGCGCGAGCCGGGCGTGCCCATCGTCGTGCCGGTGCCGGTCGTCGCCGTCATGCTCGGGGCTCTCGGATTGGCGACGCTCCTCGGGCTGGCGGGGCTCGCCAGCCGAACCCCTGTCGCGGGGGTTCGGCTAGCCGGGCTGGTCGGGCTCGTGTTCGTGATGATCCAGGGGCTCCTCGGCGGGTTCCGCGTCAAGCTGAACGAGCTCGTCGGCACCGACCTCGCCGCCGTCCACGGCGTCTTCGGGCAGGTGACGTTCGCCGTCCTGGTGTCGGTCGCGGTCCTCACCGCTCGGCCGGCCGCGGGGGAGTTGGGCGGTCCCGAGGGCCGGACGCTCCGGAGCCGGGCGGTCAGCCTGGTGGGGCTGCTGTTCGTACAACTGATGCTGGGGGCGTGGGTGCGTCACGCCCCCGATTCACTCGGCCAGCGGCTCCACATCCTCACCGCCTTCCTGGCGGTGGCGAAGGCCGTGTCGCTGCTCCGGGCCGCGTCGGCCACCCCCGCCACGCTCCAGCGCGTCGGGCTGTGGCGGTGGGCGCTCGGCCTCCTCGTCGCCCTCCAGGTGACGCTCGGGGTCGAGGCGTGGATGGGGAAGTTCGGCGAGGAGTCGCGCCGCGGCCGCCCGGCCGGGGTGGTGCTCGTCGAGGCCGAGCAGGTGAACGTGAAGCAGGCGGCCATCCGCACGGCCCACGCCCTCGTCGGAACCGGGGTGCTGGCGGTCGCGGTGGGGTTGGCGTGGCGGGTGCGGTCGCGGGCCGGGTCGCCGGCGGGTGTGGGAGTCGAGGCCGGGGTTCCGGCCGCGGCGGGGGACACGCGATGATGAAGGCCGTTGCGGTCGAGGCCGAGGTCGCCCCGCTGGCGCCGTTCACCGGACCGGTGATGGCCGCCGCACCGGAGGCCGGCCCGTCGCGCCTCGCCGACTACCTCGAACTCACCAAGCCGCGCATCGCGGTGATGGCGCTGTTCACGGTCGGCATCGGCTACCTCGTCGGGGCCGGGGCGGGCGCGTCGCTGACGGCGCTGTTCCACGTCCTGCTCGGGTCCGGGCTGGTGGCGGCGGGCGGCAGCGCCCTGAACCAGTGGCTCGAACGCCGCATCGACGCCCGCATGTACCGCACCCTGAAGCGGCCGCTCCCGGCCGGCCGGATGGCCCCGACCGAGGCGCTGGCGTTCGGGGTCGGGCTCGGGGTGCTGGGGCTGGCGTACCTGTTCGCCACGCTGCCGTACCCGGCCGGGGGGGCGGCGGCGCTGACGTTCGTCAGCTACGTGTGGGTGTACACGCCGCTCAAGACGGTGACGGTGTGGAACACGGTGGTGGGGGCGGTGCCGGGGGCGCTGCCGCCGGTGATCGGTTGGGCGGCGGCGTGCGGGTGGGAGCGGCCGGGCGGCGCGTTCGCGCTGTTCTGGGTGATCTTCGTGTGGCAGCTGCCGCACTTCCTGGCCATCGCCTGGATGTACCGCGACGACTACGCCCGCGGCGGCCTGCGGATGCTCCCCCACATCGACCCGGCTGGCGGCAAGACGGCGGCGGTGATGGTGGTGACCTGCACGGCCCTGATCCCGGTCGGCTGGCTGTCGATGGCGCTGGGCGTGGCCGGCCCGCTGTCGGTGGCCGGGTGCGCGGCGCTGGGGGTGCTGTTCCTGCGCGAGGCCGTCCGGTTCGCCCGGTCCCGCACCGACCGCCAGGCCCGCCGCGTCCTGCGGGCGTCGCTCCTCTACCTCCCCGGCGCCCTCGGGCTCGTCCTGCTCGACAACTTCATCCCCTGGTAGCAAGCCGCCCCGCCAACGGGTCCGGTGCCGGCCGCGTTCCGGGTGTGCCCGCAAGGGCAACCCCCCCGCTCGTGGGGGTGACCGCGCGTACGCTCTCGTGTGCCTTCGGTTTCGGACTCCACTTCTTCCTGCCGGTCTACTGCCGACGGACGGCCTCATGGCAGAGCTGGAGACGGGTGTCGTCGCGGTACTCGGTTGAGATCCGGGTGAGCGGCGGGGCGTGAGCCCGCCGGCGACTCGGGTTTGGAGCCCGGAGGGCGGTGGGCGTGTAGCCCGGGGTGCAACCCCGGGCGGCCGACGCGGTGTCACACGGGGCCATGCGTTTCGAACCCCGCGGAGCTCTGCCCGGGGTTGCACCCCGGGCTACACGCCCACCGCCCTCCGGGCTCCAAACCCGAGTCGCCGGCGGGCTCACGTTCTGCTCGCCAACGCCAACGACTCAACCGGGCATCGTTGCGGGAGAAAGTTGGCCTCACCGGGCGGCGGCTGCACACTACACCTGCGCGGACCACGTTACGCGGCCCGAGGTCACGGATGGCGGCCCAACTCCTCAAACTCCTGTCGGCCGGCGTCCCGGACGCCGACCTCCTCGTCCGGTTTGCCGCCACCCGCGATGACGGTGCGTTCGCCGACCTTGTGCGCCGGCACGGCCCGGCCGTGTACCGGGCGTGCCGACACCTGCTCGGACCGGCCGCGGCCGACGACGCGTTCCAGGCCACGTTCCTGGTACTCGCGTGTCGGGCCGGGACGGTCCGGAAGGCCGCCTCGGTCGGCAGCTGGCTGCTCGGGACCGCCGGCCGGGTCGCCCGTCAGATGCGCAAGCAGGAGCGGCGGAAGGCCGCGGCGGCGTGGCGGGCCGGCGTCCGCGCCGATCCGCTGGATGAGGTCGCCCGCCGCCTGGAGCTGACGGAACTCGGCACGGCCCTTCACGAGGAGTTGACGCGCCTCCCCCCTGCCCTCCGCGATCCGGTGGTGCTGTGCCTGGTGGAGGGACAGACGCAGGACCAGGCGGCGGCTGCGCTGGGGGTGAGCGTCCGCACCCTCCGCCGCCAGCTGGACCGGGCGCGGGCGGTGCTGCGAGCCCGGCTGGAGGGGCGCGGCGTGGTGCCGGCCGTGGCGGCAGGACTAGTCGTGGGCGTCGGGCCGGCGGTGGCGATGCCACCGGAGCTGACTCGACGGGCGGTGGACGGTGTGTCGGCGTTCTTGACCGGCCGGGCTCTCACCCCGGCGGCGGTCGTGGCGAAAGGAGTGGCAGGCAGCATGGTCAAGCTCAAGGCGTCGGCGGCGGTGGCAACGGCGGCCACGGTCCTGATCGGCCTCGGGGTCGGCCTGGGCGGCGACGGGCCGTCTCGCCCCCACCCCCCGGGCGAGCCCCGGCCGGTGATCGACCGCCCCGCCCCCGGCGGCGGGGTGGTGCGGGAGTCGGGAAAGGCAGACCCGGAGGCACGGCCTTTCCCCTCCCGGAAGGTGGTGCTCCCCATCAAACTGCCGCCCGGTCAGGAGACGGCCGTCCGCGTGGTGCAACTCTACGTGTCGCGGGACGCAGGGAAGACGTGGGAGCAGGCCGGTGCGGTCCCACCGGAGAAAGACCGGTTCGAGTACGATGCGCCGGTCGACGGGGTGTACTGGTTCAGCCCGAACGTCGTGTTTAAAGACGGGGCGCCGGGAGCCGCCGTCCGGCTACAGCCGGCGCTCAAGCTCCTGATCGACACGGTTCCGCCGGCCGTGCGGGTGACCGCCGCGGAGCGGACGGGACAGAGCGTTCTCGTCCGGTGGGCGGTCGAGGAAGCCAATCCGGGGGCCGGGTTGACGCGGGTGCAAGTCCGACCGGTTTCCGCCGCGACGGGATGGACCGACGTGGCCCTTCCCGCGGGTGGTGAACGGGCCGTCCAGTTCCCTGTGGACACAGACGGCGCGGTCGTCGTCCGGGTGTGGGCTGCGGACGCCGCCGGAAACGAGGGGTGGTCGGCTGAGGTCGTGGCGTCGGAAGCGTCGCCACCGGTGGACGCCAAGGTGGTCATTCGCGACCTGGCCTCCCGGTTCACGGCAGCGGCCCGCGCCAGGGACAAGGCCGGGCTGGAGCGACTGCTCCGGTCCGACTACCGCGGCTACAAGCTGCCGATTCGGGATATGGGCACGAAGGACGAGCTGGGGCGGGCCGAGACGGTCGCGCTGTGGACGGCCCCGGACCGGACGTACCGGGGTCTGGAGTACAAGACCAAGGCGGTCCATTTGTACGGGACCACGGCCGTCGAAACCGGATCGCTGTCGGTCGTTGTGGGGTGGAAGCGAAGCGCCGCGGAGAACATCCTCCGGGAGGTCGACTACGTGCGCGTGTGGCTGAAGGACGAGGCCGGGTGGCGGGTGGCCCACGAATCCCCGTGACGCTCCCGGCCCCGCGCCTACCGGTTGTACGCGGCCCAGATCGCGTCCAGCGCCGCGGCCGCGCCGAGCCGTAGTTTCACCGTCACGAACTCGGTCACGTCCGTGGCTCCCGGGTTGATCTCGACGCTCGGCGTCCGCCGGTGGTAGGCGTCGAGGACCGGGGCCGAGATGTACGGGAACACGCTCGTCGTCCCGACCGAGAACACCACGTCGAACCCCCGGGCGGTTTCCGTCTGATACGCCCCCAGCTGGCGCGCCGGGAGGCGCTCGCCGAACAGCACCACCGCCGGTCGGACCACCGCCCCGCAGTCCGGGCACCGGGGCACGCCCGAGAACGCGGTGTAGTCCGCCACGTCCTGTGCGTACCGGCAGCGGGTGCAGCGGACGGTGTGCAGGCCGCCGTGGATGTCGATGACGTTGCGCGAGCCGGCACGGTGGTGGAAGCCGTCCACGTTCTGGGTCAGCACCCAGACCCGCTCGAAGTGCCGCTCCATCTCGGCGATGACCGCGTGCCCGCGGTTCGGCCCGGCCCCGCGGCACGCCCGCTCGATCTGCAGGAGGTACTTCCAGGTGAGGTCGGGCCGCCGGGCCATCGTCTCGCCCGAGAGGAGCGACTCGATGGGGAGGTCGTCCTCGGGGTCGGTGTCCTGGTAGAGCCCGCCGATGCCGCGGTAGGTGGGGAGCCCGGAGTCGGCCGACAGCCCGGCCCCGGTGACGAACAGGACGCTCCGGGCGCCGCGGAGCAGGCTGGCCACCTGTTCGACGCGGGCCGCGTCGTCGGGGGACAGGGCGGTCATGGGGTCTTCCGCGGCCCACCCCGCCGGGGAGTCCGACGGGTCTGTGGGCCGCCACAGTATACACGGCCGCCCTTCACGAACGGCCGCACACCTCACTTCTTCGAGTTGTCGGAGCCTGGGATGCTAGGAAACGGGGGGGCGAGATCGGTCTTTCCCGAAGACGGTCCAACCGTGGGGATTGAAGGCGGAGGAGACGGAGGCGTCGGGGCGATCATGAAGTAGCCGTGCGGGTGCTGGGTCAGCCTGAGCGCCTGGCTGGCCCGCCGCCCCGCCTCCGTCTCGCCGTACTTGGAGGCGATCTCCGTGAGAGCGCTCCGGACCTTCTCCAGTTCGTCCGCCGCCTTCTTCTCCCGGGCGGCCTGCCGCTCCCGCTCCTTCACCGCGGCCACCTCCCGCTCCAGCTCGTCGATCCGCTGCTTCACCTGCGAGCCCGTCATGCGCTGGGAGAGTTCCTCGTGGAGCTTCACGTACCGGAGGCGGAGCTGCTCCTCGGTGGGCGGGGCGGGAGGCTCGACGCTGAAAGGCGCCGGGGGAGGGGGAGCCTGAAGGGGCGGTGGGGTCGGGGGAGATTGTGGCGCGGCCGCCGTCCCGGGGGCCGGGGGTTCCGCCGCCTGCGACGAGAACACCACCCCGCCCGTCGCCGTGCCGGCGACGGCGGCCACCAGCAGTGCCAGCGCCGTGTTCTTGATCTTGTTCAGCAACATGGCCTTCAGCACTCCTTCCAAGAGGGCGGCGACGGGAGACGCGATCGCCCCCGCCGCCTGACCGGTCGCAACCAGGGCTGCGACCCTGAGCGTGGACGACACCACCGACCCCGGCACGCCGGCCGACGACGCCGTCTGTGCCAGCACCGCCGCCAGTACCCCACCCGGGCGCAGGCCGCCGGGGTGGGGGAGACGCTTCGCCAGGAGCGCCCGCGCCCGGGCCAGCCGACCCGCGACCGTTCCTTCCGGGACGCCCAGCTGGCGGGCGGCTTCCTTGCGGGTCTTGCCCCCCAGGTCGCACAGCACGATCACGGTCCGGTACCGCTCCGGCAGCCGGCCGACCTCCTGGTCGAGCAGGGGGATGAGGTCGTGCCACGGGTCCGGCGGCCCGGCCCCGTCGTCGGATGGGTCCGCCAACTGCCCCTCCTTCGCCCGCCGCCGGGCGGCCGTCCGCCGTGCCTGTAGCGCCGTCTGGCGGGCCACGCCGTACAGCCAGTGCCCCACCAGCTCCCGGGGCACGACGGCCGCCGCCTTGCGGACGAGAACCAGGAACGTCGCCTGGAAGGCGTCCTCGGCGTCGTGGCGGTCGAGGAGGCGCCGGCACACGCCCCAGACCATCGGGGCGTGGCGCGTGACGAGGGCGGCGAAGGCGTCTTCGTCGCGGCGTTCGAGGAAACAGCTGAGGAGCTGCCCGTCGGTCGACCCGGCCCCGTCCTGAGGCGGCACGGAACCCCGGACGTGTCGGACGACCCGGTTCGTGTAATTCGTCGCCATGCCCCTCCCTCGGCGGGTGGCGCCGCCCGCCTGCTACCGTTCATCTCCCGGACGGTGGCGGTTTGATACGCGACTTTCCGTCACGCCGGTGAGCCGGCACGAAGGTGCTGTGACGCAACAGGATAGACGAGGAGGGGGAGCTATGCCAGCCGGCAGCCGTTGGGGACCGGCCGCTCCGGCCGGGCCAGCACGATTGCCCCGTCCGCGTCCGGGAAGCCGGTGACCAGCACCTCGGACATGAACGGGCCGACCTGCTTACGGGGGAAGTTGACGACCGCCACCACCTGTCGCCCGATCAGTTCGTCGGGGGCGTACCGGACGGTGACCTGGGCCGACGACTTGCGGACGCCGAGGTCCGGGCCGAAGTCGATCCACAGCTTGTACGCCGGGCGGTGGGCCTCGGGGAACTCCTCGACGGCGGTGACGGTGCCGACCCGCAGGTCCACCCGCGTGAAGTCGGCCCAGGTGATCTGGCCCGGCGTGTCCGCGCCTTCCACGTCCTATCCCCGCTGGTGTTCAGCGACGCCCGCCTCAGCCGACCACCTTGCCCCGGATCGGCGGGGTCGGGGCGACCTGACCGCCCGAGTCGTATGGTGGCCCCATTGTACCCACTCCGCACGCCTGCCGGGGGGCACCCGATGAGGGATCGGATGGGACCGCAAACGACCGCGGGGGGCGTCTGCCCCCCGCTCCCGCCGCGTCGCCGCACCGACCCGCGTGTCACACCGCCGCCATCACCAGGGCGCCGTTCTGGCCGCCGAAGCCGAAGCTCGTGGACAGGCCGTACTTGACCCGGCCCTCGCGGGCGGTGTTCGGGATGTAGTCCAGGTCGCACGCCGGGTCGGGGTTCTTCAGGTTGATCGTCGGCGGGTACACCTGCGTGTGCAGGCTCATCGCCAGCGCCGCCGCCTCGATCGCCCCGCTCGCCCCGATCGAGTGGCCGATCATCGACTTGATGCTCGACAGCTGAACTTCGGCCGCCCGCTCGCCGAAGACGCGCTTCACCGCCGCCGTCTCCATCGCGTCGTTCAGCTTCGTGCTCGTGCCGTGGGCGTTGATGTAGCCGACCGCGCGGTGGTCCACCCGCGCCTCGTCCAGCGCCGCCCGGATGGCCCGGGCGCCGCCCCGGCCGTCCGGGTCCGGCTTCGTCACCGAGTAGGCGTCGAAGCTGCTCCCCCAGCCGCACACCTCGGCGTAGACCGGCGCGTTCCGGGCCTTCGCCCGCTCGTACTCCTCCAGCACCAGCACCGCCGCCCCCTCGGCGATCACGAACCCGTCGCGCAGCCGGTCGAACGGCCGCGACCGCTCCGCCGGCGGGCGGGCGTCCGTCTTGCTCAGCGTGCCGAGGGCGGTGTAGGCGAGCAGCATCAGCGGGTCGATCCGGCTGTCGGCGCCGCCGCAGAGCATCACGTCGGCGTCGCCGCGCGAGACGAGGCGGTAGCCCTCGCCGACGGCCTGGGTGCCGGCCACGCAGGCGGTGACGACGGTGTTGTTCGGCCCCTGGCAGTTGAAGGCCATCGAGATGTGCGCCGCTACCATGTTCGGCAGGTACTTCAGCAGCCACAGCGGGAACATCTGCGGGTCGCCGCCGGCGGCCGGGAGCTTGGTCGGGTCGAACCCGTCCTCCTGGCAGGCGCGGGCCAGGAGTGGCGCGAGCTCGCCCAGGTCCATCGGCACCAGCCCGGTGCCCATGACGACGCCCCGCTTGCCCGGATCCTCGGCGGCGATGTCGAGGCCGCTGTCGGCCACGGCCAGCCCGGCGGCGCCGATGCCGAACCGCGCGGCCCGGCCCATGACCTTCACGGACTTGCGGAACTGGGCCGGGATGTACGGCTCCGGGTCGAAGTCGTGGACCTCCCCGGCCACCCGGATCGGGTGGGCCGAGGCGTCGAACGACCGGATCGGGCCGATCCCGCTGTGCCCGTCCACGCAGCCCCGCCAGAAGGCGTCCTTCCCGACCCCGTTGGGGGCGACGACGCCGACTCCGGTGACCACCACCCGCCGCATGACGGAACCTCGCTCGGCCGCCCGGTCCTCGTCCCTGAGAGGGGCCGGCTCCTCACGTTTCCCCGTCGCCCGCCGCGGCGTCCGGCCGCGCCCGTGGGGCGACTCGTTATGAATCGGCGTCGTCCCGGCCGACGGTCCACCGAAATTTCCCAGCTTTCCCACTCCCTCCATATCTACCCCGTTCAGTGGAACCCTTCAATCCCCCAGACCCGGGTGAACCGACCCGGTTTGCCTAGACCGTGAAATCGGGGTCGGCGTAACCGGAATAACCGGCAGCGTCAGATGCCGGGCGGGCCGACCGCCCGCGCCTGGTGGGGTGGCCCGGGCGGACCGCCCGGCCCCCCGGCGGGCGGTCCGCCTCACTCGCGGGCAAACGCCGTGTCACTCGGAACTTGAAACCCGGGACTCGGCGCCCGAAACTCGCCCCCCGGGCGCGGCCGACCGTTATAATCTGGTCAGGCGGTCGGCCGACCCGCCGCGCCGCCGGCTTGCCCGCGAAGGACGCCACCCCGATGCACACCCCGGTCCGCCTGTCGCTGCTGGCCGCCGTCGCCGCGGCCGCCGGGCTGTTCCCCGCCCCCGCCCGCTCCCAGAACGCCGACGCCGTCCGCACCACCGAGGGGATGTTCGTCGCCGTCCCGAGCCCGATCACGTCGGAGGTGGTGCAGCGGGTCAAGAACCAGGTCGAGGCCCGGGCCAACAGCCCGACCCGGCCGGTGAAGACGGTCGTGTTCGACTTCACCCCCGAGGGGAAGGACGCGGCCAACCCGGACTTCGGAGCCTGCTACGGGCTGATGCAGGTGGTCGACCGGCTCAAGGGCGGCGTGACCACCGTCGCGTTCGTGTCCGCGAAGGTCAGCGGGCACACGGTGCTGCCGGTGCTGGCCTGCCGCGAGCTGGTGATGGCCCGCGGGGGGCGGCTCGGCGAGGTCGCGGCCGACGGGGTGCCCCCGCTCGGCCCGGCGGAGCTGGCGGCCTACGAGGCCGTCACCCGGGAGCGCAAGCTCCCGCCCGCGGTGGTGCGGAAGTTCTTCGACAAGGACGTCCGCCTGGCCTCCGGCCCGGCCAGGGCCGGCGGCGACGTGGCGGCCGGGACGGTCCTGTACGTCGACGCGAACAGCAAGGCCGAGGTGGCGAGGGTGACGCGGGCCGAGGACGTGGCCTTCGCCCCGGTCGGGCAGTACGCCTCGTACACCGGCGACGAGGCCCGCAAGCTCGGCCTGGCCACGCTCCTGGCCGAGACCCGCGCCGACGTCGCCGAGGCCTACGGGCTGCCGCCGACGGCCACCGCGGACGACCCGCTCCAGGGCCGCGCCCCCGACGCCTACAAGTACACCCTCCAGGGCGAGATCGACGGGGGCGTCCGGGAGGCGGTCGGGCGGATCGTCCGCGACGTGAAGCGGAAGAAGGGGAACGTGCTGTTCCTGACCCTCGCGGCGACCGGCGGGGATCTGTCCGCCGCCCGCGGGCTGGCCGACGACCTCCGCGAGGCGCAGGCCGGCGACGACGCCGTCGTGGTCGTCGGCTTCATCCCGGACGCGGCCCCGGACGCCGCCGCGTTCGTCGCCCTGGGCTGCACCGACGTCGTCATGAGCAAGCGGAAGGACGCCGCCGACACGGGCGCCGAGCCCGGCGAGGCCACGCTCGGCGACTTCTCGGCCGCGATCAAGGGGAACAAGGGCGGGACGGTGGACGCCCACCGCCGCAGCCTCCGCGACCTGGCCGAGAAGCGGAACGTGCCGCCGATCCTGGTGGACGGGCTGTTCGACAAGGATCTCGTTATTGTGCAGGTGCAGGGGGCGACCCAGCGGTCGCAGCGCCGGCTGATGAGCGAGGCCGAGTACGAGGCCGAGAAGGACAAGTGGACCCTCGTCCGGCAGGTGAAGCCGAAGGGGCAGTACCTGAAGCTGACGGCCTCGCTGGCCGAGGAGCTGGGCGTGGCCCGGTTCACGGTGGACGGCCGCGACCCGGCGGCGGTTTACTCCCTGTACGGGCTCGACCCGGCCCGGGTGAAGGACGTGTCCGCCCACTGGGTCGACCGGTTCGCGGAGTTCCTCCGCAACCCGGCCGTCACGGTGCTGCTGGTGGTGATCGGGTTCACCGGGCTCATCCTCGAGCTGAAGGTGCCGGGCCTCACCGTCCCGGGGATCGTCGCCGCCCTGTGCTTCATCCTGGTGTTCTGGTCGCAGTCCCGGTTCAGCGGGGAGATGTTCGTCCTGGCGCTGCTGCTGTTCGTCCTGGGGCTGGCGCTGGTGGCGCTGGAGATCTTCGTCCTGCCGGGGTTCGGGGCGCCGGGGGTCATCGGCATCCTGTGCATGCTGGCCGGGCTCGGGCTGGTGACCTTCGAGAAGATCCCCGAGACGACCGACGAGTGGGGGATGCTCGGGTTCCGGATGGTCCAGTACTTCGGCGGGGTGATGGGGGCGGTGGTCCTGGCGTTCACCATCGCCCGGTTCCTGCCGAACGTCCCCTACGCGAACCGGATGATGCTCGCCGCCCCGGGGGACCGGCCCGAGGCGGCCGAGCCCGTACTCCCCGGCGCCGCCGAGGCGGCCGGCCTCCTGGGCGCCATCGGCACGGCCAGTACGCCGCTCCGCCCGGCCGGGGTGGTCCGCTTCGCCGACCGGTTCGTGGACGTGGTGTCCGACGGCGGGTTCATCCCGGCCGGCACCCGCGTCCAGGTGGTCGCCGTCGAGGGGACGCGGATCGTGGTGAAAGAGGTTTAGCGGAGTGTGGGTGCGAGTGCGAGTGTGAGAACAGACTCTCCCCCGGCCGCCTCGGTAACACGCCCCCGGGCCGCCGGGGCCAAAGAGGGAGTGACGGCCGCCGGCCGGCGATACCATAGCCGGGGGCACGAGCCGGGCTTCGTACCGCACTCCCACCCACACTCCCACCCACACCCACACTCCCACCGATGGACTACCTGACCCTCGCCCTCGTCCTGGTCTTGGTCGGGGTCGTGCTCCTCGGGGCGGAGGTTCTCCTCCCGACCGGCGGCATCCTCGTGGTGGGCGCGTTGTTGTGCTTCGCGGTCGGGGTCGGTACCATCCTCTACTACGGGACCGTCCTGGAGGCGGCGGTGGCGCTGGCCGGGCTCGCGGTGGGGCTGCCGGCGTCCGGGTTCGCGGCGGTGGCGGCGTGGCGGCGGATGTCGATCGGCCGCGCCCTCGATCCGGGCGCGGCGGCCACCGCCGTGGACGTCCCCCAACTCGCCCGGCTGGACGAGCTCCGCGGCCGGGTCGGGAAGACGGTCACCCCGATGCGGCCGAGCGGGTCGGTGGCGTTCGACGGGCGGCGGGTGGACGCCCTCACCGAGGGGATGATGCTCGACGCCGGGGTGTGGGTGCGGTGCGTCGAGGCGAAGGCCGGGCGGGTGGTGGTGCGGCAGATCGACCCGCCCGCCGACCTGAGCGACGTGACCCCCGGGGGCGGCCTCCCGGCCGCCGGCCCCGACCGGCCGCCGGACATCGACCTGGACTTCGACCTGGACAGGCCTCAGTAGAAGCCGGAAATTCAAAAGGCAAAATGTAAAAGGTAAAACCGAGACAGCGGCCGCGGGGCAGGACTGACTTGTTTTTACATTTTTCCTTTTGAATTTTAAACTTCCGAAAGGAACCCCTCGTGACCTGGTCCGCCGCCTCCCTCGCCCTCCTCGCGCAAGCCGGCAACAAGGCCGGCGCGGGCGCCACCCCGACCGGGCCGACCAGCGGCCAGTGGGTGCTCCTCGTCGTCGGGCTGATCGCCGCCCTCTTCTTCCTGGTCTTCCTGTTCGTCTTCTTCAGCTTCATCCGCCTGTGGATCCAGGCGCTGCTCACGCGGGCCGACATCAGCATCTTCAACCTGATCGGGATGAAGCTGCGGAACGTCGACTACGCCATGATCGTCCGCCAGAAGATCGCCCTGGTCCAGGCCGGGGTGCGGGTGACCACCGAGGATCTGGAGAGCCACTTCCTCGCCCGCGGCAACGTGCCCAAGACCGCCACCGCCGTCATCGCCGCCCACAAGGCCGGGCTCGACCTGCCGTGGAAGACCGCCGCCGCCATCGACCTCGCCGGCCGCGACGTGCTGGAGGCCGTGCGCACGTCGGTCAACCCGAAGGTCATCGACTGCCCCGACCCGGCCAAGGGGAAGCAGTTCCTCGACGCCGTGTGCAAGAACGGCATTCAGCTGCTGGCGAAGGCCCGGGTGACGGTGCGGACGAAGCTCGAACGGCTGGTCGGCGGGGCGACCGAGGAGACGATCATCGCCCGCGTCGGCGAGGGCATCGTGAAGGCCATCGGCTCGGCCCACGACCACAAGGAGGTGCTGGCCAACCCGGGCATGATCTCGCAGACCGTGCTCCACTCCGGGCTCGACGCCCAGACGGCGTTCGAGATCGTGTCGATCGACATCGCCAACCTGGAGCCGGGCGAGAACATCGGGGCCAAGCTGGCCGGCGACCAGGCCGCGGCCGACCTGCGGGTGGCCCAGGCCGAGGCCGAGAAGCGCCGGGCCGCGGCCGTGGCCCGGGAGCAGGAGATGCGGGCGCTGGTGGAGGAGAACCGGGCCAAGGTGGTCGAGGCCGAGGCCCAGGTGCCGCAGGCCATCTCCGAGGCGTTCCGCAGCGGGCACCTCGGGGTGATGGACTTCTACAACATGAAGAACGTCCAGTCCGACACCACCATGCGCAACAACATCGCCGCCATGACCGGCGGGTCCGACAGCGGCCCGGGGCGCAACTAGGCCGGGAAGGGGTGAGGGGAGCGGGCGGGACGACCGAGGTGTCCGTCTCGCCACGCTACCCCTCCGGTGCCACCTCCGCCCGGTGGGACCGGCGTCCCGCCGGTCTTGACACCCCGACCGGCGGGACGCCGGTCCCACCGAAGACCCGACCCTCACCCCTTCACCCCGTCGCCGCATGCAAGGCTTCATCTTCCTCGTGGTGGCGGTGCTGGTCATCTCGGCCATTGTCGGGGCGATCGCGCAGTTCCTGAACCGGCTGAACGAGGCCGCGGGGCCGGCGCCTCGGCCGAACGGCCCGCGGCCCGGCAACCCGCCCGGCGCCGGCAAGGACATGGACCGGTTCCTCGCCGAGATCGACCGGCTGCGCCGCAAGGCCGCCGCCGAGGCCGGCGGGGAGACGCCCCCGAAGTCGGCCCCCCCGGCCCGCGCCGAGCCGGTGTCGCGGACCGCCACCCCGGTCGCCCCGGCCCGTGACGGGCTGCGGGAGCAGGACCGCGGGCGCGGCCGCGACCAGGACCGCGACCGGGAGCGGCGGCGGGAGCGGGAACGCGAGCGGGAACGCGAGCGCAACCAGGACCGGTCGCAAGACCGGCCGAAGGCCCGACCGGTGACGACCCGGGCGGCGTCCCCGCCCCCGCCCCCCCCGCCGACGTCGCGGCGGATCGAGCAGCCCGCGGCCCCACTGGCCGCACCGGTGACACCGGGCACACTGTCCCCCGGGACGCGGGCGGAAGACCTCCCCGTCGCCCCGGTGGTGACCGGCCCGGCCGGCTCGACCGGCGCCCCCGCCGCCACCCGGGTGACGAAGCTGGCGTCCCGCCCCCGCCCGGCCGCCAAGACCGACTTCGCCAAGAACCTGACCGCCCTGCTCGGGTCCGGCCAGGGGGCGGCGGCGGCGGCCGTGCTGGCCGAGATCTTCGGCCCGCCGAAGGCGCGGCGGCCCGGCGTCTGAACTCGGAACCTAACCCCCCAGCACCCCTTCCCTGGGAGGGAAGGGAGGCGTGTAGACCTTGCCCGCGCCAGAGGCAGGTTGCGCAGAAACCTCTCAGTTCTCCTGCTGCTGACTTCTCGGTTAGCGACGGGTAGGTGCGGGCAATCGGTTCGGCCCGTCTCCCCTTCCCATCTCCGGGAAGGGGCCGGGGGGTAGGTTCCGAACACCCCCGGCCGGATTCACGCATCACCCCGCCCGCCGGCGGGCATATCCCGGTGGGCGACGGGGCGGGAGCGGTTCCCGCCGGCCGGTCGCCCGTCCCCCGCCGGACTCCCCCATGACACCCGCCGTTGCCCGCGGCCTGGTCCGCCGGGTCGGGCCGGACCCCGAACCGCCGGCCGACGCCGACCTGGTCGCCCGGTTCGCCCGGCACCGCGACCCCGCCGCGTTCGCGGACCTCGTCCGCCGGCACGGGCCGATGGTCCTGGCCGCCTGCCGGCGCATGCTCCCCGGTTCCGCCGACGCCGAGGACGCCTTCCAGGCCGTCTTCCTGGTGCTCGTCCGGAAGGCCGGGTGTGTGCGGCCGCCGGGGGCGGTCGGCGGGTGGCTGCACGGGGTGGCGGTGCGGACGGCCCAAAAAGCCCGGGTGGCCGCCGCCCGGCGGCGGAGGCGGGAGATGAACGCCCTGGCGAGCCCCGGGCGGCAGCCCGGGGGTGGGGATTCGGTCGCGGTCGTTCCCGGCTCGCCCGAACACGCCGAGCTGCGCACCGCGCTCGACGAGGAGCTGGCCCGCCTCCCGGACCAACTCCGGGCGGCGGTGGTGCTGTGCGACCTGGGCGGGAAGACGCGGGCCGAGGCCGCGGCCGACCTGGGCTGCCCCGAGGGGACGCTCGCCGCCCGCCTCCACCGCGCCCGCCGGCTCCTCGCCGACCGCCTCGCCCGCCGCGGGGTCACCGCCCCGGCCGCACTCGCCGCCACCGCCGCCGTCCCCGCAGACCTGTTCGCGTCCGTGACCGGGTTCGCCGCCGGCGGGGCCGTGCCGCGCGCCGTCCGGGCGCTCGCCGAAGGGGTGGTACGGTCGATGATCTCCCAGCCACTTTCGTTGTTGCTCGCCGCCGTGGCGGCTGCCGGGCTGGCCGCCGGCGCCGGAATGCTGTGGGCCGCCGGGGCGCCCTCGCCGGACGCCGGCGCGGCCTCCGCCGCCGAGGAAACCCTGGACCCGGCCCCGCCCGAGCGGACCGGCCCGGTGTACGCGGTCGGCTACTCGGCGGATGGGTCGAAGCTCGTGTCCGTCGGCGGCGCGAAGGCGGTCGTCCACGACGCCGCCACCGGCGCCGGGCGGTTCGCGGTCGACGCCGAGTTCGCCCACTTCTCGGGCGACGGGAAGACGTTGTTCGCGTTCGCGGGCGAGCGGTTCCTCACCCTCGACGCCGCGACCGGGAAGACGCAGTCGGCGGTCGCCCGGGACCGCCAGCTGGGCGGCCCGATCCGCTGGGCGGTTGCGTCCGCGGACGGGTCGATGCGGGTCGAGTGCGACGGCCTGGCCCACGCCTACTCCGCCTACCCGGCCCCCGGGGTCGCCCCGCCGCTCACCGGCCAGTTCGACAACGACTCGTCGGAGAACAAGTTGACCCCGCGGTACGGCCGGACCGGCGCATTCCGCCCCGACGGGGGAGCCTACGCCGGCATTCACGCCGCCGACCGGGAGCGGACGCAGTTCGGCTGCGTGACTGTTTGGAAAACCGACCCGGCCGGCACCCGGGTAGGCACGATCGCCCGCGGAAAGGCGTTCTGGGAGTCGGCCCGGTCGCTCGCCTGGGCGCCGGACGGGAAGCAACTGGCCGTCGGGTTCGGCGACGGCACGCGGGTGTACGAGGCCGACACCCTCCAAGAACTGCGGGCGCTCGACACGGGTCATGCGACCGCCGTGGCGTGGTCGCCGGACGGCCGGGTGATCGCGGCCGCCGCCGCGACGGACGAACTCGCCCCGGGGGCGGCCGTCCGGGTGGACGTGCGATTGTTCGATGCCACCTCGGGGAAGGAACTCCGCCGGATCGGCGGCTTCACCGACAACCTGCCGGTCGTGGCGCTGACGTTCCGCCCGGACGGCAAGGAACTCGCCTGCGGGGCGGGCTTCCTCCCCGGCGACGGGCCGGCCGCGAACGCGCCGCAGCCGGCGAAGGACGCCGGCGGGCTCCGGCTGATCCCGCTCGACGCGCCGGCCGGGGCGCGCGGCGCGCCCGTCTCCGACCTGTCGTTCGCCCCGGACGGGGCGCGCTACGTGGTCGTGGCCGGGGGCAAGGCGGTGGTGAAGGACGCGGCGACCGACCGGGTCATCTGGGACGCCCCGGCCGAGGCCGCCCGCTTCACCGCCGACGGGACGGCGGTCGTGTCGATGGGGAAGGACGGCGCCCGCCGCGACGCCACCGCGGGGAAGGCGCTGAAGACGTTCCCCCGCCCGAAGACCGACCCCAGCTGGCACCTCGTCGTCTTCTCCCCGGACGGCAACCGCTTCGCCGCCCACCTCGGGTTCGAGGCCCGGCTGTTCGACGCCGCCACGGGTGCGGAGCCGGTTCGGCTCGAACACACGTTCGGGCCGCCGGGCGGGGCGATACTCGGGCCGAACGGGCGGGGTGTGGCCTTCTCCCCGGATGGGACGCTCGTCGCGGCGGTCGGGGTGATGCTCACGGCCTCCGACATGGGAGCCGCGGTGTGGCAGGTGGACACCGGCAAGCGGGTGTTCGCTACCCCGCCGCCGGGTCGCCTCGGCGAGTGGCAACCGGTCACCGCCGCGGCTTTCAGCGCCGACGGGAAGACATTCGCGGCCGCGTTCGGGAAGTCGGTCCGGCTGTACGACACGGCCCGGTTCAGCGAGATCCGGACGCTCCCCGACACGCCCGGCTCCGGCCCGGTGACGGCACTGGCCTTCTCGACCGACAACGCCCGGCTGGCGATCGGCTACCGCCTGCCGCTGCTCCACGGGGGCGACGTTCAGAACCCGCGGGTTGTCGGTCACAAGACCGAGGTGCAGGTGCTGGACCTGACCACCGGGAAGGAACTCCGCCGGTTCGACGGGTTCGAGGGCGTCAACCACATGGGGCCGACGAAGCTCCCCGTGACGGCCCTGGCCTTCGCCCCGGACGGGAAGACGCTCCTGGCCGGGACGGGCCTGTCACCCCTCGGCGAGGTGCCCGCCCTCCCAGCTGACGGCGAAGTCAAGCGGTTCAACCTGGCCGACCCGCCGGCCGCACCGGCGTCGGACCACGTCTCGGACGTGTCGTTCTCCCCGGACGGCACGCGCTACGTGGTCGTGGCCTACAAGACGGGGGTCGTGAGGGCGACGGACCACGACCGTGTCTTCGGGCTGGCGACGGTGCGGGACGCGACCACCGACCGCGTCCTCTGGGAGGCTCCGGCCCAGGCCGCCCGGTTCACAGCCGACGGGAAGGCGGTCCTGACGCTGGGGGCGGAGGTCGCCCGCCACGACGCCGCCACCGGGAAGGTGCTGGAGACGCACCCCCGCGGGAAGGCCGAGTTCGAACTCGTCTTCTCGGCGTTCAGCCCGGACGGCCGCCGGTACGCCGGCCACGGCGGGTTCACGGCCCGGGTGTTCGACACGGCCACGGCCACGCCCACGCGGCTCCTCCCGGACCGCGGGCGGCCGGCCTACCTCTCGGAGCCGCCCAACAGAAGCCAGGTTCTGTTCTCCCCGGACGGGAAGCGGGTCGCGGCCGTGGGGGTGGTGCTCGACAAGGGCCACCTCGGCGCGGAGGTCTGGGATCCGGCCACCGGAGAGCGGGTGCCCGGCTTTCCGCCCGACATCACCCTCACCGACCGCCTGGTCGTGGGCGCCGCCTTCAGCCCGGACGGGAAGACCCTCGCCCTGGCGAACCGGCACGACGTTTACCTCTGGGCGGACGGGGGGGGGAAGGAACTCCGCCGCGAGGCGTTCCTCGGCACGCTCGGGGCGGTCGCGTACCTGCCCGACGGCCGGCTGGTCGTCGCCGGCGAGGGACAGTACGCGGCCGGCGGCGACAAGTCCGCCGAGGAGACCGTCTACCAGCGCCGGCTGTTCGTCCAGGTCGTGGACCGGTCACAGCCCTACGGCGGGCTGGTGTACCTCGACCGGAGGACGGCCCGCCCCGAGGGGGCGCCGCCGGTCACGGCCCTGGCGATCAGCCCGGACGGGAAGACGGCCCTGGTCGCGGCCGGCGGGTTGACGCGGATCAGCCTGACCGAGCCGCAGCCCCCGGCGCCGGCCCAGCGGCCCGCCGTGCCGGTGTGGCGGGAGAAGGCGACCCTCCCGGGGATCAACGGCCGGGTGGACTCGGTCGCCTTCAGCCCGGACGGGAAGTCGCTCGCCGTCGGCGGCCGGGGCGGGCCGGCGCAGAACACCGTGACGGTGTGGGATACCGCCTCGCTGAGGCCGATGTGGGGTGGGGGGCCGGCCCCGGCCGGGATGACCGGCGTGGGCTTCAACCCAGACGGCAAGATCCTTGCAGCCACCGACGGCAAGTCAACCGGCTTGTACGACTCCGCCACCGGCAAACTCGTGCCCGTAACCCCGCCCATTCCGGGCGGCCGCGCGGTCGCGTTCGGGGTGCTAGAGCCGTCACCGCTAGGAAACGTGCCGGGCCGTCGAGTCGCCGTTGCCGACGGGCAGAAGGTGAGCGTGGTCAGCTGGTTCCAGGGCAACGGGGCGGTACCGTTCGAGTTCGGTTCGCTCAAGAACGCCCCGCAGGTCGAGGGGGAGCGGCCGGTTGGGCTCGCGTACTCGCCAGGAGGAAGGCGGTTGGTATTCATCCCCAACTACAAGATCGACCCGGCGCGGGTTCCGGAAGAACCCGACGCGCCGACCCCCGACCCGGCGAAGGCGACGCACTGGGTCGCTCAAGTGTGGGGTGGTGGGACCGGGGAGTCCGGGGCAAGACTCGTCCACGGCACCGCGCCGGTCACGGCGGTGACGTGGTCGCCGGACGGGAAGCTCATCGTCACCGGCTGCCGGAAGGGTGACGTCGTGGTCTGGGACGCCGTGACCTTCAAGGAACTCCGCCGCACCCGACTCGGTGGGCGGGGCGGGGAAGGCGTGATCCACGCCCTTGCTTTCGCTCCCGGCGGCAGGGCGCTTGCCGCCGCGGTGTCCTTCGACTCGGGGAAGAACGCCGAGCGGGTGGTCGTGCTCGACCCCGCCACCGGCGACCGGCTCGGCACCGACCTCCAGGGCTTCGACCTCACCCCCGTGGCTCTGGCCTTCTCCCCGGACGGGAAGACGCTGGCGGTCGGGCTCGCTGACCGCCTCCCCCGGGCGTCGGTGCCGCCGAGCCGGCCGGCCGGGGCGGTGAAGGTGTTCACCACCGACCCGCCGCCCGCCCCGCCGGCCCAGCGGCCCGCCGTGCCGGTGTGGCGCGAGCGGACGCCGCTCCGGGGGACGGTGGACGGGCCGGTGGACTCGGTTGCCTTCGCCCCGGGCGGGAAGGCGTTCCTCACCGGCGGGAACTGGTTCGTCACGAACACCGACGACCGCGGGCGGCCGCTCGGCGGCGGGAAGGAGGCCGCGGTCGCGGTCGAGTGGCGACTCGCCGACTTGGGCAAGCAGTGGCTCAGCGTGCTGGGCGGCCCCGGACCGGTCGGGGTGGCATACTCCCCGGACGGCACGCTCGTCACTGCCACCCGTCCCCTGGGGACCGGCCTCTACGAGGTCGCAGATGGCGCACCGAAGGGTCCGGTGTTCAAGGGCGGTAAGGTGGCGGCCTTTTCGCCGGACGGGAAGTATCTGGCCCTCGGTGACGGGAAGCGGTGGGCCATCCACCCGGCCGTCGGGGGTAACGCCCTGTTCGACCTCCCGACGGAACCCGAGCCCCCGGGCGAGAACCGGTCGGCGGCGCTGGCCTGGTCCCCGGACGGCACCCGACTGGCTGTCCCGTGGCACGCCCCGGGTGGCAAGGGGTTCGGGTTCGACGTTCTCACCCTCCAAACCCGCCAGACTAAGACCCTGGCCGGGCACCCCGCCCGGGTCACGGCGGTGGCGTGGTCGCCGGACGGGAAGCTCATCGCCACGGGCTGCGGCAAAGGGGACGTCATCTTCTGGGACGCCGCGACCCTCCAGGAACTCCGCCGCACCCGGCTCGGCGGGCGGGGCGGCGAGGGGGTGATCCATGCCCTCGCCTTTGCCCCCGGCGGTCAGGCGGTCGCCGCCGCGGTGTCCTTCGACGAGGGGAAAAACGCCGAGCGGGTGGTGATGCTCGACCCCGCCACCACCGACCGCCTCGGCATCGACCTCCAGGGCTTCCGCTTCGCCCCGCGCGCCCTCGCCTTTGCCCCGGACGGGAAGACCCTGGTGGTCGGCCTCGGCGGGGTGGCGGGCGGGAAGGCGCTGGGCGAGGTGCGGGTGTACACGACCGACCCCGAGCCCGCCGCCCCCGGCGACGCCGCCCAGCCCGCGGGGCCGGGGGCGTGGCGGCCGCGGCCCGTCGCCACCGAGCGGGCCGCGGTCGCCGCCGCCGCCTTCGACCCACAGGGGAAGACGTTCCTCGTCGGCGGGGCTGATGGGGTCGTGGAGTTGTGGCAGGTCGACACACTGACGGGCCGCCCGGGCATCCACCAACTGAGGGGGCCGGTGTCCCAGGGCGCCCTGACGTACGTTCCCGGGGGGGGGACGCTGGTGTACTGCGCCGACGCCGACGGCATCATGTCGCACGACCCGACCGGGCGCAAGATGAGCCACCGGTTCTCGGACTACCCCGCCCGGATGCTGGCCTTCCCCCCCACCGACACCGCCCTCGCCGCCCGGGCCGGTGACCTCGGCAAGGTGTTCGGCCGGCCGCCGGTCGGTGAGCCGCTGCCGTTCGGCACCCGGGTCGACTTCACCGGCCCCGGCCGGCCGGCCCCGATGGCCTGGGCGCCGGACGGGAAGCGGCTCGTCTACGCCGCGCAACTCCCATCGTCTGGGTTCTGGACGTTGGCCGTGGCCGGCGACCCCCGGCCGGGCACCCGCCTTCACCACGGCCCCGACCCGCTCGGCGGCATGGCCTGGGCGCCCGACGGGGCGGTGGTCGTCACCGGGGGCTGGGACGGCGCCGTGGTGGTGTCGGACGGGGCCACGCTGAAGGAAGTCCGCCGCTGGGCCACGGCCGGGCCGGGCCAAAAGAGCCGCGTCCGCTCGGTCGTCATGACCCCGGACGGCACGACGATCCTGGCCGGCGTCGAAGCGCGGCCGGCGGAGCAGGCCCGGCCGACCGCCCCGACCCACGCCGTCGTCGGCTGGGACGTCGCCACTGGCCGGGAGGTGGTGCGGCTCGACCTGCCGGCCGGCGGCCCGGTGGACGCCCTGATCCTTAGCCCGGACGGCCGGCTGCTGGTCGCCGGCCGTAACGCGGTGGAAACGCCGGACCTCGCCCCGAAGGTGGCGCCGCCGGCGCTACTGGTGTGGGAGCGGCCCGCTCCCGCTGCCCCGGCCCCCGGTGCCGCCGCCGGTCCCGACCAGGCGGACGGGTGGCGGGTGAAGGCCGTCCTCACCAGCCACCCGGACTCGACTGCGGCGGTCGCCTTCGCCCCGGACGGGAAGACGCTCGCCACCGCCGGCACCGAGGACGGCCGGCTGGTCGTCCACGACGCCGCCTCGTTCAAGACCCTACGCGAAACCACCCCGGTCCCGAAGGGGGGGCGTTTCTACTCCCTCGCCTACACCCCGGACGGGAAGACGCTCGCCGCCGGGTTCAGCGGCGGCTCTTTCCGCACCCTCCTGTTCGACCCGGCCACCGCCGCCCAGACGGGGCACGTCCAGCGGGCCGGCGACGCCCTCGCCTACTCGCCGGACGGCACCCGGCTGGCCGTGGCCCGGGCGAACGGGGTGTGCGTGGTGGACCCGGCCACCGGGAAGGATGTGGCCTTGCTCCCCGGCCCGAAAGTGTTCTTCGAGGCCCGGATCAAACCCCTCACGAAGCCGGGGACGGACGCCCATCTGCTGTTCACGGCTGGCGCCGCCTGGGGGCCGGGCGGGAAGACGCTCGCGGTGATCCGCCACGAGAAGCGGGCGAACGGGTGGCCGGTGACGTTCTGGAGCCCAGTGCCGGGCCGCCAGGAGCCGCCCGGCGAGGCGGCCGCCCACACCGACCAACTGACGGCCATCGCCGCCTCGCCCGACGGGATGACGCTGGCGTCCGGCGACGCGGCCGGGGACGTGGTGCTGTGGGAGGGCGCGACCTGGAAGGAAACGCACCGCGTCCGGCTCGTCCCGCCGGGGACGACGGGGCTGAGTACGGTGAACGCCCTGGCCGTCTCCCCGGACGGGAAGACGGTAGCCGCAGCGCTGACGCTCGGGTCCGGGGCCGAACCGAACCGGGTGGTGTTGATCGACACCGCGACCGGGCAGGTGACCGCTCAGCTGAGGCGCGGGTGGCGGCTCGCGGTGGTCTCGCTGGCGTGGTCCCCGGACGGCAAGACGTTGGCGACGGCGTGCGGCCACGGGCCGATCTCGCGGGGGATGGCGAACCCGCCGCACGGGGCGGGTGAGGTGGTGTTGTGGGATCGAGCTAACGGGGCGGCCCCGGCGCAGCCTGCCGCCTCGGAACCGCCCGCCCCCACGCCACCCGTCCCGCCACCGGCGGCCGCCGGCCCGGTGTGGCGCGAACTCGGTCCGCTCCAGGGGGGCGTAGACGGGCCGGTGGATTCGGTCGCCTTCGCCCCCGACGGCAAGGCGTTCGCCACCGCCGGCTTCTGGTATCACCCCGCCGACCGCGACGACCCAACGAGGGGCGGGGCGTTCGACGCCGCCGTGGCCGAGTGGGACCTGAATCGCCTGGCGAAGCGGTGGCTCACCCGGGTCGGCGGCCCCCGGTCCGTGGGCGTCGGATACTCGCCGGACGGCAAGCTCGTCGCCGCGACCACGACATCCGGCTTCCGACTGTTCGACGCGGCCACCGGTCGGCCGGGGGAGCCGTTCGACGGCGGGCTCGGCATGGGGCCGCTGGCTCTGGCGTTCAGCGGGGCCGCGGAGCGGGTCGCCGGGCAGCCGTGGTATCGGGTGGCGGTTTCCAACGGGCGAAAGACCAGCGTGGTGTTGTGGGCCGAGGGCGTTCCACCCTCCACCGCCACGTCCGGCCCGGTCCTGGGCTCTGTCGCGCCCAACCGAGCCCTGCCTTTGGGAGTGGCGTTCTCACCGGACGGGAAGCAGGTGGTGTTCATCCCGAGCGGCAAGACCGACCCGCAGTGGGTAGCCGGCAAGGTGGGGACGCCGGAGCCCGACCCGGCAAAGGCAACGCACTGGTACGCCCAGGTGTGGGAGAGCGAGAAGGGGACCGTGACGGCCGTCCTCCCGCACGGAGAGAGCCTGGTGACGGCCGTGGCGTGGTCGCCGGACGGCCGGTTCATCGCCACCGGCTCGGAGAAGGGGGGCGTAGTGGTCTGGGACGCGAAGACGTTTCAGCGGAGGCACGGCATCCGGTTCGGGGGGGCCGCCGAGCCGGGCACCGTTCACGCCCTGGCGTTCGCCCCGGACGGGAAGACACTGGCCGCCGCCGTCACCCTCGACGGGGGGAAGGAGGCGAACCGGGTGGAACTGTTCGACCCGGCGGCCGGAACCCGGATCACCCCGGGCATCGGGGGGTTCGGCGCGTTCACCCCGACCGCCCTGGCGTTCGCCCCGGACGGGAAGACGCTCGTGGTGGGGTGTAGCGACCGCAGCCGGAGCGTCTTCGCCCTCCGCTCCGAGGACCACAAGACGCTCGGCGCGGTCCGCGTGTTCACGACGAACCCCCGGTGACGCCGGGCCGGCGCCTTGACCGACGGCGATCCATAAAACGGCACGCGGACCACTGTCCGCGTGCCGTTCCATTTCGGGGCCCAGTTATGATTCCGATCGACCTGTCCGGTAAGCTCGCGCTTGTCACCGGGGTGGGGGACAACGAGAGCTTCGCCTGGTTCATCTCGAAGTCGCTCCAGGCGGCCGGGGCGCGGGTGGTGCTGGCCTGCCACCCGCGGATGGTGGGGATCGTCGAGAGCATCCTCACCCGCGACGGCGACAAGGAGAGCCGGCTGCTGCCGGACGGGTCCGAGTTCAAGCCGGTGAAGGTGATCCCCTGCGACGCCAGTTACGACACGATGGACGACGTGCCGGCCGAGGTGAAGGCCGACCGGCGGTACGCCAAGTACCCCGAGTACTCGATCCAGGGCACGGTGGACGCGGTCGGCAAGGAGTTCGGCGGGATCGACGTCCTGATCCACTCGATCGCCTTCAGCAGGGAGATCACGAAGGGGCTCATCGACACGAGCCGGAAGGCGTACCACGAGGCGATGGGGATCTCGGCGTACTCGCTGGTGAGCATGGTGCGGGCGGCGGCGCCGTACATGGCGAACCGGCTGGGCGGGGCGAGCGTGGTGGGGCTGACGTACGTGGCCGGGGAGCGGGTGGTGCCGCACTACGGCGGCGGGATGGGGACGTGCAAGGCGGCGCTCCAGATGGACGCCAAGCAGCTGGCGTGGTCCGTGGGCGACCGGAACGTGCGGGTGAACCTGATCTCGGCGGGGCCGTACGCGAGCCGGGCGGCGCGGGCGATCAACAAGGACTTCGACAAGCTGATCGACCACGCGGCGGAGCACTCGCCGCTGCGCCGGCCGATCGGCCCGGAGGAGGTGGCGAACGCGACGCTGTACCTGTGCAGCCCGCTGGCCTCGGCGGTGACGGGCCAGATCCTCTACGTGGACTGCGGGTACAACATCATGGGGACGTGAGCCGGGGGACCGTCGCCCATACCCGGCCCGGCCCGATTCGCTTCGCCCGGTCGCCTCGTTGCTTTGGGAAGGGACTACCACCCGCTGAGGACGCAACGAGGGCGGGCAAACCCGCCGCCTACGGGCTGACCCTGCTGATGGCGTCGGCGACGGCGCGGCGGACGTCCGGGTCGGGGTCGGTGAGGAGCGGCTGGAGGTCGTCGATCACGATCGCCGCCCGCCGGCCGAACCGGGCCAGCGCCCGCACCGCCAGCAGCCGGGCCGCCGGGTCGGCGTCGCGCAGGTCCAGGGCGATCGACCGCACCACCGACTCGGACGCCGCCGCCTCCGGGTTGATCGCCCGCAGCGCCGCCACCGACGCCCGGCGGATGTCCGGGTCGCGGTCGGCGAGGGTGGTCGTCAGGTCCGGGACCGCGAACCGGGCCGCCGGGCCGAGGTTCCCGAGCGCCTTCACCGCCCGCAGCCGGACGCTGCTGTCGCTGCTGAGCAACTGCTTCGTCAGCGCGAGCACGTCCTGCGAGTCGGACGCGGCGAGGATCTGGTCGGTCGCCTGGCGGATGGCGAGGTCGATGTCCACGCTCCGGCCCTTCGCCCGGGCCATCGCCGGCAGTCCCTCCCGCGCCGGCGACCCGATCCGCCCCAGCGCGGCGATCACCGCCTCCTGGAGCGGCTCCTGCTCCGCGCCCCGTAGCCGGTCCAGCTGAAGGATGAGGTCGGGCACGGCCGCCGCGGCCCGGTTCTCGAGCCGGCCGAGGGTGCGCGCCGCCTCGACCCGCTGGGCGGTCGTCAGCCGGGGGTCGCGGACTACCGTCGTGAGTTGTTTGGCGAGTTTGTCGTCGGCCTCGTCCGCCCGGCCGGCGGCGGCGACGACGAACACGACGAGCACCGCGAAACCCCGCCCCATGTGGCCGCCCTCCCGGACTCACCGGTCGGTATCGGCGCGGGCAGGGGGCGGGGTTGATGGCGGGGCGGCGGTCGGTGTGATTCCGCGCGGCGGGCAGACCCACCAACCGGCCGGGGTCAGCGGCCCGGGGTCGGCGGGCACCCGGCCGCCCGCTTACTCGCCTCCAGGGCTCGCATCAGGGCGTCCACCTGCCGGCAGTACTCCTCAACCGACTGAGGGCTGGCCGGCGCGACCGGAGCCTGGGGCATGACTGGGGCTTGCGGCGCGGCGGGGGGCACCTGGACGTACTGCACCTGCGGCGGGACGACCGGAGCCTGGGGGGCGACGGGTTGGACCTGGACGTACTGCATCTGGGGCGGGGCGACGGGCTGGACTGCCACCGGTTGGACCGGGGCGACGGGCTGAACCGCGACCGGTTGGACGGGCTGAACTGCGACCGGCTGGACGAACGCCGGCGCCGCGGGAGCCACGGCCGCGACCGGCTGGACGAACGCCGCCGGGGCCACGGGCTGGGCGACGACCGGGGCGACCGGCATCGACACGGTCACCTCCGGCGTGGTCGGCACGGCGATCGGCCGGAGGATCGGGATCGGGATGCGGATCGTGTCGAACGCGAACCCGAGCCTGGCCCGGTTCGTCGGAACGTGGTTCACCGCGGTCGGGATCATCGCCATCCCCGGAGCGGCCGGGGCGACCGGGGTCATGGGGGCGACCGGGGTCATCGGAGCGAGCGTAGTCATGGGGGCAACGGGTGCGACCGGGGCGATTGGCGGTGCCTGCTGGGGGAGATCCACCACAACCGTTTGTTGCGGGATCTTGACGTGGACCGGCGGCGGTTGGCGGACTTCTACCACACTCGGCCCGGTGGCGCAGGCCGCGTCGGTACACTTCGGGGCCGGCTCCGCGCACTTCACCGCCGGGGCCGGCGCCGCGGCCGGGGGGCACGGGGTGGGGCATTCAGCCGGGGGGAGGCAGGCGTCTGCGATTCGGCGGGCGTGCTTACAACCCACGCCCCCCGCTGCGATCCCGGCCAGAAGAACCAACCCGGCGGCGCGGGCGGCAGAGTGGGCATTCATCGGCTCCCCTCCCGTATGACCCGGCCGTCCCAACCGACCGTTACAACGCCTATCGGCCGTATCCCCCGCGGGGCGTGACAGTTTCCCCTGTTTTGGACCGAGACGCACCGACTCGTTCGCTCGGGACCGGCGGCGGAAACGAGGCCGCCCGCGTGGGGACACGCGGGCGGGACGCAGGACCGGCGGTTCGGCTACGAGCCAGTAGTCACTTGAGGTCGGGGAGCTTGGGAAGCGTCTGGGGGAATGCCGGCGACTTGTTCACCGCCTCCGCCCAGTCCTCGAGCCGCTTGAGCCGCTGCTCGTGGCTGGTCAGCACCTGGGTGTGGGCCTCGACCACCTTGGTGAGCGTTTCCATCTGGCTGGTGACGCGCCGCAGGGCGGCGTCGCACGTCTCGCCCGAGGTGTTGGCCGAGGCGGGCGGGACCGGGGCGGTCGGAGCCGTCGGGGCGGTCGGGGCGGCTGCGAACGGCACCACGAACGGCTGAACAACCTGCGGGGCGACCGGCTGGACGAACGCCTGGGGAGCCACCGGCTGGACGAACGCCTGTTGGATGAACGCCTGGGGAGCCACCGGCTGGACGAACGCCTGGGGGGCGACGGGTTGGAGGTACGCCTGCGGGGCCACCGGCTGGAGGTACGTCTGAGGAGCCACCGGCTGGACGAACGCCTGGGGGGCGACGGGTTGGAGGTACGCCTGCGGGGCAGTCGGGGCCGAGAAGTACGGCTGCACGGTCAGTGGCCGACAGAGGTGTGGGAAGTGGCACACCTTCTGAATCCCACACTCCTTCTCCCCGCACGCGGCCGCGTTACGGAACACGACACGCGGGGGGGCCATCTCAACAATGACTTTGGGTGCCGGGGCGCAAATCACGCGGGCCGGGGGGCACGGCTCCGGGCAGGGTGACGTAATGGGGGTCGGGGGGGGAAGCGGGTCGTCCGCCCGCGCCCGGGATGAAACGCTCCAGGCGACGGCGACGCCAGCCGCCGCGACCGCCAGGCGGGGCAACACGCACTTCACGGGAACCCTCCGCATGATGCTCAGGGGAACGTCCGCCGCGGTCACTTGCGACCGTCCGATACGGCTTTGATTCCCATCGTCACGCAGACTACCCGGCTTGCATGAAACCCAAGAAACCACCCGACAACCTAACCCCCGGGGCCGGTCGTCGGGCGCGGTCATTCAGACCGGGTTGGGGTGATCCGTTCTTCGCGGGTTGTAAGGGGCGAGTACGGCATCGCTCTGGCCGCTGCACTGATAATGAATGTCAGTGCAACGGCCAGAGCGTCACTTGGCGTCCCACTCGAATCCCGCCGGCCCGCGGCCCGCCGATTGCGGTGGAAAGTGCTTGTTACGAGCGGGTTGTGGGGCGGCTGTGGGGTGCCAGTCACCAAGGATGATGTCAATCATCCCCGAACCCAGACCGGGTAGCAGAACCGGGCTTTGGCCCGTCCTTGCTTCCCTTCCCACCGCCGCCAGCCTTCTCGATGTCCTTCAACTTGTCCTTCAGCCGAGGGTCGCCCTTGCGTACCAGCTCCAGGAGCGCGTTGGTGTCCTTCACGAGGTCGTTCAGCCGGGCCTCGTTCTCGTTCAGCTTGGTCGTCACCGCGGGGCTGACGCGGAGTTCGACCGGCTGCTGTCGGGGTTCGTTCTGCGGCGACTGTTGCTGACCGCCGTGGGAGAGCAGCCCGAACAGCTGTTGGCCGAGGTGGATCGCCCCGATGACCTGGCCGGGGGTGATGGGCTGGACCGGGGCGGTGGGCGCCACCATCCCGCGGTGGTGGAAGTGGTGGTAGTGCGGGTGGTGGAAGTGCGGGTGGTGGAAGAGGTGCGGGAAGTAGGCCTGGGCCGGGCTGGCCACAGCCAGCCCGACGATCGAGCTCGTCAGAAGGACGAACGCCAGACGACGCATGGGGGGCTCCGGGTGGAAGGGCGGACCGGGTCACTCGCCCGGCCGTCTGGTTATCAAGGTATCCGACCCGCGCACCCCTACTCCACAAATTCTCCCCGCGCCGCGCGGAATCGGCCCCCCGGCGTTCGGGTTTTAACGTCCGGACGGGCGAAGCTCACAGCCCGTCCGGTTTTTCGTTTGCGACGAGCCGGAGCGATCGTTACCGTCATACCTTGGCTGCTCAACCCTCTCACCCGCCAGGACTCGCCCGTGCCCGAGTTCAAACCGTTCAACCAGTTCCGCGACCAGATCCACGACGCCAGCCTCGGGGAGGAGGTGGACCGCCGGTTCCCCGAGGTCGAACTGGAGGGGGTACTCCCGCCCGGGGGGAAGAGCCGGTCCGCCCGGCGGGACGCGTTCGCGGAGGAGCTGGACAAGATGCTCGCCTACCTCCGCCGGTTCTACCCGGCCGACGGCGCGGCGAGCCACACGTTCCAGGACGGGGGTGGGAACTTCGTCGACTGCATCCCCTTCTCCGACGTCCCGACCGTGCGGGCGGCCCGCCAGGAGGGGCGGCAGGAGGTGACCGACCGGGCTCCGGCCCCGAAGGGGTTCGAGCCCCGCCCCGAGAAGCGGGGGCTCGAACGCCCCCCCACCCCGACCCGGCTCGTCTCCCCGCTCCGCCAGGGCGCGGTGGACCGGTTCAACCGCCGGGTCGCCTGCCCGGACGGGTGTGTCCCGGTCGCCCGGGTCACCACGGACGACATCGCCCGGGCCGGCACGTTCGAGAACTTCTTCTCGAAGCTTGAGGCGATTCGCAAGGGGAAGAAGGGCGGGGCCAAGAAGCCCGCGGCCAAGTCCGCGGCCAAGCCCGCGGCCAAGCCCCGGAGCCGGGCGAAGCCGCCGGTGGCGCCGGCGGCCGTCGGCCACCAGTACGCCACTGTCCGCGACGGCCGGGGGGGGCCGTACTACGGGTGTTCCGCCGGGCTGGGCGTGTGGCGGCCGTCCGTCCCCTCCGCCACCACCTCCATCTCGCAGCTCTGGATGGTCGGCCAGCGGATGGGCAACGGGAACCCCCAGACGGTCGAGAGCGGCTGGTTCGTCTACCCGCAGTTCACGGGCACCAACTCGCCCGTGCTGTTCGTCTACTTCAACCCGGACGGGTACATCCCGGTCGAAACCGGGGGGCGGTCCGGGTACGTCACGAACGCCCAGACCCAGGGCTTCATCCCGTTCCCGGACTCCCCGTTCGTGATCAACCAGCAGGGGTTCCTGATCCCCACCGAGGCGGGCGGCAACCCGGCGGCCGTCCAGCTCTACTGGGAGTTCCTCGACGCCCCCTCCCCCGGGTGGTACCTGTTCCACGGGGACGTCGGCCAGAACCCGGCCGAGTACGCCCAGCTCGGGTACTTCCCGGCCTACCTGTACGGCGCCACGGAGTTGGCCACCCACTGCCGCCAGGTCCAGTTCGGGGGGGAGGTGGGGGGGCTGGACCGGGTGGCCCGCGGCACCCCGCCGGGGTTCACGGAAATGGGGAGCGGTTCCCGCCCGACCAGCGACCCGTGGTTCAACTACCGGAACGTGGCCTTCCAGTGCGACACCTACGTCCACACCGGGGGGGCGAACATGGTCCGCGCCCAGCTGGTCGAGCACCTCATCAACCGGCCGAACTTCGAGCTCGACTTCCCGGCCGACCCGGCGTTCGCATCGTACTTCTTCTTCGGCGGCGGGCAGAACCTGTAGAATGCCGCGTCGCCCGGAATGGGAGGCCGCCGTGCCCGCCCCAGTCCCGTTCGACCGGTTCCTGGCCGCCGTCCGGGCGGCTGACCCTACTGACCACCCGACCGTCGCCCCGGCCGAGTTCGAGGCGATGCGGGCGTATCTGCTGCGCCTGTACGAGTCGGTCCACCCGGTCGGCACCCACCTCGACCCGTCCGGGAACGTGGTCGACTGCATCCCGTTCGACCAGTTCCCGACCGTCCGGGCGGCCCGGGACGCCGGGGTCGAAGTCGCCCGCAGTGCCCCCCGCCCGGCCGGCTTCGCCCCCGACCCGGCGAGCGGGCCGCGCCCCGCCCCTATCCCCTCGCGGCCGCGCTCGCCGTGCCCGGCCGGTGCCGTCCCGTTCGTGCGGGTGACGCTCGACAGCCTCGTGCCGTTCGGGTCGCTCGATCGCTACCTCAACCGCGCTCCCGTTAAGGGGCCGCCCCCCGAGCCGGAATCGGCCGGTCCCGACCGGCCGGCGGGATAAGCCAGCACGATTTCCCTCACCCACATCGGGATGCCCTCCGCGGCCGAGGTCGCCGCGGCCATTCTCAAGGGCGCCGAGGTCGCCACCCGCACCGTGCGGTTCGTCTCGGTCGCGTTCAACGGGCTCGTCGAAAACCGCAGAGTCACGTTGGTGAAAGGGGGCGTGAAGGCCGGCGTCATACCTCATGACCGCGGTTCTTGGCGCATGCTGGCTCCGCAGGGCGAGGTGGCTGCCCGGCGGCCGGCGCGGCGGGATTTGCGAGCGTGCACCGGCGGGTCGGGTCAGATCTGCGATGAGCCCACACGTCTCCGCATTTGAGGACCTGCCATGTCTCGGCCCGCACGTCGCGGAATGACTCTGGTCGAAGTCCTCGTCGTCATCGCCATCATTGCCATCCTGGCCAGCCTTCTCCTCCCGGCGACCCGGCGCGTTCAGGGGACAGCTGCGCGCACGCGCTGCCAGAACAACCTCAAACAGCTGACATTGGCAGTTCACCTCTATGAGTCAACGAGCCGGCAGGCTCCGCTTCCATCGCCGGATCACCCGGACACGCACGCCAAACAACTGTTCCCTTCGGGTTGCTTCGGACCGGGTACATCCCCCGAGGAGCGGCTCAGTTGGGTGGTCGCGCTGCTGCCGTACCTGGAGCAGGATGCCCTGTTCAAGCGGTTCGATGTGGACAAGGGGTACGGGGGGAATCTCACGGCGGCTCAGACTCGGATCTCTCTGCTCCTCTGCCCTGCGGGCGACGGTGCGGTGACGACCGAAGCGGTGACCCATTACACCGCGATGTCCGGCATCGGCCACGGCTCTGCCGGGCAGCCGGCGGGCACCACCGGCAACGGCTTCATGGGCTACGACCGTCTGACTTCAATGGCGATGATCAAGGACGGTGCCTCCAGCACGATCGCCCTGATGGAGACGCGATCCGGGCTCGGGCCGTGGGCCCGCGGCGGCACGGCGACCGTGCGCGGGTTCGACCCCGCAGACGTGCCGCTGTACGGCGACCAGCGGCCGTTCGGTGGGCACCCTGGCGGTATGCAAGCTGCGATGGCCGACGGTTCGACCCGGTTCATCCTTGCCGCGATCGAGCCGAAGAACCTGGCCGCCATGATTACCATCGCCGGCGGCGAACCGACCAACCTGGACTGAGCCCCGCGGTGAGATACCGACTTCTCACGGCGGTCCTTCGCTGGCTCGCGGCGGTGCTGGTCCTGCGGGTGCTGGCCGCGATCCTGGCGAACTACCCCGACTACTTCCCGCCGAACTTCGACTCGCTCTTTCTCCAGGGCCGCGAGGCGGCGTTCACCGGCCTCTACCGGCCGGCGTTCTACGTCCACATCTTTGCCGGCCCGGTCGTACTGCTCGGCGCGCTGGTCCTGCTGAACGAGTCCGTCCGCCGTCGGTACGGCGGCCTGCACCGCGTGCTGGGGCGGGTTCACGTCGCCGTGCTGCTGGGGCTCGTGCTCCCGAGCAGCGTGGTGATGTCCCGGCACGCCTTCGGCGGGTGGCCGGCGGGGCTGAGCTTTCTCCTGCTGGCGGCGGCGACCGCAGGCTGTACGGTCGCCGGCGTCGCGGCCGCCCGCCGACGGCGCTACGACCGCCACCGCCGCTGGATGGTCCGCTCGTGCGTCCTCATCTGTTCGGCGGTGGTGCTTCGGCTGACCTCGGGGGCGGCGGGGCTGGTCGGCGTGCCGAGTCCCGAGGGGGCGTACATCGTCGCGGCCTGGTGCAGTTGGCTGGTCCCGCTGGCGGCCTACGAGGTCGCGGAGCGGGTGCTCGCACGCCGGTCGTCCCGGAGCCTCAACGCCGCTCCGGGCTGAGTACGCGCGGGCCTCGCGGCCTTACGAGGTCCACTCGTCGGGGCGGCACCGGCCCCTACACTGTGCAGCGACAAATCCCACGCGGTGTTGCCCCACCGCACCCGAATCCCGAGGCCCGCCATGCGCTGCGCTGTCCTCTCCGCCTGCGGTCTGGCACTTCTGTCCGCCGCCGCGCTGACCGTGCGGGCCGACGACCCGCCGCCCAAGCGCGCCCAGCCCAAGTACGAGACGAAGCGCGACCACGACCCGGACGGGATCGGCAAGTTCTACCTCGGCCGGGAAATTGCACACGTCATGGGCTACCAGGGCGCCAGCTGGCTGGAGCGGTCCGAGCGCATCAAGGAGGAGGAGCCCGCCAAACTCGTCGAGGCGCTGGCCGTGCGGCCGGGGATGACGGTCGCCGACGTCGGCGCCGGGAGCGGCTACCACGCCTTCCTGATGGCCCCGCTCGTCGGCGAGGCCGGCAAGGTGATCGCCTCCGACATCCAGCCGCAGATGCTGGAGATGATTACCGAGAAGGCCAAGAAGCTGGGCGTGAAGAACGTCCACACCGTCCGCGGCACCGAGACCGACCCGAAGCTCCCGGCGAACGCGGTGGACCTCATCCTGATGGTGGACGTGTACCACGAGTTCAGCCACCCGTTCGAGATGGCCGAGAAGATGGTCGAGGCGCTGAAGCCGGGCGGCCGGCTGGTGTTCGTCGAGTTCCGGCTCGAAGACGCGAAGGTGCCGATCAAGATCGTCCACAAGATGAGCGAGCGGCAGGTGCTGCGGGAGATGGAGCCGTTCCCCGAACTCGAACACACCCGCACCGTCGGCACGCTCCCGTGGCAGCACGTCATCATCTTCACCAAGCGGCAGCCGCGGCGGTGACCAACCCGGTGGACGCCCACCCATGACCCGGACCGGACTCGTTGCCGCCGCGTCGCTCGTCGCGCTCGCCGGCCTGGTCGCCGGGCTCGCGTGGCGGGCCCGCACACCGGACGGGCCGCCGGCCCTGGTCGTGTACGCCGCCGCCGCCACCCGCCTGCCGCTCGAAGCCGCCGCCGCCGCTTACCAGGAGCAGACGGGGCGGGCCGCGGAACTCCGGTTCGGGGCGTCGGAAGAAATGCTCGTGCGGGTCCGGGACGCCGACCCGGCCCGCCCCGGCGACCTGTTCCTCCCCGCCGACGACAGCTACGTCCACCAGGCGCGGGAGTGGGGACTGGTCGCCGAGAGCCGGCCGCTGGCCCGGATGCGGGCGGTGGTGCTGACGGCCCCGGGGAACCCCAAGAGTCTGACCAGCTGGGCCGATCTGGTGAAGCCGGACGTGCGGGTGGCGGTGCCGAACCCCGGCGCGGCGGTCGGGAAGCTGACCCGCGGCCACCTGGAACGCACCGGCCGCTGGACCGCCCTGCGCCGGCGGGCCGTGGACACCGGGACGGTCACCGAGGCCGCGAACGCCGCCCGGACCGGGGCCGCCGACGCGGCGGTGGTGTGGGACGCGGTCGCGGCCGGGCCGCACTACCGCGGCCAGGAGGTGTTGGACCTGCCCGAATTGCACGGGGTCGAGGGGCGGGTCGAGGTGGCCACGCTCGCCCAGTCCGCGGACCCGGACGCCGCCCGGGCCTTCGCCGAATTCCTCGCCGACCCGGCCGGCGGGTTGCGGCACTTCCGCGAGGCCGGGTTCCGCGTCGAGCCGTAGGGCCACGGGGGCGCCCTACGGCTGCCGCCGGGGTCAGGTCGCCGGCGCGGCCGGAGCCTTGGCGGCGGCGTTGATCTTCTCCTGCAACTCGGGCGTCACCTTCGCCGTGCCCTTGCACTTCGGGTACTTCGTACAGCTGAGGAAGTAGCCGCCGCCGAACCGCGACGGCTTCAGCATCATCGGCCCGTCACACTGCGGGCACTTCTCCGTGATCTCCACCGCCGGCACGTCCGGCCCCTTCCCCTTCTCGGTCTTCGGCGGCGGGGCCGGCAGCTCGATCCCCTTCGCCTTCAGCTGGTCGCGCAGCTCGGCGTTGATCGACTTGGCGTTCCGGCACTTCGGGTAGCCCGAGCACGACAGGAACGGCCCCCGCCACGCCACCTTCACCACCATCGGGCTGCCGCACTTCTCGCAGGCGATCCCCGTGTCCGGCGGCTGGACCGGGTTCCCCTTGTCGTCCGAGTCGGCGATGAACTTGCACTTCGCGTCCGGGCATTGCACGTACTTCTTCCCCGCCTTGCTCTCCTTGAGCAGCAGCTTGTGCTTCTCGCACTTGGGGCACTTCACGTCCGTCGGCAGGGCGGTCACCGCCCGGGTGCCGTCGGCCCGCAGGTTCATCGTCGTCGGGCAGTCCGGGGCGCCCTCGCAGGTGAAAAACACCCCGAACCGACCCTCCTTCTTCACCATGAACTTGCCGCACGCCGGGCAGACGATGTCCGTCACCTTGGGGCCGAGGATCTCCTTCCCCTCCGCGTCGCGCTTGTAGCGGCAGGGGTTCTCCTTCTCCTTCCAGCCCGTGCAGCCGATGAAGTACGTGCCCGTCTTGGCCGTGTAGCGGCGTTCCAGCGGGCGGCCGCACTTCGGGCACACCTCGCCCTGGATGATCTCGCGCACCGGGGCGAGGTCGTTGCCGGCCGCCGTCAGCGCCTCCGAGAACGGCCCCCAGAACTCGTCCAGCACCTCGCGGTAGTGGCACTTGCCCGTCTCGATCTCGTCCAGCTCCTCCTCGAAGTGGCTGGTGAACTTCAGGTCCATGATCTTCGGGAACGCCTGGACGAGCAGGTCGGTGACCACCTTCGCCACCGGCGTGGCGTGGAACCGGCCCTTCTCCTCCAGCACGTAGCCGCGCTTCTGGATCGTCGAGATGATCGTGTTGTACGTCGAGGGCCGGCCGATCCCCTCCTTCTCCAGCGCCTTCACCAGCGACGCCTGGTTGTACCGCGGCGGCGGCTGGGTGAAGTGCTGCGTCTCGAACAGGTCGAGCCGGTCGAGCTGGTCGCGCTCCTTCACCGCCGGCAGCTCGGAGTCGTCCGTCTTCCCGCCGACGGGCGACAGCACCTTGCGGTAGCCCTGGAACTTCACCACCTGCCCGCGGGCCCGGAACAGCCCGCGGCCGGCGGCGATGTCGTAGGTGGTGACGGCGATCACCGCCGGGGCGCACTGGCAGGCCACGAACCGCCGCCAGATCAGCTCGTACAGGCGGAACTGGTCGCCCGCGAGCCCGAGCTCCTGCGCCCGCTTCGGGGTGACGGTCACGTCGGTCGGGCGGATGGCCTCGTGGGCTTCTTGCGCGCTCTTGCCGCTGGCGTAGACGTTCGGCTTCGCCGGCAGGTAGCTCGGCCCGAGGGCCGGGCTGTCGTGGATGAAGGTGCGCACGTTGGTGAGCGCGTCCGGCGAGATCCGCGTGCTGTCGGTCCGCATGTAGGTGATGAGCGCGGTCTGGCCGAGGCCCGACAGCTCGACGCCCTGGTACAGCGCCTGGGCGGCGCTCATGGTGCGGCTCGTACTCATCCGCAGCCGGAGGAACGCCTGCTGCTGGAGCGTACTCGTGGTGAACGGGGCGTTCGGCCGGTCCTGCCGGTCCTTCTGCTCGACCCGGGTGACGACGAACGGCACGCCCCGCAGCGCCGCGACCACGGCGTCCGCGGCGGACTCGTTGTTCAGCTTCGGCTCGGCGCTGTCCCAGCGGACGAGTTCCGCCACGAACGCCCCGGCCGGGGGCTTCGGCAGCCCGCCGCGCTCGGCCGGCTTCCCGGCGGCCGGCTCGGCGGCGCCGTCGGCGTCGGGAGCCTTGTCCTCGGTGTCCTCGACGGGCTCGTCCGGCTCCTCGGCCGTGTTCGCGCCGGCGGCGGCCCCGGGCTCGGCGGCGGGCTTCTTCTTGGCGAAGATCTTGGACGCCTTCGGGTCGGCCGCCCACGCCACCCCGCTCCCCTGCGGCGCGAGCAGAGCGGTGACCTTCCAGTACTCCTCGGTGACGAACGCCTCGATCTCGCGCTCGCGGTCCACGATCAGCTTCACCGCCACCGACTGCACCCGGCCCGCACTCAGGCCGCCGGCGACCTTCTTGCCGAGCAGGTTCGACAGCGGGAAGCCGACCACCCGGTCCATGGCCCGGCGCGCCTCCTGGGCGGCCACGCGCTCGGCGTTGATCTGGTCCGGCTGGGCGAGCGCCTGCTGGATGGCGCCCTTGGTGATCTCGTTGAAGCGGATGCGGTACGTGCGGGCCGGGTCGAGGTCGAGCTCGTCGGCGATGTCGCGGGCGATGGCCTCGCCCTCGCGGTCGGGGTCGCTGGCCAGCAGCACGCGGTTGGCCTTCGACGCCTCGCGGCCGAGCTCGGCCAGGATGTCGCCGGACGTGCGCCGGCGGCGGTCGCCGTCGTCGGCCTTCTCGTCCACGGCGTAGCGGAGCTTCCACCCGTCGGCGATGCGGATGCCGGCCACCTCCTCGCCCTTCTGCTTGCGCGAGGAGAGGTCGCGGACGTGCCCGTAGCTGGCGAGCACCTTGTACCCGCCGCCCAGGTACTTGTTGATCGTCTTCGCCTTGGCCGGCGACTCGACGATGACGAGGTCGAACGTCCGCCCGCCCGGCGGCGGGGCGTCGCCGGGGTTGGTGGCCCAGGGGCGGCGTGCGGGGGCGGCCGGCTCGACGGCCGTGGACGGAGCCTTCCGCCTGGGGGCGGCTTTGGCTTTCGGGGCGGCTTTCGGGGCGGCCGCAGCCTTCTTCCGTGGCGTGGGCACCAGCTGCGACTCCGGCAAGGCGGTGGAACGAACCCGATTCTAGTGGGTGCGGCAACCGCGACCGAGGTTAGATGGGGGCGGGGGTGGGTTCGGATGCAGGGACCGGGGAGGAGTCATGGGGAAAGAGTAGAACGGGAGAATGAGGGAAACGGTAGGTCGGATCGGACACGTGGCCCGTCTCCCGGCCGTGGTTCTCCTGTCCCCGCGCCTCCCTCTCCCGCGGCTCCTGGTTTCCGTGTCTCCGGCCCCTCTCCCGGCCGCCCGACAAATTCACTACAATCGGTAGGCCGGGGGCCGAAAAGCGCCCATCACCCTTAGTACAGCCCTACGCCGGGTGTCAACCCCCGCGGCCCGGCCGGCCGCCGGACCGGCCGCCGCAAGTCGAGGACTGGCAATGGCTTTCAGCCCGTTCAACATTTTCCGCCGCAACCAGAAGGCGATCTTCGCGGTCATCACCGTGTTCATCATGTTCACCTTCGTGCTCTCGAGCGGGCTCGGGGGCGGGGCGGACTTCTTCGACTGGTTCCCGCGCTGGCTCGGCGGGGCCGGCAAGCGCGGCGACGCCCTCTGCACCATCGAGGGCGACCGGGTCTACGACCGCGACGTCCGCGAGGCGCGGTTCAACCGGGTGATGGCCAACCGGTACATGATCCTGGCGGCCCAGGTGAGCGCGAGCTCGCTGCGGCGGGACGCGCAGGAGAAGCTGGTCGAGGCCACCCCGATGCTGGCGGAGCCGGCCCGCCAGGCGCTGGAGGGGAAGAACCCCCAGATCTTCCAGATGATGGCGCAGATGATGGCCGCCAGCCCGAACGCCCGGCCGCAGGACCGCAACCTCGTCAACGTCGTCCAGGCGTGGATGGAGGTCGAGGCGCACCGGGTGCGGGCCGAGCAGACGGGCGGAACCTACTTCCTCAACGCCCCCAACCGGACCGCCCGCGACGTGGTGGACTTCATGCTCTGGGAGCGGAAGGCCGACCGACTCGGCATCCAGTTCACCGACGACGACGTGCGCCAGCTGGTGCAGCGCGAGTGCATGGGGCAGCTCCGGAGCGACGTCGAGCTGCGCGAGGTGATGACCCGCGAGTACCCCGGCCGGTTCACCCCGAACACGGTGTGGCGGGTGCTGGCGTCCGAGTTCCGCGTCCGGGCCGCCCAGACGGCGCTGCTCGGGCCGGTGTCCGAGAACGCCGACCGCACCCTGACCGCCGCCCCGATCTTCACCACCCCGCACGACCTGTACTCCTACTACAAGACCAACGCCAGCCCCACCTCGTACCAGGTGCTGGCGATCCCGGCCGCCGGGTTCGCCTCCCAGGTCAAGGCCGAGCCGTCGCCCAGCGAGTTCGAGCGGCTGTGGGCCGACCGCAAGGACTACGAGCCGGACCCGTCGCGGGAGGAGGCCGGCTTCAAGGAGCCGCGGAAGGTCAAGGTCGAGTGGGTGTCGGCCGCCGGCGACGAGCCCTACTACAAGAAGGCCGCGGCCGACTGGATCGCCCGCACCGAGCTGTTCGCCAAGGGCGGGATCGCCACCCTCACCGTGCCCACCCCGGGCGCCGGGCCGGCCGGCTGGGCCGGGGCCGCGACCGCCGGGATGACGGTCCAGGAGCCGCTCGTCCACGCCGCCTACAAGGCTCTGAGCGACGCCCACCAGCGCGACCTGTCGTTCCGCTGGGGCGGGCCGGCCGGGTTCCTGTTCCCGTCCCAGCTGCTCAACTCCAGCTTCGGGATGTGGACCAAGCGGGCCGAGCGGACCAAGGCCGACGTCGACGCCAAGCGGCCGGTGTACGCGGCCGGGCCGGAACTCGCGGCCGAGCTCACCGCCCTCGGGGCGGCCGGGGTCGGCGGCGGCAGCCTGATCCAGCCGGCGGCGTTCTACGCGCAGGCGGTGGCCCACGAGGCGCGCGACCGCGGCGTCACCGGCGGGCTCCTGTTCCTCGCCGGCGTCCCCGGGCCGGCCATGCTCCAGGACTTCGTCGCCGCGGAGGCGGGCTACCGGCTCAGCCTGCCGCCGGCTCTGCCGCTCGCGGCCGTCCGCGCCGAGCTCCTGACCGAGCTGACCGAGAAGAAGGCCCGCGACCTGGCGGTGGCCGACCTGAAGAAGCTCCAGACCGAGCTGGTGAGGCTCGGCGAGAACGGCCGGGCGAAGGACAAGGGCGCCGCCGCCCGGGACTTCGCGGCCGCGTTCATCAAGGAGCGGGGGCTCCGGACCGGGGTCACCCCCGAGGGCGTGAGCGAGTGGACCGTCCGCGACGAACCCGCCCTGGCCCCGCTCCGGGAGTCGTACCAGAAGGGCGGCAGCACCATCGACCCGCACTTCGGCACCGCCGTGCCGTTCGGGCAAAAGTTCTTCAGCTCCCTGGACCCGCAGCGGCGGGCGCGGGTGACGGCCAGCGGGCTGTACCTCCCGGAGTTCTACCCCGAGCGGGCGGCCGAGACGGCGGCGTCGAACCGGGAGCCGATCTTCCTGGCCTGGCGGACCGACGACAAGCCGGCGGCCGGGCTGGCGAAGGACAAGGCCCGGCCGCTCGTCGTCGAGGCGTGGCGGCGGGCGAAGGGGCGGGACGAGGCGAAGGCGGTGGCCGAGCAGTTCGCCGCCCGCATCCGCAACACCCCCGGGGCCGGCCCGGCCCAGTTCGTGCCGGTCATGTACGACCTCCAGACCGAGCTCCAGGGGAAGCTCGCCGACCCCAAGGACCGGGACCGGGTGAAGCTGTTCAAGCTGGAGAACGTGGCCCCGATCCAGATCCTGAACGACGCCAACGGGATGGCCCGGCCGTTCAGCCTCCTCGGCACGCCCGAGATCCCGTTCCCCAGCGCGGACATGGCGAAGAAGCTGCTGGACGAGCGGTCCAACCCGCCGAAGACGGTGTTCGTGGCGGCGGACGCCCCGCGGGACGTGTACTACGTGTTCGCGCTGTGGGGCAAGCAGGACCGGAGCGTGGAGGACTTCCGCACCCACCTGTACTCGCCGCTGGGCCGCGGCCCGGTCCGCGAGTTGGTGCTGGCCGGCCACGCCCGCGAGGCCGTCGTCCGGGCCCGCGACTCGGTCATCGGGTTGCTCAAGAAGGAGTTCGCGTACGAGGAGTCGGACGCCCAGAAGGAGAAGCTCGACGAGCGCGACAAGAAGGGCGAGGACTGACGGCCGGCCGCGACCGGCTTGTCCGCGGAGGTCGCCCAGGGCTCCCGCCCTGGGCTAACTCATGTCGCCTCTTCCGGGGCTCAAAGCCCCGGCCCGGTTTTTCAGCCCCGGAGGGGCGCTGTTGTGTAGCCCAGGGCGGGAGCCCTGGGCGGCCTCCGCGGGTGCGCGGGGCGTGACCCCTGCCGACCACCTCGCCGCCACAAATGGCCGTACCGACCAACCTGATCACCGGCTTCCTGGGGGTCGGGAAGACGACCGCGGTACTCGACCTGCTCGCCCGCAAGACCGCCGGCGAGCGGTGGGCGGTGCTGGTGAACGAGTACGGCGAGGTCGGCATTGATGGCGCCCTGATCGAGGGCGGCTCGCCGGACGGGGTCACGGTCCGGGAGGTGAGCGGCGGGTGCGTCTGTTGCGCGTCCGCGCCGTACCTCGGGGTCGCCCTCCACTTCCTGCTGATCGACGCCAAACCCGACCGCCTGCTCATCGAGACGACCGGCCTCGGCCACCCGGCGAAGCTGCTCGACACCCTGCGGAGCAGCTACCGCGGCCGGCTGGACGTGCGGGCGACTCTCGGGCTGGTCGACCCCGCCGACTTCGCCAACCCGGCGATGCTGACCAACCCCGTCTTCCGCGAGCAGGTCGAGCTGGCCGACGTGCTGGTGCTGAACAAGTTGGACGCCGCCCCCGCCGCCCTGGTTGCCGAGTTCCAGACGTGGGCGAACGCCCTCTACCCGCCGAAGCTCCTCGTGGCCGCCACGACCCGCGGTCGCCTCGACCCCGCGTGGCTGGACCTGGGCGCGCGGGACGAGTGGCGGGCGGGAGCTAACCCCTCACCCCCGGGAGGGGTGGCGGGCGGAAGCCCCGAGCGACCTAACCCCCCCTTCCCTCCCAGGGAAGCGGGGCCGGGGGGGTTAGGTTCCGCGCCCCTCCCCGCCGCCCGCGGCTGGACCTTCCCGCCCGACGTCGTCTTCGACCGCGACCGCCTTGTCGCACTCCTCGCCTCGTTCCCCGGGTTGACCCGGGCGAAGGGCGTGTTCCGCACCCCGCACGACTGGCTGGCGGTCAACCGCGCCGGGGCGGCGGCCCCGGCCGTCACCCCGACCGCCTACCGCCGCGACAGCCGGGTCGAGGCGTTCGCCGACCGCCCCGACTGGGCCGACTTCGAGCGCCGGCTGCGCGACTGCGTCCGCCCGGCGCCCGCCGGAGGGTAGCCGATGCGCGCCGTGGACGTGATCCGGCTGAAGCGCGACGGCGGGGAACTCGCCCCCGAGCAGATCGACGGCTTCGTCGCCGGCGCCACCACCGGCGCCGGGTGGACCGACTACCAACTCTCCGCCCTCCTCATGGCCGTGGTCCTCCGCGGTATGAGCCCCGCCGAGACGGCCCACCTCACCCGCGCCATGACCGCCTCCGGCCGGCGCTACGACCTGTCCGACCTCCCCGGCCCCAAGGTCGACAAGCACAGCACCGGCGGCGTCGGCGACAAGACGTCGCTGGTCCTCGGCCCGCTCGCCGCGGCGTGCGGGGTGGTGGTGCCGATGATGTTCGGCCGGGGGCTGGGGCACACGGGCGGCACCCTCGACAAGGTCGAGAGCATCCCCGGCTTCCGCGCCCACCTGGGGGAGGCGGAGTTCCACGCCGCGCTGCGGGCCGTCGGCCTCGGCATGACCGGCCAGACCGCCGACGTGGCCCCCGCCGACCGGAAGCTCTACGCCCTCCGCGACGTGACCGGCACCGTCGAGAGCGTGCCGCTCATCACCGCGTCGGTCCTGTGCAAGAAGCTCGCGGAGGGGATCAGCGGGCTGGTCATGGACGTGAAGGCCGGGCGCGGGGCGTTCATGAAGACCCGGGCCGACGCGACGACGCTCGCCGAGTCGCTGGTCCGCGTCGGCACCGCCAGCGGGCTGAAGGTGCGGGCCGTCCTCACCCCGATGGACGCCCCGCTCGGCCGGGCCGTCGGCAACGCGCTCGAAGTGGTCGAGTCGGTCGAGACGCTCAAGGGGAACGGCCCGCCGGACCTTACGGAACTGTCGGTACTGCTCGCGGCCCGGATGGTGGAGTTGGCCGGGCTCGCGGCCGACCCCGCGGACGCCGACCGGAGGGTGCGGGCCGCGCTGGCGTCCGGGGCGGGGCTGGAGGTGTTCCGGAAGTGCGTCGCGCAGCAGGGCGGCGACCCGCGGGTGATCGACGACTACGCCCGCCTCCCGACCGCCCCCCGGACGGTGGTGCTCACCGCGCCGCGCGGCGGGTTCGTGGCCGGGCTCGACGCGGAGAAGGTGGGGGTGGCGTCGATGCTCCTCGGCGCCGGCCGCCGCCGGGTCGAGGACGGGGTCGACCACGCCGTCGGCGTCGTCCTGCGGGCGGTCGTGGGCGAGGTGGTGCGGGAGGGCGGGCCGGTGTTCGAGGTCCACTACCGCGACGATGACACGCTCGCCGCGGCGACCCCGCTCCTCCGCGCCGCGCTGACGGTCGCCGACGAGCCGCCCGCGCCCGCCCCGGCGGTGCTGGGGGAGATCCGCTGACGGGTCGCCGCGTCACCATCCGCACCCGGCATCAGTCACCCAGTGTCAGTGTCAGCCCCCGCCGCTCGGCCGGGGTCAGCCCGGCGGTGGACAGCGTGTTCCGGGCGGCCGCCCGTGCCGCGGCCGCCGCCCGCGGGTTGCCGGCGCGGTCGTGGGCCAGCGCCAGGTAGGCCAGCGGGCGCGGGTCGCCGGGGCGGAGGTCGCGGGCCTCCGCCAGCGCCTTCACCGCCTGACACAGCACCTCCTCCCCCGGCCCCACCTCGTCGGCGCCGGGCTGTTCCACCAACCGGAGCAGGCCGACCCCGCGGTGGAACACCTCGGCGTAGCGGTCGCCGTCGTCCCGGGCGATCTCCATCAGCCTGGTGTGGCAGTGGACGAGGTGCCCGCGGACCGGGCCGGGGCCGTCTTGGGCGTCGGCCACGAAGCGCTCGAACTGCGTGCGGGCGTCCGCGGGGCGGTCCAGCTTCCACAGCAACTCGGCCAGATGCGCCCGGAACATCGGCTGGTCCGGGTGCCGGCGGACGTGGGTTTCGAGGTGGACCGCCGCCGCCGACTTCTCGCCGCGCTGGAGGCATTCGGCGGCGAGCGTCAGCGCGTCCTCGGACTCGTCGAGCGTCGTGAGCTCGGGCGGCGGGGGGCCGAGCAGGGTGTGACACCCGGCGAACAGGAGCGCCCCGACGGTCAGCCCTCGCGCCCACATGAGTCGCCCTCCCCGGGACACCGGGTAGGATCGACGGCGCGGGTTGCGCGGGTGTAGGCGGGTGGGGCAGACGAGGGGATCTGGGCGGGAATCTGGGGAAGAAGGACGGGTCGTGCCGGAAGGAGCGGCAGCTGGCGGAAGTAGATGTGGGTGGCCGCGGCGTTGCGATTCGGTCGCGCCTACGGCGTTCGGTCGCGCTCACGAGCCGCGACCGACAGGGAGCGGTTGCTGAACCGGCGTATCCCGAACGCGGTTTGTCGTGTTAGCCGGCCGCTCCCTGTCGGTCGCGGCTCGTGAGGTGAGTGGACCTTCCGCAGGCTCCGACGAACGACCGCCTTACTTCGTCGGCTCCGGCTCGGCGATCGACCGGCTGTACCGGGCCAGGAGCATCTGCACGGCCTGGACGGTCTGCCACTCGGCGAACCCGAGCCGGACTTCCGTGCCCTCGTCGTTGGCCTCGATGTTCTCGACCGCGTTCGTCAGCCCGCGGTGGAGGTAGTCGAGGATCTCGCTCAGCCGAGCCGCCTGGGCCGGGCTCAGCTTCTGCGGCAGCGGCGGGAGGTCGTCGTCGAACGCCGACCACGCCTTGACGGACGGCTCGGGCTCGGGCTGGAGCGGGGGCCGGTTGCCGGCGGCCGCGGCGGCGAGTTCCTCCGCCCGGATGGTCTGGGCCTGGGCTCCGCCCGTGGCCGGGATCGCCGCCGCCCGCCGGGCCGCGATCTCCTCCATCGTCCCGAACAGGAGCATGCTCCGCCCGATCGACACCTGGTCGCCGGGCCGCAGCCGGCGGATCTGCACCGCGGCCCCGTTCACCCGGGTGCCGTTGGTGCTGTCCAGGTCGGTGAGGATGATGTCGGAGTCCTCGACCTGGATCTTGGCGTGGTAGCGGCTCACCCGCTCGTCGTTCAGGCGGAGGCCGTTCCCCTCCTCCCGGCCGATCGTGACCGGGATGGGCAGATCCTTATACACGCGCCCTTTATCGACGCCTTCCAGGACGAGAAAGGTGACCGTGCGCATGCCGTGTCCTTGGGGCGGGTAGGCGCCGGCCGGGGGCGACATGCGGCCGGTAGTTTCGGTATAGCACAAACCGACGGGTGGGGCGGAAATCCGTTTGCCAGTCGGTTGCGTTCCCCCTTCAGCGATTCTCACCGGTTCAGGCGGCAGTGTCAATTTCCGATCCGGCCCACACCCGCAACGCCCGGTCGGCCGCGTCCGGGGCGCCGGCCGGGATCGGCACCAGGGTCGGCAGGTGGCGGAACCACGTCAGCTGGCGCTTGGCGAACTGGCGGGTGCGGGTGCGGATCAGGTCCGCGGTCGCGGCGAGGTCGGCCCCCGGGGTGTCGAGGTAGTCCCACAGCTCGCGGTAGCCGAGCGCCTGGCTGGCTTCCCGGCTCGGCGGGTGGGGGAGTTCTCGCAGCTGACGGGCCTCGTCGAGCCAGCCGGCCGCGAGCATCGTCCCGACCCGGTGGTTGATCCGGTCGTATAGCACGTCGCGCGCCAGTTCGAGGACTATCGCCGGGATTGGCGCCGGGGGCGGGGCGGCGGGGCCGGCAAACGCCGCCGTATCCCACCCCTGCTGCCAGCTCGATATAGTTCTACCAGTCAGACCGAAAACTTCAAGTGCTCGCACCACTCGTCTGACATCATTTGGGTGAAGACGGGCCGCCGTCCTCGGGTCGACGGCCGCCAGCTGGGCGTGCAGGGCCGCGTTGCCGACCCGCTCCGCCTCCGCTTCGAGCCGGCGGCGCAGGTCGGGGTCGCCGGGGGGGCCGTCGAACAGGCCGTGGAGGAGCGCCTTGAGGTAGAACGGGGTGCCGCCGACGAACAGCGGCCGCTTGCCGCGGGCGGCGATGTCGCGGCAGGCGGCGGCGGCCCGGTCGAGCCACCAGGCGACGGTCCCGGACTCCCACGGGTCGAGCGCATCGACCAGATGGTGAGGCACGGCCGCCCGCTCGGCCGGGGTCGGCTTGGCGGTGCCGACGTCCATACCGCGGTAGACGGTCATGGAGTCCATCGCCACCACCTCGGCCCCCAGCCGGGGGGCGACGGCGAGGGCGAGGGCGGTCTTCCCGCAGGCGGTCGGGCCGGTGAGGATCAGGGAGCCTTCAAACATCGGGGCACGGAGGGCGAAACTCGAAGTCGGAACCCGACCGGTATTATTTCGAGTTTCGGGCTTCGTGCAGTGGATTTTCCGCCCCCACGTCGTAGATGAGGAACGTGTGAGTCCGGGCGACCGGCTCGCGGGCCAGGAGCCACCCGGACGCGACCCGCGACGGCGGGGTGATGGCCCGGTTCCCGTACAGAGCCGAGATTGACACGGCCAGGTAGCCGCGCCCGGCGAGGTCGGGGATCTCGTCGCCGGTGGCGAGCTTGGCGAAACTCAGGTGGGCGACGCGGAACGGCGGGTAGAGGATGGCCGGGTCGGTGCCGTAATACCACACGCCGAGCGGCCGGCCGTTCCCGTGGGCCTCGTACCACGCCTTCAGTTCCGGGAGCCCCTGCCCCCAGTCGTAGTTCGAGTCGTGGAGCCGGGTGTATCCCTGGGCGGGGCCGCCCCACACCTGATTGAAGTAGCCCAGCCCGTGCGGCCACACCCACGCCGAGACCGCCGCCGTCGCCACCACCGCCAGGACCGCGAGCCGCCGCAGCCCCCCGTGCCCGGCTGCCGCGGCCGCGGAGACGTAGCCGACGGCCATCAGGGTGAACATGAAGCGGATGCCGATCTGCACGCGGCAGTTCAGGCTGAAGGCCAGTAGGACCAGCGCGAACCACCCGGCCGGGGTGTTCCACGCCCGCGGCCGCAGGACCAGCGTCGCCAGCACGAGGAGCAGCGCCGGGAGGGGCGTCTTCATCGACAGGGCGGCGGGGAAGTAGGCCCAGGTGGCCCGCTCGTGCCACGCCCCGAGCAGGTACGTCCCGTGCCCGCGGAAGTTGTGCTTGATTTGCTGGACCAGCGCCTCGCCCGCGTTCGGGAAGACGCGGAGCCCCGTGCTGACCGGGACGAGCGCGTCCCGCACCGGCCCGTCCGGCAACCCTGCGGCCCAGGTGACGAACGTCGGCTCGACCGTCCAGTCGGACCCGGTGTAGGCGAACACCAGGGTGAACCCGATCAGGAGCGACGCGGCGAGGTCTTTGCGCAGGCCGTAGCCGGCGTGCCAGATGTGGGCGACCTTGCCGCGCCAACTCGCGCCCGGCGGCGGCGTGAGGGCGCCGGCCCGGGCCAGATGCCACAGCCCCACTACGAGCAGCGCCTGCACCCCGAACACCATCCCGCTGGCCTTCGCCAGCGTGGCCAGCCCGAAGCACACCCCGGGCACGAACACCCGCGGCCACCACCCGCGCCCCTGCCCGTGGTGGGCGTGGTAGAGCAGGGCGAGCATCAGTGCCGCCAGGCCGGTGTCGGTGGTGGCCAGGGCGGCGTGGCCGAGGAAGTTCGGGTCGAACCCGACCAGCCCGACGGCCACCCGCCCGCCCCACGCCCCGCCCCAGGTGCGGCCGAGCCGCATCGCGTAGACGAGGAACACCCACCAGAACGCCAGGTTCGCCGCCCGCGCCACCGGGAGGAGCGTGGCGATGTCCTTGTAGGCGTGGAACGGCTCCCCGCGGGCCTGCTCCCAGAGGTAGACCGGCAGCGTCTGCGCGTCGATCGTCAGCGGCAGGGCGCCGGCCGACATCAGCGGCTTGTTGCTCCCCGTGCGCCAGGCGGTGAGCCCGGCGTTCAGGTAGAACGGCTCGTCGAACGTGGCCCCGAGCTCGGCCGCGGCCGTGACGCACCACGCCGACGACGCGGCCGCGACGACCAACAGCCAGAGGATGTCCGCGCGCCGCCCCATGCCGCACCTCCGCGGGCCGCGGGATAGCCGCCCCGCCCGGCCCCCGCAAGCGGAACGCGGTCCCGGTTGACCGCCCGCCCCGGCCCTGGTATCCCGGCCGGGCCAGCGGGAGGGACGCGGATGCGCCGGCGGTCGAAGGTGTTGGCCCTGTTCCTGCTGGTCGGCGGGCTGGCCGCGGCCGCCGGGGCGGTCGTGTTCACCGTCCGCCGCGAGCCCGAGTTCTACACCCGCGCCGGCGCCCCGGCCGACTGGGAGACGCGCGAGCGCGCCGCCCGCCTCCTCACCCGCCTCAACGACCTGAAGAACGACGTGCGGTCGAAGGCCGAGTGGGGCGACACGTTCACCGTGGCCGAGCTGAACACCTTCTTCGCCGAGAACATGAGCTGCCGCGACGGGCTCGGCGCCACCCTCCCGCACAACCTCCACGCCCCCCGGGTGGCCGTGGACGGCGACCGCGTGAGGATCGGCTTCCGCTACGGCGAGGGGTTCTGGGCGTCGGTCGTGTGGGTCGAGCTGCGGGTGTGGCTGGTCAAGGACGAGGTGAACCTCGCCGCGGTCGAGGTGTGCGACCTCCGGGCCGGCCGGTTCCCGCTCGGCACGCAGACCATCCTCGACGCGGTCGCCGAGGCCGCCCGGGGGTGGAACATTGAGGTGACGTGGTACCGGAACGAGGGCAACCCGGTCGGGCTGTTCCGCTTCTTCGCCGACCAGCCCGGCGACCCGCCCACCCAGGTGCTGACGCTGGAAGCGGCCAACGAGAAGATCACCATCGCCGGCCGGTCGAACCTCAACCCGCCCCCGCGGCCGGAGTGAACACCCATCCGTTAAGTGTCGAATCGAGCGAGAATCGCCCGGCCAGTCGGGCGCCTCTCACGTCCACAACCACCCGCCCGGGTTCGTCTTCCACCCAGCCGAAGACCCCGCCGTCCCACCGGCTCACCGCGCCCCGGCCGCCGGACACCGGCCCTTCGTAGTCCAGGTACAGCAGCCGGTGGTCGGCATTCGGTTCGGCCGGCACGGGGTTCCCCGCCGCCGGGTCGCCGAGGAGCCGCCATGCTCGCAACACCGGCCCGGCTTCGAGGAGCAGGTCCAGGTGCGGAGTCGGCCAGTCGTGGCTCAGGACGACGAACCGGGGCATGGCGGCGGGTGGGCTATCGGCCGGGCGGGGTGGTTGGTAAGATACGAAGCCTGCGACGCACCCGGGTAGCACACCAATGGCCGGTGGGAACAAGAAGGGCGAGCCGGAGGGGCAGACTACCATCTGCCGCAACCGCCGGGCCACCCACGACTACGAGGTCACCGACACGATCGAGTGCGGGCTGGTTCTGGTCGGGACGGAGGTGAAGAGCCTCCGCGACGGCCACGCCAGCCTGGACGACGCCTACGCCCGCATCGACGGCAGCGAGGTGTGGCTGATCGGCGCCGAAATCCCGGAATACCTGCACGGGAACCGGCTCAACCACAAGCCGAAACGCCCGCGGAAGTTGCTGCTGCACCGCCGCGAGATCGCCAAGTTCGCCGAGAAGGCGGACGTGAAGGGGTTCACCCTCGTCCCGTTGCGGATGTACTTCAAGGACGGCCGGGCCAAGCTGGAACTCGGGGTCGGCAAGGGGAAGCAGTCCCACGACAAGCGCGACTCGCTGAAGAAGGCCGATGCCAAGCGCGAGATCGACCGGGCCATGGCGTCACGGCGGAGGAAGTAAGACGGAGAATGGCCACAAAGAGGCACGAAAAGACACAATAAAGTAAGGACTCATTGGCTCGGTCTGTTTTTGTGTCTTTTCGTGCCTCTTTGTGGCCATTCTCCCCACCCCACACCCGACCACGGAGGGTCGCGGTGCAACTGGTCGCGCTGGTCGAAGCCGAGGACCACGTCTGCTGCCGCTACCGGCTGGCCGCGCTGCGTCCGCTCCTCGCCCACGCCGGCCACACGCTCACCTTCCGCCCTCTCCCCCGCAGCTGGGCCGGTCGCCTGACTCTCGGTCGCGACCTCGCCCACGCGGACGCCGTCATCGTCCAGCGTAAGCTCCTCCCCCGGGTCGCCCTGGCGCTGCTCCGGCGCCGCGTCCGCCGGCTCGTCTTCGACTTCGACGACGCCGTCTGGCTCCGCGACTCGTACTCCGCGAAGGGGTTCGACGACCCGCGCCGCGCACGCCGGTTCCGGGCTGTCTGTGCGGCGGCCGACCTGATCGTCGCCGGGAACGACTACCTCGCCGACGCGGCCCGGCGGTGGGCCGACACGACCCGCGTGGTCGTGGTGCCGACCTGCGTGGACATGGGGAAGTACCCGCTCCCGGCGACCAAGCCAGACCGGCCGGGGGTGCAGCTCGTGTGGGTCGGGTCGTCCAGCACGCTCCGCGGGCTCGAACGGTTCATGCCCACGCTGTCCGCGGTCGGCCGGGCGGTCCCCGGCGCCCGACTCAAGCTCATCTGCGACCGGTTCCTGAACGTCCCCGACCTGCCGGTCGATTGCTGCCCGTGGGTCGAGGCGACGGAACCGGCCGAGATCGCCGCTGCGGACGTGGGCATCGGCTGGGTGCCGGACGACCCGTGGAGCCGCGGTAAGTGCGGGCTGAAGGTTCTCCAGTATCAGGCCGCCGGCCTGCCGGTGGTGGCCAACCCGGTCGGCGTGCAGGCCGACTTCGTCCGCGACGGCGTGACCGGCTTCCGCGCCACGGCCACCGAGGAGTGGGTGTCGGCCCTGAAACAGCTGGCGGATGACCCCGGCCTGCGGACACAGCTCGGCACAGCCGGCCGGCGGCAGGTGGAAACGGATTACAGCGTCCCGGCCGCGGCCGCGCGATGGATCGCGGCCCTGGACCGGTTGGTGGCAGCGCAGGCAGCCTGAGCCCTCACAGCCCTCCAGGGTGCGGTGGGGTAGGTGCCTAGCTGGGTCTCTCCGGAGGTGGCTCGCCCCCTCACCCCGCCGCGAGGCGCGGCGACCCTCTCCCCCGAGGGGAGAGGGTGGGAGGCAACTGGCCCTCTCGGTCGGTGGCCGCGCTTCCCTGGTGGGAGCGACCGCGGGGGGCCGGGTAAGCCGTACCCTCTCCCCTCGGGGGAGAGGGTCGCGGCGAAGCACGCGGGGTGAGGGGGCGAGCCACCCACGACAGGAATTCTGCACCCCAACCGTTCCGAAAAGCACTCGGAGCAACAACGACCTGAAGCGAACCATGCTCAGCCATTTCCTGCGGAAGCTCGGGGCGGTCGGGTGGGCGGTGCCCGCCGGGGCCGTCGTGCGCGCCGCGGGCCGGCGCTGGCAACTCGCCCCGGGCGCGGACCACGCCTTCGACCCGACCGGCCCGGACCTCGACGCCTGGGTCGCGGACGGGTCGGCGGTCGTGGTGAAGTCGAACCCGTACCGGACCATCTACCGCGTCGAGTTGCCCGCCGGACCGGTGTACGTGAAGCACCTCCGGCCGCGGGGGTTGCGGGCCTGGGCGCGCGAGGTGTTGCGGCCGCCGAAGGCCCGGCTCGAATTCGAGAACGCCCTCGCCCTCGCTACCCGCGGGGTGCCGGCCGTCGAACCCCTCGCGTGGGGCGGTCCCGACTCGCCGTGGCCGGGCGAGAGCCTCCTCGTCACCCGCGCCCGGGTTGGGGCCGTGCCGTTCGTCGCGCTGCTCGAACAGCTGGCGACGTACCCGCCGGCCGTCCGCCGGGCGGTGGCGGCGGGGCTGGGGCGGTTCCTGGCGAAGCTGCACGATGTGGGCGTCGCCCACCCGGACCCGCACCCGGGGAACTTCCTCGTCGAACTCCCGCCCGCCGGGCCGCCGCGGTTCGATCTGATCGACCTCCACGCCGTGCGCTTCTCCGCCCCGCTGGCGTGGTCTGCCGCGCGGGCGAACCTGATCGTGTTCAACCGCTGGTTCCAGCTCCGCGCCACCCGCGCCGACCGCGCCCGCTTCTGGTACGCCTACCGGTCCGCCCGCCGCACCGGCCCGCCCATCGAGCCCAGCTGGTGCCGCGAGATCGAGCGCGCCACCGAGGCCTCGAACCTGAGCTTCTGGGCGGCGCGGGTCCGCGACTGCCTCGGCCGCACCCGCCACTACCCGAAGGCCCGCGCCGGCCGGCTGAGCGGCTACGCCGTCCGCGACTTGCCGGCAGATGTGCTCGGCGCGTTGCTCAAAGACCCGGATCGGCTCCTGACGAGCGGTCATGTCCTCAAAGACTCGCGCACCTCGACCGTGGCCGCGTTCACACTGCCGGCCGGGCAGCGGGTGGTGCTGAAGCGGGTGAACGTCCGCCGCGGGTGGGAGCCGGCGAAGAACCTGCTCCGGCCGTCGGCCGTGATCCGGTCGTGGGTGGCGGGGCACGCCCTCCGCGACCGCTGGCTGCCGACGCCCCGGCCGCTGGCCGCCCTCCACGCCCGCCGCCACGGCCTCCCGGCCGAGGGGTATCTACTCGTCGAGGAGGTGCCGGGGGCGGTCGGCCTGCCGGAGGCGGTGGCGGGGCTCGCTGCACTCCCCCCGGCCGAACGCGGTCGTCAGCTGGCCGACTGCCTGCACCGCCTGGCCCGGGTGGTCCGGCAGATGCACGACCGGCACGTCTCGCACCGCGACCTGAAGGCGCCGAACCTGATGCTGGCGAACGGCACCGAGCCGGTGTTCATCGACCTCGTGGGCGTGCGGGTCGGCCGGGCGGTGTCCGTCTCGCAGCGGGCGAAGGAGTTGGCCCGGCTGAACGCCAGCTTCCTGGGCTCCGCGGTCGTGCGCCGGTCGGACCGGCTGAGGTTCCTGCGGGCCTACCTGGCCGCCGGCCCGGCGGTCGGGGGGGACTGGCGGACGTGGTGGAGGGCGGTGGCCCGCGCGACGGCGGCGAAGGTGGCGAAGAACCAGCGTTCCGGGCGGCCTCTGAAATAACAATCTGCCATAAATCGGAAATCAAAATCCGAACCGACCCAACCGGCTCGCCCGTATCGAGATTCGCTCATCACCCAGGTCTTCGTATTCGGGATCTCGTGCTTTGAGTTTCGTGCTTCGTGCTTCCCCTGAAGGCCCGCCCCCCCGGCCGCCGAATCAACACCGGCGTTAACTGGTCTGGCGGCGACCGCCGGGGGCGGGGTATGGTTCCCGCCCCCTCCGGGGTTCCTCGGTTTGCCCCCGCGGGCGGCCGCGGCCCGGGGGGTCGGTCCGCCGCCGCGGGGCAAGCCGACATGCCGTGTTCCCCGGTCCGCCGCCGAGCCGCCCGCCTCCTGCTGGGGTGGGCCGCGGTCACCCTCGCGGCCGCCGGGTGTGAAACCCTCACGCCCACCCCCACGACCCCCGACCCCGCCGACGCCAAGGTCGAGGTGCCCGCCCGCGGCGCCGACCCCGGGCCGCCCCCGGCCACGCCGCCCGGCCGGCACGCCACCCGCCGCGGGCACTACGTCTTCTACCACGACTTCGAGGTGGACCGCGCCGCCCCGCTGTTCGCCGAGCTGGAGACGCTGCCCGACCAGGTGTTCGGGGAACTCTCGCTGCCGCCCTCGACCGGGATCATCCAGGTCTTCCTGTTCGACACCCAGGACCGGTACGAGCGGTACATGAAGTCCCGCTACCGGCACCTGCCGACCCGGCGGGCGTACTTCATCGCCGAGCCGCGGGTCGGGGGTGGGTCCGACGACCTGAAGGTGTTCACCTGGACCGGCGACCACCTCCGCACCGACCTCCGCCATGAACTCACCCACGCCCTGCTGCACGGCGTCCTGAAGGACGTGCCGCTGTGGCTGGACGAGGGGCTGGCGGGCTACTTCGAGCTCCCCCCGGAACAGGACGGGGTGAACCCGCAGCACCTGGAGATGCTCCGCCGCGGGCCGTTCCTGCCGGACCTCGGCCGGCTCGAACGGCTGGATCAGGTGCGGCAGATGGAGAAGCCGGAGTACCGCGAGGCGTGGGCGTGGGTCCACCTGATGCTCCGCGGCCCGGCCCCGGCCCGGCAGGTGCTGGGCGAGTACCTCCAGCAGCTCCGCAGCACGGACCGCCCCGGCCCGCTACAGCCCCGCCTCCGCGACGCCGTCGGCGACCCGGACGTGGCCCTCGCCGAGCACCTCGCCCGCATCGCCACCCCGCGCACCACCCGGGCGGCGGCGCCGCGGTGAGTTGTTAGAGGTGCTGACAATACCCCCGAAACGCCTTGAAAACCGGGGATAGCAGGAGGTTTTGTCAGCACCTCTTAGTGGTCAGCCACCCGCTTGCTTTGTTGAAGATCTGGGTGAGCGGCGCTACCCCGTCGGTGGCTCGGACCTTCGGGCTCGGGTGTATCGGAGCCCGGAGGGCGGCCGGCGTGTAGCCCGGGGTGCAACCCCGGGTGGCCGACGCGGTGGTACACGGGGCCGTGCGTCTCGAACCCTGCAGCCTCGCCCGGGGTTTCACCCCGGGCTACACGCCGGCCGCCCTCCGGGCTCCGATACACCCGAGCCGCCGGCGGGCCGACGCCGCGCTCACCAACGTCGTCGGCTCAACCGGGCATCACCAGCTGTCGGCCCGTCCGGTGCGGCGTGACGGCGCCCGCCGGGCGGTGTATGCTGATCGACTGAGCACTGACAACTGACTACCGACGATCGCCCCGAATGAACTTCCTCGTCACCGCCGGGAACACGCAGTCGCCGATCGACCGGGTGCGGTGCATCACCAACATTTTCAGCGGCCGGACCGGGGCGGCCGTCGCCCGCACCGCCTGGGGCCGGGGCCACACCGTCACGCTGGCCACGTCGCACCCCGAGGGGTTGCAGGAGTTCGGCGTCAACCCGAAGGATCCGGGCGAGCGGTTCACCGTCCTGCCGTACCGGACGTTCGACGACCTGGCGACGCTGCTCCAGGGCCAGCTGAGGGCGGTGCCGTTCGACGCCGTCTGCCACGCCGCCGCGGTCAGCGACTACCTCCCGGCCGGCACCTTCTCGCCCAACCCCGGGACGTTCTTCAACGCCCGCCTCGGCGAGTGGGAGGCGCGCGGCGGCCCCCCCCAGCTGACCGAGCAGAAGGCGGGTAAGATTAAGAGCAGCGAGCCCGAGCTGTGGGTCCGGCTGGTGCGGGCGCCGAAGCTCGTGGACCGGTTCCGCGAGCCGTGGGGCTACGCCGGGATTCTGGTGAAGTTCAAGCTGGAGGTCGGCCTCGGCGACGAGGATCTGGTGGCGGTGGCGGACGAGTCCCGGCGGGCGTCCGGGGCGGAGCTGATGGTGGCGAACACGCTCGAATCGGCCGCGCACTGGGCGTTCGTGGGGCCGGTCGAGGACCGGTACGACCGGGTGCCGCGGCGGGAACTCCCGGACCGGCTGGTGCTGGCGGTCGAGGCTCTTTACCAGGAGCGGGCGGGGCATGGCTAACGTACTGCTCGGGGCGACCGGGAGTGTCGCCGCGGTCCGGGTTCCGGCGCTGGCCGCGGCGCTGGCGGCCGACGGCCACGACGTGAAGGTCGTCGCCACCGACGCCGCCACGTACTTCTTCGACCCGGCCGACCCCGCCGTCGCCGGCCGGCTCTACCGCGACGCCGACGAGTGGCCCGGGGAGCGCTACGAGCGCGGCGACGCGGTCCTGCACGTCGAGCTGCGGAAGTGGGCCGACCTGTTCCTGCTCGCCCCGCTGGACGCGAACACGCTGGCGAAGCTGGCCGTCGGGCTGTGCGACAACTGCCTCACCTGCGTGTGGCGGGCCTGGGACTTCGCCCGCCCGGTGGTGCTGGCCCCGGCGATGAACACGCTGATGTGGGACCACCCGTTCACCCGCCGCCACCTGCGGTCGCTGGCCGCCGACTTCGGCGCCGGCCACATCCCCGCCCACCTCGACGACCTGCCGCTGATCGCCCAGATCAACGACCGCAGCCGGATGCTGCGGGTCGTCCCCCCGGTCGTGAAGCAGCTGGCCTGCGGGGACGTGGGCGCCGGCGCGATGGCCGAGGTGGCGGAGGTGGCCGCCGCCGTCCGCGACGCCTTCGCCCGCCGGGCCGCGTGAGCGCTGCGGGCGGCACCGCTACCGCACGTCGTCGCGGTTGAAGTGCGGGTTCTCGATGACGCCGAAGACGTTGCCGAACGGGTCACGCACCGACCCCACCTTGATGCCGCCGCCCACGTCCTTCACGGGCTCGTGAACCTCGGCCCCGAGATCGATCAGCCGGGCGAGTTCGGCCGCCGCGTCCGGCACACCCCAGAGAGCCTGGACGCCGGCCGTGCCCGGCGTGCCGTCGGGGACCAGTCCGAGCTCAAACCCGCCCACCGAGAACCCGACGTAGAACGGCTCGTCGAAGTACGGGTCGAGCCCGAGCACCTGTCGATACCACTCCTTCCCGCGCGCCAGGTCCGGTGTCGGGTAAATGGCCGTCCGCAACCCCAGAATCATGCCCGTGTCCTCCGCGACGTGACGCCCCGGCGAACGCCGGGCTGACGGCGATCATACCCAGCTGGGCGTGGCACGCACGGTCGGTTTTCGGCCGGCGAATCGGTCGGAGCCAGACGGGCGACCGCCACGGGGCGACGGTCGGAGACGGCGGAAGAATGCGGGAGTTGCGGCGAGAAGGGGCGGGTGTGCTACGCCGGTCGGGTGGGAGCCACGCGGTTCCGCCCGGCCCGCTTCGCCTCGTACAGCTGGGCGTCGGCCGCGCGGAGGAGGTCGTCGGTCGTTTGTCGTGACCCCACGGGCAGCACCGCCACCCCGGCGCTCACGGTCACCAGGCAGGGCTCGCTGTCGAACACCACGGGGGTCGCCGCCACCCCCTTGCGGACGCGGTCGGCGTAGGCGATCGCCCCGGTGAGATCGGCCTCCGGCAGCACCGCCGCGAACTCCTCGCCGCCGTAGCGGGCGAGGAGCTCGTCCCGGCGGGTCTGGGCGCGGAGGCGGACGGCCACCTCCTTCAGCACCATGTCCCCGGCCATGTGACCGAGCCGGTCGTTGACCGCCTTGAAGTGGTCCACGTCGAACAGCACCACGGCGACGGGGCGGGAGAACCGCCGCGCCCGGTCGATCTCCCGGCCCAGCGTCTCGATCAGCGACCGCCGGTTGTGAATCCCGGTCAGCGGGTCCATGACCGCCAGCCGGTGGATCTCCTCGTGGTACTCGGACTCCAGGTTCCCGCCGGCCAGGAAGCGGTACAGGCACGGCCCCACCCGCAGGTAGTCGCCGTCGCGCAGGGCGGCCGTGGCGACCCGGGCGTCGTTCACATACGTCCCGTTCGTGCTCCCCAGGTCTTCGATGTAGTAGCCCCCGTCCGGCCCGACGCCGAGCCGGGCGTGGCGGCGCGAGACCGACCCGTCGGCCACCTCGACCTCGCAGTCCGGGTCGCGGCCGATCACCACCACCCCGCCCCCGACCGGGAAGCGCCGCCCGAGGAGCGGCCCGACCGGGTGGATGAGAACCAGACAGGCGTCCGGGGCGGCCGGCCGCTCGGGCCGGGCCGGGCCGTCGGGCGGCAGGACGTTCGTGTCGGCCAATTCAACCCGCCCGTCTGGCCGGGTCAGGGTGTCTGTCATGCTCCGCTCCGGGCGGGGCGCGGGCGTGGCCCCGCCCAAAACTAGAACGCCCTGCCTCCCGGGCAAGCAAATGGACAGGGTTCTGAGGCGAGGCCAGGACGACGGTTCGCGCCCGGACCAATTCCCGTGCGCGGGCGCGAACTCCGACGAATGTGGAACAAGACTGCCCAATCTGGACGGAAGACGGGAAACAGGGGAGACAGGGGACGGGAGACAGGTCACCCGAGCATTACCCCAGGCGAAACGTACCCGGCCCTTTGCCGAGGAAGGTATCGGGTTTCCAGGCCAACGGCCTGGTGATTCGATAGACCGGGGCAACGCCCCGGGCGGCCTGTCTCTTGTTCCCTGTTCCCCGTCTCGCGTCCCCTGTCTCCCGTCTCCCCTGCCGGCATCCTCTTTGCTCTGCTCAGTCCGGCACGACCTCGGAGGAGTCCCCGCATGAGCCACAACGGCAAAGGCGCTGCTACTGCCAGCCGACTATTCCCCACCCGGATTGATCTGGCCGCCGACGTGCGGGAGCGGGTCACGGCCATGCTCAACCGCCAGCTCGCCACTCTCACCGACTTGTACTCGCAGACCAAGCACGCCCACTGGAACGTCAAGGGCTCGAACTTCTGGGGGCTGCACACGCTGTTCGACACACTCGCCGAGGGGCTGGAGGAACACATCGACGACACCGCCGAGCGCATCACCGCCCTCGGCGGGGCGGCCAAGGGGACCGTCCGCATGGCCGCCGGCCAGTCCCGGTTGGACGACTTCCCGGACGGGGTCCACGCCGGGCTGGAAGTGGTGGGCGTCCTTGCCGACCGGTACGCGGTCGCCGGGAAGGAGGCCCGTCAGGGGATCGCCCAGGCCGACGAACACGGCGACGCCGACACCGCCGACCTCCTCACGGCCGTGTCCCGGTATCTGGACAAGTCGCTGTACTTCCTGGAGTCCCACCTCCAGCAGGACGAACACGGGTAACGTCCCCGGGTATACTGGCGCCGCTGGGGCCGTACGGCCCCAGCGTCCGGTTACTCGCACGGGGATTCGCCATGTCCGATGAGCCCGAAGTCGTGAAGGAGAAAGTCCCGTCCGACGGCGCTCCGGTGAAGAAGTCGTCCGATGCGGTCGGCCCACAGGGGTTGCCCGGCGCCCCACCCGACGACGGGCAGGCCGCCCCCAAGGGCGGTGAGAAGACGGTGGACGAGGTCTGACGCCGGGTAGGGCGGAAGTCCGCCCGTAGCCGAAACGGTCGGGGTGGGGCTGGATGATAGCCGTTATCACCCACCCCGCCCCGGCCGCGAACCAACCGAATCTGATGTGATGCGCCCCCGCGCTGCGGCCCGGCCGCGGTGCTTCCCTTTCGGAGTCCGCATGTCGCTCGCGTACACCGACACCGCCGCCGGCCCGACGCTGGTGCTGCTCCACGCCTTCCCGCTCGACCGCGAGATGTGGCGCCCCCAGCTGGCCGCGCTCGCCGGGACCGCCCGGGTGTTGGCCCCGGACCTCCCCGGCTTTGGTCGCTCCCCACTTCCGCCCGATCCATGGACGGTCGATTCCGCCGCCGACGCCGTCGGCGGGCTGCTCGACACGCTGGGGCTGACCGGGCGGGTGGTGGTGGGTGGGTTGTCGATGGGCGGGTATGTGGCGATGGCCTTTGCCCGCCGCTTCCCCGAGCGGGTGGCCGGGCTGATCCTGGCGGACACCCGGGCCGAACCCGACGATGAGGCGGGTAAGGAAGGCCGCGCGAAGATGATCGCCCGCGCCCGTGAGGCCGGCGCCGGGGCGGTAGTCGAGGCGATGCTCCCCAAGTTGCTGGCCGAGGCCACCCGCGAGAGCCGACCGGACGTGGTGGAGGTAGTGCGGGGGATGGGAACCCGGCAAACGGCCGACGGGGTGGCGGCGGGGCTGGCGGCGCTGCGCGACCGGCCGGACGCCGGCCCCGGCTTGGACGCAGTGACGGCGCCGACGCTGGTGCTGGTGGGCGAACACGATGCGGTCACGCCGCCGTCGCTGGCCACCGCGATGGCCAACCGGGTGTTCGGCAGCCGGGCGGTGACGATCCCCGGGGCGGGCCACCTGTCCAACCTGGAGAACCCGGAGGCGTTCAACGACGCCGTCGCCCGCTTCCTGGCCCAACTCACCCCGGCCGCCAAGCCGGCGAACGCATGATCGGACGGGAGACAGGGAACAGGAGACAGGGAACAGGAGGCATGAGACGACGTTCTCTCTCGGCTCCTCTGGTCTGTCCTTTGTTCCCCGTCTCCTGTTCCCCGTCTCCCGTCTCCTATCTTCCATACGCCCGTTCGGGAGAGATGAGGACTGAAGGAAATCTGCCCGGGCTGGTTGAACGGCGTCGGAGAGTGGGGATAAACTACACCCACATCACACGACGCCCTCCCGAGACCCCGCCATGCCCACGCGCCGCCGGTCGGGGTTTACACTGATCGAGCTACTGGTCGTCATCGCCATCATCGCCGTCCTGGTCGGGCTCCTGCTGCCAGCTGTTCAGAAGGTGCGCGAGGCCGCCTCCCGCGCCAAGTGCCAGAACAACCTGCACAACATCGGCATCGCCTGCCACTCGTATCACGATGCCAACTCCCGGCTCCCGCCGGCGGTCGCGTCATTTGAGCCGACCAACGTTCGCTACTACTGGAGTTGGATGGCGCTCATCCTGCCGCACCTCGAACAGCAGTCGCTCTACGCCCAGGCCGAGACCTACGCCCGCACGGTGAACACCTACCCGTGGGGGAACCCCGGCAACCCCGCGTCCGACGTATTCCTCCCGATCTACACCTGCCCGACCGACAGCCGGCAGCTCCGGGCCGACATCGTGGACCAGTCCGGGATGCACGTCCGCGTCGCCTTCACCGGGCTGCTCGGGGTGTACGGCACCCGCAAGGGGAAGAACGACGGGGTGATCTGCAACACCTTCGTTACGATGCTCGGCGTCACCGACGGGACGAGCAACACGCTGATGATCGGGGAGCGGCCGCCCAGCGCCGACCTGATCTTCGGCTGGTGGTTCGCCGGCGCGGGCTACCCCGACGCGTCGTCCAGCCCCACGCAGGACGGGACCGGCGACGTGACGCTCGGCACGAACGACCCCGGGTATGTGCCGTGGGTCGGGCCGCTGTGCGGGGCGGCCAAGGCGACGTTCCAGCCCGGGGCGATCAACGACACCTGCGACCAGGCCCACTTCTGGAGCCTCCACACCGGCGGCGCGAACTTCGCCCTCGCCGACGGGAGCGTCCGGTTCCTGCGCTACTCCGTGGCTCCCATCTTCCCCGCCCTCGGCACGCGCGCGGCCGGCGAAACGGCCGGCATGGAGTGATTTCCCGTCCCAACCGCGTCTCATCTCCCTCCGGGCGCAACCCGCCCGACCCGCACGCGCCGCTCTTATTTCCTTGACACTACTCCTTGCCCTATCTAGACTTTGAAGCAACCAGGCGGTTTCCGGTGCGAGCCCAGACCTGCGGGGGACTGCTTCCGTGACCAAAAAAGAAATCGTCCGCCAACTCTGTGAGAAGGCGAACAAGGAGAAGCTCCTCAAGGGCAACCTGACCCAGCTGGCGACGAAGGAAATCGTCCAGTGGACGTTCGACGCGATCATCGAAACGCTGGTCGCGGACGGCCGGATCGAGCTGCGGAACTTCGGCGTGTTCGAGGTGAAGCAGCGGAAGCCGCGCAAGGCCCGCAACCCGCGGACCGGGGAGCGGGTGGACGTGGCGTCCAAGAACGTGGTTACGTTCCAGCCGGGCAAGGAGATGGAGGAGCGGGTGCGGCAGTACGCCAAGCCGGCCGAGCCGAAGCGGAAGACCCGCCGCGGCAAGGCCGACGTCGATGACGTGGACGACGACGACGTGGAAACCACCACGCCGTCGCCGGAGGCCAACGGCGTGCCCGCGCCCGAGCCCGTCGGGGTCGGCGGCGCGGCCGACTGAGGTTCCCGATTCTTCACAAACGCGACCGCCCGGGGACGGAGTTCCCGGGCGGTCGCGTTTCTGCTTGCCCCCGCCCGGCCCAGCTGACACACTCGACGGTGTTCGCTCTCCCGCCGCCACCGCCCCGCCGCCGGGGCCGGGTCAGCTGAGCCGAGGGGTTCCCAATGTTCCGCGTCGTGGGCGGGTGCGCCACCGACTGCTCCGGGGTCACGCGCCGGCACTTCGTCCGGGCCGGCGCGCTGGGCGGGCTCGGACTCGGGAGCCTGTTGCAGGCCCGTGCCGCGCAGCCCGCCGCCCGCCGGGCGGACACGAGCGTCATCCTGTTCTGGATGAGCGGCGGCCCCGGGCACATGGAGACGTGGGATCCGAAGCCCGACGCCGTGGCCCAGTTCCGCGGCCCGTTCGGCGCCACCCGCACCGCGGTGCCCGGCGTCCAGTTCGGCGAGCTGCTGCCGCAGCAGGCCGCCCTCGCCGACCGCCTGGCGGTGGTGCGGTCGGTGACGCACGGGTCCGGGGACCACACGAAGGGGAACCACTGGATGCTGACCGGGTTTGAAGGCCCGGCGTTCAACGCCCCGGACTTCATGTCGCAGAAGCGGCCGAGCATGGGGTCGGCGGCGGCCCGGCTGCGGGGCGCCAACCGGCCGGGGGTGCCGGCCTACGCGGCCGTGCCGCACCTCCGCGGCGGGACCGACAACTTCTTCCACTACGCGGCCTACCTCGGCCGGGCCAACAACCCGTTCGTGGCCGAGGCGGACCCGAACCTGCCCGGCTTCCGCGTCCGCAACCTGTCGCTCCCGGCGGACCTGCCGTTCGCCCGCCTCGACGACCGCCGCGGCCTGGCCGACGCGCTCGACGCCGCCCGCCGCGCCGGCGACCACGGCCCGGACCCCGACCCCTTCCGCCGCCAGGCGTTCTCGCTGCTCACCGGCCCGGCCGCGGCGAAGGCGTTCGACATCGCTGCGGAGCCGGCCCGCCTGCGCGACGCCTACGGCCGCCACACCTACGGGCAGAGCGCCCTCCTGGCCCGCCGGCTGGTCGAGGCCGGGGTGACGTTCGTGACGGTGAACTGCGTCCCGTGGGACCACCACGCCACGGCGGGCCGGCACAGCACGACCGAGGGCGGGAGGCTGTTCATCCCGCCGTTCGACCGGGCACTGGCGGCGCTGGTGCGGGACTTGATCGACCGCGGGCTGTACGAGAAGACGCTGGTGGTGGCGATGGGCGAGTTCGGGCGGACGCCGCGGATGAACCCCGAGGGCGGCCGCGACCACTGGGGCCACACGTTCAGCGTGCTGTTCGCCGGGGGCGGGCTGAGGATGGGTCAGGTGGTCGGCCGCAGCACGGCGAGGGGGGAGTACGTGGCCGACCGCCCGACGACCCCGCAGGACGTGACCGCGACGGTGTTCCACCACCTCGGCGTGACCGCCCGCGAGGTGGCCTTCCCGGACGCCGAGAAGCGGCCGGTGTACCTCGTCGAACACGGCGAGCCGATCCGCGAGTTGGTGGGCTGAGGGCTCGGTCGCCCGGTGGGGAGGTGGGATGGTCGCGCTGGTCTATATCGTGTCCGCGCTCGTGCCCGCCTGTCTCCTGATTCCTGTGGTTGTGGGACTACTGGTTGGGTGCCCCCGGGTCACCAAGCGGGGCACGGGATTCGTGCTGGCGGCGGCCCACACGATCGTGATGGTGGTGGAGCTGGCCGTGGCGCCACTTGTCATCGCCGGTATGCGAGACTCCCCCTACGGAGACCTGTACCCGCCGTACCTCCTCGTCCCCGGGTTGCACATCTACCACCCGTCGAGCAGCTTTTTCGGCGACGTCGTGTTTCCCCAACTACTCGGGATCATGGACTCGTTCCCGGCGTCCGTCCTGTGCGTCGTGGTCGGGCCGGGGTTGGTCGGGATGCTCGTCGGTGGGCTCCAGTGGTACGTGCTCGGGGTCGTGTGGGACCGTCTCAACCGGCACCGGCCGTAGCCCGTCGGTCGTCGCGCGGCTTCCGAGGCGCCGGCCGCGTCGGCCCCGGCCGGCCCGGTCAGTCGTGGGTGTGCGGGAGCGGGGTATCGTCGAGGGTGCCGCGCGTCTGGAGGACGGCCCCGGCCGCGGCCCGCGACGAGGTCACCCCCGGCTGCGGCACGAGCCCGCCGCCCAGGATCACGGCGGCTAGCGCCAGCACCGCCACCCGCTCCCGGGTGGTGATCCCCATCGGCACCGGCGACTCGTGCCGCGCCCCGGTGAACAGCGCCAGGTACGCCCGCACGATGGCGATGCCGTTCAGCCCGGCCGCCACCGCCAGCCCCACCCCGACCAACGGGTTCGCCGTGATGGCGCCGTCCACGAGCAACTCGGCCGCCACGAAGCCGAGCGTCCCCGGGAAGCCGACGCTCCCCAGCCCGGTCAGCAGGAACCCGACGGCCAGCGTCGGCGACTCGTCGTACAGCCCCCGGTGCCCGGCCAGGCTCAGCCGGCCGTGCCGGGACTCGACGGCCCGCAGGGTGATGCCGAGCCCGCCCAGCGACAGCGTCACCGACGCCCACAGGAACACCGCCCCGGTCAGGCTGATGACCGTGTGCAGCTCCAGCCCGACCAGTACCAGCGAGGCGTGGCTGAGGAACAGGTAGGCGAAGAACCGGCGGGCGTCGGCCTGGACGACCGCCATCCCGGCCGCGTACACGGCCGTGGCCAGCGACACGGCCCCGATCCACTGGAGCGCCCAGTCCGGGGCCACCGGGAGCATCAGCCGGAGCCCGGCGTACACCCCGGCCAGCGGCGCGACGTACAGCAGCGCGGTGCCGAACGTGGCGTTCTCGAACAGGTCGGCCACCCACAGGTGGGCCGGCACCGTCCCGCTCCGGACCAGCACCGCGAACAGGAGCAGCACCCCACCCAGCCCGGGCACCCCGCCCTCGACCGCCAGCCAGCCGCCGGTCAGCAGGACGACGAACAATCCCATGTGGATCGCGTAGACCCGCGTCGGCCCGCCGCGGCGGCGGATCTCGTAGAAGGGCGGGATCGTCCCCAGCGCCAGGAACAGGACCAGCAGCCCCGGGGCGGTCGGGGCGGCGGCGAACGTCCCGAGCCGCAGCGCCTCGGCCGCCAGGTGGCCGCCGAGCGACATCCGGTTCAGCTTCACCCGCGCCGTCGCCAGCACCACGAGGAGGTGGAGCAGGGCGACCAGCGGCAGGAACGGGGCGGACAGGCCGTCCACCGCGAGCAGCGCCCCGCCGGGCACGCCCTGGGACAGGGCGACCCAGGGTACGAACGCGCAGGCGAACGTGGCTAGGCTGAACCCCAGGGTCCACCGGCCGGCGGCCACCGGGTCGCGGACCAGCCCGACCGCCGCCGCCCCGACCAGCGGCAGGGCCACGCACAGCTCGGTCCAGGGCAGGTGCAGAGCCGTCATACGGGTTGCTCGACCTTCTTCTCGGGGGCGGGTTGGGGGGCCGGGGCCGGCGGGGCGGCGCGGGGGCGGCCGGCGAGGGCGTCGGTCCAGCGTTGCTCCAGCCGGGTGCAGGCTCGAAAGAAGCAGACGAACGGCCCGGCGACGTAGCGGTCGAGCAGGGAGTCGAGGTGGCCGCGCTCCAGGGCGAACCGGTACACCCGGGTCCGGAACCGGCCGGCCCCGCCGGGCGCCCCTGCCGGGCGGGCGGGCCGGCCGCCGAGGGCGTTCTCGATCCCGCTGTGGTCGCGGATCACGCTCGGGGCGCGGACGAACTGGAGGGTCCGCAGGCAGGCGTGGCCGATCAGATGGGCCAGCGGCACGTACCGCCAGCCGAGGCCGATCTCGGCCACGATCAGCCCCACCTGCGTCAGCGACGCGAACGACAGCGCCGACTTGATGTCCGTCTGCACCCGGCTCACCAGGGCCGCGTACCCGGCCGTGACCAGCCCGAGGGCGACCACCGCGGCCGACAGCACCGGCGAGGCGTCGAGCACCGGCCCGGCCCGGAGGAGCAGGTACGCCCCGAGGTGGACCGACAGCGCCCCGTAGAACACGGCGCTGCTGGGGGTCGGCCCCTCCATCGCCCGCGGCAGCCAGCCGGAGAACGGCACCAGGGCCGACTTCCCGGCCGCCGCCACCAGCAGCAGCCCGCCGACGAGCAGCGCCTGCACCTCGGTCAGCGGGCAGTGGCCGAACGGCCAGGCGGTGGCGTCGGCGTCGTGGTAGCCCGTCAGCTGGTCGAGGTCGCCCTCGCCGCTGAGGTGGTGGAGGACGACCGCCGCCAGGAGGAGGGCGGCGTCCGACACCCGGTACACCACCCACACCCGCAGGGCGTTCCGCACCGGGGCCGGCCGCTCGTGGAAGAAGCCGACGAGCAGGGCGCTGGACAGCCCGACCAACTCCCAGCCCAGGAACAGCGTCTCGATGGTGCCGGCCAGGGCTGTGACCACCATCCCGGCGGTGAAGACTGCGTACAGGACGAAGAACCGGTTGTACCCGGGCTCGCGGTGCATGTACCGGTGGGCGAACGCGCCGATGGTACCGCACAGCCCCAGGGACAACGCAACGAAGGGGACCGACAGCCGGTCGAAGATGAACTTGACGGCGAAGTGGTAGTGCGGGTCCGGCCCGGGATTGCCGACGTGGACCCACTCGCCGAAGCCGATGACCACGTGCCGGGTGCCCCCGGCGAGCATCAGGGCGAGCATCCCGACGGCGGCCAGGAGGGCCAGCCCGGTGGAGGCCGAGGTCGCCCGCGCGGTCCCCCGCTCGGACAGCTTCCGGTCGAGGAGGGACGTCACCCCGAGGAGGGCGACCAGCGCCGCGGGGAGGGCGACCACCACGCCACCCAGGACGGCCGACAGCAGCTTCTGGTTGGCGGGTGAGGACAAGTCCAGGTCAGGCACGTGGGGCTCCGGAATGACGAGTGATGAATGGTGAATGGCGAGTGATGAATTCCGGACGTGCGGCGACACGGCCGCGCCTTCGATTCATCGCTCACGATTCATCGCCCGTCACTCCCTCCCTCGCGGTCCGATCGCGGCGAACTCCAGGTGGTCCCGCCACCCCCGATACCAGTCGGCGGAGGTTTCCGCCCGGGGGATCTCGTCCGACTGCGGGGTGTAGGGGTGGAACGCCCCGTCCTTGAACAGCTGAACGTCGCCGGTGTCCGGGTGCTGGACCGCGAACTGGACCCACCCGTTGCGGATCAGCGTGCCGACCAGCGGGATGCGGGCCATGATGCCGAAGACTACCTCCGGCGTCGTCTCGACCACGAACAGCAGCCGGACCGGCTCGTGGATCTCGGTCATCTGCCACGGCAGCCCGGTCCGCAGGTCGCTGGCCGCCCCGTCCATCACCCCCAGCAGCGCGGTGACGTTGTGCGGCAGCTTCGTCCCGCAGCCGTAGCCCTGGCTGTCTACGTGGGAGAAGTAGTACTCCAGGTTGATCCCCGCGCACACCGGCACGGCCGCCCCGAGGAGGCGGGCCAGCGTGCTGCCGGCCGCGTCGTCCTGGGTCGGGTCGTAGGAGGTCAGGAAGGCCCGGCGGTCGAGGTACAGCCCGCGGGTGTTCTCCCGCCGGCCGACGACGCAGATGGCGTTGGTGGCGTGTCCGAGCTCCGGCCGGACCTGGGCCAGATCCTCGCTCCGGTTCTCGACGTGCCGGTGGGCGTCGGTCGGGGACTGCTCCAGCGGCGCCGACATGAACCGCCGCGAGCGCTCGTGGGCGTTCCGGGCGCAGGCCGCGTCGAAGTCGGCGCGGGCGCGGGCCAGCTCGGCCCGGTGCGCGTCCGGCACCCGGTCCACGTCCGCCAGCGTCACCGAGTCGTCGCAGGTGTTGTGGAACCCGCCGACGAACCAGGTGTCGTCCGGGATGCGGATGCCGTCGTCGGCGATGCGGGCGCGGACCCGCGGGTCGTTGAGCATCTGGGCTAGGGCGCGGCCGTTCGGGGCGCCGGGGCTACCGCCGCACGCCCCGCAGTCGTAGGCCGACTTGTGTGGGTTGTTGAGGCTGTCCGACCCGTGCCCGAGGATGAACACGAGCCGCGAGAACCCGGTCACCAGCCCGATGTCGCGGAGGAGCCGGGCGCCCCGCTCGGCCATCTCGGCTACCGTGAAGCCGAGGCTACCGTTCTGGTCTGCGGGCGGGTGCTCGGGCTGGCGCTCGAGCTTCAGCCGGGTGGCCGGGGCGGCCATCACCGACCGCCCGAACCAGCTGCCGACCCGGGCCGCCAGCCGGGGGAACAGGATGCGGGCGACGAGCGGGACGGCCGCCATCGGGCCGACCGCGGCCGTCAGCAGGGCGCCCGCGGCGGCCGACCGGGTGCCGACCTGGAACCCCTTCGACGCCGCCCCGATCGCCTTCCGCGTCCGGGTCTGCTTCCGGTGGGCGTGCTCGTGCCCGTCGCACGGCTGCTCCTCGACCCAGTGCCCGGGCGTCAGGACGATTGGGCAGAGCGGGACGAAGTAGGCGTCGGCCGCCCCGCGGTAGTACATGGGGACGTTGAAGAACCCGGCCGCCCCGAAGGTCTGGCAGTCCGGCGCGACCTCCTCCAGGTGCCGGCGGAACGACTCCTCACGCTCGTCCAGGCAGGTGACGACCTGGAACCGGGGACGGACCGGGGCTACGGGGAACGACTCCGGGAGAGCCTTGTCCTTCCAGTGCAGGACGAGCGCGTCGAGCGTCTGGGTGCGGAAGCGGCGCTCGTAGGCGAGGTGGAACACCCGCCGCCGCTCCACCCCGCCGAACCCCTCCACCTCGGACACCAGCAGCGCCCACTCGCCGGGGGTGAGCCGGCTCAGCTCGGCCGGCGCCCAGCCCAGCACCTGCGCCAGCTGGAAGACCGGGAAGGCCCGCTGGGCCGCGGCCGGCGGCGGGGTCGCCGGGAGGCGGGAGCGGAGCGCGGCGCGGAGGTCACACAACGGGCCGGTGTAGCCGATCTCGGCACGAGCGGCGTGAGCGGCGGCGACCCGGTCGAGCAGAAGCCGCACGGCCACGAACTCGACCAGCGACCCGGCCGGGATCGGGTGGCCGACGCGGTCGCCCCGGGCCTCCACCTCGCGGACCATTCCGCCCCAGCCCCGCAGCGCCAGCAGCGTCGCCGACAGGTACTCGTCCCACTCGGCCGGCGCCACGCCCAGTGCGTCGAGCGACTCCCGCACCGCCTCCGCCGGGCCGACCTTCCCGGCCAGGAGGCGGCGGGCCTCGGCGGTGAGGCCGCCGAGCCACCCGGCCGGCGGGGCGCCGAGGTCGCCGTAGTAGCGGAGGAAGCAGCGGTACAGCCCCTCGGCCCGGTCCGGCAGCGGCCAGTGGGCCACGCCCTGGTCGAGGAACGCGGCGCAGAACCGGACGAGCAGGTCGTTCACCCACAGGTCGGGGTCGGCGCCGGTGGCGCGGAGGAGGAGGTCGCGGTGGCGGGCCGGGGGCGTCGTCGGCGGGGCGGCGGGCGGGAGCGGCCCGACCCCGGCCAGGCACGCCTGCCACATCGCCTCCAGGGCGAATGCCTCCCAGGCCGGCTCGTCCCACGACTCGATGGTCGCCGCGCCGAACCGCTTGAACAGCGGCCCGGTCCAGGCCGGCACCCCGGCCCCGGACCGGCCGCGCAAGTCGCGCATCACCCACCGCCGGCCCTCGGCCACGAACCGCCCGCGGGCCGCCGCCGACACGTCGGCCCGCACCCGCCGCAGCGCCTGCGTCTCGGCCAGGAAGTAGTCGAGTTCGGCCGCCGGGCCGGTCCACACCGGGTACTGGAGCATCGCCAGCCGGAGGTCGAGCCGGGTGCAGAGCCCGACGACCGAGTCGTCGGCCCGGTCGGCGAGGTCGGCCCGGAGGACGGCCCGCAGCCCGTCGAAGCGGACGCGGCCGCGGCCGAGTTCGGTCCGGTAACGCTCCTCCGTGAGGTACGGCTGGCAGCCGAACACCTCGCCGCCGCGGCGGACGGCCTCCTCGAACCGCAGTTCCTCGAAGGCGTGAAGAGTGTTGTGGTGGATGAAGACGGTAATCGGCCCCTGGGCCGGCAGGAGGTGCGCGGCGTGGTCGATGGCGTGCCGGAGCCGGTCGGCGGTGGCGCCGGCGCCAACGGGGGCGTCCTGGGCAACTGGTTTGAGGACCATGTGTCACCCGGAGGGAGACGGTGCCGGCGGCGCGCGGTGCGGGAAGGAGTATGTACTTCAGCAACCACCATGCCGCCCCTTCCGCGCCCGCGGGGCGTGGTATAACGACCACGTTGGGCACCGACACGGCCCGACTCGTGATCCTTCGCCGGCCACGGTGATCGTCGGGCAGCCAGTCTCGCGGGGGCCGCATGGCCGGGTTCCGCCTCCACTACCTCGGGCCGGTCATCCTCATCACCCTCTGCCTGGTCGGCCTCTGCACGGTCACCGCGTTGTCGCTGTTCCACCAGCAAGCCGCAGTCACCCGGGTGCTGCGGGAGAACGTCCAGAGCCGGCAGGCGGCTGCCGACCTGCGCGGCTGCCTGAACATTCTCGTGGAGCTCGAACACCGGCACGTCGAGAGCGTCAGCGACCTCCACGTGCAGGCCGCCGGCCACCTCCAGCAGATCAAGGCGCTCTCCGACCAGCCGGAGGAGGTGGTGCTGGCCGCCCGGATGGAGGGCGGGTTCGCGGAGTACCTGAAGCGCTGGTCGGCCCTCCCCCCGGCCGGCGACCCGACCCACGACCGGGCCGTGACCGAGGCCACCCACTTCCTCGAAGAGAACGTGCTGCTCCCGTGCCGGCGGTACGAGGAGTACAACGACCGCCGGGTCGAGGAGTCCACCAGCGGCCACGAGCGGGTGCTGCGGCAGATGGCCTCGGGGCTGGCGGTGATCGGCGGGCTCGGGGCGGTGGCGGGGGTGGTGCTCGGCTTCGGGGTGGCCCGCAGCCTGAGCCGGTCCATCCGCCGGCTCCGTGTCCAGCTGAGGGACGCGGCCGGGATGCTCGGCCCGGACCCCCCCGAGATCGTCCTCACCGGGGAGGGCGAGTTCCACGGCCTGCACGCCGAGGCCGACCAGCTGACGGGCCGGATCGAGGAGGTCGTCCGGACGCTCCAGCAGCGCGACCTGGAGGTGCTGCGGGCCGAGCAGCTGGCCGCCGTCGGCCAGCTGGCGGCGGGGGTCGGGCACGAGATCCGCAACCCGCTTACGTCGATCAAGATGCTGGTCCAGGCCGGGCTGGAGGACGGCGGCGAACTGTCCGCGGACGACCTGCGGGTGATGGAGGGCGAGATCCGGCGGATGGAGCGGTCGCTGCGGACGTTCCTCGACTTCGCCCGCCCGCCCGCCCCCGAGCGCCGGCCGACCGACTTGGTGCCGCTCGTGTGCGGGGTGGCCGACCTGCTCCGCGGCCGCGCCGAGAAGCAGCGGGTGGACATCCGCCTCGACCTGCCGCCCGGCGGGGTGGTGGTGACGGCCGACGGCGAACAGCTGCGGCAGGTGCTGGTGAACCTGGGGTTGAACGCCCTGGACGCGATGCCGGGCGGGGGCGAACTCGGGTTCGGGCTGCGGCGTTGGAACACCGGCCCGGTCGAGGTGGAGGTGGCCGACAGCGGCCCGGGGATCGCGCCGGCGGTGATGCCCCGGCTGTTCGAGCCGTTCGTCAGCACCAAGGACACCGGCCTCGGGCTCGGGCTGGTGATCTCCCGGCGTATCATCGAGGAGCACGGCGGCACGCTCGCCGCGGCGAACCGGCCCGGCGGCGGGGCGAGCTTCTTCGTGAAGCTGAACTCATCAGAGTAGGGAATGATGAATGATGAATGATGACATCTGGAGGCCGCGATGCGTGACGAGGCGAAGCCGCCGACGGACTTGAAGGTGCGGACGAAGCAGTTCGCGCTGCGGGCGGTCCACTTGTTCGCCGCCCTCCCCGGCGGGGTGGCGGCTCAGACACTCGGGAAGCAGGTGTTGCGGTCCGGCACGTCCGTCGGGGCGCACTACCGCGAGGCGTGCCGGGCGCGGTCGGACGCCGAATTCGTCAGCAAGATCGAGGGTGGACTACAAGAATTGGAGTAGGCGATGTGCTGGCTCGAACGGATCGCCGAGGCCGACATCCTCCCCGCGACCCGGGTCGCCGACCTCCTCCGCGAGGCCGACGAGTTGGTGGCGACCCTCACGGCCAGCGTCAGGACGGTGAAGTCTCGAACGGGGCGATGAGTACCCGCCGCCCTCCGGCCCGGGATTCATCATTCATCATTCATCATTCATCACTTCCGTACCATGCCCACCCTCCTCGTGGTCGACGACGAGCCCGCCATCCAGCACGCCTTCCAGCGGGCCTTCCGGGACGGCGACCTGACCGTCCGCTCGGCCACCACCGCGGCCGAGGCGGTGGCCGCGGTCGAGCGGGAGCGGCCGGACGTCGTCGTCCTCGACGTCCACCTGCCGGACGCCACCGGCCTGGCCACCTACCACCGCCTCCGCGCCATCGACGCCCGCGCCCCGGTCATCCTCGTCACCGGCCACGGCACCACCGACCTGGCCATCGAGGCCATGAAGGAGGGGGCGTTCGACTACCTCGTCAAGCCGCTCGAACTCCCCGTCCTGCGCGAGCTGATCGACCGCGCCGTCCGCTCCGCCCGGCTGATGAAGGTGCCCGCCGCCCTCCCCGGGGCCGGGGCCGAGCCGGCCGCGCCCCAGGGCGACCTGCTCGTCGGCAAGTGCCCGGCCATGCAGGAGGTGTACAAGGCCATCGGCCGCGTCGCCCGGCAGGACGTGACGGCGCTGATCCTCGGGGAGAGCGGCACCGGCAAGGAGCTGGTCGCCCGCGCCATCTACCAGCACTCGGCCCGGGCCGGCAAGCCGTTCGTCGCCATCAACTGCGGGGCCATCCCCGAGAACCTCGTCGAGAGTGAGCTGTTCGGCCACGAGAAGGGGGCGTTCACCGGCGCCGACCGCAAGCGGATCGGCCGCTTCGAGCAGGCCCACGGCGGCACCGTGTTCCTCGACGAGATCGGCGAGCTGCCGGTCCTCGCCCAGGTGAAGATGCTGCGCGTCCTCCAGGAGCGGCGGTTCGAGCGGGTCGGCGGCGACGAGACGGTCACCACCGACGCCCGGCTGATCGCGGCCACCAACGCCGACCTGGAGAAGATGGCCGAGGAGGGGCGGTTCCGCAAGGATCTGTACTTCCGGCTGAACGTCTTCACCGTCCGCCTCCCCCCGCTCCGCGAGCGCGGCGACGACCTGCCCCTGCTGATCGACCACTACCTCCGCCGCTACGGGCAGGAGTTCGGCAAGCCGGTGCAGGGGGTGGCGCCCGAGGCGATGGCGGCCCTGAAGGCGTACCCGTGGCCGGGGAATGTCCGCGAGCTCCAGAGCGTGCTGAAACAGGCTCTGCTCCAGATGCGCGGGGCCGCGCTGCTGGCCGAGGATCTGCCCGCCGCGCTCAGCGGCGGGGTCGGTCTCCCGCCCGAGTTCGCCCCGGCCGCGGCCGCCGCGGCGCCGGCCGCGGCCGGCGAGCTGTTCGACTGGGACCGGTTCGTCGGCGGGCGGATCGCGGCCGGGTCGGAGGAGCTGTACGCCGAGGCTCTGGAGCGGATGGAGCGGGAGGTTCTCGTCCGGGTGCTACGGCACACCGGCGGGAACCAACTCCAGGCGGCGAAGGTGCTCGGCATCACCCGGGGGAGCCTGCGGACGAAGATCCGCGCCCTGGGCATCACCATCAACCGCGAGGTCTGGTCGGACGACGACCAGCCTGACTCTTGAGCCGCCACGCCTGTCACGCCCGGGCGGTGAATTCGCCGCGATTCCCAGGGGATTTTGCGCCGGCACGGCACTTGCCAAAGGTCCGCGGGCACACCACCAGCGGACCGAGGCTCCCGTGGCCAATTCCAACTCTCCAACCACACCCCCGCCGGTCGCGCCTGGGCTGTTCGGGAACTTCCGCTTCGACTTCCTGTCCGGGTTCCTGGTCTTCCTGATCGCCATGCCACTGTGCCTGGGGATCGCGTCGGCCAGCCAGTACCCGCCGATCGCCGGCATCTGGACCGCCGTCGTGGGCGGCATCCTGACCGGGTTCATCAGCAACTCCCAGCTGACGATCAAGGGGCCGGCCGCCGGGCTCATCGTGATCGTGTCCGGGGCGGTCCTTGAGCTTGGGTTGGAAGCGGCCCCCGCCGGGACCGACCCGAAGGATCTCGCCACCCTGGCCCGGTACGGCTACCCGCTGGCTCTGGGCGTGGGCGTGACGGCCGGGGTGGTCCAGATCCTGTTCGGGCTCCTGAAGGCCGGGAAGGTCGGGGAGATGGTCCCCCTCACCCCGGTTCACGGGATGCTGGCCGCGATCGGCATCACGATCATGGCCAAGCAACTGTTCACCATGTTCGGCGTGCCGACCCCGCCGGGCGCCCCGGTCGACGCCATCCTGGCCATACCCCACGGGCTCGAACACCTGAACCCGACGATCACCACGATCGGGCTCATCAGCCTCGGGATTCTGATCGCCTTCCCGTACCTGAAGGCCTACGTGCCGGCCCTGAAGCCGGTCCCGGGGCAGGTGGTGGTGGTGCTCGCGGCCATCCCGCTCGGGCTGGCCTTCGGCCTCGGCGACATGCTCAACGACGCCGGCACCGCGCCGAAGTTCCTGGTGAACGTCCCGAACGTCCTCGACAACCCCGCCGCCGCGTTCCGGTGGCCCGACTTCTCCGGGCTGGCGACCGTCACCGGGATCAAGTACGTCGTCCTGTTCTCGCTCATCGGGAGCATCGAGTCGATGCTCAGCTCCCAGGCCGTCGACATGATCGACCCGTGGCGGCGGAAGACCGACCAGAACCGCGACCTGCTGGCCGTCGGCGTCGCCAACACCCTCTGCTCGCTGCTCGGGGCGCTGCCGATGATCTCCGAGATCGTCCGCAGCAAGGCGAACATCGACAACGGCGCCCGCACCAAGCAGGCCAACCAGTACCACGGCCTGTTCCTGCTGGCCTTCGTGCTCCTGTTCCCGTTCGTGATCCGGCTGATCCCGACCACCGCCCTGGCGGCCATGCTGGTGTTCACCGGCTTCCGGCTGGCCAGCCCGCGCGAGTTCGTCAGCACCTACAAGATCGGCGTCGAACAGCTGGTGGTGTTCGTCACGACGATCGCCGTGACCCTGTGCACCGACCTGCTGGTGGGGGTGGTGTCCGGGATCGTGCTGAAGGCGGTCATCCACGTCATCAACGGGGCGCCGCTGCGGACGCTGTTCCTCATGCGGGCCGACATCGAGGTGGCCGCGACCGAGGGCGACCGGCGGGCCGTGCTGGTGGTGAAGAACGCCGCCCTGTTCTCGAACTGGCTGGCCCTCCGCGGGGCGATCCTGCGGAACGCCGACGGCCGGGACGAGGTGGTGCTGGACCTGTCGCAGACCCGGCTCGTGGACCACAGCACGATGGAGAAGCTGCACGAGCTGGAGCGGTCGTTCGGGGATCTCGGCAAGCACCTGACGGTGGTGGGGCTGGAGAAGCTGGCCCCGATGTCGAAGCACCCGCTGGCCGCCCGCAAGAGCGGGCTGCGGGCCGCGGTCCGCGAGCCGGCGGCCACCAGCGCGTGACCCGGCCCGTAGGATGACCGGGAGCCCGACCCCGCCCGCCAGGTCGCCCCGGTCATGGCCGACCAGCCCGCCCTCTCCCCGGCCCTCCCCCCCGCCCCGCGCGGCGTCCGCGCCGCCCTGGGGCGGACGACGTTCCGGTCCCTCCGCCACCCCAACTACCGCCGCTACTTCTACGGCCAGATCGTCTCGTTCACCGGCTCGTGGATGCAGAACGCCGCGCTCATGTGGCTCCTCTACGACCGCACCGGCGACGTGCGCTGGCCGTCGTACCTGCTGGTCGCCCAGGTGACGCCGACGCTCCTGCTCGGCACCTGGGCCGGCCACCTGGCCGACCGCTGGCCGAAGCGCGACCTCATCCTGCGGACCCAGGCGGCGTTCCTGCTGAACGCGGTGGTGCTGACCGTCCTGGTCGCGGCCGGGTGGACGCTGCCGCTGCTCGTCCTCGGCCTCCAGGTGCTGAACGGGGTGATCCAGGCCATCGACCTCCCCACCCGGCTGGCGTTCGTGCCGGACCTGGTGCCGAAGGACGACCTCATCAACGCGGTGGGGCTGAACGCCATGCTGTTCAACTCCGGCCGGGCGGTCGGGCCGGCGGCGACGGGGGTGGTGTTCCTGCTGACCTCGGCCGCGGCCCCGTACCTGCCGCCGACGCACCTCGACGCGGTGGCGCTGGGCGCGGTCGGCTGCTTCGGGCTGAACGCGGTGAGCTTCCTGGCGGTGCTGGTGGCGCTGCGGCGGATCAAGATCCCCGGGCTGCCGCCCGACCACCCCCGGCCGGGGCCGGGGGCGGCGTGGGACGGGGTGCGCTACCTGGCCGCCCGCCCCCGCCAGGGCGGGCTGGTGGTGCTGACGTTCGTGCTGTGCGTCTTCGCGTGGCCGGTGCTGACGCTGTTCCCGGCCTACACCCGCACCCGCCTGGGGCTGGCGGAGGGGTCGTACAGCGTCCTGGTGAGCGCGCTGGGCGCGGGGGCGCTGGTGGGCGCGCTGGGGACGGCGACGTTCGGCACCCCCGCCCGGCGGGGGACGTTCCTGATGCTCGGCGCGACCGCCACGGCCGCCGGGTTGGCCGGGCTAGCGGCGGCGACGGCGGCGGGGGCGGCGGCGGCGTGTGCCGGGTGCGTCGGCCTCGGATTGATCCTGTTCCTCTCGACGGGCCAGTCGGCCCTTCAGCTGTCGGTGCCGGGCGAGATGCGCGGCCGGGTGATGGCGCTGTGGGCGATGACGCTCAGCGCGAGCGCCCCGTCCGGCCACATCATCGCCGGCCAGGTCGCGGACGCGGTCGGGGTGGCGCCGGTGTACGCGGGCATGGCGGCCGGGACGGCGGCGGTGGCCGGCGCGCTGGCGTTGCTGCTGGCGGGCCGCCGGCCGACCGGGTAGGGTGGCGGGACCGCCCACGCCCCGGGAACCCGCGATGACCCCCACCCGCCGCACCGCGCTCGCCGCGCTCGCCGCCACCCCCTTCGCCCAGCCGGTTGCTCAGCCGCAGGAGCCGGAACCGCTCACGCTCTCCACCTTCAGCGCGGAAGTCACGATCCCCGTCGGCCATCCGTGTATGGGCGGCGGGATCGCCCCCGCGAAGGAAGTCCTCGACCCGCTCTACGCCAACGGGTTCGTCCTCCGCGGCGCCGGCCGGCCGGTCGTGTTCCTGGCCGTGGACTGGTGCGAGATCCGCAACGGCGCCTACGACCGCTTCCGCACGAAGGTGGCCGCCGCGGTCGGCACCGACCCGGTCCGCGTGATGCTGTGCGCGCTGCACCAGCACGATGCGCCGATCATGGACCTGGAGGCCCAGGAACTGCTGGAGCGGCACAAGGCCGGGGCCGCGGTGTGCGACTTGGCGTTCTTCGAGAAGGCGACGACCGCCGTGGCCGACGCCGCGGCCGCGAGCCTGAAGGCCGCCCGCCGGGTGACGCACCTCGGCACCGGCCGGGCGCGGGTGGAGCAGGTGGCGTCCAACCGGCGCTACGTGGACGAGGCCGGGGCGGTGCGCTACAACCGGATGTCCGCGACGCGGGACGCGAAGGTCCGCGCGGCCGGCGAGGGGACGATCGACCCCGAGCTGAAGACGCTGTCGTTCTGGGACGGCGACACGCCGCTCGTCGGCCTGTCGGCCTACTCCTGCCACCCGATGAGCTACTACGGCCGGGGCGGCGTGACGGCCGACTTCGTGGGGCTGGCCCGCCGCCGCCGGCAGGCGGACACGCCGACAACCCCTCAGCTGTACGCCTCGGGGTGCAGCGGGAACGTGACGGCCGGGAAGTTCAACGACGGCGACCCCGCCAACCGCCCGCTGTTGGGCGACCGCGTCTACCGGGCGATGGCCGCGGCGTGGCGGGACACGACGAAGGTGCCGGTGCCGCGGCCCACGTTCCGGAGCGTCCCGCTGACGCTCGAAGCCCGTGGCGGGGCCGGCTTCACCGCGGCCGAACTGACCACCCGCCTCACGACGGACGCCCGGCCGTTCGGCCGCTGCCTCGCCGCGCTCGGGCTGAGTTGGGCGAACCGGGTCCGGGCGGGGAAGCCGATCGACATCCCCGTCCTCGACTTCGGCGGGGCGGTGCTGACCGTCCTGCCGGCCGAGAGCTACGTCGAGTTTCAGCTACTCGCGCAGCAGGCCCGGCCGGCGGACTTCGTGATGGTGGCGGGGTACGGGGAGTGCGGCCCGGGGTACATCCCGATCGAACGGGCCTGGGCCGAGAATGATGGGAACCTGTCCGACTGGTGCTGGGTGGAGCGCGGCAGTGAGCGGCGGATGACCGAGGCGATCCGCCGGGCGCTGGCCCGGACGTGAGCGAAGGCTTACGGCGGGTCGACGCGCGCCGGGCGCGGCCCGTCGATACCACCGTACACGTCGCCAAGCCTGAGCTTGCCTCGGACCATCAACATGCGGTCGGTCGCCCGCCGGTAGAAGTCGAAGAGCGGGCCGGCGACCGCTTCGCCCTCCAGGACGGCGAGTGCCTGGGCCACCGCCTCGTAGGTCGACATGCGGTGGCCGAGGAGGTTGCGGCGCAGGGCGGGCCCGGCGAAGTCCCGGTCCGGGAGCGCAACCTTCACGGCGCCGGCGAGGAGTGGCAGGCGTTTTACCATGCGGCTCGCCTGCTTCCAGTTGCCGTCCGGGACGACGAGAGCCGGGGGCGACGGCAGGGAGGCGACGAGTTCCGGCGTCAGCGGCTTGGCCCCGTGGCCCGGGAAGAGTACGACCGGGGTCGTGCCCGCGGGGACGTGGGACGCTGGATCTGCTGGGGCCGGGAACACCCCGTGACGGATGAGCGTGACGTCGCGGACCGCCAGAGCCAGGAGGCGCACGGTGTTACTCGTCCGGCCAAAGTCGTGGACGTGGACGAGGAGAAGGAGCGAAGTGCGGGTCGAGACCCGCGGGGCGTGGACACACACGCACAGCCACATCTGAAGGCGGCAGGCGGGGCATGGGGTGGGGTTTCGATCGGCGGGCATCGGGCTCCTGACCGTGGGCCGGGCATGGCGGGCCGACGGGACCGCCTCCGAAGGGAATAGCCCGGAACGCCTCGGGCGTCTTGACCTTCCGCCGCTTCCGCGGCGGTTTGGCATTCACCACACAGGCTTTAGTGGCCCGTTGCAGCGGATTGGGTTCGGCGGGACGCCCGCCGGCCCCACCAGATTCGATGCCACGGACCGTTAGAAGTCGAGCGGCCGGAGGTCCGGCTCGACCCAGCCCGCCCGGGCCGCGGGCGACCAGAGGAGGTCCGGACTGTAGTAGCGGAAGGGCCAGCGCATGTCACACTCCCGGGCCAGTTCCTCGACGGCGGCCGCCAATGAGCCGAGCCCGGGGTTGTCGCGGACGTAGCGGCCCACGCGGCGCAGGAACAGCACGGTGATGGTGTCGTGGTACCCGTTGGGGTCGCCGCAGGTGCGGTTGTACAGCGGGATGTGGTGCCGGACCCGCGCCAGCGCGACGTCGAACGGGTACTGCCGCAGATAGGAGAGGGCGACCCCGAGGTGGGCGCGGTGCGTCCACCGCGGGTAGGGCCACGTACACGCCTCGAACCGGGCGACCATGTCGGCCACCTCGACGTCATCGGCGAACGGGTGGTCGATCTTCAGCATGGAAGTTGAAGCACGAAGCACGAAGCACGAACTCAAGGAGCCCGCTCCCGCGACTCGGGTTCGGGTTTCGAGTTTCGTGCTTCGAATTTCGCGCTTCGCGCTTTCCACCCCTACCACCCCGCCGGGGTGCCCCACACGCCGGGGGTGATGAGCTCGACCGAGTTGCCCGCCGGGTCGCGGAAGTAGAGGGAGTGGCCGCCGCGGGGCCAGGTGTACTCCTTCTCGATCGCCACCCCGCAGGCGGCGAGGTGGCGGCGCCAATCTGCGAGGGTATCCGGCCGGACGCCGAGGGCGAAGTGACCCGGCCCGTGCCCCCCGTGCGCGGGAAACTCGCCGGGCCGGAGCGTCGCCGCGGGGTCGAACGCGAGGAGCATCCCGGCCGGCCCGACGCGGAAGAAGACGTGCCGCCCCGGCTCCCGCCCGACCACCAGCAGTCCGAGGACGCCCGCGTAGAATTGCTCCGCGGCGGCCAGGTCGGTGGCGTACACGGCCGTCTCGACGACCGCCTCGACGGGCGGCGGGGCGGGGGGCGGGGTCACGGGGGAACCTCCCGGGCGACGACCCGAGTGTACCGCACGGGCCGCGCCGCGGCGACCGACTCCGGGAGGGGGCGTATGGGCAAGGTGTTCGCGGAACTGGACGACGACCTCCGGGCCTTCATCGGCCGGCAGCACCTGTTCTTCGTCGCCACCGCCCCGCTCGCGGCCGACGGGTTCGTCAACCTGTCTCCGAAGGGGTTGGACACGTTCCGGGTTCTCGGCCCGACCACGGTCGCCTACCTCGACCTGACCGGCAGCGGGGTGGAGACGATCGCCCATCTGCGGGAGAACGGCCGGCTGACGGTGATGTTCTGCGCCTTCGAGGGCCGGCCGCGCATCCTCCGGCTGTACGGCCGTGGGCGGGCCGTCGAGCCGGGCGATGCCGACTGGCCGGCGGTCGCGGCCGGGTTCCCGGACCTGCCCGGGGTGCGGGCGGTGGTCGTCCTCGACGTGGAGCGGATCGCCGACTCGTGCGGGTACGCGGTGCCGCGCTACGAGTACGTCGGCGACCGCCCCCAGCTGACCGACTGGGCCGAGAAGAAGGGGGCCGACGGCCTCCGCCACTACCAGGCGCAGAAGAACCGCACCAGCCTCGACGGGCTCCCCGGCTTGCCGTCCGCCGAGGGCGGGTGAGCCGGCCGGCGCGAAAGGGATCTGTGGCCGTCGATCTCGGGCGAACCGCCGGTGGCTCGGGTGTTTTTGGAGCCCGGAGGGCGTCGGCGTGTAGCCCGGGGTGCAACCCCGGGCGGGCCTCCGGCGGAGGTCGGGACGCATTTCCCCGTGTAACACCGCATCGGCCGCCCGGGGTTGCACCCCGGGCTACACGCCGACGCCCTCCGGGCTCCAAAAACACCCGAGCCAGAAGTTCCGAGCCACCGGTGGGCTGACGCCCGCTTGCCAACGCCGTCGATTCAACCGAGCAGGAACGGGCCTCACGGCCGGCAGGTGGCGGTCGGTCCGGCCGGCGGAGTGAGGGGCGGGTTGACCACGGCCGACGGGGCGGGGCGGGCGGCCTGCCGGAGCCGCCGGCCGACCACCACCAGCACCGCTGCCCAGGACGTCCCGAACAGGAGCGGGGCCAGGGACAGGTCGGCGAGCATGACGAAAGCCAGTGCCAGGAACCCCGCCCCGATCACCCCGCAGTAGCCCCACAGGTTGGCCGCCGAGGCGAAGAACGCCAACGCCGTCAGGCAGGCGAAGCCGGGGTAGAACTCGCCGACCCGGTCGTGGGCCAGCCCGATCATCGCCCACCCGGACAACCCGTACCCGAAACAGGCCAGGAAGTACCCGCCCCACACCGCCCAGACCTGCCGCTCGGCCGGCCCGCGGGGCCACAGGTCGCGCCCCCGGTGGTACGCCACCAGCCCCACGAACGCGGCCGCCTGCGCCGCCCGCCCGCCCATCACCGCCGCCGCCGGCCAGGCGCCGGCCAGGGCCGCCGTGTTCCACGCCTCCGGCAGGAACATGACCGGCGCCAGCGCCATCAACAGTGACCCATACGAGGCGAACCGCTCGTCCGGCTGGACGCGGTAGATCGCCCCCGCCAGCCGGCCGACCGCTCCGGACCGCGCGGCCGACACCGGGTCGCCGTCGAGGTAGCGGCGGAGGTCGTCGGCGAGGGCGGCGGCCGACGGGTAGCGGTCGGCCGGGGTCTTCGCCAGGCAGCGCAGGCACACCGCCTCCAGGTCGCGGGGGACGGCGGCGTGGACGGCCCGGGGCGGGGGCGGGTCTTCGGTCACCACGCGGAGGAGGGTTTCGGTCGGGTTGGCGCCGCGGAAGGGCGGCCGGCCGGTGAGCAGTTCGTAGAGGACGGCCCCGAGTGCGTACACGTCGGCCGCCGGCCCGACCTCCCGGGCACCGGCCGCCTGCTCCGGGGGCATGTAGCTCGGCGTCCCCACCACCGCCCCGGTCCGGGTCAGCCCGCCGTCCGGGCCGGCGTTCAGCTGTTTGGCCAGCCCGAAGTCGGCCACCTTCGGGTCGCCGTCGGCGGTGAGCAGGACGTTGCCGGGCTTGATGTCCCGGTGGACGACGCCGGCCGCGTGAGCCGCCGCCACCCCCCGGGCGACCTTGAGGACGAGGGTAGCCGCGGCGCGCGGGTCCATCGGCCCGCCGACAGCTGCGGCCAGGGTGCCGCCGGGGCAGAGTTCCATGCTGTAGAACGGCCGGCCGGCGTACTCGCCGACCTCGAACACGGCCACGACGTGCGGGTGCTGGAGCCGGGCCACGGCCTCCGCCTCGGCCCGGAACCGGGCGAGTTCGGCCGCGCCGGCGTGGTCCCCGGCGAGGACGACCTTGAGGGCCACCTCGCGGTTCGCCCGGGTCTGCCGGGCCCGGTACACCACACCCATGCCGCCGCGGCCGAGTTCGCCCAGCACCTCGTACCCGGGGACGTCCACCAACCCGGTGCGCGGGTCGGCCGCCGTCGGACGGGAGTCCTGCACGGTGGCATTGCCCCCGGCCGGTCCGGGGTCGGCCGGGGAGTGTGGGACGGTGGGGGCCGGGCCGGGCGGTTCGTTCATGGGTGCTGGTACGCGGACGGGATCGGGGTGAGTGTACCGGCCCTGCCCCGTTGAGGGAATGACTCGGGACACCGGTCTGCCGGCGGGTCGCCGCCTTTCGCTGGCCCGCCCGTCTCCCGCCGGGTACACTGGTCGCCGGTCTTCTCACCGGAGGTTCGCATGTCACGGCTCGGGCTGGTCGGGGTGGTGTTCGCGGTCGGGCTCGCCGGGCCGCTCGCGGCCGACGACGCCACCCTCAAGACCCTCGCCGGCTCCTACAAGGCCGTCGCGCTCGTCAAGGACGGCAAGAACGCCCCCGCCGACGTGGTGGGCGGGGTCAAGGTCCGGATCGCCGGCGACCAGATCACGTTCACCGTCAAGGACAAGGAGTTCCCGGCGAAGCTCAAGGTGGACCCGTCCAAGACCCCGGCCCAGCTCGACCTGGCCCCGACGGACGGCCCGGAGAAGGGCCGCACCTTCCCCGGCATCTACCGCGTGGAGAAGGGCGAACTCACGCTGGCCTTCGCCGAGAAGGCTGACCGGCCGACCGACTTCACGGGCCGGGACGGGGTGCTCGTCGTCACCCTCAAGCGGGACGGCGGGAAGTAGCGGCGGGTCCGTCACCCAGCCTGATACCGAGGAGACGTGCGATGGCCCGACTGATGGCGGCGGTGGTGCTGGCGGGGGCGGCCGGGTGGGCCGCCGCGACGGCCCAGACGGACGGCGCGGCCGACGCCGCCAAGAAGCTGGAGGGCAACTACTCGGTCGTCTCCATGACCCGCGGCGGCAAGGCCGCGGACAAGAAGACGGACGGGGTGGTGTTCGCGTTCAAGGGCGGGAGCATCGTCATCACCGAGGGCGGCCGGAAGGAGGACACGGCCGAGTTCAAGCTGGACCCGACCAAGACGCCGCCGCACATCGACATCTTCCCGGCCCGGAAGAGCGGCGAGAAGATCCAGGGCGTCTACCAGACCAAGACCACCCCGGACGGGCTGGAACTCACCGTCGTGTTTGCGAAGGACGGGGGCGACCGACCGGCCGACTTCAAGGGCGAGGGGTCGGACACGGTGGTTTTGAAACTCCTCCGCAAGAGCGCGAAGTAGGCCGCGTCGCGGGCGCGGCGGAACCCGGACCACCGTGCGGGCTCCGCCGCGTCCCCTCGACGGACCGGACGGCACCGCCCGCAGGCGCGGCAGTGCTGTCGGGAAAGCGGGCAATTTGCCCGATCGGGACGAACTTCAGCCCGAATGGTTGCCGAGAACATAAGGGGCGGCTCCCGCCCCGGCTTCCCGAGGTGCCCCGTGATCCACGTCATCGCCACCATCCGACTGGCCCCCGGCACCCGCGACGCCTTTCTGGCCGAGTTCCACAAGCTGGTGCCCCACGTCCTCGCCGAGGCCGGCTGCCTGGCCTACGCCCCGGCGGTGGACGAGCCGACCGAGCTGGCCGTGCAGGAGCTGGCCGGGGACGACACGGTGGTCGTGGTGGAGCAGTGGGAGAGTCCGGCCGCGCTCGCCGCCCACTCCCAGGCGCCGCACATGGCCGACTACCGGGTGCGGGTGCGGGACTTCGTGCAGTCGGTGTCGCTCTTGGTGCTTCGGCCGGCGTGACTTGGGCGTGGTAACCCACGTCCGGCCGGCGGACTGACCGTCACCTCCGGTCCGCCTTCACCATCTTCACACGTCTCCGCCGCCCCGGCAGGCCGGGGGTTCAAGGCAATCCGCGTCGCCGGTCGAATACCACACAGCCGTGGGAACCCCGCTCTCCCGTGTTCCCGCCCCCGGCCGGACGACCGGCCGCCGGCGTGCGCTGCGTGGGCGCCGCCCAACCGCCCCACTCCATCTGGTCACGGACGACCTATGTTCACATCCCTCCTCCTGACGACGGCCGTCGCCTCCGGCCAGCCGCCGGCGGGCTACTACCCGCCGGGGGTGCTGCCCGCCCGCCCGGCGCAGGCCGTGCCCCGGTCCGCCTATCCGGTCATTCAAACGACCCCGCCCGGCACCCTGCCCATGACCGCCCCGCCGGGTGCGCAGCCGGCCCCGCTGCCGACGACCGGCAACGGCAAGACCGACTTCCCCGGGAACGAGAACCCGCTCGAACAGAAGACCGACAAGGAGGCCGACGAGGACAACGGCCCGACCAAGTACCTCCTCGAACGCACCCTCGCCGGCACCCGGCTGGGCGAGATCCTCGGCAACCGGGGGATCACCGTCTACGGGTGGACGGAGTTCTCGTACAGCCCGAGCACCGCGAGCGGCAGCGCCGCCCCGGTGTTCATGAACGACCGGGCCAACGAGTTCCTGCTGAACCAGAACTACGTGGTGGTCGAGAAGACCATCGACACCTCGAAGGACGAGTTCCAGTGGGGCTGGCGGACGGACTGGATCCTGCCGGGCAGCGACGCCCGGACCACCATCCCCCGCGGGCTGTGGGACGTCCAGCTGCGCAACAACAACGGCGGCCCCCAGCTGTACCCGGTCGACCTGTTCCAGGCCTACGGGCAGGTGTACCTCCCCGGGCTCGGCCAGGGCACCACGGTAAAGCTCGGTCGGTTCGCCACCCACGTCGGGTACGAGCTGGTGCAGGCCGTCGACACACCCTTCATGAGCCGGTCGTACATGTTCCAGTACAACCCGTTCACCCACACCGGCGTGTGGGCCACCACCGCGCTGAACGACACCTGGAGCGTGGGCTACGGTCTGGCGACCGGGACCGACACCTTCCTCGACGCCCCGACCAACCGGCCGACCTTCCTCGGCCAGCTGAAGTGGGCTCCGAAGGACGGCGACACGACGGCCTCGCTGAACGTGGTCGTCACCAACCCGAACTACATCCCGGCCGAGAACTTCCAGCTGTACAACTTCTACAACCTGGTGGTGACCCACAAGATCAACGACAAGCTGACCTACGCCTTCGACGGCGGGTACTCGCACATGGGCAACTTCACGGACGGCGGCGGCAACGCGGTCGGGTTCGTGAACTGGTACGGGGCGGCCAACTACCTGACCTACGCCCACTGCGACAACCTGGCGAGCACGGTGCGGTTCGAGCTGTTCGAGGACGCCCAGGGCGCCCGGACCGGGTTCAAGGGGCTGTTCACCGAGGTGACCTACGGGATCGCCTGGAAGCCGTGCCCGGGGTTGGTCATCCGCCCGTTCGCCCGGTACGACAACAACAACCGGACCGAGGTGTGGGAGGGGAACCAGAACCTCTTCACCGGCGGCCTGGACGTGATCCTGCGGTGGTAACGGCCTGACGCCACCCACGCAGAAGCCCCGCGGCCGGCCGGCGCCTCACGAGGATCGTGGGGTGTCGGCCGGCCGCGGGGCTTGATGGGTCAGCCGGGTCTGGTGGCTCCGTACCCCGGGTGGGTCGTGGGAGAAGCCCGAGGTAATATTCAGGCCGTTGCACGGATAAGGATTGCCGGCGACGCGGTGGCATCTGCATCTCCCCGGCGTGGGCGTCCGTCGCCGAACAGGAAGCTCATCTGTGCCGGCCGCTCACTGCGTCAAGGTCGCGGGACGCATATCAGCGGCCGGCGTCAGGTGCAGCGCGGGGTTCGGCCGCCCCCTGTCACGCGGTCGCTACTTGACCAGCTCGGCCTTCCGTGCGGCCTCGGGGAACGCCTTCGGGAGGGCCGTCGCGGCGGCCCGGCGGGTGGCCGCGTCGGGGCTCTTCAGGGCGGTGAGCAGGGCCGCCTCCGCCTCCGGGATCGCGCCCAGCGCCTCGGGCGCGTAGTACCCGCCCTCGCCGCCCTCCACGACGAGGGAGATCAGGTCCGGGATCGCTCCCTTGGCGTCCGACCCGAGCGCCTTCAGGCGGAGCACCGCGTCCATCTGGGCGCCCTTGTCCCGCAGCCCCGCCCGGAGGACCGGGAGGGAGAGCTTGGCGTTCCCCTTGTCGAACTTGTACAGCGCGGACGCGCACGCGAGCCGGAGCCGGACGTCCCGGTCCTCGATCGCGCCCTTCAGCGCCGGGGCGACGGCCCCCGGCTCCGCCCCGATCCCCCCTAGGGCGTCGGCCGACGCGGCCCGGACCCCGCCGGGCTCGGTCGCGCTCTTCACCGCCGACAGGAGGGCCGGGACGGCCGCCTTGGCGTCGGGGATCACCCCGCCCGTGGTCCGTAGTCGCATCGCACCCTCCGGTGTCTGGACAGAAGTGCCCGGCAGTCGCGGCCGCCGTGCCATCCTACTCGCCCGCGGGGCCGGCGGGTTCCCTCACAGTCGCGCGACCTGCAGCCGGGCAAAACCGGCCGGTGTGACCACGCCGATCGTGGCGGCCTTTCGCACCACTTCAACTCGCTGCGGCCGAACGTGTAGCCCAGCAGCCGCGGGGGGCCGGGTGAGCTACGGTCGCGAACCGCCTACGCCCCCGCGGTCTGCTGCCGCGCCGGGTTCGGCCCGAGCCTACGCTTTGCCGAGAACCAAGTCTACCACCCAGCAGCCGCGGACGTGCGGGCCAGGGCCGCGGCAGTGATCGAGGATGTCGGGGTGCGCGCAGCCGGCGTCATCAAGCGCGTCGGCGAGGACCGGCATCGGGGTAAAGCCGCGCGCCTCGTACATGCCGCGGGCGAGGGCCACCACCGCATCGGTCCGCCACGCCGGCGCGAACACGACGGGGCGGAACGGATTCCCGAAGATGTCGTGTAGCAGCGGGAACTCCGAGGCCACCTCCGCCGACGAGTACGGTCGACCCGCCGCGGTGGCGGCCACGGCCTCTGCCATCCCCCCGATCATCTCCCTCAGGCGCTGGCCCAATTCAAGCCGCATAGGGTCTGCAAGGTTGGCCGCCAGTTCCAACCCGACCTCGGTCAGTGGGTCCAGAGGGGGCTTCGGCAGGCACTCGGGCGGGGGGCCGTACCGGTTCAACTCCTCCGCGATTTCGGAGTAAATCGGAAGGGTGACGCCTGCCAACTCGCGCGGGGCATCGGCAGCGGCTTCGGCGAGATCGATCGTCCGGCGGCACAGTTCGCTCGGCAGCAAGTGGGCCACGCGCCGGGCACACGCCACCTCGAACAGTGACACCTTGCGTAGTGAGACCAAGGAGCAGCCTTCGCGCACGAGGCTCTGCAACCCCTGGCCGGTGCCGAACTCATCGGCGCAGGCGAGCCACACCTCCTCGGTGAACCACTCAGCGCGACACCATCCGTCCTTCGCCACTCCGCGGACTCCAAAGCGGCCGAACGAAAAACTCACCTGCGCCGGCCGCCAGTGCGACACCGGTCACTGCAAACCTATCAGCGGCCGGCGTCAGGTGCAGTGCGGGGTTCGGCCCGGCCTGGCGAGTGCGTCAGGTGGCGAACACCCGGCCGTCCCCGCCCACCCACAGGTCGCGGGACCACCAGAGCACAAAGCACCCGCCCGCCAGCCACCCGTCCAGCGTGCCCCCGCCCTCCTCCGGCTCGCGGCCCTCGTACCGCCGGTTCCCGTCCTCGATCCCGATCCGCTCGCCGGGCAGGGCGAACCGCCGCACGCGGACCGGGCCGAACCCCACCCCCAGCTCCTCCGCCCACTCCCACGCGAGTCGGACCGGCCGGTTGCACCAGGCCAGAGCTTCCAAGCACCGCGGGGGTGGGTGGAGGGGGTCGCGGGCGGCCTCCCGCATGATGCCCAGGTACAGGGCGTCCCGCCCCGGGTCGGGGATCGGGGCCGCCTTCTGCGGCCGCCGCTCGACCCCGCGGAGGGCGCCGTCTGGGCCGAAGAAGCAGGCCACGAGCAGCCCCTCGTACGGGCCGACCAGGACCGGTTGGCCGTGGAGGGTGCCGGTGAACACGTCGGTCCAGGCGCAGTCGAGCGGGTATAGGTAGTCGGCCGGCCGAGCCGGGTGGGCGAACCCGTCGTGCAGCTCCCGCAACCGTTCCTGCCAGAAGTCACCCACGCCCCGAAGCCCTCCGGTGCCTCCTGCGGCCGAACTAACAGCTCACCTGCACCGCCATCGCCGGATGAGCGGTGCGTCCCGAATCAGCCGGCGGTGTCAGGTGCAGCGCCGGGTTCGGCCTTGCACGCACCCACGTCCGCCGCCGCGGTGCGACCATCGAAGGCGGTCGGGGCTTGACCGAGGTCAATGATCCGGGCTCGGTGGGTGAGCACCCCGAGCCCGTGCCCGGACTCCCACTCGCACCCGAACTCGAAGCCAACGTACCCGACCCCATCCCGGGCCTCGGTCAGCAGGAACACGTTGCCCAGTCCCATCAAGCCGGCGAGCTGATCGGGACGGCTGATCGCGGGTACGCCCGCCGCGATCTCAGGATAGTCCTCGCTCTCCTCATCGAAGGCGTCGAGGTACTCCTCCCGGAAATGGGGGTACTCGGCGAAGACCGTGGCGAGGATGGAGTCACGGATCGCCAACCCGTGTTCGCGCAAGTATCGGAAAGCGGCTACCTGCTCAGCCATCGGCACGTGGCGTTCGGGACCTACCACCGTGACCCGGAGGCGAACGGTGCCGTCGGAAGGCGCCGCTGAACTGACGGCGTCATAGAGTCCCAGGCGAGTTTGGAAGCCGGCCCACTCAGGCAGCACGAGGTCGCAGGTCCACGTTTCGTGGTGCCAGCGGAGTGGCGGGAACGGCGGGCTGTCGAGTGTGTCCAACAACACGAATCGCCCCTGCCTCTGGTAGCCGAACCAGTGATTAGCCCGCGCCGGCGCGGCCTATCACAGCTTGGTACCGGGACCGCCCCGGCGGCCGCAACTCCAGATCCGACAACGACCTGTCCGCCACACTTGGCCGACAACCCGCGCGACCTATCCCGGTATCGCACCACACGCCGCCGGCCTAGCGCCTTCCGTGGCCGAAACCGGTTTGGCGCAATCACAGCCAGGGAATCCGAGGTGACTACTGGACGATCTGGTGATACTCAGGTTCGGAAATTCCGCACCTGAGCCCCGCGAGAGGTAGCGGAGGTGATAACGGTTACCACCTCCGGATTCCGATCGCCTCCCGCCCGACGGGACGGGTTAACGCGGTCCGGTATCGGGCGGCGGGCCGGATTGTCCCGGCCGCCCGGTCCGTCAGCCCTCCAGCCGCCACGGGGCGCGCATCGGGCGCGACAGCTTGGCGTTCCCCTCCTCGGCGTTGGCCCCGGTGAACCGGTTGGCCCGGGCGTCCCAGGTCAGCTTCTTGCCGGTCTGGAGGGCGATCACCCCCAGGTGGCACACGGTCACCGACCCGGCCCCGACCTCCACGCCGCAGATCGGCGTCTCCCGCGTCCGGACGCAGTCGAGGAAGTTCCCCATGTGGTCCGTCGGCCGCGACGGGTAGAGCCGCGGGTCTTCCCGGATCGGGTCGGACAGGATCTCCTTCCGGCTGGCCAGGAGCAGGTTCCGGCCGACGAAGATCGTCCCCGTCTCGCCGACGATCAGGAGCCCGTTCTCGCCCCCGTCCACGCCGTCGATCACCCGGTCCTTGCTCTTGCGCGGCCCCCCGTCGGCCCCGACCAGTCCGCGGACGGTAGTGCCGGTGCCCTCGCGGCCGGTTCCGCTCATGGCGAACACCTCGACCCCGCCGGCGTAGGTGTACTTCACCTTGAAGTGCTGGTGGCAGTTGTACCCGTCGCCGCCGGCGTAGGGGGCGGTCGCCGCCACCACCTCGACCCCGGTCGGGCCGCTGCCGTCCTTGTTGAGGCACCACTGGGCGATGTCCAGGTGGTGCGCGCCCCAGTCGGTCATCTTCCCGCCGCTGTACTCGTACCACCAGCGGAACTCGTAGTGGCAGTTCGTCTTCCCGCGAGAGGCGTCCAGCCGGTACGGCACCCGGGCGGTCGGCCCGAGCCACAGGTTCCAGTCGAGCTCCTTCGGCACCGGAGCCTCCTGGATGGCCTGGCTCTGCGGGTTGTCGCCGATCCGGCACTCGATCGACCGCACGGCCCCGATCCGCCCGGACCGGACGAGTTCCGCGGCCAGCCGGAACCGCCCGCCCATCTCGGTCCGCTGCTGGCTGCCGGTCTGGAGCACCTTGCCCGACGCCCGCACCGCGGCCCGCAGCGCCTGGGCCTCCTCGACGGTCAGGGTGAGGGGCTTCTCGCAGTACACGTCCTTGCCCTTGCGGAGGGCGTCGATGGCGACGAGGGCGTGCCAGTGGTCGGGGACGGCGACGATGACCGCGTCCACGTCGCGGCGGTCGTTGAGCTCGCGGAAGTCCTTGGCCCCGCGGACCTCGTACCCGTCGCGCTTGTACTGGTCGGTGGCGAAGGCGACGTGGCGGGCGTCCACGTCGCAGACGTGGGTGAACTGGACGTGGCGGAACCGCTTGGCGGCGCCGTAGAGGGCGTTGCTGCGGCGCGGGTTGGGGCCGACGCCGATGACGCCGACGTTGAGCCGGCCGTTGGCCGGGGCCGGCTGGCGGGCTTCCTGCGCCTGGGCGGCGGCCGCGCCGAAGTAGTCCTTGGCGTACCAGGCCGGGAGCCCGGCCGCGGCGAGGGCGCCGACCGACTGCCGCATGAACCCGCGGCGGGAGAGGTTTCCGCGCTCCAACATGGGAGAGCCTTTCGACAAAGCGGGGAGGAGGGGGACGGGTGCGCGGGGTCCATGATACGCCCCCGGCCGCCGGCAGGGGAAACGGAAACCGCCGGCTTCCGGCGGCCGGTCGGGAAACGAAAACGCCCGGGGCCGGCCCCGGGCTTCGGCGCCGCTCGTGCCGGCTCAGCCGATCAGCTTGTCGACCACCTTGCCCTCGCGGAACAGCTGAACCGGCCGGCCGGTCGGGGTCTGGAGCTCGGTGTACGGGTCGACGCCGAGCTGCGTGAACACGGTCGCGGCCACGTCGTCCGGGGTGACCGGCTCGGTCGCCGGGGCCATGCCCGAGGCGTCGGTGCTGCCGTGGACGTAGCCGCGCTTGAACCCGCCGCCGGCCAGCACGCAGGCCATCGACCGCGCCCAGTGGTCCCGGCCGGCGGTCTTGTTGACCCGCGGCGTCCGCCCGAACTCCCCGGCGCACATCACCACCGTGCTGTCGAGCAGCCCGCGCTGGTCGAGGTCGGAGACCAGCGCCGCGAGCACCTGGTCGAGCTGCGGCATCAGCCGGGTCTTGTGGGCGGTGAAGGTGTTGGCGTGGGTGTCCCAGCCGCCGATCGACACGGTGGCGAACCGCACCCCGGCCTCGATCAGCCGGCGGGCGGCCAGGGCGCTCTGACCGAACGGCGTGTTGCCGTAGGTGTCGCGGGTCACGGCCGACTCGGAGGCCAGGTCGAACGCCCGCTTGGTCTTGTCGGACCGCAGGATCTCCAGCGCCTGCCGGTGGAAGGTGTCGAGCCCGTCCACCAGCTCGCTGTTCCGGTCCACGGCACTGAAGCCGTTGTCGAGATTCTGGAGGAGCCGGTCGCGGTTCTCTAGGTCGGTCAGGGTGATGCGGGTGCCGTCGAGGCTGATGCCGCGGACGCGGAAGGTGGGGGCGCGGCCGTTCCCGCCGCCCCCGGCCCCCTCGATCACGAACGGGTTGTACCCGGTGCCCAGGTAGCCGGCGAGCCCGGCGGTGCCGCCGCGGACGTCGCCGAAGGTGACGTAGGGGGGCACGCCGACCTCGGTCCGCATGAGCCGGGCGGCGAGCGAGCCGATCGACGGGTACTGGAGGGCGGCGGTGGGCCGGTTCCCGGTGGTCATGAAGACCGTGGCCGGGCTGTGGCTCGGGATGGTGTGGTAGAGCGAGCGGACGACGCTCACCTTGTCGGCCACGCGGGCCATCTTCGGCAGCGTCTCGGCGAACTGGATGCCCGGGGCGGCGGTGGGGATCGACCGGAACTCGCCGCGGATGCCCTCGGGGGCGTCGGGCTTGTTGTCCCACATGTCGATGGTGGCCGGGCCGCCGGCCAGCCACACCAGGATGACGCCCTTGGCCCGGCCGGCGCCGCGCGTCTCGCCGGCGGCCTTGGCCTTCGCCTCGGCGGCGAGGACGCCGGGCAGCGTCAGCCCGAGGAGGCCGGCGCTGCCGACCGAGAGGAAGTCGCGGCGGTGGAACCCTTCGCAGTCGGTGCGGGTCGTCGTCGACATGGCACGGTCTCCGAGTTAGGGGGGCTTGGTGGTGGTCGGCGTCGGATTCGGACCCCGGGCAAGCCCGGGTGTTGTTCGCTGCGGTGTTGGTTCGGACCCCGGGCAAGCCCGGGGCCATGTCAGTGGTTCAGGATGAACTCGCGGGTGTTGATCAGCGCCCACACCAGGTCGGTAGTCGCCAGGAGGCGGGTGCGGGCGGCGCGGACGTGGGCCGCGGCGGCGGCCTTCTCGGCGGCCGTCGGGAAGCGGCTCAGCGTCGCCAGGAACGCCTCCTCCACCAGCTCGTCCTCGGTCGTCTTGGCCTTCGCCAGCTGTTGGACGCGACCGGTGGCGGCGGCCAGCTTGTTCGAGATCGTCGGGTCGGTCATGCGGAACAGCGTCTGGGGCAGGGCCGGCTCGGCGGTCCGCTCGCAGTCGCACGCCGACGTGCGCGCCGGGCGGCCGAAGATGCGGAGGGCGTAGGCCACGTTGCCGTTCAGCCGGCTCGACCCGACCTCCACCATCTTCGTCCCGGCCGGGGCCGCGTCCGCGCCGGCGAACGTCTCGTCCACCCCGAGCGCCGAGTTCAGCACGTCCACCACCTGCTCGGCCATCAGCGGGCGGATGTAGGCGTGGCTGAAGTTGTTCTTGTCGAACCGGTTCGACGCGGTTGTCTCGAACCCGAACTGGTACGTCCGGCTTGTCAGCACGGCCTTTTCCAGCTTGCGGATGTCGAACCCGGACGCCACGAACGAGTCGGCCAGGGCGTCGAGGAGCTTGGCGTTCGTCGGCGGGTTGGCGAGCGAGAAGTCGTCCACCGGGTTGACCAGCCCGACGCCGAAGTAGTGCGCCCACACCCGGTTCACGAAGCTGCGGGCGAAGAACGGGTTCTGCGGGCTGGTCACCCAGTCGGCCAGGGGCACGCGGGCGTCCTCCCCGCCCCGGAACGGGAGTGGGGCCGCGCCGCCCAGCACGCGGGCGGCCGAGATCTTCCCGGTGCCGGGGTTCTTCGACTGCCGCGGGAGCGGGGGCGTGAACACCTCGCGGACCATGAGGTACTGGTTGTTGTTGTTCTTCTTGACCGCCTCCATCGCGGCCTTGCGCGCGGCGTTCTCCTTGTCGGCCACGCCCTTCACCTGCGGGCTGCTGAACTGGTTCTGGTTCCCGAAGGTGACGGTGCCGAAGATGTTGGCGAAGCCCCAGTAGTCTTCCTGCGTCCAGCGGTCGGTCGGGTGCTTGTGGCACTGGGCGCACTCGAGCCGTACGCCGAGGAAGGCGGCCGCCACCTTCTCGCCCCACGCCTCCACCGGCTGTGCCTGTTGGCGGCGCCAGAACAGGTCGAGCGACGGCTTGTTCGGGTAGTCGGTGTTGAAGCCGTTCCCGGCCTCCTGCTGCTGGTCCACCCGGCGGACGAACCCGACCCACTCCTCGGGCGGGCGGCCGTCCAGGCTGGTGGCGGTGAGGATGGAGCGGACTACCCGGTCGTAGGGGACGTTGTCGGCCACCCGTTTGCGGAGCCAGTCGTGCCACATCTGGCTGCGGCGGTTCTGGGTGTTGTTCGGGTTCTCCAGGGCCGGGGTCTGGTTGCCGGTGATGTCCGACAGCTTGGTCGCCCAGACGGCCGCGTGGAGCGGGTGGGCGAGGAGCTTGTCGATCACCTTCTCGCGCTTCTTCGGGTCGGGGTCGGCGAGGAAGGCCCGGACCTCGGCCGCGGGCGGCAGCTGGGCGATGGTGTCGATGTACACGCGGCGGAGGAACACCTCGTCGGCCGCGGGGGCGGACGGGGTCATGTTCAGGAGCCGGAGCTTGTCGAAGACGAGCCCGTCGATGAAGTTGGCTGGCTCCGGGAAGGTGGCGGGAGTACCGGGGGCCGGCACCAGTACCCGCAGGGCGATCACGCTGCCGCGGTAGAGGATGGTGAGGCCGGCATCGCCGGGCTGGCGGGCGGTCAGGAGACCGAGCGGCGACACCGTGGCGATGGCATCGTCGCTGATCTTGAAGTCGCAGAACGGCGTGATGTCCTCGGTCGAGCCGTCGGCGAACCCGGCGGTCACCTTCACCTGGAAGGACTTCTCGGCGGCGACGACGGCGAAGTTGGCGGGGTTGACGCTGAGCCTGGTGATGGCGCCGCTGCCGGGGGTCCACTTGGCCCCGGCGGCGACCCACTGGCGGAACACCTGGTACACCCAGCTATCGCGGCCGAACCGCATCCCGCCGTCGTGGGCGGTGGAGCCGACGGCCTTCTGGAGGATGAGGCTGTCGTCCGGGCGGACGACGTTGACGCGGCGGCCGAGGTTGTCGCGGGTGAGGGCGGCGTGGTCCATCGCCGGCTCGTAGCCGAAGAGGGACAGCCGGAACCCGTTCTTCCCCTGGAAGGAACCGTGGCAGCCGCCGGCGTTGCAGCCGGTCTTCGAGAGCAGTCCCATGACGTGCCGCTCGAAGTCCACCTGCTGGATCGTGCCGCCGGTGGGGAGGGCGACGTCGGCCCGGGCGGTGGCGGGTGCGAGGGCGCAAACGACGGCGGCGAGCGTGAGCCGGTGGGTAGTCATGGCGAACGGCGCCTGGCGGGTGCGGGCGGCGGGTGCGAGCAGGCCGGCGGGGTGGGATGCCGGCCTTTCCCCGATTCAACCCAGGCGGGTGGGCGAAGTATCGCGGCGGTTTCGGAAACGTGCGAGAAAAATGAGGGGTGCCCGTTTCGCTTATGGGGCCGAAGGTTGCGTCCGGCTGGGGTGTTTTCGAACGCCGGGTCACACACCCTCGAACAGCTCGGCTACCGGCACGGCGAACCCCGGCAACACGTCCTCGCCGGTGAGCGTCTCCTCGGCCCGGTAACGCCTGGCGGTGCCGTCGGGGCGGTAGGCCCAGATGTTGCGAGTCGGCAGGTACGCGACCCACATCAGCCGGACCCCGGCCCGCAGGTACTCGTCCAGCTTCTGCTCGGCGTCCTGGGCCTCCTCGTTGGGCGAGATCACCTCGACGGCCAAGTCCGGGGCGATCCGCCATTCGGCCTGGGCCGCTTCCTCGGGGGACAGCCGGCCGGACGCGACGAACGACACGTCCGGCTTCCGCATCAGCGCGGGACGATCCGGGAACATGCGGTACGCCCCGTTCGCACCGAGAACGCGACCGAGCTGTTGGGAGCGGACGAAGTTGCGAACGACTCCCAGAATGTTCGCCTCGACGGTGATGGCCGGGTTCCCCATCTTCTTCTCCACCCAAACCCCATCGATTTCCTCAAACCCCTTACGATCTCCCCCCCGCGGTCGGTCCGTCACCGACAACCACGGTTCGAGTGGCCAGTCGGCCGTGGCCGCGGTCGGGTCGACACGGGCTTCGGGTTCCAGGTCCACACTCATGGCTCGCCTCCGCCGGGACTTCCGCCAGTGTACCCGGCGGGCGGTATCGGTGTGAGGGTGACTCGGGACCGGGTGTTCCGGATTCGACCGCAAGAACCGGGGCGCGGGCGTACCGGAACGTCGGTACACTTCCGGCACCCACCGGAGGATCGCACGTGACCGCCACCCCGACCCTCGCCCCGTTCACCGACGACGAGCAGCGCTGGCAGGCGGTCGTCCGCCGCGACTCGACCGCGAGCGGGGCGTTCGTCTGCTCCGTCCGTACCACCGGCGTGTACTGCCGGCCGGGTTGTGTGGCGCGACTCCCGAACCGCCGCAACGTCCGCTTCCACGCGACCCCCGACGAGGCCGAGCGGGCCGGCTTCCGCCCGTGCAAGCGGTGTAACCCGGCCGGCGCCCCGCCCGCCGACCGGCAGCGCGACCTCGTGGCCGAGGCGTGCCGGCGCATCGCCACCGCCGAGGAGGAGCCCGACCTCGCCGCCCTGGCCGCCGCCGCGGGGCTGAGCCGGTTCCACTTCCACCGCGTCTTCAAACAGGTGACCGGCGTGACCCCCAAGGCGTATGCGAAGGCCGAGCGCGGGCGGCGGGTGCGCGACGGCCTCGCCGACGGGCGGACGGTGACCGAGGCCGCCGTCGGCGCCGGGTTCCGCTCCGGCGGGCGGTTCTACGCCGCCGCGCCCGCCCAGCTGGGCATGACGCCCGCCGCCTACCGCGCCGGCGGGGCCGGGGAGGCGATCCGCTTCGCGGTCGGCGACTCGTCGCTCGGGTCGGTGCTGGTCGCGGCCACGGACCGCGGGGTGTGCGCGATCTTCCTCGGCGACGACCCGGCCGTTCTGGCCCGGGAACTCCAGGGCCGCTTCCCCAGGGCCGAGGTGCGCCGTGCGGACCCGGCGTTCGACGATTGGGTGGCGAAGGTGGTGACGCTGGTGGAGAAGCCGGCGGGCGTGCTCGACCTGCCGCTCGACCTGCGCGGGACGGCGTTCCAGGTGCGGGTGTGGGAGGCGCTGGCACGCATCCCGGCCGGCTCGACCGCGACGTACACAGAGGTGGCGGCCCGGATCGGCCAGCCGACGGCGGCGCGGGCGGTGGCCCGGGCGTGCGCGACGAACCACGTGGCGGTGGCGATCCCGTGCCACCGGGTCGTGCGGACCGACGAGTCGCTGGCGGGCTACCGCTGGGGCGTGGAGCGAAAGGCCGCCCTCCTCGCTCGCGAGCAGCCGACGCCGGAGTCGTAGCGATTGGGAAGGGGTGGCGGAGACAACTGGCGTGCCTTCGCCGCGACGTGCCCGGGTGTCGGCCGGAGTGGGATGTTGCGGCGGGGGCGGACCGTCGAATATACTGTCACGACCTGCCGGCGCGTTCGTCCCGCCACCCGCCACGTTCCCGGAGCAACCATGCTCACGGTCCTCGGCCCCGCCCAGCGCTACTGCGACGGCGTCTCCCGCCGCAACTTCCTGAAGGTGGGCGCCCTCGGCGTCGGCGGGCTGACGCTCCCCGAGTTGATGCGGGCCGAGGCCACCACCGGCCGGCGGACGCACAAGTCGGTCATCATGGTGTACCTGACCGGCGGGATGGCCCACCAGGACACGTTCGACCTGAAGCCGAACGCCCCCGCCGAGGTCCGCGGCACGTTCAACCCCATCCGTACCAACCTGCCGGGCGTGACGGTGTGCGAACACCTGCCCACGCTGGCCCGGTGCATGGACAAGGTGGCGGTGGTGCGGTCTCTGGTCGGCCAGCGCGACGAGCACAGCAGCTGGCAGAGCTACACCGGCACCACGATGGACGCCGCCAAGCGGGAGCAGAAGCCGCACTTCGGCAGCGTGGTCGCCCGGCTCCAGGGGCAGACCGACCCGGTGGTGCCGGCGTTCGTGGACCTGTCGCCGACGATGCAGCACAAGCCCTACAACTCGCCCGGCCAGGCGATGCTCGGCCGGGCCGCCGCCCCGGTGAAGGTGGACGGCGACGAGGTGGCGGTGATGCGGAACGTGGTCGTCCCGGCCGACCACCTTGCCGACCGGCGGACGCTGCTCGGCGGGCTGGACGCCTTCCGCCGCGCCGCCGACCGCAGCACCGGCGTGAGCGCCGACACCTTCCACGACCGGGCGTTCGACGTGCTGACCAGTAACAAGCTGGTGGACGCGCTGGACGTGACGAAGGAACCGGGGCGCGTCCGCGACCGCTACGGCCGGGGCTCGCCGCGGCACCAGGGCGACGGCGGCCCGCAGTGGAACGACCAGCTGCTGATGGCCCGCCGGCTGGTCGAGGCCGGCGCCCGGGTGGTGACGGTGGCCTACGGCTTCTGGGACACTCACGGCAACAACTTCACCAGCCTCCAGCGCCAGCTGCCGCTGTTCGACCGGGGCGTGTCGGCGCTGGTGGAAGACATCCACGCCCGCGGCCTGGACAAGGACTGCCTGGTGGTGGTGTGGGGCGAGTTCGGGCGGACGCCGAAGATCAACAAGGACGCCGGCCGCGACCACTGGGCGCGGGTGAACTTCGCGCTGATGAGCGGCGGCGGGCTGCGGACGGGTCAGGTGATCGGCACGACCGACAGCCAGGCCGGCGAGGCGCGGACCGACGCGACCCCGTACCAGAACGTGCTGGCGACGACCTACCACGCCCTGGGGATCGACCCGCACGCGATGGTGTACGATGTGAGCAACCGCCCGAACCCGATCCTGCCGAGCGGGGCGTCGGTGATCGAGAAGCTGGTCTGACGCAGTCGGCGAGCCAGTGCCGGGCGGTGGTGAAGGACAAGGTGTGACGGACGCCGCCCGCTATGTGAAGATCGTCGAGTGGTCCGATGCGGGCGGGGCGTTCGTCGGCCGGTGTCCCGGCGTGATCGGCCCCTGCTGCCACGGCAGCGATGAGGTGGCCGGGTACGCCGACCTGGGCCGGATCGTGGAAGACTGGCTCGACATTCTCCGCCGCGCCGGGAAGCCCCTTCCGCCCCCGACCGCCGGGCACCTCCCGGCCGGCCTCAGCGCCTGATCCGGCTTCACTCCCCGTTCCTCTCCAGTGGGGTAAGATAGCGCGCCCCCGGAGCCGGAACCGATGCCGGACGCCCCGTCCAACCACACCGTCGCCACCGACGCCTCGCGGACGGCGGAGACCCCCGCCGACCTGTCCGGCCGCACCCTCGGCGGGTTCCAGGTCGTCCGCCGCCTCGGGGCCGGCGGCATGGGGCAGGTCTACCTCGCCCGCCAGCTGTCGCTCAAGCGGCCCGTCGCCCTCAAGCTCCTCAAGGCCGACCTCACCCGCAACCCCACGGCCCTCAAGCGGTTCGAGGCCGAGGCCCACGCCGTCGCCAAGCTCAACCACCCCAACATCGTCCAGGTCTACGAGTTCGGCGAGCACGGCGGGCTGCACTACATGGCCCTGGAGTACGTGGATGGTCGCAACCTCCGCGAGTACCTGGCCCGCAAGGGGCCGCCCGAACTGCCGGTGGCACTCAGCATCATGCGGCAGGTGGCGACGGCCCTCCAGAAGGCCCACGAGCAGGGGCTCGTCCACCGCGACATCAAGCCCGAGAACATCCTGATCACCCGCCGGGTCGAGGTGAAGGTCGCCGACTTCGGGCTGTCGCGCTTCTTCGCCCCCGGCGAGGCGCTCAACCTCACGCAGTCGGGCGTCACCCTCGGCACGCCGCTGTACCTGTCGCCGGAGCAGGCCCAGGGGAGGGCGGTGGACCACCGCGGCGACCTGTACTCGTTCGGCGTTACCTGCTACCACCTCCTCGCCGGCGAGCCGCCGTTCCGCGGCAGCACCGCCGTCGAGGTCGCCCTCAAGCACGTCACCGACCACGCGCCCCCGCTCGCCGGCCTCCGCCCCGACCTGCCGGCCGACCTGTGCGGCATGGTCCACAAGCTGATGGCGAAGGAGCCCGCCGACCGCTACCAGTCGGCCCGGGAGGTGCTGCGTGACCTGGCGCGGGTGAAGGAGGGGCTCGCCCTCGGGCTCTCTGTACTGCCCCCCGCGGCCCCGGTCCCACCGACCCCGTCCGGGCCGGGGGCGGTCGCGCTGTCGATGTCCGCGGTGGGGAACGGGTCGCTGCCGACCCTCACGCTTTCCAACGGAGTCCCGCCCGTGGCGCCGGTGCGCTGGGGGCGGTGGGTGCTGGCCGCGTTTCTCGCCGTCCTCGCCGCGGCCGGCGGGGTGACCGGGTACGTGGTCCTCCACCCCCCCCCCGAGCCGCCGGCCCGGCCGACCCCGCCGCCACTGACCGGGCTCCCCGACATCCACCCGCCGGACAAGCTCACCACTGCCCGCGAGCGGGAACTGCTCGCCGTGCTGAAGAACCGCGACACCCGCGAGGACGCCTGGACCGCGGCGGGCATCGACCTGGGCCTGCTCTACCTCCGCGAGGGCCGGCTGGACGAGGCCGCCGCGCGGTTCGAGGCGCTGGAGAAGGCGGTGCCCGTCCCGCCGCCGGTCGCCGCCGAGGTCCACCTCGGCGGCCGACTCGCCGGCCGGCTCGGGAAGGGGGTCGTCCTCGCCTACCGCGACGGCGACCCGCGCCACCCGACCGCCGCCCGCGACTCGGTCGAGGCGTTCCAGGCGGCCCTGTCCGGCCCGATCCCGGCCGGGTTCGCCGCGGGCGGGTTCACGCCGGGGGGCGCAAAGGGAAAGCTCGACAAGGGGAACCTGCCGCCGGTCGTGCTGTGGGCGCAGTCGTTCCTGTACCGCCACCCGGACCTGGCCCAGGCCGTGTCCGAGGCTCTGACCCGCGACATCGCCAACGGCGTGAGGCTCCCCGCCCCCCTCGAAGCGCTCCGGACGCCCCGGCCGCCCGTCCGCAAGGACTGAGCGCGACGCGGCCCGCCGAGCGCCCGGGCCGCGCGGAATCGCCCGCCGGCCCGGCGGGCCGCCGGGCGGCGGCCTCAGCGCTTGCTGTTCCAGGTTGGATCGGCGTACTTCTCGGCGCGGATTTGGGCCGTGCGGGCGCGTTCCAGTGGTGTCCAGTCCGTGGCCTCGACCGCGCACCCGGCGGCGACCGCGATCCGCCCCACCAACTCGGCCGCCAATCCTTCCGGCGTGAACAACTCCCGCCCGGCGAAGTCGTGCAGCCCGGCCAGGTGCGGGGCGTGCGGGCTGCGGCGGAGCAGGATGCTGCCGTGCTGCAACAGCGCCCCCTTCCACTTCCGCTGGGCACTGCCGGCCACCTTCGACCCCTCGACGAGCAGGTCGCCGGCCGTCTGGTCGAGGAAGCACAGCACCTCGCCCAACTTCTGCTCCTCGCCGCAGACCACCGCGTGCGCCGTCAGCCCGACGTCGGCGAGCGCGTCGCGCAGCAAGTGGTGGACGCGGCACACCCACGACTCGTCGGTGTGCCAGTCCGCCCCCGGCGGGAGGGCCAGGGCGTAGGTGAGTTCGTGGTGGTGGAGGATCGCCGCCCCGCCGGTCGAGCGGCGCACCCAGTCCACGCCGGGCGTCGTACCGCGGGCCTCGGCCGGTTGGAAGTAGCCGAGCGAGAGGGTCGGCTCGGCCCAGGTGTAGAACCGCAGCGACGCCGCCCCGGCGGCGGCCGACTCCAGCACCGCCTCGTCGGCGGCCATGTTCGTGGCCCCGTCGGCGGCGGCGAAGGGAAGGAGCCGGAGGGTGCGGGTCATGTCCGCATTTTAGCGAGCGGCCCCCGCCAGCATCGGATTGCGAAAAATCCGCCGGTGAGCGTGACGAACACCTCGACAGCGGGTATGATTTCAGTGTGATATCACTCCGCTATCGGAGGGGTGGACTATGAACGACCGGGAACTGCGACTGGGATCGGGGTGGATGGGGCTGGCCTGGGTGGGCTTCGGGCTGGCGGCGGAAGTTGGGTTGATCACGGCCGCGGCCCGCTGGCACGAGCCGCAGTTGCTCTGGGCCATCCTCCCGCTCGGGGTCGTGTGGCTGGTCAGCCTGTTCGGGTTCATCGTCAACGGGCCGAACCAGGCCCGGGTGGTTCAGCTGTTCGGCACCTACGTCGGGACCGTCCGCGAGACCGGGTTCTTCTACGGCAACCCGTTCTACTGGCGGACCCGGGTGTCGCTGCGGGTGCGGACGTTCGAGACCGGCGTGACGCGGACGGACGAGAAGAAGGACGCGGCCGGGAACGTCACCGCCGCGGCCACGCAGCGGCGGCAGCCGCTCAAGGTGAACGACGCGGACGGCACGCCGATCGAGATCGCCGCGGTGGTGGTGTGGAAGGTGACCAACGCGGCCGGGGCGGTGTTCAACGTGGACGACTACGAGGGGTACGTCGAGACCCAGGCGGACGCCGCCCTGCGGGCGCTGACCAGCCGGTACCACTACGACGCCCCGGCCGGCGACGCACACTCCCTGCGCGGGCACGTCGAGGAGGTGGCCGCCCAGCTGAAGCTCGACCTCCAGGAGCGGATGTCGGCCGCCGGGGTGGAGATGCAGGAGGCGCGGATCAGCTACCTGGCCTACGCCCCGGAGATCGCCGCCGCCATGCTCCAGCGGCAGCAGGCCGGGGCGGTGGTCGCGGCCCGGGCGCAGATCGTCGCCGGGGCGGTCGGGATCGTCGAACACGCCCTCGAACAACTCCAGGAGCGGAACGTCCTGGAACTCGACGGCGAGCGGCGGGCGGCGATGGTGAGCAACCTGCTCGTGGTGCTGTGCGGGCACAGCGCCCCGCAGCCGATGATCAACACCGGGACGCTGTACAACTGACCCGACCCGTTCGCCCCTTTTCCCCCGGCGGTCATGGCACGGAAGGCGTTCCTGCTGCGGGTCGACCCGCCCGTCCTGGCCGCCGTCCAGCGGTGGGCGGAAGAAGACCTCCGCAGCCTCAACGGGCAGATCGAATTCATCCTGCGGCAGGCGCTGGCCAAGCGGGGGGTCAAACTCCCCCCGCCCAACGCCGACGCCGCTCCGTCGTCCGACGAAGTGGTCGAATAGTCCGCCGCTCCGATGGGTGTCGCACCCGGTTCATACTCCGGTCACAACTCAGCTGATGCATCGGACTGTTTCAGCCCATAATCTGTGTCGCACAGATGTCGCTCTCAGGAATCGGTGTACCATTCCCTGATGCCGCTTGCCGACACCCACGTCCATCTCCTGGCGGGACTTGACGACGGCCCGTCCACCCTGGACGAGGCGGTGGCGATGTGCCGGATGCTGGTGGCCGGGGGGGCCGGGCACGCCACCGCCCTCGCCCACCAGAACCCCGACTACCCCGAGAACACCCCGGAGCGCCTCCGGGCCGCCGCCGCCCAGCTCGCCGCCGAGCTCGCCCGCAAGAAGGTCCGGCTGACCGTCCACCCGACCGGGGAGGTGATGCTCGGCCCGACCACCCTCGCCGACTGGCGGGCCGGGAAGCTCCTGTCGGTCGGCAACCAGGGGGCGTACCTGCTGGTGGAGATGCCGCACCGGGACTTCGTGGACGTGCTCCCGCTGGCGGCGGCGGTGGCCCCGACCCGGCTGGTGATCGCCCACGCCGAGCGGTACGAACTCCTACTCTTCGACCCCGCCCGGACGGCGGAGTGGGTCGCGGCCGGGTGCCTGCTCCAGGTCACGACCACCGCCCTGGCCGAGCCGTGGGACGACGACATGGCCCGCGGCATCCGGGACTGGGCGGAGGCCGGGCTGATCCACGTGGTCGGCTCCGACGGCCACGGGCTCGACCGCCGCCGGCCGCTTCTGGCGGCGGGCTACCGCACCCTCCGGAAGCTGGCCGGCCGGGCCGCCGCCCGCCGGGCCGGGGAGGAGTGGGGGCGGGCGGTGCTGACAGGGGCGTCGCTGCCGGTGCCGATGCCGGCGGTCCGCCGGTCGTGGTTCACGCGGCTCCTGGGGGCGTGACCGCCCGCCGGCGCCGCGGGCGACCGTCCCTCCTGCCCCTCGCTATTCTGACCATTCTTTGACGCCGCCCGGAGGATCGGCTAGGATAGCGATCCGCCCACCGCTCCCGACGGCCTGTCCGGAGGACCGCGATGTTCGCTCCGCTCCTGCTCGCCGCCGCGGCCGCCCCCGCCGCCCCCGTCCCGGCGGACACCAACCCGGCCCCGGCCGGCCCGCCGCCGTGGGTCGTTCACCTCAAGGCCGACGACAACACCGCCCTTCAGCTGAGCGTTCAGACCCAGGTGGTCGTCAAGCAGACGGTCACGGTGGCCGAGGTGGTCAACGGCCAGCAGGTGTTGAAGCAGGTCGAGCGGGACGTGCCGACGCTGCGGACCAACCGCTACGGCGTGGCCGACCTCCCCGGCACCGTCGCCACGGCCGACGGCTCGCCGGTCGGGCCGGCCGAATTGGCCCGGCGGGCGAAGGCGGGCGTCACGGTGCTGGTGTCGGCCGACGGCAAGGCGGTGGACCGGGCGTGGCTCCGGGCGGTCGGGCCGGACGCCGTCGTCGTGACCTCCGCGGTCCTGGCGAAGGCCGCCGCCGCGCCGGTCCAGTCCCCCGGCCGCGCGCCGGTCACGACCGCCGCCCCCCGCCTCACCCTCCTGACCGCCGGCCCGGACGGCACCGTCCGGGTGACCGCGCAGCCGGCCGCCGGCGGGCGGTACGTCAGCTCGCGGATGGTGGTGCTCGGCAACGGGGCCATGCCGGTGATGCTGGAGGACGACAACTTCCCGGGCGTCCCCGGGGGTCGGCCGCAGGTCCGGCCGCTGTCCGAGATCGGGTTCGACGCCTACGACCTGACCGGCCGGCTGGTCGCGCGGGAGGAGGCGCTCCGCCGGCTGCGGGCCGGCGGGCTGGTGCTGACGTCTGCCGACAGCCGGTTGCCCGACGCGGCGTTCCTCCGTCCGTTCTGCGGCGACCTGCTCGTCCTGGTGTCGGGCGACCGGCTCAGCAACCCGGTGGCCGGGGAGTCGGCCCCCGAGCCGGCCCGGGGGCCGGGGGGCGGGGTCATCCGTCAGCCGGTGGCCCCGCTGCCGCTGATCCAGCCCGTCCCGGTGCCGGCGCTGCCCGCGGCTCCGGCGGTCCTCCCGGCGCCGGCCGTCCGCCCGGCCCTCCGCTTCGCCCCCGGGGCTCTCCGCGTCGCCCCGGCGGTTCCGGCCGCCCCGGCGCCCGCGGTGCCTGCCCGCCCGGCCCCGAAGGAGTGACGGGACCGACTGCGTCGTTCGGTTTATTGTCGTTGGCGCCGGCCCGGGGCCATCCCAGGCCGTTGGCCTGAAAGCCAGAAACCCTTCTTCAGTCCGAAGGGCTGAGATCCGATCGCCTGCGGCAACGCCCCGGGTTGGCTGCGGATCAACCCCATCACATCTAGCAGCCGTCCCGCCCCATGCGGGGGCGGATGACTCGGAGGTGCGAACCCCCTCACCGGGGTTGGTCGCCGAGTTCTGGCCCGCGGGCCGCGGTCTGGAATCCGTTCCACCGACGCTTGCCGGCCGACGGGCGGCGGGAGATAACGAGCCTGCTCTCCGCCCACGCCCCGTACCGAACCTGCTGAGGACATCCGATGCGAGTGACCGGCGCGTTTCTCCTCGGTCTGAGTGCGTTCGTTCTCGCCATGTGCCCGTTGGTCTCCACCGCCCAGCCGGCGGACGAGAAGAAGGCCGACCCGTTCCAGGGGACGTGGGAGGTCGTCAAGCTCGAACAGGGCGGGCAGGATCTGAGCGAGGGGCTCAAGGACGGCCCGGCGACGCTGAAGTTCGTCGGGAACAAGTACACGTTCACGGCGGGGGAGGACGTCGAGGAGGGGACGTTCAAGTTCGACGCCAAGGCCAAGACCCCGACGATCGACCTGACGATCACCGAGGGTCGGGCCAAGGGTAAGATCCAGCTCGGGATCTACAAGCTCGACGGCGACACGCTGAAGGTCTGCCTCGGGGAGGAGGGCGGGAAGGAGCGGCCCACGAAGTTTTCTACCGCCGCCGACTCCGCGGACTTCGTGATGTTCACGCTCCAGCGGAAGAAGAAGCTCACCCGCGGCTGAGCCGCGGCGTACCCGTCCGGGGTGGCGCTCCGGACGGGGCGCTTCTCCACCGCGACGGCTCAGAACAGTTCGTGGATCGGCTCGGGGTCGTCGAGGACGTTCACCGGCCGGCCGCTCGGGTCGAGCAGCTGGAGCCGCGGGTCGATCCCCAGCACCTGGTAGATGGTGGCGTGGATGTTCGACGGGGTCACTGCCCGGGTGTGCGGGCGCTGGCCGAGGCGGTCGGTCGAGCCGACCACCCGCCCGCCCTTCACGCCGCCGCCGCCCAGCAGGCAGAACATCGCGTCCCCCCAGTGGTCGCGGCCCGGGGTGCCCTTGCTCCCGGCCGGACCACCGTTGCCCCCGTCGTTCATCTTCGGCGTCCGCCCGAACTCGCCGCACAGCACCACCAGCGTCGTGTCGAGCAGCCCGCGGTCGTCCAGATCCTCGAACAGCGTCGCCACCGCGGCGTCCACCTTCGGCAGGTAGTTCTCGTACCCGGTCTTCAGATCCCAGTGGTGGTCCCAGCCGCCGAAGTGGACGGTCACGAACGTCGAGCCCGCCTCCACCAGCCGGCGGGCGAGCAGCACCGACTGCCCCCAGTTGTTGCGGCCGTAGCGGTCGCGGAGGGCCACCGATTCCTTGCCGACGGCGAACGCCTCCCGGGCGGTGGGGCCGGTCACGAACTCGAACGCCTCCCGGCTGAACCGGTCCATCGCCGTGGCGGTGGGGTTGCGGTCGAGGGTGCGGCGGGCGGTGTCGAAGTGGGTCAGCAGCTCGCGACGCGAGTCGAGGTGGGCCGGGGTCAGGCCGGCGGCCAAGTTCAGGTTGCGGATCTGGTAGTTGGCGGTGTTCGGGTCGCCGGTCAGGAACGGGTCGTGCTGGGTGCCGAGCATGTGCCCGCCGAAGTAGCCCGGGGCCAGCCCGATGCTCGCGGCGTGCGGGGCGCCGACGTACCCCGGCATCCCGGGCGCCCGCGGGCCGAGCTCGCGGTTCACGATTGCCCCGATCCCGGGGAACTTCTGGGCGGTGTTGGCCCCGCTCACGCCCATGTCCTTGGTCGTGAGCATCCGGTGCCCGCCGGCGAAGTGGTCGCCGGTGTTGTGGTGCAGCGAGCGCACGACCGAGAACTTGTCGGTGTGCATCGCCTGCCGGGGGTAGAGCTCGGTGACGTCGAAGCCGGGCACGCGGGTGCGGACGGGCCGCCAGATGCCGCGGAACTCCTCCGGGGCGTCGGGCTTCATGTCGTACATGTCCATGTGCCCGGGGCCGCCGTCGAGCCAGATCAGGATGACGGACGTGTTCTTGCGGTCGGCCAGCGACGGGGCGGCGGCCTTCGCCTTCATCAGCCCGGGGAGCCCGACCGCGGCCATGCCGGCGACGCCCAGCTGGAGGAAGTCGCGGCGGGAGCCGCCGTCGCAGTAGCGGCCGGAGGGGCCGAGGTCGAGGCGGAACATGACGGGCTCCGGGACGGGTGGGCGGGAGGCGGGAAACGAACGCACCGGCGGATCATCAACTGTCGCATCCCGACGACCGGCCGTCAAGCGCCATCCGACGGCGGAACGGCGACGCCTCCCGAGTACGGGGAAGTGAGAGAACAGAGGTGGAGGAGGGTCAGTCGGTAGTCCCGGTTTCGCCGCCGTCGGGGGTGACGGCGGCCCAGAAGACGGCCGGGTCTACCCCGGCCCGGTACAGCCGGACGCTCCCGTCGGCCATCGCGCAGGACAGCCCGGCCGGGTCCGGGGTGTTGGGGAGGCGCGGGTCGCATCCCTCGATCGACGGCCGCACCTGGAACGTCTGGTTCCCCTCGGCCCGGCTCACCGGCGGAACCCCGGCCGTGACCGGCAGTACATCCCGGCGGAGTACGACGCCCGGCGGCATCCGGGACGGGGGGAGGCCCGGGAAGGCGAACTCGGCGATGGGGTCGAACCCCTCCTCGTCGGCGTCCCACGGCTGCTGACCGGTGTTCGTGTACCCGAACACCGCCTTCCCGCAGCGGACGTAGTGCTCGCCGTACAGGATGGTGCCCGACGTCCCGTCCGGCAGGTTGGCGAGATCCCGGCCGGGATACCAGAGCAGTTGGGAGTTCGCGGCGAAGCTGCACGCGTCGTTCTGGTCGTTCGGCTCGCCGACGTGGGCGGCGAAGTCGAGCATCGGGTTGAGGTAGGTGCGGACGAGCATGGACACCCGCTCTGGGGTGGACGGCATGAGGTACGACCGCTGGACGTTGCCCAGCTCCAGGTACGGGAGGAGGTCGAGGAAGTGGGGGATGATGTGGCGGTGGGAGGGGATTGACGGGATGCCGGGCCTTCTGTCCCGGGAGGGGGGATTCGCCCGCCGAGGTCGGCGGACAGGTGGTGAGCGGCGAGGGCGAGCTGGCGGAGGTTGTTGTAGTGGGCGGTCCGCAGGGCGGCGGTCCGGACCTTCTGGACGGCGGGGAGGAGTAGGCCGATCAGAACCGCGATGATGGCGACCGCCACCAGCAGTTCGACCAGCGTGAACCCGCCCGCCGCCCCACGCCCCTCGACTCCCGGCGACGTCCGTGCCATCGTGCCCCCCGTCTCGCGGCGTTAGACCGTGAACATCCCCCGGCCGCCCGCTGACGTCAAGGGGGCTTGCCGTTACTCGACTGGCCTGACTTCGACCGTCCTGGTTGTTGGGTCCGACGACTCCACGCACACCCGCAGACGCTCCCCCTTCACCAGCGGTCCCGGCCACTGGTCCCGCCGAAGCAGTGCCCAGAGGTGGGGCCACAGTTCGACGAGGCAACCGTAGTCCAGCACCCGCACCACCGGGGCGTCGAACTCCGCGCCCACTACGAACCGGGACGGTGTGAGCCACGGGTCGTCCTCCGGGCGGGCGGCCCGGATCGACGCTGCGAAGCCCCCGTCGGCCTGGAGATAGAGTACTTTCACCCGCACGCGGTCGCCGACCGCCAGCACATCCCGGGGGTGCGAAATCTGTACTCGGGACACCTCGGGGATGCGGATCTGCCCTGTCCGACCGACTGCCTCTACCCAGACCCCGTAGGGTTCGAGTCGCGTCACAGCGGCCTCGACTACCGCTCTGGCGGTCAGCGGTTCCACGGATCGTCTCCCACCGGGAGTTGCGGTGGCTCGAACGGGTGGTCCAGGTAAGGGTGTCGCCCGCGGAGCCACAGCCACGCGGCGACCAGCCAGTAGGCCGGGAGCAGGAACAACCCCCACCGCTCGTACTGGCGGACGTGAACCCACTCGTGCGCCCGGCTCCGCTCCAGACAGGCCGCGTCGCGGGCCAGGATGACGTGGCCGAGGGCGGCCGCGGCCCCGCCCCGGAGGAGGCGGCGGAGGCAGCCGCCGCACGCCTCGACCGCCCCGCCGCGGAGCCGTACCGACCCGCCCGTCGCCGCCGCGAGCAGGGCCGGCACGAGCCCCGCGGCCGTGACCGGCGCCGCCCACAGGTAGCCCAGCGGGCGGCGCCACCCCGTCACCGCCCGCCCTTCACCCGGGTCAGGCTCTGCTCCACCAGCCCGGCCTCCTTCGCCTTGCCGGTGTCCCGGAGGAAGGCCAGCGCCTGCTCGTGCAGCCGCACGCAGTACTCGCTCACCTCCGCCCCGCGCCGGGCCGGCACCCGCGGCAGCGTCTCCAGGTAGAACTTCGCCGCCAGGTCCGGGCCGCCCTTGATGTCCCGGGCGATGTCCTCCATCTTCGACACCATCTTCGGCACATACCGCCCCTCGGTCGGGAAGCGGCGGACCGTCGTCGCCAGCCCGTCGAACGCCTTCCTCTTGTCCCCCGCCTCCACCTGATACCCCACCAGCGCCAGCCGGGCCTCGCAGGCCAGGTCCGGCCGGCCCAGCCCCTCGTAAGAGGCCACCGCCTTCTCGAACGCCCGCGTCCGCACCGCCTTGTCCTTCTGCGGGGTGAGGAGGTCGTCCACCACCTTCCACGAGAAGTCCGGGAACCGGGCGAACGTGGTCAGCGCCTTGTTGGCCAGCTGGGTCGCCTCGGGGGCGTCGGTCAGCTTGCCGTCCTTGTGCATGGCGGCGAGTTCGAGCCAGGCCCGCTCGCTCATCGGGTACAGGGCCAGCACCCGGTTCAGGTACTGCTGCTGCTCCTTCACCGTCGTCCCGCGCTGGTCGCGCACGGCCGGGAACGCCCGCATCAGCAGGTCGGCCTGTCGGGCCGAGTGCGGCGCGGTGCCGACCGCCGTCAGCTGGCGGTCCATGTCGCGGTCGGTGATCTGCCGGCCGGACTGCGGGTCGGTCAGGGTGCCGACGTAGTACTGGTCCATGAAGTACCGGCCGGCCGACTCCAGGGTGAAGACGACCTGCTCCTTCGTCGCCGACCGCACCTCGGCCCACACCACCCAGGCGTGGAGCCCGCCGGAGTTCGCCTCCCCGCCGACGTACTCGGCCGGGACGCCCAGCGACTTGGCCACCCGGGCGGCGAAGTCGGCCTGCATGGCGCACACCCCGCCGAACTCCTTGATGCCCGGGAGCGTGTACGGCCGGCCGTTCAACTTGCACACCTCGGACTTGGTGCGGAGCATCTCCTTGTCGTAGACGATGTCCGTGTACGAGGTGCCCACGCCCGCCCGCCGGCCGAGGTAGTTGGTGACTGCCCAGTCCCGCTCGCCGGCCGGGGTCCGGTGGTTGACGACGTGGACCAGGAACTCCCACGGCAGCTGGAGCTGCGGCCCCTTCAGTTTGGTGGCCCGGTCCACGACGTGGCGGAAGTTCTCGGCCGGGCCGACGTCCTTTACCGCCTCGGGCAGGAGGCTCTTGGTGCGGACCTGGTGCCCGCGGTAGTCGTACACGGCCCGCGGGGCGTCCCACACCACCGCGACCGCCACGGCCAGGTTCGGGTGGGCCTTCACCGCCCCGGCGTCGGCCTTCCACAGGTCGCGGAACACGGCCGCCGCCTTGGCCACGTCGTCCACGCCCGGCTCGACGGCGGTGAACAGCAGCTCGCGGACCTCGGGGTTGGCCGCCAGCCAAGCCCGCAGCGCCTCGGCGTCCGGCCCGAAGCCCTCGGCCAGCTCGGCCGCGTACTTCGCCTCGAAGTGCTTGGCGAACACCTCCCGGACCTTCTTGTCTTCCCCCTTGATGAAGGCCCGCTCGTTGACGGCCTTGTTCTTGTAAACGAAGTCCACCAACAGCTGATCGGGGTCGGTAGGTTCGGGGGTCGGGGCCGGCTGCTGGGGCCGGGCCGCGCCGGCGACCACGCCGGCCAGCACGGTAGCCAGGCCGACGACTCGGGTGCGAAGCCCGGCGGGGGCGAAGGACATGGGGGGCGGCTCCGGGGGTCCGGCGGGGTGGTAGGCGATCACCCTAACACTCTCCGCCCCGGCCGGCAATCCCGGCCGTTTGTGCTTCAGCCCCGGCCGGGGGGCGGACACCCCCCGGCCCCGCCCGTACACCGGACGGCACTCGCCCGGAGGTTCGCCATGCGCCGCGTCCTGCTCGCCGCCGGCCTCGTCGGGGCCGTGGTCGCCGGGGTCGTCACCCTCGGCGCGGCCCGGCCCCAACAGCCGCAACCCCGCCCGGCCACCGGGAACGTCCGCGACCACGGGGCCAAGGGCGACGGCGCGGCCGACGACACCGCCGCCCTCCAGGCCGCCGTCGACGCGGCCGCGGGGGTCGTTCAGCTGCCGCCGGGGACGTACCGCGTCACGCGGCCGGTCGTCATCGACCTGGACAAGGTCGGGTTCACGGCGGTGTCGGGCGGCGGGGTGGCCCGGGTGGTGATGGCCGGGCCGGGGCCGGCGTTCAAGGTCGTCGGCACCCACGCCGGCACCGCCGCCCCCGCGAGCGTGAAGGGGAACGTCTGGGCGAAGCAGAGGATGCCGGTCCTCGACGGCTTCGAGGTCGTCGGCGACCACCCGGAGGCCACCGGGATCGAGGCCGCCGGGACGACGATGCTGACCGTCACCCGCGTCCTCATCCGCCGCTGCCTCCACGGCGTCCACCTCACCGGCCGGAACCGGAACGTCACCCTCTCGGACTGCCACGTGTACCACAACCGCGGGGTCGGGGTGTTCTTCGACCGGGTGAACCTCCACCAGGCGAACGTGACCGGGTGCCACATCAGCTACAACGGCGGGGGCGGGGTGGTGGTACGGGCCGGCGAGGTACGGAACTTGCAAATCACCGGCTGCGACGTCGAAGCCAACCACGACCCGGCCGGCCCGCCGACCGCCAACGTACTCATCGACAGCACCGGCGGGTCGAACGCCGAGGTGGCGGTCACCGGCTGCACGGTCCAGCACACCCGGACCGCCCCCGGCTCGGCCAACATCCGCGTCAAGGGACCGAGCACGCCCAACCCCGGAGCCAACGAAACCCGCGACGGGCACGTTACGATTACCGGGAACGTGCTGAGCGACACGCGCGTGAACGTCCACCTGGACCACGCCCGCGGCGTCGTGATCACCGGGAACACGTTCTGGACGGGGGTCGAGTACAACCTGCTGGCCGAGAACAGCACGAGCGTGGTGGTGGGGCCGAACAACCTGGACCGGAACCCGCGCTACTTCCGCGAGGAGGACGGGTCGGCGAACGCGGTCCTGTTCAAGGACTGTTCGGACTGCGCAGTGGCTGGACTGTTCGTGAAGGGCACCCGGAAGGCTCCGGCCGGGGTGGCCCTCGTCCGCTGCGACCGGGTCCACGTATCCGGGCTGACGGTGCTGGACTGCGACAACGGCGGCCTGCTGCTCGACGGGCTCACGCGCTCGCGGGTGACCGGGTGCGTGGTCCGCGACGACCGCCCGAACGCCGCCTCGGTGCCGATCCGGGTCGCGGGCGGGGACGGGAACACGGTCGCAGACAACACCACCGCCCCCGCACGATGACACCAACCTTCCTCCCTGACGGGCCGGGGAGGAAGAAAGGACCGCCCCGCCCGCGCCGCCCCCGAACCCCGCCCGCCCCCGCGTTGCTTCACCCCCCGGGCGGGGGTATGATCCGGTTAACCACGCGCCCGCCCCCTCCCGAGGACATGTCATGCGCCGCTGGATGGCCGCCCTCTTCCTCCTCGCCGCCGCCGTCGGCCTTTCCCTCGACCCGCCCCCGGTCGACGCCCAGGACAAGAAGCCGGTGACCCCGACCGAGGAGTCGTTCAACACGGCCGACGGGGTCCGGCTCAAGGGGCTGTTCCACAAGAGCCCCAACGGTGACAAGCAGGGACAGGCGGTCGTGGTCCTGCTCTACCCGCCGGGGCCGGAAAAGAGCATGCTGAAGGGGGACTGGGACAGCCTCATCGTCAAGCTCAACGACGCCGGGTTCCACGTCTTCCGGTTCGACTGGCGGGGCCACGGCGGCAGCACCGACATCACCGACCCGCTCGGCGACAGCAGCCCGTTCAACGGGTTCTGGGTGAACCAGATCACCGGGCGGTTCTGGAACCAGAGGTACGTCCGCGGATGGGGGAAGAAGCCGGCCAAGAACGACATCCGGGTCAAGAGCGACGTGACCGGCCCGGGGTACTTCCCGGTGTACGTGACCGACCTGGCGGCGGCCCGGTTCCACCTGGATCTGAAGAACGACCAGGGCGAGGTGAACACCGGGTCGATCTATCTGGTCGGGGCCGGGGACACGGCGACCCTGGGCATGATGTGGCTGGCCGCCGAGTGGCAGCGGCCGGCCGTCGCCCCCATGCTCCCGGGCGGGCTCCAGTACAAGGCCGTGCCCCTGTCCAACCTCGTCCCGCCCGACCCGCCGGCCGGGTACGACGTCGCCGGGGCCGTCTGGCTGAGCGGGAGCCGGCCGCCGGTGGTCGCCGAGGGGGTCGTACAGGCGTGGGCCAAGTCGGCCATCAAGCTCCGCGACAACAACAAGATGCTGTTCATGTACGGGGCCGACGACTCCGCCGCCAAGCGCGACTCCGAGGCGTTCTACAACCGCGTGCTGGTGGCCGGGGGGAGCAAAGCCCCGGTGTCGCTGTCCCCCATCGACCAGACGTTCCTCTACCCGATCACCAAGACCAAGCTGAACGGGGTGTCCCTGCTCGGCCAGAAGGACGTCAACACCGAGGCGAAGGCGATGGAGTATCTGATCGCCCGGCAGAAGGACCGGGTGAACATGGTTCGCAAGAACCGCAACTACTCCACCCCGTACTACGTGGACATCAACTACTACCTCAACATGAGGTAGCGCCGGTTCCCCGGGGGTGATAACGGTTGTCGCCCCCACCCGCCGAACGCACTGACGGGGCTCCGAGGGCGGATCGTCCGCCCTCGGAGCCCCGTCAGACTTTGGGGTTTGCCCCCAACGACGGGGGCGATAGCCGTTATCACCTCGGCGGGTGGGTCGGGAGCGAGATAACCGTTATCACCCTGGGTGACGTGGTCGCGGGCCACGGCCTGAAGGAGGGGCGGTCAGCCGACCCGCCGCAGTAGTAGGGCGTGCTCGAACCGCGGCCGGCTGGTGAAGGCGGCCGCGCTCGGGTCGTGGAAGTGCGGCCGCGGCTGCGACGCCCGGGCCACCGCCTCGAACCCGCACCCCGGCGCCACCTCCGCCGCGATCTGGTCGGCCCGGATGGCCACGTTCCGCACGGCCGAGTCGGCGGCCACCATCACCAGCGGCCCGCCCGGGGGGAGCACCCGCCGGACGGCCTTCAGGAACCGCCCCAGCTCCCACGCCCAGGACGCCGGGGCGTCCCCCTCCCGCAGCCGGCGGTAGGCCGCCCGCCCGCCGATCTCACCCCGGGCCAGCCCCCCCGCGTCCAGGCCCAGCCAGCGCAGCCGCAACTCGTGGTGGTACACGTAGTCGTAGGTCGCCGCATACGGGGGCGAGGTGACCACCGCGTCCGCGGCCCCGTCCCGCGGAGCCTTCAGCACGGTCGCGTCGTCGAGGCTCACGTCCCCCCGCGGCGGGGTCGGGGTCGGCAGCGACCGCGAGAACGCCCCCAGCCGGGTCGCCCAGTCCTCCGCCTTCTGGAGGAACAGCTTGGAGGCGAACCCGGCCCGGATGCGTCGGCTGACCACCGTCCCGGACGTGTCCGCCGCCCGCCGCGACACCTTCATCAGCACCGCCGACAGCACCAGCGACAGGTCGAGCGTGGTCGGCTCGTCCGGCAGGCTCTCGACCATCGACCGGAGCGAGTCGAGTTCGAGGAGGACGTGCGGGTCGAACAGCTCCACGTCCTCGGGCGGGTAGCGGCGGGTGGCCCCGGCCCGGGTTCTCCGCCGCTCGTCGGCGTGCTGGGCCACCTCGGTCGCCCGGGCCACGAGGTACTCGACCTCGGGCTCGGTCCGCGGCCGGGTCTTGCACCGGGACAGCCGGACGGCGAGCGGGTTGAGGTCGCTGCCGAGGGCCGCCCGGCCGGCGAGCAGCGCCTCGACCAGGACGGTGCCGGACCCGCAGAACGGGTCGAACACCCGGCCGCCGGGCGGGGCGAACGCCCGGACCAGCCGGGCGGCGGTGGTCGGGTGCATCCGGGCCGGGTAGGTGTGGAAGCCGTGGACGTGGGTGCGGGCCGGGTCGTCGTCGGCGTCGGTGGACGGGGCCACGTCGAGGGCGTGGGCCAGCTTCTCGGCCTCGGCCCGCGGGCCGGCGGTGTCGACCGTTCCGCCGACGTGGCTCAGGGACCGCCGCCGGCGGGGGGTGTCGGACATGGGGGTACTCGGGCCGCGGGACGATCCGGATAGTGTACGAACCGGACCGGCGCCCGGATTTCCTCGGCGCGCCGCGGCGGCCCGGGGCAAGGGATAGCGACAGGCGCAGGTTGGGAGAGAGCCGGATGCCGACCGACGACGACCTCCTCGCCGCCTTCCGGGCCGGGGACGACGACGCCTTCGCCGACCTCGTCCGCCGGCACGGCGGGATGGTGTTCGGGGTCTGCACCCGCATTCTCGGCTCCCGGCACGACGCCGAGGACGCCTTCCAGGCCACGTTCCTGGTACTCGCCCGGCGGGCGGACGCGGTCCGCCCGGCCGACCAGCTGGGCCGCTGGCTGTACGGCGTCGCCCGCCGGGTGGCGCTGAAGGCTCGCGCTCGTCGGGAGCGGCGGCGGGTGGTCGAGGCAATGGCCGGGGAACCTGACCGGCCGGCCGAATCGACGGGCGTACCCGAGAACCTGTGGCGGGTGCTGGACGAGGAGGCCGCCCGCCTCCCGACCCGGCTCCTGTCCCCGTTCGTGCTGTGCGACCTCGAAGGACTGTCGTACCGGGAGGCGGCGCGCCAGCTGGGTTTGGCGGAAGGCACCCTGTCGAACCGGCTCGCCGCCGCGCGGCGCCGGCTGGCCGGGTGGCTGACCCGCCGCGGCGTCACCCTGCCGGCGGCCGGCCTGACCGTCGCTCTCACCCCGGCCCCCGCCCCGGCCCAGCTGATCGCGTCCACCGCGGACGCCGCGGCCGATCCGGGGTATTCGACCCCTCTCGCCGAAGGAGTGCTGAAGACCATGACCCTGACCCGTCGCATCAAGACCGCGGCCACCATCGCCCTCGTGCTGGGCCTCGGGGGCGCGGCCGCGTCCGTTCTGTACGCGCAGGCGGTCGACCCGGAGATGAGGCGGCTCGAAGGCACCTGGACGGTCGTCCGGGCCGAGCGGAGCGGGAAGGCCGTCCCGGCCGCCGAGCTGAAGCACATGACCGTGACCATCGCCCGCGGGAAGCTGACCGTCCGCAGCGGGGAGCGCGAGGAAGTGGCGGCGGTCACCCTCGACCCGACCCCCACCCCGCGGGGGATCGACCTCCGCCCGCAGAAGGGAGGCGGCCCCGAACCCGAGCGGGGCATTTACGCCTTGGAGGGGGACCAGTTGACCCTCTGCTGGGCCGCGGAGGCGGCGCCCGGGGAGCGAACGAAGGAGTTCCGCACCACCCCCGAGCGGGGCGGGCGGTTACTGGTCCTTGCCCGGGTACAACTCAAGGGGAAGTGATTGGTCCACCAGTCGAGTCCCGGCCGGGGTAACGCGACCTCGGCCGGGACCGTTCGGGCCGTCACCCGTTCGCGTCCCACCACTCGCGGGCGATGCCGAACGACAGCGTCATCCCGGCCCCGCCGGTGGCCATCACCGCCACGCAGCCGGGGACCGGCTCCGCGACCACGACGTGCTTGTCCGGGTGCTTGGCGTAGACGCCGTGCCAGCGGGCGGCGATCGTCCAGTCCGGGAGGGCGATCAGATCCCGCAGGTAGTCGAGGATGAGCCCATCGATCTCGGGCCGGTCGAACGGGGTGATGTCGGCATCGTACTCGTGGGAGTCGCCGATCACGACCTCGCCGCGGTCGTTCTGCGCGGCCATGACGTGGACCCCGTAGCGGACGTATTCCGGCAGCTCGGCCGCGACCCGAGCCTTCAAGGCGGGGAGGGTCGGGCAGTCGGTGAAGCTCTTGTAGTGCGTCAGGGTCAGCCCGCCGGCGACGTGCGGGCCGAGCCGCCACCCGCTTGGCTGCGGGGCGGTCTTCATCATCTGGAGCTTGCAGCGGCGGAGGCCGGCGGCGGCGAAGGCGTCCGGGAACAGCCCCTCGAAGTCGGCCCCGGCACACACGAACACCCGGTCGGCGGCGACGACCTCCCCGGCGGCGGTGGTCACCCCGGTCGGCCCGGCCGCGACCACGGCCGTGCCGGGGCGGTACTCGACGCCGTGCCGCTCGACCAGGAAGTGCGGGATGCGGGCGATCGCCGCCGGCGGGTTGACGACCAGTTCCGTCGGGCTGAACAGCGCGCCGAGCAGGCCGACCGGGTTGGCGGCGGGAAGGCGGCGGACGGCTTCCGCGGCGTCCAGGTACTCGCACGTGATTCCGGCCGGGCCAGCAAGGGCGGCGAACTCGCGGAGGACAGCGTCCTCGTCCGACCGGCGGGCGAGGTGGACGGACCCGCACTCGGCGGCCCACACCGCCCCGGCGTCGCGGAGTTCGAGCCAGCGTTCGCGGCTCCGCAGGGCACGGACGTAGTCCGCCCCGGCCGGCTGGCCGATCGGCCACACCATCCCGAAGTTGCGGACCGACGCTCCCTGCGGCCGCTCCGTCCGGTCGAACAGGACGACCCGGTGCCCGCGTCGGGCCGCCTCCCAGGCGAACGCCAGCCCGACGATCCCGCCCCCGACCACCGCCACTCGGCTACTCACGCACGTTCCCCATGCTCGTGTTCGATGCCCGACCCGGTTGCCGGCACGCGGGCCAGACATCAAACACCGGACGTACCTATCCGGCCCCGGCCGTACTGTCCCGGACGATCAGCTGGCCCGGCACCACCACCTTGACCGGCGGGCGGGCGGGGTCGGTCAGCCGTTCGCGCATCAGCCGGACCGCCTGCTCGGCCATCCCCTCCCCGGGGTAGGCGTAGGTCGTCACCCCGACCCGGAACTGGCTGCCGACCGGCAGGTCGTCGAACCCCACCACGGCCACGTCCTGCGGGACGGACAGCCCGCGGGCGAGCAGCTCGACGATCAGCCCCACGGCGGTGTAGTCCACGTAGCACACCACCCCGTCGATCCCCCGCTCCCGGACCTCGTCCACCAGCTGGGCGTAGGCGTCCCGGGCGGGGAGGTCGGCGGCCTGGCGGAGGACCACCGGGGCGAAGTCCGGGCCGGCGGCGTGGACGGCGTACAGGTAGCCGGCCACCCGGTCGTTGTGGCTGCTGGTCGGGGAGGCGACCACCATCGCCACCCGCTTCCGCCCCAGCTCGAAGAGGTGGCGGGTGCAGCGGGCCGCCCCGTCGAGGTCGTCCACGGCGACCAGGTCGGTGTCGAGCACGCGGTCGCGGCCGCGGAGGTTCCGCTCCAGCAGGACCACCGGCAGCCCCTCGGCCCGGCAGGCGGCGACCAGCGCCTCGTCGCAGGCCGCCTCCCCGTCGCTCTCCCGTGACGGGAGGAGGAACACGCCCTTCACCCCCCGCCCCCGCGCCTCCCGGACGAGCGGGACGATGTCGGCCGCGGTCGCCCCGGGGCCGAGCGGGAACGGGTCGGACTCCAGGTGCATCGGCTGGCGGCGGGCGACGGCCTCGAACCCGCCCCGGGTGATCGCCTGCGAGGCGTGCTGCCAGGGGCCGGCGGTCGTGCGCAGCACCAGCACCCACCGGTCGGCCGACGGCGGCGGCACCCGGAAGCACCCAGACCGCTCGACCGTCTGGATGAGCCCCTTGTCCCGGAGCACCTGGAGCGCCCGCGAGGCCGTTACCGCCGAGATGTTGTAGTGCTGTGCCACCCAGCGGACGCTGGGCATTTTCCCGCCGTCCCACCGCCCGTCCCGGACGTGGGACTCCAGGGCTTCTGAGACTTCCAGGTACTTGGGCGTGGGTGGGGTGGAGGTCATGACCGTCTCCGGTGGTGGGCGAATGGGCGGCCACTGTGCTAGACAGTTGTCGCGCACACTCCGGACCGAACGAGAAAATTACCGCTGGAACTCAGAATAGCAAAACGTGGAGCCCGATCTTCGGGATTCTGGTCGTCCCTCAATTTTAATTTTTCGTAGTTCGGGCGTCCCGGGTTACGCCGCCCCGTCCGCCGCGGGCTTCGGGGGGTCGTCGGGCCGGCCGCGGGGGTGGAACTGCTTGTGGATCGCCTTGAGCCGGTCGCGGTCGATGTGGGTGTAGTGCTGGGTGGTGGTGATGGACGAGTGGCCGAGCATCTCCTGGACGCTCCGCAGGTCGGCCCCGCCGGCGAGGACGTGGGTGGCGAAGCTGTGGCGGAGCGTGTGGGGGCTGGTCGTTCCCGGCAGGCCGGCCCGCTTGCAGTACTTCTTGACCAGGCTCCACAGGAAGATGCGGTCGAGCGGCCGGCCGGACTTGCTGACGAACACGAACTCGGGGCCGTCGGCCGGCTTGGCGGTGCGGCCCCCGGCGAGGTACGCCCGCAGCGCCGCGATCGCCGGCCGCCCGAGCGGCACCACCCGCTGCTTGCTCCCCTTCCCGAAGCACTTCAGGAAGGCCGCGTCGAGGTACACGTCCTGGAGCTTCAGGCCGACCACCTCGGACGCCCGGCAGCCGGTGGCGTACAGGGTTTCGAGGAGCGCCCGGTCGCGGAGGTGGAAGCGGTCGCCGGGCTGGGGGGCGTTCAGCAGCTCGTCCACCGCGTTGGGCGGCAGCACCGAGGGAATCCGCTCCCACAGCTTGGGGGAGGCGAGGAGGTCGAGGGCCGCGGCGTCGGCCTTCTCCTCCAGCTTCAGGAAGCGGAAGAACATCTTGAGCGAGACGAGATGCCGGGCGATGCTCGGCACGGCCAGCTGTTCGTCGTGGAGGAAGCCGAGGTAGCGGGCGAGATCCTTGAGGGTGGGGGCGGTGTAGTCGTCGTAGCGGACGAGGGCGCACCACTTGACGAACCGCTCCAGGTCGCGGCCGTAGGCCTGGACGGTGTTGTCCGACATGCCCCGTTCGGCTTGCAGGTAGTGCCGGAAGGCGCCGATGTCGGACTGGAGTTCTTTGAGAGACATAGGAGCCAGGGGCCGGAGGTCCGGGCGCAGGAGGGGCACGGTTCGGGGCGATGGACCGGCCGCGCAACCGTCTCCGCCCGGCCCGACCTTACGCCTTGCCCAGCAGCAAGTCTACCACCCAACAGCCGCGGACGTGCGGCCCATCGCCTTGGCAGTGGCCCAAGATCGCGTCGTTGTCGCAACCGGCGTCTTCCAGGGCGTCGGCGAGGACCGGCATTCGGCCAGAAACATTGCCGATCATGCGATTTACTGGCAAAGACAGCTACGGACGCATCCCCCAGTCACGCCGTCACGGCTCGTACAACTCCAGCGGCAACCCGTCCGGGTCGGCGAAGAAGGTGAACCGCTTCCCCGTCAGGCCGTCCACCCGCACGGGCTCGACCACCACCCCGTGCGTTTCCAGGTGGGTGACCGCGGCGGCGAGGTCGGCGACCGCGAACGCCAGGTGGCGCAGTCCGCACGCCTCCGGGTAGCTCGGCCGCGGCGGCGGGGACGGGAAGCTGAACAGCTCGATCTGCACCCCGTCCGGCAGTCGGAGGTCGAGCTTGTACGAGTCGCGCTCGGCCCGGTACGTCTCGGCCGCCACCGCCAGCCCCAGCACCTCGACGTAGAACCGCCTCGACCGCCCGTAGTCCGAGCAGATCACCGCGACGTGGTGCGCCCGCAGGATGTTCACGGCTCGCCCTTTTCCTTCCGCACCACCCCCGGCCCGCGCGTGGGAACCCCGGGAACGCCCCGGGCGGGGGTCGGTGCGACGATTGTACCCCGCCGCGCAGCCGCGACAGCCCTGAGCTCACGCGACCGGCACAACCGGGCGCGAGATTTTTGCCGGAATCCGCCGATTCGGGTTTGCGCCGGGCGCGGGGGCATGTAATGAAAGATAGTGAACACAAGTTCACAACTGACCTTGGTTCCACTACGAGGTCGCCCCGATGCCGCTGCGCTACCTGTTCGTGGACATGAACTCGTTCTTTGCCTCCGTCGAGCAACAGCTCGAACCGTCCCTCCGCGACAAGCCGGTCGCGGTGGTTCCGGTCGAGGCGGAGACGACCTTCTGCCTCGCCGCCAGCTACGAGGCCAAGGCGTTCGGGGTGAAGACCGGCATGGGCGTGTGGGAGGCGCGAAAACTCTGCCCGGGCATCGTCTTTAAGCTCGCCCGGCACCGCGAGTACGTGACCATGCACAACCGCATCGTGGACGCCGTCGGGTCCGTGCTGCCGGTCCAGCGGATCGTGTCGATCGACGAGATGTCGTGCAAGCTGGTCGAGCCCGAGCGGCGGCGGGGGCGGGTGGAGGAGCTCGGCCGGGCGATCAAGGACGCCATCTACCGCCGCGCCGGCGACCAGATGCGCTGCTCGGTCGGGGCCGCGCCGAACGTGATGCTCGCCAAGATGGGGGCCGACTTCCAGAAGCCGGACGGGCTCACGGTGTTCGCCGACGAGGATCTGCCGGGCCGGCTCCACGTCCTCCCGATCAGCGCCTTCCCCGGCGTGGGGCCGCGGATGGCGCGCCGGCTGAACCTGCACGGCATCTTCACCACCGCGCAGCTCTGCGCCGCCCCGGCCTCGATGCTGGGGGCGGTGTGGGGGAGCAAGATGCTCGGCGAGAAGTGGTACCGGACGATCCGCGGCGAGGACGTGCCGGAGAAGGCCACCCGGCGGCAGACGGTCGGGCACTCGCACGTCCTGCCGCCCGACCTGCGGACCGACGAGGGAGCCTACGGGGTGATGAGCCGGCTGACGCACAAGGCGGCGGCCCGGCTGCGGAAGGTCGGCTACTGGGCGGGAGGCGTGTCGATCGGGGTGAGCTACCTGGGCGAGCCGGGGGCGGTGCCGGTCCCGTCCGGGTGGGGCCGGACGGGGTGGGGGGCGGGCGCCCGCTTCCCCCACCGCCAGGACACCCCGGGCATCTTGCACGCCGTCTCCGACCTGTGGAAGAAACGCCCCCCGGAGGGGGTGCCGTTCAAGGTGGCGATGGTGCTGACGGACCTGCGGCCGGCGCGGAGCGCGACCCCGAGCCTGTTCGAGGCGGACCGCCGGCAGGCGGACCTGTCGCACGCGATGGACGAGGTGAACGCCGAGTTCGGCGGGAACGTGGTCCACTTCGGCGGGATGTGGGGGATGCGCGACGCCGCCCCCAACCGGATCGCCTTCACCCAGATCCCGGACTTCGACCGCCGGGTGGTGTAGGAGAGTGAGAGGGCAGTTTTTGACAGGGCGGACCGGACGAAACAGGATAAATCCGAGGATGCCTCTTAATCCTGTTTCGTCCGGTCCGCCCTGTCAAAAACTGCCCTCTCACTCTCTCGCCGTCTCGTCGAAACTGATCCGGCTAATCCACGTCCCAGACCACGACGGCTCCGCCGTCCCCGCCCGCGGCGATGCGAAGCCCGTCGGGGGCGTAGCCGACCGCCGTCACCTTGCCGACCGGCCACGCCAGCGCGGTCCGCTCGCGGCCGCTCGCCGCGTCCCAGAGGCGGACCGTCTGGTCCCAGCTGGCGGTCACGAGGGTGGCGCCGTCCGGGCTGAACCCGAGCGACGTGACCTTCCCCTTGTGCCCCTTCACCGCCGCCCGCTCCTGTCGCTTCGGGACGTCGAACAACCGGAAGCCCCAGTCCGCCGCGGCGGCGAGGGTGGCGCCGTCCGGGGACAGGGCCACGGCCGGGGCGGTGTGCTTCAGCGGGAAGTGAACCGGGTCGCGCTTCCGCACGTCCCAGGCGGTCGCCCTCATGTGCCCGGTCGCCCACGCCACCACGTCCCGGCCCGGGGCGGCGGCCACGGCGCGGACCCCGTTCGGCTCGCGGAAGATCGGCCCCACCCGCCGCTCGGCCTGCACGTCCCACAGCTCAAACGCCCCGGGCGTCGGTCGGTCGGGGTCGCCGGTGCCGATCGCCAGCCAGTGCGGGCCGGCGAGGGCCACCCCGTTCACCCCCGCGGCCGACGGCGGGCCGAACGCCCGCCAGGTGCCGTCGGTCCGGCGGTACAGGTGCCAGCCGTGGGCGTGGCTGACCGCCAGCCCGCCGTCCGGCAGGAAGGCCAGCCCGTGAACGGCCGGCGCCTTCAACTCGGGGGGGACGAGGAGTTCGGCCTCCCCGTCGGACCGGACCCAGACGGCCCCGTCCCGGCTGCCGGTGGCGAGGGTCGTCCCGTCCGCGGAGAAGGCCAGGGCGGTGACGACGGTGGAATGGTCGTGGTGGAGCAGCATGGCGCGGACCTCGGCAGCGGCAGGATACCCCGGCCGGCCGGGTTCACGCTATCCTGATTCTACGCACCGCCCGGAGCCGGCCGAATGAGCATCGAGTGGACCGACACCGACCCCGCCACCGGCGAGAAGCGGTTCGTACGGGTCGAGAAATTCGCGCGGGTCTGGCGGTTCCAGGTCCGCTTCCGCCGCCGCACCGACTGGGACCGGACGGTCGTGCCGACCCGCGACATGTGGGAGACGTTGCTGGACGCCCTGGAGCGCCGCTACCGCCGCCGCGAGGGCGTCACGGACGAGGATCTGGAGGGGGTGCGGAAGGTGATCGCCGGGCTCCCGGCGGAGGAGACGGAGGAATAATTTTACCTTTTAAATTATCCGATCGCCATGCCCTACACCCCGATCCTGGCCACGCTCGGCTACGTCTTCTCCCCGGACCGCCGGCGGGTGCTGATGGTCCACCGCACCGCCCGGCCCGGGGACGCCCACCTCGGCAAGTACAACGGGCTCGGTGGGAAGCTCGACCCCGGCGAGGATGTGGTTGCCGGGATGCGGCGGGAGGTCCGGGAGGAGGCCGGGATCGAGTGCGACTCGCTCGAACTGGCGGGCACGGTCTCGTGGCCCGGGTTCGGCAAGCGCGGCGAGGACTGGTTCGGGTTCGTCTTCCGCATCGACCGGTTCACCGGCACCCCGCCGGCCGCGAACGCCGAGGGGACGCTCGCCTGGGTCGAGGTCGGTCGCGTGCCCGAACTCCCCCTCTGGGAGGGGGATCGGCACTTCCTGCCGCTCGTGTTCGACCCGGCCCGGCCGCAGTTCCACGGGGTCATGCCGTACCGCGACGGCCGGCCGGTGAGCTGGTCCGTGAGCGTGCTGCCGCCCCGCCCCGGCGGGTGACCGGCCGGGCGCCCCGGGTGCTAGCCCAGCTGGGCGCGCTTCGAGGTGATCGTCTTCAGCAGACCCTTCTGCGGGTCGGCGAACTTGGAGAGCCCCTCCTTCATCAGGGTGTCTTCCAGCTTCGCCATGTCCACCTTCGCGTCGATGTCGGCCAGCACGTCGGCCGGCGGCAGTTGGTCCACCTGGCGGGTGAAGGTCTGGCCGCTCTCCTGCACTGCCTTGTTCGTCGCCGGCGGGTTCGTCTCGATGTCGCTCCCGGCGAACGCCCCCACGTACTTCCACGGGGCGTCCTCCTTCTTCTTCGTCCCGGTGCTGGCGAAGATCATCTCCTGCTGGAGCGCCAGCCCCTTGTCGGCCCAGAACTGTTGGTTCAGCTTCCAGATCCGCTTGGCGTTCACGATCCCGACCTGCCCCTGCGCCGCGGGCGTCAGGTCCGGCACCGCCTTCTCGGTGTACACATCCAGCCGGCTGACGAAGATGCTGTACACGGTCTTGATCTTGTTCCGGTCGGCGGCCCGCTGGATGCCCCGCCAGCAGGCGTCCTTCGCCAGGTGGTACTGCCGCTCGCTGAAGATGAGCGTGACGTTCACGCACACCCCGGCCGCCACCAGCTCCTCCAGCGCCCCCAGCCCGCCCGGGGTGGCGGGCACCTTGATCATCCGGTTCTTGTGCCCGGCCGACCACTTCTTCCCGAGTTCGACGTACTTCTTCGACCGCTCGGCCGGCGGCATGGTGTTGGCGGCGTCTTCGAGGAGCGGGTCGAGCTCGAAACTCACCCACCCGTCGTTCCCGCGCGTCTCGGCCGACACCGGCTCGAACACGGCCTGCGCGTCCTTCACCAGCTTGTCGGTCATGGCCCAGGCGACCGCCTCGTCGTCGAGCCCCTGGGCGAAGAACGCCTTCATGTCGGCGTCGAACCGGCCGGTGTTGATGAGGTCGGCGATGATGATCGGGTTGGAGGTCGCGCCGGTGGCGCCGTTGGCGCGGTTGGCCGCGATCTCGACCGGGTCCACGGAGTCGAGCCAGAGCTTGGTGCCGGCGGCCACGAGCGATTGCAGGGGGGTCATGAGTGACCTCGGGTGAAGGTGGGTCGCGGTGATTGTACCGGAATCCGGCGCGGCGGAGAGGAAGCCGCTTTGTGAGCAGAGAGAAAGCCGTTTTCGACGGGATTGACAGGATGAAACAGGATGAATGCCGGAACCCCGGTCGGGCTCCGGCTTCCCGTCTCTCATCCCGTCTTTCCTGTTCATCCTGTCAAAAAATTGCCCGCCCTACACCACGCTCCGCTTCCACCGCCCCCCGGCGAACCGCAGCGCGAAGAACGTCCCGCGGACCCAGATGTCGACCACCATCGCCACCCACGCGCCGAACAGTCCGAGGTCGTAGCCGGGGAGTGTGCCGAGCGGGCCGAGGCTCACGGCGGGCCGGGTGAGGAGGTACGCCAGCGGGATGCGGACGCCGAGGAAGCCGATCCAGCTGAAAAGGACCGGCACCCGGGCGTCGCCGGCGCCGCGGAGGGCGGACGTGAACACGATCTGGCTCGCCAGCGCCGGCATCGCCAGCGCGATGAGCCGGAGGGTGGGCACGCCGGCCGCGACGACCGGTTCGAGGTGCGGCTCGTGGCAGAACAGGTGGAACATCGGCCGGGCCAGGACCGCGAACAGGACGCCCATCGCGGTCATCGCCCCGCACCCGAGCGCGAACGCCGTCCACCCGGACTTCGCCGCCCGGTCGGGGTTGTCGGCGCCGAGGCTCTGGCCGACCAGCGTCATCGCCGCCGTGCCGAAGGCGGCCCCGGCCAGGAAGCCGAGGGCTTCCCACTGGAGCGCGATCCCGTGGGCGGCGGCGGCCACGTCGCCCAGGCCGTTGACAATGCTCAAAAACCACAGCTGGCACGCGGCCACGCTCAGGCTGTCCACCCCGGCCGGGACGCTCACGCGGAGGACGCGGTAGATGAGGCCGCGGTCCGGCCGGAGCGCGGGGAGGGTGATCTTCAGCCCGGACCGGCCGCGGGCCAGCAGCGCCAGCACGATGACACAGCCGACGAGGTGGCTGAGGCCCGTCCCGAGCGCGATGCCGGGGAAGCCGAGCCCGCCGAACGGCCCGACGCCGAAGCACAGCGCCCAGGCCAGCGGCACGTTCAGCACGGCCACGCCGCCGAGAACCTTCAGGCCGGTCTGGGTGTCCCCGGCTCCGGCCAGACAGGCCACGCACGCCGACTCGGTGACCTGGAACGGGAGCAGCACCGCCAGCGGCATGAGGAACGCCAGGCAGTAGGCGGCGGCGTCGCCGGTAAGGCCGAGCGCGGCGATGAGGGCCGGCAGCCCGAGGACGCCCGCCACCGCCCCGGCGACGCCGAACCCGAGCGCGAGGAGTACCGCCTGCGCCGTCGCCCGGCGGGCGCCGGACCAGTCGCCGCCGCCGACGAAGCGGGCCACCAGGGCCGTGCTCCCGACGCTGACGAGGACGGTGTAGCTGGAGACGAACCAGTACAGGTAGCCGGCGGTGGTGAGGGCCGCGAGGTAGGCTCCGCGGGCGGCCGGGTCGGGGAGCTCGAATCGGTCGGCGAGGTACTGGTCCGAGAGGCGGACGAGCAGGTGGAGGTACTGCTGGGCGAGGGCGGGCAGCGCGAGGGCCAGCACCTGCTTCGGGATCGGGCCGGCGGTCCGTGCCGCGGCGGGCGGGGGATCTCCCATGGGGGCATGATACGGCCGGGGCCAACCGGTCACGCCCCGGCCCCCTCGTCCCCGGCCGGGCGGGCGGCTAGGGTATCGGCTCACCACCAGCTGGGGAGTGCCGATGCCCGACACCTGGACCGTGGCCGGGGTGCAGATGGACTGCCGCCTCGCCGACCCGGCCGCCAACCTCGCTGCCATGACCGCCCGGCTCGACGCCGCCGCCGACCGCGGCGCCCGGCTCGTCGTCTTCCCCGAATGCGTCCTCGCCGGCTACGGGTTCGAGTCGCGGGCCGAGGTGCGGGCGGCGGCCCAGACGATCCCGGGGCCGGCCACCGAGGCGGTGGCGAAGGCGTGCGCCCGGCGGAAGGTGTGGGCGGTGTTCGGGCTGTTCGAGCACGATCCGGCGACCGGCAAGCTGTTCAACGCCTGCGCCCTGGTGGGGCCGGACGGGTCCGCGGTGGGCTACCGCAAGCTCCACCTCCCCTGCTTGGGGGCCGACCGCTTCACCGACCCGGGCGACCGGCCGTTCGCGGTCCACGACATCGGCGGCCTGAAGCTGGGGATGAACATCTGCTTCGACGGCAGCTTCCCGGAGTCGGCCCGCGTGCTGACCCTCCTCGGGGCCGACCTGATCGTGCTGCCGACGAACTGGGCGACGAACGCCCGCATGATGGCGGAACTCGTGTCGCCGGCGCGGGGGTGGGAGAACCACGTCTACTACCTGGCGGTGAACCGCGTGGGGGACGAGTCCGGGTTCACGTACCTCGGCCGCAGCTCGGCGGCGGACTACTACGGGAACCTGCTCCATCGCTCGCCGGAGGGGGCGGAAGACCTGTTCACGATCGAGGTGGACCCGGCCGCGGCGCGGCAGAAGCGGGTGGTCCACTGCCACGGCGTCTACGAGATCGACCGGGTGAACTGGCGGCGGCCGGAGATGTACGGGCCGCTGGTGGAAGGGACGACATTCACCGGCCACCAGAACGCGGAGAGGTGACCGCCCGCTCAGGGGAGCAGGTCGGTGACGGCGACCTGCGCGGCCGGGACGGCGAGCGGGGCGACTGAGTCCCCGCGGCCGCGGTAATGGACGGTGGTATAGGCGTGGCCGAACCGGGCGGCCGGGTCGGGGCGCGGCTCGCGGAACACCACCAGCCGGTCGTGGACCAGATCGACCACCCAGTAGTCGATAATCCCGCCCGCGGCGTACAGGCTGGCCTTGTCGCCGGTGTCGAACGCGAGCGAGCTGTCGGCCACTTCCACGACGAGGAGAGCGGCGTTCGGGCGCCGTACCGGGCGACTCCGGGGCGGCCCCGCGACGACGGCGATGTCCGGCTCCGGGTCCGACGATTGCCCGAGGTCCAGTGGCATCTGCTGGCGGTACGTCACGCCTTCCCCGAACGCGGCGTAGAGTGCGTGTGCCGTCACAATGATGCCGGTGGAATGCGGTTCGTTCTGGGGCGACATGGTGTAGACCTCCCCGTCGATGAGCATAACCCGCTTGCCGGCGAAGAACCCGGCCTCGGCGAGCTTGTAGTACTCGTCCCGGGTCCAGCGGAGAGGGGCCACCGGCGGGAGGTGGGCGAACGGGTCGGCCGGTGGGCTGGGGGGCGGGGCGGGGAGCGTGAGCGCGGACATGGCGGGAACCTCCTCAAGCCAGACGAGAGCCATTCTACCGCGGCTGCTCCGGGCTCCGATGAGTACTGGTCCGAGACGCTTCAACTCGGGGGTGAAGTTCGCACGAGGCGGCCCGCCTACCGGGCCTCCGCCTGCCGCCGGGCATCGTAATCCTCACAGCACTGGAGCGACTCCGCGACCCGGCCGAACCCCGACGCGCACGGGTTCCCGCGTAGGTGCCAGACCGGCCACAGCTTCCCGTACTCCGGGGAGTCTTCCGGCCGGCCCGGGACCGGTTCCTCCGGACAGAGGAGGAGGTTGTACGCGGCGGGCCGGTCGGTGAAGTTCCAGATGCCCAGGTGGCGGGTCATGCCGACCATCCAAAACCCATCGTACCCGGCGCCCGGCTCGGCCACGCGGGCCAGCACGCCCCGCCGCTCGCCCTGGTACGAGTACACCCGCACGACCCGGATGTGGAACGGCGGGGGCACGGCCGGGTCGCGGAGCGGGGTGCCCTGGTGGAACCACCCGTATCCGTAGTGCGGCTCTACGACGAGCTCGCACCCGACGTACTCGTCGCACGCGGCGTCGAGGGTGGAGCCGATGCCCGCCACGAATACCTCTCTCTGGTGCGTTGACCCGGCCCGTCGCCCGATCGGTCGTCCTGGTCTCAATGCCAGTGCGTTGGTACTGCCCCCGCTGGGGTGTGGTCCCGCCCGGGAACGGGGGATGAGGTTGCGAGGTCGGCACCGGTCAGGGACCGCGTGACCGGGCACACGCCTTCGCCACCGGTACGAGCACGGCCAGCACCCCGAGGTCAAGAAGAAGCGCGAGGGGGTCGAACGACAACAGATGGTGGTCGCGGTCCCAGACCGCGTAGGTCCACGGAAGCCCGGTGTGGAACGGGTACTTGGGGTCTCCGCCGTATGGTGCCGTGTTGGCGAGAACCCAAGCCGCGAGCAGCACGACCAGCCAGATTCGGAAACGCCGCTGCACGCCTCACCCCCGTCCGACCAGACGCCGCTGCGCGGCGGCTATTTCGCCACCAGCGGGACGACGCCGTCCCAGCCGGGGGGCGGGGCGTGGTTGTGCTGGAGGATGAAGCCGGTGAGCAGGTCCTTCCCCCGGTCCCGCGGGGGGAGGCGGTGAAGGAGGTCGTCGGCCTTCGACCAGTCGCCGGCGGCGAACGCGGCCAGGGCGGCGGCGTAGTCGGTCAGGTGGACGTCGGTCAGCACGGCGTCGGGGCCGGCGGGCGGGACTAGTTCCGCCACGTCCTGCGGCGTCTCCAGGCCGAAGGGCCGCACCCGCGCCAGCTGGCGCACCCGGGCGACCTCCGGCGGCAGGTGGGCCCGTACCGCCGCGGCCGTCGGCTCGTCGAGCAGGATCGGCACCCGCAGGGGCTTCGTCATACCCTCCAGGCGGGCCGCCAGGTTCACCACCGGGCCGAACACCCCCACCTTGGCCTGCTCGGCCGTGCCGATCCCGCCGGCCACCGCCCGCCCGGTGGCGATGCCGATCCCGGCCCGGAACCCGAACAGCGGGTGACCCCGGTCGCCGCTCACCGCCTCGAACGCCGCCCGGATCGCCAGCGCCGCCCGGCAGGCGTTCTCCACCTTCGCCGGGTCGTCCAGCGGCCAGCCCCAGAAGCCCATCGCCGCGTCCCCGAGGAAGTCGGCGATCGCCCCGCGGTTCTCCACGATCGCCCGCGTCATCACCCCCAGGGCGGCACTCACCCGGGTCAGCACGTCGAGCAGCCGACCGGCCCCCTCCTCGACCGTGCGGGAGAAGCCGCGGAGGTCGCAGAACAGGACCGTCACGTCGGCCTCGCGGGGCTCCAGCGCCCGGGCCGCGTCCCGGCCGGCGAGGACGTGCAGCACCCCCGGCGAGAAGAAGCGGCGGAACACCCCCTGCCGCTCGCGCAGCACCTGTACCTGCCGCAGCGACCCGAGGATGTCGGCCACCAGCTCGGCGAACTTCACGTCGTCGCGCAGGTCGCCGGCCCCGGCCGGGGCGGGGAGGGTGTCGGCGTCGGCGGCCGCGAACCGGCCGGCCGCGACGATCCCCCAGCCGCGGCACGCCTCGCCCCCGACCGGCGTGCAGAACGACCAATCGAACCCGGCCTGGATCGTGAACTCGGCCCGCGGCTCGTGCGGCCGGTCGGGCGCCCGCCAGATGTGCAGGACGGTCGCCTCCCGCGCCGCCACCGCCTCGACCACCAGCTTGCGGCTCGGGGTGAACGGGCCGGCGGCCGGGCGGCGGCGGTCGGCGCACAGCACCCGGACCGGGGGCTCGGGGGCCGACCCGGCCGGGCCGAACAACTCCACCGGCCCGCCGACCTCGGTCGTGACCAGGGCCACCGCCTCGGCCCGGGGGATGCCCGCCATCAGCATCCCGCACACCCGGGAGAACAGGTCCGGGTCGGACGCGGCCCCGGCGATCACGTCCGGGAGCCGGCTGAGGACGTCGAGCCGGTGGGGGGCGTCGCGGTAGGGCAGGTCGGACAGCTCTCCGTGGGCCAGGGTGAGGGCCTCCGGGCTCGGCCGGGGCTCGGACGAGCTCGGGGCGTCGGCGGCGACGGTGAAGGTGGTGCGGCCGACGACGAACGCCCCGCCGACCCCCAGCTCGAAGGCGGCGCTGGTGGCCCCGCCGTCCCGGAAGACGGGGTTGCGTGCGTCCGGGTCGGGGCGGACGTGGAGCCGGCCGTTCCGCCACGCCAGTTCCGCGTGCCGGCGGGAGAGGAACGGCTCCCACGGCGCGCCCCACCCGCCCGCCTCGCGGCCGAGAACGACCGGCTCGTCCGGGAGGCGGCGGCGCCAACTGTCTTCGGGGCGCGGCCCCTGGGCGACGAGGTTGGGCATGGGTGTGGGCTCCGCGGCGGGCGACCGGTCAGCTGTTCTACTGGAACCCACCCGGCCGCCGGCCGCAAGGGCACCCGGCCCGGCGGGGCGTTGCGGCCCGGCCGCCGACCGGCGTATCATCAGGAGGATCACCAGGGTCGTGCCCGCGTTGCAGTCACGCTCCGGCGGCCCACCGCGGCGGGTTGTGAACGGGTCAGCCACCGGCCCGCGCATCGGGTCTGGTGGGACCGGCGTCCCGCCGGTCCGAGCGCGACGACCGGCGGGACGCCGGTCCCACCAATGCAACGGGCCACCCCCCCCGGAGATTCCCCGTGACGCCCGCGCTCCTCGCGGACATGCCCATCTGGCCGTTCTTCGTGGTCAACGGGGTGCTGTTGCTGGCCGGTGTGTCGGCCGCGGTGGGGGTCGTGTGGCTGGGCCTCTGGTGGGTCCGGCGGTCGAAGCCGAAGGCCGAATCCGTTCCGGGAGACGCCCCGTGAGAACGCCCGCCCTCGCCGCCCTCCTCGTGACCGCGCTGGCCGCCCCCGCGGCCCGGGCCGACGTGCGCCTCCCGCCACCCCCGCCGCCTCCCCCACCGCCCGGGCAGACGAGCGCCGTCATCGCCGCCGGGCTGGGGGTACTGGGCCTCGGGCTGTGGTTCGCCCGCCGCCGCCCCCGCGCCGTGGCCGCCTCGTGAGCGTCGCCCCGCCGCTGGTGCGACCGCCCGCCCCCACCCTCCGGGTGCCGGGGCTGTCGTTCGCGGCCGGGTTCGTCGGGCTCGTCGTCGCGGCCGGGGCGCTGGCCGGGGCGGTGCCGGTCGCGTTCTCCATCGCCACCGTCTTCCTGTTCGCCGGCCCGCACAACTGGCTCGAAGCCCGCTACGTCCTCGGCCGGCTCCCGGCCCGGGTCGGCAAGCTGCGCGGCTTCTTCCTGCTCTCCGCCGCCGGGATGCTCGGCCTCACCGCCGTCTTCGCCGCGATCCCCTGGCTGTTCGAGCAGGTGAACGACCCCGCCGCCGCGGGCGCGGTGCTGGCGGCCTGGAACACGGCGTTCGTGTTCTGGGTGGCGGGGCTGGTGTGGATGCGGTCGCGGACCAACCCGCGGTTCGACGGCGGCTGGGTGTGGCCGGCCGCGTTCCTCGTCACCGCCGGGGTGTGGCTCAACCCGCTGGCGCTGAACGTCGCGCTCGTCTACCTCCACCCGCTCATGGCGCTGGTGCTGCTCGACCGCGAGCTCGGCCGCTCCCGCAAGCCCTGGCGGCCCGCGTACCGTGCCGCACTCCTGGCCGTGCCCCTGGGGCTGGCACTGCTCTACGCCCGGCTCCACGATGCGCCGGACCTCCCCGGCACCGACCCGCTCACGGCCGCGATCACCGCCCACGCCGGGGCCGGGTTCCTCGACGGCGTCTCCACGCACTTCCTCGTCGCGGCCCACACGTTCCTCGAAATGGTCCACTACGGGGCGTGGGTGGTCCTCATCCCACTCGTCGGCCTGCGGGCCTGGCCGTGGCAGCTCGGCACCATCCCCGCCGCCCGGCGTGGCCCGGGGTGGGCACGCGGCGTCGGGGTGTTCTTCGCGTGTGGGCTGCTCGTCGTGCTGACGCTCTGGGCGTGCTTCCTCCTCGATTACCCGACCACGCGGAGCGTCTACTTCACCATCGCCCTACTGCACGTCCTGGCGGAAATCCCGTTTCTGCTGCGGATGGTATAAACCAAAACTCCGCACTCCCACGGCCCTCCCCCGATGAGCGACTTCGCCGACCACGCCGGCTGCCGCCTCGCCTACGACCGCCGCGGGGCCGGGCCGGCCGTGCTGTTCATCCAGGGGGTCGGCGTCCACGGTGACGGCTGGCTCCCGCAGGTCGAGGCGCTGGCCGACCGGTTCACCTGCCTGTCGTTCGACAACCGCGGCATAGGGCGGAGCCGGCCGGCCGGCGGCCCGGTCACCGTCGAGGGGATGGCCGCCGACGCCCGGGCCGTGCTGGACGCGGCCGGGGTGGGGGCCGCGCACGTCGTCGGGCACTCGCTCGGCGGGCTCGCGGCCGTGTTCCTCGCCCTCGCCGCCCGGGACCGGGTCAGGAGCCTGGCGCTCCTCTGCACGTTCGCCGACGGCCGGGTCGCCGCCCCGCTGACGGCGCGCATGGTGTGGCTCGGGATGCGGTCGCGGGTGGGGACGCGCGCGATGCGCCGGCGCGGGTTCGCTCAGCTGATCTACCCGCCGGGTGAGGCGGACGGGGCCGACTTCGACCGGCTCGCGGCGCTGTTCGGCCACGACCTCGGCGACACCCCGGACGTGGCCGGCCCCCAGCTGAGGGCGATGCGGGGGGCGAGCGCCCTGCCCCGGCTCCGGGAGCTGGCCGGGCTGCCGACGCTGGTGGCGGCCGCGGCCCACGACCCCATTGCCCCGCCGCGGGTGGCCCGACCCCTCGCCGACGGCATCCCGGGGGCGCGGTACGTCGAGTTCCCGGCCGCGTCCCACGGCCTGCCGATCACCCACGCCGCCGAGACGAACGCCCTGCTGCGCGAACACCTCGCCTCGGCCGAAGCCGCCAAGGCTCCGGTCGCACCGGCGACCTGACCCGCACCTCCGACCGCCCACGAGCCGCGACCGAAAGGGAACAGCTGGCGTACCGGGTAGGTTGTCAACGGAGAACGCGGGGCGGCCGGCTGCTCCCTGTCGGTCGCGGCTCGTGAGGTCACCGGCCGTCCCGCTCAGGACGAGAACCACCCCGCGACCGCGGCCTTGAGGGCCGCCAGCTGGGCGCCGAGCGAAGTCACCCCGCGGACGATGCGCTCCAGGCCGCGGACCGCCTTGTTGGCCTTGTCGAGCATCTTCGGCTCGTCCGGTTGCTTCGCCGCCTCCGCGATCTCCTCCACCGCTTCGACCGCGTCCTTCGGGTCGTCGCCGGCCAGTTCCGTCTTCTCCGTCGCCTCCTTGAGGGCTGCCAGGAACGCCTCCAGCACGGCCTTCAGGTCCGGGCCGTCCTGGCGCGGGGACGGGGGCAACTGCTTCACGACGTTGGTGACGTTGCCGCTGATCGTCCCCCAGTTCAGGGTCGAGCCGGTGATCGTGCTGTGGGAGACGTTACCGCTGTTGTTGCCGCTATTCTGGTTCACACTCGCGCCCCCGTGGAAGTGGTTGTGGATCTCGGCCTGCTCTCGGTCTCGCTCTCGCTCCGTAAACGTTGTCACCCCGTCGAGTAGCTCCCGCACGGAATAGCTCTTTCTGGCCCCTTCGGGTCGGTAGTGCGTTTCCCCGTCCTTTTCCAGGTCCAGAAGGTGCTTGTAGCTGACGGTGACCTCGGGGTTGTCCGGAAGTGGCACACGGTCTTCGACCACGAGACGGGGGAGCGTGGCGTGGATGCGCTCGAACTCCTGCCGGACGACGTTCAGGGCCGTGCGGCGACCGTTCGGCGGCCCCTGCACGGTGATGAACACTTTCCCCGAAGCCGTGTCGCCGCGGACAAGGGTCCGCTGGCCGCCGATGTCGAGAACCACCCCGCTACGCCAGTACGTCCGGCTCTTGATGTACGGGTGCATCCGCACGATGAACCGGCAGATCAGCCCGCCGGGCAGCACCTCGTACTTGTACAGGAAGTTGAGGGACTCCGTCTCGCGCCAATCGAGAGCCGGTTCGTCCCTCATCAACAACTCCGGGATGAGCCACTTCTGGCCCTTCTCCTCGGGGAAGTCGAAGCACAACTCGAATGCGTGCATCATGCCGACGATCACGTCCTTCTTGTCGGTCGGGTAGGCGTGGCTCGGGAGGATGCGGTTGAGGTGGTCACGGGTCAGAACGCCGCGGTCCTGGGTCAACCGGCTGTCGTTGAGAACCTTGTAGACCCCGTCCGTCACCCATTCGGGATTGAGGATGGTTGTGTGCTGGAGCTTGTAGGGGTTGTCCGGGTCGTTGAAGTTGAGGACCACGCCGAGATCGTGGAGGAAGCGGATGAGGGTAGTCTGGTCGATCGCTTCCTTCAGCTTCTTCTTCCGACACAAGTTTTCGTACTCGCTGTACGCCAGGAAGTTCTGCTTCTTGGCTTTCTTCTCGAGCTCGGCTTTCACGACGAAATACGCTTCTGGCAGTTCGTTGAACACGTCCTTCAGCCGGGCGATCTGGGCTTGGATCGCCTCGGTTAACTCGTCACGGCCGAACGGTTTCTGACACGACACGCGGAGCACTCCGGCGAACTGGTCGCCGTAGTCCTTGCGGAGGCGGGTTTCGTTCAGGTCGAGGCGGTGCTGCTCGCTCTTGTTGATGACCACCAGCACCGGCGAATCGCCCCCGTAGCTGCGGATGACCTGGAACCAGTAGTGGAGGTTGTTCTGGTCCTCGGTGAGGCGGGCGTCGAGGACGAGGAGGTACAGGCTCCGCTTGGAGAGGAAGAACTGGTGGGTGGCGTGGTAGATTTCCTGCCCGCCGAAGTCCCACACGTTGAGGGCGATGTCGAGCGACTTGCTGTCGCCCGGGCAAGGCACAACGAGGGTCGTGTGCGAGACGTCGATCTTGTCCGTCTTTACCTCGGTCCCGTCGCACGGTCGATCGGTGTGCCAGTACTTGATGAGTGACGTCTTGCCGACCGAGCCTTGGCCAACGACCAATACTTTGGCCTCGGCTAAGGGTCGACGGGCGGGGCGAGACAACACCGGGGCTGCCACCGACGACCGACCTGAAAAGAAGTACCGCAGTATAGAGCTGGGATCGGCAGGCGATTTTTTCTTTTCATGATACTCGCTCCGCGTTGGACCGAGGATTTCGGGCGGCAGGCCAAGATTATTGTTATGTAGATAAAGTTTTCTAACGCCAGAAAGATTTATAAGTGATTCAGGTAGATTCGTCAGCCGATTGTCGGTCAGGTCTAGTGTGGTTAGAGCGGTGAGGCGGCCGACCGCCTCCGGCAGGGCCGTCAGCTGGTTGCCGGACAGACGTAGGGTGGTGAGGGCGGTGAACCGGTCGATCGCCTCCGGCAGGGCCGTCAGCTGGTTGTAGGACAGGTCCAGGGTGGTGAGAGCGGTGAGCCGGCCGACGACGTCCGGTAGGGCTGTCAGCTGATTACGGGACAGGTCTAGTGTGGTGAGGGCGGTGAGCCGGCCGACGACCTCCGGCAGGGTTGTCAGTCGGTTGTCTTCTAGGTCCAGGATGGCGAGGACAATTAGGTTTCCGGCGACCTTTGGAAGGGACATCAGCTGGTTGCTGGCCAAGCGTAAGGAGGTGAGGGCGGTGAGCCGGCCGACCGCCTCCGGCAGGGTTGTCAGTCGGTTGTGGGACAGAGCCAAAGCGGTGAGGGCGGTGAGCCGGCCGATCGCCTCCGGGAAAATCGTCAATCGATTACTGTACAGATTTAAGGTGGTGAGGGCCGTGAGTTGACCGACCGCCTCCGGGAGGGCCGTCAGCTGGTTGTAGGACAGTTTCAGGGTGGTGAGGGCGGTGAGCCGGCCGACCGCCTCCGGAAGATATGTGAGATTCAGCCCGGATAGATCCAGCTCATTGGCCTGAGTTTTCTCGGCCTCCTCGATCCGACGGATGGCCTCCAATTCGGGCTGCTCGAACTGGGCCTGCGCCACGTCCCACGCCCCTTCCCAAGTCTGCCCGAAATCCGCCGAGCTGCTCGCCCGATCAGCTTACCGTGGCGATCGCTGACCCGCACGAGGATTCCCTTCGCGGACGGTGCACCCTTGGTGGTGGGGCGGAGCAGGCGCCGGGGTTGAGCGGTCCTCAACCCCGGCGTCACTGGCCGTGACAACCGTTATCACCCCTTCTGTCGGGACAGAGCCTCAAACTCGAACGGGGTTCCAGGTGCGGAGACTCGGCACCTGGAACCCCGTTCAAATGTTCTTCGGCTGCCCGGGCTCCGATCGGTACGAGTCAGCACAACCCGGCACACGCTGGCCGAAGACCGAGCCCGGTTGACCCGCATCCCCGACGAACCGGACGGGGTGTCCGAGAGGATGCTCTTACCGTTGCGCTGATAACGGTTGTCACTGTGGTGGCCGGAGAGACTTCCCGGACCGGTCGAACAACGCTTGTCCCGGAGGCGGATTCACCCGACTCGGCATCAGCTCCCGGCCCGTGTCGGGGCGGACCAGTCCATCCCGAGTTCGCGGAGCGCGTCCCGAAGTCGGACCAGATCCCACACTTGCACCGCGCCCCGGACCGTCACCGCCGCCACGTAGCGCCCGTCCGGGCTGAAGTCGTAGGCGGCCAAGTTGTGCGACTCCGGCACGGGGAGCACGGCCAGCGTCTCGCCCGTTTCCAGGTCGGCCAGCCGGAGTCCGACCCGGTCGTGGGTGTGGGCCATCGTCCGCCCGTCCGGGTGGAACGCCACCTTCAGCCCGCGGGCGAACCCCATCTGCGGGTCCGCCCGGGTCGCCCGCGGCTCGAAGGTGTCGGCCGCGTACAGCCGGTACGACCCGTCGGTGCCCATCACCATCAGCTGGCCGTCGGGCGCGAAGGCCACCCCCGCCGTGTCGTCGGCCGGGATCTCCCGCTCCAACTGAGCGTCGGCCGCCCGCCAGATGCGCACGCACACCTGCCGCGGGGGGGGCGGCGTCTCGTCCCGCCCGTCGGACGGCCCCGGCGACGGGATCGGCTGGATGCCGCCCCGCCACGCGCTCGTGGCCACCCACCGCCCGTCGGGGCTGACCGCGGCGAACGACACGCCCGGGTGCCCCGTCAGCCAGTGGGGCCGGCCGGACTCGCGGAACGCGGACGGCGTCTCCCCGGCGATCAGCTGGGACACGCGGACCCGGTTGAACCGGTCCACCACGGCGACCACGCTGCCGGACCGGTCGGTGGCGAACTGGAAGGGCTGGTTGAGGGTCACCGGCCACGGCACCCGGTCGTCGAGCCGCCACCCGTCGTCCTCGTCCCGCCGGGGCGTGAACCGGTGACCCCGCGCGGTCGGCCCGCCGGCGTACAGCCAGCGCCCCCGCGGGTCGAACCGCACGTCGGTCAGGACGCCGAGCCGCTCCTGGTCCGTCACCCGGCCGGTCCGCACGTCCCAGAGGGTCAGGCCCGTGGACCCGGCCGCCGCGAGGGTAGTGCCGTCCGGGCTGAAGGCCAGCCCGGCGTGGACCTGCGGGGTGAGCCCCTGGGGGGCGTAGAACACCCGGCACACGTCCCCGCCCACCAGCCCCCAGACCCCGAGGCGGGGGGTGGTGTAGCCGCGGTAGGCGATCCGCCGCCCGTCGCGCGACACCTGGAGGAAGCTCACCCCCCGCACCCGGAGGAGCTCCCGCCCCTCGACCGGGTCCCAGAGCCGGGTGGTGGCGTCCCACCCGCGGGTCAGGAGGAGCTTCCCGTCGGGGGTGAAGGCCAGCTCCCGCGCCTCGAACTGGTGCCCGCGGAGGACCGCCCCCGGAGCCTTGGCGCGCGGGTCGAAGGTGTACACGTTCCCGTCCTGGCCGGACGCCGCGAGCAGCCCGCCGTCCGGCCGCCACGCCACCGCGTACACGCCGGTGGGGAGGTCGTCCCAGTCCGACGTGGCCGGCCCGCCCCCCTGCCACGGGACGAGGCGGACGCCGGCCGCCCCGGCCACCGCCAGCCTGTGGCCGCCCGGCTCGAACGCCAGCCAGCCCGGGGCGAAGCCGACGGGGATCTCCCGCGTCTTCTTGCCGCTCGGGAGGTCGTAGCAGTCCACCCGCCAGGCGCCGCCGACCGCCAGCGCCGTGCCGGACGGGTGGAAGTCGAGCGACAGCATCGGCTGGAGGCTGTGCGACAGGTCGAAGACGCGCCGGCCGGTGCGCCAGTCCCACACCCGGAGGGGGCGCCGCTGCGGCAGCGGGCTGGTGAACCGGGCGGCCAGGTATCGCCCGTCCGGGCTGAACCGGATGTAGTCGGCCGGGAACCCCGGGCCTTCAAGCCGGGCGGCCGTCGCGCCGTCGCGGGTGCGGACGGTGATCGTCCCGCCGGCGTCGGTGACGGCGTGGTGGGCCAGGTCGGCGTCGAACGCCGCCCCGGTGCTGTACTCCAGCCGGGCGGTCTCGACGGCCGCGTCCCACTCCCCCTCGGTCCGGAGGTCGTGCAGGGCCAGGCAGGCGCACGCCTCGTCGCGCAGCTCCGGGCCGGGCCGGATGGCCGCCGCCTCGGCCACCGCCGCCAGCCCCTTGAGCCGCTGGCCCGGCAGCTTGCTGACCCGGACCGCCCGCGCCTGGGCCGCCCGCGCCTCCCACAGCCGGTCCGTCACCTCCCGCTTGGCGTTGGAGACCTCCGCCACCTGCCCGCGCAGCGCCCCGGCCGCCCACCAGCCCCCGCCCGCCGCCGCCCCGGCCAGGAGCAGGACGACCGTCGAGAGCGCGGCCACCGCCGGCCGGCGGCGGACCCACCGCCACGCGAGCTCCGCCGCCGACGCCCGCCGGGCGCGGACCGGGCGGCCGTCGAGGAAGCGGCCGAGGTCGTCCGAGAAGGCGGCGGCGGTCGGGTATCGGTCCGGGGGGCGGCGGGCCGTGGCCTTGCGGACGATGGTGTCGAGGTCGCGCGGCACGGCCGGGTTGAGCCGCCGCAGCGGCTCCGGCTCGCCCCGCGCGATCTGCCCCACCAGCCGGAGCCGGTCGGGGTCGTCGAAGGCCGGGCGGAGGGTGAGGAGTTCGTAGAGCGTGACCCCGAGGGCGTACACGTCGCCGCGCGCATCGCACTCCCCGCGGAACCGCTCCGGGGCCATGTAGCGCAGGGTGCCGACGAGGTCACCGGTCTCGGTCAGGCTCCGCGGGTCGGGGGTGTCCGGGCCGTCGGCGGTGACCGCCTTCGCCAGCCCGAAGTCGGCCACCCACACCGACCCGCGGGCGTCGAGCAGCAGGTTGCTCGGCTTCACGTCGCGGTGAAAGACCCCCTGGCCGTGGGCGTAGTGGAGGGCGTCGGCCGCCTGCCGGCCGATGCGGGCGGCGGCCCGGCAGTAGTCCTCGCCGTCCGAGAACAGGCCCGACACCGCGGCCGCGGCCGCGGCCGCCGAGGTGACGGGGGCCGGGAACGGGGTGCGCGGGTCGGCGTAGGGCGCCGGCCCGGCGGGCGGCGGGGGGGCGAGCGACGCGGTCGATTCGCGGAGCCGGCGGACCTCGAACAGCACGCGGTCGAGGCCGTGGCCGTCGATGTACTGCATCACGTAGAAGTGGGTGTCGCCGTCCTGCCCGACGCCGAACACGGGCACGATGTTGGTGTGGTGCAGCCGGGCGGCGGCCTTCGCCTCGCGGCGGAACCGCTCCAGCCACACCCCCTGGCAGCGGTCGGCGGGGAGCACCTTCAGGGCGACGCGCCGGCCGAGCGACTCCTGCACGGCCTCGATGACCACGCCCATCCCGCCGCGGCCGAGTTCGCGGACCAGCCGGTACTCGCCCAGCCGGCCCGCGGCGGGGACGTCGGCCGGGGGGGCGGCCCGCTCCATCAGCACCAGCGTGGGGAACAGGCCGCGGATGCGGTCGGCCAGGTCCGGACGGCGGGTCACGAACTCGGACAACGCCGGGTGCTCGCCGCGGCGGAGGCGGGCGGCGAACTCCTCGGCGAGTTCGTCGAGCGGGTCGCGGTCTGGCCCGGACGGCGGGCCGTCGGTCGACATCATGCGAGCCATCCCTCGGCCAGGCCCGGGTCGGCGGCGAGGAGGTCGCGCAGCCGCTCCAGGGCGCGGACGTACCGCTTGCTGGCGGCGCCGTCCGAGAGCCCCAGGGTGTGTGCGGCCTCGCCGTTGGAGAGTTGCTCGAAGTGCCGCAGGGCGAGCACCTCGCGGTCGAGCGGGTCCATCTGTTCGAGGGTGGCGAGGAGGCGGTCGCGCAGCTCCTGCCGGGCGGCGGCCTCGCTCGGCCGCGACCCGGCGGCGATCAGGTGCTCGGCCAGTGCGAGCGACGACACGGCCGGCACCGGCTCCGGGACGGCCTCGCGGCGGACGTCGCGGGCGGCGGTGCCGAGGTGGGCCCGGCGGGCCTTCGCCAGCCGGGTGCCGACCAGCTGGCGCAGCCACAGGAAGAACGGCAGGGGCGTGTCCCGCACGTACTCGGGGAGGAGGCGGGCGGCGTCGAGGTAGGCATCCTGGAGCACGTCGGACGGGTCCACCCGCCCGCGCAGCCGGGGGTCGAGGCGCAGCCCGGCCATCCGCCGCAGCCGGGGGTGGTGGCGTTCGACGAGCGCCCGCCAGGCGGCCGGGTCGCCGGCCGCGGCCTCCCGGAGGCCGGGTTCGAGCGGGTCGGCGGGGGGCTCACCGGTCACGGTCGGCCCTTCGGGGGCGAAGGATCAGTCCCGGTGCGTCAGCCGGGCGGTGCCGTCCAGGTGGGCGACGATCAGATCCCGCCCGTCCGGGGAGAACGCGGCCTGGCGGACCGTCGGCCCGCGGAGCCGACCCAGCCGGGCCGGGCCGTCCGCGTCGGCGCGGGCGACGGCGCCCTCGGAGTCCACCGTCAGGAGCCCCCAGCCGTCGGGGGTGAAGTGGAGCCCGCGGATCTGGTACTCGGGGCTGGTGTCGAACCGCTCCGGTTCGGCCGGGCCGCTGAGCCGCCACACCCACGCGCGGCCGTCGCCGCTGTTGCCGGCGGCCACCGACCGGCCGTCCGCCGAGAACGCCAGGGCGTTGGTGGGATAAGGCGGCGCCGCGAATTCGGCCACCGGCGCGAGGCGGTCCGCTTCGAGCCGCCACACCGCGACCCGGCCGGTCGAGCCCGCCGCGACGGCCGTCCCGTCCGGGGAGGCGGCCACGGCCAGCACCGGCCCGTCGCCGCGGCCCGTGGCCCGCAGCACCGGCCCGCCGGCCGCCAGCGTCCACACGCGCAGCTCCCCGCCCCAGCCGGCGGACAGGAGCGTGGACGAGTCGGCCAGGAAGCAGAGCGCGTAGACCGGCTCCGCGTGCGCCTGCCAGGTGAGGAGGGGGTCGCCCGCGGCGGTCCGGACGGTCACCGTGCCGCCGCGGGCGCCGGTGGCGACGCACCGGCCGTCGGGCGCGAACGCCACGCCGAGGGCGTGCTCCCCGGGCGGGGCGTTGGGGGTGCCGAACACCCGGTCCGCGTGAACGGCCTCACGCCAGACCCGCATGACCCCCGGGTCGCGCCGGACGACCCAGTCCGCCGCGACCGCCAGGCCGACCGCGACCGCGGCCGCGCCGCCGGCCCGCATGAGGGAAGGGATGATCGCCACGCTCGCCTCCTCGCCCGGGCCGGCGGGCCGCCCGCCGTGACTCTAGCTACTTACTGTCCGGCCGCCGCCGGGTTGTGGACAGACATTTTGTGCCCGCCCCGGGAAGACCGGCACGGGGGCGTCGGACCGGTTTGGCCGGGCCGCCACGCGGGCCGTAGAACAGCCCGGCAGCGGACGCGCTTCCCCGAGGCCCGAGATGGCCACGCCACCCCACGACCGACCGCCGAGAGCCCTGGCCGCGGGGCTGGGCGGGTGCGTCGTGCTGTTGGGGCTGGCCCTGGTGGCGTGCGGGGGTGGGTCGGCGAGGGGTGAGGTCGCGCCGCCGGGCGCGGGGTTCGCCCCTCACACCAGCGGGACGCCGGCCGGCGGTGCCGCGACACCGAACGCGACGCCGGGGCGGCGGGGCACGCTCCCGCCGGCCGCGGCCCGCCGGGCCGACGCCACCGCGGGGGTGGGAGTCCGACCGACGCCGCCCGTCCCGCCGCCCCGGCTCGAAGACTCACCGACCGCGACTCTCGACCTCCTGCCACAACTCGCCCACAGGGACGCCCCCCAAGTCGGAACCCCTCTCCCGCTGCACGTCCGCCACTGCGTCTGGCTCAACTGAAGCTCCCGACGGCCCGAACGGGCCACCACTCCTTGTAGCGAACGCCCGGTCGGCCGGAGCCCCCTTCCCGGGGTGGCCCGCGGCTTCATCCACTCCTGACCTGGGGAGGTTGGTCCGTCTTGACGCCGCACCGTATCTCATCCTCCCCGGCCGCCGGGACGGCGGCGGCAGCCCGGCCGTCTCCCGCCGGCCGGCTCGCCCGGGTCGGGCCACTCTTCGCCGAGAGACACGCCGCCCGGGGGCCGGGATTTCACGCCGCGCGGGCGGATACCGGCCGCTCGTCCACACCGTCTTGCCCGGGGAGGGGTGACACCCCGCGGGCCGAACCGCACGCCAGCGGCCGGGGCCGCCCCCGCCGGGTTATCGCCAGGACCGGTGACGCATGCACGACTTCCCGCTGATCGCCACCATCGCCGCCGGGTTCACCGCCGCCTGGGTACTCGGGCTGCTGACGCAGTGGCTGCGCCTCTCGCCGATCGTCGGCTACCTGCTCGCCGGCGTGGCCATCGGGCCGCACACGCCCGGCTTCCACGGCGACATCGAGCTCGCGCACCAGCTGGCGGAGGTGGGCGTCATCCTGCTCATGTTCGGCGTCGGCCTCCACTTCCACCTCGAAGACCTGATCGCCGTGAAGGCCGTCGCCGTCCCCGGCGCGCTCGGGCAGAGCCTCGTCGCCACGGTGGTGTGCGTGGCGGTGTTCGCCGGGTTCGGGATGCCCGTGAAGACCGGGGCCGTGATCGGCATGGCCGTGGCGGTGGCCAGCACGGTCGTGCTGATGCGCGTCCTGATGGACGCCGACGCCCTCGCCTCGCCGGCCGGGCACGTCGCCGTGGGGTGGCTGCTCGTGGAGGACGTGCTGACGGTGATCGTGCTGGTGATGATCCCGGTCATGGGCACGACCGCGGCCGCGGACGCCGGCCTGATGGCGAACCCGGTGGTGGCCGTCGCCGTCGCCCTGCTGAAGCTGGCGGCCCTCGTGGCGGTGGTGGTGGTGGCCGGCTCGCGGGTGGTCCCGTGGGCGCTCACCCAGGTGGCCCGGCTCCGCTCGCGGGAGCTGTTCACGCTCACCGTCATGGTGTTCTCGGTGGCGATCGCCGCCGGGGCGTACACGCTGTTCGGGGCGTCGATGGCCCTGGGGGCGTTCCTCGCCGGCATGATGGTCGCGCAGTCGCCGGTCAGCCACCAGGCCGCGGCCGACGCGCTGCCCCTCCGCGACGCCTTCGCGGTGCTGTTCTTCGTCTCCGTGGGGATGCTGTTCGACCCCGCCTTCCTGTGGCGCGAGCCGCTCATGATGGCCGCGGTGCTGGCCGTCATCCTGGTCGTCAAGCCGCTCATCGCCCTGGCCATCGTCGCCCTCCTCGGGCACTCGGTCCGCACGGCCCTGACGGTGGCGGTCGGGCTGGCCCAGATCGGCGAGTTCTCGTTCATCCTGTCCGACTCGGCCCGGAAGTACGGCCTGATGCCGGAGGAGGGGCACAACGTCCTGGTCGGCGGGGCGATCCTCTCCATCACCGTGAACCCGCTGCTGTTCCGCTCCCTCGACCGGATCGAGCGCTGGCTGAAGGCACGCCCGAAGCTGTGGGCGCTGCTCAACGCCCGCGCCGAGCGCCGGGTGGCGGGGGCGAACGACGCGGTCGCCGAGCAGCTGCCCGCGCCGGGCGCCGGGCGCCGGCTGGCGGTGGTGGTGGGCTTCGGCCCGGTGGGGCGGACGGTGGACCGGCTCCTCCGCGACTCGGGGCTCGACACGGTCGTGATCGACCTGAACATGGACACGGTGTCCGAGCTGCGGCAGCAGGGCCAAGCGGCCGTGTTCGGCGATGCCTCCCAGGCGGCCATCCTGGAGAGCGCCGGGATCGAGCGGGCCTCCCACCTCGTCATCACGCTGCCGCACTCGGCCGACCGGGCGGCAATCGTCGCCACGGCCCGGAGTTTCAACTCGAAGCTGAAGATCTTCGTCCGCGCCCACTACCTCCGCGAGCGGGGCGAGCTGGAGCACGTCGGCGCGACGGCGGCGATCTTCGAGGAGGCCGAGGCCGCGGTGGCGCTGGCCCGGCTCGTGCTGGCCGACACCGGCGCCGGGCGCGAGTCGATCGAGCACGCCGTCCGCGACATCCGCACCCGGCTCATCCTCGACAACGTGTCCAGCCTCCGGTCCCAGCCGGTCCGGAGCATCATGGTCCCGTGGACGCGGGTCCGCCGGCTGTCGGACGCCGCCGGGCTGGACGAGGTGCGGCGGCAGGTCGGGGAGCGGCGCTTCTCGCGCTGGCCGGTCGTGGCCGGCGCCACCGGCCAGCCGGTCGGCTACCTGCTGGCGAAGGATCTGATCGGGCTCCCGTCGGACGCCGCCTGGACCACGCTGGTCCGCCCGCTGGCGGCCGTGCGCCCCGACGACGACGTGGAGTCGACGCTGCAGTTCTTCCAGCGGGAGGGGGCGACGGTGTGCGTCGTCCGCGACGGCGCCTCGCCGGTCGGGATCGTCACCATCGAGGACGTGCTCGAACAGGTAGTCGGCCGGTTCGAGGACGAGTACCCGCGGCACCCGCGGCTCGTGCTGCGCGATCTGGTCCTGACGAGCGAGGAACTCCTGGACCTGTCCGCCCGGACGGCGGAGCAGGCGATCGCCGAACTGGCGGCGGCCATCCCGCCGGCCGCCCTGCCGGCCGGGGCGAAGGTCGCGGAGCTGGCCATCGCCCGGGAGCGGGAGCTGCCGACGAACCTCGGCCTCGGGGTGGCCATCCCGCACGCCCGCTGCCCCGGCCTGGCCGCGCCGGTCGTCGTGCTCGGCCGGTCCGCCGAGGGCGTCGTGTTCGAGAGCCCCGAGTCGGCCCTGGTCCACCTCGTCTTCCTGCTCGTCACGCCGGCCGAGCAGCCGAACCTCCAGGTGCTGCTGCTCGGCGAGGTCGCCCGCGTGGCCGGCGACGTCGGGCTGCGGCAGCGCCTCCGCGAGGCGGCGTCCGCGGCCGAGGTGGGCGACGTCCTCGCGGCCGCCAAGCCGGCCGGCCCCCCGCGGCCGGCCGCGACCCCCTGACCGCCGACCCGGAGCCCGCATGTCCGTCGTCCGCCAGATCCTCGCCGACCCGGTCACCCGGCACATGCGGACCGACCCGACCCGGATCGCCGCCGGGCTGTCCGTCGCCGCCGCGCTCGATTACATCCGCGACCACGAGGTCGGCGGCCGGGTCGTGTACTTCTACGTCGTGGACGACGACGGCCGGCTGGTCGGCGTCGTGCCCACGCGGCGGCTCCTCCGCGCCCGGCCCGACACCCCCGTCGCCGACGTGATGATCGCCCCGGTCGTCGCCGTGCCGGACACCGCTACCGTGCTGGAGGCGTGCGAGTTCTTCACCCTGCACAAGCTCCTCGCCTTCCCGGTCGTGGACACCGACCGGAAGCTGGTGGGGCTGGTGGACGTGGACCTGTACACGGAGGAGTTGACCGACCTGGAGCGGCGCCAGGAGGGGGACGACCTGTTCCAGCTGGTCGGCGTCCATCTGACCGACGCGGAGCAGCGGCAGGCGGTCCTGGCCGCCCGGAAGCGGTTCCCGTGGCTGCTGTGCAACGTGGTCGGCGGGATGATCGCGGCGGTGATCGCCGACGCCTACGAGGACGTGGCGACGCTCGCCCTGGTGACGCCGTTCATCGCGCTGGTGACGGGGATGGCCGAGGGGGTGGCGATGCAGTCGGTCAGCCTCGCCCTCCAGACGATGCACGGGCGGCGGCCGACGTGGGCCGCGCTCGGGCGGCAGGTCGGCCGGGAGGTGCTGGTCGGCCTGCTGCTCGGGGCGGCGTGCGGGCTGATCGTCGGGGTCGTGGCCTTGGGCTGGAAGGGGAGCGCGCGGGCCGGGCTGAGCCTGTGCCTCGGCATCGCGGGCGGGGTGGCGGCCTCGGCCGCAGTCGGGGTCGCGCTGCCGTTCCTCCTGCGCATGATTCGGCGCGACCCGCAGGTGGCGTCCGGCCCGATCGCGCTGGCCGCGGCCGACCTGGTCACCCTCCTGCTCTACTTCAACCTCGGCCGCTGGCTGCTGGGGTGAACCCGTCCCGTCTCCCGGGCCGGGGCGGGCGTGTCGGGCGCCGCCGAACGGCTTGCCCCCGAGCGGCTTCGGGCCGTTCCCCGGGCCGGTGTCCCGTGTCCCGGCCGGCCGTGCCGTCCCATCCGCTCGGGGCGTGGCACCACGGTTGCAGCGAGTCGGGTGACTCGCCCCGCCCCGACCATTCGACTCGCTATGCCCCCGATCGACCCTACCGACTCCGCCCGGCGGGCGGAGACCATCCACGATTGGGCCACCACCCGCGCCGCCGGAACCCGGCAGGCGCTCGCCCGGATGGACCACACCCTGACCCTGGCCGAGGTCAAGGTCGCCCTCGTCCGGCAGTTACGCGCCCGGCGCCGGGAGTGGGAGGCAAGGCATCCCGGGGCGGACGGCGCGTGACGCGACCGGTCACGGCTGCTTCGGCCCCCGGATGCCGGCGGCGGTGAGTCGGTTCAGTGCGGCCTGGGCCTCGCGCCGGCCCTCGGGGTCGAGGTCGCGCTCGGCCAGTCCTTCCAGCGTCGTCAGCAGCCCTTCCCGCCCGCGGTCGGTCAGCCTGGCGGGGTCCAGTCGGCCGAGCGTCCGAACTGCCCACACGGCCACCTCGGTCGGGAACCGCCCGACCTTCACCCGGGCCGCCCCGACCCCCTTGGCCATCCACACCGTCCGCTCCCGGAGCAGGAGCGACACCTCGTCCCCGCCGATCTTGGATAGCGCCTCCGCCGCCGCCGGTCGGACTTCGGGTGTCTTCTCGGCCGCCTCCAGCACCGCCAGTAGCCCCGGCCGGGGGAGGGCCGCGCCGCGCTCGCCGAGGGCCGTCACCACCCGGGCGGCCGCGGCCGGCGGGGGGTTGGTGGCCAGCGACCGGACCAGCAGATCGGTCACCGCCGGCCCGCTCCCCATCCCCACCAGGGCCGCCGCCGCGGCCTCCCGGACCGCGTCGCCGGTCGGGGGCGGGGTAGCGACCAAGCTTCCCCCGCCCCCGGCCGCCTGACCCCCGGCGCGGGCGACCACCTGCTGAACGGCTTCCAGCCCGATCGCGGAGCCGACCGCCGGGTTTTGGGGGTCGGCCCGGAAGGCGACCCCGACCAACTCCCCGGCGTCCGAGGCCACCGCGCCCCCGCTGCCGCCGGCACCGATCGACAGGTCCGCCTCGACCATCCGGCAGGCGACCGGCTGGACGCCGTCGAGTACGACCCGGCGGTCGGCCACCGCCCGCGCCTTCCCGGCCGAGTACCGCCACAGCGCCCCCTCCCCGCGGGCGAGGTCCACCCCGGACGCCCCGACGGTGTGGAGTTGCTGTTCCGGCCGGGCCGGCTCCTTGGCGAACGGGAGGGGGGCCGCCTCGTCCGGAGGGGCGGCGTCGAGTCGGACGACGGCTAGGTCGAGCCCCGGGTCGGACGCCACGACCCGCCCGGTGACCGCGTGCCGTGTCCGGGCGAGGTCGGCGCGGCGGTTGAGGCAGTCGGCCGGGCGGGTGTTCGTCGCCCCGCCCGACCGGAAGGGGAAGAAGACGACGAGCGAGTCCCCGCCCTCGACCGCGTGGTAGCTCGTCAGGACCAACCGGTTCGGACCGTCGATCAGGGTTCCGCTCCCGGAGCCGGTGACCCGACCGAACCGCTCGACCAGAACCCAGGCCGCCGACCGGGTGAGTCGCTCGGCCACCGACTCGCCCGCCGGGGCCGCGCCGGGTGTCGGCTCCGGCGGACGGGCGGACGGGGCGGTCAGTAGCTCGAACACCTTCCGGGCGTGCGGGGCCGCGTCCGGCCCGGCCGCGGCCAGTACGCGGAGGGCGGCGGCCCGGACGCCCGGCTCGGGCGCCCCCAACTCGACCCCCGCCTCTCCGACCATCCCCTTCGCGGGGGCGCCGAGCCGGGCCACGTTGTTCAGGGCGGCGGCCCGCACCGCCGGGTCGTCGAACCCGGCCAGCACCTTCAAGACTGGGAGGTCGTTCGGGTCGGTGATCCCGATCCGGACGAGCGCGCGGGCCGCCGCGCCCCGGAGGAGCGGGTCGTCCGCCGTCAGCTGGCGCCCGAGCACCGGCACCACCCCCGGCCCGCCGCCGACTTCCCCCACCGCCCACACGGCGGTGGCCCGGACCCGCGGGTCCGGGTCGTTCATCAGCTGAGCCAGCTCGGGGGCGGCGGCGCGGGCGGCCGGCCCCCACGTCCCGAGCCCGCGGGCGGCCTGCTCCCGGAGCGGGGCCGCCGGGTCCGCCAGCCGGGGGCGGAACAACTCGACCGCCGCCGCCGCATCCGTGACGGACGTGGTCAGCAGCCGGGCCGCGAGGTACCGCCGTGCCGGGGCGGAGTCGGTGAGGGCCGCCGTCAGCAGCGGCCAGTCGGTGCCATCGTAAGGGCCGAAGGCGTCGAGCACCCGGGCGGCGGCCCGGGCTACGCCGGGGTCGGGGTCGGTCGCGCGGGCCAGGAGCTTCGGCAGGGCGGCGCGTTTGGCGTCCGGGCCGTAGAACCCGACTGCCCGCACGGCCGCCTCCCGGGTGTCCGGGCCGGGGGCGTCGAGGGCGGCCGCCAGCGCTAGGAGGTGGTCGCGGGTGGCCCTCTCGACCGTGCCGAAGTGGCGGAGGGCGTGGAGCTGGGCGAACCGCTTCCCGCCGGTCAGGGCGGCCGTCAGGCAGCCGACGTCTTCCGGGGCGGGTGGGCCGATGAGGGTGAGGGCCGTACCCGCCGTCCGCCGGACCCGGTCGTCCGGGTCGTCGAGCGCCCCGACCAGGGTCGGGACGGCCCACTGCGCCTCGGCCTTCTGCGCCCCGAGCTGGCGGAGGGCGTCCGCCCGGACGACCGGGTCGGCGGCCTTCGCCCGGGCGAGGAGGTCGGCCTTCGGGTCCGGTGCGACCGGGGCCGCGGGCGACTCGGGGGGCGGGCCGGCAGCCTTCGGCCCGGCCGCGGAGGGCGGGGCGGCGTCCCGGTCGTTCCAGGCCCAGCGGCCGTCCTTGGCCACCTTCCCGAGGAACTCGCGGACCTCGGTCAGGTCGATGTCGTTCATGACCAGGTTCTGCCGCTTGTCGAACGCGGACACCACCCCCACCAGCTCCGCCCGGTCGTTGACCGTTGGGCCGCCGCTGTCCCCCGGGTTCACCGGCTTCTGGGTCTCCAGCACCATCGCCGCGACGGACTGCCCGGTCTGGAGCCGGAAGGCGTCCCGGTGCCGGCCGCGGACCGTCCCGACGGAGAATCGCCAGAACGCCCCGCCCTCGTCCCCGAGCCTGGCCCCCGACGCGCCGACCGAGTAGACGGCCGCCCCGGTGGACGCCGGGCGGTCGGCCAGGGGGAGGCCGGTGACGCCGCCCGGGAGGCGCTCCAGTTCGAGCGCGGCCAGATCCCGGCCCGGGTCGCGGGCGACCACCTTCGCCCGGACCAGGAGCCGGGCCGCGCGGTCGAGGTAGTGGCGCGGCGCGGTGACGAGCTCCCCCTTCGCGTAGTCCGGGAAGAACACCCCGACCCGGTCGGCCGTTTCGACCACGTGGTAGTTGGTGAGGACCAGCCGCCTCGGGCCGTGGACGAGCGCCCCGCTGCCGAGCCCGACCGACCGCCCGCCGGGCTCGGCGCGGAGCACGAAGACGGTGCTCCAGAGCAACCGGCGGTTGATCTCCTCCGGCGTGTACTGGGGCGAGGCCGGGGGCGGGGCGCCCGGGGCCGGTCCGGCCTGGGCCGCCTCCGGGGCGTCGGCGCCGCGGTCCTGGTCTTTGAGGAACAGCCAGACCCCCACGCCGGCCGCGGCGACCAGTCCGAAGCCGACGGCCCCGACCACCAGCGCGACCAGCACCCCCCAGCGCGGGGCCGGCGGGGGCTCGTCCGCGACGGTGAGGTGGTCTGTGGAGATCACCCGCTTGCACCGCGGACAACCGACCCGCCGGGTCGAGGGGTCGGTGACCCGGAGCGGGGCGGCACACTGAGGACAGGAGATGACCGGCATGGTCCACCTGGGGCTGGGCGGTGGTGGGACACGGGGCGGCGACCGTCTCGGGAAGTCCAACGGTACGCGCCGTCCGTGCGACCGCCAAGAGAAAGTTCTTCAGTACCCGTCTCGCGCCGGCGGCGAATACCGGTCATGCGAGACCGGCCCCGTGCCGCCTACAACAGAGGCACACCCGTCACGGCGGTTCGCCCGCCGGTCGCACTCCTGGGGGACGAGCCGTGCCCGACCCGACTGCCACGCACCACGAGTCCAACCGGCACTTCTACGACCGGATCGCCGGCGCGTACGACCTGATCGCCGACGCCAACGAGCGGGCCGCCCGGCAGGCCGGGATTCAGGCGCTCGCGCCGCAACCCGGGGAGGCGGTCCTCGAACTCGGGTTCGGCACGGGCAACGAGGTTCTCGACCTGGCCGCCCTGGTCGGCCCCGGCGGGCGGGTGGCGGGGGTGGACGTCTCCCCCGGGATGCTCGCGGTGGCGGACCGGAAGCTCGCCGCGGCCGCCCCCGTCACCCCGGTCGACCTCCGGGTTGCGGACGCACGATACCTTCCGTTCGCGGACGGGGAGTTCGACGCGGCGTACACGAGTTTCACGCTGGAGCTGTTCCCGGAGGCCGACATCCCGCTCGTCCTGGCCGAGGCCCGGCGGGTGTTGCGGCCGGCGGGGCGGCTCGGGGTGGTGTCGATGGCGACCGTCCGCGCGGGGCACCGCGCCAGCGGCCTGGAGCGGGCCTACGTCTGGATGCACCGGCACTTTCCGCACCTCGTCGATTGCCGCCCGATCGACCCCGAGGGGGCTCTGGCCGCGGCCGGGTTCCGGGTCACGAGCGTGCAGGAACGGGAGATCTGGACGATGCCCGTCCGGGTCGTGGTCGGGCGGCGCTGAGTCACGCCCCGCCGCCGCGGCGGGGCGGTCACAGGCTGCCCGGCCCGGCCGCGGCGGCGGTCGCAATGATGCCCCGCAGGGTGATGAGGTCGGTGGCCGCCCGGTCCCGGTCGATGTGGACGACGAGGGTGCGCTCGGGGCCGGTCGGCATCCACCCCCGGCCGGGGATCGACAGCAGCGCGCCCGGCCCGTCGTGCGTCGGGTCGAACGCGTGGACCTGGGACACCCCCTTCAGGTGGTCGGGGGTCAGGGCGACGAGCGGGACGGGGGTGGGAAGGAGCGGTGGGGACACGGGTATGGATCCTGGCGCCTCGGGCGACCTACTGGTGTCATACGCAGCCGGCGGGCCGAACCGGACATCTTGCCCGCCGTGAGTGGCCAGCGATCGCCTACCCGTTAAAGTCGTTCCACCTTGATTCACGCGGACTCGCAACGCCCGGGTACCGGCAGGAATCGGGGGTGTGGCCTGGATAGGCCGGCCGGGAGTATTGGTGACGTGCGGGAACAGGTCGCCCCCTCCCGGCCACTGTCGAACCAGAGGGGGGCGGGCCGGAAGGGTGGTTTACTTGACGAGCGTTTCGCGGAGGACGGTCGGGCTGCCGCAGCACTTGCACGGGCCGGGCGCTAGCGCGAACAGCTGACAGTTGTCGCACCAGTAGTCCACATCGTACACCTTCCCGTCCTTCACCGTCTGCACCGCCGTCACCCGTAGGAACGTCGTCCCGGGGACCAGCTTCGCGGCCAGCCGGACCGGGCGGTTCTGGAGTTGCTCCTCCACGAACAGCATCCGCGACAGTTCTTCCTTCACGACCGGGTAGACCCGCCCCTCGTCCGTCACCAGCGCGACGCCGGTCGAGTCCTTGTCCGCCTTCACACCTACCTTCTCAAGGGCGGCGGCGAGCGGAAGCACCTTGCCCGCGACCACCGCCGGTGAGCCGTCCGCGGGCGGGTCGGTCGGCCGCCCCGGCGAGACGTGGGCGAACAGCGCGAGCAACAGGACGGACGCGGCGGCTCGGCAGCGCATCGACACCCCTCCACAGGAGCCGGACACGAATGTCGGATCAGTATACCCGGACCGGACCGCCCCGCAGAAGCGATAACGGTTATCACCCTCGGGTCACGACCGCTTCCCGCCCGGGCGTTCCAGATCGACGCGGTCCGGTTTCACCAACTGAGCGCCGCCGCTGACGGCTGGCTGGCTCTTAATTGCCTGATCAGCCACAACTTGCGACTCGATCAGGGAATCCAGTTCGTCTCCGGGCCGACGGCCAGACAGAACTCGGCGAGGAGCCGGGCGGCGTTCGCCAGGTCGTCCAGGTGAATGACCTCGACCGGGGTGTGCATGTAGCGGTTCGGGATGCCGAGTAGCCCGCACGCCACCCCGGCCCTGCTGATCTGGATGGCGTTCGCGTCCGTCCCGGTCGCCCGCGGCACCCCGCGGACCTGCACCGGGATCGAGTGCGTCTTCGCCAGTTCGTCGAGCAGGTCGAACACCCGCGGGCTGATGTTCGGCCCGCGGAACAGCACCGGCCCGGCGCCGAGCTTGATCTCGCCCTGCGTCTTCTTGTCGTTCCCGGGCGTGTCGGTGGCGTGGGTCACGTCCACGGCGATGCCGACCGTCGGGTCGATCCCGTAGGCCGCGGTGGTGGCGCCGCGGAGGCCGATCTCCTCGGCGACGGTCGAGACGCCGTACACGGCCGCCCGCAGGGACCGCCCCCGGAGCAGCCGGACGGCCTCCATCACCACCCACAGGCCGACCTTGTCGTCCATCGCCGGGCTCGCCGCCAGGCCGTTGCGGAGCGGCCGGTAGCCGAGCGCGAACGTCGCCGGGTCGCCGTGGCGGACGACCGACTCGGCCTCCTCCTTGTTCCGCGCCCCGATGTCCACCCACACGTCGGCGAAGTCGGGCACCTTGGTCCGCTCCTCGGGCTTGAGGAGGTGGACGGCCCGCCGGGCGACGACGCCGGGGACGGGGCCGGTCTTGGTCCAGACGGTGAGGTGCTGGCCGAGAAGGATCTGCATGTCCCAGCCGCCGATGGGCTGGATGTACAGATAGCCCGACTCGTCGACGTGCTGGACCATGAGGGCGATCTGGTCGCAGTGCCCGGCGAGCATGACGCGGGGGGCGTCGGCGGGCCGCCCCTCGGGGAAGCGGGCGGCGAAGACGTTCCCGTGCCGGTCGGTGGTGACCTCGTCGGCGAAGCCCCGGGCGAAGTCGCGGACGACCTGTTGGATGGGCTGCTCGAACCCGGACGGGCTCGGCGTCTCCAACAGCTGGCGAAGGAACTCGTGCGAGGTGTGTTCCATGTCGTGGGCTCACAAAATCCGGATTCACCACAGAGTCACAGAGAGCACCGAGGGAAGATGGAAGGCAGAGAGAAGACCGGTTCGGAAGTCATTCTCTCTCTGCCTTCCATCTTCCCTCGGTGCTCTCTGTGACTCTGTGGTGAAGGGGTCTTGAACTCTTAATGCCGGAAGTGCCGCACGCCGGTGAACAGCATGGCGATGCCGTGGCGGTCGCAGGCGGCGATGCTGTCGGCGTCCTTCACCGAGCCGCCGGGCTGGATGACCGCCGTGACGCCGGCGGCGGCGGCGAGCTCGACGTTGTCCGGGAACGGGAAGAAGGCGTCGGACGCCAGCACGCTCCCCTTGGAGCGGTCGCCGGCCTTCCGGGCGGCGATCTCGACCGACACCACCCGGCTCATCTGCCCGGCCCCGACGCCGACCACCTGCGGCCCGCTCGCCAACACGATGGCGTTACTCTTCACGTGCTTGCACACCAGCCAGGCGAAGTGCAGGGCGTGGAACTCGTCCTCGGTCGGCTTGCGCTGCGTGACGACCTTCCAGGTGTCGGGGTTGTCGGCCCCCACGTCGCGGGTCTGGACGAGGAGGCCGCCGTCCACGCGGCGGTAGTCGAGCCCCTGCGGGCCGCCGACCAGTTCGCCGGTCCGCAGCAGGCGGACGTTCTCCTTCCACTTCCGCAAGCCTTCGAGCGCGTGCGGCTCGAACTCCGGCGCGACGACGCACTCGACGAACCGCTTGGCCTTCGGGTCCATGAGGGCGGAGGCGGTGTCGGCGTCCACGGGGCGGTTGAAGGCGATGATGCCGCCGAAGGCCGACAGGGGGTCGCCGTCCCAGGCCCGCTGGAAGGCCTCGGCCAGGGTGGCGGCCGTGGCCGCCCCGCAGGGGTTGTTGTGCTTGACGACGACCGCCGCCGGCCCGGCGAACTCGCGGGCGAGGTTCAGGGCCGAGTCGAGGTCGAGGATGTTGTTGTAGCTGAGCTCCTTCCCGTGCAGCTGCTCGGCGCTCGCCACGCACGGCCGGTCGGCGTCCGGCTCGGCGTAGAACGCCGCCTTCTGGTGGGGGTTCTCGCCGTACCGGAGGGTCTGCTTGAGGTCGAACGGCGGGTCGATCTCGTCGTCCCACTCGGTGGCGTCGGCCGGGTCGTCCTTCGGCATCAGGCCGAGGAAGTACTTGGCGATGGCGTCGTCGTACAGGGCGATCCGCTGGAACGCGACGAAGGCGAGCTGCTTGCGGAAGTCGCGTGGCAGCTGGGCGTCGTTGTTCTTGAACTCCAGCAAGAACTCGTCGTACTGCTCCGGTTCGACCACGACGGCCACGGCGTCGAAGTTCTTGGCCGCGGCGCGGACCATGCACGGGCCGCCGATGTCGATGTTCTCGACCGCCCGGGCCTCGGTCACGCCGGGGTCGGCCACCGTCTGCTCGAACGGGTACAGGTTGCAGACGACGAGGTCGATCTCGGGGAGCCGGTGCTCGGCGAGGGTGGCGAGGTGCTCGGGCTTGTCGCGGCGGGCGAGGAGGCCGGCGTACAGGGCGGGGTGGAGCGTCTTCACCCGGCCGTCGAGGATCTCGGGAAAGCCGGTGAGGTCGCCCACGTCCTTCACCGCCAGCCCGGCATCGGCGAGAGCCTTCTTCGTGCCGCCGGTGGCGACCAACTCGACGCCGTACTTCGTGGCCAGCTCGCCGGCGAACTCGACGAGGCCGGTCTTGTCGGAGACGCTGAGCAGTGCGCGGCGGATCGGTCGGAGCATGACGGCCTCGGCGGATACACAAGCAGAATGGCCGCAAAAGGGCACAAAAGTCACAAAGTAAGACTAGACCCAGGGGCGGGAGTGTCTTGATTTTTGTGCGTTCTGTGCTTTTTTGCGGCCATTCCTCTGTTGTTCTACGACCGCCGCCCGAGCCGAACCACCCGCCCGACCCGTCGCGCGGTCACGCCCCCCGGGAAGTCGGCCGCCGGCGGGCTCCCGGTCGCCACAGCGAGCAGCCGGTGCCAGTGGGTGGCGCGGAACTGCGTGGCCGGCCAGCCCTCCCGCGCCCACACGCGGCGGAACGCCTCCCGCGCCAGGAGCGGGTCCGCGGCGGTGAGCGCGGTGGCGTCGAGGATGACGAGAGCGCCCGCCCGCGGGAGCTCAGCGCGGGCGAGGAGGTCGGCAGCTTGCCGGTCGATCAGGTCGAACGCCTCGGCGGCCTGATCGGCGGCGCGGGTCAGGGCCGCGACGACATCCGGGTTGAACGTTTTCAGGAGGGGTAGCACCTCGGCGCGGAGGCGGTTGCGGGTGAAGTGGAGGTCGGCGTTCGTGGAGTCGGTGCGGTACGGCTGCCCGAGGTCGGAGAGGAAGGCGACCACCTCCGCTCGCATAACGGTGAGCAGGGGGCGGATGAGGGGTAGGCTTGGTGTTCTCGCCGAACTTGCTGGGGGGGCGGCGTGGTCAACCCCTCCCCCGGCCCCTCCCCCAGAGGGGGAGGGGTGTTCGCGCTGGGCCGCCTCCCGACTTTCCTCCCCAGCTGTCACAGGCACAGGTGTCGGCGAGGAAGGCGGTTCGTCCCCCCCCTTCCCTCCCAGGGAAGGGGGGCCGGGGGGGGGAGGTTCCGCCCCCCCCCACGCCGCGATCCCTCGTAATCCCCGCAGCCCGGTGCCGCGCACGAGCCGGTGCAGCACCGTTTCCGCCTGGTCGTCGGCGGTGTGGCCGGTCGCCACCCAGGCGGCGCCGGTCGCGGCCGCGACCTCGGTCAGCCAGGCGTAGCGGAGTCGGCGGGCGGTCGCCTCCAGGTTCCCGCCCGCGGCGCGCACGTCCGCCTCGCCCAGGTGGAAGGCACACCCGAGCCGCGCCCCCAGTTGGCGAACGAACGCGGCGTCCTCGTCGGCTTCCCCGGCGCGGAGGCGGTGGTGGAAGTGCGTGACGTGCAGCGGCCCGGCCCCGGCGGCGAGCAGCGCCCGCAGTAGGGCGACGCTATCGGCCCCGCCGGAGACGGCGACCACCCCGGGGCCGGGCGGCAGGGCGTGGGCGGCGAGGAACGCCCCCACGACGTCGGGCAGCTGAGCCCCCCCCATCCCCCGTCCCCGGTACAATGCTCCCCGCCCCCGCGGCCTTCCCCGTTATACCGCACCCGGCCGCGACTTCCGCTTGATTCGCCCACGCCCGGAGGCTATCCGTGCCCGCCAACAGCCCTCAACAGGAACCCACCCCGGTGCCGCCCGACGCGATCCCGTTCGCCGTCCCCCTCCGCCCGGACGTCGGGCTGAGGCGGGGGGTGCGGGTGGGGCTGGTGGCGGTGGCGGTGAGCCTGGCCGGGGTGTTCGGGGTAGCCCTGTACCTGAACCCGTACGGCCCGGACGGGGCCGCCCGGACGATGGCCACCCACACCCAGCTCGGTCTCCCGGCGTGCAACATGGTGGCTCTGACCGGTCGCCCGTGCCCGACGTGCGGGATGACGACCAGCTTCGCCCTGCTCGTCCGGGGGGACGTGCGGGGCTCGCTCCGGGCCAACTGGGTCGGCACCGTGCTGGCCGCATCCTGGGCCGGGCTGCTGGCCTGGGCGGTGGTGAGTGCGGTCGCGGGTCGGCTGTGGCTCGTGCCACCCGGCCGGGGCGAACTGCTCCTCACCGTCGGAGTCGCCCTGTTCCTGGTGTTGGCCCTGGGCCGGTGGGCAGCGATCTTATTGGAATGATGAATGATGAATGATGAATGATGAATGCCGATCCGGAGCCCGCTGAGCGGCCGGGTCTGATTCATCATTCGTCATTCCGAATTCAGCATTCCCCAAGGGGGGGTGATTCGCATGGACGCGACCGGGAAGTGGGCCAAGCGCGGGGTGTGGCTGACCCTGGCCGCGGTGCTGACCATCGGGTGCAACCCGATCACCCTGCCGTTCGTACTGCTCCGCACGGAGGCCAAGCTCGAGGCCCAGTACCCGCTCCGGCCCAAGGAGGGGCCGAAGAAGGACAAGGACGAGGAGATCAAGATCCTCATCCTGGCCGGGATGGCCCCGGGGTCGGTGACGGTCGAGTTCGCCGGGATCGAGCGGGAGCTGGCCGCGGCCATCGCCAAGAAGCTGCCGGAGGTCGGGAAGGCGAACAAGGAGGTGTTCACCGTCATCGCCCCGCACCAGCTCGACACGTTCAAGATGCAGAACCCGAGCTGGCGGAGCATGCGGGCGGCGGCGATCGGCAAGCGGCTCGGGGCCGACTACGTCCTGGAGCTGACGGCGAGCGGGCTCCAGATGTACCAGCCGGGCGCCCTGAACAGCATCTACGAGGGCCGCGCCCAGGTGGCGGTGGAGGTCACCGACACCGCCGCCGAGAAGGCCGCCGAGCCCCGCTACCGCTACGTCCAGTCGTTCAACCACCCCGGCTTCCCGCGGTCCGCGGACGCCATGCCGCCGGCCCAGTTCAAGCTGGAGTTCGTGGACAAGCTGGCCCAGGAGATCGTCTTCCGCCACGTCGACCACAAGGCCGCCGAGGGGATCGCGGCCCGGTAACGGATCGGTTTCGAGTTCAGAGTTTCGAGTTCAAGTGCGGCCGGCGAACCTGGGGTTCGCCGGCCGCTGGCGTTCCTGGTGGAGCCGCCGGAGCCCGCCGGCTACAATGCCGACGCCAACGAACGCGAAACCCCGAACTCCGAATTCGAAACTCGAACAATGCGTGCCTGGCTCCGGAACGTCGTTCGCGCCACCGCCACCCTCGGGCGGGGGATGCACGTCACCCTGCGGACGCTCGTGCAGTCCTTCCGGCGGAAGGCGTTCACGCAGCACTTCGAGTACCCCGAGCGGCCGGTCCCGGTCCGGCCGCGGTACCGGGGGTTCCACCGCTACGACCTCACCACCTGCATCGGCTGCGACAAGTGCGCCCGGGCCTGCCCGGTGGACTGCATCTACATCGCCAAGGAGAAGGCTCCGCCGCCGGCGAAGGGGTTCGTGGTCACCGGGTTCGCCATCGACTACACGAAGTGCATGTTCTGCGCCCTGTGCGTGGACCCGTGCCCGGTGGACTGCATCTTCATGGGCTCGAACCACGACATCAGCACCTACACCCGCGACGGGTGCGTCGTGGACTACGCCAAGCTGCCGCTCGAAGTCGCCTGGGGCCAGGCGAGCCTGAGCCCGACCGCCGTCCACGAGTCGAAGCGGGTGGCGCTGCCGGTGTGGACAAAGACCGCCGAGCCGGCGAAGACCTGAGAATCGCCACAAAGAGGCACGAAAAGGCATAGAAACAGGCCACCGGCGTGCGTTTCATTTTTGCGTCTTTTCGTGCCTCTTTGCGGCCAACCGTCTTGGATTCTCCGAGCCCCCAATGCCCGACCTCGTCCTCCTCGTCGTGATCTTCGTGACCGCCGGGGCGGCGCTGCTGCTGGCGCCGCTGGTGATGGGCCGGCTCGTCCGCCCGGAGCGGCCGAGCCCGGAAAAGGCGGAGGTGTACGAGTGCGGCGAGCCGGCGGTCGGGTCGGCGTGGGTGCAGTTCGACCTGCGGTTCTACGTCGTCGCCCTGCTGTTCGTGATCTTCGACGTGGAGTTGGCGTTCTTCTTCCCGTGGGCGGTGGTGTTCGGCACCGCCACCCGGGCCGCGGACCCGGCGCTCCCGCCCGACCAGCGGGCGGCGGCGGTCGGAGCGCTCGACCCGGCGGCGCGCGCGGCCCCGGACCCGGCCGCGCTGCACGACCTGGCGTGGCTGGCGTTCGCCGACATCCTGGTGTTCTTCGGGGTGCTGCTCGTCGGGTTCGCGTACCTGTGGCGCCGCGGCGACCTGGAGTGGGTCCGCAGCACCGCCGGGCAGGCGCAGCCGGAAAGCACGAAACTCGAAGGACGAAGTCCGAACCGCCCCGCCGAAGTGGCCTGAACGGCTCGGGCGTTGTTCGGATTTCGTGCTTCGAGTTTCAGCGTGATTGGGGGACGGATGGGCCTCTTCGAGAACCGGTTCGAGGACGGGTTCGTGGTCACCAGCCTGGAGCAGGCGGTGAACTGGGCCCGCGAGTCGTCCCTGTGGCCGATGACGTTCGGGCTGGCCTGCTGCGCCATCGAGATGATGGCCACCGGGGCGCCGCGGTACGACATCGACCGGTTCGGCGCCGGCGCCTTCCGCGCCACCCCCCGGCAGGCCGACCTGATGATCGTGGCCGGCACCGTCAACCTGAAGATGGCCGACCGCGTCCGCCGGCTCTACAACCAGATGCCCGACCCCAAGTTCGTCATCGCCATGGGAGCCTGCACCTGCGGCGGCGGCCCCTACTACAAGTACGGCTACAACGTCGCCAAGGGCGTCGACCTGGTCGTCCCCGTGGACGTGTACGTCCCCGGCTGCCCGCCCCGGCCCGAGGCTCTGCTGGAGGGGCTGATGCGGGTGCAGGACAAGGTCCGGCGGATGAAGGAGTACCGCCGGGGGCGGCCGGTCGAGGTGCCGGTCCCGGCCCGGACCGGGGCCGTTCAGCTGCCGGACGAACTCGCCACCCCCGAACTGGCCCTGGAGTTTGTGAAGGAGAACAAGGAGCGGGCCAAGCCGGCGAAGTGACCCGCCCGCCGGGGCCGGCCCGTCGCCTTGCTTCGCCCGGCCCGGTTCGTAGGAAAGGCTTCTGGTTAGTTGGGCCGTCCGCCCTGCCCCCCGAGGCCGACATGAGTTTCTCCTCCCACCACCTGTACTTCGACGACCTGGAGGTCGGTCAGGAGTGGGTTTCCGGCGGGCGGACGGTGACCGAGGCCGACATCGTCAACTTCGCCGGCTTCAGCGGCGACTTCAACCCGATCCACATCGACCACGACTTCGCCCAGACCACCCCGTTCCGCCGGCCGATCGCCCACGGGTTCGGGGTGTTCAGCATCGCCAGCGGGCTGGGGGTCATGTCCCCGCCGGTGCGGACGATCGCCCTGCTGCGGGTGAAGTACTGGAACTTCGTCCTCCCCGTGTTCGCCGGCGACACCATCCGCTGCCGCACCCGGGTGGCGGAGAAGACCCTCCGCGGCCGGGGCCGGCGCGGCGAGGTGATGTGGTACCGCGGGATCGTGAACCAGGACGGCAAGGTCGTCCAGGAGGGCGAGATCGCCACGCTCCTGGAGTGCCGCCCGCTGGCCCGCCCCGCGGCCGACGCGGTCGCGGCCGCCGAGCCGGGGGCGAACGGGAGCGAGTAGACGGGTGCCGACGCCCGGGTTAACCACAGAGTCGCCGAGGGCAGAGGGAGACACCCAGAACCGAGGGCGGTCCGAACTCGGTTCTGGGTGTCTCCCTCTGCCTGCCGTCTTCCCTCTGTGGCCTCTGTGACTCTGTGGTGAACTCCCCCGCACCCGCCATGACCACCCGCACCCGCTTCGCCCCCAGCCCGACCGGCTACCTCCACATCGGCGGGGTCCGCACGGCCCTGTTCAACTGGCTGTACGCCCGCCGGCACGGGGGGCAGTTCGTCCTCCGCATCGACGACACCGACGCCGCCCGCAACCGGGCCGAGGCCGTGAAGCCGATCCTCGACGGCTTCGACTGGCTCGGCATCGACTGGGACGAGGGGCCGACGAGGGACGCCAGCGGCGGCAGCTTCGGCCCGCACGCCCCGTACTTCCAGGGGCAGCGGAACCACCTGTACGTCGAGGCCGCGCTGAGGCTGATGGCCGCCGGCCACGCCTACCCGGACTACACCACCCCCGAGGAGCAGACCGACCGCCGCAAGGCCGCCGAGCGGGCCAAGCGCGCCTACGTCCACCGCGGCAGCAACCGCGACGCGGACCCGGCCGAGAACCTGCGCCTTTACAAGGAGAAGCCCGCGCCGGTTCTGCTGAGGGTGCCCGAGGGGCGGAAGGTGGTGTTCAAGGACCACGTCCGCGGCGAGGTGGTCGTGGACACGGGGACGATCCGCGACCCGGCGCTGCTCCGCGCGCCGGACGACGCGGGCGTGTGCCGGGCGCTGTACTCGTTCGCCACCGTGGTGGACGAGGCCGCCTTCGGCATCACCCACGTCATCCGGGCCGAGGAGCACCTGACCAACACGCCGGTGCAGGTGCTGATCTACGAGGCGCTCGGGGCCGGGGTGCCGGAGTTCGCCCACATCCCGCTGGTGAATTACAACAACAAGAAGATGAGCAAGCGGGATCTCCCCGCGCTCTCGGCCGCCGAGGTCGCCAGCCTCAAGGCGTGCGGGTGGACCGACGAGGAGATCACGGGCCGCGACGACCTGAACCTCGCCACCGTCGCCTACTACCGGGAGTTGGGCTACCTCCCGGAGGCGCTGGTGAATTACCTCGTGCGTCTGGGCTGGTCGCTCGACGCGACGAGCGAGTTCATCCCGCTCGAAACGGTCCTCAAGAGCTTCGACCTGGACCGGATCACGAAGGCGGCGGCGAACTTCGACAGCAAGAAGCTGTACTGGCTCCAGGGCGAGTACATGAAGCTGGTCCCGCTGGCCGACAAGGTCGAGCGCTGCCTGCCGTACCTCCGCCGGGCCGGGCTGGTGGCCGACCCCGTCCCGGACGCGGTGCGGGCCCGCCTCACGCAGGTGGCCGAGGCGGCGGCGGAGCGGATCAAGCTGTTCTCGGACATGGTCCAGTTCGCCGGGCCGCTCCTACGCCCCGACCCGGTGTACGACCCGGCCGCCGTCGAGAAGGCGCTCAAACCCAGCGCCGACCTGCTGCGCGCGTACCAGGCGAAGCTCGCCGCCGCCGAGCCGTTCGACGCCGCGACGACGGCCGCGCTGCTCCAGGAGGTGGCGCCCGAGAAGGACCGCCACAAGGCGCTCGTGGCCGCCACCCGGGTGGCCGTCACCGGCGTGACCGTCGGCTTCGGGCTGTACGAGACGATGGCCATCCTCGGGAAGGCCGAGACCCTCCGGCGGGTGGGGCTGGGGCTGGCGCGGGTTTGACAACCGGGCAAGCGGCCGGCTCACGCCGGCCGCTTCCGGGGCTCGGGGCTTCGAGCCCGGTAGGGCGGGGGCGTGTAGCCCGGGGTGCAACCCCGGGCGGGCGAGGGCGCGGCCCGTAAGGGCATCGCATCTCGTGACGCCGCGGACGCCGCCCGGGGTTCCACCCCGGACGCCCCACCGGGTTCCGGCCCCGAGCCAAAGACCCAACCGGCTCGCGCCGGCCGTCCGCCAAGTACCCCAAGACGGGACCGTTCATGCCCAAGGAATTCGACGTGTGCGGCCTGGGGAACTCCCTGGTCGACATCCTCCTCGAACTCACGGCCGAGGAGTTCGCCCCGCTCGGGTTCGAGAAGGGGACGATGCGGCTCGTCGAGCCGGGCGAGCAGAAGACGCTCCTCGCCGCCTTCCGCGACCACGAGCCGCGCCTCGTGAGCGGGGGGAGCGTGGCCAACTCCGTCATCGCCTGCAGCCAGCTCGGCGGCCGCGGCGCCTTCATCGGCTGCGTCGGCGACGACCGCTACGGCCTCCACTACTCCGACGAGTTCGAGCAGCTCGGCATCGACTTCGTGAACCGCCCGCTCGTCGGCGAGACCACCGGCACCTGCGTCAGCATCATCACCCCGGACGCCGAGCGGACGATGCGGACCAGCCTGGCCGTGTCGAGCCACTTGGCCGCCCGGCACGTCGTCGCCGACCGCGTCGCCGCCAGCGAGTGGCTGTTCGTCGAGGGGTACGTGTTCGCCAACCCCAGTACCGGCCAGCACGCGATCCGCGAGGCGCTCAAGGCCGCGAAGGCCGCCGGCGTGAAGGTCGCCCTCACCTGCTCCGAGGCGTTCGTCCCGCAGGCGTTCGGCGACGTGTTCCGCGAGGCTCTCGGGCAGTCCGACCTGCTGTTCTGCAACGCCACCGAGTCCACGTCCGTGGCCGGCGGGGCGACCGCCGCCGAGGCGTTCGCCGCCCTCAAGTCGCTCGTCCCGAACTGCGTCGTCACCGACGGCCCGAACGGGGCGTTCGTGCGGTTCGGCGGGGCCGAGTGCCACGTCCCGGCCTACCCGTGCGAGCCGAAGGATCTGACCGGCGCCGGCGACATGTTCGCCGGCGCGTTCCTGTACGGGGTCACCCACGGCGTCGCCCCCGAGAAGGCGGCCCGGGCGGCCAACTTCCTGGCGATGAAGGTCATCACCCAGATCGGCGCCCGCCTCCACCACGGGGCGAAGGACTTCTGGGCCGAGGCTCTCAAATAGAACCAGACGACGGCCACAAAGAGGCACGAAAAGACACAAAAATAGAATCAATCTGCCGGCTTTCTTTTTGTGTCTTTTCGTGCCTCTTTGTGGCCGTCGTCTTCTTTCCGGTGTCACGCATGGCTCGTACCAGGGCGTTCGTCGGGGTGGAGGCCGGGGACGAGGTCCGCCGCAAGGCGATCGCCCTCCAGCAGCAGCTGGCCCGCACCGGCGCCGGGGTGAAGTGGGCGTCGGCCGACGGGATGCACGTCACCCTCGTCTTCCTCGGCGAGCTCGACGACCGCGACATCCTCCCCGTGTGCCGGGCGGTCGCGGCCGCCGCCGCGACCGAGCCGCCGTTCCCGCTGCGGGTGTCCGGGGTCGGAGCCTTCCCGACCACCCGCCGGCCGAAGGTCGTCTGGGGCGGCATCACCGACGGCGCCGACCCGCTCCGCCGGCTTTACACCGCCCTTGAGGAAAGGCTCCTCGACCTCGGCGTGTACCGCAAGGAGGAGCGTGACTACACCCCGCACCTCACCCTCGGCCGGGTGAAGGGCGAGGCCGACGGGTTCGCCCTCGCGGCCGAACTGCCCAGGCTGCTGGCCTGGGACGGCGGCCGCACGACGGTGAATGAGGTGCTACTGTTCAGTAGCGAGCTGCGGCGGGACGGCCCCGAGTACGCCGTCCTCGGCCGGGCCGAGTTGACGGGGTGACCGCGGGCGGCGTTCGGCGGGCGAGTTGCGCTGCCCATTCCCCCCAGCTCGCGCGGTCGTGCCGGAAAATCCCCCTTGACGGCCGACGGCCGCGCGCATCCTAATACACGTGAAGGACGTGTACCCGCCCTCCCCTGCCCGTCGGCCCGCCGGGCGCGTACGCGTTTCGGGAACCCCACGCCCGGCCGGAACGTCGAACTGGAATCCCGTCACCCCGGACTCTCCGCCAGCGCCCGTAATTTCCCCCAGGACCCGCCGATGCCTCCGCTCCCGCGCCTGCTCCCGCCCGGCCGGTTCGTCGTCCTCGCCGGCCTGGCCCTGCTCGCGGTCGCCCTCTTCCCGGACCTCGCCCACGCCCAGGACGCCGACCCCAAGCCGAAGCAGAACATCATCCTCCACATGATCCACTCGGTCGGGTGGGTGTTCGGCCCGCTCCTCCTGAGCCTGTCGATCATCCTCGTGGCCCTGTGCGTGCTGCTGATCCTCGACCTGCGGACGCAGAACGCCATCCCGCCCGGGTTCGTAGACGAGTTCACCGACACGGTGAACAAGCGGAAGTTCAAGGAGGCGTTCGACATGGCCCGGAACGACCCCTCGTTCCTCGGCCGGGTGCTGACCGCCGGGATGGGCCGCCTCCAGTACGGCATCGAGGACGCCCGCGAGACGGCGATGAACGCCCTGGAGGCGATCAAGAGCGACAAGGACCAGAAGAACAACTACACCGCCGTGATCGCCTCGCTCGGGCCGATGCTCGGGCTGGTCGGCACCGTGTACGGGATGATCGAGAGCTTCATGGTGCTCGGCTCCAGCACCAGCACTCCGAACGCCAGCGCCCTGGCCGAGGGGATCTCGCACGCCCTCGTGGTGACGCTGTTCGGGATCGGCGTGTCGGTGCCGGCCATCTTCTTCAACGCCTTCTTCAAGAACCGGATCACGAAGATCACGATGGACGTGGCCCACATCGCCGAGGATCTGCTCACCCAGATGTACCACAACTCGAAGAAGGCCGGCCCGGCCCCGGCGGCCGCCCCGCCCGGCGTCCCCGCCGCCCCGACCGCGGCCGGGCCGATGCCCCCCCGCTGACGTTCAGAGTTTCGAGTTCAGAGTCGTATTCGGCCCTTCGCCACGACTCTGAACTCGAAACTCTGAACTCGAAACTCTGAACTCGAAACTCTGAACTCGAAACCGAGCCATGAGTCACGGCAGCAGCGGCGGCGACAAGTGCGAGCCGAACATGATCCCGCTGCTGGACCTGGTCCTCCAGCTGGTCATGTTCTTCATGGTCTGCGCCAACTTCGTGATGGAGCAGATCAACGAGACGATCAAGCTCCCCGAGGCGGTGGTCGCCAAGCCGATCGAGAAGAAGGACGAGTACGTCATCTTCCTGAACGTCAACAACAAGGGCGAGGTGCTCCTGTCGGCCCTGGACGCCCCGTCCGACGACGACCGCACGCTCACCAACCCGGCCCGGGTGCAGACGTACATGAAGCGGCGGTACGAGGAGGACATCCGCGCCGCCGGCGGGGACAAGTCCAAGCCGCCCCGGTCGCTGCTCATCATCCGGGCCGACAAGGAGTGCGAGTTCGACAAGGTCTACGCGGTGATGAAGGCGTGCCGCATGGCCGGGTACGAGCGGGCCCAGCTGAGGGCCATCCGGTTCGGCGGCCAGACGGACAACTGACCGCCCCACGCACGGCAGGCGCCCCGCGGGAACTCCTATGGCCGGCAAGCACAAGCACAAGAACGTGACCGAGGACGTCCAGCCGGACCTCCCGATCACCCCCATGCTGGACATGAGCTTCCAGCTCATGGCCTTCTTCCTCTTCACCTTCCGCCCCGCCCCGACCGAGGGGCAGATCGCCATGTCCCTCCCCAAGGAGGAGGGCGGGGGCGACGGGATTCCCAACCCGGTGGACGACAAGCCGGTCACGTTCGTGGTCGCGGTCGAGGCCGGCCCCAACGGCACGATCGGGAACATGACCATCCGGGAGAAGGACGGGACCGGCGCCGGCGACCCGATCGGGGCCGGGGTCGACCGCTACCAGACCGAACTGCGGAAGCGCAAGACCTCCCTGGGGGGCAAGCCGAGCAAGCTCACCCTGGAGATCGGCGACGGGGTTCTCCACGAGTACGTCGTCCGCCTCCTCGACGTCGGCATCGGGGTCGGGTTCGAGGACATCGCGCCCGTCCCGCTGGACACCAAGAAGCGCTAGCCCCACGGGGGTGACAGAGGTTCATCAGCTGTTCGCCTTCTCGCCTCCAAATCTTCCCCGACGGGAACTTCCGCCCGGTTACGCCGTCAAACGGGTGGAGGGGTCACTCGCATGTCGCTCGGTCGGTCCGTTGCCATCACCCAAACCGGTTGCCGGCTTGCCCTTGTGGCCGGTTTGGTGTGGGGTTGCGCAACCGGGCCGGGGGCCGGAATGGTTGTCGGACAGACCCCGCCGACCGCGTCGGTCCAGCTGGCGGACCAGCCCGACGAGACGCCCCCGCTCCCCGCACAAGAGTCGAAGCGGTTCGCCGAGCTGAAATGGCGGCCGAAGGGCGGGAAGTACCGGATCGACACCAACCGGGCCATCTTCCAGCCCCGCCGCGACTCCAAGACCGGGGCGACCATCGGCGGGGTCGAGGACGACCGCCCGCTGGCGTCCGAGAAGCAGAACCGCGACGAGGCCGAGGCCTGGGGCGAGGTCGTCGTCCACGCCGACCAGTTCCCGGCCGCGGAGCTCGAACAGAACGCCGTCTCCGACCTGACCCCGGACGACCTGACCCAGCCGATCCGCCGGCACTTCCGGTTCGAGCTGGTCCGGTTCGACGGGACGCTCACCAGGCTCCGCCGGGTGGCCGCCACGCGGGTGCTGACCGACCGCGGCGGGCCGGCGGTGCTGTACGAGGGCTGGCTGGTTCCGGTGGACGAGTCGCCGGCCAACCCGGTGCGGGCGGTGTTCACCACGCTGCCCGAGGGGTTCCCGGCCCCGCCCGCCCCCGCGGCCGGCGAGCCCGCCGGGGAGTGGCTGGAGGCGAACCGCTGGGTGACGTTCGCCGGCTACTTCTTCAAGCTGGCGACCTACCCCGGCCCCGGGGCCGACCCGGCCGACCCCCGCGGCCCCGGCTGGCTCAAGGCTCCGGTGGTGGTCGGGAAGTCGGTCACGCCGCTCGCCGGCCCGCCGGCCGAGGCGGCGGGCGTGGCCCTGCCGAGCCGCTACCGGGTGTTCCGGCTGGTCCGGGACGACGCCCCGATCAGCAGGGATCCCGGCCACTGGGAAGAAGGCGCGGCCTGGAACCGGACCGTCCTCCACGCCCGGAAGTTCGACACCGCCGCCTTGGAGGCCGCCGCCCGGAAGGACGTGACCTTCGCCGACCTGTTCCAGACGGGCCGGGAGGACTACCAGTTCAAGCTGGTGGCGGTCAAGGGTCGGCTGATCCGGGTCAAGCGGATGGAGAGCAGCAAGCGCCTGGCCGAGGCGGGCGTGCCATACTGCTACGAGGCCTGGGTGGTCCCGGAGAACGAGTCCCGCGGCAACCCCGTCTGCGTCGTGCTGACCGAACTGCCCGACGGCGTGGAGCCCGCCCCGCTGATGAACCGGGCGGTGACGGTCACCGGGTACTTCTTCAAGCTGTTCCACTACGAGTCGGCCGAGCCGAAGAAGGACGACCCGACCCGGCACGTGTGGAAGGCCGCCCCGCTCCTGATCGGCCGCGGGCTGACCCTCGCGCCCGACCCCGGGGACGGCCCGGCCGTCTGGGTCCGCTGGTTCATCCCGCTGGTCGTGGGCGGGGTGGTGCTCCTGGCCGGGACCGCCGTCCTGCTGAGCCGGTGGTTCCGCGCCGGCGACCGCCGCGCCCGCGCCGAGTACGAGGCCGCCCGGGTCAAGAACCCGTTCACCGACTGACGCCCCGCCGCCCGCCGGCGGCCCCGAATCACACGCTGGAACCCGCCCAGGAGAGAGGCTCGTGAGCACGCCGACCGCTCCCAACCCGGCCGACAACGGCAGGCCGCCGGCCCGGCCCGCCGCCCCCGCCGTCATCCGCCGGATCGGCGGCGTCGAGGAGACGGCCCACGACCGGCTCGTGAACCGCCACCTCCCGGCCTGGGTGGTCAGCGGCCTCGTCCACCTCGGGGTGATCGGGCTCGCCTTCCTGATCTTCGGGACCAGCCGGCCCGAGCCGACCCGGTCGGACAAGATCCTCGCCACCACCGTCGAGAAGGAGCCCGAGGAGGTCGCCAAGGATCTCACCGTCGAGTCCCTCGGGTTCGAGCCGATGGAGTCGGCGCTGCCGGACATCGAGCGGGAGGCCGAGAAGACCTCCGCCGGGGTGGTGACCGAGGATCCGGTCGGGGTGCCGGAGGCGACCACCAACGACGCCAACGCCCTGCCGGCGATCGGGCTGCCGTCCACCGACAACTCCGTCGCCGGGGCGCTCGGGACCGAGGGCATCTTCCAGTCCGGGACGGGCGGGGCCGGGGGGAACGTGAGCGCCGCGTTCCTGGGCCGCAGCGGCGGGACGCGGGACAAGCTGCTGAAGGAGGGCGGCGGGAACTCGGTCAGCGAGGCGGCGGTGGCCAAGGGGCTGGCCTGGCTGGCCCGCCAGCAGAAGCCGGGCGGGTACTGGGAGTTCGACGCCAAGGATCCGAAGCTGAAGACCAAGGACTGGGCCACCTCGACCGGGATGGCGCTGCTGCCGTTCCTGGCCGCCGGCCAGACGCACAAGTCCGGCGGGAAGTACTCGGCCAAGCTGAACGAGGCGCTGACCTGGCTGAAGAACGACCTGAACATCTCGACCGGCCGGTTCGTCCACGGCAGCCCGCAGTACATGTACGGGCACGCCATCGCCACGATGGCCCTGTGCGAGGCCTACGGCATGACCCGCGACCGGGGGCTGCTCACCCACGCCCAGGCCGCGGTCAACTACATCGTGCGGGCCCAGGGGCCGGACGGCAGCTGGGGCTACCAGGCCGGGACGGTCGGCGACACGTCGATCGTCGGCTGGCAGATCCAGGCGCTGCGGGCGGCCCAGCTGAGCAAGGACATCACCGTCCCGGACCAGTCGATCGTCCGCGGCCGGCAGTTCCTCGACCGGGTGTCGAGCGGGTCGCTGAAGGCGGTGTACGGGTACCAGCAGCCGACCGGCCGGCCGGGCACCTCCCTGACGGCGGTCGGCCTCCTGTGCCGGTACTACATCGACGGGTGGGGGCCGAACAACGCCGGCATGGCCGAGGGCGTGATCGGGCTGTTCGGCACCCCGAAGGCCGACGCCACCGGGACGCAGACCCGGCCCCCGACGGACCGCGCCCGGGCGCCGAAGACCGCCCCCCAGGTGAAGCAGAACTCCAGCACCCCCGACATGTACTACTACTACTACGCCACGCAGGTGGTCCACTTCTCCGGCGGGCCGGAGTGGCAGGAGTGGAACGAGGGGCCGAAGGACGCGGCCGGGAAGCGCCAGGGCGGGATGCGCGACTGGCTGGTCACGATCCAGAGCCAGAACGGGGTGGACAGCGGCAGCTGGAACCCCGACCCGATGACGATCGGCCTGCACTGCGGCCGGGTGGGGACGACGTGCCTCTCCCTGCTCACCCTGGAGGTCTACTACCGCCACCTGCCGCTCTACAAGCGGAACCAGGGCATCGCCGACTGACCCGATCGATTGACTGCTGACCACCGCGGGGCGGGCGGATGACTCCGCCCGCCCCGCCGCGTTTCCCGACCGAGGAGGAGCCATGACGCCCGAACCTGCCGCCCCGGTGCCCCCGGCCCCGCCGAAGCCGCCCGAGCCCGAGATCACGCTGGAGGAGTGGGTCGCCGCCGGCCAGGCGTGCTGCGGCGCCGGCGACGAGTGACGCCGCCGGCACCACCGGTGACCCGGGTGATCTACGACGTGGCGTTCGGCCCAGAACGGCGGGAACGACCTTGAACCGACTGCCGAAGCCGACCAGTTTCGGGTGCGGGCGCCCAACAACACCCGAACACGGGTCGGGCGACGGAGTTGACGGCGACGGGTGAGCGGCAGTAAGCTATCAGAACATTCACCAGCAACGAGTGATCGCAGGGCGGTTGATGTCACGAGCCGTGCTGTCCATCCTTGTCACCTTGCCGATGCTCATGCCGCAGGGCGTGTGCCTCCGCAAGTTCGACCGCTTGGGGTGGCTCCACCGGGCTCCGGCGCCCTCGCCCGTCCACACCGAACGTGCGGAGGTGCGGCACCCGTCGAGTTGCCGGTGCGGGTGCCAAGAACGGGCTGCTCGGGATCAGGATGCCGCCGGTGGCGGCAACGTTGTTGGCGGTCACCGGGCCCACGGCGGCACCCCGCCGCAGCCCCAAGAGCCGTGCTGCCCGGCCATCTGCAAGTCGAAGCTCGACAAGATCGTTCAGTTGGAGAACCCGCAGCCGTGCGGGGAGGTCGCCTTCGTCGGGTTCGCACCCGTCCTGGTCACGAACCCCCGCACGCCCACGCCGGACCACGCCTCGGCCAACGCCAACGCCCCGCCGCTCTACATCTCGTTCTGCACGTTCCGGATCTAATCCTGTCGGTCCCTTCGTTCGCGGCGGCGACCCGTCCCGGTTGCTCCACGACGCCGTAATCGCTTTCACTGCCTGCCCCCCGCCCTCCCCGCTCACCCGAGCCGGTGTGGGTGTGCGGCTGAACCCTACCGGGAGGTCGTCCGGTGATTGATACTTTGCCCCCGCCCCCCGCTCATCACGAGCCGCCCGTGTCTCCCGGTCGCCGCCGCCCCTCCCGCGCCCTCGGTGTGGTGCGACGACTGGCGCGGGCCGTCCCGCCCGTGCTCGTCTTCTCGATCCTCGCCGGGCTTCTCATCTGGGGCCACCGGACGGGCTGGACGATCCCCAAGTTCTCCTCACTCGCCGGGGAGGGGGCGGCGGGCAAGGACGACTGGTGCAACGAACACAACGTCCCCGAGTCCGCCTGCGTCGAGTGCAACCCCGAGCTGCTGCCCCGCCCGGAGTCGTTCGGCTGGTGCCGAACGCACGGGGTTCACGACTGCCCGCTCTGCCACCTGGAGGTCGCCCAGGTGGGCATGCGGCCCGTGGTAACGGACGCCGACCTCGACCGGGCCAAGCGGGCGCTGGAGTTCACCGACCGGCCCGAGAACGCCAGCCGGTGCCGCCTGCACACCCGGCGCATCCAGTACGCCACACACGAGGCGGTCGAGAGGGCCGGGATCGAGGTCGAGCCGGTGTGGACGGGGCCGGTGGTCGAGGCCGCCGGCGGCAGCGGCGAGATCGTCTACGACCAGACCCGCACCGCCCGGCTCTCGACCCGAGTTCCCGGCATCATGTTCCGGGCCTACAAGCAGGTGGGCGACCGGGTTCGTGAGGGCGAAGTCGTCGGGCTGGTCGACGCCGCCGACGTGGGGCGGGCGAAGGCCGAGTTCCTGCACGCCTTCGTCCAAGTTCGCCTCAAGCTCCGGGTCGTGGAGGGGCTGAGGTCGTCCAGCGGCGTGGTCCCCGGTCGGGCCGTCGCCGAGGCCGAGGCCGCGGTGAGCGAGGCCCGCATCCGGCTGACCACCGCCCGGCAAGCCCTGACGAACCTGGGGATGCCGGTCGCCCCCGAGGACATGGAGAAGGTGCCGGAAGACCAACTCGCCACCAGGCTGCACTTCCTCGGACTGCCGCAGTCGCTGGCCGACACGCTCGACCCGAAGACCACCACCGGGAACCTGCTCCCGCTGTTCGCCCCGTTCGACGGCGTGGTCGTGTCCCGGGACGTGGTGGCCGGGGAAGTCGTGGAAATGACCAAGGTGCTGTTCGTCGTGGTGGACCCCCGGAAGGTGTGGGCCAACCTCGACCTGCGGTCGGAGGACGTGACGGCCGTGGCCCTCGGCCAGCCCGTCCGGTTCCTCCCTGACGGGGCCAAGACGGAGGCGGCCGGGACGGTGCAGTGGGTGAGCGGCGAGGCCGACCACAAGACCCGAACCGTCCGGGTCCGGGCGGTGCTGGACAACGGCGACGGGCGGCTGCGGGCCAACACCTTCGGGGCGGGGCGGGTGATCCTGCGGGACGAGAAGGAGGTCGTGGTCGTCCCCACCGGGGCCGTCCATTGGGAGGGCTGCTGCCACGTCGTCTTCGTGCGGAACAAGGACTACCTCAAGGACGGGGCGCCCAAGCTGTTCCACGTCCGCACCGTGCGGACCGGGGCCAAGACCGACACGCAGACCGAGATCATCGCCGGGGTGCTGCCGGGCGAGGTCGTGGCCGTGAGGGGGAGTGCCGCCCTGCGCGCCGAGCTCCTGAAGAACAATTTGGGCGAAGGCTGCGACTGCTGCAAGAAGTGAGGTTCGGCCCGTGCTCAACTGGATCATCGAAACGTCGCTGCGGCACCGGCCCGCCGTCGTCCTCGGGACGCTGGCGTTCGCCGCCGCCGGGGCGTGGTCGGTGCGGCGGCTGGACGTCGACGCCTTCCCGGACACGACGCCCGTGCAGGTCCAGATCAACACCGTCGCCCCGGCCCTCGGCCCGGAGGAGGTCGAGCAGCAGATCACGTTCCCGGTCGAGCAGGCGGTGAGCGGCCTGCCGAAGCTCCAGACCCTCCGGTCGGTGTCCAAGTTCGGGTTCTCGCAGGTGGTGCTGGTCTTCGAGGACGGCACGGACATCTACTTCGCCCGGCAGGTGGTGAACGAGCGGCTCGGCGGCGTGCGACTCCCGGCCGGGATCGAGCGCCCCGGGATGGGGCCGGTCAGCACCGGGCTGGGCGAGGTCTTCCACTACGTCGTCACCGGCAAGGGCGACGACGTGACCGACCTCCGCACCGTCCACGACTGGGTCATCAAGCCGCAGATGCGGACGGTGCGGGGGGCCGCCGAGGTCAACACCTGGGGCGGGTTCGAGAAGCAGTACCAGGTCCGCATCGACCCCGACCGGCTCGTCAAGTACGGGTTGGCCTTCGATCAGGTCGTGGACGCCCTCCAGAAGAACAACCGGAACGTCGGCGGCGGCACCGTCCGCCGGGGCGGGACGATGCTCCTCGTACACGGGGTGGGCCGGACGGCGACCGTCGAACAGATCGGGAACATCGTGGTCACGGCCCACGACGGGGTTCCCGTCCGGGTGCGGGACGTGGCCGACGTCGAGGTCGGCCACGAGGTCCGGCGCGGGGCGGTCACGGCGGACGGCAAGGGCGAGGTCGTCTTGGGCCTCGGGTTCATGACGATGGGGGAGAACACCCACGAAGTCACCTGGGCCATGAAGTACAAGCTGGACGACGTGCGGGCCACGCTGCCGCCGGGGGTGGAGGCGAAGCCGGTGTACGACCGGACGGAACTGGTCGGTCACGTCATCCGGACGGTGAAGAACAACCTGCTCGAAGGCGGGCTGCTCGTCGTCGCCGTGCTGTTCGCCTTCCTCGGGAACCTGCGGGCGGCGGGGATCGTCGCCCTCGCCATCCCCCTGTCCATGCTGTTCGCCTTCTGCGGGATGCTCCGGTTCGGGATCGCCGCCAGCCTGCTGAGCTTGGGGGCCATCGACTTCGGGCTGGTCGTGGACTCGTCGGTGGTGATGGTCGAGAACTGCGTCCGGCACATCGCCCGCGGCGACGGGCGGAAGGCCCGGCTGGACGTGGTGCGGGACGCCGCCCTCGAAGTCCGCCGGCCGACGCTGTTCGGGGAACTCATCATCATGATCGTCTACCTCCCGATCCTCACGCTGGAGGGGGTCGAGGGGAAGCTGTTCCGCCCGATGGCCCTGACGGTGGTCTTCGCCCTGCTCGGCTCGATGGTGCTGTCGCTGACCCTGATGCCGGTGCTGGCGAGCCTGCTCCTCCCGAGGAGGATCGAGGGGCGGGAGCCGCTGCTGATGCGGCTGGCCCACGCCGCCCACGCCCCGGTCCTCCAGCTGTGCATGAACCACAAGCCGGCCGTGATCGGGTTCGCCCTGTGCGTGCTGGTCGTGGCGTTCGGGATGATCGCCCCGAACCTCGGGTCGGAGTTCGTCCCGAAGCTCTCCGAGGGGGCGGTGGTGGTCAACGTGGTGCGGCTCGCCGGGACCGACTTGGGCGAGTCGATCCGGTCGAACACGGAAATGGAGAAGGCCATCCTCGCCACCTTCCCGGACGAGGTCGAACACGTCTGGAGCCGGATCGGGGCCGCCGAGGTCGCCACCGACCCGATGGGGCTGGAGCTGACCGACGTCTTCATCACCTTCAAGCCCCGCCACCAGTGGAAGAAGGCCCGGACCCAGGACGAACTCACCGCCCGGGTCGACCGGGAGTTGAAGAACCACGTGGGCCAGCGGCTCGCCTACATGCAGCCCATCGAGATGCGGCTGAACGAGATGACCTCGGGCATCCGGGCCGACGTGGGGGTGAAGTTGTACGGCGACGACTTCACCGTGCTGACGGCGAAGGCGAAGGAGGTCGAGGCGGTCCTGCGGACGGTCCCCGGCGTGGCCGATCTCGCCGTGGAACAGGTGACGGGCCAGCCGGTGCTGCGGGTCAAGATCAGGCAGGACGAGATCGCCCGCTACGGCGTCCCGGCTCAAGCCGTCCTCGACCTTGTGGAGTGCGTCGGGTCGAAACCCGTGGGCGAAGTGGTGGAGGGCCAGTACCGCTTCCCGCTGGCCCTCCGGCTCCCCGACCGCCACCGGGCCGACCCGGAGGCCGTCGGGAGGATGTTGGTCGCCGCCCCGTCCGGCGAGCGCATCCCGCTGTCCCGGCTGGCGACCGTCGAGACGACCGAGGGGCCGTCCACGATTACGAGGGAGTGGGGGCAGCGGCGGGTCACCGTCACCTGCAACGTGCGGGGGCGGGACTTGGGCGGGTTCGTGGCCGAGGCCCGGCGGAGGGTGGCCGAGGACGTGCGGCCCCCGGCGGGCCGCTACCACGTCGCCTGGGGCGGTCAGTTCGAGCACCTTCAGCGGGCGAACGCCCGGCTCGTGATCGTCGTGCCGGTGGCCTTCGTGCTGATCTTCGGCTTGCTGTACATGACCTACCACAGCGTCCTCGACGCCCTCCGGGTGTTCACCGGCGTCCCGTTCGCCTGGGTCGGCGGGGTGTTCGCCCTGTGGCTGCGGGACATGCCGTTCTCGGTGCCCGCCGCCGTGGGGTTCATCGCCCTGTCCGGGGTCGCCGTGATGGACGACATGATCCTCGTCTCCTACGTCCGCCAACTCCGGGCGAGGGGGCTGCCGCTGGACGAGGCGGTGCGACAGGCCGCGACCACCCGGCTGCGGCCCGTGCTGATGACGACGCTGGTGGCGAGTCTCGGGTTCCTGCCGATGGCGTTCAGCACCGGCGTCGGGGCCGAGGTCCAGCGGCCCCTCGCCACGGTCGTCGTCGGCGGCGTGATCGGGGCGATGGTGATGTCGTTGCTGGTGCTGCGGGTGCTGTACTTCGTGTTCCAGATGCCCTTCCGGGGGCGGCGTGAGCGGCCGGCTGAACCCGCCCCGCGGCCTGCGGGCGGGCCGGTCCCGGTGTGACGGTGTAACTCCACAGGAGGTTGGCGATGACGAAGACGACGTTCCGGGTGTGGGCCGGGTGCCTGCTGATCCCGGTGGTCATGGCCCTGACCGGGTGCGGTCAGGAGACGCCGAAGGCCGGGCAGCCGAAGACGACCCCCACCGACAAGGGGGCGGTGGCGGCGAAGAAGGCCGCCGACCACAGCCACTGGTGGTGCGCCGAGCACGGCATCCCCGAGGAGGAGTGCAGCATGTGTTCGGCCAAAGTCGCCAAGACCTGCAAGGCGAACGGCGACTGGTGCGAGAAGCACGACCGGGCGAAGTCGCAGTGCTTCGTCTGCGACCCGTCCTTGAAGGAGAAGTTCGCCGCCAAGTACCGGGCCAAGTACGGCAAGGAGCCGCCGCTCATCGAGGACGAGAAGGACGGCAAGTGACTCCGCCGGCCGGTCGCCTTCGGCCGGGTGTGGCGTTCGGCTCCGAACGGAGGGGCGGGCGCAGGAGGGCAGGACTCGGCCCGCACGGGCCGAGTCCTGCCCTGCCACTCAGGTGCCTTCTGGTTCGCCGCCCGACCGGGAGGCACGGGCGTGACGCCGCTGACCGAGTACCTGACGTGCCCGGTTGAACCCGTCTACCCATGAGCCGCCAGGACCATGAGGTCGTGGGTGAGTACCCATCTGGCACTCCCGCTCGCGGGCGGCGTCCGACCGGCCGCCCAAGGCGCTCCCGAGCCGCCGCCTGTGCCGGGAGAAGGCCGACTCGACCTGCCGCCGCGGACCGAACACCCGCCTGGACCGCGACCCCTCGGGCTTCGGGACGAACCGCCGGGTCATCTGCCGGCGGTACTACCCACCCGGCTCGCCGGCATGGCCACGGGGGTTAATCGGGATGACCGACGACCGGATGCCGAGTTCGTCTCGGGCGTAGGCGTGGCGGGCCTTGCTGTCGAACGCGGCGTCGGCCAGCACCGGGGGGAACTGGGGAAGTCGTTGGACGGGCCGGTAGTGGCGGTCGCCCCGGCGAAGAAGTGGGTGCGGGTATCGACGGCGACGGCGGGCTCGGGCCACCGCCGGTTGAACCGCCGGCCGGCCGCGCGACACAACGCCGAGCGGTGAGGCACCTTCTCCGGCCCGAGGTCATTCCGGAAGTCGGCGAGGCCGGTCAGGAGTTGGACGCTGCACCGGCAGCCGGTCTTGAAGAACGCCTTGAGGGCGAGAACGGCGAACAACTGGTGGGAGGTGAAGCCCTTCCGGCTACGGATCGGCGAGTAGGCCGGCCGGGCGTCCTGGGCCAGCCTCGACGCCTCCCGGGCGACGGCCCGTGGGGCATGGCCATCGGGGTTGACACATGATATTATGTCTAATTTGCAATTAAACAAATAATACATATGAAATATTGATTACATACATGATAATATAAAATGCCAGCAGCCCCGGACCGACCCTCACGGATGGATCGATCGGGATACAGTGTGGGAATGGTGCGGAACTGATGACGATCGAACACGAGAAACGATCGCGGTGATCGACACGGCCCCTGGATTGCCCAGGGGTAGTGTCAGTTACCCGGCTAGGATTCGAAGCTAGCGTAGCGGCGTTTCACAGCAGTGGCGGCAGTGATGGACTAGTGTTGCTCGCCCTTCATTATCAACGACTTGCGGCGTTTCAGTAGTTGTCAGTGATGGACTAGTGATGGTCCAGCACTGCCCGATTCTGTTACGCCGTTGTTACGCCGGGAAGACCTCCCCTCGCGGCCCGCCGCGGCGGTCGAAGCAGGACGCGACCGAGGCGGACAAAAATCCCCTGAACGCCTTACCTGGGCGGTTCCGGCCCAACCTTTGCACGGTTTTGGGCCACCTGCCCGAAACGTAGGGGCGCACTGATGGACTACAGCCCGGCCACCGACCGAGTTCGCGTCCTCGTCGTGGACGACAACAGGGACGCCGCCGACTCGTGTGCCACTCTCCTCGACCTGTCTGGGTTCGAGGCCAGGTCGGTCTACTCCGGGTCCGACGCGCTGTGGGTTGCCAACACCTTCCCGCCTGACGTGGTCCTGCTCGACCTGCGCATGCCCGGGATGGACGGGTTCGACCTCGCTCACCAGTTCCGTCAGCAGTCCACCGGGAAGCGGCCGTTCTTGGTCGCGGTGACCGGCTGCGCGACCCAGGACGAACACCGGAGGTCGGCCGAGGCGGGCATCGACCTGCATCTCGACAAGCCGGTCGAACCGGCGGTATTGATGGGGGTGCTGCGGCGGTTTGCGCGGGTTCTCAATCCAGCCTGAGGGACTTCATCAGACGGTCACCACCAGGACGGGCATCATGCTACCGAACGAATACGGCCCCCAAGCGACCGATGCTCCCTCGCTTGCGAGGGCGGAAGCTCCCGGAGACGACCCGCAGGTTGACCAGGCCATCTTCCAACCCGACCCGGACCAGCGCCACGTAGAGGAGGATTCCTACGGCCTGCCGGTCCGGCAGGTGTTCACACGGCCGACTTCCTGACCTCCTCGGCCGCTCGGGCGAGCAGCTGGTGGCCAGCGCCCCTCCAACCTCGGGAGGTCGTCGGGGTGGACAACCCACCCCCAGTCCCACCCGGGCAGGTCGTCGGCCGGGACGCCGCAGTAGTCGGCGCACGGGCGGTTGATGTGCGACAGGGTTCCGTCGGGGGCCGGCCACCCAGGCCAGCAGCGGGAGGGCGTCGAGGGCGCGGTAGTCGAGTGGGTCGTTGGGCACGGCGGCACCCGGGGCCAGAAGCCGCTATCGTACCACGGTGAGATGTCCGCGTGTGGATTGTTCTGAACGTCGCCGGAGCGAAGTCTCCGAACCGCGACCCGGTTCCACACCTGGTACGCTGAAACCCCGTGCCTCCGCGACCCGATGCCGGTGCCGGGGACGAGGGCATCTCACGCAAGAGGGCGACGTGACCGAGGACGAGTGGTTGACCTGCACAGACCCCCAGGCGATGCTCGCGTTCGTTCTGGAACGCGGTGCGAGCGAGAGGAAGTTGCGGCTGTTTGCAGTCACACTCGCCCGGGAGGTGGCCGACCCACCCTTCGACCCGGTTCTGACGACGGCCCTCGACGCGGCTGAATTGATGGCTGACGGCCGGCTGCCACAGATGGAGCTAGAGCAGGTTCACGACCTGATGAACGCAACTGCCCGCCGTCTCGCCGCCGACCTGGGACGGCCCAAGGACTGGCCGAAGGACATTCTGGCCGCGTGGCTACTCGTGACCAGTGCGTTCCCCCCGCGGCCCGAGATGCGTTGGGTGTGGGAGCCGACCAGCATCAGGTACAAGGTCATCAGCGGACCGACCCGGCCTCGCCAGCCCCAGCTACTACGCGAGCTGTTCGGCAACCCCTTCCAGGACCCGTTCCTCTCCGCGGAGTGGCGCACGCAGGCTGTCGTGTCGCTCGCGCATGGCATCTACCAGGAGCGTGCCTGGGACCGGATGGGCGTCCTTGGTGACGCCCTTGAGGAATCAGGCGCCCACCCCGAGATGGTCCGGCACTGCCGCGAGCCCGGAGTTCACGTCAAAGGCTGTCACGTCCTCGACGCCGCGTTGGACTGGTCGTGACTATGTTGCGGAGCCCCCGACCGCCAAGAATTTCCCAAGCACCCGAGCAGCGTTCTCGCCTGTGCTAGATTGACGCAAGTGGCTGCTACGTCAGGCGTTTCGCCGTGGCCGCCGCTCCGACAAGGGCCGAGCGGCTGCTTGGCTGGTAGGGCGAAGCAGAGTTCAACGCGAAACTTGAAAAAACGGCCTCAGCCGGGGTATCTTTAGCAAGGGAATCGTAGCAGTGGGGCGCACTACCCCACCGCCTTCAAGGTCAGCACATCAGGTCCGCCGTCGCAGCCGGACAAGACCGAGGGACAAGCAGAAGACAGAAGATGACCGGTGCCATCGTGCGCGCCGAGGTCCGCACGGTCGCCATCAGGTCATCTAGGCCGCCACCACCTCCCAGGCGTCCGGCGGGAGCGGCAACAAGCGGCTGCCAGCGACCCTCATCCAGTCTAGACCGTCCTCCTCCTGGTGGTCCTCGACCACGAACTTATCCCCAGCGAAGACGGGCACACGGCTAAGGATTTCCTCGGTCGGGGCCACAACCAGGTGAAGGAAGACGGTCCGGGTGACGCGGATGAGGCGGGGAGACGCCCCGTCTGGAGGCTCGGCGTTCCGGAACGCCTCCTTCGCCAACAACACCTCGAACTCGTCCAGCGTCAGCAGGTCGGCGTCCGTGACCGTCCCCGGCAGGGACAACTCGTCCCGACCTCGGACGTGGGCGACGGTCATGATGCCGTTCTCCCGGCTTAGCACGCGCACGAGCTGGAGGTGGGTCCTGGTGGCGGCGAAGTCGCCGACCGCGAATGTCTTGGGGGTCATGGCCTGAATCTCCTGAGTGGGTCGTGTGGGGCGTGGGGCGAGCGGTGGCGTGCGCCAGTTCGATTCGTCGGGGTGGCGCACGAAAACTTGTCCGATGAGATGCCCACTCACCCAGTCGGACGATGGGCTCGGGTGATGTTGTCGACCACCTCGCGCAGGGACTGCGAGGGCCGGGGCGTCACGTACCAGGGCTGGGTCGGCGCCCAGTCCATGAACGCCTTCAGGGTCATCAACCCCTTGTCCTTGACGGTCCCCGCCAGGGGCTGTTCGTTCGGGTAGATGGCCCTGGTGAGGGTCACGGTCCGGCCCTTCCTGCTGAGGACGCGGACGAGCTGCTGGTGGGCGGGCGAGAACGCGAAGTCGCCCACGGCGAACGGGGTCTTGGTCTTGCGAGGCATCACGAAGCTCCGTGAAAAGGAAGGGCCGACCCGAAGTGGGCCGGCCCTCGTCTACCCGTCTGATGGGATGGCGGTCGGAGTCAGTCGCCGAGGGTGGCGCGGCCGTCGTACTCCCCGAGCAGCGCCTCCCACGACTTCTGGTCGCGGACCACGTCCAGCCCGCCCTTCTCCAACTCCTCCTGCACCTCGTTCAGGACCGCGTCTGTCGGCTCGACGTCCAGTTGGTAGTCGGGCTCCGTGCTGTCTCGCGCCACCCCGACGTGCCAGCCGCGGCCCGAAGAGAACCCGTCCAGGTAGACCGTCCCGCTGCTCATCTCGCCCGTCACGACCTCCGCAATCGTCTTCGCCATGACCGTCTCCGGGTAGATTTCGTGGGACCGAGGAACAACAAGGGCGTGTTAGGCTCACCTAACGACAAAGTGGTGCTTCAGGACCATCCAGAAGCCCCTCGCCGGCTACCAGTCGTCGCAGCCGTCCCACGGGTCGATGTCGTCGTCCGCAGGCGTATGGAACTGCATCGAGCAGGAGCGACAGCACCACCACACCAGACCCCCGAGCTGGCCGAGCAGGCCGCCGGGGCCGTCGCACGCGGGGCAGTGAGGCGGCGCGTCGTGGAAACAGGTCGAGCCGGGCATCGCCATCTCCTGCTCAAGGGGTCCACAAGGGGAGTGCGGCCCGGGGCGCGTCGACCACGAACCCGCTGTCGTCGGCCTTCGCCGTTCCCTTGGCCGACAAGGCGACCACGACCCCGGCAGGGTCCAAGAACCGCAGGTCGGTTTCGTCACCGTCGATGACCGGGAATCCGAAGTGTCGGGCAGAGAACTCCCGCCCCCGGAACACCACCGCCACGTTGCCGCCGGCGGCCAGGACCGCGCGACACGCCGTGTCGTTGTCCTCGGACCGCGAGAACGTGAGGTGGTAGTTCGGGGGGAGGTCGCCGCCGAGGAACCGCGTCATCCGCGGGACGTGCTTCGAGTAGTCGTACATCTGGAAGCTCGGGAATCGCTCGAACACCTCGGGGAGTTCGCGTTCCCACAGCACGTCGCTGGTGAGGTTCATCCGGACCGCGACCTCGAACCCCTCGGCGTCGGCCCGGCGCTCGATGACACCGAGCTCGTGCAGGAGCACCGCCGCGAACCACTCCCGGTGCCGCTTCCAGGCGACCGCCTTGGCGAGGCGGCAGGCCACGATGGCGGCATCGAGCCGGGCATGACCCTGGCGGTACAGGCATCCGGCGCGGCACGCCGGGGAGGACGACGAGCAGAGCTGGAAGCCGGACTCCTTCGCGGGGGCGAGGGCGAGGCCCCAGGTCTGGTACGGGGTGCCGGCGGCGTTCGACCGGCGGAGCTTCGGGTTCGTGTCGCCGGGGCCGAGGAGCCGGTGGAGCACGTAGGTCGCGCCCCTCCAGACCTCGGGTACGGTCGGGCGGTCGGGCAGGCGAACGGCGAGCGGGGGTGGGCGCTTCGGCTGGGCGCGCGGTGGGGCCGGCACCCGCGTGGGTGGGAGCATGACTGGTTCCTTGGGAGGGATGAAGCAGAAGGGGGGCAGGTAGGGCCGGACTTGGTCGTCAGGCGGGCCGTGCCGGGCCCGCCATCAAGTGGTCGTAGGCCGTCTCGGCAGCCGCGCCGGACAACCCGCTCTCCGCCAGCAGGTCCAGAACCCGCGCCTCGCGCAGGCGGTACTCCTTCTCCGCCGCCGACAACTGACCGCGTCGCAACACCCGGCTAAACGGCACATCACCCGAGGACACGGCGTCGCGTGCAACGGCCGAGTCCACGACAGGGGCTCCGACGGCGTTGAGGACGCCAGTCCTGTACCTCCGGCGGTGTCGCAGCTCGGCCATCTCGCCGGCCTTGTACCCGAGGGCGGCGATGCGCATGAGCTGAGACTCGACCTCGGGGTCGGTGAGGTCGACCTGGCCGGCCGCCAGGGCGACGGCGAGGTACTCTCCGGCGCGGCTCAACGCCTCCGTGTTCCACCTCGGGAGCCGGGACAAGACCCGCGTGATGACCGCGTCCAGGCAGGGCGCGGCGGGGCGCCTGGCGCGGGCGCTGCTGGCGATGCGTCGTTTCGGAGGCGGGGGCGGGCGGCGGATGGATGGGGAGCGGCGCTGGACGAGGAGTGCGGGCATGGTTGCCCCCTTGCATGAGTGTCTTCAAAAGCCCGCCGTTGAGGCCGGTCTTGCCCCCTGCGGGCTGACGCCCGTCTCTGGCAAGGAGGTCAGCATTGCGCGTGACGAAGCTCGCTAGGTCCACACCAGCGGGCCACCAAATGCGAACAACCCCCGGGGTATTCCCCCGAGGGCCACGTGGTTCAGGTTGTGGGAACCGCTCACTCTGCCAGTGCGCGTTCGCGGTCGAGAACCTCGTTCAGGTCGAGCATCTCACGCTGACCGCGCGGGAGCCGCGCCCGGCGCTCTGTCTCCTCTCGCGCCTCACGTTCCGTTCTGCCCATCATCGCGCGTCGGAGGTTCTTCTCCGCGGCCACGCTCGGCGTGCCGGACCCACCCGCGACAACGGGCACCCGCACCCCGACCTGGAAGTTCCACTCCCGCACCGCTGGGCACTCGCACACCCCCCTAAGCCCGTCCGCCGGTCCGACGACTCGGAACGTCGCCGGCTGCACCGCTTCCGGCCGCTGCCGGGCGCCCGTCCGGCGGTTGAAGGTGCCGTCCGCTTCGGCGTAGGCGTCCCCGACCACCGGTTCAGCGACGCACCCGGCCGCCCCCACCGCCCGGCGGAACGTCCGGCGCGACTCCGAGTTCGCCCCGACCGTCACCAGGACGACAGGGGCCGAGACGGTGACCTCCGCCCCGTCGACTTCAGCCCGAAGGCGAGCGGAACGAACCAGCGTGCCACGCGGCGAGAACATGACCGGCCTCTTGCAGGAGAGGGTGAAGGGTCAGCCCGGGGCCGTCCCCGGGCGGTTAACGTCGTGGGTCAGCTCGTGGCCGTCGGTTCGGCCGGGGTGCCGTTGGCTGACGGGGCGACCTGGCGCGCCCGGCGGGCGGTCGGCGCGGGTACGTCGGCCGGCGCGGCGTCGCCCATCGCCAGCACCGCGGACCGGGCGGCCGCCCCCGTGACACCGGACACGGACTGCGACAAGCCGGCCCCGCGGTCCGTCGCACGACGCGCCAGGCTCGTGCCCTTCATCGCCGCTTCCGCGACATCGGTGAGGGTCAGGGACTCGGGGACCACCCCGTCGGCCAAGCGGGCCGTGCGGGTGGTGCCGTCGGCCAACTTGCGACGAACCGTGGTGCGGGTCGAGGCACCGGCGAACACGCGGTCAAAGGCGTCGGACATGGTGGACTCCCAGGAGGCCCACCCCGGCAGGGGGTCGGCCGTGTGCCCCCCGCACGGGGCCGGAACACCCGGCCCGCTCGTGCCGCGGGGGCGTGGCCGCCGGGACCGGTCCCTATGCGGGAGCGGGTGAACCCGGGGGCGGGGGCGGCCGCGTCGGGCGACCGCTTACACCTACCCACGTCGGCGGGGCGTTTGGGGGGCCTGGCTTTTTCGTTCTGGGCGGTCGAGAACGGGCGGGTGGTGGGACGGGTGTGGCGATTGACACGCGACAAGCCGGGGGCGTTTCTGGGCGATACTTAAAAATCGCCAGACCAATCTGGCAATCATTATTGCATGAAAAAATCCCGGGCCACCTCTGGAGCGGGTGTCACTTCTAAAGTTGTCCGGAGAGGAGAGCCCCGGTCATGCAGGTAGTGGGCACCGCCTCTTGCACGAGGCACCCGCAACGGGTACACGGCCGGTTCAGAAGTACGTGAGGAGGCGGGATGCGGCCGAGCCGACGACGGGTGCTCTGGGGCGTGGTGGCCCTCTCCGCGGGTGCGGCCGGCGCCGCCATCGCGCTGCTCCGCCCGGACCGCCTGCGGAACTTCGGGGTGGTGCGAGACGGTGTGCTGTACCGCAGCGGGCAGCTCACGCCCGCCGGCCTGGGGCGCGTGCTGGCCGAGTACCGGTGCCGGACTGTCGTGAGCCTGCGGCCGGTCCGGGACGCCGACTCGAACCCTGACACGTGGGAGGAGGAGGTGTGCGCCGCGGCCGGTGCGCGGCACGTCCGCGCGAACCCTCGCGGGGTGGGCGATGACGGACTCGACCGCATGGTCGAGGGGTTCCTGGCCGTGATGGACGACCCGGCGAACCACCCGGTGCTCGTCCACTGCCTGGCGGGGCGGGACCGGACCGGGACGGCGTGTGCGGTCTACCGGATGGAGTACGACCGGTGGACGGCGGAGCGGGCGGTGGCGGAGATGGGGGAGTACGGGTTCGACCCGGACAAGGACGAGGCGGCGCGGGGGTTCGAGCGGTTCGCGTTGCAGTACCGGCCGAGGTGGTAGCGCGCGGCCGAATTCAGGTGAGCCCCATCCAGATTGCCGAGATGGCCGCCGAGGCTGTTCCGGCTGTGGACGGGCGGGTGATGGGGTGGCGACGAACGTCCTACTTCGGGTCGGCGCGGATGTCGAGTTTGTCCACGTCGACCTCCACCTCCGCGTACTTCCCCCTCTCGACCGTCACGGACAACGGGTTGTGCGCTTTCCCGCCCGGGACGGCTGGGTCGTAGACGCCGAGCACGTACTTGCCCGGCGGCACCGGGACCTTGAACCGCCCCGCCGCGTCGGTCGTCGCGCCGAATCGCTGGATGCCTGCCCACTCGGGGCCGCCGAGCTGCTGGAGGTCGACCCGGGCGCCAGCTAAAGGCCGTCGGTCGGCGCCGCGGACGCAGATGCCCTGGACGCCCGAGGTCTCGTCGGGTGCCAGAGGGTCCTTCATGTGGGCTGGTGGAGCCACCTTCGAGCAGGAGGCGAGCAGGACGAGGGGCAGGAAGAAGAGGGCAGCGCGGGAGGTGTGCATCTCGGCGTTCTACGCCGGGGCCATCCGGGGGTCATCCGAGACGCTGGACGGGCTTGACCGTCGGCCGACCGTAGGTATGTTTCTGCCCTTCTCGGCGGGGCGCGACATGAAGACCTGGGGCGCGTGGATTGCGGTCGCCGTCATCCCCTTCCTGGGCGGGTGCGGCACGCTGAGCAACGTCACCGACCAGGCGCCGGCGGTGCGTGCTTATGGTGGCGTCCAGAGGGACTGGGAAGTCCTGAAGATGGCGCAGGAGGACGACTCGGGCATCATGTGGGCATTCGTCCCCTCGCTCGTCGTAGACCTCCCGCTGTCCGTGGTCGGGGACACGCTGACCTTACCCTACACTGCCTTGAGGGACCCGACCCTCTTCCGCAGAACCCTCTTCAACGAGCGGCTGGACTTCGGGCAGGAGGCTGCGGTCCCCTCGGAGAACCACTCGACTGCACCTCCAGTAACGCCGGCAACCGCCAAGTAGACGCCTACGGGGCCACCACCTCGCCCGCCGCCGGCGGCTCGGCGCGCCACCGCCCCGGGGCGTCAGAACCCCGCCATCACGTCGAAGCCACCCGCCATCGCCGAGTCGTTGTGGAGCCAGGACCAGGCTCCGCCGGCCGCGGGCGGCGCCTGCTGCACGGCCCCCAGCACCGCCCCCGTGGACGAGGCCGTCCGCCACGGCGCATAGGTCACCGCGAACCCCTCGCGGACGTAGGCCATCAGCCCGGCGATGAGCGACGGGTCGTCGCGCAGGTCGACCAGGGCGTCGGCCACCCGGCCGGCGTAGGTCGGGGCCGCGCTGCCCCGGGTCACCGCCCAGGTGGCGACGTTCCGGCCCGGGTCGTGGAAGTACGCCGAGCCGTCCCCGAGCTGGAGGTTGTCGTTCGCCCCCGGCTGGGTGGTCGGGTAGTTCCCCATGTATCGGGTGGACGCCGCGTTCAGGAACCCGTTGTGGTGGCACCCGGACGGGGTCACGACGTCCGCGACCGAGGTGCCCGACCCGACCGCCGACACCCCGTAGCAGGCCGTCCCGGTGTTGGTCCAGAAGATGTTGTCCCGGACCTCCGGGTACGTCCCGGCCACCGCCGCCCCGTCGCCGGCCAGGATGCCCCCCGAGTATTGCCCGGACACGAGCGTGCAGTTGGTGACCCGGCACGTGAGGTTCGCAAACGTCACGGCGCCGGGCGAGCTGCCGACGATGTTCGGCGAGAACACGGTGAGGCACCGGTCCACCGTCCAGTCGGCGGCGTTCGCGGCGTAGAACCAATTGCCCCCGTCGGTGATGACGGTCGAGGTGTACTCGATGACGCCGTTGGTGAACGTCGTCGGCGACCCCGTGTTGTGGGGCCGGACGAGGTGCGGGTTATCCGTGCCAGCGTCTCCCAGCACGTAGATGCCGTCCACCGGGCCGCTGATAATCATCCCGCTGATGCCGGTCCCGGACAGCCCGGTCAGGCGGCAGAAGTTACCGTCGAACTGGCCCGCGGCCCACGTCGAGGACAGCGGCCCCTGGAACCCCTGGCCGAGGTAGTTGTGGGTGACGGCGAAGGCGCCCTCGGTGGCAATCAGTCCGCCGTCCAGGCCGTTCCGGTCGATGACCCGGGGCACCCCGGCGGACGGGGCGCTGCCGACCAGCCGGAGGGAGATGCCGCTAGCGTTGGTCGGGTTCTTGAAGGTGCAGCCGGTGACGGACACCCCCCGGCTGGCGGGCAGATTATTCGCACTATTGACCCGCCCGCATCCGTCGAACGTCCACCCGGAGATGATGTGGAGCCCCGCCCCGCCGGAAACCATCGCCAGCGAGACGGCGTCGGCCGAGGCGCCGCCCAGCCCGGCGAACGTCCCGGTGCCCTGGATGTCGAGGGTGCCGTCGGTGACGGTAAGCGTACCGCCCGACGAGGTGACCGAGTTCCCGCCGCCCCGGGTGCGGAACCGGGCGTTAGTCTGACCGTTGCCCCCGACGGTGAGCGTGCCGAACACGAGAGCGGCCCCGCCACCGTCCTCGCCGACCTGGAGGATGGCGTTGCCGACGGTCATCACGTCGGCCGTCAGGGACTGCCCGGCCCCGACTAGGAGCGTGTCCGTGGCGTTCACCGTAACGTCGTCTACGACCGCCGGCGCGTCCACCGTGACCGTGTGCCCGGCCGCGACGACCGCGTCGTGAGCCGCCCCCGGCACCTCCCGCGTGTCCCACGTCGCCCCGGCCGACCAGTCGCCGGTGGCCACGCTGGTGGCCGTGTCGGAGGCAACCACGGTGTCCGAGACGGTCCCGTCCGTGAGCGTCAGGGTGCCGGCGCCTGTCCCCCGGTTCAGGGTCACGGTTGCCGTCGTGGCGCTGGTGACATTCTGGCTGGCGATGCTCCACCCGGTCGGCGGACTCCCCGACAACGAGAACGGCGTCCCCGTCCAGGCCGTGTCCAGCCCGGTCAGGTTGATGGTGACCGTGCCCGACGCTCCCGTGAGGACCTTGTCCCGGTCGATGGTCAGGAGGACCAGAGCCTCAACCGAGAAGTCGTCGAACCGCGGGGTGGCGTTGTTGGACTGGGTGGCGATGCCGTGCTTGGTCGCCGTGTTGTTGAATGCGGTCGTGGTCGTGGCCAGGGTAACGCCGCCCACCTTCGCGGTGATGACGTTCCCGTTGCACTCGACGGTGCAGACGTCGCCGGCGTTGAGCGTCCCGCCGACACCCGCCTGAAGGACCGTCTCGGTGCCGGCCTCGCGCTTGTAAATGTGGCCCCGGAACCCGGTCAGGAAGTAGACGCGAATGTAGTTGCTCGCGTCCGTGGCCCGCACGACGGCGGCGGCCGAGCTGCCACCGGCGTTGCCGGCCACGTACTGGACCTTGCAGTCCGCCATGCCGGCTTCGAGGACGGCCGTGGCCGTGGACCCGGTCGTCATCGCCGCCTGGTTGGACGAGATGGCTCCGGCCCCGGCGAGCTGGGACCACGCGGACCCGCCGTCGCTGGGGGTGTCCAGCGAGGAGGCGTCGGCCCGGTTGAAGTTGTCGCTGCGGTTCGGCATGGGGGGTCTGGTGTGGAGGCGTGCGGAGGCGGGTTAGGGGCCGGAGTTACTACGGGGCGAGCGTGGTGGCGGGACGAGCCGACCACCGCCGCCCCTGGGCGATATCATGGATGGCCGCGACGCTCACGCCGAGCTGGGCCGCGATGGCCTTGCGCGGCACGCCACACTGAAGCGCGAACTTAGCCCCCACAACATCCTCGGCCGTCAGTTTCGCATTCGGATGATTCTCCCCGTACCGCGCGGTGCCGTGGCGGCGAGCGTCGGCGGCGTTGGCCTTCCGGGTGCCGTACTCCAGCCCGCTCGGGCGGTTGACCAGCTTGTCGCCGTCCATGTGCCGGACGACCTGGCCGGGGAGCCTCGGCCCGTGGAACGCCTCGGCTACCAGGACGTGGACGCTGCGGACGGTCTCCTTCTCACCCACCTGCACGAAGACCGCCAGGTAGCCGTTGCTGAGGACGTGCTCCTTCAGCGGCTTGACGACGCCGTCCTCCTCGGCCCAGACGTGGCCGTCGTCATCGGCGTAGTGCTGGGGGTCGGACAGGGACGGGATGCGGCGCAGTTCGGTCGGCATGAGTCGGTGGTGGGTGTGGGCTTGGCTCCCACCAGAGGAGTACACCGGCAAGCCCACAGACCCCTTCGAGATTCCCGCTCCTCCAGCAGGCGAAGCACCTCCTCCTCGGCTACACCTCAATCCTTCCTCAGGAGGCCCATCCGAAGCTCTTGATGTCCACTGCCGCAGCCGGGTTGGCGGCGCGGGCCTTCGTATCGACCCGAGTGTCGAGAAGTGAAGACGTTGTCCGGCGTGACGGCAACCAGCAACCGGCAACCCGGGCACATTGACCACTCCGGAACGCCTCGTATAATAAAATCCCCTCAACCGCCCATGACCAGACTCGCTCGGTGCTTCCTGAGCCGCTACCGGCGGTGACCGGTGGGATGAAGAGGCGCCATCCGCGGTGGCCGAAGGGTCATCGCTCCGACAGGCCGGAGACCGAAAGGGCATGAGCGACACGACCGGGCGTACCCACCCGCCGGCGGCCGGACTTCCCAAAAGCCCGACCGGTATACAGGGTCTCGACGAAGTGACGGGCGGCGGGCTCCCGCTCGGCCGTCCGACCCTCGTGTGCGGGGCCGCCGGGTGCGGTAAGACACTCCTCGCGATGGAATTCCTGGTCCGCGGAGCCACCCAATACGGTGAGCCTGGGGTGTTCTTCGCATTCGAGGAGACGACCGCTGAACTCACCGCGAATGTCCGGTCCCTCGGCTTCGACCTGGACGACCTCGCCCGGGAGAAGTGGTTGCGACTCGAACACGTCCGCGTCGAGCGAAGCGAAATCGAAGAGACCGGCGACTACGACCTCGAAGGGCTGTTCGTCCGGCTCGGCCACGCCATCGACACCCTCCGCGCCAAACGGGTCGTACTGGACACGCTTGAAACACTTTTCAGTGGGCTGTCGAACCAGGCCATCCTCCGCGCCGAACTGCGCCGTCTTTTCCGTTGGTTGAAGGACAAGGGGGTCACTGCCGTCATCACCGGCGAGAAAGGGGACGGGACACTCACCCGCCACGGGCTTGAGGAGTACGTCTCCGACTGCGTGATTCTGCTCGACCACCGGGTGACCGACCAGGTCTCGACCCGCCGGCTCAGGGTCGTGAAGTACCGCGGTAGCGTCCACGGCACCAACGAGTACCCGTTCCTCATCGACGAGTCCGGGTTCACGGTCCTCCCCATCACCTCGCTGAGCCTCCGGCACGAGGCGTCCGATGAGCGGGTGTCGTCGGGCGTCCCCGGGCTCGACGCCATGCTCGGCGGCGGGGGGTACTACCGCGGCTCGACCGTGATGGTGTCGGGGACTGCCGGTTCCGGTAAGACGAGCATCGCCGCCCACTTCACCAGGGCCGCCTGCCGACGTGGCGAGCGGTGCCTTTACTTCGCGTTCGAGGAGTCTTCGGGCCAATTTCTGCGAAACATGCGGTCCATCGGCGTCGACTTGAAGGGCTGCGTCGACCAAGGGCTCCTGCGGTTCCGGGCCGTCCGTTCGACCCACTACGGTCTGGAGATGCACCTCGGCACGATTTACAAATCGGTCCGCGACTTTAACCCGCGGGTGGTGGTCTTCGACCCGATGGACAGCCTGCTCCAAGCGGGGTCGCTGAGGGACGCCACCGCGACCCTGGTCCGACTCATCGATTTCTTCAAGTCCGAGGGGATTACAGTCCTCCTCGTCAACCTGACACCCGGCGGGGCGACGCCGGAGGCGACCGGGGTGGACATCTCATCGCTCGTGGACACGTGGCTCCTGCTCCGCGACTTGGAGCAAGCCGGCGAGCGCAACCGCGTCATGTACCTGCTCAAGTCCCGCGGGATGGACCACTCGAATCAACTCCGGGAGTTCCAACTCACCTCTGAAGGGATTCAGCTCTCGGACGTGTACATCGGCATGGCGGGGGTGCTCACCGGTTCGGCCCGGGTCGCCCAGATGGCCCGGGAGCACGCCGACACCCTCCTCCGGCGGCAGGACATCGAGAGTAAGGAGCGGGAACTGGAGCGTAAGTCGGAGGCCGTGCGGGCTCGCGTCGCGGCCCTTCAGAGCGAGTTCGAGGCCGAGGCCGAGGAGCTGCGGCGGACGATACGGCAGGCGAAAGGGCGCGAGGACATGCTCATCGAGGACCGGCAGACGATGGCCGTCAGTCGCCGTGCAGACGAGGGACGAACCCGGGAGGTCGCGGCCAATGGCGACGGACAGTAGCGCGACGAGTGGGCCAGAGACGTGGGAACTCCGCCTGTACGTGGCCGGGCAAAGCCCAAAGTCCCTAGCCGCTTTCGCCAACCTCAGGCGACTGTGCGAGGAACATCTCCCGGGCCGATACAAAATCGAAGTCGTGGACCTTCTCGACCACCCGCAACTGGCCGAGGGGGACGAAATCATCGCCATCCCGACAGTGGTGCGGAAACTCCCCACGCCGATGCGGAAACTGGTCGGCGACCTGTCGAACACCGAGCGGGCGCTGGTGGGGTTACAACTCCGGCCGAGGCTGCCACAGGCTTAGCCCGCTGACGGGGTGGAATGGCCCCGGCGTATGGAAGGGGCGGACATGAATGGGCGGAAGACTCCGGATGACTCGTGCGGGGAGTTCGACCGCTCGTTCGGCGAGGCCGACCCGGACGGGCAGTACGTCCTCCGGCTATTCGTGAGCGGGATGACGCCGCGGTCGGCCGAGGCGCTTGCCACCATTAAGGCCATCTGTGAGCAGCACCTAGAGGGGCGGTACGAACTCGAAGTCGTCGACATCTACCTCCGGCCCGACCTGGCGAGCGACGACCAAATCATCGCCGTCCCCACTCTGGTCAAAAGGCTTCCGGCCCCACTACGCCGGTTCATCGGCGACCTGTCAGACCGGGAGAGGGTATTAATCGGGCTCGGCCTGACTCGTAGATAGCAGGGCGCTAGCAGACCGTAGTGTCCAAGGGTCGGGCAGGCGATATGACGGAAGTCGATTTGCGGCTAGAGAACGAAACGCTTCGGGTCCGGCTGGAGGAAGCGGAGGACACACTCCGCGCCATCCGGTCAGGCACCGTCGACGCGGTCGTGGTCGGCGAGGCCGACCGCCGGCGGGTCTACACACTCGACGGTGCCGACCGAGCGTACCGGGTCTGGGTCGGGCAGATGAGCCAGGGAGCGGCCACCCTCACATCTGGCGGTACGGTCATCTATTGCAACCCTAGGCTCGCATTGATGCTCGGGGTTCCGGCCGAGAAACTGCCCGGTAGACCGTTACAGGATTTCGTCCCGGCTAGTGAGCAGTCCGGGTACAATGACCTGTTCCGCACAGGTGTCGGCCAGGCCGAGCTGGCCCTCACCCAGGATAACGGTGCGACGGTTCCCGTACTCGTCACCTTAAACTCCTTACCCCCTGAAAGCGGTGCGGCGTTCGGGGCGCTGGTCACCGACCTGACGGCCCAGAAGCATCACGAGAAGCTCGCGGCCGTAGTGACCGCTTTAAAGGAGAGCGAGGAGCGGCTCGCTCGGCTCTACGACGCCCTTACTGAGCAGGACCGGCGGAAAGATGAATTCTTGGCAACCCTGGCCCACGAACTACGCAACCCGCTCGCTCCAATCCGCAGCAGTTTGTCCATACTCCGGCTGGGGAGAATCGGGAGCAATAATGATAAACTGGTCAGCATGATGGAGCGTCAGCTCGGTCAACTCGTCCATCTAGTAGACGACCTGCTCGACGTGTCGCGGGTAACAAGCGGGAAAATCGCCCTCCGCAGGGAGAGGGTTGAACTCAGGGAGGTGGTGGAGGCCGCGGTCGAGACTAGCCGGCCGGTCGTCGAGCAGGGTGGTCACCGGCTCACGACGTCCCTGCCCGACGAGTCACTACCACTTGACGCCGACCGGACTCGACTCACCCAGGTTTTGACGAACATCCTCAACAATTCCGCTAAGTACACCCCCGACGGGGGTCGAATCGAGTTGTCGGCAGTCAAGGAGGGAGGCACGGCCGTCGTCCGGGTCACGGACTCCGGAATCGGCTTAGCTGTCGAAATGCTCCCCAAAGTCTTCGACATGTTCACGCAGGTCGGGTCGTCGTTGGAACGAAGCCAGGGCGGGCTGGGCCTTGGGTTGACGCTCGTCCGGCGGCTGGTCGAGATGCACGAAGGAACGGTTACTGCCGATAGTCCCGGGGTAGGTCGGGGAAGTACTTTCACCGTCCGCCTCCCGCTCGCAAGCCACCCGGGAGCCCGGCCGGCCCCGCAGCCAGATGCACCACAGCCTCGACCGACGAGCATGTCGCATCGCGTCCTTGTGGTGGACGACAACTCGGACGCGGCCGAGAGCCTGGCCATCCTCATCCGACTTCTCGGGCACGAGACTCGGACGGCCTACAGCGGCCCGACAGGGATTGAGGTGGCCGTCGGGTTCAGCCCGGACGTGGTGTTCCTTGACATCGGGTTGCCCGGGATGAACGGGTACGACGTCGCCATGCGGCTCAGAAAGGAACCGTCGCTCGTGGGCACCATGCTCGTCGCCCTGACCGGGTGGGGGAGTGACGAGGACCAGCAGCGGTCGAGCGAAGCCGGATTCGATTACCACCTGACGAAGCCGGTCGAGATTGAGCGTGTGTGCGAACTGCTCGGTCGATTGCCACCGCGTTGATATGGGGGTTTTTCCCGACAAGTCGCCCCTCCGCCTCCAGCCCGTCGCCCGACCCCGGCCCGTCCCCTCCGCCTTCCGCGCCGAGCGCCCCCTGGGCTTCCAGCGCTTCGGCGGGCCGGCGAGGCGACATCACGCGGTCAGGGCCGAGGCTTCAGCCTCGGCCACCCTGCCCGAACACGTACCTCTTGAACCGGCCCGGCGTTCCCTGCTGGACGACTCGAAGGACGTCATGCCGGACGAGTTCTCCCAGGCAGCGCCCCACGAACCCTGCGTCTAGGCCGGTGGCCTCGGCGGTGAGCCCGACCGGGACGGCGAACGGCCCCCGCGTCGCGCAAGCGATGGCCCGGCAGTACCGGCCGAGACGCTGATACCAGTGGTCCCCGGACCCACCCACACGCGGCTGCGACGGGGCCGACTGCCACGCCCGACGGTAGAACTCGACCTGCATCATCTCCCCCTCCAACGCCTACCTACTACTACGCCGTCTTGCCCGTGTACGACCACACTGTCCCGTCCATGTCGACCAGCGTTCCCTTCTTCAGAAGGAGTAGGTACTCGGCCTTCGCCAGCCCGTTGAGCAGGCGACAGGCGTGCGTGGGGTCCACGTTGATGACCTCCGCGGCCTTCCGGGCGGACAGGTAAAACTGTTCCCCGCCGTGGAACTCCTGGAGCGCCATGCACACCTTCAGGAGCTTCCGAGCCCCGTCGGGCTGGAGGAACCGGGTGTACCACTCGGGGTCGGGGGCCGCCAGCGCCCGGTTCACGACTGTCCGGAACTGGTCGTCCGCCAGCGGGGTCTTCGCCCCGTCCCAGGCGTTGAAGAAGGTCCGCTCGGTCTCGTGGAACTCCTTCGTTCGGATGTAGGGGAGTGCTCGACGGTGCCACTCGCGGATGTAGGAGCTCATCGCGTCGTAGGTCGTGTCCAGGTCCGGGATGGCCTTCAGGCGGCGGACGAACTGGAAGACGAGGTCGTTCCGCTGCCCGTGCCGAACCGGGATGGTCTTCTCGATGGCGGCGTCGACGGCCGGGGACACCGTGGTGGGTGTAGGTGCGGCTGCCGGTGCGGGGCCGACCAGGCCAGCACCCACGGGGTCCGGAACAAGTGGGACGTCGTCCCCCGGCGGCAGAACCCACTCGTAGCGGCCACCGTCGGGGTGCTCCGAGGGCGGGGCCACGACGTAGCAGTTCCCGGCCCGCAGCTCACCGTCCCCGTACTTGGTCACGGTCTCGGGAAGGTCAACGGACCGGAAGTAGACGTGGTAGCCGCGCGCCGTCCGGGCCGTCGGGAGCGTCGCGGCCAGGTCCGGGTGAGCGTCGGCCCAGCGGGTGTAGGCGTCGCGGTCGTCGTAGTCCCGCACGCGGAGACCGCCGCTGACGGCCCCGGCGATGACCGCCACCCCGGTGACCCCGTTCATCCGGAACATGCCGAACATCTGCTGGTTCGAGGGCCGGACGCTCTGGAACCGCTGGTAGGTACTCGTCGCCTTCTTCCCCCGCACTGGGACGCAGGCCCAGCCGTAGCGGTCGGCGTACTCCCGCGCCCACTCGACCGGCTTGCCGGGAGAGGCGGCCGCGGGTCGTCGGGGGGCCTCTGCACAAGATGTACTCACTGTTACACCCAAGATACACCCAGTGATGTGGACGCGTTCGCAAGGCTCACGCGTGGCTCAACCGAGGTAGACGAACTGTTCGTCCGGGAGCCGCCCGGTAATCGAGAAGTTGGACCTTTTGCAAGGAGAAGACAGGGGCAAGAGCGTGGAGGTGCAAGCTGACGGGATGGCTTGAAGGCGGGGTCGCGTCCCTGCAAAAGGACTCCACACCCATAGTGTACAGATGGCCCTATCGTCAGTCAATAGAGTTGCCGACGTTTTTTGCTGAGCGCTTGACTACCGTTAGGGGTAGCCAAGCTCGAAGACCTATCGAAGGTCTCTCTTGTGTAGAGGCTTTGACGGCGTTCATGACCACGGCGCCCGCCGCGAAGATGCGCCAGGACCTCGGCGCGGAGGGGGCCGCTCCCTTGCGTGAAGGGCTCGGTCAGGGAGCTACTGAAGCAGAATGACCGCTGCGAGTCCGAGTAGCACCCCCGCCACGACCAGGCCGACGAGGGCGCCGATGCAACCGCCGGCCGTCGCCCCGTGGTACGCTCGCAGCCGGAAGCCCCTTCCTGTCCTCGTGCCGCCCCGACCACCGCTCCCAAAACTCCGCCGGTCGCGGCGCCGGTGGCGAGGACCATCAAGGAGATGACGACCAAGACGACGACGTAGACGGCGGCCAGGACCAACAGGATGATGCACACGGTCGAACCCTCCGCGAGGTGTCGCTGGAGAGCAGCTCGACAAGTCAACCGCCGGACCGCCTCCGGCCGCAACGAGGCACTGAGCGATGCGGGGGCCGGGGTGACGAAGGGTAGGTAGCCCCAGGCCGCGACGACCCAGAACACCTGGGTCTAACGCAGGGACAGTCTGACTGCGTGCGGCCTGGGGTTGTGTGTGATGGAGTTCACCGCGCCGGTGCAGGCCGCTCCTCCACAGGACGCTTCTTGCCGACCTGGCCGACGCCAGCAAAGTCACGGCCCGGGACGACCCGGAGGGCCGAAGGCGTCGCGCGAGGCTGGACCAGGACTGCACCTCGCTCGAACACCTCCAGCGTCATCTCGACCAGCGGCCTCACCTCCGGGTCGCGCAGCGGCGCCCCGGGGTCAGGCTTCGAGAAGAACTGGGCGTACCGGTGGGCCGCCGCCGTAGCCGGCGGCTCCAGAGCGGCGCGGACGGCCCGGGCAAAGGTGCGGGCGTCGGTAGCGTTGTAGCGCTCAAGGACGAGCGCTCCGCCGGCTTCGGCAGCCCGGAGCAGCCGAGCCCACAGAACCGACGAGATGCGGACGGGGACGGACTGTTCGTCGTGGGGGAAGGGGAAGATGAGGGTGTCGTAGTCCATGTCGAAGTCTCGTTCAGTTGGTGATGGTCGATGCGAGCGTGGGCCGCCAAGGTCGGCCCGCGGCCGTCCTCACGCGGTACAGCGGAGCTAAGTCCGACCGCACCGTCAGCAGCGCCGACAGGAGCGGGTGACCCTGCTTCGCCTGCCCGAGGAGTCGGCCGAGGTCAGAGCGGGTGTAGTCCGGGGTGGGGGCCAGGCCGGCGGCGTCGAGCAGGGCGAGGAAGTCGGCTTCGTCAACTACGACGGACCGGCCGCCTACAGCGGAGAGGGTGACGGTCGGGGGCGGCTCGACCTCGATGTCATCCCGTGGAGGCGGGGTCCAGTCGTCCGTGTGGGGGATGTCCTGCGCGAAGATGGCGCGGAGGGCTTCGACCTTTTCGTCCTCGGCGCGGCGCCTATCCAACTTCGTCCTCCTCGTCGGAGTACCGGCCGTTCGCCGGGTACGCCTCGATTTCGACCGCGTCCCATCGGCGATTGCCTGGATACGCCGTCGCCTTGACCTCTTTGCCGTCGTCGTCCACCAGGGTGATAGTGCGAGGCCCTTTGGGGTCGTCACTCATGGCGGCCAGGACCTGCGCCTGGACCTCGCTCAGGTCCTCTTGGTGCGCCTGCTGAGCCAGCCGCAGCGCGATGTCCACTTTTGATTCGAGGGTCACGTCCCCTCCAGGGCCGCAGGCCCGTCGACGTCGACGCGCACAAGCGGACGGAGGCGCCGCCGGCCGCGCCGCTGGACGTCGTGGACGGGCGGTGCGTCGCCCTCCTCCGACGCCGCGCCCAGGAAGGCCGCGACTTCGTCCGAGAGGTCGGTGGTGGCCGCGGTGGCCTGGTCGTCCTTCTCGCTCGCCCGGGCCACCTTGATGGTCGTGACGGGCTTCGGCATGTAAACGGCCCCGTCGGGGCGCCGGACGAAGACAAGCCCCCGGCTGGCATGGCGCAGGTCCATCAGCTTCTTCGCCAGCGCGGCCAGCCCCCGCTTCTGCGCGGACTGCGCGAGCCAAAGGACCACGAGCGTCGAGTGCGCCCCGTCAGCGGGGGGCGTGAGACCATGCTCAGCCAGCGCGGCGACGTAGTCCGGCTCGGACATGCTGACTCGGACCTCGCCGCAGCTCAGCACGACCGTGTTCGCCGCCTCGGGTGTCGTAGTGTCCTGCGTCTGCGCGACGTCGGCATCGTGGTCCGCGCGGACCCAGGAGTAGGCCCGACGGAAGTCCTCGTCGGTCCCGGCCTGGTAGTCGAAGTACCTGGCCACCTCTTGCGCCGTCGCCAGGCCGTTCACATCCTCTTCCTGGGCGTTCATCAGTTGCTCCCCTCGCTCACTAGCCGGCTCAGCGTTTCGCGGACCAGCCCCGACCAGTAGATGGTGCGCCCCTCACGCTCGGAGCGGTCCAGGGCTTTACGCTTCAGTTTTGCCACCACGTCGGGCGCGAGGTGGAGCCGGTACTCGACCAGCTTCGCCCCGCCCCCACTGTCCACTGCCTGCGCCATGTGCGCCTCCGCCTGCGCCGCTCACCGAGAGGGGCGCTATCTGACATTACACCGGTGGGGCGGGGACAAGACCGGGGCCAGGAGGGGCAACGGGAAAAACGGGAGCGGGCCCGGCGGGGCGGAGGTGCGGTCGGGGTATTTACCTTCCGGTGGCGGGCGGCGCCTGGCAGTGCGTCCCTTGCTCGGTCAGCGCCCGTGTCGGGGTCGCCCTCTACCGCTTCTGGTACTTCTCCCCGATGGCTGGCTCTCGCAGTGGTCCATAACCTCGTCGCCCAGCTTCGCTTTCAGGCCGACCAGGGCTCCCTGCGCCAGGTCCAGTCGCAGACCGCCTCGGCCCTCGCGGGCGTTAAGGGCCGCATCGACTTCCAGCTCGACCCGCGCGCCCAGTCGAGCGTGCAGCGTCTGTCGGCAACCGTCGTGGAACTCCAATCGCAGATGCGGTCCCTGTCCGCAGCGGCTGCGCCCGCGGCCTCGGCCATCGGCCGCATGACCTCGTCCCTCACGTCCGCCGCCGCAGCCGGTTCCAGCGCTTCTTCGGGGCTACGGTCCGTAGCGGCTTCGACCCGGGCGGTTGGGGCAGCCGCTGCGGACGCGACCTTCTCGATGGCGGACTTTGGGAAGGCTACGGCCCTGGCTGCTCGGCGATTCGTCGCGTTCCAGGTCGCTGCGGGGTCGATTGGCGTCGTGACCCGCGCCCTGCGCGAGGGCGTGGCCGGCGCGGTGGCCTTTGACAGCGGCCTCAATCGCCTGCAACAAGTTAGCGGGGAAACTGCCTCGCAGGTTCGGTCTGTCGGCGACGAGGTCATGCGGCTGTCCACCAGCCTCGGGGCGTCCTCCTCTGACCTGCTTGACGCCGCCGTCACCCTGAAGCAGGCCGGCCTTGCCAGCAGGGACGTCAAGACGGCCCTGGAGGGCATCGCACAGGCCAGCCTGGCGCCCTCGTTCTCCTCGATGCGGCAGGTCACCGAGGGGGCAATCGCCGCGTTCCAACAATTTGGCAAGTCTGCCAGCAACATCAAGGAGCAGCTAGGCGCCATCAACGCGGTCTCTGCGGACTTCGCAGTCGAAGCCTCTGATATCGTGACAACTGTTCAGAAACTGGGTGGCACCGCCTCCCAGGCCGGCGCCTCGTTCAACGAGATGCTCGCCATCTTCACCAGCGTTCGCGCGACGACCCGCGAGTCCGCGGATTCGATTGCGACGGGGCTCCGTACCGTGCTGTCGCGCGTGCAGCGGTCCGACACGGTGGAGTCGCTGAAGCAACTGGGCATCGAACTCCGGCACACCCGCGCCGAGGCCGAGGCGATGGGCCAGACGGACATGGAGGGCCAGTTTGTCGGGGCTTACGAGGCCGTTCGTCGCCTCTCCGAGGGGCTCGGGAAGATTCGGACGACGGACCCACGGTTCGCGTCGGCGATTGAGGATTTGGGGGGTTATCGCCAGGTCTCGCGGGTCATCCCGCTCATCCAGCAGTTCGGCGAAGCCCAGCGCGCCCTGAACGTCGCGCGCCTCGGGAGTGCGAGCCTGGAGGCCGCGGCTGCGACTCGTCAGGATGCGATTGCGACCAAAGTGGCGAAGACGCGGGAGGAGTTCCAGCGGTTCACGAACGAACTCGTGCAGACGCGCGGCTTCAAGTCGATGGTCGACTCGGTCCTGACGCTGGCCAGCGGCCTCGCCCAGGTCCTGGATGTCGTCAAGCCACTGGTCCCGCTGATGGCGACTCTCGGCACGGTCAAGCTCGCCCAGGGCATCACCCAGTTCGGCACGGGCCTCTATCAGGGCTTCACGGGCTCGCTCGGCGGCGCGAGGCCGGTCCCGCGCCGGTTCGCAATCGGTGGCGTGGTTCCGGGCGTGGGCTCGGGGGACACGGTGCCGGCGCAGCTCGAACCGGGCGAGTTCGTCATCCGCAAGGCGTCGGCCCAGCGTATCGGGTACGACGCCCTCTACGCCATGAACGCTCAGCGCTACAACCAGGGCGGTCAGGTCAAGGCGCGGTCGGTCGTCACCGCCGACAACGTCCGGGCCATCATCCGGGAGTACGAGCAGAAGACGGGCATCAAGTTCTCGGCCCTGGCCGGGAAGGTCCGGCTCGTGGATGACGGCATGTTCGGCGACCGCGCAGGCGTCCGCGGGGCGTTCAACCGCGCCGACCGCACCGTCATGCTAAACCGCTCCACCATCACCACGATGGCCCAGCTCCGCGAGACCCTCGCGCACGAGTTCGGCCACGCCACGGACCAGCTCCTCGGGGGTGGGCGGAACTACCAGTCGAACTCCGCGGGGTCGGACCTGGCGAAGTACGGCCGGCGCGAAGCAGAACTCCAGCGGCGGTACGACCGGGCGGACGGGACGCGCTACTCGAAGGCGTACAGCGACTACTACTACTCCCGCAAGGAGGGGTTCGCCCGGACCTTCGCCAGCCACCTCGCCGGGGATCCCGAAGAGGGGTTCCGGTCGCGGCTCAACCGGCGGGGCTTCACCTCCCTGCTGGACGACGTGGCCCGGGCCACGAACGCCGACTACAAGCCTTCCCTCTTCCAGCGCCTGAAGGTCGGGGCCAGCCGGCTCCTGCGCCGGTTCGCGGACGGCGGGAAGGTCGACGCCCTCCTCACGCCCGGCGAGTTCGTGTTCAGCAAGGAAGCGGCCGCGCGCCTGGGGCCCGACGCCCTGAAGCGCATGAACCTGTACGGGGACGTCCCGCGGTTCGCTGCCGGTGGCTCTGTTCTGCGGTACGCGACCGGTGGCGGCGCCCCGGACCTGAACGCCCTCATCGGGCGGGTGCTCGCCCGCCTGCCCCAGAGCAACTTCGAGGGTGTGAGCCGAGCGGGCGAGTACATCGCCCGGGCCCTCGCGGCCGGCCAGCTCAATCCGACCGCCGCCGACCTCGAAGCCCGGCTGAACCGCCTCGCCTCGCTCGGCTTCAAGGCGGGGCAGATGGCCGACGTGCGGCAGCGCCGCGCCGGGACCCGGCGGGTCGACACCGGTGTGCTGACGGCCACCGGGGCGTCGGTCCTCGATTCCGTGGCGGCCCGGGACGAAAGCATCCCGCTCAGTCGTGAGGTTCGGCGCGGCCGCGAAGCGCTGGCGACCCGCCAGGCCCGGGACGTGGAGGTGGCGGTCCTCGGGCGGCTCCAGGCCCAGGGGCTGTCGGGCGCGACACTGGAGGCGGCTTACGTGCGGGAGACGGCCGGGTTCACGACCTCTGCCCGCGTCAACGCCGGCCCGGTGCCGGTCTTCGCCCCGCGCCCGGTCGCCCAGTCGGCCGAGTCCGGTGTGCTGCTCGCGTCCGCAGGCGGCGGCCGGCCCCCGGTGGTCCCGCCGGTGGCGACCGGCCCGGCCCCCGACGACGGCCGCCAGGGCTCGCAGTCGACCTACCGCGGTGCGTATCTCCTCGCCCGCCGGGCCGGGCTGGACGCCTACCGGTCGCGTGCCCAGGCCGTTCTCGCCCTGGACGCCGGCGGGTACGGCCAACAGGCGGTTGCCGCCTACGGCACCCTCGGCTCCCGCACCAACGAACGCCGGGCCCAGCAGGCGAGCATCGAGGCCGAGCGGGCCGCCGGGCGCAACCCGGGCGTGTTCGAGCGGCCGTCCTACCCGCTCGCCATCCCCTACCGCGGGACCACCCGGCCGGTCCAGGCGGGTACGTTCGGGTTCGCCCCCGAACAGTCCTACGGGCCGAGGCCCGACGTCAACGGCGTCGCGCGGGCTGCTGACACGCAGGCCATGCTGGCCCGCCTGGGGATGCTCGCGCGGAACCCGACGACCGGCGCCTTCCCGCTCTACAACCGCACCGACATTTCGCCGACCGCGGCCCCGGGCATCTACGGGTTCGCGCCCCCGCAGGCGGCCGGGGACCGTATCCCGCTGGCGTCCACCGGCGTTCCGCGCGACACCTACGCGGTCGACCAGACCAAGCGCTACCGGGCGGAGTCCGTCGGGCTCGCCCGCAACGGCTTCGTCGGGCTAAACACCTCGGGTGCGGCTGACCTGGCTGACGCCCGGGGCTACGCCGGCGTGCGTGCCCTCGGCGGCCCGAACCTCGTCAGCAACCAGACCGCCCTAGCCACCCAGCAGGCGGCCCACGCGAAGCTGGAACAGGAACTGACGCGGGCCATCGACCGGCAGGTCCGCGCCCTGACCCCGGCCATCACCGCGACCGAGGCCCGGCGGAAGGCCGAGGAGCAGGCGCGGCTTGCGCTCGAACAGAACGCGGCCATCCTGCGCAACTCGAAGGGGCAGGTCGTCGGCACGGCCGCCAACGCCCAGCAGCTCCAGGCGGCGGGGCTGGCCCCGGGCGGCGCCGGCTGGTTCTCGGGCGCGACCGTCCGGCAGCGGGCGGGGTCGTTCTTCGGCAACCTGGGCCGGTCCTTCACCCCCGCGGGCGGGATGGCGGGGACCTACGGCCTGATGTTCGGCGCCCCCATGCTCGCGGAGCAGATTGGGCCGTCGCAGCAGCGCATCCAGGCGGCGGCGGTCACCGGCAACACGACCGGCGCGATGGCCCAGGGGGCCGCGGGGTCGACCCTCCAGTACGCCGCGATGGGCGCGGGCGTGGGCATGGTGTTCGGGCCGTGGGGGGCCGCCATCGGCGCGGCCGCCGGCGGGCTCATCGGCCTGGCCACGGGCCTCTCGCAGACCTCGAAGGAGATTCGGAACGCCAAGGTCGGGCAGGCGGTGCAGAACCTCGGCGACATGCTCACCGCGGCGGCGAACAACGTCCGCGGCGGCATCGGCACGGTCAGCCCCGACAGCCTGCGGCGCGAGATGAACGCGCTGAACAGCGAGGCCGGCAAGCGGACGCGGGAGGTGACGAACCGGAGCTGGTGGAACCCGATGCGGGGCCAGGCCCTGTCGGCCATGACCTCCGAGGAACAGGCCGCGGTGCGGACGAAGGAGAACCGGGCGGTCTTCGGGGGGCAGGCCGGCGCGATGGTCGCCCTGCTGAGCCGCGAGGCCGAGAACCTGGCGCGGAAGAACCCGCGGACCCGGGCCGCCGACCTGGGCGGCCGGCTCGGGGCCGACCCGGCCGCCGGGCAGCTCGTGAACGCCGTGGCCGCTACCCGCGGGGTGCCGGTCAACCAGGTGCTCCGGGAGTTCACCGAGTCCATCCGGGTCGCGCAGCGGCGCGTCCGGGTCGAGGAGAACCTGCGGCGGGGCCAGGTCGCGGCCGAGCGGTCGGCGGGGGCAATGAGCCGGCTGGCCGACGCCGTATCCAACGCCGCCAATAGCGTGGCCCGGTTCGAGACGTCCATGACCGTGCTCGGGTCGGTGTTCTCCGGCTCGGGCGGGACCGGGCGGGTAACGCCGGTGGGCACCGGGTTCGCGTCCCTCGGGGCCGGGACCGGGGCCGAGTTCCGGCGCTCCGCGGGCGTGCTGGGCGAGGCCCTCGGGGCGGACGGGAGCCTGTTCCTGCGCCGGTCCGAGGCGGCCGACCAGCTCAGCCGGGCGCTGCCCTCGGTCCTCGCCACCCTCGGGAACACGCCGGTCGGCGCCGCCGGGCTCTCCGGCAAGGCGGTCCGCGACCTCCTCCACGACCAGCTCCTGCCGGGGATGGACGAAGCTCAGCGAAAGGCCGCGCTGAAGGACAACCAGCCGCTGGACGCCATCGAGTCGGCCGTCTCGGGCATCCTCCGAGTCCAGGAGGACGCGAAGGAGAGCGGTGGGCTCGCCCGCCGCCTCCAGGACGACGCCGGGCGGGTCGCGCAGGAAGTGGCCGAGGCGTTCGCCGGGCCGCTGAAGGAGATGGGTCTGCGGATGGCCCGCGACATCGAGGAGAACGCCAACCGGTTCGTGGACGGCCTCGCGTCCGCGCGCCAGATGTTGAACACCGTGGGCGAGTCGCTCGACCGGGCTGCCGAGCTCCGGCTGGGCGCCGCCCGGACCGCCGCCGACGTGACGGCCGACCGCACCGGCCGGTCCGCGACGGACCTCCTGTCCCTGCGTGACCTCCAGGCTCCGTTCGCCGAACGGCAGCAGCGCCTGACCGGCCTGGGCGCGGACGCCGAGAACCCGGCTGCCATTGCCGCCCGGCTCCGCCAGGTGACGGGGGATATCGCCGCCGCGACCTCGGCCCGCGACAACGCCGTGGGTAGTCGTGACCGGTTCTCCGCCGCGGCAGGTAACCTCGACCGGCTCGTCGGGGTGTCGAACAACCTCCAGTCCGCCCTGCGGAACCTGGCCAGCGCGAGCGAACGCGCCGCTGGTCTGCAAGAGAAGCTGAACGCCGCCACGCTCAACCGGGACAGCCGGCTCGGGTACGCCGAGAAGTACGCGATGTCCTCCCCCGAAGAGCAGGCCCGGATGCAGCGCGGCCAGCAGCTCATCATCGGGCTGGACCGGGGGGCGGACGAACTTCAACGACCTGGCGCCCAGCGAACAGCAGCTCGCCCTCCAGTCGCTGAACGACTTCGGGCAGATGCGGCTGGCCAGCGGGCGGACGGCCGAGGGCCTCAAGCGCCAGCTCCTCGGCGGCCTCCCCGGGGTGACCGACGCCGGCCAGGAGGCCGAGCGGCGGGGGCTCCAGGACCAGATTGTCGGCGTCTTCCAGACGACCGAGCAGGCGCAGCGCGCGCTGGCGGCCTTCCAGCAGGACACCTACACGCGGTTCATCGCCGACCTGAAGTCCCTGCACGAACAGTTTTTTGCCCGACTGAGCACGAACCTCGCCGGCGAACAGCTCCGCTCCGCGCAAAACTCCCTGGCCGCGGCCAACGTCGACCAGGCCGGGCAGCGTCAGGAACTCCTCCAGCGCGACGCCCTGGCCCGCATCGGGGTGCGCGACCAGGCGGGTCTAAAGAACCTGCAAGGCGGCCAGGCCGACGTCACGGCGTTCTTTGCGGCCGACGCCCGGTTCCGCTCCCTGGAGAACGCGCCGGCCGTGGGGCCCGGCACCCGGGACGCGCTGCGGGGCGACCTGAAGGGCATCGCGGACGAGCTGCGCGGCGGCCTGTTCAGCGCCCCGAAGACCGAGAAGCTCGAAGAGGTCCTGCGGACCCGCGGGTTCGACCAGCTCTCGCCCGAGGGCCGGTCCGAGGCGATGCGGGCCGTGACGGAGCGGATGAGGCGGTTCGGCGAGAACCCGGAGGGGCGGCTGACCTGGTCCATGATGACGCCCGACCAGCGCCTGAACACGCTGGACTCGGCGGTCCGCAACGCGATGGGGCGGGGCCAGTGGGTCACGCAAGGGCAAGCGATGGACGACCGGTCCCGCGCCGCTCGGAACCTCGAAGCCCGGGGCGTGGACGTCCGGGCCCTCCAGGGTCTGAACGCCGCCGACCGGTCGGCCGTCCGCTCGGCGCTGACGGGGACGCTCAACCTCGACACGCTCGACGCGCGGGTCAAGGACACGACCGACGCGATTACCCGGTTCCGCGACCAGGTGCAGCGGGCCGAGGAGGCGCTGCGGCGGGCGACGGGGAACGAGGCGGGCAGCGGGGCGCTGGCGGGCGCGGTCGGGCCGGCCGGCGTGCTGCGTCGGGCGGACGGCGGGTTTACGCCGCGCGGGACCGACACCGTGCCGGCAATGCTGACCCCGGGCGAGTTCGTCATCAACCGGGCGTCGACCCAGGCGAATCTCCCCCTCCTGCGCGAAATCAACGCCGCGCGGGGCGAGGTGCAGTACCGCCAGGAGGGCGGCCCAATCATCCGTAGGCCGTCGCTGCCGTCCGCCTCCCAGGTGGCTGAGGGCTACCTGTGGTCGGTCAAGAAGATTAACGAGGGGCTGAGTTGGCTGGGCTTCGCCGACGGCGGGGTCGTGCCGCAGTACCGGCAGGAGGGCGGGGCGATTCGTCGCCCGTCAGCGCCGACCACGACCCAGGCGGTGGAGGCGTACCTGTGGGCGCAGAAGAAGATTGCCGGGGCGGTGAGCTGGCTCGGGTTCGCCGAGGGTGGCATTGTGCCGTTCACCCCCTACGGCCTGGACCGGGTCCGGAACGCCGCTCCCCGGCGGGGTCCGCTCGTCGGCGGGGGCGGCGGCGTCATCCCGACGCTCGACGCCGCGGAGGCGAACGTCCGGGCGTCCCGGCTGCGCGGGGCTCCCGGCCGCCGGCCGACCTCCGTCGTGGACATGACCCCGGCAGAGGCGCTGGCGGTGAACCGGGCGCTGAACGCCCAGAACATGGGGTTCTCGCAGGCGCTGGCGCGGTCGGGGATGGACGACGGCCAGGTGCAGGCGGGACTCGGCTCCCTTGCGCAACGGCGGGAGTTCGAGAGCCGCGTCTTCACGGACCGGTTCGGGGCGCCCACGGCCGCGATGCGGATGCGGAACACCCAGGGTTGGGCGGCAGGCGCCGGGCTCCGGCGGGCGACCTCGGCGATGCCGGCGGCGACCGTCGAGGCGGCGCGGCGGATTCGGGAGGCGTTCGCGCGGGACGCGCAGCGGCACTCCCCGTCGAACCGCGTCGTGACCATGCCGGGGGACCGGACGAACGGGTCCTTCAACGTCGGCCGGTACGCGGACGGCGGGTTCGTGGGCGGCAGCGGGACCGGCGACACCGTCCCGGCCATGCTCAGCCCGGGCGAGTTCATCTTCAGCCGGCCGGCAGTCTCGGCCCTGGGCGCCGCGAACCTCAACCGCGTCCACCGGTTCGCCACGGGCGGCATCGTGCCGGGTGGGTCGGCGGGCGGCGGCCCGGGCGCGAGCGGAATGCTCGGTCTCTCGCAGGAAGCCCGCACGGCGATGGACCAGTTCGCCGGGCACTCCAAGGACCTGGGCGTGGCGCTGACCGGGTTCGCGGCCCCGGCCGGGCTGCTGGCGTCGGCCCTCCAGGACTTCAGCGCGGGTGCGGAGCGGCTGGCCGGGGTCATCGAGAAGATGCCCCGCGAAATCACTCTCCAGACCACGGGGACGCTGGAAGTCATCCACAACGGCGCGGAGTTCCTGAACCAGGTGAGCGACGTCATCGACAAGAGGCTGGCTGGCTACGTGATGACGAACGTCGACAAGGAGTTCCGGATTCGACTTCCCGACCTCCCCGCGCCGCTGCGGGGAAGTCTCACTTAATCCAACTGAAGTACCAACCACAATGACCAATGCCACCAACTGTCCCCACACCCCCGAGAGCCTCACCAAGCTCGCCACCTCGGCGGCCTATGACGGCGCCGTCACCGCCTTCGACCTCCTGGCCAAGGCCGTCCAGAAGGTCCAGGTCGGGTCTGGTTCCGAGGAAGCCCGCAAGGGCGCGAAGGCAATGAGGAACTACATCGTCCACGAGGTCAAGAAGCTCGCGTCGGAGTTCCGGGGCGGCGGTGCCCCGGGGTGCCGGGAGCGGCGGCCCAGGGGCAAGTAAGCCCCCTGCCTCTCCTGCAAGATGTCGGTCAGCGGTCGACCGCTTCCTGAAGAACCCGGCCAAGGCCGGTCGAATGGTCGCCGTCCAACCGCATCTCGCGCACCACCGGCCGCGCGCCCTTCTTGTTCAACTCGTTCGCCAACATCGCCGAGAACAGGTTCTTCTCGGCGGACTCCTCGCTCGTCACGAAGGGCGCGGACGGGGTGAGCCGTACCTGTTCGAGCTTCCATCGCCCGTCCGAGAAGGCGTACTCCGCGGTCCCCCTCGCCAGCATGTCCAGCTTCAGCACGAACGGGTAGCCGACCTCCGTCGGGAGGGGCGAGCCCCGGAGTTGCACGTCGCGCTTCAGCGTCCCCGTGTACCGCCCCTCGACCTTGGCGCCGAAGTTGATGAAGCCCCGGTACGGGGTGACCAGGGAGGTCGTCTCGCGCACGTCGAACGTCACCGGGGCGAGGGCGTCCGGCCCGAGCGTGCCGGTGAAGGTCATCTCGCTGGAGGTCCGCACGTCCCAGGAGAAGTCGTAGTGCTTAGGCAGCGGTTCCGGGGCGAGGGTGGCGAACCCGGTCCGGGCCTTCTCCACCACGCCCTCGAAGGATTTCCGAACCACTTCCGCCCGTTCAACTGGTGTGACCACAGGGGCCGACGCGCCCGGCGGGGCGGCCGTGTCGTAACGGCGCTCGCGGTTCGTCAGGACGAGCCCGACGATGAGGAGCAGGCCGGCCGCCATCACGCCCCCACCGACCCCGAGCAGCCCCCAGACGAGCTTGAGCTGCGGACGTGTGACGGCCGGGGCGGACTTGGCGGGGAGCGGCGAGGGGCGGGCGAGCGGCATATCAGGGGCTGGTTCGGGCGGGAGGTCCGACCGCCATTCGGAGGCGGGTCCGGTGCCGTCATCGAGCGCCGCGGCCGCGACCGTCTCGACGTCGGCGGCGACCGGGGCTTGTGGGACGAGGACGGTCGCCCGGCACTTCGGGCACTTCGCGCGACGACCGGCGGCGGTCACCGGAGCCTTGATGCGGGCGTGGCAGGCGGAGCAGACGACGGCGATGGTCGCGGGCATGGGCGGCCTCCATCAGGTGAGCTTGCGACGGAACGGTTGTTCCGCCGCGTCCTAGAGGATGTTCTATGGGTCGTTCGTAACCCGGGAATTGATTGCCCGGGTGGACGAACTTCAGCAACGGTTTGGGGAGCTGCTCCGCCGCCGCCGGCTCGCGGCGAAGCTCTCGCAAGAGCGGCTGGCCGAGCGGGCCGGTGTTCATTTCACCACCATCTCCTTGGTGGAGCGCGGCAAGATGGCGCCGACCATCATCGTGGTCAGGAAACTGGCCGTCGCACTCGACACGACGATGGCGGAGTTGATGGGCGAGTTGGAGGAAGCTCTGGTCGACAAGCCGAAGCCGAATCGCAAGAAGTGAAGCAGGAAGGCCGGTCCTGGCCCTCCTTGCAGAAGACTCCTACGACTGCCGACCCTTCCCCGCTCCCTTCTCCACCAGCCCCAGGCGCTCCAGCACCTCGACAACCACCTCCTCCACCTGCGCCCGGGTGAGCACCGGCTGGTCGCCCTTGGCAACGTCGCCTTGCTCCGTGCGCACCTTCGCCACAAGTGCCGTGAGGGCCGGCTTGTTGAGCAGCTTCGCGTGAAGCCTAGGCATTCGCTTGAGGGGGAGCTTCTCGCGGTACTCGGCGGCGCGGGATGCGATTATGGGCTGCGGCATCACGAGCGACCCGTTGGCCTCGCTGTAGGCTTTCAGGGTCTCGTACACCTCTTGGATTGTGGCTGACTGCTCCCAGACCTCGACAAACACCTCCGGAGGGATGGAGTAGTCGGTCTTGCGACCGGGGTTCTTGGCGGTCTGCTTCTTCCCGCTGTTTGGGGCCGTCATGGTGGACCTCTTGGTGGATAACAGGGTTATTGATAGGATGAACAGCGGGACCTGCAAGTGGGCTGTTGGGGAGGAGCGACAACCGGGCCATGAGCAGCTACTACGAGCACTGGCTGGACGAGCAGGACCGAGCGGCGGCCGTCGAGAACGCCGAGTGGGAGCGCACCCCGGAGGGTAGGGCCTGGAAGCTCCAGGCTGAGAACGACCGGTTGCGCGAGGCGGCGTCGGCGGCCGAGACAGCCCTCCACGAGCAGCGCCAGGCTCAGCAACACCCAGACGAGTGGAGGGAGTGGCTCAAGGTCCGTCCGCTGCTGCCGGTCGTCATCGACTTCGGTCCGGACCGCCCCATGACCTTCGACGGTTTCCTCAGTGAGGTGGGGCCTCGGCCATCCGAGGGCCATGTAGTAGTCCGGGTGGACGAGACCGGCGCGTTCGACCGCGGGAACATGGTGTGGGCTCGCCGCCCTGGTGAGACCGGGACTCTGGCTCCCCCTCGCCTGGACGGGAAGTGCTACAGCACCAGCGAGTTCGCCGCCCTGGTCGGCAAGAGCGCCTACACGGTCCGCCAGATGTGCCTGCGCGGCATCGTCCGGGCCGAACGGGACGACCGAGCCGGACGGACCGGCGAGTGGCGCATCCCTCCGTCCGAACTCGTCCGCTGGCGACAGGAAGGCCCGTTCAGGCTTCCCCGTACAAGGTCGTGATGGCCTTCCGTCGCTTGGCCGGGAAGAGGTGGCTGTACCGCTTCCTCATGGCCTCGGTCTCGTGCCCCATGTAGGCGTCGATGGTCCGCTGGTCCTCGCCGGCGGCGGCCAGGTTCGAGGCGAACGAGTGCCGGAAGACGTGGAACCCGGCGAGCACGGACCACTTGCACTCGCGGAAGAACCAGTCCCAGCACTCGTCCAGACTCTTGGGGCTCAACCCCTGGTCCGCGGTGAAGCAGAAGGTGAAGCGCCCGCCCGGGTGCCCACCCGCGAACCACTCGGAGAGCACCCGCCGGAGTACCGGCGAGAGGTCTACGGCCCGAGTCGTTTCGTCTTTTGAGCGGTCCCGCTTCTTCTCACGCAGGACGACCACGCCTTCATCGAACCGAACGTCCTCGACCTTGGAGCGGGCGGCCTCTGAGCGACGGGCGCCGGTGTGGGCGACGAACACGAGGAGCGGGTGCCAGTACGGGTTGCGAGTCTTGCGGGTTCGGGCGAACTCCAGCACCTCGGCGACCTGCTCGGTGGTGAGGTAGACCGACTCCCACAGCGCAGCCGCGGCCTTGCCGGTCAGCTTGTCCCGCTTCACCTTCGCCTCGATTTCGTCCCAGGTCCGGAACGGCGGCTTCTCCTTCCCCTTCGGGAACACGAGGCTCTGGCTTCGGTCCAGCTTGGGGTAGGACACGGGCGCGGCCGGGGAGCGGTTCCACACCATCCTCAGCGTGGCGAGTTCCTTCTTGATGGTCTCGCGGCCGACCCCCTCTTTCACCCGCTTGTTGACGTACTCCTGGAGTTCGGTCCGCCCGATGCCGGTGAGGGTGCGGCTGGTCCCCAGGACGCGGAGCAGATGGCGCTCGTGGATGTGCTCGGTGTCGAGCGTGTTCTGCTCCTTCGCTCCTTCGGGGAGGGCCACGAGGTAAGCCTCGAACATCTTGCCCAACGTGAGCGGGGTCAAGAGCTGCGGCTTGCTCGTTCGCTGGCCGTCGCTGCGGATGAACTCCCACAGGTCGGCCCCCTCCGGCAGGGTCTTCCGCCCCCGTTCCAGTTCATCAAGGACGAGGTCGACTCGCGCCTGCTCTAGCTCGGCGCGCTTGCGACTGTCTGCCTGCTCCTTGGGGATGGTGCCGACCGGGATACGGAGGCTCTTGTGGACCTGTCGCCCCCCGTAGCGGAAGTAGATGGCCCAGGACCCCTTCTCGGGGCGGATGCTGCTCGTGGCCATGTGGTCCCCATTTGCGAGGAGCGCCGACCACCACTGTACCACGCTGTTACGCCGGTGTTACGCCGCCGAATTGTTACACCGTCTGGAAGTGTCGCAAACCCTGACCTGACAAGCCTTTACTTCAAGTTACCCGGCTAGGATTCGAACCTAGACAAAGAGAACCAAAATCAACAGGGCACGTTTCGCTCGTTGTACGAGTTCAGCAGCGTTCTTCGCGTATCTCCTCGAATCGTGACGAGTTAGGCTTCCCAGGTGATTAGGCACTCGTGGGCACTGATCGGCAGGAGTTGGCCCAGCCGGGCGTCCATTTGCGACCCTATTGCGACCCGAAAAAAGTGGTCACTCGAAAGGACCACGCGCTTCCTGCTACCCTGGGCGCCACCGAGTCTTCTCGACCCATCTGTCGTACTTGGTTTTGTCGTAGTGGACCGTGGTCAACAGGTCACCGCATTTCTCCGCCATCTTGGAATGCGTCTCGTCGTTGTCGTGGAGGTGCTGGTCGATGTCCAGAATCCCGCTTACCCCGCGCAAGAGTTCTAGGGCGAGTTGTCGCTCCGACGGTTGCGGGGCGGCGGGGGCAGGGGCTGACAGCCCGGACCGGTCTACCGGGCGTGCTACGGCCGGGTCGAACAGGAACGCGAGTGAGAGCATGTCGGGTTCCGGGGTCTCGACGCGGTACGAGTAGCTTTTCAACAGCCTGACGTTGAGCCGCGGGGTGGCCTCCATCATCATCTTCAGGAGCCACTTCCCGATCGACAGACCGAAGAGGTTGACCAACACGCCGTGGTCTAACGGCTCCTGGTCGGAGATTTCCGCTGCGATCTTCACGTCATCGAGGGCGAGCGAGGCGGCCAGTTCGGAGGCAAAATCAGGGTGTTCCCCGATGTTCGCCCGCACACACTCGAACAGCTTCCGCTTCGTCGGCGGATCGAGTTGGTCCCGCACCGCCCGGGTAGTCAGGAACAGGAGCCACGGTTGCGTCCGGCCCGCCACCTGGAGGTCGCACAATTTCTTGATCGCGTCGAAATACGGCGGGTAGTCGCCACCCGTCGGTGAGGTCATCGAGTCGCACAGGTCGATGTTGATGATGTCGAAGTCGCGGAATTTGGCAGTCCGCCGGTAGGCGATCGAACTCTCATTGGCGATCTGCTCCAGCCGGGTCTTCAGCACTCGGGAGTGCTCATGGACGCAGCCGAGTTGGAACACCTCGTGCTTCGAGAGGTTGAAGTCGAACTCGCGGCCGGCGTAGGACGCAGTACTGTCGAACCCCAGGTAGCGGATGCGGACCTTGGCCCGCTCGCAGACCCCCTTGAGCACGCGGATGTCGAGGAAGTCCTCGCCGGGGAAGCCCAGGTAGCGAACCACGTCGCCGTCTTGATACCCAATCTTGGTGATGAGCGCCCGTACCTCCGCGCACCACTGATGGACGCGCAGGTAGTGCTTCCTCGGCCGGTGCCACGGAAAGAACTCCTTGTCCTTCCGGTCGGAGAGCGTGGGTTGGATGTCCGGCTGGAAGATGCGGTCGTTTGTCTCGTCGTCTTCCCGGGCGTCGGTCTCGTCCGCCATCGCGGCTTACTCCCCGCTGACGAAGATGGACACGATGGACTGAAGGAGCTGCTGTTGCTTCTCGTAGCTCAGGTCGCGGAAGACGCCGTAGGCGTCCAGCACCGCGGCCACACCCTTGATCTTCTCTTCCAACAGGTCGCGTTCGGCCTTCTTGGTAGCCGTCTGCCGCGTGGGCGGGACCGGAGCGAACACCACTTCCTCGTCGAACGCCAACACCCCGCCGGCCCGCAGTTCCTTCAACTTCTTCTTGTCGCCGCCCGCGAACACCACCTCCGGCGCGTCCACGTCCGGGTCGATCCCCGCCTTCTCCAACTCGGCCGCGACCTTCTTTTCGACCTCTTTGGTCCGCGCGCCCTGCTTCTTCTCCTTCGCTTCGGTGCGGACGACCGCGGAGAGCGCCTTGTGCGTGTTCGCTAGCTGCCGCAGTGCGCTGTGGACCCAGGCCATCAGCAGTTGGTAGTGCGGGTGTGCGTAGTTGAACGACTCCCGGTCGATGTTCAGCGCCGGGTCTAGCCCCTTTGTGACGAAGACTTCGGCCGTGATCTGGTTGAGGCGCGTCTGCTCCGAAATCTGGTACTTGGCGAACGTCTCGTCGAACCCGGTTCCGCTCGCATCGTTGATGCGGACGAGGAGCCCCTTGTTCTCTTTCGGGACCACCTTCGGCGCCCACAGGAAGTAGCCCTCGAACGCCAGGTCGCCGCCCCGGATTTCCTTGGGGACTTTGCTCAGGTCAGGGGCGTGTTTCCCGACGAACAGGAGCGGCTTGGTAAGCGCTTGGCTCGTGCTCGGGAGTTTGTTGAACCGGATCGGGCGGCGGAGTTCGACCTCGTCAATGTAGATGTGGAACGGAGCCTTGCTCCCGCGCTCGGGGGCCGTGAGCGTGAGCTTCTGCCGGATCGTTTCGTCCTTCTTCAGCGACACCTTCGTCGCCTGCCCCTTCGTGGAGTTGCTCAACAAGTAGACCGCCGGGTCGTCCTTGGGCGTCAGGTCGAACGGGTGCTTCTCGATGTAGTCGATCGGCGCGGATAGACTCAGCGTCCATAGCACCCGTAGGTAGTAGTCGAGGATCGTCTCCAGCTTCGGATTGGAGACGCGGACGCCGACCTCCTCGACGATCGCCTGGTACAGCTTGGCGAAGCGGGTCTCGGGCGGGTCGTCCTTCCCCCAGGGGAGGTGCTCCGGGACGCTCAGGATGTCCTCACTCCCGGGTTCGAGCCGCCCGATGTGATAGGACGGGGCGGCAGCCGCGGCCTGGACCTCGGGATCGTCGCTCTCGATCCTGGCCCACACCTCCTTGCTGCGGAGTAGGTCTTTGGTCTGCGGGCGGAGGTTCAGCAGGATGATCTCCGTCCCGTGCTCCTTCTTGTTCTCGACCGGGTACGAGCGGATGCGGACAGTTCCAGTTTCGTGCTCGTCCTCGCCCTGGTCGTCCTCGGCTGCCAGCTCCTCCTCCGAATAGGTCTTGAGCGTGACCTCCGCGACCAGACGGTGGGTGGCGTTCCGCGCCTTGGTGATGATCTGGAAGTGGCGCGTGAGTTGGGCGACTGAGAACAGGCCGATGCCGATCTTCCCGATCAGCCGCCGGCCGCCCGGGCTGAGATTCGGGTCGTCCTTGTTGACGACGCCCTTCGCAACCCCACCCTTGGTCCTCTTGGGGCTGCCCCCGATGTGGTTGATAAGACTAGCCAGCGACTCGATCGTCATCCCGTTGCCGTCGTCCCGGACGCTGATGCGGCTGAACCGGGGCCAGTCGGTTTCGATGTAGACGTTGGTGGCGTCCGCGTCGTAGGCGTTGTTGATAAGTTCACGTAGGGCGGACGCGGGCTGCCGGTAGATGCCGTCCGTGATACGACCGATGACCCGTTCGTCGGTGCTGAGCGTAGCCTCAGAGACTTTCCCGTTGTCCTGCTTCTGCCGGATTTCGCGGACCAGCCGCTCCTCGTCCGTCATGGCCGCCCCTCGTTCTGGAGCGCGCGGCGGACAGCCCGGGCCAGTACCTGCGCCACCGGGGGCGGCACCGCGTTGGAAACCTGCGTGATCTGCTGGCTAAAATTCCCGGTCAGGCGGTACGTGCGAGGGAACCCTTGAAGTAGCATCGCCTCGTGGACTGACAGGCGGCGCCCGCCTTCGGGATGGACGTGGATTTCGCGGTTGCCGTAGGCAATCGTCGGACTGACCTCGTCCCAGAGTAGCCGCCGGAACGAGCGGCCGTCCGTGCTGAGCAAGGTCGCAAATTTGTCTGACTTCGGCTTCATAGTCCAATGATTCGGATGATACCCGATCTTCGAGGCGCTGAGCCCGCGCTCGAAGAACGTTGGGGCTGGCAGACCGGCGATGGCGTCCCGCACCGTCCGCTTCTCAACCCGGCCGGCGGGAAACACGAACTCGACGCGCGGGAAAAGGGTGCGGTTGAGGCCGACCAGGAACAGTCGCCGCCGCAACTGGGGTACGCCGAAATCCTGTGCGTCGAGGTCGTGATGGAATAGGTTGAAACCCGCCCGGCGGAACGCCCGCCGGATAGCCTCGAAACGGGCGGCGTGCTTGGGGGTAGTCAGCCCCATGACGTTCTCGAACACGAAAAACTTAAGCGAATACCGTTTATTCAGGGCGCGGAGGATCGCGGCGTAACGAAAAGGAAGGTGGTTCCTTGGATCGTTCGGATTCGCCTGCACGTTGGCGCGGGAGAAGCCCTGGCAGGGAGGCCCGCCGACGATGCCTTGTGGCGGCTCACCGGGCGAAACCGCGTCAATCGTCCCACACAATTCGTCCGCGTCGATTTTGGCAAGGTCGATACGCCTCGCCACTCTGCGCTTCGCGTTGAAGTTGTAGCTAGCTACCGCTGCGGCGAACGTGTCACAGGCCAGCGTGACCCGAAAGCGTTCCCGGCTGAACCCGTAATCAAGGCCGCCGGCACCACAGAAAAAGCTCAGAATTGGGATTGAACGACTGGGCATTGCGCACCGGGTAGGCGAACACCTGGGGCCGCCTCGCTCGCAAGTGGAGGACGGCGCGCATCTTGCCCAATCCTTCGGCACCTTACCCGCACAATCTTAGCGTTCCCTGCCGTCTTTTCAATCGGAGTAGGGGCACGGGAGCGTGCAAGACTGGTTGTGTTGGAAGCGTTAGGCGGCCCCTGGGAGCCGAAGCTCGTCAGGAATCGTGCTCGCCTCTGGGCAGGCGGCCTATCTTGTCCTGCGCGTCCTCGATCCGGGCGGTTCGGGTTAAGCTAACAGCGTGACCGCCGTGGTGCGGCAGCTTGGCGATACCACCGTCGAGGATCAGGCTGATGAGGCGTTTGCTGCTCAGCCGCTACTCCGGGCCGCTCGTCGCCCTCGGCGGGCTGCTCGCGGCCGCGTGCCTGGGCAGCACCTACTCCATTAACCGGCTCCAGACCGACCTCGCCCGAACCGTCCGGCACGACGCAGCCAGGCTGGAGGCGGCCGGCGAACTCCAGGTCTGGCTCCGGCAACTCCGATTCCACGCCGTCATGTTCGCCGCCGACCCGTCCCCGGCCCGGCGATGGCAGGTGGCCGAGGACTGCCGCCTGGTCACCGCAGCCCTGGCCGACGCCCGCCACAAGTGCCATCCCGACGACCTCGAACTGCTCGACGCGATCGACCGGGGATACCGGGAGTACGAAGCCGGACTCGGGGTGGACGACCGGCCGGGGGCGGCCCCGCGTTCGGGGGACGACTTCATCCGCTGGGCCGACGCGCACCCGGTCCAGGGGCTGCTCGTCCCCTGCCGCGAACTCGCCGACCGGCAGCGGGAGCGGATGGACCAGAGCGTCGAGCAGAGTGAGGCCCAGGCCACCTGGGCGGGCCGCGTCCTCATCGGCCTCGGCGTGGCGGGCGCCCTCGGCGGGGTGCTCAGTGGGTTCGCCACCGCCCGCGGGGTGACCCGTCGGGTGGCTCGGCTGTCGGTGCGCGTGCAGGCGGTCCAGGCGCACCTCGGGCAGGACGTGGGCGAGATGACGGTCGAACTCCCGCACCACTTCGGCGATCTGGACGAACGCCTCGACCGGGTCGTCGGGCGGGTCAAGGAGGTGTGCGGGCAACTCCAGAACCAGCAGCGCGATCTGCTCCGGGCCGAGCAACTCGCCGCCGTCGGGCAGCTCGCTGCCGGGGTCGCGCATGAGGTCCGCAACCCGCTCACCGGGATCAAGTTCCTGGTCGAAGCCGCCCTTCGCCCCGGTAACCCCACTCCGCTCGACGCGGAAGACCTCCGGCTGATCCGCCAGGAGATCGTCCGCATGGAGCGGACGGTGCAAGACCTGCTCGACTACGCCCGGACCCCGCCCCCGGACCGCCATCCCTACGACCTTCGTGTCCTGGTCGCGGAGGCCGCCGAAGTCGCCGCGAGCCGGGCCGAGCGGAAGCAACTCGCCGTCCGGCTCGAACTGCCGGACGCGCCCGCCCAGGCGGATGTGGACCGCGATCAGATGCTGTCCGTGCTGACCAACCTGCTGTTCAACGCGATCGACGCCACGCCGCCCGGCGGCGAGGTCGCAATCGGTGTCGTTGTGGGGCCGGGCGCCGCCCCTCGGGTGACCGTGAGCGACACCGGCCGGGGGATCGACCCGGCGGTCGCGGACCGGCTGTTCACGCCGTTCGCCACCACCAAGCCGACCGGGACCGGGCTCGGGCTGACCGTCGCCCGGCGCGTCGCCCGGGACCACGGTGGGACGTTGACTGCCGCCAACCGGCCCGGCGGCGGGGCGTGTTTCACCCTCACCCTACCGGCCGCGGAGGCGCCCCATGCCGAGGTTGTTGGTCGTTGACGACGAGCCGATCATCTGCCACTCCTTCCGCCGGGTGTTCACCGACCCCGCGGTCGAGGTGGTCACCGCCGGGTCGGTGGCCGAGGGTTGGGCGCGGTTCGAGAGGGACCGGCCGGACGTGCTCGTGCTCGACCTCCAACTGCCCGACGGGTCCGGGCTCGACCTGTTCGAGCGGGTCCGCGCCGCCGACCCGCGGCGGCCGGTCGTGTTCATCACCGCCCACGGCACGTCCGAGACGGCGATCGAGGCGATGAAGCGGGGGGCGTTCGACTACCTCACCAAGCCGCTCGACCTGGAGCAGGTGAGCGGGCTGCTCGGCCGGGCATTCGAGGCCGCCCGGCTGATGCGGGAGCCGGCCGCTCTCCCGGACGACCCGGCCGCGGACCGGATCGTCGGCCACACTCCTGTCGTGCAGGAGATGTGCAAGCAGATAGGGCGGCTCGCCCCGCAGGACGCGACCGTCCTGATCCTCGGCGAATCGGGCACCGGCAAGGAGCTGGTGGCCCGCGCGCTCTACCAGCACTCGACGCGGGCGGACCGGCCGTTCCTGGCGATCAACTGCGCGGCCCTCCCCGAAACGCTGGTCGAGAGCGAACTGTTCGGCCACGAGCGGGGGGCCTTCACCGGGGCCGACCACCAGCGGGTTGGCAAGTTCGAGCAGTGCGCCGACGGCACCATCCTGCTGGACGAGATCGGGGACATGCCCCTCCCGGTCCAGGCGAAGATGCTCCGGGTACTCCAGGAGCAAACGTTCGAGCGGGTCGGGGGGAATCAGCCCATCCGAACCCGAGTCCGGGTGCTCGCCGCAACGAACCAAGACCTGGAGCGACTGATTGCCGCCGGACGGTTCCGGGGTGACCTGTATTACCGGCTGAAGGTGACAACCATCCGGGTGCCGCCGCTGCGGGACCGACGGGCCGACATCCCGGAACTGGCCCACCACTTCCTGTTCCGCCATGCCCGGGCGACTGGCCGCGACGTGCGCGGCTTTTCCCCGGAAGCTCTGGACCAGCTCGTGGGCCGCGACTGGCCGGGGAACGTCCGGCAGCTCCAGAACGACATCCAGGCCGCGGTCTATCAGAGTTCGGGGCAGTCGATCCTACCGTCCGACCTGCCGGGTTCGGCCGCTCCCGCTCAGGCCATTACCCCGGCGGTGTTCGACCTGATTGGGACCATCGAGGCGTTTCTGCGGGACGGGGGGAAGGACGTTTACGGGCGCGTGATGGCACTGGTGGAACGGGAGCTGATCGCCCGGGCGCTGCGGCACGCCCACGGCCACCAAAGCCAGGCCAGCGACCTCCTGGGAATCAACCGCACAACCCTCCGGCACAAACTCCGGGAACTGGGCATCGTACTCGACCGTGTGGTCGCGGACCGTCCCGACCCGGCCGGCGAGTAGTCCGCGGGCGCCGGGGAGTTTTTCCCCACGCGGGTGAGTTTCCCACCACCACCGTTCGCGCGACCGGCAGGCGGGGGCCGAGCGACTCACTCCCGACTGGCGCAGTAGCCTGCAATTCTTGGGAGAATCCACCCCCTCCGGCCGCCCCCACCGCGACGGCACAGCCGTTGCTAGGCCACCTCAACGGGGGTTCCATGCTCCGACTCCTGTGTGCCGTCGCACCCCTTCTCGTTGCGGGGGCGACCGGATGCCTGTACTCGTCCGGCGGCCCGGCGGCGGACCCGCGGCCGGTATTCCCGGTCCGGGGGCAGGTGTTCGTCAACGGACGGCCCGCCGCCGGGGCAGTCGTCGTGTTCCACCCGGAACACGTGCCGGCCGACCCGAAGGGACCGCGGCCCCGCGCCAGCGTCCGGGCGGACGGGTCATTCGAGCTGGGAACCCACGCGACCGACGATGGAGCCCCCGCCGGGAGCTACGTCGTGACCGTGGCCTGGCGGCCGGACGGGGGTGAGGGAGACCGGCTCGGCGGCCTTTACGCCGACCCGGCGCGACCGCGGCTCACCACGGTGGTTCTGAAGGGGCCGAACGAACTCCCGCCGTTCCGACTGGACGAGTCGGAGCCTGAAGTCCGAAGCCCGGGGAAGATGTGATCTTGGCGAGCCCCGATCCCGTCCCGACTCGGGCGAACGAAACCCGCCGCGTCCTGCGGTGCGGCGGGTGTGGGACCGCCTTCGACTGCCGACCCGAAGAACTCCTCCGTTACACCCGCGAGGGGTGGCCCCGGTGCTGCGGGCAGGTGATGGCCGTGTCCGCCGACCCCCCGCCCGGCCCGCCGCTGGCCGACCGCTAATTCCCCACGACGCCGCCGCTGCCGCGCCCCGACATGAGGACTCCGTATGGGGTTGGTCAAGCTCGCCCTCGGCAACGTGTACGGGGTCGTCGTCTTCGCCCTGTTCATCATGGTACTCGGGTCGGTCGCGCTCACGTCTATCCCGGTGGACATCCTGCCGGCGTTCAAGGTGCCGGCCGTCCAGGTGCTGACGTACTACAACGGGATGCCCGCCCGGTCCGTCGAGCGGACGCTGACCGACCGCATCGAGCGGTGGGTGAACCAGTCGCCGGGGGTGAAGAACGTCGAGTCGCGGTCCGTCTCAGGGGTGAGCGTGGTCAAGCTCTACTTCCGCGAGGACGTGGACCCGAACACGGCGATCACGATGAGTAGCACGCTCGCCGACGCCGCCCGCCCGTACCTGCCGACCAACACCCTCCCGCCCGTCGTCCTCCCGTTCGACCCGACCGGCACCCTGCCGCTCGGCATCCTCACCGTCAGCAACGACAAGATGGCCGAGCAGGAGGTGAAGGACTTGGCCCGGGTCGAGGTCCGCAACCGCCTCGGCGCCATCCCCGGGGCCGTCGCCCCGGTGGTCGTGGGCGGCAAGGACCGGCGGGTGATGATCTACCTCGACCCGAAGAAGCTCGAACACCGCCGGCTGTCCGCCGTAGACGTGGTGAACGCCCTCGACCGCGGCAACATGATGGTGTCCCCGGGCACGGCGTACTTCGGCGACAACCAGGTGTCACTCGACACCAACATGATGGTCCGCACGGTGGACGAGCTGAACGACCTCCCGATCGTATTCGAGCCGGGGCGGCAAATCTACCTGCGGGACGTGGGCGAGGCGGTGGACGACGCCGTCATCCAGAAGTCGCGGGTGCGGGTGAACGGCAAGCAGCAGGTGTTCGTGCCGATCTACCGCCAGTCCGGGTCGAGCAGCCTCGATGTCGCCGACGGGGTGCGGGCCGCGATCCCCCAGATGGTCGAGTCCGAACTCCCCGAGGGGACGAAGCTGGAGTACGTGATCGACCAGTCGGCCTACGTCCGCAACGCGATCGAGAGCCTGGTCCACGAGGGAATCATCGGCGCCATCCTGGTGTCGCTGATGATCCTCGTGTTTCTCGGCGACTGGAAGATGACGCTGATCGCGTCGCTGTCGCTGCCGCTCGCCATCCTCGGGGCCATCATCGGGCTCCAGACCAGCGGCCAGACGATCAACGTGATGACCCTCGGCGGGCTGTTCCTGGCGATCGGCCCGCTGGTGGACAACGCCATCGTGGTGCTGGAGAACACCCACCGGCACCTTGGGATGGGGAAGACCCCGGCCCAGGCGTCGGCCGACGCCTGCAACGAACTCACCCTCCCCGTCGTCGTCGCCACCCTGGCCCTCATCATCGTCCTCGCCCCGGTCGCGCTCACCCCCGGCGTGAGCGGGTTCCTGTTCAAGCCGCTCACGATGGCCGTGGCGTTCGCCATGATCGCGTCGTTCGTCCTGTCGTGGACGTTCGTCCCGGCCCTCTGCTCGAAGATGCTCCGCGGCCACGGACACGGGCACCACAACCACAACCCCGGCGACCACTCCCCACCGGAGCGCCCGCCGGGGTTGTTCGCCCGGGCCTACGGCCGGATCAACGCCGTCCTCGACGGGATCGGCCGGGTGTACGCCGGTCTGCTCGAAGTGGCGTTGCGGCACCGGCTGCTCGTGCTGGCCGGGATCGCGCTGCTGTTCGCCGGCTCGCTCGGGCTGGCCCGGTTCATCGGCCAGGAGTTCTTCCCAGCCGTGGACGCCGGGCAGATCAGCCTCCAGGTGCGCGGGCCGTCGAACCTCCGGCTGGACGCGACCGAGCGGCGGGTCGCCGAGGTCGAGGCCGCGATCGCCGAGGTCATCCCGCCGCACGAGCTGTCGATGGTGGTGTCCGAGATCGGGCTGAACAACGACTGGTCGGCGGCGTACTCGCTGAACGCCGGGCAGCAGGACGCGGTCATCCGTCTGCAACTCACGCCCGAGCGGTCGGCCAGCGCCCAGGAGTACGCCGTCCGCCTCCGCCGGCGGCTCGCCGACGACCCGAAGTTCTCCGACCTGGAGTTCAGCTTCGACACCGGCGGGATGGTGTCGGCGGCCCTCAACTTCGGGGCGTCGTCCCCGATCGACATCCAGGTGATGGGCGGCAGCCCGGACGAGAAGTTCGGCGTGGCCGCGAAGATCAAGACCCTGATCCAGGACGTGCCCGGGGCGGCCGACGTGCGGGTACTCCAGCGGAACGACTCCCCGTACCTGACCCTGGAGGTCAACCGGGAGCGGGCCGCGGCGGTCGGGCTGGCCGCCAAGGACGTGGTCATGCAGGTGGTGACGGCGATGAACAGCAGCATCGCCCTCACCCGCAACTTCTGGATCGACCCCAAGAGCGGCAACCAGTACTTCGTCGCCGTCCAGTACCCGGACAACCCGTACTTCAAGATCGAGGACTTGCAGAACGTGGTCGCCACCGGGACCAACCAGAGCGGCAAGACGCCGGTCCGGTTGAGCACCCTCATCACCATCCGGTCCACCACCCAGCCGGTCGAGTTCAACCACGACGGGTTGAAGCGGGTGGTGGACGTGCAGGTGAACACCGAGAACCGCGACATCGGCGGCGTCGCGGCCGACATCAGCAAGCGGCTGGAGGGGCTGGAGCTGCCGAAGGGGATGAAGGTGGAGCTGAAGGGCGAGTACGCCCGGATGAAGGAGTCCTTCGCCAGCCTCGGCGTCGGGCTGGGGCTGGCGTCGCTCCTGGTCTACCTGCTGATGGTCCCGCTGATGCGGTCGTTCGTGATGCCGCTCATCATCATGGCGACCGTCCCGCTCGGGCTGATCGGGGTACTGGTGACGCTCTGGACGACCGGCACCACGCTGAACATCCAGTCCGAGATGGGGGTGATCTTCCTGGTCGGCATCATCGTCTCCCAGGGCGTGCTGCTGATGGACTTCGCCAACCAACTCCGCAAGCAGGGGCGGACCGTCCGCGAGGCCATCACGCAGTCCGCCGTCATCCGGTTCAAGCCGATCCTGATGACGTTCCTGGCGACGTTCCTCGACCTACTGCCGATGGCGATCGGGCTCGGCCGGGGGAGCGAAGCGTTGACCCCGCTGGCCCGGACGGTGGTCGGCGGGCTGGTGTCGGCCACCGCCCTGACCCTGTTCGTGGTGCCGATCCTGTACACCCTCCTGATCCGTGACAAGCACCACCCCGCGGGCCACCACCACGACGGTCAAGCCGGGGTGTCCGGCGGCAGCGGGCGCTCGACGAGTGAAGGCGATGATCTGATCTGATGGCCTCGACGTGCCGTGACCGGAGGGCGCCGGATGAAGGGGCGGGAGAGCGGGATGCCGGACGAGTCCCACTGGGACACGTTCTTCAACCCGGCCTGCATGGTCGCCAAGCTCGACTGCGCCGGCGTGGTCGGGGAGGTGGTCGAGTTCGGCTGCGGGTACGGCACGTTCACCCTCCCGGCCGCCGAGCTGGTCGGGGGCCGGGTGCTGGCGCTCGACATCGATCCAGAGATGGTCGCAGCCACCGCCGAGAAAGCAGCGGCAGTCGGGCTGTCCAACGTGGCTGCCGAGGTCCGGGACTTCGTGGCGGCCGGATGCGGGGTGCCGGACGGGCGGGCCGGGTACGCCATGCTGTTCAACATCCTGCACGTCGAGAACCCGGTCGGGCTGCTCCGCGAGGCGTATCGGGCGCTGGCCCCCGGCGGCAAGGCCGGCATCATCCACTGGCGCACCGATGTCGAGACCCCCCGCGGGCCGTCCATGCCGATCCGCCCGACGGCCGAGCAGTGCCGGGCGTGGGGCGAACTGGCCGGGCTGGAGTTCGTCCGGTACGAGTCGCTGTGTTGCTGTTCCTGGCACTGGGGGCTGGTCATGCGGCGGCCCATGTCGCCGCCGTCGAACTAACCCGCCGGAGACCGAGACATGACCCCTGCCGATTCGCCCCACGGGACCGACCGCGTGAGCTTCGACGTAAATGGTTCGGCCCCGGTCGATGCTCCCGGCCCGGTCGAGATGCACGGCCCGCGCGGGCACGGGCATCCGCCCCACCGGGTGTCCGGCCGCACCCGCCGCCGGCTGGTCACCGCGCTCCTCGTGGCGATCGGGCTGGGCGGGATGGTGGCCGGGGCGGCGGTCCTCACCGGGTTCCTCCCCAACCCGGTCGTGGCCGGCGACCCGAAGGCCAGCGGGCACGGCGACCGGCCCGCCGCCGGACCGCGATCGGTCAAGGTCGTCCGGCCGAAGCGGGACTCAAACTTCCGCATCACGACGCAGCAGTTCGCCACGGTCGAGCCGTACTACCTGGCGGCCCTGCGTGCCCGCGTATCCGGCGAGGTCCGATCCGTCGCCAAGAACATCGGCGAGCCGGTCCGGGCGGGCGAGGTGATCGTCGAGATCGACGTGCCGGACCTGCGGCAGGCGGTCGAGCTGAAGGCCGCAGTGATCCTCCAGCGGGAGCGGGAGGTAGCCGCCGCCGAGGGGGACTTGAAGGTCGCCCGGTCGGCGGTCGAGGCGGCGAAGGTCGCCGTCCGACAGAAGCAGGTGGACGTGTCCCGTGCCCAGGACGTGCGTGCAGCCCGGAAGACTGACTTTGACCAGGTGACGGAGCTGTTCGCCCGGAACTCGGTGGTCAAGGCCAGGGTGGACTCGGTCGAGCTCGACTATCACGCGGCCGAGAGAGCGGTTGAGTCGGTCGAGGCGGAGGTCGAGAAGGCGAAGGTGGACGTGGCGGGGAAAGCCGCGAGCCTGGAGAAGGCGGCGGCCGACGTGGACCTGAAGCAGTCGCTCGTCGAGGTCGCGCGGAAGGACCGCGACGCGGCCGCGATCCAGCTCGGGTACGCCCGGCTGCACGCCCCGTTTGACGGGGTGATCGTCGCCCGCACCGCCGACCCGGGGAAGTACGTCTCGGGCGGGAGTGAGCCGCTCGTGACCGTTGCCCGGACGGACCTGGTCACGGTTGTCATGAAACTCCCCGACAACTCCGCCCCCTACGTGTCGGCCGGCACTCAGGCCCACGTCGAGTTTACCCAGCTTCCGGGGGTGACGGCCCGCGGGACCGTCACCCGGTTCAGCCCGTACATCGACCCGGCCGATAAGACCATGCGCGTCGAGGTGGACGTGTTCAACGCTTCCCCGGCCGAGGTTCAGACGGCCCGGACCCGGGCGGCGGTCGGCCCCGGGCTCGCTCTGTTCGTCCCGTTCGACCGGATGGCCGGTCTCGCCGCCGCTGGCAGTCAGCCCCGGCGGGTGGGCTGGCAGCCGGGCGACGCCGTCGTTCCCGACTGGGGGCCGGACGGCCGCTACACCCGGCTCGTCCCGGGGATGACGGCGACCGTCCGGCTCGACCTGGAGAACTTCGCCGACGCCTTCCTACTCCCGTCCGGCGCCGTCTTCGGAAAGGCCGGGCAGTCGTACATCCTGGTCGTCGAGGACGGGGTCACGAAGGGCGTCCCGGTCGCGGTGCAGGTGAACGACGGCACGCTCGTCAAGGTGGCCGCCGTGACCCCGGCCGGCGGTCGCCAGGTGACACGGGAGTTGACCGGCACCGAGGTGATCGTCGTCGCCCGCCAGCTCGAAGTCGGCGAGGGCACCCGGGTCACCCCGGTGTTCGAGAACTGGTGACGCGCTCGTGCGGGTCTCCGGCAGGACGCCGGGACGGGCAAGAGCAGAACAGGTTCCCCGCACGGAGGCGATGATGACGCGGTTCTGGTGTGGCGCTTCGTTGCTCGCAGCCCTGCTCGTCACCCCGGTCGTCGCCCAGCCGCCGCGGGGGACGGGCGGCCCGGCGTCCGCCCCGGGGGTCAAGGCCGCATCGCCCCCGCGGTATTACCCCCCGGTGATCCGCCAGGCGAGCCAGGTCGAGGCTCCGGCCCCGGCCGCGCAGAACCCGCCCGCGGCGAAAGCCACACCACTGCCCGCCGCACCGGCCGGGGCGGCACCCGTCCCCGCGCCGCCCCGGTTGTACGTTCCGGCACAGTCCGCCTCCTTCCCGATCGACCTGGCGACCGCGTTGCGGCTAGCCGACGCCGACAACCCGACCGCGGCCGTCGCCCGGGCGCGGGTTCAGGAGGCGGTCGCCAACTACGACCGCGCCCGGGTGGCGTGGGTGCCGAACCTCGTGTTCGGCCCGACGTTCTTCTACCACGAGGGGATCGACCAGAACCGCCGGGGCGAGACCTTCTCCGTCGCCCGGGGGAACTTCGCGGTGCTCGGCGGCCCGCAGATGCGGGTGGACCTGGGCGACGCGCTCTACCTTCCGCTCGTCGCCCGCCGGGTGGTCCAGGCCACCCGATCGCGGTCCCAGGCGGTGACGAACGCCGTCCAACTGGAGGTCGCCCTCACGTACCTCGACGTGCTCGAACTCCACGGCCTCCTGGCGGTCAACGCCGACACCCTGAACAAGGCCGAGCAGGCGCTCCAGGCGGCCGAGGCGTTCGCCAAGGCGGGGACCGGGAAGACGGCGGCGGACGTAAACCGGGCGGCGACCGAGGTGAGCCTGCGGCGGCAGGAGCGGATCGTCATCCGGGGCCGGGCGGCGGCAACAGCCGCCCGGCTGGCGGGCCTCCTCACCCTCGACCCCGCGGTCGAACTGATCCCGGTCGAGACCGCGGTGGTCCCGGTCGTCCTCGTCCCGGGCGAGTACACCCTGGACCAACTCATCGCCACCGGCCTCCGGGCGCGGCCCGAGATGGCCGCCGCCGGGGCCGAGGTGCAGGCGGCCGAAGCTCTGGTCCGGCAGGCGAAGATGGCTCCGCTCCTGCCGCGGGTTCAGGGGGAGTTCATCGGCGGCGGGTTCAAGGGCGGGCGGAACGACGATTTCGGCCCGATGCGGGGGCAGTACAACGCCGGCGCCGCCCTGGTCTGGGAGCTGGACAACTTCGGGCTCGGGAACGCCGCCACGACCCGCGCTCGGGAGGCGTCTTATGCCGCCGCCCTCCAGCGGGTGCGGGAGGCGCAGGCGCGGGTGTCGGCCGAGGTCGGCGAGGCGGCCCAGCTCGCGGCGGCGCGGTTCGAGACGCTCGACACCGCCCAGGAAGCGGTGCGGCAGGCCCAGGAGATGTACCGGAAGTTTCGGGACGTGTCGTTCGGGGTGCCGGGTCCGAAGGGGCAGCTCCAGTTCGACGCCCTGGAGGTACTGACGGCGGTCCAGGCGCTCAACCAGGCCCGGGTCCAGTACCTCCAACAGGTGGTCGAGTTCAACCGGCAGCAGTTCCGGCTGTACACCGCGATCGGCCAACCCGCGGCGTGTGGGCTGGAAACTGCCGCCCCCCAGCTACTGGACGTGCCTGCCGTCCCGTCAGCCCCCACCCAAAGGCAGCTACCCAACCCAAGGCCGGCGTTACCGAAACCGTAGGCTGGTGGTCAACCGGAATGATCGGGCGGTGAATGAGTATCTCATCCCCCGTGTGTCACAGTTGACCTCGGGCTGGATCGGGGATCGACGGAATGAAGCTCCCCACCTTTGATGACCCGCGGGTGCCTCTCGCGGCCGAGCGCACCCTTTTGGCATGGGTGCGGACGGGTCTCGCGCTGATGGGGTTTGGTTTCGTGGTCGCCCGGTTCGGACTATTCCTTGACGAAGTTGCGGCCGCGCGGGGTGGGCAGCCATTGCCAGCCCCCAGCCATTCGGTCTGGATCGGAGCCTCACTTGTCGCACTCGGGGCCGCGGTAAACCTGCTCGCCTCAGTCCGGCATGTCCGACTTCTGCGACGACTTGCTCAGGGCAGTGCGTACCAACCGTCGGAGTGGTCCCTCGGGGTGGTCATGACAGTGGTTGTGGCTGCACTGGGCTTGGCTCTGACCGTTTACCTCCTGTCAGGCCAAAGATAGTTCTCCGCCCTTTGGCACGAAGCGCATCACGCCACGTCCGCCAGCGTCTGCCGCTTCGCGTTACCGCCGGGGGTCGCCACGCTTGGCGTGCCACTTCTTGCAGAAGCCGAGGAAGGCGGCGTCGGGATGGGTTGGTGGTTCGGTGATCCACTCCCGCCACTGCCGCTCCAGTTCGTACACGTCCCACCCGGGGGCCACCGTCCGGGCGTCGTGGTAGGTCTCGGGGTCGAGCGGCGGGACGCGGACCAGCACCGGGTCGTTTCGAGGCACCGACCCGCGGTTGCGGAACACCACGGTGTCGTCCGAGCCGAGTGCGATGGCGTAGTCGGGCATATGCCCGTGCTGCCGGTCCTGGACGGCGATGTGCCGGACCAGCCGGCGGAACTCCTTCCGGGTCGAGCTCGACCCGCACTTCTTCTGGAGCAGGTCGAGCGAAACCTTCCACACGTCTTGCTTGCCACAGTGCTTGCGGGCCAGCTCGTACAGCCGCCGCTCGATCGGCTTGCGGAGGCGGAAGTAGTCCCGGTGCAGGGTCAGCACCTCCTTTTGCCGGATGGCGTTAAACACCCAGTCGGACAGCTTGATCTCCACCTCCTGCATCCGCCCGTCGCGGGTCTCGCGGACGATCCGGGACCGCTCGACCAATCCGAAGTTCTCGAACACCTCCCGACCGCCGGTGACGATGTTGGTGCTGATGCGGGTGCCGGCCAGCCGCTCGAAGGCGGCCTTCAGCGCCGCGTACCCGCTCCCGGCCGTCGGGCGGTTGGTGGCCGTGAGCAGGTCGAACGCCTTGAACCGGAGGACCGGGGAGACCGGGCGGCCGGCGTTCAGGGCGGCGATGAGCTGGCTGATGCAGTAGATGAGCACGTCCCGGTCGTGGATGGTTGCCAGCCCGAGGGCGGACGGCTGGACCTCGACGTAGTTGCCGTTGTGCTCGTACCGGCGGACGCGACGGTCGGGCTTGGTGGACAGGGAGAAGATCGGGTGCTCCATCGACGCCATGTCCCCCTTCGGAGCGGCGTCGAACAGGTCGCACAGGAAGAAGTCCGGCTGCGGGCGGCGGTCCGGGAGGAGCGGGGATGGGGTCGGCTTCGGGTCGTTCGTCACCGCCCACACCTAGCGCGGCTCGGCGGCGGTGTCAAGCACTTCGTAGCTTCACCCACCGGCTGGCCGGTTCGTCATTTCACCCACCGAGCCGCCCGCATCGTAACTTTGCACACCGTCCTTCGTACCTCCGCACACCGTCTTTCGTAACTTCACACACCGCCCACTCCGCTAACCCGTTGACGGACCGGGGCAATCCCGACGGGCGCCGGACCTTAACACAGTATTAACACAATTTAACACTAGCTGGATGAAGCTGTGAATATGTGGACAACCCCGGCCAACCCACTGCGGCGGCGGGCATTCCGCCCCGAATTACCATCTGGGTGAGGTACGGTCGGTGGTCGGACGGTACTGGCAGTCCTCGCCAGCAGGAAGGGACCGGCGCTCCCGCGCCGGTCGGTCTCGGCAAAAGGTTGCCACAAGCACTGGCGGTGCCCAGACTGGTGACGGGAGGATGGGGTTACTTCAGGTAGCCGTGTTGAGTGAGCCAGGGTTCGAGCGAGGCTTCGAGGATGTCCTGGACGGTATAGGGCTTCTCGCCCCTCATCTGGCGGTCGAGGGACGCCCGCTTCAGTGCCTCGGCGTAGTCCGACCGGATGCGCGTTGAGACCGGGCTGCGCCCCTGGCGGGTACTCGTCGGCGGGGTCGGGGGCGGCACCGGCGGGACCGACCCTACTGCGGGCGTCTGGCCGTACACGAACGCCTCTTCCCGCGTGGCGGTCGGGTCCGCGGGCTTCAGCCCGTCGATCAGGGTGCGGCGGTCGGTCATCGCCCCTCCCCGTCGGAACGCCCGTCGCGTTCAGCCGTCACTCTCGCCGCATCGGGGAGCAGTTCTCGGAACAGGCACTCCAGTTCGGCATCGGCGTCCGGGTTGCGGGGCTTCATAGCCCACACGAACGTGCCCTGGCCGGGCGAGTCGGCGTAAATCTGACGGAGGATCAACGGAACCCGCGCGAGGGGTAGCTTGAGCGCGGCGGCGGCGTCCTTCATGTCGGCGGTGAGCCGGTAGTTCTTCCCGACCATGCTGAGCACGATGGCAGCCGTCGGGAACCCGCCGCGAATGTCTTGGGCCTGGCGGAGCACCTCGGTCGCCTGGGCGAGCGCCCGCACCTCCAGCATCGACGCTTTACAGGGCACGACGGCGAAGTCGGCCCGGAGCAGTAGCGCCCGGCTCGTCTCGGTGTTGCTGCCGGGACCATCGGCGACCACGAAGTCGGCGTCGGCGTTCAGGAGCGGGAGTTGGTTCAGGATGTCGTCGGGGCTGCCGAGCCGGACGGTGCGGACTCGCGGGTCGGCCTCGGCCATCCACTCGGACGACGACGACTGGGTGTCGCAGTCGGCGAGCACCACTCGGTGGCCGTACTTGGACAGCCACCCGGCGAGGTGGACGGCGATCGTACTCTTCCCGACCCCGCCTTTGGAATTGGCGACAACAACTATCACGCTCCAAGACCTATCACGACGCCGGAATGATTGCAAGCATGATGTCATGCAAGCCGACAATCTGGCCTGCTGGCCGGCAAGCATGATGGCAAGCCAGCCGGTCATCATGCTGTCATGCCAGCCAGCTTGCTGGCAGGCCGACAAGATTGCACCGCGGGAACGGCGGCACTAGTTTCGGTACTCACGGAGGTCCGCCGCACGATCTGCGGCACGAGTCGGAAACCCTTGCGATTTCAGAGACCGAACACACCCCGGTGACGTGAATCAGTGTCCCGCCGGCTGTGGCCGGTTTGCGTCGCCGCCCACCTAACGCACGTTAGGGAAGATGTCTGTAGTCAAAATCAACTGACTCTTCCCTTCCCGGGGCGTACCGTTCGGTATGCTCCGCATCAACCAACAGCGATCGGCGGCCGGTGCCAAATCGTACTTCGAGGAGGGCTTGGCCCGAGAGGATTACTACACCCAGGACGCGATCGTCGGCCGATGGGGCGGCCAAGCCGCCGAGCGGCTGGGGCTGTCGGGCGATGTCACGCGGCAGGCGTTCCTCGCCCTGTGCGACAACCGCGACCCGAACACGGGGCACACCCTCACCGCGCGGACGCGCGAGAACCGCACGGTCGGGTACGACTTCAACTTCCACGCCCCGAAAAGCCTGTCGCTGCTCTACACGCTCACGAAGGACGAGCGGCTGCTCCGGGCGTTCCAGGGCGCGGTGCGGGCGACCATGCAGGAGTTGGAGGCGGATGTCAAGACGCGGGTGCGGGCCGGCGGGGTCAACGCCGAGCGGGTCACCGGCAACCTGGCCTACGCCGAGTTCGTCCACCTGACTGCCCGGCCAGTTGGCGGGGAACCCGACCCCCACCTGCACGCCCACTGCTTCGTCTTCAACGCGACGTTCGACGCCACCGAGGATCGGTTCAAGGCGGCCCAGTTTCGGGAGGTGGTGCGTGACGCCCCGTACTTCGAGGCGGCGTTCCACACCCGCCTGTCGAAAGCCGTCGCCGACCTGGGGTTGGCGGTCGAGCGGACGGCGAACGGGTGGGAGGTCGCCGGGGTCGAGCGAGCCACGCTCGACAAGTTCTCCCGGCGCACCGCACTGATCGAGGAACTGGCCCGCGACCGGGGCATCACGGACGCGCACGAGAAGGCCGAACTCGGTGCCAGGACGCGGGAGAAGAAGGGGGAATCGCGGTCGCTCGACGCCCTCCGGCAGGAGTGGAAGGGCCGTCTCACTACTCCCGAGGTGCAGCAACTCCGGACCGTGCTCGCCGGCCGCGCCCCGTCGCCCGACCCGGCCGTCTCGCCGGCCGCGGCGGTGGACCACGCCCTCGCGCACGGGTTCGAGCGGGCGTCCGTGATGGCCGCGCGGCGGGTGCTGGCGACCGCGCTCAAGCGCGGGTACGGGTCGGTCGCGGTCGAGGCGGTTGCGGCCGAGTTCGCCGGCCGGCACGAGGTCATCCGGCGGGAGTGGCAGGACCAGACGTTCGTGACCACGCGGGAGGTGCTGGCCGAGGAGGCGGCGGCGCTCGACTTCGCCCGCGCCGGCCGCGGCACCTGCCAGCCGCTCGACCCGGCCGGGGTGGTCACCTCCGACCGTCCGCTCAACCCGGAACAGCTCGCCGCGGTCGCCCACGTCCTCACCTCGCAGGACCGCGTCATGCTCATCCGCGGCGCGGCCGGGACGGGGAAGACGACGCTGCTCAGGGCCGCGCACGACACGCTTGGGCGCGCGGGGGTTCCGGTCCACGTCTTCGCCCCGACCACCGAGGCGGCCCGCGGGGTGCTGCGGAAGGACGGGTTCGCGGACGCGGAAACGGTGGCCCGGCTCCTGGCCGACGCCGAGTTCCAGAAGCGGGTGAACGGCGGGGTCATCTGGGTGGACGAGGCCGGGTTGCTCGGCACGCGGGAGCTGCGGGCCTTGTTCGCCGTGGCCGACGCACAGGACGCCCGGGTGGTCCTCATGGGCGACGAGCGCCAACACTCCTCGGTCCCGCGGGGCGACGCCTTCCGGCTGCTCCAGTCCCACGCCGGGTTGCCCGCGGTGACGGTCGGCACGGTGCAGCGGCAGACGGGCGAGTACAAGCGGGCGGTCGAGGCGCTGGCGCGGGGCGACTTGGCGGACGGGTTCGAGCGGCTCGACCGGCTGGGGTTCATCGCCGAGCGATCGGGCGAGGAGCGGCACCGCGACCTCGCGGCCGATTACCTGGCGGCGGTGAAGGACGGCAAGTCGGCGCTGGTCGTCGCCCCGACCCACCGCGAGGGGCGGGCGGTGACGGCCCTGGTGCGGTCGGAACTCCGGGCGCAGGGGTTGCTCGGCGGGTCGGACCGGGCCTTCGATCAGCTCACGTCCCGGAGCCTGACCGTCGCGGAGCGGGCCGACGCGACCCAGTACCGGCAGGGCGACGTGGTCCGCTTCCACCAGAACGCGCGGGGCGGGTTCCGCAAGGGCGCGGCTTACACAATCGCGGACCGGGGACCAGACGGTCAGGTGCTCGTGCGGCAGGGTCGCGGCCGTGAAGTCGCCCTGCCGCTCGCGGAGGCGCGGCACTTCGACGTGTACGACCGCTCGGCACTCCCCGTCGCCGTCGGGGACCGGCTGCGAGTCACCCAGAACGGGACTGCGGCCGGGGGGAAGGGGCGGCTGCTCAACGGGTCGCTGCACACCGTCGCCGGGTTCAACCGCCGGGGCGACATTCTGCTGGACGGCGGCCTCGTCGTCCCCCGCGACTTCGGGCACTTGGCTCACGGGTACTGCACGACCTCGCACGCCTCACAGGGCAAGACGGTGGACCGCGTGTTCGTGGCCCTCGGTGCCGAGTCGTATGCCGCGGCTTCGCGGGAACAGTTCTACGTCTCGGTCAGCCGGGGCCGCGAGTCGGTGAAGGTGTACTGCGAGGACAAGGCCGAGTTGTTGGAAGCGGTTTCCCACTCCGCCGCCCGCCCGGCGGCGGTGGAACTCACCGACCAGCCCCCGCGGGTCGCCGCGCGGGCGCGGCTGCTGCGGCACGGCGAACACCGCCGGCGGGAGGACGTGATCCGCGAGCGGGATTCTCGCGGGGACGAGCCGCGGCCGGTCGAGCGGGAGCGGGAGCGCGGGCACGGGTGAACTGGACGGCGGTGCAACACCCCTGTTGAGAAACCTGCTCAGCCCCAGCCGAGAAAGTTGCGCGGCGGAAGGGAGTGCTGTATGAGGGGCTGTGATCCCAGGAGGAACGATGGCCGACGATTTCCGCTCGAAGTTTGACCCGACGCGCTCGCGTGCCGACGGCAGCCCCGCCGCCGATCCACCGGCACCCGCTTCCGACGAAGCCGCTGAGGAGTGCGATGCGGGTGACAAGGCGTTTTCGCTCGTCTCCGCGGACCGCCGCCAGAAGCTGATGGTGGAGTTCCGCCTGAAGACGGGGAACGCCGTCGCGCTCGCGTACAGCTACCTGGTCTCGGTCGGCCTCGACCCGTCGCAGTCGATCCGGATGGATTTCTCCGGCTACGAGGTGCAGCTCGCGGGCAGGAACCTCGCCCCGTTGTTCGCGGCCCTGGTGGCGCAGCGGGTCGCCGTGGTCCGCGAGTCTGACGACCTCCAGGCGGAAGCAACTCTTCCAAAAGGCGCGACCGTCGTCACCACGATCGAAGTCCAGAACCTGGCGACGAAGTAGGTCGAACCGTCCGTTCGGAGGGGCTACGCTCTGCCGGACTCCGGCGGGTCGCTCGGCACGCGGAGCGTGATCCGCCCGTCGATCGGGAGGCAGTCGAGGACAACGTTGTAACCCTTCCCGTCGGCGTTGGCGAAGGCGGCCCCGATGCGGGTGAAGAACCCCTTCTCGCCCCGGCCGTCGCGGACGTGGTACGCGATGAAAGCGGGCTTGTTCGGTTTCGATTCGGTCTCAGTAGTCATGTCGGATTCCTTTCCGTGAGGTGGATCGCGGGACTGTAGCGCAAGGCCGCCGGAGTGTCAAAGGGGTTGGACGCGGCATCCCCAGCCCCGAGGCCGCCGCATCGCAGCCGGGGGCACGGCTCAGGCGTCCTGGTTCGTCTCGAACCGGGTGATCGCGTCACGCAGGAGCGGCTCGTACACATCGCCGCGGAACGAGTTGAACCCGAACCGGATTTCGCCCCGGTGGGCGTGCTCCAGGTCGAGTACCGCGACGTGGTTCGGCTGCCCGAACACGACGGCGAGCTTGCGGCTCACCGGGTCGCGGAACAGCACGACGTGGAAGGGTTCGCCGAACACGCCGTTGCGGTGGCGGGCGATCTGCTCGATGGTGACGGTGAAGGGTGTGGAACGGGACATGGAAACCTCTCTCGGTGCTGCTGGCGGGTGCGGGAACCCCACACCCGCCGGCGGGCGGTTAGCTGTTGCTCTCTTCGTTCAGGCGGAGGGTGACCCTCCCGTCGAGCGGGACGGCATCGAGCTGGACGTTGAAGCCCTTGCCGTCGGCGTTAGGCCAGGCGGCCCCGATGCGGGTGAAGAACCCCTTCTCGCCCTTGCCGTCGCGGACGTGGTAGGCGGTGTACGCCGGCTTGTTGGACTTCGGGGGGGTGTTGGTGTCGGTGGTCATAGTAAACTCCTTCTTGGGTGTGAGACCGCGACTCTCGCGGCCTTTCTGACGGAGCAACCGGGGCCGGTCAACCGGGGGTGTAACCGTACCTTTGGGCACAAGCGAACGTCGGGGGAGACCTTTAGGGGGAACCGGCGTGGCAGCTTGCAAAGGCCCGGTGCCGGCTCCAGAACCGTCACAGAAAAAGGCCCGCGCGAGCGGTTGAAACGCCCGAAGAAGGGTGAATGACTCCCACTGACCCGCCCCGCCGGAGTCTTTACGGCGGACCTCGACGCACTCGTCTGCCGGCCGGAGAATGGGTCTAAACGATCCCGTGTTCGAGCCGCTGGACGCAGTCCGAAGCGGTGTCCGTCAAAGCCCTGCGAGACCCCGGATCGGCGGGTGAAACACTGCCGCTGGCGAAGTGAGCATCGGTCAACGGACCGAGGGTGTCTGCTTCCACGCGACCTGTCGCTGATGGTCTCGGCCCGACCATCCCGTCACCGTTTCCACCCCTCCGACTTCGGCGGGCCGTCCACGGACCGCTCGGCGGCCGGCTCGCGGACCAGTTGTTCCGCCCGCCGGCGGAGTTGCAGGGTGATCGGCTCGGCGGCGTCCGACCGGCGAGGCTGGGCCGTGCGCTCCGCGTCGTGTCCCACCGACCGCGACTGCTTCAGGGCGGTGATCTCGCCCGCGATTTGACCGGCCGACGGCTGGTCCGGCGTGTCACTACCGCCGGGGGCGGACGAGAGCGCGTGCTTCAGCCGGTCCCGCAGCTCGACGAGTTGGACGAAGTAATCCTCGTGCGGGAACGGAATGCCGAGGCGGGCGGTGTACTCCGTCAGTTGGCCCTCGCCGACGGCCCGCTCCTGGTCGGCCGTCTCGATCCGGTCCGGGTAGGAGCCGACGAGGCGCTCCAGGGTGTTCAGCACGGCCCGCGGCCCCTGGTGGTCTTTGGACAGGCTCGCCCGCCGGTGCGTCGTCCCTTCCAGGTAAACTTCCGGCGCGAACTGCGGGTGGAGCATGAGGCCGAAGCGGAGGCCGCGGTAAACGCCGACGGGCATCTTCTTCGGCTCGCTCACCCGCTCGGGCAGCGCGTCCAGTCGCGCTCCGAGCGCGTCGAGGAGCGCGTCGCGGCCATACGCACGACTGCCGACGGTGACCGTGTCGCCGCGGTGTTCGTCGGCGGTCGCCAGGTCGGCGCGGAGGCCGGCGGCCTGCTCGGCATACTGTTCGATGGTAGAGGGGAGTTGCTTCACCCGGAGGCGGGCCGTGTACTGCTCGTCGGTGTGGCTCCTGCGGAGTACGGCGAGCCGCTGCAACTCGGCGTCCGCTTCCGCCAGCGTCAGCACCGCGGGGTTGCCGGAAGCGATGGCTTTGACCTCGGCGTAGGACAGTTCCTGCCCGCCGATGTCCTCGGCCTTGCGGACGCCGGTCTGCCCGCTCATCACCTGGGCGATGAACCGCGCCTTCGTTTCCAGCGCCTGCCACATATAGGCGTCGAAGCTCCCCTCGGTGACGTAGCGGTAGATCGCTACCTCCTCGTTCGTGTTCCCCTGCCGGAGGATGCGGCCCTCCCGCTGCTCCACCTCCGCCGGCTTCCACGGGGCGTCGAGGTGGTGTAGCGCCACGAGTCGCTTCTGCACGTTCGTGCCGGTGCCCATCTTCTGAGTGCTGCCGAGCAGCACCCGCACCTGTCCGTTCCGCACGCGGTCGAACAGAGCCTGCTTTTTGCCGTCCGTGTCGGCCTCGCCGACGCTCGCAATCTCGTCCGCGGGGATGCCGCGGGCGACGAGTTTCCGTGTCACGTCGTCGTAGGCGGAGTATCCCCACGGGGTCGGCTGCACGCCCATGTCACAGAAGACGAGCTGGGTGCCGCGGGCCGGGGCAGACTCCTCCCAGATCGCGTGAACCCTCTCGACTAGCGCGTTCACCTTCGAGTCCGGGTAGTCCGTCGCGCCTGCTGTGAGCATCCGGCCGTCGAGGGCGAGCTTCCGCCCGTCGGTGGTGATGGCGAGCGCGTTGTCCTCCCGCGGGTCCACCTTCGCGGACCGAAGCCGCTCGTACCGCTCGACCAACTCCAGTTGGAGCGCGTGCTGCTCGTCCGACATCGGGCAGGCGACCACGGCCGCCTTGCCGCCTTCGAGCCGCGGGCGGGGCAGGTCGAGCATGTCCGCCGTCTGCACGTCGGCGAACGCCCGGAACATCTGCTGGAGTTCCGGCAGGTTGTTGAACTTGGCGAACCGGCTCCGCGGCCGGAGCGACTTGCCGTCCGGCGAAATCTCCATCGCGTCCACCACCTCTCCGAAGGTGGCCGCCCAACCGTCGAAGTGGTCGATGCCGCGGTCCCGCATCCCCTCGGGGTCGAGGAACCGCTGTACCGTGTAGAGTTCGACCATCGTGTTGCTGATCGGAGTGCCGGTAGCGAAGGTGACGCCGTGGCCGGGGTGCTTGCGGCCCAGGTAGCGGCACTTCATGAACAGGTCGAACGCCCGCTCGCTGCCGCCGGTCTGCACCCCAGCGACGCGGTCCATCTTGGTCGGCGTCTCCAGGTTCTTGAAGTAGTGGGCCTCGTCGATGAACACGTGATCGACCCCAAGGTCGTCGAACACCAGTCCGTCGTCCTTCTTGTCGCCGGCGAGCAACTCTTTGAGCCGCTCCTCGCGCTTGGCCTTCTGCTTCTCGATGGTCTTGATGAGGTTCCGCTGCCCTCGGTCGCCCCGCCGGCCGGCGGTCTCGGTGAGCAACCGCTCGTACTCGGCGATCTGCTCGCGGGTGAACCCGGCCTGGAAGTCGTTCGACATGCCGATCCGCTCGAAGCTCGAATGGGTGACGATAATCCCGTCCCACTCGCCGCTGGCGACCTTGGCGGTCAGCACCTTGCGGCGGTCGCGGGCCAGGTCGTCCTTCGTCGCCACGAGCAGCCGGGCGTTCGGGTAGAGCTGCATGAATTCGCGGGCGAACTGCTCCAGCATGTGGTTGGGGACGACGTACATGGGCTTGTGTACCAGCCCGGCCTGCCGCATCTTCATGCCGGTCGCGGCCATCGTGAACGTCTTGCCGGCCCCGACGCAGTGCGCGAGCAGGGTGTTCCCGGCGCTCATCCCGCGCCAGACCGCGGCCGTCTGGTGCGGGCGGAGGAGGTACGCGGCGCTCATGCCGGGGAAGTCGAGGTGCGAGCCGTCGAACAGGCGCGGGCGGAGATTGTTGTAGGTGTCGTTGTAGACCCGCACGAGCCGCTCGGTCCGGTCGTGATCGGCGAACACCCAGGTTCGGAACCGCTCCTTGATGAGCTTCTGTTTCTCGCGGGCGGCGAGTGTCGCCTCTTGGTTCACCACCCGCTGCTCGTCCGCGCCTGAGCCGATGGTGTCGTAGATGACCGGGGCTTTCATGTTCATCGCCAGCTCGAACAGCCAGGTGCCGTTCGCGCGGCCGGTGCCAAACTCGGAGGTGGCGGCAACCGACCGCACGGCGTTGTATCCGGCCTCCACACTCCAGAGCGCATCCTGCTTCAGGTGGCCGATGCGAACGTCGCCCGGATCGACTTTGAACAGCTCGGCGGCGAACCGCTCGAAGTCGGCGGCCAGAATCCACGGTGCCCCGAGGTTGGCGTCGATGTCGCCGGGTAGCACATCCTTGGGCTGGACGGCGCGGAGCGCGTCCGCGTTCCGGGTGAACACCGGGCCGGCGGTCTCGGCCGCCTTTAACTTCGCCCGGACGTTGCCGGATAGATACTGGTCGGCGGTCTGCCAGCTTTGTGTGCCTGGGTCGAGGAGGATCAGGTCGCCGAGTTCCCGCACGACCTCCGGTTCGGGCTTGCCGTACAGGTCAGCGATGAACGGCAGATCGACCACGCCTCGCTGGTTCAGCGACACGAGCAACCCTTCCTCGGCGCTCGACACGCGAGTCACGGCGGTCAGGCGGCCGACCACGTCGCGGGTCATGATGGCGGCCTTAACCGCAGTGCCGCTCACCTCGTCGTAGTCTTCGAGGGCCATCACCAGCATTGCGTCCGGGTCTTCCCGGAACTTCACCAGGTTGGGCGTGCGGCGGATTACGCTCCCGTCGGCGGTCTCGCTGAACGTGGTCTTGTTGATCGGTTCGTACCGGGCGACGAACCGGTCGTAAGTGCGGTTGAGCGCCGTGCGGGCGTCGTCGCGGTGCGTCTCGGGCCAGCCCTCGTTCTGCGAGCGGAGTACCGTGCGTGCCTGGTCGCGGAGAGTGAGAAGGGCCGCCAGGCGCTGGCCCGTCATCGTCCCATTAGCGGTCAGCCGGGTGCCGCCGTAGACGACCGGGACGGCGCGGCCGTCTTCCATCTGGCAGATCACCCGGTCGGGGCGGACGAAGAAGCTCCCCTCGGTGACGTGTGGTTCGTCCGGTGGCGGGGTGAACGCCACGGGCGCGGCCGGCGGGAGAGTGGCCTCGAAGCGCGGGAAAGTGGGCAGGCGGGTGACGGCGGCGCCGAGTTGCTCCGCCAGGTCGCCGGTGGAGAGGAGGCTGTAGCTGTCGTCCCGCCCGTACAGAGTGTCCTTCCGGCTCCAGGTGCCGAGGACCATCTCGGGGTGGTTCTGGAAGTAGCGATTGATCGAGACCGCGGCCCCGTCGATGTCGGTCGAGGTGCTCTCCAGCCAGGCGGGGTCGGCGTGCCGCGCGGGTTCACCAAGGCCGCGCTTGCGGAGGAACACGATGTCGGTGACGACCGCCGTCCCCTCCCGCTTGAAGGCGTCGGAGGGCAGGCGGACCGCCCCCACGAAGTCGGCCTGCCCGGCCAGGTACTCGCGGACGGCGGCATTCTGCTTGTCGAGGGTGTAGTGGGTGGTGACGAGCGCCAGCACGCCGGCCGGGCGGAGCGCGTCGGCGGACTTGGCGAAGAAGAAGTCGTGGAGCGAGAACTTCTGCCCGTTGTGGTCGAGCTTTAGGTCGGCGAACGGGACGTTCCCGACCACGGCGTCGATGCCGCCGCCGGGGAGGCGGGTGTCCCGGAAGCTCTCGACGCGGATGTCGTGGCCCGGGTGGACGGTGCGGGCGAGGCGGCCGGAGATGCTGTCGAGTTCCACGCCGACGAATCGCATGTCCGCAGCGGCATGATGCATGAAGTTGCCGACCCCGCAGCCGGGTTCGAGGACCGTGGCGTCGGCGGGGACGCCGAGCCAGGCGAGCGCGCCGAAGACGGCCCGGATGACGACCGGCGAGGTGTAAAAGGCGTTGAACGTGGTCCGCTTGGCGCTGTCGTACTCGTCGTCCGTGAGCAGTTCGCGGAGGTCGTCCCCAAGCGCCCGCCAGGAGTCGTCCTTGTACCGGCCGCTCACCGGGTCGGGGAAAATCGAGAGGGCGACCGGCCCGAAGCCGGGGAACCTCCCGAGCGTGTGGCGCTCGTCCGGTGTCGCCGGCCGGCGCTCGGCTTCCAGCCGCTTCAGGAGGCGGATCGCCTCCAGGATGTCGCGGGCTTTCCCCTTCTCGCCGGTGGCGATGACGGGCGGTGTCGCGGGTGGCGCCGTCGCGTCAGGGTCAGACGGGGCAACTGGCCGCGCGGGCGGCCGGTGCGTGTCGGGGTCGGAGGCCGGGTCGAGGTCGAAAAGCGAGCGGCGAAACGCGCGTCGCGGGGTCAGGCGGTCTGCGAACGTCCCAGGACGAAGGCCATCGCCGCGTCGAGGCTGAGCGTGTCCTGGTCCTGCCGGGTCGGCAGCCGGCTCTCGAACTCCTCCAGGGCGATCTCGAACGCCTCCCGCGTCAACTGGTCCGAATTCCGACCGGGACTCTTCTCGCCCAGGAGTCGCGTCAGTTCCTCGTGTCGGGTCTTCAACGTCATCGAGCAGTGATTGACTGCGGCGAGGAGTTGGCGGGCCTGGCGGAGTTGGTCGTGAAGGAACGGGTGGCTTTGAATCCGGTCGAGGACGATCGACTTGTACTGCATGGGCTTCTCCTGGTGTGTCCGCCGGGGCTGTCTGGTCGGCGGTGATTGGTGCGTCCGCGTCGGTCGAGAACAGGGAGGGGGTTTTCGAGGAGGACCGCTTCTTCGCCATCAAGACCTTCGCTGCTGCTTCATCCGGTTGACGCTAGCAGTGCGGCTGGCAGCGCGCAAGCCGCTCGACGGTCGGACGGCGGGATTGCCGCCCGGGCGTGGCATCCGGGCCACAGGCCACTTGGCGGGTCGTGTCGAGCCGGCAAGAACTCCAAGAATCCCAGGGGTTTGGTACGATTCTTGCGCAGACCCCCACCCAACCCCAACATCGTCCCAACTCCCCCTCAAACTCCGAGGCGGCGGTGAGGCCCCCCGAAGGTGGCACACGCGACCCCAGAGCGAGGCTTTGCGAGCGGAGGGGTCGCGTATACTGCCGCCGTAGGGGGCCGCAACAAGCCGCCCGCCGCACCGTGCCTTTTGCCTTCGGCTCGGGGCTTCGTCTTCAGGGAAGGGGTGCAGGGGGAACCGTCTGGTTCCCCTTGCAGAGTGAGAGCCGAGCCCCTTCACTACACCAGCGGCCGGTGCGGTCCTTCCGTCACCTGCCTCATCGAGTCCACTACGTCGCAGCGGTTGATACGGTAGTGAGCTCTCGTTTCCAATGCCGGATGGTCTTGGGTGTGACACCGAACTGTCTCGCGGCAACCACATGCTGTAAACCTCTCCCCGCCCCGGTCAGCCATTCGGCCGCCGCTACTGTCAGCGGGTAGTCCGCACGCACTCCACTCGGAGCCTCAGCATAGACGCTTCCGCACGCCCGACACCGGAGCCGTGAGCGGAGGAAGGTCAGCCGGACAGGTATTTCGTCCCGCGGCGCGTCCCGGATGGTGGCTTGTCGCGTCCCGTGCTTGTGAGGGGGTCGGCGAGTCTGCCGTCCGCACCGCGGGCAAGCTGCGCGGAGCGCGGACGCACGAACGATCACCTCGAACCCGACGGCCGAGCGGGTTGCGGAGACCACCTCCCACCCGCGGGCCGCGAACGGGTCGCCCCCGCGGAACAATTCCGGCAGATCGTTCCCCTGCCTCGGCCACGTTCCACCGTCCAACTCGGCGAGCCACCGGAGGGCGACCGGAACCCGTTGGTCCGGCCACCGGGAGAAGCCGGACCCGTCGATGCTGTCGCACCCGAGGTTGTGGGCGTACCGCAACCGGAACCGGGTGTTCACCCGGCCCATGTGGACCCACAAGCCGCGCGACTTGGCCTCCCGAACCAGGGCCGCGGCCGCCGGCCCGAGTTTCCAGTCCGTGGACCCGCCCACGAACAGAGCGTCGATCTCATCCCAGGGAATCCCGAACCGCTCCATACCGTCCTGTCCGACGAGCGCGACCGGTAGGCCGACAGCCCGGAGCACTGGTGCCCACACCCGGAACAGAGCGAGCGTCGCCACGGCGTCCCCGACCACGTCGGGGCAGGCGACGAACCGGCACCCCGGGGACCGGCCGATCCTGGCGAGGAGTCCGCAGAACGCGCCGGGGTCGAACCCCGAGAACGCGGCGTTGTCGGCCGCCCAGGGGAGGCCGAGGTCGAGGGCGGTCTTCGGGGAGTTCCCGGCGGCGGGAACGAGAAGCACCCCGAGGCGGTCGCGGTCGGGGTGTCGTCGAAGGGTCGAGGTGGCACCGGATACAAAGAGTCGCATGGCGGAACAGTTCGGTGGAAACTGTCACGCCCGCTGATGAATGTCAACCACTTCGGTTCGGGGGTCGAGTTGTGTTGGGCGTCGGCGGGAAGGGGTGCAAGGGGAAGCTGTTCGTTCCCCCGTTCCCATTGCGAAGGGGAGGGTCGAATTCTCCGGACAGGCACGCGGAATTCCATTCCGATGGCGGAGGCCATCTGTCCAGAGAAGAGGAGGGGCGTTCGCACGCGATCGACGCCCGTGCCGTAGCGTAACTGATCCGAAACGGGGTGGCGTGTACGGGCCGAGTGCGTGACCTCAAACCCCGCAACGGCCGTCGCACTCGCCTGCGGCCATCGGGTCAAGGGTGTTGGGGGCGAGGGCGTGGAAGTCGATCTCGGCCAGCGGGCGACAGGTGCGGTGGAGGTACAACTTTTGTCGGAACCCGCGGGTGGCGATGCTGCCATCCAGCCGCAACCCCTCGTCGATCTCAACGGCCCTCGCCCATCCGACCGAGTCGGTTTCCTTCAACGCCCGCCACGACTGGTTGGTGCGGTACGGGCAGAACACGCACGAACTCTTAGGCACCTCGTAAGGCAGGACCGACCGCAGGTAGGCGAGGCAGTCGGTTCGACACCAACCCATGTCGATGAGTGGGTAGACGGGGACCGTGTGCCGGACACCGGCATACCGTCGGCGGCCGCGTTCGGCCCGCCCCGCCTCGTCCGTCGAGATGCCGAAATACTGGTGAATCGTCACGACGGCCGGGATGCGCTGCCGCGGGGCGAGGCCGAGCAGTTCCCGCCGGACGGCCCGGTCCACGACTTCGATCTTGTACTCCTTCGTGCATTGGCGACGGACCATTCCGACCCGCCCGTCCGGCCCGCGGGTGAACGCCGGGATCGACGCGAACCGCTGTCCGGTACTGTTCCGGCCGCGGAGAAGGTCGTCGCCCAACTTGCCAGCCGACCGCACCCAGATCGGCGGGCCGCCCAGGGTTTTCAGATGCTCCAGGTGCCGGTAGACGCTCGCCGGTTCCTCCCCGGTGTCGGCGAACACCGCCACGTCGAACCGGAACTGTCCGGCGACGGCAAGGAGGAAGAGGGCCGTGGACTGAACGCCCGCCCCGAGGTTCAGGACGTGGTGAGACGGCACGGACGATTGCGACTAGCATTGAACATCAGCGACGTATAGCGCATTTCCAAGCCGCCGGCAAGCGCGGCGCGGTCATCCCGAGTCCCACGGGCTTATCGTCGTCCCGATGGCGAGTGCCATCTGTCCGCAGGGCGTGCCCTAGCGACCCCGAACCCGTTCCGCGACGTACCGACGGGCGAAGTCTTGTGCCTGGGTTGCAATCTCGTTGGCGAAGGCAAGGGCTTGTTCGCGGTTGCTGACGATGCCGAACCGCTCATACAGGTCCACGAGTTCACGGCGGCGGTCCCTCACGAACCCCTCAGCGGACTGGGGCGGGTTCTCCTCCTGTTTCTCGCGCCACAGAGTTTCGATACCCTCTGTCATGAGGTGCATGGCGCGGCGGCCGAACGAGGCGTACAGTACGGATTGGAAGTAATTGTCTTCTGCGAACCTCATATCAATATAGCGGACGCTATTAGTGCCACCATCACCAAGCGTTTGTTGACGGAATCGTTGGGTGAGGTGATCGGTGGGCCACTGGATTTGGTCCTGATTAACCTCGATGGGCTCGGTCGGGCACACCCGTCGAGTCCAAGCCGCTGTCCGCACGTTCGAGCGTTCGACCTGTAAACGCAGTGCAGCCGCTCGTTCCGGCTGGTCGTGCGCATCGAGCCAGGTGGCATATGCCAACTTCGGAGTGCCTTCGCCGCGTGCGGCTTTGATCGCCTCCCGGAACGCCTTCTCTTCGGGTGATTGCTCTTTCGTCATCCACGTCGCGCCTCCCTGCGCCGGTAGATCGGGTTTTAATCCTCCGACTGTATCAGAGAATCGTTAACAAATGGTAAACGCGGGCCGACCGGATCGGTCAGCGGGTATCCGCCGTGGGCAGAATCCGCGGTTCGTTCGCAAGATTCGCAGCGAGCAGCAGCGTATGTTCTTGTCGGAGGTAGGCGTCCCGCACGGGAGTCGGCAGTTCGGTTCGGCTCAGCAATGCCTTTGACGCTGTCAGTTTCCCCGCGATGTTCACGAAGACGTTTATCCCGGAGAGAACTTCGCCGTCTCCGTTCGGCAGTCGGAGGTACTCCGGGAACACGGACGTGGCCGGTTCCCTTCCGCCTTGCCGGTACGTTCTGAGGATCAATGCCCCGCGGTTCCACGGCACGAGTTCGGCAACCACGTCGAGTGTCCACTCGCCCGGTGGGAAGGGAGCAATTAGCTCCAGCTCCCCGGTTAATTCTTGTGACCGTTTGCCCGCGCCGAGCCGCAGCTTCCCGACGCACCACGCGGGCAACGGGTCGCGGGACACGTTCCCGAACGTGACGTAATAGAAGTACCACTCACCCTCCAAGTCCGCGACAACGATCGGGCGTTCCGACTGCGCCCACGGACCCGCCGCCAAGTCCGTCAGACTTTCCGCGATCACGTCCAGGAGCGCTTGCCGTGTAGCGGCACCCTCTTCCCGCGTGATCAGTCGCAGTCGGTCGTCGGCGGTTCCTGGCACGATATCGTCCGAGACTGGAACCGTTCGTACCCCGAAGCGCTGCCGGAGGTCTCTGAGCACCCACGGCCAACCGGGTACAAGACCGACAGCGTGCGTCGAGAGAACGTAGTAGCCGATCGACGGTAGGTTCATTTCCCCGGTCGGCACGTCTTTGAGCCGTTCGAGTCGTTGGACGGCCTTGGAGAGTGACGGGATCGGCGGGTAGACGAGGGGGAAATGCCGGAGCGTGTCGCGGTGGACTCGGGTGACGGGGTGGTCGCGGTGGTCGGTCGCCAGTGGGTGCCTCGGGCTGAAGATCACGTGCGGGCGGGTGTCGGTGCCGTCGATCGGGGTGACCCGCAGGTGCGGGCCGGTCTCTTCCGGTACTTCCCATGTGACGATGGCGTCGATCCCGCCGTCTTCGAGTTGGTAGAAGGAATCGGGGTTTCGGAATGCGTCGAGATGGAGCCGCTTCGCCTCGTCGCGCTCGGCCAGGCGGCGGGCGACGTGGGGGAGCAGGTAGCTCCGCACCGTGTCGCCCGCCGCGATGGTGAGGAACGGCTTCATCTCCGTCGTCGGGTTGCGTTGAAGCGACCGGTAGACGCTCACCGCGTCGTCGAACTGGCGGTTCCAAAGGCGACAGAGCGCGCGACCTGTCGGGGTCACGCGCCACCCGATCGTCCCCATGGAGTTCTCGAACGGAGCGGCGATTGGCGGTTCCTCTCCGATCGGTTCCCCTGCCCGTGGTTCCTTCCGCACGCTCGACTTGACTGTCTGTGACCACTTAAGCACGGCCTTGTTGAACGCTTGCAGCCACTTCGAGACGTTCCCTGCGGCCAGTTCCTTCTTCGCGTCGTCCCCCGCGGCCAGTTCCTTCTTCGCGTCGTCCCGCGGGGGGGCGAGGTGTGCCGCGATGAGCGATTGCGTCACCTTCGGGGGCGGTTGATCCCCCGCCGGGCGTTGGCAGCTTTCGATGGCCTTGCAGAAGGAGATGAACTTCCGCCGGTGATCTGGCCGGTTGAGGTCGACGCTAGGCAGTCTTCCGCTCGTCATGGGTCACTCCCGTCCGGGGGCATCTCCGGGCCTTCGCGCGCACGACTCGCGGCGCGCGCGCACTAGCCGTCATTCCCGCCGCGTCGTGTCTACCCCCGTGCCATGTAAGAGTAGCGAGGTACTACAGCCCTCGCACCGGGACCCCCCGGACCTGACGCCTCTACCGGAGACTTCGGCCATGTACCCCGACCGCGACGTGTACGGCAACCCGGTCCAGACCCCCGACGGCCACGATGTCTACTCGCACCCGACGATGGGCGACGTGACCTACGGCAGCTACGGGCCGGAGCCGGTCAGCCCGCCCCCGCCCCCGCCGACGACCTGGGACAACTGACCAGCCGGCTGATCGCCTCGGCCCCGCCGTCCGCGGCGGGGCCACCCCCTGACCGCATTCTCGTTCAACCGCCACCGACGCCCATGCGTCGGCCTGGCGTTTCGTTACCTTCACCGGAGAACCCCACCTTGTCAGACCTTTTGATCTTTTTCCGCCTGGCCTTGTTGCTCCTTCGGCCGAACGCGACCGTCACCTCGTACCTCCACGCCGCCAAGCGCCTGCGGATCGGGGACGACAAGATCCGCCGTGCGGTCCTCCGGTTGGAGGAACACTTCGGCCGGCGGTTGGTAAACACCGGGGGCCGCCGACTCACCCTGACCGCGCTCGGGACGAGCGTGGCCGACGCCGCCGGGCAGTTCGACGCTCTCCTGAACGGGGTTGCCGACGACGGGCCGGAGTCGCTAGTCCTCGACGCCGATCCGCTGCTCGCCGTAACCGTTCTGGCGCTCGCTTTTCCCGACTTCTTCTCAGTCTTCGCGGACACGGTGGCGTTGGTAGTCACCGGGTTTGACCCTATCGCGACCCCGGAGCGGCTAGACAACGGCGCGGCCAACCTCGGCCTCGGCTGGGCGCTGGGCGACGGGCACGCCTCGGCCGTCCCCCTCGGCGTGTCGGTGCCGTGGGTGGTCATCCTCCCGCCGGACCACCCGTTCTCCAAGCGAGAAGTGCCGTTGGGCGGCATCGGCTCGTTCGACCGCGTGTTTTTCCCCGCGGACGAGCGGTCGCTCGCCGCCACCGCAACTGCCCTCCAACCGCTCCCCGCCGGCCGCCGGGTGGGGTGCCCGTCGGTCGCCGCCGTGCTCGCGGCGGTCGAGTCCGGGTCCGGCGTGGGACTCGTCCCGTGGGTGCCGTGGCAGCCGGCCCCGGCCCTTCGCACGATCCCGGTCGCGGAAATCGAGCCGGACCGCCCGGCCGTTTTCCTGCCCCGCCGCGGGGCCGACCTGACCGAGGCCGCCGGGTCGCTCCGCACCATCCTACTCCGCGTGGCGGCTGAGCCGTACCTGCCCGCGGTGCCCGCCGGCACCACCCCAGACGCGGCCGACCTCACCGAACCGACCGCCCTCACGCCCGCCTGACCCACACACACCTAAAGCCCGAGGAGGCGACCAAATGGAGTCGCTCGCGCACCGCCGCCCGCTGAAGACCCTCCTGTCATCACTGGGCAGCATCGGCCGCATCGCCTGGATGGCGGCCGTCCTGCTGTACCCGCTGTCCCTGTACTTCCTGACGCCGCCGGCCGTGGTGGTGGGCGTCGTCCTCCTCGTCCTCTACGCCTGCCGGTACGGCCTGGAGAAGGAGCCATCGGTCGGCACCGGAGCGTTCGGGACCGCCCGGCTCGCGCTCCGGGCCGACCTGGAGCGGGCCGGGATGCTCGCCGACCGGGGCGGCCTGCCACTCGGCCGGGTGGACGCCCACCCGCCCCCGCTGTGGCCGGCACTCCGCGACCTGTTCCTGGCCCCGTGGGCGGATTCGGGCGAGGTCGCGGCCCGGTTCACGGCGGCGCTCCTGAGTCTCCGCTACGGCCCGCCGCCGACGGTGTTCGCCAACCGCTTCTTCAACCTGGCGGTGATCGCCCCGCCGGGGGCGGGCAAGGGCGCGGCGATCATAATCCCGGCACTGCTCCGCTGCCCGATGTCGATGGTGGTCCTCGACCCCAAGGGGGAGAATTTCACCTTGACCGCCCGCCACCGCTCAGCCGTGCTCGGGCACCGGGTCCGCCGCTTCGACCCGTTCAACGTGTGCGGGTCGGGGGCGGACAGCTTCAACCCGCTCGCTGCCCTCGACCCGCACTCGCCGACGCTGGTGGACGACTGCCTGGCCCTGGCGGACGCGCTCGTCGTGAAGACCGGCCAGGAGCACGACCCGCACTGGAACGAGTCGGCGATCGCGGCCATCACCGCCTTCATCCTGTACGTGACGCTCTACGCCCAACCGGAAGGCCGCACACTGACCGCCGTCGCCGAACTGGTGACCGACCCGAAGGAGTTCCAGCACGCGGTCGCCCTGATGCAGGACCGCAACGGCATGCTCGCCGCCAAGTTCGGCCGGTCGCACGGGTACGACTCGCTCCGGCGGTACGGCAACCAGCTCTCGGCCCTGGTGGACAAGGAGCTGTCGTCGGTCCAGTCCACCATCAACCGACACCTGGCCTGGACGAACTCGCCACTCGTGCAGCGGTCGCTCGGCCACAGCACGCTCGACCTGGCGGAGTTGGCCCGCTCCCGGACGACGCTGTACCTGGTGATGCCGCCGGACAAGCTGGAGTCGCACAACCGACTGCTCCGGCTGTGGGTGACGGCGACGAGCCGGGCGCTGGTGCGGAACGGCCTCCAGGAGAAGAACCCGGTTCTGTTCCTGCTCGACGAGGTGGGCAACTGCGGGCAACTGAAGGCACTCCGCGAGGGGATCACCATGCTCCGCGGGTACGGGGCGCGGTACGCCTTCGTGCTTCAGTCCGTCGCCCAGTTCAAGGAGATGTTCGGCGAGGGCGAGAACACGGTGAAGGCCGGGTTCGACTACACGGTGTTCTTTGGCCTGCGCGACCACGCCACGGCGAAAGAGATGAGCGAGCGGATGGGCAAGACCACCGTCCGCAGCCGGAGCGACTCGGAGACGCACGGCTCGTCCAGTCCGACCTTCAACTTCGGCTTGCAGGGCGGGGGCGGGGGCGGCAGCGTCAACTCCAGCAGCACGAAGACCACGACCGAGACCGGACGCGACCTGGTGACGCCCGACGAACTGCTCTCCGCGAGCGAGCGGACCGTGTTCGTGTTGCCGGCCGGCGGCCACCCGATCCGGCTCACCCAAGCCCGGTACTACGAAGACCCTGAGCTGGCTGCGGCCGTGGCCCGTGCGGGAGAGCCGACCGACCGGGCCGAACCGCTGCTGCCCGCATCGTCCGTCCCGCCGGCCGTCCGCACTGAACCCGTGGATTCCGGCGCAGCCGACTGGGCCGCGATTTCCTCCGGCCGCCCTTCGGCTCCCCCGCCGCGTGTCCCGACGAAGCCGGCGGAGGACCGGCTGCGGTTCGCCTGCCCGTGCGGGAAGCGGTACAGCCTGGCCCCGGCGATGGCGGGCAAGCGGGCGAAGTGCTCGAACCCGCGCTGCACCCGCGTGTTCGTGATCCCGACGCGGACCCCCCGCCCGCGGACGCGGGCGACCTGACCCCGACTCCCCCCGACACCCGAGATGGAGACGATTCGATGGAGCCGAAGACGCTCGAAGAGTTGGCGAACGACCCGGTCATGGGCCGGGCGATCCGCGAGATCGCGGACTACTTCAAGGCGGCCGAGGTGAAGCTCGCGGCCGAACGGCCCGGCGCGGACAACGGGAATAGCGGGAACAACGGGAGTGGCGGGATGCCGACGGACAACGCGCGGGGCCGGGACATCACCCAGGACCGCCCGACCCCGCACCTCCCGACGTACACGCTCGCGTCCCCGACGCCGGTGGAGGCGTCGCAGCAGGCGGCGATCAAGGCGGCCGGCGGGGCCGACCTGTCGTGGCACAAGGAGTTGGTGAAGGCGGCGTCGGCCCTAAGCGGCCCGGACCAGGGGCTGGCGAAGGATCGAGGCGCGGAACAGGTTCAGGGGCGTGACAACGCACCCGTCCACCAGCACACCCGCGACCCACAGGGGCGTGGAAGGTGACCGGATCGACGTGTCCGGGGCGAACGGACCTGCCCCGGCCGCACGCTCAGGTGTGGCGAGATTGCAACTACCAAAGGGAAAACCAAGCTCCACCCCCATCCATTTGGGTGAGGGCGTGGCGCGGTCGCAACAGAAGGTGTTATGGTGCGCGAAACTCACTTTGCGCGACGTATGACAGACACCCCGTTGACCACGCTCCCACCTGTGGCCGAATTGCCACAGCCGACCGACCCCCGCACCCGGATGACCGAAGCGGTTTCGGCGTGGCTGACCCGGTCGCCGTCGGTCGAGACCCGCAGCGCGTACTCACGCGAACTCGACCAGTTCCGGTCGTTCGTCGGCATGGCGGGCGGGGCGTGGGAGGAGCTGACGCGGGTTCGTCCTCCGCACGTCGCCGCGTGGCGGGATCACCTGCTCGCGGCCGGGCAGTCGAACGCCGCCGTCGGCCGCAAGCTCTCGGTCCTTCGGAGTCTGTTCGGTTACCTGCAAGCCTACGGCTACGGCGGGGCGAATCCGGCCGACACGAAGTACGTCGCCGCCCCCGCCGTGCCACGCGACGGCAAGACGGTAGCGCTCACTCCTGAAGACACGCGACGGTTACTCGACGCCCCGCCCGCCGACACGCCCGAAGGCGTCCGTGACCGGGCGTTGCTGGCGGTCCTCGCCTATACCGGTTGCCGCGTCGGCGAACTCACCCGCCTCCGCGTCTCCGATTACAAGTCGAGCGGCGGGCACCGGGTGTTGGAGGTCCGGGGCAAGGGCGGCAAGGAACGCCGCGTCCCGCTCCACCCGGAGGCGTTCGAGCGGATCGACGCTTGGCTTTCCGTTCTCAACACAAACGACGTGGGCTCCCCACTGTTTCGGCCCGCGAGAACAGCCAGGGGGCGTGGGTTCGATGGCTTCAAGGACGACCCACTCACCCGCCGCGGGGTGCAGTACCTCATGGCCCGCTACGTCCGCCGGTTACGACTCGACACGAACGTGACGGTGCATTCGCTCCGCGTCACAGCCCTGACGACCGCCCGCGAGCGCGGGGCCGACCTCGTGGACCTGCAAGACTTCGCCGGCCACGCCGACCCGCGGACGACGCTCGGCTACATCCGCAACCGCGACCGGCTGCATCGTTCTCCGGCTTACGTCTTGAAGTACTGATCGCTTCACCCGCGAGGCACCCGAATCGAGGTGGGCCGTGATCGAAACAATCTTGCCCTGCGTGGCAAGTCCCTACCTGACTGCGGCTGAGGCCGCTAACTACCTGCGGACAACCGTGCAGGGCATCTACTCGCTGGTCAAGCGGGGCCGGTTGCACCCGATGCCCGGTCGGCCCGGCCGGCTGCTATTCACCCGCGACGCCCTCGACCGCTACCTCACGACTCGACGGCGGTGAACGCCGACGCAGGTTTCGGAGGCTTGGCCTTTTCTCCCATCCGGGGTGGCGCGAGGGCGGGATTCGCGCTACTCTTAATCAAGAGAATCAGTCGCAATCCCTTCCTCCCGGGTGTCTCATGCCCCGCTCCGCACCCTTCGGCCACACGTCGCACGGCCGGTTCGTCGGGTACTCCCTCATCAAGCGGAAGAACGATCCCACCTACACCGTGTACTTCCGCTCCCCGGACGGCGAGCGGCGGAAGCGCGACACGAATCAGACGGGCATGGACCGGGCGAAACACGCGGCGGCGGCGATCATCGACGAGGTGTACGCCCCCGCCGTCGTGGCCGTGCGAGTCGTCACCTGGGACGAAGCCGTCGAGAAGATCGAGGCGTCGGCGGCCGCCGACGGGCTGCGCGGGCCGTCGATCGACTATTACCTGAAGCTCATCCGCCGCATCCGGGCCTTCTACTCAGTCACAACCGGCCCGGCCGACATCTCCGAAGGGATGGCCGAGGCGTGGAAGAAGGCGTTCTCATCGACACCGACTCGCCGGAAGAAACTCCCCTCGCAGTTCACGGTGTTCTCGTTGGTGCGAGGATATTCGGCCCTATGGCAAAGCTGGTTCGTGGACAAACTTGGCGTCTGCCCCGGCAACCCGTGGCAGGACGTGGAACCGCCGAAGACGGACAAGATCGAGGTGAAGGTGATCGAGGACGACACCCTCACCCACTTCCTCGGCTGGCTCGACGAGCGGTTCACGGGATGGGAGTTGCCCCGGCTGTTCTTGGAGACGAAGGCGGTCACCGGCTGCCGGCTGGCGGACCTGTGCGGGGTCGAGTCCTCCCAACTCCGCGACGGCCGCCTGCACTTCAAGCCGGAGCAGACGAAGGGGCGGAAGGCCCGCAACATCCTGCTCCCGCCCGAGCTGGCCGAGAAGCTGGAAGCGATCAAGGGCAAGACGTACCTGTGGGAGTCGCAACCGGCGGGGCTGAAGGAAGCCGTCAAGCGGATGGGGCGGCCAGCCCACCGGATCAAACCAGACTTCGTGCCCGCCCGGTTCTACTACTGGGTGACGACGCTGTTCCTCGACTACGGGAAGGCGAACCCGGACAAGCCGAAGATTCACTCGCACCAGCTCCGCAAGCGGGCGTTCACGGCGGCGTGGTCCGCCGGGGTGGACCCGCGCAAGGCGGCGGTCGCCTACGGGTGCAACGTGGACACGGTGATGAAGCACTACGTGGCGATGGACGAGCAAGCGGTGACGGATGAAGTGACGGGGCAACTCGCCGCTGCGCTGACCCCGAAGAAGGCGACCGGGAAGGATACTGAACAGAAGTGAACTAGAGATTTGCGACTCTATTGCGACCCAAACTTATCCTGCGATGCTCTGGTAAACGATAAAGCCCCGCAAGTCCTTGTGACTGCGGGGCTTCTGAGTTACCCGGCCTGGATTCGAACCAGGACAAAGAGAACCAAAATCTCTTGTGCTACCGTTACACTACCGGGTAAGAAATCAGTCGCTTAACCTAAGCCTTTGCGATTTTTCACTTTCTGTTTCTCGTCATTCGGCAGCATCGGGTAGGTTCGGTTCAGGTTTACCGTCTGCCAGCCCGTCTTCCTTCCTCTGCCGGGGAAGGACGTGGTGATTGTAGCTGGCTTCACGAAGGCGTCGAGGGTAGGCCCATGCGACCGGCCGTCAGCCTGCTGGGTGTGAGCACCGCGCGGTGCGGCAGAGTGCGATACAGGTTCTCTGCCACTTCTCGGCCCGTTCCTGGCAGAGCTTCGGTAACCGCTCGCACCCCGGTGGGGAGAAGTGACGGCCACGTGGTCCCGCTCCTGGCGGCTTGAACCGCCTCCGCCAGGAACCCGAGGACGTCCCGGCCCTGCTGGCCGCAACTCGCCACCACCGTGAGAGTCCGCTCGACGAACCGACTCCCGGCGGCGGTGTCCGTCCCGTAGCCCGTCTACCGCCCGCACACGGCGTGGCGGGGAGTTCGGTGGTCCTGGCGGTAGATGCAGGCGACCCGTTCCCGTACCAACAGCGCGGCCGCCCAGCGGTTCCCCCCACGAGGGCGACGTTGATCACCCCCGGCACGCCAAGCACCCCGAGGTCCGCCGGCACGCGAACCTGACGGGCGTGCCGGGCGGGAAGGTTGACATCTCCGCGGAGATGTCCGACCACGTGCACGGCGTCGTGCTTCTCCTTCGGTAGGCCGGTCGCGGGGTGGCGGAACCCGTTGCCCGCGAGTTCCCGCTCCCACCGGTCCTCGCGCTCCTTCCCGATGTCGCTCACGGTGATTTGGGGTGGGACCGGGCGTGGACGTCTCAGAGGCCGCTCTTCACGGGTCGGGAACACAAGCGGACAATGACTCCGGGGGCGCGTGGGGCCGGGAGGGCGGCAAGACATGGTCGAGATGCGAGTTCATGAGCTGCTCCAGGCGGCTTACGCGGGCGGGGAGGTCGGCCCGTTCGACCTGGCTGCCGAGCGCTGGGGTCCGGGGGACGACGTGCTGGCGGAGGCGAAGGCCGCTGCCGACGCGCTGGTGGCCCTCCGCCTCGCACGGTACACCGACGACGGACCCGGCTGGCGCCGACGAACGCCGGGCGGTACTGGGCGTTGCACGGCGGGTTTCTGGCATTTCTCAAGGAGGAGCCCGAACGGGCGGGGGGCGGGGGTAAGCAGCGGAGCCCGGAGGCCGAGGCGCTGCGGACCAACTACATGGCGCTGCGGCTGAAGACGTTCTGGTGGAGCTTCGGCATGTCCGCCGCCGGGTTCGTCATCGCCATCCTCTCACTGACCGTGGCCCTGTTCTACGGCGGGGCTCCGCACGTGATCCGGTAGCGCTACCCGTCGGACCCGGCCTTCGCACCGCCCGCCGCCGGGTGGGCCGGCCGGCGCCACGTCAGCGGCCACCCGGCGAGCAGCACGGCGGCCGGCAGCACGAGGGCGACCCGCAACCCGTGGGCGTCGGCCACGACGCCGACGAGTGGGAGCATGACCGCCAGCCCGACCGACCGCGCCACGCTCTCCAGCGACAGCACCGTCGCCCGCATCGACTTCTCCATCTCGGCGTTCAGCACGCCGACGAACACCGGCCGGCGGACGTTCTGGAGGACCGTCAGCAGGACGAAGTACGCCAGCGCGCCGGCCACCCAGTCGCCCCAGGCCAGGAACACGCCGACCGCCCCCACCCCGGAGAGGGCCGCCGCCGCGTAGCACGCCCCGAGTACCCGGGCCGGGCCGGCGAGCGCCCGTTCGAGCCGCGGGCTCGCCCGCGCCGCCGCCCCGCCGAGCGACTCGCGGACGAACTCGAACGCCCCGAGCCACAGCGCGCCCGACCGCTGGAGGGCGGTGCCCGCGGCGGGGGCGACCAGCACCACCCCGAACCGGCCCAGCCCCGCCGTCAACAGCGGCTGGGCGTAGTACTTGAGGATCACCTCGATCTGGCTCTCGAACAGCACCGACTGGAGGAGTAGCAGCCGCGCCCCGGGCCGGCCGACCGCCGCCCGCAGCCCGGTCCGCCAGCTGCCCGCGGCCGTGACCTCGCCGGGCGCGGCGCGGGCGCACTCGCCTTCGAGGTGGCGGGGGTACGTCCACATCAAGACCATGCCGGCCGCCGCGGGGAGGGCCGACAGCCAGAACAGCGCCTCGAACTGCTGCGTGGCGAACAGGATGACGCCGCCGCACCCCGCCGACGCCCCCGCACTGTACTTCGAGTACGCCCGGGTGAGCCCGATCACCTCGGTCGCCCGGGCCGACTGGCCGGTCGAGTCGAGGTAGTCGAGCATGATCGCCTTGTGGCTCCCGGTGCGGAGCGCCTCTCCGAGCCCGAAGCAGGTGAGCGCGAGGCACAGGCCGGCGAGTTGCGCCCCCGCCGGCGCGTGGGCGGACAGCGCGAGCAGGGTGTAGCAGCCGCAGTACGCCGCGAAGCACCCGATCAGCGACTTCCGCCGCCCGCACCGGTCCGCGAGGTAGCCCGACGGCACCTCCGTCGCCACGGTCAGCAGGTGCTGGTAGCCGAGCAGCAGCCCGATCTCAGTGAACGACCGGCCGAGCGCGAGCAGGTACAGGACGAAGAACGGGTCGGCGAACCGCAGGTTCTTCAGCACCGAGTACAGGCAGAAGCGGAGGATCACGGTCGTCCCTCCCGGCGGGGGAGGCCGGGCGCGTAGAACACCGCCGCGCCGGCGACCCCGAACCCGCACGCCGCGTACAGGAGCGGCGCCGGGCCGGACGCCGCCCACAGCGCCGCGCCGGCCAGCGCCGACCAGCTGACCGCGAACGTCCGCACGCCCCAGTACAGCCCGATCCCGCGGGCGCGCGTCTCCTCCGGCAGCAGGTCGGTGAGCAGCGCCTTGCGGGCCGGTTCGCCGACCTCGCGCAGCCCGGCGGCGACGAACGCCGCGGCCACCCACGCGGTCGGTACGACCGCGAGCAGGAGCGGGAAGACTGCGGAAAAGACGAACGTCACCCCGATGAACGGGTACGACCCGACCATCACGGTCAGTCGACCGACCGGCAGGTAGCTGGCGAGCGCCACGAGGTTCTGCAACGCGATCAATACGCCGGCCTGTTCGAGTGTCAGCCCGCGCGCGACGACCAGATACAGGATCACGAAGTCGCGCACCAGCCAGTCGCACCAGCGCATGAAGACCTCGGCCAGCAGGAGCCGCCGGGCGGGTGGTGGCATCGTCCGCCACACCTCGCCGAGCGCCGACCGCTCCCCCTCCGCCGGCCGGTGCGGCATCCACCGCACCTGCACCGCGAGGGCGACGAGGCCGAACAGGAAGGCGGTGCCGACGAGCACGCGCATCCCGAGGGCGCGCCCCTCTTCCGGCGTCGCCGCCCAGTCGCCGGCGCGGTGGAGGAGGAACCCGGCGAGCGCCGGCCCGACGACCTTGGGCAGCCGCTTCTGGACGGACTGGACCGCGAACGCCAGCCCGCGCCGGCCGGTCTTCACGCTCGCCGCCACGGTGGTGAACGTCACCGGGATCGAGAGCGGATCCCAGCTCAGGATCAGCAGCGCCGCCGCCAGCGCGCCCCAGGTCGTCGGGACGGCCAGGAACAAGGCGTACCCGGCCAGCGTCAGGCAGCCGAACAGCAGGAGCGAGTTGCGGTCGCCGAGGCGGGCGGTGAGCGTCCCGCCGCCGAGGAAGCAGGCCGCCTTCAGCAGGTTCTTCAGGAACGAGTACAGCCCGACCGTCAGCAGCACCGCCGCCGGCACGCCCGCGGGGGTCGCGCCCCCGGCGCCGACCGCCGCCTGGTCGCGGAAGAAGTTCGGCATGAGCGGCTCCCACAGCTGCTCGCCCATGCCGAAGCAGAGTACCGCGACCAGCACCACGCCGGCGGTGCGGTTCAGCGCCAGGAAGCGGGTCGCGGCGGACCGTACGCGGGAAGGGCTAGGGCATTCCGTCACGGCCGTCCGTCCGGGGGCTGCGGCCCGGGCAGGTAGGCGATGCAGTGCGGCGTACCGGTCTCGGGGTCGGTGATGACCCGGGCTCGGATGCCGAACACCGTCCACAGGTGGTGCTCCGTCACCACCTCGGCCGGCGGCCCCGCCGCGACGACCTCCCCGGCCTTGATGGCGACGACGTGGTGGGCGTACCGGGCGGCCAGGTTCAGGTCGTGCAGCACCATCACCACCGTCTTCCCCATGTCCCGGTTGAGCCGGGCGAGCAGCTCCATGACCTCCAGCTGGTGGCAGGTGTCGAGGTGGCTGGTCGGCTCGTCGAGCACCAGCACGTCGGCCCCCTGGGCGAGCGTCATGGCGATCCACACCCGCTGCTGTTGCCCGCCGGAGAGGGCGGCGACCGGGCGGTCGGCGAACTCCGCCGTGGCGGTCGCGGCCAGCGCCCAGTCGACCATCGGGCCGTCGTCCGGGTGCGGCGGGCCGAGCCACCGGCGGTGCGGGTAGCGGCCGTAGGACACCAGCTCGCGGACGGTCAGCGCCTCGGGCGCGGCCGGCGCCTGGGGCAGGATGCTGAGCCGCCGGGCGAGCGCGCGGGTCGGCAGCGCGTGGACGTCGTCCCCGTCCAGGCTCACCGCCCCGCCCATCGGCCGCAGGATGCGGGCGCACGCCTTCAGGATGGTCGACTTGCCGCACCCGTTCGCCCCGACGATCGCGGTGACCCGGCCCGGCGGAACGGTGAGGCTCAGGCCGGGCACGACGACCTGGCGGTCGTAGCCGACGACGAGTTCGCGCGTGGCCAGGGTCGTCATGGCGTGCCCCGTCAGGACCGCGTCAGCAGGTAGAGGAAGTACGGCGCCCCGAGCGCCGACACCATCACCCCCGCCGGGATCTCGGTGTTCGGTAGGACGGAACCGCCGACCAGGTCGGCCAGGACGAGCAGCGTCGCGCCCACGAGGCCCGCGACCGGGATGACAACCGCGTGGTCGGCGCCGACCAGCCGGCGGGCGATGTGCGGGGCGATGAGCCCCAGGAAGATGACGCCGCCGGCGAGCGACATGCAGACCGCACAGGTGACGACCGCCAGGGCGAGCAGGCCGAGTACGGCCCGGTTCACCGGGACGCCGAGCCCGGTCGCGGCGCCCTCGCCCAGCCGCAGCACGTTGAGCGTCGGCGCGAAGCTCCACGCGAGCGGCACCAGCACGGCGAGTGCCGACCCGAGCGCCGCCACGTAGCTCCACCCGGCGGCGCTCAGGCTGCCGGACCCGAACGCCACGACGAACGCGTAGGCGTCGGAGCTGATGTGCAGGGACACCATCACGGTCAGCGCGCCCGCCACCCCGCTGACCGCGACGCCGGTGAGGACGAGGCGCTGCGGGGAGGGCCGGCTGCCGGGGCAGAGCAGGTAGACGAGGAGCGTCGTGGCCAGCGCGCCGGCGGTGCTCACGAGCGGGACGAGGACGACCGAGGAGAGGGCCGACCAGCCGAGCAGCGCCAGCAGCAGCACGACGGCCAGCCCCGCCCCCGACGACACGCCGAGGATGCCCGGCTCGGCGAGGTCGTTCCGCAGCACCGCCTGCATGAGCGTGCCCGCGACCGCGATCCCCAGGCCGACCAGCACGCCGAACAGAATCCGCGGCACGCGGAACGTCCAGACGACCAGGTCCGTTTCCGGGTCGCCGTGCCCGACGAGTGAGCGGAGAACGTCGGCGGGTGGGATGTCGGCCCGGCCGTGCTGGAGCGCGAACAGCGAGGCGGCGAGGAGCAGCCCCGCGGCGGCCGCGGTCACCACGCCGGGCGGCCACGCGGCGCGCGGGCGCACCTGCGCCGCCGGCCCGCCGTCGAGCCCGCGGTCCCGCAGGCGGCGGAGCAGCCAGAGGAAGCAGGGCGCGCCCAGCACCGCGGTCACGACGCCCAGGGGGAGTTCGCCCTTCACGCCCAGCACGGTTCGCGCCGCGAGGTCGGCCGCGGCGGTCAACCCCGCCCCCGCCACGACGGTCAGCGGCAGGAGGCGGCGGTAGTCGGCCCCGGCGACGAGGCGGCAGATGTGCGGCGTCATCAGCCCGATGAACGACACCGGCCCGGCCACGGCGACCGCCGCCCCGGTCAGCAGGAGGACCACCAGGGTGGCGACGACCCGCACCACGCCGGTGCGTTGCCCCAGTCCGGCGGCCACGTCGGAACCGAGGCTGAGGATGGTGACGTCGGGCGCCAGCGCCAGAGCCCCCGCCAGCGCGACCGCGAGGACGGGCAGGACGGCGGCCACCTGCTCCCAGGTGACGTTGGTGACGCCGCCGACGGTCCAGTACAGCATCGCCCCGGCCATCGACAGCGCGATCACCATTCCCTGGGTGACCGCCGAGAACAGCGCGGAGACCACGGTCCCGGCCAGCGCGACCCGCGTCGGCGAGAACCCCCCGAGCGAAAGGGCCGTGACCGTCAGCACGCAGAAGTAGCCGAGGGCCGCGCCGGCGAACGAGGCGACGATCGAGCCGGTGTAGCCCAGGCCGGGCCAGAGGACCATCGCCACCAGCCCGGCCAGCGACGCCCCGCCGCTCAGCCCCATGATCGACGGGCCGGCCAGCGGGTTGCGCGTCACCCCCTGCATCACCGCCCCCGCCGCCGCCAGGCTGGCCCCGACCAGCAGGACCAGGACCGCGCGGGGGAGGCGGATGTCGCGGACCGCGATGTGGGCGTCATTCCCCACGTCGTAGCCGCGGAGCGACTCCACGACGTCGCCGGGCGTGATGTCGGTCGGGCCGGTCAGCACGGACGCGACGAAGACGCCGCCCGTCGCCGCGACCGCGGCCAGCAGAACCCCCCGGAATCGTGTCGGGCTCACGGCCGGTACTCCCGCATCGCGAGCTCGGCCCGGCTGTTCACCCCGGGCAGGGCGTCGGGGGCGACGAGGTGGAGGACGTCGTCGATGCTGCGCGCGCGGCCGAGGATGCCCGAGTCTGCCCAGTGCCGCCACTTGGGGATCAGGTGCACGCGCCCGTCCCGGACGGCGGGCACGCGCGTCCAGACGGGGTGGCTGCTCAGCTCGTCGTAGGTCCGCCGGGCGTCGGCCCGGCCGTCCACGGCGACGATCAGGTAGTCCGCGTCGAACCTCATCAGCTGTTCCGGCGACATGGTGGAACTCCACGACCGGTTGCGGACGAGGTCGGGGCGGTTCATCTTCAGGTCGCCGTACAGGAGCGGGCTGACGTGGTTCTGGTCGCCGTGAAGCCGGTACGCCCGCGGGCGGACGCGCATCATCGCCATCGTCTTCGCCCCGACGACCGGGTGCAGGACGGCGTTGGCGGCGCGGACCTTCTCGTTGTACCAGGCGAGCCGCGCCTCCGCCTCGCGCGGCCGGCCCACGATCACGCCCACGTCGAGCAGCCGCCGGCGGTAGTGAACGAGGTGGTCGAGGAGGATCACGGTGGGGGCGACCCGCGACAGCTGGGTGTAGGTCTGTTGGCTCGTGCTCCGGGTGATGATGAGGTCGGGCCGGACGCGGACCACCACCTCCATGTTGGGGAAACTCGCGCCGTACACGGTCGGCACCCACGGCACGTCGGCGAGCGGCTCGGCCAGGTAGTCGGGGAAGTTGCCGTCGTTGATGGAGTGCGCCACCGGCTTGACCCCGATGGCGAGCAACTCGTCCGCGGCGGAGAGCGCGCAAATGCGCTGGGGGCTCGCGGGAATGCGGGTGGTCCCGCCGGCGTGGCGGACGACCCGATACCCCTCACCTTCCTCCACGACCTCGATCGGCCGGTCGCCGGCCCCGGGCACGTCGCGGGTTACGAGCTTCGGCGCGTCCGGCGACTCGGCCGCCACGTCGGCGAGCCGGACCGTGAGGGCGCCGAGCACGGCGACCCCCAGCACGTTCGCCGCCCACCAACTCGCCAGCTGGAGGCCACGCCGCCCGGGAACGGCGCGGCCGGGCGGTGCGGTCCGTGGGAAACTCATCGCGTCCTGTTCGAGGGGGGTGAGGCGGGTTCGTCAGCGGATCTGGAACGGCTCCAGGCGGGTTTCCGGCGCCTTGACGGACGCCTTGAGCGTCGTCGTCTTCGGGTTGTTGAACCGCAGGCCGAGTTGGTCGGGCGGCAGGTCGGTCCCCTCGTCGTCGGCCGCCTTCTTCCCGGCCCGTTTGCCGGGCCAGTACACCGTCACGGCGTAGTCCCCTTCCGGGGCGCCGTCGTCGGTCTTGTAGGTCGAGAGCTTGAAGGAGCCGTCCTCCCCCACCGTCCCGCGGGAGCGGACGATGTCGAACCGCCCGTCCGAGATCGGCAGCGGGTGGAACATGATGACCGCGCCCTTCGCCGCCTTGCCGTCGACGAGCACCGACCCGGAGACCGGGAACACCGGCTTTTGCGCCGGCTCGGACGGCCCGCACCCGGCGACGAGTGCGAGCGCGGCCAGCCCGGCGGTTACTACCTTCAACCCGTGCGTCATGGAATGATCCCTGGTGTCGCGCGGCGTGTGCTCAGAAGTCCCCGCCCGTCATCACCTCCCCGCCCGAGCGGGTGGTGATGTCGATCAGCGTGTACACGTTCAGCCCCTGCTTGAGCGACCGCACCGACCCGTCGCCGAAGGAGACGTTGGCGACGCCGGTGTGGAAGGCGTAGATCCCGCGCCAGTTGGTGCAGTTGATCGCGCACGGCCCGGCGATGGTGAGGCCGGTCGTGCCCGTCCCCATCGTGTGCCCGTGGATCTGCGTCTTGTTGTCCCGCCCGGCCCAGACGCCGTAGGAGGACTGGTTCTGGCTCGACGGGGCCGTCACCCCGATCGTCCCGACCCGGACGCCCTGGACCCAGAACTCCGGCCGGCCGGCGTCCTCGACCACGAGAATGGTGTTCGACAGCCCGTCGGTGCAGTCGGTGAACCGGACGGTGTTGTCGTTACTGAACAGCCCGCTGCGGTTCAGGCTGGCGGCCAGCCCGAGGCCGATCACGGCCGAGCTGTCCACCCCGTCGGACGAGGAGTAGTCGGTGCAGGCGGCGTTGGTCCACGCCTGGCCGTTGGTCGTGGACCCGGTGGACGTCCGCGGGTTCGTGGCCGACGGGCAGTAGAACGTCGACACCTGGGTGCGGTAGGCCGGCTCGTTGGCCGCGTCGAACCACTCGACCGTGTCGCGGTACATGCCGGCGAGTGCCTGCTGCTCCAGCTGGGGCAGGATGCGGTAGTTCCAGCCGCGGCGGGTGCCCACGGCGTTCGTCCCGTTGGGCGGCACGCCGCCGTGCGTCCCCTCGTAGTTGTGGACGGCGAGGCCGATCTGCTTGAGGTTGTTCAGGCACTTGGCGCGGGCGGCGGCCTCGCGGACCTTCTGCACGGCCGGCAGGAGCAGGCCGATCAGGACCGCGATGATGGCGATGACGACGAGTAACTCGATCAGCGTGAATGCGTGGCGGCGGGGCGTCATCGGTCGTCCTGCGATGTGTGTCGTGGAAGGAGCCGGCCGTGGGCAGATTGCGTGCCGATCCCATGCCGCACCGTTTCCCAAGAGATTTCTCATACCCGTTTCGGCACGGTGATCATGGAAGTGGTCGCTGCGTGACAGCCTCTGGTCATCCGGTGATCACTCTCCGCGACCGGTCGGCCTCGGTCGGTGCGGAATCGTCGGCCGAAGTGAAGTCAGAAGTGGCGGTGCGACGTTTGCTAGAGTGGGCCGACTTTCCCGCACACATGGCCCGGCCTACCGGTCGGCCGGACGCGACCTCTGGCCTGGAACGGGTTCCGGGCCGGGGTAGCCCTGGTCGAGCCGGTCGTGGGTCGACGCCTCCGAGATGCCCAGCTGATGAGTACGTTACAGACCGCGTCCCCCTCCGCTGATCCGGAAGACGGTTCGCCCCTACCGCCCCGCACCGGGACGACGCCCGAGGCGGGCTCCCGGGGCGGACCGGGGCTGTACCGCGCCATCTGGCGGTGGCACTTCTACGCGGGCGTGCTCGTCGCGCCGGTCCTGTTCGTCGTTGCGGTGACCGGCGCGATCTACGTGTTCAAGGACGAACTCGACCGGGTCATCTACGCGGACACGATGTTCGTCACCCCGCAGCCGACGACCGTCCCGCTGGAACGCCAGGTGGCGGCTGCCGAGGCCGCGTACCCCGGCGCCCGGGCCGACACGGTCGAGGTCGAGGCCGACCCGACCCGGGCGACGGCGGTCCGGATCCGCGGCGGCTCGACCCGCCCGCAGCGGGTGTACGTCAACCCGCACTCCGGCGCGGTGCAGGGCGCGATCGGCGACGACTCGTTCTTCCGGGTGGTGCTGGACATCCACCGCCGGCTGTTCATCGGCACGACCGGCCGGGCCGTCGTCGAGACGGTAACGTGCTGGACCGTCGTCCTGCTCGGCACCGGGGCGTACCTGTGGTTCCCCCGCCGCGCGTCGCTCCGCGGGGTATTGGTGCCGCGGCTGGGGGCGAAGCCGTACACGGTGCTGCGCGATCTCCACGCGGTCGCGGGGGCGTTGGTCGTCCCCGTCGCCGTGACCATCACGCTGACCGGCCTGGTCTACTCGCTGGTCTGGGGGAGCGGGTACGGCTACGTCTCGTCGGCCACCGCGGCGGCCCACGCCTCCGTCTCGCCGCCCGGGGCACCGCCGCTGCCGCTCGACCGGGCCGTGGAGATCACCCTGGCGCACTACCCCGGGGCGTCGTTCGTCGACGTGCGCCTGCCCGAGAAGCCGCGGGACGCGGTCGTGGCCCGAGCCAAACTCAGCGAGGCGGGTGGGCCGAGGCATCAGGTCGTACTCGCCCTGGACCGTTCGACGGGCGAGGTGCTCGACGTGCAGCGGAGCGAGCAGTACGCGCCGCTGCGGTGGTGGCGGACGACGTGGAACTACCCGCTCCACGTCGGCAACGTGCTCGGCACGCCGACGAAGGTGATCTGGCTGCTCACGTGCCTCGTCCTGGCCGCCCTGCCGGTTACGGGGCTGATGATGTGGTGGAAGCGGCGGCCGGAGGGGCGGACCGGCTTCCCGCGCCGGCCGGACCGGTCGTTGCCCGTGTGGCTGCTCGGCGGAATCGGCCTCGTCGGGGTCTTCCTCCCGACGGTCGGCGCGAGTATCCTCCTGGTTCTTCTCGGCGAGTGGCTGGCCGGATCTCGCCGCTTTAAGCGTACTTCACGAGCGGCTTAAACCGGGAGCAGAGCCAATCAGCGGGGCCACCCCGTCGCTACCGCGAAGAGCGGTCTACTGGCGGTTAACGGCGTCACGGGTCGGGCGGGGTGGCCCGGCGGGAGCGGTAGACGAGCACCCCGGTCACCGCGGCCAGGGCCGGCCCGGCCGCGACCGCCACCCACGGCCACACCCGCCGCGCAGGCCGCGCTCAGGGTGGTCGTCCCGAGCGTGACCCGTCCGGCCACCCGGTCGGCCGGCGCCCACGACCCGCGGAAACGCGCCGCGACGAGGAGGGCGACGGCGGTCAGGTCGAAGGCCGCGACCGCCCGCGGGTCCGCCCGGGCCGGCCCGAGGCTGTCGCAGGACGCGGCCCCGGCCAGCGCGGACGCCCTACTCGCGGCCGCGAAGGCGGTAAACGTGACGACCGCCGCCCACCGGGCGGCGCGGACCCCGACGCCGCTCACGAACCACAGCCCGAGCGCGGACTCGGCCGCGATCCGCGCCCCTTTCGCCTCGGCGCGCCGCCCACCTGAAAGATTCGGCCGGTCGGGGGGCAACCCGATCCGGCCGGCTGGCGGAACCGTGCCGGTTCTGCCGCCTCTACCGGCCGTGCCAGATGAGGGCCGCGCGGGGGCGGACACTTCGGCTCACGTTCGCGCTGCGGGCGCGGGCGGGGCCATTAACCTGAACGGGTACAGGTCATCCCCCCACCCCCAGCCCGGTGACCCCACCGAGGGCCATGTCCGTGGTCACGACCCCTCACAAGCAGACCGCGTCCGAGACCGTCCTCCTGGCCGCCGACGACCTCGCCTCGGCCGGCAAGGCCGAGTTCACCGAGTGGGATCTCACCGTCGCCGCGTGGTCGCTCGACCGCTTCCGGTTCGGCCTCCGGGGCTACGCCCAGAGCTACCCGGACCACAAGCGGGTGATGATGGAGATCATGGGGCAGAAGCCGTCGAGCCCCGTCCAGCAGCGGTTCCTGGAGAAGGTCCGGCCGAACGTGTACCGGCTGACGGCCGCCGGGAAGGCGGCGGCGGCGAAGCTCCGCGGCGGGGCGAAGGTGCGGCCGACCCGCAAGCCGGTGACGGTGAAGGAGCTCTACGAGACCGTGTCGGCCTACGCCGCCCGGCCGGAGTTCCGCCGCTGGCAGGAGAACCCGGAGGAGCCGCGCGACTGGGCGGGGGCGGCGGGCTTCCTCGGGCTCACCGGCACGAGCGGCAAGGAGGATCCGGTCGAACGGCTGGACGAGGTGAAGGCGGCGCTGAAGTCCGCGCTCGACTGGTGCCGGGTGGAGGAGGTGGCGTTCCTGACCCGCGGGTCCGGCCAGGGCGGGCCGCCGATCCACGTCCGCGACGTGTCCGACCTGCTCGACTTCCTGACGGCGCTGACCTACCGCTTCCCCGAGTACCTCGACGTGGAGGCCGGCGGGAAGCCGAAGAAGCGGTTCAGCTGATTGCGGGTGGACGTGGCCCGCCCGGGGTTGCACCCCGGGCTACACGCTCCCCGCCCTCCGGGCTCCGGACTCAAACCCTGAGTCACGCGCCGCCGGCGGGCTTACGCTGCTGCAACTGTAGTGAACCGCACGCGCGAGGCCGCCGCGTACTCCGGGTCGGCCTCGATCCCGACCCACTCGCGCCCCAGGCTCTCGGCCACCGCCCCGGTCGTGTTGCTCCCGGCGAACGGGTCGAACACCACCTCCCCGGGGTCGGTCAGGAAGCGGACGAAGAACTCGACCAGCGGTTCCGGCATCGCCGCCGGGTGCCGCGCCACGTTCTGCTCGCGGCACTTCTGGTGGTAGCCGTTCCGGCTGGCCGTGTTCGGGATCGGCAGCACCGCCTGTGGCTCGGTCGGCACGTCGCTCTCGGGCGGCACCAGCACGTTGGGCGGGATCGCCCCGCCGTTGTCCGCCAGGAACGACCGCACCCCGACCTTGTGCTCGGACGGCCGCCGGCCGGAGGAGTACGTCCCCTTCCGCAGCAGCTTCCGCATCGCCCCGCTGTACTCGGTCAGCACCCGCCGGTTGTCGGCCTTCGGGGTCGGGGTCGGCGAGAGCCACCACACGCGGGTGAAGGCGTCCTTGACGCGCTCGCGGCGGACGGCCACCCACTCGGCGGGGGTCGGCAGCCGGGCCGGGTTGAAGCAGACGAACTCCTGGCACAGGTGGAGCCCGGCCTCCTCCTGGAACGCCAGCAGCGCCTTGATGCCGACGGTCGAGACGGTCGGGGTGCCGGGGTTCCAGCCGTTGCCGAGCTCGACGACGATCGACCCGGTAGGGGTGAGGAGCTTGGTGAGCGGGATGGCCAGCCCGGCGAGCCAGGCGGCGTACTCGTCGCCGGTGCGGTTGCCGTACTTCTTCTTGCGCAGCAGCGGGAAGGGCGGGGACGTGAAGATCAGCTGGACCCGGCCGCGCCAGGGGTCGAGGTCGGGGGCGTCGAGCAGATCCTCGGCGCGGCCGACGAGGAGCCGGCCGCGGGCCGTCTGGTAGGCCACGGCCGGGCGCGGCGGGGCGGGCGGGTCAGCGAGGTCGGGCACGGCGACTCACTTCCGTGTGGTCGGCGCGGGCCAGTCGGCGGCCCGGGGGCGGGAGTATCGTCCGCCCGCGCCGGGGCTGTCAAGGGCACCCGGCCCGGTCGCGCCCGTCGGGGGCCAACCCCGCGTCACCCCGGCCCGGGGGCCGGGCGACCCAGAGACCGAATCCGGAGGGACACCAGCCCCTGCCGGGCGTGGGGCGGACCGGTGCCCGGTCCGCCCGAAACGCCTCGTCCCGGCCGTGGTGCGACCCGTTCTCGATCCCCCAGTGCGACCGGGCCAGCCCCGGCAGTCGGGCCGTGTCGGCCGGGTTGGAGGTCAGGCGAAGACTTCGGCGATGGGGGTGCCGCGGGCGATGGGGAGGGGGCGGTTCAGCTTGTCGCGGACCTCCGCCTCCGGGTCGAGCCCGAGGGCGGCGAACATGGTGGCGGCGAGGTCTTCCGGCCGGGCCTGGCCGACCGTCGGGTACGCCCCGAGCCGGTCGCTGGCGCCGTACACGAACCCGCGCTTCGCCCCGCCGCCGGCGACGACGGCGCTGTAGCACTGCGGCCAGTGGTCGCGGCCGCCGTTCGAGCTGATCCGCGGGGTCCGGCCGAACTCGCCCACCCACACCACCATCACGTCGTCCAGCATCCCCCGCTCCTCCAGGTCCGTCAGGAGGGCCGGGAGCGTCTGGTCGGCGATGGGCAGGAGTTCGTTCAGCCGGCCGACGGTGTCCTCGCCGCGGAACCCGTGGTAGTCCCACCCCTGGCCGAACCCGCCGATGGAGCGGGCGTAGTAGACGTTCACGAACTTGGCCCCGGCCTCGACCGCCCGCCGGGCCAGGAGGCACGACTGGCCGTAGGCGGTGCGGCCGTACCGGTCGCGGACGGCCTGCGGCTCCTTCGTCAGGTCGAACGCCTGCTTGAACCGGGGCGACGTGAGCATGGCCACCGCCTTCTGGTACGTCTCGTCGAGCCCGCGGGCGACGAGGGACGTCTCCAGCAGGTCGGACTGCTCGTCGATGAGCCGGAGGATGTCGCGGCGGCTTTCGAGCCGCCCGACCGAGAGGCTCTCGGGGAGGGTGAGCTCGGGGAGGCGGAAGTCGGGGCGGTTGGGATCCTGGTTGACGAACAGCGGGTTGTGGGCCTTGCCGAGGAAGCTAGCGTGCTGGCCGGGGGTGACGGAGCCGTCGGCGATGACGTGCGGGAACGACACGAACGTGGACACGCCGCGGGGGGCCGGGGCGAGCTTGTCCACGATGCTGCCGTAGGCGGGGAACAGTTCGAGGGTGTCGCGGAGGCGCTGGTCGTCGGTCGGCGGGGCGACCCCGGTGAGGGAGTAGTACCCGGCCGAGTTGTGGTTCTTCATCGAGTGCTGGAGGCAGCGGACGACGGTGAACTTGTCCGCCATCGCCGCCAGCCGGGGGATACGCTCGCCGAAGAGGACGCCGGGGAGGCGCGTCTGCGTGGCGCCGAACCAGCCGCGGACGTTGTCCGGGGCGGCGGGCTTGGGGTCGAACGTCTCGTGCTGCCCCGGCCCGCCCCACTGGTGGAGGAAGATGACCGCCTTCGCCGTGGCCCGGCGGGCGGCCCCGGGCGACGAAGCGGCTTCGAGCAGCCGGGGGTAGGACATCCCGAACAGGCCGGCCCCGCCGATTCGGAGGACGGCCCGGCGGTCGAGCGGGGTGGTCATCGCGGGGTTCCCGGGAGGGCGGTCAGTCGCGTACCGGTCGTCGCAAGGGCGGCTGGCTGGGGCGGCTCGACGCCGGCAGTGGAAGCCCGCTCCGGAATACCGTCGGCGCTATCGAGCACCTCGGGGTTCCAGAGCCGGAGTACCAGCCGTCCGCGGCGGGTGAGGGATTCGTGGCGAACCCGGTCGCGCCCGCGGCCCCCGTCGGTCGTGTGGGAGTTACCGTCCCATTCGACCACGAGACGGGCGTGGTGGGAATAGAAATCGAGGAGGTAGAGCCACCTTCCACGCCGCCTGACACAGCAGACTTCCGGGGATCTTCGCCACACGACCGCTCCGCGGTCGGTGGCTCCGACACTCCATACGACGGCTGACGGGAAGGCAGGGCCGGACGAGAGCATTCGAGACGGCAGACGCAGTGCCCTTGGCGCAGGAGCGCTGGGGGCTTTTCGAGCTTCCGAGGTCACACGGCCGGGCCGCGCCGCCCCAGAATCATGGAGATCACCGCCAGGATGAGGAACACGACCAGCAGAATCTTGCCGATCCACGCCGCTTCCCCTGCGATGCCCCCGAACCCGAACAGGGCGGCAATCAGGGCGATAATGAAGAACCCGATAGCCCAGCGGACCATGGTAACCCCTCGTGACGAGCAGCGGATTGCGCTCGATCCGAGGGCTATGCAACTGCTGGGCCGAACCCTCCAATTCCCCGGCTCACGACACGGGAGGGGTCGGGCGGCATCCCGCCGGCCATCGAGTGAGCCGCTCCGCCCTGCTCGATGAACCCGTGCGAAACGCCCCATTCCGGGCTCACCGCCGCAGCAGGAACTCCTTGCTGTTCACCAGAGCCCACACCACGTCCTCCCACGCGGCCCGGCGATCGGGAGCGTCCGCAAGGTACGCCAGGATTCTCCGGCCCTCGGCGTCCGCCGGCCGGCGGCACAGCGCGGCCAGGTAGAACTCCTCCAGCAGCGCCGCGTCCGCGGTCCCGGCCGCGAGGCGGACGCCGATGCGGTTGTCGGGGTTGCGGATCAGCCGATTCACCACGTCGCCGGTGATCATCTGGAACGCCTGCAACAGCCCCGGGTCGTCGCTCCGCTCGCACTCGCACGTCAGCAGCCGTTCCGGCTTGCCGAACGTCTTCAGGAAGTGGTCGCCCATCGCGCTCGTGAAGCGGCGGCCGGTCTGCGGCGGGGCCGGCACCTGGTTCGCCCGCAGCCCCACCGGGTAGCCCGCGAACGGCACCGGCGCCCCCAACACCTGCGACAGCGCGTCGAGGAGTTGTTCCGCCTCCAGCGGCGTGACCAGGGCGTGCGAGTGGTGCAGGTCGTCGGCCATCACGGCGGCGTCGCGGGTCGTGGCCGCCAGCTGATAGGTCCGGCTGGTCATGACCCGGCGGACGAGCGGCTTGAGGCGGAAGCCGTTCGCGGCGAAGTCGCGGGCCAGCCAGTCGAGGAGGTCCGGGTTCGTCGGCGGGTTGGTGGCGCGGAAGTCGTCGTTCGGGTCCACCAGGCCGCGGCCCATTAGATGGAGCCAGACCCGGTTCACCTGCGCCCGGGCGAAGAACGGGTTGTCCGGCGACGCCACCCAGTCGGCCGCCGTCCCGAGCCGGTCGCCGTCGGAGGGGATGTCCCCACCCGCGAGCAGCCGGGGTACGGCCGCCTGCTTCGTCCGGCCGCTGACGAGCTCGCCGTCGCGCTTCTGGTACACGATCTGTTCGCCGACGAATTCGTGCTTGTCGAGGTCGTCGCGGCGGGTGTTCGACAGGACGCGGTAGTCGATGCGGGCGAACAGAGCCGCGAACCCGTAGTAGTCGTCCATCGTCCAGCGGTCGAACGGGTGGTTGTGGCAGCGGGCGCAGCCGATCCGCACGCCGAGGAACACCTGCGCCACCGACTCGGCCCGCAGGAGCGGGTCGCGGACCGCCCGCCAGAAGTTCGCCGGCGGGTGGGCGTAGGTGCTGCCGCGGGCCGAGAGGACGTCGCGGGCGAACTCCGTGAGCGGCCGGTCGGCGGCGAGCTGGGCGGCGATCCAGCGGTAGAACACCGCCACGCCCTTCCGGTCCAGTGCCTTCTCCTCGTTCCGCAGCAGGTCCGACCACTTCTGCGCCCAGTACTCGGCGAACTCCGGTCGGGCCAGCAGGGCGTCGATCAGCCGGTCGCGGCGGTCGGGGCGCTGGTCGGCGAGGAAGGCGCGCGTCTCGCCCACGGTCGGCAGGAGGCCGAGGGCGTCGAGGTAGGCGCGGCGGAGGAACAGGTGGTCCGGGGCGACCGGGGCCGGGGCCAGCCGCATCGCCCTCAGCTGGGCCAGCACGAGCCGGTCGACGGGGTGGTCGGCGGGGAAGGGGGTCGTGTCCGGGGCCGGGCGGTCGGGGAGGAACACGACCCGCACCGGCGCCACCTGCGACAGGTAGCGCACGATCAGCACCGTCTCGCCGAACTGCTCGCGGACCACCTCGCCGGCCGGCGTGAGGCGGGCGACGCCGACGGACGTGAACTCGTAGGAGGCGAGCGCGGTCACGTCGCGGCTCGACCCGTCTGAGAAGTGCGCGACGGCCTTCACCGCGAACCGGTCGCTCGGGTCCACCAGGATGTGCGATGCGGTGTTCACCTCCAAGCGCTTCAGCTGGGGGCCGCCGGGCGGGTCGGCCGGGGAGCCGGCGGCGATCCAGGCCCGCAGCAGCGCGTACTCGGAGCTCGACTTGGCGAACCGCACCCCGCCCTCGTGGGGCACGCCGCCGGTAGCCTTCAGCAGCAGGAGGCTGGCGTCCGGGTGGTGGGGATCGGTGCGGCGGGCGAGCATGTCGCGGGTCAGCACGGCCCGGTCGCCGGCCGGGTCTTCGCCGCGGAGCGACAGTTTCAGCCCGCCCTTGCCGTTCAGGTTCCCGTGGCACGGCCCGGAGTTGCACCCGGCGCGCGACATCACCGCGACCACGTCGCGGTCGTAGCTCACCGGCTGGGCGGCGGCCGGACCGGCGCAGGCGAGGACGGTCAGCACGGAAAGGAGCCGGGGAGCGGGCATCGGCGGGCTCCGGCGACGGGCGGCGGTGGCGGGACTTCGATCAGTTTACCGGCTGTTCGCGGGCCGCACCACACCCCGGCGGGTTTCGCTCGGGTCCGGTACGGATACCAAGCTGCGCTGATCCGTGTCTTTGGGAACCCAAGGGTGTCCACGTTCTGACACGGCTCCAGGTGCGGAAATTCCGCACCTGGAGCCGTGTCAGAACGTCGGCCATGTCTCGGCGGTGTGGGTGAGAACCGTTATCATCTCAGCCCGGCTCCTGGGGAGGTGATAACCGCTATCGCCCAGGTCCGGTTGCTCGATAGGCCGCCTGCCGAACAACCCGATTGCGTATCACCCTCCGGCCGCGACCGCCTCCCGACCGGGCGTAACGGATCAACGTGATCGGTGCGATGTGCCGGACGTGGGTCGCCGTCACGCCGACTGCCGCAGGGCGGCGGGGGCGTCCGGGGCGTTGTCGGCGACGTGGCGGAGGAGCTTGTCCCAGGCGTCGTCGCTGAAGCCGGTGTCGCGGGCGACGCGCTTCAGGTCGGCCACCAGTTCGGCGGCGTTCGCGTAGGGGTGGTCGGCGGCCACGGTGTCGGCCATCGGCGGCTCGGGGTCGGCCTCCAGCCGGCGGACCACGGCCACGAGTTCCGGCGGGAACGGCTTGCCGGGGCGGGCGCCCTTCTTCTTGCCCGCCAGCTGGGACCAGCCGAACAGCACCTGCCCGAACGCCCGCAGGTCGGCCTCCGGGGTCGCCTCGGCCGGCGCCGGGCCGGGGGTGAGCCACGGCGGCTCGCCGAACCCGGTCACCTTCACCACGCCGGCGGCGGTGAGGACGAAGGCGTCCGACGTGAGCCGGCCGTGGGCGAGGCCGGCCCGGTGGGCGGCGTCGATCCCCTCGGCGGCCGTCGTGGCGAGGCGGACCCAGCAGCCGGGGTGCGCGGCCTGGGGCGGCCAGTCGGCGCTGAACAGCCCGGTCAGCCACTCCTGGACGGCCGCCGGGCGGCCGTTCACGTCCCCCACCTCGACCACCGCCGCGAGGTTCGGGTGGGCGGCGTCGCGGGCGGCGGCGAAGCGCTGGCGGAACTCGTCCGGGCGGACCGCGTCCTGCATCTCGCCCTCCGCGAGGTGGCGGAGCAGGAACACCCCGCCGCCGGGGGCGCCCGCGCGGGTGGGGTCGAGGACGCGGTAGAGGGTTTCGCGCGGGGTGCTGCGGAGCCGGTCGATGACGCGGAACCGGCCGATCACGAGGCCGTCGAGGTTCCCGGCCTCGATGAGGGCGAGCTGGTAGAGCGTGACGGCCCCGCTGGCGAGGAGCATCTGCCGCAGCGTCCGCCGCTGCCGCCCGGCCTCGGCCCACAGGGCGGTGAGCGTGTCCGCGTCCACGAGGTCGAGCGACTTCAGCAGCTCGCCGAGCTGGCGGTCGCCGGGCTCCAGGTCGTCGGGGGCGGTGTCGTGGAGCTTGAGGGCCGGCGGCTCGTCGCCGCGGGCCGGCTCCGCGCCGGTGACCTCGCGGAGCTTGCGCCGGTACCACTCGCGCATGTCCGACAGGTGGCGCTCGACCTCGGTCCGCCGCTGGACGACCTCCTCGCGGTCGCGGCGGAGCTGCTCGGCCTGCTCGGCGAGCTGGACGGTCGTCACGTCCACCTGCCGGGCGGCCTCGTCCACGGCGGCCTGCCGGGCGTCGAGCCGGGACTCGCCCTGGGCCAGCAGCCGGCGCATCTCGCCCACCTTCGCCTGCCAGTCCACCAGCTGCTGGCGGAAGCCGGTGACGGCGAGGCGGTGTTCGGCGCGGGCGCGGTCGAGGGTGGCCTCCTGCTCGCGGAGCCGGTCCGACTCGGCGCGGACCTGGGCGCGAACGGTTTCGAGGTCGTCGCGGCTCTGCCGGGCGAAGTCGTTCAGCTCGGTGAGGTGGCCGCGGAGGGTGTCGCGGGCCGTCGCCAGCTTGGCGGCCGCGGCGTTGGCCTGCTCCTCCAGCGCCGGCGCCCCGGCCTGGAGGGCGGCGAACTCGGCCGCGGACCGGGACCGCAACGCCTCTAGCTCCTCGCGGGCGGCGTGGGCGGCCTCGACGGCGGAGCGGCGGTCGGCGTCCCAGGTGGTGCGGGCGTCGGCGAGCGCCTTCCGCTCGGCGGCGACGGCCTGTCCCACGTCCTTGAGTTTCACCACCTGCCGGGCCAGGGCCGCCTCGCGCTCGGCGAGCTGCGCGACTTGGCGGTCGAGGTCGGCGGAGCGGGTGTCCAGTTCGGCGCGGGTGGTGGCGAGCGCCTCGCCGGCGGCGGACTGATCGGCGGCGAGGGCGGCCCGGGCCTGATCGACTGCCCCCTGATCGGCGGCGAGGGTGCGGACGGCCTCGTCCAGCGCCTGCGACCGGGCCGTGAGGTCTTCGGCCCGCCGCCGGAGCTGTTCTTGAAGGGCCGCCCGCGCCTCCTCGGCCCGGGCGAGGGCGGCTTCCCGCTCCCGCAGGGCGACGCGGTCGGCTTCCAGACGGGCTTGCAGGTCGAGCGCCTGCGCCATCCGGCCTTTCAACGCCCCGGCTTGCTCCGCGAACTCGGCCGACCGGGCGTCGAGGTCCGCCTCGCGCTCCCGCAGCCGGGCCTCGTCCGCCGCGACGGCCTCCTTGAGCCGACGGAGTTCGTCCAACCCGGCGGCGAGGAGGGCGTCGCGCTCATCGAGCCGCTGCCGCTCCTGGGCGGCGTTCTCCTGAACCGTCGAGAGTTCGGCCCGCAGTTGCTCGGCCTCGCGGATACGGTCGCGGAGTTCGCCGTGGGCCTCGTCCTCGCGGGCGCGGGCGGCGGCGAGCAGCCCGGCCTCGCGTTCCACGTCCTCACGGGTGCGGTCGAGGCGGGCGCGGGCGACGGTGAGGACGCCCTGTTGCGCCTCCAGCTGGGCGGACCGCTCGGTCAGCCGGGCGGTCTGGGTGTCCAACTCGGCCCGGGCGCGGTCGAGCCGGTCGGCCTCGGTGCGCTGCCGCTCCTGCTCGGCCGCGACGAGCCGGACCGTCTCCTCCCACTCGGCCGCGTCACGCCTCAGCTGGGCGAGGCGCACCTCGGCCTCGCGCTCCCGCGCGGCGACGGCCTGGTCACGATCCTCCGTCTCGGCCCTGCGGCGGTCGAGCCGGAGCAGGTCGTCGTTGAGACGGGACCGGTCCTGGTCGAACACCACGCGGTCCGCTTGAAGCACCGACTCGCGGCGGGCCAGGTCGGACTCGCGGGCGCCCAGCGCGTCTCCGCGGGCGGCGAACCGGTCGAGTTCGGCGGCGCGCTCGGCCTCGAACGTCTCCCGGCCGCGGGTCAGGATTTCCTGGTCGGCGGCGAACGCGGCCCGCTGGCGGTCGAGGTCGGCGAAGGCGGCGTCGAGCCGGGCCTGCCGGTCAGCCAGTTCGGCGAGGGCCGGGGCGTGGCGGGCGAGTTCGGTGTCGAGTGCGGCCCGACGACGGGCGACCTCTTCGTCCAGCGCGGTCCGGCGACGGGTGATCTCTTCGTCCAGCGCGGCCTGGCGGCGGGCAACCTCCTCATCCAGTGCGGTCCGGCGGCGAACGACCTCCTCGTCCGCCTCGCGGAGGCGGTCGGCACGCTCCGCCTCGGTCTGCTCGCGGCGGGCGGCGAGGTGGGCGGCCGCGTCGCGGACCGTGGCCTGGGAGCGGTCCAGCTCTGCCATCTTCTCGCGGTAGCGGTCCAGAACCTCCGTCTCGACGTCGGCCCGGCGGCGGTCCAACTCGGCGGCGAACGCGGCCCGGTCCTCGTCCAGCCGGCGGCGGTCGTCGCGGAGTTCTTTCTGGTCGGCGGCGAGGCGGTCGCGGCGGTCCTGGTACTCGCGGGTGAACTGTTCGCGCAGCGCGGCGAGTTCGCCGCGGACGCGGTCCACCTCCTGCTCGCGGGCCGGCAGCGCGGCCGTGGCCTGGCGGAAGACCGCCGCCTCCTCCTCCATCTCCTGCCGGCGGGCGTACCACAGCGCCCGGTCGGCTTCGAGTTCTTCCGTCTGCCGGTCGAGGTCGCGCTGCCGGCGGACGGCCTCGGCCTCGCGGCGGTCGAGTTCCTCGGCCCGGGCGGCGAGGGCGTCCGCGTTCGGCGTCCACGCCGGGGCCGGAGCGGGGGCGGGAGCTGGCGGTGCCTCGGCCGGGAGGAGTACCAGCTTCGGCGACAGGTACACCGGGGCGTCGATCGACACGGTCAGTTCGACGTCGCCGATGGTGATGCGGTCGTGGTGGGTGACGGCCGTCGGGGTGTTGGCCGGGACGGGGGTGTTGTTCAGGAGGACGGCCAGCGTCGGGGCGAGGCGGCGGACCTTCAGCCCGTCCGGGCGGCGGAGGAATTGCAGGGCGACGGGGGCGGGGCCGGGGAGTGGGAGGCGCAGGTCGCAGCCGGTGGCGGGACCGACGAGGAACTCGTCGGTGCCGATCTCGTAGCTGACGGCCCGCCCTCCGCCGGTGCGCACCTCGACCCGCGCCCGCGGCAACTCGGGCCGGTCGGGCGGCGGGGCGGGGGTCGGCAGGGGCGCCATCATGGCGTCGGCTTCCGTCCGTGCGGCTGGGAGCCGGGATTGGACCCGATTCCCCGCCCCCGACGCAAGCCGAACTGCGTCAGCCCGGCTTGAATCGCTCCGAACCCCCGCCTATACCCCGCCGCTCGTTCGTCTCCCGACATCGATTCCGACGCGCGGCGGGGGCCGTGCGAGTGCGGAGGCGCTGTGCTCAGGCGTTGGCTGGCATTCTGTCTCGGGGCCGCCCTGGCCGGCCCGGCTGCCGCGCAGCCCGGTCCCACCGGGCCGGTCCGCGGGCTCCCGGTCGTCGCGCAGCCCGGCCCCGAGTTCTCACTCCCGACCGACGGGCTCCTGGCGCCGGCGCCGGTCGTGCCGCCGCGGAGCTCGTACCAGCTGCCGCGGGCCGTCACGCCCGGGGCGCCGGCCGACCCGCCCCGCACCCGGCCCCCGAGCCTGGAGGGGCCGGGCGGGACGGCCGTCCCCCTCCCTGGGAGCTCCCAGGGGAAGTACACCCTCTCCCCCCGGTACGGCCGGCCGAACAACCAGAGCGCCGAGAAGGTCGGCGGGAACACCACCCGGTACGTCATCACCGGCGGGCTGATCCTCACCGTCACGCCCGGCAAGGACAAGGCCGGGAAGGACCAGCCGACCCTCGAGTTCGCCACCGACTCGGCCGTCGTCTGGCTCACCGGGACGACCGCCACCAGCATCGCGGACGGGTTCGAGGTCACCTCCGAGTCGAAGGACGAGGTGGAGGTCTACCTGTCCGGGAACGTGGTCATCCGGACGGCGTCGAAGACCCCCGGGGGGGGCGGGGCCGCGGTGACCCAGGTGCTCCGGGCCGAGGAGATCTACTACGACGTGGCCCGGAACCGGGCGGTGGCGGTGAACGCCGACCTGGAGATGTCCGCCGCCCAGACGCCGGACGGGGTCCACCTGACCGGGCGGGAGATCCGCCGGCTCGACGCCGAGAACTGGGAGGTGCTGGGCGGGGCCGCGTACTCGTCCAAGCTCCCGTCCGACCCCGGGCTCCAGATGACCTCCCCGCGGACCACCATGCGGGAGCGGAAGGTTCCGCTGAAGAACATCTTCGGCATCCCGTACCGCGACTTCGACGGCAACCCGGTGGAGGGGATGGAGCGCGTCCTGACCGTCCAGAACTCGGTCACCCGGGTGGCCGACGTGCCGGTCCTCTACTTCCCGTACCTGCGGGTGGACGCGACCGACCCGCTCGGCCCGCTCTCGGCCATCGGGTTCGGCCAGGACCGCATCTTCGGCACGCAGGTGTACACCACCTGGGACGTCTACAAGCTGCTCGCGATCCGCCCCCCGCCCGGGCACAAGTGGCGGCTGGAGGTCGACCACCTGTCGGACCGCGGCACGGCCTTCGGCACCGACTACGACTACGCCTTCCCGGTCGACCCGGGGCGGGGGGCGAGTACCGGCGGCGGGTTCGTCCGGCTGTACGGGCTGTCCGACCGGGGGGTGGACCAGCTCGGCGCGTACCGCGGCCCCGAGCCCGTCCAGCCCGACGCCCGCGGCCGGGCCATGTGGCGGCACACCCAGGAGCTGTTCGGCCCGGACACGTACCTCCAGGCCCAGGTGGCCTACCTCACCGACAAGAACTTCCTGGAACAGTACTACAAGGCCGAGTTCGACACCGGGCCGAACCAGGAGACGTTCGCCTACCTCACCCACCGCTACCAGAACCTGTGGGCGTCGGCCCTGGTGCAGCCCAAGCTCGGGCGCAACTGGGAGACCCAGTCCGAGTGGCTGCCGCGGGTGGACGGGGCGGTCACCGGCCAGTCGTTCTGGGATCTGTTCGTGTACGACGCGCGCGCCAGCGCCGGGTACGGGCTGCTCCGCCCGGCCGGGGTGAGCCCGTTCCCGGTGATGAACACGGACCAGCGCACGGACACCGGCCGGTTCGACCTGCTCCAGGATCTCAGCCTCCCGTTCGACCTCGGCCCGGTCCGGCTCGCCCCCTACGGGGTGCTGGACCTGGCGTACTACACCAACGACCTGACCGGCGACGGCCGCGGGCGGGTGTACGGGGGCGGGGGCGTCCGCGGGAACGTGCCGCTCTCCCGGCTGTACGAGGGGGTGGCGAGCGAGCTGTTCAACCTCCGCGGGCTCCACCACAAGGTCACCCTGGGGGCGAACTACTACTACGCCCAGTCCGACACCCCGTACACGCTCCTCCCCCAGCTGGACCGGCTCAACGACGACGTCACCGACCGGACGTACCGGAACATCCGCCCGTTCCAGACCCAGTACATTCCGGGGGTGGAGGGGACGGCCCTGGCCACCTCGCCGGTGTTCGACGCCCAGCGGTACGCCATCCGGCGGGTCGTGGACAACCGCCCGGACACCCTGGACGACATCCACGTCCTCCAGCTCGACTCGCGGCACCGGTTCCAGACCAAGCGCGGCTACCCCGGGCTCGAGCACACGGTCGACTTCTTCACCCTCGACCTGTCGGCGTCGTTCTTCCCGGACCCGAACCGGGACAACTTCAGCAAGTCGTGGTCGTTCCTGGAGTACAACGCGCTGTGGAACGTGGGCGACCGGGTGTCGGTCCTGTCGGCCGGGTGGGTGGACCCGTTCGACGTGGGGGCGCGGTACTGGAACCTGGGGCTGAGCCTGGACCGCCCGGACCGGACCAACTTCTACCTCGGCTACCGGCAGACGGACCCGCTCAACAGCAAGGCGGTGACCGGGGCGGTCGGGTACCAGCTGAGCCGGCGGTACCAGACGAGCGTCGGGGTGAGCTACGACTTCGGCATCCAGCAGGCGCTGACCAACTCGTTCAGCCTGACCCGGACCGGGTCGGACATGACGTTCACGATCGGGGTGACGTACAACGCCCTGGTGAACAACTTCGGGGTGCAGTTCCTGCTGGTGCCGAACCTGGTGGCGTACAACGCCGGGGGCAAGCTCGGCGGCGGGATCGGCGGGCTCCGGCAGCAGTGACGCCGGGGGCGCGGCCCGGGCGGAGGACCAGATGCACCCGACCGAGTCGAGCACCCGCCCCCGCGGCCCGCGCCGCTGGCGGGACAAGTTCCGCGAGGCGGCCCGGGGGGTGAAGCTCGGGGTGCGCGGGCACTCCAGCTTCAGCGTCCACTTCTTCTTCGCCGCGCTGGCGGTCACCGCGTCGGCGGTCCTCGGGCTGGACGCCTGGGAGTGGTGCGTCGTGCTGCTGTGCGTCGGCGGGGTGGTGACCGCCGAGCTGGTCAACAGCGCGGTCGAGACCCTGTTCCACGGCCTCGACCCGGACTCCAAGGCCCGCATCCACGGCTGCCTGGACATCGCCGCCGGGGCCGTCCTAGTCGCCAGCCTGACGGCCGCGACGGTCGGGACGATCGTGTTCACCCGGAAGCTACTCATCCTCTGTCACCGGATTCAGCCGTAGGCCGCCCCGGCGCGGCGTCGCAGCCTGCGGGACGCGACTGGCGGCGGCGTGCGGCACCGTGCGCCGGAGAGGGGCCAGGCGTGTCGCACACCCGGGTGCGGAAGTGAGAGGGCGGGGAGAGGCGGCGGGGCATTTCGGGTTGAGGCTTGCGGCGGAGTCCCCCGGCGGCCATACTCGGCTTGGCGGGGTCATTCTGTCCCGTGTCACGGCCTCCGTGCTTCTCCTGCGCAGGTGTCTCTCCCATGGCAAAGTCGTCTAACAGAAACGCCGCATTCACGCTGATCGAACTGCTGGTCGTCATCGCCATCATCGCCATCCTGATCGGCCTGCTCCTGCCCGCGGTCCAGAAGGTGCGCGAGGCCGCCGCCCGCGCCAAGTGCCAGAACAACCTCAAGCAGCTCGGCCTCGGCCTCCACGCCTACCACGACACCCGCGGCCAGCTCCCGGCCGGGGGCGAGACGTCGCCCACCAACGGGCACGGCATCTCGTGGCTGGGGTACATCCTCCCCTACATCGAACAGGGACCCCTCCACGCCCGCATGGACTTCAAGGGCGGCTCGGGCGACCAGGTCCACACCGGGATCTTCTACCTCAACGTGATCAACGGGGGCGCGTGCAACGGCGTCACCATCCCGGTCTTCGTCTGCCCGTCGAACACGTTGGACAACAACATGGCCGTCGGCGGAACCTGCCCGCAGGGCGTGCAGCGGCCGACCTACGTCGGGATCGCGGGGGGCGTGGGGCACCAGAGCGCGGTGGACTACGGGGCCAACCAGCAGCACGCCCCCTCGGGGATCGTCTCCAAGGGCGGCATCCTCTCGCTCATGCCGTCGGGCCAGGCGCGGAAGCTGACGGGCATCACCGACGGCACCTCGAACACGCTGCTGGTCAGCGAGCAGAGCGACTGGTGCAAGAACGCGGCCGGGGCCAAGCTGGACGGCCGCAGCGACCACGGGCACACGTTCCTGATGGGCGGGCACAACGACGACCGCCGGACCTGGAACGTGACCACCCTCCGCTACGCGATCAACAACCGGACGTGGGAGAACGTGGGGGTCGGCGACCAGTTCTACGGCCAGAACAAGCCCCTGGTGTCGCCGCACACCGGCGGGGTCAACGCCCTGCTGGGCGACGGGTCGGTCCGGTTCCTCCGCGACTCGGTGGACCTGCCGACGCTGTTCAACCTCGCCAACCGCGACGACGGCAACGTCCTCGGCGACTTCTAGCCGCCCGGCCGCCGTGCGGGCCGGCCCCGGCCGGCCCGCTCACCTCCCTCACCCACCGACCTCTCTCAACCACCATGAACTGGTACCGATCACTCATTCTCCTCGGCATCGCCGTCCTCGCGGCGGGGTGCGGCGGCTCCAAGGATCTCCCCCGCGGGCCGGTCCGGGGCCGCGTGACCCTGAACGGCAAGCCGGTGGCCGGGGCGACCATCGTCTTCGAGAGCAAGGGCGTCGGCGTCGCCCAGACGGCCACCCTGGACTCCGACGGGCGGTACGAGTTCGCCTCCTACGGGGCGTCCGGCCTGCCGGCGAGTTTGTACAAGGTGTCGGTCAGCGCCGGGCGGTTCATGCAACCCGGCGAGGAGATCCCGATGGTCGCCCCGGCCGCGAAGGGGGCGCCGGCCCCCGAGAAGAAGGTCAGTGTGGCGATCCCGGACAAGTACGCCAAGGCGGACACCAGCGGCCTGACGGCGGACGTCAAGGCCGGGGACAACCAGGCGTTCGACTTCGACCTGAAGTAGTCACCGCCGCGGGCGGCGCCCGGCCACGCGAAAGCGGGTCGGCGCTCGCCCGCAAGGGGAACGGGGCCGCCCGCCCCGTCCCATCAAATGCGGGTGACCACCCGCCCCGCCGTCACCACGTCCGGCGGCCCCTCTTCTTCGCCCACGCCTCGTCCTCGCGCCGCAAGTCCCGCGCGGTCTTCCAGACGAACAGCCCGGCGACGGCCCCGACGGCCAGAAACCCGGCGACGAACCCGACCGCCATCGCGTCGCCCTCGGACAGCTTGTCCAGGAACGCCGAGATCACGCCGCCCTTCCCGCGCATGGGATGCCGCCCTTTCGCCCAGGTTCGATACCGTGTGCCGGCGCCTCCAACCGGCCCCGCGTCGCGGGGGAGGGGGCCGCAAATGGGAGAAGCCGGGGGCCGCCCCCCGGCTTAACGCGACGACCGCCCTCCCGCCGCCGGGGCGGGCGCGACTCACGCGCCCCGGCGGCGTCTCACCACGTCCACTGCAGCCCGAAGTTGATACCCTGGGCGAAGAAGTCGGTGGTGGTCATCTGCGGGACCGGCCGGGGCACCGCCAGCGGGGCCGGGCTCCCCGGGACCGCGAAGTTCGGAATGCGGGCCGCGTCCAGGTTCGGGTCGATCACGTTCCCCGGCCGCAGCACGCTGCTCAGGTAGAGGAAGTTGTACCCAACAAACACCCGGAGGTTCGGGGTGATGTGGTAGCCGAGGTTCAGGCCCACCTCCGGCATCACCGCGAACTTGTTCTGCGTGTACGTCCCGATGTTCGCCCCGGGCAGGGCGTACAGCCCGCCGGCGTACACCCCGGTCGTCCCGTTCGGCAGCAGGCGGGCCTGGCCGCCGTTGATCTCGGCCCGCTGCTGCACGGTGCCCAGCGCCACCGTCGCCCGGCCGTCCACGAACCACCGCCCGCGGCGCACCTCGCCGGTCAACCCGACCTGGCCGCCGTAGAAGTTGTTCTCGGTCCGGAACCGGTCGTTGATCGTCCCGCCCGGGCTGGTGAACGGGGCGGTGTTGAGCAGCGTCGCGGTCTCGGTGATGGACAGCGTCTCGGTGAAGTTCACGTACCGGAAGCCGGCCAGCCCGTCGAGCCGGGCGCAGGCGTTCCCCATCAGGAACCGCCGGTAGTTCACCTCCGCCCCCCAGAGCGAGTTCTCCAGGGTGACGGCGATGCCCCCCTGCGCGATCCCCGGGGCGGCCACCACGTTCCCGGTCGGCCCGACCGGCGTGTTCACGTTGTTGAACGGCAGGAACAGCGTCGGGTACTGGTTCGAGTTCGCGGTGAACGTGGACCCGTTGCGGAACAGGAAGAAGAACCGCGCGTCCACCCCGCGCCGCTGCTCGTCCGTGAACCAGTGGCCGATGCCGAACCGGGCTCCGCCGTGCAGCGAGTCGCCGAACGACCCGGCGAGGAGGTTCTGCTGGGCCATGATGCCCTGCTGCCCGGTCGGGTCGATCACCCCGGTGGCGGCCAGCGGGGGCACCTGGGTTCCCTTCGTCCACCACGCCAGGTACTCGGCGCTGACCCAGGTGAGGTCGCGGCCGAGCCCGAACACGCGGTCGAGGGCCGGGAACCGCGAGCCGGCGGTCAGCGGCGGGTCGAGGGCGGGCGGCGGGCAGCCGCCGGGGCCGCAGTCGCCCGGGCCGACCGACACCACCCCCGGGAAGTCCGGCCCGAACACCGGAACCCCCGGCCCGACCACCATCGGCGCGCCCGGCGTCACCACCGGGCCGACCACGACCGGCACCCCGGGGCCGGCCGCGCCGGCCGGCGCCCCGAGGCCCGCCGCGGGCTCGCGGGTGACGGTCACGCTCGGCGGGGTGGAGCCCTTCGGGGCTCCCGCGCCCATCGGCATCCCGCCTGCCGTACCCGGCATCTGGGTCGGAATGCCCGGCCCGACTGTCATCGGGGGGGGCATTTGGCCGCGGGCCACAACCACCCCGGCGGGGGTGACGCCGGGGTCGGTGACGGGAACCGGGGTGGCGACCGGCCGGCCGAGGCGGGCCGCCCGCTGGACGGGGTCGGGGGAACTGGGGCGGACATCCTGGGCGACCGCCGGGCGGGCGAGAACACCGAACGCGAGCCCCAACCCGCCGAGCAGAACGCGGCGCATGTGTGCGGTCCTCCTGACACGTCCGCGGCCGGCGGGGGAAGCCCCGGGCTGCGGCGCGGGCGGCGGGGGAGGCCCGCGACCCGCGACACGTCATGTCAGATCTCCTCTTCGGCCGGTCCCCTGGTGTTCCCCCGGATCATCCCGGTCCCCGGGCCTCACCTTCTCGCCCGGCCCGCCCTCCCAACCCGCACCAACGGCACACTCTGGCGGTTTGAGGTAACTCGGGGGGCGGCGCAGCTGGCGCGAACGGCTCAAGCGGCGCGGGCGGGCGGGCCGAAGGAAGGGGCGTAACCCGCGAGTTCCGGGCAATCGCCCCTGGAGGACGTGGCTCATGGCCCCCCGCGCCGGTTGGAAGAAGGTGGCCACAACCGTCACCCTCACCGCCTCGACGTTCACGCTCACGAGTTCCGCCGCCCAGGCCTTCTTCCCCCCGTGGTGGCCGACCGACCCGCCGGTGACGGTCGTGCCGCCGACCACCCCGCCGACGGTCGTGCCCCCGGTCGTGCCCCCGCCGTTCGTGCCGCCGACCGTCCCGCCGCCGATCATCGTGCCGCCGACCGTCCCGCCGCCGATCATCGTGCCGCCGACGTGCCCGCCGCCGCACGGCGTCCCGGAGCCGTCCACACTGGCCTGCGGGCTGGCCGGGATGGCCGCTGCCGCCGGCTGGGCCGCCCGCCGTCGCAACCGCGCGGCCTGACCCGCCGCCTCGCGCGGCGTACACGGTCGAAGGCGGGGCAGGGCGGGTGGGTGGCACCGTGCCGCCGGGTGCGGCCGACGTGCTGCGAATTGACCGTCGTGAACGGGTGCGGGTGTGAGTGCGAGAGAGCCGGGCGGTGGCTCACTCGCACTCACGCCCGCACCCGTTCACGACGTGAGAAAGTCATACGCCTTGCGGAGGACGCGGTAGCACTCGCAGCTGGCGGCCTCCAGGGCCGGGCGGTCGAGGACGCGGACGCGGCCGCGCTGGTAGCGGATGTACCCCGCCGCCTGGAGTTCGCCGGCCACCACCGTCACCTTCTGCCGGCTCGCCCCGATCATGCCGGACAGGATTTCCTGGGTCACCTCGAACTCGTCCGAGCCGGCCCGGTCGTGGACGGTGAGGAGCCACCGCACGGTCCGCTCGCGGACCGAGTGGCGGAGGTTGCAGGCGACCGTCTGGTTGGCCGTCTGCCAGCTCACGGCCAGGAACCGGCGGACCAGGGCGTCGAGGACGGTGTGGCCGCCGCGGAGGACGCGGAGGAAGTCGTCCGGCGGCACCCGGACGCACGCCCCGGCCACCTGGGCCACCGCCCGCACCGGGTTGTCGGCCATCCCCAGCACGATCGGGATGCCGAGCATCCCCTCGCTGTCCACCACCCCCACCTCGACCGGGTTCTCGTCCTTCATCGGCAGCAGCAGCGAGTACACCCCGGCGGTCGGGAAGTAGACCGGCTGCTCCTGCCAGCGGAGCCCGTCCACCTCCTCCCGGGCGGCGAACGACACCACGGTGGCGGCGTCGAGGAGCGGCTTCAACTCGGCGGCCGGGAGGCGGTCGAGGAGGTGGTTGCCGGTCGGGCGGTCGAGCAGAAGTCTGGCCATGCACAGTCTCCCTCTCCGGCGCCGGGGCGGGCGCGGGAAAGGTGGCGGAAGCGCAGTCTGGAATCGGTTACCCACTATTAGCGGCGCGGCGGCCCCGCCGGCAACACGGTCTGCCAGCGGGGCGGGCGGTTTTTCGCCTTTTCCGGACGCCTGTGTCGCCCAGATGACAGACGGGGCCGGCCGCGCCCGGGTATTGTGAGGTGATCCGAGCTGACAACCCGACGCAGGCCCGTGACAACGGAGTGACACCGGTGGCCCGGCGCGTACTGATCGCCGACGGGAACGCGGACGCGGCCGACAGCCTGGCCGAACTGCTCCGGCTGTGCGGCCACGTGGCCGAGGTCGTGCGGACCGGCCCGGACGCGGTCGCCGCGGCCGCCGGGTTCGCCCCGGACGTCGCCTTCTTGGCCCTCGCCCTCCCCGGCCTCGACGGGTGCGGGGTGGCCCGCGCCCTGGCCGCCGCCGGCCGCCGGCCGCGTGTCCTGGTCGCCCTCACCGGGTACGGGAGCGAGGCCGAGCGGCGGGCCGTGACCGACGCCGGCTTCGACCACCACCTCCTGAAGCCGGCCGACCCCCAAGCCCTCCTCCGCCTCCTCGACGCGGCCTGACCGGGCCAATCCTTGGTCAGCTCGGGTTGTCCCGCCCCGGCCTGCCGGGGTACGATCCGCCGGTTGCAGGCGGAGCGGAGAGTGGCATGGCAAAGGCAGAGCCGCTGCGGGTGGCCGTTCTCGGGGCCGGGCCGATCGGGGTCGAGGCAGCCCTGTACGCGAAGGCGGCCGGGTGCGCGGTCGCCGTCTACGAGCGCGGGCAGGTCGGCGAGCACCTGCTCCGCTGGGGGCACGCCCGGATGTTCACCCCGTTCGGGATGAACACCACGCCCCTCGGGATGAAGACGCTCCTCCGGGAGAAGCCCTCCCGCGACGTGCCCGCCGACGCCGACCTCCTCACCGGCCGCCAGTTCCGCGACTCGTACCTCGTGCCGCTGGCTGAGTCCGAGGCTCTGCTCGAAGTGATGCACCCGCAGCACGCGGTGCTGAACGTCGGCCGCTCGGCCGACGCCCGCCGGCCGTTCCGCCTCCTGGTGCGGGCGGTGAACGGCCCCGAGCGGATCGACACCGCCGACGCGGTCCTCGACTGCACCGGCACGTTCAACACCCCGAACTGGCTCGGCGACGGCAGCATCCCCGCGGTCGGCGAACTGGCCGCCCGCCCGCACGTCGCCCACGGCCTCGAAGACGTCCCCGGCGAGCGGCGCGGCCACTACGCCGGCAAGAGCATCGCCCTGGTCGGCGGCGGGTACTCGGCCGCGGCCACCGTCTGCCAGCTGGCCGCGCTCGCCGAGGAACACCCGGACACCTGGGTGTTCTGGCTCACCCGCGGCCCGCGCGGGGCGCCGCTGCCCCGCCTGGCCAACGACCCGCTCAAGGAGCGCGACCGCCTCGCGGTGAAGGCCAACTCGCTCGCCACCCGCTGCGACGGGAACCTCGAGTTCCACCCGCAGACCCTCCTCGACGAAGTGGTCTGCCACGGCCCCGACCAGGGCTTCCGGGTGTCCGGCCGGAGCGCCGGCAAGCCGGTGTCGTGGGAGGTGGAGCGGGTGATCGGCTGCGTCGGCTACCGGGCGGACCTCCGGCTGACGGCGGGCCTGAAGGTGGACGAGCCCGCCGGCCGGCCCGAGACGCGCGAGCCGGGCTACTTCCTCCTCGGCACCAAGAGCCACGGCCGCGATTCGGGCTTCCTCCTGCGGGACGGGCACGAGCAGGTTCGCCGGGTGTTCGCCACCATCCTCGGCAACGCGCGGCTCGACCTGCACGCGACGGCCAAGCGGGCGGCGTAGGCCCGCTCCCTTTTTGACAGGACGGACAGGACCGACAGGATGAGAAACCGGAGTTCAATCATGTCGGTCCTGTCCGTCCTGTCAAAGGATGCGGCCTGCCTCGGGTGTGGCTCGTGGTGACGGTCGTGACCGGCGGGGCCGGGTTCATCGGGTCGCACCTCGTTCGGCTGCTCGCGGACCGCGGCGAGCGGGTGCGGGTGCTGGACCGGCCCGGCGTGTCGGTCGATCACCTCCCGGCCGACCGGATCGACTTCGTCCCCTGCGACATCCGCGACGAGGCCGCCGTCGCGCGGGCGCTGCGCGGCTGCGGGGTCGTCTACCACCTGGCCGCGAACCCCCAACTGTGGACCCGCCGCCGGGTCGACTTCCACCGCGTCAACTACCGCGGCACCGTCCACGTCCTGACGGCCGCGCTACGGGCCGGGGCGCGGCGCGTCCTACACGCCAGCACCGAGAGCATCCTGACCCGCCGGCGCCAGGCCGGCGCGATCGCCGAGACGCAGGACGTGCCGGCCCGCGACGTGATCGGCCCGTACTGCCGGTCGAAGTTCCGGGCCGAGCGGTACGCGTTCCACCTGGCCGCGGCCGGGGCGCCGGTGGTGGTGGTGAACCCGACCCTCCCGGTCGGCCCCGGGGACCGCGGCCGCTCGCCGCCGACGCAGATGATGCTCGACTTCTGCCTCGGGAAGCGGTCGGCGTACCTCGACGCCGACCTGAACCTGATGGACGTGCGCGACATCGCCGACGGGATGACGCGGGCGGTCGAGCGCGGCCGCCCGGGGGTACGCTACCTGCTCGGGGCGGAGAACTGGTCGGTGAAGTCGGTGTTCGACTACCTCGCCACGCGCACCGGCCTACCGGCGCCGCGGTGGCGGGTGCCGTACCCGGTGGCACTGACGGCGGCCTACGTGAGCGAGTTCGTGGCCGACGCGGTGACGGGGACGATCCCGGCCGCGACCGTGACCGGGGTGAAACTGACGCGCCGGCGGATGACGTTCGACGCGAGCCGGAGCCTGACCGAACTCGGGCTGGTGCCGCGCCCGGTGTCCGGGTCGATCGACGAGGCGGTGGCGTGGTTCCGGTCGGCCGGGTGGCTCGGCCCTCAGCTGAAGAGTGGGTGACCCGCCCTACGGATGAGCCGTCCGGATCAGCCGGCGTGCCGATCCGGCCACGGCTACCAGCAACTCGACCGCCCACGTCCCCACCAACATCCCGCCGACCATCCCGACCGTCATCCCGGCGAACGCCGCCGCCGCGGCCGGCACGACGGCCTCGATCCCAAGGTCGGCCGCCGCCCGACCGCCGGCCGCCATACCGACCAGCATCCCCACGTTCCCGCCGGTGAACATCGCCGTCGCGTGTGTCCCCCCCGGGAGCGGCCGGCGGCCGAGCCACGCCATCGCGGCGTTCGCGGCGAGCATCATCCCGACCCACATCCAGGGCGTTCCGGTCGGGTCGGCGCACGAGCAACAGTGGGCACAGCCGAGCGGGCCGAACCCGGCGTCGGCCCACCACCCGGCGAGCATCCCGAGGTTCCCGACGGTCAGCATCCCGACGACCATGTCCGCGGTGTGGGACAGTGCCGGCCGCCGCCACCACCGCCCCAGGCCGAGCCCGATGAGGGTGAATCCCCCCAACACAATGGCCGCGGCCGGCGGGTCGCGGAGCGGGGCGAGGAGGAACACCGCGAGTACCCCTTGCAGCATCACGGCGGCGACGTGAACCCACACCAGGGCGCTGCGCGGGTCGGCCGGCGTCGCCGCCGGTGCGCAGTGGACCGGCCTCACCCCGACCCGGCTCGCCAGGGCCACGAGCGTGAGGCTCGACAGCACCATGAGCAGCACGGCCGCGACCGGGTGGAGCAACCCGGCGGCGGCGAGGGCCATGCCGATCAGGTTGTACGCCAGCGCCCCGGTCAGGCTCCGCCGCACGGCCCGGACCGCCGCCCGGCTGAGTTCGATCGCCCACGGCAGCACGCGCAGGTCGCCGTGGTAGAGGGTGGCGGTGGCGGCGCCGACGGCGAGGTCCGTTCCGGACGCCAGCGCGACCCCGGCGTGGGCGGCGGCCAGGGCGGCGGCGTCGTTGATCCCGTCGCCGACCATGAGCGGCTTGCGGCCGGCCGCGGCGAGCACGGCGACGTGAGCCTGTTTGTCGGCGGGGAGGAGGTCGGCCCGTACCGCCGGGAGCCCGAGCGCGGCGGCGCGGGCGGCGGTGTCACCGGTGAGGACTTCGACCGGTAGCCCGAGGCGGTCGAAGTCGGCGAGGGTGTCGACGGTCGAGTCCCGGAGCCGTTCCGCGACGACCGCGACCGCCGCGAGTTCGCCGTCGAGTGAGACAGCGACGCGGTGGGCTGCCTCGTCATCTCCGAACGTGGTTAACCCCCTCACCCCGCGTGCTTCGCCGCGACCCTCTCCCCCGAAAGGAGAGGGTGGGAGGCCGCCGGCCTCCTCGGTCAGTGACCGCGCTCCCCTGACCGGGGCGACTGCGATGGGTCGGTCGGCTTCCACCCTCTCCCCTCGGGGGAGAGGGTCGCGGCGAAGCACGCGGGGTGAGGGGGTTAACCACCTATCACAAGGACCAGAAGCCTCCCCCACCCACTCCGGCCGGCCGATCCGCAGGGCGTGCCGCGTCCCGTCCGCCTCCACGACTTCCGCCTCGACCCCGCACCCCGGTACGGCTGTAACTCGTTCGACCCGCGGCTCATCCCCGGCGGCGAACGGCCGCGGTAGCCGGGCGAAGGGCGCCGCGACCGGGTGTCGGCTGTGTCCCTCCACCAGTGACACCCAGCCGAGGAGGTTCGCCCGCTCCTCGCCCTCCACCGCCGTGGCGACGTCGAGCAGCGCGAGCCGGTCGTCGGTCAGCGTCCCGGTCTTGTCGAGCAGCACCACGTCGACCGTCGCCAACCGTTCGACCGCATCCCCGGAGCGGACCACCAACCCGCGCTCGGCCAGCCGGCCGAGCGCGGACCACACGACGATCGGCGTAGCCAGTCCGAGGACGCACGGACACGCCACGAGCAGCACCGACATGGCGCGGAACAGCGCCACCTCCCACCCCGCCGGCGTGAGCAGCGCCCAGTACCCGAACGTGACAGCTGCTGTCAGCGCCACCAGCGGCACGAACACCCTGCTGATCCGGTCGACCCGGTGCTGCACCGACAGCGGCACGTCCCGGGCGGCCTCCACCGCCTTCAACAGCCGATCGACCTGCCGGTCGGTCCCCGCCGCCGTCGCCTCGACCCGGAAGGTGACATCGTGCGAGGCCACCCCGGCCAGCACCCGGTCCCCCGGCCGGCGGACGACCGCGAACGGCTCCCCGCTCACCGCCGCCTCGGACAGGAAGCCGGTGCCCTCGCGGATCACGCCGTCCACCGGCACCGTCTCGCCCGGGAACACCTCCACCACATCGCCGGGAACGACCTCGGTGACCGGCACCGTCCGCGCCCGGCCGGCGTGGTCCCGGAGGCGGGCGGTGGCGAGTTCGCCGGCCCAGGCGGTTGCGCCGGCCAGGGCTGCCGCCCGGGCGCGGGCACCGACCACCTTTCCGAGCGTGTACACGACGAGCAGGATCGACACGACCTCGAAGTAGATCGCGCCCCGGCCGGTGACGTGGGCCTGGAGCGACGCGGCCGTCGCCCCGGCGGCGGTGAGGAGGAACAGGGCTTCGAGCGTGACCCGGCCGCGGCGCAGCTCATGCCACGCGGCCCGCACCAGCGGCCCGCCCAGCAGCGCGAACACGACCGCCGTCGCGCCCAGAATCAGGGTCTGGACGACCCGGCGGACCTCGGCGGGAACGTCGTCGTGGAGGTTGAGGGCGAGACCGAAGATCATCGACTGCCCGACGACGAGCAGGGCCGCGGCCAGCCGCATCCCGAGGCCGCCGAGCCTCCACCCGGCCCCGGCCGGGGCGGCATCGGTCTGGCGGTCCTGCTCGCCGAGGCTGAGACAGCCGTAGCAGCAGTAGGCCGCCGCGGGGCGGCCCGGCCACGGCCGGCCGGCGAGCCCCGCCCCGGAAACCGGCCCGCCACAGTAGCTACAGCTGGGCATGGGGTGCGGGGCGAGCGGCCGGCGTTAGCCGGCCGGTGAGGGAGCCGGACGCTACTTCTTGGGGGCCGGGGCGGCGCCCGGGATATCGCTGTAGTCGAGCGGGACGGCCTTCAGCTCGGTGACGGTGAACGGGTCGCGCTTACCGACCTTCTCGCGGGCCGCCTTCACCGCCGCAGTCGGGATCGTGGGGTTGACATCGTCGATATCACCCTTGTGGCCGAACGAGTTACGGACGAAGGTGAGGACGCCGGCGATCTCGTAGTCCTTCAGCACCGCCCCCTGGGCCGGCATCTGGCCGTTGAACGTCTTCCCGGCCACCGTGATCGGCTGGTGGAGCCCGAACAGCAGAACCCGGCTGAGCCGGGCCGGGCTGGCCTCGGCACCGGTCACCCACTCCGACCCTCGGAGCGGCGGCACCTGTTGCGACGGGTCGCCTTCGCCCTCGGCCTTGTGGCAGGCGACGCAGATGCTCTTGTACTTCGCCTCGCCGATCTTCATCAGGTCGGCGACGGTCTTCGGGTCCGGGTCGGGCGGGGTGGCGTCACGGTCGAACGGCAGGCCGGCGAACTTGATCTCGCCCCCATCGTACACGTCGCGGCGGAAGTCGGCCGAGCCGCTGCCGATGTAGTACCCGCCCCACATCAGCAGGGCGCCGCACACGACCGCCACCCAGAACGGCACCGGCTCGAACCCGTCGTGCGGCTCGGCCTGCTCGCGCATGAAGATGTCGTGCATCGCCTGCACGTTGTCCTGCCCGCCGGCGCCGGCCGGGTCGTCGTCGTCCTCGGCCGGGTCCGCCCCCGCCGAGAGCATGACCGGGTCGTTCATCGCCGCCATGAGCGGGGCGTGCAGGCTCTGGACGGAGTCGACCGGCTCGTCGTCCGGCGGCGGCGGGGTAGGGTTCGGGGGCGTCATTCCTTGGCCTCCGGGAGCGGGGTCTCGGCCTTCCGCAGCTCCATCAGGTACGCCACCAGGCTCTCGGCGTCGTCGGTGGGGACGATCTGGTAGTCCTCCTCCTCCGTTGTCAGCCAGAAGGCGAGGAGGCGGGCCTTGCCGTCGGGGGTGGCCGGGTCGAGCGCCCCCGGGCCGGAGCCGGAGCCGGCCGCCGCGTCCCGGATGTTGGGGCCGCGGGCGGCGAGGATCGCCTCCCACTCCTTCTCGCCCGGCCGCCAGCGGTAGCCGGGGTCGATCGTCCACTCGCGGGCGAGGCGGAGCGCCTTGTCGGAACGCTGGCCGCCGACGACCCGCTCCCGCTTGTAGAGGAAGCCGAACGACGGCATGGTGCTCCAGCCGTTGAACGACCGCGGGTTGAACAGGTGGTTGTGCTGCCACGCCTCGGAGTAGCGGGCGCCGACGTTGGCGAGGTCCGGGCCGGTGCGCATGGTGCCGAGCATGGTGGGGCGGTCGTAGATGTAGTCGCGCGAGACGTTGCGGCGCACGCCCCAGCCGCGGCGGATGTCCGCCCCGGTCTTCATCTCGCCGTCCTCCCACCAGTTGCCGAACTTCTCGCTCCGCACCTGCTGGCTGTGGCAGTACATGCAGCCGTTGGCCTGGTAGACCTTCACGCCGGCCAAGGCTCGGCCGCCCAGCGCGCGGGGGTACGGCTCGTCGCCGGGCGACTTGGTGTACGGCTGCTGGTTCTGGAGCTGCCAGTACGGGTACAGGATCAGCCCGAGCCAGCTGGACGAGAACGTCAGCAGCGCGCCGACGACGATAACCATCCCGCGGTCCATGAACGCTCCCGGAAGCCGGCCGGGTGTCCCCGGTCGCCCCGCCCGGGGCGTCGCCCCGGGCTATCCTGTCTCAGGCCGTTGGCCTGAAAACCAACCGTCATCTCAGGCCCGAAGGGCCGGTGCGGGTCAGTGCGCCGTCGCCGCCAGCGGGGGGGCCGGCGGGGCGGCGGGTTGTTCGACGAAGTACGTCGGCCCGCCGGTCCGGTTGCGGCCCCAGCCCATCAGGTTCGCCACCAGCAGTACCGCGAAGGCGACGTGACCGAGGCCCATCAGCCCGCCCGACAGCGACCGGGCGAACAGGTACGGGAGGAGGTACGTCACGATGTTCCCGAACGGGACGTTCGGGTCGTTCAGCATCCGCCCCTGCCACCACCCGCCGACCGACAGCGACACGAAGTACACCGTGATCCCGACCGCGTCGCACCAGAAGTGCATCCGGATCAGCCCCGGGCTGAACCACTCCCGGCCGGTGAGCCGCGGCACCATGTAGTACAGCAGCCCGAACATCGTCATCGTGTAGAACCCGTATGCGCCCAGGTGGGCGTGGGCCACGGTGTAGTGCGTGAAGTGGGCCACCTCGCTGAAGTCCTTCAGCGCCTCGATCGCCCCCTGGGCGCTCACGGCCGTGTAGGTGATCGCCCCGAACACGGTGAACCGCAGCGCCGGGCTGTAGCGCAGCCGGTGGAAGCTGCCGAGCATGGTCATGTGGTGGTTGATCGCCACCGAGATGACCGGGATGAACATCATCATGCTCCCGACCGTGCTGGCCGTCGCCAGCCAGGCCGGGATCGGCCCGCCGATCAGGTGGTGCATCCCGGCCCACGAGTAGAACAGGGCCAGCGACCAGAACCCGATGATGCTCAGGTAGTAGCTGTGGACCGGCCGGCCGATGATCTTCGGGATCAGGTAGTACGCCGAGCCCACCCCGAGCGGCGTCAGCCACAGGCCCAGGTAGTTGTGCCCGAACCACCAGTTCACGACCGGCTGGATCACCCCCGTGGCCGGCGACCAGAAGATCATGAACACGGTGACGGTGTAGAGCCACGGCAGCCAGAACACCGCCGCCAGGACGTACCACTGCGTCACGTACACGTGCTGCTCGCGGCGGCGGCGGAAGGTGGCCACCGTCCACGCCGAGAAGATGCCGAGCGACGCCACCAGGAACGGCGCCACGTAGGGCGGGGCGTCCAGCCACTCGACCGACTGACCGTCGCCGGCCAGGACGCCGACCACGTTCAAAATCATGGCGACGTTCCAGAGCGTCGCCGCGAACAGGAGGAGCTTGGGGTAGACGAGTTCGGCCCGGCTCAGCCGGCACATCAGCCAGCACCCGGCGGCCATGCCGACCATCCCGCTCCAGCCGATGCCGACCGCCTGGAGGTGGGCCATCCGCGCCCGGCCGAACGTGAGCCAGGACACGTCCGTGAGGAAGTACGGGCTGTGGAGCTTGACCGAGGCGACGAGCGCGAGGAGCGTGCCGACCAGCAGCCACACCACCGCGCTGGTGGCGTAGTACAGTACCGGCCCGCGGCAGGAGGAGTCGATCGCCCGGCGCTCGCGGGCGGCGCGCTCGCGGTCGGCGGGGCTCGGCGGGGTCGGCGTCACGCCCATGTCTCGGGGGGCTCCGTGTCGTGCGGGGTCGGGGCGGCCGGTCAGTCCGAGGTCCGGCCCGGGAAGGCGTCGGTCGGGGTGCCGACCGGCTCGTCCGGGCCGAAGATCGACCGCGAGCCGCGGTCGAAGTTCTCGAACTGCCCGGACCGGAAGGCCCAGCCCATCGCCAGCACCGCCGCCCCCCCGAACAGGACGACCGACCCGACGACGGTGGCGAGGACGGCGAGGTCGGCCGGGGTCATGGCACCGCTCCGGGCGGCGGGGGAAATCGGACCGAAATATCTATTTCATGCGCCGCGGCCGCCGGCGGCAACCCGAACCGGGCTCGGGAGCCCCGGGCGGGTGGTGGGGCAACGCTCCTCGTTCGCCGCACAGGCCGCCCGGGGTTGCACCCCGGGCTACACGCCGACGCCCTCCCGGGCTCGATGCACCGGGCCGACAGCCCGCTCGCTCGGCTACTTCTTCTCGGCCGGGGCGGGCGCGGCCGGCGGCACCGGGAAGGGGAGCCGGCCGTGCGGGCTGTCCTTGGCCTTGGTCTTCTCGGCGTGGGCCAGCACTGCCGCCGCGGCCGCCCCGGCGGACGACTTCGCGCCGGGGTCGGTGCCGTCGAGCGCGGCCTGGTTGCGGGCCTGCACCTCGCGCAGCTTCACCGCCGGGTCGGGCTTGGGCTCGGCCTTCCCGCCGCCGAGGTAGTTCGGCGAGTAGTAGGCCACCAGCACCAGCCCCAGGAACAGGAACAGGCCGCAGAGCGTGGCCACGGCGGTGCCCACCGGGAAGCGGTCGGCCGGGGCCGGCTCGGCGGGGCGGTCGGCGGACATGGGGGGCTCCGTCACGGCGTCTCGTTCTCGTAGCCGATCGTCTCGTTGAGCCGGGCGTCGCGGACCGGGATCAGCGGCACCGACTGGAACCCGCGCACCGCCGCCAGCACCACCACCGACCCGCCGAACAGGAGCGCGGCGAAGTCGAGCCAGTGCAGGTGGACCGTGTCGCGGTGGAGAACCGGCATGATCTGCCAGTACAGGTCGTAGGCGTGCATCACCAGAATCCACCCGGCGGCCAGGGCGAGCGTCACCGGGTTCCGCTTGTTGGCCCGCGGCAGCAGCAGGAAGAACGGCACCACGAAGTACAGGACCGGCAGGAGGATCGACGCCGCGTACCAGCTGCCGTTGCGGCGGAGCAGGTAGAACTGCGTCTCCTCCGGCATGTTGCCGTACCAGATCAGGAAGTACTGGCTGAAGGCGATGTAGGCCCAGAACACGGTGAAGCCGAACATCAGCTTCGCCACGTCGTGGAGGTGCTCCATCGTGACCGTGCGGGTGAGGTAGCCGCCGGCCCGCAGCGCCAGCACCAGCAGCACCCCCAGGGACATCGACCCGCGGATGCCGCCGGCCCAGAAGTACACCCCGTAGATGGTGCTGAACCACGAGAACTGGAGGCTCATCAGCAGGTCGAACGTGAAGAACGTGGCCGTCAGCCCCAGAAGCAGCACGCCCGACGGCGCCCACCACTGCATCGTCCGCGTCAGCTCCGCCCCGCCGACCGCGTCCTGGGCAATCGACCACCGCCGCATCGCCGCCGAGTAGACGAGCCACACGCCGAAGTAGATCGCGCATCGGACCAGGAAGAACGGCGCCGCGAAGTAGAGATGCTTCACGTGCCACTGGTGGTGTTCGTGCGTACCAGCCGCCGGCTCGGGGCCGGTCACGAAGGCGTACCACTCGTGCAGGTTGCCGCTGTAGATGCCCACCAGGACGGGGACGAACATCACCGCCAGCAGGGGCAGCGCGCGGGTGATGTTTTCGTAGACCCGCCGCAGGCCGACCGACCAGCCGGCGTCGGCGACGTGGTGGATCATCACCCAGAACAGCGCGCCGAGGGTGATGTCCAGGGCGAACACGTAGCCGAACAGGTACGAGTGGAAGAACTGCTTGCGCGACGCCGGGTTGAGGGCGCCGACCAGCAGCACCAGCCCGGCCAGCGTGAACAGCACCAGCAGCGTGCGCACGGCGCCGGCGGCGCGGTCCCCGAGGGGGGCCACGTCGTCCGGGAGGCCGGGCGGGGGGGCGGCGGTGTCGGTCGCGGTACTCATCACTTCCGCCCGTACTGCAGCACGCGAAGGTGGCCGACGATCGCCCACCGGTCCGCCACCGGCACCTGGTGGGCGTACCCGGGCATCGACCCCTTCCCGTTCGTGATCGTGTGGAACAGCTGGCCGTCCGGCTGGCCGCGGTAGAGCGGGCCGGTCACGTCCGCCGGGGCGACGCTCAGCCCGTAGGCGCCGACGATGCCGTGGGCCTCGGTGCCCACCCCGCCCCGGCCGCTGGTGCCGTGGCAGGGGGCGCAGTGGACGGTGAACCGCTCGCGGCCGTGCTTCAGGAGGGGCTCCCAGCCGCCCGCGGCGGCCACCGCGGCGTCCGGGATGCGGCCGACGAAGTAGCCCTCGACGAGGTTGCCGTCCTTCCACTCCGGATCCTTCGGCACCCCGTCGGCCCCCTTGGCGGTCGGGTTGGCGACGCCCAGGTAGTAGCGCGGGTCGGCCTTGAGGAAGTCGGCCTTCGGGCCGGCGTGGAACCCGGCGTCGGCGGCGTAGTCGGTGCCGTCGAACGGCACGGTCCCCTCCACCGGCCGCCGCATGGCCCGGCCGTCGGCGAAGAACTTGCTCTCGCCCTGGGCCGTGTACTTGGGCTGGTACTTCATGTCGAGGAAGAAGTGCCACGGCCGCCAGCTGCTCGTCTGCCCGCGGAAGCCGAGGACGGACACGACCAGCCCGAAGCACACGAACTGGGCCGTGAGCATGTACAGGTAGGCCATCCGCCGCCCGCCCCGGCCGCGGTAGGCGGTGAGGCCGACGCTGAGGACGAGCAGGAGCGCCCCGGTGGCGAGGATGACCCCCACCACGGCGTTCATCAGCGTGTTGGTATCGACGTAGTACATGAGCGGCCCGATACCTCGTTACGCCTCGACCACGGCCACGTGCGCCCCGCCGATGCTCTCCAGGAAGCCCCGCGCCGCGTCCGGCTCGAACTTCGGGTCGGCCGCCTCGACCGTGAGGAAGAACCCGGCCTGCGTGGACCGCCGGAACGTCGGGTGCTGGTCGACCGGGTGGAACAGCTTCGGTAGCCCGCACATGCCGATCAGCGCGAACAGCGTGAAGAAGCCGGCGAACAGCACCGTCATCTCGAAGAAGATGGGCACGAACGCCTCCCAGCTGCGGTACTCCTTCCCGGCCACGATGATCGGGTAGTAGTAGGCGCTGAGGTAGAACTGCATCGCGGCCGCCAGCGTCAGCCCGGTGAGGCCGCCGGCCAGCGTCCACAGCGGCAGCCGGCTGCGCGGTCGGCCGATCGCCGGGATCATCCCGTGGACCGGGTACGGCGTCCACGCATCAATGTGCGCGTAGCCGGCGGCGCGGGCGGCCTTGGCCGCTTCGAGCAGGGCGTGCGGCGTCGGGAACTCGGCCACGGCGCCCCACGGCTTCCCGGTCCCGCCGGGCGTCGCCACGAACGGCGGCACGGGCTCCGCGCTGGCCTCCGTCTCGGGCTTCAGCTCCGCGGGCGGGCCGAACGTCGCGGCGTGCTCGTGGTCCTTGGTCGGGTAGCGGCCCCAGTCCTTGAGGTAGTCCTCGGGCGGGGTCGGGTGGTGGTGCGGGTTGGCCAGCGGCAGGACGCCCTTCACCTCGGCGATGGCGATCATCGGCAGCAGCCGGACGAACAGCAGCGTGAAGGTGAAGAACAGCCCGAAGTCGCCGACCATCTGGAGCCAGTCCACCCACGTCGGGTAGAACCGCCCCCAGCTGCCGGGGAGGAAGTCGTGGCTGGTGGACTGCACGATGATGACGAACCGCTCGTACCACATCCCGACGTTCACGAACGTCACCACCACCAGCACGAACCACGGCGTCTGCCGGCACCAGCGGACCCAGAACACCTGTGGGATGATGAGGTTGCAGGTCATCATCACCCAGTAGGCCCACACGTAGTCGCCCGTGAAGGCCCGGTCCTGGAAGGTCTGCCACTCGGTCGGGTTGCCGCTGTACCAGGCGACGAACAGCTCCATGATGTACGCGTAACCGACGAGCGTCCCGGTGGCGAGGATGAACTTACACATCACGTCGATGTGCTTGGTCGTGACGAGGTTCTCCAGCTTGTACACGGCCCGGGCCGGGATCATGCACTGGAGGACCATCGCGAACCCGCCGAAGATCGCCCCGGCCACGAAGTAGGGCGGGAAGATCGTCGTGTGCCAGCCGGGGATGACCGACGTGGCGAAGTCGAAGCTCACCACCGAGTGGACGCTCAGCACCAGCGGCGTGCTGAGGCCCGCGAGCATGAGGTACGCGACCTCGTAGTGCCGCCAGTGCCGCGTGCTGCCGCGCCAGCCGAGCGCCAGGAACCCGAAGATCAGCTGGCGCGCCCGGCTCTTGGCCCGGTCGCGGAGGGTGGCCAGGTCGGGGATCAGGCCGACGTACCAGAAAATCAGCGAGATCGTGAAGTACGTGCTGACCGCGAACAGGTCCCACAGCAGGGCGGAGCGGAAGTTCGGGAAGATGTGGTTCGCGTTCGGGAGCGGGAACATGAACCAGGCGTACCAGAACCGGCCGACGTGGATGCCCGGGTAGACCCCGGCGCAGATCACGGCGAAGATGGTCATCGCCTCGCTGAACCGGTTGATGCTGGTGCGCCACTTCTGCCGGAACAGGAACAGGATGGCCGAGATCAGCGTGCCGGCGTGGCCGATGCCGATCCAGAACACGAAGTTGGTGATGTCGAACGCCCAGTTCACCGGGTTGTTCGACCCCCACACGCCCACGCCGGTGCTGATGAGGTACGTGGCCGCCAGCACCCCGCCGAGCATCAGGGAGGCGGTGACGAGCAGCGACGGCCACCACCACGCGGGCTGCGGGTTCTCGGTGATGCCGGCGACCTGGTCGTCGAGCGAGCGCAGGTCGGACGGCCCCCACACCAGCGGGATCCGCGGGAGCGGGTCCGGGAACCGCGGGGCGGCCGGTTCGGCGGTGTGGGGTTCGGTCGCGGTCATAACTCCCGATCCATTTTTGACAGGATCAACAGGACGGACCGGATCGATCCAAATCCTGCTCAACCCTGTTCATCCTGTCAAAAACTGCCTTCTATCCTCTCGCCTCGGCGTCGGGGCGCGGGGCGGTCGCGGGTGTCTGCGGCTCGCGTGCAACCCACGCCCCAACGGATACGGCCAGCACAGCCAGCCCAAACCCGATCGACCAGGCTCCGACCTCTCGATACCACTCGTACAAGTCAGGATCGGGTGAGCTGATTACTTGGCTTCCCGAGCCGCGGTCGATGGATCGGTGTCGCGCCAACTCCCTCGCGTCCGACCGATACTTGGCACCAAACGCAACACTCGCCAGGCCGAGTAGCACGGCCCACGTCAGCCTCCGACTCAGGAGGGCGACGAGGAGATCGGCGAGCAGCTGCTTCATCCCGCCAGCTCGGGGTTCGGGTTCCGCACCCGCGGCAGGTAGCTCGTCCGCGGCTTGGTGTTCAGCTCGCCCAGCAGCAGGTACTCGTCGGCCCGCTTCTTCAGCTTCGCCACCCGGCTGTTCGGGTCGAGGGTGTTGCCGAACACGATGGCCTGCGTCGGGCACGCCTGCTCGCAGGCCGTCACCACCCGGCCGTCCGGGACGACGACGCGGCCCTGGCGGTCGAGGTCGTAGCCGGCGGCGGCCGGGTCGGCGGGCTTGCGGTAGGCGGTCGCGGGGCCGTCCGGGCGGTACTGCTCGTCCACGGCGATCACCTTGCGCCCCTGGGCCACCTCGGCGGCGGTGATCTTGGCCCCGTGCTTGGCCCGTTCGAGCCGCTGCACGCAGTACGTACACTTCTCCATCACCCCGCGCATCCGGACGGTCACGTCCGGGTTCTTCTGCATCTTCAGGCTCTCGGGGAGCAGGCTCGTCGCCAGCGACGCCCCGCCGTCGGCGAACGGCGTGGGCGTCCGGAGTTGGTCGAGCGGTCGCTTGTTGAAGTCGAACCAGTTGAAGCGGCGGACCTTGTACGGACAGGCGTTGGCGCAGTACCGCGTGCCGATGCAGCGGTTGTACACCTGCACGTTCAGCCCCTCGGGGCTGTGGACCGAGGCGTTGACCGGGCACACCTCCTCGCACGGAGCCTGCTCGCACTGCACACAGGCCACCGGCTGGGTTACCACCTTCGGGTCGTCGGCCGGGCCGGTGAAGTAGCGGTCGAGGCGGACCCAGTGGAGTTCGCGGTTCCGCTTCACCTCGGCCTTGCCGACCACCGGGATGCTGTTCTCGCTCTGGCACGCCACCATGCACGCCGAGCAGCCCGTGCAGGCGTTCAGGTCGATCACCATGCCCCACTGGAACTGGCTGTCGAGCAGTTCCGGGCGGGCGAGGTCGAGCGGGAACCGCTCCTGCTTGACGCGGGCCGGGCCGCGGGGGTGCTGCGGGTTGCCGTAGCCGCCCTGGAAGCCCTTCTCCAGGTCCGACTCGTGCGGCAGGTCCGGCGGGCCGAAGCCGATGGTCGGGCCGTGGTCGCCGTGGGAGTGCGTGTGCTTCGGGGCGGTGAGCTTCTTGCGGAGGTCGGCCAGCGGGTAGTCGTGGATGATCTCCCGCCCCTCGGGGATCGTGCCGTGCTCCTGGGTCGTCACGAGGTCGGCCGCCCGGCCCGCGGGCTCGATGCGGGCGCCGCCGGAGAAGTGGAGCGTGTCGGTGCGGCGGGCCGGGAACACGTCCGTGCCGCCGCCCTCCGGGACGCGGCCGATGCGCATCTCGCCGAACTGCCCGAACGGCACCGTCACCGACCAGTCGGCGTGCCCCGGCAGGACGACGACGGGCACCTCCAGCGTCACGTCGTTCCGCAGGCGGAGGCGGGCCACGTCGTTCGACTTCAGCCGGAACTCGGCGGCCGTCTTCGGGCTGAGGAGGGCGGCGTTGTCCCAGACGAGCTTGGTGATCGGGTCGGGGAGTTCCTGGAGCCAGGTGTTCCAGGCGAACCGCCCGTCGAACAGCGTGGCGTCCGGCACGAACGCGATTTCGAGGCCGTCGCGGCTCGGCGCCGGCGGGAACACCGTCTTCGCCAGCTCGACGCCGACGCGGCCGGCGTCGAGCTTTACCTCGGCGGCCGGCTTCGGCTTGCGGGCGCCCTTGTCCTTGTCGAGCGGCAGGAAGCCGAGCTGCTTGTAGCGGTTGAACTCCGTCTCGAAGGCCGGGTCGGTGGCGGCGACGCCGGACCGCTCCGCGAACACCCGGCGGACGGCTTCGTAAGCCTTGGCCTTGGCCACCCCGAACGAGGCGGCCGGCGGGTTGGTCTTCGGGTCGGCCGCGCCGGGGAATGTGAACTGCGTGACCAGCCCCACCACCTCCAGCACCGTGCGGCCGCCGCGCGGCGGGGGGGCGGCGTCGGCGGCGTCGGCCGACCGGCCGCCGTTGAGCGGGGCGATGAGCGGTTGCACGCAGCAGAGCGAGCCGTCGGCCGCCTCCGCGTCACCCCAGCCCTCGAACGGGTGGGCCAGCGGCAGGTGCCAGTCGCACGCCTCGGAGGTGTGGTCGAAGAACAGCCCGAGCCGGACCTTGCGGGTGACCTTCTGGAACGCGGCCTTCAGGTTCAGGTCGGCGGGGGCGTTGAACACCGGGTTCCCGCCCAGGACGAGCAGCGTGCCGACCTTGTCGGCGGCCACGTCTTTGGCGAAGTCGGCGATGCCCTTGTCCGCGTCCTCCGGCCGGGGGGCGCGGTACTCGACCACGCCGGCCTCGACGTTCCCCAAGGCCAGGTTCACCGCGTGGCCGAGGGCGTGGGCCCAGGCCGGTTGGCGGTAGCCGACCAGCACGGCGCACTTGCCGGCGTTCTCGGCCAGGTCCTTCGCCACCGCCTTCACGGCACGGTCGGGCACGCCGGCGGGGACGGTGACGTTCGCCAGCTGGGGGAGCGCGGCGGCGTTGCGGAGCTTACCGGCATGAGCGGAGGCGAGTTCCTTGGCCACCGCGAGGAGGAACGCCCCGGCGAGCGCGGCCGGGAGGCGGAAGCGGTGGTCGGCCATCGTGCCGGTGACGGTGTACGCACTCTCGACGACGTACAGCCGGCTCATTTCCGACTGCGGCGTCTCGACCCGGCGGCGGGCGGCGAACCCGCGGGCGTGGGACAGTTCGTCGGGGTCGGTGCCGAGGAAGTCGCGGTCGAGCGACAGGATGCGGTCGGCCTTGTCCAGGTTGTACCGCACCCCGAGGCGCGACCCGAACGCCAGCTCCGCCCCCTTCCGCACCTCGGACTCGTCCACCGGCTCGTAGGTGTACCACGCGGCCTCGGGGAGGGCCGCCTTGATGTGCGCCCGGATCAGCTGAGTGGCCGGGGAGTTCAGATCCTCGGCGAGGACGGCGAAGCCCTTCCCCTTCTCCTTCAGCAGCCGCTCGGACTCGGCGCGGGCGAAGGCGTCGAACTGCTCCCAGGTCCGCGAGACGCCCCGCTCCATCACGCCGGGGCACTTCTCCGACATCACCCGGTCGGGGCTGTACAGGTCGAGGACGGCCGCCTGGGCGAAGGAGTCGGTGGCGCCCCGGCTGCACGGGTGGGCGGGGTTCCCCTCGACCTTGGTGGGCCGGCCCTCGTGGCTCTCGACGAGCAGCGGCGCGGCCCCGCCGGCACGCGGCAGGCAGGTGGCGTAGAACGCCGGCTTGCCCGGGACGATGTGGCCGACCTGGTCGTCCGGGGTGGACGAGAACGGCAGGATGGCGATGTCCGGCCGGCGGCACCCGGCCGCGGCGGCCAGCCCGGCCGCGGCGGAGAGCGCGAGGAAGCGGCGGCGGTCGGGGTTGGCGAGCGGGTCGTCGGGGGCGAGTTCGACCTCGCCGCGGCCGTCGAACACGTTGACGAACCCGGGGAACTCCGCGCCGGCGCCGCCGGCTGGGGCGTCGGGGGTTCGCCAGTACGTGTTCGGGGTGGTCATGCGCTCTCACTCACCTGCTGGTCTGTCCGCATCGGCCGCCCGGGGTTTCACCCCGGGCTACACGCTTGCCGCCCCTCCGGGGCTCTCCGAACCATCGCCCCGGGGCTTGGAGCCCGGAAGGGCGATGGCGTGTAGCCCGGGGTGGAACCCCGGGCGGGCGTCGGCGGTGTCGCCGTAACGCCACACCCGCCGATACCGTCCCTACCGGTGGCACGCCTGGCAGTTGGCCGGCGGCGTGACGGCCAGGTCGCGGGCGATGGCCTTCCCGATTTCCTCCCGGGTCAGCCCGCCGGTGGGAGCCCAGGTCAGGTTCGTCACCTCGCCGACCGGGCGGAGGTGCGGGCTCGGGTTGTCGTGACACTTCAGGCACCAACCCATGCTCAACGGCTGGTCGTGCCACACCACCTTCATCTCGTTCACCGGCCCGTGGCACGACACGCACGACACGCCCTTGTTCACGTGGACGGCGTGGTTGAAGAACGCGAACTCCGGCAGCTTGTGGACCCGCTTCCACGCGACCGGCCGGCCGGTGTCGTAGCTCGCCCGCACCGGGGCCAGCAGCGGGCTCGACCCCTTCACGTTGGCCTTCTGCGGGTTGTGGCAGTTCATGCACACCTGCGCCGCCGGCACCGTGGCGTGGGGCGACTCGAACACCGACTGGTGGCAGTACCGGCAGTCGAGCCCCAGCTGGCCGACGTGCTGCTCGTGCGAGAACGGGACGGGCTGTTCCGGCTGGTAGCCGACGCGGGTGTAGCTCGGCAGCGCGTAGTAGTACCACCCCGCGACGAACAGCCCGACCCCGACGACGGCGCCGACCGCGGCCTGCCGCAGGGTGCCGTCGATGGAGCGCGAGAAGATCGCGGGCAAGGGGTCGTCCCTCTTCCGAGCGGGTGCGGTGTCAGGGTCACTGCAACGGTACGGGGAGAGAACCAGTACCGGCAAGCGGATGAACCGGGAAAACCTTACGAGGCTTCACCAGTTCTCGCGCGTGGGAGAGGGCGCGACGCCGGTTTCTCACCGGCGGCCGAAATCAGTCCGGCCCGCGGACGTGCGGGCGGACCTCGGCGCGGAAGAACTCCCGCAGCTGGGCGTGGAGTTCGGGCGGGAGAGGGGAGAGGTTCGTTGCGGCGGCGTTGGCCGTCGCCTGGGCCGGGGTGCGGGCGCCGGGGATGACGGTCGTCACGGCCGGGTGATCGAGGCACCAGCGCACGGCGAACCCGGCCATCGTGGTCCCCGCCGGCACCAGCGGGCGCAGCTTCTCGACCAGGTCTACGCCTGTCCCGAACGGCAGGCCGGCGAACGTCTCGCCGACGTTGAACGCGGCCCCGTCGCGGTTGTAGGTGCGGTGGTCCTGCGGCGCGAAGGTGGTCGTTGCGGTGTAACCCCCGGCCAGCAGCCCGGACGCCAGCGGCAGTCGCACGATCACCGCCACGCCCTGCTTCCGGCAGCGGTCGAACAGCTCGAACACCGGCGTCTGCCGGAACACGTTCACGATCAGCTGAAGTGAGGCGCAGTCCGGTTGCCGCAGGCACGCCTCGGCCTCCGCCACCGACTCGACGCTCGCCCCGAAGTGCCGGACCTTCCCCTCCGTCACCAGCGCCCGCAGCGTGTCCCACACCTCATCACGGAGCAGCACGTCCGGCGGGACGCAGTGCAGCTGGGTGAGGTCGAGGCGGTCCACCCCGAGCCGCTGGAGCGACGCCTCAGTGTGGGCGCGGATGGCGGCCGGGGCGAAGTTGCCGGGCCAGCCCGGCTGCGGGAAGCGGCCGAGTTTGGTGGCGACGAAGAACCGGCCCCGGCCGGCCTCCTTCAGGAACCGGCCGACCAGCTCCTCGCTGCGGCCGAGGCCGTACACGTCGGCGGTGTCGAGGAACATGACCCCGGTGTCCGCCGCGGCGCGGAGGACCGCCAGGGCGTCGCTCTCGGGGAGGTCACCCCAGTCGGAGCCGCCGAGCTGCCAGCAGCCGAGGCCGATCTCGGATACCTGAGCGGAGTCATGACCGAACAGGCGGAGCTTCACGGGCGTCTCCGGTCACATCCGGCCGATGAACCCGGACAGGAGGAAGGGCAGCGCGATCAGGGCGGGGATGCCGAAGATCATGAACACCACCATAGCGGTGTCGCGGAGCGGCTTCTGCACGGCGGACCTCCGGCGGGGAGGGTTAGCTTACGCCCCGGGCGGGCGGGCGGCGAACCCCGCCGGGCGGCGGGGCGGCCCGTATCATGTTCCACGTTCCGGCCGGGGCGCCCGCCCCGGTCGCTCTCTTCCCGATAGTGCGTGACCCAGGCCAAGGGTTCCGCCGGAGACGCCGACGTGCCGACGCGCATCGACATGGCGAAGTTCGCCAAGTTCTGCAAGGACATGGGGTTCGTCTTCCAGTCGTCCGAGATCTACGGCGGCATCAACGGCTTCTGGGACTACGGCCCCCTCGGCGTGGAGCTGAAGCGGAACATCAAGGAGGCGTGGTGGCAGGACATGGTCCGCAACCCGCCCCCCGGCCCGGACGGCCAGGAGATCCGCATGGCCGGGCTCGACTGCTCGATCATCATGAACCCGAAGGTCTGGGTCGCCAGCGGGCACGTCGGCGGGTTCGCGGACCCGATGGTGAACTGCGACAAGTGCCGGCGCCTGTTGCGTGCCGACAAGGTGCAGATCGCCGGGGCCGTCGTTGACGGGACTCCGCGGGGGGTGTCCGTCGAGGCCGACAACCGTACCGACGGTGAGCCCCTGTTGCGAGAGAAGATTGAATACTTCGCGCGCAAGAAGAACCCCCTTGGGGCACTCAAAGCGGCCGCCGACCTCCAGTTCTACGACGCGGTGAAGGTGCCCGCCGGCTACCCCCGCCCCTGCCCGACCGACGGGTGCGAAGGGCAGTTGTCTGAGCCGCGGGCGTTTAACCTGATGTTCGAGAGCCACGCGGGAGCTATCGCATCGGAGGATAACAAGGTCTACCTCCGCCCTGAGACGGCCCAAGGCATCTTCGCCAACTACCGGAACGTGCTGGACAGCACGCGGCTCAAACTGCCGTTCGGAGTCGCGCAGGTCGGGAAGGCGTTCCGCAACGAGGTCAACCCGCGGAACTTCACCTTCCGGAGCCGCGAGTTCGAGCAGATGGAGATCGAGTTCTTCTGCCACCCGGCCGAGTCGCGGACGTGGTACGAGTACTGGCGGAACCTGCGCAAGAAGTGGTACAGCACCCTCGGCATCAAGAGCGACAACCTCAAGCCGCGCGAGCAGGGGCCGGAGGAACTCGCGCACTACTCGGTCGGGACCACCGACATCGAGTACATGTTCCCGTTCTCGGACGAGCCGCAGGAGTTGGAGGGCGTCGCCCACCGCGGGGCGTTCGACCTCACGGCGCACGCCAAGCACAGCGGGGTGAACGAGAAGTTCATGTACTTCGACGAGGAGCGGTGGAACGCCGACGCCGGCACCCGCACCACCAACTCCTTCAAGGAGTGGATGAAGTCCAACCCGCCGGCCGCGGACGTGGAGAAGTACCAGTTCACGCCGCACGTCATCGAGCCGAGCGCCGGGGCCGACCGGTTCACGCTGGCGGTGCTGTGCGAGGCGTACACCGAGGACAAGGTGCCCGACGCCAAGGGGAACGAGGAGACGCGCATCGTAATGAAGTTCCACCCGCGGCTCGCCCCGATCAAGGCGGCGATCTTCCCGCTGGTGAACAAGGACGGCATGCCCGAGAAGGCGACCGAGCTGTACCGGGCGCTGAAGCCGTACTTCAACGTGTTCTTCGACGACAAGGGGGCGGTCGGCCGCCGCTACCGCCGCCAGGACGAGGCCGGCACCCCGTTCTGCATCACCATCGACGGCCAGACCATGACCGACGACACGGTCACGATCCGCGACCGCGACACGCTCAAGCAGGAGCGGGTGAAGATGAGCGAGGTGCGGGGCGTGATCGAGAAGGCTCTGACGCCGGGGGTGTGAGGCCGGGCCGGGTGGGGCGGGGCCGAGTTCGGTTGATCCGTAGGCCACCCGGGGCGTTGCCCCGGGCTATCGAATCCCAGGCCGTTGGCCTGAAAACCAGAGGCTCCTCTTCAGCCCGAAGGGCTGGGATCGGATAGCCCGGGGCAACGCCCCGGGCGGCCTACGGATCGACCCGGTTGCGTATGTGATCTGCCCATCGTCCTGACCACGCACGCGAGCCCATCATGACCCACGACCGCGTGTTCTACACCGACCTACTTCGGACCGCGTTCGAGGAGGCGCAGGCCGGCCTCGCCGAGGGCGGCGTGCCGGTCGGGGCCGCGCTGTTCGATGCCACGGGCGTTCTGCTCGGTCGGGGGCACAACCGTCGGGTGCAGGAAGACGACCCGTCGATCCACGGCGAGACGGACGCCTTCCGCAAGGCCGGGCGGGTGAAGGGTGGTTACCGCGACAAGATCATGGTGACCACCCTGGCCCCGTGCTGGTTTTGCAGCGGGCTGATCCGGCAGTTCAACATCGGGACCGTCGTGGTCGGGGAGTCGGTCAACTTCTCCGGCGGGGTCGAGTGGCTGCGGGAGAACGGGTTCGACGTGGTGGACCTGAAGTCGGACGAGTGCGTCGAGATGATGCGGGCCTTCATCGCCGCCCGGCCCGACCTGTGGAACGAGGACATCGGGCAGGGGTGATCCGGGTGATGCGGCCGAATCGGCCCTCGGTGGGGTGGTAACCGTTATCACCCCGGGGTCGGGGTGATAACGGTTACCACCTCGACCCCGGGTGCGGAAATTCCGCACCTGACACTCGTCGAATCATAAACGGTCCACTCGACTCACTTTCCCTTCCCGCCCGGGTTCAAGTTCTTCAGCATGAACATGTTCTGGCCTTCCTTCGTCTTGAACTCGGTCGGGGTCGGACCGCCGGGGAGGGCGTAGATCAGGGTGATCGTATCGCCCTCCTTCTTCACCAGCCCCGTCGTCTCGGCCGTCTTGGGGGCCGTACTCGTCATCTTGATGACCCACGGCGTCTTCGTCTGGTCGAGCGTGTAGCTCGCGGCGAAGAAATCCTTCTTGTCCTTGTCCGTCCCGGTGATCCGGTTGCCGGCGAAGCGGACTGTGCCCCCCTGGATCTTCTCCGCCGGTACGGCCTTGCCGTTCCCCTCGCCCGACACGATCGTGTAGCCGCCGTCGAGTTTGCTGCCGCCCTTGTCGTCGGCCACCGCGGTGGCGGCCAGCGCGACGGACCCGGCCAGTAGGGCGGAAAGGATGAGTTTCGACATTGGTTGCTCCTGGTGCGTAGGGCCGGCGGCCGCGACCGCCAGCCCCGCAGGGGGAGCAACCGGGGTGCCGGCTACGCCAGCCGGGACGTGCGGGAGCGCAGGAGGTGGTCGGCCAGCACGAGCGCCATCATGGCTTCACCCATCGGCACGAAGCGCGGCAGCAGGCAGGGGTCGTGCCGGCCCTTTACCAGGATCTCGGTCGACTCGCCGGACCGGGTCACGGTCCGCTGGGCGCGGGGGATGGAACTCGTCGGCTTGATCGCCACCCGGCACACCACCGGCTCCCCGGACGAGATGCCGCCGAGCATCCCGCCGTGGCGGTTGGTTTCGGTGTGGACCCGCGGCGGGCCGGGGGCGAACACGTCGTTGTTCTCGCTCCCGCGCATCCCGGCCACGGCGAAGCCGGCCCCGTACTCGAACCCGGTCACGGCCGGGAGCGACAGGAGTGCCTTGCCGAGGTCGGCCTTCAGCTTGTCGAACACCGGCTCGCCCAGCCCCGCCGGCACCCCCGTGGCCACCAGTTCGCACACGCCGCCGATCGAGTCGCGGTCCTTGCGGACGGCGTCGATGAGCGCCTCCATGCGGGCCGCGGCCTCGGGCACCGGGCAGCGTGTCGGGCCGGCCTCGACCTGCTCCAGCGTCACGACAGTGGGGTCGGGGATCGATGCGGTCACGTCGCCGACGCGGGTGACGTAGGCGAGTACGCGGACGCCCTCCCGCGCGAGCAGCTTCTTCGCCACCGCCCCGGCCGCGACGCGGCACACGGTCTCGCGGGCGCTGCTGCGGCCGCCGCCGCGGTAGTCGCGGAAGCCGTACTTGGCGTCGAAGGTGAAGTCGGCGTGGCCGGGGCGGTACTTGTCCTTGATGTCGCCGTAGTCGCCGCTGCGCTGGTCGGAGTTGCGGAAGAGGAGCCCGATCGGGGTGCCGTCCGTCCGGCCGTCGAACACGCCGGACCAGATCTCCGGGGCGTCGGCCTCGTCACGCTGGGTGGTGAGCTTGCTCTGGCCCGGCCGGCGGCGGGCGAGGTCGGGGAGGAGGTCGTCCACCGACAGGGGGAGGCCGGCCGGACAGCCGTCGATGACACAGAGGTAGCCGGGGCCGTGACTGACCCCGGCGGTAGTGACGCGGAACAACTTGCCGAACGTGTTACCTGCCATGCCCCTTATTCTAGCGGCGAGGCGCCGCGGACGGCGATCTTGCGGGGCTTCACCGCCTCGATCTTGGGGAGCCGCACGGTCAGCACCCCGTTGGCCAGGTCGGCGGTGATCCGGTCGGCGGCGACCGTCTCGGCGACGGCGAACGCGCGGTGGTAGCTGGCCCCGTCGTGTTCGGCCAGGAGCGGCCGGCGGGCGGCTTCGCCCCCGGGGCGGCGGCCGTGGAGGGTGAGTTCACCCTTCTCGAACCGCACGTCCACGTCGTCCGGCCGGACGCCGGGGAGGTCGGCCAGGATCAGGAACTCGTTCTCGGTTTCCAGCACGTCCACCCGGGGGGCAACGGTTGCGGCCCGGGTGGGTTCATCGGCCTCGGCGGCAGGAGCGCCGTTCCGCTTCAGCGCGAGATCGGACATGACATCTCCTTTCGGTGCGTTGGTGGATGGGAGGTGGTGGCGTTGCCACGGGATGTCGCAATCGGGTTGTTCGGTAGGCCACCCGGGGCGTTGCCCCGGGCTATCGTGTCCCAGCCCTTCGGGCTGAAGAGGGCACCTGGTCTTCAGGCCAACGGCCTGGGATTCCATAGCCCGGGGCAACGCCCCGGGCGCGGCTCACCTCTTCGTCCTCACGGGCCCGTGCGGACCTGGACCTTGCGGGGCTTGGCGGCCTCGTGCTTCGGCAGGGTCAGCCGGAGGACGCCGTCGGTGTAGGTGGCCTCGACCTTGTCGGCGTCCACGAGGGCCGGGAGGGACACGGCCCGGGTGAACCGGCCGGCCGGCCGCTCCTGGCGGACCCACACGGCGCCCTTCACGTCGGGGACGGGCCGCTCGCCCTGGATGCTCAGCTGATTCCCCTCGGTCACGGTCACGTCGAGCTTGGCCGGGTCGAGCCCCGGCAGGTCGGCCTCGACGTACAGGGTTTGGTCGTCCTCCCACACGTTGAGCGGCGGACCGGAGACGGCCGGGGCGGTGAACGGGGAGACGCGGTTGAACAGCCGGGCCATCTCCTCCTGCACCGACGTCACTTCGCTGAACAGGGCGTTGAACGGGTTGCGCACGCGGTTCATGGCGTCCTCTCGGGGGTGTTGCGGGGGAATCACCAACCTCGCTCGCATAGAGGGGGACACCCGCGGGGGAGATTCTCGAAAATTGCGAGACGGGCCACCGACCCGGGCTTCAGGCCGAAGTATGCCTTTACCTCGAAGGCCGTGAGTCCGCGAGGAAGCGGCGGTGCGAACGCGATGCCGGGCAGGCCGGTTGCGCCAAGCTGCTATTCAGGGAGAAGTTGCGCCGGAAAGTGAAACGGTAGCGGGTGAACTGGTGTGCCGCCTGATGGGAATGCGGCGACTCGGGGCCGTCAGTTCTGATCTTTGCCCTTCGGGAGGTCCGGGAGTATCGGACCGGCCGGGGACGGAAGGCCGCCCCCCGGAGGCGTAACGGGGTCTTCCGTCTTGGTCATAGGCGTAGTCATGGGGCGGATCGGTGGGTTGGTTTTCGGGGCCGGCGTCGGGGGTTGCGGGCGGGTCGGGGGTGATTCGGGCAGGGCGCCACTGCCACCCCCCGGGGCCGGACCGTCGCCCGAGCCACGAACACCGGTGATCGACGCCGCCGGCTTCTCCAGGTCCACGATCACCGGGTCCTGCCGGACGTCCGTCTCCGAGTTCCCCGCCATGTCGACGCTCCGCGCCCGGACGTAGAACTTCCACAGCGTCTCGTCCGGCACTTCCCACCGGAATTGGCCCACGTACCGGCGCGTCCCCTGCGCGTCCGGCCGCTCTACCCCCGGCGCGAGTCGGTCGCCGATCGGCCTCCACTGGACGGCGCTCTTGTCGAGCGCGTACTCCAGGGTGATCGGGTTCGGGAGGAGGTTCTGGTCGAACGTCTCCCACGCGATCTCGACCTCCGGCCCTTTGACCCCGCCGGCCCCGACGCGGACGCCAGTGATCTTCAAGAACGGCTTGGTCTTGTCGTACACCACGCGGACCATCGGCAGGGCGTTCGGACCCGGCGGGTCGGCCTTCGTCCCCGCCCCGCTCTCCGGGGCCACGAAGAACCCGTAGACCCCCTCCTCGGTTTCGTTCGCCCGGTAGGCGAGTTTGAGGTTCTGGCCGGTCGTGGCCGGGGGTTCGATCGGGTAACGCTTCACCGGCTCCCAGCCGCCGCGCTGCTTCTGGACGTACAGCTGGGCCGCGTGGATGCCGGACCGCCCGGCCCGGTCGATCCGGTAGTCGATGTCGAAGTTCGGGTTGTTGACGTAGTCGATCCGCGGCTGCGGCGGCGCCCCCCCGCCGCCCCCGCCGGGCTGGATCGGGAAGTCGCTGCCGAACTTGGGCAGGCCGGTGTTGAACGCGCCGGTCGAGGGGATCTGGACCGGGGCGGAGTAGTTCTCGTTCCCGGCCCGGTCGCGGGCCATCACCCGCACCTCAAGCACCTGCTTGGGGTCGAGCTTCCAGGCGAAGCGGTCGTTGGGCCGGAACGCCCGGTTGTCCTCGGTCTTCCACTCCGCCCAGTGCGGGAACTTGGCCTGGAGGCGGATGCCGTCCGGGTCCAGGTTGTCGTCGGTGGCGGACCACTCGACCCCGTTCCCGGACGCGCTGAGTCGGATGGTGGGGAGCGTGGTGTCGATGACCACGCGGAGCATCGGGGCGAGTTCGCTCGCGTCCTTGGGGCTCGTGCTGCCGTCCTTGTGGTGGTACAGGACGGTGAACTCGTACTCGCCGTCGCGGTCGGCGGTGAAGCTCAACCCCTTCTTGCCGTCCGGCAGGGGGTCGAGGCTGTTCAGCGCCTTCTTCGCGCCGGCCGGCTGCCAGGGGGCGCGGGCGAGCGACGTGTACAGCTGGAGGTGGGTGGGGACGGGCGTCCCCTTTTCGGCCGCGACCCGCTCGATGACGGCGACCTCGACCGGGAGGGAGAAGACGCGGTTCGGCCAGTAGTGGACCTTGCTGGCGCGGTCGGCCGCGTCTTGGGCGCGCGTGGAGACGGCGACCGCGGTGGCGGCCAGTGTTACGGCCAGGACGAATCCGGCCCCCCGCCGTCGCACGGTTGCGCCTCCTTTCGCGGCCCACCCGGACGGAGTGAGTCCCGGTCGGATGATCGACCGCCGTGGGCGCGGGGCTTGAGGGTAAGTCCGTCCCGTAAGCCGGGGTGCCCGTGTCGGGTATCCCACCCTACCCTGTTCGTGTACCCGCCCCGGAGCCCCCCCGATGCCCGCCCCGCTCCCCGACCGGCTCGACGTGCTGGCTGTCGCCCCCCACCCCGACGACCTCGAAATCCTCTGCGGCGGCACGATCGCCAAGCTGATCAAGCAGGGGTACAAGGTCGGGATGGCCGATCTGACGAGCGGCGAGCCCACCCCCCGCGGCACCCTCGAAACCCGCCAGAAGGAGGCCGAGGCCGCCCGGCTGGCTCTCGGGAGCCCGCTGCGGATCAACGTCGAACTGCCCAACCGGGTGCTGATGGACTCGCCCGAGAACCGGTTCAAGCTGGCGACCGTCTTCCGCACCTACCGGCCCGGCATCCTGATCGTCGGGGCCGGCCGCACCCCGGCCGCCTCGCCGGACCACCACCAGGGCCACCTCCTCGGCGAGGCCGCCCGGTTCTACTCCCAGCTGACGAAGTGGGACGAGCGGTTCGCCGGCACGGCCCCGTACCGGGTGCCGCACCTCGTCTACTGCCCGTTCCCGTTCGACGCCGAGCAGCGCAGCTGGCACAGCACGTTCGTGGTGGACATCTCGGACACGATCGAGCAGAAGTTCGAGTCGATCCGGGCCTACGCCTCGCAGTTCGACGCGGAGCGGTTCGCCCGGGTGAAGCACATGGTCGGCTCGGCGAACGGCTACCACGGCGCCCGCTGCGGGTTCCAGTACGGCGAGATGTTCGCCCTGCCGCACCCGGTCGGGGCGCCGGACCTAGTGACGCTGGTCCACGGGAGCAAGCCGACCACCCCGCCGGACGTGCCGGTCGGCCAGGGCCACCTGCCGATGGGCTGATCGTGCCCGGGGAAGTGTGGGTGTGAGTGCGAGTGCGAGGAGAAGCCTTCGCCCGCCGAGGCGTTGCCCGGGTGAGCTTGGGTCGCTGTCGCCGTGGTGCGGGCGGCCTACCCCTTGCCCACACGACCCAGCTGGTGTTCGATTTCGGCGTCGAGTTCCCGGATCAGGGTCTCGCTGTCCTTCAGGTGGCGCGGGCGGGCCTGGCCGTCGTGCCACAGGACGCGGTGGTCGGCGCTGAAGATGTAGAAGGTCGGGGACACCTCGTACCCGGGGTTGTAGTTCTCGGTCATCCGGTCCCGGGAGTATGCCCCGAACCGGGCGATGGCCTCCAGCGGGGAGCCGTACCCGCAGGGCCACGGGATGTCGTACTGCTCGACGAAGTCCTCCACCCCCTCGCGGTCCACGTTCGTCAGGCTCACGAACGCCACCCCACGGTCCTTGAACTTCTGGTACGCCCGGACGACGCCGGGGGCCGTCAGGCGGCACGCCGGGCACCAGTGCGCCCAGACGTCCAGGACGATCAGCCGGGTTCCGGGGGCGACCGGCCGGGTCGGCGGACCGTTCACCCAGCCGGCCGCCTCGAACGGCGGGGCGAGTGCCCCGCCGGCGAGGGGCGACGTGGGGTAACTGCCGGCCGGGAGCGGGGGTCGCACGGTGGGGGTCGTCGAACCCGGGCCGGGGGCGGAACTTGAGCAGCCGAGGGTGAAGTAAAGGCCCGCAGCGACTGACACAGAAATAGTCGATGCGAAAAGCGCGACGACGGGTCGTATGCGGCGATCCCCTACCGATCGAATCGACATCCCGTTCCCCCGTCGGCATCGGCCGGGTGCCGACGGGGATAGTACGGGGTAGGCACCACTCTTACGGGAGAAAAAAATGAGTCCGACTCAGCGGCTCTCACCGACCTACGTGTGCTGACGGACCCGCTCTCAGAAGGTACTCTGCTACCTGGAACCCCGCCCGGGGTCAGAACGCCCCGGCCCGCGACCGCCCTTCCCTCACGCCCGCGGAGGCGCCCGCCGTGACCGTCCCTCGTCTCGCTCTGTTGCTCGCGGCCGTCGCGTTCCCGCCGGCGGTCCGGGCGGCCGACCCCGCCCCGCCGGTCCAGGTGTTCATCCTGGCCGGGCAGTCGAACATGGAAGGGCACGCGGTCGTGGACCTGAAGGGGAAGGACTACAACGACGGCAAGGGGACACTCGCCGCCCTGTTCGCTGCCCCCGCCAAGGTGAAGCTCGTCGCCCACCTGAAGACACCGGCCGGGGCGTGGGCCGTCCGCGACGACGTGTGGGTCCGCTACCAGCGCGAGGGGCGGCCGCTCCTCGCCGGGCCGCTCGGCATCGGCTTCAGCGTCTACGGCGACGCCCACCACTTCGGGCCGGAACTCCAGTTCGGTCACGTCCTCGGCGACCACCTGACCGCACCCGTCCTCCTCATCAAGGCCGCCTGGGGCGGCAAGAGCCTCTACAAGGACTTCCGCCCGCCCAGCGCCGGCGGCACGACCGGGCCGTACTACGCGAAGATGCTCGCCGAGGTGCGGACCGCCCTGGCCGCCCTCAAGACCGACTTCCCCGCGCTCGCCGGCCGGGGCCACCAGCTCGCCGGCTTCGTGTGGTATCAGGGTTGGAACGACGGCGTGGACCCGAAGGGCGCGGTGCCCGAGTACGAGCAGAACCTCGTCCACCTCATCAAGGACGTGCGGAAGGATCTGAAGGCTCCTCAACTCCCCGTCGTGATCGGCGAACTGACCGGCCCGTGGGTGGACGCCCCCGGAGCCTGGGGCGCACTTCGCAAGGCACAGGCCGCGGCGGCCGCCCGGCCGGAGTTCCAGGGGAACGTCCTGTTCGTCCCCACCCGCACCTTCGTCCGCCCCGCCGACGAGTCGCCCAACCCCACCCACGGCCACCACGAGTTCGGAAACGCCGAGACGATCGTCCTCGTCGGCGACGCCCTCGGGAAGGGGATGGTCCGGCTCCTCACCCCGCAGGCGAAGGAGCCGCCGAAGCCGACCTCGCACACCACCCGGGTGGTGGAAGGGTGGACCGTCCGCGTGGACGACCGGCTCCTCCGCGCCCCCGACGACGAGCTCGGCCGGAAGGCTCTCCGGTTTCTGGAGAACAAGCTCGCCGACATCACCGTCGTGGTCCCGGCCGACCGGCTCCAGAAGCTCCGGGCGGTGACGATTCAGCTGGACCTGTCCCACGGGAAGATGGGGCCGATGCAGTACCACCCCAGCGCCGGCTGGCTGAAGTCGAACGGCTACTCGACCGACTTGGCGAAGTGCGTCCACATCCCGCGGGCGGCGGACCTGGTCACGAAGCGGAACATCCGCGAGCAGCCGTGGGTGATCCTGCACGAACTCGCCCACGCCTACCACGACCAGGTTCTCGGCTTCGACCACCCGCGGGTGCGCGAGGCGTTCGAGGCGTACAAGAAGGGCGGCCGCGGCGAGAAGGCGCTGCTGCACGACGGCCGGCGGGTGAAGCACTACGCCCTCACCAACCGGATGGAGTTCTTCGCCGAGATGACCGAGGCGTTCTTCGGCACGAACGACTTCTTCCCGTTCAACCGCGCCGAACTGCGTGAGAGCGAGCCGGAGATCCACGAGCTCATGGCCGACATCTGGGAACGCCCCCTGCCCGCGGCCCCGAAGGCCGACCGCTGACCCAACTCTTGACGCGACCGGCCGGGTGGTCGGGGCGGCGGTGGCGGCGATCCGGGGGACGCAGATCCACTTCGCCGTCGCCGGAGAGCAGGCTCAGACGTTCCCCGAACGGTTCACGGACCGCCGCTGACCGGTCACGCCCCGACGGCCGCCGTCAGCGGAGGACACACCGCTCCAGGATCATCTCGTATCGGCTCTGGAGGTTTTGGACGTAGCGCGCGGGGTTATCGATGTGAGCCGGCAACACGTTCGTCTCGGGGGCCATGCAGGACAGGTATCGCAGGTATGCCTCTGCCAGGTCGATCCCGGCCCGGTGCCAGCACAGGGCTTCCTCGGGCCAGGAGCCCAGGAGGGCTCCGGCGTCGACCGTGTCGCGGACGACGCTGATCAGGTTGTACACGTCGGCGGGACGGACCGGCCCCCGCTTCAGGCGGGTGTCCGCCCGTACCAGCCACTGCATCAACGCCGCGAGCCGGGTCCGCTGCACGGTCGTGGCCGGGCTGTCAACGGGGGTGGGGGTGACGCGCCCCCGGGCGAGCCGGCTCAGCTCCGCCAGCGGGGCGGCTGACCACATCTCGACGTTCCCGGCCCACGCCGTCGTCATCATGATCGCCAGTGCCGCGGCCATCCGAACCCCTCCAGCCCGTTCGGGGAAGCGTCGCCGGCCGGGGCGTTACCCGGCTCCCCCGGCCGCGTCAACCGCTCCTGCCGGGCCGGTCCCGTTCCCGCCGGTACTATCCGCCGGCGCGGCGGGCGGTTAGAACCGCGGCGGTTGGCCGTTCGGCGGGCGGGGTCGCTAGAATACGGTTGCCGACCCGCCAACCCGACCCCACCGCCATCCCCCGCGTATGGAAACCGCCACGACCGGCGTCCGCCACCCGAAGGGACCGGCCAAACCTCGCAAGGGGCCACCGGCCAACGCCTTCCTCGGCGCCCTTCTCGACTCGTCCGTCGGGTCGAAGGTGCTGGTCGCGCTCACCGGGGCCGGGCTGGTCGGGTTCGTGGTCTTCCACATGATCGGGAACCTGAAGCTCCTCTCGGGGCCGGACTCGATCAACGCCTACGCCTACTTCCTCAAGCACGACCTCGGCGCCCTCATCTGGGTCGCCCGCGCCGGGCTCCTCGGCATCTTCGTCCTCCACCTGGCCCTCGCCCTGCGGCTCAAGGTGCGGTCCGCGGCGGCCCGGCCGGTCCCGTACCAGGTGTACCGCCCGGCCCAGGCCACGGTCGCCAGCCGGACGATGGTCTACACCGGCGTGGTGGTCCTGCTGTTCACCCTGTTCCACCTGGCCCACTACACCTTCGGGGTGGTGAAGCCGGCGACGTTCGGCGTCCCCGTGGTGGTGGCCGACGGGGCGGCGCCGGGCGGCCTCCGGACCGTCCCGGCGGGCGAGCCCGTGAACTACCTCGACTTGGTCGATTCCAAAGGGCGGCACAACGTCTACGAGATGATGGTGGCCGGGTTCTCCAACGTCCCGCTCGCCGTCCTCTACGTCGTGGCCCAGCTGGTCCTGTTCGCCCACCTGCGGCACGGCATCCCGAGCGTGTTCCAGACCCTCGGGGTCAAGAACGCCCGGTTCCGCGGGGCGATCGACGTGCTGGGGCTGCTGATCGCCCTGTCGCTCCTGGCCGGCAACCTGGCGATCGTGCTGTCCGTCCGGTTCGGGTGGGTGCAGTCGCAGCTGAAGGCCGGCTGAGTACACAGGACGCCCGCCGGCCCGGCCGGCGGGCGCCGCCCGGGGGTTGTCTCGATGAAGCTCGATGCGAAGGTGCCGGGCGGCCCGATGGCCGAGAAGTGGACCGGGTTCAAGCAGCACCAGCGGCTCATCAACCCGGCCAACAAGCGGAAGTACACGGTCATCGTGGTCGGCACCGGGCTGGCCGGCGGGGCCGGCGCCGCCACGCTCGCCGAGCTCGGGTACAACGTCCTGGCCTTCTGCTACCAGGACTCCCCCCGCCGCGCCCACAGCATCGCCGCCCAGGGCGGCATCAACGCCGCCAAGAACTACCGCAACGACGGCGACTCGGTCCACCGCCTCTTCTACGACACCGTGAAGGGCGGCGACTTCCGCAGCCGGGAGGCCAACGTCCACCGGCTCGCCGAGGAGTCGGTGAACATCATCGACCAGTGCGTCGCCCAGGGGGTGCCGTTCGCCCGCGAGTACGGCGGCCTGCTCGACACCCGCAGCTTCGGCGGCGCCCAGCTCCAGCGCACCTTCTACTGCCGCGGCCAGACCGGGCAGCAGCTCCTCCTCGGCGCCTACCAGGCGCTCAGCCGGCAGATCGGCCTCGGCGCGGTGAAGATGTTCCCGCGCTGCGAGATGATCGACCTGATCGTCGTGGACGGCCGGGCGCGCGGGGTCGTCACCCGGCACCTGGAGACGGGGAAGATCGAGTCGTTCACGGCCGACGCCGTGGTGCTGGCCACCGGCGGCTACGGCAACGTGTTCTACCTCAGCACCAACGCCAACGGGTGCAACGTCTCGGCCACCTACCGGGCGCACAAGCGCGGGGCCGCGTTCGCCAACCCGTGCTACACGCAGATCCACCCGACCTGCATCCCCGTCACCGGCGACCACCAGTCGAAGCTCACGCTGATGAGCGAGAGCCTCCGCAACGACGGCCGGGTGTGGGTGCCGAAGAGTACGGCCGACGTGGGCAAGCACCCGTCGCAGGTCGCCGAGGCCGACCGCGACTACTACCTGGAGCGGAAGTACCCGAGCTACGGCAACCTGGCCCCGCGCGACATCGCCAGCCGGGCCGCCAAGGAGGCGTGCGACGACGGCCGCGGGGTCGGCCCGGGCGGGCGGGGCGTGTACCTCGACTTCGGCGCCGCCATCCAGAAGCAGGGGAAGGACAGGATCGCCGACAAGTACGGCAACCTGTTCGAGATGTACGAGCGGATCACCGCCGAGAGCGGCTACGAGCGGCCGATGCGCATCTACCCCGCCGTCCACTACACGATGGGCGGGCTGTGGGTGAACTACGAGCTCATGAGCAACGTCGACGGCCTGTTCGTCGCCGGCGAGGCCAACTTCTCGGACCACGGGGCCAACCGCCTCGGGGCGAGCGCGCTGATGCAGGGGCTGGCCGACGGCTACTTCGTGCTGCCGTACACGCTCACCCACTGGCTCGCGGCCCAGAAGCCGGGCGCGCTGCCCGCCGACCACCCCGAGGTGCGGCGGGTCGAGGCCGAGGCGACGGAGAAGATCAAGAAGCTGCTGGCGATCAAGGGGAAGAAGACGGCCGTCGAGTACCACCGCGAGTCGGGCAAGGTGATGTGGGAGAACGTGGGCATGGCCCGCACCCGGGAGAGCCTGACGGCGGCCATCACGCGGCTCCAGGAGCTGCGGAGCGAGTTCTGGGAGAACGTGAACGTCCCCGGCTCGGCGGACGACCTGAACACGGCCCTGGAGCGGGCCAACCGGGTGGCCGACTACCTGGAGTTCGGCGAGCTCCTGGCCCGCGACGCCCTGGCCCGCGAGGAGAGCTGCGGCGGGCACTTCCGGGTCGAGTACCAGACCCCGGACGGCGAGGCCCGGCGGAACGACGACGACTTCGCCCACGTGGCCGCGTGGGAGTACGCCGGCCCGGACAAGGAGCCGGTCCGCCACACCGAGCCGCTGGTGTTCGAGGAAGTGGAGCTGGCGGTCCGCTCGTACAAGTAGGTGGGGCGCCGGGGCGGGTATCGGGTACTCGGGTGTGTCGGGTATCGGGGTCGCAACCCGAGTCCCGGTCAGATCCCGTTCGCCATCCAACCGACCACCACCACGAATTCCGGCACCCGACACACCCGACACCCGATACCCGCCCCCGAATACCCGACACACCCGAATACCCGATACCCGCCCCATGAAACTGACCCTCCACATCTGGCGGCAGAAGAACCGGACCTCGCCCGGCCGGGTCGTCACCTACCCGGTGGACGGGATCAGCCCGGACATGTCGTTCTTGGAGATGCTCGACGTCCTCAACGAGCAGCTGATCAAGACGAACGAGGAGCCGGTGGCGTTCGACCAGGACTGCCGGGAGGGCATCTGCGGGTCGTGCGCCATGATGATCAACGGCCAGGCCCACGGCCCGGAGCGGGCCACGACCGCGTGCCAGCTGCACATGCGGAGCTTCCGCGACGGCGACCACATCACCGTCGAGCCGTGGCGGGCCAAGGCGTTCCCGGTCGTCCGCGACGTCTGCACCGACCGCTCGGCGTTCGACCGGGTCATCCAGTCCGGCGGGTTCGTGGGGGTGAACACTGGCGGGGCGCCGGACGGCAACGCGCTGCCGGTGGCGAAGGTGGAGCAGGAACTGGCGATGGACGCGGCCGAGTGCATCGGCTGCGGGGCCTGCGTGGCGGCGTGCCCGAACGCCTCGGGGATGCTGTTCCTGTCGGCGAAGGTGAGCCACCTGGCGCACATGCCCCAGGGCCAGGCCGAGCGGCACGACCGGGTGCGGGCGATGGTGGCGACCCACGACCGCGAGGGGTTCGGGCACTGCACCAACATCAACGAGTGCGAGGCCGCCTGCCCGAAGGAGATCAGCGTCGAACACATCGCCCAGCTGAACCGCGACTACATCGGTAGCACGCTCGCCGCCGCGGTCAAGTAGCCGACTGCGGATGCGGTGTGCTGGGGTCGCGGGGTGCCTGCCAGCAGCTGGCGTCTGGCCCACCAGCCGGACGGCAGCCGGGCCGCCAGGAGCCGTCCCGCGATCGGGGGCGAGTACCGGGGGCGAAGAGATGCCGTCGGCATTCGAGGGAGTGACCCGTTCGTGCTACAAAGTCGTCATCCGGGGAGTGGCTCGATTTCCTCTCTCAGCAATCCCCGCCGCGAGCCCGTCGCTCGGCCGATGCCTACCCCGGCGGCGGTCTCGTAGGTCCGATGGGCCGGTTACCGGACGGGCACCCGGACGAGTCGAAAGCCCCGGGTTCCGTCCCGGAATGACGGGGCGACCGCACTGCGGGCCGACGCCAGACACCGATACCCCTCGTTGCCGTGACTCCCCCCCCTGCCCACCGCCGGCCCCGTGCCCTCGTTCGGGTCGGCGTCGCACCACTGCCACACGTTGCCGTGCATGTCGCACAGGCCCAGCTTGTTGGGCGGGTAGGCGCCGACCCGCGTCGGCCCCGTGACGCGCTTCCCCTTCGGCGCCCGGCCGAACGGGTAGTTGCCGTCGAAGTTGGCCCGGTCGGAGGAGAGGTCGTTGGTCGGCCGGTCGAGGTAGAAGTGGAACGAACACTCCTCCTCGGACGTGGCCCCGCCCCGGCAGGCGTACTCCCACTCCGCCTCCGTCGGCAGGCGGTAGAGGTAGCCCCGCCCGCGCTCCCGGTCGTTCAACTTGGCGATGAACGCCCGCGCGTCCTCCCACGAGACGTCGTGGACCGGGAATAACTTCAACTCCTCGTCGGAGACGCCCTGGACCCAGTACCGGGCATCCCCCCGGCGCGAGAACGGACTCGGGTTGTCGCCCATGAGCGCCTGCCACTGCCACTGGGTGACCGCGTGGGCGGCGATCTCGAAGTCCTCCGGGATCTCCGTCTTTACGCCCGCCATCGGCTCCTTCGTCTTCGGGGCCGGCCGGCCCCAGCCCATGTAGAAAACCCCCTTGGGCAGCTTTACGAACGACATCAGGAGGCTGGGGTCGCGGTCCTCGACCGCGTCGGCCGGCAGCCCCCCGGTTTCGCCAACGGTCACCTCACGGCCCGGCTTCAGCCACTCCGTATGAAAGTCCGAGAGGACGACGAGCCGGGCCCGGGTGCCGGCCGGCAGGGTCAGAAGGTCGTCGAGGTTCAGCAGCGTCTGGGGCACCGCCGGCCGGGTCGCCCCGGTCGCCGACCGGAGCCGCACCGGGCCGCTCACCTCCAGGAGCATGGCCTGGGGAACCCGCCGGGCGATGCCGCGCTTCACGCCGCCGACGGCGGTCAGGAGTTCCTCCCGGAGTTCCGGCTGGCCGGCGAACTCGACCGGGATGCGCCTCTCCGCCTCCGCCAGGATCTGCCGGGAGGTGATGTTCCCCAGCCGGTCGTCCCGCTCCGAGATCTGGAGGATGCGGACGAGGAAGTCGCGGGCCGCCTTCGCCTTCTCGGCCTCCCGCCGCGCCTCCCCCTCCCGGTCCCGGGCGATCCCGGCCTGCCGCTCGGCCTCCCTCTGGTGGGCCTCGGCCGCCTCCCTCTGCCGCTCCGCATCGAGGTACTTCAGGTAGCTCACCGTCGTGCCCAGCGTGAGAGCCAGGACCACGGCCGCCGCCGCCCCGGCCACCCCCGGGTTCCGCCGCACCCACCGGCCCAGCTGTTCGGCCGCGCCCGCCCGGCGTGCCAGGATCGACCGGCCGTCGAGGAACCGCTGTAGGTCGTCGGCCAGCGCCCCGGCCGTCTGGTAGCGCCGGGCCGGGTTCTTCTCGGTCGCCTTCTCGACCACCGTCACCAGATCCCGGGGGGCGTCCGGGCGGAGCCGGCGGAGCCGCGGCGGGTCGCCCGTCGTCACCTCCTTGATCAGCCGGTTCCGGTCCCGCTCCGGGTAGGCCGGGCGGAGGGCGACCAGCTCGAACAGGGTGAGTCCGAGGGCGTAGACGTCGCCCCGGGCGTCCGACACCCCTTCGAACGCCTCCGGCGGCATGTAGCGGAAGGTGCCGAGCAGGTCGCCGGTGTGGGTCAGGTCGTCCGAGTCGTCGGCCTTGGCCAGCCCGAAGTCGGTGACCCAGACGACCCCGTCCAGGTCCAGGAGCAGGTTGCCCGGCTTGATGTCCCGGTGCAGAACCCCCAACTTGTGGGCGTACGCCAGAGCCCCGGCCACCTGTACCCCGATCCGGGCCACGCTCTCCCAGTAGGTGGTCTTCCTCCCCGCCGGGCCGCCCCCCGGCCCGGACTGGCCGGGCAGGTGGACGCCCGAGGCGGCGAGCAAGGCCGCCGAGTCGCGGTCGGGGCTGGGGGTCGGGGCGGGTTCGGGAGGCACCCCGCCGGGGGCGGTCCGGGTGGGGGCGTCGTCGGCCGCGGCCTTCCAGCTGGCGTTTCCGACGCCGGCATCCCCCACGAGGGAGCGGGCGAGGCTGACACTCAGCACCGTTGGCACGCCCGTCCGTGGTCGGTTCGCCTCGGGGCCGCAGCCGCCGGCCGGCCGGGCGAGTTCGTCGATGACGGCGTCCAGCCCCAGCCCCGGGATGAACTGCATGACGTAGTACGGGGTGCCGTCGTGCTCCCCGAACCCGTGGACCGGGACGATGTTCGTGTGGTGGAGCCTGGCCGCGGCCCGGGCCTCCCGCTCGAACCGCCGCCGCTTGACGGGGTCGCGGAACAACGTGGCCGGCAGCACCTTGATCGCCACCCGCCGGCCGAGGGAGACCTGCTCGGCCTCGTACACCACGCCCATCCCGCCCCGCCCCACCTCCCGGAGCAGGCGGAAGTCCCCCAGGTCGGTGACCGGCGGGGCGGCCGCGGCCTCCACGGCCAGGTCGGCCCCGGCGTCCGCCTTGGCCCGCTCCAACTCGACCAGGGCGGGGAACAGCGAGCGGATGTCGGCGGCGAGGTCCGGGTGGCGGTCGCAGTACTCTTCCACCCGCGGCCGCTCCCCGGCCCGGTGGCGGGCGGCGAACTCGTCGGCGAGCTGGTTGAGCAGCACGTCGCGGTCGTCGCTCGGGTCGGACATGTCGGTCTCCTTCGCCGCCCGCCTAGAGGTCCGCGAGGACGTCCTTGAGGCGCTTCAAGGCCCGGATGTACCGCTTGGCCGCAGTCGCCTCGCCGATCTCCAGTACGCGGGCCGCCTCGGCGTGGGTCAGTTCCTCGAAGTGCCGGAGCGAGAGGATCTCCCGGTCGAGCGGGTCGAGGGCGTTGAGCGCCTCTTGCAGCCGCAGTAGCCGCTCGGCCCGGACGGCCGCCTGGGTGGGGGACGTCTCCTTCCCGAGCAGGTGGGCGGCCAGGGCGGCGCTGGAGGCGGCCGGCATCGGCCCGCGGTAGAGCGACACCTCCCGACCGGCGTCCCGGACCTGGGCTCCGAGGTGGTCCCGGTGGATCTTGGTCAGCCGTTCCCCGACCACCAGCCGGAGCCACAGGAACAGCGGGAGCCTCGGATCGGCCAGGTACGCCGGGAGTTTGCCCACGGCGTCCACGAAGCCCTCCTGGAGGACGTCGGACGGGTCCACCCGGCCGCGCACCCGGCGGTCGAGGCGGGCCTCGACCATCCGCCGCAGCCGGGCGCGGTGTCGGACCAGAGCCTCGCCGGCGGCCGCGGCGTCGCCGTCCGCGGCCCGTCGGATCAGCGGGAGGTCATCGTCCGACTCGTTCATGTGGCGGACCCGGAGATTATGAGAGTGTAACCTCCCGGCCGATCTCCTGGCAGGACAAGACTTCTGAGAAGTCGGCCGAGAAGGTTCGGCCGCGACCCCGCGGATGTCGCGGACCGGCGCACTCTATGACACGGCCAGATCGGGGGGTGGAAGGTCGATCCTAGCCCGGCGCACAACGGCCGCCAAACCCGAACTCGGTGAGGGGGATGTGAAGGGACGCCTCCCTCCCCTGTGCGCTGACAGCCTGCGCGAGTTTTTGCGACCGCGGGTCCGCGGCACCCGGGCCACAACCTCTAAAACCAGGCCCATCTCCTCCACGTCTAGCCCGCAAGGCGCCCCCTGTGCTGACGCAGGGCGATCGTGTTCCTGGCGAATTCTTGTCCAGGTTTGGGTGTGGTCGGGAGGTTACGCGGTAGCGGTAGGTGCCCGATCGGGAGCGGGATTCAGTTCCGCTGCCGGCGGGGCACCACGCGCCGCCCCTGCGACCGTAGGGCGGTCAGGAATGTCGTTGCCCCCTGCCGAGCGCGTCGGGGCAACATCGAAGGGAGAAGACGGGATGAAACGGTTCGCCTACGGGTTCGCCCTGCTCCTGGCCCTCGGTGGAGGACAGGCCCGAGCGGGGGTCATCTTCAGCACCTTCAGCCCAGGTGACGCCCACAGCACTGAAGGGGGCTACCTCGTTTCGGGAAAGAGCAGCTCCTTCAACGTCGACGCCCACGAGGGCTTTTCGTTCACGGCTGGATCGAGCGAGGCTCTGAAACAGGTGGATGTCTCGTTCTTCAGTGCCGGGGGCACTTCCAAGGCCTTCAACCTCGCGCTGTACGCCGACGACGGGTCGGGGAAGAAGGGTGCCCTGATCGAGGCGTTCGACGGCCTGGAATTGGGCTCCTCGCACATCGTCTCCGCCAACTCGACTCTGAACCCGGTACTGACGGCGGGCACCACCTACTGGCTGGTCGCCACCCCCGGCGATCCTCAGACGGCGATCGCCTGGTATGCCAACGACATCGGCGTCACCAGCACTCTGTACCAGTCATTCGATGGCGGGGTTGGATACCTTGCCGACCAAAAAACGACCGTGTTCCGACTGCTCGGGGATCCCGTCCCTTCCTCCGCCGTCCCCGAACCGGCCAGCATGTCCCTCCTCGCCCTCGGCACGGTTGGCCTGATCGGCTACCGCATCCGGCGACGGAAGGGTGAGCGGGCGACCGCAGCCTGACAGGTCACGTGGCGCGGTCAACGACGCAGCCCGGGGGCAACGGCCACGGGCCGTTCGCACCGGCCGGCTCCCGGTCCGGTTCCCCACCAGACCTGTGTTTAAGTGACTGCCCTATAAGCCTCGAAAACGCCTGGTTTCGCTACGGTTTCTCCGGCCGAAACCGGGCTTATGGGACAGTCACCAACTGATATCGGATGTTATTTCCGTCTAGTTTTCACCCATTCTCTTGAGCCGTAGTCAGTCGCCCAATCCGCCTTACAACTGGGGGCCACATGGCACGCACGATCGGCATCGACATCGTCCTGGTCAACGCCACAGGAGGCGAGGTCCGGTTCGAAGCAAGCGTGGACGGGAACGACTACCAGGATCCCCCGGCTCCGCCCGCGTTCATGGGGGCGTCCACCCTGCAAAAGATCCACGCCGAGGCCTACTACTACCGCAAGACCGTGCCGATCCACTTCAAGATCAACGACGGCGCGTTCACCTTCGGTTATGACCCGTACAACCCCTTCATGGAGCAGGGCTCGGTCGAGACGGGAACCGGGGGGGAGCTCGGGTACATCTGCTACGGGACCGGGGACTACAACTTCCAGCTGGTCGTGTGGGGGGCGAAGTACATCGAGGCCAAGGCGTGAGGTCGTGTCCGTCGGGTGGCCTGAAGCAGGCCCGTCGTCCGGGCCACCCGACGGGGAGACGTGTCATCGGCATCTCTCTGGCGGCCCGCTCCCCGACGGTCCGCCGAACTTCATGCTTGTCGCCGGCGGCTTCCGAACCTTCGGCCGCCGAACCTAGTGGTCAGCGGCAGGAGTTTCTGACCGTTCGTTTCGCTCCCGGTATCGTGACCTTCTCACCCGTGGGGCGGCTGACGGACGACCAGCGGGCCGACTTCGCCCGGCAGATGAGGGTTCTGTGCGACGACCTGTACCCGGGCGCGGATCGGGTGCGGGTGGTACTCGACAACCGGAACACCCACACGGCCGGGGCACGGTACGAGGCGTTCGAGCCGGCGGAGGCGCGGCGGAACTCGAGTTCCACGACACGCCCGAGCACGCCTCGTGGCGGAACATGGCCGAGTTGGAGTTGAGCGTCCTGGCCCGCCAGTGCCGGAACCGCCGCGTCCCCGACGCGGCCACCCTGGCGACCGAGGTGAAGGCTTGGCAAGATGCCCGCAACGGCGACCGGGTGCGGATCGAGTGGTGCCTCAAGGTCGCCGACGCCCGCAAGAAGATGGCACGAGCTTCCCCCCGCAAACTCCTGCCGCAGATCACTAGCCGCCGGGGCGGCCGTTCGCACCCTCCAGGAGTTCCTGGTCACCGCCCGGTGGAACCACGACGCCGCTCGGGCCGCCAAGTCTCACAAGAAACAGTGGCATGAATGTGTGCTGTAGACCCGCGCTGTTACAGCTAACCCTCTTCCCAAAGGGGCGAGGGAACCAGATACCCGCAACCGCATTGCGTATCAGCCGGTCGGGGCGGCGCCGCTCCCGCGACCTTTCACTTGCCGGCAGACGGTTCGCGTGATACACATCCCCTGCCACCGCACCCGGTGGTGCCGGTCCGAGGTCCGACCCCGATGGCGATGACGAGCGAAATCCGGTTCGTGCCGGCTGCCCACGTGGCGGTCGCCGTCCGGATCGTCCTCGCAGTCGCAATCGCAGCCCCGAGCTGACTCCGGACCCGACCGCGTTCTCCCGAACACCCGTCGGCCCCGGAGTCACCCTCCGGGGCCGATTTCGTTTCCCCCCTGCTTGCCCGAGGACCACCCATGCCGCCGGCCCCGCTCCCGCTCTCCGACCGGTCCGGACGGACCGCCGACTCGCCCATCACCTTCTTCATCAAGAAGGCGATCGAGACCCCTGGTCTGATCTCACTCGCCGCCGGGCTGGTGGACGAGGGCTCGCTCCCGGCCGGCGAGGTCCGGGAGGCCGCGGCGGCCATCCTCGGCGACGCGGCCGGCGCCCGCGCCGCCCTCCAGTACGGCTCCACCCAGGGGTTGCCGTCGCTCCGCGCCCGCGTGCTGGGTCACGTCTGCGCCGCCGACGGCGTCGCCCCCGGTGACATCGGGCTGTCGCCGGAGGACGTCGTCCTCACCACCGGTTCGCAGCAACTCCTCTACCTGCTCGGCGAGGCGATGTTCGACCCGGGTGACATCGTGCTGGCCGAGGCGCCGTCCTACTTCGTGTACCACGGCGTCCTCCAGAGCCACGGCGTCCGCGTGGTGCCCGTGCCGATGGACGCCGGCGGGATGGACCTGGACGCCCTTGATGCCCGCCTCGCCGAGCTGAAGCGGGCCGGCGAGCTGGGCCGGGTGAAGCTCATCTACACGGTCGACTACTTCCAGAACCCCACCGGCCTGACCCTGGCCGCCGACCGCCGGCCGCGGCTCGTCGAGATCGCCCGCCGCTACAGCACCGACCACCGCATCCTGATCCTCGAAGACGCGGCCTACCGGGAGCTGCGCTACTCCGGCCCGGACCTGCCGAGCGCCAAGAAGTTCGACGAGAAGAACGAGTTCGTGGTCTACGCCAGCACGTTCTCGAAGCCCCTGTCCCCGGGTCTGAAACTCGGCTACGCGCTGCTCCCCTCGGACCTCGTGTCCCCGATCCTGAACCTGAAGGGGAACCACGACTTCGGGTCGTGCAACCTGAGCCAGCACCTCGTCGATCGGGTGATGGCGGCGGGGGCGTTCGACCGGCATGTGTCGGCGCTGCGGGACGTGTACCGGGCCAAGCGGGACGCGATGCTGGGGGCGCTGGAGGTGGAGTTCGGCGACCTCCCCGGCGCCAGCTGGACGGTCCCGGCCGGGGGGCTGTACGTGTGGCTGACGCTCCCGCCGGACGTGGACACCGGGCCGGGCGGCCCGCTGGTGCCGGCGGCGCTGGAGGCGGGGGTGCTGTACGTGCCGGGGGAGTTCGGGCACGTCCCGGACGCGACCGGCCACCTGCCGCGGAACGAGTGCCGACTGAGCTTCGGCGTGGCCGACCCGGAGCAGGTGCGCGAGGGCGTCCGCCGGCTACGCTGCGCCTGTCGCCGGCTCGCCCGACCGGCCGGGCGCGTTCCGGCGGCCCGGACCGCTACCCCCTCGGCCTAACAGCGGTTGGCGAGGCGGAGCCACTCACGACTGTCCTGACCCGGCTGTTGGGTCAGGGGGTTGCGATCCGGACGGCGTTGCCAGACAAGGCGTTCTTCCCGACCGCAGGGACGCGCCTGCCCCGCTCCCGGAACCTGCCGTCCGTGATCCCGGCGGTGGTCCGGGCTCGGCGGCCCGGGTAGTTGCCCGCCGGCAACATCCGCCGATTTCTTGTCGCCGCGGGCGGATGGGCTATAATCACGTTGTCATTGTCCCGGGCGATCCCGCCGCCCGATCGCCCGCGCCTTCCCCGTCCGTGTCAGTTGTCGGCGCCCACCCGTCGCCCCGGACTCAGGGCTTTACGGATGCCGGACCCCCGCTCCAACTCCGACCCGGCCGGCGATCACGGCCCCACCGCCCTCCCACTGGACGACGCCGTCACCGACCTGCCACCCCAGCGGGGCACCCGGGTCGAGAGGATGCCGCGGACGTTCGGCCGCTACGAGATCGAGGACCGCCTGGGAAAGGGCGGCATGGGGGTGGTGTTCCGCGCCCGCGACACCCAGCTGGACCGCACCGTCGCGCTGAAGGTGCCGTTCCTCGGCGACGACGGCGAGGAGACCCGGCGGCGGTTCTTCCGCGAGGCCCGGGCCGCCGCCACCCTCCACCACGCGAACATTTGCCCGGTGTACGACGTGGGCGAGGAGCTCGGCCTGCCGTACCTGACGATGGCGTTCATCGAGGGGCGGCCGCTGGCCAAGGTGCTCAAGGACGGCCCGCCGGTCGCCCCGGTGCAGGCGGCCCTGCTCGTGCGCAAGCTGGCCCTGGCGATGCAGGAGGCCCACGCACACGGAGTCGTCCACCGCGACCTCAAGCCGGCCAACGTGATGCTCCGGCCGGGCGGCGAGCCGGTCATCATGGACTTCGGCCTGGCCCGCCGCGGCGACGACCGCGCGTCCGAGGGGCTCACCCGCCCGGGCGACGTCATCGGCACGCTGGAGTACATGCCGCCGGAGCAGCTCGAAGGGGACAACGCCGCCGTCGGCCCGCGGGCCGACGTGTACGCGCTGGGGGTCGTGCTGTACGAGGTGCTCACCGGCCGCCGGCCGTTCACCGGCAACACGGCCAGCCTGCTCACGGCCATCCTGTTGAAGCCGCCGCCCCGGCCGAGCGAGGTGCGGCCCGGCGTCCCGCCCCGGCTGGACGAAATCTGCCTGACCGCGATGGCCCGCAAGCCCGCCGACCGGTACGCGTCGATGGCCGACTTTGCGGCGGCCCTCACCGAGTTCGCCCGGGCTCCCGGCTCGGCCGTGGCTCCGTCCCCTGCGGCGCGACCGAGCGACCCGTCGCCCACCCCCCACCCCGCCCCGTCCACACGGCCCGTTCGGGCGGCGACGACGGTCGCCGAGTCCGCCGCCGCCACGCCGGATCAACCAGCTGCGGCGGCGTCTTCCCCGTCGGCGCGCGGGTCGAAGTCCGGCAGTCGGCGCAAGAAGAAGGCCAAGCCCCGGTCGAACCGACCGCTCATGATCGGCGGCGTGGCGGCGGGGGTGGCCTTCGTCGCACTGGCGGCGGTGGTCGCCCTGTGGCCGCGCAGCGAGCCGAAAGTGGCACGCCAGCCGGACTCGCCCCCGCCGCCGGCCGCGGTGACCGCCCCCCGGTCGCAACCCGTGCCCCCGTCCGCTTCATCTCGAAAGGCCGAGTCGAAGTCCAAAGCTCCGGTCGGTGCGAAGTCGCCCGCGGCGGCACCGACCCCGGCGCCGGTGCCGCCGAGACCGCTGGTCGTGCGCCTCCAGCCGGAGGCCGTTAACCTGACGGTCGGCGAGGCGCGCGAGGTCACGCTCGACGTCCAGTGGAACGGGTATCAGGGGCCGCTCGCGGTCCGCTGGGACGGCCCGCCGGATCTCCGCGTCGCGCCGGCCGGCCCCCTCACGCTCCGGCCGGGTGAGCCCGCCCCGAAGTTGGCCCTCCGGCTGATGAACGAACCGGGCGTGGGCGACAAGGCTCCGACTCTGACCGTCACCGCGACCCCGGCCCCGGACGCCAAGCGCGACGCCGCCACCGCCCGGCTGGCCGTCGGCTTCGTCCCCGGCCCCTGCACCCGGGTTCTCGAAGTCACCGACCGGCCGGGGGCGGCCGACGCGCTGGCGCTCACCCCGGACGCTTCCCTCGCCCTGGTCGGGGGCGGCGCGGCCCCGTCGGCCGGGGCGAAGTCGGGCGCCGACGCTCACGCCATCCGGGTGTGGGATCTCCGCCGCGGCGAGCCGATCGCCCCGCTGACCGGGCACACGGGGCGGGTGACTCAGGTGGTCGTCTCGGGCGACGGCAAGACGGCCCTGTCGGTCAGCGCCGACGAGACCGTCGCCCTGTGGGATCTGACCCGCGGGCGGCGCGAGTCGCAGTCCCCGAAGCAGCCGTTGCGGGTGCTGCGGGCGGCGGTGTCGCCGGACGGCCGGCAGGCGCTGGCCGTCTACCCGAAGGTGATCCTGAAGGTGAACCTGGAGAAGTTCCAGCCCTACGGCCAGCCGATCAAGACGGCCCAGCTGACGGGCCTCGACCAGGACGATGCGGTCCAGGCGGTCGCCTTGTCCCAGGACCGGAAGGGGCTGGTCGGCGGGGTGGACGGCAAGCTCTTCCTCCTCGACCTGGCCGAGAAGGCGCGGCCGAAAGCCCTGGCGGGACACAAGGAGGCGGTCCGGTGCGCGGCCTACGCGCCAAGCGGCGGGCTGGCGGCGACGGGCGGCGGCGGCGTCCTGCAGGTCGGGGAGCTGCGCCCCGGGCGGGACAACGTGGTGTGCGTCTGGGACGCGGCCGCCGGCGCGTTGAAGTGGCGGGGCGAGGGGCACTCCGCCCCGGTCGTGAGCGTCGCGTTCGACCCGGACGGCAAGCGCCTCGCCTCCGGCAGTGCCGACGGCGAGGTCCGGGTGTGGGACGCCGCGAGCGGCGAGCCGGTGGCGGCGTTCAAGGGGCACTCGGGGCGGGTGCTGGCCCTGGCGTTCACCCCAGGCGGGACGGGACTGGCGTCCGGGGCGGCGGACGGGACCGTCCGGCAGTGGCGCCTACCGTAAGTCCATGACCGGGGACGCGCAGGCGAACGACCCGGCCTTGGGCGTGGGTGTAAAGCCCGTCAGTAGAAACGAAACGTCATCTCCAGACGTGCGGGGCGTATCTGACGCCGGCCGGGAACGCCCAGGCCGACGGCGTCCGCACGAGAATTGCGGTCAGACTTGATCCAATCACGGTAGCGGAAGCGTGCCGGGCTGGAAGCCGGCCATCGGGTCGGTCGTCGCCGCGGCCTTCGCCTTGCCCTTGTCGGCGGCGCCCGGGGTGCGGGCGGTCGCGTCCTGTAGGACGTTCAGACCGGCCGCGGCCGGCTTCACCAAGGGTCGGTCGATCGACCCCGAGCCCGACGACAGCAGCCAGCACGTCCCGGCCAGAACGGCCACGGACGCGGCCAGGGTGTAGCGTGCCCGGCGGCCCGGGTCGGGGCGGGCGGCCGCGGCCGGTGTTGCCACGGCCGGCGCCGCGGGCCACGGTCGCGGCATCTCGCGGCGGAAGAACCCGGACAGGGCCGCGTCGAGGGCGTCCGGGGGGAGGGGCGTGCGGTTCATGGGAGCGTCCCGTTCCCGGGGGTAAAGTCGGCGAGGGTTCCGAGCCGGTCGGCCAGCCGCTGGCGGGCCCGGCTCAGCCGCATGTGGACGGCGGTCACGGCCACGTTGAGCAGGTCGGCGATCGCGGCCGCGTCGTAGTCGAGGGCGTACCGCAGGGTCAGAATGTCTCGGTCGGCCGGGGCGAGTCCATCCAGCTCGGACCGGATGCGGGCGAACAGTTCCTCACGCTCCAGAGCCTCGGCCGGGGCTGGCTGGGCGGACCGGACGCCGTTGAGCAGTTCCGGCGGCTGGGTGCCGTTGCGACGGAACGCGCTCTTGGCGTGGTCCTCGGCCAGATTCCGGGCCACACGCAGCAGCCAGGCCCGCGGGTTCTGGATGTCGTCGCCCGCCTCCCACTGCTTCCACAGCCGGAGGAACGCCTCTTGGGTCACGTCGAGGGCGAGGTCGGGGTCCATCCAGCGGGCGTAGGCGATGGCCCAGACCTCCCGGCTGTGCCGGGCGTGCAGTTCCTCGAACGCCGCCCGCCGGGCGGCGCCGGGCTCCGGCGCCGGGGAGCGGTTCGCGGGTCCGGTCGGCATCACCACAGCCTGCCGGGGGCGCGGCGGGGGTCACCGGTGAAGACGACCCGGCCGCGGAAAACTCACACACTCACGCACAGGAGCATGTTACCGACCCTGCTCCCGAAAGGTGCAGAGCTTGGGCAATGTGGAACACCCGGGGGAAGAGTTCACCGGCCGCCGCCTGCCTGGGCGGGTTCATGGCCCTCCCTTGACGCTACCGCGGGTGGCGGCCAGGTGCAAGGACGGGTTCGGGCGCCCCGGGACACTCCTCCCAGCTGCTTCCGCAACCAGCGTGGACCGGGCCGCGAACGAAGGCTGATACCCAGCTGGGGGTGCTGGTCGAGTATTCCGGGTAAGTGTTACCTGGTAGCTTTTGCAATCGCGTGTCACCTTTTTTCAACTGTGGCCGCGTCTGACTCGTCTGGTTCTGTTCTTCAGTATTCTCTTCTTCCGATGAAATAAGGGTTTGTGGCGATGTTGAAGGCATTTTCTCGGCTGCTGGCACGACCCCTGCTTTAACCTCTCCCGTCGAACCGGTTCTCCCCCAGAGCCACCGACGGGTCGAACGGATTCCCAGCTGTCCGACCGAACCCGAGCCGGAACCCCCCGACGCCCTCCCCCAAGATTGCGGGCGTCTCACCCGGCCGGGCGACTTGACCTCCATCCCCCCGTGAGCCGCCCGGCCCCCCAGCCGGGCGGCTCGCACGTTTTTCGGGCCGGATTCGGCCGACAGCGCCTGTCGTAGGGCTTGGAGCGGTTCGTATAATCGCGGTGCCTCCCCGACGCGCTGACCGAGCCGCCGATGAACGCCAACGCCCCGCTGTACGTCAGCCCGTCCGGCCCGATCCAGATCCCGGACCCGCCGTTCCCGGCCGCCGAGGTCATCGACCTGCTCCGCCAGTCGATCGACCTCCAGCGGGAGCAGGTCCAGCTGTTGAAGGCCCAGCAGGCGGCCCAGGACGGGGTGGCTCGGTGCCGGGCCTTCCTGGCCCGCTGGGCGGGCGAGTTCCCGGACGTCGGCCCGGCCTGTAAGCAGACCCTCCCCGCCTTGGAGCGGGCCTACCTCGCGCTGCTGTCGGACCTCACCGCGAAGGTGAAGGATCTCGGCGAAGACCTCCAGGACGAGTTCGTGCTGAGCGAGTTCCTGGACCGCTACGGCATCCGGGTGAACCAGCTCGGCGGCATCATCAACCAGCTCGGCCCGATCGCCGAAGCGGCACCGGCCGAAACCCCGTGAGGGGGTCGGGGAGTCAGGAGCGGGGGAGTAGCGACACTGACCCGCGGCCGACTCCCCTGCCCCCACCACCCCACTCCTCGACTCGCAGAGCTGATGGACCCATCCCCCGCCGACCTGGCCCGCCTCCGCGACCTGTACGCCGCCGGGAAGTACCGGCAGGCCCACGACGTGGTCGCGGCCGTCGGCCCGGTGCGGGCCTGGCAGGGCACGTCGGCCCGGCTCATCGGCGGCCGGCTGGCGATCCAGCTCGGCGCCCCCGACCTCGGCCGCAAGCTCCACCTCGCCGCCTTCCGGTCCACCCCCGGCTACCCCGAGGCGGTGTACTACCACGCCCGCTACCGGCTCGACGCCTTCGGCCCGCTCGCCTGCTGGCGGTTCCAACGCCAGCACCCGGACTGGTCCGACGCGCCGCCCGAACTCCACGCCGACTGGCTCGCGCTCGCCGGCTTCACCGCCGCCCGGCTCAAGGACTTCGACCGGGCCGAGCGCTGGTTCAACCGGGCCGACACGATCGCCCCGGACCGCCCGTGGCCGGCGGTCGAGCGGGCCGGCGCCTACGACCTCGCCGAGCGCCCGGCCGACGCCCTGGCCGCCGCCCGCCGGGCGCTGGATCTCCAGCCGTGGTTCCGCCCCGGCGTCCAGGCGGTCGGCCACCTGCTCATCAAGCTCGGCCGCGACGCCGAGGCGCTGGACTTCCTCACGGAGGCGTGTACCCACCTCGAAAGCGGCCTGGTGGCGGCCCAGCTGGCGGCGCTCCAGGCCGACACGGGCCGCCACGCCGACGCCGCCCGCACGCTCGACCGTTACGCCGAGCTGTCGCCGATGCTCGAACCGGACGTGGCGAAGTGGCTGTCGGCCCGGCGGTCCGAGGCGGCGTACCTGCTCGGCGACTACGCCGCGGCGGCGGCCCACGCCCGGGCGGTTGACGAGTCCGTGTTCGCGGGGTTCGCCGACCGCCTTTCCGAACGGGCGGCCGACGGCGCGTTGCCATCCCCGCCCGCCTCGCGCACCGTCCTCCCGCTCGACCTCCGCTACGACGGCACCCCGCCGACGCCCTACGACCTGCTGGCGAAGCACTGGGGCCACCCGCTCCCGAACCCGCCGGCCGACGCCGCGGCCGTCCCGGACGGGCTGCCGGACGCGGCCGAGCGTGCCCGCGCCGAGGCCGCCGGGTGGGTCACGCGCGAGTTCACGCTGAGCCCCGAGGCCGCGGCCGCCCTGATCGGCCGTGGGGCGCCGTTCGTCCTCACCCTCGTGGAGGCCGGCTTCTCCCAGCCGAGGCTCGCGGTCGGGGCGGACGCGTTGAAACACACCCTGTTCCTCGCCGAGCCCGGCGACCGTCGGCCGACCGAGGCTCCGGTCGCCCCGCTGCTCGAACGCTTCGCGGCCGCCGGCCCGCGCTGCCTGGCGCTGGTCCCGCGGGCGGAAGCGGCCCGGCTCGACGGGCTGGAACTGCCGGACGCGGCCGCCTACGATGCGCTCTACGCCACACAGAAGCCGCTGCTCACGCACGACCGCCGGGCGGCCGTCGCGCAGGGCGAGGCGCTGCGGGTCGCGTTCCCGGGCCACCGCCTCGCCGCGGCCGGCGAACTCGCCCTGGCCCGGTACGATGCGCACCCGGTCAAGCAACTCGCCGCCTACGACCGGCTCCTCGACCGCTTCCCGCACGACGCGACGTTCGTGATGGGGAAGGCGAACGCCCTCCGCGAGCTGTACCGCAACGCCGACCGGCTGGCGTTCCTCGAAGAGGAAGGCGCCCGCGACGGGGCCGAGGCGCTGGTGATGCAGTCGCTGGCGCAGATGCTCCTGCCGCTGCCCGGCCGGCAGGCCGACGCCGACCGGCTGCTGCGGCGCTCGGTCCGGCTGCGGCCGGGGGCGGCGTCGGGGTACTTCCTGCTGGCGACGCAGTGGTGGGAGCACCGCCGGTTCGACGAGGCGGCCGAGGCGTACCGGTTCGCGGTCACGCTGGAGGAGCGCGAGGAGCAGTTCGCCGAGGCCTACGTGAAGGCGGCCCGGGCGACCGAGCAGGTGCCCGAGGCCGTCCGGCTGTTCCAGCAGCGGGCCGGGCGGGCGGCGGTGCCGTCGCCGGCCGCGACCCGGGCGCTGTACCAGGCTCTCCTCGACCGCGACGAGCCCGAACAGGCCGCCGCGGCGCTGGACGGGGCGATCCGGAAGCTCAAGGACCGGGCCGCGAGCACGCCGGCCGCGCCGACGTGGCAACCGGCCCCCCCCAGCCCCTCTTCCCAAAGAGGGAAGGGGGGGGACGACCTCCGGACCACACAGGCGCCGGGTTCAGGTGTCGCGGAATCCCAGCAGGGCGGGCAGTCAGGGTTCCCCTCCCCTTCCGGGGGAGAGGTCGACCACGCCGGCCCTGCGGACGCCCCCGCGGGCAAGCCGACCACCCCCGCCGACCGCGCCCGCGCCGACCTCCTCCTGTTCCGCGCCGAGTGCCACTCGGGGGCCGGCCGCCACGCCGAGGCCGACGCCGACCTCGCCGCCGCCCGGCCGCTGACGACGCCGGCCGCGTGGCACCGCGCCGCCGGGCGGGTCGCGCGCATCAAGCCCGACCTCGCCGCCGCCGGCGCCCACGCCCTCGAACTGCTGAAGTACGAGCCGCTGTCGGTCGAGGCGCACCGGTCCGCCACGGCCGTCCTCGCCGAGGCCGACGGCCGGGCCGCCGCGCGCACCCACCTCGCCCAGGCGGGCCAGCGGTTCCCGCACTTCTACCCGCTGCTCAAGCTCCGCGCCGAGTTCCTGTCCGGCGACCCGGACGCCGACGCCGACGCGGTCCTCACGGACGTCCTCGCCGACTGCCCCGGGGACGGCTGGGCGCTGCGGCAGCGGGCGCTCGTGCTGTCCGACCGGAAGCGGCACCCGGAGGCGCTGGCCGCCGTGACCGCGTCGGGCGAGGCCGAGCCCGGGCACCCGTGGTACTACGGCGTCCTCGCGCAGGTCCACCGCCGGGCCGACCGGCCCGACGAGGCCGCGGCGGCCCTCCGCGAGGGGCTGGCCCGGAACATCGACCAGGAGCCGCTCATCACCGAGCTGGTGTCGCACGCCCGCGGGGCGGAGGCGAAGCGGGACGCCCTCGACTTCGTCCTCGCCGAGCTCCGCCGCCAGCCGCACGCCGGCGAGGGGCTGGTCGCGTTCGTGGCCCAGTCCCACCAGTCGTTCACCGACCCCGAGGAGCACACCGAGCTCCTCGAAACGCTCGAAGACCTCCTCGACGCCCGCCCCGACCTGTGGCAGGCGTGGTCGGTGGTGGTCCAGCAGATGGCCGGGCTGAACCGCCTCGAAGAGGCGAACGAGCTCGCCCGCGAGGCCACCACCCGGTTCCCGCTCCTCGGCAAGCTGTGGCTCGACCGCGCCCAGGTGTGTCAGGCGATGGGGAACGCCGAGGGGCGGCTCGACGCCCTGCGCCAGGCCGTCGCCGCCGTCCCCGGCTGGTCGCCGGCCGCGCGCGAGCTCGCCGAGGCGCTGGACGAGGCGGACGACAACGCCGAGGCCGTCGCCGTCCTGCGGCGGAACGTGCTGCGCTCGCCGCTCGACCCGCTGGCCCACGGCTTCCTCGCCGAGTGGCTGTGGGAGGCGGGCGAGTCCCGCGAGGCGCTCGACCGCTCCGAGCTCGCCGTCCGCCACGAGCCGGGCTACGACTGGGCCTGGCACGCGATCCAGCTGTGGTCCGACCGGCTTGAGGTGCCGGACGAGGCCGCCGAGACCGTCCGCGAGCTGGCCCGGGAGCGGCCCGGCGACCCGCGCGTGTGGCTGCGGCTCACCCGCATCCTGAGCCACCCGCGGCACAACGACGAGGTTCTCGCCGCCCTCGACAAGGTGACGACCCTCGACCCGCGGAACGTCGAGGCCCACGACCTCCGGGCCGAGCGGCTCGCCGAGATGGGGCGGTATGACGATGCGCTGGCCGCCGCGTCGCCGCCGGCGCTGGTGGCCGACCTGCCGTTCGTCCTCCAGGGGCGGGCGGCGTGGGTCGAGGCCAAGCGCGGGAATTACGCCGCCGCCATCCCCCCGATGCAGGCGCTCGTGGCCGTGGACCCGAAGTACGTCTGGGGCTGGCACCAGCTGGCCGACTGGTACAACGAGACGGGCCGCTCGGAGAACTACCTGGAGGCCGCGTCCGAGCTGGTGCGCCTCCAGCCGGGCCACCCCGTCGCGCTGACGCTCCGCGGCGAGGCCAAGCTCCAGACCGGCGACCGCGACGGCGGGAAGGGCGACCTCCGCGACGCCCTCGCCACCGCCGCCGGCTACTCCCCCGCCGCCGCCATCCTGTTCGACGCCCACATCGCCGACGAGGAGTTCCGCGAGGCCCGGCAGGTGCTGGCGGTGCTCCAGGAACACCTGGCCGGGCCGGAAGTCGCGGTGAAGCAGATCCAGCTGGCCGCCCGGACGGCCGAGCCCGAAGCGGCGGCCCGGGCGTTCGCCGAGGTGTGCGAGGGGCCGGGCCAGAACCCGTTCCCGATCCAGGCCGGGCTGACCGAGATGCGGGCCGCCGGCTGGGAGGACCGCGCCCTGCGGGTGCTGCGCGAGTCGTGGCAGAGCGGCGGGCCGTTCCACCCGTGGGCGCCGATCTTCTGGATCGACTCGCCCGACGGCCAGGCCGCCGACCCGGGCGAGCGGCTGCGGGCGGCCGACGCGGTCATCAAGGCGTACCCGCGGTTCGTCCCCGGGCACGACAGCAAGGCCGAACAGCTGGCCGCCGCCGGCCGGTACGAGGAGGCGCTGGCCGTCTGCCACGCCACCGACCTCGACGACCCGCCGCCGCGCGAGCTCCGCGCCCGCGCCGCCTGGGTGGAGGCCAAGCGCGGCGACCGGCCGAAGGCCGTCGCCCTGATGCGCGCGCTCGTGGCCGAAGACCCCGAGTTCGTGCTGGGCTGGCGGCAGCTCGCCGGCTGGTACGATGCGGCCGGCCGGTACCGCGAGTGCCTGGAGGCGTCCGACCGGTTCGTGGCGCTGGAGCCGCAGAACCCGGTGGCGCACGTCTACCGCGGGGAGGCCAAGCGGAACCTCGGCGACCGCCGCGGCGCCGCCGCCGACTTCGGCCGGGCGTTCGAGATCGACCCGAGTTTCGAGGTGGCCGGCCTCAACCTCGTCACCGAACAGCTGGCGACCGGCGACGTGGCGGCGGCGGCCCGGACGCTCGGCACGCTCCGCGAGCACGCCGACGGCCCGCTGGTGAAGCTGCGGGCCGTCCAGGTGGCGTGCCGCCAGGGCGACGCCGACGCGGCGGTGGCGCAGTTCCAGGGGCTCGCCGCGGACGGGGCCGCCGGCCGCGGCGTGCTGCGCGAGGCCGTCCAGGCGCTCGACGCCGAGGGCTGGGGCGCCCGGCTGACGTCCGAGCTCAAGGATCTGGCCTTCGCCGACGACGCGAACCCGGCGCTGGCGGGCCTGTGGGCCGAGCGGGCGGCCGCGGCCGGGTCGCTCGACGCCGTGGCCGACCGCGTGTCGGAGCTCCTGGCCCGCAACCCCGACGCGGGGCGGGAACTCGTCCTCGCCTACGCCTGGGCGCTGGCCGAGGCCGGCAAGCCGGCGCAGGGCGTGGTGCAGAAGTACAGCGAGGTGCTGCGGGCCGACGACGCCGCCTGGGCGCGGGCGGGCGGGGCGCTGGCGGCGGCCGGGCATTCGGCGCTGGCGGCGGCGTGGCTGGCCGACTACCGCGACCGCGACGGCTTGGAGCCGTGGATGCTCCGCCCGCTGGCCACGGCGTACCGGGCGCTCGACCAGGACGACAAGGCGCTGGAGGTGTGCCGGGCGGCGGTGAAGCTCGGCGGCCCGGAGGAGCTGCTGGCCGAGTTCCGGGTCTGGCTGGCGGTCGACCTGGCGCTGAGCGGCCAGGCGGCCGAGGCCGAGGGGCAGATCGGGCGGGTGGACACGGCGACGCTCGGCGACGGCCCCCGGCTGGTGCTGAGCCTGGCCGAGGCGGTGGTGATGGTGCTGCGGGCGGGGCCGGGCGGGAAGGCGGCGGCGTTCGCCGAGGCGCGGGACCACCTGCGGACGGCGGCCGGGGCGTGCGCCCCGCGGGACGTGCCCGCCGGCGCCGGCCGGGCCTACCGCCGCGTGGTCGCCCGACTGGCGGCCGACACCGGCAGCCTGGCCGCGAAGGTCTGGGCCGTCTGGCAGCGCGTCGCCCCGGCGGTGCGGTGACCGCGGACGGGAGCAGGAGCCGGGCCTCGAAGGCCTGACCAGCACGTCCCAAGGCCGGCCCGGTGTCACCCCGGCCGCTCGCCCGACACCGCCCGAAACAGCCACGCCCGGGCGAACGTCCAGTGTCGCTTTGCGGTCGCGGGGGAGATACCCTGGGCGGTCGCGGCTTCCTCGATCGTCAGCCCGGCGAAGTAGCGGAGCTTCACCAACTCGGCCTTCTCCGGGTGCTCGGCCGCGAACCGGTCGAGGGCGGCGTCGAGGGCGAGCAGGTCGTCGGCCGGGGGCGGGGCGGGGGCGGCGAGGGGTACGTCGGCGGCGTCGAGGCGGGTCCGGGCGCCGCCGCGCTTGGCGGCGTCGCGGCGGCGGGCGGCGTCCACCAGGATGCGGCGCATGGCCTCGGCCGCGGCCGCGAAGAAGTGACCGCGGCCGTCGAACGTCTGCCCCCCGACCAGCCGGAGGTACGCCTCGTGGACGAGGGCGGTGGGGTCGAGGGGGTGGCCGGGCCGCTCCTCGGCCAGCCGGGCGGCGGCGAGGCGGCGGAGCTCGGCGTACACCAGCGGGAGGAGGTCGGCCGCGGCCCCCGGCTCCCCCCGGGCGGCGGCGGCCAGCACCTCGGTCACGGCGGACATGCCCCGAGGATAAACCCCAACCCGCCGCCCGGCAACCGCCGCCGGCACATCGTACAATCCGGGAACCCGCCGGAGCCCCGTCCATGCGCTTCCTCCTCCCCCCCGTGGCCGCCGCCCTCGCGGCCGCCGCCCTCGCGGCCCAGCAGGACCAGCCCACCCCGCAAGAGGCCACCGCCCTCGCCACCGCCAAGGCCCACAAGGGGTTGGGCGGGATCGACCCCGCCCTCGCCCCGGCGGCCCGGGTGTGGGTCAAGTTCCCGGCCGCGGCCGACGCCACCCTCGTCGCGCTCGCCAAGCACCCCCAGGTCGGCGCGATCCAGGTGACGGACGGCACCGCCTGCACCACCCGCGGGTTCGCCGCGCTCAAGGGGCTCCCCCACCTGCGCAAGCTGGTGCTGAACAAGTCCGGGGTGTCGGACCAGGAGTTGGCCGAGGTCGTTAAGTGCGGCCAGCTGAGGGTGCTGGTGATCCCGGAGGCGTCGGTCACCGACGCCGGGCTGGCGGGGCTGGCCGGGCTCCCCCGGCTGGAGTCGCTCGACCTGTCCGACAACCCCCGGCTGACGGACAAGGCGGCGGCCCACATCAAGGGGCTCCCCCGCCTGGAGAACCTGTTTCTGAACAAGACCGGGCTGACCGACAAGGGGCTGGCCGAACTCCGCCCCCTGGAAGCCCTGCGCGACCTGACGGTGGCCGGGACGAAGGTGACGGCGAAGGCGGCCGAGGCGTTCGCCGAGGACATGCCGAACCTGCGGGCGGTGCGGCGGTAGGACGACGGCCCCGGCCCGTCACGGGCAGCGGCGGGTGAGGACGAACTTCCCGCGGTCGTTCCGGGCGGTGAAGTCGGCGTCGAAGGTGGTGGCGGTGGCCACGGCCGACATCGAGAATGTGCCCAGGAGCGGCCCCAGCGTCTTGCTCGCGCTCAGCAGGACGACCCCGTCGCCGCTGCCGACGACGGTCATCGGGGTGCCGTACCGGAACGGGATCACCGCCGCGAAGCGGCCGGCGAACCGCACCTGATAGCAGTTCGGCCCGACCCGGGTGAACGTGGCCCGGAGCGGCCCGCGGTGGCCGTTCTTGGCGCTCTCCCAGTGCCCCACCCAGTCCCCCGACAGGTCCGGCGCGGCCGGGGTCACGGCGACCACCGGCGGGGCGTCCTGCGCGGCAACCGGGGACGCGAGCAGAACGAAGGCGGCGAGGGCGGTGCGGCGGGTCATGGGGTGGGTCCGGGTGCGTAGGGAGCCGTACCTCCGTCTCGCCCGTCGGCGGCCTCCGGCATGACCGAAAAAGGACCAACACCGGCCGATCGGCACGGGCGACGGGTCGGGCGGTGCGGTCGGCACCGATCCTGCATAGGGCAGGGCATGCGGCGGAACTCTCCCGCCGCCCCTCGCGGAGTCCCGATCATGGCCCTCTTGAAGTACGCCTTGCTCTTCCTGATCCTGGCCGCGGTGGCGGCCCTGTTCGGCTTCGGCGGCATGGCCGAGGGCTTTACCGACATCGCCAAGGTGCTGTTCGGGGTGTTCCTGCTGATCGTCCTGGTGCTGGCCGTCCTCGGCGCCTCGGCCTACCGCGCGGTGACGTGACCGGGTTGCACGAGCCCCGCGTGCTGACAACCGCGAGATGGTCGGTTCGTGCGCGGGGTGTGACCCACCCCGCACACGCATTTCGGCCCACCCTTCTGGCAGACGGCGAGAACCTCCGCTCCTCCGCACGCGACCCGGCGTTTGCCTTTGTAGAACTCCCGACGGGAGCCCGCACGACGTTCGGCCGTGTGCGTGACACTCGGCGGGCGAACGTGTTCCTTGTCGAAGGGGACGACGCATGAGAGCGCTGTTGCTCGCCGCCGGGGTGATCGCCCTGGCGCCGCCCGCCCGGGCCGCGGGGCCGGAGCAGACCGACCTGTTCCACGCCAAGACCGGCGGGTACGCCCTGTTCCGCATCCCGGGCGTCGTCGTGACCGCCAGGGGGACCGTCCTGGCCTACTGCGAGGCCCGCAAGTCCGAGCGCGGCGACTGGGGGCACATCGACCTCGTCGCCCGCCGCGGCCCCGACGGCGGCAAGACCTGGGGCGCGGCCTTTCCCCTCCCCGCCGCCCCCGGGCCGCACCGCAAGAACCCCGTGGCCGCCGCCCAGAAGCTCGGCGGGGAGCCGGGGGCCGTCACCTACAACAACCCGGTCATGATTGCCGACCCGGCCGGGCCGGTTCACCTGCTCTTCTGCGTCGAGTACATGCGCTGCTTCTACTCCCGCAGCGACGACGACGGCGTGAGCTGGTCGGCCCCCCGCGAGATCACCGCCGCCGCGTTCGACCCGTTCCGCCCCGAGTACCCCTGGCAGGTGCTCGCCACCGGCCCCGGCCACGGCATCCGCCTCAAGACCGGCCGGCTGGTCGTGCCCGTGTGGCTCTCGACCGGCACCGGTGGTCACGCCCACCGGCCGTCCGTCGCCGCCACCGTCGTGAGCGACGACGGCGGGGCCACCTGGAAGCGCGGCGACGTCGCCGTCCCGAACACGCCGGACTGGGTGAACCCGAACGAGGCGACGGTGGCCGAGTTGCCCGACGGCCGGGTGGTGCTCAACGCCCGGAGCGAGTCGAAGGCGAACCGCCGGCTGGTCACCGCGTCCGCGGACGGGGCGACCGGCTGGAGCCGGCCGGCGTTCGACGACGCCCTCCCCGAGCCGGTCTGCTGCGGCAGCCTGCTGAGCCTCCCCGGCCCGCGCCCGCTGCTGGTGTTCAGCAACCCGAACACCCTCGACCGTGCCGACGGCAAGGCGGCTCCTGGAGGCTCGCGTGATCGGAAGAACGTGAGCCTGCGGACGAGCGCCGACGGCGGCAAGACGTGGTCGGCGGCCAAGGCGGTTGAGCCCGGCTTCAGCGCCTACTCGGACCTGGCCCCGGCCCGGGACGGCGGGGTGTACCTCTTCTATGAACGGGCCGGCACCGGGGGCGCCGCGAGCCGCTACGGCCGGCTGACGCTCGCCCGCATCCCGCCCGACTGGCTGCGGCCGTAGGTCGACCAGTGATCTGGGGCTTCTGGCTCGGGGTGGGAGCCCGGAGGGCGGCCCGCATCGCCCTACGACACCATACACGCCGCCCGGGGTTGCACCCCGGGCTACACGCCCACCGCCCTACCGGGCTCCGAGCCCCGAGCCAGAAGCCCCGGACCCCCGGGGCTCGCGCGCCGCTCACCCAAACGAAGAAGGCCCGGGGCAACGACCCCGGGCCTTCGCATCTTCCACTCTGAACTCCAAACACGATTACCGTCGTCCCGGCGGGCTACCCCCACCAGGGCGGGTCATCACGTCCTGGGCGCGGCGCTGGAACTTGACCATCTGGTCGCGGAGGCTGGCGTCGCCGCGCTGGAGCATGTCGAGCTCGTGCTGGATCTCGGCCATCAGCCGTTTCAACTCGGTCTCCTGGCGGGCCAGGATGGCCCGCTCGCGGGCCATCCCGATCTCCATCTCCCGCATCTGCGTCTCCAGCCCCTCCTCGTCCTCCCGGAGCTGCCGCCGGTCGCCCTCCAGTCGGCGCCGGTCCTGGGTGATCTTGGCGTTCTCCTTCTCCAACTCGTCGGCCCACTCCTCGAGCTCGGTCCGGGTCTTGGGCGTCGGCGGGGGCGGGGCGAGTTCGCCCCGGGCGATCTGCTCCTCGACCGCCCCCAGCTGGGCGGCCAACTCCTCGACCTGGGCGTCCTTCTGCTCCAGGGCGGCCTGGTACTCCCGCTCCTTGGCCGAGAACTGCTGCTCGCCCTCGCTGGCCTCCTGGAGGAGGTGTTTCATCTCGTCCAGCAGCGAGCGGAGTTCCTTGTTCTCGCCCCGGAGGCGCTGGATCTCGGCGAGCGGGGAGTCGTCCATGGGGACGCCCCGGGTGCCGGTCAGGCTGCTGCCGGGGGGGGCGTCGTTGAGGCCGGCGAGGTGGGTGAGGGCGCCGGCGATGGCGCTAGCCGGGTCGGCGGCGACGCCCCGGCCGGGGATCGGGGTGCGGCGGTTGACCGGGATGCCCCGTGCCGCCGAGGGGGTGTCGGCCGGCGGCAGCGGCGGGGGCGGGGCGGCCACCGATCGGGGCGGTGGCACGGCCACCGGGCCGGACTTCCCGCCGGGCATGCGCAACCGGGCGAGCAGGTCGGCGCTGCTGTTAGTGCCGCCCCAGTTCATCGCCGACGCGGTTAGTTCGGCCACGTTCAGCTCGGCGGACGCCGAGGCGGCGACCGGCGGGGGCGTGGACGCCAGGAGCCGGCGGCGGAGTTCGGCCGCCGAGATGGACGGCGGGTCCGGCGGGGTGTTCGGGTCGGCCATGCGAGCTGGAACTCCGAAGGCGGCGCTGGGCCGGGCCGCCGCGCCCGACCCGGGCCGTGGGGTTCGACCGGGGGCGGAACAATCCTTCTTTCTAACCTCAAGAACCGTAGGTTGCCGGGGGGGCAAGTCAAATCAAAATACGGCCTGGGACGACCCGTCTACCCGACTCCTACACCCCGCATAACCCGCACGTTTTGACCGCGGCCGCTCGGCCTGCGTGCGGTTCCGGTTCCGCGGACCGCAGGGCCGGCACCGGCCGGGCCCGCCCCCGGATTCGCACAAGCCGCCAACGACTGTGGGTACCGGGCGTTACACCGGTTAGACTGGTCGGAAGGAAGTCGCCCCCGGCGGCCGCCTTTGCACCACCCCGCCCCGCTCCCCAACGCGGTTCCTCCCGGGCCGCGGCGGAGTCTGGGCGGGCTCCCGCCGTACAATTCGGCTACGGTCAGTGTGTCACCGACCCGGCGGGTTTCCGCCCGGTCCTCAGAGGAGCGCCTGGGACATGACCCTCATTAAACGGCTCCGGGTGCTGACGGCGGTACTCGCCGCGGCCGCGGTCACCGTCGCCGCCGGGACATCCCTGTTCGGCGACTTCCGGGCCGGCCCGGCGAAGGGCTCCGTCGCCGCCGACGGCCGCCCGGACGGCGCCAAGCTCGTGGACGACCTGGCCGTCACCCGGTTCTCCACCCTCCCGGCCCTCACCTACAAGGTGCGCGACGGCGACACGCTGTTCGCCTGGCAGGTGAAGCCGGCCCTTGAGGCCGCCCCGGCCCGCCCGCGGGACGTGCTGGTGGTCGTGGACACGTCCGCCAGCCAGGCCGGCCGGCCCCTCCAGCAGGCCCGCCAGATCGTCCTCGGCCTCGCCGGGGCACTGGCCGCCGACGACCGGGTGAGCGTGTGGACGGCCAACACCCCCGCCGCCACCCGGGCGCTCACCAAGGACTTCCAGCCGGCCGGCTCGGAGGACGTGCGGGCCGCCGCCGCCGCCCTCACCGAGACCGAGTACGGCTCGGGCGCCACCGACCTGAAGGGCGCCCTCGCCAAGGCGCTCGCCACCCTCGCCCCGAACCGCGGCCGGCAGCAGTTGGTGCTGTTCCTCGGCGACGGCGACAGTGCCTATGACCCCGTCAGCGAGGCCGACCGCGTCGCCCTCGGCGGGCGGATGGAGCAGGCCGACGTGTTCTTCTTCGCCGTCCCCCTCGGCGTCCGGGTCAACGCCCACAATCTGCACGGCCTCGCCGCCCTCACCGGGGGCGCCGTCGTCCGGGTGCAGGAGGATCTGTCGAACGTCACCAAGCGCGGCGAGTTCGTCGCCCGGCTGACGGCCTCGCTCGACGTGCCGGTGCTGAAGCCCGAGGCCGTCAATTTCGGGGCCGACGTGGCCGAGGTGTTCCCGACCAAGCTCCCGCCGCTCCGCGCCGACCGGGCCACCCTGGTGGTCGGGAAGCTGGCCAAGGCCGCCCCGCGGGTGACCGCCGAGGTGAAGGGCGCGGTCGGTACCCGGGCCGTGGCCGTGTCGCTCGGGCACGACCTGCCGGCCCCGCAGCCGGAACACTTCTTCCTGAACCTGATGATCCAGCAGTGGCGGGACGCCCCGCACAAGGACGCCCCGGCCGTCCTCCAGGCCGACCGGGCGCTGGCCCTCGCGTCCACGCAGATCAACCTGTACCGCGAGGAGTACATCACCCAGGCCACCTGGGCGGTGACGGTGGACCGGCTGGACGAGGCCAAGAACCTGTACGAAGCGGCCGCCAAGATCGACCCGAATAACGCCGAAGTCGGGGCCGGGCTGGCGCTCGTGGAGCGGATGAAGACCGGGCGCACCACCCGGGACGACCTGAAGAAGCGGGCCGACGCCAAGGTCGAGGGGCTCAAACTCGACAAGAACGGGGCCGTGCGGATGGTGATCCAGGAGGCCGCCCAGCCCGGTGCCCCGGCCGCCCAGCCGGCCGTGCCCGGCGCCCAGCCGGCCCCCGGCGGCGCCACCCCGCCGGCCCCGGCCGACCTGATCCAGGAGGCCGCGGCCCTGCGGCGCGTGGAGGAGCAGCGCTACCGGGTGCTGGTGGACGCCACCATCCGCCGGGCCGGCGAACTCCTCCGCACCGACCCGGACGGGGCGTACCTGGAGCTGAAGCGGCAGCGCGACGACATCCTGGCCTACGCCGGGATCGGCGACGCCGCCCGCAGCCGGCTCGTGGCCGACCTGTCGGCCAAAATGCAGGAGATCTTCCTGAAGGGGTCCGAGGTCAAGCGGCAGGCGGCGGCCGAGCGGGACCAGGTCGCCAAGACCCGCCAGCGGCTCAACGAGTTCGACCGGCAGCAGTCCGAGGAGGACCGGACCAAGGCCCGGATCGACGCCTTCCGCCAGCTGATGCAGCAGGCCCGGTACGAGCTCGCGTACCAGGAGGCCCAGCTGATGATCCAGGAGCGGGTCAGCCGGGGTCAGTCCGTGCCCGCGGCGGCCACCGCCAGCTACGTCATCGGCCAGCAGGCCACCCAGCTCCGCGAGTGGCGGGAACTCGTCCGCATCCGCGAGGACCGGTTCCTGCTCACCATGATGCAGACCGAGAAGTCGCACATCCCGTACCCCGACGAGCCCCCGGTCCACTTCCCGCCGGCGGCGGTGTGGCGGGAACTGACCGAGGGGAGCGGCCAGCGGCCCGGCCGGCGCGAGCGGTACGGCAACACGGCCCTCGGCGCCCAGCCGAGCCCGTCGCTGCTGCGGCTCAAGAGCATCCTGGAGGACGGCCTGCCGGTGGACCTCCAGGGTAAGGATCTCAAGAACACTCCGCTGTCGGAAGTGCTGACCGACCTGTCCAAGCGGTACGAGGTGACGTTCGTCATCAACCGGTCGGCCCTGGAGGGGCTGGACGAGGCCACCGCCAAGGGCGACCGGCTCGGGGCCAGCAGCCTGAACGGCCTCCGGCTCGGCACCTTCCTGGACGTCTACCTGCGGGGGCTCAGTACCACGAACGTGACCTACGTGGTCCGCCCGGACTACATCGAGATCACCTCCTACGACGCCCGGCTGGAGGACAAGGTGACGACCACCTTCGCGGTGGCGGACCTGGTCATCCCGATCCCGCAGGCGGTGAACCAGGGCACCCTCCAGCAGACCCTCGGGGTCCAGCAGCAGACGCTGGCCATCTTCGGGGCGGCGTCGGGGGCGGCCCAGCTGTACGGCGGCGGGTTCCTGGGCGTCGGCGGCCAGGGCGGAGGAAACCCGTTCGCCGGCGGGGCGCCCGGGGGCGGGCCGCTGGGGGGCGGTGCGAACATGGGGGGGAACCCGTTCTTCGGCGGCCAGAACCAGGGCGGCATCGTCGGCCTCGGCGGGGCCGGCGGGGTCGGCCAGTTCGGGAACCTGGGCGGCCAGTTCGGCCTCCAGGGCGGCACCCAGGAGGCTCTCCTGATCGGGGTCATCACCGAGACGGTGGCCCGCGGCGAGTGGGACAGCCGGACCCTCGGCCTGATCGGCCAACAGCCCGGGCAGGGGGCCGCCACCGAGGTCGAGGCCTCGTTCCTGGAGGCCAAGCAGCAGAACTCGCTCGGGTACTACCCGCCGTCGCACGCCCTGATCGTCCGCGGCACCGGCAAGTACCTGCCGTACTCCGGGACCAAGCTGACGAAGAAGGACGGCGGCATGGCGGCCGCCCCGCGGGACAACCCGGCGGTGGTGGTGATCGGGCCGAACGCCCCGGCCCCGAAGGCCGCCCCGCCGAAGGCGCCGGCCGTGGCCGCCGCCCCGAAGGTCACCGCCCCGCCCGCGCCCCGGCCGACGCTGACCGGGCCGAAGGCCGACGCCGAGGCGATGGCCAAGGCGCTCGACCGCAACCCTAAGAAGATGTGGAACCAGGCGGTGGACTGGACGGTGAAGGATCCCGGGATAATCGTGGCCGCGGCGGACTTCCTGATGGGCTTCGACGAGTACGGGCACGCGGCCGAGGTGCTCAAGGCCGGGATGCGGAAGGGGCTGACGACCGACGCCTGGACCCACGACGCCCTGCACGTCGCCCTCCAGATGAGCAACGCCTCGCCGGAGGAGGTCGAGCGGGCGGCCCTGTCCGGGATCGACCTCGACCCGGCCGACACCAAGGCCTACCTGAAGGCGGCCAAGGCCGAGGACGAGCTGAAGAACCACGACCTGGCGGTGGCCTTCTGCCGCCGGGCCGCCCAGCACGGCCCGGACCAGCCGGCCGCCTACGCCAACGCCCTGGCCTACGCCGAGCGCGCCCGGGCGGTGTCCCCGGACACGGTCGAGTGGGCCGCGGGGAACCTCCTCCGCCGCGACTGGGGCGTGACCGACGGGGTGGACTACCACGGCCGGGTGCGGGATCTCCTGCCGCGGTTCGTGGCGCGGTTCGACGCCGCCGGCGCCCGGGCCGACGGCGTCCGCCGGGCGATGACCGAGCAGACCCAGCGCGACCTGACCATCGAGCTCCTGTGGCAGGGGCCGGCCGACCTGGACCTGACCGTGGCCGAGCCGGGCGGGTCGGTGTGCTCGGCGACCGCCGCGCGGACGGTCGGGGGCGGGGTGCTGGCGGCCGACCGGATCGAGCAGGCCGACGACTCGCGGGCCGAGGTGTACACCGCCGCCAGCGCGTTCAGCGGCACCTACCGGCTGAGCGTGCGGACGGCCTTCGGCCGGGCGGTCGGGAACACGGCGACGGTGAAGGTGACCCGGTTCAAGGGCACCCCGAAGGAGTCGCACGACCTGATCACCGTGGACCTGGCGGCGGCCGCCCCGGTCGAGGTCAAGCTCGAGGGCGGGAGCCGGACCGAGTTGGCCCAGGTGGCCCCGGACGTGACCGACCTGCGGGCCGAGGCCGTGCCGGCCCCGGCCGCGGTAGGCCCGCGCGGGTTCGGCGGCGGGGTCGCCGCGGCCGGCAGTGCGACGACGTCGCTGGTCCAGGGGAGCGGCCCCGACCCGCGGCTGCCGCTGGTCGTCCGGCCGCAGGACCGGGTGCTCCCGGGCCTCGGGGCCGCCGCCGACGTGCGGGCGACCTACCGGCTGAACCCGGACCGGCAGACGGTGAGCGTGTCGGCCCGGCCGGTGTTCGCCACCGCCGGCGGCCGGGACGTCCGGCTGCCGCGCGTGCCGATGCTCCCCGGCGGCGGTGAGTGACGCCGGAATCGTTGTGGAGTGACGCCGCCCGCCCGGGCAACCGGGCGGGCGGTTTTCGTTTGAGGGGTGAAGCGGCAGGATCGACGGCGGACTTTCCGCGCAGAGCCCGCTGCCGTCTGTTCGCCGTCCGGACATATCTCCGGACGGAGACGGATCGACGGCGGACTTTCCGCGCAGAGCCCGCTGCCCGTCAGGGGAACTTGGCGAGCATGGCGGCGGACAGGTCGGTCACGACCTTCCGCAGCAGATCCCAGGTTTCGCGGTGGTAGGCGTCCGGGATGTCGATCCTCTCTCCGGTCGCGTGACGAGCCCGGCCGCCGGCCTTCCGCACATAGAGGTCGTTCGCCACGCCGCTGTTGTGGATCAGCAGTCGCGGGTCGCCTTCGCCTCGGCCAGCTGGGTGATCTCGTCGGCCGAGGGACAACCGAGCCTCAACCGCTTCTCCAGGTACGCGAACCAGTCGGCCGGCTTCTTGTAGAAGAGGCCGCCGACCGCACGGTCGATCAGGAAGTCCACGATGGCCGGCTTGTCGGGTGCGTCCAGGATCACGTCCACGGCCACGTCCGACTTGTCGGCCAGGGCGTGTGGGCACGCCCGGAGCCAGGTGCGAACGAGGTCGGAGAAGAACACCTCGAACACCGCGAGGAACGTCTGGAAGGTTGACTCTCGCAAGCGCCCTTTGACGTAGCCCCCGATCCGGGTAGCGAGTTCGGCTTCCGTTGTCACCGTACCCGTCACCGGGTTGGGGTACGCGAACCGCCGACCTGCGGTCGTGATCTCACGGTCGATAAAGACCCAGGCTTGTTCGCTGTCCTCGTGGTAATCGTGCGCGGCGGTCAGCTCGGCCAGAGCCCGGTCCCGGATTACGCGGATCTCGTCGGCGAGGGGCATCCGCCACCCGGGGTCAGGCGAGGGAGTCGAGTACGGCCTGGACGCGGCCCGCGTCCTCGTTGTTGGACAGGGCGACGTACCCCCGAGCCGGGCGGCCGTCGATGGACATGAACCCGCCGGTGATCCAGCACCGGACCCCTTGAGCCTGGAGTGCTTCGAGCACGGTCTTGGCTTGCTCGGCCGGGACGTCGATGAGCCCCCCACCCGGCTCGGTGGGCCGGACCTTCAGCGGCTTCTGGGTCTGTGTGTCGATCACGGCAACCTCCTCCCCGCCATCATACCGTGTCGGCCTCGACCTCCGCCAACCAGGCGCGGGCGGCGGCGTCGCTGGGCATCCGCCAGTCGCCCCGCGGGGACAGGCTCACCGACCCTACCTTCGGGCCGTCCGGAAGACAGCTGCGCTTGAACTGGTTGGCGAAGAACCGCCGCAGGAACACCGCCAGCCAGCCCCGCACCGCCTCCGGCGGGTAGTCCTGCGCGAAGCGGGCGTGCCGGGCCAGGAACAGCACCCGCGCCGGCTCGGCGCCCCAGCGCAGCAGGTGGTACAGGAAGAAGTCCACCAGCTCGTAGGGGCCGACCGTCGCCTCCGTCGCCTGCACGGCCGCGCCGTCCGCCCCCACCGGCAGCAGCTCGGGCGAGATCTCGGTCGCCACCACGTCGCGGAGGGTGCGGCGGGTGTCGCCGTCGAACTCGTTCTCCCCGGCCCAGCCGACCAGGAACTTCACCAGCGTCTTGGGGATGCTCACGTTCGGGTTGTACATGCTCATGTGGTCGGCGTTGTACGTACACCACCCGAGCGCCAGCTCCGACAGGTCGCCGGTGCCGATGACGAAGCCGGCGTTCATCAAGAGGCTCGTCCGCACTCGGGCCTGGACGTTCTCGAACACCAGGTCGCTCCGCCGGTCCGGCGGCAGGTGGCGGAGCTTCTCGGACAGCGTCTCGACCGTCTCGCCCGCGAGCGGCAGGCCGAACGGGGCGTGCCCGAGCGCCCGCATCTGCTCCAGGCACATGCCGCGGATGTCCGCCTCGCGGACGCTCACGCCGAGCGCGGCCATCAGGGCGCGGGCGTTCGCCAGGGTGCGCGGGGTGGTGCCGAACCCGGGCATGGTCAGCGCCTTGATGCCGTCGCGCGGCCGGCCGAGGGCGTCGAACGTCTTGCACGCCACGAGCAGCGCCAGTGTGGAGTCGAGCCCGCCGGACACGCCGATCGACACGGCCCGCGTGTTGGCGTGCGCGAGCCGTTTGGCCAGGCCCGCGACCTGGGTGTGGAAGACCTCGTCGCAGCGGTCGCCGAGCGTAGACGGGTCGCGGGGGACGAACGGGGTCGCGTCCACGTGGCGGACCAGTTCGGGCGTGCGCGGGGCGACGTCCAGCTCGAACGACACGCGGCGGAACGTCCGGGCGTGGTCGCGGCGGGCGTCGTTGAACGTGTTGGTCTGGATGCGGTCGTGGCGGAGGTGGTCGAGGTCGATGTCGGCCACGAGCAGGTGGTTCCCGGGCCGGAACCGCGGCGACTCGGCCAGGACCGCCCCGTTCTCGGCGATGACGTTGTGCCCGCCGAAGACGATGTCGGTGGTCGACTCCCCGACCCCGGCGGCGGCGTAGACGTAGGCGGCGAGGCAGCGGCCGCTCTGGCAGCCGATCAGCTGTTTGCGGTAGCCGGCCTTGCCGATGGCCTCGTTGCTGGCCGACAGGTTCGCCAACACGGTCGTCCCGGCCAGCGCCTGAAATGTGCTCGGCGGCGCCGGCACCCACAGATCCTCGCACACCTCCACGCCGAGCACGAAGTCGGGCAGGTTCTCGCAGGCAAACAGGAGGTCCGTCCCGAACGGGACGACCTGGCCGGCGACGCGGACCTCCTTCGACACGGCGTTGCCGGCCGGGCTGTAGTAGCGGGCGTCGTAGAACTCCTTGTAGTTCGGCAGATACGCCTTGGGGACGACGCCCAGCACCCGGCCGCGGTGGAGGACGGCGGCCGCGTTGAACAGCAGGCCGTCGAGCGCCACCGGCAGCCCGACCACGGCCACCCCGCGGAACCCGTTCGCCGTGAACGCCGCCACCTCGGCGAGTGCGGCGTCCGCGGCCCGGGGCAGGGTGAGGGTGTGGAGCAGGTCGCCGCAGGTGTACCCGGTCAGCCCCATCTCCGGGAACACAACCAGATTCACCCCCTGAGTTTCCGCCTCTTCGAGGAGCGTGACGGTATGCCGGGCGTTGGCGGCCGGGTCGGCGACGGTCAGGTCCGGGGTGGCGGCGGCGGCCCGGAGGAAGCCGTGGGCGGTCATGCGGGAACCTCGGGGTCGGGGCAAGCGGTCAGCCGTCGGCTCGGGGTGCAACCCCGGGCGGCGTCGGCGGATAAATCGAGGTGCCTCGCACCGGCGACACCGCCCAGCCCGCCCGGGGTTGCACCCCGGGCTACACGCCGGCCGCCCTCCGGGCTCCAAGCCCGAGCCAAGGAGCCGTCGGCCGCCCGCTGGTAGTCTACCGAACCGCCCGCATCGCCAGCGCCGCCGCTCCCAGCCCCGCCAGCACCGACCCCACCACGTACACCACCGCCGCCCCCCGGCGGTCGTCGCGGATCAGGTCGAGCGCCTCGACGCTGAACGTCGAGAAGGTCGTGAACCCGCCGCAGAAGCCGGTACCGAGCAGCACGTACCACGTCCGCCGGGCGGGGTCGGCGTGGCCGAGGCAGAGCGCCGCGAGCAGCCCGAGCAGGGCCGAGCCGGACACGTTGATGAGGAACGTCCCCCACGGGAACGACACCCCGCCGGCGTGACGCACCTGGAGGTCGGCCACCCACCGGCCGAACCAGAACCGGGCGTTCGCCCCCACCCCGCCCCCGACCCCGAGCAGCACGGCCGGGTGCGTCAGCCAGTCGACCACGGTTCGTCCCCCCGCCGGAATCCGGTTGCCGCCCGCCGGTTCGCAGCTAAACCTACGCCATCGGCCAGACCCCGATACCCATACCCCCCGCACCGGAGACGCCTCCCCATGTCCGTGATGCTCGTCGGCGAAGGGCTGTACCTGGAAGACGGCGACCTGAACAACGTCGCCCACATCGACCTGCTGATCGGGCCGAAGGACGGGCCGGTCGGGACGGCGTTCGCCAACGCCCTGGCCAACCAGAGCGCCGGGCACACCAACCTGCTGGCGGTCGTGTCCCCGAACATCGTCTGCAAGCCGGCCACGGCGATGATCACCAAGGTGACGCTCAAGGGCGGCAAGCAGGTGATGCAGATGTTCGGCCCGGCCCAGGCCGCGGTCGCCCGGGCGGTGGTGGACAGCGTCGTCGACGGCACCATCCCCAAGAGCAAGGCCGAGGAGTGGGTGATCGTGTGCGGGGTGTTCATCGCCCCGACTGCCAACTCGAACGAGAAGGTCTACAAGTTCAACTACGAGGCCACCAAGCTGGCCATCCAGAACGCCGTCAAGGGCACCCCGACGATCGACGAGATCATCGCCAAGAAGGACACCGCCCACCCGTTCGAGAAGTAAGCCGATTCGCGGCGGGGTTCGGGAATCAGGATTCAGGACTCGGGATTCAGGAAAGAAAGTGGTCGGGCCGGTGTCGGGAGTTCCCGGCCCCGGCCCTTTCTCGTATCCCAACCTCGCTCCGTACGGATCTTTTCCTGAATCCCGGCTCCTGAATCCTCCCAGCCCGGCTCCCGACCCCTCCCAGCCCGGATCCTGCCGACCCAATGGAAAAGCCCACGATCCTCCTCCAGCTGGACACCGACCCGCTCCCGAGCGTGTTCGACCGGGTGGTCGCGGTCGACAGCGGGGTGCAGCACCTGTTCAGTTACGGCGGGGTGACGCCGCAGAACGTCATGCCGCTCGTCCACGGGTGCATCTTCACCCGCGGGCCGAAGGATCTCCACCGCACGGCGGTCTTCGTGGGCGGGTCGGACGTGGCCGCCGGCGAGGCGGTGCTGGCCGAGGTGCGCCGGCACCTGATCCCGCAGTACGGCATGACCGTGTCGGTGATGCTCGACTCGAACGGGGCTAACACCACCGCCGCCGCCGCCGTCCGGGCCGCGGGCCGGCACGCGGACCTGGCATCGACCAGCTCACTCGTGCTGGGCGGCACCGGCCCGGTCGGGCAGCGGGTGGCGCGGCTGCTGGCCGGGCACGGCGGGCAGGTCCGCATCGGCTCCCGCACCCGCGACAAGGCTGAGGCGGTGTGCGAGGTCATCCGCCGGCACGTCCCCGGCGCCCGGGTGGACGCGGTGGCGGTCGGGTCGAGCGCGGACGGCCCGCGGGCGCTCGACGGCCGGGCGCTGGTGATCGCGGCCGGGGCGGCCGGGGCGGTGCTGCTGCCGAAGAAGGTCCGCGAGGGCGCCCGCGACCTGCGGGTGGCGATCGACCTGAACGCCGTCCCCCCCGCGGGCATCGAGGGGGTGGAGGTCGCCGACCGCGGCAAGGAGAGGGACGGCGTGGTCTGCTACGGGGCGATCGGGGTCGGCGACACCAAGATGAAGGCGCACAAGGCGGCCGTGCGGTCGCTGTTCGAGTCGAACTCCGCCGTTCTTGACGTGGACGCGGTCTACGCCCTGGCGTTAAAACTTCCGTAGCACGACCCGATACCCCAGCAGCCGCCAGCGGGTTACAATCGGGATGCCTCTCCGAGCGACCGAGGGCGGCCGATGGTGATGCGGAACCGACACGACGGGGGCGGGAGCCCGTCCGGGTGGTGGGACGATCTGCCGCCGCGGGTGAAGGCCCGGTTCACCACCCCGCCCCCCCCGCCCCCCCCGCCCCCGCCGGTCGCCCCCGACCCGCCCCCGCCGCCCCCCGCCCCGGCCCGGAACACCGCCCTGGAGTGGGTCCGCGAGCTGAGCCGGGTCGGCCTCCTCTTCCTGGCGGTGGCGGTGGCCAACGTCCTCTTCCTGCTGGTCGCCCTGTCGTTCCTGGGGCACGGCCGTCCGGTCCCCCCCCCGCCCGCGGCTTCCGCCCGCTAACCCCCGCCTCACGGAGCCCCTGATGCGCGTGCTTATTCGGTGTGTCCTGCTCGGAGCCCTCGCCGCCCTGGCCCCGAGCGCCGGCCCCGCCCAGGAGGGTAAGCCCCCCGCCGGGAAGGCCCAGAAGTACTGCCCGATCATGACCCAGGAGGAGATCGACCCCGAGTCGTCGGAGGAGGTGACGTACATGGGGGTGAAGGTCTACTTGTGCTGCGGCACATGCGCGACCCGGTTCAAGCGCGACCCGGCCGCCTACGTCGACGCCAAGCTGATCCCCGCCCTGGAGGGGAAGAAGCTGCCGCCCCGCGGCCTCGATCAGGTGTACTGCCCGGTCTACACGACGTGGAAGGTGTCGTCGAAGGACGCGTACACGACGTACAAGGGCGTGAAGGTGTACGTGTTCAACGACCTGGCGAAGAAGCGGTTCGAGGCCGACCCGGAGCGGTTCGCCAAGGCCGAGATCCTGCCCCAGCTGCCGAAGAAGTGACGCCGCCCGCGGCGCTCAGCTGCGGCGCAACTCGAACGTCCCCTCCGCGTCCTGGAACCCGAGCGCCGGGTTGGCGGGAATCCACCACCGCCCGGCGATCCGCCCCCCGTCGTCCGACACTTCCCCCTCGTACTCGACCGCGTGCCCCGGCCGCTCGGCCCCGACGAGGTACGCCCCGACCCGCCAGCCGGTCCAGCTGAGCCCCTGGTACTGCTTGCGGAACCGCACCACCGACCCGTGGACGTACCCGGTGAGTTCGGCCGCCGGCGGGAGCCGCGACACGGACACGACCTCCCACGCCTCCGCCTCCGGGACGTGTTCCCGCAGCGCCGCGACGATGGCCTCGGCCTGCTCGTCGGTCAGCCCGTGGTGGGCGCGGAGGTCGGCGAGAGTGTGCTCGTGGAGGGAGACGGCGTCCGTCATCGACCCGCGGAGTTCGCCGCCGGACAGCGCGAAGCGGACGGTGACCCCGCAGCGGGTGCGGGCGTGGGTGTAAGCGCCGGTCCAGACGCCGTCGATGTCGTCGGTCACGGCCGGCCCTCCGGAGGCGGGATAGCCCCACCGTACTCAGCGGCCGGTCCGGGTGCAACGGCCGGCGCCGGGGGGATATGAAGGAGGGGAGGAGCAAGGGGGACGCGCCATGACCACGCCCGACCGCTACCGCGGGGCTCTGCTCGGCCTCGCCGCCGGGGACGCCCTCGGCACCACCCTGGAGTTCAAAGACCCCGGCGAGTTCGAGCCGCTGACCGACATGGTCGGCGGCGGCCCGTTCCACCTGAAGCCCGGGGAGTGGACGGACGACACCAGCATGGCCCTGTGCCTAGCCGAGAGCCTGGTCGAGACGCAGGGGTTCGACCCGGTCGATCAGCTGGCGCGGTACGTCCGCTGGTGGCAGAACGGGCACTACAGCGTGAAGGGGTACTGCTTCGACATCGGGATCACGACCGCCGGGGCGCTGCGGCGGTTCCAGCAGTCCGGCCGGGCGGACGCCGGCTCGACCGACCCCGGCTCGGCCGGGAATGGGAGCCTGATGCGGCTCGCGCCGGCCCCGCTGGCGTTCGCCGCCGACCCGGCGGAGGCGGTCCGGCTGGCGGGCGAGAGCTCGCGTACCACGCACGGCGCGCCCGAGTGCGTGGACGCCTGCCGGTACTTCGGCGGGCTGGTCGCGGGCGCGGTCCAGGGCCGGTCGAAGGACGAACTCCTCGCCCCCGGCTTCGCCCCGGTGGCGGGGCTGTGGGACGCGCGCCCGCTGGCCCCGAAGGTGGCGGCCATCGCGGCGGGGTCGTTCCGCACGAAGCCGGACTCCGAGGTCCGCGGGAGTGGGTACGTCGTCCACACACTGGAGGCGGCGCTGTGGGCGTTCGTGTCCACGGACACGTTCCGCGCCGGCGCCCTGAAGGTGGTGAACCTCGGCGAGGACGCCGACAGCACCGGGGCGGTGTACGGCCAGATCGCGGGGGCGTACTACGGGGTCGGGGGCATCCCGGCTGAGTGGCGGGCGAAACTGGCGATGCGCGAGGACATCGAACGGCTCGCCGACGGACTCCACACGCTGGCGGGGGTGGGGGGGAGTCACCCCGGCGGCGGGCGGTAGACGACCTTCCACACGACCGCGACCTGTTCCGCGTCGTGGACTTCGTAGCGGACGCTCAGCGGCGGCTCGATCAGGATTCGCTCGCCCAACGACCGGGAGTCGCCGCAGTCATACGGGTTGCGTTCGAGAAGGGTGTCGATCCGGGCCATCGCCCGGGTGACGGATTCGGCGTCCCCACCTGCCGCCAGCAAGTTGCCGTAGGCGCGGGCCACGGAGGCCAGGGAGATCCGGAGCCAGATCACCCGGAAGTTCATCACCGGCCCCCGCCCCGAACGACGGCAATCGCCTCGGCGGTCGTTAGCCCGCCGGCCCGGCGGTACTCCTCGCAGGCGGCCTCACGCTCCTCCGGGGTGGGCTCCGGCGCCTCCCAGGCCGCCATGAGCCGGTGGTAAAGGTCCGGCGGGAGGACGTAGGCGACGGTATTCCCGGCCTCGTCCGCGAGGGCGAGTTGGTCGGCGAGCGGCCCGAGCTTCGCCCGGGTCGCGGCGTCGAGGATGATCTTCTGCACGAGTGGTCTCCCGTCGGGCCGGACTGTCCCGATTCTACCACCGGCCCCGGGCGGGCGGAACCGGGCCGGCTACTTCACCGCCGGCGGGGAGCGGAAGGCGGCGGCGATGGCGGCCGCCTCGGGCACCGTCATCTCGCCCTCCTGCACCCACACCCGGTACTTCACCCGCAGCGGCTTCGCCGGCGTCACCTCGGCCTCGAAGTAGTCGCCGAAGCGGGCGTAGTTCCGCTCGCTCCCGCGGGCCTCGCCGGGGTTGTCCGGGTGGTTGACGCGCAGCACCGTGTACCGCTTGTCGCCCAGCACGAAGCAGCAGGCGTCCCACGGCAGGTTGATCGTCTTCGGGTCCGGCTTCTTCGGCTCCCAGTTCCGCGTCTCGTCGTTCTTCCCCTTCCCGTCCGAGCGGAGGTAGTAGGTCTGCTTCTCGGTCTTCGCCGCCACGTCGTTGTTCGCCCGGAAGTGGAAGCCGGCGTGCTGCGGGTCGCCGTCCAGCTTCACCGAGGGGAACTCGGTGGTGAGGACGCTGGCGAAGTCGATCAGCGTGCCGCCCTTCGTGGCGTAGGCGGTCAGCTCGCGCTCCTCCGTGGCGAAGGTCGCCCCGTCCTGGCCGTGCCACGAGATCGCCGACCGGTGCCGGCCGACGACCTCCCCGGCGACCGCGGCGAGCGTCTTGTCGTGCTGGCTGAACACGTTCTTGGTGCCATGCCAGATGTCGGCGGTCTTCTTGTCGCCGTAGGTGATCTTGTTCCAGCCGTAGAAGAGGCCGCGGTGGTGGGGGAACTTGCCGTCCTTGTCGGTCTTCGCCGAGCCGTTGGTGAGTCGCACCTTGCCGCTCGGGTCGAAGACGTGGTGGAACGGCTTGAACGTGTAGTAGTGGTCGGCCGCGTCGTGCTTCGGCGAAAAGTACTGGAGCACCGGCCGGCCGTCGAACAGCAGGTCCACCGCCCCCGGCTCCTCCTTGAACGTGAAGTGCGGCGGAGCCTTCACGTAGTTGAGCGTGGTCGGCAGGACGGTGACCGACTGGTCGGCCTTCAGCTGGGGCAGCACGAAGACGAGGCGGCCGCCCTTCTCCTTCTCGTTCAACCCGGCGGGGACGACCTGCGCCGGGGCGTGGGTGCCGTCCGGCAGGGTGACGGCGTTCGGCGCGGCCGACGCGGCCAGCGGGACGGGGGCGGACACGACCACCTGGGCGGCGTCGGCCGGCCCGCCGGCGACGGTGAGCCGCATCTGGGCCGACGCGGCGGTCGGGAGGAGGAAGAGGAGGGGGACGGCCAGACGTTTCATGTGCGCGGTTCCGGGGAAAGGATGGTGGCGAGCGGTCGGCGTGAGCCGGCGGTGGGCTCGGGGCTTGTTCTAGCCCCACGAGGGGTATTGGCGTATAGCGTGGGCGCTCGGCGAGGATCCGATGACACCGCCCGCGTGGGCGTGGCCGAATCGCACCGCACCGTGCAGCCGAGTTTGGCGACTAGCCCGCCCATGATGGGCCGGCGCACCGGGAGCGCCAAGTGGTAGACTAGGGTGGTCGGGAGGCGTCCGCCTCGCCCGACGCCGCCCCCGGACCCCCGCATGGACGCGCTCCCCTTCCTCGCCGCCGTCGCCAAGTCGAAGCGGCAGCCGATCTACGTCCTCAACGGCGACGAGGACTTCCTCAAGCGCCGCTGCCGCGACGCCGTCCTCAAGCTCGCGCTCGGGGACGCCGACCCGGCGTTCGCCGTCTCCGGCTACCACGGCGACAAGCTCGACTTCTCCACCGTCCGCAACGACCTCGACACCCTCCCGTTCCTCAGCCCGTGCCGCGTCGTCGTGGTCGAGCCGGCCGACGGGTTCGTCACCAACAACCGCCCGGCCCTGGAGCGCTACGCCGCCCAGCCGGGCGCGGCCGGGGTACTCGTCCTCGACGTGAAGACGTTCCCCGAGACCACCAAGCTGGCCAAGTCGCTCCCGGACGCGGCGAAGGTGTCGTGCAAGGCTCCGCCGCCGTACAAGGTCGCCGGCTGGGTGCAGGAGTGGGCCAAGACCGGGCACGGCAAGAAGCTCGCCCCGGACGCCGCCGAACTCCTGGTGGACCTGGTCGGCCCCGCGATGGGGCTGCTCGACCAGGAACTCGGGAAGCTGGCGGTGGCGGTCGGCGCGAAGGGCGCGGTCGAGGCGGCGGACGTGGACCGGCTGGTCGGCCGGAGCCGCGGGGCGGACGTGTTCCGCATCCTCGACGCCGTCGGCGAAGGGAAGCCGGCCGCCGCGCTCGGCATCCTCGAACGATTGTTCGCCGAGGGGGAAGATCCGATGGCCGTCCTCGGACCGCTCACCGCCCAGTTGAGGAAGCTGGCATCGGTGGGGCGGCAGCTCGCCGAGGGCCAGGCGCTCGGCCCGGCGATGGACGCGGCCAAGGTGCCGACGTGGCCGGCCGCCCGGCAGGGGTTCGAGAAGCAGGTCCGCTGGCTCGGCCGCCGCCGGCTCGACCAGCTCACCGGCTGGCTGGTCGAGATCAACCACGGACTCAAGGGCGGCTGCCCGCTCCCGGAGCGGGTGCAGGTGGAGCGCCTCGTCGTCAAGCTGGCCCGCCCGCGGGACCAGGCGCGGTAGCCGGCCGCCGGTCGAAGCAGGCCGATTCGCCCGCGCCCAACTGGCGCGTCATCACCACCTCGCGGTCCGGGCAAGGAACGGGTTCCCCTACCGGATTCTCCGCCCTTCCACCCCGCACAACTGGTACACTCACCAACCTGCCACCATCCCGACCGCACGAGGCGGTCGGCCCACCCCGACCGACGGATCGACCACTCCTCCCGCCGCGGCGCCCGTCCGCGAAAGGAGCCGTCGTGCCCGACCCGGCCCACCTTCTCACGCGGCGCCGCCTTCTGGAACTCGGCGGCGGCTACCTGGGCCTGAACCTGGGCGGCCTCTGGCAGGCCCGGGCGGCCGATCCCGTTCCCGTGTCAGCTGTGCCCCGGCCCATCCGGGCGTGCATCCTGGTCTTCTACTACGGCGGGCCGAGCCACCTCGACACCTACGACCTGAAGCCGAACGCCCCGGCCGAGGTGCGCGGCGAGTTCCGGCCGGTCGCCACGTCGGTGCCGGGGCTGCGGGTCTGCGAGCACCTGCCGCGGATGGCGCGGGTCATGCACAAGGTCGCGCTCGTCCGCAGCATGACGCACGCGGCCCGGCTGCACGACTCGGCGTCGATCCACGCCCTCACCGGGCGGCCGCTCGACGGCCCCGATCGCGAACTCTTCGCCCCGCTCCCGCAGGTCTACCCGAGCTACGGCAGCGCGGTGGCCTACCTGACCCGCGGCCGCAACCCGGACGTCCCCTTCGCCGCCCTGCCCTTCGCGTTCCGCAACGTCGTCGAGGTGCCGTGCCAGGGGGGTGGTTTCCTGGGCTCGGCCTACGACCCGCTGCTGGTCGAGAGCAACCCGCCGGCCCGGCTGTACCGGGCCGACGCGCTCCGCCCCGCGGAGGGCGTCCCGGCGGTGCGCCGCGGCGACCGCCGGCGCCTCCTCGATCAGCTAGAAAAGTTCCCGGCCCGCGCCGAGGCGGTGGTGAGCGCGAAGGCGTACCGGCTGCTCGACTCCGAGGCGATCCGCCGGGCGGCGGACGTCGCGCAGGAGCCCGCGCGGGTGCGGGAGCGGTACGGGTTCGGCGCGGAGCCGGCGGCGGTGGGCGAGGGAGGCGGTGGGGGTAACGGCGCGGAGCTGGGGGTGGCCCGCCACATGCGCGGGCAGAACCTGCTCATGGCCCGCCGGCTGGTCGAGGCCGGGGTGCCGTTCGTAAACGTCTACGACTTCAAGACCCAGGGCCAGAACTGGGACGCCCACTTCCACGGCGCCAACCAGCACAAGACGCATCTTCTGCCGCAGGCCGATCAGTCGCTGTCGGCGCTGATCGAGGATCTCGACGCCCGCGGCCTGCTCGACTCGACGCTGGTGGTGGCGATGGGCGAGTTCGGCCGCACGCCGAGGATTAACCGCGAGGGCGGCCGCGACCACTGGCCCGACTGCTACACCGTCCTGCTCGCGGGGGGCGGCGTGACGGGCGGGGCCGTCTACGGCGCCAGCGACCGCCTAGGGGCGTACCCGGCTGCCGACCCGGTGACGCCCGGCGACCTAGCGGCGACGATCTTCTGGCGGTTCGGCCTCGACCCGGCGGCCGAGGTCCACGACCAGTCCGGCCGGCCGCACCGCCTGGCCGCCGGCGAGCCGCTCCGCCGGCTGTTCGGGGGGTGATCGCGACGATCTACGCAGGATTGCGCCGAGCCGGGACCGCCTTACAACCTGCTGGGGTCACCAGCGCTCGGGCTCGATCCCCCACCGGCGGCAGAAACAATCCATGAGTTCGGTAGCGAGTGGCCAGAGTGGGCGGTTCGCGGAATGGCCCATGTCGGCAGACATCAGACACAGGTTGTTCGGCGAGTGTACGTCCGGCGGCAGGTGGGTGAAGTGAATCTCCACGGCGAGCGGGTCGGCGACCGGCGGCCGACCGGGGGTGAACCAGGCATCGTACGCCGGCCCCTTCCACTCGTCGGGCACCCGCCGGGGAACCACGAAATAGCAGTGGACCGCGGTCGGGCTGAACACCTCGGGCTCGGGCGCGAGGCCCGGGAACGCGGCCGCAACGGCTGTGGCCGCGGCCGCGACCTCGGTCGGGTCGAGACTCACCCACGGCAGCTTGTACGTGCGGCTGATGCTCACAAGCGGCTCCGGAACACGACCGGCGGTTACGAGGCGGGCGCCGCCGGGCGGAACACGTCGCCGGTCACCCACGACCACGGCAGGTAGTCGCTCTCGACGTGGAACCGCAACCCCCGGTCCCACGCCAGGGCCGCCAGCGCGGTGAGCGGCAGGCTGATCACGCCTTCGATATTCTTGCGCAGCTCCGCCGTTGCCGACCAGTACTCCTTGTGGGCCTCCAGTGCGTTCTCGAACGACCGCCCAATCGCATCCTGGTTACCGTCGGCGAGGGGCGCAATGGCGGCGTAGTACGGCTGCCAGATGAGGCGGTTGTCGGTCGTCCCGGAGCCCGGCTCTGCCGCCAGACGGGCGAGTGTCGCCTGGCAGTCGGCCAGCGTGGAGGAAGCCACGACTCCGGGGGTTCGCCAGAGTTCCTTCATCAAGCTGATGAAGGACAAGCTCCCGCGCCCGGGCGTCGGGTCGAGGCCGGAACACCGAGCGATGGCGGTGGCGGGTCCGCACACCTCATCCGTCAGACGGGATTGGCGCGTGATAATGGTGAGTTCGTACGCTTTTCGCCACAGTATCAAGTCCAGAAACTTTTGGCCCGTGGGCAACGCGCAGGTTACCGGCGGTGCGTCCCCAAGTCGGTAGGTGTACGACGGCCCGTCGCTCACCTCCAGCATCACCAAGGCGGCGAGGGCTTGGGCTCCGTACCGGAGTGCGGGGGGCCACCACCGGCGACGCCGGGGCCACCACCCCGCCCGTGAGGTAGACGTTCCTGGCGGTCGAATGGAGGGAGAACAAGACGCCCGGCTTCTTCGGTCCCGCGGCCAACAGGCGACGGACCCGGGCGTCCTCCTCGGCGAGGAACACGCCGGCACCGGCCACAGGGTAGTCGTGTCTGCGGACGCTCATGGTCGGCCGGGGAGCGTACAGCCTCACTCCGTGGGCAGGGCGGCGGGCCGGCTCACACCACCCAGTCCGGGGCGGGCTTCTTCACGCTCAGCAGGAAGGTCGGGTTCACCGCCTCGAACCGCAGCGCCTCCAGCTGCTCCACCCCGCGGGAGAGGTTGATCAGCAGCACCTCCACCCCGCCGCCGAGCCGCTTCAGCACCGCGTAGGTCGCCGTCAGCATCTCCAAGGTGCCCACGTTCGTCACCAGCCGGCCGCCGGGCCGCAGCGACACGTAGGCCGCTTCCAGCAGCCGGGCCACCTCGCCGCCGTTGCCGCCCACGAAGATCGCGTCCGGGGCGGGGAGGTCGCCGAACACCGCCGGGGCCGTCCCGAACACCGGCTTCACGTTCGACACCCCGAACTGCTGCGCGTTGGCCACGATCAGGTGGTAGTCGGCCGAGTCCTGCTCGATGGCGTAGGCCGGCCCCGGGGCCACCAGCCCGGCCGCCTCGATCGCCACGCTCCCGCTCCCCGCGCCCACGTCCCAGAACACGTCGCCGGGGTGGAGGTCGAGCTGGCCCAGGGCGACCCCGCGGACTTCCGACTGGGTGATCAGCCCGGTCTTCGGCCGGGACTGCGCGAACACCTCGTCCGGGTTGCCGAACCGCCGCAGCCGGGCCGCCCGCGGGCGGTCGGGTCGGTTCGGCTTCCGCTTCAGGATCAGGATGTTCAGCGGGTCGAACGCCATGTCGCGGACCTCGCCCAGCTCGGCCCGGGTGATCCGCTCGTCCTTCCCGCCCAGGTTCTCGCACACGAACGCGGTGAAGTAGTCCATCCCCCGGCCGAGCAGCTCCGCGGCGATGCGGGCGGGCTGGTAGCGCGGGCTCGTGAACAGCCCGACCGTCTCGGCGGAGCGGATCTTGTCGAGCACGTCGTCGAGCGGGCGGGCGGCCAGGTCGGTCAGGAACGCCTCCTCCCAGCTCTCCTTGATGCGGGCGAAGGCCAGCTGCATGGACGAGACGTGCGGCATCACCTCGAAGTGCTCGGCCCCGACCTTCTCGGTGAGGTAGCGGGCGGTGCCGTAGAACAGCGGGTCGCCGCTGGCCACGATGGCCGCCCGCCGCCGCCCCACCGCGGCCCGCAGCTTCTCGACCACCACCGGCAGGTCGGTGCCGATCACCACCCGCTCGCCGGTCAGTTCTGGGAGCAGCCGCAGCGTCGCCTCGGACCCGAATACTACCTCGGCCTCGGCGAGGAGGTCACGGCCGCGGGCGGACAGGCCGGCGAGCCCGTCCGGGCCGATGCCGATCACGGGGATTTTGCCGGGCTGGGGCATGGGTGCCTCGGGAGTGGCGAGTGGCCGGTTGTAATTGGGGGCCGGGCGTCAAACCGAAACCGCGCGCGGCTCACGGTCAGCATAGGAAGTCGCCGTTCCCGCAAGGCGCCCCCGGGGTCCGCAAATTGCACCGGGCGACGGGGCGACGGGCGGCCGGCAAAGCCGGGTTGGCACCGCCCGACAGCCCGGGGTAGAATCGGCAGAAGGACGGGTACAGTTCCCCCATCTTGCCACGCACGAAGGGTGTCGCCATGGGACGGGCGGGTAGCAGGTTCCTCCTCCGGGCCGGGGCGCTCGGCCTCGGGCTCGCGCTGGTCCTCGCCGGGGCCGGCGGCCGCGCCCAGGACAAGGAGACCCCTAAGGCCGGCAAGACGGACGCCCCCAAGGCCGGCAAGACGGACGCCCCGAAGAAGGGTCCGCCGGCCACCGAGGAGGAGCTGAAGACCGAACTCCTGGCCCTCAATACCGCCAAGACCGAGGCCGCCCAGCGCGAGAAGCTGCGCGAGTTCGTCAAGGACAAGGGCCGGGCCAAGCAGGCCGTGGCGCTCGCCGCCAAGATGCAGAAGGCCGGCAAGGGGAAGGACCGGCCGTTCGCCTACACCGGCGCGCTGCTCGTCGGCAAGGCGGCGCACTACGTGAAGGACTACGACACCGCCGAGTACTTCTACGAGTTCTGCGCCGAGGCCGCGACGCGGATCGAGAGCGGGGAGAAGATGCTCCTGGCCTTCGAGGGGCTCATCGACCTGTACTGGGACCAGAAGCGGTACGCCGACGTGGCCGACGTGTGCGAGCGGTTCGTCGAGATGAAGGGGCCGAAGGAGGTGGACGACGCCCGCCCGTTCATCCTCGAGAAGCTCGTCCAGGCCAAGGCCATGCAGGGGAACACCGACGAGGCTCTGCGCGTCACCGAGAGCCTCATCCAGCTGACCGACGGCGGCTGGTACTTCACCCAGCTCAAGGGCTGGGTTCTCCGCCAGGCCGGCCGGTACCCGGCCGCCATCGACTCCTACCAGGAAGCCTACGACAAGATCGACGCCACCCGCGGGATGGGCCGCGAGCTCAAGGACCGGATGAAGGACCGGGTGCGCTACGCCCTGAGCGGGCTGTACGTGGACACCAAGGACATCGACAAGGCGTCCCGCGAGCTCGACGCGCTCATCAAGCGGAACCCCGAGAACCCGACCTACAAGAACGACCTCGGGTTCATCTGGGCCGACCACGACCAGAAGCTGGAGGAGGCCGAGAAGCTGGTCCGCGAGGCTCTCGACCTGGACAAGACCCGGCAGGAGAAGGCGCTCAAGGAGGGGCTGATCGACGAGGTGAAGGAGAACTCGGCCTACCTGGACAGCCTGGGCTGGGTGCTGTTCAAGAAGAAGGACTACAAGGGCGCCCTCCCGTACCTGAAGAAGGCCGCGGCCGACGAGGAGGACGGCAACCACCTGGAGATCTGGGACCACCTCGGCGACTGCCAGCTGGCGCTCGGCGAGAAGGCCGCCGCCGTCGAGACGTGGCAGACCGGGCTGACGTTCGACGACCTGTCGAAGCGCGACGAGGCCCGCCGCCGCCGGGTGATCGCCAAGCTCAAGGAGCAGGGCGTCGAGCCCCGGGTGGCACCCAAGCGCGACGTCCCGCCGCGGCGGAAGATCGACTGAGCGGCGGGGGAGTTGAGGCAAGCAGAAAGCCCGGGGCCGACGCCCCGGGCTTTGTCGTTTCGAGCCGCGATCCGGTCACCGCCGGCTGCGTGTCAGCGGATCTTCACCCCGCCCTTGTACTCGGAGATGATGGGCGTCTTCGCCGCGGGCGGGGTGTTCTTCAGGTCGTGCTCGATCTCGTCCCCGAGCTTGGCGGCCGCCGCCGCCGCGTTCTCGGGGGCGACCTCGCCGGGCGTGATCAGCACCGCCGGCGGCGTCGGCCGCCCCGGGACCGGCGGGGCCGCGTCCTTCACGTCCGCGGGGGGGCCGTCGTTCGCACCGGCCTTGGCGTCCGCCGGGGCGGACTTCGTTCCGAACAGCTTCGACATCGGGCCGGCCGGCTGGACGCCCATGCACCCGACGGCCGGGGCCGCGAGGACCGCGAGCAAGAAGAGACGGGTCATGGCCGCACCTCCCGCTCGTCGCCGCCGGCCGGGGCGGTGGGCCGGGCCGCGGCGGTGGCCGGGGCGGCCGGGGTCGGCGGGGCCGGGGCGGTCAGCGGGGTGACCGCGATGCCGGTCCCGAGTTCGCGGTCGAGCGCCTCCGCCGGGCGGCCCTTCGGGAGGCCGAGGGCGGCGGTGCGGGCGTGGTACAGCGAGGTCGCCTGCCGCTCCAGGTCGTCCGCCTGGCGGAGCAGGGCGTCGTCGCTCCGCTCGACCGCCACCTCGCGCAGCTTCAGGCACACGGCCATCCGCCGCTCCCAGGCGGCCTGTTCGTCCCGGAGCGCCCCGGCGACGGCGTCGGGCGAGAGGCCGGCGGGTGCGGCCTTGGCGGCGTCCGCGGCGGTCTTGGCCGCGTCGGCCGGGGCGGCGGCCTTGGCCCGGTCCTTCCCGAAGAGCTTGTCGTAGACCGTCGTGGACTGGCCGGGGCGCGTCGCCCGCGGCGGGTCGGTGGCCTGGGCCGCCGCCCCCCACGCGGCGGCGGCCAGGGCGGCGATGCCCCAGGCGCGGTATCGGTGCATGACGTTCCCCCATCGGGCCGCGGACGGGCGGCCGGCTCCCCCGTCCCCCGGGGGGCACGCCGGCGTGCGTGTGCAGAACTCGCGACCGTGTGGCGGGCTTATGCCCGGCGAATCCGGGCCTGTAAAGGCCGATTGTGCGCCCGTGCTAAGGTTCTGCTATTCCAGCCCGAGGTCTTTCTGGAGCCGCGCCCCGCGCGTGACCTCGGCCGGGTCCAGGTTGCCGGCGTCCGCCACCACCTCGCGCACGCCGGCGAAGACCTGGGCCTCGCGCCACGCCGCCGGGGTGCGGGCGGCGGGCGGTTCCCAGTCCGGCCGGCAGCGGGCGACGTGCTCGACCAGATCCCAGACCGTTTCCAACCCGTCCGGCAGCAGCCAGTGCCCTTGGTCGAACGTGACCGGCGGCAGCGGACACCCGAGTTGCTTCGCCGCCGCGGCCCAGCGCTCGCCGGTGACCGCGGTGCCGAGGGAGTCCCCCAGCTGATCCGATGACAGCACCGGCCGGGGGAGCCGCCGCCCGCGGGCGACGTGGATCGCCTCGGCCACCTCGTCGAGGACGCGCATCGGAGCCCCTTTCGCTCGTTGCGGGTGGTCCGCCCACGCTCCCGCCCACCCGCAGCGCAGTGGGCACGGACGCCTGCGGGCTTTGGCTTCCGGTTACACTACCCGACACGCGCATCGTCCGGTAACGCGGACCCGTTGAACACGGTCCGGTAAGCACAAACAGCAACCACGGTATCCCTCGCAGCGAAGACCGCGCCACACCGGACCTACCAGGATGGCGGGCGGGTGGCGCCCCGGCTACGCTGCGGTAGTTAACCACCGTGCGGGTATCAGGGGGAGGGGAAGCCGTGGTCCGGCGAATCGCGTACTGGGTCGTGACGGTGTTACTGGCGCTGGCGTACTTCGCCGGCGGGTACTTCGACCTGGCGCAGCCGCCTGAGGTGTTGGAAGGCGCCGCCAAGCTGGGCTATCCGCTGCTGTTCTTCAGCATCCTGGGGTTCTGGAAGCTGGTAGGGGCGGTGGTGATCCTGCTGCCGGGTCTGCCGCGGGCGAAGGAGTGGGCCTACGCGGGGTTCGTCATCAACCTGACCGGCGCGATGGTGACGCACCGGTTCGCCGGCGACCCGCCGGATCAGCTGGTGGCGCCCGCGGTGCTCCTCGTGTTCGCAGTCGCGTCGTGGGCGCTCCGCCCGGCCGGTCGGCGCCTCCCCGGGCCGTGGCTGTAGTCGGCACCCGAGCCGCGTTGGTCGGATTCCCGGACCGGCACGCCGGGTGTCACCGGCGTAGCCGGCCGTGGGTTTCAGAGGGCACTACACGGGTAGGTCGTAACAGTACACGAAGCCCTGGTCCTTGACGTACAGCCGGCCGTCGGCGACTGCCAGGTGGGGCCAGCTGCCCTTCTCCGCCACCTTCCAACGGCCCAGCTGATGCCACTCGGCCGGGTCGGCCCGGAACACCACCAACTCGCCCTCCGAGGTCAGGCAGAACACCGCCCCGCCGGCCACGAGCATCGAGTGGTACTGGCCTGAGATGCGCGGCGACGTCCAGGCCGTCTCGCCGGTGACCAAACTCAGGCAGAGCAGCCGGCTCGTCCGCATGTCGTGGCCGATCAGGTGGTCGCCCGCGACCACCGGCGTCGTCATGTAGCTCTTCAACTCGTCGTTCGTCCACGCCTTCTCGGGCGGGGTCGTGCTGTCCGACGGGGGGACGGTCACCGCGAACGTCGGCCGGCCCTCGCCGGCGATCACCACCCGGTCCTTCCACACCACCGGCGAGATGATGGTCTGGTCGTAGAGCGCCTTGAAGGGGACGCCCCACAGCAGCGACTTGTCATCGTACTTCACCCCGACCATCCGCGTACCGGTGAAGCACACCAGCTGTTTCACGCCGCCCGGAGCGGCGATCACCGGTGAGGCGTAGCTGCTGCGGTCCTCCAGCGCCTTCCACACGGCCTTACCGGAAGCCCGGTCGAACGCCACGAACGTGCCGGCCTTCGTCCCGCCAATCGGGACGATGACCGTGGCCCCGTCCACCAGCGGCGAGGCCGACGCCCCGCACGGGGGGAACCACGCATCGTCCTTCAGCGGCCCCTTCTTCACGCCCCAGAACTCGGCCTTGCAGTCGTGCTTCCAGAGCTCCTGCCCGGACGCCGCGTCCAGCGCCAGCAGCACCCCGCCGAGGCCGAAGGTGTAGACCCGGTCGCGGTCGAACGCCGGGGTGGCGTTCGGCCCCTTCCCGGCCGTCGGGTCGGGCGGGGCGAACGCCTCGGCGTAGTCAACCGCCCAGAGTTCCTTCCCGGTCGCCGCGTCCAGCGCCCGGACGCGCTCCTTCTTGCCGACGCGGTCGTGGACGAACACCTTCCCCGCGGCCACGCACGGCCCGGCGTAGCCGTCGCCGGCCGGCGCCTTCCACCGCGGGGCGGGCGCCTTCTCCGGCCACGCCGCCGGGAGCTTCACGCCGGGCGCGTGGCCGTCGCGGGCCGGCCCGCGCCACTGCGGCCAGTCGGCGGCCGCCAGCGGGGCGGCGGGGAGCGCCAGGGCGAGGAGGACGACGGCCGGCCGAGTCATGGAATGCCTCCGGGTGTGGCGGGCAACCCCGCCCCTACCTTACTGGCCGCGACACGACGTTTCGGCACCGCGCGGTCTTGAGACAGATGGGCCGGGCTGACGCGACCGGGCGCGTCACCGGCCGCGGCGCTTCTGGAGGTAGGCGGTCAGGTCGTGGCCGAGGTCGGCGTCGGTGCGGAGGCGGACGAGGTCGATCTCCATGCCGCGGCAGCCGTTCTCCAGGGCCGCGACGTGGTCGCCGAATGCCTTCAGGTAGCCGTCGCGGACGCCGGGCGGGTCGGTGAGGATTTCCGGGAGCCCTTCGAGCCCGCGGAACAGGGTGGTGTGGCGGAACGGGAACTCGACCTCGGCCCCGTCCAGCGTGTGGAAGAGGACCACCTCGTGCTTGTGGTACCGCAGGTGCTGGAGGCCGTCGAGGGTGTCGGGCACGTCGTCGAGGAGGTCGCTGAAGACGAACACGATGCCGCGCCGGCCGGTCCGGCCGGCGAGTTCGTGGAGGGTGCGGCCGAGGGCCGCGGGGCCGGCGTGGGGGCCGTCGGCGAGCGCGCGGCACGCCTCCCTCAGCTGGTTCATCTGGCCCGACGGCCGGAGGAAGGCCCGCAGCCCGTCGGCGACCGTCGCCAGCCCGACGCTGTCCGACTGCTTCAGCACGAGGTAGCCGACGGCGGCCGCGGCGGAGCAGGCGAGGTCGTACTTGGTGCGCGGCCCGGACCCGTACCGCATCGACTCGCTGGCGTCCACGACCAGCCAGGCTACGAGGTTGGTTTCCTGCTCGTACTGCTTGAGGTGGAACCGCTCGGTGCGGCCGTACACCTTCCAGTCGATGTGCCGGATGTCGTCGCCGGGGGCGTACTCGCGGTGCTGGGCGAACTCGACGGCGAACCCGTGCCGCGGGCTGCGGTGCCGGCCGGCGAGGTGACCCTCGACGAACTGGCGGGCCTCCAGTTCGAGGCGGTCAACGCGGGCCAGGACGGCCGGGTCGGGGAGGGGCGGCATGGCAGCGTCCTGGGTGGCGGACTCACGGGGATGCGGTTGGAACCCTGGTTCCCTCGGTAGGTGTCTTGCCCCCTCACCCCGCGTGCTTCGCCGCGACCCTCTCCCCCGAGGGGAGAGGGTGGGCGCTCCCGGTCCCCTCCACGGGTGGGCTTTGCGCCGCGGAACCCGAAGGGAAGAGGTCGGTCGGCTTTCTCCCTCTCCCCTCGGGGGAGAGGGTCGCGGCGAAGCACGCGGGGTGAGGGGGCGAGACACCTACCGAGGGAACCGGATCGCGCCGCTGGTCAGCGGTCGCCGTCCCGCGGGACCAACTCCAGCAGCCGGCGCACGACTTCGTCCGGCGTGATCCGGTCGGCCTCGGCGTTGTAGTTGGTGATGACCCGGTGCCGCAGCACCGGCAGCGCCACGGCCCTCACGTCCTCGGTGGCGACGTAGGGGCGGCCCTTCAGCAGCGCCCGAGCCTTGGCGGCGAGGATCAGGTTCTGCCCGGCCCGCGGCCCGGCGCCCCAGGTCACGTACTTCTTCACGAAGTCGGGCACGTTCGGGTCGGCCGGCTCCCCGGCCTGGCCGGGCGGCCGGGTCAGGCGGGACAGCTTCAGGGCGTAGCGGATCACGAACCCGGCCGCCGGCACCTTCCGCACCAGCCCCTGCATCCGCAGCACCTCGTCCGCGTCCACCACCCGATCCACCCGCGGCACCGCCGCCGACGTGGTGGCCTCGATGACGCGGAACTCGTCGTCCTCCGACGGGTAGCCCACCGTGATGGTGAACATGAACCGGTCCTGCTGGGCCTCGGGGAGTGGGTACGTCCCCTCCTGCTCGATCGGGTTCTGGGTCGCCAGCACGAAGAACGGGTTCGGCAGCGCGTGGCGGGTGCCGGCGACGGTCACCTGCCGCTCCTGCATGGCTTCGAGGAGCGCGGCCTGCGTCTTCGGCGGGGTGCGGTTGATCTCGTCGGCCAGCACGAGGTTGGCGAACACCGGGCCGTGCAGGAACCGGAACGCCCGCCCGCCAGTGGCCCTGTCCTCCTGCAGCATCTCGGTGCCGGTGATGTCCGACGGCATCAGGTCCGGGGTGAACTGCACCCGGTTGAACGACAGGTTCATCCCGTCGGCCAGGGTGCGGATCATCAGCGTCTTGGCGAGGCCGGGCACGCCGACGAGCAGGGCGTGGCCGCGGGACAGGATGGCGACGAGGAGTTGTTCGAGCACGTCCTTCTGGCCGACGATCACCTTCCCGCACTCGGCCAGGAGCCGGTCCGCGGCGGTGCGCAGGTGCTCGGCCGCGTCCATGTCGTCGTCGGTCCAGTCGCCCACCGGCTCGGCTCGGAGTGCCACGCCTGCCCCTTACGGTTCGGGTCGGCCCGGCCGGGCCGTAGGCTCATCGTAACGGGCGGGGTGGGTGGCCGCCACCGGCGCGCGGTCTCACGTGTACCGACGCGCGGTGGTGCGCCCGGCGGGGCTGGCGGTGCAGGCCGGAACGCCTGCGAACGAGATGTGATCCGCGCCGTGCGCGGAGTGGCCTCGGCGGGCGGGGCCGCGGAGCCCGGCGCGGGCGACGGCGAGCCGCCCGGGGTGGACCGCCGGGCGGGCGGGGTGACCGGTCGAGGGGTGGCACCCTCCGGTCACCGCCCGCGCCGCCGGGGTCGCACCCCGGACGACACGCCGTCGCCCGCACGGAGCCGTGCGGTCAGCTCACCTTGCCCCAGTTCACCGCCCCGGTGCAGCGGAAGACCTGGTCCGGGGTGAGGGTCACCAGCCCGTCGCTCGGGTTGCTGTCCTTTCCGGCCCCGTCGACGCCCCAGGGGTTGCGGACGGTGATCCCCGTCACCACCCCGGCCGCGTTCTTCGTCACCCCGGCCAGCATGTACATGTGCGACGACACGAGCGGCGCCCCGGACGCCACGGTCAGGAACCCGACCGTCACGCTCTCCTTGTTCGCCAGCCGGGCGGCGAGGTCGTTCGCCAGGGCGGCGGCGTTCGCGTACTGGTTGAACATCCTGGTCCCGGCCGAGGTGCTGTTGAGCGCCCTGTTCACCTCCACGCCCCACCCGCCCTCGATCGAGGCGTAGGTGCCGGCCGTAGTCCGGTAGTGGGTGAACGCCTTCTCGGCGATCGCCACCCACAGACTGTTCCCGGCCCCGAGCCCGGCGTAGGCGAGCGTGGTGCTCGACGCCGACACCACCGGCAGGTCGTTGTCCACGCGGTAGAAGTTCGCCCCGTAGCGGACGCCGTAGGTGCCGTCGCCGAAGTCCACGAGGTTCTGGCGGAGGGCGGTCGGGTTGTCCTGGGCCACCGCCCCGAGGCCGGCTAGGAGCCAGCAGTCGCCCAACTGACCCTGGCGGATGTCGGCCGCGGCCGGGCCGGTCGCCGAGAACAGCGGGTTGCTCGTGAACGCCTTGTACGCCTGCCCCTTCGTCCGCGGGTCGGTGATCCGGTCGCCGTCGAGAGTACGGTCGGCCCCGTTGGCGAACTTCTCGATCAGCTGAACCCGGTCGTCGGCCGCGGCCCCAGTGACGGCGTCCTTCGTGACCGCGGTGCCGGCCTTGGTCTGGTCCACCCACACCGCGTCCACACCGGCACCGACGATCACGGTGTCGGCGGTGGCGTTGTCGAGGGCGATGAGGGTGTCGTCCCCGGCCCCGCCGTCGAGCTTGTCGGTGCCGACGCCGCCCTTGACCCAGTCGTTCCCGACGCCGCCGGTGAGGGTGTCGTTCCCGGCCCCGCCGTCGAGCCAGTCGGCCCCGGTGTTCCCGGTGAGGGTGTCGTTCCCGGCGTTGCCCAGAGCCTTCAGCGGGACGGCCGCCAGGAGGTCGTTGAAGGTGTCGTTCCCGTTGCCCCCGCGGAACTCGACCGACTTGACCGTGGCCGCGGCGAAGTTCCACGTCTTGTTCTTGGCCACGTCCTGTACGGTCACGTTGGCCCCGTTCAGCCGGACCGTGGCGTTGGTGTCGGCGTTGTCCGCGGTGACCACGAGGCTGTTGCCGGTGAGGACGGCCGAGGCGACGGCCGGCACGTCGCGGCGCTCGAGCGCCTCCATTCCGAGGCGGGTGGACTTGCGGGGGTCGGCGGGCATGGCTGGGCGCTCCACGGTGGTTGTCAGGCCCAGCCGGGGCCGCTAGGTTGCGGGGGCCGGGGAACGGGTGACCGTGGATCGGGGAGAAAGTTGCGGTTTTTGCCTCGGGCCGGGTGCCGCTTTTTGCTCCCGGGGCAGGGGCTTTCGCGTCACGCGGGCCGCGGGATTTGAGGGCCGGGCCGGGGGGCTTTGGCGGGGGTCACCGAATTCGGTCAACAGGGGAACGACTTGGACCGCGTGATCGTGGTGGGCGGCGGGCTGGCGGGGCTGGCGGCGGCGGTCGGGCTCGCGCCGCGGGGCTTCCGGGTGACCGTTCTGGAGGCCCGCCCGCGGCTCGGCGGCCGGGCCGGGTCGTTCACCGACCCGGCCACCGGCCAGCTGGTGGACGCCTGCCAGCACGTGAGCATGGGCTGCTGCACCAACTTCGCGCACTTCTGCCGGACGGTCGGGGTCGAACACTTCCTGGCCCCGCAGCCCCGGCTCACGTTCGTCACCCCGGACCGCCGCCGGAGCGTGTTCAAGGCCGACCCGTGGCCGGCCCCGTTCCACCTCGGCCGCGCCCTGCTCGGGGCGCATTACCTTACGCCGGTGGAGAAGCTGCGGGTCGCATACGGGCTGGCCGCCCTCCTGCGGGAGCGCCCGGACGCCGACCCGCCGCTCCTCAGCTGGCTGAAGGCCCACGGCCAGACGGACCGCACCATCGACCGCTTCTGGGGCGTGGTGCTGGTCAGCGCCCTGAACGAGACGGTGGACCGCGTCGGCCTGCGCTACGCCCGGAAGGTGTTCCGCGACGGGTTCGTCCGCCATCGCGACGGGTTCACCGTCCACGTCCCGTCCGTCCCGCTCGGCCGGTTCTACGGCCCGGAGCTCCTCAGCTGGCTGGACCGGCACGGCGTCGAGGTGGTGCTGAACGCCGGCGTGCGTCAACTGACCGGCGGCGTGTCGGGCGTCGAGATGCGGGACGGCTCGACCCGCACGGCGGACTGGTACGTCCTCGCGGCCCCGTTCGACCGGGTGGCCGACCTCCTCCCGCCGGACCTCGCCGCCGACCCGTTCTTCGCCGGGGCGCGGGAGCTCACGCCGTCACCGATCACGAGCGTCCACCTGTGGTACGACCGCCCGGCGCTCGACCTGCCGCACGCGGTCCTCGTGGACAGCCTGAGCCAGTGGGTGTTCAACCGCGGGGAGGTGGCGCCCGGCGAGTTCTACCTTCAGGTGGTGGTGAGCGCCGCCCGGCCGCTCCGGGGGCTCGGCCGGGACGAGGTGCAGCGCCGCGTCGCGGAGGAGCTGGCCGGGATCTTCCCGGCCGTCGGCCGGGCGCGGCTCGTGCGGGCCAAGGTGGTGACCGAGCACACGGCCACGTTCAGCGCCGTGCCCGGGGTGGACCGGTGGCGGCCGCCGCAGGGTACGCCGGTGCCGAACCTCGTCCTGGCCGGCGACTGGACCGCGACCGGGTGGCCGGCCACGATGGAGGGGGCGGTGCGGAGCGGCTACCTGGCGGCCGAGGCGGTGCTAGCCCAGGCCGGCCGGCCGGAACGGCTCGTCCGCCCCGACCTGGGTGGCTGACGCAAGTCCGCCCCACTCGGCCGCCGATACGACCGTCGCGGCCGAACCGCGTCACGCCCCTCTGGAAAGGGTCTGCGGGGCGCGGCACAATAGGAGGAATTGGTACGACCGCCGCGCTTCCGGGGGTCCGCTCATGCTGGGAATCGTTCTCGTCGCCGCGTCTGTCGCGCCCGCGGCCCCGGTCGTGAGCCCGGACCCACGCCACCTCAAGGTCGCCCCGGCCGACATGGCCCGGGCCAAGGTGCTGGTCGATAAGCTCGGCAGCCCGGCCTACGAGGAGCGGGAGACGGCCCAGGTCGAACTGGTCGAGATGGGCCGGCGGGCGGCCACCGCGCTGGCCGACGGGCTGGCCGGACACGCCAGCCCCGAGGTCCGCTCCCGCTGCCAGACCCTGTACGCCCGGGCCCGGGCCGACGACCTCCAAGCCCGGCTCGACACGTTCGCCGCCGACGCCGCGGGGAAGTTCGAGCACGACATCCCGGGCTGGCCGCTGTTCCACGCCACCACCGCCGGGACCGGGGCCGCCGCCCGGGCGGTGTTCGTGGACGTCGTGTCCAACCCGCTCGGCCGGGAGCTGGTCCTGGGCGACCTCCCGCCGGCCGTCCTCGGGGCGCGGGTCGCCGCCCGGAAGCAGGAACTCTACACCCGCCGGTTCGCCGCCCGCCGGCCCAACGACCCGCCGGCCGAGCCGCCGGTGGCGGAGGTCGTGGCCCTGATGTACGCCGAGACGCGGGTGCCCTCCCAGCACCTGCCGCGGTCGTCCACCGGGACTACCGTGTTCTCCTTCCCGTCGTTCGTCGCGGCCCTGTCGGCCGGGGGGGAGCAGGCCAGAGTATACCGGGCGGTGGCCGGGAAGTGGGTGTCCACCCGGGACGAGGCCATGCTGATGACCCAGGCGCTGTCCGTGGCCACCACCCTGGAACTCCCGGAGGCGGCCAACCTCGGCGCCCGCATGCTCGGCACCCAGGGCGTGACGGGCATTTCCAAGGCCCAGGCGGCGATGGCCGTCGCCAAGGTCGGCGACCCCCGCCACCTGCCGGCCCTGGAGTCCGCGTTCGCCGACGAGACGGTCGTGCGCAACGTGGGCGGGGTGGTCGTGATCGGCGGGCCGGCCCCCGTCCGGGCGGGCGACATCCGGGTCCGCGACGTGGCCCTGGTGGCGGCCCTGCTGATGACCGGGCAGGATCCGAAGGAGTACGGGTTCGACGAGGTCAGCGGCCGCCGGGACACCCGCTACCTGTACACCGCCTGGCAGATCCCCGCCGACAAGCGGGCCGCCGCCGCGACGCAATGGCGGGAGTGGCGGCAGGCCAACCCGAACTTCGGGCGGGAACAGTGAGCGGGGAACAGGGGGCGGGGAACGGGAGACAGCCAGTCGGTGATGAGGCCCGAGGCTCGTGACGGCTGGCGCGGCGCGAGTTCGCCGGTGGTTCGGGGTTCTGGAGCCCGGAGGGCGGGGGCGTGTAGCCCGGGGTGCAACCCCGGGCGGCCTGTGCGGAGTACGAGGTGCGATATCCTCCGAACCGCGCCACCGCCCGCCCGGGGTTGCACCCCGGGCTACACGCCCCCGCCCTCCGGGCTCCAGAACCCCGAGCCCAGAACGCAGCCGGCTCACGCCGGCCGCTCGTTGTCGTCCACCGCCCGTTGTCTTCAGGAGGCACCCATGACCCGAACCCGGCTGTGGGCGGTACTGGTGGCGGGGGTGGTGGCGGCCGACGGGGGCGCCGCGCCGCCGCCGGCCGAGCTGGCCGTCCCCCCGCAGGATCTCGCCCGGGCCAGGGAACTCGTCCAACTGCTCGGCAACCCGTCCTATCAGGTCCGCGAGGACGCCTCCGCCGGCCTGGGGAAGATGGGCCGGCTCGCCCGCTCGGCCCTCCTCGACGCCGTCGCCGGGTCTTCCGACGCCGAGGTCCGCGCCCGGGCCGCCCGCCTCCTCCCCCGCGCCGAGGCTGCCGACCTCCAGGCCCGGATCGACGCCTTCGTCGCCGACGCCGAGGGCCGGTACGACCACGACCTCCCCGCCTGGGAGGCGTTCCGCACGCAGGCCGGGGCCGACCGGGGCGCCCGGGGGCTGTTCGCCGAGATGCTCCGCGGCCCGGACAACCGGGAGGTGCTGGTGGCGATCGCGGCCGGCCCGGAGCGCGGCGGGGCGGCCGTGTCGAACCGCCGCTGGGCGCTCTACATGGCCCAGAACCCCGGGGCGTTCGGCGGAGCCCGGCTCGGCGGCCCCATGCCCACCGCCCGCCAGCCGACCCTCGTGGACATCGCCACCCTGCTGTTCGGCGAGACGGCGGTCCCGGCCGCCGACATCCCCCGGCCGGGGCAGTTCACGTTCCTCAACGGCGCCTTCTTCGCCCAGCAGGCGGCGTCGGTGCAGGCGGCGCGGGATCCGACCGGGGTGCCCCACGGGGAGGCGTACAAGCAGCTGGTCGCCCGCTGGCTCGACACCCGCGTGAGCCCCGACGACCTCGGGCAGGTGGTCCACGTGGCCCAACAGCTGAGCGGCGTCCGGGACGTGACCCCGCTCCTCCGCCGGGTGGTCACCACCGCGGGGGTCCAGGGCTACGCCCGCGGCCAGGCGCTCGTGTACCTGCTCCAGCGGAACAAGAAGGCCGAACACCCGTTCCTCAAGGAGCAGCTCAAGAACGACGGGCCGGTCGCGCAGGTCTACCTCGGGGCCAACCCGATGGGGGGGGCGATCCAGGCCAGCTGCCAGGTCCGGGACGTGGCCCTGGCGCTATTGGTGGCCGACTCGGGCCAGAGCATCCTGGACTACGGGTTCACGACCGCCCCCGGGAACACCCCGGCCCCGCTGATTCACCCCTCCCCGACCTACGCCTTCCTCACCGACGAGGCCCGCAACCAGGCCATGCGGAAGTGGGCCGAGTGGGAGGCCCACAACCCGACGGGCAAGCAGCCAGAGCCCAAGCGGTGACGCGGAGGATACCGGCGTAGGGGCGAGCAACCTGCGGCCGGGCCAAGACGGGAGATTGAACCCCAGATAGGTCGCCCATTTTAGGGTCGAGCGGATGGGATCGCACTCTGTCAGCAACGATGAATGATCGAGTGGCCGCCATGGCGTGGCGATTCCATTCGGGTCGGGAATACCATGCCGTCAGCTCTGGGGCTTGTTCTTGATGGCTTTCTCGATGTAGTCGATGGCCTCGCCGACCGTCTTGATCTTCTCGGCCTGGTCGTTGGGGATCTGGACGTCGAACTCCGCCTCCAGTTCCATCACCAGCTCGACGATGTCGAGGGAGTCGGCCCCGATGTCCTCAATGGACGCAGTCAACACGTGCGTTCTGTCAATTAGATTTTTAATATAACGCCTGGTTGATACGGTGGCAGCTCCGGTCAGCCGCGGGGAATCCCGCCGGATTTCCTCCAACTTTGAGCGGAGTTCGTTCTGCTGCGTGACCCGTTCCGACAACGCGGTCTTGAGGTCCGTCCGCTCGGAAGGGATCTTGTCCGCGTCGCGGAGTGCTTCCACCTTCTGGACAGCCTCTTCTAATCCGGTCAGATCAGCTGCCAGGTAAAAGCACGCCCCAGCTGACAACCAATCGGTGGCAGCCCGGGCGTAGTCGCCCGCAGCCTTCGCCAGATCACCCATCCGGAGGCGGGCGGAGCCGGCTTTCCTGGCGTGGACGACGGCGAGAGCCAACTCCCCATCACCACGACGGGCGTCGTGCCGGAGGATGTCGTTGGACGAGTCCCGCTGGAGGGTGCGGTACTCGGGGGATTGGGTGACGGTCACGGGTGGAGCCCTTCGGTCCGGTTCCGGGCAGAGGTGCGGGCGATCGTCACACTCACCCACCGCCTGCGAAGCCCCGGGTTGAGGTTGCTCTGGGCTCTCTTCTGGTCGAACAAGCCGGGGAGGCCACCCTCCCACCGGCCGGCCACCTCGATCATCTCGTCGTTGGTGTCGTTCAGGTAGTAGTCGTGCCTTGTACCGGTGTCGGACCGCCGGGTGAACCGGGTTTCCGGTTCGAGGTGGGCCAGCACCGCAGCCGCGACGACCACGGCCGCCTCCTCAGTCCGGGTCGCCCGGTCGTCGTCCCGCTCCCGCCGGCTGTGGAGTTGTCGGTCCAGGTGTGGGAGGTGGGGGCGAAGGGTGTCGTGATCCCAGGTCAGAGTCACGGTGGTGGCGGCGGACGGCTCACCGGCCGACCGCCGCCATTCCACCTCGACCGCACACCGGTTTGTCCCCCCCGCCTCGAACGTGACGATCGCTGAGGGGATGAGCTCGAACAGACAGATGTCGTGTTCCAACAGCCGGATCAGGTCGTACTCCATCCGGGCGACCCCTCTGGTTCATTTTACCAGTCGGGCCACGTCACCGCACCAGTTCCGGCAGGTACTTCACCGGCAGTGTGCCGTGGCCCAGCACGGCCTCGTGGAAGGCGCCCAGGTCGAAGCCGTCGCCGCGCCGCCTCTGCACGTCCTGGCGCAGGCGGTAGAACGCCGTCCGGCCCACGAAGTACGTCGAGAGCTGCGTGCTGCTCTGCTTCGCCCGGGCGACCTTTCCGACCGCCTCCGCCTCCGTCTGGAAGCCCCGGCCCATCAGCAGCGCCAGCGCCTCCTCGTCCGTCATCCCGGTGCAGTGCATCCGGTGGTCGAGGATCGCGTTCAGCACCGCCCGCAGGTAGAACTTCAGCTGGTGCAGCCGGAGCGACAGGTCGCCGTTGCCGTAGCCCTGGTCGAGCATCATCTGCTCGGTGTACACCGCCCACCCCTCCGCGAAGACGCCCGAGTACAGCACCTTCCGCACCAGCGACGGGCAGCGGTTGGCGTAGGCCAGCTGGACGTAGTGCCCCGGGTATGCCTCGTGGATGGTGAGCACCTGGAGCATCGGCGTGTTGTACTCCCGGAAGAACGTCGCCACCCGCTCCGCGCTCCAGTCCCGCGGCGGCGGGGCCACGGCGTAGAGGCTGTCCGCCTTCGGGTCGAGCGGCGGGGCCGGGTTCAGGTACGCCGCCGAGAACCCGCGCTGGAACTCGGGCATCTCCACGATCTTGCAGGTGTCCGGATCAGGCAGCGTGAGGATCTTCTTCTCGCGGATGAAGGTGCGGATGCCGTCCACCGTCTTCCGCACGTCGGCGAGGAGGTTCTCCGGCCGGCCGTGGTCCTTGCCGAGTTCGGCGAGGACCGACGCGGTGGCGGCCCGCCGGCCGGGCGCATCGTCCGGCGGCACGGGCCGGCCGGGGAACAGCTTCGCCCACAGCTGCTTGGCGACGTAGTACATCTCGCGCTCGACCCGGTCGACCTCGGCCTCGGCGAGCGCCAGCACCTCGGCCGCGGTCAGGCCGGCGTCGAGTTCGAGGGCCAGCTTGCGGGCGAACTTCTCCGCCCCGAGCCGCCACTCGCCCGTCGAGCGCGGCAGCAGCTCCTTTTCGAGCCAGGTCTGGTAGTCCTTGAGCGCGGCGACCGCGGCCCGGCACGGGGTCGCCAGCGGCTCGCTCCCGGGCGTCTCCTTGGCGAACTCCCAGATGTCCTTCTCGTAGAAGGCGATCGCCCCCTGGTTCCGGCGGACGGCGACCTCCGCCAGGATCTTCGGCGGGTTCTTCAGCCCGGCCTTCGCAGCGGCCACCACCCTGGGGATCTCGGCGATCCGCTTGGCCGCGTTCTGGACGTTCCGCTCCCGCGGCAGCGTGGATTGCGTGAACAGAATGAACACGCTGTCGGAGACGAACTCGCCGTAAACACGGGGGTCGAACTCGAAGCGGTTGTCGTTGGCGGCCGACCAGAGCGAGTAGTCGAGGCTGTGGGTGAAGATCTCGAAGTCGATCTGCCCGTTCCGCGACAGCTTGTCGAAGGCGATCTCCTTCTTCACGTCGGCGAGGGTGCGGCGGGCGGCCTCCACGTCCTTCGCGCGGGCGGCCGGGGACAGGTCGTCCATCCGGTCGTCGTAGTCGTGGCTCCCCTGCTGGGTGGCGTAGACCGGGTGCCGCCGGAACTCCCCGTCGAGGTAGCTCCGGAAGTAGTTGGCGAGGCGGGTGTCTTCCGCGGTCGCGGGCGGCTGGGCGGCGGGGACGGCCACGACGGCACTCCCGAGGAGGGCGGGAAGAACGAGAGCGAGGCGGGACATGGCGGTTCTCGCGGGGCTACGGGACGGCCTGCCAGCGGTCGGTGTCGAAGGAGAGGAGGGTAACGCCCTCGGCGGCCGGGGGCGGGTCGCCGGCCGGACCGATGCGGACGAGTACCGCGACAGCGTACCCGGCCGTGTGGAACCGGGCCAGTGCCGCGAGGTCGGCGTCGAACGCGGCCGGGTTGCTGCCGCAGACGAAGGCGAGGGCGGCGTAACGCTGGTCCGGGGCGCCGTTCTCGCCGAGTTGCCAGACTAGGAGGTCGGGCTGCCGGCCGGGCGGCGGGGCGGGGTCGGCCTGGATGAGCAGGTGGCCGAGCCCGAGGCGGACGGGGAGAGCCTTGTCCCAGAGGCGGCGGAACTGGTGGTAGAACTCACGGACGAACGGGCGCTCGCGGTCCTTGCGGGCGGCGGCGGGGGAGTCGGCCTCGGCCGGCGGGTAGGCGAGCCCCTCCCGCCCGGCGAACCGCGGGTGGAGGAGGTTCAACGCCTCGGTCACGAGATCGACGAAGGGGTGGGGCATGCGGTCGGTTCCGGCGAGCGACCGGCGTCCGCCGGCTGTTGCTTGGAGCCCGTTAGGGCGACGGCGTGTAGCCCGGGGTGGAACCCCGGGCGGCGTCGGTGGTGTCACGAAGGGCCACGCGGTGCGGGCTTCGCCGGAGGCCCGCCCGGGGTTCCACCCCGGGCTACACGCCGTCGCTCTAACGGGCTCGGAGCCCCGAGCCAGCAGCCGGCGGACGCCCGGGGGCGGTCGTCACCCGATCGCGTCCTTCCACTTCTTCACCCGGCTCGCGTCGATCACGCCGTCCCGCTTGCCGCCGGCGCAGGCCGACCCGCGGACGGCGAAGTAGTCCGGCGTCACGCCCTTCAGCTGTTTCAGCTGTTCCGGCTTGAGGGAGCCGCCGACCGCCACCTTGGCGTACACCCGCCGCAGCCCGTCCACCAGTTCGGCCAGCGCGGCCGGCTTGATGAAGTCGAGCAGCGTCTTGCTGTCCTTCCCCCAGGTGTCGATCAGCACCGCCCGGAACCGGTAGCGCTTGGCGAACTTGGCCACCTCGGCCGGCGGCACCGACCGCGCCCGCTCCCAGTCGGCGTAGGCCACCGCCACCATCTCGGTCCCGGCCGGGAGCTGGCGGCGGGCGTCGAGCAGGTCGTCGCCCCAGCCGGCGGTGTGGGGGTAGCCGGCGAGACCCCACTTCACGTAGGCCAGCTTCAGCTCCAGGTGCCAGTGGGCCTCGGTGAGGGCGTTCGGCCCCCACTCGCCCAGGGCCGCGCTCACCGGCACCCGGCCGTTCACCGCGTCCACGACCGCCCCGACCACCTCCGGCTCGGCCACCCCGAGCGCGCCGCGGGCCGGCTCCTTCACGTCGATCAGGTCGGCCCCGCCGGACAGCGCGTCCTCGACCTCATCCGCCGAGCGGACACTGACTAGCAAACCAGGGGTGTCGGGCATGAGAAGTCCTTTCACAGTCCGCACGACGTCCGAAGTTCCAAACCCGAAACCTGCGACCGCATGTTCGGTCTTCAAATTTCGGGGCATCGACTTTCTCTGCCCGGCGCGAAGGCGCCGACCGGGCCGTGGTCTCCGCCACCAACCTTTCCCGTCCCGCCACCGGCTCCCACACCCGGCCGATCACCCCCGCTTTCCGGTGACCTTCGGCCCCGGCCGCGAGAGGATCGCTGCTGATCGTTTGATCGACAGGAAAACACGCCTGCCCGCGAGGGCGGCCGAGGATTCCGGTCGGGGAGTAATTTCCGGTCGGTCCGGATGGTTCGGCTTTTGCCAAACTCCGGGGGTTGAGCTAAAGGATACGTAAAGCCGTGGTCCCTCGTCTGCGCCGGGTCGCCCTCCGGCCCGCGGCATTCGTTCAACTGTCCGGCGAACCATGCCCGTCCGACTGGTCAGCCAGGAAGAACCGCTGCCCGGTTACCGGCTGCTAGAGCGGCTGGGCCGTGGCGGGTTTGGGGAGGTGTGGAAGGTCGAGGCGCCCGGCGGCCTGCTCAAGGCCATGAAGTTCGTGTTCGGCGACCTGGAGGCGGCCGACGAGGAGAGCCGCCCGGCCGAGCAGGAGCTGAAGGCGCTCAAGCGGGTGCAGACCATCCGGCACCCCTACGTCCTGTCACTGGAGCGGTACGACATCATCGAAGGCCAGCTCATGATCGTCATGGAGCTGGCCGACGAGAACCTGTGGGACCGGTTCCGCCGGTTCCGCAGCCAGGGCATGCCCGGCATCCCCCGGGACGAGCTCCTCCGCTACATGGAGGAGACGGCCGAAGCCCTGGACCTGATGAACAACCACTACCAGATCCAGCACCTCGACATCAAGCCGCAGAACCTGTTCATCGTCTTCAACCACGTCAAGGTCGGGGACTTCGGGCTGGCCAAGCTGCTGGAGGGCGTCCGGGCGACGGTCACCGGCGGGGTGACCCCGGTGTACGCCGCCCCCGAGACGTTCGAGGGGTACGTCTCGCGGTACTCGGACCAGTACAGCCTCGCCATCGTCTTCCAGGAACTCCTCACCGCCACCCGGCCGTTCAGCGGGTCGAACACCCGCCAGCTGCTGATGCAGCACCTCAACGGCACCCCCGAACTCGCCAGCCTCCCGCCGGCCGACCGGGCCATCATCGCCCGGGCGCTGAACAAGAAGCCGGACGACCGGTGGCCGACCTGCACCGAGATGGTGCGGGCGCTGAAGCTGTCCGGGCTGCCGGCCCCGGCGGTCACGCCCACCCTGGCCCAGACCCCGACCGGGCGGAGCCTGGCGGACGACACCGGGGCGACGTCCGAGTGGGCCACCCGGGTCCAGATGGGCGGGTCCGGCCGGCTCGGCAAGGATCCGCTCGCGCCCGCGGGGAAGGACCAGACCCCGAACCCGCGGCTCCCGGGCGGCCAGATGCCCCCGCTGGTGACCGTCGGCCCGGCCGGGACGGTGGTGCCCCGGCTGGTCACGCCCGGGTCGTCCAACCCCGGCCTCAGCCCGGCCATCACCCACCAGCGGCCCGTCGTCGTCCAGACCGGGCGGATGAACAGCCTCGGCATCGCCCCCCCGGAGAAGACCGGGGACGGGGTGCTGTTCCCGGCCCTGGTGGTGGCCGTCGGCGGGATCGGCCGGCAGGCGGCCGACCACCTCCGGCAGGTGGCCAAGGACCGGTACGGGAGCCTGGACAAGGTGCCCAACCTGCGGTTCCTGGCCATCGACACCGACCCCGAGGCCGCCTCCGAGCTGCCGGCGGACAGCCCGGCCGCCCGCGAGCTCGTCGTCGCCCGGCTGAACCGGGCCGGGCATTACCTCCAGCGGGACTCCCTCCCGGCCGTGGACCAGTGGCTCCCCCAGGGCGCCCTCTACAAGCTCCCGCGCAGCCCGGGGGCGGCGGCCGGGGTGCGGGCGTTCGGCCGGCTCGCCCTGTTCGACCACTACCGCCTCGTGGCCCAGCGGGTCCGGCAGGAGGTCGAGGCCTTCCTGACGGACGGGCCGCTGGCCAAGGCCGACCAGGCGACCAGCCTGGGCCTGCGGACCAACCGCCCGCGGGCGTACATCCTGGCCGGGCTCGGGGGCGGGACCGGGGCCGGGATGTTCCTCGACCTGGCGTTCCTGATCCGCCAGGAGTTCCGCGCCGTCGGGTACATCCGCCCGGAGGTCGCCGGGGTGTTCTTCGTCCCGCCGGCGGACAAGACCTCCCCGCGGACGGCGGCCCTCGGCAACACCTACGCGGCGCTCACCGAGCTCCACCACTTCCAAGCCCGCCGGTCGAAGTACGTCACCACCTTCGACAAGGCCGAGGCGCCGGTCCAGGACGCCGAGGCGCCGTTCGCCCGGGCGGCCGTCCAGGTGCTGCCCAAGGGGGTGGACCCGAAGGGCCGGGGCGAGGCCGTGGGGCGGGTCGCCCGGGCGCTGTTCAACGAGATCCTGACGCCGGCCGGGCGGGTGGTGGACGAGGTCCGGGACGTGTTCCGGAACGCCTTCCCGAGCCCGATCCCGACCTGCCAGTCGTTCGGCCTGTTCCGGCTGACGTGGCCCCGCCCGGAGGTGCTGGCGGCGGCCACCCGGCGGTTCGCCCAGCGGCTCCTCCAGCGCTGGACGGCCAAGGACGCCAGCGGCCTCCGCGACCCGATCCGGACCTGGCTGGACGGCCAGTGGGCGGAGCGGAGGCTGGGGTTCGAGCCGGTCGTCGAGGGGTTCCACGAGGCCGCCCGGGCGGCCCTCCGGGAGGAGCCGGAGAAGGTGATCGACGCCTTCATCGACCCGCTCCGCACCCGCACCCCGTCGGGGTCCAAGCTGGTCGTCCACGCGGTCCTGTCGGTGCTGGAACAGCTGATCGCCCTGACCGGCCGGCCGGACGTCGAGGACGACACCCAGCGGGGCAGCCTGTACGCCGCGCTGATGGCCCGGTACCACGAGTGGGCGAAGGAGGCCGAGGCCCAGCTCGCCCTCATGACCGTGACGTTCATCGAGCAGCCGCAGTACCGGCTGGCCGGGGCCGAGGAGGCCGTCCGGCAGGTGGCCGACCGGCTCAAGCGGCAGGTGGAGGTGCTGGAGCCGGTCCACGCCGACCTGGTCAAGGAGGCGAAGGCCGACCTCTCGAAGCTGTTCGGCGTGATCGGGGCGCTGGAGAAGAGCGGGGGCTGGAAGGGGCCGGCCACGTCGGACGTGCTGGACCTCCTCCGCAAGTTCCCGCGGAGCCAGCTGCGGGCGCAGGTCATGACCCTGTGCCTGTCGGCGTACCGGAAGCTGCTCGGGTCCACGCCCGAGTACCTGCGCGAGGTCAGCATGTGCCGGGCGGGGCTGGACGCCTTCCACGCCGCCCTGGGGGCGCCCGGCCCGGCCGGCGCCGACCCGGCCGGCCCCGGCAAGCTGATCCTCCCGGAGGGGTGCTCCACCCTGGACGACGCGGCCGACCGGTTCCTGGCCGGGCTCAACCCGGACGACGTGCTGGCCTTCGACGTGGCACTCCAGAAGGAGGCGGCGCGGAAGTTCCGCGGGGTGGCGGCGGTGTGCCTGAAGCCGGTGGAGAAGGGGCCGCACTTCCGCGAGTTGCTGAGCACCCGGGCGCGCGAGTTCCTGGACGCCCGGCTCGACGCGGCCGACCCGGCGGCGGTGTTCTTCCGCAACCGGACCGGCGGCCCGTCCGACCACCCGCTGATCGGCGAGGCGTTCGACGAGGCCGAGCCGGACCTGCCCGGCGGCGGCGGGGTGAAGCCGGACGAGGCGACCATCCTGGCCGTGCCCCCGGGGGCCGACGGCGACCACTTCCGGGCGGTGGTGGCGGAGGCGCTGCCGGGGGTGGAGTTCACCCCGGCCCCGCTGCCGGACGACATCACCTTCTACCGGGAGTACCCCCGGCTGGAGCTGTCGGCGCTGCCGCAGCTCGGCCAGTACGCCCAGGAGGCGTTCGCCGCCCTCCAGGGCTCGGACCACTCGCCCCACGCGCGAACGGACATCGCGTGGCAGCCGCCGGGGATGGGACAGTAGCGCGGAATGACGAAGGACGAATGACCCACCAATGACGAAGGAGGACGGCCCCACCTCGGGTTCCGCCCTGCCCGCCCTCCGGGCTCCAAACCCCGAGGCGAAAGGCCGGATCGAAGCCCCGAGCCCAGAAACAGTCGGCTCGCGCCGGCCTCCCACCGCCCACCCGCCACTACTTCTTGCTGTTCCCCGTCTCGGCCAGTTCCATCTGCATCTTCATCGCCATGCCGGCGATCATCGTCGTCATCTCCATCTTGGCCATGCCCAGCGGAATGTCCTTGCCCATCCAGGCCTTCGCGTCGGCGACCACGTCCCCGACGGGGGTCTTGGTGGTCACCTTGAAGGTCGTCCAGCTGGTGTCGTAGGACTTCCCGCCCAGCGCCACCTTCTCCTTCCCCTCGCCGAGCTTCTCGATCTTCGCGTCGGCCTTCCCGCCGGCGCCCGGGAGGCTGCCGGCCTTGAGCGGGTCGAACGGCTGGGTCAGGTCCACCTTCTGTGTCTGGGCCGGGATGTCCATCCCGTTCATCTTCCCGGTGACCTTGACCGTCGCCTCCTTGTCGGTCTTCTCGACCACGGTCTGCGTGATCGTCCCCGTGATGTCGTTGCCGCCGAACTTCATCGTCATCTTGAAGGTGGCGAAGTCGCCGACGTTGGCGCTCTTGTACGGGTGGTCGGCGGGGGGCTGGCCGCAGACCCCGAGCGGGGCGACGGCGACGGCCAGAACGGCGAGCAGGCGGTGGCGCATGACGGTCCTCGGGTGTGCGGCCGGCGGCGCGCCGGTTGTCCGGACTGTATCCGCCGCCGCGACCCCCGGCCACCGCCCCGCCGGACCGCCGCGGGATTCCGCGGATTCGGGTTGACACGCCGGCCGCCCCGCGGCATACGCCCCCTCACGCGAGGGTCCGTATCGGGGGGAGACGGATGCGATACCTGCTGGCGGTCGGGGCGGCGGCGGCCCTGGCCGGGGCGGCGACGGCCCAGTCCGGAACGGCCACCGGCTCGGTGACCACCTCCCGCGCGGGCGGGGGCGCCCCGGCGTCGATGCCGGGACAGGTCGTCGGGAGCGGGTTCAACCTGTCCGGGTCGTCCGCGCAGCCGGTCGGCAGTCAGCTGCCGCCGGCCGGCGACCCGCTCCGTCGGCCGTATGACCCGACACGCCCGCTGGACGTGTTCAAGGGGACCAACATCGACCCGCGGTCGGTGATCGCCCCGATCACGCCCTACGCGGCGACCCCGGCGCCCGAAATGAACATGATCGACCGGCTGTACGCCAAGCTCGACGCGGTGTTCGCGCCCCCCCGCCCGAAGGCCGCGCCGCCGGCCCCGCCGCAGAACGTCACCCCCGGCATCTTCCGCCGCAACCGCGAGCGGCTCGACGACCGGATGTGGCGGCGCGACTGACCGGCCGGCGGTCCTGGCTCGTGTCGCCGCGGCGGTTATAATCCGGTACGCCCCGGAGGACCGGCCGTGACCACCACCATCGTGCTGTCGAACGTCCCCGCGGACCTGTTCGCCCGCCTGTCCGCGCAGGCCGCCCGGTCCAACCGGACGGTCGAGGAAGTCTGCCTCGCCCGGCTCGCCACCATTCTGACGGACCGGCCCGGGGACCAGGACACCGGTCCGGTCGCCTTCGCCCGACCCCTCCCCACCTCGGGGGTGCGGGTCGCGGCGCCCGGTGGGGAACGGCTGCCGGCCCTGCCGGTGATCCTTGACCCAACCCCGGGGTGACGATGTACGCCACGCCGGCCGACCCGGGGATCGAGCAAGGGGACGTGTTCGACGGCTGCCCGCTGGCCGTCCTCGCGGACGCCGGGGGCGGAGTCGAGTTGGTCAAAGCGCGGGTGGTCGTCCTCACCCAGACGTGCGACCTGGCCCAAGGAAAGGCCAGCCGGGCGGTGGTCGCGGTGTGCTACGACGCCCGCGTTCTCGCCGACCGGCAGGTGCTCAAGGCGTCGACCATTCGGGACCAGATCCGACCGGGCCGGGTTCACGGCTGGTACTACCTCCCCGGCGCGGACGCGCCGGCCGGGTTACCCGAAACGGTGGTCGACCTCCGCGACCTCCACACCGTCCCGGTGCCTACCCTCACCGCTCTGGTCGCCGCGGGCGGGCGGGTTTGCCGGGTTCTCACCCCCTACCGGGAACACCTGGCCCAGCACTTCGCCGTCACGTACATGCGGATCGCCCTCCCCGAGCCCTACGAAACCCGCCCCTGACCGCCCCCCGGCGGCTTGCTCCGGCCCGGCCCGGCGGCTACAACTTCGCTCCGCACCCTCCCGGAGCCGTCCCCGATGCCCGCCCGCACCGACTCCCCCGGCGTCGCCTTCATCGGCGCCGGGGACATCGCCGTCCTCCACGCCGCGGCCGTCAAGAAGGTGCCCGGAGCCCGGCTCGTCGGCCTCTGGAACCGGTCGCAGGAGCGGGCCGCCCAGCGCGCCGCCGAGTTCGGCTGTAAGGTCTACGCCACCCCCGCCGAGGCGTGCGCCGACCCGGCCGTGGACGCCGTGTTCGTCCTCACCAACCTCGAAACGCACTCCGAGTACACCAAACTCGCGCTCGAGAACGGCAAGCACGTCCTGGTCGAGAAGCCGGTGGGCGTGAGCGTCGCCGAGATCGAGGAGATGGACCGGCTGGCCAAGGCCAAGGGGCTGGTGTGCCTCCCGGGGCACAACTACGTCTACGAAGCCTCAATGCAGCGGACGCGCGACCTCGTCCAGAACGGCGACCTCGGCCGGGTCGTGTCCGCCTACGTGATGTACAACATCCACCACCCGGAGGAGGTCGCCAAACGCTACCCCGGGGTCGTGCGGCAGATCCTCACCCACCACTCGTACATCCTGCTCTACCTCGTCGGGAAGCCGGTCGAGCTGTGCGCCATGAAGGCCACGCTCCACTACAAGGAGTACCCGGAAGAAGACATCGCCATGGTGCAGATGCGCCTCGGCAACGGGGCGCTGGCCCACTTCTGCGCCAGCTTCGCGGCCGACGACCATGCCGCCGACCCGTGGACGGTGATGGTGAAGGTGATCGGCACCGCCGGCAGCACCCGGTACAGCTACCGCGACCACGTCGAGATCAAGCCGGGCCTCGTCCACAGCCAGACGTACACCGCCTACCAGGGGTCGGTGATGAACGAGGTGCGGCACTTCCTGGTGGACTGCCTCCGGCTCGGCGCGGTCCCGCTCAGCACCCTCGCCGACGCCGCCACCGCCCAGCGGATGATCGAGGCCGCCGAGGCGTCCATCCGCGACCGCTCGGTCGTGACGCTCTGACCCCGCGCCCGGACCGAACCGCGGCCCCCACCGCCCGGGGCGTTGCCCCGGGCGGTGGGGGCCGCCCGATCCTATCCGACCCGGTCGTCCCATGACCGCCCCGCTGGCGTACCTGAACGGCCGGTTCGTCCCGTTCGCGGAGGCCGGCCTGCCGCTCCACGACGCCGGCTTCGTGTCCGGCGCCACGGTGGTGGACAACGCCCGCACCTACGGCCGGAAGCTGTTCCGCTGGCCCGACCACCTCGCCCGCTTCCGGCGCGACTGCGCGGCCTGCTACATCCCGCTCGCCGCCACCGACGCCGACCTCACCGCCGTCGCCGAAGAACTCGTCTCCCGTAACGCGGCGTTCCTGCCGCCGGACGGCGAGTTCCAGGTGGTGACGTTCGCCACCCCCGGCCCGCTCGGCGCCTACCTCGGCGAGTCCGCCAACGGCCCGCCCACGCTCGGGATGGTGACGTACCCGGTCCCCGCGGCCCGGAACGCCCAGTTCATGACCGAAGGGGTGAGGCTGGCCGTGGCCGGCTTCCAGGGGGCGGCCGACTGGCACCTCCTGCCGCCGCGGGTGAAGCACCGGAGCCGGCTGTTCTGGCACGTCGCCGAACGCACCGTCAACGATCCGGCCAGCCGGTTCTACAACCCCGGGGCCGTGCCAGTCGTGCTGTCCGAGGGCGGCATCGGCGACACCGCGATCGGCGCGATCCTGGTCGTGTCGCGGGGGGCGGTCCACCCGCCGGTGACCGACACCGTGCAGGAGAGCATCACGCTGAAGGTGGTGCTGGAACTGTGCCGCGGGCTCGGCATCCCCGTCTACGACTCGCCGCCGCTCGACCTGCGCGACTTCTCCCAGCCGGTGGAGCCGCGGGACGAGCAGAACGTCATCGGCCTGGCGACGGAGGTGCTGCTCGCCGGCACCGGGTTCGGGGTGGCCGGGGTGCGGGAGTTCGCGCTGGCGGCCGGGGTGGCGCGGGCGTACCCGTGGCCGGGGCCGGTCTACGCCCGCCTCCGGGCGGCGTGGGACGACCTCACCCGGGGGTAGTCGCCAGCTGGCACCTCGCCGGCAACCCGGGTCATTCCCCTGCCGTCGCCGAGGGGGTATCATGCACCCTACCCCACGGGAGAGCCCGTCATGTTTCGCGCGGCCCTGATTCTCGTCGCGGTCGGCGGCCTGACCGCCACCGCCCGGCAGGACGAGAACCCGGAGGTGGACGGGAAGAAGGCGTCCGAGTGGATCGCCACGCTCCGCAACGACGCCAGCCCCCGCAAGCGCGCCCAGGCCGCCGCCGCCCTCGGGCCGCTGTGGCTGAAGTACCAGTACAAGGACGCCCTCCCCGACCTCCTCCGGTCGATGAAGCTCGACCCCAGTGCCGCCGTCCGCGCCCAGTGCGTCCGCACCTTCGGCTCGCTCCCGCCCGAGACGGCCGCGGCGATGGCGAAGGAGGTGAGCGACGCCTTCGCCGCCGAGAAGGAGGCGGCGGTGCGGAAGGAGCTGGCCCTCGCCGTGGCCCGCTTCCCGGACGTGGCCAGGAAGGCCGTCGAGCCACTCGCCGCCGTGCTGAAGGACGCCGACCCCGCGGCCCGCGCCGCCGCCGCGGAGGGGCTCGCCCGTGCCGGCCCCGACGCCAAGGGCGCGGCCGACGACCTCCTCCCTCTGCTCGGCACCGGCGAGAAGGCGGTCCGCCAGGCGGCGGTGTTCGCCCTCGGGCGGATCGCCCCGGAGAACCCGTCGTTCGCCGCTGCCGCGCTCGCCGAGCGGTTCGGCAAGGAGCCCGAGGTGGAGATCCGCCGCGAGGTCGTCACCTCCCTCAAGCTCCTCGGCGACAAGTCGGCCGTGGTGGTGGCGACGCTCGCCGGGGCGACCGCCGACGCCGACGCCGAGACCCGCTCCGGGGCGGTGCGGACGCTGGGGGTGTTCGGCCCGCCGGCGAAGGCCGCCGCCGCCCCCCTGCTGAAGGCCGCCACCACGGGGACCGACAAGGACTTCCGCGAGGACGCCGTGCGGGCGTTCGCGGCGGTACTCGGGGCGGACGTGAAATCCCGCGCCGCCGACTTCATCCGCATCATGGAGGCCGACGCCGAGTTCGAGGTCCGGCTGGCGGCCGTTGAGGAACTGGGCGCACTCGGGCCGGCCGCCAAGGACGATCTGGTGATCCTGTCCGCCCTGCGCCGGCGTCAGAGCGACCCGCAGGTGAAGGTCCGGCAAGCCGCCGCGGCGGCCGTCCGCCGGATTGAGAAGAAAGTGGACCCGAAGGAGTCGGCCAAGCAGCCGTAGCCGGCCCGCGGGCCGGGGCCGCCGGCGCGAAGGAATCGTAACGGGTTGCGGTCCCGGCGGAGCGCCCGGCACCGGCTGTGCATCGCGGGTTATGGCCGGGCGATGAGGCACGATCTTCGGCACAATCCGCGCCGGCCGCAACGTTTCCCTTGACTTCGCCCACATCGTATATGGTTTGACCTTTCCGACCCGGGCCGACTGTTTCGGTTGACATGCCTCAACGCCGTTCTACATACCAGTTGAATCGCCGGATTCAGCTAGCACGATAGCCGACCCGGCCGCGCCCTCCGTCGGACCGGAGATGCCTTCGATGACGACCCCCGGTACCCTGCCCGCCGCCCTGGCGTACCTGCCGAGCTGGTGGCAGGACACCGCCGACCCGGCCGCGTTCGACGCGCTCCTCGCCGGCTGGGTCCGGGCGGGCGGGTGGCGGGCCGGCGGGTTCGTGTGGCCGGCCGAGGGCGGCCCGGCGATCGTGCGGGTCGCCCCCGCCGGGTTCGTGTCCGACGCCGTACTGCCGATCGAACTCCCCGACGTTCTGCGGCGGGTGAAGGCCGGCGAGCCGACCGTGCTCGTCCCGACCGCCCAGACCGCCGGCCGGGTGTACGCCCCGATCCTGTTCCCCGGCCGGGCGCCGGGGCTGCTCTGGGCCGAGCGGGCCGCCGGCCAGACCTGGACCGAGGACGACCACGCCTACCTGGTCCTCTCCGCCAAGACGCTCGAACGCGCGCCCGCCGTGGCCGCCGTCGTCGGCCCGGTCGTGGACCCGGACCGGCTGGCCCAGCGGCTCGCCGACGCGTCCGTGATCGCCGGCCGGATGGCCCACGACTTCGACAACATCCTCACCGGGATCATGGGGTTCGCCGACCTGACGGCGCCGCTCCTGCCGCCCGGGTCGCAGCAGCAGTCGTTCGTCGCCGAGATCGCCAAGGTCGGCCAGCGGGGCATCACCTTCACGCAGCAGCTGCACCAGCTGAGCCGCGGCGGGCAGGCCCGACCGAACCCCGGGTCGGTGGTCGCCACCCTGGGCCGCGAGGAGGCTCGGCTGAAGCCGTTCATGCACCCGAACCTGCGGCTCGAAAAGGATCTGCCCCAGACCTTGCCGGCCGTGGCCGTCGAGGCCGGGCCGCTCCAGACCGCGCTCGGCCACCTGTTCGAGAACGCCGTCGAGGCCTGCCCCCAGGGCGGGCTCGTCCGCGTCTCGGCCCGCCAGGTCGAGCTGACCGAGGCCGACGCCCGGGCCTACCTCGGGAAGGCCGAGGCGGGGCCGCACCTGCTGGTGACGGTCGCCGACTCCGGCGCGGGGATCAAGCCGGAGGTCCGCCGCCGGCTGTTCGTCGAGCCGTTCTACACGACCAAGGTCCGGCACCGCGGGCTGGGGCTCGCGGTCGCGTTCCGCATCCTGTCCGCCCACCGCGGGGGCGTGCAACTCGACCCGGCCCCGCCGCCGGGCACCGGGACCGTGGCCCGGGTGGTGCTGCCGCTGGCGTCGCACCGCCCGCCGGTCCCGGCCACCACCCCGCCCCCGGCCCACCCGACGGCCCTGACCGACGCCGCGCGGCCGCACCACCACCAAGCCATCACCCGAGGATGATTCCGATGCCGTTCGACGTCGAAGACCGCTTGATTCAGACGCCGCGGCCGGCCCGCGGCGGCGCCCCGCTGCTCGAACTGCAGTCGTCCGGGGACATCCGCATCCTGGTCGTGGACGACGACCCCCCGACCTGCGCCGTGATCCAGTCGGCGCTGGCCAACCGGGACTTCGTGATCGACACGATCTCGGACCCGGCCCTGGTCGAGTCGGCCCTGCGGTCGGCCCAGTACCACCTGGTGGTGCTGGACTACGTGCTGCCGGGGCTGGAGCCGGACCAGGTGTTCGGCTGGATCCGGGAGACGCAGCCGGAGGCGAACGTGGTGGTGGTCACCGGCTACCCGTCGGTGGACAGCGCCCTGAGCTGCCTGCGGAACCGGACGTTCGACTACCTGACCAAGCCGTTCCAGGTGGACCAGCTCCGCGAGGTGGTGTTCCGCTGTCTGGAGGGGAAGGGGCTGCTGCGGATGACCGAGGCCGCCCTGCGGGAGAGTCTGGGCACGGCGATCCGCGAGCGGCGCAAGGCTCTGGGGCTGACGCTGTCGAACATGAGCGACCGGACCGGGGTGTCGCTGGGCTACCTGAGCCAGATCGAGCTAGGCAAGAACTCGGCCTCGATCGAGACGCTGTACCGCATCTGCCTGGCGCTGGGGATGAAGATGAGCGAGCTCTTCCAGTCGGTCCAGCGCGGCTGACGGCCAACTGTGGTGGTGGCGACACGGCCCGGGGAGGGATCCCCGGGCCGCGGTCGTTTGGGGAGGCTCCGGAACCCAACGTGAAGGCGGTGCGAAGCTCGTTCGACCAGGCCGGGTCGGCGCTTTACCGGACCCCCGCGGGCGGGTACAACCCGGGTGCAGCGCCAGCGGGTTCCCGGGCCGGACGAGCGAGAGGCGGTCATGGCCGAGCCGAAGCGGGCCGAGAAGGCCGAGAAGAAGACCGAACCAAAAACCGAGAAGAAGGTCGGCAAGAAGGGCAAGAAGAAGCGGGCCGAACCGGTCTACGTCCCGGTGCAGTACCCGTTCTGGCTCGGGGCCGTGTCGTTCGCGTGGGCGGTCGTCGGCTGGCTGGGGGCGGCGCTGGCCCCGCGGCTGGCCTTCGTCCCGGGCGCCGGCGCGCTCCACCTCCTCCTCCCGGCCGTGACGGCAGTCCTCCTCGCCGTCAACCTGATGCTCGCCGTCCGGGGTCTCCTCCGCGGGGCACACGTCCTCCGCCTTGCCCCGGTCACCGGCGTCCAGGTCGCCCTCTTCACCACGCTGTTCTTCCAGCTCTACGCCCACGGCGGGGCCGAACTCTACGATGCGCCGGGGGAGACCGGGCCGTGGCACTGGCTCCAGTTCTCCGTCGCCCACGCCCTCCGGGCCGGCGACGTGTTCGACGCCGTCGAGGCCTACGGGTGGGGCGTGCAGTCGGTCAAGCACACCAGCCCGCTGGTGGCGGTGTTCGTCGTCGCCTACCACGTCGTCGTGGACGTGTTCTTCCTCGGGCTCGTGTGGGCCGCGGTCGGCCGGCTCCGCGAGGCGGTGCTGGACGACGACGAGCTCCGCGGCCTGCTCGCCCGGCTCGGGCTGGTGGCGTTCGCCGTCTGGCTCGTCACCTGGGTGATCATGGCGTTCATCGTCCGCCCCTGGCGCGCCGCGGACGTGCCGCTGTGGTTCCTGGAGAACCTGGTCCGGGTCGTGGACTTCGCGGACGTGATGGAGAGCTTCGGCGTCCGCTTCCACACCCTGCCCCGCGAGGGGGTCGTTGGCACCCTGACCCTGTTCTGCCGGCTGTGGATCGCCATCGGGCTGGCCGTCCTCGTCACCCGCAAGCGGAAGCCGCCGCCCCGGCGGGTGCTGACCCCGCCGGGGGTCACGCCGGGGCCGTACTGGCGGGTCCGGGGTCTCGCCCTGGGCGGGATGGCGGCCGGCATGGTGGTGGTCGCGGTGGCGGGGTGGGTGGTCGCCGGCCGGGCGACCGAGGGACTGGCCGCGGCGGTGAAGGAGGGGCCGGAGGGACGCTCCCAGAGCGCCCTGCGGGCGCTGCGGCGGATGGGGCCGTCGGCCGGGGCGGCGGTGCCGGAGTTGGTCGCCGCCCGCCCGGCCGTGCCCCCGGCCGTGCGCGACGAGATCACCCACACGCTCGGCTACCTCGGCGCCGGCGCCGGCCCTGCCCTCCGCGCCATCGCCCTCACCGACCCACCTGAGTCGGCGGCCGTCGCGGCGGACGCCCTCGCCGCGGTCGGCGGTCCGGCTGCCCCGGACCTCGTTGCCGTCTGGGAGGCGACGCCGGCCGATACGGTCCGGGACCGGGCCGAGGCCGGACTGAAGCAGGTCGGCGGGGCGGCCGTCGGGCCGCTCCTCGACGGGTTCACGCGGGACAACGCCCATGGGCACTTCGTCTGGCTCGAAAAGCTCGACCCGAACTGGCGGCTGCGGAACACCGACAACTCGGTCGGCGGGGCGTGCCAGCGGCTCCCCGACCTGATCCGCCGGGCGAACGGCGGCGACCCGGCCGACACCGCCGCCGCGCTCGGGGAGATGCGGGCGTGCGGGACGGCGTCGAAGGCCGCGCTCGACACCCTGGTCGACCACCTCGGGCACAAGGACCACGCCGTCCAGTCGGCGGCGGCCGGGCTGGTCACCGCGATCGGGCCGTCCGTCACCCCCCGGCTGCTGACGGTCGTCGAGGACGCCGGGACGGACCGGTTCATCCCGCCCGGGGTCATGACCGTCCTCCGGGAGGAGGCGATGTGGGACGCGGCCGCGCTCGCCAGCCCGAGTGCCCTCCCCGCCCTACTCACCCTCGCCCGGCGCGGCGACGGGCAGGGGTTCCCGGTCGTCGTCCGCCGCGTCGGCCACTACGGGCCGGCCGGGAAGGCGGCCGCCCCAACGCTCCTCCCCCGCGTCGCCGACCCGGACGGCGACACCCGTGCCGGCGTCCGCGCCGCGCTCGACCGCATCCACCCCAGCTGGAAGGCCGACCCCGCCCTCAACGCCCAGCTGCCGACCCTGCTCTACCAGCTGCCGGCCCTCCCGAAGGCGGAGGCGGACGAGTTGTGCGCCGTCCTCGGCAACATCCCCGAGACGCAGTCCAAGAGCGTGCGGGACGCGGTCGACAAGAAGCTCCGGGAGGTGAACCAGAACTTCCGGGGGTCGTGGGACAAGACCGTCCTGAAGCAGTACGAGGGGGCGCTGGACGAGGTGTTCGGGCCGGTGGAACGCCTGGGGCCGAAGGCCAGGGCGCTGGTCCCGTCGCTCAACGCGATGCTCGGGAACAACCGGAAGGAGCTGAACGACCCAAAGGCGCGGGTCGTGGCCGCCCGGCTGATGCGGACGCTCGACGCCGTCGACGAGCCGGGCGGGGGCGACATCGCCGGCCGGCTGTCCGCCCTCGGCACGGGGGACGAGGCGCTCGCCTTCCTCCGCAGCCGGGGCAAGGCCGCGCTCCCGGCGGTCGGCGAGTTGGTCGACCACCGCGCCCCCGACCAGCGGCTGCTCGGCTACCACGCCGCCGCCGCCCTCGGCCCGGACGCGGCCGAACTGCTCCCCCGCCTGCTCGCACAGGTCCGGAACGCGAACGTCCTTGCCCGCCCCAGGTTCGAGGAGGCGGAGGTGTGGATGCTCGGCCGGCTCGCCCCGACGCTCACCGCCATCGACCCGAACTGGTGGGCCCGGCCGGAGGCGGCGGTTGCCCTGGCCGAGTTGGTCCGCGTGCGGGACATCCCGGGGGGGCGTGAGGAGGCCGAGGCCCGGCAGCGGGTGTTCGGGCTGATGACCGCGGCGGGCGCGGCCGCCGCCCCGGCCGTCCCGCGCGTCGCCGCCGGGATGATCAAGGACGGCGGGCTCGACCGCCCCGCCCGCGACGTGTTCGACAAGCTCGCGCCGGACTGGCGGGACGACCCCGCCGTCCGGAGGGAGGCCGCGGGCCTGGTAGCGATGCTGTCCGGCGGAATCGACTGGAAGACCCAGCAGACCCTGACGATCCTCGGAGGGGCAGCCGTCCCCGCGCTGGTGGCCGGGCTGGAGACGCTCCCCGACCCGTTCCTCACGGCCCAACCGCCCTACGGCTCGGCGGTGAACGTGATCGAGCGGCTACAGGCCGTCCTCACCGAGATCGGCCCGCCGGCGACGGGTGCGACCCCGGCCCTGCTGAAGTTGACGGCGAAGCCCGAAATCCACCCGGCCGTGGCGACGCGGGTGCTCGACCTGTTGGAGAAGACCGACCCCGGGTGGACCGCCGCCCCCGCGTACAAGGCCGCGGTGGGGGCGGCCGGTGAGGCGCTGCTCAAGCGGTCCGCGACAACCCCCGACTGCCTCCCCCTGGCCGCGCGGTGCGGGGCGTCGGTCGGCCCCGAACTGACCCGCCGGCTCGGCGCCGCGACGGGGGGCGTGGAGAAGATGCGCGTACTCGCCTGGATCGGGTCGGCCGGGAAGGCGGCCAAGACCACGGCCCCGGCGGTGGCGAGGCTCGCCGCCGACAAGGCCGACCCGCCGATCCGACTGGCCGCGATCGACGCCCTCGGCAAGGTTGGCGCCGGCGACCCGACGCTGGCCTCGGCGCTCACCCCGGGGCTCCTCGACACCGACCCGGCGGTGCGGTCCAAGACGGGGCTGGCGCTCGACGCGGTGGACCCCGCGTGGCGGACGAAGCCCGCCGCGAAGTCCGCGGCGGCGGAGGCGGTCAAGGGGCTGACCAGCCCGGACGCGCGGAAGCGGTACGACTCGGTCGGAACGCTCGACGTGGTCGGCCCGACCGACGGGGCGGCGGTCACGGCGCTGACCCAGCTGGTGAACCGGGAGACGGACGCGAACACGAAGCAGTACGCCGAGCAGGTACTCGGCCGACTCCGTAAGAAGCCGTGACGCGGCGCCTGTCCCCTTCCCGCCCTCGTTCACCCACCGGTCGTCGGCACACCCAGCGGCCGCAGCCCCAACCTTACCGCGACTGACTCGACCCCCGGACTGCGACGACACTTCACCCCCGGCTGGGGTATAGCCCCTGAAGTACCGTGAGGCGATCCGGCACGGCTCCGGCACCACCCCCGGCCGCTCGGACAGCATCGGGCCGATTCGCGCACACTAGTTTTCTCGCTTGCCACATTAGATCCAGCGCGGGAGAATTCGTTCGGGAGGGGCCGGCCCGTAGCCGCCCCGGGGTCACCGAGCGTGTGACGCGTCCTTGAGGTTAATGGGGGTGGGTGTGCCAGCCGTTACGCCTCCCGACCCGATCGACGGCGTCATCGCCCGGTTGGAGGAGCTGATCGCCTGGGCCGTCGGCCAGCCGAGTCGCGTCGGCTACTTCGCAAGCCTTTACTTGCGCGTCACCAACACCATCCGGTCGAAGATCGGCACCGGCTACTTCGACGACGACGCGCGCATGGAGGCGCTGGACGCCACGTTCGCGGGACGCTACCTGTCGGCCGTCGACCAGTTCCGCACGCACGACCCGAACCTGCCGGCGGCGTGGGCCGTCGCGTTCGGGGTGATCGGGGACGGGAGCCTCGTCGTCGTGCAGCACCTCTTCCTGGCGATGAACCCCCACATCAACATCGACCTCGCGGTGGCCGCCGCGCGCACCTGCCCGGGCGACTCGATCGGCGCGCTCCAGGCCGACTTCTCGAAGATCAACGACATCCTGGCGGGCATCGTGCCCGCCGTCATTGCCGAGATGGGCGAACTCTCCCCGCTGATCGCCCTGGTCAGCTACCTGGCTGAGTCGGACGAGCAGTGGACCATCGACTTCGGCGTCGACGCCATGAGGAGGGCGTCGTGGGCGTTCGCCAACCTCCTGGCCCCCCTGTCGGCGGACGACCAGGACGTGTTGATCGCCAACCAGAACGTCCTGGTCGCGGCCCTGAGCCAGAAGATCGTGTCACCCGACCCGGTCGCCGCACTCGTCTTCGACCTGATCGGCTACCACGAGGCGACCGACGTCGGCCAGATCATCGCCGTCCTGGACTCAGGCAACCCGCTGTCCCCGGCCGCGGCTGAGGTTGTGGCAAGGAGTCCGGCGTCGTCCCACTAGCCTACTTTGATGAGTCGGCCCTACTCACAGATACCTACCTGGGAACCGCCATGAATGGCTCTTTTATAGACAGCAATAACAATTCGCAAGGCAGCACTCTGCACGACATGCAGAACGTGTATGTCGAGGCCAGGATCGTGGTTTGGATTCCGTATTCTTATATAAACAATCCAATGATAGCAATGCCTGGGTCGTCGTATTTTTTCAAGAAGTACCTCGAGGGTAATCAGTCGGGCCTACCGCCGACCGGAGGCAACAGGAACCCCACGGGGTCGGAGGGTGATACCACAACGATCGAAAAGTACCTGACGGGCAAGGACGACGATAGCACTGGTAATAACAGAACCAGTGCAAAGAAGCACTCGCAGGAGCCAGGGACGAGCATAGGCGACATGAAAAAGTATAAACTAAAATCTATTTATGCATGCAAGATTGGAAAATGGGGAATGGAGCCGGAGGAGCTGAGGCGAGCCACGCACGTGTCCCCGGCGAGGGGGATGAAAGGTCCGAAGGACGACGAGTCCCCAATCACACCTGTTGTCGCCCCTAAATCGGGAAACACTAGTGCAAAGTTTGTCAATAATAATTGTCTTGATATAAAGCTAGACGACTGCGTGTCAATACCAACAAGTTTTCCTTACAATTTAGGTGTCCCGCAAATATACTGTAGCTTGGCACTAAGGATCACCCCTCACTCCGGAAAGACTGGCCACACCGGCCCTGCGCCTTCGACCGAAGAGGGACTCGGGCAAACCGCCGTGGACACGGCCAGCGGGAGCTATACCCAGGGGGGGGGAGCGACCCGCGGAGTGCCGTTAACCCTCACTTTCTGGTAAACGGCACGATCAACATCAAGAAATTCCCGAGCTACGCGGTCAAGGTCAGAGTGTTCCATGATGGAAAAGCTGCTTCTAAAATAATATTTTGGTATGACCAATCTGCAACTGAAGCAATTGGCAGTGAGCTCGGCAATGCACCGGTACAGCCCTGGCCTTCGAGGCGAGCCCTAGGCGGACTGAACCTGCTTTCGCCATGGTTTTCAAAGTATGCTCCGCACCTTTGGGGAGACCCCATGGGGCTCACGTCGTTCGCCATAAAAGACACCGAGTTGGAACTAGGCGCACTGGAGTCCGGGCGGCTTCTCGGCGACAACGATGACGACATAAGTATCGACATAAATAACAATAAAACATAAGCACAATAATAATAAATACTAGGCAGTATAGCGCGCCATCTGCCACGACAAGAATGATTCCCTGGTCCCCCGGTATGGGTAGTCATCCTAACCGACTGCGGGCATTTTTGCGTTCGCACCGCCGTGACTGGTCGGGTACGATGGGCCGATGCGAACCGCTTCCCTCCCGGCGGTCTTTCTGCTCGCGTCCGCCGCCCACGCCGCCCCGCCGGACTTCGACCGGCAGGTCGCCCCCCTCCTCGCCGGCCGTTGCGCGGCGTGCCACTCCGGCGACGACGCCAAGGGCGACCTCGACCTCACCCGCAAGAGCGCGGCCGTCGGCCCCGGCCGGGCGGTCGTGCCGGGGAAGCTCGCCGACAGCCCGCTGTGGGCCCGCGTCGAGGCCGGGGAGATGCCGCCGAAGGGGGCACTCACCCCGGCCGAGAAGGCGGTTTTGAAGGAGTGGATCACCAGCGGCGCCACCTGGGGGACCGACCCCCTCGACCCCTTCGCCGTCACGAGCAGTAGCCGCGCCGGCCGGGACTGGTGGAGCCTCCAACCCGTCCGCAACCCGGCCACGCCCGCGGCCCCCGGCCGGGACCGGCTCGCCCGCAACGACATCGACCGCTTCGTCCTGGCGAAGCTCCCCGCCGGGTGGGAGCCGGCGCCGCCGGCCGACCGCCGCACCCTGATCCGCCGCGTCCACTTCGACCTCCTCGGCCTACCGCCGACCTACGAGCAGGTCGAAGCCTTCGCTACCGACCCGGACCCCGCCGCCTACGAGAAGCTGGTCGATCGGCTGCTGGCCTCGCCGCACTATGGCGAGCGCTGGGGCCGACACTGGCTCGACGTGGCCCGCTACGCCGAGACGAGCGGGTACGAGCGTGACCAGGTGAAGCCCGACGTGTGGAAGTACCGCGACTGGGTGATCCGCGCCCTCAACGACGACCTGCCGTTCGAGCGGTTCGTTCGCGAACAGCTGGCCGGGGACGAACTCCCGGGCGCGGGCCCGGCCGCCGCCGCGGCCACGGGTTTCATCCGCCTGGGCACCTGGAACGATGAGCCCAACGACCCGAACGAGTACAAGTACGACCGGCTCGAAGACATGGTCGGGGCCACGGCCACGGCGTTCCTCGGGCTGACGGTCCGCTGCGCCCGCTGCCACGACCACAAGTTCGACCCGATCCGCCAGACCGACTACTACCGCATGGCCGGAGCCTTCTGGGCCGGGTTCATCGAGCCCGGGCCGCGCGAGCTGCTCGGCGGGCCGGACGCCAAGACCCTCGGCCACGCCGGCGTGTTCGGCTGGACCGACCGCGGCCGGGACGTGCCGCCGCTGAAGCTCTTGAAGAAGGGAGACCCGGCCCGCCCCGGGGCGGTGGTCGAGCCCGGCCACCTGTCGGCGGTCCCCGCGCTCGACCGACCCCTCGCCCCGCCCCCGCCCGGCGCGAAGACCACCACCCGCCGCCTCCAGCTGGCGCGCTGGATCACCGACCCGGCCAACCCGCTCCCCGACCGGGTGTGGGTGAACCGGGTGTGGCAGCACCACTTCGGGCAGGGGCTGGTCCGCACGCCGGACAACTTCGGCTTCACCGGCGAGAAGCCCACGCACCCCGAACTCCTCGACCGACTCGCGGCCGACTTCCGCGCGGGCGGCGGGCGGACGAAGCCGCTCCACCGGCTCATCCTGCTGAGCGCGACTTACCAGCAGTCGTCGGTCCACCCCCGGCAGGAGGAGTACGCGAAGACCGACGCGGGCAACCGCCTGTGGTGGCGGGCCGAGCGCCGCCGGCTGGACGCCGAGTCGCTCCGCGACTCGCTCCTCGCCGCGGGAGGAACCCTGAAGCTCGGCCGCGTCGGCGGCCCGAGCTTCGCCCCGGACATTCCGCCGGACGCGCTCGAAGGGCTGTCGATGAAGGGGTCGGCGTGGAAGGCATCGCCGCCGGCTGAGCAGGGGCGGCGGAGCGTGTACGTGTTCGCCAAGCGCGGCCTCCTCCCGCCGCTGCTCACCACCTTCGACCTCCCCGACACCACCCTCCCGAGTTGCCGCCGAGACGTGACCACGGTGCCGACGCAGGCGCTGGCACTGCTGAACAACCCGTTCGTCCACACCCAGAGCGCAGCGCTCGCCCGCCGGGTCGGGACAACCGTGGGGAAGGCCGAGCAGGTAACCCGGGCGTGGCAGCTGGCACTGGGCCGCAACCCGCGCGACGCCGAGCGGACCGCTGCGCTGACGCATCTGGAACGGCAGACATCGCTGTTCGCCGGCCGGCCCGACCCGGCGGCCGACGCGCTGGCGTCGCTGTGCCACGTACTGCTGAACACCAACGAGTTCGCCTACGTAGATTGAGGCGGTCGGACCACCACCAGCACGCGCGCCCGCCGCCGACCACTAGTGCAGCATCAGGTCGCTGGCTTTGCCAACAGCGGTTGGGGCTTGCACCCGTAGTAGTCGCACGCCCGCTGCCGAACCTCGTCCGCCGTCAACGTCCGATCCGGCTCGACGATGGCCCGCTTGCCGTGGACCCACGTCGGCTCGATCGGGTTCCGCCACGGGGGCTTGATCGGCCGCGGGCAGACCCGGATGCGACACCCGGCCCCGGCCCGGGACACCTGCCGGTGGTGTCGCCCGACCCACTCCCGGACCCGCGTGCTGACGTGCCACGCGGCGTTGTCCCAGACGAGGACGAGCACCCACTTGCCCTCGCCCGCCAGTCGCTCGCACACCCACCCCAGGAACTCCTCGGGGGTCGCACTCACCGGCCGGCCCTCGCAGAACCGCAGGAGCATCCCGCCGGTGTCCGGGTAGTGGTCCACCGACCGGAGCATCCGGTACGTCACCCAGGCCAACCCGAACCCGACCGCCGCCTCGGCCCTCTTGGTGGCGATCTTCACCAGCCCGAGGGAGGCGACCACCGCCACCCCGTCGTCGAACAGGGACTCGCCGGCGATCTTGATCTCCATGTCCTTGGGCACCCCGGCCCGGCGGAGGACGGCCATGACCGCGATCGGGTCGGTCGGGGAGAGGAGCGCCCGGAACATCGGGCAGTAGACCGGGCGGGCGGGGACGCCGGCGGCGTGGAGCCGCGCCCAGGTCATCAGCCCGCCGGCGGCGGTCGAGACGGGCACCCCGACGGTCGCCAGGGGCAGGATCGTCCACCGCCGGCTGGCCCGCTCGTCGACGTGGACGTGGAACGCCCCGGCGAACGGCAGGAACCCGGGCATGCTGTTGCAGGAATGCCCGGTTCAGGTCGATCCGGCGGACCCCGTTCGGCCGCCTCCCGCTCGACCGCCGGGACGGCCCCCGACGGCGATCAAGGCGAATGACGCGGCCCGGCTCAGGGCCATCAGCCGGATGCCGGGGGGAGTTTGAGGACCGCGCAGTTGAAGTAGCTGAACAGGGCGACCAGGACGACCAGGCCCGCCGCGATCTCGAACGCCGTCATGCCGATCCCGCCGGATGTTCGCCCGGGACGCTACCGAAGGCTGCCGGCCGGGTCAGCCTCCCCGCGCGAGAACGGCGTCGGCAGCCGAGTGTTCAACTGGCGGACACGCTGTCCGGAAGCTGCACAGTTTGGGGGCCGCTCCGGCTTGTCATCCTGCCACGCGCGCGTCGCCTGGAAAATGGGGGTAGAATGCTCGCAAGGCCGGTGCCCATGACGAACCCGCGGGAGGTGTACGATGACACAAACACCCGACCAGAGGTCGGTGTTCACGACGCCGGAGTTCGACCGGTGGTGGGAGGCCCGGGGCAGTGAGGTGGCCGCAACGAGCGGGCTTGAACTGTCAGCTGCCCGGGCGTTGGGCTGGCTCGCTTGGCGGGCAGGGCGTGAACAGATGAGCGAAGCCACCGCCCACCATCGGCTGCAGCCGGTCCGGCGGTAGCGCCGTCCCAGGGGGCGGGCGGCTTCTGGAACCGCTCAGTCCCGCCCTTCTTCGGTGGCAGTCGGCGGGAGCGGGAACGCACCCCGAAGCTGTCCGCAGTCCAGGCCGTAGCGGAACTTGATGTCGTCCCCGACCCCGACCCCGACCCCGGGGTCGCGCGGGACATATCCGCCAACGGCGGTGAAACGAGTCCGGAACCGTATATTGGTTTTCTCGCCCCGATTGTCGCGGCGGGGAGAACCAAGGAGGCGAGATGGGATTGCGGATGCGGGTCCACGACCGGGAGCCGATCGGGGCGGCCCTCCGGCGGTTCAAAAAGCTGATCGAGCGGAGCGGGATGAAGGGCGAGATCCGGGCGCACGAGTACTACGAAAAGCCGTGCGAGGCGCGGAGCCGCAAGGCGGCCAAGAAGCGGAGCACGATCCGCAAGGCTCTCCTGGGCAAGCCGGCCAAGAAGCCGCGGAGTTATTGAGTGGCCCGGCGGGGGCGTCAGGGTGACTGCCCCCGCGGCTGCCCGTCTCACTTTTCTGCCGTCGGCGATCCGGGCGGTGACCACGCCCTGGAGGATCGCTTTGCCGATGATTCCACCCTTCTCGAACTAATCCGGCGACGGAAGGTTGATCTCGGGGAAGGCATCGCGCACCCACGAGTAGCCTGCTTTGTCGAAGGGCTTGCTCGCGTGGATCAGCACTTCGCCGCGGAACTTCGTTTCCCGCGTGCGGTTCTCGTAGGGTTTGTACCAGTGGCCGAACCGGGCGACCTCGTGCGTCCCCGAACCCGGAATCCCCGGCGAACACGAACACCCGATCCGGGAACCGGATCGGCACCAGGCGGAAGAGGCGGCACATCAACCGGGCCGGGGTGCGGTGCCGGATGCCCTCGGCAGTGCTCACCTCGGGGGTGCGGTACAGATTCACCAGGACCGCCAGGACCACCCACTTGTGGCCGTACCGCCACGCCGTGTACGCGTGGCTCGACCGGACGGCGTCCCGGTGTCGGCCCTTCCCATACACCATTGGGCCGGGGTGCCCGTCCACCGTGCCATCCCCGGCGAGAGCGACCGGGCCGTCCGGGACGAGGCGGTCGAGCAGGAACCGGGTCAGGACGCACCCCAGCCTGGGCCACTTGGCCGCCGACAAGACCCGGCGGTAGCTGGCGTCGTGCCCCGGGGCGAGGTCAACCGTCCGCCGGACGTTGGCGACGGTCCGCCGGCCGGTCGTCAGGATGGCGGCCGCGGTGAGGGCGACGAACCGCGTGTAGGTGGGTTGGGTGACGTGAGGGAGGAAGGCTGCCAGTAGCGGCGGGGGCTTCGGTGGGAGGAGCATGGCGCCCGTCCGCGAGCAGCGAGACCGGAGCGATCACTCTGCCATGCGGCCCACGGTGCGACCCTGGGAACTGCGCCAGTCGAGTTTACACCGCCCGCCGCTTTCGCCGCGGCGCGGCCGGCGCCAGAAACGACTTCAGCTTGGCCAGGTTGACCGGGTCCATCGCCGTCCCCTCGTCGTCCTCCTTCGGCGTCTCCAGCACCATTGGCGTGTCGGCGAAGCGCGGGTCGCGGACGAGCCGGCGGAACGGAACCTCGCCCATCTCCCCGAGCCCGATGCTGGCGTGACGGTCCACGCGACTGCCGAGCGGCTTCTGGCTGTCGTTCAGGTGGAACAGGCAGAGCCGCCGAAGGCCGATGAGCCGATCGAACTCCTGGAACGTGGCCGCGTACTCGGCGTCGGTGCCGAGCGCGTAGCCGGCGGCGAAGACGTGGCAGGTGTCGAGGCACACGCCGAGGCGGTCCGGCTCCGTCACGCGGTCGAGGATCGCGGCCAACTCCTCGAAGCGGGCGCCGAGGGTGGTGCCCTGGCCGGCGGTGGTTTCGAGCAGCACGCGGACGCCGAAGCCGGCACACCGGGCCAGGACGGCGTCGAGCGCGGCGGCGACGCGGGCGACCCCCGCCTCCACCCCGCTGCCGACGTGCGCCCCCGGGTGGGTGACGACGTAGCTCAGCCCGAGCGTCTCGGATCGCTCCAGTTCGGCGGTGAACGCGGCGATCGACTTCTGGTACAGCCCCTCGTCAGGCGCGGCGAGGTTGATCAGGTACGAGTCGTGGGAGACGGGGGAGCGGATGCCGTTGGCCGCGACGGCCCGGCGGAAGGCGGCGACGGCGTCCGCGGCGAGCGGCTTGGCGGCCCAGGCGTTGGGGTTGGACGTGAACACCTGGACGGTGTCCATGCCGAGGGCGCCGGCGGCTTCCGGAGCCTTGAACAACCCGCCGGCGACAGACAGGTGGGCGCCGAACAGCGGCATGAACAGCCCTCCGGGGTGAAGGGCGTACACTATCCGCTCCGTGTACACCCGCTCAAGGTCGATCGGCTCGGGTATCCCTTTGACCGCGCGCCGGGCGGCGGAATAGGATGGTTGCCAACGCCCGGGCTGCGCAACCGTTTCCACCATACCAGGAGAGTCGGGATGACCCACCGGACCGCCCCCGGGGTGTCGGCCCTGTTGCTGATGGTCGCACTCAACCTCCCCGCCGCCGCGGCCGAACCGGCCGTCGGCCCGCCGACCCGCGGGACGTTCCGCTTCGAGCCGGCGGACGACGACAAGGCCGGCGTCCCGGAGCGCTACCGCATGCCGGCCCGGGACTTCGACTTCACGCTCGCCCCGCGGTTCGAGATGCCGCACGCCGGCGTCTCGGTCCACACCCTGACCTTCCCGTCGCCGGTGAAGTCGAGCGTGCCGGCGAACGACACCGTCCACGCCGAGTACTTCGTCCCGAAGGCGGCGTCGGCCGGGGCGAAGGTGCCCGGGGTGGTCGTGCTCGACATCATGGACGGGAGCGGCACCGTGGCCCGCGGGCAGGCGGTGTGGCTGGCCCAGCACGGGGCGGCCGCGCTGTACGTCCACATGGCCCACTACGGCCCCCGCCGCCCGCCCGGGAGCCCGGTCCGGCTGATGTCCACCAACCTGGAGCAGACGTTCGCCGGGGTGCGACAGACCGTACTGGACTGCCGGGCCGCGACCGCCTGGCTGGCGGCCCGGCCGGAGGTGAGCGCGGACAAGCTAGGATTGGTGGGCACGAGCCTCGGGAGTATCATCGGCGCGAACGTGGCGGGGGCCGAGCCGCGGCTCAAGAACGTGTGCCTGCTCCTCCCCGGCGGCGGGCTGGTGGACGCCTTCTACGACCACCCGAAGGCCCGGCCGTACACGGCCCTGGTGGACCTGGTCGGCGGCAAGGACAGCCTGAAGCGGCTGATCGCCCCGGCCGACCCACTCACCTACGCCCCCCAGCTGAGGCAGCGGAACCTGCTCATGATCGCCGCCAGCCGGGACGACGTGGTGCCGCCCAGCGCCGCCCGCACGCTGTGGGAGGCCAGCGGGCGGCAGCAGATCATCTGGGTCGATGCCACGCACGTCGGGGCGGCGGTCTACGCCCTCCCGGCCCTGAAAGCCGTGTCCGATCACCTGACGCGGTAGCCCGCCCGGCCGGTCGCGCCGGGGTCGGGCCGCCGTTCGCGGAGGTTCCGGGTTATGGTGCGACTGCTTGGTCTGGCAGCTCTGGTGCTATTCGGGGCGGCCCTTCACCGGGTCGCCGTCGCGGACGAGGGGAAGGAGGGGAAGGGGGGAAAACAGGCTCTGCCCGACCCCACGGCCCAGCTGTTGGCGAAACTCCGGCAGCCGCTCGCGCTACCGCCGCTCGCACAAAAGGACGGCGAACTGTCGCTGGCCGAGTTCGCCGTCCAGGTCGAGAAGGCGACCGGGCTCGGGGTGGTCGTGAACGACGCGGCGTTCCGCCAGGACGGGGAGGCGCCCGACAACCTGACGGTCCAACCGCCGCGCTTCAAGGGGGACGCGGCGACCGTGCTGCGGCTCGCCCTGGCCACCCGCGGCGCGACGTACCTGGTCCGCCGCGATCACGTCGAGATCGTGCCGATCGCCGTGGCCCGTCGGGAGGCCCGGCTGCCGGAGACGGACAAGAACGGTGAGCCGCTCCACCCCTACCCGATGGTCTCGGCGGTGGTCCGGGAACGCCCGCTGAACGATGCGCTTGCCGACCTCGCCGCCGACCACGACCTGACGGTGCTCGTGTCCCCGCAGGTCGGCGACCAGAAGTCGGCGTTCGTGACCGCCCGGCTGTTGAACGTCCCGGCCGATCAGGCCGTCGAGCTGCTGGCCCTCCAGGCCGACCTGCGGGTGGTCCGCCGCGGGGCCGCGTTCCTGGTGACGAGCAAGGAACACGCCGACAACCTCTTCAGCGAGCGGATGGACCGCGAGCAGCGGCGGGCGGAACTGGAAGGCTCGCGGAACCCGGCGTCCGGCCGCGTGTCGGGTTTCTTCTGCGGCACGCCGGGTGGTGCGCCGGGGTTGGGCGTGTTGGGTGGCGCGCCCGGCGGGGGCGGATTTGCCGGGGCCGGGGGCGGTGCCATCGGGCTCGGTGGAGCCGGGTTCGGCGGGGGCTCACCCCGGCCGGCGCAGCCGCCCGCCCCGCCGGGCGGCGAGCGGTGATCGCCGTTTCTCATACCCCCGCAACTGGCCCCATCTGGTACACTACCGCTGCCGCGACCGCGGGCGGGGCGCGTGACCACGCCCCCGGCGGGGGCGGTGTGTCCGTACCTGGGGAATCGAGCGATGGGCGTGCCGAGTGGTGAGGTGGTGGCCCGGCCGATGGTGGCGCGGGCGTGCGGGTGCATGCGGGAGTTCCAGCACTACAAAGTGGACAAGTACCGGGCCCAGCGGCTGGCGAAGTTCCAGGGCACCCGGTGCGAGGACTGCGTCGCCAAGCTGAACGAGCAGCAGAAGCAGGCGGCCGCGGCCCTGCCGAAGAAGGGCGAGGCGTTCCAGGCGCTGCCGGCGGGCACCCAGATTGCACTGTCGCGCCAGCCGGACGGCACCTGGGCCGGCACCCTGACGGGGAACGGCAAGGCGGTGAAGGGGACCGGCGAGAGCCCGCACGGGCTGACCATCGCCCTGGCCCGCCAGTGGGTGCTGGAGGCCCGCGGCCCGGCCGCCACGGCGTAGCCGCCGTGAGTAAGCCGTTCGACGCGACCCTGAACGCCCTGATCACCGCCCGCCCCGGGGACTGGGTCGCCCTCCTGGCCCCGCGGGTCGGCCTGCCGCCCGGCCCGGCCGAGGTGCTGGACACGGACCTATCCGTCACCGCCCAGGCGGACCAGGCGTTTCTCCTGACCGGCCCGTCCGCCGCGGTCCTTCACGTCGAGTTCCAATCAACCCCCCGCCGGGGCATCCCGGCGGACCTCCTGCGGTACAACGTCCTCCTCGGCCACGGCCGGGACGAGCCGGTCTACTCGGTGGTGGTCCTCCTCCGCCCGAAGGCGAGCGCGTCCGACCTCACCGGCGTGTACGCCCGGCCGACCCTGGAGTTCCGGTACGCGGTGGTGAGGGTCTGGGAGGAAACGGTGGACGGGCTGCTGAGCGGCGGCCCGGCGACCGCCCCGCTGGCGCTGTTGACCGACGAGGCGGCGGGCGACCTGGGCGGGGCGGCGACCCGGTTTGCCGCCCGGTTGCGGTGGCCGGACGTGGACGCTACGCTGGCGAAGGAACTTCGGGGCGCGTCCTTCTTCCTCGGCGGACTGCGGTACGATGAGGATCAGGTCGCGGACCTGTACGCGAGGCTCACCATGATTATGGAAGACTCGACCACCCCCCAGGGGGTTCTCCGCAAGGGGCGGGCGGAGGGCCGCGCCGAGGGCCGGGTGGAAGGCCGCGTCGAAGCGATTCGGGAACTGCTGTTGATGCAGGCCCGGGACCGCTTCGGCACCGAGAACGCGGCGGCCGAAGCGGCCCTGCTGGCCGTGGCCGACCCGGCCCGGCTGGCCCGGATGGGCGTGCGGTTGCTGCACGCCGCCAGCTGGGACGACTTCCTCGCCACGGCCTGATCGCCCCCCGCACATTTTCCCCGATCCGCCTGCGTGCCGGTTCCGGCCCGGCGGGCACTACCTTCACGAACAGTCCGCCGCGGTCGGAGGTCCGCCGCCGATGGTGACCCACGCCGGGACGGGCGGCGTCCGCCCGTTCCTCAAGCTGATCGAGGTCCAGGCTCTCCGCGGGGCCGCCGACCACGAACTCCTCCGCCGGTTCGCCGCCGCCAACGACGAGGCCGCCTTCCGGGTCATCGCCGAGCGGTACGGGCCGCTGGTGTTCGGGGTCTGCGCCCGGGTGCTCGGCAACCGGCACGACGCCGAGGACGCCCTCCAGGCCACCTTCCTGGTGTTCGCCCGGCGGGCCGCGTCCGTCCGCAAGTCCGAGTCGCTGGCGAGTTGGCTCCACGGCGTCGCCCGGCGCGTCTCCACCCGGCTCCGCCGGGCCGACCGCCGCCGGGCCGCCCGCGAGCTGGCCGCGCCCCCGCCCGCGCCGCGCCCCCCGGCCGACGACCTCGCCTGGGCCGAGGTCCGGACCGGGCTGGACGAGGAACTCGGTCGGCTCCCGGTCGCGTACCGGGAGGTGCTGGTGCTGTGCTACCTCGAAGGGCTGACCCGGGACGAGGCCGGGCTGCGGCTCGGCATCGAGGCCGGGGCGGTGAAGGGCCGACTCGAGCGCGGCCGGCGGCTCCTCGGCGACCGGCTGGCGAGGCGGGGTCTCGGGCTCTCGGCCGGGCTCGCCGGGCTGGCGCTCGGGCCGCCCGCCGCGGCAGCGGTCCGGATCGGCCGGCTGGCCGCCGACCCCACTGCGGCGTCCCCGCGGGCGACCGCCCTCACCCACGAATTCCTGAAGGGAGTGACGATGTCGAAACTGAAGCTCGCCACCGGCGGCCTGGTCGGCGCGCTGGTGCTGGCGGCCGGGGTGGGTCTGGGCACGGCCCAGACCCCCGGCGCCCCCCCGAAGGGGGCCACGCCCGACAAGCCGCCGCTGAGCCGGCAACTCGGCGAGAAGGTGGATCCGACGAGGGACACCGACGAGGCGTTCATCCGCCGGGTCAGCAAGGATCTGCGCGGGACGGACCCGACCCCGGCCGAGGTCCACTTCTTCCTCGCCAGCAAGGACGCCAGCAAGCGGGCCACGCTGGTGGACCTGTTCGTGAAGGAGCGGGCCGAGAGGGGCGCCCGGGCCGCGGACGTCGGGCGGGAGAAGTCCGCCGACCGGGCCGACCCCTTCGAGAAGGGGTACACCCCCCTGGACGTGGCCCGCGCCACCCAGGAGGCGGCTCGGGTGCGGGACGAGGTGGCCCGGGCCGCCGCGAGGGTCGCCCAGGAGGCCAAGGACCGCACCGAGGAGCAGGCCCGGCTGGCCGTGAGGGGCGCCGAAGAAGCCCGGCGCCGGGCTGACGCGGTGCGTGCGGAAGAGGACTCCCGGTACCGGGCCGAGGGCGCGGACCGGGAGAAGGCGCGACGGGTTCCGGACGAAAAGGCGCGGGCCGCCGAAGAGGCCAACCGCCGGGCCGCCGAGGCCGAGCGGACGGCCCGGGACCGCAAGGCCGATCGGGCCGAAGGTTTCCGCCCGAAGCCCGTGCCGCCCCTCCCGCCCGTGCCACCTCTCCCGGCCCCCCGGGCGACTCCGCCGCTCCCCACCCCGCCCGCCCCCCCGGCGAAGACCAGCGGCCCGGCTCCCGGCATCGAAACCCTCCGCATCCAGGTCCAGCTGGCCGAACTGACCGTCCGCGAGAAAATGATCCTGCTGGAGGACGCCGGTTCCTCCCGGGCCAAGGGCGTTACGAGCAGCCAGGAGGTCGCCCGGTTGCAGATCGACCTCGACCGGGCCAAACTCCTGCTCCGTCAAGCCCAGATCACCCTCGCCGACGCCGAGAAGACGGCCCCGCGGAGTGAGTCACGGCCGACCCCTGCCCCGCGGAGCGAGTCACGGCCTGGCCCGACCCCGGCCCCTGGGGCGACGCCCGCCCCGCGGAGTGAGTCGCGGCCCGGCCCGACGCCGATCCCCACCCCGGCCCGATAACCTGCCCACACGTCCCCCCCACCGCCGGCGGAGCGAGTCCCGCCGGCGGTTTTCCGTTGAGCCGGCCCCGGCGCCCGGGTACACGGGAAGGTTCCCGCCCCCGGAGCCCGCCGCATGTCCTCCCCCCCGTCGATCGCCCCCTGGCGGTGGACCGTCGTCTGGCTGCTGTTCCTGGCCACCATGTTGAACTACATGGACCGGCTGGCGCTCAACAACACCCAGCGCTACCTCCTCGCCGAGTTCGAGCCCGACCCCGACCGGCGCAACGCCGTCTACGCCGACATCCAGTTCGCGTTCGGGGTGTCGTTCGCCCTGTTCCAGGTGATCGCCGGCTTCCTGATCGACCGGTTCAGCCTCCGCTGGCTCTACCTCGGGGCGATCGTGGTGTGGAGCGCCGCCGGGGTGCTGACCGGCCTGGTCCCGGCCGGGGCGGTGGGGGCGCTGATCGCCTGCCGGGTGGTGCTGGGGGTGGGGGAGGCGTTCAACTGGCCGTGCGCGGTGGCGTGCGTCCGCCGGGTGATCCCGCGCGAGAGCCGCGGGCTGGCCAACGGCATCTTCCACAGCGGGGCGAGCATCGGGGCGGTGGCGACGCCGTTCCTGGTCCTACTCGTGGTGAACACCTCCACCGGTGAAGGCTGGCGCACGCTGTTCGTGGCCGTCGGCGCGGTGGGGGTGGTGTGGGCGCTGCTGTGGATGGTCACCACCGCCGGCGACCGGGCGGTGGTGATCGACGCGACCGGGGTCGGCCCCGAGGGGGCGTCAGCGCCGCCCGTCCCCTTTGCCGCGGTGTTCGGCCTGCGGATGTTCTGGGTCTGCCTCACGACCGGCGTGGCCGTGAACCTGTGCTGGCACTTCTACAACCAGTGGTTCCCGCGCTACCTCACGCAAGACCTGGCGGTGAGCCCGCGGGACGAACAGCTGATCCTGGCGGGGTTCTTCGTCGCGGCCGACCTGGGGAGCATGGCGAGCGGGTGGACGACCCGCCGGCTGGCCCGGGCGGGGCACTCGGTCGAGCGGTCGCGCCAGCTGGTGATGACGGGCCTCGCGGTCGTGGTGCTGGCCGCGACCGTGCCGGCGGCGCTCCTCCCGGCCGGCGACCTGTTCGGGCTGAAGGTCGCGTGCTTCCTGGTGGTGGCGGCGGCGGCGATGGGCGGGTTCGCGGTGTTCTTCTCGCTCGCCCAGGACATCGTGCCGCAGCACACGGCCAAGATCCTGGGCGTGTGCGGCTGCGTGTCCTGGCTGGTCATCAGCGGCGTGACGAAGGGGATCGGCGAACTCGACCTCGCCGGGCCGGGGAAGTACGCCGGGCTGTTCCTGGCGGTCGGCTGCGTCCCGCTGCTGGCGGCGGCGGCCGGCTGGCGGTGGCCGCGCGCCACCGCCAGTAGCGACCACTGACCGGGTTCAGGGGAGAAGGTCGGCCACGGGCACGACCGCGGTCGGGGCGTTGAGCGGGGAAACCGTGTCTCCCGGGCTGTAGACGTGGTCGTCGCGGTAGGCCGCACCCCCGTCGGGGATCGGGGCCGGGTTGCGGAAGACCCGCAGCCGGCGGTTCGGAATGTCCACCACCCAGTATTCGGGGATGCCGGCCGAGGCGTACAACTCGGCCTGTGAGGTGATGTCCTCGAACACGCTGTCATCGGCGACCTCGACGACCAGCACGGCAGTCGTCGGGTGATCGGCGGCGTAGTCGTCAACCGACCCGGTGACGACGGCCACGTCCGGGTGGGGCTCGCTGAGCGGTTCGAGGTTCAGGGGGAGCTGAGAGCGGACGTCATGGCCTGTGGGAAACGCCCGCTCCAGCGCCCGGGTAGCTTTCCGGACCCCGGTCGCGTGCGGAGCATTCATGGGCGGTTCCAGGAGGATCGCCCCGCGGACGAGTTGAACCCGCTGACGGCGGAAGAACCGGGCAGCATCGAGGGCGTAGTACTCGGCCCGGTTGAACCGGACCGGTCGTGGGGTTGGGGCACCCGGACAGGTCTCGACGAGCGTATCCCCGGCCAAGCTGAGAGTGCGACCGGCGAAGGGGGGGAGCTGTGCGAGCGTGGCGACCTCGGCGGCCGTCCACGGCCGCGGGCCGCGCCGCCCGTGGCGGCGGACCGGCGGCGGTGTGATCGGGTCGGCGGTCGCCATACGGGTTACCTCCGGCATCAGAGTACCGTCAGGATTTGCCGAGCACCAGATCGACCACCCAGCAGCCGCGGACGTGCGGCCCGTCCCCGCGGCAGTGGGCGAGGACGTCGGCCTCCGTGCAGCCGGCGTCTTCGAGCGCGTCGGCGAGGACGGGCGTCGGGGTGAAGTCGCGGGAGTCGTACATACTGCGGGCGAGGGCCACGACGGCTTCGGTCCGCCAGGGCGGGTCGAACGTGACAGGGTGGAACGGGTTGCGGAAGACGTCGCGGGCAAGAACCACTTGCTCGGCCGCCTCCCTCGCGCAGCCGCCTGTGAAGTCCGGACGCGAGTACGCTCCCAGGGCGTGCTGGGCGTACTCGATTGCCATTTTGAACTGCATGAACTCCTTTTCCGTGACGGCCCTGACCCCGCCAGCCGCCTGGGTCTGGTGTTCCAACCCGCCGGTCGCGCGGAGGTCGGCGTCCGCCGCGCGGACGACCTTTCGGGCGGCGAGTAGAGCCTTCCACTCCACCTCCCCGTCTGCGTAGCGTTCGCACTCCGCGACCGCCCAGGCGAACCGCTCCTCGGGAAGGAATCGGAGTACACGCCGGGTGCAGGCGCACGCCAACAGCCGGCGCTTGCGGTCGCTGCGACATTGCGGATGGTAGATCAGGTCGTAGGGCCGCTCGGCCGACAACCACTCCGCTTCCGTCATCACCCCTCCCCGGAATGAATTAACCCCCGCCCGCGGCGGGCCGCGGGCGGGGGTCGTGTGAGTCTGCCCCTGCGGGCCGTTACCCGAGGTTCATACTCAGGAGGAACTCGGTGTTGGTCTTGCTCTTCTTGGCCCGGTTCACGATCAGCTCCATCGCTTCCACCGGGTGCATGTCGGACAGCACCCGGCGCAGGATGCGGACCCGGTCGTACTCCTCGGGGTGGAGCAGGAGCTCCTCCTTCCGGGTGCCGCTGCGGTTCACGTCGATGGCGGGGTAGACCCGCTTCTCGACCAGCCGGCGGTCCAGGTGGAGTTCGCTGTTGCCCGTCCCCTTGAACTCCTCGAAGATCACCTCGTCCATCCGGCTGCCGGTGTCGATCAGGGCCGTGGCCAGGATCGTCAGGCTGCCGCCCTCCTCGACGTTCCGGGCCGCCCCGAAGAACCGCTTCGGCTTCTGCATGGCGTTGGAGTCGAGGCCGCCCGAGAGGAGCTTCCCGCCGCCGGGGGCTTCCGTGTTGTGGGCGCGGGCCAGGCGGGTGATGCTGTCCAGCAGGATCACCACGTCCCGCTTCAGCTCGACCATCCGCTTGGCCTTCTCCAGCACGATCTCGCTGACGTGGATGTGCTCCTCCGGCGGCTCGTCGAAGGTGCTGGCCACGACCTCGGCGTTGGTCCCCTGGACCAGCCGCTGCATTTCCGTCACCTCCTCGGGCCGCTCGTCCACCAGCAGGACGAACACGTAGGCCTCGGGGTGGTTCTTCATGATGGCGTTGGCCATCTTCGACAGCAGGATCGTCTTGCCGGTCCGCGGCGGGGCCACGATCAGCCCGCGCTGGCCCTTGCCGACCGGGGTGACGAGGTCCACGATCCGCATGCTCAGCTCGTCCGGACCGGTTTCGAGCCGGAGCCGGGCGTTCGGGTGGAGCGGGGTGAGATCCTCGAAGTTGGTGACCGACGTGGCCTCGTCCGACGGCCGGCCGTTCACCACCTCGATCTGCATGATGGCGAAGTTGTCCTGGTTCTCGATCGGGAGCCGGATCGGCCCCTCGACCACCAGGCCGGTCCGCAGGCTCATCCGCCGGATCTGGCTCGGCGAGACGTAAATGTCCTCCGGGCTGGCCAGGTAGTTGTGGGCCTGGCTGCGGAGGAACCCGTACCCGTCGGGCAGCACTTCCAGGGTGCCCGAGCCGATCACCTTGTCGCCGCGCTCGATCTGCTTGCGGACGATGCCGAGGATCAGCTGGCCGCGGCTCATCCCGTTGTGCTCGTGGATGCCCTCCTTCTCGGCCAGCTTGAACAGGTTCGGCATCGGCATCCGGTACAGGTCATCGAGCCGGGAGCCGACGCCGGGGCGGGGCGGGGCGGGAGCCCGCTCGACCCGCTCGACCCGCTCGGCCGGCGGCGGGGCCGGGGCGGGGGTGAAGGTCGGGGGAGCCGCGGCGGCGGGGGACGTGGGAGCGGCCGCGGGGGCGGCCTCGCCGGGCTTGCGGGCGGGCCGCCGGGCGGCGGCCGCACGGAGGGAGGAGGGCCGCGGGAGCGGCGCCCCATCGACGCCCTTGGCGTCGGGCATAACGGGATCCTCGAACGGTGTCAGGAACGGGACGCGGGGCGAGGGCGCCGCCGGTCGGTCTGGGTGTGCGGGGCGGGGGCCGCCCCGGATGGGTACGCGGGGGAAACCGTTCCCCCCGCGGTCAGGCTCGGTTTGGGTCCGCTAACCCCTCCCCGCTTTCGGTCTGTCACGCGGGCACCGGAAGAATGAGTTCCGGTTCGGCGGGACAGGAATGGTGCGGGGGAGGAGGTCTGGAGGCGCCAGCTGGCTTATTGTCGAAGCGAGCGGCGCGAGAAAGTGCGGGCTACCAACCTACCCAGAGTTTACGCCGGGTATTCCGGCACGTCAACGCGATTCTACCCCGGGGGGCGCCAATTTCCAGCCGACTTTTCCACCCGCGTCGGCAGACAACAGGTCGCGGAGGATGACGGCGCGGGGCGGACGGACCCGGTGACAACTGCCCGCCGTGGTTCGGAGCCGGCCCGGCCCGGGCCTACGCTTCTTGCCCCGCGCCGCGGGACGGGGTACGCTCGACCCCACACCAGAGACGGGGGGCACCCATGCCGGACCTGCGGGACGGGGAGTCGATGAACGTGCCCGGGTCGGACGGGGCGGTGTACACGATCAAGAACGTCGGTGGCGTGTACGCCTGTAACTGCATGGCGTGGCGGACGCAGTCCGCGCCGGTGGACCGGCGAACGTGCAAGCACCTCCGCCGGCTGCGCGGCGACGCGGCCGAGGACGCCCGGGTCGGCCTCCGCGCTGCGCCGCCCAAGCCCGCCGCGAAGGCTACGAAGGCCGGGAAGCCGGCCCCGCCCCCGCCGCCGGTCGTGCTGCCGAACCCCGTTGCCGCACTCTCCCTTCCCGCATCACAAGAGGCGGACGCGATCGTGACCGCGTACCAACTGGCCGCCGGCCGGCTCGCGGGGCTGCTCTGCCGGCTCGGGGACGGCCAGGCGGTCGGCGTGGCGGCCGGGTTCGCCGACCGCGACCGGGACTGCCCCCCGCCGGTCGGGGGGATCATCGGGCTGCGCTTCCAGAAGGTGTCCGCGACCGGCGTCCCGGTCGGGGCGAGTTACGCCGGCCTGCGGGGGGATGATGCGGACACGCTGCCGCTCCCGCCGCGCCCGTGAGTATTGATGGGGTGGGGGCGACCAATCGGTGCCGTCATCACTCCCTCACGTCACGCGGTTCCTTCACTCGATAACCGGGCCGATACCGCGGCCCACACCTCGGCGATGACCTTCTCGGCGGTCGATTGAAGCAGCCCCTTCGGGATCATCTTGAGTAGCCCGGTCACTTCGGTGAGTTCGCCCGCCCAGGGGACGACCGTGCCGGAGTCGGCCGCGCGGAACGTCAGCCGGATGTGAACCGTACTCGACGCCCCGATGGCCTTGGTGGCCACGCGGAAGCCGACCGCCGCGCCGGGCTCCTGGCTGGTCCGTTCGAGGGTGGAGTCGAGGAGTCCGGGGGCGAACGACAGCTTCGGCTTCATCTTCCAGCTCGCCCGCTCCGGGCCGGCGGCCGTCACCTGCACGTCCGGGAGGGTGCCGACCAACCACCCGGCGTCGGACAGTTTCGACGCAACGACACCAACGGGGTGTGGAAAGGATTGTTCGCCGGCGAACGGGATCACGTGCATGCCTCCGGGGGTGTCGGGATTGTAGGCGTGGGGCAATTCGGATCGATGCCTGCGAAGTGGTGAGAACACGTTTCCGCCGCACCCCTTGCACCTTTTCTCCCCCGCGCCCCCTCGGATGAGGAGGCGAGCCTTCGCGCCCTCGATGTCCTATTGTGGCCTGAAGGCCCACGCCGCAGCTGACAGGAGTTGACCCATTCCCACCGCCACCCTGCCGCAGGTGCCTGCGCCGCCCACCCCGACCGTCCCTGCCCCCGCGCCGGCCCCGGCCCCTGTTCCGAGTACCCTCCGGCGCCGCCTCCGCGGGCTGCCGTTCATCCTGATCCACGTCGCCGCCGTGGTCGGCGCGTGTCTGGTCACCCCGACGTGGGAGGCCGTCGGCCTCGGGGTCGCGTTGTACGTGGTGCGGATGTTCGGCATCACCGGCGCGTACCACCGCTACTTCGCCCACCGGGCCTACAAGACGAGCCGGTGGTTCCAGTTCGTCCTCGCGTGGATCGGCTGCTCGGCCATGCAGAAGGGGCCGCTGTGGTGGGCCGTCCACCACCGCCACCACCACAAGTACTCCGACCAGGAAGAAGACCCGCACTCCCCGATCGTCCGGAGCATCTGGTGGGCGCACGTCGGGTGGGTGACGTCCGGGCTGTTCCGGCGGCCCAACTACCAGGACATCAAGGACTTCACCAAGTACCCCGAGCTCCGGCTGATGAACAAGCTGTACTGGGGGCCGGGGCTGATCCTGGCAGTGCTGTGCTACTGGTGGATGGGGCTGGCGGGGCTGGTGTGGGGGTTCCTGGTCTCGACCGTGTGCCTGTACCACGGCACGTTCCTGATCAACTCGGCGTGCCACCTGTGGGGCACCCGCCGGTACGAGACGACCGACCAGAGCAAGAACCTGTGGTGGGCGGCCATCCTCACCCTCGGGGAGGGGTGGCACAACAACCACCACCACTACCAGAGCTGCGCCCGCCAGGGGTTCATGTGGTGGGAGGTGGACGTGAGCTACTACATCATCCGGCTGCTGGCCGCGGCCGGGCTCGTGTGGGACGTGCGCGAGCCGACCGCCCGGGCGCTGGCCGCCAAGCGGGCGGCCGGCCCCGCCGCGTGACCGTCACCCGAGCACCTTCACCAGCCGGACCACCTGATCGGCCCCGAGGCGGGTGACCAGCCCGCGGACCGCCTCGAGGTCGTCCAGCCGGACGCTGCCGCCCGAGGGCGAGCCCAGGCGTGCCGGCCGCCCCGGCCCCCGTCGCCCGCCCCCGACCAGCCCCTTCTTCTTCATCGTGGACTTGTAGTTGGAGATGATCCCCTTCGTCACCTCGCGGTTGAACTTGGACTTGATGTGGTCCTGGATCGCCTGGGGCTTGGCGTCCCCCCCCAGATCCTGAAGGGCCGTCCGCACCAGATCCGCCTGGGACAGGTCTGCCCCGCTCGCGGCCTCGCTGGCCGGTTCCGCCTTCGTCTTTGCCATCGCCCGCCTCGGGATGTGAGTGTCTCATCGGTGTAGGGGAATGGCCCCCTTATGTGGTGATGTACCACCGCGCGCGGCCGCTGTGAAGATGGGAATGTGAGATAAGGGTGCAAAACCTTGTCGGTTGGGTGTGAGATTCGGCCCGGCCGGGTTGTCCGCGATATACCAGCCCACATGCCCCGCGACCCGCTCCCGATCGACGCCGCCCTCCCGGACCTCCTCGCCGCCGTCCGCGCCGGCCGGGCCGCCGTCCTGCGGGCGCCGACCGGGGCCGGGAAGACCACCCGCGTCCCGCCGGCACTGGTGGAGGCCGGGCTGGTCGGCGGCGGCACGGTGGTGATGTTGGAGCCGCGGCGGGTGGCGGCCCGGGCGGCGGCGCGGCGGATGGCCGCCGAGCACGGGTCGGCCCTCGGCGACGTGTTCGGGTATCAGGTCCGCTTCGACCGCAAGGCCGGCCCGCGGACCCGCGTCCTGGTCGTCACCCCCGGCGTGCTGCTCCGCCGCCTCCACGACGACCCGTTTCTCGACGGCGTCGGGGCGGTGGTGTTCGACGAGTTCCACGAGCGGGGGCTCGACGCCGACCTCGCCCTCGGGATGGTGAAGTTGGTTCGTGAGGCCGTCCGCCCGGACCTCGTAGCGGTGGTGATGTCGGCCACCATCGACCCCGGGCCGGTGGCCGCGTACCTCGGCGGTGCCCCGGTGGTGGACAGTGCGGGGCGGTCGTACCCGGTCGAGGTCCACTACCGCCCGCGCCGGGCCGACACGCCCGCCCCCGTCGCCGCCGCGGCCGGCGTGCGCGAGGCGCTGGCGCTCACCGACGGGGGCGTGCTGGCGTTCCTCCCCGGGCTCCGCGAGATCCGCCAGGCCGCCGACGAGCTCGCCGACCTGGCCGACCGCCTCGAACTCCTCCCCCTCCACGGCGACCTCCCGCCCGAGCAGCAGGACCGCGCCCTGCAGCGGCTCGACCGGCGGAAGGTCGTGCTCGCCACCAACGTGGCGGAAACGTCGGTCACGGTCGAGGGCGTCACGGCCGTGGTCGATACCGGGCTGGCGCGCCAGCTGGGGTTCGAGCCGGCGGTCGGGATGGACCGGCTGCGGCTCGTCCCGATCTCGCGTGCGTCGGCCGACCAGCGGGCCGGGCGGGCGGGGCGGACCCGGCCGGGCGTGTGTCTCCGGCTGTGGGACGAGCCCGGCCACCGGTCGCGGCCGGAGCAGACCGAGCCCGAAATCCGCCGCGTCGACGTGTGCGGGGCCGCCCTGCAACTCCTCGCCCTCGGCGAGACGAACGTGTCGAACTTCCCCTGGCTCGACCGGCCGCGGCCGGAGGCGATCGAACAGGCGGAGCGGCTGCTCGACCAACTCGGGCTCGTCCGCGGCGGCGCCCTCACCGACCTCGGCCGGGCCGCGGCCCGGCTCCCGGTTCACCCCCGGCTGGGGCGGCTCCTCGTCGAAGGGCACCGGCTGGGGCAGCCGCGGCGGGCCGCGCTGGCGGCGGCGCTGCTCGCCGAGCGCGACCCCTTCACCCGGCCGGACGGCCCGCCGACCCGCACCGCGCCGCCGACCGCGTCCGACGTGCTGGACCGGGTCGAGGCGTTGGAGGCGTTCGAGCGGACGAAGCGGCTCGACGGCCCGATCGGCACACTCCACCGCGGCGGCGCGTTCGGCGTCCTCGAAGCCCGCGACCAACTCGCCCGGCTGGTGGCGGGCGACGGGCGCCCGCCCGCCGGCCCCGGCGACCCGGACGAGGCCGTCCTGCGGGTCGTGTTCGCCGCCTACCCCGACCGCCTCGCCCGCCGGCGCGAGCCCGGCAGCTCGCGGGCGCTAACCGTCGGCGGGCGCGGCGTGAAGCTCGCCCCGACCAGTGGCGTCCGCGAGCCTGACCTGTTCGTCTGCGCCGACGTGGACGCCGCCGGGGCGGACGCCTTCGTCCGGCTGGCGTCCGGCGTCGAGCGCAGCTGGCTCCCGGCCGAGCGGATCACCACCCGGGTCGAGGTGACGTTCGACGAGCAGGCCGAGCGCCTCGCCGCCCGCAAGCGGACGCGGTTCGACGACCTCGTCCTCGACGACACCCAGGCCCACATCGCCGACGAGGCCGACGCCGCCCGCGTGCTGGCCGCCGCGGCCCGGGACCGGCTGGACAAGGTACTCCCCGACGCGGACTCCGAGGCCGGCCGGTTCCGCACCCGCGTCCGCTGCCTCCGCAGCTGGCTCCCCGGCCTGAACCTCCCCGCCTTCGACGCCGCCGACCTCGGGGAACTCCTCGAACACCTCGCCCGCGGCCGGCGCTCGCTCGGGGAGCTCCGCGCCGGCCCCTGGCTCGACCTGATGCGCGGCCAGCTGAGCTACGAGCAGTCGCGCACGCTCGACCGCGAGGCTCCCGACCACTTGGAGGTGCCGAGCGGGAGCCACGTCCGCCTGGAGTACGAGGAGGGGCGGCCGCCGGTGCTGGCGGTGCGCATTCAGGAGCTGTTCGGGCTGGCGGAGACGCCCCGCGTCGGCGGCGGGCGGGTGAAGGTGCTGCTCCACCTCCTCGCCCCGAACCACCGGCCCCAGCAGGTGACGGACGACCTCGCCAGCTTCTGGAAAAACGGCTACCCGGTGGTGCGAAAGGAACTCCGCGGCCGATACCCGAAGCACAGCTGGCCGGACGACCCGCTCACCGCCGAAGCCCTGCGCGGGGCGAAGCGGCGGCCGCCCGCTTGAGCGGCCCGTTCGGGTCGCATACACTACGCGGAAGTTCCCGCCCCGCCACGCTTCCTCCCCTCGTGTCCTGGAGAGCCTCTCCATGAGTCGTCGGATCACCCGCCGTCGCGCCCTGGCCGCCTCCGCCGCGGGCCTCGGCTACCTGTACACCGCCCCCGCCACCGCCCAGCCCGCCGGGTCGAACGCCCGCCTCAAGGTGGCCGGGATCGGGATCGGCGGGAAGGGGTCGAGCGACATCGACCACGCCGGCAACCTGATGGAAGTCGTCGCCCTGTGCGACGTGGACAAGGACTTCCTCGGGTCCAAGGCCCGGAAGTGGCCCCAGGCCAAGACGTTCTCCGACTACCGCCGGCTGTTCGACGACGCGGCGCTGATGCGGGCGGTGGACGCCTTCACCGTCAGCACCCCGGACCACAACCACGCCGTCCCGAGCGTCCTGGCCATCCGCGCCCGCAAGCACGTGTACTGCCAGAAGCCGCTGACCCACGACGTCTACGAGGCCCACGTGCTGCGCGCCGAGGCCGCCAAGGCCGGCGTCTGCACCCAGATGGGGAACCAGGGGACGGCCGAGAACGGGCTCCGCAAGGCGGTCGAGCTGATCCAGGCCGGCGAGATCGGCGACGTGCGCGAGGTCCACGTCTGGACGAACCGCCCGGTGTGGCCGCAGGCGCCCGGCGTGGTCGAGCGGCCCCGCCCGGCGCCGACCCCGGACTACCTCGACTGGGAGGCGTGGCTCGGCGTCGCCCCGACCCGGCCGTACAGCGGGTCGACCAACCCGAAGCAGAAGCGCGGGCCGTACCACGACTTCAACTGGCGCGGGTTCTGGGACTTCGGCACCGGTGCGATCGGGGACATGGCCTGCCACACCGCCAACATGGCCTTCATGGCCCTGCGGCTCGGGCACCCGACCCGGGTGTCGGCCGAGGCCGGCGGGGTGAACCCGGAGACCTGCCCGGCCTGGGCGCACGTGACCATCCAGTTCCCGGCCCGCGGGTCGATGCCGCCGGTCACCCTCCACTGGTACGAGGGGCGCAAGGACGGCCAGAAGGTGCTCCCGCCGGCCGAGCTGGTGACCCGGGCCACGGCCCTCACCCCGAACCGCAAGGGGCTGGTGGACAGCGGCTCGATCCTGGTCGGGGCGAACGGGATCGCCTACTCGCCGAACGACTACGGGGCGCAGGTCTTCTTCAGCACCGGCAAGGAGGCGAGCAACAGCACCCGGCCCGACCGGCTGGCGGTGAACGGCGCCGGCGACCAGGGGCAGAAGAACGAGTGGGCGGCCGCCATCCGCGAGAACAAGCCCGAGCTGGCGCTGTCGAACTTCAACTACGCCGGACTCCTGACCGCCGCCTTCCTGCTCGGGAACGTGGCCATCCGCACCGGCAAGCCGTTCACCTGGGACGGCGAGAACTGCCGCGCGACCGACCTGCCGGAGGCCGCCCCGCTGGTCCGCCGCCAGTACCGCCAGGGCTGGGATCTGATCGGCTACAACGCCAAGTCGTGACCGCGCCCGCCGGGGCGTGGGCGGCGCGCGTGTCACACGCCCGCCCGCACCCCGGGGCTCGGACAGACGGGGGCGGCGTCCGCCGGGTATGATGCCGGTATGGACCTCGACACCACCCTGGCGGCCCTGGCCGCCGACCCGCGCCTCGACGTCGACCTCGCCGAACTCGCCCTCCACCTGGCCCGGGACGAGTACCCGGACCTCGACGTGTCCGTCTACCTCGCCCGGCTCGACGACCTCGCCGACCGCCTCCAGCCCCGCCTCACCGGCCGGCTCGCGGCCGACGCCGTCGAACTCGTCCAACTCCTCTTCGCCGACGAGGAGTTCTCCGGCAACCAGGCCGACTACTACGACCCCCGGAACAGCTACCTGAACGACGTGCTCGACCGGAAGGCCGGGTTGCCGATCACGCTGTCGCTCGTGGCCGCGGCCGTCGGCACCCGGGCCGGGCTGACCGTCGAGGGCGTGGGGCTCCCCGGACACTTCGTGGCCAAGGTGGTCGGGGAGGACGGGTCGGCCGTGTTCTTCGACCCGTTCCACGCCGGCCGGTTCCTCGACAAGGCCGCCTGCGAGGAGCTGGTGGAGGGGGCGACCGGCCGGCCGTTCACCCTCACCCCGGACGCCGCGGCCGCCTCCCCGAGCGGGGCGGTGGCGGTCCGGCTGCTCACGAACCTCAAGAGCGTCTACCTCAAGGCCGCCGACTTCGCCCGCGCCGCCCGGGTGACGGAGCGGCTCGTCGTACTCCTCCCGCAGGACGCCGACCAGCGCCGCGACCTGGGCGTCTGCCTGATCCACGCCGGCCGGGCCGGCCGGGCGGTGCCGCACCTGCGGGCCTACCTCGCCGCCGCCCCGGCGGCCGCCGACGCCGCCACCGTGCGCGAGTTCCTGTCCGGCGCGCTGCGGGAGGTGGCGAAGTGGAATTGATCGCGGCGGTTGCGGCCGGCCGGAACCTGTACTAGGCTCGCGTAGCGAACGGCCGGGCGAGTTTTGGTCGCCCGGCCGGGGTCGGCCCCGGCGGGTCCGGGGGCGCCAACACCTTTCATCCTCGAAAGGGCAAACCCGTCGTGAGGCGGGGGCGCAAAGCTACGGGCCTACGACTCCCCCCACACACGAGTCGCAGGTCGCCTGGCTGCCGAAGGGGTGGCGTGGTGACAACCCCGTTCATCCCCGGGGCGGGTCGGCGTACTCCGCCGGTCCGCCCTGTTGCGCCCCCGGAACCGGGTCACACCGGTCCGCCAGGGCCGACCCGCTCTTTTCTCCCGCCCGCCGCGGCCCACCCACCTCCCACCTCCACTGCCCGTGTCTCGCGGGGCGCCGTATCCTGTGTGCGGACCGTCGCACGCCCCCGGAGACTTCCCATGCGGCTCCGCCTCCTGGTTCCGGCCCTGCTCCTGCTCGCGGCCGGCCCGGCCGCGGCGGCCGACCCGCCGGTCGTCTTCCAGACCCTTCCCGTCGGCCGCGTCCTCGACGACGCCCGCGGGGTCGTCCGGGCGATCGCCGGGGAGAAGGCGGTCGGCTCGATCAACGAGGGGATTAAGGGGAAGCTGGGGGACAAGGGCTTCGCCGGCCTCGACCTCAACCGCCCGGTCCTCGGCTACGTCCACCTCCCGGCCGACCCCGAGAAGGCGGTCGGGGTGCTGGTCGTCCCGGTGACCGAGCAGAAGGCGTTCCTCGGCTTCTTCGAGCGGCTCACCGGGGTCGCCCCGGAGGCCGGCGCCGGCGGGCTGTACACCCTGCCGGCCGGCGACGCCGGGCCGAAGGTCGGGCTGCGCTTCGCCGACGGCCACGCCTACCTCGCAGCCGGGGCCGACCCGGCACCCGTCCTCGCCCCGGACCAGCTCGTCGCCCCCGCCAAGCTGCACGACCCCGCCGACCCGTCGCTCCTGGCCGCCCGGCTGCACTTCGACCGGCTGCCGCCGGAACTGCGGGCGCAGGCCAAGGGGCTGCTCGCCCAGGCCGGCATGGCGGCGAGCCTGATCCCCTTCCCGGACGAGGTGGCCGAGCCCGGCCGGAAGGCGGTCGGCGAGGCGGTCAAGCTGGCCGAGCGCTACCTGAAGCTGAGCGAGGGGGCGAAGGAGGCGGCCGTCCGCGTCTCCGTCGACCCGGTCGCGGTGACCCTCGGGGCCGAGCTCACCGTCGTCCCGCTCCCCGGGTCGGAGCTCGGCAAGCAGGTCGCGGCCCGGAAGCCCACCACCAACCGGTTCGCCGGCCTGGTGACCCCGGACGCCGCCCTCGGCTACACGGCCCGGCTGCCCCTCTTCAACGACGAGCTCAAGGCCGCCGCCGGGCACGGGCTCGACGCCGCCCTGAAGGCCGCGGCCGGGATCGGCGGGAACCCGGGCGACTTCGTGCAGGAGCTGCTGAAGGGCGTGGCCCGCACAGTCAAGACTGGCGAGTTCGACACGGCCCAGGTGGTCCGCGGGCCGGACAAGAACGGGCAGTTCACGAGCATTCAGGCGGTCGCGTTCGAGGGCACTGCGGCGCTCGAGAAGGCGGCCAAGACGCTGATCGACGCCGACGCCCCGCCGGAGATCCGGCGGGCGGTGAAGTGGAACGCGGACAAGGTCGGCGACGTCGGCATCCACGTCCTCGACGTGGCCAAGATGGGCCAGAAGGGCGGGTTCATCGGCGGGTTCGAGCCGTTCGGCGGCGACAAGGCGAAGATCGCGGTGGCGTTCGCCCCGAAGGCCCTTTACATCGGCATGGGGCCGGACGCGGTCGCCGAGGTCAAGCGGGCGTTCGCCCTCCGGCCCGCGGAGGCTCCGGTCGCCGACGTGGTCCTCAACCCGGCGCGGGTGATCAAGTTCCTGACCGTCGGCGGCGGTGGCGACGCGGACGGCCTGGCCAAGATGTTCGGGACCGACGACCGGCCGCAGACGGTCGGCCGCCTCACCGTGACCGGCGGCGGGGAGCTGAAGGTCGCCGCCCGGGTGAGCCTGCGAGTCCTCGGCGGGGCGCTGGGGCGGGAGGCGTCTTCCACGTTCCAGCCCGTGGCTCCCTCCCCGCCGCAGTAACGGGACGGGCCGATGACCTCTCGCCGGATAACACGCCCGGGGCTGGTCGGCTTCGGGCTCCTAGCCGTCGGCGTCTTCCTGGCCGCGGGACCGGCCCGGGCCGGGGTGTACGACACCGCCGCCGACCCGCCGCCGCTACCGAGCCGGTGGGCCGGCTTCCTCCCCGACCATCGGGCGCTGCGGGCCGCCGCCGTCGAGCGGCCCGCCGACGCCCTCCCCTCCCCGCTCCGCGCCGACTACCTTGCCACCGCCGACCGCCTTCAGCGCCTCGCCCGCACCCGCCCCCTGACCGCCGACGAGGCCGCCGACCTGGGGGCCGCGCTGACCCGCCTCGGCCGTCCGGCGGACGCAGTCGCCGTGCTGCGGCCGGCCGGGCGGCGGTTCGCGGACCACTTCCGGATCGCCGCCAACCTCGGCACCGCCTGGCAGCTGGCGGGCGACCTGGAGCAGGCCGCCGTCTCCCTCGCCGACGCCGTGCGCCTCGCCCCCGAGCGGTTCCGACCAGCGGAGGAAGCCCACCTCAAGCTCGTTCGCCTGCGGGCCGTCGAGGGCCGCACCGCCCTCCGCCCGACCGCCCCGGACGACCTGTTCGGTGTCCGCTACGCCGGCACGCCCGGCCGGCTCGACCCGGCCGAGCTGCGGAAGCTGCCGGCCGAGGCGGTGGCGGTCGTTCAGCACCTCGCCCTCAGCCTCCCCGCCGACGGCCGGCTGCTGTGGCAGCTCGGGGAGTTGGCCAACGCCCCCGGCGACGTGCGGACGGCGGCGGCGATCCTCGACGGGTGCGTGACCGAGTTCGGCATGGCCGCCCCGGACCTGCGGACCCGCCGGGCGGCCTACCGGGCGGCGGCCGACGCCCTCGCCCGCCAGCCCGGCCACGACGGCCACCGGGGTACGATCACCTTCCGGTCGGCGCGGCCGCTGGCGCGGCGGTTCGACCTGTCGGTCCTGCCGCCGGTCCGCCCCGACCGCCCGAACCCGGTCCCGTGGGGGCTCCTCGCCGACACCGAGCTCGGCAACAAGGGGCCGGTCTTCCCCGCGCATCTTCGCGCACTCGACGGCAAGCCGGTCGTCCTCACCGGCTTCGTGCAGCCGCCCGGGGACGCCGAGACGTTCGGGTCGTTCCTGCTGCTGGAGTACCCGGTGGGGTGCTGGTTCTGCGAGACGCCGGACCCGGCCCGGGTGGTGGCGGTGGACCTGCCCGCCGGGGTCCGCGTCGGCCGCCGGACGGGGCTCGTGAAGGTGACGGGGACGCTCGTCCTCAACCGCGACGACCCCGAGGACTACCCCGTCCGGGTGCGGGACGCCCGGCTCGGTGAGCCGGAGTAGATTCCCCCTCGGTCCTGGGCGAGGCGAGCGGCCGGCAGAGTTCGGTTGTTTCGTTCTTCGACACGGTGGCCAGAAGCTGAACGCCCGGGAGAGCTAACGGGCACCCGCCGTTTCGCTCGTGCCCCCGTACAGCGAGGAGGGCGAGCGGTCGGCGTGAGCCGGCCGCCCGCCCTTCCTCACCTCCACGCCCGGCTCAGCCCCCGGCCTTGAGGCGGTCGATCACCCGCAGGAGCTCGGCGGGGAGGACGGGCTTGACGAGGTGGCAGTCGAACCCGGCCGCCCGCGTGCGCCGGAGGGATTCGTCGTTGCCCATCGCCGTCACGGCGATCATCTGCACGCGGTGGTCGGCGAGAACCCGGCGGAGTCGCACGGCGAGTTCGTCGCCGTCCATCCCCGGCAGGTTCAGGTCGAGCAGGCACACGTCCGGGTCGAACTCGCGGGCCACCGCCAGGGCCGCCGCACTGTCGTAGCACGACCGCGGGTCGTAGCCGACCAGCCGGAGCAGCTCGGCTTCGGAGTCGGCCAGGTCGCGGTTGTCGTCCACGCACAGCACGCGGACGCGACGGTCGGTCGCCATCACGGCCCCCCTGGGTTCGGGCAGTCATCTCAAGGCAACCGCCGTGCCATTCGCCGGTCATGCCCGCCCACCGGTTGTGGCCGGCGGCCCCTTCGTCCCTCCCCTCACGCCCGGTCGTAAGGCCGGGCGCGGGGGGCGGTATTCCTTCCGGCGGCCCGCCCTTTGCTTGCCCGGGCCGCGGCTCGCTACAATGGGGCACCACGTCCGGTTCCGTCACCCGGCTCCCGAAGGCCGACCATGCGCTGGCTCACCGCCGTCCCGGTCTACAACGAGGCCCGCCACGTGCGCGAGGTTCTCGCCCTGACGCGCCGGTACTCCCCGGAAATCCTGGTCGTCAACGACGGCTCGACGGACGGCACCGCCGACCTGCTCGCCGCCGAGCCCGGCCTCCACCGGATCGACCACCCGCGCAACCGCGGCTACGGGGCCGCCCTCCAGTCGGCCTTCGCGTTCGCGCTGGCCGGGGGGTACGACGTCCTGGTGACGATGGACTGCGACGGCCAGCACGAGCCGGCCCGCATCCCGGTGCTGTTGGAGGCGATCCACGACGCCGACGTCGTGTCCGGCAGCCGGTACTACCGCGACTTCCGCCAGGACACGCCGGCGCCGACCGACCGGCGCTTCATCAACGCCACGATCACCCGCGACCTGAACGCCCGGTACGGGCTGGGCATAACCGACGCCTTCTGCGGCTTCAAGGCCTACCGCCGGGAGGCGCTGGAGAAGCTCCGCGTCACCGAGGACGGCTGGGGGATGCCGCTCCAGCTGTGGGTGCAGGCGGCCCGGCAGGGGCTGCGGGTGAAGGAGATCGGCGTGCCCCGGCTGTACCTCGACCCGACCCGGGCGTTCGGCGGGGTGATGAACGACCCCGAGGCCCGGCTGGCGTACTACCGCCGGGTGATGGAAGGCGCCGAGGGCGACATCCTGCCGGGCCTGCCGGTGGCGGACGAGTCGGCGTGTCCGGAGCGGTGCGGATGAGCGGACCACGCCGCTTCCGGGCGCCCACCGGGAACGGGGAGGTGCTGGCCGACCCGCCGTTTTCCGAAGTGCCTCGCCTCGTCGAGGAGAACCGCCGCCGGCTCGACCGCGCGGACGTGGTGGTCGGCGGGCTGCCGCTCCGCGAACTGAGAGCCCTCGCCCGCCGCGAGGCGCTAGGGCTAACCGAGCAGGGTTCCGGGCGAGAACGCCAGGCTCCGACGGACGCGCCACTCATCCTCGCCGGCCACCAGCCGGAGCTCTCGCACCCCGGCGTGTGGGTGAAGCACTTCGCCCTGAACGGGCTGGCCCGCCGTGTCGGCGGTGTTCCCCTCAACCTGACCGTCGACAACGACACGCTCAAGTCCGCGGCGCTGCGGGTGCCGCACCTGTCGGAAAGTGACCCGAAGGCGACGGTCGAAGCGATTCCGTTCGACCGGTTCGAGAATGAGATCCCGTACGGTGAGCGTACAATTCTCGACCCGGAGTGCTTCCACACGTTCCCGGCCCGCGTCTCGGCGGTTGCGGACGGCTGGGGCTTCGAGCCTCTGCTGCCGCGCGTCTGGCCGGATGCCGCGGGGGGTACGATCGGCGAGTTTTTTGCAGAAATGCGCGTCCGCGCTGAGAACCGTTGGGGCTGTCGGAATCACGAACTCACCGTCTCGACCTTGTTCTGGTCGGAAGCGTACGCGCGGTTCGTTTGCCATCTCTTGACCGACCTCCCACGCTTCACCGCGGTCTACAACCGGACGATCGAGGACTACCGCCGGGCGAACGGCGTGCGGAGTGCGAACCACCCGGCTCCCCTGCTCGACGTCCGCCGCGAGGACGTGGAGGCTCCCTTCTGGATGACGTGGCACGGGCAAGCCCGGCGGTCGCGGTTCTACGTCCGCCGCGACGGTGACCAGTTGCAGTTCACGAACGGCTCGCACATCTCGGCCGACCCCGACCGGTTCGTGCGGGAGTGGCCGGGGTTTTCCGAGAGCGGCACGCACGTCTACCCCCGTGCCCTTACCCTCACGCTGTTCGCCCGGGTGTGCCTCGGCGACTTCTTCATCCACGGGATCGGCGGCGGGAAGTACGACGAGGTGACCGACGACATCATCCGCAACTACTTCGGGGTCGAGCCGCCCGCCTACCAGGTGTTGTCGGCCACGCTCCACCTGCCGCTGCCGGGCTTCCCCGCGTCCGGCGCCGACGTGGCCCGCCGGGAGCGTCTCGTGCGCGACCTGCACTGGAACCCGCAGCGGCATCTGACCGAATCCGCTGCCAACCGGCCGGAGGTTCGCGCACTCCTGAAGGAGAAGGAACAGCTGGCGGCGACCGAGCCGCCCTACGCGGACCACCCGGCCCGGCGCGAGTGGTTCCGGCGGCTCCAGCGGGTCACCGAGCGGCTCCGCCCCCTCGTCGGCGAGCAGGTCGGGCCGGCCGAGGCGGGGCTGGAACGAATGCGGGAGGAGGCGGCGGCGAACGCCGTGCTGCGGCGCCGGGACTACTCGTGGGTGCTGTACCCGGAGGCGACGCTGCGGCCGTTCTTGCAGCGGTTTCTCGACGTGTGACCCTGGTGCTTGGTGGCCCGTCACCCGCCCAGGGCGCGGGGGAAGAACGGCTCGAACGGCACCAGCCCGGGGAGCGGCTCGGGCTTCGTGAACAGCCCGTACTTCTTCATCTTCTTGTACAGCGTCACCCGGCTCACGCCGAGCAGTTGGGCGGCGCGCGTCCGGCTCTGGCCGGCCTTCTCCAACGCCCGCAGGATGTTCGCCCGCTCGGTCGTCTCCCGGCTCTGCTTCAGCGTCCCGCCGTAGGCCGACGCCGGCGGCGAGGCGGCGGCCGCCGCCACCTCCGGCCGGGCGTGGACCACCGGCGACAGGTGGTGCAGCTTCAGCTCGTTGCCGCTGCTCGTCAGCACCGCCTGCTGGATCACGTTCTCCAGCTGGCGGATGTTCCCCGGCCACGGGAAACTCTCCAGCGCCCGCATCGCCTCCGGGCACACCCCGAACAGCCGCTTCCCGAACTTCGTCCCGTACCGCGCCACCATCCCGCGCACCAGCGGGCCGATGTCCTCCGGCCGGTGGCGCAGCGGCGGCAGGTGGAAGCTCAGCACCTGGAGCCGGTAGTACAGGTCGCGGCGGAAGCTCCCCCGCTCCACCGCGTCCGCGAGGTTCCAGTTCGTCGCCGCGATCACCCGGGCCTTGCTGGTCTGCGTCTCGTTGCTCCCGACCGGCTCGAACTCCCCCGTCTCGATCACCCGCAGCAGGTTGGCCTGGTGGTCCAGCCCCAGCGTGTCGATCTCGTCCAGCAGCAGCGAGCCCTCGCCGGCCGCGGCGAACTTCCCGACCTTCGCCCCGTCGGCCCCGGTGAACGACCCGCGGGCGTGGCCGAAGAACTCGCTGGCGATCAGGTTCCCCGACAGCGTCCCGCAGGCCACCACCAGGAACCGGTTCGCCCGCCGCGGCGAGCAGTCGTGGATCAGCTTGGCCAGGAACGTCTTCCCGGTCCCCGTCTCGCCCTCGATCAGGACCGTCACGTCGTGGGCGGCGGCGATGCCCAGCTGGTCCACCATCGTCGTCAGCGACGGGGTGTGGTTGATCAGCTTGCGGCGGATCTTCTGGGCGGTCGTCTCGGCCGCCGGGTCGGCGAACCCGACCCCGCCCGGGGTCTGCGCCTGCCGCGCCCAGGCGGTGAGCTCGCGGGCGTGGTGCGGCCACGCCCACCGGCCGGCGAGGTACGGCGTGAGGTGGTCGAACAGCCGCTGCCCGGCGAGCTGCTCGGCCTCGACCAGCCCGATCCCCGCGGGCGCCAGTTGGACCTTCGTCTCCCGGACCACCGCCTCGACCGCGACCGCGTCCGCCGGGTCGCCGGCGACGAGCAGGATGTCCCCGTCGGTGTCGGGGGCGAGCAGCTGGGGCACCTCGTCGAACCGGACGACCGGCGGGGACAGCTGCAGCGTGCGGCTCAGATGGGCCTGGACGGCCTGGGTGAGGCGGGGGTCGCTGGCGGCGATGACGAGCCGGCGGGCGGGTGACATGGCGGACCGTTCGGGACTAGGCGCGGCGGGCGGGGTTGTCGTGCGGGGCGGGGTGTTCACACCTCCTCGCGCCCCGTGTACGGACCAGTGGGCCGTTAACGAAAGGGAAGTTTACATTCCGCAGCGGTGCAACCGGATCGCCCGAAGATGCCGGAAATTCCGATCGCGTGATCTGAAGCTTCGTCTCGGAACGGAACCGCCGGCGCAGATTCGGGCGGGCGCGTAAACCGGTCAGCCCTGCCGGCCGGTTTCGGCCGGTGCCGCAGTGGTCAGTCGGTGTGCAGTGTGCCGCCCTCCCGCCCGCCGGCGTACACTGACCCGGCCACCCGAGGCCGGCCCGATGGCGCACACGTCCGCGACCCTGCTCGCCCGCCTGCGCGACCCGGCCGACACCGACGCCTGGTCCCGGCTGCTGGGCCTGTACGGCCCGCTCCTCCGCAGGTGGGCGGAGCGGCTCGGGGCGCGCGGGGCGGACGCCGACGACCTCGTGCAGGACGTGCTGGCGGTCGTGGTCCGCCGGTTCCCGGAGTTCGTCCACCCGGACCGGCCCGGCGCGTTCCGCGGCTGGCTCCGGGCGATCGCGGCCAACTGCGCCCGCTCCTTCTGGCGGTCCCGCCGCACCACCCCGACCGCCCCCGGGGGCACCGACTTCGGCGAGTACCTTACCCGGCTGGAAGACCCGTCCGACCCGCTGGCCCGCGAGTGGGACCGGGAGCACGACAAGGCCGTGAGCCGGCACCTGCTCGACCGGCTGCGGGGCGAGTTCGAGCCGGGGACGTGGGAGCTCTTCCGCCGCTTCGTGCTGGACGGCCAGCCGGCCGACGCGGTCGCCGCCGCCGCCGGGACGACCCCGAACGCGGTGTACATCGCCAAGAGCCGCGTACTGGCCCGGTTGCGCGAAGAGGCCGCGGGGCTGATCGGCTGATTGCCCCGTCCGACCTCCTCACGCGGCGGGCGTGCCACCGAGCCGCGCTGATCCGCCCCCCACCTGTCCCGTGGTTTTGCGCCAGAATGTGGCGGGAGCGATAGCCGTTATCACCTCAACGTGGCGGGGGGCGATAACCGCTATCACCCCCAGGTCGGCTTACAGCCGACCAAGTGGGGGAACCCGGATCTGATACGCGGTCGGGTTGATGGCGTCCGGTCGGTCCCATCCGATCCGGCGGCCCCGACCGGACCGTGACTCGGCCGGGCCGAATCAGCCCTTGCCGGCCGCTCACGGGTCGCGGCCGGGGCCGCCGGGCGGCGTCACGGTGGCGACCACCGGGCACGCGGCGCCGGTTAGCTCCCGCCACGCGGTGGCCTGGCGGTCGGTCAGTACCCCCATCATCCGGTCGCGGGCCTTTTCCCGCATCTCTTTCAACGCCTGCTGCCGGAGTTCCGGCCAGCCCGCCGTGTTCGGTAGCGTGCCGACGTGGTGCACCCGGTCGCGGTAGTCGGCGGCGATGGCGCCGAGCTCCGCCCGCTGCTCGGGGGTGAACACGAGCCTCTCGCCCACCTCGGGCCGGGCGAACACCGCCGTCAGGCTGGCGTGCGCGGACGCCTGGAGCATCAGCTGACCGAGCCGGTCACGCTGGGCCGGTGTCAGTACCGACAGGCACGCCTTCTCGCACGCCTGGACGGTGTCCTCGACGACCTCCGCCGGCGGCGGCTCGACGTAAGTGTCTGATTCCCCGCCCCGGCTGGGGCCGGTCGGGCGGAGCTCGGCGGCGTGGTCCTCAATGACCTCGGCGATCCGGTACGCCTGGTTCGGGTCGAGCTTGAGGTCGGCGTGTGCGCCGCCGGCGTGGAGTAGGGCGACGCGGGCGCTCGGCGTGACCGGCCGGCCGCGGGCGGGGCCGCCTAAGTCGAACCCGCCGCTGATCGGCGTACCGGCGAGCCGCTTCAGCTGAGCCCGCTGGGCCGGGGTCAGGGTCTCGTCCTCCTCCCCGGTGTCGATAATCCGCTTCCGCTGCTCGACGGTCAGCTTCAGCTCGTCGGCAACCCCCGGGGCGCCGGACACCGGGTACGCGCCGCTACCGACCCGCTGGTCGTTCAGCTGCTGCCGCAACTGGATGCACAGCTCGCGGAAACGCTTCTTCTGGTCGGGGTTGAAGTTGTCGTCGAAGATCTTCTGCATCGCCTTCGACCGGTTGCTCACCTGCTTGGCGAGCTCTGCCTCCGGGCCGTTGTAGTCGAGGCCGGCCTGCTGGAACTGCTGGTTGAACGCGGCCTCGGCCGCGGTCATCGCTGTCTTCTGGTCCTCGGTCAGCTTCAGGTCTTCGGCCACGCCGGCGAACCGGTTCACCACCATGACCTCAAACTGGTAGTTCCCGAACCCCGCGGCGCGGATGCGGCGGAAGATCTCGTTCCCCCCCGCGCTCGGGCTGGCGCCGCGGTACTCGGGGCCGAACAGGTCGCGGAGTTTCGTCCCCTGTTCCTCGGTGAGGAGCTTGCCGACGCCCTCGGCGACCTCGGCCCTGGCCGCGGCCAGGGCGGACTTCAGGCTCGCGGCGGAGTCGGCCGTCCCCACCGCCTTCGCCACCCGCTCCCGGTGGGCCTTCCCGATCGTCTTGAGCTCGGCCTTCTGGTCGGCGGTCAACGCGACCGCGGTCGCCACGCGGGGGACGTCGAGCCTGGCCGTGTCGTCGGCGCCCTGCGGAACCTGTTGCCACAGCTCGATCTGCTTGAGCCGCGTCAGTTGAGTCGGGGTCAGCGCCTTCGTCAGCGACTTCTCGGTGTCCGCCGGGGTCGGCGGGGCGGGCGGCGTCGGGGCCGGTCCGCCGCCGGCGGGTCGTGGCGCGACCCGGTCCGCGTTCAGGAGCGCGGAGAGCGTTTTGACTTGCTCGTCGGTCAGCTTGAGCTCGCCGCGGTTGTTGACCGCCAGCATCACCCGCTGCGCCGGCGGTAGGTTCCCGCTGGCGGGCATCGGCGGGGCGGCGGTCGGTCCGCCCGGGCCGGTCGGCCGCGTGGCGGAAGGCGCCGCGAACGGCGTGGTGCGGAGTGGGCCGACGAACGCCGTCAGGGCGGCCGTCTGCTCCGGCTCAAGGACGACGTGGGCAGCACCCGGTAGGCCGCCGCCGCCGTTGGCGGCGGGTTGCGGGCCGCCGAACCCCGGCCCGGCCGCCGCCGCGGGCGTCAGGTTCACCCGCCGCTTTTGCTCGCGGGTCAGCTTGGCGGCGTCGGCGAGTTCGGGGTAGCGGCGGAAGGTCGCGGCCGGAACCGCCACCAGCGCGGCCGGCGTGACCACGTCGCCGCGGCCCGTCCGCAATGCGTCCTGGGCCATCAGCTGGACCGCCCGCTCGTACTGCTCCGGGGTCAGCACCTTCTTCGCCTTTGCAACGACCGCCGCCTCGCCGGTCGTACCGCCCTTCGCCGCCCCGGTCGAGCTCGCCTCGACCTTCGGCGACCCGGTCGGGCGGGCTCCCTTCGCCGTCCCGGTCGGGCCTGCCACCCCTTTTCCGGGGGCGGTCGGGGCCAACGCTTTCACCTGATCGGGGGTGAGCTTCAACTCCTCGACCAACGCCGGGTCTGACAGGTGGGACGGGAGCCGGGTGATGAGCGGTGCCCCCGGGGCCGGGTCCGGCCGGCGGGTCTGGGCGACGGCCGCGCCGGCAACGACGAGCGCGGCGACAGCGACAGCGGTGCGGGTCATGGTGGGTGGTTCCAACGGGCGCGGGAGCGGCACACCCGAAGGTCGTGTGTCCGGACCGACGTGTCAAGCGAAATGGCGCCGGGGTCGGTTCGTTGCCGGACTCGCCATCAGGACCGGTGGCGATGAGGGCCGCAAACGAAGCGACCGGCCGGCTGACGCCGACCGGTCGCCCGGGTTCGGTCTGGGTGGTGCGGGTTACTACTGGTTGAACACGAACTCCTTCGTGTTCAGCAGCGCCCACAGGATGTTCTCGTAGGCGATCCGCTTGCCGGCGGGGCCGGCGTGCTTCCCTTCCATCTCGCGGATGTGGCCCAGCGCGGCGGTCATGTCCTCCCGCGTCGGGGTGCGGGCGAACACCCAGCGGAACAGCTCCGTCAGCTTCTGCTCGTCTGGCCGGGGGTCGGCGGCCAGGGTCGCGGCCCGCCCGCCCGCCCGCGTCAGCTTCCCCTGGATCTCGTCGCTGTTGAGCAGGTGTAGCGCCTGGGCGAGGTTGGCCTCGTTCACCCGCTCGCACTCGCACGCGCTGATCCGCTGCGGCCGGCCGAACACGTCCAGAAAGTACGACGTGAACGACTCGTCTGGCAGCATGATCGCCCGGCCGGGAGCGTTGCGGTCGCGCGGCAGGCCGTTGAAGCCGGCCGGGCTGTCGGTCACCTGGTTCACCGCGTCCAGTAGCACCTCGGCCGGCACCCGCCGCGGGTAGAACCGGGCGTAGGCCTGCTTGTCGTTCTTGTTGAAGTCGTTCGGGGAGCTCGACAGCTGATACGTCCGGCTCTTGCAGATCGTCCGCACCAGCGCCTTCAGGCTGTAGTTGTTGTCGGTCAGATCCTTCGCCAGGGCGTCCAGTAACTCCGGGTTCGACGGCGGGTTGGTGACCCGCATGTCGTCGAGCGGGTCCACGATGCCCCGGCCGAAGAAGTGCGCCCAGTACCGGTTGGCTACCGCCCGGGCGAAGAACGGGTTGTTCTTCGCGGTCATCCAGTCGGCCAGCTTCTCGCGCGGGTCGGCCTCGCCGGGCTCCACCGGCTGGCCGTCCAGCGGGCGGATCTCGGCGGCCTTGTTCGTCCGCTTGTTGGTGACGCCCCCCGCCGCCCGGGTGAAGATCACCTGCGTCCGGTTGTCGTTGTTGTTCGGGTTGGCGCTCGGCAGCCGGAGCTCCTTGCGGCCGACCCGGCCGAAGAAGGCGGCCAGCCCCCAGTAGTCGTCCTGGCTCCACTTCTCGTAAGGGTGGTGGTGGCAGTTGGCGCACGCCAGCCGTTGGCCTAGGAACACCTGCCCCACGTCGTCCACGAAGTTCTCGGGCGTGGTGAGCTCCTTGTACCACACCACCGCCGGGTTCCGCCGCTCGTCGCCGGTGGCGGTGATGATGCCGCGGACGAAGTCGCTGTACGGCGTGTCGGCCGCGACGCTCGTGCGGATCCACTCGTGGAACGCGAACGTCCCGTGGGCGCGGGCCTGCTCGCCGCGCCGCTTCACCCGCAGGATGTCGGCCCACTTGTTGGCGAAGAAGTAGGCGTACTCCGGCGTCTCCAGCAGCCGGTCCACCAGCTTCTCACGCTTCTTGGCGTCCTGGTCGGCCACGAACGCCGCGACCTGGGGCGGGGTCGGCAGGGTGCCGGTGATGTCGAGCGAGGCGCGGCGGATGAACTGCTCGTCGGTACACAACTCCGACGGCACCAGGCCCAGCTCGCGCCACTTCTTGGCGGTATGGCGGTCCACGACCGTTTGCTCGGGGAACTGCCACGCGGGGGTGGGCACGCCGAGCGGCACCGTGATGCGGGTGACCGTCACCACCCCCTGGAAGCGGGTCATGATGGCGGCCTCGCCGCTCAGCTGGAGCGTGCGGACCTGCCCGCCCTCGGTCACGGCGGCGATCTCGCCGTCGTTGCTCTCGTACTGGGCGCGGCGGGTGATGTCCTCGACGGTGCCGTCCGAGTAGTGGGCGTAGGCGGCGATCTGCTGGGTGGTGCCGCGGCTCAGGATGCGGTGCTCGGGGAAGACGCTGATGCGGGTGACCTTCGGGTCGGTGTCCTGGCCCCAGGGCATGCCGGCGGCGATCCAGCGGCGGACCACCTTGTACTCGTCCGAGTCGGGCTCCATCTTCTTGCCGCCGCCGTGCGGCGAGCGGCCGGTGGCCTTGGTGAGGAACAGGCTGGCGTCCGGGTTGGCGGGGAACAGCCGGCGGCCGCGCCCCTCCTTCACGAGGGTCATGTAGTCGAGGTCGGGCTCGAACCCGAGGAGCGACAGGCGGAAGCCGTTCTGCCCGGCGATCTTCCCGTGGCACCCGCCGCTGTTGCAGCCGAGCCGGGTGAAGACCGGCACGACCTGGTTGGTGAAGTTGAGCGGCAGGTTCTCGCCGACGTTGCGCGCCTCGACCGGCAGCCGGGCGGTGTGCGCCCCGAAGCTGACGGCGATCTCGCCGGCCCCGTTGGCCTTCGGCTGCACCCGGCCGGTGGTGCCGACGACCGCGGTGGCGTTGGCGACGGCGTAGCGGGCGACGTGGGTGAGGTCCACGAGTCGGCCGTCGGCGAGGGTGCCGGTGACCACCAGCTGGGCCGCGTCGTCCGACCCGTTGAGGGCGACCCGCGCCGGGTGGACGGCGACGGCCTTGACCTCGGCCGGGTTGGGGCCGGCGGGGTCTTGCGCGAGTGCCGGCGTGGCGGGTGTGAGCAGCCCGGCGGCGAGCAGCACCGCCGTGAGGCGGGGGCGCGGGAGCGGCATGGACGAGACCCTCGGAAGGGCTGGAAGGCGGGTGAGGCGCGGCAGGTGCGCAGTTCGGCAGTGGTGATATTGTCGCCCACACGCCGGCCGGGTGCAAGGGGGAAGGACCGGCCTTCCCGAGGGCTCTCAAGGCGGGTGCGTTCGCGGCACGGGAGGCGTGACAACGGGTTGTCGGGCGGGCCGTCACGGCCCCACCCGTACCGGCGGCGAGGGGTTACCCGCCGGCGGCGGGACCGTCGGGCGGTGCCTCCGCGGCCGGGGGCGGGGCGGCGACCGCGGCGAACACCTCTTCCATCGCCCGCACCACGCCGAGCAGACTGAGGGCGGCCATCTCGAAGTTCGTGTGCGGGGAGAACTCGCGGAAGTGGGCGTCGAAGTACTCGGCCGCCCGCCGCAGCTTGGGCAGCTTCCCCTTCAGCCGGCGGAGGTAGTCGGCGTGGTCGCCGCGCTGGAACGCCGGCTCGACGGCGCGGATGCTGTCGTAGAGCGTCCGCGGCACGTCGAGCATGTCCTCGCTGTCCTGCACCTCGTCCGCGTGCTTGAGGAACGTGCGGACCATCCAGGCGTGCGCCAGGATCGTGTTGAGCCGGCGGACCGCCTCCTCGGGGTTCACGACCCCGCGGGGGGGTCGGGGGCGGGCGTCGGGGCCGGGGCCGGGGCCGGGGCCGGGGGCTTCGGCCCGCCCTTGCCGGCCTCGGCCTCCTCCTTCGACATCAGCACCAGGAACGTCCCGAGCGACACGAGTATGATCCCGGCCCAGAGCTTCCAGCCGGGCATGTCGAAGTGGAACTCGGCCCAGCTGCCGGTCTTGGCGTCCGGGTGCCAGACGAGGCTGAGCAGCGTGTTGATGAGCGGGGCCAGGCAGAAGATGAGCGGGGCGATGTAGATCCGGTAGGTGGCCGGGTTCACGCCGTCCTGCTTGGCCGCGTCCACCGCCGCCTTGCTGGCGAAGATGACGCAGATGGCCCCGACCGCGCCGGCCACGCCGGCCAGGGCGCTGAAGGTGAGCCCGACGCCCTTCCAGTCGGCCTTGGCGTCGTCGCGGGTGGCCATGAGCACGACGGGGATGACCACCGCCAGTCCGAAGTACGCCACCCCGACGCACAGGATGGAGGCCAGCCGGCCGCCCACCCCGACGGGGGTGCCCTGCGGGCTGAGCGGGCTGAGCATCTGGCCGCCGAAGAAGATCAGCGGGACGTAGGTGCCCCAGGCCAGCCCGGCCCCGATCACGTAGCCCCACCAGGGGATTGTCACGGCGGTTCCTCACGGCGGGCCGGAAACGGGAATGCGGAGGGCGGGGTGGGATGAGAGCCGGGTGGCTTCATTCCGCACTCCGCACTCCGCATTCCGCACGAATAAGTAGTGCGACCCCGCGGGGATTCGACGCCCCGTCAGAATCCACATGACTTTCCAGCAGTTTAGTCACCGCGGGGCCGACCGGCGACGCAGAATCCGACGCGCCCCGGCTCTTGACCTTCCCCGACCCCGAACTGGCCGCGGTGGTCGCCGCCTGGCCGGCCCTGTCCGAGCCGACCCGCCGGGCCATCCTGACGCTGACCAGCGAGGCGAAGCCGAGAACTACCTGCCCCCTGCCCCTGCGGCGACGAGTCGGGCCGCTACATCCACGCACTTCGCGTTTCGTGTCCGGCTCGTGCGAACCGGTGCGTTTGTACCCGGGTCGCTCCACTGTCCGGTCCAGGCAGAGAAATCGGCAAAATGACAAAATCCGCACAGGCAGACCGGTGACGCGAGATTAGCATCACGCAAGAAGTCAGCATTAGCATCACACGGGTCATTGCCTAACCAGGTAGGAGCGCGTCTGCGCGTGCCGAGGTTGGTTCCGACCAGTCATTCTCTCTCCCGCTGGGCCGCCCATGCCGCTGTCCCACCACTTCTCCCAACTCGTCCGCCTCCTCGCCCTCCGCGACCGGCTCGCCGCCCTCCTCGCCCGCCGACCGGCCGGCGCCCGCGCCCGCCTCGGGCCGCTGTTCTGTTGAATCCATCCAGTTAGAGGGTTCGGATTCCCGGGCGATTCGGCGAATCGCCACCTGCGGAAATGATGTCAAATCTGATTGATTGATTAAATATATAAATGTCTATTAAGACGGTATTTCGATAGATTATTGCGGCACTGGCGAGGGTCGTCCGACACTCGCCCCGCCTCGGGAGGCGGATCTGCGAAGATCACAGGCGATTTCGGGCGAGTGTCGGAAGTGTCGCCTGTCGCCGCCGGGACGAACGCACCGGGCCGTCTCGTGGCGCCGGACGCGGCTTCCGGGTCGAGTGTCGGACGTCGCAGCTGGGGCACCGGTGTACGCCCCCGCGCCGGATCCTTCGAGGAGCGGGCCAACACCTGACCGCAACGGGAGTCGTCGGCAACCCACACAAACTTTATTTCGCGCGGCCTGCACACTACACCCGATGGTTCTGCGTCGTGGCCGACCAGGCATACCCCGTCAGCCGGTTAGTCCGCATCCGGTGGGGAAAGCGACGGGAGAGCCAATCGATCGTTTCGCTTACTTCGCCACAACGACTGACAGATTCCCCTCCCGGCGGACGACATTCACCCCCACATCGCTATCGTGGCGGACCAAATGGAGGTCCACACACGCGCCTGCCACGTTCAGGTTCGTGATTCGCAGTTCCGGTAGCGACGCCGGCAGCCGCGGTCTCGTGAACCAGACCTGTCGCTCGACCCCGTTGACGACCAGCCCGAGGCACGCCTGGAGCAGGAGGAACACCGCCCCCGCGGCCCACGCCTGGGGCGCGCAGGCCACCGGGTACGGGACCGGCCCCTCGCCCGGGTCGCGGGGGAAGCCACAGAAGAGTTCCGGCATCCGGTTCAGGTCGAAGTAGGTACCGGCGTCGAACTGCCCGGTCAGGAGGTCGGCCGCGAAGCCCTGGAGCCCGTACCGGCTGAACCCATAGGCGATCAGGGCGTTGTCGTGCGGCCACACGGTGCCGTTGTGGTAGGCCATCGGGTTGTACCGGGTCTCGGACGTGGCGAGTGTCCGCACCCCCCACCCGGAGAACACGTCCGACCCCAGCAGCCGGCGGGCCACACGCGCCGCCCGGTCCGGGGCGGCGATCCCGGTGAACAGGCACTGGCCGGCGTTGGACGCCACCACCCGGCAGGGCCGCTTGGCGCCGTCCAGGGCGAGGGCGTAGATCCCCAGGTCGTCCAGCCAGAACGCCGCCTCGAACCGCTCCCGCAGCACGTCCGCCTGCCGGCCGAGTTCGGCGGCGCGGTCCGGGGAACCGAGTGCGGTCGCCAGCACCGCCCCGGCCCGCCGGGCGGCGTACACGTACCCCTGGACCTCGCAGAGGGCGACCGGCCCGACGGCCGGCGATCCGTCGGCGTGCGCCACCGCGTCGTCCGAGTCCTTCCAGCCCTGGTGGAGGAGCCCGTCGGCCGCCCGCCGCTCGTACTCGACGAACCCGTCCCCGTCGCGGTCCCCGTCGCGGTCGATCCAGCCCAGGGCCGCCTCGACGTGCGGCCAGACCGCCCGGGCGAACGCCAGATCCCCGGTCCGCTCGTAATACGCCCCGGCCAGCAGGACGAACAGCGGCGTGGCGTCCACGCTGCCGTAGTACCGGCCGAACGGCATCTCCTTCAGCACCGCCATTTCGCCGCCCCGGGTCTCGTGGAGGATCTTCCCGGGCTCCGCGTCCTGCTCCGGGATCACCTCGGTCGCCTGGGTCGAGGCCAGGTAGGCGAGTACCCCGCGGGCCAGTTCGGGGCGGAGCCACAGGCACTCCAGGGCGGTGACGATGCCGTCCCGGCCGAACGGCGTGTTGAACCACGGCACCCCCGCGTACGGGTACGGGCCGGTCGGCAGGTCGGTGGCCAGCATGTGCAGGTCCGACTCGGCCCGGCGCAGCCAGGCGTCGAACCGGCCGTCCGAGGCACGCACCCGGCACGCCCCGGTCTTCCACCGCTCCAGAGCGGCCTCGGCCTCGACCCGGGCGTCCTCGTACCCCGGGGGTTCCCAGGTCACCGGCCCCCGCCAGCACGCCGCCACCAACTCGACAACCGCCTGTTCCCCCGGGCGGAGCCGGACGTCGAAACCGGCGACGGCCGCCCCCAATTGGTCGGGGAGGGGTGAGAACCGGAGCAGCGTCCGCCGGCGCTCCCCGTCCAACCCGGTGTACCCGAGTACGACCCGGCGTTCTGCCACCTCCGGCGCGAGATCCTGGCCGCGGGCGCTTCGCCGCATCCCCCGGACCTCGTAGATGTCCGCGAAGTCCGCCCCGAACCGCAGCCCGAGCACGGCCGCCACCGGATCCGGGCCGTGGTTCGTGACCCGCAGTTGCCAGTGGCAGGCTCCCTGCCAGAGGAACGTCCGGACGGCCAGGTGGAGGGCACCGAGTGGAACCACGACCCGGCCGTCCCGCACCACGTCCGGGTTGGTCAGGGACACGGACAGCTGGTCGTTCTCGTCCCGGACGGTGGACCCGAGGAAGAACGGCGGCCCGCCGTCCAGTTCGAGGACCAGTTGGGACAGGTAGCGCGTCCCCTCGTGGTAGACCCCCTCCTCGCCCAGCCCGCCGGGCTTGACGTGGCCGAAGTGGTCGAACACGGCGAACGTGTCCCCGTGCTTGAGAACCCGGGTGCGGTCGTCGGTGACCCCCGACGGCGCGAGGACGTGGTGCGGGTCGCCCCCTGATGGGACGACCGAAGGCGGGGTTGTCACGGCATCCCCCCGGACGAGTTGGCGAACCCCACCGGCCCGAGAAGGCCGCCCCCCGGGAGGTGCGGGCGGCCGACGGTAGGAGTGTCGTCGACCGGCCGGCGCCGCGTGCCGGTCGACAGCTTCCGGTACAGGCCCAAGTAGTCGCGCGCCATGCGGGCGGCGTTGAAGCGGTCCACGAACGCCCGCCGGCACGCCCGGCGGCTCAACGCCCCGACCCGGCCGACGGCCTCGACCGCCCCCGACACGTCGTCCACCACGAACCCGGTGACCCCGTCGGCCAAGACCTCGGGGACCGACCCGCGGCGGAACGCCACCACCGGAGTGCCGCAGGCCATCGCCTCGATCATCACCAGCCCGAACGGCTCGGCCCAGTCGATCGGGAACAGGAGGGCGTGGGCGTCGCCGAGGAAGGCGTCCTTGGCGACCCCGCCGACCTCGCCGACGAACTCGACCCAGGGGCTGCGCCGGAACAGCGGCTCGACCACCTCCTCGAAGTAGTGCACCTCCTCCGGGTAGACCTTGGCCGCCACCCGGAGCGGCATTCCCACGCGGCGGGCGATCTCGACGGCCTTGTCCACCCCCTTCTCGGGCGACAGCCGGCCGAGGAACGCCAGGTAGGTGCCCGGAGCCTCCCGGAACGTGTGCAGATCCCGCGGCAGTCCGTGGTGGACGGTCCCCAGCCAGTTCGCCCCCGGCGCGGGCCGGCGCTGGTCGTCCGAGATCGACGCCAGCCCGGCCCCGGGGAAGGCGTCGAACAGGGGCTCGTGGTCCTGGGGGTGGACGCGGCCGTGCAGGGTGGTGAGGGCCGGGCACGCCAGCCGGTCGAGCGCCGGGAGGTGGACGTGGTCCGTGTGGAAGTGGACGACGTCGAACCGGTGGGACTCCCGGACCACCGCCTCGACCAGTGCGACATGGTGCGGGAGGGGCTCCCGGCACGCCGGGTCGCGCCACAGCGCTTTCGGACAGCCCGGGACGAGCCGGGCCGTCGTCCGCGAGTCCCCGCTGGCAAACAGGGTGACCTCGTGACCCTGGCGGACGAACTCCTCAGTCAGGTACGACACCACCCGCTCGGTCCCGCCGTACAACCTCGGCGGGACGCTCTCGAGGAGCGGGGCGACCTGTGCGATCCTCATCGACGTTCCTTTGCTCAGGGGAGGGGGGGTGGGCGGTGGTGGGCCGGGCGCGGGTCACCCGCCCAGGTCCGTCAGCCGGCCGGTGCTGTCCCCGAAGGCGTCGACGCCGGCGCCCGTACGGTCGAGCAGCGACAGATGGAGGTTCGTCAGCGGGGTCTCGCGCGGGTACCGCACGTGCCGCCCGGGCGTCACCGTGCCGTTCCCCCGCCCGGCGAGGAGGACGGGCAGGTCGGAGTGGCTGTGGGTATGACCGTCGCTGATGCCGGAGCCGTACACGATGAGGCAGCGGTCGAGGAGGGCTCCGTCGCCGTCGGCGACCGCCTTCAGTCGGGCGAGCAGGTGCGCGAACTGTTCGACGTGGAGCGCGTTGATCGCCCGGACCTTCGCCTGCTTCGCGGCATCCCCGCCGTGGTGGGAGACGTCGTGGTGGCCTTCCGGCACGCCGGCGGCCGGGTAACTCCGGTTGCTGCCGTCGTTGGCCAGGACGAGGGTGGCGACCCGGGTAAGGTCGGCCGCGAAGGCGAGGGCCAGGAGGTCGCACATCAGCCGGGCGTGCTCCCGGAAATCGGCCGGGATGCCGACGGGCCGCGAGAGACTCTCCGGCCCGGTCCCCGCCGTCGGCTGGGCCTGGCTGATTCGCCGCTCGACCTCCCGGACCCCGGACAGGTACTCGTCGAGCTTCCGCCGGTCGGCCGGACCCAGCGCGGCGCGGACGCGGGCGGCGTCCTCGGCCGCGTAGTCGAGGACGCTCTTGCGGTCCCGCTCCCGCCGCGCGCGGGCGGGGTCCGTCTCGGCCCCGGCCGGGCTGCCGAACAACCGGTCGAACACGAGCCGCGGGTTGATTTCCTTCGCCGCCGGGGTCGACTCGCCCCGCCACGACAGGTTGGTCTGGTACGCACAGCTGTACCCGTGGTCGCACGCCCCGTCGGCCCGGCTCCCTTCGCACCCGAGTTCGAGGGACGGGAACCGAGTCGCCCGGCCGGCCCGGGCGGCGATCAGTTGGTCCACCGAGACGCCGGCCCGGAGGCCCGCCCCGTCCGTCTTCCGCGGACGCGCGCCCGTCAGGAACGCGGCCATCGCGCGGGCGTGGTCGCCGCCCCCGTGCGCGCGGGCCGCGTCGAGCGCCAGGCCGCTGAGTACGGACACGTCGTCGCGGACCGGGCGGAGCGGGGCCAGGACGGGCGGGAGGTCGAACCCCGTCCCGGTCGTGGCCGGCGTCCACGCGGGCATGTGGACCCCGTTCGGGACGTAGACGAACGCGACCCGGGTCGGCCCGACCGGCCCGGGTGCGGGGGGCCGGGCCGGCGCCATCGCCTCCAGCAGCGGCAGGGCGACCGACACCCCTACCCCGCGGAGCGCGGTGCGCCGGTCGATCCGCCGAAACGGCTTCATGGAACTCCTCCGCCGCCCGCCCGCGACTGGAACGGGTCGCTGTGTGTCAGGGCGAGTACGAGGGCCGAGAACCGGTACCCGTCGGCGACGAGCTTCCGGGCGACGTCGGCGACCGCGCGGCGGTCGCCCCGGTCGGGACTGCGGCCGAGGGCGTAGGTGAACAGCTTCTCGGCCAGGCAGCGGGCGAAGGCCTCGCGCCGCTCCAGCAGTACGGCCCGCAACCCGGCCGGCCCGTCGAACGCGCGGCCGTCCGGGAGGACGCCCGAGGTGTCGACCGGCAGGCCGCCCTCCTCGTGGGTCCGCCACGCCCCGACGGCGTCGAACGACTCCAGCCCGAAGCCGAGCGGGTCCATCGCCGCGTGGCAGGCCGCGCAGGCCGGGTCCGAGCGGTGCCGCTCGGTGCGCCCCCGGAGCGTCATCCCGCCCGCCTCGTGGGCCTCGCCCAGCTGTTCCACCCCCGGCGGGGGGGAGGGCGGCGGCGCCCCCAGGACGGTGTCGAGCAGCCACCGGCCGCGCTTGACCGGCGAGGTTCGGGTCGGGTTCGACGTGACCGTCAGGACACTGGCGTGGGTGATCACGCCCCGCCGGGGGGTTCCGGCCAGCGACACCCGGCGGAACTCGCTGCCGCGAACCCCGTCGATCCGGTAGTGCCGGGCGAGCCGGTCGTTCGCGAACGTGTAGTCGGCGTCCAGGAGGTCCAGGACGCTCCGGTCCTCCCGCACGACGGCGTCGAACACCAGCTCCGTCTCCCGGATCATGGCCTCCCGCAGCGGCTCGTCGAAGTCCGGGAATCGGGCCGGGTCGGGGGTGAGTTCTCTCAGCCCGCGCGTCCGGAGCCACTGGCCGGCGAAGTTCTCCGCGAGGGCACGGGACTTCGGGTCGCGGAGCATGCGGCGCACCTGCCGGGCCAGGGTGTTCCCCCGCCGGAGGGTGCCGCGGGCCGCGTGGGCGAACAGTTCGTCGTCCGGGACGCTGCTCCACAGGAAGTACGACAGCCGGGCGGCCAGTTCGAAGTCGTCGACCCGGCCGGGTGAGGCGGACTCGGTGCGGAACAGGAACCGTGGGGAGCACAAGGCCGCCTGGAAGGCAAGGCGGACGCCGTGTTCGACCCCCTCCCCCTCGCGGCGTGCGTCCTCGGCGAACCGGAGCAGGCGGGTCACCTCGTCGTGCGTCGTGGGGCGCCGGAACGCCCGGTCCGCGAACGCCATCAGGACCGGGTACGCCCGCTGGCGCTCCTCCTCTACGGGGTCGGGCGGCGGGAGGTCTCGGCTCGACAGGACGAGCCGGTCGCGGACGTGGTCCCGTTCCGGGAGGCGGACCTGCCGGTACGCCAGCGGGACGGGGCTGTCCGGCGGGTTCAGCAGCCGGCGCCGGCCCTCGTCGTGTCGGAACGCCGCGTCGACCGCCCGCTCGGCGGCGGCGAGGTACCTCTCGAGCAACACCGGGGGGAGGGAGAGCACCTCGGCGGTGGTGTCGAACCCGTACCCGGTGTCGTCCGCCGGGAAGTCGTCGGCCGGGTGCGAGTCGGTCCCGCACAGGTCGCGGAGGGAGTTCGCGTACTCGGCCCGGTTGAGCCGGCGGACGGTTACGCGGCCGGCGGGAGCCTCCCGCCGGGCGGCCGCCGCGTCCAGCCAGACCCCGAGGGCGTCGAGTTCGGCCGGACCGGGCCGCGGCCGGCCCGCGGGGGGCATGCCCCCGGACCGGACGGCGGCGGCGACCCGCTCCAGAAGGGGCAGGGCGAGCGCGGCCGAGGCGTCGTCGCGGGCGGCGGCGAGGTCGATCCCGCCCCGCGCCGTCTGTGCGCCGTGACAGGGTAAGCAGTACGCCGCCAGGACCGGGGCGATTTCGGTTGCGAACGCGGGCGGCGGCGGGAACGGCCCCGGCTGCCAGCGGTCGTCCGCCGCGGCGTCATCGGCCGGGGTAAGGGCGTCGGGCCGGAGCCTGGCGAACGGACCCCAGTACCAGGCCACGCCGAGACCAGCCGCGACAGTGCCGAGGAGCAGGAGTACGCGTTTCATGGGAGGTCGGGGGGGCGGCGCGGGTAGGGCGGCCGGCCCACGCGTGGGCCGGCCGCGGCCGGTCAGTCCAGGGTCACGCTCTCGCCGCCGGCCCGGGTCACCAGTGCGATGACGGTCGCGGCCGGGACGGAGTCGCGGAGGAAGCGCACACTCCCGTCGCCGAACAGGGCGTTGGCCCCGCCGGTGTGCCACGAGTAGATCTCGTTGTTGCTGGTGACGTTGACCATGCACGGCCCGAGCCGGTGGCCGCTGTCGTCGCACTTCCCGCCGGCGAGGGCGGAGTAGGTGAACATGTCGCCCCACGACCCGCCGCCGCTCGACACCGGCTCGATGCTCCCGTCCACCGGCAGCCCGTTCACCTCCGAGTTGTAGCGCTGCCGCTTGCGGTTGTACCCGACCGGCTTGCCGCCGCACTCGGACATGAAGACGGTGTTGGACGTGCCGTCGGTCACGGCGAGGACGGGGAACGGCCCCCCGCCCGGGTACTGCGGGTCGTTGAGGGCGCCCATCATCTGGGTGCTGCCCGGGTACTGACCCCGCAGGCCGAGGGAGTCGGTCAGCGCGTCGTGGATGCCCACGATCGGGAAGTAGTCGGTCCGGGCCCAGACCTGGCCGGGCGGGGTGATGTTCGTCGCGCCGGTGGAGCCGCCCGGGAAGCAGACGGCGCCGCCGCCGTTCCCGTACGGGCCCCACACCTCGTTGTAGGCGTCGAGCGTCGGCGGGGTCGGGTCCGACGGGCAGAGGTAGCTCTTGACGACCGTCGCGTAGGCGGTGTTCGTGCCCGCGTGCGGCCCGTTCGGCGGGATGTTCACGGTGCTGAACTCCGACTTGGTGTTGTCCAGCCGCTGGTAGAGCGGAGCCTGCTCCATGTACGGCAGCAGGTTGGCCTGGAGGGACAGCCCGACGTACCGGCCGGCGAACTGGGCGTTCGGGTCGGGGTCCGGGGCCGGCAGCTTGGCGTACGCCGTCGGCAGCTTGCCGTAGCTCGCCTCGTAGTTGTGGATGGCCAGCCCGACCTGCTTGAGGTTGTTCTGACAGGTGCTCCGGGCGGCGGCCTCGCGGACCTTCTGGACGGCGGGCAGGAGGAGGCCGATGAGGATGGCGATGATGGCGATCACCACCAACAGCTCGATCAGCGTGAAGCCGCGGCGCGTGTAACGGGAGTCGTTCATTGGTTCTCTCGATCTGGATCGTGTGTGTGATGCTCGCGGGGCTGCGGGTCGCCCCGGTTACCTCAGGTCGAACGGCGGCAGGGTGTTGGACTTCGCCTCGACCGTGGCGGTCAGGAGCGGCTTGTTGGGGTCGAGGTACTTCTTCTTCAGCCGGTCGGGGGCGTTCAGCGCCGGCGCCCGGCCCCGCTTGCCCCCCGCACCCTCCTTCCACTCGACCAGCACGGCGTACGCGCCGGGCGGCGCCCCCTCCCCGCCCGGCCCGCTCAGGGTGAAGCCGCCGTCCTCGCCGACGACCCCCTGCGAGGCCGACTCCGCGGCCCCCTTGCGGACGAAGGTCACGGTCGCGCCGGCGGCCGGCTCCCCGTTGACGAGAACCTTCCCGCGCACGGGGTACAGGCCGGACGGGCTGCTACACGAACTACACGCGAGGGCACAGGCCACGGCGGCGAACGGCAACGGCGGTCTCACGATCATGTGTCACCTCCTCGCCCGGCGACCCGGGCGGCGAAGACGGCCGGGGGCGAGCCTCGGTCGGCCCGCCCGGCGTCACGTGTGGGGATTGGTGGTGGCGCGCACGCCCGGGGCTCGGGCGGCGGACCGGAGAACGGACCACGGCCGCGGCCGCCCTCAGGCGGTTCGGCCGACGGCCGGGTGGGAGAGGGGGGTCACCAGACCCCGCTGGTGACGCACAGCCGTTGGAAGACGGCCGTGCCGAGGACGTCGTGGATCGACGTGGGCCGCGGGGTCGGCGCGTGCGCCACGCGCCGGACGCCGGTTCGGTCGAGCCGGCCGACGGGGGCGTAGGGGTACGAGGAAATGAGGCTGGACGTCTGCACCGGTTGTTCGGCGAAGCAGCACACGGTCATGCCCTCCGCCGGTTGTTGACCTTGACCTGGGGCAGCCCCCGGCGGTCCTTCTGGAAGTAGCAGATCTCGACCAGGGTCGGCCACAGCTCGATCGACCCCTTGATGACGGTCACCACGTCGTCCACGATCCGCAGCAGGTTCTGCTGGAAGAAGTCCGGCTCGAACCCGTAGAACGCCTTCTGGAGGTTGGCCGCGAACAGTCGCAGCGCGTCCGCCCGCTCCGGCCTGGTGGCGACCTCGGCGGCTTGCAGCGCCCGGCCGTACATGGTCGCCACCTTGTCCAGGCTCTGCCTCGCGTCGTCGTCGGTCACCTCCCCGGCGTAGTCGAACCCGATCGTTAACTCGTCGACTCGGGACACGGAGTCCTTGATCTTCCGCTTGAGGAGGTTGCACACCTCCTCGTTGAAGACCTCCGCCGCCACCGGGTTCCGCATGTAGTTCGACTTGGTGTGATTCTGAGCCGCGTCCACATGGGCGGCCGCGACCCCTGCCTGCCGGACCCAGAGGCGGTAGATGTAGTCCTCGAACCGCAGCCGGGTGGGGAAGAACGGCGGCAGGCCGAACGTGTTGTCGTACCCGGCCACCCCGCAGTCCATCCGCCAGTTCAGCTTGGTCACCGCCGGCCGGAAGTTGACCAGCACGTACAGCTCGTTCAGCTCGTCCGGGTCCACCTGCTCGTCGTTGGTGAGGAACAGCTCGGCGAAGTCGAGGGCGTCGATGTCGTTGGTCCCCGACCGGAACGTCTGGGCCATCTTCACCACCGCGTCCGGCCGGACCTCGCCCTCCCGCAGGAGCAGGGAGTTCTCCCGGCCGACCCCGTTGGAGGCGTTCGTCTCCAGGTCCATCGTCGTGTCGACTAGCACCTCGCCCGACTCGTAGTTGGCCGGCGCCTCGGCGGCCGGCTTGCCGAGCACGTCGAGGAACGACCCGACGACGTCGAACGACTTCTGGACGTACCCGCTCTTCCCGGCCCGGTGGAGCCGGCCCCGGCTGATCTCCCCGTCGTTCAGGGACTCCCGACCCGGCTCCATGAGGGCGTACGGTCGCATGTCGTCGTCGGCCGACACCACCAGCCCGCCGAGGGTGTACATGAGGGTGAAGTTGCGGTTCCCGCCGTAGCTCGGGCGGAACAGGTTCTTGACCAGCCCGTCGAGCCGCTTGTCCCGCAGCCGCCGGCCGAGGTAGGCGGTGAACTCCTCCTTCTCCCGCGGGCCGACGTAGTACACGTCGTTGTGCGTCCGGGTCTGTTCCAGGAGCGGATAGTACTTCTCCTGGGCGACCGGGCTGGAGTCGTCGAACACGATGATCTTCGGCGCGTGGCCGTTCCGCCGGAAGTGCTCGTCGTAGGCCTCGACCGTCTCGCCCACGTCGCGGAGCCGGTAGGTCGGGATGACAAAGTACAGGTCGCGGGCGTTCATCGCCTCTCCGAGGCCGTGCGCGAAGCACCCAGGCCTTGCCGGCGGGGCCGCCACCGGGGTAGTGTGTCGCACTCACCCGACAACTGGGTTCGGTCCGTAACGAGGGCCAGTGTCGGGTGTGGCGGAAGGGTTAACGCAACGGCCGTGCCCGTCCGCTCGATTCACCGCAAGGGATAGTCTTGCAAGGCTTTGGGCCGAAGTCATACGGCGACTGAGGCCGCCGCTGTCGTTGTACCTCGCCCGACTCATGCTGCACACTGCGCGATTCGTTCGCTCGGCTCGGGCGCGATGGGCACCACGCCTTGTGCCATCCGAGAGCGGGCCGAGGACTCGGCCCTCTCGGTCCGCATCGGTTACCGGCGCTGGCCCCCATGCAATGGGTTGGGCCTGGCGTGGGCGGCCCGCCCCGGAGGGGTCTTGTGGGTTGTCAGGATTGCTTATTGCGAGGGGCAAGATGTCGATGGCGTCATAGATCCGAACCCGCGGACATCGCGCGTACCAATTTAGGTACGCCCCGGCCTGGGCGGCGGACCGAGAGCTGGGCGAGGACGACGGGGCAGCGTCGGGTGAGGAGTGCGGACGATATTCTAAGCCGCCAGAGGGCCGCACGGGTCGTCAGGGGACCGGGGTTCCCGGGTCGCCTGCTCGGATGGCAGGCGACCCGGGCGGTCGACCGTCACTTGGCGACCTTCACCGCGAACGTCACCGTGTTGTCCCCCTTCGAGTTCTTGATCACGAACCGGTACTTCCCGTCCTTCGGCGGGGTGACCTTCACGGAGCACTTCGGGCCGGTGCTGTCGTCCTTGCCCACCTGCTTGCCCGTCTCGTCGTAGACGAACAGGTGGACGTCGGTCTCCTTCGTCCCGTCCGTGGTGGCCTCGAACTCCTTCCCGGCGGCGAAGGACAGGAGGAGGGCGACCTCGCCCTTGTCCTTCATCTCGACCTTCTTGCCCTTGAACTCGCTCCCCTTGCCCTCGTCGGCCGGCTTGACGTCGTCGGCCCGCCCGCCGGCCTGACCCAGCACCAGAAGCAGAGCGGCCAACCCGCCCGTCCGGCACATCATCGCTGTCATCGGATTCTCCTTCGGTGGCCCGGGGAGTCGCCCCGGGTGTGTCCAAGGGCGCTGGTGTGGGCACCCGCTGGGCCGCGCCGCGCGGGGGTGTCCGCGGCGGGTGGTCTGCCGCGGTGCCGCCGGATAAAGACAATCCTCGTGCCAGCCCGGGCGCTGAGCCGCAAGTGTCACCGGACAAGTGGCTTCGGGCGTGATCACCGGGGGAGTGGTTTGTCGCCCCCCTTGCACCCCGCCTGACTCGTGCGGCACATCGCACGGCTGGCCCGGCGGGCTCGGAAGCCGCACCCGCACCCGTCGAACGCCCGGCCTCGCACCATCCGAGAGCGGGCCAAGGACTTATCCCTTCCGGTCGGCCCGGTTGCCGGTGTCGGCACCTCCCGTGCGAAGGAACCGGGTTGACGCGGGGCGTCCGCCTGCGGTCTCCGGGGCCGGGGGGCGAAGCGGACCCGTATCAGGCCGACGGGGTGCAAGCGGCAATGGCAGAGGAGAGCTGGCGGAACCCGCGCGTCGCGTGGCTGGGCGGGGCGATGCTGACGACAGCTGGGGTCAAGGTCGTCCTCACCACGGCCCTCGGGCAAAGTTTCGCCCCGGATCTGGTGACGTCCGCCGCGGTCGTAGCCCTGGGTGGCGCGGTCCTGTGGGCCGTCGGGACCGCGCCGCGCCCGGCCGGTTCCGCGTGCGGCTGCCGGACCGAGACCGGGGGTGGTCCGCCCGGCCCGGCGAACACGTGGGCGGCTCTGGTCGTCACACCCGCGGCACTCGCCGGCCTCATCACCTTGAACTTCCTGATCCTGGTTGCGGCCGTCTTGACCCACGCCGCCACGTTCGCCGGTGACCCACGGCCGACACTCCCTTCCGCGTGGGCGGTCCCGCTGGTCGCCGTTGCCGCCCCGTTCGCCGCCGGGTTGGTCTGGGTGGCGGCCTACCACGCCCGCCGGCCGGTGACGGGGTCGCCGGACCGCCTGCGGGGGGTGATGACCGAGCGATTCTGGTCCGTGAGGACTCTGGGTCCGGTGGTACTGGCCCTCGGCTACGCCGTGGCCGTTTCCGTGCTCACCCAACCCCCTGCCGACAACGGCCGTACGACGCCGGGGGGCGGGGATGCGGCCCGGCCCGCCCCCACCGATGCCGGCCGGCCGGCCGGCGGTGGTACACCCGGGGCGGGACTCGCCCATGAGGCCCGGGTACTCAGCGCGGCTTCGATTGCCTGGGCGCTCTGGGGCGTCCTGTCTCTGTGCGAGCTCCGGCGGTTCACGCGCCGGCACGCCGACCCGGCCGTTGGGGCAGGGCTACCGCACTATGAAGGTGTTGCTGACAAACCAGTTGCGACGATGAGAGGTGCAACTGCGGCCCTTCCCTTTTCACAACCTATTGTGGGGCAATGACTTCGTAGTGCGTTAGCCCTGCCGATGCCCGTGAAATGCACTGCTCGTTTGCGTCGGAACACACTACATCGCGGATACCTGTTCGGATTCCGATCGGCTGAATCAACACTGTGTTGCGGTCGTGGCGAAACCATCCGGCTTGAAAAATACCGACCGCATGGTATCTTTCGAGTATGTCCGAGGCTCACCGACGTAAGAAAGCTCCTGATCAAATTCGTCGTGCGATCATCGAGTGCGCCGCGCGGCTTGCGGCCGATGCTGGGTTCTCGGCGTTGAGTGTGCAAACAATCGCGTCCGCGGCCGGTGTGACAAAGGGAGGGTTCTTCCACCATTTTCCGAGTAAGCAGGCAATGGTGGAGGCTCTGTTCGACGAGCTGATCAACGGACTGGATCGAGCGATCGATGTAGAACTGGCGCGGGAGCCGGGGGGGCCGGGGCGTTTCACCCGGGCCTACGTGAATGTCATGTTCGGTCACACGACGGGGGGGGCGTGTGAACCGTGTCTGCCGTTCTCAATTTCTATGTTGACCGACCCGACCCTCAATAAGTGCTGGTCGGATTGGATCAAGGCCCGCATAGCACGCCACGCGGACACAGACAGCGGCGTCGGCCTTGAGATCATCCGCCTGGCGGCAGATGGCTTCTGGCTCGCCGCGATGTGCGATTCGCCCGTCGGCGATTCGGAAGCGATTCGCACACGTCTGCTCGACTCTACTCAGGCGGGCGGTTGCCCGTGATGGTCCGGCACACCTTCTGTGCCGCGTACCCCGAGATGCGGTGCCGGTCCTCGCGCCGGCGCGTGCGGTCCGGGTCCAGCGCCTTACAGCGGATCAGGTGTTCCCCGAACCCTCGCAGGTGACATGGCTAGCAAACGACCCCTCCGCATGAGCCCGAACGGCCTCCTGGTTCTAGCAGCCTGCCTCCTGGGCTCCGGTTGTAGGCGGGGAGAAGCTCCGACGGAAGCGGAGCCTCCACCCCCAGCGGTAACGAGTGTGTCTCCGATCGATTATCAAGTTCAAGAATATTACGAATACAATGGATACCTCGATTCGGTTGAAGCCGTGCAGATCCGCGCCCGGGTGAAAGGGGTCTTGGAGGAGTTCCGCTTTGCCGAGGGTGAGGAGGTAAAGAAGGGAGATCTGCTCTACCGGATTGACTCGCGGGAGTACGAGGCGGCGGAGCTCAAGGCCACGGCCGACATCTACAAGGCGGAAGCCGACATAGCGAACGCGAAGGCCCAAATCAAACTCGCGCAAGCCGAGGTGGACCGCCAGCAACGCTCCGTCGACACCGGGGCGGGGTCGGTCGCCGAGCTGGAAAAGGCCCAGGCCGCACTGGCGGCCGCGCAGGCCCAGAGGGACGTTGCGGCTGCCAACCGCAAGGCCGGCGAGGCGGCCCTCAGGACCGCCCAGCTGGACGTCGAGTATACCCGGATTACGGCCCCGATCGCGGGACGCATCAACCGCACCCTGGTCACCCCGGGGAATCTGGTCGGGCAGAACGAAACCACCCTGCTCACGACGATCGTGCGCATGGACGAGCTGTACGTCTACTACGACGCCGCCGAGCGGGATCTGATCGAATACCAGCGTTCCGCGGCCGGCGCGGCGTCACTCCCGGTCGAGTTCGGGGTCGCCACCGAGGACGGGTACCCGCACCGGGGGGTAATCGACTTCCGGGAGAACCGGGTGGAGACGTCCACCGGCACGGTCCGGGTGCGCGGGCGCGTGCCCAACCCGTTCGCAGGCCCGAACCGCCCGCGGCTCCTCTACCCGGGGCTGTTCGCCCGGATCCGGGTGCCCTCCGGTCCGGTCCGCACTCTCCCGGTACTCCCGGAGGACGCACTGATGGTTGGTCAGGAGGGCCACTACGTGTACGTCCTGGGGGCCGGTGACACCGTTCAGAAGCGGTCCGTGACCGTCGTCCCGCAACCGGTCTGGAAGGCCCGGGGCCAAGCGCCGGGCCCGACATGGGAACTGGTCGCCCTGGCGGGTGCCGCGGGCGAAGGCTCCATGCCGGTCCTGTCCGTTGTCGGCATCGAGAAGGGGCTGACCCGTGCCGACCGGGTTCTCGTGACCGGTCTGACCAAGGTGCGCCCGGGTACACCGGTCGCGCCCGGACACCGCGAGCTCCGGGCGCCGGCCGTCGGAGCCAAGTAGCACCGCGATCCACCGCCCGAGCCCCCAGGGACCGAGATGATCTCTCAGTTTTTTGTCGACCGACCGATCTTCGCCAACGTGATCGCGGTTGTCACCGTCCTGTTCGGGGCGGTTGCACTCGCCCGGCTGCCGGTGGAGGAGTACCCGCCGATCACCCCGCCCACGGTCCAGGTGACCGCCTCGTACCCCGGGGCCAACGCCAAGGTGGTGGCGGACACGGTCGCGGCCCCGATCGAGCAGCAAGTGAACGGCGTGGAGAACATGCTCTACATGTCCTCCACGTCGTCCTCCGACGGAGCCTACGCGCTCACCATCACGTTCAAGATCGGGACCAACCTGGACGACGCGCAGGTGCTGGTGCAGAACCGGCTGTCGGCTGCGGAGCCGGTGCTCCCGGAGGAAGTGCGGCGCCAGGGGGTCAAAGCCGAGAAGCAGTCGACGAACATCATCCTCGTCGTCTCCCTGACCGACCCGACCGGAGCCCACGACAGCCTGTTCCTGTCGAACTACGCGACCCTCCGATTACGGGACGACCTGAGCCGGGTCGAGGGGGTCGGGACGGTGACGGTGGTCGGGGCTGGCGCGTACTCGATGAGAGTGTGGCTCGACCCGGACAAGCTTGCGGCCCGGCAGCTCACCACCCAAGACGTGGCCGCGGCCCTCGCCCGGCAGAACGTCCAGGTGGCCGCCGGGCAGGTGGGCCAGTCGCCCGCCGAGCCCGGGCAGCGGTTCCAAATGACGGTCACCACCCTGGGCCGGCTGTCGGACCCGCGGCAGTTCGAGGAGATCATCCTCAAGAGCGGGGAGGCCGGGCAGCTCGTGTACCTGCGGGACGTTGCACGGGTCGAACTCGGAGCCCAGAGCTATGACCTGTTCGCGGCGCAGTCCGGCCGGGAGTCGGCGTTCCTGATCGTTTACCAGCTCCCCGGGTCGAACGCGATCGAGGTGGCCAAGGGTGTGCGCGCCGCGATGGAGCGGGTCCGGCCGGTGTTGCCCGAAGGGGTCGAGTACGAGATCCCGTTCGACACCACCAAGTTCGTCGACGCCGCCATCTCGTCGGTGTACCGCACGCTCCTTGAGGCCGGCGGGTTGGTGCTAGTCGTCATCATGGTATTCCTCCAGAACTGGCGGGCTCTGCTGGTGCCGGCGACCACGGTCCCGGTCACCATCATCGGGGCGTTCGCGTTCCTGGCCCTGCTCGGCTTCTCGATCAACCTGCTCACCCTGTTCGGTCTGGTGCTGGCGATCGGGATCGTGGTGGACGATGCTATCGTGATCGTGGAGAACGCGAGTCACCACATCGAGCGGGGGCTCCCGCCCCGGGAGGCCACGATCCGAGCGATGGGCGAGGTGACCGGGCCCATCATCTCGATCACGCTGGTGCTGCTGGCGGTGTTCGTGCCCACCGCGTTCCTGGGCGGGATCTCGGGGCAGATGTACCGCCAGTTCGCCCTGACGATCGCGGCCACGGCCCTCATCAGTGCCGTCAACGCACTCACGCTGAAGCCCGCGCAGTGTGCCACCTGGCTGCGGCCGCACCGCGGGCGCGGGCTGTTCACCCGGGCGTTCGACTTCGTCTACCGGCCGGTCGAGCGGGTGTACGCGTGGTCGGTCCGGCAGCTCCTCAAGGTGTGGTGGGCGGTGCTGCTCGTGTTCCTCGGGCTGGCGGCCGGGACCGGGTGGTGGTACCAGCACACCCCGACCGGGTTCCTGCCGCAGGAGGACCAGGGGTACGTGATCGTGGCCGTGCAACTCCCGGACTCCGCTTCGCTCGACCGGACGCGGGACGTCACGGACAAGATGAACCGGATCCTGGCCGAGACCCCGGGGCTGGACAGCTGGGTGGTGCTGGGCGGTATGTCGCTCTTGGAGGGGACCAACGCGCCGAACGCAGCCACCGCGTTCGTGTCGTTCAGGGATTGGTCCGAGCGGACGTCACCCGAACTCGCACAGGAGGCGCTGGTGGGCCGGCTCATGGGCACTCTGAACGCCATCGAGGAGCCGTTCGTACTGGTGCTCGTACCGCCCCCGATCATGGGCCTGGGCGTGGCCGGCGGCTTCCAGATGCAGGTCGAGGACCGCGAGGGGATTGGCGCCGACGCCCTCCAGGAGCGCACGCAGGCGGTCGTCGAGGCGGCCCAACGCCGGCCCGAGATCGGGATGGCCGCGACCCAATTCCGGGCCGGTGTGCCGCAGATCTACCTGAACATTGACCGGGCCAAGGCCGAGAAGATGGGGGTGATGGTCAGCGACGTGTTCGCCACGCTCCAGGCGAACCTCGGCTCGGTGTACGTGAACGACTTCAACAAGTTCGACCGCACGTATCAGGTGCGGATCCAAGCCGACGCCCGGTTCCGCGGGGACCCCGGCTTGCTCCGCCGGCTGGAGGTCCGGAACCGCCAGAACGGGCGGGTTCCCTTGTCCACACTACTGACCCCGGAAACCCGGATCGGCCCGCAGTCGATCACCCGGTACAATTTGTACCAGACTGCGTCGATCAACGGCCAGGCGGCCCCTGGAGTAAGTTCCGGGGAGGCGCTCCGGGTGATGGAGCAGGTGGCGGCAAAGACCCTGCCTCGGTCTATGGGCTACGACTGGACCGCAGTAGCGTTCCAGGAGCGTCAGTCGAGCGGAGAGTCGGTCCTCGTATTCGGGCTGGCCGTGTTCTTGGTGTATCTGGTCCTGGCCGCGCAGTACGAGAGTTGGCTGCTCCCGTTCGCGGTGATCCTGGTCGTACCGCTCGGCATTTTGGGGGTTGTGGCGGCGGTCAACGTTCGCGGCATGGACAACAACATCTACACTCAGATCGGGGTGGTGCTCATCATCGCGCTAGCGAGCAAGAACGCCATCCTGATCGTCGAGTTCGCACGCGAGCTGCGGGCGGCGGGGCGCTCGGTCCGGGAGGCGGCCGTGGAGGCCAGCCGGCTTCGGTTCCGGCCGATCGTCATGACCTCGATCGCCTTCATCCTCGGGGTACTCCCCCTGGTCCTGGCGGACGGCGCCGGGGCGGCAGGCCGGCAGGCTCTCGGGACCGCGGTGTTCGGCGGGATGATCACCTCAACCGTACTCGCAGTCTTCTTCGTTCCCGCGTTTTACGTCGCCATCCAGGGATTGATCGAGATGCGAAACGGACCCCCAAAGTCGCATCTCTCCCCTGCGACGGCCGTGGGCCCGCCGGTCACTAGCAGCGAAGTGCGGGCCGCACCCACGGCGCCTGTGCCGGTCGTGCCGAACAGTGGAAACCCCGCCGGCGGTGAGACAACGCGGCAGGGGCCGCCACCCGCCGTTTGAGCCCTGCTGACTGGCCCGCGGTTCACACTGAGGCTCTATAAAAGAGGCCGTCGCCTGCGACGACCCGGAGCCTCTTCCTCATCGGGCCTCCCGTGACCTCCCATGCGGCCAACGACTTGCAAAAGTCTCATCACACAAATGCACAGGAGGCCATTGCCGCCATTCGCAATCGTGTGCTGACCACCGCCGCATTCGACACCATGGAATACCACCAGTCCGCGGATCTTGGCGGGTGGGCCGGCGTGATCTCCTGCTGTAGCGTGCGAACGCAGTGGCCGTAGGCCAAGCTCCAGTGACAGCTGATCCAGTGGACAAAAATCTGAATGGCAACTGACGGTGGCGGGTGTACGGCGTCCTCGGCCCGACGGCGATTCTGTCGGGCAACTCCGGCAACGGAGTCGTCGTCCCGCCCCAACTCCGCCTGACGGCCGTGCGGGCGTTGGCTACCGATTGCGGCCCCGCTCGCGTCGCCACCTTCCCCGAGGCTCCACGGACAGAGTTTGTGTGAAGTGATGAAGAGGTCGAAAAGTACGCCTGACGGATTCGCAGCACGAGCGGGGTTACTCACCAATGCCGACGCCGTCTCCTCAACCCCGCCGGGCACCCCCAACCGCCGGGCGACTCCTGGTGGTTGGGGCCGCCGTCGTCTCCGCGGCCGCGAGCGGCGCAGACTGGCCCGTCCACCGGGGGATGTCCTCATGTCCGGCGCCGGCCGGGGCAACCCGAAGGCGCTGACCGACCTGATCGAGTGGACCGACGCCCGACTCGCCGACCTGTTCCGGTCCCTCGACCCGCACGGCCCGGCGATCTTCCCCGTCGCCTGGGCGGGCGTGGAGCGGTCGGAGAACTGGATGGACGTTGCCAGGGACTACACCGAGAAGTGGCACCACACGCAACAAATCTTCGACGCCACGAAGCGGCCCAGCACGATCCCGGTCCGGCGACTCGGCTACCCGTGCCTGGACATCTTCATGCGGGCGCTCCCGTTCACGTTCCGCACGGTCGATGCTGCCGTCGGCAGCGTCGTCACCGGGGAGGTCGGCGGACACGGGCACGTCGAGCGGAGAGAGGCGGGTTGGGAGCAGACCGCCGAGTCGCCCCGCTCGCCAGCCGCAACGGTTTTCATGGCCCAGGACACCGCCCGGAAGCTCGTGACCAAGCGCCGCAGCCCCGAGGCAGTCCTCCAGCAGTTTCCCGCCATCCGAGTCACGGGAGACGCAGCGCGTGGTCGGCACGTCCTCGAAATGGTGTCGGTGATGGCGTGACGGCTATCAGGAGGACCGATGGTAATCGAGTTCCAGAAGGCGATCCCGATACTTCGCATCTTCGACGTGGGGAAAGCGAAGGAGTTCTACGTCGGGTTCCTCGGCTTCACTGTGGGTTGGGAGCACCACTTCGAGGACAACACCCCGGCGTACCTCCAGGTGTCGAGGGGCGGGCTGACGCTGCACCTGTCCGAGCATCACGGCGACTGCTGCCCCGGCTCGACGGTGTTCGTCTGGATGACCGGGATCGAGGAGTTCCACCGGGAGATCGCCGGCAGGGGGTACAAGTACCTGCGGCCAGGCATCGAGACGACCTTCTACGACTCCAGGTCCGTCGAAGTCACCGACCCGTTCGGCAACCGCATCCGGTTCAACGAAGACCAGAAGCCGGACCCGGCCACACGAGGGACACGTACATGAATCACCGGCCCACGATCAACACGCCGCCCCAGGGCCGGACCATTGCCGTCGTCGGCGACGTGTACCGCTTCCTGGCGACCGGCGAGGACACCAGCGGCAGGTACGCCCTGTGGGAAGCCCTCGTGCCGCCGGGCGGCGGGCCACCCCCGCACGTCCACAGCCGGGAAGAGGAAGGGTTCTACGTCCTCGAAGGCGAGATCACGTTCGCCGTCAACGGCGAGCGGGCCGTGGCGACAGCGGGCACGTTCGCCAACATGCCGGTCGGCACGCCGCACAGTTTCAAGAACGAGAGCGACCGCCCGGCGAGGATGCTGATCTCCGTCGCCCCGGCGGGCCTGGAGCAGATGTTCTTTGAGGTCGGGGTGCCGCTCGCCGAGGGGGCGACGACCGCTGCCCCGCCCACGACGGACGAGATCGAGAAGCTGCTGGCGGCTGCGCCGAGGTACGGGATCGAGATCAGGCTACCGGGGCACTGACCGGGGAGCGACGATGGCGAAAGCGCAGCAACCGACCGACATCGACGGCTACATCTCGCAGTTCCCCACCGACGTGCAAGCCGTCCTCCGGGACGTGCGGGCGGCGATCCGCCGTGCCGCACCCGAGGCCGAGGAGACGATCAGCTACCGGATGCCCGCCTTCCGACAGTACGGCATCCTCGTGTACTTCGCTGCGTGGAAATCGCACATCGGCCTGTACCCGCCGATCTCGGGCGACGAGGCCGTCGAGAAGGCCGTCGCCCGCTACGCCGGGCCGAAGGGGAACCTCCAGTTCCCGCTCGCCGAGCCGATGCCCCTCGCCCTGATCGAGCGGATCGTGAGGTTGCGGGCGAAGCAGGATGCGGCGAAGGCGGTGGCGAGGCGGAAGAAGAAGTAGCGTGCGGGGAATCTGTCGCCGCTTCCGTTACAAGTCCCGTGGCCCCTCATCGACCTTCGGGGCGGCCGTCACCACTTCGGCCTCCTTGAGCAACCCGTTCAGGCCGAGCCGCCGGGTGAGCATCGCCAACTCGCCGGTAGGCGTCCGGGGCTACTCTTCCTTCGGGCGGTCCCAATACAACTCCACACCGTTGTCGTCGGGGTCACGCAGGTACAACGCCTCGCTGACCCTGTGCCCGGGGCCGGGCTCACGGCTGGAACCACGGGTCGTTGCGGACCGACTTCAGGCACTCGTCCAGCGTCAGCCCGGCGAACAGCTGGTGCCACTTCCCGGTGTGCCGCATGTACGCCAGGTTGAACCGCCCCTGGGCGGTGTGCTCCAGCCGGGCGAAGTTCACCTCGAACGTCGGCGAGATGGCGTCGGGGAAAGGGCAGGCGTAGGTGGCGGCGAAGTAAAAGTACCGACCGTGCCACTTGGTCGAGAGCCCGGTCACGTAGTTGAAATTCGGGTTCTTCGGCGGCGGCTGCACGTACTTCGGCGTCAGGGCCGTCTCGATCAACTCGTTCGCCTTCCGCTCGACCTCGGCCTTGAGGGCGTCCGACGCCTTGGTCCGCGGGTCGAGGGCCGGCGAGTACACCCAGGTCTTCTTTTGCTTCGCCACGGCTCACCCCCATGATCCGGGTTCGCGGACCTCTGTCCCCAGCCTACCATCGCGGGTCAGCGGTACACGTTGCCGTCGGTAGAATGGGCGACCGGCCGCTCTGTGGGTCTCTCTCCGTCATCGCCCGGAACCGTTGATGCCCCGCAAGCCCGCCAAGCCTGCCGTCGAGGCCGACTACACCGACCTGCTCGCCCGTGTCTCGGCGGTGCTGGAGCAGGGCCGGCGGTCGGCCGCCCGCACCGTCAACGCCGTCCTTGCGGCGAGCTACTGGCAGGTCGGCCGGCACATCGTCGAGCACGAGCAGGGCGGCCGGCGGAAGGCCGGGTACGGGGGAGGAACTCCTCAAGCGGCTGACCGCCGACCTGATGGCCCGGTTCGGCCGCGGGTTCTCCCGCCGGAACCTGGAGCAGATGCGGGCGTTCTACCTGGGCTGACAGATCGGCCAGACGCCGTCCGGCAAGTCCCAGGTGCGGGTCCGGTGCGAACTGCCGGCCGCAGCTGCGGCCGGAAAAGCGCAGACGGTGTCTGCGGAATTGGCCCCGATCCCGGCTCCGGCGTCGGTGGTCCCGCTAGACCCGGCGGCCACGCGGTTGGACGCTTTCCCGCTCCCGTGGCCCCACTGCGTCCGGCTGATGGCCGTCCGGGACGACTTCGCCCGGTGGTTCTACGAGGACGAGGCGATCAAGGGCGGGTGGTCGGTCCGCCAGCTCGACCGGCAGATCTCGACCCTCCTGTTCGAGCGGACCGGGGCGGCCAAGAACAAGGCCGCGGTGCTGGCCCGCCGGCAGGCGGGCGACCCGGCCGACGCGGTCACCCCGGCCGAGGCGGTCCGCGACCCGTACCTGGCGAGTCGGGGACTCGTGGTACAAGATCGACCTGCTCCTGTTCTACCGGGCCTTGCGGTGCCTGGTGGTGATCGACCTGAAGCTGGGGGCGTTCACTCACGCCGACGCCGGGCAGATGAACCTGTACCTGAACTACGCGAGGGAGCACCTGGTCGTGGCCGGGGAGGCCGACCCGGTCGGGCTGATCCTGTGTGCAGCGACAAGGACGACGCGGTGGTCCACTACGCGATGGGCGGGATCAACGCCCGGGTGTTCGCGTCCACCTACAAGACCGTCCTCCCGGACGAGACCACCCTGCGGCGGGAGATCCTGGCCACCAAGCACGCCCTGGAGACCCGGGCGGCCGGCGGCTCGTGACGGGGGCGTCCGATGGCGTGGGGCAAAACCGACTACGAGGCTCTGACCGCCCGCGAGGCGTTCGGGAAGCTGACCCTCGACGACCACCTTCTCAGCGGTCCGATTTCACTCGCCGCACCGCCGGTTTCAGGGATCTCGTTCCCGGCTGGCTTGAGTTGCAGGTCCACACTTCCGGGTTGCACACGACCGCCCTCCACTCGAACCGAGTTGCGGGCCGCACCCGTCCGGTTGCAAACCCCGGTAGTGGCCCCACTGACGGCACACCGCTCGCCTAACGGGATGAGTGAAGTAGCGGCCAGCTCGGCCCCGGTCCCGCCGTGCCCGCGTTGCCCCGGTGCGCACGTGGTGCGGAACGGCGCGAACGCGTCGGGCACCCCAACGTTCCGGTGCCGCGGGTGCGGGCGCCGGTTCGTGGCGGCCCCGCAGAAGGGGCCGGTGGGCGAATCGGACCGGGCGTTGGTGCGCCGGCGGCGGGTCGGGGCGCGTGCCATCGCGCGAGCCACCGGTCGAGCCCGATCCTGGGTTCCGCGGCTCGTCAACACGGTGTACCGGGAGGACACCCCGCACGACCCCGGCCCGGCCCCCAGAACGTCGGCCCGGTGGTGATCGAGGCCGATGAGAGGTGGGGCGTCGTGGGCTCCGAGGGCGATGTGCGGTGGGTGTGGGTGGCCCTGGATGCGGGCACCCGGCGGGTGCCCGCGATGGTCCTTGGGGGCCGGACCGCGGCGGCCGCCCGGCGCCTGTGGGACGCGCTCCCGCGCGGGTACCGAACCGGGGTCGCCGTGTACACCGACGTCCTCGCCTCGTACCGGGGCGTCATTCCCCGAGCCCGGCACCGGCCGGTGGGCAAGGACACCGGACGCACCGCCCACATCGAGCGTTTCGGGCTCACCCTGCGGCAACGGTGCGCCCGCTTCGTCCGGAAGACCCTCACGTTCCCCACGTGCCCCAGGAACCCTCTCGGAGCCTTGTGGTACTTCGTGCGACTGTATAATCTGTGCCGTCAGTAGGGCCACTACCCCCTGCGCCGGCGTCGGCCCGGTCACCCGGCCCGGGGGGGACGGCGGGCCGCGGCCCCGGTCGTGACCTCGGGCGGGTAACGGCCGGGGGGCGCTTCGTTCGGCTTCTCACGCACGGGGCGAGTCATGGTGTACCGCACGAGCCGTTCCCTGGCCGTTCTGGCGGTCGCGGCACTCGCACCCGTCGCCCGCGCCGACGGCCTGCCGCCGGGGGCCGTCGCCCGGATCGGCGACTACCGCTTCTACCACGGCCCGGAGGTCGTGGCGGCGGTGCTGTCGCCGGACGGCCGCCGGGCCGCGTCCGCGGCGTACCGCGAGGAAGACCTCCGCCACCTCTCCGAGAAGGACCGCGCCGAGCTGAACCGGACCATCGTCCTGTGGGACGCCGCTACCGGCGCCCGGCTCCGCACGCTGAAGGCCGACGGGGCACCGGTCCGGTCACTCGCCTTCTCCCCCAGCGGCCGCCTCCTCGCCGCGGTCACCCCGGACTGTGTCACTCTGCTCGACACCGGGACCGGCCGGGTCATCCGCCGGCTCAAGTCCGAGTGGGTCGACCGTGTGCAGTTTACCCCCGACGGGAAGGAGATGCGGGTCACCCACTGGCCGGAAGAGTCCGTCACCTCGTGGGAGGTTGTGTCCGGCAAGCGGCTGCGGCGGTGGACGCCGCCCGGCGCACCGTCCGAGTGGGTCAAGAAGCTGGAGGTGGTGGTGCGGGCCGAGCCGTCGGGTGACGGCCGGTTGATCGCCTGGCTGCTCGGCGTCGGCCCGGACTACTCCGCGCTCCCACCGGGCACCCATCCGTCTTTCCCGTTCATGCCCTCGCCGACGGCTCTGGTCGTGACGGACACCGCCACCGGCCGGCCCCTCTACCGGCGGGAGTTCGAGGACGACGGCCTGGGGGCGTTCGCGTTCACCCCGGACGGGCGGCGGTTCCTGACCGGCGGCGACCGCCTCCGCGTGTGGGACGCCGCCACCGGCCGGGAGTTGAATTCGCTGGACTGCCCGGAGGTGTTTCAGGTCGCGGTCGCCCCGGGCGGGCGGTGGGGGGTGGTTTCGCAGAATTCCAGGACGCGGGTGTGGGATCTCACCTCCGGCCGGGCGGGGCCGGAACTGTGCGGCTTCATGCAGCTGTCGCACCAGGCGTTCTCGGCTGACGGGAGTACGGTGGTGCTGGCGGCGGGGGCTACGCTGCGCGTCTTCGACCTGCCGACGGGGAAGGAGCGGGTGGCGGCCGCCCACCGCGGGCCGGTCGTCCCGCGCTTCTCCGCCGACGGGCGCTCGCTGGTCACCACCTGCGACGAGCTGCGGTGCCGCTGGGATCTGACCGGGGCCACGCCGGTCTTGAAGGACCGCGTGCGGTGGCCGCTTTGGGAACTCACCAATTCCGAGAGCGTAATCTCGCGCCCTGTCCAGAGTCCGGACGGGCGGTTGCTCCTCGACCACAGCAGCGGCGACACCACCCGCGTGCTTGAGGTGGCGACCGGCCGTGTCGTCCGCGAACTGGGCTCCTTCCGTGCATCCTTCGGCCTGTTCTCACCAGACGCTGGCCGGGTACTGGTCGAGTACGCTGGCACCGAAGGGGCTCCCGGCGTCCGCCTGTACGATGTGACGACGGGGAAAGCGGCGGCGGAGTTCCCGACGCCGGGCCTGCTGGTGGATGCGGCGTTCTCGCCCGACGGGCGGCTGGTGGCGTGGGCAGACCGGGCGCACGCCGTCCACCTGCACGACGCCGCGACCGGTCGGGCCGTCCGCACCATCGCCCCACAGCCGCCGCTGCCGGAGGAGCGCACCGACCACGCCCGCCTCCTGTTCTCCCCGGACGGCACCCGCCTGCTCGTCGACACCTACTACCACGACCTCCTGCGGCGGCCGGGTGACGAGGCGGCGTGGGCGAACCTCCCGGTGCGCGTGCTCCGGGTTTCCGACGGCCGGGAGGTCGCTCGATTCGACGCCGCCCCGGCCGCGTCGAACCGGGCCGGAAAGCTGTCGTGCGCGGCCTGGGCGCCGGACGGCCAGCTGATCGCCCTCGCCGAGGAGGGGACCGGCGTGATCCGTCTGGTCGACGCCGATACCGGTCGCGCCCGCGCGGTACTGGCCGGCCACCGCCACGGCGTCCGGGAGCTGGCGTTCGCCCCGGATGGCCGGGTGCTGGCGTCGGGCGGCGAGGACCACGTCGTCGTGGTGTGGGACGTGGCCGCCGCGGTGCGGCGGAACTGACGTCGCCCCGGAGGCGTCTTTCGCAAGGGCGGCCCTGTCAGCTGGCCCGTGGCAGAGATTGGTGCGATGACGGCGCCGGACGCGGGGCTCAGCGGAACGCTGCTCCCGTCGCGCCAACCCGAAAAGCCGGTCGGCGGCCCTGCCGCGGGCGCCGGTCGGACCGCATTGAGGGGCGGGGCGGGTCGCCGAGCCCGACCCGGCGCTTGGCAAACGGCCGAACGGGCGGGTACGTTGGAAGGGTGGCGGTGCGTCCTGGACGCCGCCCGACCACACCCCGGGGAACCCTCATGACCGGCTTCCGCTTCGCGGCCGCCCTTGCCGTCGGACTGACCGCGGCGGCCGCCGCCACGGCCCAGTTTCCCGACGACGGCATCGAGGGCGCCCGCGCCCGCCAGCAGCTCGCCGACCAGAAGGCCGCCTCCGAGGTGCAGTCGGCGCTGCTCGAAGCCGACCGGCTGACCCGCCTCAACCCGGCCAAGGCGGCCCAGGTGCTGAAGCAGGTGCAGTCGGGCATCGACCTGTCGGGGGCGATCAGCGGCGAGGCCCGCCGCTCCCTCACCAACCTCCTCCAGGCGAAGCTCGCGGTCGTCGAGGGGCGGGCGACCCCGAACCCCGGCCCGCGCCCCGACCCGGCCGCCCCGGGCGTAAAGGCGGCCCAGAAGGCCGCCTTCGAGGCGATGCAGGCCGAGGTGAAGGAGGTGCGCGAGGGTGTCGAGGCGGTGGCCCGACTGCGTGACCAGAACCGCTACGCCGACGCCGACCTGGCCGCCGCGGCCCTCGCCCGCCGCTACCCGAACAATCCCGCCGTCATCACCCTCGGCCAGAAGGACGGCTTCGGCTCCGCCCTCGCCGACTCCCGCGCCTTCGCCGACCTTCAGGGCAAGCGCATCCTGATGGCCCAGAACGACCTCATGCGGTCGTCCATCCCGGTGAAGGGGGACGTGGAGTTCCCGGCCGACTGGAAGGACCGGGCCGGGAAGCGGACGGACCGCATCCAGCTGAGCGCGAAGGAGAAGGAGCTGGTCGCGGCCCTCGACCGGCCGGTGACCCTGTCGCTCAAGGACCAGCCGCTGGAGTACGCCCTCCAGCAGCTCTCCGACCAGATGAACGAGAAGCTGCTGGTGGACCAGAAGTCGCTCCGCGACCTGGACATCGACCTGAAGCGGACGGTGAACCTGGACGGCCGCGGGGTGTCGGCCCGGACGGCGCTGCGGCAGGTGCTCTCGGCCCACGGGCTGACGTTCGTGATCAAGGACGAGTCGATCCAGGTGGTGACGGTGGAGCGGTCGCGGGACATGCTCGCGACGCGGGCGTACTACCTCGGCGACCTGATCCGGGGCGTCGGCCCGTTCGGCAACGCCCTCCAGTGGGGGCCGCTGCTCGAATTTGAGCAGACGCAGGCGAATGTCAAGATGATCGTGGACGCCATCAAGACGTCGGTGGACCCGCTGGCCTGGCAGGGCCAGGGCGGGGCCGGGACGGTGACGTTCCACTTCCCGAGCATGTCGCTGATCGTCCGCGCGTCGAGCGAGGTCCACTCCGCCCTCGGCAGCCGGCTCGGCCGGTAACGATGCGAGTGGGGAGTTAAGGGGTTCGGGGTTCCGAGTTCAGATGTGGGCCAGACGGCCCGTATTCTGAACTCGGAACCCCGAACCCCTTAACTCCCCACAGCCCATGTCCCTCTACTTCCCGACGCCGGCCGAGTGCGGGCGACACGTCATCTTCGGCACGGTGCCGATCCGCACCTACGCCGGCGACGGCATTCAGCTGTCGCTGGTGGACATCCCCGCTGGCGGCGTGGTGGACTGGCACAGCCACCCGCAGGAGCAGATGGGGATGATGGTGACCGGACGGGCCGTGTTCGAGATCGGCGACGAGGTGAAGGAACTCGGCCCCGGCGACTTCTACCTGATCCCCGGTGGCGTCCGCCACCGGGTGACCTCTCCCGCCGGTCCGGCCCAGGCGCTGGACGTGTTCCACCCGGTCCGCCCTGAATACCGCTAACACCGGTTCGGCCACGCGAAGAGTGAGGCCGGCGGCGCGCGGTGCGTTACCAGGATAGGCCGCGCGGGCTGCCGGCGGGGTATGGAGGGTAGGTCGTCGGATCGGCAGATGTGCCACCGGGGTGGTCCCGGAGTCAGGACGTGATAGGTCGCACCGGCGCGGGCTAATTACTGGCCCGGCACCCAGAGAGCGCACGGATGGTTGAGCCGCGAATCACTCGCGGGGCGGGTCACGAGCTTGCCTTCACGGCAGCTAACGCCGAGGCCGAGCAACGGCTGACCCCGGACCACTGGGCGCTATGGTCGGCCGCACGCGGCCCGGCGCGGTGCGAACTGGCCCCACAGCCCGATGAGTGGGAACCAGTGCTGGGATTCGCCCCCGACCAACGGTCGCATATGGAGTACGGGTACATGCTGGTCGATGACGGCCGCACAGTGCTGGCGTGCCGGGTGCTTGTGGACCGTCGAGAGCTGGGATTGGTCGTGCGGGTTGAGTGGTACCCTACCCGCGTCGATCCCCGCAAGCGTCCCGACTGACAAAGGCACGCCGAGCCCGGCGCGGCACCTGACACCGCCATCGGGTTCGGGACGCCTCGCTCACTGTATCACGGCGGTGCAGGCGATCTGTATGTTCGGCCGCGGCGTCATGCGGGTCGGCCGCAAAGGTGTTATCAATGTTCGCGGGAAGGATTTCGGGAAACGGTGGTGGTGCCGGGCTCGGCTCGGGATCTTGCCTACGACGACCGCGCCCCGTCCGGAGGACGTGGCGGACACGGTGGGCTCCGGGAGTTGCGATGGTCGTTACCAAATCAAGGGCGGGCTCCAGCCCCACGGCCGGCTGCTGAGCGTTTTCGTTTCCCTCGTTTTCCAAGGGAGGTACACCATGTATTCCAAGCAGATCATCGTCCAGTTCCTAGAGGGCGTGGGTGACACGGAAATCAAGGACGGGTCGGACGCGATAAACACGCGGGCGGCGAACGCCGGCCTCACCTCATCGCTTGTCAGTGTTCGTGGATCGAGTTCCGTATTCCACACCTTCTCCCAGAAGGACAAGGACGTCTTGACCAACGCGTTTAAGAATTTCCCGACCGACAGCCGCGTTTACATCCGTGGACACGGCGACTGGCAGTCACAAAAGATCGGGCGTTGGTCGGCCGACAAGGTCGCCGATTTCCTTGTTGAGTGCGGCATGCCGGCGGTACGCGTGGTTAGCATCACCGGGTGCGAGTTGGGACGCGACAAGGGGAGCGCTAACGACAATCGCGTCCGGACATCCATGAACAGCTTTGCCTCGAAATTCCACTTGCGGCTGAAGAAGAAGCACGACATCAAGACTATCGTCTACGCCCGTGTTTACTCCGTGGGCGTGGCCCTCGCCAGCCACGGGCACGACCCTGCCAACGTGGGCATGAAGGGGACGTTTAACAAGGACGACGATTGGGAGAGCTGGGACGAGGGGGCCGGTCGCCACCGGGTCCACAGTAAATTAAAGTTCTACTGGGACGGCGACACGCAGAAGCGGGAATGGCGGACTTGACGGGTGTCGCGACCGCATGAGAGTTGCGAGTGGACCTCGGCGGCGTCGAGGCAAACTGCCGTGGGTGCTGGATGCCCCCAAGGATGTGGCCTCCTGCATCATCCGATGGGCCAGTTCCGTCGGCTTGCCAGACATGGTTGAAACGCTGCCGCAGACACCGGAGGGCTGTGAGGTCTGCTCGCTCTGCAAGGGCACCCGCGAGATGCCCGAAGAGATTGTGCCGCGGGCCGAGGATGACTTCCGGCTCTCCTGCCGGCGGCACGGCGGGCTAGGGTGGACAAGACCGGCTCGGCCGGTCGTTCCACCTGACGCCGGCCGCTGATACGCTCCTCGCGGCCACAGCGCACCCGACTGCTGGCGCGGGGCGCTCGTGGTTCGGTGGAAGGAATGGGAGGAGGTTGATGAATGCGGGTGCGTGAGGCAAGAGCGGACGATACAGCTGAGGTGCTCGCGTTCGTCCGCGCGAAGGCCCACTTCGACCGGGAGCTGGGTGCCTTCAGCGGGGAGCTCGGCACCACCGAGGAGCTGATCCGCCGGCACCTGTTCGGCCCGCGGCCGGTCGCGTTCGCGCTGCTGGCGGGCGAACCCGGCCGGGCCGTCGGGTTCGCGCTGTACTACTTCCGCTACTCCTCGTTCCGGGGTCGTCCGAGCATCTGGCTGGATGACCTTTACGTCCACGCGCCAGCCCGCCGGCAAGGGGCCGGGGGCCTGCTGATGGGCCGGCTGGCCGAGGTGGCGGCCGCGGCGGACTGCACGCACATCGCCTGGGTGGCGAGCGCGAGCAACGCCGCCGGCATGGGTTTCTACCGACGGCTGGGGGCCACTCTCGTCCACCAGGCCGGGGACGCCGTGACGCTCCAGATCGACCCGGCCCGGCTGTTGGGGACGGGTGGTCTCGCCGAACCAGCTGTCGCACCCGACCCGGCCGCGTGATTTGTTGCGTGTCGCCAGCCTGCTTGCCATATGCGGCAGGCCGACGCCGAGCCGTTCGCCGCGGCGAACGAGGGCCGTACTTTTAACGCGCGACTCGCCTTGTTTCATTCTCACCTGATTCTTTCGTCCCTCAGAATACCGGGATTGGCCCCCCCGGCTTTCCGGGATCATGTTCTACGCTGAGGTGGCGATCCTTCCCTCCGCAAGGACTCTTCGATGGCTCACGTCAACGCGGGTCTGATGGTTTCGGACTTCAAAGTCGGCCCGGGTCGGTTCCCGTGGGAGATGCGGGTCAGCGACGTCGCGGCGTTCAAGGGGAAGGTGGAGGTGGTGACGCTGACGGCCGGCTTTCGCCTGTTCAAGATCTCGGCCGGGTCGGCCAAGGCGGGTCAGAACGGGGTGACCCCGTGGTGGAGCCCCGTGATGCCGTACAGGGAGGACAAGGAAGGCGCCATCGGCAGGTTCGAGCAGGCGAAACTGAACAAGATCGACATGAGCTCGATGGCGCGGTACATGTCCGCCGTCTGCGTCGACTGGAACGACCTCGACAACTACATCGAAGTTCAGGTGAAGCCCGGGGTGAAGGTGAGCTGCTTCTGGGGGCTCTTCGCGCCTCAGAACATCTACTCGGACCCCGGCAAGCGGTCGGCCGACAAGATCGCGCGCGTCAGCCGGACGTCCAAGGCCAGTCGCGCCGCCGGCTACCACGACGCCGTGCTTCCCGAGCAGCTCGGGGTGCTGGACGCCTGGCAGTTCTACATCCCCGGCCTGACCGACGCACACATCGTCCGAAGTTCCGTTCTCAACGCCCACGACATGATCACGCTCGCGATGCACTTCGGGAGGTCGTGGAGGTGACGGCGGGTGGGGTTTCTGGCGAGCCGGGGCCGCGACGGTGGAACAGGCCGTCGGGTAAGTGGTGCGCAGCTGGCAGACTGACCGCAGCCTGAATTCACTATTATTGTGCTGACCCTGGCGGCCGCCCTGGTCGCGGTGGCCACACTCCGCGCGCTCGCCCGCCAGGCTCCGCTCCCCTCCCGGGGGACCGGTGGCCGGTGTGGTTCCCGTCCGCGGCGACGGTGGTGGCTGAGACCGGGTCGCCCCGTCAGCGTCTGTCGACCCCGATGTTCGGCCGGCCCGAGGTGATACCCCCACCCGCCGGAGTTGCTTACCCACCCGACTTGGCACGGCTCCCGGCCGAGGCGATAACCGTTATCACCTCCACCGTCGGAATGCGGCCCCATACTCTGACGGCCTCCCGGTGTGGACATTCCGCACCCGGAGGCAGCCAGAGCGTCCGGCGGCCGGTCCCCCTCCAAACGCTATGATTCAACGTTGCCTGGCATCACCCGCCCGGGGATCGGAATGATGGACCTGGACCTGAACGCCGACCTCGGGGAGGGGGCCGGGTTCGACGCCGAGCTGATGCGACTCGTCACGTCCGCCAACGTCTGCTGCGGGGCGCACGCCGGCGGGCCGGACGAGACCGCGGCCACCCTGGCCCTCGCCCGCGAGCGCGGCGTCGCGGTCGGGGCACACCCGGGCTACCCGGACCGCGAACACTTCGGCCGCCGCCCCCTCCCCGCCCCGAGCAACACCCTCTACGCTCAGCTCGTCCACCAGTTGGCCGGGTTCGTCGCCGCGGCCGGGCGGGCCGGGGTGGCCGTGCACTACGTCAAGCCGCACGGGGCGCTGTACAACCAGGCCGCGGCGGACCAGGCGTTCGCCAACGTCGCCTGCTCCGCGGTCGCCGGCTGGGCGCTCCCGGTGGTCGGCCTCCCGGGCTCGCATGTCGAGAAGACGTGCGAACTGTTCGGCGTGCCGTTCGTCCCGGAGGGGTACGCCGACCGCCGCTACCGGCCGGACGGCTCGCTCGTGCCGCGGGCCGAGCCGGACGCCTTCGTCCACGACCCGGCCGAGGCCGTGGACCAGATCGAGCGGCTCGTCCGCGGCCACGGGGTGCGGACGGTCTGCGTCCACGGCGACAGCCCGGGGGCGGTGGCGTTCACGGCCGCCGTCCGGGACGGCCTGCTGTCCCGCGGGTTCACGCTGAAGGCCTTCGCCGCATGAGCATCCGCGTCGTTCGCCCCGGCCTGTTGTCCCTTCTCGTCGATGCCGGCCGGCCGGTCACCCGGGCTCTCGGGGTGCCGGTCGGCGGCGCGGCCGACCGAGCCGCCCTCGCGCTGGGGAACGCCCTGGTCGGCAACCCGCCAGACGCCCCGGCGGTCGAGTTCACCCTCGCCGGCCCAACCCTCGCCGCCGACCACTCCACCGCCGCGGTCGTGTTCGGGGCACCGTTCCCCGTCACGCTGGACGGCGTGCCCGTCACCCCGGGCACCACGTTCACCCTCGAACTGGGCGTCACGCTGGCGGTCGGCGCGACCCCAACGGGTGCGCGGGGCTATCTGTGCGTGGCCGGCGGGTTCGACGGGCCGACCGTGCTGGGGAGTCGGTCCGGACTGGAGCCGCTGAGGGCGGGCGACGTGCTGGCGTGCGGGCCGAGCCGCTGCGCCCCGCGGGGGCTGGGGTTCACGGCGCTGGGGCAAAGTCCCTCGGAACCTAACCCCCCCTTCCCTCCCAGGGAAGGGGAGCCGGGGGGGTTAGGTTCCGACCGCCGTCCCATTCCCCTCCGTGCCCTGCCGGGGCCGCAGTCCGACTGGTTCGCCGCCGACCGGTTCTTCGCGCAAGAGTACGCGGTGTCGCCGGCGAGCAACCGGATGGGGCTCCGGCTGACCGGGGAGGCGCTGGCCCGGCGGCCGGGCGAACTCGTGTCCGAGGCGGTCGGCCCGGGGGCGGTGCAGGTGACGAACGACGGGCTGCCGATCGTGCTGGGCGTGGACGGGCAGACGATCGGCGGCTACCCGAAGGTGGCCCACGTGATCCGCGCCGACTTGGACCGCCTCGCCCAACTCCGCCCCGGCGATCGGGTGCGGTTCTGCCGGGTCACCGCTGACGAGGCCGAAGCCGCCGCCCGCTCCCGGGCAGCCGCGCTCCGCTTCTGGCTGACCCGCCTCCGGGCCGCGGACCGGGCGCCCCAGCTGGGAACGGGGGGGTGACAACAGTGCGGAACGCCCTCGGCCGACCGTCCGAGGTCACGACCGGGGCTGCGGCCCGCACGCAGCGGTGGGCCTCAGCTGTCGCCGTGCCGGGCTACGACACCCACAGGCTCACACCCCCGGCCACGGCCCACCACCCTTCGCGGACCTCCACTCGGTAGAAGTTCTCCTGGGCCGCCAGCCCGTCGAAGAACACCTCTCCCTCCACCGCGCACCCGTCGTCGTCCCCAGGCCGGGCGGCCGGTGCCGACCATGTACCCGGCGAACCCGGTCCGGCGGTCGCCGTACACCCCGCCCCGCAGCTCGGCCGCGGACGCCGGCTGGAGCCCGGGGTGGTGCTCTACCAGTTGGGTGAGGAGGAACGGCGACGGGTTCCGGCCCTCCTCCACCTACACGAACGTACCCAGGCCGTACTGGGAGCCCAGCAACCAGCGGAACACGACCTCCCGGGCGTCGTCGTCCGCTAGCTCGGGGTACGCCCGCCGGACCCAGGCCGGCGGGGCGACGGCGCGGAGGTCGGCAACCCGCCGGGCCAGCTGGGGCAGGTCGGGGTGTCCCGCGGCGACGGCCCGGGCGGCGACCGCAGCCCGGAGGAAGTCGCCGCGGGCGGTCAAGCCGTCGGCGTAGGTCAGCCGGAGGGCATCGTCCCTCGGGGCGGCGTCGAGCCTGCGGAGGAACGTCTCCTCGTCCACGGGGCGACTCCAGTGATCAAAACCACCCACGCAAGCCGTGGGAACGACCGTGAGGGGTGGTGGGGCGTGTCGCCCCCGCGGCCCGCCCGGCGGGCGATGAGCCTCGAAATGCCTACGTGCGAGTCGGATCGGGTGCGGCGTCGGGGTCGGTGCGTTGCTCCTCCGCGAACCCGTCCAGCGCCGCCGACACGACGGCGCCGGTCACGAGCCCGTCCGCCCGACACCGCTCCAGAAACCGGCGGGCCGCTTCGACCAGCGCCCGCCGCGCCTGTCGCAGTTCCCGGTCCGGGACGCGGCGGGCGGCCGGCGGTGGCCGCTCGCTGGTGCCGGCCGGGTCCACGACGGAGGCGCTGACGCGGTGCCGGGCGACGTACCGCTCCTGGGCGGTGTGCAGGCGGACGAACCGCACCCCGTACCCGTCAATCACAGCCAGGGCGTGCCGCACCTCGGCCAGCCAGAAGTCCAGGTTCTCCACCTGCCCCGCGAGCTGGTGCGGGTTGAGGGTGGCGAACCGCGACAGCTGATCGCCCACCAACTTCGCCACGTCGGTCGAGAACGACATGCCCGCAGCCCTCCGCGCGCGTTACCCACGCTACGGGTTGTCGAGGCCGCGGTCCGCGGTCGTGTGGGGGTCGGCCGGACCCGGTGTCGTCGGCCCGACCTCCCGCGCACCCGCGCACAACCCGAGGCCACCGCCCAGGGTCAGTAGCACCCCTCCGGTAACCACCACCACCCAGCCGTAGTACCCGAACTCCCCGGCCCGCAGCTGGAACGGCAGCGGGCCGGCGAACGCGACGAGCCCGGCCCCGACCGCGGCTGCCCCGCCGGGGTGGCCGACCGCCAGCAGGACGGCCCCGGCGGCAGCCAGCCCGACGACGACGTTCCCGAGCTCCGGGTGGGAGAGCCAGGTGTGGTCCACCCCCGGGCGACCGTGTAGCCCCCCGGCAGCTGCTCCCGGTGGACGTTGGTCGAGACCACGGGGAGGAACCCGCCGAGGGCGGCGAGCAGGCACCCGGCCAGCCCCACCACCGTGGACCACGCCCGCGGCCCGGCCGGGGGCGGCGGGAGGGGAGCCGCGACCGGGCCGACCGAGGCCACGCGGGACAGGTCGCACCCACATCCGCATCGGACGGAAACCCCGCTCTGGATGCTCTGGCACCGCGGGCAGGTTTTCGGCATGTCCACGCCTCGCGCCGAACGATTCGCCCCCTGCCGCGGTCAGTGTAAGGGATGCGATTCGGGTTCGCTACCGGCGGCGCGGCCTGCCGCGGTGCCGGGTTCGGACGCGACAACCGGCCAAACCCAACCTCGCTTCCCCTCCTCGAACAGCGCCGCCATCTCGGGCGTCGGCCCGGGGGCGACCCGCACGTACCGCGCCTCGGCGTTGGGGTCCAGCTTGCCGGACCACGGGAATCCACCGCTCCAGAGCAACAACTCGTCCCCGGTGAGGCGGTACACGTACTGGGTGTTGAACTCCTCCTGCAGCGGCGGGTTGACCAACGTCAACCGGCCCTCGGCCGGGGGAACCTGCACCCACCCGCCGGTGGCGTAATCGGCCGCCCGGGGTGCAACCCCGGGCGACACGCCCACCGCCCTCCGGGCTCCGAAACACCCGAACCATCGGCGGGCTGACACCGCGCCCGCCAACGTCGTCGATTCAACCGCGCATCGGGCTACCTCAGTCGACCAGATCCGCACTGCGGAGTTGCCGGCCGGCTCTGAACCAGACGTCGATCGCGTGCCCGCCAGGGACGAGGACGGAGTAGAGACGGGAGGGACAGTGGCACGACGGGGAGAGAGTGTGAGGATGGCAGGGGCGCACCGGGCCGGCCGGCCGCTCGGGCAGTCGCAGTGGCACGACGGGGAGAGGGGACGTGAGGATAGCAGGGTCACTTCCGTCCGGGGGGGCCGTCGGCGACCTGCGGCCGGTCTGCTGTTCTGCGACAGGACGTTGTGGAAAGAACTGGTGGCGAGTAGCGTGTGACAACGCCCGCGGCCCCGGCTGCGGGGCTGGTCGTTCGTCTTTGGAGTGCCGTGGTGCGGAAGCGACCCGTCAGCCGAGTTTGCCCCGACTGCGGGTGTGACGAGTACGTCCGCTGCAAGCCGCGGGGGTTTGTCGCGTTCGCCAGCGACCGGGAGTGCGACGACTGCGGCCGGCGGTACACCCCACCCACCCCGGTCTGGGCGGGCGTCCTCTTTCTGGCCTGTGGCCTCCCGATGCTGCTCGGCGGCGGTGCGGCGATCGGCATCCTGGCGACGACCGGAACCCCACCGCCGTGCGGGCTGGCGTTCTTCTCTTGCGTCGCAGTGACCGGCGCGGCGGGGTGGCACGGCGCGCGGGCGCTGTTCTGGCCGGGCCGGGTGTAAGCACGGGGTTCGGCCCACCCCGTGCTTACACCCGGCCCGGCCTGGGCGGCGGGTACCATCAGGCCGCTCGCACCGCCGAAACCGGTTACCCCGGCCGTCGTCTGTGTGGTAGCAGCCCCCCGGCTCGCCGGGACACCGGCGCGACCGGACCGGCTGCCGCCCCGCCGGCTTCGCACGCCGGGCCAATGGCGCGCACGGAACGCGGACCTCGGTACGAGCCGCCGGGTCGATCCCGATGCCCCTCGCCACGGCGCTGTTCCTGGTTCTGCTGGCCGCGGCCCACGTGCAGGACCCGGACGCCCCGGACCGGCCGCTCAGCCTGTTCCGCGAGGAGAGCCCGGCCGTCGGCTACTCCCTCTTCGGGCTGCTCGCGCTGGCCGGCGGCTTGCACCTCCGGACGTACTACCGCCTCGGGCTCGGCCGGGAGCTGTACGCGCCGGCCGCCTCGCTGGTGCTGCTGGCGGTGGTCGCGGCGACCCCGTCGCCGGACGGCCTGCACACCCTCGCCGCGCTGGGGCTGCTGGGGTTCGTCTTCGGCTGGTACGCGCTCCGGCTGTACCGGGTGGCCAGCCCCTGGCTGCTCGCCCACTTGGCGGCGCCGGCCCTGGTGCTGCTGCTGACGGCGGCGCAGAGCTACGGGCTGTGGCAGAAGCTGGTCGTGGTGTACTTCCTTCTGGCCGCCAACATCGACTGCCTGCTCGTGACCGGCCGGCTGGTGCTGCCGGGGCCGGGGGAGTTCGGCCCCACGCGCCGGCGCGGGCGCCGGCGCGCGTACGCCCCGCGCGTGATCTGGAAGCGGAACGACCGGCCGCCGCACTGAGCGGGCTGGCACGGGTCGGGTAGCACGTCGGCCCCGGCGCGTGGGGCCGGTGTGGTGAGGCGTGGGCACGACCGGGGCTCCCGTTCGCCCCGGGCGCGAGTTTACCCGGGGGCCGGAAGCCCACTTTGCCCGGGCGCGAGGGATTCTCAGCCCCGGCCGCATATTCGGCAAATCTTCATACAGTTGCCGGCTTTCGGGGCGAGAGGGGCTATCTTCGCATACGCCTCACCCCGTCGGCCGCCCCCGCCGGCCGTCGCCCCGCGAGCCCGCCCATGCCCGCGCCCCGCTCCCGCCTCGGCCCCGCGCTGGAACAACTCGAAGACCGCGCCTTGCCGGCCCTCTTCGGCGTGCCGTGGGCCGACCCCGGCCGGCTGACGCTCAGCTTCGTCCCCGACGGCACCCCGACGCCGGCCGGCCCCAGCACGCTGGCCGCGACCCTCGCGTCGGCCGGGTCGGCCGCCGACTGGCAGCTCGAAATCCTGCGGGCGTTCCAGACGTGGGCGGTCCACGCCGACATCAACATCGGCCTCGTCGCCGACGGCGGGCAGGCGGTCGGGGCCACGGGCGCCGTCCAGGGCGACGCCCGGTTCGGCGACGTCCGCGTCGCCGCGGCCCCGGCCGCTGCCGCCGAGGTGGCCGCCGCCTCGCCGTTCAGCTGGCTCGGCACGACCCTCGCCGGGGACGTCGTGTTCAACAGCGCCGAGCGGTTCACCCGCGGGGGCGGGGAGGAAGCCTACGACCTGTTCTCGGTGGCCCTGCACGAGGCCGGGCACGTGCTCGGCCTCGGCCACGCGGCGGCGGACACGGTGATGAGTGCCGCCCACGTGCCCACGGCTGGCCTGTCCGCCGACGAGGTCGCCGACCTCCGGGCGCTCTACGGCGCGCGGGCCGGCGACGCGTTCGACCTCCAGGGCTCCAACGCGACGCTCAAGACCGCCTCCGCCCTCCAGCGGGACAAGGCGACCGGCGAGCGGTACGCGGCCGACGCGGACCTGACCACGGCCGGGGACGTGGACGTCTTCAAGTTCCGGGCCGCGTCGGCGGCGTCATCGGTCACCCTCCAGGCGAAGGGGCTGAGCCTGCTCCGGGCGCGGGTGAGCGTGTTCGACGCGGCCGGCGGGCTGGTCGCCCGCGGGGCGGCCGCCGACGTGTTCGACAACGACGTGACCCTGCCGCTGACCGGTCTGGACAAGGGCGACACCTACTACGTGCGGGTCGAGGCCGCAGCCGCCGACGTGTTCGGGATCGGGGCGTACCGGCTGTCCGTGGACGTCGGCAAGGACAAGGCTCCGAAGCTCCCCGACCGGCCGGCCGAGGCGGACGGGCACCAGAACGACACCGCCGGCACCGCGACGAACCTGAACAGAGGCCCGGCGAGCCTCGACGCCCGGTTCGACGCCACCTACCGCGGGGCCGTCGAGGGCGCCGCCGACACGGACTTCTACCGCCTCCGCGTGCCGGCGGCGCCGGCCGGCGCGGCGGTGAACCTGAACGTCATGGTGTGGGCGGCGGACGGCGCGCTGGCCCCGCGGGTGCGCGTCTTCGACCCGGCCGGGCGGCCGGTGGCGGTCCGCGTGCTGGCGAACGACGCCGGCCTCGTGAGCGTCGTCGTGCCGGGCGCGGCCGGCGCCGGGTACTACATCCAGGTGTCGGGGACGGCAGCCGGGCCGACCGGCGGGTACACCCTCGCGGCCGAGTTCACCCCAGCCGCCCCACCGCCGGTCGAGGAAGTGGCGAACGGCGAACTCGACCCGGTCGCGGCGGCCGCCGCGGCCGGGCTCGTCACGTCGGGCGGGCTGTACCAGTTCGCGCTCTACGCCGAACCGCTCGCGGCCGGGGCCGGTGGGGTGACGCTGACGGTGACGGACGCGGCCGGGCGGGTCGTCTTCGCCCTCGACGCGGTGGCCGGGGAGCCGGCCGTCACCCGGTCGGTGTTCCTCGCGGCGGGGAGCTACACGCTCACCTACGCCTACGCCCCCGCGCCCGGTCAGGCGGCCGTGCCGGTCCGCTACCACCTCGCCCAGCTCGCGCTCAGCGAGGGGGCCGGCACCTACCTCCCGCCCCTCCCGGGCATGCCCGCCACGACCGCACCGCGGCCGGCCGCGCCGACCAGCACCACGGTGTACTCCGCCCCCGTTACGTTCACGCACTTCGGGAGTTGGTACTTCTTCTAACCGGCTACTCGCAGCTGACACCCCGGGGCGGCCGGCCCCTCGCGTCGCCCCGCCCCGGCCCCGAGGACGAGCATGCCCCCTCCCCCCTTCGAGCCGCCGACGGACGTGGTGTCCGGCCCCGCCGCGGGCGCCGACCCGGCCGCCCGTGCGAGCGAGTCGGGGCTCGGCGAGCTCCACTGCGAGCCCGCGTTCCCGGCGCCCGGGACCGACTTCCTCGGCTTCCACCTGGAGCGCGAGCTGGGCCGCGGGGCGTTCGGCCGCGTCTACCTGGCCCGGCAGGGCGACCTGGCCGGCCGGCCGGTGGCCCTGAAGGTCGCGCGCGACGCCGGCGGCGAGTCGCAGACCCTCGCCCAGCTCCAGCACACGAACATCGTCCCGGTCTACTCCGTCCACCGGTCCGGCCCCCTCCAGGCCGTGTGCATGCCGTACTGCGGGCGGGTCACGCTCGCGGACGTCCTCCTCGGGCTCCGCCACCTCCCCGGCCTGCCGAGCTCCGGGCGGGAGCTGCGGAGTACCGTCGCCCCGCACGCCGGCGCGACCGACCCGGCGAGCGCCCCGGCCCCCTCAAAGGCCGCTCCGGCCCCCGCCGCGCGGCCGGCCCCGCCCCCGCCGCCCACCCCGGTCCTCGCCGCCCACGACGGGTGGGCGCAGCTGGAAGGGCTGTCCTACGTCGAGGCCGTGCTGACCCTCGTCGGCCAGCTCGCCGACGGGCTGGCCCACGCCCACGCCCGGGGCATCCTCCACCGCGACCTGAAGCCCGCCAACGTGCTCCTCACCGACGACGGGCGGCCGATGCTCCTCGACTTCAACCTGGCCGCGGACACCAAGCAGGCCGGCGCCGAGCGGGCCGCGGTGGGCGGCACCCTGCCGTACATGGCCCCGGAGCAGATCCGCGCCTTCCGCGACAAAGGTGGGGCGCTCGACGGCCGGTGCGACCTGTACGCGCTGGGGGTGATCCTGTTCGAGCTCCTCACCGGCCGGCACCCGTTCCCGGTCCGCAGTCTCCTCGGCCGGCCGCTGGTCGCGGAGATGCTCGCCGACCGGGGGCGCGGCGCCCCGTCGGCCCGGGAGCGGAACCGGAGCGTGTCGCCGGCGGTCGATGCCCTCGTGCGGAAGTGCCTCGCCCCGGACCCCACCCACCGCTACCACCGCGCCGAGGATCTGCGCGCCGACATCGACCGCCACCTGGCCCACCGGCCGCTCCTCCACGCCCCGGACCCGTCGCCCCGCGAGCGGGCGGCCAAGTGGGTCCGGCGCCACCCGCGGCTCGCCTCCAGCGGCACGGTCGCCGCCGTCGCGGCCGCGCTACTGCTGGCCGCGACCGCCACCGCCGCCTACGCCTGGGACCGCGGCCGCGACCTCCAGGCCCGTGCCGCCTTCGCCGACCACCGCGGCGCCTTCGCCGCCGCCCAGCTGTTCCTCGACGACCGGAACCAGTCCCGCCCCCGGCTGGACGAGGCCGACGCCCGGCTCCGCGCCGTCCTGGCCCGGTACGCGGTGCCCGACGACGGCTCCGACTCGTGGCTCGATGGCGGCGGGGTGCGGCGGCTCCCGGACCCGGACCGCGCCCGGCTCCGCGGCGACGTGGGCGAGACGTACTTCCTGCTGGCGCAAGTCGCGTTCCTCCGCGCCCGGGCGACCGCCGACCCCGCCGCCCGGGCGGACCACCTGGGACGGGCCGCGCGGTGGAACGAGGCTGCGGCCCGGTACGCGGGCGACCGGCTCCCCCGGGCGGCCCGGGAGCAGCGGGCCGCGGTGGCCGAGTTAGGCGGCGCCCCGGCCGAGAGCCTGCGGGCCGAGGCCGCCCGCACCCCGGCCGACTCGCCCCGCGACCAGTACCTCGTGGGGGCGCTGCTCACCCGGCAGGGCCGCCACCGCGACGCCCTGCCGCACCTGCAACGGTCCACGTACCTCGACCCGACGAACCTCTCGGCGTGGTTCGTCCGCGGGACGGCCCACGCGGCCCTGGAGCAGTTCGGCGAGGCGGTGGCGTGCTTCACCGCCTGCCTCGCGGTGCGGGACGACTTCGCCCCGGCGTGGCTGAACCGCGGGCTGGCGCGGACCCAGCTGCGGGCGCACGCCGAGGCGCGCGACGACTTCAGCCGGGCGCTCGCCCTCGACCCACAGCTGCCGGGGGTGTACGCCGAGCGGGCGGCCGTGCGGGCGGCGGAGGGGGACTTGGAGGGAGCCGAGGCCGACCTCACCCGGGCGCTGGGGGCCGGCGGCGACCCGGTCCGGACCCGCCTACTCCGGGCGGCGGTCCGCCGGCAGCGGGGGGACGAGCCCGGGGCACGGGCCGACCGCGAGGAGGGGCTGCGCCTCACCCCGACCGACGAGGCCGGCTGGGTGGCCCGCGGCGTCGAGCGGGCGGCGGCCGACCCCCGCGCCGCGCTGGCGGACGCGGACGCGGCCCTGGCCGTCAACGCCTTCTCGGTGTCGGCGCTTCAGCTGAGGGCGCACCTCCTGGGCGAGCGTCTCGGCCGGGCTGACGAGGCGCTCGCGGCCCTCGACCGGGCGGTGGACCTCCACCCGGACCACGTCCCGGTCCGGGCCGGGCGCGCGGTCGAGCTGGCCCGCCGCGGCAAGCGGGACGCGGCCCTGCGGGACGCCCGCGGGGCGCTGCTCCGCGACACCCGGCCGGCGAACCTGTACCAGGTCGGGTGCGTGTACGCCCTCACGTCGAAGACGCACCCGGAGGACCGGCGGGAGGCGTTCTACCTGCTCTGGTCCGCGCTCAAAGGGGGGTTCGGCCAGGACTTGCTCGCCGCCGACACCGACCTCGACTCGCTGCGGGCGGACCCGCAGTTCGCCGCGCTCGCGGCCTTCTCGACCGCCGCCCGGTAGCGTGCCGGCCTCCGGGGGTGATAACGGTTGTCGCCGCCGCGGCGGTGCCGGGCGGCGACAACCGTTATCACCCCCGGAGGCCGGTCCCCCGCTTCGGGTGTGATGGGTCAACGCGGTCCGGCATCGACCCCTGGGTGGAGCGGCAGGGCCGGCTCGTGGCGGCGCCACCACTCGGCCGCACGGGCCTCGGTCCACGGCTCCGCCAGCTGGCAGGCGGCCAGGGCCGCGTCCAGCCCCCCGACGTCCTGGTAGCGCCGGCCGGGTGCCTTCTCCAGGCACGCCAGCACGACGGCCCGGAGGTCCGCCGGCGCGTCCGGCGGCGCCACTTCCTCCCGGGCGTGGGCGAACATCAGCTGAAGTGCGGTCGCCTTCCGGAACGGCGGGCGGCCGGTCAGCAGGAAGTACGCGACGCACCCCAGGCTGTAGACGTCGCTCCGGCCATCCAGCTCCCCGGCCCCCTCGGCCTGCTCGGGCGACATGTACTCCGGGGTGCCTGCGACGGCCCCGTCGAGCGTCAGCCGGCCGTCCTCCGGGTCGGCCGCCCGGACCAGCCCGAAGTCCAGCAGCTTGACCACGTCGTGGACCCCGCCGCGGGCGCAGACGATGGCGTTGGCCGGCTTCACGTCGCGGTGGACGAGGCCGGCCGCGTGCGCCTCCCGCAGCGCCCCGCACACCTGCCGGAGGAGGTGGACGGCCCGGGCCGGCGGGAGCGGGCCGTGCCGGGCCACGAGCTGGTCCAGGGTGAGGCCGGGGAGGTACTCCATCGCGTAGTAGAAGGTGCCGTCCGCGGCCCGGCCGTAGTCGTAGATCTCGACCGTGTTCGGGTGGGTCAGGGCGGCCGTCGCCTGGACCTCCCGCTCGAACCGGGCGGCAGGCCGCCCGCCGCCCGCCCCGGGGCGGATCACCTTGACCGCGCACGGGCGGCGGAGGAGGGTGTGCTCGGCCAGGTACACCTCCCCCATCGCCCCGGCCCCGAGCCGGCGGACCAGCCGGTACCGGCCCAGATCCCGCAGCCGGCGGCGGGCGGCGGCCGCCTCCTCGCGGGCGGCGCCGAGCTTGAACGACCCGTACAGCGCGACCCCGGCCCCGAGGAAGACCGCCAGCCCGGTGACCAGCAGGTGGGAGGCGAACAGGCCGGGCTCGGCGGCCGGCCGGCCGGCCCAGGTGGCGACCTCCACGCCGGCCAGCACGGCGAGCGCGGCGGCCGTGACCCCCGCCAATCGGCGCCAGGTGTTCGGCGCGAAGATCCCGTAGATCACGAACACCGACATCCAGATCAGCCCGGACAGGGCGCCCGCGTAGAGGACCATGAACCGGTCCGGCGGGTGGTGGTCGAGGGCGGCGCCGACCGCGGCGGCCCGCAGCCACGCCGCGCAGCCGACCGACCCCCACATGAAGACCGCCTCGAACGCCCGGAGCCAGCCGAGCGGGTACCGTGGCCCGGCCAGGAGGGCGACCCCGCACGCGGCGAACGCCGCCACCGCCAGCCCGACCGCCCCGACGCACCCGGCCCCCAGCCGGGCGGCGTTGAACAGGCCGTCGAGCCCGCTGAGGCAGAGCAGGAGGATGAACGCCCAGCCGCCGGTCACGAGGAGGGCGACCTCGCGGAGGCGGGCGGCGACGAGGTCGCGGATCTCGCCGGCCAGGTTGGGCAGCGACCCCCCGGACGGGGCCAGGTGGATCGCCAGCGCCGGCCGGTCGGGCTCCCGGTGTGGGACGAAGTCCACCGTGGCGGGGAGGGGGGTGGCTTCCGGGCCGGCGGGCGGCGGGGCGGTGGGTCGTGGGGTCATCGAGTCACGACCGGCCTGCGCCCCGGGTACTACGCCCCGGAGGCGGGGAAGGCGATGGAGGAGGTGTTAGGCTAACCGCGGCCGCGCCACCCGTCAAACTCGGTCGCGGCCCCCACCCGAGCCGCGCCGGCGGGTGACCGACCGGGAGGCACCCTTCCGTCTTGCTCTGACCCGCGGGTCGGAAGGGCACAGGCTTACCCCACGAACACGCCGTCCCCGCCCCCCGGGAACGCCTCGCCGTCCGTCAACACGTCCTGCGTCCCGGCCGCCAGCCCCTTCCCGGCGTACGCGGTGACCCGAGACCCGGCCCCCGAGCCGGCGCCCGCGATCAGGTCCGCGTGGGCGTCGTCGTCCAGGTTCTTGAGGGCGACGCGCACGCCACCGCGGTTGGCCACCCCGCCGGCGAAGAAGTCGATCGTCCGGGCCGCGCCCCCGCCGCCGGCCAGGGTCCGGCCGTCGAACGCCGAGACGCGGGGACCGCCGCCCGGCCCGCCCCCGACGACCAGCTCGGCGAACCCGTCGCCGGTCACGTCCCCGACGGCCAGGTAGACCCCGTTGCGGAGGGTGTCCTCGAACGCGAAGAAGTCGGCGAACAGCTTCACCGGGCTGCCGCCGACCGACCGCCCGTCGTACCCGGCGACCCGCGGGCCGCCGCCGAACCCGGCCGACACGAGCAGATCCCCGACGCCGTCGCCGTTCAGGTCGCCGACCCCGGCCCGGGCTCCGCCGCGGAAGTTCGGGTCGTCGATGGCGAAGAAGTCGGCGACCAGGGAGTAGTCCCGCCCGCTGAACACCCGGACCCGCGGCCCGCCGCCCTCGTCCGGGGTGACGACGAGGTCCGGGTGGCCGTCGCCGCTCAGATCCCCCGCCGCGACGTACACGCCGCCGAGGAACGACGGCTCGAAGGCGTCGAGGGCGAATAGCTCGGCCCCGGTCGCGCCGTCCAGGATGCGGACGCGGGCGGCCACGCCCGGGCCGGTGCCGGCGACGACGTCCTCCGTGCCGTCGCCGTTGAAGTCCGCGACAGCGACGCGCACGCCGCCGGGCGGGGCGGGGGCGAAGGGGCGGAGGGTGACGGGGGCGGCGCCGCGAGGCGGGTACAGGGTAACGTCGGCTGAGCCCCCGGGGCCGGCGCCGGCGGCCAGAAGCGTGGTTGTGAGGGGGGAGTGCGACGTTAGCCGCACAGGGGCGCCTGAGACTGTGACTCCGGTCTGGCGGTCCAACTTGGTAACCTGGTAGTACCAGATGGGTCGCCCCCCGCTGTCGGTGCCGTTCTGATAGACCTCCCGAGTGATTTCGTAGGTCGGGCCGAATACCGTCCAGTTGCCGCCGTCGTGCCACGGCAAGCGGAACTCGTACCGCTGCACAACCGTAAATTTGCCGGCGACCAGGGAAGAGGGAGGGTTCAGAACGTCGATGCCGTCCTGACCGTGGCCGTCGTAGAAAGAGGCCCAGTTCTCCGCGGCATTGACCGTCATGCCTTCGTCGGTCAAAGTGGCTTCGCCCCACGTGGGCATGTCCTTGTAGCCACCCGGGGGGTTCGGATTTCTCCCCGTGAACGGCGGCGGCTGGATGTACTCGGCCGCCGGATCCTGGTCCGGCAGGTCGGACGGCGAGGCGCTGGGCGACGACTGCTTGACCCACAGAACCTCTCGGACTTCGATGTCCGACTGCCACGCATGGCCGTTGCGCAGCTCGGGAAAGAAGTCACGTATTCTTCCACTTGTCGAATTGAAGCGCATGTGCACCGGTAGGTCGCCGGGGTGGCGCAGGCTGGCGCCTAAATGGATGCTCAATCCCGTAGGCAGTGGGGCCATCCGGCCAGACAACACGACTACCGCATTCCCTACGGCGAACGACGGGTTGTCGGGCGTATAGGCCGACACCATCAAGTTGGACGAGTGCCGGCCGAAAGACGGCGCGGGGGCGTACCGGGCAAGCAGGGTCGTGGATTCTCCGCCGGCTAGTTCGACCACGTACCGGCCACCCTGGCCTCCTACGGCCAGCACCTGAAACTCGGGGTCGGGGCTGCCAATTGTTACCACGAGTCGAGAAGCCGACGGGCCGCTGTTAGTGATCGTGAGTTCCCGATCCGCCGTCCGCGTTTGCGTGACGTCGCCAAAATCCAGTGAAGTTGCCGAAACCCTCAGCTGGCCGCGGGGCACTCCTACCCGCGTCACGTTGTTCAGCGCGTACAGTTCCGGCACCGAGCTGTCGTCGTTCACCGCGAACTCGATGGCCGACGCCCCGGGCGGCGGGGTGCCCAACTCGCCCGCCGGAATGCCGATCGTTCGACTCCTCGATTCGGCCGGGATCCGGGCGCTGCTGGTGAATTCCTGGAGCGTCCGGCTCTGCGCCTGCGCCAGCCGGTTCCCGCCCGCGTCGACCCACCACAGTGCCAGCCCGTAGTCCCACTCCCGCGGCCGGCCGCGGCCCGGGATCGTCGCCTGGCTCACGCGGAAGTCGAGCACCAGGTCGCCGCCGTCCCACCCCGCCGCCTGGGCCTCGAAGTCCGGCACGTCCCACCGGTCGTACGCGGCCGTCAGCCGGTACGGGCCGAACGCGGTCGAGGAGCCCTGGTCGGGCGAGCCGCTCGCGGGCGAGTACGACCGGTTCGCGTGGTTCGAGACGCCCAGGTGGTAGTCGCCGGCGGAGTGGAAGGTGTACGTCAGGTCGTACGTGCCGTCCGTGCCGGCGGTGTAGACCACGGGGTCACCGCCGAGGGTGTCGACGAGCCGGCCCGCGGCGTCGAACACCATGAGAGCCACCCGCGCCTCGTGGCGGAAGTCCCGCGGCTCCTTGTCCGGCGTGCGCGGCGGGTTCGTCCACGAGGTCTGGGTCGGGAAGGTGGCCACCTGGAACCGGAGGCGGTCGCCGGCCGCGACGGTCACCTTGTACAGGTCCACGTCCTGGGCGTTCGCCGCGGCGTACTCCGCGAACGTCACCTCGGCCCCGGCCGCCTCGGTCGCCCCCAGGTTGATGGCGTCGTCGCGGGTGAACGACCAGGTCGGGGAGGCGGTCGTGCCCATGCCGACCGCCTCCCCGACCTGGTCGTCCCGGTCCTCCGGGATGGTCAGGCCACCGGCGGGAACGACCCGCCGCTCCAGGCGTTCGAGGCGCAGGCGGGCAGGAGTGTGGTGTCTCATGGGCGACGGTGTCTCGCAAGCAGCCGAACGGGGTAGACGCCCCGGGCGGCGGGGCCGAGCCCGGCCATTAGACACCCTGCCGACCGCACCGGCAACGGGCCGGGGCGAAGAACTCGGCAAGGGGTCGCGCGGCGCGGCGTGGCCGCGAGTTGACGCCGGCGGTGCGTGGCGGTATCCGGCGCGAAATGCGTGCGAAGGAAGGTGGTCGTACCAACTGACCACTGACAGGACCGGCCGCTCCGGTGACCGCGGCCGTCACACGTGACGGGATTCCCGCCCCGCGGGCCGGCCCGGCATCCCCAAGCGGCCGCGTCACTGACGGCCGGCCTTCCCCTCAAGGTGGCGGGGATTCACCCGGCAGCGGACCGCAGCCGGGGTGAAATCGAGGAGGCCGGGGCAGCGTACTGCCTCGGCCTCTCGCCCGCGTGGCGGTCGTGGACACAGCGGTTACATCGGGCGGGCGGCGGGGGCCGTCGTGCGGTCGTAGCCGCCGTGGCGGACGTACACCGAGCGGGCATCGGCCAGGCGGTCGGTCGCGTTGAGCGTCACGAGGTAGCGGCCGGACTTCACCTCGCCCTCGTAGTAGCGGGCGTCCTCCTCCGGGATGCCCCAGCCGACCAGCGCCCCGACCACCCCGCCCGCGGCGGCCCCGCCGGCGGCGCTAATGAGTGCCGCGGCCAGCGGGCCGACGGCCAGGATCGGGCCGACCACCGGAATCACGCCGAACGACACCGCCAGCGACCCCAACGCCATCGCCCCCGCCCCGGCCGCCGCGCCGATCGCGGCCCCCTCACCGGCGTTGTCGCCGGCCCCGTCGGTCCGCACCGTCCGGCCGCTCTCGTCCCGGCCGACCAAACCGATCTGGTCGTCCCGGTAGCCGGCCGCCTTGAGGTCGGCGACCGCCCGCTCGGCCGCGGCCCGGGTCTCGAACACGCCCACCGTGGTACCGCCCGTGCTGGAAGTCGTCATGATGCGTCCTCGGAGATGGTGCGGCCGCCGGGTCGCACGACCCGGATGCGCCAGCCGTGACGTTCCGGTTGCACGCCCCGTGCCGGTCGCACCGGACGGAAAGTGGCCGGCCCGGGACAGCTGTAGACTGCTACCTCGTTGTGCGGTGCGAAACGGCTCGCTCGCACCGCACCCGGGCCGTGCGGTGCGGCCCGTTCGGACGGACGCCGAGCCCGGCATTCGACGCGACCAGCGCACCGGAGTGCTCAAGCGTCCGCCCCGGCCGGCCTGATATCGCGCGCCAGGTCACCGCCAACTCACCCGCGACATCGCCACCTCGTCCGGCTCCTCGCCGAGGCGCTTGAAGACCGTCCGCGGGTTCGACCCGTCCGGCTCGCAGACCGTCAGGTAGTACAGCGTGCCCCGCGGGGGCACGTCCGGGTTGTTGGGGTCCAGATCCTGCCAGACGTAGGCGACGTGCCGGCCGTCCGGGGACCAGCACAGCCCGTTGATCCGGGCGTGCGGGGAGACGTTCCGCACCGGCATCATGGTCCCCGTCGCGGGATCGGCCACGACCAGGGTGTCCCCGTGGCGTACGGGGCCGGCACCGCCGCCCGGCGGGTCGGCGGGTGTAAACCGGGCGACCCCCAACAACACCCGCGCCCCGTCGGCGGACAGGCTCGGGAGAAAGAACGAGGCCGTCCCGTCGGTCACCCGCTTCTGCTTGACCCCGTCCCGGCCCGCCAGCCACAGCGAGGACTGGTCGCGGTCCGCCTCGACGTGCTCGACCAGGAAGACCCGCTCGTCCCGTGACCAGTCGCGGACGTAGTGGTGGTCGGGCAGCGGGACCGCGGCCTCGTCGCCGGTGGCCACGCTCATCACGACGTTCCGCACCCGCGACACCTGCTTCCCGGGCGCGGCGTGCTCGTTGTAGTCCCACCCGACCAGGACCACCGCGGTGCCGTCCCCGGACCACGCGGCGACGTGGTTCATCCCGGTCTCGCCCAGGTCGGTCCGCGGGGCGTCCGCGCCCAACTCCCGCACGTACAGCCGGGGCCGCGGGAGCGGGTCGCCGGGGTTCTTCCGGACCGGCGTCACGACCCCGGCCACCCGCTTCCCCTCCCACGACAGGGCGAGGTAGTTCATGCAGCCCTCGGTCTGGCGAAACGGCCGCTGCTCCTTCCCGGCCGGGTCGAGACGGATGAGGTCTTCGTTGCACGCGACGAACAGCCGGTTCGGCCCCTTGAGGCGCTCACCGGGCGCGGACCGCGCCGGTGCGGCATCGGCTTCGACCCGTGCGGCCCGCGGGGTGGGGGGCGGGGGACCGTCGGGCCGGGCGACGACCGCGAGGAGGCCCAGAGCCACCGCCGCCGCGGCGAGGGTGTGCGGGGACATGATGCGAACGACTCCGGGTGTCAGGGCGGCGACCGCGGCCGGGACCGGGCTGCCGGTGGAAAGTCGGGAGGCCGCGTCCGCCAGCTGGGGCGGAACGCCGACCCCAGCCATGGCGGACAGGGCAGCCGGGCCGAAGCCGCGGGCCTTCAGTCGGTCGGCCAACTCCCTGCGGGCGGCGGCCAGCCGGCTGCTGAGCGTTCCCTCGGCGATGCCCAGCTCCCGCGCCGCGGCCGCGCGGGGTCGGCCTTCGAGTTCGCAGAGGACGACCGCCGCCCGGTACGCGGTGGACAGCCGGCCGACTTCCTCCGCCACCGCCCGGGCGGTGTCCGGGTCGAACGGCTCGGTCTGCCGCTCGGGCAGGTCCGGCACGTCCACCCCCGCCACGTCCCGTCGCCGGCTCGCCGCCTTGCGGGCGGCGCGGAGGGCAACCCCGTACAGCCATCCGGCCAGCGGCCCCGGGCGGACCCGTCCGGCCTTGCGTGCGAGGACGAGGAAGGTGGCCTGGAAGGCGTCCTCGGCGTCGTGCGTGTGGCGGGTGACGCGACGACAGGCGGCCAGCACCGCCGGGCCGTGGCGGCGGACCAACTCGGCGAACGCCGACTCGTCCCGGACCGCGAGGAACCGGGCGAGGAGGTCGGCGTCGGTCGGGGGGGCGGCCAGCTGGGCGAGGCGGGCCGCCAGCGTCGCCGGGCGGGCGGGCAGCATCCGGGCCTCCGGTGGGCGACCCCCAGGCCGCCCACCGTTACCTCCGGCGGCGGCCCCGGCGCGTCGGTGGAAAAACGATGGACCGGCCGGGGCGACCCCGGCCGGTCCATCGTCCCACGCGGGTCGGGTCACCGCCAGTCCACGCCACCGAGGACCACCAGCGACGGTTCGCGGCCGCGGCCCGTCGCCGACAGGATGGTCCGCGGGTTCCCGCCGTCGGCGTCGCACACGGTCAGGTTGTAACGGGCCTCCCGCTCCGTCGGGTTGGTCTCGGTCTGATCGAGTTCCGCCCAGGTGTACGCGATCCGCCGTCCGTCCGGCGACCAGCAACTACTGAGCAGAGCCGCCCCGCCCGGCCTCACACCCCGCACCCACGCCACCCGCCCGGACGCCACGTCGATCACGGCCAGTTCTGTCCCCTGCGTCGGCAGACGGCCCTTCGCCTCCCGGTCCTTCTTTTGCTCGGGTGTCTCCGGGGTCGGTCGCACGAGGGTCGCCAGCACCCGCGTCCCGTCCCGGGAGAACCGACTCAGCATCGCACGAGCGCCATCCTCCGTTAGCGGCTTGTTGACCGTACCGCCTCGGTTCACCAGCCAGAGCCCGGCCGTCCCGACGTTGGCGCCGACCGCGTACTTCAGCGTGAGGACGTAGCGGCCGTCCGGCGACCAGTCGGTGAGGGCGTGGTCTGCTGGCAGCGCGAGCGAGGTTCGGGCCTTCGTTACCGGGTTCAGGATGAAGCAGTCAGATGAGACGTGGGTCTGTTCCTGCTTCTCGTTTACGCGAACCGACATACACGCCGCCGCCAGCTCGGTTCCGCCCCCCGACCAGGACAGCACGCCCGCCCCCGCTTCTCCCATGTCGCCCAGCAGGGGCCGCCGCTCGTCGGAGCCCAGCTCACGGACACTCACGCGGTAGGACGGCCGCGCGTCGTCGGGGGTTGGGGCGGGCGTTCGCTCGAAGACGGCGACCCGCTTCCCGTCAGGGGAGACGGCAAAGCCGTACGGGTACAGCCCGTCCGGACCGGTGAGAAGCGTCGTCTCGTTCTTCCCGTCCGGATCGATGCCCACCAACTCGCCCTTGCGCCAGACCACGATCCGGTTCAGCCCGGCCGGAGCCTGCGGGACCGGAGCCGCCTTCGGCGGGTCGGCCGCCGGGCCGGCGGGGCGAGCCGGGGCCGGCGGCGGGGGCGTCGGTCCGGCGAGCAGGCCGGCCGCCAGGGCCGCAGACGCGACCACACCAAGGACCAGAGGGGCGTACCGGAAGCGTTGGATCAGCATGGCGCGACGGACTCCGTGTGTGAGGGCGACGACCGCGGCGGGGGCCGGGACGCCGGTAGCGAAGGCGGACGCGGCGGACGATAGATCGGGCGGGACGGCCACGCCGGCGAGGGCGGTGAGGGTGGCCGGTCCGTACCCGCGGGCCTTCAACTGGGCGGCCAGGCGCTTGCGGGCGGTGGCGAGTCGGCTGCTGAGGGTGCCCTCGGCGATGCCGAGTTCCCGGGCCGCCTGAGCCCGCGACCGGCCCTCCAGCTCGCACAGCACCACCGCCGCCCGATACCACGGCGCCAGTTGATCGACCTCGTCCACCACCGCCCGGGCGACGTCCGGGTCGAGCGGCTCCGCCGGTCGCTCGGGCACGTCCGGCACGGGCAGGCCCACGACCTCCTGCGGGCGGCGGTCCCAGGCGACGGCCTTGCGGGCGGCGCGGACGGCGACCCCGTACAGCCACGCCCCCAGCGGCTCACCGGGGCGAACCCGGTCGGCCTTGCGGGCCAGCACCAGGAAAGTCGCCTGGAAGGCGTCCTCGGCGTCGTGGGCGTGAGCCGTGACGCGGCGGCAGACGGTGAGGACGGCCGGGCCGTGGCGGCGGACCAACTCGGCAAACGCCGACTCGCCCCGGGCCGCGAGGAACCGGGCGAGCAGGTCGGCGTCGGTCGGGGGAACGGCCAGCTGGGCGAGGCGGGCCGACAAGGTTGCCGGGCGGGCGGGCAGCATCCGGGCCTCCGGGGCGACCACCGGGCCGCCACGGTTATCCCCGGAGGGCGAGCCGGCGCGTCGCGCGAAAAGCGAAAACCGGCCGGGGGCGGCCCCGGCCGGCTCATCGTCACACGCGGGCCGGGTCACCGCCAGTCCACGCCGTACAACCCGACGCGGTTCCCTTCCTGGCTGGTCGCCGAGAGGACGGTCCGCGGGTTCCCCCCGTCCGGGTCGCACACCGTCAGGTAGTAGCCGATCTCGGTGTCCGACAGGGCGGGGTCGGCGGGGTCGTGGCTCGCCCAGGTGTACGCGACCCGCCGGCCGTCCGGCGACCAGCAGAACGTGTGCGCGGCCCGGCCGGTGCCCCGGACCCACGTCGCCGCCCCGGTGGCCAGGTCCAGCACGACCAGCCGGGGAGCCCCGTCCTGACCCCCGCCCTCGGCCATGGCGAGCACGCGCCGGCCGTCCGGGGAGAAGCGGCCGTGGAACGGCCCGACCTTCTCGTCGCCCAGCCGACGCCCGGCGGAGCCGTCCCGGTTCATCAGCCACAACTCGACCAGGACCGTGTTCGGCCGGTCTCCTGGCTGCTGGCGGGCCGTCAGGAAGGAGCGGCCGTCGCGCGACCAGTCGAGGAGGGTGTGGCCGTCCGGCAGGGCGACCGGGGTGCGGGCCTTGGTCGCCACGTCGATGATGACGGTGGCCGTCCGCTTCTTCTCCCCGTCCACAAACCGGCAGACGGCCAGTTCGGTCCCGTCCCCCGACCAGGCGAAGGTGTCGGACTCCCCGGCCTCGCCGAGGCTGGTCGCGGGCACGTCCGGCCCCACGTCCCGGACGAGCAGCCGGGTGGTTCGGTCCCGCTGCTGGAGGAACGCGGCCCGCTTGCCGTCCGGCGAGACGGCGAACCCTCCCAGGACGACCCCGGTCCGACCGGTCAGGGCTGGGGTCTCGTTCCCGCCCTTCGGGTCGAGGCCGATCACCTCCCCCCGCCGCCAGATGTACAGCCGGCCCGGGTCAGGCTGCGCCAGGGGGGCATCGACGGCACGCCCGGCCGGCAGCGCCGGGGGCTGACCAGTGACTAAGCCGGCGACGAGGGCGGCGGCCCCGACCACGCCAAGAACCAACGGGGCATACCGAAAGCGCTGGGCCATCATGGCGCGACGGACTCCGTGTGTGAGGGCGACGACCGCGGCGGGGGCCGGGACGCCGGTAGCGAGGGCGGACGCGGCGGACGACAACTCGGGCGGGACGGCCACGCCGGCGAGGACGGTGAGGGTGGCCGGCCCGTACCCGCGGGTGGCGAGCTGGGCGGCCAGTCGCTTGCGGGCAGAAGCCAGTCGGCTGCTGAGGGTGCCCTCGGCGATCCCGAGTTCCCGGGCCGCCACCGCCCGCGACCGGCCCTCCAACTCACACAGCACCACCGCCGCCCGGAGGTGATCGGGAAGGCTTCCGACCGCCTCCAGCACGACCGCCGCCGACTCCGGGTCGGACGGCTCCGCGGCCGGAGCGGGCACCTCGGGGACGGACGCAACCAGCGTCTCCCGGCCCCCGCGCCAGGCCCGGGTCGCGGCCTTGCGGGCGGCCCGGACCGCCACCCCGTACAGCCACCCCGCCACCGCGTCGCCCGGGCCGAGCCGCCCGGCCTTGCGGGCCAGGACGAGGAAGGCGGCCTGGAAGGCGTCCTCGGCGTCGTGGGCGTGGGCCGTCACCCGCCGGCAGACCGCCAGCACCATCGGCCCGTGCCGGCGGACCAACTCCGCGAAGTCGCGGCCGTCCCGTCCGGCGGCGTACCGGGCGAGCAGGTCGAAGTCCGTCGGGGGGTCGGCCAGGTGGGCGACGCGGGCCGACAGGGTGGGTGACATCCGGGCCTCCGGGGCGGCCGCCGGGCCGCCCACCCGGTAACCCCGGTCGGCGACCCGGCGCGTCGCCGGAAAAGCGAAAAACCGGTCGGGGCTTCCCCGACCGGTCCATCGTCGCACGCCGGGGGCACTCGCCGGCCGCGCCGGTGGTCAGCCGGGGCCGTCCAACACCGCCCGCACCTTGCGGGCCAGGCCGAGCGGGGAGAACGGCTTCTGGAGGAAGGCGTCGGTCCCCTCCAGAATCCCGTGCCGGACGACCGCGTCGTCGGTGTACCCGCTCACGAACAGCACCCGGATTCCCGGCCGCCGGGCCCGCAGGGCGTCCGCCACCTGCCGCCCGCCGAGCCTCGGCATCACCACGTCCGTCACCACCAGGTGGATCGTCCCGGGGTGCCCGTCGGCCGCCTCGATCGCGGCGGCCCCGTCGGCCGCCGTGAGGACGTGATACCCCTGGGCTTCGAGGGCCAGGCGGGCGATCTTCCGGACGCCCTCCTCGTCCTCGACCAGCAGCACCGTCTCGGCGCCCCCGCGGGGGCCGGGCGGGGCCGCCCCCGGGCTGGGGCCGGGCGGGACCGCCTCGGTGGCGGGGAAGTCGATGTGGAACGTCGTCCCGACGCCCACCTCGGAGTACACGCTGACGTACCCCCGGCTCTGCTCGACGATCCCGAACACGGTCGCCAGCCCGAGACCCGTCCCCTTGCCCGGCCCCTTCGTCGTGAAGAACGGCTCGAAGGCGCGGGCCTTCACCTCGGGCGTCATGCCGTGCCCGGTGTCGGTGACGCTCAGCCGGGCGTACCGGCCCGGCCCTCGGTCCGGGTACTCGGCCTGCCCCTCCCCCAGCACGAGGTCGCGCGTCTCGACCGTCAGCCGGCCGCCGGTCGGCATGGCGTCCCGGGCGTTGACGCACAGGTTCATCACCACCTGGTCGATCTGGCCCGGGTCGGTCCGGACGCCGGGGAGGGCCGGGTCGAGGACGGTCGTCAGGAGGACGTCCTCCCCGATCAGCCGGCGGAGCATCCCCTCGGCCCGGGCCACCGCCTCGTTCAGGTCGAGGACCACCGGCGCCACGACCTGCTGCCGGCTGAAGGCGAGGAGCTGCCGGGTCAGCCCCGCCGCCCGCTCCCCGGCCTCCCGCATCTCCCGCACCGCCCCCAGGTGCGGGGCGTCCGGCGCCCCCGCGGCCAGGACCATGTCGCCGTACCCGTTGATGACGGTGAGGAGGTTGTTGAAGTCGTGGGCCACCCCGCCCGCCAGCCGGCCCACCGCCTCCATCTTCTGCGCCTGGTGGAACGCCTGCTCCAGCCGGTGCCGCTCGGTGTCGTCGAGGCACACCCCGACCCACTCCCCCGCGGCCCCGCCGTCGTCGGGGATCGGCACCCCCCGGACGACCAGATGGCCCCAGCTGCCGTCCGCCCGCCGGACCCGGTACTCGGCCTCGAACCGCTCCCCCGACGCCAGCGAGTGCCGCCACCGGGCCAGGACGCGGTCCCGGTCGTCGGGGTGAACGGCCTTGGCCCACCCCCAGCCCCGGACCTCCTCCTCGGGCAGGCCCGTGTACCCGGCCCAGGAGGGGGTGGTTTCGATGACGTCGCCGGTGGGGTTGCTGGTCCAGACGATGTGCGAGGTGGCTTTGACGAGCGAGCGGAAGCGGGTTTCACTCCGGCGCAGCTCGGTCTCGGCCTGCTTCCGCTCGGTCAGATCCCGGAGCACCTGGACGAACCCGCGGGCGGCGCCGGCGGCGTCCCGCAGCGGGCTCAGCGTGCCGGTGGCCCAGAACCGGGTGCCGTCCCGGCGGACCCGCCACCCCTCCACCACCGCCCGGCCCTCGGCCGCCGCCAGGTCGAGCTCGCGCCGGGCCGCCCCGCCCGCCGCGTCCTCCGGGGTGAAGAACCGGTCGGCGGGTTGCCCGACGACCTCGGCGGCGGCGTAGCCGTAGATCCGGGCGGCGCTGGCGCACCAAGTCAGGACGTCCCCGGCCGGGCTCACGGTGTAAATGGCGTAGTCCGTGGCCCCCTCGACGATCATCCGGAACCGCTCCTCGCTGGCCCGGAGGTCGCCCTCGGCCGCCCGGCGGCGGGCCTCGCTGCGGGCGAGCCACGCGGCGGTGTGGGCGGTCACCGCCCCGAGGACGAGGGTGCCGGCGGTGGCGAACAGCACGAGCCCGAAGTCCTCCGGGATGGCGCCGGCGAGTTCGCCCCGGTGGATCAGCCAGCCGACGGCCAGCAGGCCGGCGGCGGCGGCCGGCAGGAGGCGGCGGATCATGCCCCCGCCCGCCCCCGGCCCCGTCGCCAGCGCCGCCACCCCCCGGTCCGGGCGGGCGAGGAGGGCGCCGAGGCTGAGGAGGAAGAGGACGGCGGCCGTGTGGACGGCCACGGCGGCATACGGGCGGAACTGGTACAGCGGTTCCACCCCGTAGGCGTACCCGACCAGGGCGAGGAGCGACAGGAGGGTGACGGCCAGGGCGGCCAGCTGGGCGACCTGCCGCCAGCGGGCCGCGCCGGCGTCGAGCAGGAGCAGGCTGCCGCCGAGCAGCACGAAGTTCAGGGAGGTGGACAGCGTCATGCGCCCGGGGTGCTCCCACGCGGGCGACGTCGTGCCCCCGCCGGCGACCACCAGCTCGTCGATCCCCGGGTCCACCCCGAGGGCCGTCGCGGCCAGGCTGACCAGGCCGAGCCCGGCGGCGAAGGCGGCGAGCGCCCGGCCGGTCCGGTGGTGGGGGCCGCCCGGGGACCGGAGGAACAGCAGCGCGCCGCCGCACGCCATGAGGCCGAGGGCGGTGTTGAACTTCATGCTGACCAGGCCGGGGGCCAGGTTCCGCAGGACGGGCAGGTCGAAGATCCACCCGAGCGCGACCGCCGCGCCGACGGCGACGGCGGTGCCGGCGATGCCCGCCGTGAGCTGCCGGAGGCGGGCGGGGTTCACCCCGGCGAAGTCGGCCGGCCCCCCCGGCCCGACTGCCGCCCGGTTGGGGTCGATGGGTGGGGAGGGCATGCGCGTGGCCGGTAGGGCGAACCGCCCCGGGCCGCCGGCGGGCGGCCGGTTCGGGGTGGAATTTGTTCACGGGTCAGAGCTATCTTACCGCCACAGGCGGAGAGTTGCACGGCCACCCGACCGATAATTGCCACACCGACGTCACCGAGTGTCACCCAGCTGTCACGGGATGCGGCCCCGGAGGGGCCGCCGTGCGCCGCGGCCGGGGCACGGCCGCCACCTCAGCTGGGGGCGGTGACGACCAGGTTGTCCCGGTGGATGAGTTCGGCGTAGGGGGCGGGGGGGCCGCCGCGGGGGCGGCCGCGGAGGCGGGCGGCGTCGGCGGCGGCGTAGTTCGTCAGCCCCCGGGCCACCTCCCGGCCGGCGCCGTCGCACACCGCCACCACGTCCCCCTTGCGGAACTCGCCGGCCACCGCCGTCACCCCCACCGGCAGCAGGCTCTTCCCCTGCTCCACCAGAGCCTTGCGCGCGCCGTCGTCGATCGTCACCGTGCCGACCGGGCGGGCGGTGTAGCCGAGCCAGCGCTTCCAGGCCGGGATGTCCCCGCCGTGCGGGAGGAACAGCGTGCCCACCGGCTCCGCGGCGAACACCCGGTCGAGGATGCCGTCGAGCGAGCCGTTGGCCATCACCACCGCCACCCCCGCGGCCGTGGCCACCCGGGCGGCCTTCAGCTTGCTCCGCATCCCGCCGGTGCCCAGGTCGCTCTTGCTCGCCCCGGCCATCTCCGTCACCGCGTGGTCGATGTGCGGCACGGTGGCGAGCAGCTCCGCCCCGGGGGTGGTGCGGGGGTCGGCGGCGTAGAGGCCGTCCACGTTCGTCAGCAGCACCAGCAGCGGCACCCGGAGGAGGTTCGACACCATCGCCGCGAGGTGGTCGTTGTCGCCGAACTTGATCTCGGCGACCGAGACGGTGTCGTTCTCGTTGATAATGGGCAGGGCGTGGTACTCGAACAGCGTGCGGACGGTGTTGCGGACGTTCAGGTAGCGGGCCCGGCTGTCGAAGTCGCCGGCGGTGAGGAGGATCTGGGCCGTGTGGACGCCGTGCGGGGTGAAGCTCTCCTGGTACAGCTGCATGAGGGCCGACTGGCCGACGGCCGCGCACGCCTGGAGCTGGGGGAGGTCGGCCGGCCGGCGGCCGAGGCCGAGCTTGCCGACCCCGGCCCCGATCGCCCCGGACGTGACCAGCACCACCCGCCGGCCGGCGGTGCGGACGCGGTGGAGCTGGTCGGCCAGCGACCGGATGCGGTCGGCGTCGAGCCGGCCGGCGGGGTCGGCGAGGACGTTGGTGCCGACCTTGACGACGACCGTGTCGGCCCGCGAGACGACTTCCTGGCGCACCGCATCGGCCATGACCGGACACCCCTCCAGAACCCGACGCGAACGGACGGCCCGCATACTCTATCGCGGCCGGGCGGGGCCGTCCGCGGCCCGCCGCCCCGCTTCCCGTTATAATCCCCACCATTCGTCCCCGGGCCGCCCTCCCCGCCGGCCCACAGGAGTGCCCGCCATGCGCACCGTTCGTTGGGCGCCGGTCGCCCTCGTCGCCGCCCTCGCCGCCGCCCCGGCGCCGTCCCAGGAGAGGAAGTTGACCTACCCCGACACGAAGAAGGGCAACGTTTCCGACGACTACCACGGCACCGCCGTCGCCGACCCGTACCGCTGGCTCGAGGACGACGTCCGCACCTCGAAGGAGGTGGCCGCCTGGGTCGAGGGCGAGAACAAGGTGACCGAGGCGTACCTCAAGGACATCCCGCAGCGCGAGGCCATCCGCAAGCGGATCACCGACCTGTGGAACTACGAGAAGGTGTCGGCCCCGTCGAAGGTCGGCGGCCGGTACTTCTTCAGCAAGAACAACGGCCTCCAGAACCAGAGCGTCCTGTACACCCAGGACGCCCTCGACGGCCCGGCCCGGCTGCTCCTCGACCCGAACACCTGGAGCAAGGACGGGACGGTCGCCCTGTCCGGCATGGCGCTGACCGACGACGCCCGCTACCTGGCCTTCGGCAAGGCCGCCGCCGGGTCCGACTGGAACACCTGGCACGTCCTCGACGTCGCCACCGGCACCCTCCTGGCGGACGAGCTGAGGTGGGTGAAGTTCAGCGGGGCGTCGTGGACGAACGACGGCAAGGGCTTCTTCTACAGCCGGTTCCCCGAGCCGCAGAAGGACGCCGCCTTCCAGGCGCTCAACGAGAACCAGACGCTCTACTACCACCGCCTCGGCACGCCCCAGGGCGAGGACGTGCTCGTGTACCGCACCCCGGCCAACCCCCGGTGGACGGTCGGCGGCACGGTGAGCGAGGACGGCCGCTACCTGGTCATCAGCGTCGGCGACGGCACCACCAGCCGGAAGGCGCGGGTCGTGTACCGCGACCTGAGCGAGCCCTACGCGCTGCCGGTCGAGCTCGTCCCGAACCACCTCAACAAGTTCTCGTTCCTCGGCAACGACGGGCCGGTCTTCTTCTTCCAGACCGACTACAACGCCCCGCGCTACCAGGTCGTCGCGGTCGACACCCGCAACCCGGACCCGAAGAACTGGAAGACGGTCATCCCCGAGACGAAGGAAGTGCTGGAGGACGCGAACCTCGTCGGCAACCTGTTCGTGTGCAGCTACCTCCAGGACGCCAAGACGGTGGTGAAGATCCACGACGTGGCCGGGGCGCACGTCCGCGACGTGGCCCTGCCGGGGATCGGCACGGCCGGCGGGTTTAACGGCAAGCGGACCGACACCGAGACCTTCTACTCGTTCAGCAGCTTCGCCACCCCGCCGAGCGTCTACCGGTACGACCTGATCACCGGCAAGAGCACGCTGCTGCGGCAGGCGCAGGTGAAGTTCGACCCGGCCGAGTACGAGGTGAAGCAGGTCTTCTACCCGAGCAAGGACGGCACCCGGGTGCCGATGTTCATCGCCCACAAGAAGGGGCTGAAGCTCGACGGCACCAACCCGACGCTCCTGTACGGCTACGGCGGGTTCAACATCTCGCTGACGCCCGGGTTCTCGGTGTCCCGGCTGATGTGGATGGAGATGGGCGGGGTGTTCGCGGTGGCCAACCTGCGCGGCGGCGGCGAGTACGGCGACGACTGGCACCGGGCCGGGACGAAGACGAAGAAGCAGAACGTGTTCGACGACTTCATCGCCGCGGGCGAGTACCTGGTGAAGGAGCGGTACACCAGCCCGAAGAAGCTGGCCATCCAGGGCGGGAGCAACGGCGGGCTGCTGGTCGGCGCGTGCATGGCGCAGCGGCCAGACCTGTACGGAGCCTGCCTGCCGGCGGTGGGGGTGATGGACATGCTCCGGTTCCAGCGGTTCACCGCCGGCCGGTTCTGGGTGGACGACTACGGCTCCAGCGACGACGCGGCCCAGTTCCAGGCGCTGCACGCCTACAGCCCGTACCACGCCCTGCTGCGGAACGGCTCGCGCGACTACCCGGCGACGCTGGTGACCACGGCCGACACGGACGACCGGGTGGTGCCGGGGCACAGCTTCAAGTTCGCGGCGGCACTGCAGTCGGTGCAGCGGGGGGCGGCCCCGGTGCTGATCCGCATCGAGACGAAGGCCGGCCACGGGGCCGGGAAGCCGACCGCTAAGGTGATCGAGGAGGTGGCCGACCAGTGGGCCTTCCTGGTCCGCGCCCTCGACTTCCGCCCGACGATCCGGGAGTAGTGGTGCGGGTGTGCGTGTGCGTGCGGGCGGCCGGGCTTGTCCCGGCCGCTTCCGTTTGATGGGAGGTCACACCGCGGAGACCGGCCGCACGTCCGCGGCGGCTGGGTGGTCGATCTGGTTCTCGGCCACGCCTGGCGGTACGCTTCCGGTGGAGGGTACCCGATGACCACGTCCGCCGTCACCCCGCCCCCCGGCCCGGTCCGGTCCGGTCCGCTCCCCGCCCGCGGTCCGGCCCCGAAGATGTGGACAGTCGCGCAATTCCACTACCTCGCCGACCTCGGCCTGTTCGAGGGACGGCGGGCCATGCTCATCAACGGGGTGATCGTCGAAGAGGGACCGATGAACCCGCCGCACGCGGTCGCCGGGGAGAAGACCGAGGACGCCGTCCGGGCGGCGTTCGGCCCCGGGTGGCGGGTGCGGGTGCAAAAGCCGCTGGTCCTCGGCCAGGTCATCGACCCCGAGCCGGACGTGGCCGTCGTCCGCGGTGTCCCCACCCTCTCCGGCCACCCCACCCAGGCGGACCTCGTGGTCGAGATCAGCGACTCGTCACTCGGTTACGACCTCACTACGAAGGCCGAACTCTATGCGACCGCCAGGGTCGCCGACTACTGGGTGCTGGACGTGACCGGCGGCCGACTCCACGTCTTTCGCGACCCGGTCCAGTTACCGACCGGCCTCGGGGCGACCGCCTACCGCACCCACCTCGACCTCGGCCCGACCGACAGCGTCTCACCCCTCGCCGCCCCGGCGGTGTTCGTCCGCGTGGCCGACCTGCTACCATAACCTCGGGCGCCGGCCCGCGGATTGCACCCGCCGCCCGCGGGAAAGCTGTGTGAAGGATTCGTGTCACGCCGGCGTAACATCCGTTTGACGCTGGCCCCGGCCGGCGGGTATCATCGCCCCAAACTCCCTCTCCCACCCACCCTCTGACCTGACCGGCCCGCTCGCTCCCCGGGAGACTCGGCGATGACGGCACGGGCGACACTCCCCCGGTTCGGGGCGGCGGTGGTCCTTCTGGCGGCCGGGCTGGCCTTCGCCCCCGCCGGCCGGGCTGCCGCCCCCGTCTGGGACACCCTCCCTGTCCGCTTCACCCCCGCGCCCGCCCAGCTCCGCGCCCGGGCCGCCGCTGCGGAGCGGGTCGGCGACTGGGACACCGCCCTCGACGCCTACCTCGACCTCCCCGCCGCCGACCGGACCGACCCGGTCACCCGCGACCGCATCCTGAACGCCGCCCGCCGGTCGGCCCAGGCCCGCCGCCTCCGCGACGCGGCCTACCGGCAGTTCGTCGCCGCCCTCCCGGTCCGCGACGCCGCCCAGCTGTTCGGCGAGGCCGTCGGCAAGCTCGCCGCCAGCTTCGCCGACCCCGACCGCGCCGTGCCCCGCAAGCTGTGGGCCGCCGGCGTCGAGGAACTCGACCGCGCCCTCGCCAACCCCTCGTTCCTCGCCCTGTACGTCTCGGCCCCGGCCGCGAAGGTCGAGGCCTTCCGCCTCGCCCTCCGCGCCGACTGGGCGCACCGCCCGGTGGCCGACGCCCGCGACGCCCGGGCCAACCTCAAGGGGCTCCTCGCCGCCGCCCAGGACGCGCTCGCCCCGCCGGTGCCGGCAGCCCTCGCCGCCGAGGTGCTGTGCGGAGCCTGCGGCGGGCTCGACGAGTACACCGCCTTCCTCACCCCCGAGCCCGCCCCCGACCCGCCGACCGACCTCACCGCCCACGGACTGTTCTTCGGCTTCGACGGCGACGGGCTGCTCGTGGACGGCGTCGCCCCCGGGTCGTGGGCCGCGTTCCAGACCTCGCTCCGCCGCGGCGACCGAGTCGCCCGCGTGAACGGCCGGTCCATGCTCCTCACCCCGGCCGACCTGGCCGACGCGCTCCGCGTCCCGGCCGACGGGGTCCACGAGCTCGAACTCACCGCCCCCGAGTCGGGGCTGGCGCTGCTGGTCAAGGTGCCGGCGACCGCCCCGACGGTGTTCGGCGCGAAGATGCTCAGCGGCCGGGCCGGCGTCGGCTACCTGCGGGTGGCCGAGTTCCAGCCGGGCACCCCGCAGGAACTGGCCGGCGCGCTGATGGGCCTCAAGGAACAGGGACTGCGGGCGCTGGTGCTGGACCTGCGCGGCAACCCCGGCGGGTCGTTCCTGGCCGGGGTCGAGGCCGCCCGCCGGTTCCTGCCGGCCGGGGCGATCGTCACCACCCACGGCCAGCTGCCGCAGGTGGCCGGACAGGTGTTCTCGTCCGGGTCCGGGACGGCCGCGTTCGACCTGCCCCTGGTGGTCCTCGTGGACGCCGACACCGCGTCGGCGGCCGAGGTGCTGGCGGCGGCACTGCGGGACAACCACCGGGCCGTCCTGGTCGGCGTGCCGACGTTCGGCAAGGGGACGCTCCAGTTCTCGCTCCGGCTGGGCGGGTCCGGGGCCGTCCGGGTGACGATCGCCCGGCTGGTGTCCCCCTCCGGCCCGCTCTCGGCCGGGGTCGTCCCGCACCTGCTGGAGCCCGACCCGGCCCGCCAGCTCGACCTCGCCGCCAGCCGGGCCGCCGAGCTCCTCATGCCGATGACGCCCCGGTCGCCTTTCGCCCCGTGACGGCGTGGCCCCACGTCGATTCGAGATCGGCCCGCCGGGCGTTCGGGAGCGGCCCGCGCCCGTCCTTCCCATCCGGAACGCCCATCCCCCCGACCCCGGACAAACCGCCCGCCCGGCGTTGCCGCCGCGGCGGGCGACCGTACCGGTAGCCCGGAGCCCGCTCACCCGCCCGGACCGCCACATGCCCGAGTTACGCATCAGCCGGGGCCGGCCGCTCCCGCTCGGCGCCGCCGCCCTACCGGACGGGGTGAACTTCGCCCTCCTGTGCCGGCACGGGACCGCCGTGACCTTCGTCGTCCTCCCGGCCGACGGCGGGCGCGCGCCGCTGGCGGAGGTCCGCCTCGACCCCCACCGCCACCGCACCGGGGACCACTGGCACGTCGCCGTCCACGGGCTGCCGAACACGTTCTGCTACGGCTGGCGGGTGGCCGGCCCGGCCGGGCCGGGGCACCGGTTCGACCCGAGCCGGCTGCTCATCGACCCGTCGGCCCGGATCATCTCGGACGGCGAGGGGTGGGCCGCGACCTGCGAGACCGACCCGCAGCGGACCAGCCGGCGCAGCCTGTACCACCGCCAGTCGGGCTACGACTGGGGCGACGACGCCCCGCCCCTCACCCCGCTCGAAGACAGCGTGGTCTACGAGCTACACGTCCGCGGCTTCACCTGCCACCCGTCGAGCGGCGTCCGCTCCCCCGGCACCTTCCACGGGCTGGCCGAGAAGATCCCGTACCTGAAGGAGCTGGGCGTCACGGCCGTCGAGCTGATGCCGGTGTTCGAGTGGGACGAGTGCGACTGCCCGTTCTTCCACCCGGAGACCGGCGAGAAGATGACCAACTTCTGGGGCTACCAGCCGATCGGCTTCGCCGCCCCGAAGGCCGCCCTCGCCGCCACGGCGCGGGAGCACGGCCAGCTGACCGAGTTCCGGGACATGGTGAAGGAGTTCCACCGGGCCGGGATCGAGGTGATCCTCGACGTGGTGTTCAACCACACCGGCGAGGGCGACGACCGCGGGCGGACGTACTCGTTCCGCGGGCTGGACAACGAGCTGTACTACCTGCTCGACGACGAGGGCCGGTTCCTCAACTACTCCGGGTGCGGGAACACGCTCAACTGCAACCACCCGGTCGTCCGCGACCTGATCATGACGTGCCTGCGCTACTGGGTCGGCGACATGCACGTGGACGGGTTCCGGTTCGACCTGGCCAGCGTCCTCGGCCGGGACCGCCGCGGGAACGTGATGGTGGACCCGCCGGTGGTCGAGAGCATCACCGAGGACGGCGTGCTGGCGGACTCGAAGCTGATCGCCGAGCCGTGGGACGCGGCCGGGCTGTACCAGGTGGGCGGGTTCCCGTTCGGCCGGCGCTGGAGCGAGTGGAACGGCAAGTACCGGGACGACGTGCGCCGGTTCTGGCGCGGCGACACCGGGCTGGCGGGGGTGCTGGCGGCCCGGCTGTGCGGCAGCGCCGACGTGTACCAGTGGAGCGGCCGGCTGCCGCGGCACTCCGTCAACTTCGTCACCTGCCACGACGGGTTCACGCTCAACGACCTGGTGAGCTACGACCGCAAGCACAACGAGGCCAACGGCGAGGAGAACCGCGACGGGCTCGACGACAACTGCTCGTGGAACTGCGGCGTCGAAGGCCCGACCGACGACCCCGACGTGCTGGCCCGGCGGGCGCGGCAGGCCCGCAACCTGATGGCCACGCTCATGCTCTCCCAGGGCGTGCCGATGCTGCTGGCCGGCGACGAGTTCCTGCGCACGCAGCGGGGGAACAACAACGCCTGGTGCCAGGACAACGACGTCAGCTGGGTGGACTGGACGCTGGCGGAGACGAACGCCGACTTCCTGCGCTTCACGAAGGAACTCATCGCTCTGCGGAAGCGGCACCCGGTCCTGCGGCGGCGGCGGTTTTTCGCAGGCTCGATCGGCGGGCTGCCGCCAAAGGCGGCCGAGGTCGGCCCGTTCCCGCCGGGCGGTCCGGTCCGCCCGGCCGACGCCGGCCTGCACCCGGACGCGGCGAGCGGCCGGCCGGAGGCGCCGCGGCGGGCCGGCGAGGCTTCGGGCGGGGCGGCCCTGGCCGACATCCACTGGCACGGGGTCGAGCCCCACCAGCCGGACTTCGGCCCGGCCGCCCGGACGCTGGCCTTCTCCCTCGACGGCCGCTTCACCGGCCGCGAGCACGACCGCGACTATCAGCTGGACTGCGACTTCTACGTAGCGATGAACGCCTGGATCGACCCGGTGACGTTCACGGTGCCGCCGTCGCCGACGCGCCGCCCGTGGCGGCGGGTGGTGGACACGGGGGCCGCGCCGCCGGCGGACGTCCTTGCGGAGGGGACCGGCCCGGTGATCGCCGCGGGCGCCCAGTTGACGCTGACCGCGCACTCGCTGGTGGTCCTGGTGAGCGAGCCGTAGGCCGGCCGGGCGTGCGGGTAGGATGGGGCTGACCCCGGAGGGCTGACCGATGACGGTGGAATCGCTTCTGCGGCAGGCCGAGGAGCTGACCCCGGCCGAGCGCCGCGAACTGGCCGAGCGGTTGTTGAAGCAGGACGTGCCCGAGTCCGAGCTGTCCGATGGGATGAAGGCCGAACTCGACCGCCGTCTCGCCGCCGCGGACGCGGCCCCGGGAGCCGGCATCCCCTGGGAAATCGTCAAGGCAGAGTCGCTGAAGAGGGTTCGGCGGTGAGTCTGCCCGTCGCCTTCCGCGCCGGAGGCGCGGGCCGAGTACGACGAGGCGTTCGACTGGTTCGAGCAACTCCGCCCCGGGGCCGGGGTGGCGTTCGCCGAAACAGTTCAGCGTACTCTCGACGTGATCGCCGCTCACCCGAGATGCACGGCGCCGTCCGCCAAGATGTCCGGCGAATTCCGGTCGGCGGCTACCCGTACTACCGCGTCTTCTACCGAGAGCGCACCGACCATGTTGAAGTGATCGCCCGTCTTCCACACCAGCCGAGACCCGGTCGACTGGCAATGGCGGGTGTGAGCGGCCGCGTCAGCGCACGGTGAACGGCCGCGCCGCCGTCTTCGTCTCGATCCGCTGCTGCACCGGGCGGAATACGTCGATCTCGAACGGCTCCCCCACGCGGTTCCCGCACACGTCCTCCAGCCGCGTGTCCACCACCAGCCGGTAGCGGCCCGCGGCCCACGGCCGGGTCGGGGCCACCGTCACCACCCGCTCCCCGCCGCCCACCGTCGTCACGGCCTCGACCCGCTTGCCGGCCTCGTCCTCGACCCAGACCGTCGATTCGAGCAGCGCCTTGTCCAGCGGCTCGGGGAGGCGGAGGATGAGCGGCCCGTCGCCCCGCGGGGGGACGAGCGTCCAGCGGTCCGGGTTTACGGGCTCATCGTCCGCCGCCGTGGCCCGGAAGGTCTTGCGGTACTCGGCGACCAGCGGCCGCCCCTCGGTGTCCTTCCAGTCGCCGGACACGATGAACGTGTAACCCCGGCCGGCTTCGAGGATGGGGCCGAGTTCCATCCGCGGGATGAGCCCCTGCTTCACCCGGCCGGGGTGGAACAGCACCGTCAGCCGGAGGCCGTCGGTGGACCAGAGTTCCTCGTCGATTTCGAGGAACGGCGACTCGACCTCCCGGCCGTCGTCGCGGACGAGGCGGAGGTGGCGGTACACGTTGCCGCGGGCGACCGGGCCGGAGAACTGGATGTAGAACCGCAGCGTGTTCTCGGGGAGCCGGTCGGCGGACGGGTAGAGCGCCGCCACCGACACCGGCGGCCCCGGCGGCGGCTTGGGCAGGCCGAGCGTGGCGGTCACCGGCCGGCCGGCCAACTTGAGAGCGGCGGGGTTGAACGTGGCCCGATAGGTGACACCGGGGACGAACGCGAACTCCGGGGTGAAGCGGAGGGCGTCCGCGGTGACCGTGTACGCGCCGGCGACGGCGGGGCGGGCGGCTTCTTCGGCGGGCGTGCCGCCGGCGACCACGACCCGCAGCACGGTCGGCCACTGCTCGGGGGTCAGCTTGGCGTTGCGGACGGCGGCGAGGGCCGGTGACGAGAGGCCGGTGAGTTGAACGGCGGCCGGGGCGTTGGGCTGAGGGGCGGTGAGGCTGAGCGCGAGGGTGAGGGCAAGCATGGCGTAGACGTGGGGTAGGAAGGTGGTGCAATGTAAAAGGCAAAATGTAAAAGGTAAAAATGAAGCAGGTCGGAATCGCCTGTCTTCCTTTTTACCTTTTACATTTTGCCTTTTAAATTAACGCCTTACGGCAGCGGCACGGTCTTCAGGTCGGCGCCGTCGCCGTTCTTGACGAGCAGCAGCGCCCGGTCGTTGTCGAGCTTGTCCAGGTGGAGGACGTCCTTCAGCTCGCTCACCGTCGTGTACGGCACCCCGAACGGGATCGCCGGCGGGCGGGCGGTGATGGCGGTGGCCGCCCCGAAGCCGTCCGTCGGGATCTTCATGACGCCCCGCTTGTTGTTGGCCACGAGCAGGAAGTCCTTGCCGTCCTTGGAGTACACGATCATGTCCAGCGGGCTGTTGCCGTTGCCGAGTTCGGCGATGGTGGTGCCCTTCACCTTGGCCCCGGCCTTGAGGTCGGCCAGCGGCACCTTCACCAGCGGGGTGCAGGTGTAGGCGGCCATCAGGTTGTCCTCGCCGTTCACCTTGTACGGGACGAACGTGCGGATCGGGGCGTGCGTCTCGATCTTGTTGTGGGCGCCGTGGAAGATCTCGATCCCGGCCCCCTTGTCCGCGTCCTTGAACGGGTACGGGACCACCCGCAGCGTGCTGGCAAAGGCCTCGTTCGACAGGCCGGCCACGACCAGCTTCCCGTCCACGAACGCCATGCTGGTGATGACCGTCGCGGCGCCCTTGCCCTGGGCCGGGTTCGGCAGCGCCACCCGGGTGGCCTTGGCGTCCTTGAGCGACACCGGCTCGACCTTGCCGGCGCGGGTGATGCGGACGACCGCCGGGGTGCCGGCCCCGCGGGTCACCGCCACGTACACGTTCCCGGACGCCGGGTTCACCTTGACGTCGGCGATCCGCACGTCCTTGTCGGTGGTGCCGAGCACGGCGGCGATCTTGGCGTCCACGCGCTCCAGGTCCACGGCCCCGGCCCCGGCGGCCTTGGTGTCGCCGGTCTCGACGGCGACGACGGCGGCGCCGGTCGAGTCGCCGACGAACAGCACGCCGTTCGGCCCGAAGGCGAGGGCGGAGACGGACTTCAGGTCGGCGCCGGTGGTCTGGGCAGAGGCCGTCGCGGCGCAGACGACCGCGGCGGTGGCGAGCAAGGCGGAACGCATGATCGGTTCCTCGGGGGTGAGGTGGGCGGATGGTATCTTGGCCGGGCCGCACAGCTGATGCAACCGGCAAGTTGTGAGAACGCCGTGAATCGGCCCGGCCGGCCGCGCACTCCGTCAGGTTGCCCGCCGGACCCGCCCGAGCCCCGGCCCGGTTCATAAACTGAACCGGTTCGTTCTCCGCACACACGAGGTTCGCCGATGGCCGACATTCGGGGGTTCCGGGGCTTCCGCTACGACCTGGGCACGGTCGGGTCGCTGTCCGACGTGGTCGCCCCGCCCTACGACGTGATCGGCCCCGAGTTGCAGCAGAAGCTCTACGACCTCAGCCCGTACAACGCCATCCGGCTGGAGCTGACCAAGGACGAGCCCGGCGACGACGACGGCGAGAACAAGTACACCCGCGCCGCCCGGACGCTCAAGGCGTGGGCGGCCGACAACGCCCTGCGGCAGGACACCGCCCGCGCCCTGTACGTGTACGAGCAGGAGTTCGAGGCCGAGGGGAAGACGTACACCCGTCGCGGCTTCTTCGCCCGCGTCCGGCTGGAGCCGTTCGGCACCGGCCGCATCTTCCCGCACGAGCAGACCATGAGCGGCCCGAAGGCCGACCGGCTCAAGCTCTACCAGGCCACCGGGTTCAACCTGTCGCCGGTGTTCGGCCTGTACCCGGACGCGGAGAACGAGGTCTTCCGGGCGCTGGAGCCGTTCACGCTCAAGTCGCCGCCGCTGGTGGCCAAGGACCACCTCGGCGTCACCAGCCGGCTGTGGGTCATCACCGACACCCAGGCGGTCAGCGCCGTCACCGGGCTGATGGGGCCGAAGCCGGTGTTCATCGCCGACGGCCACCACCGCTACGAGACCGGCCTGAAGTACCTGGAGGAGCGCAAGGCCGCCGGCGACGTGGCGGACGACGAGGCGGCCCCGAACTTCTGCCTCATGATGCTCGTGAGCATGAGCGACCCCGGCCTCATCATCCTGCCGACGCACCGGCTCGTGTCCGGGCTGCCGGCGGTCACGTCGGCCCAGGTCGAGCAAGCGCTGGGCGAGCACTTCGAGGTCGTCGGCCGGTTCGGGGCGGACGCCCAGGCGTGCTGGGAACACATCGAGATGGACGGCGGCCAGGACGTGCTCGGCTTCGGCACCGTCGCCGACGGGCAGTGGTTCGCCGCCAAGCTGAAGGGGCCGGCGGTGATGGCCGGGCTGGCCCCGGAGCACTCGGCCGAGTGGCAGGGGCTGGGCGTGAGCATCCTGCACAAGCTGGTGCTGGAGAAGCAGCTGCCGGCCGCGGTGGGCGGCACCCCGGCACTGACGTTCGTTCACCTCGTCCAGGAGGTGACGGACGCGGTAGCCGCGAAGGCGTGTCAGCTGGCGGTGCTGGTGCCGCCGGCGACGATGGACCACGTCGAGCAGATCGCCGGCAACCGCGAGAAGATGCCGCAGAAGTCCACCTACTTCTACCCGAAGCTCCTGACCGGCCTCGTCTTCAACTCGCTGCGGAAGGACTGATCGCGGACCGCGTTGATCCGTCCCGCCCGGGTGGGGGATCGGCCCCCGAGGGGCTCTGTTGAGTCGATGGCGTTGGTGAGCGCGGCGGGCGGACGCCGCGCTCACGCCTTACCGAGGTTCAGTCCAGGTCCGCGAGCGGGTTCCCGCTGGCCGCCGTGCAGAGTTCCTGGAGTGTCAGCAGGGGGAGGCTGTCCCGGAGGAGACGGACCGACCCGTCGCACAGGGCCACATTCGCCCCGCCCGTGTGCCCGCTGGCGAAGGCGAACAGCCGCTTGTAGTACTCCGGGTTGGTCGCCCCGGTCGGGGGCGTCGCCAGCGTCGGCGGGAGCCGATAGTTCACCCCCACCAGGGCCGACCGCTGGATGAAGAACGGCCCCCCGCTCCACGCCGCGTACCCCTCCATCGTGTCCCCGGACGTGCCCATCAGCTGGCCCCACCGCGGGTCGCGGTGGTAGCCGTCCCCGAACATCACCGTGTTGCTCGTCCCGTCGGTGACGGCCAAGAGGCGGACCGCCGAGTCGTTGTAGAGCACCCCGTCCTTGGCGTTGACCGCCGGCAGCTGAGCCCCGTTGTTGGCCCCGTAGCTCGACAGCCCTTCGTACTTCCCGTCCGGCACGAACAGGCCGAACACCCCCCGGTTGTGGACCTGCACCGGGAACGGGTCGGACGGGCACAGCAACCCCGGGACGACCGTGGCCATCAGCGAGTTCGCCCCTCCGGCCCCGCGGGCGGCGAGCGACCCGGCGGCCACCCACCGGTCGTACAGCGGCCCCTGCTCCAGGTACGGGAACAGGTGGACCGTCCACGGGCCGACGGCGCTGTTGTTGAGCGGCGGTAGCTTCTCCAGGGTCGAGTGGTAGTTGTGGGCGGCCAGCCCGAGTTGCTTGAGGTTATTGGCGCACTTCGCCCGGGCGGCGGCCTCGCGCACCTTCTGCACGGCCGGGAGCAGCAGCCCGATCAGGATGGCGATGATGGCGATGACGACGAGGAGTTCGATCAGAGTAAACGCACGGCGGGGCATGGCGGCTCCTGGGCAGGGGTTACTGCGGCTCGACGGCGATGTCGAGGGTGTTCTGGCCCGGTTCGACCCGCACGCCGCGGAGGGGGGTCTGGGCCGACTCGCCGTACCGCGGCGGCACCCGCGAGGTCTTCCGGCCCGGCGCCGCGGGACCGGCCCGGGCCGGCTCGCCGGACTCGGGGTCGACGCCGGCCGCGGGCGGGACGAGGTAGAGGTCGGCGTCCCGGAGCAGAACCCGGTGGGTGCCGACCGGGACGCCGACCTTCAGGGCGGGGTCGTGCGGGACGTAGTACCGGCCGTTGGCGTCCGTGTACGCGGCACAGTCCCGGCCGGGCGTCCCGGGCTCGGGCACGAACACGACCTCGATGTTCCGCAGGGGGCGGCCGGCGGCCGTCACCGTGCCCGTGACCGGTGCCAGGACCGGGGCGGCGGGGCCGCACCCGCCGAGGCCGGCGAGCAGGGCGATCAGGCAAGAAGTTCGCACGGCGGGGGACACCTCTCGGGGATGGTAATACAAAGTATTCCGTCGTCACTGCATCGTCAACTCGGCTCCGGTGAGGCGGTCATGCGCGTCCTTCGTCGTCTGGTTCTGGTCCTGCTCTGCTGGGCCGCGACGGCACCCGCCGCCGGGGCCGGCGGGGTGCCCCGGGCGCAGTGCTTCCCGGTCGAGGAGCTCCCGCCGGCCCTCCGCGCGCGGGCCGAGGCGGCGCTGCTCGACGCGCTCGACCGCGAGGCGCTGTTCACCCTGGTGGGCGGGTTGAAGCCGGTCAGCGAGGGGTTCTGGTCGGTGAAGTGGAAGGCCGATGCCGGGTCGCCGGACCCGCTCGACGAGGCCCAGCAGGTGCTGCGGGCGTTCCGGTGCGGGGACGCGGTCTACGCCGACATGCTCGTGTTCCGCGAGCCGGTCGGGAAGGCCCGGTTGGCCCATGCCTACGTGGTGAATGCCCTGGCCCTCCGGGCAAAGGTCCGGGAGGAGCCGGGGTTCTGGCTGCGGCTCGGCGTCACCCCCCACTCGCACCCGGCCGCGGTGATGCCGGCGGCCGAGGCGGCGGCCGCGGCGGACCGGTTCCGGGCGTTCGGGTACGCCTTCGGCTACCCGCGCCACGCGGTCGACTTCTACGTCGCGGCGGCCGAGGAGGAGAAGCGGACCGGGGTGGTCGTGAAGCGGGACTTCGTCAACCTGCCGACGTTCGGGTCGGACCGGGGGCGGTTCGTGTGGGCGGTGCCGAAGGGGCAGGCCGAGACCGAGGCGGACCGGGCGGTGCGGGCGGCCGCGGCCCCGGTCCTAGAGGCGTACCGGCAGCGGCGGGCATACTACGTCGGCGCGGGGCGCCCGGGGGTGGTGGAGCTGTTGCGGGACTGGTACGACGACGGGACCGGGTTGTGCGACCCGGCGAACGCCTCGCCGGAAGCCTTCGTCCCGCCGCCGGCCACGGGGCGGGTGTGCCCGCCGCAACCCCAACGCCACCCGTTCCGCCTCCGCCGCCGGTAGCCGGGGCGGATGACGAAGCCCCGAGCGACCTAACCCCCTGGCCCCCCTGGGAGGGAAGGGGGGAGATGAACCGGACCGACTGACCCGCGCCCGGCTTACGCACTGCGGTAGTCTGGTAAGCAGCCCAGCACGGGCTCCCCCTTCCCTCCCAGGGAAGGGGGCTGGGGGGTTAGGTCGCTCGGGGCTTCATCACCCGCCCCGCGGGCCGGCCGACAACCGTTATCACCCCGCCACCGGGCCGCCTACTCCCACGCCAGCCCGGCGGCGTCGAACACCGGGCCGTCCACGCACACCCGCTTGTAGTCCCAGCCGCCGTCCGGGGTCTTCACCTTCGTCACGCAGCTGAAGCACGCCCCCACCCCGCACGCCATCGGGGTCTCCAGCGAGACGTAACACGACACCCCCCACCCCGCCGTCACCCGCGCCAGCGCGTGGAGCATCGGCTCCGGCCCGCACCCCACCACCGGCCCGCCCGGCCCGGCGGCCGCGAGCAACTGGGTCACGAACCCCGCGGCGCCGAGACTGCCGTCGTCGCTGGCCAGACGCACGTCCACGCCGGCGGTGCGGAAGTCGTCCACGCCCGCGGCCAGCGCCGCCGTGCGGACGCCGTAGTAGAGCGTCACCTTCCCCGCCCGCCGTAGTGGGGCGTCGCCGCCGAACCCGCGCGTGCCGAGCAGTTCGCGGGCGTAGGCCAGGAACGGCGTCTGCCCGATCCCGCCCGCCACCAGCCGGACCTGTTCGACCTCACCCACCTCCGGGAACGGCTTGCCGAGCGGCCCCCACACCTCGACCGGGTCGCCGGGCCGCACGCCCGCGAGCCGGCCGGTCATCTTGCCGACGACGAGGTAGACCACGTCGAAGGCGGTGCCGTCGGGCGACAGGTCGTAGAGGGCGAACGGCCGGCCGAGGAGGGGGTCGGAGGTGTGCGGCAGCCGGAGCATGACGAACTGCCCCGGCCGGACGGCCGCCGCCACCTCGGGGCAGTCCAGCCGGACGCGGTACGTCCGCTCGGCGAGGCGGACGTGTTCGGTGACGCGGGCGGTGCGCTGGAACATGGCGGGCGGTGGAGGCTCACGAGGGGGCGGGCGGTGTCAGCTCGGCCGCTTCGCGTCCCGGCGCGACTCGCCGGTGCCGAACTCCGGGCGGCGGGTCGGCCCCCGGCGGGGGTACGCGCCGCCCGCCGGCTTCGGGCCGCCCTTCCCGACGGGGAACGGGGGAGCCCCGGGAGGCGTTGGGCGGCCGCGCTGGCCGACCGCCGGCTTCGGCCCCGGCTTACCCGCGCCGCGCGGCCCGGCCGCCGACTTGGGGCCGAACGACCCGGCGGGAGGCTTGGACGCGCCGGGGGGGGCCGACCGGCCGCGCGACCCGGCAGCCGACTTCGGGCCGCCCTTTCCGGCGGGGAACGGGGACGCGCCGGGGGGGGCCGACCGGCCGCGCGGTCCGGCCGCCGACTTCGGCCCCGGCTTGCCGGCCGCCTGGTCCTTGAGCTTGGCGATGCGGGCCGACGCCAGTCCCACCCAGCGGCGCAGCTCGGCCAGCTCGGTCTCGCTCACGCGGCGGGCCTTCCCCTTGGGGAGCTTGTCCAGCTTCACCGGGCCGACCGCCACCCGGCGCAGCCGCAGCACCTTGTGCCCCAGCTGGGCGAGCATGCGGCGGATCTCGCGGTTCTTCCCCTCGGTCAGCACCACCCGCAGCCAGGTGCTGTCGCCCTGGGGCTTGAGCCGGCGCACGTCCTTGGCCCGCACCTTGCCGTCGCTCAGCCACACGCCGTCGAGGAGCTTCTGGATGTCGTCGGGCGTCGGCTTGCCGGCCACCAGCACGAGGTACGTCTTGGGGATGCTGTAGCGCGGGTGCATCAGGGCGTGGGCCAGCTCCCCGTCGTTGGTCATCAGGAGGAGACCCTCGCTCGCCTCGTCCAGCCGGCCGACGGTGTACACCCGCTGCTCGACGTGCGGCAGGAGCTCGACCGCGCGCGGCCGGCCGGCGGGGTCGTCGTTCGTGCACAGGTAGCCGACGGGCTTGTTGACCGCCCAGTAGACGAGCTTCTCGACCTTGACGGGGTGGTCGTCGACCGACACCGCGTGGTTCTCGGGGTCGATCTTGAGGCCGAGGTCGGCGACGGCGCGGCCGTTCACCTTGACCCGGCCGGCGGCGATGAGGGCGTCGCAGTGGCGGCGGGAGCCGACGCCGGCGTGGGCTAGGTATTTGTTGAGCCGTTCCATACCCGGCATTCTAGGCCGAAGTCCCGCCGGCGGCGTCGGATTCGGGACGTTCGGTCCGGCGACAGGGTGTGAAGGCCCGGGGCGCCACGGCGCCCCGGGCGAGTCGCAAGGCGTGCCGACGCCTCCGCCCCGGCGACCTACCCGACGTAGACGCCGTCGGTGAGGGCGCCGCCGCCGGGCGGGTCGAGGTTGATTGCCCCGGCCGGCTCGCCGCCCCCGGTGATCGTCTTCCCGAGGTACAGCCGAACCCGGGCCGGCTGGCCCGCCCCGCTGCCGACCACCAGGTCGGCCCGGTCGTCCCCGTCGGCGTTCGTCACCCCGACCCGGGCGCCGCCCCGGTCGCTCAGGTTCCCCCCGACGAAGAAGTTGGCCACCGGGCTCGCCTGTGCCCCGGCCACGTCCCCGGCCGAGACGAGTGCCCCGCTGAGGATGAACACCCGCGGCGCGCCGCCGGGGCCGCCGCCGAAGACGAGGTCGGCGAACCCGTCCCCGGTCACGTCCCCGGCCGCCACGAAGGCGCCGTTGCGGAGGCTGGTGGCGTCGCCGCCGGGGAAGGCGAAGAAGTCGTTCACCAGCCGGGCCGGGGCGCCGGCCGCAACGCTCTGGCCGGAGAAGATCGCCACCCGCGGGCCGCCGCCGAACCCGGCCGCCACGATCAGGTCCGGGGTGCCGTCCCCGTCCACGTCGCCGACCGCCCCCCGGGCGCCGCCGCGGAAGTTGGGGTCGTCGATGCCGAAGAAGTTGGCCAGGGTGGTCGGGGCGCCGCCGGGGGTCAGGCCGAAGATGGTGACGCGCGGCCCGCCGCCCTGGTCGGGGGTGACCACGAACTCGGCCCGGCCGTCGCCGTCCAGGTCGGCCGCGGCCACGTACCCGCCGCCGGCGAAGCCCCCGCCGAACGGGTCGAACGGGGCCACCAGCACCGACCCGTCCTTGCCCGACAGGACCGCCAGCTGGAGGGCGGTGCCGGGGCCGGTGACGGCGACGACGTCGGCCACCCCGTCGCCGTCCACGTCGGCGGAGGCGGTCCGGGTGGGGGTGCCGGTGCTCCCGAACGGGGCCACGGTGGTGGTGGTGCCGTCGGCGGACGTGAGGCGGACGGTGCCGTCGGCGCTCCCGCCGACCGCGACCGGCCGCACCGGCCCGAAGCTCGGCGGCCCGCCGACGGTGACGGTGACCGTCGCGGTGGCCGTGCCGCCCGGGGTGTCGTCGCCGACCGTGTAGGTGAAGGTGGCCGTGCCGGAGAACCCGGCGGCCGGGGTGAACGTCACCCCCGCCCCGCCGGGGGCGACCGCGACCGCCCCGCCGGCGGCCGGCTGGGTGACGGCAGTCACGGTGAGCGTCTCGCCCGCGTCCGGGGCGGTGTCGTCGTTGGCGAGGACGGCGAGGGTGATCGCCGGGGCGTTGAACGCGACCGAGAAGGCGTCGCCGCGGGCCGTCGGCGGGTCGTTGACGGGGGTGACGGTCACGGCCACGCTGACGACCGTGACCGACGCCCCGTCGGAGACGGCGTAGGTGAAGAAGTCCGGGCCGGAGTAGTCGGCGGCGGGGGTGTAGGTCACCACCCCGCCCGCGAGGGTGACGACCCCGTTGGCCGGCTGGGTGACGGACACCACCCCCAGGGTTTCCCCCGTGTCGGGGGCGGTCGAGTCGTTGGCCAGCACCGGCACGGCGGTCGCGGGCGCGTCCTCGGCCACCGTGAGGGTGTCCGGAGCCGGCGTCGGCGGGTCGTTGACGGGGGTGACGGTGACGGTCACGGTGGCCGTGGCGGTCCCGCCGTTGCCGTCGGAGACGGTGTAGGTGAACGAGTCCGGACCGTTGTAATCGGCGGCCGGGGTGTACTGGACGACTCCCCTGACGAGGGTGACCGTGCCGTGCGCCGGCTGGGTGACCGCCGTCACGGTGAGCGTCTCCCCGGTGTCGGGCGCGGCCGAGTCGTTGGCCAGCACGGGCACGACGGTGGCCGGGTCGTCCTCAGCAACCGTCAGGGTGTCGGCGGTCGCGGTCGGCGGGTCGTTCACCGCGAAAACGGTGACGGCCACGGTCGCCGTCGCCGTCCCGCCGTTGCCGTCGGAGAGGGTGTAGGTGAACGAGTCGGGGCCGTGGTAGTCGGCGGCCGGGGCGTAGCTCACCACCCCGCCCACGAGGGTGACGACCCCGTGGGCCGGCTGCGTCACCGCGGTCACCGTCAGCATCTCGCCCGCGTCCGGGACGATCGAGTCGTTGAACCGCACGTCCACGACCGTCGCCGGGCTGTCCTCGGCGATCACGAGCACGTCGTCGACGGCCGTGGGCGGGTCGTTGACGGGCGTGACGGTGACGGTCACGGTGCCGGTGGACGTGCGCGGCCCGTCCGGGCCGGTAAAGTCGTCGGTGATGGTGTAGGTGAACGTGTCTGTGCCGGTGTAGTTCGGCGAGGGGGTGTAGCGCACCACGCCGCCCACGAGGGTGACGACCCCGTGGGCGGGTTGGGTGACCGCCGTCACCGTCAGCGCCTCGCCCGCGTCCGGGGCTGGCGAATCGTTGGCCAGCACGGGGACCACTGCGGCCGGGCCGTCCTCGGCCGCCATCAGCGTGTCGGCGCCCGCGGTCGGGGGGCGGTTCGCGCGGAACACGGTCACCGGGGTCGTCGCCGAAACGCCGGTGCGGACCAGGTCGCGGAGGGTGAACGATTGCGTGCCCAGGGCGTTCAGGGTGACGGTGAACGTCTTCACCCCGTTGTCGGCCGGGGTGAACTGGGTGTCGGCCGGGAGCGCGGCGCCGCCGGCGCTGGCGAAACGAACGGTCCCCCGGTAGCCCGTGAACGTCGCACCGCCGGCCCCCTTCGCCGTGACGGTGACGGTGAACGGCACACCGGCCGTGACCGCCGCCGGGGCGGTCACTTCGAACGCCGTCACCACCGGGCTGGTGTTCAGGGACGCGACCAGGTATCCGGGGCTGAAGCTGATGGTACCGAGGATGTCGGGCAGGCCGTCGCCGTTCAGGTCGGCGGCCGTCACGTCGGTGTTGATGTAGCTTTCCAGCTGGAGGACCGACGAAAACCGCCCCGTTCCGTCCCCGCCGAACACCGGCAGGGTGGTCACCGTCCCGAGGCCGCTCCCCAGCACGGCGAGGTCGAGGAAGCCGTCGGCGTCGAAGTCGGCGGCGGTCAGTCGGCCGGCCCAGGGGCGGGCGGTATTGAGCGCGGGCGCGGCCACGAACCCGCCGGCCCCGTCGCCCAGGAAGACGCCGACCAACCCGGTCCCGTTGTAGCCGGTGGCGAAGTCGGCCTTGCCGTCCCGGTTGAAGTCGAGCGGCCGGCCGTCGGCGGCGCGGGCGATCACCGCGAAGGGCTGCGACCCCGCCCCGGTCGCGCGGTAGGTGGCGGGTAGGAACGTGCCGTCCCCGACCCCCAGGAGCAGGTTCAGCCGATCCTCGTCCCGGTCGGCGACGACGAGGTCGGCCTTACCGTCCCCGTTGAAGTCGGCGGTGTCGACCGCCAGCCCGCCCGTACCGGCCCCGTAGAACGTCGGGGCGGCGAGAACGCCGCCGTTGTTCAGCAGCACGCCGACCTGGTCGTTGACGACGACCACGTCGAGGTCGCTGTCGCCGTCGAGGTCGACGACGGTGAACCCCTGGAGTTCGTCCCCCGCGATCGGCACCAGAACCGGCGCCTGGAACGTGCCGTCCCCGTTCCCCGGGAGGATGCTGAGCGTCCGTCCGCCGTCGTTCGCGACGATGATGTCGATCTTCCCATCCCCGGTCAGGTCGGCCGTGCCGACGGTCCGAGGTCCCCACGACCCGGTGCCGTAGTCGGTCCCGGTGCCCAGCGCTCCGGCTCCGTCGTTGAGGAACACGGTCACGCCACCGGAGTTGCCGGCGACGGCGTCGATCTTGCCGTCGCCGTTGAAGTCCCCGGTGGCCACCGACATAGCGTTGCCAGGGGTGGTGTACCCGGTCCCGCTGAACGAGACGACCGGCAGCGGGGGCGGGGGCGGCGGCGGGGCGTCGCCCTGGAGGCGGACGACGGCGAAGTCGTTCCCGGTGGCGATGCCCTCGGCGTAGCCCACGATCACCAGCCGGCCGTCCGGCAGGAGGGTCGCCGCGGACCCAATGTCGACGTTCTGGCTCCCGCGGTTGAACGGCACCAACACCCGCCCGTCCCCGTCGAAGGCGGGGTCGGGCGACCCGTCCTCGTTCAGCCGGGCGGCGGCGAAGTCAAAGTCGGGGGTAGCGGGGAGGGTGACCGAGGCCGTCCCGGCGAGGAGGAGCTTCCCGTCCGGTTGGAGGGCGGCGGCGTAAGCGTAGCTGCTGCTGCCGGTGGGGGCGAACGGCAGGGTCACCTTCCCGCCGGTGCCGTAGGTGACGTCGGGCGAGCCGTCCGCGTTCAACCGGGCGGCCGCGAACGCGAATACCTGGTACACCCCGTACGCTTGCTCGGACGAGCCGGCCAGGACGAGTTTACCGTCCGGCTGGACGAACACCGCCGAGACGGAGTCCCTCATCCCGCCCCCGGTGTCGAACGCCACAAACGCCGCCCCGTCGCCGTCGAACGTGGGGTCGGGCGTCCCGACCGGCGTGAGGCGGACGGCGGCGAAGTCGGACCGGTGCGCCCCCAACCCGTCCCCCGACCCGGCAACGACGATCCGGCCGGCCGGGTCGACGGTCACGGAACTGGCGTTCCCGTGGAACGTGCTGAGGTACACCCCGGCGGTGGCGAAGCCGGCGTCGGGCGTTCCGTCCGGGAGGAATCGGAGGACGGCAAAGGTGTCGTCGGCGTTGTCGGTGGTCTGGGACGCGGACCCGGCGACGACGATCTTCCCGTCGGGCTGGAGGGCAAGGGCGTCGGCCGTGCTCCGGGCGCCGGGGCTGACGACCCGCACCCCGTCGCCGTCGAAGGTGCTGTCGTACGACCCGTCCGCGTTGAGCCGGACCAGGACCATCTGGCCCCGGTGGACGGACCCCGAGGTAAAGGTTTCGACGTACCCGGCGATCAGAATCTTGCCGTCCGGCTGGACGGCGACCGCGGCGGGTCGGTCCTCGCCGTCCGGGACGAAGTCGAAGGCGATCAGCTTCCGCCCGTCGCCGTCGAATGTCGGGTCGGGCAGGCCGTCCGCGGTCAGCCGGAGGACGGCGATGTCGCCCTTGATGCCGCCGGAGTCGGGCAGGGCGAACCCGACGACGACGACCTTGCCGTCGGGTTGGAGGGCGACCGCGGTAGCCTCGTCCGCCCCGCCCGGGACTCGGTCGAACGCGGCGGTCGTCAGGCCGCCGGTGCCGAACGTCGGGTCGAGTTGACCGGCGGCGGGGGTGGTACGGTCCTCAAGGGGTTCGAGCCGGGGCCGGGGGGCGGTGCGGCGCATGGGCGATCCTTCCGGCGGGCGGCCGGGGGCGTGGGAACGCGCGGTCACGGTGGACCGGCGGCGAGTGCTTGTCGTCCGAACCGAGGAGAGAGGAAGCGTACCAAGGGGCACGAGTAGATTCAATCGGGAAGAATGGAGAAAACGGGGGAGATGTGCGCGGCCTCACCCGCGCCGGCGAACCCGACGGCACGGGGTGAAGAGAATCCTGTCAGCTGAGCCCGCGGCGACCCGAGTAGGGGGACGCCGGAGCCACCCGGTCGGGACCGGGTTGGCGTGCCGCAACTCCAGACGCGGTCCCGTCAGCGCTCGACGACCGCCAGGTAGTACAGGTTGATCGGGTCGTGCGGCAGAGCCTCCACCCGCTCGACCCGGAACCCGGCGGCGGCGAGCATCTCCAGGGCGAGTTCCTTCCCCCACGCCGCCCCCAGCCCCGGCCCGCCGTTCGCCAGCGACACCGACATGCAGTGCATGCACGACACCGTGTACACGAACGGCCCGAGCGGCAGGTCGCGGTTCCCGGACATGCGGCTGCACGCCTTGACGTCCTGCATCAGGAACACCCCGCCCGGCCGGAGCACGCCCGCCACCGCCCGCAGCACCCCGGCCGGGTCCGCCTGGTCGTGGACGGCGTCGAACGCGGTCACCAGGTCGAAGGCGCGGCGGTCGGCCATCCGGGCCGCGTCGCGGACCTCGTAGCGGACGTTCCGCAGGCTCCGCCGGTCCGCTGCCAGCCGGGCCGCGGCCACCCCCTCGGCGGAAAGGTCGTAGCCGACGAACAGGCTGGCTGGGAACAACGATGCCAGCTGGGCCAAGGCCCGGCCGGACCCGCAGCCGATGTCGAGGACGTCGATCCCGGCCCGGAGTCGGTCGGTCAGGCCGGGGACGAACGGGAGGATGTGCCCCTCCAGCCCGGCCACGGTGGTCTGGTCGCTCTCCTCGGCCATCACCTCGTGGAACCGCCGGTAGGCGGAGTACGGCACCCCGCGGCCGTGCCGGAAGGCGGCCGCCACCTCGTCCTCAACCGCCCCGAGGACGCCCACCCACTGCATCGCCGCCGCCATGTTGTTCGGCGCCGACGCCCGCGTCAGCACCACCGCGTGCTCGGGCGGCAGTCGGTACGTGTCCCCGACCACGCCCCCCACGGTCATCGCGCCGAGCCACTCGCGGACGTACCGCTCGCTCAGCCCCGCGGCCAAAGCGATCTCCCGGCTGGTGGCCGGCGGCCGGTCGCGCAGGGCGTCGAACAGCCCGGTGCGGTGGCCGAGGGAGGTCATCAGCGCGACCGCGGCCCCGTTCAGCAGGCCCACCATCTTCCCCGCGAACGCCTCGGCCCGCGCGGCGTCGAACACCGTCGTCATCGTGACCCCTCGCTCCGGTTGTAGTCGAGCAGTGCGGCGGCGACGGCCCCGCCGACCAGTCCCGCGACGGCCGCACCGACGCACAGGTACACCGCCTCCTGGCCCCCGGCCGCGGTCAGGGTGTGAGCCACCCCGCCGGGCCAGCTGGCGGCGAGCAACGATAACCCCGCCATCAGCAAACCGCCCGCAACCGTCCCCATGTGATGCCCCCGTTGCCCGCACCCGGTCCGGTGAAGCCCCGAGCGACCGCCCCCCAGCCCCCTTCCCTGGGAGGGAAGGGGGAGCCCGCCTTGGCCCGCGGGGCCGCCCCGTGTGTAGGCCGCGACACGTCTCCTCCATGCGTGGTTATCCCCCTCACCCCGCGTGCTTCGCCGCGACCCTCTCCCCCGAGGGGAGAGGGTCGCGGCGAAGCACGCGGGGTGAGGGGGTTATCCACCTCACGAGACGACTGGTGCGGCCGAGGCACCGGCACTACCCGTCCCCGGGCGCGGGTCAGTCGGCTCGGCCCATCTCCCCCCTTCCCTCCCAGGGAAGGGGGCCGGGGGGTTCGGTCGCTCGGGCCTTCACCGCCCGGCCCGGGGCGCGCCCCAGGGGAGGCGCGGGACCAGCATCGGCACGCGCCGTCGGTAGTCGGCGTACTCCGGGTGGGCGGCGACCAGGTCGTGCTCCTCCAGGACGATCGCCGCGAGGATGTACGCGGTCGTCACCGCGGCGAACAGGAGGTGCGCGGCGGTCATGGTCGGGACCGCCCAGAACACCGTCAGCCAGCCGACGTACAACGGGTGGCGGACCCACCGGTACGGCGCCGGGGTGGTGAACCGGGGCGGGACGTACTCCTGACCGCGGGCGAACCGGTAGACCTGCCGGAGGCCGAACAGGTCGAAGTGGTCGATCAGGAACGTCGTGACCAGCACGAGCACCCAGCCCGCCGCGAACACCGCGTACACCGCCACCCGGGCCGCCCCGGTCGTCTCCCAGACCACCCCGCCGAGTGGTCGCCACAGGGCGAACAGCAGGACCAGCGCCGCGCACGACAGGACCACGTAGGTGGTCCGCTCGGCCGCGGCGGGGACGTACCGGGTCAGCCAGCGCTTGAACCCCGGCCGGGCCATGCCGCTGTGCTGGACCGCGAACAGCACCAGCAGTGCGAGGTTCGTGGCGGCCGCCGCGACCGGCTCCTCATCCCCGGGGCCGTCGAGCTGGGTCGGCATCAGGAACCCGCCGATGAAGCCGATGGCGTAAAGGAACGTCCCGAGGAACAGGACGTACCCGGCCACCCCGTACCCGAGTACCAGACCCCGCTGCAACACGTTCGGCCCTCCCGGTGGGGTAAGCGGATCGGGGGGGCGTGGGGCGGGTTCGGCCCGCCCCACGCCCCGGTCGTGGTCTACGCCCGCGTGCCCGCGGCGCTACTGGATGACGACGTTGTCCCCGGCCCCGCCGTTCAGGACGTCGATCCCCAGCCCGCCGATGAGCACATCGTCCCCGTCGCCGCCGAGCAGGACGTCGGCCCCATCCCCACCGACGAGGACGTCGTCGCCGTCGCCGCCGTTGGCCGTCAGCTGAATCGCCCCGGCCGCCAGGCCCGAGGCCTCCACCACGTCGTCGCCGGCCAGGGCGTTGACGATCAGCCGGTCGTTGGCCGCTTCGACCCCGGTGATGTTGACCAGCACGGGCAGCCCGAGGACCGTCGTGCCGGTCGCGTCGCCGGCGACCACCACCGTGTCGTCGCCGCTGGTACCGTTGACGGTCACCGTGTCCGCCGCACCGTCCCCGGCCGCGCCGCCGATGGCGCCCGCCAGGTTCAGGTTCACGTCGGTCACGTCGGTCCCGGACAGGTCGTTGACGGTGATCGCGTCGGCCCCGCCCAGGGCGTTGAAGGTGATGACCTCCACGTCGTTGAGGTCCATCACCACGTTGGCGACGTTCCGGGTGAACAGGACCCGCCCGCCGTTGGCGCTGATGCCGATGGTCTCGGCCACGTTGGCGCCATTGAACAGCATCTCGTCGCGGCCGGCCTGGCCCTCGACCGTGTCGTTGTCGTCGCCCGGGTTCCACACGAACACGTCGTCCCCGGCCCCGAGCAAGGCCGTGTCGTTCCCGTCGCCGCCGTTGACCAGGTCGTTCCCGTCGCTCCCGATGATCAGGTCGTTCCCGAGCCCGCCGTTGACCGCCAGCTGGATGCCGTCGGCCTCCAGGCTGGTGGAGTTGATCACGTCGTCCCCGCCCTGACCGTTCAGCGTGAGCCGGTCGTTGGCCTGCTCCTGGAAGAAGATGTTGACCACCGTGTGCAGCCCGAACACGTTCACCCCGCCGGCGTCGCCCGCCGCCCCGAACACGTCGGCCCCTTGGGTGCCGTTCACGGTCACCGTGTCGGCCGCGCCGTCCCCGCCGCCGTTCGGCCCGCGGAGGTCGAGGTCGATGCGGGTCACGTCCGTCCCGCTCAGGTCGCCGACCACGACGTTGTCGGCCCCGCCCAGCGCCCGGAACTCGATCGACTCCAGGTCGTTGAGGTCCATCGTCACGCTGGCCACGTCGCGGGAGAACAGCACCCGCCCGCCGTTGGCGCTGATGGTAACGTTCTCGCTTGCGTTCGACCCGAAGAAGAGGAGGAGGTCGGCCCCGTCCTGGCCCTCGACGGTGTCGTTGCCGTCACCCGGGTCCCACTGGAACACGTCGTTCCCGGCCCCCAGGAAGGCCGTGTCGTTGCCGTTGTCGCCGAAGACGAAGTCGTCCCCGTCCCCGCCGAAGAACACGTCGGCGCCCTGCGAGCCGAGGAGGGTGTCGTTCCCGGCCCCGCCGTCCAGCGTCAGCTTGACGACGCCGGCGGGCAGCGTGGACGCCGTCAGCCCGTCGTTGCCGCCCAGGGCGTTGATGACGAGCGCGTCGTTGGCCCCCTCGGAGTTGGCGACGGTCACGAGCGTCGGCAGCCCGACCACCGAGTACGAGGAGCCCGCCCCGAAGACGTCGATGACGTTGGTGCCGTTGGTGCCGTTGACGATGACGGTGTCCGCCGCGGCGTCCCCGGCCGCGCCGCCGATGGTGCCGGCCTGGTTGATGCTGACCGCGGTCAGGTCGGTGCCGGACAGGTCGTTGACGGTGGTCGTGTCGGTGCCGCCCAGGGTGTTGAGGTCGAGCCGCTCGACGTCGTTCAGGTCCATCACGATGTTGGCGAGGTTGCGGGTGAAGCGGACCCGCCCGCCGTTGGCCGACACCTCGAAGATCTCGTTGCCGGCGCTCCCGTTGAACCGCATGGTGTCGGCCCCGTCCTGCCCTTCGACGGTGTCGCTGCCGTCACCCGGATCCCACTGGAACACGTCGTTCCCGGCCCCCAGGAAGGCCACGTCGTTCCCCTGCTGGCCGTCCACGAAGTCGTCGCCGTCGCCGCCCAGGAGCAGGTCGGCCCCGTTGCTGCCGAGGAGGGTGTCGTTCCCGGTCCCGCCGTCCACGGTGATCTTGATGAGGGCGGCCAGGTTGCCAGTCGCGGAGAACGAGTCGTTGCCGCCGTTGGCATTCAGGACGAGGTTCTCGGACGTGCCGACGTCGATGCTGAACGGCGCCGGGTCGAGGCGGTCGAAGCGGACGCGGGTGCCGTTGGCGGTCACGGCGAACACCTCGGCCCCGTTCCCGCCGTTCACCTCGACGGTATCGTTCCCGGCCCCGCCCTCGTTCAGGTCGGTGTCGTCGCCCGGGTTCCACACCATCCGGTCGTCGCCGGACTCGCCGAACACCTGGTCGTCGGCGTCGCCGCCGGTGAGGACGTCGTTCTCGGTCCCGCCGAACAGGAAGTCGGTGCCGCCCTTGCCGAGGAGGGTGTCGTTGCCGGCCTGGCCGAACAGCTGATCGGTCCCGGACCCGCCGGTGAGGGTGTCGTTACCGGCCCCGCCGAACAGGTTGGCCCGCGGCAGCGCGCCGTTCGTCTCGCTCAGGGTGATGACGTCGTTGCCGGCCTGGCCGAACACCTGGATGAGGGCGGTGTTGGCCACCGTCGGGGTGCCGCCGTTGACCGCGACCGCTCCGCCGTTCACCAGGATCGTCCCGGCGGCGTTGCGGCTCACGGTGATGGTGTTGTCGAGGGCGTCCCCGAAGACGGTGAGGGTGCCGGCGGAGAAGGTGGCGACCACCGCCGGCACCTCGCGGCCCTCCAGGGCGTTCAGCGACGGGGTGAACCGCATCGGGCGGGCGGCCCGGCCGGACTCGCGGGCAGCCCGGCGTGCGGCGCCACGGGCCAGGGCTCGGAACAGGGCGCGCAACATGATCGTCCTCCTAACAACAGGGGGCTGGGTGACGGTCGGGTTGTCCGGGGCGGGCCGGTCGGGGCGACGTGCGGCGTGGGCACCGGGGAATCGGTGAACCCGCTGGCGGCGGGGACGCCTCCCGGAGTACAACAGTCCGGTGAGCGTCGTCGGCACCGGCGGGACACCGGGCTAATCCGCGTCGGTCGGCGGACCGGCCAGGATTTTTCCCGCGGCGGTCCCGGAAGTCGCGCCCCGGGGTTCGGGGGTGGACCCTGGACCCGGCGCCCGGATCACGCGAGGTCGGCGGAATGGCCGCGAGCGACTCGGTGGCACTGCTGATGGGCCGCCTCCGGTCCGGCGAGGACTCCGCCGCCCGCGAGGTGTTCGTCCTCTTCACCAACCGGTTGGTCGGGCTGGCCCGGAAGAACCTGGGGGGCCGGCTGGCGGTGAAGGTGGACCCGGAGGACGTGGTCCAGTCGGCCTACAAGAGCTTCTTCCTGCGGCAGCGGGACGGCGGGCTGGACGTGGGCTCGTGGGACGGGCTGTGGGGGGTGCTGACCATGATCACCCTCCGCAAGTGCGCCGACCGCGCGGCCTACTACCGCGCCGGCAAGCGCGACGTGGCCCGGGAATTGGCGACCGCCCCCGACGCCAGCGTGACCCCGGCCGACCTGGTGCTGGACCGCGAGCCGCAGCCGGAGGAGGCGGCGGCCCTGGCCGAGACGGTGGAGGAGCTGTTCCGCACCCTGGACGACCCGGACGAGCGGGCCATCCTGGAGCTGAGCCTCCAGGGCTTTACCGCCGCCGAGGTGGCCGAACAGCTGGGCCGCGCCGAGCGCTCGGTACGCCGGTTGCGTGAGCGCCTGCGCAAGCGGCTCGAACGGATGCAGTGCGGGACGGAGTAGGGGGGGCCGTACCCCGGGGGTCTGCCGCCCGCGGGGGCGAAAAATCCTTCACACGTTACTTCGGGGACGAGGGGCGAGTAACATCCCCGCCTCGTTCTCGCTCTTCCAGGAAACGCCGTTGTCGGCAACGGTAACTCCACAGTTGACCGGATGGGGGACGAGAAGAGGTCGTGTCGGTGTGACGGCCGGGTGACACCCGTGTTGCCCGGATGACGGCCGGCCGTCACGCCGACACGACCCCGTCCGGCGGAGCAGTTCCGGGAGCCCCACGAGCCGCGACCGCAAGGGAGCGGCCGGCCGACCCGGCGAATTGCCTGCGGGGGAACGGGGGTTCAGCAGCCGCTCCCTTGCGGTCGCGGCTCGTGGGGCTCCCCGGCTCGGGGTCTGGAGCCCCGGAGGGGCGATGTTGCGTAGCCCAGGGCGGGAGCCCTGGGCGGCCTCCGCGTGGCCCGGGGTCCGATCACCCCGCCACTCCGGCCGACGGCCTGGGATTCCAGCGCCCGGGGCACCGCCCCGGGCCGGCTACTTAACCGGTGTGCCCGCGATGCTGTCCACGCCGACCCCGAGTGAGTCTCTCCAGACGGGTTGTGAAGACGTCATCCGCCGCTTCGAGGCCGCCTGGCGCCGGCCCGGCCGGCCGGACCTCGCCGCCTTCCTCCCGGCCGACGGCCCGCCGCCCCCGGACCTCCTCGCCGAACTCGTCCACGTGGACCTGGAGTTCCGCATCCGCACCGGGGACGAGGCGCGGGTCGAGGACTACCTGGCCCGGTTCCCCGAGCTCGACGCGGCCGACTACCTCCCGGAGCTGATCCGCGCCGAGTTCGCCCTGCGCGGCCGCTACCGCCCGCCGGTCACCCCGGCCGACTACCTCCGCCGCTTCCCCGCCCTCGCCGACGACCTCCGCTCCCTCCTCGGGTCGGCGGGCCGGGGCGGCTGGGCCAAGGCCACGCTCGCCGCGGGCGCGGGGCCGGCGCCGCTGGCCGGGACGCCCGCCGTCCCGGGGTACGACGTCCTCGGGGAGCTCGGCCGGGGCGGGATGGGCGTGGTGTACAAGGCCGTGGACCGCGCCCTGCGGCGGACGGTCGCGCTCAAGACGCTGGCCTCCGTCCCCCGGGCCGACAGCCGGGCGCGGTTCGCCCGCGAGGCGGAGGCCATCGCCACCCTCGACCACCCGCACATTGTCCCGGTGTACGAGGTCGGCGAGTGGGTCGCGGCCGACGGCCTCACGCCCGTCCCGTTCTTCGCCATGAAGCTCTACCCCGGCGGGAACCTGGACGCCGCCCCGGCCGGGGCCGGCACCGACCCCGCCGCCCAGGCGCGGACGGTCGAGGTGATCGCCCGGGCGGTCCACCACGCCCACCAGCGCGGCGTCCTCCACCGCGACCTGAAGCCGTCCAACATCCTCCTCGACGACGCCGGCTGGCCGCACGTGGCCGACTTCGGGCTGGCCGGCCGGTTCGACCCGGCCGACCCGCGCACCCTCACCGGCGCGGTCGTCGGCACCCCGGCGTACATGGCCCCCGAGCAGGCCCGCGCCCCTGGGGAGGTGACCACCGCCGCCGACGTGTACGGGCTCGGGGCGGTGCTGTTCCACCAGCTCACCGGCAAGCCGCCGTTCGAAGCGGCCACCCCGCTCTCGACGCTCGAACTGGTCGCCAACGAGCCCCCGCCGCGGCCGACGGCCTTCAACCCGGCCGTCCCCCGCGACCTGGAGACCATCTGCCTGAAGTGCCTGGAGAAGGAGCCCGCCCGCCGCTACGCCACCGCCGCCGACCTGGCCGACGACTTGGAGCGGTGGCGGACCGGCCGCCCGGTCCTCGCCCGCCCGACCCGCAGCTGGGAGCACGCCTGGCGGTGGGGGCGGCGGCACCCGGTCGTGGCCGGGATGGCAGTCACGACCGCGGCCGCACTCATCCTGTCGGTGGTGGTACTGGCGGAGAGCAACGCCCAGATCCGCGCCAAGGAGCGGGAGACGAACGAGGCGTACCTGCGCGAGTGCGCCATGCGGTACAAGCTGACCGATGCGCTCGCCCGGGAGCAGCGGACGGTTTACCTGGAGCGCGTGGCGGCGGCCGGCCGGCTGGTCGCGGCCAACCAGCTCCCCCGGGCGTGGCGACTCCTCGACCTGTGCCCGGAGGAGCAGCGCGGCTGGGAGTGGAAGTACCTCGACGGCCTCCGCCGCTCCGCCCCGCCGCCGCTGGTCGGCCACGAGGAGTGGGTCGGGGCGGCCGCCTTCCTCGCCGACGACCGGCTCGTCTCGGTGGACCACGGCGGGCAGGTCCGGGTGTGGGACGCCGCCGGCAAGACGGCCCGCACCTGGCAGGCCGGCCCGGGGCGGGTGGCGGAGCTGTCCGCCCACCCGCAGCACAGCTGGGTGGCGGCGGCGGGCCGGGGCGCGGTCACCGTCTGGGACGCGGACGCCGGCACGCTGCTGCGGACCGTCACCGGGGCCGGGCGGGCGGCGTTCAGCCCGTGCGGCCGCTGGTTCGTCACCGCCGAAGGCCCGACGGCCCGGCTGTGGGCGCTGCCCGACTGGGAGCCCGTCGCGGAGCTGGCCGGGCACACGGCCGCGGTGACCGCCGTGGCCTTCAGCCCGGACGGGGGCCGCCTCCTCACCGGCACGGCCGACGGCGCCGTGCGGCGGTGGGACACCGCGACCGGGGAGGCGGCCGGCGAGGCGTGGCGGCGGCCGCGGGGCATCACCGGGCTGGCCTACACGGCGGACGGGAAGACGCTGGTCGAGTCGCACGCCGAGGGCGTCGTGCTGGCCGACCCGGTGACCGGTCGGCACCGCCAGCGGGTGACCCCGACGGCCGCCGGCCGGGCGTTCGCCGCGGTCGGGCCGAACCCGGGCTGGGTGGCGGTGGTCGGCCCGGAGCGGGAGGTGGTCGTGTGGGACTGCGCCCGCGGCCGGGCCGTCCGCACCTACCGCGGGCACACGGCCGCGGTGTCCGCCCTCGTGTTCTCCCGCGACGGCAAGCGCCTCGCCTCGGCCGGCGGGGACCAGGCCGTGTGCGTGTGGGACGTCACCCGCGACCCGGGCGGGCAGGTGACGGTGGAGTACCAGGACGCGGCCGGCTCCCTGGTCGCCTCGGCCGACGGGACAAAGGTCGCGGTCGCCCCCCGGTTCGGGTCGGCCCCGACGACGCTCAAGGTGGCCGTCCTCGACGCCACGACCGGGAAGGCCGGGCGGGTGGTGACCGGGTCCGGGGACGCGGCCCTGTCGCCGGACGGCCGGCGGCTCGCGGCCGGCACGCCCGACGGCGGCGTGGCGGTGTGGGACGTGGCGACCGGGGCCGAGGTGTGGCGCCGGCCCGAGCCGGCGCGGGCGCGCGGCGGGGTGCGGGTCGCCCTCGGCCCGGACGGCACCAAGCTGGCGAACTGGTCCGCGGCCGGCGGCGGGGGCGTCCGCGTGGACGAGGTGCCCGGCGGGCCGGCCCGCACCCTCGCGGCCGGCGGGCGGTTCGTCTTCGGCCTGGCCTTCTCCCCGGACGGCAAGCTCCTGGCCGTGGCCGGGGCGGACGGCCTGACGGTCTGGGACACGGCCACGGGCGCGAAGACCGCCTGGGCCGACGGCCCGCGGGAGGCGTATGCGGTGGCGTTCAGCCCGGACGGGTTGAAGCTGGCCGTGTCCGAGCCGGGGGCGGTCCGGGCGCGGGCCGTGGCCACTGGCAAGGTCGAGCAGTCGTTCGCCGGAACCCCGCTGCGGGTGAACGCCGTGGCCTTCAGCGCGGACATGACTCGGCTGCTGACCGGCGGGTCGGACGGCACGGTCCGGGTGTGGGACGCCGCCAGCGGGCAGGAGCTCCTCGCCCTCCTGGCCGGCGGCGAGGCCGTGACCGGCGTGGCCTGGGCCGGCGACCGGGTCGTGGCCGCCGCGGGCGAGGTCCACATCTGGCGGCCCGGGGCCGACTGATACCAAATCCGGTTGATCCGTAGGCCACCCGGGGCGTTGCCCCGGGCTATCGAATCCCAGGCCGTTGGCCTGAAAACTAGAGGCTCCTCTTCAGCCTGAAGGGCTGAGATCCGATAGCCCGGGGCAACGCCCCGGGTGGCCTACGGATCAGCCCGATCCCGTATGACACCGTGCCCGGGTGCCCGCCGGGCCGGCCCCGCCGTCCGTATCCTGACCCCGGTCACCCGCCCCGCACCGCCCGGTGTCCGATGCCCACGGTCCACGTCTCGACGCACCCGCTCGTCCGGCACCAGCTGGCCCGGCTGCGGGCGGCCGACACCCCGCCGGCCGCGTTCCGCGAGTTGGTCGCGGCGCTGGCCCGGGCGCTGCTCCTGGAGGCCACCGCCGACCTGCCCGTCCGGCCGGTGACGGTCCGCACGCCGATGGCCGCCGCCCCCTGCGAGGAGATCGCCGCCCGGGTCGGGCTGGTGCCGGTCCTCCGGGCCGGGCTGGGCATGGCCGACGCCATGCTCCAGGCTTTGCCGGAGGCGAGCGTCTGGCACCTGGGGCTGTACCGCGACCACACCACCCTCAAGCCGGTGACGTACTACAACAAGTTCCCGGCGGAGCCGGACGTGGACGTGGCGCTCGTGCTGGACCCGATGCTGGCCACCGGCGGCAGCGCGATCGCGGCCGTCGACATCCTGAAGAAGGCCGGCACGCCGCGGGTGAAGTTCGTCGGCCTGATCGCCGCCCCGGAAGGCCGCGACGCCCTGGCCGCCGCCCACCCGGACGTGCCCATCTACCTGGCCGCCCTCGACGACCGGCTGAACGAGGTCGGGTACATCGTCCCCGGCCTCGGCGACGCCGGCGACCGCCAGTTCGGCACCGCGTGAGGCCGCGATAACCGTTATCAGCTCTGTCGCCCGACTGCCCCCGCCCCCCCGGCCGCCGGGGGTGATAACGGTTATTGCACCCCGGACCGAGGGCCGGCCCGGCTACTGAAGGGGTAGGAGGCTCCCGTGACCGCTTCCCGCGGGGGCGGGTCAGGAGCGGGCCGCGAGGACGCCGGGGGCGGCGGTGCGGGAGTGGTCGTGGCCGGCGTAGACGCCGAAGTCGTTGAAGAACAGCCGCTTCGCCACCCGGTACAGCGGGTTCCGCTCCGGCACCTCGGCCGCCGGGTTGTACTGCGACGTGCGGACCGTCATCGCCCCCAGCTCGGCCAGCGCCGTCTGGCGGGCGGTGGCGTCCGGGGCGGCGTGGGCCTCCACCAGCTGTTTGAGCAGGTCGGGCCTCTCCAGCACGATGCAGCCGCGGGTGGTCTGCGCGGCCAGCTGGCGGAAGTCGGCCAGGAACGCGGAGCGGAGGAACTTGTCCTTCAGCGTGCGGCCGTCCGGCCCGGGGTGGATCGACTCCGTCGAGAACTGCACGATCGGGCACGGCTCGATCCCGCCCCACGGGTTGATGTGGTGGCTGATCCCCGTCGCCGCCGGGCACAGCGCCTTCCCCTCGCCGTCGTGGTAGGCGTCGACGATGACGATCGGCTTCTTCGCCCGCATCTCGACCACGAACTTCCGCGCCCGCACCGCCTGCTCCGGGGTCAGACACAGGTCCGGGTTCGAGTTCGGCCCCATCGGCCGGTAGACGTGGAACCACGTGTACAGCACGCCCATCTCGACGAGCCGGTCGACCCACTCCTCGCGCAGCAGGTCGTCGATGTTCGTCCGGCACAGGCTGGTGCAGACGCCGGTGAACACGCCCGCGTCGAGGGCGTTCTGGATGCCGCGGAGGGTCTTGCTCAGCACCCCGCCCCGGCCGCGGCGCTCGTCCGAGACGATCTCGGTGCCTTCCACGCTGACGAGCGGCGTGACGTTCCCCAGCTGCCACATCCGCCGCGCCCGCTCGGGGGTGAGGAAGTGGCCGTTGGTGAAGACCTGGAAGTAGCAGTCCGGGTGCTCGGCGAGCATGTCGAGCAGGTGCGGGTGCATGAACGGCTCGCCGCCGACGATGCCGAAGAAGGCGTTCCCCATCGCCTTCGCCTCGCGGACGAGGCGGTGGAAGGCGTCCGGGCTGACGGTCTGCTGCTTGTGGGCCACGTCCACCCAGCAGCCCTGGCAGCGGAGGTTGCAGGAGTTGATGACCGACACGTACAGGAACGGCGGGAACACCTGCCCCCGCCTCAGCCGGAGCTTGTGCCGGTGGACCGACAGGGCGGCCTTGAAGCCCATGTTGTAGACGAGCTTCCAGAGGAGCCGCTTGTCGGTCTCGACGAGTACCCGCTTGGCCATCTTCAGAAACACGGCGGACCCCCGGGCGGGACGGATACCCCGAGTTTACCAGACCCGGCCGGGCGGGCGAGGGGGCGGCCCGAGCCACCTCACCCCCGAGGGGAGAGGGGCGCAGCACGCGGGGTGAGGAGATAGCCCCGCACCACAGGAACCAGGAGCCGCCCGCCGCCCGGCCGTCACCAAGCGCCGGCTGGTCGGTTCGGCCCATCCCCCTTCCCTCCCAGGGGGGACCGGGAGGCAGCCCGCCGCGGCTGCGGCCGAGGCCGTTCGCTCACAGGTAGGGAGGCGGTTCCGTACACCAACCCCCGGACCTCCGGGGGCGAAGTCATGCGGCGGTGGGTGGTTGTCGGGGTCGCGGCGTTCGTGGCGGTGGCCGCGGCCGGGTTCCTGTTCACGTTCATCCCCCGGATGCGGCGGGGGGCGGAACAGCTCGGCTGCGCCAACCACCTCCGCGAGATCGGCCTGTTCGCCGCCCACCACGTCGACCCGAAGCCCGGGGTCGATCCCGCCCGCTTCCCCACCGAAATCCCCGCGGGGACGGTCCTGCTCGCCGGCACGCCCCCCGACGACCGCCTCAGCTGGTTCCCGCGCGTCCTCCCCGGGTTCGACCAGAAGCGCCAGCCCACCGACGCCCTCGTGACCGGGCTGCAACTCCTTCAGCCGTTCGCGGCGGACGCCAACCAGGCCGCCGCCCGCACCCGGCTCCGCACCGCCCTCTGCCCCGGCAATGTCCCGCCGACGGACCCGGTTCTCCCGGCCCCGACCTGCTACGTCGGCATCGCCGGCCTCGGGTCTGACGCGGCGTTCCTCGCTCTACCGGACCCGCCGGCGGCCGCCCCGCCGCGGGCAGGCTGCTTCCGCTACGACCATCCCACGCCGTTCAGCTCCATCACGGACGGGCTGAGCCAGTCGATCCTGCTCGGGGAGCGGTCCGGCGACCTGGGGCCGTGGCTCCGCGGCGGCGCGGCGACGGTCCGCGGGCTGGACGACTCCCCGGACGCGGCCCCGCTGCTGGGAGCCGGCGGGCAGTTCGGCGGGAACCACGCCGCCGGGGCGAACTGGGGCTTCGCGGACGGGTCCGTCCGCTTCTTCACCGACCGGACCGCCCCGCAGGTGCTGTACGGCCTGGTGACGATCGCCGGCGGCGCGACCGATGCTCTCCCGGGCGAGAACTGACCGCGGACGTCCCGGCCGGGCGAGCGGGGGCGTCTTCCGAGCCGCGCCGTCTCTTACCCAAACGGGTGCCGAATGACCGCCGCGTTCACCATCGGCTACGGCGGCCGCGCGCCGGACGAGTTCACCCGACTCCTCACCGAGCATGGCGTCGTCACGGTCGTGGACGTGCGGCTCCGGCCGGACAAGGCCAGCGTGGGGAGCTACGCCCTGGCGAAGGACGCCGACAAGGGCGTCGCCGGGCTCCTCGCCCGCGCCGGGGTCGGCTACGTGTCGCTCCCGGAACTCGGCAACCTGTTCCTCGCCTACCCCGACTGGCCGGCCCGCTACGCCGACTTCCTCGACCGCACCGGGCCGCTCCTGTTCGACCGCCTCGACCCCATTTCCGGACCGGTCTGCCTGCTGTGCGCCGAGAAGCGGGTGGCCGAGTGCCACCGCCGGGCCATCGCCGACTACCTCGTCCGCACCCGCAGCTGGTCCTTCACCCACATCGAGTAGCGCGCCGCGAATCCTTTGGGGTGCGGTACAATCTTCGTCCGGGGCCGGCGAATCTCCCCTGTCGCCACCCCGCGCCGGAGTCGGCCCATGTACGTGTTCATGCAGTGCGTGGCCGAGGCGGTGGTGGCCAAGGGCGTCCGCGGGCTGGCCGAACTCGTCCCCGGCGGTGGCTTCCTCTACGACGTGGCGAACGAGGCCCACCGCCGCCTCCGCGACCGCAAGCGGTCCGACCAGATCCGCGAGGAAGTGGTCGCCGTCGCCGCCGCGAGCGTCGAGGAAGTCCGTCGAGTCGCCGAACAGGTGGTGCGGGAAGTCGCCGTCGGCGCCTCCACCGCCGACCAGGCCGTCCTGGAACTCTACCTGACGCAGGTGCCGGGCGCCGTCCGCCAGTCGTTCCGCCGGGCCGACGACCCGTCCGGTCGGTCCGTCCCCGACCAGTTCGCCCTCGCCGACCCGTCCGACCTCGCCCGCCGCCTCCCCTCCCGGCTGCCGCGGTTCCGGGGCGGTGATGCCCTCCCTGGGCGCCCCGGGTGGGTGCTGGGGGAACTCCTCGGGACGGGCGGGTTCGGGGAGGTGTGGCTGGCCCGCAACCCGTCGCTGGCAGCGCTCAAGGGGGCGGTCAAGTTCGGCCTCGATCCGCAGGCCCGGGAGCGGCTGCTGCGGCACGAGGGGGGTCTGGTCAGCCGGGTGATGGAGGAGGGGCGGCACCCCAACATCGTGCCCCTGCTAGACGCCTACCTGGAGGGCGACACCCCCTGGCTGATGTACGAGTACGTCGGCGGGGGCGAGCTCGGCGGGCTCATCCACGCCTGGCAGGCTCTCCCCCCGGCCGACCGGACGACCCGCACCGTGGCCGCGCTGCGGACGCTGGCGGCGGCGGTGGGGCACTTCCACCGCCTCGCCCCTCCGCTCGTCCACCGCGACCTCAAGCCCGCCAACATCCTGCTCGCCGGAGGCCGGGGCTCCCAACCCTCCTCGACCCCCGACCTGCGGGTCGCGGACTTCGGGATCGGTGGTCTGGCGGCGGACGCGGCGCTGGCGGTGGAGGCGAGCCGGCGGTCGAGCGGGTACCTGGGGTCTCAGCTGTGGGGGTCGCACACCCCGCTGTACGCCAGCCCCCAGCAGCAGCGCGGGGAGAAGCCCGACCCCCGGGACGACGTCCACGCCCTCGGGGTCATCGGGTACCAGATGCTCACCGGCAAGCTCGACACCGCCCCGGGGGCCGACTTCGCCCGCACCCTCCGCCGGCTGGCCGTCCCCGACGGGCTGATCGAGCTCCTGGGCGACTGCGCCGCCCACGACCCCGCCCACCGCCCCCGCGACGCCGCCGAACTCGCCGCCCGCCTCGGGGCGCTCGGCACCGCCGCGCCGTCAGAGAGCGTGCAGATCGCGGCGTGTCCCGAGTGCGGGGTGTCGCTGCGGTTCCGGGCCGGAGCCACTGCCCTCCGCTGTACCCGGTGCCACCACGTCTTCAACCCGTCCGCGGCGCCGGCGCCGAGGCCGGTGGTGGTCGAGGCGGTGCCTGCCCCCGCCCCGGCGCCGCGGCCCGAGTCGCGGCGGGCGACCCCGGTCACCCGGTCCCCCCGGGATGACGACGACCGCCCGCGTAGCCGCCGCCCGCGCGACGGCGAGAACCGCGACCACCGCCGGGACCACGACCGAGAGCCGGGGGGGCAGGGCGTCCACCCGGTCCTCATTCTGGGCGGGGTCGCCGGAGTGGTGGCGGTACTCCTGATCGTGGTGTTTACCTTCCGCACCCGCCCGCCGGTGGGCAATCCCCCTCAACCGGTGGCCGGTGGCGCGGGGCCAACCACCGCGGGGCTCATCAAGCACGTGCGGACGTTCACCCACCCGGCCGCCGGTCAGGCCACATATTTCCGCTACGCCCCGGACGGCAGGTCGCTGCTGGCGGTGGCCCCCCAGGGGCAGGTCACCGTCCTCTCGACCGAGGGGAAGGAACTGCTGACCCACGACTCAAAGGTGAAGGACCACCGCCCGGCGTTCTTCCCGGACGGCGAGACCGCGGCGGTGGCCGGGGAAGCGAAGGGGGTCCAGCTGATCCCCGTCCGCGGCGGGGGGGCGAAGTCCGAACTCGTCGGGCTGGAGGAGAAAGCGGTGGCGGTAGCGGTGGCGAAGACCGGGACGTGGGTCGCGGCCGGGGGCGACGGGGGGAACGTCGTGGTGTGGAACGCGGTGACCCGCAAGGGCTACCCGCTCACCGCCTCGGGCGGGGACAAGGCGCATCCCGGGGGTGTGACCGCGGCGGCGTTCGCCCCCGACGGGGCTCAGCTGGTGACCGCCGGCCGCTCGGGTGCTGTCCGGGTGTGGACCGTGTCCCCGGAGTGGACCGGGGAACACCGCCTACTGGACGCGGGCGGTGAGGTGTTCGCGGTCGGGTTCACGCCGGACGGCAAGAAGCTGGTGGCCGGCACGGTCAACCGCGGGATGCGTATCTGGGACGCCCCCGGCGGGGCGAACCCGACCTCCCCCGCGGACGGCAAGCTGACGCCGTCCCGGTTCGCCCGGGTGGCGTTCTCGTCGTCCCGGTGGGGGGCCAGGCTGGCGGCCCTGGACGCGGGCGGGCGGCTCGGGTTCTGGGACGGCGCCTCGGGCAGCGGGTTCGGCGGGATGCGCGGGCGGGACCAGGCGGCGAACGACCCGGCCGCCGCCGACATCGACTACCACAAGGACGGCGACCTGTTGGTCGTCGCCCAGGCGGACCAGTCGGTGATGATCTGGCACCTGTTCCACGGCTTCCCGTCGGTCAAGCTGACCAACCACGGGGCAGCGGTGGTCGGGGCGACGTGGTCCCCGGACGGGAAGGAGCTGGCCACGGCCGACCGGACCGGGCGGGTCCGCATCTGGGGGGACATCAACATCCGGCCCAGCGTCGGCCCGCCGGCCGAGGTGCCGGCGCCGTGAGGCCCGTCAGCCGGTCGGTTGCTACAATGTCTGAATGGCCCACGCACCCCACCCCCCCGAACTCCTCGCCCCCGCCGGGGACTGGGAGGCGCTCCGCGCCGCCGTCGCCAACGGAGCCGACGCCGTCTACTTCGGGCTGTCGAACTTCAACGCCCGCGCCCGGGCCGCCAACTTCGAGCCGGCCGAGCTGCCCGCGGTCATGCGGTTCCTCCACGCCCGCAACGTCCGCGGCTTCGTCACCCTCAACACGCTGATCTTCTCGGACGAGCTCCCCGCGGCGGCCGACTTCGTGCGGGCTGCCGCCGCGGCCGGCGTGGACGCCGTCATCGTGCAAGACCTCGGGCTGGTCCGCCTCGCCCGCCGGCTCGCGCCGACCCTGCCGGTCCACGCCAGCACGCAGATGACGCTCACCGAGCCGCGGGGCATCGCCTTCGCCCGCCGGCTCGGGGCCGAGCGGGTCGTCCTCGCCCGCGAACTCTCGCTCGACGACGTCCGCCGGGTGACCGCCGCCACCGACACGCCGGTGGAGGTGTTCGTCCACGGGGCGCTGTGCGTGGCCTACAGCGGCCAGTGCCTCACGAGCGAAGCCCTGGGCGGCCGCAGCGCCAACCGCGGCCAGTGCGCCCAGGCGTGCCGCCTCCCCTACGAGATGGTCGTGGACGGCCAGACCCGCGACCTCGGCGACCGGGCCTACCTCCTCAGCCCGCAGGATCTCGCCGCCTACGACCGCATCGCCCCGCTGGTCGAGGCGGGGGTGGTGTCGTTCAAGATCGAGGGCCGGCTGAAGGGCGGCCCCTACGTCGCCGCGACCACCCAGACCTACCGCCGGGCGATCGACGCCGCGACCGGAGGTCGAAGCTTCCGAATGAACCGGCGCGAGGAGCTCGACCTGGCCCAGACGTTTAGCCGGGGGCTGACGACCGGCTTCCTCGACGGGGTGAACCACCAGCTCCTCGTCCGCGGCCGCTTCCCCAAGAGCCGCGGGGTGCGGGTCGGCCGGGTAGTCGCGGTGACCCACCGCGGGGTGCGCATCGAGCCGGCTGAGGCGGTGACCGAGCTGGTGAAGGCCGGCGACGGCGTCGTCTTCGACCTGGGCCGGCCGCAAGACCAGGAGCCCGGTGGCCGGGTGTGGGCGGTGGCCGCGCCGCCCGGTGGCCGGCTGCTGGAGTTGCAGTTCGAGCCGGACGGCCTCGACCTGTCGGCCGTGCCGGCCGGCTGCGACGTGTACAAGACGGACGACCCGGCCCTGCGGAAGCGGCTCGAACAGAGCTACGCCCAGGACAAACCCGCCCGCCGCGTCCCGCTCGCCGCCCGCGTCACCGGGGCGGTCGGCGGGCCGCTGACGCTCGCCCTCACCGACCCGGACGGCGCGAGTACCGCTGCGACGTGGCCCGGCCCGCTCGAAGTCGCGTCGAAGCGGCCGACGACCACGGCCGAACTCCGCGACCAACTCGCGCGTCTCGGCGACACGCCGTTCGAGTTGGGTGACCTCGCGGCCGAGCTGCCGGAGGGGGTGATGGTGCCGCGGAGTGTACTGAACGACCTCCGCCGCAAGGCCGCGGGCGAACTCGCCGAGCGGCGGGTCGAACTCCGGGCGCACGCGGTCGCCGAGCCCGAGGCGCTGGCGGAGATGCGGACCACCCTGGCGGGCGGCCGGCGCGAGTCCGCTGATTCCGAGGCGGCTCGTGAGGCCGTCCAACAGCCCACCCTGTCCGTCCTGGTCCGCACGCCCGACCAGCTCGACGCCGTCCTGGCATGGCAGCCGCCGGCCGGGTTCCCGCGGCCGCACGCCGTCTACTGCGACTTCGAGGACCTGCGCCGCTACCAGGACGCCGTCGCCCGCGGCCGGGCGGCGGGGGTTCCGACCGGCGTCGCGCCGCTGCGCGTCCTCAAGCCGGGCGAGGACGGGTTCCAGTCGCTCGTGGTGCGGGCCGACCCGGACATCGTGCTCGTCCGCAACCTGGGGTCGATCGAGTACTTCCGGACCGAGCTCCCCCGCGCCCGACTCGTCGGCGACTTCAGCCTGAACGTGGCCAACGAACTCACCGCCGACCTGCTGGTCCGCGAGGGGCTCGACCGCGTCGTCCCGAGCTACGACCTGAACTGGGATCAGCTGGCGGCGATGGTGCGGGCGTCGAACCCCGACTGGTACGAGCCGGTGGTCCACCAGCACATGCCCATGTTCCACAATGAATATTGCCTGTACGCCTCTTCACTATCGACCGGGAAGGACTGGCGGGACTGCGGCCGGCCGTGCGACCGCCACAAGATCGAGCTGCGGGACCGGGTCGGGTCGCTGTTCCCGGTGATGGTCGATACCGGGTGCCGGAACACGGTCTACAACAGCGTCCCCCAGAGTGCGGCCGAGTACCTGCCCCGGATGGTGGCTCTGGGGCTGCGGACGTTCCGGGTCGACCTGCTCCGGGAGACACCGGAGCAGGTCGGACCGTTGCTGGATCGGTACGCCCGGGTGCTGTCGGGGCAGGACGACGGCCGAACAGCGTGGCGTGAACTGCGTGCGCTGAACCAGCTAGGGGTGACGAGGGGTTCGCTACAGATGCTTTAAGGGGGGGCAACGATGGCGAAGGCCCGAACGAAGCAACGTGAACCGGACAGCTTTCAGCTTGACGGAAATGGCCAGTGGACACGGGCCGGGGCCGAAACCGACGGCCGGGTAATCAGGGGGGCGATTCTGTCGGGGCGAACGCTCACGTTGAGTGTTCAAGTCGGCCCCGACACCTACGGCGTCAGGATGACGAGCACCGACTGTGAACACTTCGGCGGCGGATGGGACTGTAAAGACGGCAGCTTTGGCGATGCGAACGGAACGCTCTTCCCTACGGGGACCGGATACTTCTTCTTCGGTCGGTGGGTTGAGGACGGAGTTTATCACTGGTGGTTCACGCTGACAAAGGGCGAAGGGTTCAACGAGGACGGCGAGTGAAAGAGAATCACCTACGGGACGAATAACCTAGACAGGAAGCAAACTCGCCGGGGGGTGCGTCCGTGCGCAACACGATACTTGCGGTCGTAGGCGTAGTGGTGGGCTTCGCCACCTTCGTCTTCCTGGCCGCACTCATAGTTGCCAAACAAGTAGCACCGGGAGACGAAACAAGGCAAATCGCAGTTGCGGCCATCGTGGTTGCTGGGCTGTCGTTCTTGGGAACAACTATAAAGTCAATTTACGACATTCGGGAAAAGGAACTTGAGAAGTGGAAGAAGGCAGAGGAGAAGAAGAAGAAGGTAAGGGCCGTTGCCGTATTCACGACGCCGAAAAGAGTGGTTGCGAGTGTGCCAACAATCGGAGTCCGTGTGGTCAACGAGGGGCCGAGCGTCAACATAGGCCGAATCTACTTCAAGGATGACACGAGGAACTTTGCCACTTACGACCTTGTGGCGTCAAGCAAGTTCATTGACGGCGGCTCACACGGGACTGAATCCGTTAAGATGGAAACCGATGATTGCTTTACGTTCTATTCGCAAAGTCTTAATAGCGATTACAATGGACAGCACGCATTGAAGTTACCCCCGGATTCGTTCTGGATTGTGATCGAGTCGCAGTCGGGCGAAGAATTGGCAAAGGTTTCCGGGGACGACATACATAGCGCCGTTCGCAAAGGATAGGGGCGGCGACACTCGTTTAAGCCGCCGTAAAGAGCAGAACTTTTCGCATCCGAGGGTCGTTGTCCCAAATCGGATAGACATGCATTAACAAGGTTGACGGATCACTTGTCGTCAGCCATTCTTCTTCGGTCATCGATCGCCCTTGGAACCGCCGCATTTTACCCGGTCGCTTGCTATCCGCCAGTGTGGGCTGATAGGAACAATGTGCCATGTGAATATGCCCATGTTCCACAATGAATATTGCCTGTACGCCTCTTCACTATCGACCGGCAAGGACTGGCGGGACTGCGGCCGGCCGTGCGACCGCCACAAGATAGAACTCCGAGATCGGGTTGGGTCGTTATTCCCGGTGATGGTCGACACCGGATGCCGGAACACGGTCTACAACAGCGTCCCTCAGAGCGCCGCCGAATACCTGCCCCGGATGTTGGCGGTAGGGTTGCGGACGTTCCGGGTGGACTTGTTGCGAGAGACGCCGGAACAGGTCGGGCCGTTGCTCAATCGGTACGCCCGGGTGGCATCGGGTCAGGACGACGGTCGGGAAGTGTGGCGGCAACTGCGGGCGCTGAACCAGTTGGGAGTGACCCGGGGAACGCTCCAGATGCTTTAGAGCCTGTTATGAACCTGCTTTAAGTTGTTCTACATCAATAATTTGCGGCGGCACTGTCTGTGTGTACAATAATCCGCAATCGCCGCAGCGGCAATGGTTTGCGGCGTTTCGGCCCGCAGGTTCATAACAGGCTCTAGGGGCGACGATAGCGAAAGCCCGAACGATAAGCTGGAAGCCGGACGGCTTTGAACTTACCGTAATCGGCCAGTGGATGAAGACCGGCGCTGAGAGCACTGCCCGGGTAATCATAGTGGAAGCTTCCCTGTCATTGACCGAAGGCGTTATTGTCCCATCCGACGGAGTCCCCCACGAGGACGATGCGAGCGACGGGCTCCAGCCGACCAGCTGGCGGCGCCCTTGGCCTCTGCGGTCCGGCGGCGGACGGAATCGGGTGCAGTCGTAGGGCGGGAGGCCGCCGTCTAGCCCATTCCGCCGGGTAGATACCCGGAACAGGTTCCCGATCAGGTCTGCCAACTCACCATCCCCGGTCATCCGCCGCCCGAACTCGGCGTCGTTCAACTTCCCGCCCCGCACCGACCGGATGCGGCCGAGCACCTTCTCCCTCCGGTCCGGGTAGACCCGCCCGAGCCAGTCGAGGAACACCGGGGCGACGGCCAGCGGAAGTCGCAGCAGGTTGTATCCGGCCGCTCCCGCCCCGGCCGCCTTCGCCGCCGCCAGGATGGCCGGCACCTCGTGGTCGGTCAGACCCGGGACGACCGGGGCAACCAGCACCCGGACGGGGACACCGGCGGCGGTCAACTCTTGGACCGCCCGCAGCCGGGCCGCCGGGGTACTCGCCCGGGGCTCCATCGCCCGGGCAAGGTCCGGGTCCAGGGTGGTGACGCTGACGTTGACGTGGACCAGCCCGAGGGCGGCCATCGGCCCGAGGAGGTCCACGTCCCGCAGAACCAGGGCGTTCTTGGTGATAATGCTGACCGGCTGGTGGCAGGCGGCCGCCACCTCCAGGCACCGGCGGGTGATCCCGAGCTCCCGCTCGCACGGCTGGTACGGATCGGTCACCCCGGACAGGGCGACCGGCTCGGGCTCCCAGGCGGGCCGGGCCAGGAACGTCCGGAACAGGGCCGGGGCGTCGTGCTTGACCATGATCCGGGTCTCGAACCCGAGGCCGGCGTCGAGCCCGAGGTACTCGTGCGTGGGGCGGGCGTAGCAGTATCCCCGGGGACAGCGTGCCCGAGTTCACCCGGGAAATCGTCATCCGGTTCCGGCGGAAATAGCCCAATAATCCGACCCGGCCGGCGAATCTCCTAACTCGCCCGGCACCAGGAAGTACGACGATGACTGATGACGACACGGACTCCCCGGCCCCGGCCGACAGCCTGGCCCTGGCCCCGACCGACACGACGCCGATCCCGACGCCCATCGTCACGGCGGAACGGGAATCTGACCCGGTGAACCCGATGGTTCCGCTTTACCGGGCGGTGGAGATTTTGCGGCCCGGCTACCCGGCCACGCCCCTTACCGGGTACGAACACGACTCGCCGGATGAGGCGATCAAGGCGGGTAAGCGGTGGCTGTCGATCTACCGGGACCAGACCGCCAAATAGCCCCGCCGAGAGCCGACCCCCACCAAGACCCCGGGCAACGCCGAAAGGCACCCCGGGGTTTTTTCGTACCCACAACGGAACTTCCGCCCCACCGAGGTGGGCCGGTAAGATTGTGGTAGGTAAATCCGACCACTGACACCACGAAAGGGGAGGCACCGTGAGCATCAGGGACATGAACGAGGCCGGTCCGGAATGGCAAGTGACCCGAGCCGGGCAGAGCGTGGGAGCGTGGCACGGCATGAGGAACCCGACGAAGAAGTACATCTCGTTCAACCTGGAGGCAGACGTGCAGGCCGGGGACACGCTCACGACGACCGACGGCGGTGAAAAGGTGTTCGTCTCCGCTGTCGAACTGTACGACTTCGGGGGCCAGACGGGAAAGTACGTCCACTTCTGATAAGCACCCGCAGAAAGACCTGCCCCACGAACCTCGGGGATCGCCGCAAGGCACCACGGGGTTCGTTCGTTTGGTCGGAGTGCCCGGTTTGCGGGCCTACGACTCGGGCGGCTCGATGCACGGCAGCCCGGCGAAGTCGGCCTTGTTTGTCAGGTTGATGTCGGCGGTCACGAGCACTACCGGGCTGCGGGGGTGCGATCGCATGGCCTCGATGAACCCGGCCAGGATGCGGTCGTCGTCGTTCTCCTTGTCGAGCCAGGGGAGCGTCTTCTCGAAGTCGGGTTCCACCGCCATCGACCGGACGGTGATCTTGTCCCGGACGACGGTCACCTGACCACTACACCGGGTACGATTACAGCCACGCTCAAACCGCCTGCCCGCACCACAACCAGGCCGAGCACGATCCCGCCTTCTGCTCGTACTGCGGGAAGCGGGTCGATCACGATCACGACTGTCGGCCCGCCGGTTTCGAGACGGGGTGGGACGCCATCGAGAGTATCCTGCCCGACGGCTGGGAGATGCGGTCGCCTCAGCCGTGGTCCGAGTTGTCGGAGGGGGTGCAGAGGGTGGACATCGTGGACGGGCGGGGGCGGGTGAAGCTCGGCCTGGTCTACTGCCACGAGCCGAACGACCGCAACGGTGCGGCGTCGGTCGGGTGGTACTACATCGACGCCGAGGGGTGTCGGATGGAGCGGTGTGGCGGCGGCCCGCTGACGGCCGCCGATCTGAAGCAGGAGCGGTCGGCGTAGCGGGGGGCTCGGAGCACGATCACCACCACCCTCGAATCGGACGCCCTGGCCGCCGCCAGCCCGGAGGAGCAGGAGGCCGTCGCCCGGCTGATGCGGAGCTTCCTTACCCCGACCAGACCATAGTGGCCCCGCTGAAGCGGACGCCGCTTAACACGCTCGTGGACGTGGTAGCCGAACTACCCTGGTCCGGCCGCCCGGGTAACGGCCTCCTGGACCAGGGCCATCTGCCGCTTCAGAACCGTCTGGACGAGCGACCGGACGGCCAGCACGCCACTGGCGTCGGCGTGGCTGGCGTCGATCATGTTCACGAGCCGTTCGAGGTGTTCGTCGCCCCGGGGTAACCCCAGCGTCGTGTAGAGGTAGCTCTCCAGCAACTCGATCTCGTCCTGCTTCTTGGTGTTCGACATCGCTGCTTCCTGGTTGTCCTGTGTGCCCAGCGGGTTAGACGATGGTGTTCCGGGAGAGCCCGGCCATGACGGTCTTGTGCCAGACCAGCTTCCGCATCTCGTCCGTGTCCTTCTTGGAGAGCACCCCGTCCCCGAATGGCCGGGCCAGGGGGTTGAGCCCCTCGATCTCCCGCATGTCGTTCCGGGTGACTTGGTAGTTGTCCCACTTGTCGTGGTACGCCTGGACCCGGGCGTTCCGCTCCCGGACCTTCTGGTTGTACTCCTCCAGGCTACCGTCGTAGTACCGCTCGACCAGCCGAATGCGGATCGTGTCCCCCTCCAGGTTGATGGCGGCGTGGAACCCGTAGAAGTCGTACTCGATCTGGAGCATGTTCCCCATGAAGTACACCCGCCCGTCCTCGTGCTGCTTGCGGCCGAAGGACTGCCACGTCGTCATGTAGGCGTCCCAGATCGGGCCACGCCGCTTGACCGTCCCGACGATCGTCCGGCGGATGCCCTCCCCGAACTTCTCCGGGGTGTCGCTCTCGACCTCCACCTCGGCCAGGAACTCGTCGAACCGACTGTCGCCCATCAGGGACGCCCGAAGAATCATGTCCCGCTCCAGTGCTTGAGTGTCGCAGATGCGATTCTACCCCACGGTCCCGGGCACGGAACCCGCAAGCCCACGCCGCCCGACACGAGAGCCGTCGAACGCCACGGCGAGGTCGGCCGCCTCACTCCTTGGTTACCTCGGCCCACCCCGGGTGATCCAAGACCGCCTCGTAGTACACGGTGTCGCCCTGGTGGGTGTCGTACTTCCGCTTGAGCAGGCCGAGCCCGGCGAGCCGTTGGAATTGGTGTTGGGTCGCCCCCCGCTGGCGGAAGTCCCGCCCGACCCACTTGAAGTTGATGAGTGTGTTCCCGGCCGCCACTTGAAACTGGACTGCCTCAGCCGCCGCCTTCAACTCCGGTGTCATCATCCACCTCGTCGGCTCTGTAATTCGGGCGATTGTCGAATTCTCCTCCCCGTCGGCTGGATGTCAAAGTCAGTAGCGGAGATTGACAGCTTGGAGTGGCCACTTCTTGACCGGGCTTCAGGGCTTTTGACCTGCCCCACGGTACGAAACGGGGCGTTGAGAACCCCGAACCCGGAGGACGAGCGTTTGGTCAAGGCGAACACGGCGGTGGCGTGGGCGTTAGTGCGGGACGAGGACGGCCAGGTGTGCCAGTTCATGGCGAACAGCGTGGTGGTGTTCAGGAGTGAGCGGGAGGCCCGGAAGTTCGCCAAGCGGGCGATCGGGCGGACCAAGTTGCGGGGGATGTACACGCCCCGGCCGGTGGTCGGCCGCCTGGCCGCCTGGGTCCAGGGCCGCCCGCTGGCCGTCCGGTCTGAGAACGGCCGAGGGACCGCCGATTACGTCGTCATGATGAACGCCAGCCTGGACAACGTGTTCGACCTGGCCGACGAGATGTTGGCCGCCTGATCGAACAACGAGGCCCGGGGCCGAGGGCGAACCTCGGCCCCGTTTTGCGGTGTCCTTGATCGAGACGAGGTTGTGGCGAGAGGAGAGACGCAACGGACCTAGTGCCTCACGTCCAACCGGATGTACGATGCTGGGGAAACCGGTATAGCCCTGGAGTCTTCGGGATGGCCACCTGTGCCTTCTGCGGGAACACGATCACCAAGCAGTCCAAGAAGACCAGGGACCACGTTCCGCCGGAGTGCATCTTCGGCGAGAACCCGAACTACAACCTGATTACGGTCCCGGCCTGCGGGTCGTGCAACGAGGGGACGAGCAGCGACGACGAGTACTTCAAGTTGATCGCCGGGGAGTACCACGCCTACAGCAGCCACATTTCGGAGCAGGTCGTCGATTCGACCATCCGGGCGATGAAGAACCCGGCGAAGGCGGCATTCGGGCAGATGGTCAGGAGCCGGATGGAGAGGGTGGACTTGTACTCGGAGGCAGGACTCTACCTCGGCCTGGGTGGTCTCTTGAAGATGGAGTACCCCCGGCTGATCGGCACGGTGGTGAAGACGGTCCGTGGGCTGTACTACAAGCACACCCTCCACAAGGTGCCGGACGGGTATCAGGTCACCTGCCTTCTGATCGAGCGACTCCCGGAGATACCCGACGAAGAAGTCCGGGGGTACTGGAAGTTGGTTATCACGACGATGGCCGAAGTCGCCGTTACGAGGCAGGTCGGGCCGAAAGGCGGCCCGATGGTGTTCGAGTACCGGTACTCGCCAGACCCCGCTGACCCGAACACCGGGTACTTCCTGATGCGGTTCTTCGAGCGGTTCGAGTTCGTGGGGCTCGTCGCACCGAACGGTCTCGACGATGCCCCCGGCGATGTGGCCGCCTGACGCTCTCCCGAACCGGTCCGCACCGCCGGCCGTCAAGTACCTCAAGTCGTGGGGTTCTGGCCTATGGAGGTAAAGATGAGTCTTCGCCCGGACAAGGATGTACGGAAGTTCCTGATCTCCACGCCGAGCCGCCTGCGTGGGGAATACGAAGGGGGCGATCACCTCCTGCTCTCCACGGCTGGCACGGTATTGTCCGAGAACAGGGAACGTTCCCTCATCGGCGAGTCCCCTGGCCCGTTCTCCCGTAACTTCTACATCGTGGCGTTCCGACTGCCAGAGCCACCCCCGCAGCCTGGGCTTGTACCTCTGGACCCGTGCACCGGGACGGCCCGTGTCATCTGCTTCACGCTGTGTGTGCTCTTCGGGAAGCGGTTCGACTACCACGGGTTGACCGAGTGCTTCGGGCACTACCAAGTTCCTGACATCGACCACTACCACCCGGTACAGTTCACTTCGTCGTGGCCGTTCAACCACGAGCCCCGACGAGACCTGGAGATACCACCGAGAGACGCACATGCCGGCGAACAACCCACCGGAGCCGTACAGCTTCGCCGTCCTGGTCATCGAGAGCGAGGTCGGTTACGAGAGCATGGCCGAACTAATCAAGCAGCACGGCGTTCTGCCCACCACGCCGACGCTGAAGGGGCCGAACGGGTCGATCTTCTACTTTTTCCCCATACCACCCGGCACGACGAGGAAGAACGTCTCCCTGGCCCCGCACGTTACTCTCCGTGCCGACGGTAGGTACGACGACCTGTTGCCTCCGGACATCCTGGCCCAGGTCGAAGCGGCGATGAGAAGGAAGAAGTGATCCAGACTCGTTTTTCCCGCCCCGGTCCCGTTGCGGGGGGTACGGCACCCGGCTACCATACTCCAGCCTCAAGTCAGGGGGACGGGCGATGACCAGTAAGCAACGGGCTCGATTGAACGTCCTGGAGAGCAAAACGAGCTACGACTTCGAGGAGTTGACCGAGGTTTGTACCCTCCGGGAGAAGGCACTCCGGGAGGCGATCGACGGCGGTACGAAGCGGTGGGGCAAGTGGCGGTACAGTGCAGATGAACCGCCCTCGATCGACCACCACGACGGGACAGCCGTGTACCAAATCGTGCTAGACCGGATCAACACGGTGGGCAAGTTAGGGGACTGGCTCTTGCACCTCAGCGAGAAGCCTCGGCTCACCCCCGAAGATCTGGGCTATCTCGTCCGAGCCGTCGAAGACCTAGAGCAGATCGGCTACCACAAGATCAAAGGCAAAGGCGTAGCGTGACCTGGCACCAGCCTCCACACGGCCCCGGCTATCCACACCAAGACGCCGGGGCCGTGGCGTTCACTTCCCGATCTGGTGGACCCCGTACACGCCCCGCAAGTGCGACACGGCGGCGAGCACCAAGGAAGGGAGTCGAACGATGGGATGGCGTTCAACGCCGAGTGAGGTCGTCCCGAGCCTGACGGGGACGTTCCTTGCCGATCAGGTCAACATCCGGTGCCCGAACTGCGGGTCGGACTACACCCACATCCGGCACGCCGGAACTCTGGTCGGGAGCGACGAGGGCGAGGCGACCGTGGCGTACTCCGGGACCGGGCCGTCCGGGACGACCGCCGCCCGCCGGTCCGCCCTGGAAGTGGTGTTCGAGTGCGAGGGATGCACGAAGCTGTTCGCCCTGGTCATCCAGCAGGTGAAGGGGGTGAACCACTTCTGCATCGAGGACGACGTTGACATCCCCGACGAGGGTTGAGCCGGCCGGTACCAGATGGCCGGGGCCGAGGACGAACCCCGGCCCCGGCTGGCCCGACGCCTACCGCTTCACCCCCTTCTTGATGTCGAACAGCTTGTGGCACCGGTCGCAGCGGTACCAGTTGACGACCTGCGTGGCCTGGCGGTCGTACACCGACCCCTGGCCCACCTCGAAGGCCGGCCTACCCTGCTTGAACTCCTGGCGAACCAGCTTCGCCCCGTCCCGCCCGCACGCCGGGCACTGCACGTCGCTCATCTGCCGAACACTGCCTTTCTGGGCTTCATCGCCCACTGATAGTACCCCCGGTCCGGGGGGTCCGGACCAGGCTGGGCTTCTCGAAGCCCACAGATACTACCGACGGTCAGGGGGGCCGGCCCATGCGGCGGCTGATTTTCTTTCCCGCCCAGCCGAGATGCCCTGGCCCGTTCCGCTACTCCAATTCCGAATTGCACTTACGCCAACGGCCCAATAAATTGCACGTCCAGTTGATCCCCGACCGGAGAGAGGAACCCGACATGGCCGCCCCCGACCTCATCCCCGTAGTGGCGTAATACCGGGCGTCGTCCGACGACCAGGCGGTGACGGCCGAGGTTGCGGACGCCAGCCGGACGTACCTGAAGGCCCCGGACGACATGCTGGCCGATCTGGAAAACGAGTACCGCCGGATGAAGGGGAAGTTGACCTGCACATCCGCCCCCGCCTGCACCCGAACTGCGAGGCGTGCGGCGGTCCGATTCCGAGCGGCGAGGTTCTTACCTCCCTGATGGAGTATGACGGGCTCTGTTGCGGGTGCCGGTACACCAAAGAGAAGTACTACTAGCACCCGACAACCAAGCCGACGACCACGCCGATGGGCACCCGGGGTTTTTCGTACCCCGAATACGCCCGAAGTGACGCACCGACAACTGACCTTGTGGAGTACGCCGGTGGGCGGAAAATGACCCGTGAGCGATTGTAACCTCAGAGAAACAACAGTATGGCGAGCCTGCGACCTTTGAAAACGGGTGAGGTGGTGTACCTGGCCAGCGGCGGGCCGGGAATGACCGTTGAGAAGGTCAGCGACGACAACCATACCGTCACCTGCTTCTGGTTCGATGGAGCGAAGCGGGTTCGGACAGAGATCCCGGACCTGTCGCTCACCGTTCATGACCCGAGCCAGCCCAGGTTCATTGAGCAAGGGGCGGACTACAGCCAATTCACTCCCCCGCCGGCCGAGGGCGATCCGTTCAACCCCGGCGACCTCGTTTGCCCCCAAGGCGACGGGCCGGGGATGACCGTGAAAAGCGTCGGGACCGTCGTCATCTGCCAGTGGTTCGGGGGCGGCAAGGAGTTGTACGAAGACACGTTCCCGCCAGAGACGATCCGCCACGGCACGCCCGACATCCGGCGTGTCCGACTCTGAACCGGCTGTCGATGAGAATGGCCGACGACCCGGGCCGAATGGTGGCGCTGGGGCTGCGGACGTTCCGGGTAGACCTGCTCCGTGAGTCGCCGGAACAGGTCGGCCCGCTGCTGGATCGTTACGCCCGGGTGCTGTCGGGCCAGGACGACGGGCGGGAGGTGTGGCGGCAGTTGCGGGCGCTGAACCAGTTGGGCGTGACCCGGGGAACGCTTCAGATGGTGTGATCCACCTTAATCAGCGCTCCCGACGCTCGATCGCCACAGGCTCACCACCGGATTCGGGTCCGGGCGGAATATTTAGACTTGAGCGTAATCGCATCCTACGGTTTCCCCATCCTGCCTGATCCCCCTGCCGACGGGCCTCGGAACCCAGCGTGTCTTGTGTCGCCACAGCGGGGACAGAGCCGGTGAAGGACACACCCGAAAGGATGCCGTAGTGTGAATCGCAGAATGACTCTGCTGGACATGGCAACGGAGTTCTGCGGATGCTGGGAACACGGCCCGGCGGGCGGGTTGTTCGTGCGCATCGCATCGTCCGGGGGCGAGTTCGCCGTGCGTGAGGCACCTGGCGGACGGTGCCGGGTAGACTGGCTCCCCGCTTGCGGCGGGTGTTCAACGATGTTTCTCGGCTACGACGCCGCCCGGCGCATGATCGGGACCATCCCCAACTACGAACACGCAGCACTACGCCTCCTGACGCCCCGACAAGTCCTTGAGGAACTGCTCCCCTGGTTCGGCCTGTCCCTGTTCGGCGACTGCCTCATGACCTCGGACAAGTGGCTCGTCTGCGACTTGACCGACGTTCAGGCCACCATCCGACTCCTCCTTGAACTCTCGTGGGAAGGTAGTCACCCGTCGGCTGCTGAACTGGTCATTCGCCTCCAAGAAGCCAATCCGGGGGGGGGTGACCTATGACGGGACGCCCGAACTCCTTGGGAGTCGGTGCGGACCGTGAAACGGCGGTGGCAGGCCGCCCGGCTGGCGCTCGCCCGCCTCTGCCCCGGGTCGTCGGCGGACGGTGAGGCGGTGTAATTCGCACCCGCCGGCCTGGTCCACGGCGGCGATGCATTTTTTGGCCCCCTCCCGCTCCGGCTCCCGCAGAGTGATTTAGAGGTCGGGCGTTGCCACCCGGCACGTTCGCCGCATTCGCACACGCAATAGCGTGGGATCAACGCCGCCTCCGACGCATCGTCGTTCCATGAATCCTGATCTGCGCCGATACTGCGACTGGCTTCGGGAAAGGTGCGAGCGGGAGGACTGGCCGCTTGCGTGGACGGTCTACCTCTGTCGTCTGCTGCGGATGGGTGGGGCGCCGGGTGAGGCCAACGGCGCACTGACGGCGGTCTACGACCACAACAAGTGGCTCTTCGGCGGTCCCCCAGCGTGGCCGGTCCCCCGTGACGTAGTGGGGATCGGCCCGCCGGTCGCCACTCAGTGGGAAGCGAAGCCGACTTCAGAGCCCTATGACCCGCCGGCGCCCGAGACAGTTCGGATTCGCTAATATGGGTCGCCGAACTGGTGAGTCTGCTCCAAGAAGCCAATCCAGGCGGCTGACCATGAACGATGACGACACTATCTCCGATGGACTCGCCGTACGACCGACCGACCTGCAGTTCCAATGGCCTCCCCCCACCGGCCAGATGACGCCCGACCTGCGCCGATGCTGCGACAAATGGAAAGCGAAGTGCCAAGAGGCCGGGTGGCCTATGAAATGGACGGTTTACCTCTGTCGGTTGCTGCGGATGGGTGGAGAGACGACGGAGGCAGACCTAATGTTCATGAACGCCTACAGCGCCATGTCGGAACGATACGGCGGCCCCCCAGCGGGCTTCATTGATTTGGCGTTTGCGGGCGGGGTGGTTCAGTGGGAGGTTGAGCCGGAATCGAAACCCGACGACGCCCCGCCAGCGCCCGAGACGACGAGGATACGCTGATGAACGACGATTTTGACTTCGGACCAACGCCACAGTCACAGAGCCATTCCGGCGCACGGACGCCCACGCAGGATTTCGGCCCCAGATTAGGGGCATACAACGTCTTGGCGCTTATGGGCGGCGTTTTCGGCGTCCACAACTTTTACGCCAACCGTCCGCTGCGTGCTTCCCTTCAAGCGGTCGCATCCCTTGCGTTCCTGTCGGCGGTGCTCTACTTCCACTGGTTCCGGCCGGAGATGTTAGCATTCCCCGGTTTCTTCTGGTTCCCGTGTCTGATGTTGGCTTGGGTCGCCTACGACGTTGCCACGGTGCGGACGGACGGAACCGGCAAGCCGCTTAGGGGTGCCGGACGACCCATCAGAACAGCAACCACCGCAGATGCGAACACGGACAACGATCTAGACTTCGGATCGACGGCGCCACCGTCTCAGCGTCATTCTGGACCAAGTCGAGTAATGTACATCGTCATGGCGCTCACCGTCGGTGGATTTGGCATCCATAACTTCTACGCCTACCGTCCGGTTCGGGCGTGCTCCCAACTCGGGACGACGCTGTTGTATCTGTCGCTCTTGCTGATCGAATACGCTTTTGAAGTTCAATGGCTGCGGCCGATCGACCAGATGCCGAAGTTTGTCGTCGTTTGGACGCTCTACGATGTCTTCACCGTGAACACGGACGGCGACGGAAAGCGTATGCGAACCTGAGCACACGACCGGATGAGGTATTCCGAGACGCATTTGTAAGACGGACTTGCGCTTCGCTCGTGAGTAGGGCCGCCCGCTCGGTCAATGCTTTATATCAGCCGGCTCGGGTCGAGTTTGCCGTCCCGGTCAAAGGACGACGAATAGGTGAAGCCGAGCGAGCATGAACCCGACCAGGGCATCAGGGCTTGGCAACCGAATCTCTCTCCCCTCCCACCCGGGCCGGTAGACGGCGCCTGTACCCTCAGCCAGCCCGTTCACGATCCCCTCGGCCAGGATCGTCTTTTCTTTCTTGATGTAGACAAACTCGGACGGGGCGCACGGGTCGTCATGGTCGGCGGGGTCGTAAACGAGCCGGATGTCGTTCAAGAACACACCGTTGCCGAACTGGTTGCGGTGGAAGGTGAGGCCGTTCGCCTAGACAGCGGAAAGGATAGCCCGGTGAACTCGTCGGCCGGTCGTCTCGGTACTCATCGTTAGCTTTCGTGGGTGCCAGGGGTGTTCCCGGTACTGCCTCAAACCCCGCATCCCTGCGGGGCCGGCTCGGCACGCCCACAACTCGCTCCGACGCTCGTCACCTCAGTCATGGCCGTCAAGCATTTGTCGAGGCTGATCCCCGACTTCAACCCCTGGCGGGCCACCATTTTTTACGCCGCCGATTTTTTGACCGCCGACCCTGGAAGTAGCTCGGGCCTTACGGGTCGCAGTCCCTCACCATATCGCCTCGAAAATGCCACACGGTCATGAAAACACGGGTTCGTCGTAGCAGCAGGGCCGGGGGCTGGTGTAACACGCCCCGGGCTTTTCACCGGAGAGTTAGTTAATTTGGTTCTTTGCCACCGAACTCGGCCGGTCAGCCTCAAACGCCTCACCGCTGCAGTACCACAGCCACGAGCCGGAGTCCGACCCACACAGCGCCGCCGGCCTGCGGTCGCCAACCCGGTACCCCTCTGCCTCGAACTGGAACCACTCGTCGTCTGCAAGCAGCGCCTGGGGCCACTCAACCGGTACGGTACAAGAGACGATACGACCGTCCGGCCGCCGGAGCGGGTGGGTCGGGATACCGGTGCAGAACTGGGTCATGCTCCGTTCCCCTGTCGCTCGTGGCGTATAGCCACCGGGTCAGTATTCCCCCGGTAGCAGCATGCAGGTGGATGCCCGATCCGCTTCGGTGATGACCTAGACCGTCACCCCCGTGCGGGTCTGGTAGCTACTGAGCAGTCGGCCGCCGTCTCGCATGGCGGCCTCGTTCTGCTCGTGGTCGTGCTTGTCGACATCGCCCCAGTCGCCTCGGGCGTGCCGTTTGATGAAGTCGGCCGGCGCCTGCCCGGCGTCCCGCAGGGCTTCTAGCACCGCTGGCGTGGCGACCAGCACTCCCAAGCCAAACCTCGCCACCATGATGCAACCCCCTGAAACCACGATCCGGAGAGGGCCATCGCCCCCCGTCGCCTTCTTTCCCGGCGTATGGTCACCCGATTGGGGTCACGACCTCACGATGCTACTAGGGGGTTGGGGCATCACGCTGAACGCCGTCGGTCCGGGCCGGCGACCGGCGGCGTCGGCCTCGTCGTGGATGACGGCATCGCCACGGTGCCCACGAGCAAGGACGAACCAGCACACGTTGGTCTTTGGAGTGAACGGGCCGCCGGTCGCAGCCCGGGTGAAGACCGGTCGGCCGACGTGAATCACCCGTGCCAAGCCCAACGCCGATCCTGCCGTGAGGTGGGGGTTGTACACGTCCCCCAACCCGCTCGCCGGGAGCAGAAGTGCCGCCCGCTCGGGTAGGAGTTGGCAGCACCGCTTCACCCACCGCCCGATCCCTTCCCACGGTGGGTTGGTGGCGATCGACCCCACGGTGAAGGCCGGCCCGTCGGCGAAGAAGTCCATCGTTGCGGCCTGGCCGTGGTAGCCGTAGCCCTGCCGATCTGTGGCAATGACGGCGTACCCCCACAGCCTCAACAATGCGGCGATCTGGCCCGAGCCGCACGCCGGCTCCCAGACCGGCTCGGGGAGCCGCTCGTGCTTTAGCAGCGCCATGACGACCGGACCAGGGGTCCAGTAAGCGTTCAGGTCCATGATGAATACTCGGGTGGGCAAGACCGGGGCGTCCGTACCCCGGTGCTGCGTGCAGTGGGAGATGTAGGCGCTACTCGATTATCAGTTCGACCCCGCACACGTCCCGGACCAGGGCGACGAAGTTCTCGGGCGTGCCCGTGATGTCCCATTCGGCCATCTTGGCCTCCAGGGCGGCCACGCCGAACCGCACCACCCGAGTCAGCGACACCGTGCCGGCGCCCAGCCCACCGTCAGGCTCGGTGATGTCGGTGATCCTGACCGGGGTGACGAACGGGGCACCCGCCTCAGTGGCCGTGGCTCGAGTAGTGCCCGAAGCCGGTTCACCTCCGCCCGCCAGTCGGCCTCCGCCTGGACCCGGGCTTGGGTTACCTGCCGGGTGCCTTGTCGCTCAACCGCTTTTGCGGCGGCCTCTGACTGCTTCGCCGCCCACCGCTCCGGCCACTCGGTCGACCGGCCCATGACGATGATGTCCTGGATCGACAGCCCGTCCCAGGTTTTGCCGGGCGGGGCGGTTTCGACGTGGTTGTCCCAGAAGGACTTCGCCTGGTCCCAGTACTTGGCGAGGTTCTTGTGGTCGGCGGCAGTCCGGTCGGGAATGCCGAGCCGGAGGAGCGACTGGAAGAAGGGGAGCCTCTGCTTGTCCGTCACCTCTTGGAGGCGGCGCAGGTTTTCCCCGTTGGACTTGGCCCGGTCCTTCGCCGTTCGGTAGGCGGCGGACGTGTGGAGGTCGGCCTCGGCCTGCTGGAACGCCGCCCAGGACGTTCGCACAAGGTCTTCGGCCAGTGCGAGGGCTTCCTCGGCCGGCGGCCGGGCGATGGGCGGTTCGACGACGGGCGGCACGGCTGCGGCCGGTGCGGCATCAGCCGGGGGCGTAGGCGTGGTTTCCGGCTTATCGGTCTTGGGCTTCTCGGACTTCTTCATGATGGCTCCCGTGCCTCAGATGAGGCGATAACGGGGGCCACGAAATGAGGTTAAGCCGGGCCTGCCCGTTCCCCCAACGGGGGAGCGGGAAGTCCGGCTTACTACGTTTGGGCCGGGACCGCTCCCCGGAGTCGGGGGTTTGGCTTCGGCCCGGTTCGGTCCACCCCGGGCTTTCGGCCCAGGGTGTCCAGCAAGTTTTGCTTGACCGGGTATTCGGTGGGCTTGTGGCGTACTTGCCAGCCGCTTGGTCCACCGGCTCACGTTTTTCGTGAGGTTCGTTGCCCGTGCCATCTTGGCACTTCGGGCTGGTGTTATTAATACTGATCCGAATGCTCAATGTCAAGTAGGTAATCGTGATACATGGGGCATTTCACAGATTACTTCCACGCCACAATGTAAACAGAACGTTCTATTGACTTGCATAGCAACTGCAGCGTCTGCCTTCGCTCTGGCCTCCATCATAGTAACGCCCGGCTGCGATCCGCAGACGTGGCCGCTGCTACACGATCCGGTGGATAGCTCCGGCAACAGGTTCGAGTACTGCGTTACTGGCGTATCAATCGTCAGATGAGGAGCGGCGCCTGCTGGGTCGTGACCTACCTCCAATGTCGATCGTACCCGACAGCGGACCCGACAGTTACCCCAGGTCACTGTGCGGCTGCGCCGGAAAGAAGCCGGGGGTCGTGCGGGCTTCGCTGCGCTCGCCGGCGCAGACCCCCGGAACCAGTCGTCGTGTTCGGTTGGGTCCATCTGGAAGCAGAATCTGGTTCGGTCGCCAGACCTCATCCGCCGGCCCGGCAACTGGTTCCGGGGGTCTGCGCCGGCGAGCGCAGCGAAGCCCGCGCGACCCCCGGCTTCTTTTCACCGAAGGTGCGAGCCAAACCAGGCACCACTTGGCCAGACACTTCCAAACCCCCTTCCCTCTGTGTTTTTTGTGGCTGGGAAACAAGCGTCGTATGGTAGACACCCCAACAAACCAGCGTCAACCCCGACACCCTTCCGGTTAGCCGGGCTTATGGCGATATGCAATATGCAGTTGGTATTATTCTCTGCGAGTGTCCCCGGCAGGCTTGGCCGGTCGTGTCATCGCCGCACGGGTATTGCCACCCGCCTAACCTCGACCGACCTGACCCATCCTGGGTGGCCGCCGGTGAAGTGACCCCTGATGCCGCTCGACAGTCGGCTACGCTGAACAGATGCTATGTCCCGGCCAGGGTGGGCCGAGATAAATCGTGACTGCAGTATCTAGTCGAACACGTGACGAAAATGAGAAAAGGTGGTAGTGCCGATGGGAAACGCATCGCCCGTGAGCATCTGTAGCACTACGACCGACTGCTACATCGAAACCGTTTGCCGGATGACCGCCTGACGGGCCTCCCGCCAGTGCTCCCCGTGGACCTCGCCCGTCCGAGTGTCCGCCACGAGCCAGTGGGCGGCCTCCCGGTCCGAACTGCCGACGAACAACCCATTGGCCCGCAGCCACCCGTCCACCTCGGGCCGACCGAGGAACCCGAGGAACTGCCAGTTGTCCAGCATCCCGCAGGCGCTGGTCACCCCGTCGTCGTAGCACGCCTCGTCCCCACAGGGGGTCCAGTACAAGGCGACGAGTCGCCCGCCGGAGTAGCCGAGCCGCCCGAGGAAGTCGGCCGGCAGGGCGAACGGTGCCTTCAGCAGCATGGCGTGATCCCCGTGTGCCCGGCTCGCACGGGTACGCCCCACGCCCGCCGGTGCCACCCGGCGTGTATGGTCACCCGATCCCGTTTCACACGCCCGTTCGTCTTCCCGCCCGATCGTGACCATACACCCGCATCCCTCGAAGGCAGTCCGGCGATTGGCCCACCGGCGAGGGAGTGCGACGTGAGGTACTTCGGTTCAGCGGAAGAGGCAGCGGCGGCCATCGTGCGGGCCTTCGAGAAACCGAACGACCTGCCGACTCCGCTTGCCACCCTGTTCGTCAAGGACGGAGTCGACATGCCCAGCCAGAAGTGGTCGTGGCGTAACCGGCTGCTTGTGGCACTGGCCGGGCACTCCGACGCCCGGGGGTTCAGACAGTGGCAGCAGGCCGGGCGGTGGGTGAAGAAGGGGGAGAGGGCTGTTACCATCCTGGCGCCGGTCTTCAAGGCCGTCCGGGACGAGGAGACGGGCAAGCCGAAGGAGGTGTTGATCGGGTTCCGTGGCGTTTCGGTTTTCGGCCTCGGCCAGACGGATGGCAGGCCGCTACCCGCTACCGCCCCGGAAGCGGAGCGCTGGGTCGAGAGCCTGCCGCTCGTGGAGGTGGCCCGGAAGTGGGGACTGACGGTCGAGGTGTTCGGCGGCGAGCCGGGCGGGCGGCACGGGTTCTACCGCCCGGGGAGCGGCATCGGGCTGGGGGTGAAGAACCTCTCGACGTGGGCGCACGAACTCGTCCACGCCGCCGACGACCGGGCCGGAAACCTCGCCGAGCGGGGTCAGCACTGGCGGAGCGAGACCGTCGCCGAACTCGGGGCGGCCGTCCTGCTGCGGCTGCTCGGGCACGACGCCGAGGCCGACCTGGGCGGGTCGTTTCGCTACCTGTCGGGCTACGCCCTGGAGCGGGGGATGCACGTCGCCGAGACGTGCGGGCTAGTCCTCGACCGGACCTGCCAGGCCGTGCGGCTCGTTCTCGACACCGCCGCCGAGATCGCCTGGGAAGCCGTCGGCTCGGGGGAAGGTAGCATCGTGCCCGCAGTCGGTGCGACGGGAGGTTGGTAAGCCGGCCCGAGGGGGCAGTCACCGCCCGCCGACTGGGTGGTCGTTCAGTCGGGCCAACAGCGGGACGAGGAGCCGGAGAGTGTCCCGGTCGGCGGACTCGACCAGCGCCTCGAACAGCCGCCGAGCCTCCCGCCGGAGCAGGTCGGCAGGGTCCGGCGGCGGCCCGGCCGGGAGGAGGCCGGCGGCTGTCGTCCCGAGCGCCGCTGCCAGCCGGTCGAGGAGGTCGATCCCGGGGGCAGCGCCAGCGGCCTCCAACCGGCCGACGTAGTTGACGGTGACTTCAGCCCGGCGGGCGACCTCGGCTTGGGTCAACCCGAGGGCCAGGCGCACCTCCCGCAGGCGGTCGGCAAACCGGCGGACGACGGGAGCGTGGTCGATCCGGGTCTTCTTCGGCGGCATCCGGGCTAACTTGGCCCGGCGGTCGTCGGAGGGTGAGCGGACACTATTAGTGTTTGACCACCACTCAAGTGGTTCTATGGTTCGGGTGCCCGAGGTCGAGAGTCTGGGGTCGTGACCCGGCGGCCTGGACGGCTCGGCCGGCCGGGCGGCAAACCGAGAGGGGCCGGCAAGTCGGCTGTCGAGAGGCGATGGCCCTGGAGGCTTCACCGGGATGCCTTCACATACGTCCGGTTCGCATGCTGAGGTTCAAATGCGGCAGTGCCCGGAGTGCCGACAGTACGTCAACTTTGGCGGCAGTGTGTGTCCATACTGCGGCCACCGGTTCAACAACGACAACTCCGGCGAAGCCCTCGCTGCCGCCCTGGTACTCATGCTCCCGGCCGCCGGATTCATCGGGGTTGCCACGTACAGTTGGGTCGGGTGGATTCTTGTCGGCCTGACCCTGTGGTACGTCGACCGGGCGGGGAGTCGGGGTCAAGCCGCATTCGTGGCCGTGCTGGTCGTCCTGTTCTACTTCTTCGGCCTCAAATAACCTGACAGGAATGGGATTCCCGTGGACACCTTGTACTCGGCCTGGCGTTGGGCAAAGCAGGACGTGATGAGCGACATCGGGATCGAGAGCGACACGACGGGCACAGTCGCTACCGTGTTCGTCCTGGCTGTGCTGGTGGGCCTCCCGCTCTACCTGTTCGTCAACCGGAAGCGCATCAAGGCCGACATCCTCAAGGGTTACCGAGGGGAGTAACGTCGGACCGGCTCGGAACCGGACGTTCCCACCGACGGCCTCCCCTCATCCGGGGTCCGGTCAGGCAACCCGCACGTCCCACACACCAGCGTCCCTGACGTGACCATACACCGCCGCACTCGGGTGGCGGTGCAGCTCCGGGCGAGAGCGCTTCCCGTGTCGGCCACCCGCACCCGGCGGGACGTACCATGACCGACGACGAGGCGAAGGGGGTGCTGCGGGGTGTCCTGGCCGTGTACCCGCTCGGCTCGGTCCTGCACCTTCTCTCCGAGGTGGTCGAAGAAGACGCCCACGCCGCACGGGACAGCGGGGACGCCGGGCGGGCCGAGCAGGGGGTTCACGCCGCCCACACGCTGTTCGTCGTCGGCTTGGGCCTCCACGCCGTCCTCCCCCAATAACAACCCAGGAGCGGCGATCCGCCGGAGCGTTGGCCTTCCAAGTCGGCGGGGTTGCCCCACCGTCACGCCAGTGTGAACGCCGTCCAGCCTGCGGCCGGCGGGCGCACGTCGAGGACGGCCGGTCTGTCCACTTCCACCTCCCCCCGGAGCCTTGCCCACTGCTGGTCCCACACGACCACGCAGAACACCCCGCCGGCGCCGTCCCGCACTTTGAGGAAGTAGCACGGCTTGCCGTAGCCCGTGACCCGCTCGGCCACCGACAGCACGACGACCTCGACCCGATAGGCCCGTCCGGTCGGGTCGGGCCTCGGGATGTCAACCTTGCCTCGGATGGGCACGGGTGGGGAGCGGGGGTCTGTGGCATTATCTGACATGTTCATAAATATTCTCTTTCTCACACTACATAGACACGAAGTCGACAGAAATCCGAGGAGAATATGACACGATTCGACAAGTGGGAGTGCTTCACGTTCGGGGGCGCCGCCGAGATGTTGGGGGTGGCAGTGTGGAGGGTCCGGTACGCCGTCGAGTCCGGCTACCTGCCCCGGCCCGACGTTGTGTTCCGCCGGCGGGCGCTGTTCAGTCCCGGGCAGGTCGAGCAGATGCGGACGTACTTCGACCGGGTTACCGCCCCCCGCCTCGCCCCGGTGGCCGTGCAGTGTCCGCAGCCGAACATGCCGGCCACGGTCATGCGGCCGTGAACAGCCCCGACCCCCGCCTGGGGTGTTGACTCAACCAGCCTACCCGACCGAGACCACACGTTCTGTCGGGCGATTCGCTCCAACATCCGGCCGGTGTGAATCTGCCACAGTGAACTGTCGCTCGTGTCGGCCCACCGGAGTGACCGCCGTCCGATCCCACACCTCTAGACCCGGTCCCATTCGGGGGAAAACGTACCGCACCCCCCTAGATAGGGGATGCGTGACCACCACATCCTGAACCTCGGTGCCGGCGTACAGTCCACCGCTCTCTACCTCTTGGCCCATGACCGCCACCCGGGCGTGCGGTTCGACCTCGCCATCTTCGCCGATACCGGCGAGGAGCCGGCGGCCGTTTACGATCACCTGGCTTACCTCCGGTCGCTGGGGGCGCCCGACATCTGGGTGCGGTCGGCGGGCCGGCTCGGTGACGACCTGGTCCACGGACGGAACTCGACCGGCCACCGGTTCGTGTCCATCCCGGCGTACACGACAGACGGCGCCGGGAAAGTCGGAATGGTCCGCCGCCAGTGTACCGCCGAGTACAAGATCGAGGTGGTGAACCGAGCGATCCGGCGGGAACTCCTCGGGCTGAAGCCCCGACAGCGCATCCCGAAGGGCACCGTCATCCACCAGTACTTCGGCATTTCGACCGACGAGTCGGCGAGGGCCGAGCGGGCGAAGAAGCGGTTCGAGGGCGTGAAGCACACCGTACCACACTGGCCGCTGATCGAGATGGGCTGGAGCCGCATGGACTGCCTGGCCTACCTGCGGGACCGACTCCCGCACGAAGTGCCGAAGTCGAGTTGCGTGTTCTGCCCGTACCGCACCAACCAGTCGTGGCGGCGCCTGAAGCAGACCGACCCGGACGGGTGGGCACGGGCGGTGGAGATCGATCACGCCCTGCGGGATAAGGCCAGCGTGTGTACTCGGGGGTTCCGGCAGGAGTTGTTCGTCCACCGCTCGTGTGTTCCGCTCGATGTCATCGACCCCGACGCCCTGGCCCCGAACACCCTCGATCCGATGACCACCGGTGAGTGCCACGGCATGTGCGGGCTATGACAAGTCGGTGCTGCCGATCAACCCTGCCCGATCCAAGATGCAGGGACGAGTTTGTTTCCTCGACGCCACTTCTCTACGACAGCAGCTTGGAACCAATCCTCGCTGAGGTCGGCGTGGTCGGTGATAATGACCTGGAGCTTTGGGGCCAACTTTTCGGTCACATTGAAGATGAGTCGAAACAGCCGCCGAACAGCCTCCCGGTCGTCGTCGTCAAGGTCGTCGAACGACCTATCCTCGGACGGCTCGGGCGGGAAGTACACCTGGGTCGGCTGATCGAGCATGAGCAGGCCGGGCACAGGCCGCTGCTTTTCCACGAACAACTTGTGTAGGCCCAAGTGAGTGACAACGTGGTAGCCCATCCAGTTCTCGCCACTGCCCATTTGTGGCAGGCGAATCGGGCCGGTGCCTTTGTGGGCCACGGCTGTTAGATTCTTCAACTCGAAGCTGATCGGTGACTCGCTGTGCTCTAGGCGAAGCTCTTTTGCCCACACCGTCATGTCGCTGGCGATCACTTGGAGGATGGATGTCAGTCGGTCCTCGACCTGCTCTTCCGATAGCCCCGCTTCCAGCGCCTCGACCTGCGCCGTGAGTTCTGCGATGCGGGTCTGGAGGGTGTCGTCCGTCCCGGAGGGCTGGTAGCTCTCAAGGAACAGGCTGATCCGCCCGACCACTTTGGCCTGCTCGGTCGTGCGTCCCCGGTTCCGTCTGATCGCTTCTTCTTGAGCGACCACGGCTTCGATAGCAGCTTTGTTCTCCGTCAGTTGGCGCCGTAGGTCGGCCAGCCGAGTCTCCCGTTCGGTCAGGAACGCTTCCAGCCGGGGACGCTGGCGGGTCGTAGCCCCCATTTGTTGTTCCAGGCTGGCCAGACTTGTGCGGATGGCGTCGGCTTTCGGCACCGAGCCGTTCAGGTCGTGTTCACACAGCGGGCACTTGGGCATGTCCGGTTCAGACTTGTAGAGCCGAATGGCACTCAATCTGTTCTTCTGGTCGGTCGCTTCGGCTGTGTACCCATTCTCAGCAGCGGCGAAACTGCGGGCGGCGTCGATCTCGCTCTGGGCCGCTCTCGCCGCTGTCAGTAGCCGCTCACGGTCTTCATGAAGGGGACTGAGCGGGTTGCCAGGAACTGCGTCCAGGCGTGCCGGCGTCCAATCCGCCAGGCTTTGGAGTGCGGGCAGAATGTCCTCGGCGCCTGTGCCAGTCGAAACCGGCAAGGGTAGTCCGACGTTCCGGGCTTCGGCCATGAGTGCCACGGCCCTCGAGTCGTCTCGGCCCCGGATCGCCTGCTCGTCCGCCTGCCGTCGCTGGAGGATGCGGAGGTCACGCTTCAGCCGCCGGAGCCGCTGTAGCCGTTCGTACTGGTCGTCCCCGGTGGCGCCGAGAAAGTACGGAAGCGTGTCCTTGATGTGCTGGGGGATGAACTGCTCTTCCTGCCGATAGAACATGAGGTTGGGGTCGGCGATCCTGAACTGCGGCTGGAAGAGCAGGAACCGGGCGTGCTTGATGTTGGCCCGCAGTGGGGGGCTCGACTCGCCCGGCTCGGGAACGTGTTCGTTCGCCCGGATGCCGACCGCCTCGGTCAAGAACTGCTCCAGGGCGGTCGTGTTCGAGTTGACCCGCAGGCCGGCAAAGTCCGGGAGGCTGAGATTGCCGCCGACGTCGAGGTGGACCGCCGTGGACGTGGCGCTACCGTCCGGCGCTTGCCTCCCGATGATCGCCTGAGACGACGGCAGTTGGACGTGCAGGGCGTACCAGGCCACTGAGTCCCGAATCACGCCCGAGCGGATCGTGTACTCGTTCCGGCCCAAGCAGTAGTCCACGATGTCGATTAGAGCCGTTTTGCCGGTCTTGGATGCTCCGGTGACAACATTCACTTTGCCCGGCTGGAACAGCAACTCCCGCCGCTCTCCCGCCCGGTTGTAGATGGCCAGCCCCAGAATTTGCAGGCTCATGGCCGAACCCCCAGGATGGTGAACACGAACTCCGTCGTCCCGGCGAGTGCGATCCACCGGCCCACGAATTCGGCCTGCCGGATCGCCTCTTTGACCTCGGCACCTGAGTTCCGGTAGGAGTTGCTGTACGAGGTCAACTTGGGCCAAGAGGCTGTCCCGGCCCGAAGTCGGCTGGTGTCATCGAACGTCAGGACCGCCCGGTTGGAGGCGAACAGGATCGCCTCACGGGTGAACGGGACGAGGGCCACCACCCGGTCGGCGAACGAGATCAGCACGTCTCGGTTCTCCTCCCGCTGGAGCCAGGTGTGGAGGGGCGTGGCTGCGGCGCTCGCTGGCAGTCGGGTGGCCGTGCCGGAGTGAAGGCAAAGCGGCAGGACGAGGAAGGCGACCTCGAACGGCATGCCGTTTTGTGTCTCCTCGAAGTACCCCTCGACGGACGTGCGAAGCAGCGCCCCGGCGAATGCCGGGTTGAGCAGGTTCGCCACTTCCGACGGACGCTCGGTCCAGGGACTCATCACGGGTTTGCCCCCTTCTTCTTCCGAGCCGGCTTGGGCGGTGGTGGTGGGGCGGGAGGCGGTGGGGACAGGCGGACGGCGTAGTGCGGGTGCCAGCCCACCCGGAGCAGGTCAGCGAGCATGTGGTACGACCCCCTCGTCATGTAGGCGCACTTGAAATCGGATCGCACCCAAAGCTCGCTGTGGCCCGCTGCCTCGGTCGAAATCCATTCGTACAACTTGCCGCCGTGCTGGGCCAAGACCGCCTCGTCGCACTGTTGAGTCACGCACTCTTCGAGGATGGCGAACCGCTCCTTCCAACCGTCGACCAGCCGCAACTCATACCGCTCGGCTTCGTCCAGCCCCATCAGTTGATCTTTGACCCATCGGGAGCGCTGTGTGAAGGCTCGGTAGTGGTCCTCTTGGGCGTTGCGGATGCGGCCATCCGAAAGGCGGATCAGGTGGAGTTGTCGGACGAAGGGGCGGTCGTCGGTGGTCGGGACGGCATTCGGGGGCAGCGGGGCCGACGACATGTCGTCGGGTAGGCTGTCCCGGTGGAACTGCTCTCGAATCTCGTGCAGTTGCTGCTGGATTTCGGAGATCGGGATCGTTCCCGGCGTCTTGTCGCTGAGGTGGCGGACGATGCGGGTGAGCCACCACCCTTCGAGTCGCTGGATGAATCCTTCCCGCTGGTGCGGCAAGACGGAGTAGCGGACGACGGCGGCGAACGCTTGGTCCAAGTCGAGAATGCTTGGGGCGGCGTCCAATAGGTAGATCGCCTTGAACAGAGCCGACCGCTCGACCGGAGTCAGTGCCGAAAGCGCAGCGTACCCTTCCTTGACCACGGCGTTGGCAGACGTGGACCCGGCCGCTTCGAGTTCGGTAAGGGCGTCTTGCGGCTTCCGAGCCGTCTGGTCGGGCCGCAGATGCCGGACGGCGTTGCGGGCGCTCGCCGTGGTCGTCGTCACAAAGAACAGTGACACCCGGCTCAGATCGATCTTCTTAGTGCTGACCGCCTCGACCCAGATTTTCAACGTCTTCCAGATGTCAGTGCTGCTGTCCCCGAGGCCGCCAGCACGGCTCGTCTTGTGCTTGAACTGGAGGCACTCTCTGGCCACGGTCGGCGTAGTCGGTGACTCGTGGAAGGCGACATCGTCCAGCTTCTCAATGCTCAGGCAGAGGTTGGGGTCGTCCCCCTTCTGGAGTGCCAGGAGAAGTGCGTACCGGCACTGGTACAGGTAACCCAGCGCCGAGGGAGATGCGTCAGTCGGGGAATAGCCGCTGCTCACGAACGGTCACTCCTTCAGCCCTTTAGCGACGGTGCCGAACAGCACCAGGGCGGCTTGCATGTCCTCGAAAATTTCGTCGTCCAGCACGTCCGGCTCGGGTAAGCTGTCGGTGTCCTCCAGCAACTCGTCCCTCTGCCAGAACAGGTCGACGTTCAGCTTGTCCCGCCTGACCACGTCAGCAGACCGGGGTCAGCTTCAAGTTTAATGGCTGCTCTATCGTGCGCAAAGCGGTAGTCTATCCGCTGTCGAACAGGGCTTCAACCGACACCCGATGGGACGGTGCCGAACGGGGCAACCTGTCCGGCCCATGACCTTGCAGCTGATCCGCTCCCGGTCACGGAATCGGGGTGACAGCCGGCTGTACCACGGTTGGGTCCGAACCCCACTGGACGCTGGGGCGTCCGGCTTCAGAGAGGGTTGCCCGACACCCAGACGTGACCGAGGATGCGCCGTGCCGGATTTCAAGAAGCACACCAAGCTACGGGCAACCGAGAGTCTGACCAATCCGGTCGAGATTTACGAGCGGCTCGACCGCCTCAGCGACACCGGCCCGCTTCGCCCGGCCCAGGAACACGTCCTCACCCAATGGCACACCCACCGGCGGGGCGACCGGGACGTGATCGTGAAGCTACACACAGGCCAGGGCAAGACGGTGGTTGGCCTACTTGTCCTCCAGTCCCGGCTGAACGAGGGGCAAGGGCCGGCTCTGTATCTCTGCCCGAACAGGCATCTGGTCGATCAAACTTGTCAGCAGGCACGGCGCTTCGGCATCAGCGTCATCAACGGAAACACCGAGGAGGAACTTCCGGCTGCGTTCCTGGGGGGAAAGCAGATTTACGTCTGCACCGTCCAGAAGTTGTTTAACGGCCTGACCAAATTCGGTCTGAAGGCGGCCGCTATCGAGATCGGTACCGTCCTGCTGGACGACTCCCACGCTTGCATCGACTCGATCAAGCAGGCTTGCAGCGTCGTCCTGAAGGCCGACTCGCAGGCGTACCAAGACCTGCTTAAGTTGTTCGCCCACGACCTTCAAGAGCAGGGGGCGGGTACGTTCACCGACATCCGGGCGGGCGAGTACGACGCCCTGCTGCCCATCCCATACTGGGCCTGGATCGACCGGCAGGACGAGGTCACCGCTACCATAGGCAAGCACAGCAAGGATAAGGCGATCAAGTTCGCCTGGCCGGTGCTGAAGGACATGCTGGACAAGTGCTGCTGCGTGGTATCGGGAAGCGGGTTGGAGATCACGCCGCATGTGCCGCCACTCGGCCAGTTCGGGTCGTTCTACAAGGCCAAGCACCGGGTCTTCATGTCGGCGACTGTCACCGACGACTCCTTCCTCGTGAAGGGACTGCGGTTGTCGGCGAAAACCATCACGGAGCCGATCACCTACCCGAAAGAAAAGTGGTTCGGCGAGAAGATGATCCTCATCCCGTCGCTCATCGCCCCCGACACCAACCGAGAGGAGGTCGCCGCCCGGTATGGCAAGCCGAACGACAACCGAAGCGTCGGCATCGTCGCCCTATGCCCGAGTACGAAGGCGGCCGAACTCTGGAAGAATCAAGGGGCCGTCGTCGCCGAGTCGGACAACATCGCCGGCCAGGTCCAGCGCCTTCTCGACGGCGACCTCAAGCATACCGTCTGTATCGTCAACCGCTACGACGGCATCGACCTGCCGGACAGGGCGTGCCGCATCCTAATCCTTGACTCGAAGCCGTTCACCGGCGGGTTGATGGACCGCTACACCGAGTCCTGCCGGCCCGGCAGCGAGGTCATAGCCCAGCGAATCGCCAGGATGATCGAGCAAGGGATCGGGCGGGGGGTGCGGGGCGAGAAGGACTATTGTGCCGTCATCCTGGTCGGTGGCGACCTCGTGCGTGCCGTACAGCGCAGCGACGTGAAGAAGTTCTACTCCTCCCAAACCCGGCGGCAGATCGAGATCGGGATCGAGATCGCCAGCATGAGTGAGGAGGAAGTTCAGCAAGGTATTGATGGGATCACGATCGTCCGGGATAGTGTAAAGAAACTCGTTCAAAGAAATGATGGATGGAAAGAGTTTTACGCCGAGCGAATGAAGGACGTGGGGTCGGACAGCCCGAACGAGGCCATGCTCAAGCTGTATGCGGCAGAGTTGGAAGCCGAAGCGAAGTTGGAAGAGGGGCGGCACATCGAGGCACGGGACGTGATCCAGTCGGTTCTCGACAAGGCACCCGGGCTGTCGCAGGAGGACAAAGGCTGGTACACGCAGGAGATGGCTCGGTTGATGTACCGCCACAGCAAGGCCGACTCCACCCAGCTTCAGGTGAGCGCCCACAAGCGCAACGGTTACTTGCTCAAGCCGAAGGACGGGATGGTCTTTCGGAAACTCGAGCCGCTCAGTCAGAAACGAGTGGCTACAGTCATCGAGTGGGCACGTCGCTCGGCGGACCACCAAGACCTGATGATTCGGGTCCAGGCCATCCTCGACGACTTGAGATTCGGGGTCTACTTCGACAGGTTCGAGCAGGCGTTCCACGAACTCGGCCAGGCGCTTGGCTTCGCCGCCGAGCGGCCGGACAAGGTGTGGAATCAGGGGCCGGACAACCTGTGGTGTCTGAAGGCCGATCGATACCTCCTTGTCGAATGCAAGAACGAGGTCAAACAAGAGCGAGACGAGATCTCCAAGACCGAAACGGGGCAGATCAACAACGCCCACGCCTGGTTCACCGAGAAGTACCCGGGCGCCGATGTGGCCTGCGTGATGGTCATCCCGACGAAAAAGGTTGGCGAGGCGGCGGGCTTCAACATGCCGGTGACGGTGATCCGGGAGAACAAGCTGAAGAAGCTGGTCAAGAGCGTCCACGGGTTCTTCAAGGAGTTTACCGCCGCCGACCTGAAAGACCTGGACCCCACAACGGTGCAGAAGTGGTTGAACCAGCACGGCCTCGGCACCGACACGTTGGTGGCAACGTACACCGAGGCGACGGAAAAGTAGCGGACGCCCGGTCCTGCCGGTGAGGTACCAGCATCGAACAGACCTGGTGCGGCACTAGTCGCTCTCGATTCCTGGAGGTGAGATGCGCTGTATGGCGTCCCTAAACGGAACCTCAGACGTGCTTTCCGCTGGTCGGTCTCACACCTCTTCACCGACCTCCGCTCCAGGGCACATCGCAGCGAGGGCGAGGCGGGCGGCCTGCCACCGTCGCTTCACGGTTCGCAACGAGATGCCGAGAACTTCGGCCGCCTCGTCTTGGGTCAACCCCTGGTACCAGAGCAGCCCGAAGACCTCCCGGTCCTCGTCCGGGAGCCGCTCGACGTGCTGGTGGAACTCGGCCCACTCGGCGACCGTCTCCGGCTCACCCTCGGCCGCCGACCGCCCCTTGAGTTGTCCGCCGGTTGAGTCGGTGTGGTGGTTCGCCCCGGTCCCGTGCGGTCCCTGGTAGTGGGCGGCCAGGTCGAGGAGCACACGCCGTATCTGGAGGGCGGCGAGGTTGTAGAAGTGCTTCGGCGACTCGGGAGTCATGGCGCCGAGCGCCCGGCAGAGGCGAATGAGAGCGCCCTGTAGTACGTCATCCGTCTGCTCCCAACGACTGACGCCCGGATACCCCCCGAGCATCCGGCTGGTCAGGTGGCGGAGCCGGTCGCACGCCCGGGCGACGAGGGCGTCGGTCGCCCCGGTCACGTCCCGGCGGTGGCGGTCGAGGAGGTCAGCGGTGTCGGCGGCGGACATGGGCGATTCCTCCCAGGCCGATAAGCAGTGCTGAACCCTCAGCGCCGCAACCCGGCCAGACTGTCTGAGTATATCGGGCCACCGTTCAGGACCGCCTTTCGCCCCTGAAGTGCCTGTTGAGACATGTCACCCGGAAGCGGTGCATCTCCTGGTTGTGTTTGACGGCGAACCAGGGAACTGTAAGAGCGGAATCCAGCACGCTCATGGCTTCGGTCAGCGACTCGTTCTCGGCCAGTGCCAGGGCCAACCGGACGAGGGCGACCGGCGACTTCCCGTTCGTCGCCTCGCACGCCCGGCGGGCCTGCTTGATATCGATCGGGCTCCTGATCCGCTGACCAGAGTACTTGGGCAACCAGACCCACTGCAGAAGCGGTTCGATGTCCTCGGGTCGCAGCATGAGGGCCGTTGCGAAGTCCGTCCGTGCCGCCTCCGTCTCCCCCAGCGTCATGCGAAGGTGCCCTCGACCCATGAACCCCCATGCCAAGTCAGGATTCAACTCGATCGCCGCATCGTAGTCGGCCGCCGCTCCTTCCCACTGACGGAAGTGGAACCGTGCATTACCCCGCCCCGTTCTGATCAAGGCGGAGCCCGGTGCCAGCCGGACGGCCTCGTTGTAACACTCGAGCACCGTGTTGGACGTGGTGCCGGCGGGGAGGGAGGGCACGTTCCAGTTGTCGCACTGGAACCGGCCCCACTCGGCCCAAAGGGGGGCGAACGTCGGGTCCAGTCTGAGGGCGGCGGCGTAGTCCGCAACCGCCCCCTGCTTGTCTCCGGCCCGATCCAGAATTCGGGCACGAGACAGCCAAACCCATGCCGCTTCCGGCGCCAGCCGGACGGCGGCGTTGAGGTCATCAAGGCAGTCCTGACGATGGGAGTAGAACAGGGCATTTCCCCGTGACACCAGCGTCCGGGGCGAAGACGGGGCGATTCGCATTGCCTCGTGATAATCCTTAAGGGCGTCGTCGAAGTCGCAGCACGCCCATCGGGCACCGCCCAGGAGGATGAGGTGGTCCGGGTTCCCCGGCTGGGCACGGTGCCGGCCGTTGAAGTATTCGACAGCGGCCGATGCCAGCACCGCCTGCCTTTTCAAGAGGCGGTAAGTATCCGAACGCATATCCACCCGGACGCTGTCCCCGTCGTCGTACTGAGCGTAAAAAGAAGCCCCAAAGTAATCCGCCCACGCCGCCCCCAACCCGTCGTTCCCGTGTAGGTGAAGAAAGTTCGGCGGTTGGATCGGCACGACCCACTGGCCCGCCCAGGAATCGGCTTCAGACGTATCCCACGCCGTCGCCCGTCTGTCGTCGGCAGTGCCGGCGGCACCCACATCCGTGACCCGGCTCCACGCCCGGTGCAACTTGCCGAGCAGCCCGACCCGCCCGTCCCGGTCCAACCACCGGGACAGGTCGTCCGCCAGTGCCCCGGCCGTCGGATAGCGGTCCTTTGGGCTCTTCTCCAGACACCGCATGCACGCCCGACGAACCGCCCGAGGCACCCGGCTTGGGAGGCGATCCGGCTCCCGGCCCAGTATGACTTCCCGACGCCGGGCAGGGTTCCCGTCGAACGGCCGACGCCCGGCGAGCAGTTCGTACAAGACCACCCCCAGGCTGAACACGTCACTACTGGCGTCGAGCCGGCTCGACTCACCTGACAGCCGCTCCGGCGACATGTATGCGAGCGTGCCCGCCCCGCCGGCCGACTGGGAGGTTAGCTCGTCCAGGGAAACGGCGATTCCGAAGTCCGTCACGAACACCCGACCGTTCTGGTCGAGGAGGATGTTGGCCGGCTTGATATCCCGGTGAATGACCCCCCGTCCGTGGGCGTGGTGGAGGTGCCGGGCGACCTCGGCCGTCACCCGCACGGCTTCCCGAACCGGGAAGAGATGGCGCCCCCGAGTCCGGCGGTCCAGGTCGATCCCGTCGATCAGTTCCGAGACGATGAATGGCCGCCCGCCCTCCTTCCCCACGTCGAACACGGGCACGATCCCCGGGCAGGCGAGGGCGGCGACCTTGCGGGCCTCAGCCAAAAACTTCTCGCCCTCCCCACCGGGGTGTCGGACGGAGCGGGGGAGTTTGACGGCAACCGGACGGCAGAGTTCTTGGTCGTATGCCCGCCACATCTGCCCGAACCCGCCCTCCCCGATCACCTCGTCCAGGCGGTACCGGCCGGCGAGGAGTTTCGGCAGGGGGGTGCGGTCGACCGCCTCGGCTGGCGGGTCACGATCGACCCAGGCGACCCGCCGGAGGAGGCCGATCCGGGTGGAGAGTGCGGCGACAAGATCGGGGCGATCGGGGCACATCTCGATGGCGGGCACGTCCGTCCCCTGCCGGAGTCGCTCCTCCCACTCGATCAGTAGTTCCGCCAGAACGTCCTCGGTCGACTCGCTCATACCGGCCCCTCACTACATCGTGAGCGCCCGACGTGGTCGCAGGATTGGAAACCCGCCGGGCGAACGTCCTCTCCCGGTCCATGCGGGAGTGGCGGCGTGGGTGGGCCAAGAAACGTAGGTCGGACAGGCCGAAGAAAATATGGCCCTACCTGAAGGTGGCTCCCGCAAGGTTCTGGCACACGGCGCCACCCCCGTCCGGGGGCATGACTGGGGCCGAAATCGGAATGCGGTAACACGCCTGGAACTCCCTGGTCGTGTTGCCCGGCCGGAGTGCCGAATGATCGTTCTTCGAGTGACCCGTTTGGGAAAACTGATCGGGGCCGTCCGATGCGACCCGGCGACGGGGTGGTTCGACCCGGACCCGTCGGTCCCGGCTGAAGTCGTGTGTCGGACATCCGGGTGACGTACTACCGAGACAACGTTTTGTTCGGTGGGGCGGGAGACGGCTTCGACTGGGCCGAGTCGGTCGTGTGACGCCACACCGATTCCGAAGGGCAACACCCTGAGCCAGTTCCGTCCCGTCCTCGTTTGCCATCGTCATGTGACCCGGGAATCGGTCGGATCGACCGTGGCTGGCACCATCAACAAATGAACGAGTGCGTCCCTTTCCCTTCCGCCTCCAGGAGCGCCGTGAAGACCCCTTCGACCTCCTCGACGCCTTCGGGCGAGAGCAACCCGCCTCGGCCGTAGTCCTCGTTCCGCCCGCTCACCACCCCCCACCGTTCAAGTTGACCCTTACCGCCTGGTCCGACCCGCTTGGGCCAATAGGCGACGATGAACAACCTTGCTGCCGACGACCCTACGAACTCAGCCTGGACGACCGCATACCGCTTCGGCGTGGCGAACCGCTGCCCGCCGAGGAACAGGCAGTGTAGCCGCCGCACGACCCGCCGCACCGCCGTTCGCACCCTCACCCGCATGTCGTCGGAACGGTCGGCCTTGAGGATAGCGCCGACACCTTTGAAAGCCCGCCACGCCTCGGACAGTGGGGAGGCGGCCTCACGCTGGGCTTCGGCCAGTTCGCTTGCCAGTCGCTTCCGCCGAACTTCGGCCTTCGTGGCTTGGTCGGCGAACAGGTCGAAGCTGGCGGGGTCGGCGTCCATCAGGGACTTGTACTTCTTGACCAGTCCGGCCGCTTCCTCGTGCTGTCTGCTCAGGTCCGCCACCTTTTGCCCCTCGAACGTGACGGGCAACACGTCGGCCGGCTCGATCTCCTCCAGTTTGGACATGACGGCGTCTTCGAGGATGTCCGCCGGAAAGGACGACCACCGGGAGCCGACACCTTGCTTGGCCCGAACCGGAATGACCTGGGGGTGCCGGAACTGCTGGAGGGTGTGCTTGACCGTGAGCGCCCCGCCGTCCCGGGCATCCACCATCAGGCCGCTGAAAAGGTTGACGTGCTTCCCCCGTTTTCCCCCGAAGTTCTTGGATTGTCGAGTCTGCAGCGACCGGTGCGCAGCGTGGTACTCGGCCTCTGTGATGGCGGCGGGGAAGTAGTCGGGGAGCGGTTCGCCGACGGGTGTGCGTTCCTTGCCCCGGCACGGCTGGAACTGGCCGAACGTGGCCGGGGACTTGAGGATGAAGTAGACGGCGGTTTCGTTCCACGGCGCCGGCTCGGCCGTCCGGTTGACTTTGTGGCACCGGCGCCAGGAAGGCACACCGTCCTGGTTCAGCCGCTTGGCAATGGCATGCACGCCGAACCCGGCCGTGGCGAGTTTGAAGATGCGGCGGATGACTACCTTCCGGTCGTCTCGCATGACCGGCTTGTAGACGCCCTTGCTCACCTCGCTCACGTCCAGCCAGCCGGGAACCTTCCGGGTCATCAGCTTCGTTCCGGCCCGATCCCGCTTGGCCGCCCACGCCGACCCGACCCGCTTTACTTTCTGCACGCTCTCCGAGTGGCCCCGGGCAAACTCCATGATGGCCCGCATCAGGTCCATTGCGTCCGAGTTCTTCTCCCAAACGTGCTCGGGGGCGAGTTGGACGACCCGGATGCCGGCGAGCAGGATGCCGGTGAACCGGTTCGTCGCCATAACCGGGTCTTCCCGGCTGATGCGGTCCAGGTTCTCCACGATCAGGTAGGAACCCCGTGCGACCCGCCCCGACTCGACCGCCCGGATGAACTCGGCGAGGGCGTAGGAGTCCCAATCGGCCCGCTTGTGGGCGCTCTTGCCCTTGTCCACCAGGGTGAGTGAGGGGTCGAACTGAACCGTGTGCTTACGGCACCAGTCCTCGGCCCGGCCGTCGGTTTGGCACCGGTGAGAATCCCCATCACCCTGAGACGGATGACTCCATCGAATGTAAGAATATCCCTGGGGCATCCGCAACTACCCGGCGACTGGGAAACGCAGCAAGAATCGCCGTACAAGAGTAGTGCATGCAACAGAATAGGGCAAGCCCGTTCACTGCACTTTATTGGTGGCACATGCCATGTCTCATGGCGGACGACGAACAGGAACGGCGGAAGGTCTTCTGGCAGTGCGTGTTGTTCAGCCAGCATTCGATCTCGACCAGGAGGTATAAGCTCCTGGTCGTCGGCCATTTATGCTGCGGACCGAGGCCGTAATCTCTGTCGATGCTAAACAGGAACGGCGGAGCAGTACCTGAGTTGGTCGTGATATCGACCGACCGACGAATGAAGCACTGCCTCGAATTCGTCCCTCTCCCGTTCCGCCCGATCCCGCTCGTCGTCACCCTGGTCGGCGGTATCAACCGGCTTCGGGTCTTCCTCAACCATCGGGGCAGCGGGACGACCCGCTGAAATGCGGTCAGCTATCAAAAAAGACTGGGGTGTGAGCCGGCGGCCCGAAATTGTCTAGAGCGATGTGCTTCCTGAACAGACGCTCCAGATCATCTTTTAATATTTTCCGATTTTTCAGGTTTGGCAGAACGTCGTGGTCGGTATAATCAGAGGTCAACGTGGCTGCTCTACGCTGACGGAGGACGCTTTATGGTGTCTCTCGCCCGGCGTATAGTCGCAACTTGTCGCCTTCACATCATATTCGCAGTTGCGGCTAGTGTCACTTTTCCTGTCGCTTTGCTTTTGCCTCTCTTCTCAGTGCAGCCCAGTCTCGGCGGCCCCATCATTGACGGTCTTCTCGGCTACATAGACCCTGACTCGATGGACACAAAGACCACCTCAATACTTGGCGGCGTAACCCTGCTATGGCAGGATGATGATATTGCCCTGGCGCTGCTTATCTTAGTCTTTTCGGTCGCCTTTCCCTGTGCAAAACTGGCCCTGCTTTGGGGGTCCGTTTTCATACCAGCGGTTCGTGAGTCTCGACTGCTTCGGATACTTAAGGCCATCGGCCCGTGGTCCATGCTCGACATATTTGTTGTAGCAGTAACAGTCTTGGCGTTTAAGTCGTTTCCTGGTGGAACTCGGTTTCGTGTGGAAGTGGGCTTCTATTTATTCCTCGTGTCTGTAGTAGCCAGCATGTTTGCCACGATGCTGACGAGTTTCATCCAGCCTACTAGGGCAGCAACCGTAGCCCCGAAACTCGCAAGGCCGCTTCGTAAATGGGTATGCCAGGCTCCCTCTGCGCTCTGCCCTTAACGTAAACTATACACCACGGCGAGGTTGCATCATGCGTTCTTTCGTCGCCATGGCGATCCTGATGTTTGCCGTGTGCCTCGGCAGCGTCGGATGTGGCGTTCGTGTGGAAGCGGATGACCGCCAGTTCAACGACGCCATTGCTCGACTCGACAAGATGCTCGCAGTGTTCGAGAAAGCACTACTGGAATCGAAGTCCTGGCGAGACACTCTGGCGACGATTCAAGGAGGAGTAAAGGCCGATGCGCAAGAGCTACTGAATGAGAACGTGACAAAGCTTCTTCAGTCTACCGCCGCCGACGTGGCGGATATTCCGAAGGAAGCTATGGACTATGCAGAAGTCAAGATTAGGGACAATCTCAGAGCGCTATTCCGGGCGATCAAGGAAACACGGGCCGAGTTGGAGTTGGCAAAAAACTTGACCAAGGAACAGAAGAGAGAGGCGCTAGATAAGGCATTGTTACGGTTCATGGACATGAAGGTCTATCATGATGTGACCGTGAGGAATATCATCCCGGACCATATCATAGTTAAGTGGAATGAGCATGACCAGAGAAGTTACAATCTTCAAGACGGCTTCTTGGATGTCCGTGGGTGGGGGTTTGAGCGTCCACCCGGTGAATCGCTGCGCTTTCCCATCTCAATCTATCAAGACGTAAGCAAAAAGACACGCACCGATGATACTCAATCTGCTGTTCACCTCACGGCTCAATTCAAGTGCAAGATAGACCTGGCAAGTATCAAGTTTCAACCAGGCGATTCGTACTTCCGAGTTCAGGTGCAGGATAAGCTGTACTCGATTAAGATCAACCACACGATACCTCCTGCGCCCAAGAACGACAAAATTGAGATCCCGCCGCCCTCTCGTCACCCTCCACTGGATTACCCTAGAACGGTTGCTGGAAGTGTGATCACGCCTCCAGGCGTTACTGACTCTATCACCATCGGCATCATCGACAACTCGACGTTCAGCAATGCTCAAACTCCAGCAGGCCGCATTGTCGTCAATGATAAGATTGACGGCCGGTCCACGGTTACTTTATTCGCCTCCGCCGGTGGCACCGTTGTAATCAGCAGGCAGATCAACGGGCAGTCTAAGGTTTACATATCTGCGAAGTACGTCGAACTCAACGGCATCGTTGACGGCGAAGACGATACTGAGGTTGTCATCACGATACCGCCCGATGGGTCTGTTAAGTACAGCGACAACTGCGGTACAATCCGCATCAACTGTCCCAAAACTCATCCTGGAGACCCCGAGCCTTCGCCGGGCATTGCTCACGGCACGGTACGCTACCGTGGGCGGACATTTTATAACGGGACACTAGTTCTCGGCGTTTCCACCCCGCCTCCTGAGAGAAGGGGTAATTCCCTAGGCCGACCGTAAGCGACTATTACTGGCTCTGACAATACCGGGCCGGCCGACACGATTCGCCAGCCATTGGCGAGCATCAGGGGAACCAACTTCGCCCACAACGCAACACCAGCCGCCCGGAACCCTCACGCTGTCGTCCATCAGGACGAGGGTCGTCAGCGACCTTCCCTTCCGCCGCCCGGAACTATGCGACGCAGTGGTCGGCGTGCCCCGGTTCCGTCGTATAGAAGAAGTCGAGCTAGAGGAAGTCAATCGGCTTGCCGGCGTAGGTCTGTAGCCAACCCGATGTATTAGAAATATTGGCAATAGTCATTGTATGACAATTATGCAGGCGATATTTTAGGTCAAGCCTGTTCACTGCACTTTGTTAGTGGCACATGCCGATGTTTCACATGGAGCACTGCGTGTTCGCGGCGTTCCTCAGCACCGGCAAGGACCACCGCGACTGCGGCCGGCCGTGCGAGACGCGCAAGGTCGAACTCCGCGACCGGGTGGGGGCGCACTTCCCGGTCCTACCGGACACGGGCTGCCGGAACACGGTGTTCAACAGCATCCCCCAGAGCGGGGCCGAGTACGTCGGGCGGATGCGGGCGCTCAGTCTGCGGTCGTTCCGCGTGGACCTGCTCCGGGAGGCGCCGGCCGACGTGGGTCCGCTCCTCGACCGCTATGCGGCGGTCGTGAGCGGGGCGGACGACGGGCGTGGGGTGTGGCGCCAGCTGCGGGCACTCAACCAGCTGGGCGTGACCCGCGGGACGCTCCAGATGGCATAGAGCAGGTTCCGGGCAATCGTTTGCTCGGGATCTGGGCTTCCGCCCTACGCGGGCGATTCCCACGCCTGCCACGCGGCGGCCTGGAGCGCGGCCCGCTCTCCGGCCGACAGACCGGGCACGTCGACATCGACCCCGACGGGGCTCTCCCGGAATAGTGCCGTCAGGAATACGCACGCGGCGAGGTACGACCCCGCCGCCGTGGGGTGGCTCAGATCCCGGTCGTGCAAGACCGGGCGGTCGTTGTCCCGTAGGAACCGCTGCCACGCCACGCCGACCGGCGCGACCGTGGCACCCAACTCTTCGCCGACGGCGGTGTACGCGTCGACAATCGCCTGCTGCGACTCGGGCGCGTTCGCCCGCGCCCACGTCATGTAGAGGACCGTCTTCGCGCCGGCCGCCTTGATCACCTCACCGAACAGGCGGACGTTCTCGTGCATGCGGGCCGCGTTCTTGACGGGCAGCGTGCTCTGCTCCTGGAGCACGACGGCCTCGTACCCGCCGTCCCGGATCGCCTGCGCCGCCGCTCCGGCATTCCAGTGCGCCCGGAGCGAGGCTCCGCCGGCGTGGATCAGGCGGTGCTCAAGGCTCTTACCCCGCGCCCCGGCCAGTTGGGAGATCAGGCCGGGTAGGTCGTTCCGGGCGGTGAAGCTGTTCCCGATGAACAGGACTCTCATCGGCCCGCGGCCGCGACTCTTCTTCGCCATGCGCCCCTCCCGGTCGATGGTAACGCGGATGGGGGTGAGTGGTAACCGCCGCCATACTCGCGCACAAGGTCGGAAGCCACCCCGTGGCCGCGTGACAGGCGTGCCCGCGGCATCGCCCGTCGGACCCGCTGCCGGCCGGGGTGCTGGTAACGGCCGATCTGGCGAACGACACTACCGCCGCGCGCTACCGGAGCCTGCTTGAGGTGTGGGTACGCGCGAGGGATGTACCGTCCAAAAAGGCCGAGGGCGGCGCGCCGCGTACGGCCAAAACGTGGCCGCCCTGCCGTGGAGAAGGCGAACGAGATCACCCACCCGAGCGGATTCATTCGAGATACTGGTCTCACTTCTCCTGGGCGACACGAATAGCCATGATAATTGTCGCATGGCGATAGAGACCCGGACAGCGGCGAATGACGGGGGCGGAGGCAGAACAAGAATGGAGTCGGGGAGGTGATTTCGGCTGGCGAGCTCACACCGTGCGGCCAAGAAGGTGAACTCGCCGAGCCCGCGGGCGGCACAGACCGCGGTGACGGTCTGCTCCGCTCGCTTCCAGGTGGCGGTGGCCTCAGGCCAGAACCGGTCGCGATCAGCGGGACGGTGTCGAATCTTCGGAGCGGACATGGCCGCCCGCAGCTAACGGCGACGATGTCCCACGCGGCGTACCGCGTGCTCGTGGCGTTCCTCAGCAACCGCCAGTAGTATCCTGACCACGGGGCCGGTCGTACTGAAGGCGAGGTGCGGGGATGAGCAAGGTGCTGGTGCTGTACCACTCGGCCAGCGGCAACACCGCCCGGATGGCCGGGCTCGTCGCCGAGGGGGCGTGGCTGATCCCGGGGACCGAGGTCCGGGTCCGGGAGGTGGACGCCGCCTCGCCCGACGACGTGTACTGGTGCGACGGGCTGGCCGTCGGCAGCCCCACCAACATGGGCGTCCTGTCCTGGCGGATGAAGCGGTTCTGGGACGAGGCCATGTTCGACCACTGGGGCAAGGTGGACGGTAAGGTGGCGTGCGCGTTCTCGTCCTCGGGCGGGTGGGGCGGCGGGGCCGAGATCGCCTGCCAATCCCTCCTCACGGTGCTGATGAATTTCGGGTTCCTGGTGTTCGGGGTCACCGACTACGCCGGGGCGATGACCACCTGCCACTACGGGGCCGTCGCGGCGAAGGAGCCGCGGGACGCGGAGGTGGCCGCCGCCTGCCGGCTGCTCGGCCGTCGGCTGGCCGAGTGGGTGGCGGTGGTGGCCGGCCGTGGGGACCAGCACCCGCTTGCCAAGCCCGAATCCCGAACTCTGCCGGGGTGAACACCGCGAAGTCGTCCACGGACGACTTCCGGCAGCGGCTCAACGCCGACGTGGAGCGGTCCGCGTGGACCTGTTCCGGGAGGCACCGGCCGACGTGGGGCCGCTCCTCGACCGCTACGCGGCGGTGGTGAGCGGGGTATGACGCCAGCTGCGGGTTCTGGACCGGTTGGGGGTGACCCGCGGGATGCTCCGGATGGCGTAGCCGGACGAACCAGTTGTGGGCCGACGGTCGCCCGACCGGCCGCAGCCTGCCGTCAGGCGAGGATGCCGCGGACGACGGTGCCGTACACGTCCGTCAGCCGTTCGTCACGGCCCTGGTGGAAGTAGGTGAGCCGCTCGTGGTCGAGCCCCATCAGATGGAGGATGGTGGCGTGCAGGTCGTGGACGTGGACCTTGTTCTCGACCGCCTCGAACCCGAGCTCGTCGGTCGCCCCGTAGGCGGTCCCGCCCTTCACCCCGCCACCGGCCAGCCACATCGAAAAGCCGTAGGGGTTGTGGTTCCGCCCCGGCTCGTTCTGCCCCTCGCTGAACGGCATCCGCCCGAACTCCCCGCCCCACACCACCAGGGTGCTGTCGAGTAGCCCGCGGGTCTCCAGGTCGGTCAGGAGGGCCGCGATCGGCTGGTCGACCTCGGCCCCGTGCTGGCCGTGGTTCCGCTCGACGCTCTGGTGGGCGTCCCAGGTGTCTTCGAGGTGGCCGCCGCCGCTGTAGAGCTGCACGAACCGCACCCCGCGCTCGACCAGCCGGCGGGCGATCAGGCAGTTGCGGCCGAACTCGTCCGTCGGCTGCCGGCCGACGCCGTACAGGGCCAGGGTGCGGGCCGCCTCGCGGGACAGGTCTACGGCCTCGGGGGCCGCGGCCTGCATGCGGAAGGCGAGTTCGTAACTCGCGGCCCGGGCGGCGAGTTCCCGCCCGCCGGGGCGTGAGTCGAGGTGCTGCTGGTTCAGCTCGGCGAGGAGGTCGAGCTGGTTCCGCTGGGCGGCCGGGGACACGGGGCCGCGGAGGTCGAGGATGGGGTCGCCGGCCGGGCGGAACAGGGTGCCCGAGTAGGCGGCCGACATGAACCCGCTCCCCCAGTTGGGCTGGCCGCTGATGGGGCCGCCGCGGCGGTCCATGAGGACCACGTATCCCGGCAGGTTCTGGTTCGCGGTGCCGAGCCCGTACACCGCCCAGCTGCCGAGTGACGGCCGGCCGATGAACGTCTTGCCGGTGTTCATCATCACCAGTGCCGAGCCGTGGGCGTGGCTGTCGGTGTGGCACGAGCGGACGACGGCGAGCTTGTCGGCGTGGTCGCGGACGCGGGGGAAGTAGTCGGAGACGGGGAGGCCGCTCTTGCCGCCGGGGCGGAACGGGCGGAACGCGGGGGTGAGGGAGCCGACGCGCCGGCCGCCGGAGTTGATGAACTTCTTGTCGGCGGGGAGGTCGGTGCCGGCGAAGCGGGCGAGGGCGGGCTTGGGGTCGAAGGTGTCCACCTGCGACGGGCCGCCGTTCATCATCAGGAAGATGCAGCTCTTCACCTTCCCCGGAAAGTGCGGCGGCCGCGGGGCGAGCGGGCCGGCGGGGGCGTCGGCGCGGGCCTCGTCGGCGGCGAGGAGCCCGGCCAGCGCAACGCCGGCGAACCCGCCGCCCATCTCCCACAGGAGTTCGCGCCGGGTCAGCCCGCAGGGGAAGAGGGAGGGCATGGGGGAACCTCGGAGCAAGGGGGAGGCGGCACCTTGGACGGCATTGCCCGCCTTGGGCTGGGTGCGATCACCCGTTTGGGACTCGACACGTCGGACTGTGTGATCCGAGCCCCGGCGCACACACCCAGACCCCGAGGGGCGCGACTCAGAAGTTCGGGTGGAACGAGTAATCGCATTCGTTGCAGTAGGCCATGAGCGACCGCTTCATGAACAGCGGGAACAGGAGTAGCCCGAACCCACACGTCACGAACGAAACGACCAGCCACATGGGCACGTCCAGGTACTTCTCCCCTTCAACAAGTTCCTTCGGCTTACGACTTCCACAGTCTGGGCACCGCTGCACGATCTTGTTCGTGTTCCGAAAGCCCCGCGCGACCCCATATCCCTTCTCCGCTAAGAAGTCATGTAACTGCCAAGATGATCCGCAGTCTGGCACGCTGCGTCAAGCAGGTGCCCGACGGGTGCGAACGCGAGCCGCGCCGACCGATCCCCTGCACTGGCACGTCGCTCCGCCGCCGAGCCGACACTCGCCTAGTGCAGGATCAGGTCGCCGTCTTTGCCTTGCAGCCGGTCGGTGTACGTGGAGCTCATGACACCGACCATGCGGGTCCGCGAGTGGACGGCCGCCGAGCGACATGCCCTTCGGCGAGGGCTCAAGGCGGCCGACAGGTTCGCCGTCCGCCGCTGCCAGATGCGACTCGCCAGTGCCGGCCGGGTCGGGCCAGCGGCCATCGGGGCGGCCGTCGGTCGGTCCGCCCGGGCCGCCCGCAACGCCATCCGGGCGTTCCACGCCGACGGCCTCGGGTGCCTGACCCGGAAGCCCCCGGTGGCCAAGGCACCGGCCCCCGTCTGGGACCGGAAGCACGACGACGGGCTCAAGGGTCTACCCCACCGCCGCCCCCGGGAGTTCGGCCAGCCCACCCGCCTGTGGGCGCTCGCCCTGGCGGCCGAGGTGTGCCACCCCAACGGGTGGACGCCCCGGCGGCTCTCGCCCGAGGGGAGGCGGGGTGTCCTCGCCCGGCTCGGGATCGGGTGGAAGCGGGCCGAGCACGGGATCACCAGCCCGGACCCCGACGACGCCAAGGAAAAAAGCTCCGCGACCGGCGGATCGCCGAGGCCGCCGAGTGCCGGCCGGCCGGTCTCGCCCCACACGAGGCCCGGGTCCGCGAGTTGGCCCGGGACGACCCCGACGCCACCCTCGCCGAACTCCGCCCGCGGCTGGGCGTTGAGGTCGGTACCGGGGCGTTGTGTAACTACCTCCGGCGGTTGAAGCTGTCGTTCAAAAAAGCGAGGCCGGCAATCGTGACTGGATGACAAGCCGTTGGCCGGGCAGGCTTTGTGTCGTCCCCGGAGGACGACCCGTGGCTAAGACGGCGAAGCCGGCCGAGCAGACCACCACCCGCGACCTGACCCCGGCCGCACCACCGGCCCGCGCCGCGGCGGCCCCCTCCGGGCCGACTACGCCAACCGCCGGACGGCCCACACCCTGGCCGGCGTCACCCGCCTCCCTCACCACCCGCCGGTGCCACCACGCCCCGTGCCCGGCCCACAAGCGGCCGTACCGGCCCGAGGCCGAGGGCGCCGCGCTCCCCCGGCCGGTACGACGAGTTCCTCCCCGTCGCCCCGGCCGACGACCGCCGGCTGGGACGCGTTCCGGCGGCGCCGGGGAAGGCGGTCCCGGCCCCCGGCGGGCTCCAGCCCGGCGTCGGGCACGAGGTGCGGTGGGTCTCCGGGACGTGCCCAGCGGCGAGATCCTACTGGCGTGAAGTCTCCTGTCCGCCCGGCCGCCAGACCCCGCCGAGCTCCTGTCCGCGGTAAGGGCCGCGTGCCCGGTGCCGGTCGCCGCCGTCGTCTCGGACGGCCGGCACGCGATCCGCACGGCGGTGGCCGAGGTGCTCCCGGGGGTGCCGCACCAACTCGGCCAGTTCCACGACCTTCGGGAGGCCGCCCGGCCGGTCGACGAGGCCGACCGGCACGCCGGGAAGGAGTTGAAGAAGAAGGTCCGGACGGTCCGCCGCGCCCTGGCGGCGGCCGGCGGGGCGTTCGCGCCGCCGGTGCTGGCGCTCGGGTGGGTTCTCCGGGCGGCCCGCCTCCTCGGCCAGACCGACCACGGCGGGGCGGCGGTGCGGAATCCGATGGCCGGGCTACTCGGGGCCACGCGGCGGCACCGGGAGTCGGTCGGTGACCTCGGCTCGGCGGTGGACCACTTCCTGAGTGGTGACCCGGAGCTACTGGCCGGGGCGGTTCCATTGCGACGGCACCCCGGACCTGCCGCGGGCGAACCACGACCTGGAGCAGGCGTTCGGGAGCCACCGGAATCACGAGCGGCGGGCAACCGGGCGGAAGGGGCGTCCCCGGGCGCTGGTCCTCCGCGGGTCGGCCCGGCTGGTGGCGGGGCGGGGACGGCGGCCGACCTGGCCGGGGCGGACCGGGCGGAATGGAAGCGGGTCCGGGCCGAGCTGGAGGAGCGGCGGCAGCGGCGGGTCGAACGCCGCCGGTTCCGCCGCGACCCCGAGGGTCTGAAAGAGCTGGAAAACCAGCTCATCCAGTCACGATTGCCGGCCCTCAAAAAAATCGTGCCGGGCCGCGTGAAGTGGCCCCGTAGAACCGGCAGGGGTGGTGCGCACCACCCCGTGCCAACCGGAGGCGGCCATGATTGTGCGCACGTTATTCTTTCGGCTGATCCTGGCGACGGTGGTCGTGGGCGGGATAGCCGGGGTGTCCGGGCGGGGGACGGCGGCCGGTCCGCGGGCCGTCGGCGGCCCGTCGCCCGACCTACGGGTGCCGTCCAAGGGGACCGACACCCACGAGTTCACCTTCCGCAAGGGGGTGAAGGTGACGATCAACGTCCGCGGGGACGGGGACACCGACCTCGACCTGTACGTCTACGACCTGAACGACAAGCTGATCGCCAAGGACGACGACCTGACCGACAACTGCGTGGTCACCTTCACCCCGGAGGAGACGGCCAAGTACCGGGTGAAGGTCGTCAACCTGGGGAACGTGTACAACGAGTACACGATCACCGTCAAGTAACCCCCGGCCCGCCATGCCGTTGCACGCCCGCCACCACGCGACCGGGGAGCCGATCGCGGTCACGGTCGTGGGCGGCCGGATCGCCGCCGTCGGCCCGTCGGACCAGGCGCCGATAGCCTGGGTCGCCCCGTCCTTCTTCGACCCGCAGATCAACGGCTGCCTGGGGGTGAGCTTCAACGCCCCCACCCTGACCGCGGACGAGGTGCGGCTCGTGGCCGCCGAGTGCCGCCGGCACGGGATCGGCGGCTTCTGCCCGACCCTCATCACCGCGGGCTTCGACGCCCTCCAACACGGCTTTGCTACCCTGGCTGCCGCCCGCGACGCCGACCCGGCCCTCGCCCGGGCGATCCCCGGCTACCACCTCGAAGGCCCGTACCTGTCGGGCGAGGACGGCCCCCGCGGCGCCCACCCGCGGGAGCACGCCCGTGATCCCGACTGGGACGAGTTCTGCCGCCTCCAGCACGCCGCAGCCGGCCGGATTCTCATGGTCACGGTCGCGCCCGAGCGCACCGGAGCGATCCGGTTCATCGAACAGCTGACGGTCGCCGGGGTAGTGGTGGCGATCGGCCACACCGCGGCCACGACGGACCAGCTGAGGGCGGCCGTGGACGCTGGGGCGCGGACGAGTACGCACCTCGGCAACGGCGCCCACGCCGTGCTGCCGCGGCACCCGAACTACCTCTGGGACCAGCTCGCCGACGACCGCCTGTGGATGAGCCTCATCCCGGACGGTCACCACCTCCCGCCGGCCGTGGTGAAGTGTCTGGTGCGGGCCAAGGGTGTGGGCCGGACGCTCGTCACGTGCGACGCGAGCAGCCTCGCCGGGATGCCGCCGGGCCGCTACCGCGAGTGGGGGACCGACTTGGAGGTGCAGCCGACCGGGAAGGTGGTGGTGGCCGGCACGCCGTACCTGGCCGGGAGCGGGCACTTCACAGATGTGTGCGTCGGCGCCCTAGTCCGCGACGCCGGGGTGACGCTGGCCGAAGCGGTCGAGATGGCGTCGGTCCGGCCGCGCGAACTACTCGGCCTGCCGATACCCCAGCTGGAAGTCGGCCAGCCGGCTGATTTGGTGGTGTTCGACTGGCAGCCGGGGGGGGATGTTCGGGTGCGGGAGGTGCTGGGGGCGTGACCGTCGTCAGGGCAACGGCATCCGGGGCGGTAGAACCCCAGGCTGCCGGCCTGAAAACCCGCGAACTCTCTTCGGCCTGGCACTACTTCTTCGGCGCGGAGCCTTCGAGCCGGCTGGTCGCCCGGTAGACCCACGACTCGGCGGGGCCGTTCGACAGGTCGGGGCGGATGTCCGTCGGCTGCGGGTTGTTGTCGTCCGTCGGGCGGACGAAGTCGAGCCGCAGCGTCTTCCGCTTGATGACCGTGATGACCCGGTTGTCCGGCAGCGGCGTCTGCTCGGTCGCCACGCCGTTCGAGAGCCCGGTCACGAAGACCGAGAATTGCGCGGCCCGCGGCGCCCGCTGGGCCATGTCCGTCCAGACGGCCAGCCCGGACACCAGCCGGGGGAAGGCGTCCGGCAGGCTCGGCGGGATCGGCCGCCGGCTGATCTGGATGGACGACATGAGGTTTAGTCGGCCGTTCGGGTCTTCGGGCGTGATCGTCCGGTCCTCCAGCTGGCGGACCTGCTCGAAGATGTGCGGCTGCGGCTCGTCCAGGCTGTTGGTCGGCGGGTTGCGCGTGACCAGCTCGAACTCCGGAGTGAAGTACACCGGCTCCCCGGAGCGGTTGTACACCTGATACCACATGTACCAGACCACCTGCGGGGCCGGGTTGCCGCGGGCGTCGAAGCCGTTGACGGTGGCGATCCGCGGCGGCTTGTAGCGGAAGTGGAGCGTCCAGATGCCGGCCCGGTCGAGGGGCAGGTCGGCGGGGTCGACCGCACGCTCGCCGGGCTGGAGGCCGCGGTTGTCCTGGGCGAGCAGGGCCGGGGCGGCGGCCCCGGCGAGGGCGGTGGCCAGGAACCGCCGGCGGTCGGGTCGGTGGGTCATGCCAGGGCCGGGGATCGGAGGCGAGCGGCAGAACTATTCTGAACGATACCCGTCCCGCCCGGCCGGATCAAGCGGACCACACGCCCGGCGTGGCTCTCCCCGCCGGCCGGGCCGGCGCCGTCGGCCCGACCGGTCCGCCCGGCCCGGTCGGGGGTTGAAAGGGGGGCCGGCGCCCCACACACTAGGCCACTGCCGGTGCCCGCCCGTTCCGACCCCCTTCCCGCCAGGAGCCGACCCATGACCCGCCTCGCCGCCTTCGCGGCCGCCCTCGTCCTGTCCCTGTCCGGCGCGTCCGCCCAGGATCCCAGCACGCTGAAGGTGAAGGTCGGGGACGCCTTCCCCAACGTCCCGCTGACGGCCGCCCAGGTCGAGAAGCTCCCGGGCAAGAAGGCCGGCGACACCGTGAGCATCGCCGACCTGAAGGGGAAGAACGTGGTGGTGTTCTTCTACCCGAAGGCTCTGACCAAGGGCTGCACGGTCGAGTCGTGCGGGTTCCGCGACCTGGCCAAGGAGTTCCCGGCCGGCACCGTCCTCCTCGGGGCCAGCGCCGACGACGAGGCGCTGCAGGACAAGTTCATCGCCAAGGAGATGCTGCCGTACCCGCTGCTGTGCGACACCGACCTGAAGCTGATCCAGGCTCTCGGCATCCAGAGCCCGAAGGGGAAGGTGCCGCAGCGGAAGACGTTCGTGGTGGGCAAGGACGGGAAGATCGCCAAGATCTACGACAAGGTGGACCCGGCGGGGCACCCGAAAGAGGTGCTGGAGTTCGTGAAGACCCAGAAGTAGCCCGGCCCGCCGACGGCTCGGGGGTGGTAGCCCCCGGGCCGCTTCTGATCCCGACCCCGGCCCGGCACCATGCTCTGCCCGCGCTGCTACGGCACTCACGTCGTCACGGTGAACGGCCGCCGGCTGCCCTGCCCGGAGTGCGCGGGGGTGGGCGAGATCCACTGCTGCGACGGGTTGCAGGAGCAGCCGGGCGAGTGCGAGACGAGTCCGCTGCCGGACGCCGACACCTCCGACCATCCGCATCCGCCCGCCGGGACCGCCACCCGGTCGGACGGCCCGGCTTAACGAGTTACGCACGCCTCCCTTCGGCCGCGGCACGCGGCGGCGAATGCTCACGTCAACTTTCTTCCGGCCTGACCGATCATTTCCAGACGTGCCCCGGTGAACCCGGGGGCGGGGTTGGTGGTCCAGTAAGGTCCGACCCCCGCCGGTGGTACACAGAAGGTCTGGGTCGCGGTTGGGCGGGCCGGGCGAGCGAGGTTGAAGACCGTGGACGATCCGAGCGGGGCGAGATTCCGGGCGGGCCTGGGGTACGGGCTCGTGGCCTACGGGTGGTGGGGGCTGGTGCCGCTGTACTTCGCCGCCCTCAAACACGCAGGTGTCCCGGCCTGGGAAATCCTCGCCCATCGGATCGCCTGGTCGCTGCCGGTCCTCCTCCTGCTCACCGCCGTCGCCCGCAGCTGGGGCGACCTCGGCCGCGTCCTCCGCAACCGCCGGCTGGTGCTCACCCTGCTGGCGTCGTCGCTGTTCCTGGCGGCCAACTGGCTCCTCTACATCTACGCCACGGTCACCGGCCGGGTCGCGGAGGCGAGCCTCGGCTACTACATGATGCCGCTGGTGAACGCCGCCCTGGCGACCACCGTCCTGGGCGAGCGGCTCCGCCCGCTCCACTACCCGGCGCTCGCGCTGGTGGCGGTGGGGGTGGCGATCCCGACCCTGGCGGCCGGGACGTTCACCTGGATCGCCGTGCTGCTCCCCGTCTCGTTCGGCGTCTACGGGCTGATCCGCAAGCAGGCGCCGGTCGAGAGCATGACCGGGCTGACGGTCGAGTCGCTGCTGATGCTGCCGCCGTCGCTCGGCTACCTCTTCTACCTGTCCGCCGTCGGGACGAACCACTTCGCGGGCGACGCCCCGACCAACGTCCTGATCGCGGTCAGCGGCGTGGTGACGGTGGTGCCGCTGCTGGCGTTCACCCTGTCGATCCGCCGGCTGCCGCTCCTGGCGGTGAGTTTCATCCAGTTTCTGTCGCCGACGGTGCAGATGGTGATCGCCGTGGCCGTGCTGGGGGAGGCGCTGACCCCCGACCGCGTGGCCGCGTTCGTGTGCGTGTGGGTCGCGGTGGCGGTCTTCGTGGGCGACGCGGTGTGGCAGGCGCGGGGCGTGCGACTCAAGGCCAAGGCCCGGCGGCTGGTGGCGCCGCCGAGCCTCAAGCCCGTCCTCGTCACACGATGATGCGGTGGATCTCGGTCTGCGGGTCGCCGCCGGTGACGTGGACCGCGCCGGCGGCGTCGACGTAGACGTCCACCTCGCTGCGGACGCCGAACTCGGGGAGGTAGACCCCCGGCTCGATGCTGAAGCAGGTGCGGCGGATGATGCGGCGGTCCTCGCGGGTTTCGAGGCCGTCGATGTGCGCCCCGTTCCCGTGGACCTCCTGGCCGATGTTGTGCCCGGTGCGGTGGGTGAACTGGTCGCCGTACCCGGCCTTCTCGATCACACCGCGGGTGGCGGCGTCCACCTCCCAGCCCAGCAGCGGCTCGCCGGCCGCGAACGCCGCCTTCACCTTCTCGATCCCCGCGTCGCGGCCGGCGGCGACGACCCCGAACACCTTCGCGTACTGCTCCGGCACGTCGGCCCCGACGTAGGCGACGCGGGTGTAGTCCGCGTAGACCGCCCGCGGCCGGTTCATCTTCGCCCACAGGTCGATGAGCACCCAGCTGCCGGCGACGACGGGGGCGTTGGAGGCCGGCGTGGTCTCGTAGTGCGGGTCGCCGCTGTGCGGGCCGACGCCGACGATCGGCGGGGAGTACGTCACCATGCCGCGCTCGGCGAAGTGGGCCATGATGCGGGCCTGCACGGCGGCCTCCGTCACCCGGCCGTTGGCCCGGACCTCGGCGGCGATGTAGTCGAACGCCACGTCGTAGGCGGCGCGGCAGTGGCCGGCGGCCTCGAAGTGGCTCTTCTCCTGGTCGGCGTCCCAGGTGGCCTCGAACTGCTGGATCAGGTCGCCGCTCGGCGCCACCTCGACCCGGTACGACTTCACCAGCTCGACGGTGCCGGCGTCCACCCGCGAGATGTACGGGTTGGCGTTGCGCGGCGAGTACTCCATCGCCACCCGCCTGGCGCCGATGACCAGCTCGCCGACGCCGGTCTCCAGATCCTGCCAGCGGCGGTAGACGGTCTTGGCGGTGCCGGGGAGGTGGTCGAGCGCGGCGGGCTCGATGGCGTGGACGAGTTTGAGCGGCGGGCCGTCGGCCGGGACGTAATAGAACCACCGGCGGGACAGCTTCTTCCCCTCCAGGTCGCAGACACGCTGGGCGAGGACGTTGCTCCCGCGGAAGTCGTACAGCAGCCAGCCGTCGAGGCCGGCGTCGCGGACGGCGGTCTGGACCGCACCCAGGTCGAACACGTGTACCCTCCTCGGCCGTGACGGGCCGCTCGATTCTACATTTATGGCCGGCCGGGGGAACGGCGAATCCGGTGAGTCACGCCGACGAACCACCCCACGAGCCGCGACCGCAAGGGAGCGGCCGGCGTACAGACGGACCGCCGACCGAGAACGTGGGTTCAGCAGCCGCTCCCTTTCGGTCGTGGCCCGCGAGGCGGTTGGGCGACGGGTTGGTGGCCGTCACCGCGGCGCGGGGGCGGCCAGGACGAGCCGGATCACGTCGGCGTAGGCGCGCAGGGTGAGGACGGTGCGGAGCTGGTAGCCGTTGCGGTCGAGGGCGGCGGGGGAGTAGTCGGCGTGCTTCGCCGGGTTGCTCGGGTGGACGCCGTCACCAGAAATGAGGGTCGGCACCTGATACCCGTCGGCGGCGTAGTCCTTGAACTGCGGCAGGCTGCCGTCCCAGTCGTCGGGCCGGCGGCGGAGAACCTCGGCCTGGTAGTCGATCAGCGGGAGTTGGTACACGGCCGCGAGGCGGCGCTGCGCGTCGGCGAAGGCCCGGGCCTGGGCGAGCTTGCCGCTCCGGGGCGGGAGGGTGGTGAGGATCACCACCGTGCCGTTCTTCAGGCAGCGCTCCACGACCGACTTCGTCTTCGCCGCGTACTCCTTGGCGTCGAGCTGAACGAGGTCGTTCGTCCCGAACATCAGCACGGCGGCTTCCGGGTTGAGCTTGGCGAGCCACTTGTCCACGTTCTCGTCGGCCCAGCGGATCGTCATGGACGACTGGTTGCCGTACTCCGGCCCGCGCCACTTCCGCCAGCAGTCGGCCTTCATGTGCCCGCGGACGAGGGCGAGCGCCTTGGCGTCGGCGTCCGGGAGGGTCTTGGGGGCGGCTTCGAGCGGCGACCAGAAGGCGTTCGAGTGGGTGATCGAGTCGCCGAACAGGGCCAGCGTGCCGGGCGTGCCGGTGAACTTCGCGTGAACCTGCCGCATGGGCGCGGCCCACCCCGGCTCGGGTTCCGCGGACCGGGCGGGCACGGCGAGCAGGAACGCCGAGACGAGCAACGCGGTGGTGCGCATCAGAGCCATCCGGATCAGGAACGAGGAGCCACCCCACGAGCCGCGACCGCAAGGGAGCGGCCGGCATCCACCGCAGACCGCCCGGGGCGAGCGACGGGGCGGCAGCCGCTCCCTTACGGTCGCGGCTCGCGGAGTCATTCTCCCAGGCGATCCGCCCCGCGGGTAGAATCTCCCCGCCCGGCCGGCGAACACTCCTCCGACACCCACCGAGGACCGACCCATGAGCCCGAGCCCGCTGCCGGAGTTCAAGTCGAACCAGTACGAGTTCACCGACGAGCAGAACCGCACCATCAGCGGGCTCGCCGAGGGGATGCGGACGGCCGCCACCCTGGTTCAGCTGTTGGGCCTCGCCTTCCTGGTGTTATTCGGTCTGTCGGCCTACCAGGCGATCAAGGTGGAGGGGGCCAACTGGGGGCCGGCCGCCGGGCTCGGGGCCGGTGCGCTGCTGGCCCTGAGCATCGGGTTCTGGACCGGCTCCGCCGCCCACTCGTTCCGCCGCATCGTGGAGACGAAGAACGAGGACGTCTGGCACCTGATGAACGCCCTGGAGAGCCTGCGGAGCATGTACGGGCTGCTGCGCGGAATCGTGATGATCAGCCTGTTCCTGACCGTGGTCGGCCTGGCCCTGGCCGGGTACGCCCTGTCCACCCGGGCGGGTTGACGGCGGGGGTTGCTATAACACCGGGGAAACCCTTCCCGACCCCCGGAGGCCCGCCCGTGACCCGACCCGGTCCCGCTGCGTTCGTGGTCGCCCTCGTCGTGACAGCTGCGGCCGGCACGTCCGCGGTGGCGGACGGCCGGTACGACCGACTCCTCCCCTACGTCCCGCCGGACGCGAACGTCCTGGTGCTGGTGGACGTGAAGGGGGTCTACGACAGCCCGGTCGGCAAGCGGGAGAAGTGGGCCGAGGAGTACAAGGACCGCTACAGGTCCGGCGTCGGGCTCATCCCCCCGGGGACCGGGGCGGTCGTCATCGGTTCGGTCGTCAACCTGTCGGCCATGTCCCGCGACCACCAGGTCGGGGTGATCGGCTCGCCGCTCCAGCAGACGGTGAAGTACCTCGCCGAACGAGACGGGGGCACCACCACCGAGATCGCCGGCCGGCCGTTCGCCCTGTCGCCGCGGGACGCCTACCTCGCCACCCTGTCCGCCCCGGCCACGGTCGCCCTGTACCCGGCCGACCGCCAGGCCGCGGCCCGCTGGTCGCGCCACGCCGCCGGGGCGAAGGCTCCGGCCCTGTCCCCGTACCTCGCGTCGGCGGTCGGGAAGGCCGCCGGCTCGGCGGTGACGGTGGCGGTGGACCTGACCGAGTCGCAAGACCCGACGCTGCTCCGGCTCGGGCTGTCGGTCAGCCCGGTCGTCGTCGCGGCCAAGATCAGTGCGGAAGACGTGTCGCGGATCGCCCGGTTCATCAGCTCGGCGAAGGGGCTGACCTTCTCGGCGGCGGTCGGCGAGGGGGTCACCGGGTCGGTGACGGTCGAGTTCCGGGAGCAGACGGTGATCTTCCGGCCGCTCCTGCGGGAGCTGTTCCTGGAGCTCCTCGACGAGTACGGGGTGGCGATCCCGGGGGTCGCGGCCTGGGAGGCGAGCTACGGCCCGGGGTCGATGACGCTGGCCGGCCCGCTCGCGCCGGCCGACCTGCGGCGGGTGCTGTCGCTGTTCGCCTTCCCGGGCACGGCCGACGAGGGCGACCCGGCGGTGCGGCCGGGCGAGGTGACGGCCGCCGCCACCACGCGGTACTGGGCGGCGATGAACACCGTGCTGACCGACCTGCGCGGGCAGAAGGACAGCAAGGACTACACCAAGACGGCCACCTGGCACGACAAGGCGGCGGCCCAGCTCGACCACCTGAACCCGTCCGGGGTGGACCCGCTCGCCCGGCGGGCCGCGGACGAGTCGGCCCGCCGGCTGAAGGCCATCGCCCAGAGCCTCCGCGGGGTGCCGATCGACACCAAGGCGTTGGAGGAGAAGGGCTACTACACGGTCAACCGCAGCTGGTCGGCGTACCCGGGCTGGGGCGGGTGGTGGGGCCGGCGGGGGCTCGGCTACTCGTCCTCGTCCACGCTGGACACCAACTACTACCAGATCCGCGGGGAGATCGCCAAGGTGGTGGCCGCCGACCAGAAGAAGCGGCTCGACACCTGGGCGCAGATCGACCAGATCCTCTCGGACGCCCGCCGCCAGCTGAGCGAGAAGTACAAGGGCGGGTTCTGACCCGTCGTTCGCACCCCGGGGCGGTTGCTCATTCCGCTCGGCCCCGGGGGCGGGTACGATCCGGGGATGCCGCCCACCCCCGACGACCTCCGCGACCACCTCGCGCTCGCCCTGATCCCCGGCCTCGGGCCGAAGCTGACGGCCGCCCTCCTCGCCGCCTTCGGGTCGGCGGGCGCGGCCCGTCGGGCCACTGCCGCTCAGCTCCGCGCCATCCCACACATCGGCGACAAGGCCGCGGCCGAGATGGCCGCCGCACTCCGCGCCGTGGACGTCGGCCCGGAGCTCGACCTGCTCGCCCGCCACGGCGTCACGCCGGTTCCGATCGGCTCGCCCGGCTACCCGCCACCGCTCGCCGCCGTGGCCGGCGCCCCGCCGCTCCTCTACTTCCGCGGCTCCTGGGCCGACGCCGACGCGGGGGCGGTCGGGATCGTCGGGTCGCGGGCCTGTACCGCCTATGGCAAGCGGGTGGCGGCCGAGATCGCCCGGGGGCTGGCCCGGGCCGGGGTGACGGTCGTGTCCGGGCTCGCCCGCGGGATCGACGGGGCGGCCCACCGCGGCGCCCTGGAGGCCGGCGGGCGGACGATCGCCGTCCTCGCCGGCGGGCTCTCACGCATCTACCCGCCCGAGCACGCCGACCTCGCCGACGGGGTGGCGAACGCCGGCGCCCTGGTCACCGAGACGCCGATGACGGTGAGCCCGCAGCCGGGAATGTTCCCCGCGCGGAACCGGATCATCAGCGGGCTGAGCCGGGGCGTCGTGGTCGTGGAGGCCAACGTCAAGAGCGGGGCGCTCATCACGATCGACCACGCGCTGGAGCAGGGGAAGGAGGTGTTCGCGGTCCCCGGCCCGACGGACAGCCCGGCCAGCGCGGGCTGCCTCGACCTGATCCGCAAGGGCGCCCGGCTGGTGCGCTCGGCCGACGACGTCCTCGACGACCTGAAGGGGATCGCCACCGCCGAGTGGGGCGCGGCGGGGCGGAGGCGGGAGCCGGAGGGACGGCACCCCGCGGCCCCGCCGACGCTCTTCCCGGACCCGCCGCCCGCACCGCCCCCGCCCGCGAACCTCGACCCCGCCCAGCAGGCGGTGTGGGATCTGCTCGCGTCGAAGCGGCACGGGGACGAGTTGGCGCGGGAGGGCGGCCTCGGCACCGGCGAGCTGGCGAAGGTGCTGATGCAGCTCGAACTCAAGCGGCTCGTCCGCCGGCTGCCGGGGAACTTCTACGAGCGGCGGTAGCGTGGCGTCGGGCGGCGGAACACGGTTTGCTTCCCTCCCGGGCGAGGAGCTCACCCCCCTGGAGCAACCCCGTGGCCACTGAAACCGCAACCGACCCCGTCCCGATCAACCCCCTCGACCCCGAACCGCCGCCGGCCGCGCTCGTCCGCCGCCACCGCGGCTGGTTCTTCGCCCTCGGGGCGGCTCAGCTGATCGCGGGTACGGTGGCGCTGGTCATGACGGCCGCGGCCACCCTCCTGACGGTGGTAGTCATCGGCAGCCTGGCCCTGGCCGGGGCGGCGGTGGAGGCGGCCAGCACGATGTGGTCGCGGGCCTGGCAGGAGGGGCTGGCCCACATGCTGGTCGCACTCCTGTACGGGGCGTTCGGGATGGTCGTCCTGGCTAACCCGGGGTTGGCCGCCTCCACGCTCACCCTCGTGTTGGCGGTGCTGCTGCTGGTGAACGGCGCGGTCCGGTTCGGGCTGGCCGTAACCGGCCAATTCCGCGGCTGGGGGATGGCGGCGGTCGGCGGGGCGCTGTCGGCCCTTCTCGGCGGGCTGATCTGGGCCGACTGGCCGGAGAACAGCCTGTGGGTGATCGGCCTCTTCGTCGGGCTCGACCTCGTCGTGATGGGTGCCTACTGGATCGCCGCCGCCCTGACCGACCGCGCGCCGACCGCCGCGGCGGTCTGACCCCGCCACACGACTTCCCCTGCCCCGGGTGGACCGGGGGTCGAGGGCCGGCCGAGTCGAACCCGGTCAGGCTTCGGAAGGCGCGGGCGTGACGGGCGAGGGCATCGTACCGAGCATCAGGTTCCTCCCGCCCGTACACTACCAACCACTGCACCCATCCGGGGCGATGCCCGGGGGATCGAATCCCCAGGCCGTTGACCTGAAACCCAGGACGCCCCTCCAGCCCGGAGGGCTGGGACGCCAGACCAGGGGCAACGCCCGGAGTCTTCTTGCCCCCACCGGACTGCCGATGCGCCGTCTCCCCCTCCTGCTTCTCCTCGGCCTCGCGCCCGTCCTCGCACCGGCCGCCGACTGGCCGCAGTTCCACGGCCCGAACCGCGACAACCACTCCCCCGAAACCGGCCTCCGCTGGGACTGGCCGGCCGGGGGGCCGCCGGTCGTGTGGTCGAAGACCGTGGGGCAGGGGTGGGCCGGGCCGGTGGTCGCCGGTGGCCAGCTGATCCTGTTCCACCGGGTCGGCGACGAGGAAACGGTCGAGAGCCTCGACCCCGCCTCCGGGGCGAAGCGGTGGGCGTTCGCCTACCGTGCCCGCTACCGCGACGACTTCGGGTTCGACGAGGGGCCGCGGGCCACCCCGACCGTCGCCGGGGACGCCGTGTTCACCCTCGGGGCCAACGGCGACCTCCACGCCATCGAGCTGGCCACCGGGAAGGCCCGCTGGCACCGCACCCTCCTGGCCGACTACCACGTCGAGAAGGGGTTCTTCGGCGTCGCGTGCTCGCCGGTCGTGGCGGGCCGGAACGTGCTGGTGAACGTCGGCGGCAAGGGGGCCGGGGTGGTCGCCTTCGACGCTGCCACCGGCAAGGAGGTCTGGAAGGCGACCGACGACGCGGCCGGCTACTCCTCCCCCGTAGTCACGCCGGTCGACGGCAAGGCGACGGCGGTGGTGCTGACGCGGGACGGGCTCGTCGGCCTCGACCCGGCGAGCGGCGCGGTGCGGTTCCGCCACCCGTTCAAGCCGCGCATCCGCGAGAGCGTCAACGCCGCCACGCCGCTGGTGTGGAACGGCGACGTCTTCCTCACCGTCTCCTACGGCCTCGGGGCGGCGCTCCTGCGGCCGAAGGGGGCCGACGTGGAGGAGGTGTGGGCGAACGACCGGTCGCTGTCGTGCCAGTACAACACGCCGGTCCGCGTCGGGGACTACCTGTACGGCACCCACGGCCGGGCCGACGCCGCCCCGGCCGAGCTGCGCTGCGTGGAGTGGAAGTCGGGGGCGGTGAAGTGGGGCCAGCAGCGGTTCGGCCCAGCCAGTCTGATCGCGGTGGACGGCGGCCTGCTCGCGCTAACGGAGCGGGGCGAACTCGTCCGCTTCGACGCCAGCCCTGCCGGGTACGCCGAGCGCGGTCGGGCGGCCATCCTGGGGGCGCCGACGCGGGCCGCCCCGGCGCTGAGCGACGGGCGGTTCTTCGCGCGGGACGGGGGCAAGCTGGTGTGTGTGAGCTTGAAGAGGAACTGACGGAGGAATCAAGACGGTTCACCGTCTGGCTTTTGTGAGCCGTCCTCCTTCTTCCGCCGGGTCGAGTCCCGGTCCAAGCCGTTGAGCGTGTCGGACCGGAACCGGCCCAGGTTCTCCTCGGCGTGGGCGGCCTCGTCCGGGTTCTCGGCGAGCGACTTCTTCAGCTCCTGGCGGCGGTGCTTGTTGCCGCGCTTCTTCACGGCGCGCTTCAGGTCGCGCATCCGCCGCTTGTCGGGATCGACCGGCATCGCCCCACTCCCGCCTTGAAACGCGGGCCGCCCGCCCGCACACTGCCGGCATGGCCCGCATCCTGATCGCCACCGACGCCTGGCACCCGCAGGTGAACGGCGTCGTCCGCTCGCTCGACACCACGGCCCACCTGCTCCGCGAGTGGGGGCACGTGGTCGAGGTGATCGAGCCCGGGATGTTCGCCGCACTCCCGGTGCCGTTCTACCCCGAGATCCGCCTCGCCCTGCCGCGGCCCGGCCGGGTGTACGACCGCGTCCGCCGGTTCCGGCCGGACTGCGTCCACATCGCCACGGAGGGGTCGATCGGGCTGTTGGTTCGCCACTTCTGCCGCCGCCACAGCTGGAAGTTCACGACATCGTACCACACCCGCTTTCCGGAGTACCTGCGCGAGCTGGCCGGCGCCCCGGTCGGGCCGACGTACCGGTTCCTCCGCTGGTTCCACAACGCCGCGGCCGCGATGCTGGTGGCGACCCCCAGCCTGGAGAAGGAACTCGCCGCCCGCGGGTTCCGCCCGCCGATGCACCGCTGGAGCCGCGGCGTGGACCTCACCGTCTTCCACCCCCGGCCGCGGCCGGAGCCGGGCTACCCCCGGCCGGTGATGCTGTACGTCGGCCGGGTGTCGCACGAGAAGAACGTCGAGGACTTCCTGAAACTCGACGTGCCCGGCACGAAGCTGGTGGTCGGCGACGGGCCGGCGCGGGCGGAGCTGGAGCGGAAGTACCCGGCGGCGGTGTTCCTCGGCTACCGCAAGGGGGCCGCGCTGGGCGAGGCGTACGCGGAGGCGGACGTGTTCGTGTTCCCGAGCCGGACGGACACGTTCGGGATCGTGGTGATCGAGGCGCTGGCGAGCGGGCTCCCCGTCGCCGCCTACCCGGCGACCGGGCCGATCGACATCGTGACGAGCGACAAGTTCGGGGCGCTGGACGACGACCTGGGGCGGGCCGTGCGGCAGGCGCTCGCGGCCGGCGACCCGGCGGCGTGCGCGGCGGAGGGGGCGGCCTACACCTGGGACCGCTGCACCCACCAGTTCTTCGAACACCTGATGCCGGTCTACGGCCGCTGACCCGGGCGTGGCCCCTACTTCAGCCGGTCACGCAGGTCGTTGAGGCGGGACCGCAGGGCGCGGACCTGGGCGTCGTCGCCGGGGGGAAGGGCGGCCTCGGTCGCGTCCAGGTCGGCGACGGTGCCGGTCCGCACGGCCCGCAGCCGGGCCGCGTCCGGCGACGCGGCGGGGACCGTATCGGTGGCGTCCTTGAGTACCGGGACGAGCCCCTCGCGGATGAGCGTGTCGAGGTGGTCGCCGAGTTCGGCGACGCGGTCGGCATCGTTCGCCTCGGCGGCGCGGCGGACGGCGAGCCCGACGGCGCGGGCCGTCTGCTGGCACGCCTCGGCCCGGGCGACGGGCTGGTCCGCGCCCGCGAGCCGGACCCCGTGGCCGACGAGGTCGGTGAGCAGCGTGCGGTTGGTGCGGTGGAGGCGGAGGCGGTCGGCGGCGCTGGTCGGCGCCGGGCCTTGCGCGCCGGCCCAGGCGGCGAGCGCGGCGAGGACGGCGGCGGTGAGGGCGGGGCGGGTCATGGTCAGATGCCTTCCCGGGCGGCGATCGCCCGGAGCTTGGTCTGGCCGTCCCGGGCCGTTTCCGCGATCGACCGCAGCGCCGGCTGGGCGTGCGGGGGGGAGTCCTTGGCGGCCCGCTCGGCGGCCTGCCCGGCCTCGGTCAGCCGGGCGGTGAGGCGGTCGAGCAGGGTCCGCCGCTGGTCCGGGGTGAGGGCGAGCGGGGGAACCCGCCCGGCCTGTTCGACCACCCCGTCGGCGACCACCGTGCGGAACAGGTCGGCGAGCTCGCGCATCTCGTCGGCCCCGGCTACGAGCGCCAACCCGCGGCTCTCGGCGGCCAGATCCTCGGCCAGCCCGGCGAGGGCGTCGAGCCGGTCGCCGGGGGTCTTGGCCTTCGCCAGCGCCACGTCATGCCGAACGACCTTCTCCAGGAACGGGTGCCGGGCGGCCGGGGGCTTCGTGGCCACCTGGGGCTGCTTCCCGCCCTTCACCGCCGACCACAGCCCGACCGCGACCAGCACCGCCGCCGCCAGCCCGGCCAGCGCCTTCGCCGGCGGCCGGGGGAGCGACCACGCCCGCCGCGTGGGGGCCGTGACCTTCGGGAAGACCAGCCCCTCGGCGGCGAGGTTTTCGAGCAGCACGACCTTTTTCCCGGCGGGCGCGGCCGGCACCGGCAGCGCGGCGACGAGCGATTCCAGCCGGGCGGCCTGCTTCCACCAGCTGAGGCAGTCCGGGCAGCCGTCCACGTGGGCGCGGAAGGCGTCCGGCAGCTGCCGGGGGTCCGGCAGGGCGAGGATTCGGGCCTGGACCGACTGACACGTCATCGAAGCACCGGACGGGGAGTGTGAGTGTGGGTGCGAGTGTGAGGAGTACCCTGGTTTCTGTCTGCTCTCACACTCGCACCCACACTCACACTGGTTCAGAAGAAGCTCCCGGCGGGAGCAGTTCGGGGGCGACCACCTTCATCAGTTTCTGCCGGGCCTTGAAGACCCGCCAGCGGGCCGTCTCCTCGGTCGTGCCCAGCACCTTCGCCACGTCGCGGAAGGACAGCCCCTCGTCGACCCGCAGTAACAGCGCGGCGCGGAAGTCGGTCGGGAGGGCGGACACCGCCTCCCCGACCACCGCCAGCGCTTCGCGGTCCTCGGCCGCCAGCTCCGCGCCCCCGGTCCCGGCGGCGGCGAGGTCGTCCGGGAGCGGGTGGCGGGTCCGGCGGGTGGCCCGCTTCAGGTTCACGAAGTTGTTGTGCCCGATCCGAAACAGCCACGCCCGGAAGTTGCTCCCCGGGCGGAACGACGGCAGGGCCGCGAGTGCTTTCAGGAACGTTTCCTGGGTCAGATCCTCGGCCGCGTGGCGGTCGCGGGTCAGGTGGACGAGCCACCGGTACAGCCGGTCCCAATACCGCTCGACCAGCCGGGACGCGGCCGGCCGGTCGCCGGCCTGGGCGGCCCGGAGCCAGTCTTCCTCCTCCGCGTCCGCGGGGGGGTCGGGTTCGAGCGACACGCGGCGGCGGTCCAGTGGTCGGGGGCTGGTTCCACCATAGCCCGTGGCCCGGCCGGTTGTCCAGCGCCCGCCGGTCGTTGCGGCGACCGGACTCGGCAGGTCTACCGGTGTAACGCGGTTAGAGGGCGGTCGTTGGCGGGATTGGAGCGAGCGGCCGGTGTCGGCCGGCCGGTGGGACTGTCCCACCGGCCGGCCGACACCGGCCGCTCAATCACCGTTATGTTGAAAGGCGATATGGGGTAATGCTTTGCGATCAGGATCGGCCTGCCCCATCCGACTCCCCGACGCGGACCGGGTCGGGGAAGTCCAGATAGATGCGGGCGTTGGCGTTCCGGCCCAACTCCTTCAGGGCGGTCAGCTCCTCCAGCCGGAGCAGCGCCGGGTGGGTGGTGAACGCGGCGGCCGCCTTACTCCGCTCCTCCACCGCCTCCCGCTCGGCCTGCACCTTCACCCGCACCGCCCCGGCGTCGGCCTCGGCCCGCACCCGGACGCCGTCGGCCTCCGCCTGCGCCTGGACCCGGCCGGCGTCGGCCTTGGTCTGGGCGTCGATCCGCTGCACCTCGGCGCGGGTCCGGGCCTCGACCAGCTGGGCCTCGCTCGTGCGCTCGGCCGCCAGCACCTTGTTCATGATGTCCTGGAGGTTCCCGGGGAACACCAGATCCTTCACGTCGGCCCGGCCGATCGCCACCCCGTACCCGGTGGCGGCCTCCTTCACCTCGCGCAGGATGTCGTCGCTGAGCCGCGTGCGGTTGGTGAGGATGTCTTCGAGCGTCATCGCGGCGAGGCTGCGCCGGGCGGCGAGTTGGACGTCGGTGTAGAGCCGGTCCTCGTAGCTGGCGACGGCGTGGATTGCGGCCTTCGGGTCGGCGACCGCGAACTGCACGAGGATGCTGACGCGGATCGCCACCTTGTCGGCCGTCAGGATTTCCTGGCCCTTGATGGTGAGGTCGCGGTTGCGCATGTCCACGAGGGTGATTTCCACCTGCGGGGTGCGGCCGAACAGCCGCGGGCGCGGCAGCTCGTGCCGCCCGGCGCCGAGTACGTCGGCGAGGACGCCGTCCACGTACTTCAGCCCGCGGTGCGTGTCGCGGATGATGACCTCGTTCCGTGCGACGCTCATGCTCGTGCCCTCCTCGCGGGGCCGTGTGTGTCAGTGGGGTGGCCGCAAAGGCTGACCAATTTGAAGGATTAGCGGCTTCCGATTTGAGAGGTCGGAGCCGGGTGCCGTTCGACGTCCCGGCGTTCTCATAGGCCGCGGTTCTTCAGACCGCCTGCGGCCACCCTGGCGAAGAGGAGCGGGGAATACGCCCGGGGGTTCGCGCGTCGCGGTCGGCGGAATTGCGTAAGGGGAGGTGATCCCTCGTCGGAGGAATCCGTATTGCGTCCGGAAGCGCACACCCGCCCGGGGCGTTGCCCCGGGCTATCGAATCCCAGTCCTTCGGGCTGAAGAGGGCTGCTGGCTTTCAGGCCAACGGCCTGGGACTGGATAGCCCGGGGCAACGCCCCGGGTGGAGCCAGGGGATCAGATGGGCGTTACCCGTGGCAGGTCCGGTCGGACCTACCTGGCCCGCCGCCGGACCGCGTACCCGTAGGGGGTCGGCCAGGCTGGCTCCGCGCCGAGTTCCTGCTGGGCCTTCAGTGCCCAATACGGCTCGCGGAGCAGCTCCCGGGCAACGAACACCAGGTCGGCGTCGCCGCCGGTGACGACCTCGTTCGCGTCCTTCGCCTCGGTGATCAGCCCGACCGCACCCGTCATCACCCCGGCCTCGTCGCGGACCTTGCGCGCGAACGGCACCTGATACCCCTTGCCCACCGGGATGCGCGCCCGCGGGACGAGCCCGCCGGACGACACGTCGATCAGGTCCACCCCGAGTTCCTTCAGCCGGCGGGCCAGCACCACCGTCTGGTCGGCGTCCCAGCCCCCGTCCGCCCAGTCGGTCGCCGAGACGCGGACGAACACCGGCAACTCGACCGGCACCAGCCGGCGGACGCTTTCGGCCACACGGAGCAGCAGCCGCAGCCGGTTCTCCAGGCTGCCGCCGTAGCGGTCCGTGCGCTGGTTGCTCAGCGGCGAGAGGAACTCGTGCAGCAGGTAGCCGTGGGCCGCGTGGACCTCGACCACCCGGAACCCGGCCCCCAGCGCCCGCCGGGTGGCGGCCTCGAACGCCGCCACGACCCCGTCGATCCCGGCCTCGTCCAGTGCCACCGGCACCGGGTTCCCGTTGTCGAACGCCACCGGGCTGGGACCGACCACTGTCCACCCGCCCGCCGCGGGCGTCTTGAGCCCGGCCCCGCCCTTCCACGGCAAATCGCAGCTGGCCTTCCGCCCGGCGTGCGCGAGCTGGATGCCGGCCACCGCCCCCTGCGACTCGACGAACCGGGCGATTCGGGCCAGCGGCTCGACGTGTTCGTCCCCCCAGATGCCCAGGTCGCCGGGGGTGATGCGGCCGTCGCGGGCGACGGCCGTGGCCTCGACCACGACCAGCCCCACCCCGCCGGCCGCCCGGCTGCCGAGGTGGACCAGGTGCCAATCGTCCGCCAGCCCCTCGCGGGCGCTGTACTGGCACATCGGCGACATCGCAATCCGGTTGCGGAACGTCACACCGCGGATGGTCAGCGGGCTGAGCAGGTCGATCTCCGGCACCTCCCGGTCGTGGTCGGTGCCGGCCGGGCAGCCGTGGGCCGGGGGCTTCTGGGGCTGGTCGCCGGGGTGATCGGACATGAGGCGCGCTCCGTCATGGGTAATCGGAGGACGGTCGAATCAGTTGGAGATGAGAGAGGTGAAGTCGATGTACGCGGCCGGCGGGGTGTCGGCCTTGAGTACCCGCCGCATGAGCGCCAGCGCCGCGTCCCGGTCCGGAGCCTCGTTCGACGCCACCCCGTCGGCCGGGACGACCAGCTGGAGGTCGCGCATGTAGGCGTCGTTGGCGGTGAAAAGGACGCAGATGTCGGCCGCGAACCCGCCGAGCACCAGGGTCCGGGTGCCCAGGTAATCGAGGAGGGTGTCGAGGGTAGTCGAGAAGAACGCCGAGTGCTTCGGCTTGAGGACGAAGTAGTCGTCCGGGTCCGGGGCCAGCCGGTCGGCCACGGGCCGGCCCTTGCAGTCCGTCTCCCGGCACCGGCCGACCACCGCCGCCAGGTCGGACCGCCACCGCCCGAAGTTGTCGTTGGCGTAGACCACCGGCACCCCGGCCGCCCGCGCCCGCCGCTTGAGGTCGGCCAGCTGATCGGCCGCCGGGACGGCGTGGCGGAGGAGGCGGTCGGCCTCGGGGAAGTCCATCGGGTTGATCACGTCCACCAGCAGGAGGGCCACCGGGGAGGAGTCGGGGGCGCTGCCGTGGAGGGTCTTGCTCGACCCGGACATGGTTGGCCTCGTCGCGGTCTGGTTGGGGAACGAGGCACCGGCCGGAGCAAACGACGGACCGACTCGTGACACCGCCACTGGTCCGTTGCTGCGGGTGGGATTCGGTGGGCCGGCGTCCCGCCGGTCGTTGCACTCGTGGGACCGGCGGGACGCCGGTCCCACCAGGCCAACTGCAACGTACTGCTACCCCTCCGGGACGAACTTGTTGATGACGGCGTTCCACACCGAGGCCAGCCAGATCTCCTTCTGCCGCAGGCTCGCGTCGTCATCAATGGCCAGTTCGATCCGGTGGAGGACGAAGCCGAACAGGAAGGCGCCGACCTGCTCGACCCACCGCTCCACGTCCAACAGTCGGGGGCGGAACTCGTCCCGGGTCGGGGTGTAGTCCGCGAGCGAGTTCTTCTCCGACCGCAGGTAGCGCTTGACCTCGGCCACCACGTCCGCGCTGTCGTCGTCGCGGACGGGGAACTCGAACATCAGCCGGACCACCTGGGTCCGCTCCTCGACCGGCGTCGTCTCCCCGGCCGGGAAGTAGACGCCGTCCACCTCGTACATCGAGTAGCCGATGAACACGCCCTGGATGCCGGCCGCGAGGGCGTCGATGAACCCGTCGTCTAATCGGCCGGCCAGCCGGGGCCACTCCTTCCGGAGGATCTCGGCGATGCGGGCGCGGTGTTGGCGGAAGTGGGCGTGGACCACCTCGGGCTTCCGGCCGTCGGTCAGCGCCGAGTACAGCGGCCCCTGGAACCCGGACTTCTTCGGCAGGTAGATCTCGGCGTGGATCGCCGGCACGCCGCGCCGGAAGGTGTACCGCATCCGCCCGCCCTCGCCCCGGACCGGTCGCGCCGGCCGCCGAATCACGCGGCGACGCACCGGGCGTGCCGGGATCGCCTACCGATGACCTTCGCCCCCGTCGGGTATCACGCGGTCAGGGCCGGCGCCCGGACCGCGGCCTCGACCCATTCCGTCGCGGCGGCCGGGTCGTTGAACAACTCGGCGATGTAGCCCGCACCGATCAGGAACGCGACGATGAAGTCGTGGGACCGGTCGCCGGGGTCGGCCACGATCCCGACCCGCCCCCGGCGGGACGCCCCGACGGCCGGTAGGGTGTTCCACACGAACAGGTAGTTCTCCCCCAGTCCGGACAGGTTCCGCGCGCCTCGCACGTCGCAGACCAGCCCGCCGCACTGGTCGAGCGGGACGCTGCCGCGGAGGGATTCCGCGGCGGCCGCCGCCTCCCGGGCGGTGACGGTGTCGAAGTCGTGGTGGTGCCGGACCAGGACCGACCGGCCGGACGGGTTGAGCGTGACAACGTAGGGCATGCGTCGGCCTCCCACCCCGGTGAAGTGAGGGGTGGCGTGGAAGGACGTGGTGCGAGTCACCCCCAGGATACCACCCGCCCGGCGGCCGCTCAAGCCGCCGGTTGCAGGGGCTTCAAAGTTCTAGCGTGAGATGAGTCGGCCCGTTACAACGGTGTCGGGAGAACCCCCGATGACCCGTGCGGTGGTCCGGGGTCTGGGCCAGTGCCCTGACCGGACAGCACCGGGTTGGCCCGCGAGTTGGGGAGGGGTATTCGATGGACGTGGCCGCGATCGTGATCGGTGTGGCGGGCGTGGCCGTGGCCGCCTGGGTTCTCCGGGTGAGCAGGGACAGCAAGGCGTTTGGCGAGCAGTTCCCGCCGATCTCCGACGCGGAGTTCGTCACCCGGTGCAGCCCGGGGACCAGCCCGGAGGTCGCCCTGAAGGTGCGGCGAATCGTCGCGGACCACCTCGCCGTCGAGTACGACCGGATTCACCCGTCGATGAGCTTCATCGAAGACATCGGGGCGGACTGACCTCACGCCCCGCGGGGGGGCGGGGCCGTCCGCCCGTCCTGCTCGGCGGCGACGGGGTGGAGGAACGCCGCGGCCGTGCGGATGCGCTTCCGCGCCTCGGCGTCGCGGCCGCGGGACACGTCCGCCACGAGCCGGCGCGTCTCGGCGTGGCAGCGGGCCGCGTCCCGGTCGCCCCGGACCGTCGCCCAGCCCTGGCGCAGCCCCGCCTCGGCCCACACCAGCCAGCCCAGCGCGCCCGCCTGCCAGCCCGGCCAGTGCTTGCGGGCGTAGGTGAGCAGGGCGTGCCGCGTCATCAGCCGGAGGGGCGGCGGCACCCGGCGGGCGTGCAGCGGCCAGTGGTGGGTCACCTCCAGCTGGGGGTCGTACCACACCGACCAGCCGGCGTCCGCGGCCCGGCGGCAGAAATCCACGTCCTCGTAGTAGAGGAAGTAGCCTTCGTCGAGCCCGCCGAGCTCCTCAAAGCAGTCGCGGCGGACGAGCAGGCAGCCACCGGTCACCCACGGCACCGCGGCGCGGTCGGCCGCCGGGCGGTGGCGGCACTTCCGCCGCGACCGCGGCCGGAACAGCCCGCCGAGCGTGTTCCCGAGCGTCGGAAACGGCCCGGACGACGCCTGCCCGGTGCCGTCGGGGTTCACGAGCCGGAAGCCCACCACCCCCGCCCGCGGGTCGGTCGCCGGGAGCCGGCGGACGGCCGCCAGCACCTCGTCGAGGAAGCCGTCCGGGACGGTCACGTCGGGGTTGAGCAGGAGGAGCCAGCGGCCGCGGCCGACGCGGCAGCCGCGGTTGACGGCGCGGGCGAACCCGTGGTTCCGGCCGAACCGGCGGACGGTGACGCCGCGGAGGGCGTCGAGCCGGCGGACGGCCGGGTGGAACGGGGAGTGGTTGTCCACGATCACCACGTCGGCCGTGCCGGTCCGGGCGGCGACCGACCGCCTCAGCTGGGTGGTGAGCCGGGCCGTGTTCCGCCACTGGCAGAAGTTGACGACGACGACGGTGAGGTCCGGGGTGCGGGGCGGCGCGGCGGGGCGGCGCGGCCGGCTGGAGCGTTCCGCGAGGGGGGCGGGCACCGCGGCCGGTGGCGGGGTGGGCGGCGTGGGGCCGCCGGGCGGGACTGCCAGGGCCATTCCGGTATCCTTCCCGGTGCGTGCGGGGGCGCGTCCGTCCGTGGAGCGCGGGATTCTAGGCAGATCGGACCGCGGGTTGCAACCGCAAGTCCGCTCACCCGCCGGGCCGGGTCCGGGCCAGTTCCTCGCGGAGCCGGGCGAGTTCGGCCTCCGCCGCCATCGCCCGCTGCTCGGCAGCGGCGGCCCGCTGCTCGGCGACCAGTCGGGCGGCCCGCTCGGCGGCCAGCGACGCGCTCAGCTCCGCCGGAAGTGGCACCAAGCTCCCGCGGAACCAGAACCGGACCCACCCGTCCACCAGCGCCGCCTCCAACTCCAACTCCGACACCGCGACCCGACCCGCCTCGCCCGGGCGAACCGTCTGGTACTTCCCGGCGACGAGTTTGAACAGCGTCACCTCTTCGGCGTCGGGGTAGAAGACGAGGTAGTACGGCACGCGCAGGGCTTGCTCGTACCGGACGAGGTTGTCCTCGTAATCCTTCCTCAGGTTGTGCTTCGACACGTACTCCAGAACGAAGAACGGGCGCGTCGGTTGGAGTTCGGTTGCGAAACTGGTCAGGCGCCCGAGCGGGGTCGGGTGGAGGACCACGAAGTTGTCCGGCACCACGCGCGCCGGTTGCTTCTGGGCCGTCACCGGGTATTGGATCAGGAGTTCGTTAAAGCACTGGACCTCGGGCCGGGCGGCGGCGATCACGTCGAACGACTCCAGTGTGATCTTCCGCTGGGTGGCCTGGGGGGTGGACTCCATCAGATCCTCCCAGGTCAGCTGGGCCGAATACCGCACGGCGTCGGCGGCGTAGAAGCGGACCCGGTCCGGGTCGGGGGCGGACGCCGGGGGGGCGGTCTGTGGGTTCACGGCGCGGTCCTCCGAAGGCGGTCGAAGTGTACCGACAGGGGGAGGGCGGCGGAATGCGAGTCAGGCCGGCTCGGCGGCGAGCTCCCGCATCGCGTCCTTGACGTGGGCGGCCTGCGGGACGCTGTTCGACTCGTACACCGGGTTCATCCCGATCCCGGGGACGTGCTTCCCCATCAGGCAGCGCGGGCGCACGGCCAGGTCGTAGAAGTGCTCGTCGATCACCCGGCGCAGCAGGTGCTCGCCGAAGTTCGTCACCTCCGTGTCCTCGTTCACGACGAGCAGCCGGCCGGTCTTCACGACACTGGCGGAGATCAAGGGCCAGTCGTAGGGGAAGATGCTGCGCAGGTCGATCACGTCGAACGTGTGGCCCGCCTCGCGGGCGAGGTCGTCCGCGGCCTGGGCGCAGAGCGGCAGCGGGCGGCCGTAGCTCACCACGGTGGCGCCCAGCCCCTCCCGCACGAGTTCGCCCTTCCCGATGGGGACGACGTACTCCCGGAGGGGCGGCCACTGCGGCACCCAGGCCGACCGGTCGCCGAGGGGGGCGTCGATCATCCGCGCGAGCTCGTCCGGGTCGGCCGGCTCGCCGGGGAGGAGTTTGTCCCCCTTCACCCGCAGGAGAGCCTTGGGGAGGAGGACCAGCACCGGGTTCGGATCCTTGATGGCGGCGGTGACCAGGCCGTAGGCGTCGAGGGCGTTGGACGGCATCACCACCTTCCACCCGCCGAGCCGGCTGGCCCAGCTCTCGAAGCTGTGGGAGTGGTACAGGCTGCCGCGGATGCCGGCCCCGTTGGGGGTCATGACCACGATGGGCATGTCGAACCCGCCGGCCCCGGCCCAGCGCTGGTTGCCGGCCAGCTTGAACATGTCGAGGGCGTTGAAGGCGTAGTCGGCGAACTGGATCTCGCACACCGGCCGGCCGCCGGCGTAGGCGATGCCCATCGCCGTGCCGAGGATGCCCCGCTCGTCGAGCGGTGAGTTCCAGGCGGTCTTGAGCCCCTGCGTCGCGGTGAACACGCCCCCCAAGGGCGGCCCGACGTCCTCGCCGAACACGTCGGTGACGCCGAGGTACGCCTCGCCGTAGTGGAGGGCCATCCGGACGGCCTGGACGAGCGTCGCCATGAGGGGGCCGGGGTTCGGGTCGGGGGCCACTACCAGTTTACGCCCCCGCCCCCCGCGGTGGGCGACCCGAGTACGGGCGGCCATCTTTGCGGACGGCAGGGCTCGTCTGTCAGGACGGGCGGGGGAAGCGGGGGATGTGACCTTCAGCTGGGCAGAGAGTGTGTGGCACGAGTCAGACAGTTTTTGACAGGACGGACAGGATGAAATCAAGAATCGTCTTTCATCCTGTCTCGTCCTGTCAAAAACCGCCCCGGTTCACAGTCACCGGGTCGGCTTGCCGTCCTCGACGTCCTCGATGTGGAGGCGGACGGCGTAGCGGACGGCACCGACCGCCCGCCAGTAGCAGCCGGCCACCAGCAGCCAGCCGAGCATCCTGGCGGCCTCCTCGTAGAAGCGCCAGTCGGCGTCGAGCGGCTTCGGCCGGCCGAGGTCGGGGCCGTACTTGCCGTACTGCTCCCACCCGACCGTGGCGATGAGGTAGGCCAGCCCGACCACCAGCGCGAACCGGCCCACGGCCCGCGACGCCGCCGGCCGCCGCACCGCCCCGGCCGCGGCCCCGAGCCCGACCAGGAACCAGAACTCGGCCAGCCCGCCGCCGACCGCCACCGCCGTGCGGGCGTAGCCCCCGACCTCGCGGAGGCCGGTCTTCTCGCACACCGGCAGGGACAGCGCCCCGATGAGGGCGACCAGCGTGAACAGCCCGGAGAAGAGGAACAGCCCTTTCGCCCCGCTCGCCCGCGGCGCCCCGCCGGCGACCACCCGGCCGAGCACCAGGGCGAACCCGCCCAGCAGCACCGGCACCCCGTAGGCCGCGGCGTCGATCTCCTCCCGCTGGGTCGTGCGGATGACGTCCGACCCCTCGGTGTTGACGTACCCGTCGATCTTCACCCAGCCGGGGCCGTCCGGCAGTTCGCCGACGGCCCGCTCGTACACCAACTTGCCGAACGGCACGACCCCGACGAGCGCGAGCCAGAACAGTCCGAACAGCACCCAGAACAGCCCGCGCCGGGCGGCCCGCCAGCCGGGCACGGTTTCGGCCGCGCCCGGGGCCGGCTTGGGCTTCGGGGCGGGGTCACCCCGGCCGGGGGCGGCCCCCCCGGCCGCCGGGCGCGGGCGGGACCGCGGCGGGGCCGGGTCGACCTCCAGCAGCAGCGGCTGCGACGGCTCGGCGCCCCAGTCGGCCGGGGGTGCCGCCGACACCGGGGCCGGCGGCGGGGGCGGCGCCGGGGCCAGCACGGAGGACGCCACCGACATCGAGAAGTCGTCCGACGACGGGGGCGGCGGGGGGGGCGGGGCGGCCCGGCGGGGCGGCGGGGGCGGGGGAAGGGTTTCGGTGGGCGCCCCGGCGGCGGCGGCCTCGTCGGGCGTGGGCACCGACACCGCGGCCTGGCAGAACGGGCACTTCACACGCTTCCCGGCCGACTCGTCGCGCGCCCGGAAGCGCTTCCCGCACGACGGGCAACCCAGGGTGATCGGCATCGGGGGGCGTCTCCGACGGGCGGAATGGGGGTACGCGGCCGGACCGGCCGCGGTTGCCGACATGGTACGATGGGGGGCCGGGCGGCGAAAGGGGAGGCGGAGAAAGGCGGTCGTGGGGCCGCCGGCCCGGCACCAGGGCTAACTGGCACCGGGCCGGCGGCCCCACGACCGCTGGCGGAGTGTGTACGACTCCGCGGCGCGGGTCGGGCGGGACGCCGGTCCCATCCGACCCGCGCCACGGACGACTACTTCCGCGCCTCCAGCTTCATGTGGCAGTTCTTGTACTTCTTGCCGCTGCCGCACGGGCACGGGTCGTTCCGACCCACCTTCGCGCCGACGTTGCGGATCGGCTCGGCCTTCTTCGCCTCGCCGCCGGTGCTGGTCGTCTGCTGCTGGGCGTCGGCCTCCGCCGCCCGCGACTGCGCCGCCGAGATCGCCGCCGACTGCGTCGCCCGCGCCCCGGCCCACAGCGCCATCTGCGCGTCCTCGTCGCCCATCTCCTCCATCCGGAAGACCGCCTCCGTCACCCGGTCGCGGACCCCCGCCCACATCGTGTCGAACTCGCGCATCCCCTCGCGCTTGTAGATGATCTTCGGATCTTCCTGGGCGTAGCCGCGCAGGCCCACCCCGCTCCGCAGGCTGTCCATCGTCAGCAGGTGCGACTTCCAGGCGCTGTCCAGCTGTTCGAGCACCAGCCCGCGCTCGACCGCGTGCATCTCCGGCCGGTACTTGGCGTCGAAGGCGTTCAGCAGCGCCTGCCGGGCGGCGTCGCGGGTCGCGCCGGTCAGCCGCTCGGGGTCGAGGACGAGACCGAGCTCGGCCCGCGCCCAGTCGGCGAGTTCCTTGGCGTCGTCGGCCTCGGCGGTGCGGGTGCCGCTGAAGGCGGCGTCGAGCCGGGCGTCCACCTCGGGGAGGTCGGCGGCCGGCATGGCCTTGGCGGCCATCTCCAGTAGCCGCTCGCGGAGCTTGCTCCGCGGCTCGGTGCGGCAGAACTCCTCGGTGAAGCCCTCGGCCTCGACCGCCGCCCGGGCCGCGGCGAAGAACCCGGCGTCGCCCTGGGTGATGTCGGTCTTCCCGTCCTTCGACGCCAGCGCCACCCCGAGCCGGCCGTGCGCCCAGTTGAACAGTCCGTCGCGGTCGTACTTCTGGCCGCCGGCGTGGGGCTTGTCCGACATGTGGTGCTGCATCGCCACCTGGACCGGGAACTCGCGGTCCTTGCGGCGGTACGTCTCGCGCACCTGGGCGGCCAGGAGCGGGATCAGTTCCGCCCCGGACTTCGCCGCCGCGTCCTCGACCGACAGCTTCACGCCGAACTTCTGGCGCGCCCAGTCGGCCAGCGACTCGGCCCCGTAGGTGCGCGTCAGGAAGCGGGCGCCCTCCGACAGGTCCACCGCCTTCACCGCCGCCTCGCCCTGGCGGACGAGGTGCTCGGTCAGCTCCGCCGGCGGCACCTTCTTCAGCTCCTTCTCGGAGGTCTTGATGCCGAAGCGGGCGCCCAGAGCCCGGACCATCTCGTTCCACTTCCAGTCCTTCGGCTCCTCGTCCGGGTTCAGGTTCTCCTCGCTGAGTTCCTGGATCACGGTGGGGACGGCGGCCAGGGCGCGCTCGAGGGCGGCGGCCCGGGCGTCCTCGAACGCGGCGCCGCGGAACTCCTTCGGCTCGAACTCGACCGCCAGCCGGTTGGAGGCGAACTCGGCGAAGCTGGCCGCCCCGTACCCGTCGTCGAGGAATCGCACCACCGCGGCGGCGACCTGCTCGTCGATCATCTCCAGGATGAGGGCGCGGGGGTTCTTGCCGTCCAGGATCTCCTGGCGGGCGCCGTAGACGCGCTTCCGCTGGTAGTCCATCACCTCGTCGTACTCGAGGAGGTTCTTCCGCTGGTCGAAGTGGTACTCCTCGACCTTCTTCTGGGCCTTCTCGATGCGGCGGGTGACCATGCCGCTCTCGATCGCCTCGCCCTCCTGCATGCCGAGCCGGGTGAGGACGCCCGACACCCACTCGCCGGCGAACATCCGCATCAGGTCGTCCTGGAGCGACAGGTAGAACCGGCTGGAGCCCGGGTCGCCCTGCCGGCCGGCGCGGCCGCGCAGCTGGTTGTCGATCCGCCGGCTCTCGTGCCGCTCGGTGCCGACGATGTGGAGCCCGCCCATCTCGGCGACCTGGCGGCCCTCCTCCTTCATCTTCTCCTTCGCCTCGATCTCGCTGACCGTGGCCGTCCAGGTGTCGTTGGGCACCTCCAGCCGGGTCGGGTACTTGGGCCGGCCGTCCTCGTTCTTGAGCTGCTTGAGGCGCGCCCAGGCCAGCGTCTCGGGGTTGCCGCCGAGGATGATGTCGGTGCCGCGGCCGGCCATGTTGGTGCTGATGGTGACGCCGCCGAGCCGCCCGGCCTGGGCCACGATCTCGGCCTCGCGGGCCACGTTCTCGGGCTTGGCGTTCAGGAGCTCGTGCTTGATGCCGCGGCGCTTCAGCAGCCCCGACAGCTTCTCGCTCTTGGCCACGTCGGTGGTGCCGATGAGGATCGGCCGGCGGGTCTGGTGGACGGCCTCGATCTCGCCCACCACCGCGTTCCACTTCTCGCCGTCGGTGCGGTACACCATGTCGCGGGCGTTGACCCGCTTCATCGCCTTGTTGGTCGGGACGGCGACCACGTCCAGCTTGTAGATCTTCCAGAACTCGTTGGCCTCGGTCATGGCCGTGCCGGTCATCCCGGCCAGCTTCTTGTAGAGGCGGAAGTAGTTCTGGAGGGTGACGGTGGCGAGCGTCTGCGTCTCCTGCTTGATCTGGACGCCCTCGCGCTGGTGCTTGGCCTCGACCGCCTGGTGGAGCCCGTCCGACCACTGCCGGCCGAACATGGCCCGGCCGGTGTTCTGGTCGATGATGATGATCCCGAGCTGGTTGTCCTCGCGCGGGTCCGGGGCGATCATGTAGTCGCGGTCGAGCCGGTACAGGTGGTGCGCCTTGAGGGCGTTGTCCATCATGTGCGGCCAGTCCATGTTCCCGGCCGTGTAGAAGCTCTCCACCCCGGCCAGCCGCTCGGCCTCGCGGACCCCGGCGTCGGTCAGGTGGCAGGTCTTCTCCTTCTCCTTGATCTCGAAGTACACGCCCTTGGGCGGCGGGTTGGCCGGGTCCACCTTGGCCGGGTCGACCGGGGCCAGGAGCGGCAGGCCGTCGCCCTCGACGCCGGCGACGGCCACGGTGCCGGCGGCCTTCAGCTCGGCGCGGGCCTTCCGCTCCAGCTCGGTGAGGGCGCGGGCGACCTTGTCGGCCTCGGCGAACCGCTTGGCGTCCGAGAAGGCCGGGCCGCTGATGATGAGCGGGGTGCGGGCCTCGTCGATGAGGATGTTGTCCACCTCGTCGATGATGGCGTAGTTGAGCGGGGTGCGCTGGACCTGGCGGTAGTACGGGTGGAAGGTGTTGTCGTCGTGCCGGGCCAGCTTCATGTTGTCGCGGAGGTAGTCGAAGCCGAACTCCGAGGCCGTCCCGTAGGTGATCTCGCACTCGTAGGCGTGCCGCCGCGGCTCCGGGTCCATGTCCGACTGGATGTACGCCGCGCTCACCCCGAGGGCGTTGTAGATCGGCAGCATCCACTCGCAGTCGCGGCGGGCCAGGTAGTCGTTCACGGTGATGACGTGGACGCCCTTGCCTTCGAGCGCGTTCAGGTACGCCGGCAGGGTGGCGACGAGCGTCTTCCCCTCGCCGGTGATCATCTCGGCGATGGCGCCCAGGCCGGACTTGTAGCCGTGGAGGACCGCCCCGCCGACGACCTGCACGTCGTAGTGGCGCATCCCCTTGGTGCGGCGGGCGGACTCGCGGCAGGCGGCGAACGCCTCGGGGAGGAGGTCGTCGAGCGTCTCGCCGTCCCTCAGCCGCTGGCGGTACTTGTCCGACAGCCCCCGCAGGTCGTCGTCCGACAGGGCGGTCATCTCGGCTTCGAGCGCGTTGACCCGGCCCAGGACGGAGTTCGGGGTGACGGAGTGGGCCTCGGCGTGCTTGGCCCGGTGGTAGCCGAGCGACTTGGTGACGCGCTCGCTCGACGAGCCGCCGATGATGCGGGTGATGGCGCCGACCACCCCCTCGGTGAGGGTCGTAAACTTCTCCCCGATCCGCTCCAGGATGCTCGGTTCCAGGTTGGTCTGCGTTGCCATCGGGGGTTCCACCTCGGGTCGGGGCGGCGGGCGCCGCGCCGAAATCACGTGTCCACTGTAAGAAGGGGCAAAATGGGGGTCAATACGGACTGCCGGCGCGACCGTCACAGCCGGCGCAACCGCCCTGCCCGCCCGTGTCTCCCAACCTGGAGAACGGACGGTACGGGCCGGGATTCTCGCCGCCGAGAAACCGGAGTCCGCCATCGGCTGAATTATGGATATCTCGATCCTTATATGCATAATTACGGCGTACCGTGAGCCGCGTCCTGGCCCGCGGGCCGCACGGGGGGAAGGCGATGGAGAGCGTGGCGGTGCTGGGGTTCGCCGGGGTGTTCGCGGTGCTCCTGTACGGCCTGAGCGGGATGCTGTTCCGGCCGCCCGCCCAGACCTGACCCGCCGCCACCAGCTGCGGGCTTGTGCTACGCTGCGGGTATGGCGAGTACCGCACAAATCCTGGCGTGGAAGGCGGAGGGACGGGCCGAGGGGTTCGCCGAAGGGCTGGCGACCGGGATGATCGACTCCCGCCGGGAGGATCTGCTCAAGCTCCTGCGCGTCAAGTTCCACCACCTCCCGCCCGAGTTGACCGCCGCCGTCCGCGGGGCGGCGGACCTGGCCACCCTGTCCCGCTGGTTCGACGCCGCCCTCGCGGCCCCCACCCTCGAAGGGTTCGGGCGACTTTGCCAGTCGTGATTGGACGGTTGTAATTTGGATCTGGGGCGTTTAGGCTCCTGGAATCTCCACGGGCTGCTCGGCACTCCGGGCCGAATTCCAACCTCCCAACTACGACCCACCATGTCCACCATCATCGCCACGTGGCCGTTCGGCCGGTTGGCCGCGGAGACCGGGCTGGCCCGGCTGATCAAGGGCGAACCGGCTCTGGACGCCGCCCTCGCCGGGGCGCAGGCCGTCGAGGACGACACCACCATCCGCACGTCGGTCGGCTTCGGCAGCGTCCCGGACCGGATCGGCCGGCTCACGCTCGACGCCTGCGTGATGGACGGCCACACCCTGTCGTGCGGGGCGGTCGCCGGGCTGGAGCACGTCCGCCACCCGGCCGCGGTGGCCCGGCGGGTGATGGAGAAGACGCCGCACATCTTCCTCGTCGGCGAGGGGGCGAAGTGGTTCGCCCTCCAGGAGGGCTTCCCGCTGGAGTACCCTTACACCCTGGCCGCGCTGCGGGAGTGGGAGGAGAAGAACCCGGCGAAGCGGGCGCCGGCCCCGAAGAAGGACGGCGGCGGTGGGGGCCGCGGCGACGCGGCGGCCGGCGTGCCGGTGGACGAACACAACCACGACACCGTCACGGTGCTGGCCCGGGACCAGCGGGGCCACCTGGGCGGGGTGTGTACCACGAGCGGGCTGGCCTACAAGCTGCCGGGCCGGGTGGGCGACTCGCCGATCATCGGCGCCGGGCTGTACGTGGACGACCAGGCGGGGGCGGCGGGGGCGACGGGGGTGGGGGAGGAGATCATCCGCATCGGCGGGAGCATGTTCGTGGTGGAGCAGATGCGGGCCGGCCGCAGCGCCCAGGAGGCGTGCGAGCTCGCCTGCCGGCGGGTGAACGCGACCGCCGCCCGCCGCGGCGTCCACCCGGCCGCGGTGGCCTTCCTGGCGCTCGACCGCAACGGCACCCCCGGGGCCGCATGCACCAGCCGGGCCGACTTCGTGTACGCCCTCGGCCAGAACGGAAAGGTCGAGATGGTCCGCGCCCGCGAGGTGCCGCCGCAGGCGTAGGGCAGTGAAGGAGTGGCGGAGAACGACGAACGCCCGGGGCTTGCCCCGGGCGTTCGCGTTTACGACGGTCGAGTCGCTACCGCACCCGCGAGCAGTACGGCACGAGCAGCTGATAGGGGTGGTTCGAGCTCAGTGGGCTGAAGCCGGTCGGGTAGGTCGGCCGGCCGGGCACGCCGTTCGACACCACCGAGCCCGCGGGGAACGTCCGCGTCGTGGTGCCCATCGCCGGCTGCTTCACCGTGAACGTCGCCACCGGCGGCGTGGGCATGGTGTCGATCGTGATCTGGGTGATGTCGAGCTTCACCCGGTCGCCCCCGGACCCCACGTAGATGGAGTTGACGGTCCCCGGCGCCCCGGTGGCCGAGAGGGTGACCACCTGCCCGTCGGACGCGATCGAAACCGTGTTGTTCATCGTGTCACAAACCGCGTTCGCCAGGGTGAAGCTCCCGGTGCCGTTGTTCAAGCCGAGTGCCGTGGCCGTCGCCGCCTGGAACGGGTTGGTCAGGACCGTGTTCGCGTTCGGGTCCGTGACCGCGGCGTTCGACCGGTCCACGACCGCAAAGTACTGCTGCCGCAGATCCCCGGGCACCTCCCGGAACGCCTCGGCTCCGATGAACGCCCGCGGCTGGGGGATGCCGGGGATGCTCTCGAACAGGGGGGCCGGCGGCACGGCCGCCGGGTTCATCCGGACGTTGTGGAAGACGATGGTGACGTGGACGGCGAAGACGTTGCTCACCGTGGTCACGTTGTTCATCATCTTCCGCAGCGGCTCGGCCTGGAGGTACGGGTGGAGGACCGTCGCGGGATCCTTCGCCCCGTACTTCTCCGGCCGGTGGAAGATCAGCGGCGCCCGGTCGTTCGGCAGCTTCGGGTCGGCGTTGACCCGCAGGATCGTGTCCTGAATGCCGGGGCCGAACGTGGTCGGGTTGGGGGTCGGCATCGCCCCGTCCGTGGCGACCGAATTGCCGCCGCCGACGATGACCTGATTCTTGGTCGGGTCGGGGTCGTAGGCCGTGGCGTAGTTCGCCGGCATGCCCGCCTCGGCCACCCCGAACGCCTTGAACGGCCGGTCCAGGGTCTGCCAGTTCGGGTCGTAGGGGTCGTCGTCGACCGTCTTGCCCGGGAACGTGGTGGCGACGAGCGTCGTCCCGTCCGCCAGGAACCGCTGGTACGGCCCCTTGGCGTTCGTGCTGATGTTGTGCGTGCGGGACTGGATGAACCGGCCCCAGATCGTGTCCGTGCTGGTCAGGTTGGCGGCGTCGAACACGTCCGCGGTCTTGAAGGCGCTCGCGGGCTGCGGGTCGAGCAGGGCGACCAGGACGCGGGCGTCCTGCACCGTGTTCAGGTTGATCTTCCCCTGCACCCGCCCGCCGGTCGCCGTCCCGTACATGCGGGACTTGCCGCGGAGGAGCTCGAACGCCCGGTACAGCCCCAGCCCGGTTTCGTTCTTGTGCAGGTTCGACCCGTCCGTCTGGAACGCCGGCAGCCCGGACGCGACGTTGGGGTCGTAGGGCGGGAGCCCCTGGGTGGCGCCGGTCGCGGTCGTCACCCCGAACCACGGGGCGAACCCGAGGTTCTGGCGGACCGGCTCGCCGTCGTTGACCGGCGGGTGGAACGTGTACCGGGTCATCTCGTGCGGCTTGACCGCCTGGACGTGGAGGAGTTCCGTCTCGTTCAGCAGCGGCCGGTCCGGGTGGAAGTACCACTCGAACGGGGCCACGATCGTTTCGCCGCTCAGCGTGGGAGCCTTCCCGGGAGTCATGGCCATGGCGTCGGGCGGGACGGCGGGGGTGACGGTCGAGTTCGGCCCCGCCGGGGCCGTCGAACTCTTCCCGTTGTGGCGGAAGAAGCTGTTCTTCGGGAGCGCGGTGACGGACCCGTCGACCTGGGGGACGACGAACGACTTCGGGAAGTCGTCCGGCTTGGGCTGGGCGCCCGGCGCGACGCCCGAGGCGGAGAAGCCGGCGTACGGCTGGACCTTGCCGACCGAGAACCGGTTGTTCAGGGGCACGTACCCGGCCCCGGGCGTCATCGCCTGCCCGGCCCGGTCGTTGGTGTCCCCCGAGCCCCGGTGGACGGCGTCGTGGGCGGGAACGAAGTCCATCACGTCCACCGTCACGTACGGGTTGGTCACCCCCTCCGGGAGGTACGGGTTGGCCAGCCGGCGGAGGACGATGGTCTGCCGGCCGAGCTTGCTGCCGTCGGCGGCGAACGACTCCAGCGCCCCGGCCGTGGGGAGCGGCAGGGCGTAGCCCATCGCGTTCGAGCCGGTCGTGGCGGTGGCGGAGATCGCCTCCGACTGGATGTAGGTGGCGCCGTTCCACGGGGCGGCGGCCGGGTCGGACTTCATCTCGGCGGTGTGGAACGCGGTCACCTTCGGGCCGACGACCACGACCCCCTTCGACCCGTCGTACTTCCCGTCGTTCGGCGCGACCGTCTGCTTGGCGGCGGTGGCCGTGATGTCCGCCGAGTCGAACCGGAAGTCCACCAGGGCGGTCGTCAGGTCGCCGGCCACGTTCCCGGGGGTCTTCCAGAGCTGGGTTTCCTCGTCCGCCCCCTTGCCGACCTGGAGCCGGTACGGCCGGTGGGTGGCGCCGACGTACAGCGCCACCGACCCGTCGGGCGTGCCCATGGGCGGCCCGGCCAGCGGGCCGTCGGCCCCGCCCAGGTACGTGCCCTTGGTCGCGTCCCCGCTCGGGTTGAGGAGCTCGACCCAGAGCCGCACCTGGGCGTTCTTGGTCGGGGGCGTGCCGGTGGCGAGGGAGGACTCGCTGGCGTCGTTGGTGACCTCGGCGTAGGCCTCGTTCAGCACCAGCCGGGGCTTCTCGACCCCGAACACCACCCGCTCGCCGACGTTGGCCGCGAGGTCGGTCGTGGCGGTGCTCACGACGGTCGTCGCGTTCACGACCTGGAGGTCGTTGGCCGACGGGTTCCACACGAACACCGTGCTCACGTCGTCGTTGTCGATGTAGTCCACGATGTTCGCGGCCAGCTGGGCCAGGTAGCGGAGCGCATCGTACTCGCCGTTGACGACCGGGGCCGGGAGCTTGACGTCCCCGGAGGCGGGGTCAACGGTCACGCCCGCGACCTTGTCGGCCCCGGTGGCGACGACGAGCCGGGCGAAGACGTCGCGGGCCAGGTTGTGCCGGTCGGCCCAGGCCTTGTCGGCGTTGCTGGCGTTCGACGGGCTCAGCCCCTTGCTCGTGTCCGACCGGTAGTCGGCCAGCTGGCGGTGCAGGTCGAGGGCCGGCAGGATCGTCGCGGCGCTGCCGGCGTTGAGGGTGCCGGTGAAGGCCTTGTTGAACGGGTGGACGCCGCCCGGGATGGACGGGGTGGCGCCGTCGCTGGTGGCGTTGCCCATCAGCCGGGGGCGGTCCAGGTCGGCGCTCAGGGTGGTCACCATCAGGCGGCGGGAGTGGGCCGGGTCGTACCGGTAGGCGGCCTTGCCCGAGGGGTACGTCACGCCGTTCCCGACCAGGGCGTTGGTCGCCGGCACCGGGATCTTGTTGATCGTCATCGGCTGGTACAGGTCGGCCGTCGCGGCGTACTGCTGGCGGAGGCGGCGGGTGTCGGCGATCGGGTACGTGCCCCCGCCCGGGACGGTGCCCGGCGGCTGGGGCGGGAGCGGGCTGAGCGACTTCCCGACCTGATACGCCGGCCAGTCGCCCGGGTTGAACAGGGCCGGGTGGTTGGTCGGCTGGGTGGTGCTGGTGTTGTCGTCGTAGAACCCGCCGGGGCCGTAGCTCGGCGTCACGGTGAACGGGTTCTTGGCCGCGAAGCCCGGGGGGGTGATCCCCGAGGCCTTCCCGGTCCCGTCCCAGTTGACCAGCGAGTTGGTGTTGAACCGGACGCCGGACGGGTCGAAGGCCAGGCTGGTGGTGCCGTTCCGGGCACCGGGCTGGCCGTAGGAGCCGTACCGGCCCGACACGATCCCGTTCCCCTCGGGGACGTTGCCGATGGCCCCGGCCAGGTTGACCTCCCACGGCCCGAGGCCGTGGTGGGAGATGTGGTTGCCGGCGTCGCGGGTGTTCCCGTGGACGTTCGGGTTGAGCGACCCGTCCAGGTCGGTGATCAGCACCGCGGCCAGCGGCTTGACGAACCGCCCGCTCCCGGCCGGCCACTCGAACGGGGCGACCCCGTAGTCCACCAGGATGCTGTCGTTCCGCTGGGGGCCGACCCCGCCGAGCAGGTTGGCGATGTCCCCGGTGACGTCGGGCGGCCCCGTGTAGGGCAAGGGCACGTCCGGCCGAAGGGCGTTCGGCCGGGGGTAGCCGATGATCCGGCCCGTGCGGATGCGGTCCTCGATCAGGTCGTACAGGGGCTTCAGCTGGGCCGCGCTGTAGTTCGCCAGCCTCGGCTGGAGCGGGTACGGCAGCCCCTTCTCGTCGAAGTCGGCCTTGACGAGCTGGTCGATCGGCCGGGGGCGGAGGGTTCTGGCCCGCCCCTCCGGGATGACCCAGTCGGTGTTGGCCACCAGGACGCCGTCGAGCGGGTTCCAGGCTTCGAGCCGGCGGGCGGGCGGCGCGGCGGCCGGGGCCGGCACCCCGCCCAGGCCGACCGGGGTGCCGTTGAAGTGCCACGCGCGGAGGAACGACGGCACCAGCACCTCGCCGGTGGCCGGGCAGACCGACGCCAGGTAGAAGTTGTTCAGGTCCGGGTACGTGTAGGGGGCCGCCTTCGAGACGTACGTCTTGCCCGACCCGAGCGCGGCCATGTCGGTCGGGATCGGCGGCAGGGGGTCGCCGGGGTTGGCCGGCGACCGCGGCGGCCCGGTGATCTCGGGGTCGAAGGCGTAGTACTGCTGCTGGCCGCCCGCGTTCGTGCCGACCGGGAGCGGGGTGTAGTGGATCACGTGCCCGCGGCTCGGGATCGTGTCGAACGGGGCGCCCATCTTCTGGTGGAAGATCCCCTGCCCGGTGTACGGGTCGGTGCTCTTCCCCTGCCCGCCGTACATGGCGGACATCAGGTCGTGGCCGCGGAAGCTGTTCAGCGGGTTCGAGTCGTAGTCGCCGAAGATGAGCTTCCCGAAGACGGTTTCGGCCTCCCGGTCGAAGTTCGGCACCGGGGGGAGGCCGACGCCGCTGCGCGTCATGGCCTCGCGGTTGTACCGGGCGGCCAGCGCCTCCCCGTCCGAGTAGAAGACGAAGGAGATGCCGATGACCGCGAAGATCGCCAGCAGGGCGAGGACGACGACGAGGATGGTGCCGCGCCGCCCGGCGGGCGGCCGGCGGCGAGGCGCGGTGGACAGCCGTGACATGGCGGGACTCCGGTGCTCGGTCGGGCGACGGGTGCGGGGTGCGGGCCGGGGGCGGCCTCGGATGGCTTACAAGTCCTGGACGATGGTCACCTGGCGGGCGTTCTGAAGCTTCGGATCCCAGATCCGGACGCGGACCTGGATCGCCTTCACCCGGATCAGGTACGGCGGCACGTTGGCCGGGGTCGTGTACGCCCCGGTGTTGGGATCGACCGCGTCCCAGTTCTGTAGGGCGGCCCACGTGTCGAACACGTACTCCGGAACCGAGGTGTTCGTGTTGGCGCCCTTGAGCGGGAGGGTGTCGAACGGGGAGTCGCTCTTGGCCGACGGGGTGAACGGGTCCGGCCCGCGGACCGTCGTCAGGTGCGGCGGCGGCCCCGTCGGGACCGCGGGATCCCAGTGCAACTGGACCTCGAACGAGATCACGTTCGACAACAAGATGTCGTCCCCGGCCCGGCTGATCGACGGCGCCAGGTCGAGGTCGTTGCCCGGCCCTTTCACGACGTACCCAGGACCGAACGGGGGCGGCCCCGGGTTGGGCGAGGTGCCGCCGAGCCGATTGGACGGATTGACCAGGTCGCTCAGAGTGTTCAGTGCCCGAGATCCGTCCGACTGCACCCGGATGCTCAACACGGGTGAGGCCGCCGGGTCATCCACGGGCGCTCCACGCCAACGGGTTTCCAGGTCGGTCTGGTTGAGAGCCGCGAGGCGCTGGCGGCGGATCAGTCGGTACATCGGCAGGGGGGTGGCCCCCGCCGTGTTCTGGCCCATCCCCTCCAGGAAGTAGGCGATCTCCGCCGCCCGGCTTTGGAACGTGCGGGTAGCCCCCGTCGGCGTAGGCACCGTCGTCGTGTAGCTGTCCTCCGGGGAATCCCCCGGGGGCAGGATCGTGGTGAAGTGGAGGTAGTGGTCGGTCGACCGGCTCGAAACCAACCCGTCGGCGTCGGCCCCCTCTACGACCACGGCCGTAGACCTGGCTCGGAAGAACCCGGCCGTCTGGAATTGCCCGCCGGAATCAACGCTGTAGTTCCCCGCCGTTCCGGTGAGCTTGATCTTGTCGAGCCGCTGGTCGCGGACGCGGGTCCGCGGCGGGTTCTGGGACGGGTCGAGGTCGATGAAGTGGTCGTTCTTCAGGTCCGTCCGGAGGATTTCCGTCGCCCCCCGGAGTTGGTCCATCAGGTCGCCGGTACTCTTCATCTGCCGCATCGTGTCGATGCCGAGCGAGAAGGCCGTCGCCAGCACGGCCATGATGAGCACGCACACGGCGGCCGCGACCATCAGCTCGACCAGGGTGAACCCCCGGCGGGTGTGGGCTCGTGCGGCGCGGATCATGGCTCCCTCGGGTCCGGGTCGGTGGCGGGCGAACGCGGGCAACACCACTCGGTCGTTACTTGGCGACCACCGGGTCGCTCAACTCGAACACCTCGGCCACTCCGTTCATGACCACGAACCGACGCAGGTTGGCCTGGGCTGGCGGGAGTATGCCCCCCCGATCCGGGCGGAGCGGAACTTCGAGTTCGACATCCAGCTCACCACTCAAGACGTTCGTGGTCGCGCTCAGAACCCGGTAGAAGTTCGCGTTGCGGACGTGGGGCTGAGGCGGCCAACCCGGGTCCGTCACGGGCAGGGGCGTGGGGCCGTTGGGCGGGACAAAGACCGTCCCCTTGAACGCTATCGTGGTGGTCGCGTCGAGCAGCCACGACCCCTTCTGAATGGCCGGCGAGCGCCCGGCCGGGAACGTGACGCGGGCGACGCCCGGCTCGGCGTAGCTCGGGGCGAACACGGTCTCGCTGCCGGCCGGTGCGAACAGGTGGGCGCGACGGTCGAACACCACCACGGTCGCATCGACCTGATACCGCTCCGAGTTCACCGGCCGCTGGATCACCCACAGCCAGTTGTAGCGCATGTCCCGGTCGATCGTGGTGCCGGTGACGGTCGGGGTTCCGTTCGGCTCGTAGCCGTACCCGTCCAGCAGACTACAGGTCCGGAGCGCAAGGGCCGGGGTGTTGCCCAGGAGTCTCATGCCCTTCCGAGCCAGGTTGGTCTGGTTCGGCGTGGCTGCGGCTGCTGCGTCCCCACGGCCGTCGTCCCCGATCATCAATTGGGACGCGGAACCCACCGGCCGGGCAACCACCCCCATCGGGTCAATCACCACCGGATAGCTCGGCCCGTTATCCGCGGGCGTAAGCGACACCACGTAAGACCCGGGCGTGGACGGCGGGGTGAACCACGGCGGCGCAGGATCGTCGAGGGCAGTGAAGAACGGCTCGCCATCCAGTTGTGATGCGTCCTTCTGGTGCTTCCAGTACCACCGGATGTACGACCCGGCCTGGGCCGCGCACTGGGTCGTGCGGTCGTCCCGGAACGCCTGGGCCATGTTCAGGGCGCCGAGCGGGAACAGCGTCAGGATGGCGATCGTGCCGAGGCCCATGATGAACAGGGCGACCAGTACCTCGGTCAGGGACAGCCCGGGTCGGCGGGTCATAGTCGTCTCCGGTCGGCGGTCGGCAGGGCTCGAAACGGCCGGCACTGGCTCAGGGCGACATCGCTTCCACGGCAGCCAACCGGTACGGCCCCGCGAAGCCCGCCTTGTCCGACGGGATCTGGGTGTAGGTGCCGGCGGCGATGTTGTCCGGCCACTGCACCGGGAACACACCCAGCGACCCGGTCTTGGTGCGGATGGCCACCAGCTGCTGCTCGCCCCCCTGCTGGAAGGCGGCCGAGTTGTAGACCCGCGGTATCACCGTCGGGTTGGTGCTCCCAGGCGTCAGCACCAGGGCGCCGTTGAACTTCGTGTAGTCCCGGACCCAGAGGTACAGCTGGCCGCCGACCTGCGGGTCGATCATCTGGCCGTTCGGGGCGAACATCAGCTCCGGGTCGATCGGCGTGTTCGCCGGGTCGTTCGGCACCGTCCGGACCGGGACGTTGCTGAACGCCAGGTCGATGCAGACGTTCTTCGGGAGCTGGACGTTCGGCTCGCCGAGGATCGGGCGGGACCGCGGCCGCACGACGAACGGGTAGACCCGCAGCGCCGTGGTCGTGCCCGTCCCGAGCCACAGCTGCGGCGAGGTCGAGTTCGGGTGGAGGGTCAGCTCCCACTCGCCCGGGGAGTTGGAGTCCAGGGGACCAGCGGGGGTGGGGGGGTCGGGGTACTGGTAGGTCTGGACCATCTTGACGACCTCGAAGGCGGGGAACGTCCCCGTCCCGTCGGGCGACAGGCCCATACTCGGGCAGGAGAGGATGGGGAACCAGTTGGCCTTCAGGTCGCTGTTGATCACGTTGACAATGTCCGAGTCCTTGTGGACGTTCCGCATGACGACCTTCACGACCACGTTGCCCGCGTCCGCACCTGAGGTCGGGAAGGTGGGGATGAACTCCACGTAGGGCGGCGGGACGTTGGTCGCGGGGTCGGGCGTGGTCGTCCCGTTCGGGTTCGGGATGAGCGGCGGGGCCGCCTCGATGTACTGGAGCTCGGTCACCCACAGGGCGTTCGTCTTGGCCACGTTGTTCGGGTCGGCCCCGACGATGAGCCGGAGCCCCCGCGGCAGGCTCTCCCGCGTCGCGCGGGCCTTGGCGATGGTGATGTGCTGACGGATGGTGGCGGCCGCGTCCGTCGTCCGGTCCTGGTCCAGCGCCCCGGGGACGACCGCCACCGCGATCGCCGCCAGGGTGACGATCACGGCCATGGCGACCAGGAGTTCGATGAGGGTGAACCCCGCCCGGGGGGCTCGGTGACGCGGCCGCATGGTCAATCCCCCTTGTTGCCTTGCCGGACGATGCGGTACCCGAAGTGGTCGTCCGATTCGCCGAGCGGGTTGAGCGCGCCCAAGCCGTCGCGGTCGGCCGTTTGATTCGCCCCGAGGGAGTACACTGTCGCCAACCGGTTTTTGCCGTTGAACAGCGTCCCGGCGGCCTGCTCAGCTGCCTTCATCTTCGGGTTGTTCACCCACAGCCCGAGCCGCCCGACCGGGTCGAGCGCGTCGGTGATGACCAGATTAGCCCGAACGTACGGGGGCTGGTTCAACTCCGGGTGCTGGAAGTAGCGGACGAAGGAAATCGGCGACCCGAACGCATCCTTGAAGACCTGATACTGGGGACCGGTTGGACTGCCGACGTTGATCGCAACCTGAGCCCCTTGCATCGCATCATCGGCCGAGAAGTTCGACCCGCGTGTCCCGCGCTCGGTCAGGATCAGGTACAGCAGGACCGCGGACATCTGGTCCACCGTCCCAACGTCCGTCGCCGGGACCGAGTTGTACGTCGACCGGGGGGGGGCAACATAGACCGCCGCGGTGGTCGAAACCATCGGATACCAGAGCCACGTCCCGCGCCGGTTGTCCGGCGAGGCGAACGGCGCGGTCCCGTTCCGCTGCGCAACGTTCGGGCAGAGGTCGCCGCGGGCTTCGGAGTACGTCTGGGGCAAGTCGCGCCGGAGGTTGATGTACATCCACAGGGCTTCGGCCCGCTCGGCGTCGTTGTCGCAGAACGAGAGGAGGCTGGTGTAGGCGTCCGCCTTGTTCCGGCGGTCGTCGCGGCACTGGTCGCAGATGGCCTTCCACTGCTTGTCCAGGGCCAGCTGGAGCTTGGTGAGCGTCTGGTCCGTCGTCCGGCCCTGCTGGGCTTCCTTGACCTTGCTGATCCCGGCCGCCACGAGGGCGGCCAGGAGCGCCAGGATGGAAATCACGACGAGCAGTTCGATCAGGGTGAAGCCCGCCCGCCCGGCGGGCCGCGGTCCGCGGCGCATGGGTTCCCTCCGGTCGGGGTTAGTTTCGGATGATGAGCGGGCTGTTGCCGTTGAAGCTGCCCAGGTCGTCCGCCCCGGCCGCACCTTCCGCGTACTCACCCTGTTGTGGAACCCAGGTGTTCCCACCCCTGCCGAACCCCTTTGGCGCCGAATCGTCGCCCCCGTTCTCCCCCGCCGAGATCAGCTGGAACCCCTTGGGGTTCAACGGCCGGTTCTTGTCGTCCACATACGGCTGCACAGTTGTGCCGTTGAAGGTGTAGGTCTGCGCGAGGTTGTACCCGTTGACTGCCCCGTTGAAGGAGAAGTAGGCGTATGGCGACCCCCACGGGTCCAGGAGGGAGGCCAGGACGGCCGGCGTCCCGGCGAGGGCGTACTTGTTCGACTGGAAGTCGAGGAATGGCCCGGTCCGGGTGGTCGCGGTCGCCTCGAACGGCTGCTGCCGGTTACTTGAGAACCCCTGATAATCGAGGAACTTCCCGCCGGTGAGGAAGAACACCATCGTCTGGTTGGCGTCCAACTCGATCATCGGGATGCCGCCCGTCGGAGTGACCACCCCGTTCCCGACCGGAGTACCTCCGACGCGGAGCCCGTTGTCGGCCAGCGACATGGCAGGGAAAATCTGCTTGAGCATGATCACTTCCGGCCACTGAAGTGCTGCCCCGGTGCCGTCCACATAGGTGGAGCACAACCGGAACGCGCCGTTCGCCCCGCCCCCGCCGGAGGGGACGTAGCCGACGTTCATCTTGGCCTTGAACGCGCCGATGCCGTTGCTGATCTGTGCCATCTCGGCGGCCGCAGCTGCCCGCTTGGCGGCGGCCTGGACGCGGGTTATTGCGACCGTCAGCAGGCTGGCCAGGATGGCGATGATGAGGATCACCACCAGCAGTTCGATCATCGTGAACCCCCCGCGGGGGGTGGCAGTCCGCCGGGTCATGGCGTCTCCTTGGGAGGCAGGGCGGGCGGCGCCGGGCCGCCCGCCGCGCGGGGGGTGTTACTTGCTCAACCCTTCGAGCAGCTTGATCAGCGGGAGGAACAGCGAGATCACGATGGCCCCGATCGTGAAGCCGAGGAACACGATCATGATCGGCTCCAGCAGCGAGATCAGCGACTTCACCAGCGTGTCCACGAGCTCGTCGTAGAAGTCGGCGACCTTGTAGAGCATGGTGTCGAGGTCGCCGGTCTCCTCGCCGACCTCCACCATGTTGGTCACCATGTCGTCCACGAGGCGCGACTCGCGGAGCGGGTCGGCGATCGTCTCGCCCTCGCGGATGCTCTCCAGCACCCGCTGGAACATCCGCTCGAAGACGGCGTTGTTGGCCGTCTCCTTCACGATGTTGAGCGCCTCCAGGATCGGCACGCCGGACGCGATGAGCGTCCCGAGCGTCCGCATGGTCCGCGACACGATCGTCTTCTCGATCAGGTCGCCGAGTACGGGCACCCAGAGCAGGGCTCTGTCCAGCGCGTAGGTGCCGGCCCGGGAGAGGCGGATGAGCTTGATGAGCAGGTACACCGCCATCGGGAACATCGGGATCGTCCACCAGTAGTCCGCCATCCAGGTGCTCACCTTGATGAGCGTCTGGGTGGCCCACGGCAGCGTCAGCCCGAACTCGTCGAAGATCTTCTTAAACTTCGGGATGATGGCCACCATGATGAACGTCAGGATGGCGACCGCGACGAAGATGACGACGGCCGGGTAGACCATCGCCCCGATGACCTTCCGCTTGAGCGTCTGGCCCTTTTCGAGGAACTCGGCGAGCCGCTGGAGGATGATCTCCAGCGCCCCGCCGGCCTCCCCGGCGCGGACCATGTTGACGTAGAGCCGGTTGAACACCTTGGGGTGCCGCCCGAGCGCCTCGGACAGGCTCGACCCGCTCTCCACGTCCTCCACCACGTCGATGAGCGCGTTCTTGAGCACCGACGGCTTCATCTGCCGCTCCAGGATGCGGAGCGACCGCAGCACCGGGAGGCCGGCGTCCTGGAGGGTGGACAGCTGGCGGGTGAACGTCACCAGCATCTTCAGCGAGACGCCGCCGATGGTGAACGTCTTGCGGCTCTTGCCGGTCTTCTTCTTCTTCTTGTCCTTCTTCCCCCCGCCGGTGGCGGTGAGCTTGGTGACGAAGTACCCCTTCGCCTTGATCTTCTGCGAGGCTTCCTCCTCGTTGGTCGCCTCGATCGAGTCCTTCACCTCCGCGCCGGAGGTGTCCATCGCCTCGTACTTGTAAGTCGGCATTGTTACCCCCGAGTGCGGAGTGCGAGTCCGGTCCTGCCGCGTCGGCCGCGTGCCGGGCGGTCCTTGAAAGACGCCCGGGCCGCCGTGTCGATTTCAGCCCGACCGCCCGGCGGGGGGTCGGGTCGCCGCCGTCAGTCTTCCATCACCGTCTCGCGGACCACCTCGTCGAGCGTGGTGACGCCGTTCAGCAGCGCCTCGATCCCGGACTCGCGGAGCGTCTGGATGCCGAGCTTGCGGAGGTACGCCTTCATCTGGTCGGTGCTGCCGCCCCGGCTGATCATGTCGCGCAGGTTGTCGTCGATGATCATCAGCTCGTAGAGCCCGGTGCGGCTCTTGAAGCCGAGGTTGTTGCACTTGGCGCACCCCTCGCCGTAGAAGAACTCCTTCCCGGCCATCGTCTCGGGGGCCACCGCCAGTTCCATGATCTGCTCGCGGGTGGGGGCGTAGCCGGTCTTGCAGTTCTGGCAGATCTTCCGCACCAGCCGCTGGGCCTGGATCGCCTCCACGCAGGCGGTGATGAGGAACGGCTCCACCCCCATGTCCCGGAGCCGGGTGACCGAGCTCGGGGCGTCGTTGGTGTGCAGCGTGCTGAACACCAGGTGCCCGGTGAGCGACGCCTGGATGGCGATCTGGGCCGTCTCCAGGTCGCGGATCTCGCCCACCAGGATCACGTCCGGATCCTGCCGCAGGATGGCCCGCAGCGCGGCCGCGAAGGTCAGGTCGATCTCGTGGTTGATCGGGCACTGGATGATGCCGTCGATCTCGTACTCGACCGGGTCCTCGGTGGTGATGATCTTGGTCTCGATGTCGTTCAGCTCGGACAGGGCCGAGTAGAGCGTCGTCGTCTTCCCTGAGCCGGTGGGGCCGGTGACGAGCACGATCCCGTTCGGCTTCTTGATGACCTGCCGGAACTGGCCGAGGATGAGCGGCGGCATGCCGATCCGGTCCAGGCTCAGCCCGACCGCCGACTTGTCCAGCACCCGGATGACGGTGCTCTCGCCGAAGAGGGTCGGCAGCACCGACACCCGCATGTCCACCCGGCTGCCGCCGAGGTTGAGCTCGATCTTGCCGTCCTGGGGGAGCCGCCGCTCGGCGATGTCCAGGTTGGCCATGACCTTGATGCGGCTGGCGATGGCGGTGGCCAGGTGGCGCGGCGGGGGGACCATCTCGTAGAGAACCCCGTCGCACTTGTACCGCATCTTGTACTCCTCCTCGAACGGCTCGAAGTGGATGTCCGACGCCTTGTCGCGGATGGCCATCAACAGCACCATGTTGATGAGCTTCCGGACCGGGGACGAGTTGGCGAGCTCCTCCACGTTGTCGAGGTCGATGCTGGTCTCGCGGCGCATCGACGCCGCCCCCACCAGCGGGTCGCTCTCCAGCTCCTGGATCAGGGCCGCGATCGACTCCTCCTTCTCCTGCGAGTAGGCCCGCTGGATCAGGGCGTCGATCTGCTTGGCCGGGGCCAGCACCGGGGTGACGGTCGGGATGTTGAGCAGGTTCTTCAGGTCGTCCATCGCCTGAAGGTTGTTCGGGTCGGACATCGCCACGGTGAGCGTGCTCGACTCGAACGAGATCGGGCACAGGTGGTACAGCTCGGCCATCTGCTTGGTGACGAGCTTGATCGCCTCCGGCGCCGGCTTGATCTCCTCGACGTTGGCGACCCGCATCCCGTGGGCTTCGGCGGTCGCCTGGAGGAGCTGGTCGTCGGTGGCGAGGCCGCGCTCCTTGAGGACGTCGGCGAGCGTCCCCTCGGTGGCCCGCATGTCCTCGTACACCGACTCCAGCTGGGCCTCGTCCACGGCCCCCAGGTCCACGAGCTTCTGCCCGAGGAGCCGGGTGTTGGCGTCGATGTGCGTGAACCGGTTCTTCGGCGGCGCCTTCTTGGGCGCCGGCGCCGCGGCGGGCTTGGCCGCCGGCCGCGGCCCCGCGGCCCCGGGGGCGGCGGGCTTCGCACCGGGCTGGGCGGGCCGGGCCGCGCCGGCCGCGGGCTGACCGGGGGCGGCGGGCTTCACGCCGGGCTGGGCGGGCTTGGCGCCCGGGGTGCCGGGGGCAGCCGGCTTCGGGGCCGCGGCGCCGGGGACCGCCGGCCGGGGCGCGGGGGCGCCGTTCCCGGCGACGGGGGGCTTGGCCCCGGTGGCAGGCGGGGTCGGCTTCTTCGGGTCGTTCGGCGGGGTCGGGGGCATCGTGCGGTCTACCTGGGCGGTGTGCGGAGTACGGGGACCGGCCGCGGCCGGGTGACGGTGACGACGGGGGCGCCCGACTCCCCCGGAGGGGTCGGGCGCGGGCCGCACGCGCTACCGCCGGCGGCGGCCGCGGTTGTCGTCGTCGTCATCGTCGTCGTCATCGTCCTCCTCGTCGTCGGTGTCGTCGTCATCGTCGTCGCCCTCCTCGTCGTCATCGTCCATCAGGCCGCGCTCGGCCTGGGCGATCTTGGCGGCGAGCTCGGCCGGGTTGGCGGCCTTCAGCAGCCCCTCCTCCTTCTCGATCAGATCCTCGCGCCACATCCGGAACAGGCAGTCGTCGAGCAGGAACATGCCGTGCTTGCGCCCGGTCTGCACCGACGAGTTGATGCGGTACGTCTTGTTCTCGCGGATCAGATTCCGGATGGCGGGCGTGACCACCATCATCTCGTAGGCGGCGATGAGCCCCTCGGGCTTCTTCGGCATCAGCGCCTGCGACAGCACGCCGATCAGCGACCCGGCCAGCTGGGTGCGGATCTGGTCCTGCTCGTTCTCGGGGAACACCGTCACCACGCGGTCCACCGTGGATGCCGCCCCGGACGTGTGGAGCGTGCCGAACACGAGGTGCCCCGTCTCGGCGGCTTCGAGGGCGGCCCGGATGGTCTCCAGGTCGCGCATTTCGCCCACGAGGATGGTGTCCGGGTCCATCCGCAGCGCCCGCCTGATCCCCTCCTTGAAGTCCGGCACGTCGATGCCGATCTCGCGCTGGTTGACCGTACACTTCTTGTGCTTGTGGTAGTACTCGATCGGGTCTTCCAGCGTGATGATGTGCCGGTCGTAGTTGTCGTTGAGGAAGTTAATCATGCTCGCCAGGCTCGTCGTCTTCCCGGACCCGGTGGGGCCGGTGACGAGGATGAGCCCGCGCGGGCGGACGATCAGCTGGCGGATGACCTCCGGGGTGCGGAGCTGCTCGAACGTGAGGAACTGGCTCGGGATGCGGCGGAGGACCATGCCGATGGTCCCCTTCTGCTTGAACACCGCCACCCGGAACCGGTAGCCGTCCACGTACTCGATGGCGAAGTCGGCCCCGCCCTTCTGCTGCAACTCCTGCTGGCACCGGTCGGGGGTGATGGACTTCATCAACCCGGTGGTGTCGTCGTTGTCGAGAATCTTGGCGTCGAGCTTCCGCATCCGGCCTTGGTGGCGGACGACGGGGGGCTGCCCGACGCTGATGTGAAGGTCGCTGGCTTTGATCTGGATGACCGTCGCCAGCAACTTCTCCATGGAAACCGCCACGGAACCCTCGGCCAGGCTTCTGGCCCACGAGCGGACGACGACGCGAACTTCCCGGGAATGCTGCTTCCGACCGTGATCGATTCGACGGGCTCCCGACCGCCTGTCGGGCTGCCGCATTATCCGGGTGCGTCGTCGCCGCGCCAAAAATGGGGAGGCGTCGTGCCGGGAACGGCCCCGCGTCCGTGCGAAGGCCGCCGTTAAACGTCCCGCCTACACGTCCACGGTGAGCGACTCGGCGTGGCAGCTGCTGAGCACCTCGTCCGCCGTGGTCGTACCCCGGAGAATCTTCAGAACCCCGTCCTCCAGAAGGGTTTTCATCCCCCCAGCCCGGGCCTTCCGGCGGATTTCCTGCGTCGGTGCCTGGGCAAACGTCAGTTCGCGGATGACCGAGCTCATCTTCAACAACTCGAAGATCCCCTGCCGGCCACGGTAACCCGTCTGACGACAGTGGTTACAGCCACGCCCCTTCATCGGCGTGGCCTTGGCGATCTGCTCCTGGCTGATGCCCGCCGCCCGCAGTTCGTTGGCGGGAGGCATGTACGGCTCCTTGCACTTCACGCAGTTCACCCGCACCAGCCGTTGCCCCATGATGGCGATCACGGAGCTGGCGATGAGGAACGGCGGGACGCCGATGTCGGCGAGCCGGGTCACGGCGCTGGGCGCATCGTTGGTGTGGAGTGTACTGAAAACCAAGTGTCCGGTCAGAGACGCCTGCACGGCGATTTCTGCCGTCTCCTTGTCACGAATTTCGCCCACGAGGATAATGTTCGGCGCCTGCCGGAGCATCGCCCGGATGATGCGGGCGAAGTCGAGCCCGATGCCGTGTTTGACCTCCACCTGATTGATCCCGGGGAGGTAGTACTCGACCGGGTCTTCGGCGGTGATGATCTTCCGGTCCGGCCGATTCAACTCGTTGAGCGCCGAGTAGAGCGTCGTCGTCTTCCCCGAACCCGTAGGGCCGGTCACCAGGAAAATCCCGTTCGGACGCTTGATGATCTGTTGGAAGCGGATGTAGTCTTCCTCGGAGAAGCCGAGGTCGCGGATGTTCACCTGAATGTTGCCCCGGTCCAGAATCCGCATCACCGCCGACTGGCCGTGGACCGACGGGAGCATACTCACGCGAAGGTCGAAGTGCTTCCCCTGGATCGTCATCTTGATCCGGCCGTCCTGCGGCCGGCGCTTTTCGCTGATGTCGATACTCCCCATGATTTTCAAACGAGAGAGCAGGGGAGCGAGGAGCCGCCGGGGGGCGGCGTCGCGCTCCACCAGCACGCCGTCAATCCGGTAGCGAACCCTCACACGGTCGGCGAATGGTTCGATGTGGATGTCCGAGGCCCGCAGGTTGACGGCCTCTTGAATAACCAGGTTGCAGAGCTTCACCACCGGCGCGTCCGACTCCTCGGCGGCGGCGAGACTGCTGATCGACTCCGTCTGGGTGAACTCGATGGCCGTGTCGGTGAACTCGACGAGCATCGAGTCCACCGACTCCGTCTCGGTCTGACCGTAGTTCTTGTTAATCGCCTCCTGGATCTGCTCCTGGAGCGCCAGGACCGGGACGACGTCCTTGTTGAGGATGAACTGGAGCTTCTGGATGGTCTCGTAGTTGGAGGGGTCGGACGTGATAATCTTGAGAACGTTGCCTTCCAGCGACAGCGGCAGGACGACGTTCTCGCGGGCCACCGACTCGGGGACGAGTTCCGTGACCGACTTGGGGATCTCGACCTCGGTGAGGTCCACGAACTGCACGCCGAAGTGCTCGGCGACGGCGTTCATGATCTCCGGGACGCTCAGGATCTGGAGCTTGATGAAGGCGTCCTGGAGCTTGCTGCCAGTGCTGTTCGCCAGCCCCTCGGCCTCGGCCAACTGGTCCTGGCTGATGAGTTTGCGGCGGATGAGGACGTCGGTGAAGTCGCCGCGGGCTTTGGCCATGGCCTGCTCCTGCTAGGTCGTGGGGACGGTCGCCGCCGGCACGCACGTGCGGCACGGGGCTAACGAGCACGGGTCGGAACCCGGTGAAAACCAGACGGGGGCGGTAGGGGACCGATGAGGGGGGACGATGACGGGAACCCACACCGGACGGGCCGGACGGCCCTCAATGACGATAATGAAGTCCGAATGAATCTAGTGTGGCAGATCCTCAGACGAGCCACAAGCGAAAAGTTGGGGAAACGAAGCCGCATCGCCCGGGATCGGCCGGGCGGTATGACTCGCCACGCGGTCGCCGGATCACCTTGTTCGTCTTGTGGTTATGCCTCGGGACTGGCTGGCACGTCAGCGAGCGCCGGGCGTCGTCTCCTGCACATTTGCTCGTCTGATCCCGCAAGTCGCGTACACCGGCTGGCCCGGCCCACGGCGGCAGGGGCAGCCGGTTGGATCGACGTCGATCACCCACCCATCCCACCTTCAATCTGCTTGAGGGTGTTCATCATGTTCCGAAGTCGGTCTTCAAAGCGGTCAATGACGGGTTCTGCGAGATCGAGTGTGTCTCTCATTCTCTGAACAACGGCCAGGACCACTTCGAGGGTCAGATCCCTTGTGTTCTCAGGGGAGGCCGGAATCAACTCGACGATCTCGTCGATCCGCTTTCCGATCGCCGAACGGACTTTGCCCATCTGGTCGCAGGTGTCAATGCGCGACATCGCCATAACCTCCTGTAGAGGAATGCCATGGGTCGTGGGACAGGACGGCCTGGGGTGAACTCGCTCAAAGGCGGGTCAGTACCCAGCTAAAACCTGTTGGGGACGGCTCAGACCGATGGTGGGGGGAGCGACAGGAACCTACACCGGGCAGGGCCGAACGGCCCTCGGGGCGATGATGAAGTCCGAGTGAATTCACTGTGGCAATTCCACGCATGGCCCGCAAGCGAAAAGTTTGCGAAGTCGAGGCCACACAGACTCACCACGCACATTCCAAGTCCCGAGGGAGGAGATTCCGCCGACCGGCCGGGTGGGCTATCATGTCCCGACCTGCCCGCCCGGAGGCCGTCCCGTGCCCCGCGCCCGTCTCGCGCTTCTCGCCCTGCTCCTCGCCACGCTACCCGCCCAGGCGGTCATCCTCCGGTTGGTGTCGCTCCAGGAGGTGTTGGAGGGAGAACAACTCATCTTCGTGGCGGCGGTCGATTCCGTCCTGCCCGACCGCCCGGCGGCGGTGCTCAAGGTGGACGAGAAGCTGAAGGGCGAGCCGCCGTTCGACCGCCTCCCGGTCAACCTGACCGGTGACGACGAGGCGAAGAAGGGCGACCACACCAAACTGATCCTCGACCGCCTCGACCCGGGGCGGAAGGTGGTGGTGTTCGCCAGCAGGAAGGGGAAGCGGTACAACGCGATGGCGTTCACCGAGGGGACGTGGTTCTCGCTCCAGGGGGTGGTCGACGACGACGGCAAGACGGTGCGCTGGGCCTTCCTGCACGGCGAGCCGTACCTGCGCCGCACCTTCAAGGGGACGACGGCCGAACTCCGCCAGGTGTGCGCGGACGGCCTCGCCAAGAAGGCCGCCCCCCCGGCCCCCAACGAGAAGGAGCCGCCGGGGTTCGGCCCACCGTTGAAGAAGTGCGGAGTGCGGAGCGCGGAGTGCGGAGTGGGATACGCCGATCCGGTCGGAGTATCCCACGGCCCGGGTTGTGACTCCGCGCTCCGCGCTCCGCACTCCGCGCTCTTCGCCGTGATGCCCTCGATCGCCCTGATCGGCCCGCTGGCCATCATCGCCGCCCTGTTCCCGGGGGTGGCGGCCAGGATGGCGGTCGGGATGAAGCGGTGGCGGGCCTTCCTCGTCGTCGCCAGCACCAACAGCACCGCCGCGCTCCTGTACTGGCTAGCCCGCGACCGGGGCTGGCTCCCGGAGTGGGAGGTGTTCACCTACCGCGGGTTCACCCTCGTACTGCTGGCGTCCACCGCCGTGGGGCTGGTCTGGGCCGGGCGGCGCTACCGGCGGTTCGCCGGCGAAGACCCGGCCGTCACCGCCACCCCGACGCGGAACGAACTCCTTGCCCTTCTCGGGCTGACGGCCCTGGTCGGGCTGGTCGTCGCGTCGGTCCGCTTCTTCGGGCCGTGGAGCACCGCGGTCGACCTGCCGATGCGCGAGTTCCTGTTGATCGGGCTGGCGCTGCTCGTCGCCACCGGGTACGCGGCCTACCGCACGCTGACCGCCGCCCACGACCGCCTCCCGGACGGCTCCGCCCCGCCCGTTCGGTTGAGCCTGTCGGGCGAGTCGGCCGGGCTGTCGGCGCTGTTCGTGGCCACGCTCACGGCGGCGCTCGTCGGCGACCCGCCCCCGCCGCCGGCCCCCCCGCCGCCGGGCGGCACGGGCGGCGGGGTCAGGCTGCTCGACGTCCACACCTTCGACCTCCCCGACGCCAACCAGGTGATGTCGTCCGTCACCCCCGACGGCGACCGGCTCTACCTCGGGGCGTCGAAGACCACCGGCTTCGGGAGCGACTCGTTCGTCCTCGCCCTCGACCGGAACACCGGGGCGGTGGCGTGGAAGTTCGCCGGGGACAACGACCTCCTCCCCATCTTCTGCACCCCGACCGCCGCCGGCGGGAAGGTGTACGTCGGCGAGGGACTTCACACCGACAAGGGCTGTCGGCTGTTCGCCCTGGACGCCGCGACCGGCCGCCCTGCCTGGGCCAACCCATTCCAGACGGGGAGCCACACCGAGGGCCAGCCGAGGGCCGCGAACGGGAAGCTGTACTTCACCGCCGGCGACGACGGGCTCTACTGCGCCGACCCGGCCACCGGGGCGAAGGTGTGGCAGTTCGCCGGCCGGGAGCAGAAGCTCCACATCGACGGCCCGCCGGCCGTGAGCGGGAAGCGGGTGTTCGTCGGCAGCGGGTTGTACACGCTGGCCCGGGTGGCCGTGGACGCCGACACCGGGAAGGAACTGTGGCGCGAGCCACAGCCGTACCGGTCGTTCGGGCCGCCGCTCGCCGCCGGCGACCGCGTGTTCTACGGCCTCGGCACCGGCAACCTGACGAACGACGTGTTCGCCTACGTCGAGGAGGACACCCCGGCCGAGGCCGCCCCCGGCGGGGCGGTCGTGAGCGCGAACGCGGCCGACGGCAAGACGGCGTGGGAGGCGAAGCTGCCGCGCTCGGTCCACACCCCGCTCGCGGCGGACGCCCTGTTCGTGTACGCCGCCTGCCGCGACGGCTCGGTGTACTGCTTCAACCGGCAGACGGGGGCGGTCCGCTGGTCGGTGCCGCTCGGCTCGACGTTCACGGCCGGGCCGGCCGTCGCGGCCGACGCGGACGGGGTTCCCACGGCCGTGTACGCGGCCACGCCCGAGGGCCGGGTGGCGTGTCTGAGCCCGTTCACGGGCAAGGCGTACTGGATTCGTGAGCTGGCCGACCACGCCGGCAAGCAGGTGACGGAGGTGTTCTCGACGCCGGCCGTCGTCCAGACCGGGAGCCGGCGGGCGGTGTACGTCGGGGCGCAGCTCCGGAGCCGCACCGGGGCGACGTCGGCCGCCGTGTTCCGCCTCGACGACGAGACGGCCGAGTGAGGCGGCCCCGGGCTCGCGGTACACTGACGGGATGACCGAATCGCCCCCGCCCCGCCGCCGCTTTCTCACGGCGCGGTGGCGCCACCTGATCCTCGCCAACTACCCCGTCGCGGACGAGCTGGTCCGCCCCCACCTCCCGCCCGGGATCGACCTCGACCGCCGCGACGGCTCGGCGTGGTGCAGCCTGGTCGGGTTCCAGTTCCTCGACACCCGCGTCCTCGGCCTCAGTTGGCCGGGCTACCGCCACTTCCCCGAGTGGAACCTGCGTTTCTATGTGCGACGGGGGGAGGAGCGCGGCGTCTGCTTCGTCCGCGAGTTCGTGCCGCAATGGCTCGTGGCGACGCTCGCCCGGGTGGTCTACAACGAGCCGTACCGCTCCGCCCGCATGACGATGGACGTGCGCGACGACCCCGCCGCCGTGACCGCCCGCTACACCGTGGCCTGGGGCGGGCGGACGCACGCGCTCCGCGCGGTGGGGGCGAAGTCGGCGGTGCGGCCGGAACGGGACAGCCTGGAGCACTGGTTCAAGGAACACAGCTGGGGGTACGGGACGGGCCGGCGCGGCGGGCTGATCCGCTACGCGGTGAGCCACCCCGAGTGGGACGTATACCCGGTCCGCGAGTTCGCCGCGGACGTGGACTGGGGCGTGCTGTACGGACCCGAATGGGCCGTGATGACCGGCCGGGAGCCGGCGAGCGTGGTGTTGGCGGCCGGCTCGGCGGTGAGTGTGTACCCGAAGGGGTGACGACGCCCACCCGGATCGAGCCGCCGACCACACGATCGAGAGTCGGTCCGTCAGGGCGTGGTCAGACCGGCTGGGTTCGGTAGGGGGCGAACCCGTAGTACTTGGGCCGGTCGTCGAGCCGCACGTGGAGCCACGACACCCCGGCCCCCGCCGTGCTGAGCCAGACCGGCTGCGAACCCACCCGCCGCGCCATCGCCACCCCGACCGCCCGCCAGAAGGCGTGTCGTTGCGCCTCCGGGGCGAGCCGCACGAACGCCGCCAGGTGCCCGTAGGCCGATTCGTCGGCCAGCGGGGTTGGTACGACCAGGACCGCGTCCCCGCCGAGGTTCGGGAAGGTCACGACCCCCTCGTTCGCCCCGGCGAAGTGCTCCGCGAACGCCTTCCGGTCGGGGCGGCGGGCCAGGCTCGGGCTGTCCAGCACCACGAACTCGAACGGCCGGGACAGCGTGTCGGCAGTGACGGCCGGCGTCTCCCAGCGGAACGCGGCGAACGGGCCATCGGCCAGGAGGGCGTTGAACCAGCTGCGGAAGCCCGCATCGTCCTGCCACCCGCGCAGCACGTCCGCGACGGCCGCCGGGGACGCACCACGATCGACGGCGAACCGCTGTCCCCGGGCGTCGGTCAGCCCCTCATTCCGGACCGCCCACATCCGTCGGCCCTCCACGAACTTGAGACAACCAACCTCACCCGCCTGCCACCGCCGCTGCTCCCGGAACCGGGTCAGGCGGACCGTACTCACCGGTCCGCGGGCGGCCCCCGCCCCCACGCGCTCACAGGTCGGCGATGAAGGAGTGCCCCGTACTAATGACCCGCTCCCGGTCGCGGACCTCGAAAAACACCTTGTACCGCCCCGGCGGAACGTCCGTCAGCACCACGGCGTTCGACCCGCCACCCGTCGACCAGCCCCGTATCCGCAGCTGGGTGGGGAGCGTGTGCCGCCGTTGTGTGCCCTGGTGGACCAGCACCACGGACGGCCGCACCTCGGCGTCCCGGTCGAGCAGCGTGGTCGCGTACTCGTACTCGAAGATCAGGCTGCGCTGCTCCGGCCTTGTGTACTTGGTCGGGTCCGCGGGGCGGAGGATGGAGACGAACGGCCCGCACGAAGAGTTGAGCTGCTCGTAGGCGTCCCGGTCGCGGGCCGTGGCTCGCTCGATAACGAACTGAAGCTCCTCGGACGGCCTCGTCGCGTGGAACGCCTTCAGGGCGGCGAACGCGCCGCGGAGGTCCGCCGTCAGCGCCGGCGACCGGTTCTGCGTGATCCCTTGCCCGAAGTGGTCGAGGGCGTGGACGAGGCGGCGACACAGTTCCTCGTGCCGCCCGTTCGCGGCGGCCACCCGGGCGATGCGGGTGAGGTAGCCCGAGTTGTCCGCGCCGACCTCGCCGGTCTCCCGCCACGAGTTGACCTCGATCTCGGTGAACGTGACCCGGTAGGCCGCCCCCGCCTCGGACAGCGCGGCCGCGAACCGAAGGCGGTCCGGCATCGGGGCGTCGGCGTCACCCACCCGGGCGAGAAGGGCGTCGCGCCCCTCTCGGGTGCCGAACCCGCGGTGAAGGACCGACCGCTCGTGGTGCCCCTTCGCCACGGCGAGTGCCCGGCTCAGGAGGGCCGGGTCGTGCGACTCCGCGAGGTGCACGCAGGCCCGCTCCGTGAAGTAGTCACGACCGGCCGGGGGCTGCATCGACCGGTCTGCCAGTAACTTCAGCAGGCCCGGCACGTCCAACTGATCCCGCGGCGCGTTCACGAGCCCGGCCCACGCCTCTGCGTCGCGCAGGCTGCCGCGCAGCGACTCCCGGAACGGCCCGATCGTCCGGCCCCCGGCCTCGGGCACCGCCGGCACACGAGCGACGTAGGGGCCGGGGTTAGACCACTGAGAGAAACCAATCACCTGCTCCCCGTGGACCAGCCTCACGCCGCCGGGCAGCGGCGCGTAGACGACCGCCCCGTCGGGTATGCGAAAGGAGTCGCTCGGTCTGGCCCGCGCAACGAACAGCACCAGCTGGTCGCCGGCTGCAAGGCGTTGGTTGTTCCACGGGGCGTCGGCCCCGGCTTTCCGGTAGCTGTCGGTGTGTGCGACCGCGACGGTTTGCCCCTTCGGGAGCGCCCCTTTGTGGGTGACTACCACCTTGACATCGATCAGGTCGGCGTCGTGGGCGCGGTACGCGCGGACGACCTCCGCCTCGACCACGTCCGTGCTCAGATGGGCCAGCGACTCCTGGTCGTAGACGTACAGCGATTGTGCGCGGAGGGCCGGGGCCAGAAGGACCGCGAAGACGACCGCCGCTGCGGCCATCCCCAGCCGGCGGGCGGCGTGAGTTCTCGACACGGGAGGGTTCCTCGTCGGACGCCGACCATGTGTGCGAGGCCCGTGAGCGCGGCCGTTCCCGGCCGACTCCGAATCGAGCGTACCGCGGGGGGCGAGGGCTCGCAAGGTGGGGCGTAACGAGGGCGAGGGGGAGGCGTCGAGGCCGGGGCGGGAAGGGGGCGGCTCGGGCGATAGCCGTTATCACCCGGGCGGCCCACCACCGGCGGCCGCCCGGGTGATAACGGCTATCGCCCGAGCGAGACGGGTCTGCACGGTCTGGCGAATGAAATCGCCCGGCCGGGCGGCCGGGCGTTCGTGTCGTCTCGGTCCGTGCGGCCGGGCGGCTACCGGTCCGAACGGAACTGGAGCAGACCCATCCCCTCGGGGCGGGGTTCGGCGTCGGCCGGGCCGCTCCAGGTCTGCACGCCCACCCCCGGCACCACCCGCGACACGTTCACCGCCCACGCCCGGCCGCCGGTCCGCTCGCCGGACAGCTCCACCAGCGGGATGGCGAACTCCGCCGTCCAGCCGGTGTCGGTCGGGTGGAAGGCCACGAAGTACTTCGGGTTCCAGGTGCGGTCGCCCCAGCAGTCCTCGGCCAGGCAGCCGCGGTGGTCGATCTGGAAGCGGTAGTACGTCTGGTAGTCGCGGTCGAGGTCGAGCAGGATGTCCACCCGGTCGCGGCCGGTCAGGTCGGCGTCGCGGTCGCGCTTCGCCACCGGCGGCACCGCCTTCCCGGTCGGGTGGGCGCAGCTCACGGCGACGTAGAGGAACTGGCCGTCGTGGGTGAACCGCGCCTCCGTCTTGTACCCCTCGGTGAACGCCGCCGCGTCGTCGGCCTTGCCGGCGGACGTGGCCGCGACCGCCAGCGGCATCGCCTTCGCGGCCCGCCAGCACGGGTCGTCCAGCTTGCCGTCCAGGAGCGGGCGGGTTTCGGTCTGCACGCTCGCGGCCACCGGCTTCGGCGGCGTCGGCACGAGCGAGCGGTCGGAGAGCCACAGCTCGGCCGCGAGGCAGTCCCGCCACGGGTCGAGGCCCGGCTGCTGGGCGGCCGCCCCGGGGGTGTCGCGGAAGTACTCGCGGAGGAAGGCGTCGGCCTCGACGTGCTTGCCGACGTGCCGGCGGGCGGCGAGGAGCGTCAGCCACGCGGCCGGGTCCCGGCTGTAGAGCGGGCCGAACGCGGCCAGCTTCGGCTCCAGGTCGAGGCACGCCTGGTGCCACTTCAGGATCATCGCCGGGTCGTGGAGGTGGTACACGTCCTCGTCCACGTTCACCTTCGCGCCCGGCGCGGTGCCGCCGGCCGGGACCACCCGCCGGGCGCCGGGCGGCTCGAACGACACCCGGCCGAAGGCGACCTTCTGCTGGATCTCGACCCGCCGCCGCGGCTCGGTGCCGGCGTGGTAGCGGAGGAGCCAGCGGTAGCCGTCGAGGGCGAGCGGGTGGCCGGGGTACTTCCCGGCCAGCAGCGCGAACACCTCGCGGGCCTCCACCCACTTCCCGGTCTGGGAGAACCGCGTCCCGACGGCGTGGACCGTCCGGGCGGCGACGTCGTCCGGGAGCTTCGCCACCTCGCTGCCGAGCGCCGCCAGCGCCTTGTCGGCGCCGGCGATGTCGAGGTTCTCGGCGAACGCCAGCGCCTCCAGGTGCCGCCGCGTCTGCACGGCCTTCCGCTGCACCTCGACGGCGGCGTGGTCGGGCGCCACGCCCGGGTCGGCCCGGCGGGCGACGCCGCCGCGGGCCAGGGTGAGCCCGTCGGTCAGCGCCGTGTGCGACTCGGCCCCCTCCTGCCGGTGCGCGACCAGCTTCAGGCTCCGCTGCGCCGCCGGGGCCACTCCGAGAAGGCGGGCGGCGGGCTCGGCTGCGTCCCGCGCCGACTCGCCGAGCAGCGGCACGAACTCGGTAAGGTCGTACTTCACGGCCGCCGCCGGGTCGCTGCCGGCGAGGGCGTACAGCTTCTTCGGCGCCCACGGCCGGAGGCCGAGCGTGGCGATCTGCTCCGGGAACGCGGCCGGGTCGGCGGCCTGCCGGAACGCCTCGCGGGCGGCGTGCAGCACCAGCACCTCGGCCGGGCCGGCGTCGGCCGACGCCGGGTCGGTGACGACCACCTCGGGCTGCCAGATGCGGACCGCCAGCACGGCCTGTCGCAGCAGTTGCTCGTTCGCCTTGCCGGCGAAGGCGCGGTCCCAGGTGGCGAGGAGGTCGCGCGGCGGGAGCCCGGCCGCGTGCGCCGGGACCGGGAACGCCCACACCGCCTCGGCCGCCGCCCCGCCGGCGAGCCGCACCGCCTGGGCGAACCGGGCCGGGTCGGCGGCGCGCCGCGGGTCGGCGGTGGTCGGGTCGGCGGTCATCACGCCGACGGCCGCGCACAGGTAGCCGTCGGCGGAGCCGAGCTGCGCGGCGAGTTCGAGGGGGGCGCGGCGGTCGTGGGCGTGCAGGAACAGGACGGCCGCCCGCTGCCCGCCGGCGCGGCTCGCGGTCCAGGTCTTGCCGCCGTCGGTGGTGCGGGCGATGGTGCCGAACTCGCCGACCGCCCAGCCGGTCTGGTCGTCGAGGAAGTGGAGCCCGAGGACCGGGGTGGTGAGGGTCGTCCGCTGCGCCTCCCAGGTCTTGCCGCCGTCGGCGGTGTGGAAGACGACGGTCCCCGGCCGGCCGGCGACCCAGGCGTGCGTGCCGGCGGCGGCGACGGCCCGGAAGTCGCAGCTGGCGGCGACCTCGGGCGGGACGCCGAGGTTCACCGCCCCCCAGCGCCGGCCGTCCTCGCTGGTGAGGACGAGGCCGCCGTCGCCGGCCGCGAACCAGCGGAACGGCCCGGCCTTCACGGCGTGGATGCCGCGCCCGCCGAGCGGGTCGAGGTCGGCGTCGGCGAACGCCCCGCCGCGGACGGCCCCGAGCCGCGCCCACTCCCCGGCCACGACCCCGGCCCCCCGGGCGTCGAAGTCCGCCGCCCGCCAGCCCGGCGTGCGCGGGCCGGCGAGGGGCCGCCACGTCCGGCCGCCGTCGGCGGTCTGGAACAGGCCGGACGGGAAGGCGGCGCTGCCGTCGCCGCACACGAACCCGGTCTTCTCGTCGGCGAAGCGGACGGCGTGGAGCCCCGGGAGGACGTTCACCCCGACCTCCTCCCAGGTCAGGCCGCCGTCGGCGGTCTTGAGCATGACCCCGGCCGACACCCCGTCGGGGGCGTCCAGCCGGCCGACCGCCCAGCCGGCGTAGGGCGTGACGAAGTGGACCGCCCGCAGGCTGGCCCGGGTGCCGGTCTTCTGCCGCTCCCAGTTCGCGCCGCCGTCGATCGAGTGCCAGATGACGCCGTCGTCGCCGACGGCCCAGCCCTCCTGCTTGTCCACGAACTGGACGGCCCGGACGGCCGCGTCACCGAACGCCACGGGAGCCTGTGCGGCGGCCGGGGCGGCCCAGCCGAGCAGCGCGAGCAGTACGGGTAGAAACCGGCGGCGTGTCATGCGAGAACCCTCGGGGCCGGGCGGGGAGCGCCCCCCGCAGACCGTCATCGACCCGGGGGAATAGGCAAACCCGGCGGGAAGTGCTAGGCCAACTTGCGGGGAGCGGGGATTCGGGGGTCGGGGATCGGGTGTGCGGGTATCGGGTGTGCGGGGATCGGGGATCGGGGATCGGGTGTGCGGGTATCGGGTATCGGGTGTGCGGGTATCGGGTTTGGTCTTCCGGTGAGTCCGGCGCCGTCAGATGTACTAGGGGATAGTCCTACCCGACGCGCTAGTTCACATGCCGTTAGTGGTGTACACCCGACGCCGATCCCCGATCCCCGCACACCCGATCCCCGATCCCCGATCCCCGATCCCCGATCCCCGATCCCCGCACACCCGATCCCCGATCCCCGCACACCCGATACCCGCACACCCAAATCCCCATTTCCAACGGAGATCGAATGGCACGCATCCTGGTGACCGGCGGGGCGGGGTACATCGGCAGCCACACGGTCCGGTTGCTGGTGGCGGGCGGGCACGACGTGACGGTGCTGGACAGCCTCGTGTACGGCCACCGGGCCGCCGTGCCGGCGGGGCGGCTCGTCGTCGGGGACATCGGCGACGGCCCCGGCCTCGACCGGCTGTTCGCCGAGGCCCGGCCCGAGGCGGTCGTCCACTTCGCCGCCTTCGCCTACGTCGGCGAGTCGGTCACGGACCCGGCCAAGTACTACGCCAACAACCTCGTCGGCTCCCTGGCACTCCTCGACGCCTGCCGCCGGCACGGGGTCGGGAAGTTCGTGTTCTCCAGCACCTGCGCCACCTACGGCACCCCGGACCGGGTGCCGATCACCGAGGCGGAGAAGCAGGCTCCGATCAACCCCTACGGGAACACGAAGCTGGCGTTCGAGCGGGCGCTGGCCGACTACGCCGCCGCCTACCGGTTCGGGTTCTGCGCCTTGCGCTACTTCAACGCCGCCGGCGCCAGCCCGGACGGGACCATCGGCGAGGACCACGACCCGGAGACGCACCTCATCCCGCTCGTGTTCCAGGCCGCGACCGGGAAGCGGCCCCACGTCGGCGTGTTCGGCACCGACTACCCGACGCCGGACGGCACCTGCGTCCGCGACTACATCCACGTGGACGACCTGGCCGCCGCCCACATCCTGGCGCTCGACCGGCTCGGGCCGGGCGCCCAGCTGAGGTACAACGTCGGCACCGGCCGGGGGTACAGCGTCCGCGAGGTGATCCGCACGGCGGAGGAGGTGAGCGGGCTGAAGGTGCCGGTGGTGGAAGGCCCGCGGCGGGCGGGTGACCCGGCCGAGTTGGTGGCGGATTCGAGTCTGATCCGCCGGGAGTTGGGCTGGTCGCCGCAATACCCCGAGTTGCGGCGCATCCTCGAAACCGCCTGGAACTGGCACCGCACCCACCCGGACGGGTACGCCGACCGGCCGCGCTGACCAGCGGCCTCGTCCCAAAATCCTGACAGTCCGGGCGGGGGAGTTGAACGGGCCGCCGCCCCGCTGTACAACAGAAGTGTGGTGGTCCTGACCACCGCTGTCGGTGGCTGTAGCTCAGCTGGTTAGAGCGCCAGATTGTGGATCTGGATGTCGCGGGTTCAAATCCCGTCAGTCACCCTCGATCGTAAACCCTGTCAGTCGAAGCGTTTCACACTTCCCCCGAGGTCGCCTCGGGTGCGGCTTCCGAACGACGGGTTTCGTGGAATCGCTCCACGAAACTCAATCGGAGGTTCCACCCTGTGGCTCGTCTCCGCAATACCGCCCCGTCCTACCTCCCCCACAAGCAGCTGGCCGCAGCTGCCCCATCTGGACTAATCCTCGGTCTTCGTTGACACGTTCCGGTTCGTGAGGTGGTGACGGTCGGGATACCGCCGAGCGCAACCACCACGCGGGTCGCTCAGGGACCGGCCTCATACGGACGGCACCGAACGCCACGTCCGACAGCCCCGCTTCGGCCCGCCCCGAACCGGCTCGGGTCGCGGTGACAAGGTGGCACGAGTGTGATGCGCCAGCCTTCGCGTGGTTGAACGGTCGCGGTAAACAACGAGCCGCCCACACCGGAACACGCTGAGCGTCCGGTGCGGGCGGGTGGGGTGGTACGACCGGTCTGGGACCGCGGCGTCTACCCGCCGCCCTTCCCGCGGCGGAGCCACCGCCGGAGCCGGGCGAGCGGGGAGCGGCCGAGTTCGGCGGGCGCCGGCCCGGCGTCGACCTCCGGGAACTCTACCGTGTGGTGGCACACGTGACCGAATAGGGCGAGGAACCCGCCGGCGGCGAACACGAGCGCACTCCCGGCGACCAGCCCGACGAGCGAGAAGAAGCCGCCGACGGCGAGGATCACCGTCGCCCACGTCCACCGGATGCGGTGGCCGCAGAGGACCAGCAGTCCGGCGCCGGCGAGCCGGTAGAGGGCAAGAACCGCCAGCACGAAACCGGCCGCGGTCTCTGCCTGGTGGAGGCGGCGGACGGCCGTCGCCTCCGCCCCGTGGGGCGGAGGGGCGTGGTCGTCCGCCCGGGCGTGGTCGTCCGGGCCCGGGCTCTCCTTCTGGTGGGCGGGGGCGCCCCCGTGGTGCTCCGGGGGGCTGGCACTGATCACGAACAGGAAAACGAAGACCGAGAAGCCGACGAGCAGCGGGCGGCGGGCGGCGGGTTTTTCGGACATGGAACCCTCAGAAAAGGGACGAATCCGACGCTCGAACACATCCCGAACCGCGGCCCCGTGCTACGCTTCTGCCGTCGTGCGGCAGCGACGTTCAAGCCACCGGCCGGGAGGGCGGGTGCCGGTCGGCGACCGGCTGCCTCTCCCCGTCCGCGGGTGACTAGTCCTCGCCGCCCGCGAGCGGATCGGAAAATCGGAACTTTTTTCCTCCCGGCTTTTCCCGCACTTCCCCACCATTCGGCGCCCGTGTACGCCCCGCCGCCCCCGCCGCGTGTCCGATTCCCATTGCCCGGTCGCCCGCACGTTCATATCGTGGCTGGATGCCGGCGCCCAAATCGCCCTGCCGGCGTTATCGTCGGACTGACTGCCGTGCTCGTCCGATCCGTTCGCCTCAGCGGTCCGCTCGACACCCCCGACGAGGTGCTCACGTTCCTCCCGTGGGGTGGGAAGCACTACTTCGGTCGGTTGCCGGTCGACCGGGCGGTCGAAACGTGCCAGTGGGTCGGGAACCGACCGCCGGGTGCCGATGAACCCCCGGACCTGACCGACGGCCACGGCCTGGACGTCATCGAGACGTTTCCCGAGTACCGCACCGACGGGCCGCACACCATCCTGGTCGTCGGGTCGCGCGACGCGGTCACGCAGTTCGAGACGCTACTCGGCCGGGTTCTGGAGCACTCCCGCAAGCACATCGACCCGGACTCCGAAGACCACCTCAACCACGTGGTTCCGATGCTGGTCTGGGCCGGGGCCGGCCGCAGGCGGATCGGCGCGGAGGTGATGGAGCACCGCTGGTTTGCCGACCGCATCGAACGGCGGGCCGCCGCGTGCCGGAACTCACCCCTCGGCGGTGCGGGGGAGGCGGCCGAGGTGGTCAACAACGTGTGGCTGCTCTTCGACCACTTCTTCAAGCAGGACAAGCCGCTCGGCAAGTACGACCCCGCGTTCCGCTTCACGCGCTACCTCGAGATGTGCATCGGCAACGCCATCTCTCGGGTGCGGCGGCGCCACATTCGCAGTGTGACGCGGTACCGCCCGCTGTCGGACGGGGGCGAGCCGGCCGTCACGGACTGCTGGCTGGACGACGCCGAGTATGCCGCACTCAGCGCCGCACTCAGCGCCGCACTCAGCGCCGCACTCAGCCGCCTGCCGGAGGATCTCGCGGACGTGATCCGGCGCAGATATTTCAAAGGGAATACACTAGTCACGATCGCCGCCGACCTCGGCGTGTCCGTCGCCAAGGTGAAGTCGCTGCTCAACCGAGCGATCCGCGAGTTACGAGAAATGCCCGGCGTCCGGAGCTTTGCCCCCCCCGAAGGGAAGAGCGATGACCCAGCCTAACGGCCTGACCGACGGCAGGGACGATCGAGTCGGCACCGCGTACCGCCCCAGGATGCCCAAGGGCGAGGGCGAGCGCCTCCGCACCCTGGCGCTCTACGCCCTGCCCCGCGCCGACCGGCGGTCGGCGCGCGCCGCGCGGCCCGAGCGCCCGCTCGGCCCCCACGCCCGCCGGACACTGGTCAAGATGGTCGAAACCTTCCCGAACTGGAAGGAGGAGTTCGCCGCGGCGCTCGCCGCGGTGTCGGCGCCGCCCGTGGCAGAGGCGGTCCGCATCATCCTCGCCGACATCCGCACGGTCGAGCGGGAGCCGCAGGTCGAACTCCCCCCGGAGGCCCAGCCGGAAGGGCTGCCGTCGTACGAACTCGCCGCCGAGTACGGCCTCCTGAACCCGAGCCCGGGGACCGTCGAGGCGTTCAAGAAACTCAGCGGAGACCCCGGTGACGGACGCGCCCAGCCTCACTGACCACCTCGCCTACCACGACTACATCGCCGTCGTCAGCTACCGGGAGGAGCCCCGCACCGTCCGGCTCCGGGAGGGGGGCGGGATCGACCGCGAGATCAGCCGGGACGTCGCCCGGGCGTGCGGCGAGTACCGCGACCGGGTGAACGCCAACGCCCGGGCCTGTGCCGCGGCCTCCGGTGCCGCCCCGCCCCCGGAGCTCGCCTCGTACCTGTTCAACCCGGTCCAGTGGGTGGCCTTCGGCCGCTCCGACGCCGTCTCCCTCACCCTGTTCGACGACTTCGACCCCGCCGTGACCCTGATGGGGGCCGTCCGCTCGCCGGTCGTCCAGGCGTGCCTGGCGTTCTGCCCGCGGACCGACCGGGAGGCGCTCGGGCTGGGCTCCCGGTACCCCGACCGCCCGGACTGGCCGTTCGACGCCCCCGAGACCTGGCCGACCGGCCGCGCGGCCGCGGCGCCCGACTTCGCCCCCGCCCCGCACCCGCTCCAGGAAAGCACCCCGCTGCTGGTCGTGACCCGGTTCAAGGTCGGCGGGCTGAACTCCCTCGGCGGCGGGGTGGCGTTCTTCCAGGCGGTCCTCCGGGTGCTGGTCGCGCAGGTGGTCGACCAGCTGGACGACCTGGGGCGGGCGGCGGGGGACCAGAACCCGCAGGCGACGGACCTCGGCCTCACCACCGAGGCGGTCCGGGCGACCCGGTGCATGGTGCTCGACGGGCAGGGGTCGGAGGATCTGATCCTGCTGGCGGCCTGCACCAACTACTCGGTCGGGATCACCCTCGTCACCCGACTCCGGTGCATGACCCTGGGGGACGTGTTCGACGCCGACCCGCGCCTGGCCGAGCACTTCCAGGACGGGTTCGGCGGCCCCCGGCGGGCCGGGCGGGGGCTCCACGCCCGGGTGCTGGAGTACTACGGGCGCCCGCCCGACGTGCGCACCGGGTGGGCCGCCAACCACGTGTTCAGCGACAGCCACACCACCCTCGGGGCGGTGCGCGAGGCGTTCCACGTGCCGGGGTCGGAGGCCGCCCGGCACGTCGCCGGGTTCGTCTCCGTGGTCGCCCAGGTCGACGCCAACCCCGGGCACATGCTGGACGTCGAGCGGGTGTTGAAGCACACCTACGACGCCCTCGGCCGGCCCGGCGGGGCGTACCGGCGGGTCGAGTTGCGCGGCCGGCCGCACCGCTTCCTGGTCGGCCGGCACGACTACCTCGAGGTGGTCGGGGAGGATCCGGACCGCCCGCTCTCGGCCCTGCCGACGACCGACTTCTTCCGCTACCTGGCGACGTTCACCGCCCAAACCGGGGCGGCCCCGCCCGCCCCCGGGGCGCCGGCCCCGAACGCCCGGCCCCGGGAGGAAACCGGGTTCATGGGCTTCTCCAGCTCGGTCGTCGTCCCGTTCCCCCGCCTCGGCCAGGTCCGGGAGGTCGACCACCGCACCCACCTGCCGGGGATGGGGCTGCTGGAGTGGGTCCGGCAGGAGCTGTTCCTGAGCGACGGGGACCGGCCGGGCCCCCGGCTGACGGTGGAGCGGCTGAAGAACCACACCCGGCGGCTGCGGATGCCGTGCTCGCTGTGCGGGGTTCTGGACCGGCTCTACCAGACGTTCGCCGCGCACCTGGCCGACCCGTACCTCTTCGACAGCGTCCTGGACCTCTACGACACGTTCGCCGCCCTGTACGCCCTGCTCACCGAGGATCTCCCGAGGTACCAGGCGGAGGGGCAGGCGACCCCGTTCGGGCAGTGGATGACGACCCGGCTGGACGGGCTGCTGGAGGCGCTCAAGAACGCGGTCGACCACCGGGTCCGGCTGATGCTCCCGAACGCCGACATGCGCGACACGGCGGTGGACCTGCGGGGCGGGCTGAGCAAGCTGGTGGCGGCCGCCGACGTCCCGCTGAAGTGCGGCCTCTACCTGGTCAACCGCGCGCTCGAGCCGGCCGACGGGGCCGGGCCGGACCGCCTCCACGGGGTGCCCCTGAACCGGGTCGGCGGCGTCGCCCGGATCGGGTTCAACCCGCAGACGATGTGCGAGCGGATGACGTTCCCGCCGTGCCGGCGGTTCCTGGCCCACATCCGCATGGACGTGCTCCACGTCACGCGCCCGGTGCGGTTCCTGGGCCACATCCACGAGGCCACCCACCTGCTCTACGGGGTGGACGGGCCGCCGGTCGACGTCCCCTTCCGCGAGGACGCCGGGGAGGTGTACGCCGAGCTCCTCTCCCACCTGATCGTGTTCGGGACCGACACGGACCTGTTCCTCCGCCGGTACGTGGCCGACTACAGCGTCCAGCCGCTCGGGTACGGGTCCGACCAGCGGTTCGGCGACACCCCGCACGAGGCCCAGGCCCGGTTCTTCCACCTGCTCCTGCGCGGGTTCCTGGTGACGCACCCGATCGCCACGCTGGGCGGCGGCCCGACGAAGCGCCGGGACCGCCAGCCGACGACCTGGCCCGACCCGCCCCCGGTCGAGGTGTTCGACGCCCCGCTCGCGGCGGAGCACGAGGACGCGTTCATCGCGACGGTGAAGGCGTACGGCCCGTTCCACGCCCCGTTCGCCGGCTGGTGGCCGGCGCTCGGGACCACGGGGGACCGGGAGCCCGAGAAGACGTGGCGGGAGTCGTACCGGCGGGACGCCCCGGCGCACGCGGCCGCCGCCAAGCCCGCCTGGCTGGCGGCGTACCGGCGGTACCGGTCGCTCTACAACCCGGACGTCGCCCCGGACCGCATCGGCTGGGCGGTCGGGCGGGCCATCACCGGGGGGCGGCCGCTCTCCCGCCTCCTCGGCATGGCGAGCCGCGACCAGGCACTCGAGACGGTCCAGCTGGTCTGCCGGTTGCTGTACTTCCACGCCCACTTCTGCTACGGCGACCTCGACCCCGCGCGACGCCTCCACCTCCACCGGGACGAGGCGACCGGGCGCGTGTCGTTCGCCGCCCCGGCCGGCGAGTCCCGGCCGTGGAACCGGTTCCAACTCGACGCCACCCACGGCGGGCTGTTCTGCGTGGACCCGGCGACCCGACGAAAGCGGGTTCTCCAACAGGTGGTCGTCCTGAAGACGTTGTGGGACGTGTCGTCGTTCATCCGGGCCGAGCGGTTCGAGCAAATCCTGGCCGGGCTGCTGTCCAACCGGTCGCCCGACCCGACCGGGACGGCCGGGCAACCGCAGCCGTAGCGGCCCGGGGGCCGGTTCACGTGTGGGGCCGGCGGCTCGGTGAACGGGGACGTCCGGCGGGCGGAAACGGGCCAGACGTTACCGGGCCCGGCGCAGGGCGTCCCGGACCAGTTCCGTAAACACCGTCCGCGCCCGGAGCGGGGCGTGCCCCCGCCGCCTCAGCAGGTTCACCGTCCGCTTCGGGGTCGGCTTTTCGAGGCGGACGCACGCCACCGCCCGCCCGCCCGTCCCGAGCGCCGGCAGGATCGTCGCCGGGCCGCCCGCTGCCACGACGGCCAGGACGCCCTCGACCGAGTTCATCTCCACGACCACCGCGGGCCGGACCCCCGCCCGGTCGAAGCTCTCCTCGACGATGCGGCGGGTGCAGAACCCCGGGCCGAGCAGGCCGAGCGGCTCCCCGGCGAGTTCCGCCACCCGCACCCGCTCCCGGCCCGCGAGCCGGTGGGCCGGCGGCACGGCCAGCACCAGCTCCTCCTCGAACAGCTGTTCGGCCTCGATCTCCTTGTGGCCCGGCGGGAGGAAGGAGATCCCGAGGTCGAGCGCCCCCCCGAGCAGCCCGTCCTCGATGGCGCCCGCGGCCATCTCCTCGACGCGCAGCCGCACGCCCGGGTGGTCCGTGGCGAACCGGGCGACCACGGGCGGGATCAGGTAGGCGTTCACGGTCTGCACGACGCCGACGGTGAGCGAGCCGCGGACCAGCCCGTCGAGCTCGGCCAGCGCCGTCCGGCCGTCCTCGACGACGGCCAGCGCGCGCCGGGCGTAGTCCCGGAACACCTCCCCGGCCTGCGTCAGCCGGGCCCGCCGGCCGACGCGGTCGAACAGGGCGACCCCGAGCTCCCTCTCCAGCTCCCGCACCTGCAAGGACAGGGTGGGTTGCGAGACGTCCAGCCGGTCCGCCGCCCGCCGGAAGTGGGCGTCCTCGGCCACCGCCAGGAAGTACCGCAGGTGCCGCAGTTCCACGCCTCACCTTGATAGCCGGCGGCTATCGTACCGATGAAAACAAAGAATTGGATCTATCAGATGCTACCCCTTAGCATTCCGGTGTCAAGCGGCCGGAGGGGCCGCCAACCCGGTGGAGGAGGAGCATGGCCACGCCCGCACCCGGCCTGCCGGCCAGGTACCAGTCGGCGGACTTCGACAAGACCCCGCCGACCCCGCACGTCCGCGTCCCGGACCGGCTCCGCCACCCCGCCGTCGAGTCGGCGGGCCGGCACGCCGACTACTCGGCCCAGCGGAAGCACCCGGTCTTCTTCGTGGACCTGCCGACGCACACCATCAGCCTGACGGTCGGCTGGCTCGACCCCGGCCAGTCGTCCAACATGCACCGGCACACCTACGAGACGGTCCTGTACGTCCTCGAGGGGACCGGGTTCACGCTGGTGCAGGGCCGCAAGGTCGAGTGGGCGGCCGGGGACGCCGTGTACGTCCCGGTGTGGGCGTGGCACCGGCACACCAACACCGGGGCCGGGCTGGCCCGCTACCTCGCCTGCGAGAACGCCCCGCTCCTCCAGAACCTCGGCGGGGTGGCGCTGCGGGAGGAGTCGCGGACGGCGTCGGACGGCCTGGCGGAGGGCGCCGGATGAGCCGCGCCGTCCCGTTCCACGGCATCATCGCCTACCCGATCACGCCCCTGACGGGCGACGGGCGGGTCGCCCTCGACACGCTCGGGGCGCTCATCGACCGGCTGCTGGCGGGCGGCGCCCACGGCATCGCCCCGCTCGGCAGCGCGGGCATCCTCCCCTACCTCTCCGACGGGGAGCGGGAGGCGGTGGCGGAGGCGGCCGTGGCGCACGTCGCCGGGCGCGTCCCCACGCTGGTCGGGGTGTCCGCCCTGACCACCGAGCGGGCCGTCCGCCACGCCCGGTTCGCCGAGCGGGCCGGGGCGAGCGCCGTCATGCTCATCCCGATGAGCTACTGGCGGCTCACCGAGGACGAGGTGTTCCGGCACTACCAGCGGGTCGCGGGGGCGATCTCCGTCCCGGTCATGGCTTACAACAACCCGGCCACCGGCGGGGTGGACATGCGGCCCGAGTTCCTGGCCCGCCTGCTGACCATCCCGAACGTCACGATGGTCAAGGAGAGCACCGGGGACGTGGGCCGGATGCACCGGCTGGCCCAGCTGGCCGGGCGCGACGTGGCGTTCTTCAACGGGTCGAACCCGCTGGCGCTGGCGGCGTTCGCCGCCGGGGCGCGGGGGTGGTGTACCGCCGCCCCGAACCTGATCCCGCGGCTCACGCTCGACCTGTACGCGGCCGTCACGCGGGGCGACTTCGCCGCCGCCCGCACGCTGTACGACCGGCAGATGCCGCTCCTGGAATTCCTCGTCGCCGGCGGGCTGCCCCGGACGGTAGCCGCGGGGCTGTCCTTGCAGGGGTTTGACCCCGGCCCGCTCCGGCCGCCCCTGCAACCGCTGCCCGACGCCGAGCGGGAACGGCTGCGGGGCATCCTGTCCGACCTGACCTGACCTGACCTGATCACCGTATCCCGTTCCCGAACCTCCATCAGGAGCCTGTCATGTCGAACGCCGTGTTCTACCACGCCGGGTGTCCGGTCTGCGTCCAAGCCGAGCAGGCGGTCGCCGCGGCGCTCGATCCCAAGCGGTTCACCGTCGAGGTCGTCCACCTCGGCCAGGCCAAGCAACGGCTGGCCGAGGCCGAGGGGGCGGGGGTCAAGTCCGTCCCGGCGCTCGTCCTCAACGGGCAGGTGTTTCACATCAACCACGGGGCCGACCTGTCGGCCCTCAAGTAGCAATCCCCGGGGGAGCGGTCCGTCATGACGACCCCGGTGCTTCGCACGGTGCAGGTCGGCCTCCCGCGGCGGCACGGTGCGGACGAGGCGCCCGACCCGCTGGACCGGGCCTGGACGACCGGTTTCTACAAGGAGCCGGTCGCCGGCCCGGTCCGGGTCGGGGCCGCCAACCTCGACGGCGACGGGCAGGCCGACCTCGCCCACCACGGCGGGCCGGACAAGGCCGTGTGCGCCTACCCCGCCGACCACTACCCCTACTGGCGGGAGGCGCTGAACCTGCCGGCGCTGCCGCCGGGGGCGTTCGGTGAGAACTTCACGGTCGAGGGGCTGACCGAGGCGGGGGTGTGCGTCGGCGACACCTGGGTGGTCGGCGGGGTCGTGTTGCAGGTGTCCCAGCCCCGCCAGCCGTGCTGGAAGCTGGCCCGCCGGTGGCGGGTGAAGACGCTGGCCCTCCAGGTGCAGCAGACCGGGCGAACCGGGTGGTACTTCCGGGTGCTGACCGAGGGGGTTGTCGCGCCGGGCCAGCCGCTCGTTCTCGTCGAGCGGCCGCACCCGGACTGGACGGTGGACCGGGCCAACCGGGTCATGCACCACCAGAAGGGCGACGGGCGGGCGGCGGCGGAGTTGGCCGCGCTGCCGCTCCTCTCCGCGAGCTGGCGCGGGACGCTGGCCCGCCGCGCCGAGCAGAACGTCGAGCCCGACACCTCGAAGCGGCTGGACCAGCCGGGGGAGCCACCCTGATACACCGTCCGGTTGTTGGCATCGGGCTGGCGCCCGGTTCCCTAAGCGGGGGGGCTCGGGTTGATCCTGGCGGGGTTGGTGGCCGGGGAGGTGGCGGCAGGGGGACTGGTGCCGGAGCCGTGGCCCGAACCCCAGCCGTACCCCACCCACACCGAGGCCGAGTTCCGCGACCGGAAGACCTGACCTACCCCTCTAAGCCCTCAAGAGGGGAGGGAACCCGACACCATCTCCCGGACCGGGTGTCATACGGGATCGGGCTGATCCGTAGGCCACCCGGGGCGTTGCCCCGGGCTATCGGATCTCAGCCCTTCGGGGTGAAGAGGAGCCTCTGGTTTTCAGGCCAACGGCCTGGGATTCGATAGCCCGGGGCAACGCCCCGGGTGGCCTACCGAGCAACCGGATTTGGTATCAGACCCTGGGCCTGGGATTCGATAGCCGGGGGCCGCGTCCCGGGCGGCCTGCGGGTGGCCCGGGAGGCGAGAACCGTTATCGCCCTCCGGCGGGCGACAGGCCAACCCCGTGGGCGATAACCGTTATCGCCCACGGACCGGAACGCCGCTCCCTCCTCCTCACTGCTCCTCGCCCGGGCCGTTACGAGTCGTCCGGGTCGTCCGGCTCGTCTGGCTCGCCGTCCGGGTTCGTCGGCGCCGGCGTCGGGGGCGGCTTGTTCTTGCCGCGGTGGCGCCGGGTGTCGGTCGGGACGGGGTCGTCACCGTCGTCGTCCGGGTCGAAGTCCCGGTCCTGGCGGGCCTCGGCCACGGTCAGGAAGCCGATGATAATGACCTTCGCCGCGAACGAGATCACGTTCAGGGCGCCCATCGACGTGTTCGTCTCCGAGTTGTCCAGGTCGAACAGCGTCTTGAACAGGCCGAACGCCACCGCGCACCCGATCGGACTGACCACGAAGATCGGGAGTTTGAACCACGCCCCGATGAAGTACACCCCGTTCACGATGAACGAGACGGCCGCGATCTTCAGGACCGCCGGGCCGAACCGGCCGTAGTTGATCCCGACCACCGTCCCCACCACCATCAGGACCAGGATGGTCAACGGGATGGTGATGAACATCCCCACCATCATCACCCCGATGGTCATGAACCCGCTCGCCCCGGAGTACCCCAGGGCGCCGGCGAACGACATCACCATCCCGAGGACGAGCAGCACCGCCGGCCAGGTGTACTCGAACTCCTTCAGCCGGCGGGCGTGGTAGTCCTCGGCCTCCTCGTCGGCCGTCTTGGCCCGCTGGGGCTTCTTCGGCTTCTTGCGGCGGGGCTGGTCGTCGTCGTCCTCGTCGCGGGCGGCGCGGACCGACTTGCTACGGGCCGGGGCGGTGGCGTCTGTGGCGGGTGCGGCCAGCTCGGTTTCGTCCACGACCTCGAAGCCGACGTAGGCCGGGGGCGGCGCGGGCGGAGCCTTCGGGCGGGGCGGCTCGGCCCGGACGGGCTTGGGGGCCACGCCGGACGGCGGCTTGGGGGCCGGGGCGGCCGGGCGGGCGGAGCCGGCCGGTTTGGCGCCCGGGGCGGGCGGCCTGGGGGCCGGGGCGGCGGGCCGGGCGGGGGTCGGCCGGGGCGGCGGGGCGGGGGGGGCCGCGGTGTCCTCGACCACCTCGAAGCCGGGGGTGGGCTCCGGCTGCGGGCGGCGGGGGCGGTTGGGCTCGGGCATGGCGGGGCTCCCGGGGGCAATGGTCGGATCATCCCCGGATGCTGGGGTTCTGTCCAGGTCGGTCCGCGGGCTTTACGGGAACTTCACCGCGCCCCGTACAATACCCGCCGCCCCCGTTCTCGTCCGGAGCCCGCCGGTGTCCACCGACCGCTTCACCGAGTACCTGAACCAGTTCGCCGCCGACCGCGCCCAGATGCTCGACCAGCTGCGCCGCGTCGTCGTCGGCCAGGGCGAGGTGATCGAGCAGGTGCTCGCGGCGATCTTCACCCGCGGCCACTGCCTGCTGGTCGGCGTGCCGGGGCTGGCGAAGACGCTCATGGTGTCCAGCGTCAGCCAGATCCTCAGCACCTCCTTCAAGCGGGTCCAGTTCACCCCGGACCTGATGCCGTCCGACATCACCGGCACGACGGTGCTGGAGGAGACGGGCGAGGGGAGGCGCGAGTTCCGCTTCGTCCGCGGGCCGATCTTCGCCAACGTGGTGCTGGCCGACGAGATCAACCGCACCCCGCCGAAGACGCAGGCCGCGCTGCTCGAAGCCATGCAGGAGCGGCAGGTGACCGTCGGCCAGGACACGATGAAGCTGCCGGAGCCGTTCTTCGTGATCGCCACCCAGAACCCGATCGAGCAGGAGGGGACGTACCCGCTCCCCGAGGCCCAGCTCGACCGGTTCATGTTCAACATCAAGGTGGACTACCCCGCCGCCGAGGACGAGCGGCAGATCGTGGCCCGCAGCGCCCGCGACGACACGCCGGAGCTCACCAAGGTGCTGACCGCCGAGCGGATCGTGGCCTGGCAGAAGCTGGTGCGGAAGGTGGAGGTGCCGGGGTTCGTCATCGACTTCATCGTCAAGCTGGTGCGGGCGACGCGGCCGAAGGATCCGACCGCGCCCGACCTCGTGAAGCGGCTGGTGGACTGGGGCGCCGGGCCGCGGGCGGGGCAGTTCCTGGTGCGCGGCGGGCAGGCGTTCGCGGCGATGGACGGCCGCCCGAGCGTGGCCCTCGACGACGTGAAGAAGGCGGCCATCCCCGTGCTGCGGCACCGCGTCAGCGCCAACTTCCAGGCCCAGGCCGAGGGCAAGAACAGCGACGACATCGTGGCCGAGCTGCTGAAGGTCGTGAGCGACCCGGAGCCCGCCAAGTACCTCCCCCGGAAGGGGAAGTGAGGCGGGGAGGACGGCATTTTTTGACGGGACGGGCTGGAAAGACGGGATTGAGCCCGAGGGCTCTGATGCGCAACCGGGGTGGCCCGTAAGCCACCCGGGTCGTTACCCCGGGCCGCAAGACCTCAGGGGCTCGGGCACGCCGGATGCACCCGCCTCCGCGCGGAGGTGTCCCATGACCGCTCCCGACCGGCCCGACGAGCCCACGCCCCACGACCAACTCCTCACCCGCCCCGCCGCCGACCCACTGCCGACCGCGCTCGACCCGGCCGGCCCCGAGGCCCGGGGGTATCCGGCCGACCCCAAGCCGGTGCCCGGACGCGGCCAGGGCGACCCGGACGAGAAGAACCCGGCGCCGGACGACATTGGGCGGTCGGCCTGACCGCCCGCCTGCCGGAGTTGAAGCTGATGATACCCGACCGGGAGACACCGGCCGGGGGGAAGAGACGTGTTCAGGCTCCGGGCGACCGCTGCGCACCGGCGCTGGCCCCGACTTACCGCCGGTAGAACCACTCGACCGGGAGCGGGCGGAGGGTGTCGTCCCCTTCGGGCTTCGCCAGCCGGCCGGTGTTGGGGAGTGACCAGACGTACCGGCGGTCCGCGAAGTCGCGGTCGTCCCGGACCGGCATCTCTTGCAACTTCCGGATCGAGGCGACCAGTTCAGTGACGGCGTCGGTCGCCTGGTCGGCCCCCGCGCTCGGGCGCAACACCTGATCGACGAAGATGCGGTCGCCGGGGCGGTTCAGCTCGCCGGCGCAGCGCCGGGCCAGCGCCTTCGCGGCCCCGTCGCCGTCGTGGACCCAGCCCACGAGGACGCTCCGCCGCGCCTCCGCGGCCTTCAGCCAGTCCGCCACCGGCATCACCTGCCGGTCCAGCTTCGGCTCCGGCCACACCCACACGCACCCGGCGACGTCCTTCCCCTCCGGGCTGGGCCGGAGCCGCTCGGGGAGGCCGCCGTAGCTCCGGTAGCGGCACCACTCGGTCGCCGCCCACAGCATCCCCACCGTCGCCCCCCGGCCGAACCCGACCACGATCAGCTGGCCGACGTTGCACTCCCCCTGGTCGTTCCGCCGCTCCAGGAACGACCGGGCCGCGGCCACGTCGTTCGCCAGGTGGGGGAGGTAGCCCGGGCGGAAGTCGGCGAAGGTCACCCGGTCGGCCGGGCGGGCGGCGGTGGGGCCGCGGACGAGGGCGCGGTTGGTGGGGTTCGCCCAGAAGTCGCTGCCGACGTCCGTGCTCCGGCCGTGGCCGCGGAAGTCGAAGCCGACCACCGCGCACCCGGCCGTCGCCAGCGCCCGCGCGACCGCGTCGCACCGGGCGGGGTTGGCGTCGGCCCCGAGGTCGTCGAGGAGGATCACCGCCGGGCTCGCGGAGCCGCCGCGCCAGTACCGGCCGGCGAGCTCGACCCCGTCCGGGGCGACCAGCGCCACCGACTTCGGCTCCGGCCCGGCCGCCCGGGCGGCGGCGGGGCCGGCGGCGGAAACGAGGGCGGCGGCGAGCGCCGCGCCGACGAGTCGGGTGGTGACGGCCATGGCGGGTTCTCCTCGTGTTGGGGTCGGTTCACCCCGGTGCGACCGCGGGCTCCCCGAGGACGGCTTCGAGATCCTGAACGCGGACGGGCTTCTCCAGGAGGGGCGTGCGGGTGAGCCGGCGGAAGGCGGCGACGGCGTAGGGGGCGAGGCCGGCCGACATGGCGACCCGGGCCAGCGCCGGCGCGACCGCCCCCAGGCCGGCGAGCACCCGCACCCCCTGGAGCCCCGGCAGCTGGAGGTCCACCACGGCGGCCCGGAACTCGTCGTGCCGCTCCTCGCACATCCGCACGGCCGCGGCCGCGTCCCCGACCACGCACACCTGCCAGCCGTGCTCCTCCAGCTCCCGGCGCAGCCGGTCCCGCTCCACGGGGTCCGGGTCGACCAGCAGCACCCCGCCCGCGCCTGTCGCGTTCATCGCACCCCCTGGTGAACCGGCTGCCCGGTCGCGCCCCCGCCCGGCCAGCCCGGGCGGGCGGGCCGCGGGGGCCACTCGCCCCCGCACAGTGTCGCGGTCAGGTGGAACAGCCCCGCCTCGAACTCGGCCTGGTCGGCGAGCCGGAGCCCGGCCGCGTCGGGCGCCTCCGGCCCGACCCCGACCGTCAGCCCGCGGCGGGCGTTCACCGCGGCGACCGCCTCCTCGTCGTTGGCCCCGTCGCCGGCGTAGACCGCGAACGGCTCGGGCGCCCCCGCCCCGAGCATCCGGGCGACCGCGTCGCCCTTCGTCCACGCCCCGGCGAGGCCGACCTCCAGCGCCCGGCTGACCTCGCGGAGGCGGAGCGGCGGGCAGTCGGGGCCGAGCTCGGCCAGCGCGTCCCGGGCCTCCTCCAGGAAGCACGCCGCCTTGAGCGGCGTGAGCGCCCGGTAGTGGACCGACAGGCACCCCGGCTTCCGCTCGACCCACGCCCCGGGGAACCACTTGACCGGGACCGACAGGGCCGTGACGAGGGCGTCGGCGATCCGGTCGAACGCGGCCAGCGCGGGGTCCACGGCCTCCTCCCCGGCGAGGTCGAGGTGCATCCCGCCCGAGCCGGCGTAGCGGACCCGGGGCAGCCCGACGAACCCGCGCAGGGTCAGGAGGCTCCGCCCGCTGACCACCCCGACCGCCACCCCGGGGAGCCCCGCCAGGGCGTCGAGCGCCTCCCGGGTGGACGCCGGGAGGGCCGCCAGCGCGGGGTGGGGGACGATCGGCGTGAGGGTTCCGTCGTAGTCGAACAGCAGGGCCAGCGGCCGGCCGGACCGGTACTCGGCCGCGGCCACGGCCGCCCAGTGTGACGCGGTCATCAAATCACTGCCTCACGCGGGGTAGGTCAGGACCGAGGGCGGCGCGAACCGGTCGGCGGGCGGGTCGTCGTCGTCCGGGTCGAACACGCGGGGGACGCCGGGCCAGTCGGCGTCCGCCCCGCGGGGGGCGTCGGCCACCAGCTTCGACGCCTCGCTCAGGAACATCCCGGCCCACCGGTAGATGTTGTTGTCGGCCACCTGCGCCCGCATCCGCCGCATCCGCCGCTCCTGCTCCGCCGGCGGCATCGTCAGGGCGGCGTGGAGGCCGGCCGCCAGCTTGTCCACGTCGAACGGGTTCACCAGGACGGCGTCCGTCAGCTCCCGGGCGGCCCCGGTGAACTCCGACAGCACCAGCACCCCCTGCCCGTCCGCCCGGGCCGACACGAACTCCTTGGCCACGAGGTTCATGCCGTCGTGGAGCGAGCTGACGACGCACCCCGCCGCCGCCCGGTAGAGCGGGTAGATCGTCTCCTGCCCGACGTGCTCGTTCACGAACACCACGGGCTGCCAGTCGGGCGTGCCGTAGCGGAGGTTGATGCCGTCGGCGAGGCCGCGGACCTCGTCGTTCAGGGCGCGGTACTCGGTCAGGTTGGTCCGGCTCGGCGCCCCGAGCTGGACGAGGTGGAACCGCCCCGCCAGCCCCGGGTGGAGTTCGAGGAGCCGGTCCACCGCCCGGAGGCGCTCGGGGATGCCCTTCGTGTAGTCCACCCGGTCCACGCCCACGATCAGCCGGCGGTCGCCGAGGCCGTACCGCTCCCGGAGGGCGGCGACCGGGGTCTCCCAGTCGCCGAGGTACTCCTCGGCGAGGTCGGGGTCGACGCTGATCGGGAACGGCCGCACGGTGGTGGTCTGCCCGCCCCGGCACACGCTGAACCGCTCCCGGCAGATGCGCGACTCGACCGTCCGGTCCACCGTCTCCAGGAAGTTGTTGCAGTGGTACTGCGTGTGGAACCCGAGCAGGTCGTTCCCGAGCATCCCGTCGAGGAGCTCGCCCCCCCACGGACAGACGTGGAACGTCTCCGGGTTGGGCCAGGGGATGTGCCAGAACTGCGCCACCACGAGGTCCGGCCGGGCCTGCTTGAGCAGCCGGGGCAGGAGGGCGAAGTGGTAGTCCTGCACGAAGACGAGCGCCGGGCCGCCTCGCGCTTCCTCGAGGACGGCCGCGGCGAAGAGTTCGTTCACCTCCCGGTACGCGGCCCGGTGGGCCGGGTCGAACGTCGGGCGGTGGTACACCTGGTGGCAGAGCGGCCAGAGGGTGCTGTTGGCGAAGCCGTAGTAGTACCCCTCCTCCTGCTCCGGCGTGAGCCAGACGCGGCGGAGGGTGTACGCCGGGTCGTCGGGGGGCACCGCCACCCGGCCGCGGAGGTCGGCCGTGTCCCGGTCGGCGTCGCCGGAGCCGTGGCCCACCCACACCCCGCCGCAGGCCCGCATCACCGGGTCGAGGGCGGTGGTCAGCCCGCCGGCCGGGCGCATCACCTCGATGGCCTCGCCGCGGAACCGGTGGATGTACGGCTCGCGGTTGGCAACCACGATCAGCTTCGCCCCGCCGAGCCGGGAGCTGGCCACGTCTTCGAGCCGGTCTTTGGTCCAACCCACATGGGCCTCCGGGTGCGAGAACGGTCGAGGGTGCCGTACTCCGGTGGCGGTCCGGGCATTCCAGTTGCGGTTCACTCAAGGCAAGGGGTGTACCAGAGCCGTCGGGTCCGGCCGACCAGTGGGGTTTCGGGGCACCGAACGGCCCGCGAAATCCCCCCGACCGCGCCGCCGCAACCCGATGCCCTCGCAACCCGTTAGGATGAGGGAAGGGCGGGCGGGCGGAATCGCCGCCGCCGCCGGGCGGCCGACCGCCCGGTCGCCCGACCGGCCAGTTGTTGCCCCCACCGCCGGCCGGCCGTGACCCGGAACTGGCCGCTACGCCCGGAATCTGTTCAGGAGTACGACCGAGTCATGACCCCCCGCGTCTGGACCGGAATCGCCGCCCCGGTCGCCGTCGTCAGCGTCCTGCTCCTGGTCATCGCCGTGGGGACGGCGTGGTACGTCCGCAACATGCAGGAGGCGACCGCGAGCCTCCTGACCGAGAACGTCACCAGCATCCGGGCGGCGCAGGATCTGGAGTTCAGCGTGCGCGACCTCCGGTCGCAGGGGGTGCGCTACCTCCTCACCGCCGACCCGAAGGCGCTCGAACCGATCCCCCGGCTGCGCGCCCGGCTGATGGCCGCGCTCGACCACGCCGAGTCGCTCGCCACCACCCCGGCCGAGCACGCGCTCATGCGGCGGACGCGGGCCGGCCTCCAGGCGTTCTTCGGCGAGTACGACCGGATGACCGAGGGGAACCCCGACCGGGCCGAGTACGGCAAGACCCTCGACCTCGTGGACTCGGTCCTCACCCGGGAGGTGATCGAGCCGACCCGCGAGTACCTCCGGATCAACGAGGGGATGCTGGCCAAGGCCAACGAGGAGAACCGGCGGGCGGCCGACCGGCTGACGACCGGGCTGGTGGTGCTGGGGCTGTGCGGGGCGGTCGGGGGGCTGCTCGCCGGCTGGGTCATCGCCTCCGGGCTGAAGCGGGCGATGCTGCGGACCGAGGAGCGGCTCCGGTCCACCGCGCGCCAGCTGGACGAGGCGACCCGGACGGCCGAGGACACCGCCCACCGGGCCGTGCGGTCGGCGGACGCCCTCGACGACGTGGCCCGCAGCGCGTCCGCCGTCCTGGCGCGGCTCCGCCAGACCGAGGGGGACGCCCTCCGGGCCGAGCAGCTGGCCTGGGCCGGGCAGATGGCCGCCGGGATCGCCCACGAGGTCCGCAACCCGCTGATGGCGATCAAGCTCCTCGTGCAGGCGCTGGCCGACGGCCGCACCGGCGACCGCCTCCGCCCGCGCGACATGGAGGTGCTGGAGGAGGAGATCATCCGGCTCGAACAGACCATTGGCTCGTTCCTCGACTTCGCCCGCCCGCCCCGGCCGGACAAGAAGCCGGTCGAGGTCGGGCCGCTCGTCGAGCAGGTCGCCGACCGGGTGCGCGGCCGGGCCACGCTCCAGCGGGTGGCCGTCGGCGTCACGACGCCGCGCCGCCCGGTGGTCGCCCAGCTCGACCCGGGCCAACTCCAGCAGGTGCTGTACAACCTGCTGTTCAACGCCCTCGACGCGCAGCCGGCCGGCGGGCGCATCGACGTCACGATCACGGCCGTGAGCGGCCCCGCCGGCGAGGCCGGGGACGCGGCGGGGGACCGGGTCGAGCTCCGCGTCGAGGACGAGGGGCCGGGGCTGCCGGCCCGCGTCCGCGACCGGGTGTTCGAGCCGTTCGTGAGCACGAAGGACGCCGGGATGGGGCTCGGGCTGTCGATCTGCCGGCGGATCGTGGAGAGCCACGGCGGGGAGATCACGGCCGCCGACCGCCCCGGGGGCGGGACGGCGTTCGTCGTCCACATCCCGGTCGCCGCCTCGGGGCGGCGGGCGCCCGTCCCCCCCTCCCCCCACCCGGCCGTGGCCCGGACGTGAGGCACCCATGCCGCGCCTGCTGCTCATCGACGACGAGCCGAACGTCCTCTACACGCTGGAGCTCGGGCTGGCCGCCGAGGGGCTGGAGATCCTCACCGCCCGCACCGCCCGCGCGGGCCTCGACCTGATCCGCACGGCCGCCCCGGACGCGGTCGTCCTCGACATCCGTCTCCCGGACGGCTCCGGGCTCGACGTGTTCGACGCGGCCCGGGCCATCGACCCCCGCCTGCCGGTCGTCGTCATCACCGCCCACGGGACGACGGACACGGCGATCGAGGCGATGAAGCGGGGGGCGTTCGAGTACCTGCTCAAGCCGGTGGACCTGCACCAACTCCAGGAGGTCGTGGGGCGGGCGCTGGCGCTGCGGCGGATGCGGACCGTGCCGGCGGTCCTCGACCCGGCCGACCCCGGCGCCGCCGACGGGGACGTGATCGTCGGCCGCGGCCCGGTGATGCAGGAGGTGTTCAAGTCGATCGGGCGGGTGACCGCGCAGGACGTGAACGTCCTCATCACCGGCGAGAGCGGGACGGGGAAGGAGCTGGTGGCGCGGGCGGTGTACCAGCACAGCCGGCGGGCCGACCGCCCGTTCCTCGCCATCAACTGCGCCGCCATCCCCGAGACGCTCCTGGAGAGCGAGCTGTTCGGGCACGAGAAGGGGGCGTTCACCGGCGCGGTGGACCGGCGGGTCGGCAAGTTCGAGCAGGCCGACGGCGGCACCATCTTCCTGGACGAGATCGGCGACATGCCGCCCGCCGCCCAGGCCAAGATGCTCCGCCTGCTCCAGGAGCAGCAGTTCGAGCGGGTCGGGTCCGGGGAGACGCTGACCGTGGACGTCCGGGTGATCGCGGCGACGAACCGCGACCTGGAGGCGATGGCCGCGGCCGGCACGTTCCGCGGCGACCTGCTCTACCGGCTCAACGGGTTCACCATCCACCTCCCCCCGCTGCGGGACCGGCGGGAGGACGTCGCGCTCCTGGCCGAGCACTTCCTGCGGTCGTCGAACCGGAAGCTCGGCAAGGCGGCCCGCGGGTTCACCCCGGACGCGCTCCGGCTGGTCGAGGGGTACGGGTGGCCGGGGAACGTGCGCGAGTTGCAGAGCGCGGTCCGGTACGCGGTCGTGCAGGCGGCCGGGGAGGTGATCACGCCGGACTGCCTCCCGCGGTCGGTCCGCGGGGCCGGGCCGGAGCCGGCGACCGGGCCGGAGCCCCAGCTGGACGTGGTGGGGCTGGCGCAGGAACTCCTCACCCGCGGGGAGGAGGGGATCTACGAGGCGGTGACGCGGGCCGTGGACCGGGCGGTGCTGGGCGTGGTCCTCCGCCACACCAACGGGAACCAGGTGTCGGCGAGTCAGCTGCTGGGCATCTCGCGCACCACCCTCCGGGCCAAGCTCCAGGCTCTCGGGCTGGTGATCGAAAAGCACCTCCGCCCCGAGGAGTGAGCCGGCGGGCCGCCCGCCGGTTGTCGGGGCGGTGTTGCCTCTGGTTCCTGTCGTGGGTGGTTCACCCCCTCACCCCGCGTGCTCCGCCGCGACCCTCTCCCCCGAGGGGAGAGGGCGGGAGGCACCCGGCCCCCGCCACGGGCGGGCCTCGCGCGGCGAAGCGGCCGGTCGCTGGTCACCCTCTCCCCTCGGGGGAGAGGGTCGCGGCGGAGCACGCGGGGTGAGGGGGTGAACCACCTACGACAGGAACCAGGAACGCCGACCGCCCCCCGACGACCCACACGCTAGGGGTATCACTTCGCCCCCCGGTGGCGGAGCCAGTTGCCCAGCGTCAGCCCGCGGTTGGCCACGACCGCGTAGAGCAGCAGCGGCGACACCACGGCCCCGAGCCACAGCAGCAGGTCGTTGGGCGGGAATCGCGGCGACGACCCCGCCCCCTCCAGAATCTCCCGCGTGCCGCGCCCCGCCGCCATCTCACCAAGCAGCACGCCGCCGACGAGCAGGATCAGCCCCACGGCCACGTCCACGACCAACCCCAGCAGCCGGCGGCCGGTGGCGGGCTGGCGGGGCGGCGGGGCGGCTCGCCCGGGCGGCGGGGCCGGCGGCTTGGGCTTCGGCGGGTCGAGGGGCGCGGGGTCGGCGGTCAGGGCGAGGTCCGGCGGCACCTCGGCCGCAAGGAAGGCGGCGTCGGTGTCACGGGCGGGTTCCGGAGGAGCCGCGGGCGGATGGGTCGGTGGGGTGACGGGTGGTGGGGCAGCCGCGACGGGGGCGGCTGCCGGCCGGTCGGTCTTCGGGGGTGGGGGAGGGGGTGGTTCGGGCTCGGGGGTCAGGTCGGGGACGTCGGGGGTGGGATCGGGGACGTCGAGGCGCTGACCACACCCCTTGCACATCAGGGGCAGGTGGGCGAGGGCGTCCGGGAGGAGGTAGGGCCGATCGCACTGGGGACAGCGGAACCGGATCACGGCGGACCCTGAGTCGGCAGGGGTGGACGGATCGATCATAGCGGACCGCGACCGGTCGGGGGAATCGTACCGGTCGGGTAATCCCCGGCCGACATTCCGGCGAACCGGCGCGATCCGCGGGACTGGAATGACCGGCGCCGACGGTCCGCCTCCGGCCCACCCGTCGCAAGTCGTGCCGATAATACCCCGCCCGCCCTGCCGCGGACCAGTTTTGGCGTTGAAGCCCGGCGGGCCTGGGGGAGCGAGTGCCCGGCCGGGCGTCGTGGCTGCGACACCAGAGCTGTAAAGTACTACTCAATATTGAGTTGCGGCGATCGACGCGGAGGACCGAGAAGGGGGTGCATTTCTTCTCGTAGGGGACTGCCTCGCCGGCGTGGGGTTGGGCCAATGTCGGGTCCGCCGGCCACGGCCGCGGTTGGGGTAGGTTCGCCCGCCTAACCTGCTATTCTCAACTGGTGGCCAGCCGGGCAGCGCGTCGTCGGACGGCCGGCAAGGCCGAGATTCGCCCACCACAAGAGGACTACGTCATCGACAAGCCGAAGAAGACGAACCAGGCCAGGAAAATGCTGGCCTCCGTCACCAACTCCGCCAATGGCGCCGCCGGTAGCAAGCCGCGCCTGGGGGCCAAGGGTCCGGCGGGTAATCTGTCCGAGGGGGGTAAGAAGGTCGGCCGCGGGGCCGCCGGCGCATCTGGCAAGTCGCTCGGGATGCCGTCCACCAAGGCCAAGCGGCCCGGCGGCAAGTAGTACCCGTTCCCGCCATCCGCAGCCTTCCCACCACCGGGACGGCTGCTGTCCCACCTGCGTCAATCGGCCCCGGCCGCGGCACCCCCAGAACACCTGGGGGTAAGCACGGCGATTGCCACGGCCGGGTGTTCGACCGGCCCGTCGGCACGCCGAGTTGGGCCAGATCCAGCGGAAGCCTCTTCATCAACTGACCAGTACCCGGAACACCCCGGTCCGGGAGGGCGCGTAGCGTCACGGCCTGAAGCCCTCCGCGCCCACCTCGACGGCTGTGCCGGTCGGCCCCAGCGACGTCCGCTCAGCTGCGAGAAATCACGCAAAGAGCAGTTGCAGGGAAGGGGGTCAGGTCGATCGGGGCTTCCCGGAACCTAACCCCCCCGGCCCCCCTTCCCTGGGAGGGAAGGGGGGAGATGGGCCGAGCCGATTGGCCCGCGCCGAGGGCAGGCATTGCAGCGGTGGGGCTGCCCCCGGGTCGTCTCGGGAGGTGGTTCACCCCCTCACCCCGCGTGCTCCGCCGCGGCCCTCTCCCCCGAGGGGAGAGGGTGACCAGCGACCGGCCGCTTCGCCGCGCGAGGCCCGCCCGTGGCGGGGGCCGGGTGCCTCCCGCCCTCTCCCCTCGGGGGAGAGGGCCGCGGCGGAGCACGCGGGGTGAGGGGGGTGAACCACCTCCCGAGACGACCCGGGGGCAGCCCGCGCCCGACTCAGGCCGCACCGAGGTGCGGCGACAACCGTTATCACCCCCGACCCGCCCGCGCCCGTCCTGCGCCTCACCACGACCCGGCAAGCGGTGCGGCGCGGGCTCCCCCTTCCCTCTTAGGGAAGGGGGCTGGGGGGGTAGGTCGCTCGGGGCTTCCCGTCACCCCCGGAGCGGAGGCGCGGGACTCGGAGGTGATAACGGTTGTTACCCCCGACGGGTGGCCGTCGGGGTCGGCCGCGCCGGGGTCAGCCCCAGGTCACCAGGCCGGGCTCGAACAGGTGCGGCAGGTCGGGGTTCTTCGGCAGCACCCGGACGCTGAACCCGAACTGCCCGCTCGCCTGGCACGGCACCTTGCCGCCGAAGGCCACCGCACTGCCGTTCCGCGAGGCCGCGTCCGGCAGCAGCGCCATCGCCCGCGGCTCGGCGATCTCGCCCATCGCGTCCAGCACGCCGTAGCACAGCTGAACTTCCACGTCCTCCGGCGCGAGCGGCCCCAGGTTCACCCGCACCTTCACCGGGAAGGCGCCGCCGACCCGGTGGGTGTCGCCCCCCGGCGCCTCCACCGCCTCCACCTTCACCTTGGGCCAGTCGCCGCCGATGCGGCGCCGCCAGCCCGCCAGCTCCTTCGCCGCCGCCAGGTGGTCGCGGCCCAGCTTCCCGTTGCGGCGGTGGCTCGGCAGGTAGCACCGCTCCGTGTACTCCTCCACCATCCGGTTCGTGTTGAACACCGGCACGCACGTCATGATCGACCGCTTCATCCGCCGGATCCACCCCCGCGGCAGGCCGTCGGCCCCGCGGGTGTAGAACAGGCGGACGATGTCCTGCTCGATCAGGTCGTACAGCGCCCGGCTCTCCACCTCGTCCTGGTAGCCGAGGTCCGTGTACTCCTCCCCGGCCCCGATCGCCCAGCCGTTGTCCCCGTCGTACCCCTCCACCCACCAGCCGTCGAGGATCGACAGGTTCAGCCCGCCGTTGACCGGCACCTTCATCCCGCTCGTGCCCGAGGCTTCGAGCGGCCGGCGCGGGTTGTTCAGCCACACGTCCACCCCCTGCACGAGGTGGCGGGCCACGTTCATGTCGTAGTCTTCGAGGAACACCACCCGCCGCCGCAGGTCCGGCTTGCGGGACGTCTGCACCACCCGGGCGATGAGCTCCTTGCCGCCCTGGTCCTTCGGGTGCGCCTTGCCGCTGAAGATGAACTGCACCGGCCGGTCCTTGGCGTTCACCAGGGCGGCGATCCGCTCGGCGTTGCGGAAGATCAGGTCGCCGCGCTTGTAGGTGGCGAACCGGCGGGCGAAGCCGATGGTCAGGGCGTCCGGGTCGAGGATCTCGTCGGCCGCGTCGATCTCGCTGGGGGGCGAGCCGCGGCGCCGCAGCTGGGCCTTGAGCCGCTGCCGGGCGAAGGCCACCAGCCGCTCCCGGCCGCGCTCGTGGGTCCGCCACAGCTCGGCGTCGGGGATCTGCTCGACGCGCTTCCACACCGCGTGGTCGGTGGGCTTCGACTCCCACTCCACCGCCAGGTAGCGGTCGTACAGCTGGCCCACCTCCGGGCTCAGCCAGCTCTGGGTGTGGACCCCGTTGGTGATGCTGGTGATCGGCACCTCGCTGGTGGGCAGGCCGGGCCAGATCTCGTGCCACATCTTCCGCGACACGCTGCCGTGCAGCTGGCTCACGCCGTTGGACGTGTTGGCCAGCTTCAGCGCCAGCACCGTCATGCCGAACGGCTCGCCCTCGTTGTTGGGGTGCTGCCGGCCCAGGGCCAGCAGCCCGGCCCGGTCCACGCCCATCGCGGCCATGTAGGCGCCGAGGTACTCCTCGATCATGCCGACCGGGAAGGCGTCGTTGCCGGCCGGGACGGGGGTGTGGGTGGTGAAGCAGGTGCCGGCCTTCACCGCCTCGACGGCGGCGGCGAAGTCGAGGTGGTGCTCCTCCATCATCAGCCGGACCCGCTCCAGCGCGGCGAAGGCGGCGTGCCCCTCGTTCATGTGGACGACGGTGGGCATCCGCCCGAGCGCCCGCAGCGCCCGGATGCCGCCGATGCCCAGGATGATCTCCTGCTGGATGCGGGTGTGGTGGTCGCCGCCGTACAGCTGGGCGGTGATGGCGCGGTCTTCGGGGCGGTTCTCGGGGATGTTGGCGTCGAGCAGGTACAGCGGCACCCGGCCGACCTGGATGTGCCAGACCTTGAGCTTCAGTTCGCGGCCCGGCAGCGGCACGGCCACCAGCACCGGCTTGCCGTCCGGCCCGAGCTCGGGGACCAGCGGCAGGGTGAAGAAGTCGTTCTCGGGGTAGCGCTCCTGCTGCCAGCCGTCCACGTTGAGGTACTGGCGGAAGTACCCCTCGCGGTACATGAGGCTGACGCCGGCCAGCGGCAGGCCGAGGTCGCTGGCGCTCTTGAGGTGGTCGCCGGCGAGGACGCCGAGGCCGCCGGAGTAGACGGGCACGCTCTCGTGGATGCCGAACTCGGCGGAGAAGTAGGCGACGCGGAGGTCGGGGTCGGACGAGCCGTGCGTCTCCTGGAACCAGGTGCGGGCCTTGAGGTAGTGGTCGAGGGCGGCGGCGACGCGGTCCATGTGGGCGAGGAAGCCGTCGTCGCGCTCGAGCTCTTCGAGCCGGTCCTGGGCGGTGGCGCCGAGGAGGCGGATGGGGCTGTGGTCGAGCGCCTCGAACAGGTCCGGGTTCATGCGGCGGAACAGCGCGACGGCGTCGGCGTTCCAGCACCACCACAGGTTGTAGGCGAGGGTCTGGAGCGGCTTAAGGCGGTCGGGCAGGCACGGCAGGACGGTGTACGTGCGGATCGGACGACCGGGCATGAAGACCCCCCGAGGTAAACCAGCCAGCCGGTCGGTCGGGAGAAGGCCCGGGCGACGGGCCGACCAGTCCGGTCAGGGACGAGGGGTAGTTTAGGTGGGGCGGGGGGAGATTCAATTCGGGATCGGGCCGCGGCGGAACCGGCGGGCGGGGCGGGGGATGGGGCGGAGCTCTGGGCGTCCGCGCCCCGCCGGCCCGCTCCCCTGGGGGGGAAGGGGAAGCCCCGCCACCCCGCCGACCCGGCCCCCCGCGCGCGACCTTCGGCCGGGCGCGGGCCGATCGGGTCGGCTCGTCTCCCCTCTTCCCTCCCCGGTCGCTCGGGGCTCCGGCCCCCTCTTCGGGCCGGCGGGCCGGGATACGATAGCCGGAGGACCGTGCCCCGGGCCGGCGCCCCCGCACCGCACAAGGATTCCGCTCCCGATGCTCCACGCGATGATCATGGCCGGCGGCGGCGGCACGCGGTTCTGGCCGCGCAGCCGCGACCGCCGGCCGAAGCAGTTCCTCTCCTTCGCCGGCGACCGCACCCTCCTCCAGGAGACCGTCGACCGCATCGCCCCCCTCGTCCCCCCCGAGCGGACCTGGGTGCTCACCGGCGACGCCTACCGGGCCGACACCGCCGCCCAGCTCCCCGAGCTGCCCCCGAGCCACGTCGTCGGCGAGCCGGCCCGGCGCGACACCGCCCCGTGCGTCGGGCTGGGCGCCGCGCTCATCGCCAAGGAAGACCCGGACGCCACCATCATCGTCATGCCGGCCGACCACGTCATCGAGCCGGCCGCCGAGTTCCACCGCGCCGTCCACGCCGCCGACCAGCTCGCCCGGGAGAACCCGGCGGCCCTGCTCACCTTCGGCATCCCGCCGACCTTCCCCTCGACCGGCTACGGCTACGTCGAGGTGGCCGGGCCGGCCGGCACGCGGCAGGGGGTGCAGGCGTCGCGGGTGGCGGCGTTCGTCGAGAAGCCGGACGGGGCCACGGCCGAGACCTACGTGGCGGGCGGCCGCCACCTGTGGAACGCCGGCATCTTCGTGTGGACGCCGGGGGCCGTGCTGGGCGAGCTGGCGGCGCACGAGCCGGGGCTGCACGCCGCCATCACCCGCATCGCCGACGCCTGGGGCACGCCGGGGTTCGACGAGACGTTCCGCCGCGAGTACGAGGGCGCGAAGCGGATCAGCATCGACTACGCGGTGATGCAGCCGGCGGGGCGGGCCGGGAAGGTGCTGGTCGTCCACGCCCCGTACCAGTGGGACGACGTGGGGAGCTGGCTGGCGCTGGAGCGCCGCAACCCCCAGGACGCCGACCGCAACACCGTGCAGGGGCTCCACTGCGGCGTCGACACCACCGGCTGCGTGGTCGTGTCCGGCGGCGGCCACCTGGTCGGCACGCTGGGCGTGTCGGACCTCATCATCATCCACGACGGCGACGCCACCCTCGTCGCCGCCAAGGACCGCGAGGGCGAGGTGAAGGCGCTCGTGGACGCGATCAAGGCGAAGGGCCTGGGGCGGTTCCTGTGAACAGTGGAGGAGTGCGGGAGAGTGGGGGTGGGGGAGTGGAAGGCGGGGGGGCGCCTCCCCCACTCCCCCCCCGGGGCCGGCTCCTGGGGTTCGACCCCGGCACCGTCCGCGTCGGGCTGGCGGTGTCGGACCCGGACCGGCTCGTCGCCTCGCCGCTGGACACCTACGCGGTCCGCGGGCCGGCGGCCGACGCGGCCCACTTCGTGAAGCTGGTGGCGGCCGAGCGGGTGGTGGGGCTGGTGGTGGGGCTGCCGCTGCACACCGGCGGCGAGGAGGGGGTCAAGGCCCGCGAGGCGCGCGCGTTCGGGGCGTGGCTGACCGGCACGACCGGCCTCCCCGTCGTGTTCTGGGACGAGCGCTGCACCACCGCCGCGGCCGAGGACTTCCTCCGCGCCGCGAAGCTGAACCCGAAGCAGCGCAAGGAGCGCCGCGACCGGGTCGCCGCGCAGCTCATCCTGCAAGGCTACCTCGACGCCGGCTGCCCCCCGGAGGGGACGGTGGTGCCGCCGCCGGCGGACCGCGGGGCGTGACCCGGGCGCGGTCCGCCCCCGGGTCTCCTCGTATCGTGGTTCGCCCCCTCACCCCGCGTGCTGCGCCGCGACCCTCTCCCCCGAGGGGAGAGGGTGGCAGGCCGCCGGCCCCCTTTCGTTCGTCACCGCGCTCTCCTGGCGGGAGCGAACCCGTCGGACCGGGTGCCTTCTCCCCTCGGGGGAGAGGGTCGCGGCGCAGCACGCGGGGTGAGGGGGATAACCACGATACGAGGAGACCAGTCGCCCACCCACCACACGACCTTCGCCGGGCGCGTGTCACACCAAGTCGGGTTGACCCGTAACCCGCCCGGGGCAACCAACGGATTGCAAACGTTCCGGGCTGACCACCGGCCCGGCCGGCGAGCCCTCCCGGCGTCGCGTGCGGAAACCCGTCCGGACCCCGCGAACCCCCGCGAGGGGGCGGTGTCCGTGGTGGTGCCCTACGAGGTCAAGGCGATGCGCGACGTCCTGCAACCTGCTGCGAACCGGCCGAACCCGCAACGCGGGGGCGTGGTCAACGCCACCGGCTGACGCCGCCGGGTCCGCGGGGAATCACCCGGGGCCGGGCGTCTCCCAGGGGGCGCCCGGCCCCGGCGCGTTCGGGGCCGACACACAGCGGTGTGGAGCCGAATGGTAAGGCGGCGCTCTGTTAAAGCGCAACGTGCAGGTTCGAGTCCTGCCACCGCTGCCCGCACGGGGACGCGGGAAGAGTCCGGCGAACCTGTCCGGGCTTCTCCCGCTCCATCCGCTATGTCTCACAGTCGTTCCCGCGCCGCCGAGGTCGCCCGCGACACCGTCGCGGCCGTCGCCGCCGGCCGGTACACCACGCCCGCCGGCGCCGTCGTCGACCTGCGCGACGCCGTCGCGCTCGCCCGTCGCCACACAGTCGAGTACCCGCCCGGCGAGGCGGGTCCGCCCGTCGTCCCGGCGGGCCGGCCGACCCGCACCGGCGTGACGAACGAAACCACGCTCTCCGCGGCCCGCCGCCTCGCGGCCGAGGGGCGGCGGGTGGCCGCGCTGAACTTCGCCTCCGCCCGGCACCCCGGCGGCGGGTTCCTGTCCGGGGCGCGGGCGCAGGAGGAGTCGCTGTGCCGGGCGAGTGCCCTGTACGAGTGCCTGCGCGACTGCCGGATGTACCCACACCACGCGCCGCTGCCCGGCGGGATGTACACGAACTACGCGATCTACTCCCCCGCCGTGCCGGTGTTCAAGGACGACGACGGCACGCCGCTCCCCGAGCCGTACCCGTGCGGCTTCGTGACCGCGCCGGCGGTGAACGCGGGAGCGATCCGGCCGGAGGAGCGCGGGCGGGTGCGGGGCGAGATGGCCGAGCGGGTGGGGAAGGTGCTGGCGGTGGCGGCCGGTCACGGGCACGACGCGGTCGTTCTCGGGGCGTGGGGCTGCGGGGTGTTCAAGAACGACCCCGCCCTGATCGCCGACCTGTTCCGCGAGGCGCTGGCCGCCCGCTTTGCCGGGGTGTTCGACGTGGTCGCGTTCGCGGTCCTCGACACGTCCGCCGCCGCCGCCACCTGCCGCGCCTTCGCCGACCGGTTCGCCGCACCGGACCGCTGACCCCGCGGCGCGACGGCCGGATTCCGGGATCGTCTAACGGCAAGACACCGCGCTTTGAACGCGGCAATGCTGGTTCGATTCCAGCTCCCGGAGCTCTTGAGCGAGCGGCTCACGCCACCGCGAGCCCGCCCGCCCGACCGACCGCCTCGACCAGGGCCGGCTCCTCGACGAAGGCCGGCTCGGCCTCGTAGGCGCGGACCTCGACGACGCCGGCCTTGAGCGTCAGGTAGTGGCAGGGCTTCTCCGTCCAGCAGCCGCTGTTGTAGTACGCCACCGGCCCGACCCCGGACGCGCCCGCCAGGTGGGTGTGCCCGCAGCACACCACGTCGCACCCCTTCTTCGCCGCGTGCCGCACCGCCCCCTGCTCGATCTTCTCGGTACACCGCAGGAAGATCTTGCTCCGCCGCTTCGCCATCTTGGCGAAGGTGTGCGACCGGTCCACCCACTGCAACAGCTGGTAGCACTGGTCGGCGAACCGCGTGAACAGGGGGTAGCGGGTGATGAACTCGTCGAACCGGTGGCCGTGCAGGAACATCACCCGCCGCCCGCCGCTCTCCACCACCAGCTCCTCGGACACCTCGACCCCGAGCAGGTGCGACACGACGTCCGCCGGGCCGTCGTGGTTGCCGTTGATCCAGGTGATCTCGACCTCGTCGGACAGCTTGCGGAGCTCCGAGAGCACGTTCCAGTGGCGCTTCTTGAGGCGGCGGAAGTCGATCGAGTCGAACACGTCGCCGTTGAGGATGAGCCGGCGGGTGGCCAGCGGCCCGCGCCGGACCTCCTCCAGGAACCGCCCCAGCGCCCGGGCCTGACAGTTGTCGCTGCCGAGGTGGACGTCCGAGATGACGACGGCGTCGTACACGACCTACCTCCGGGTGACGGGGCGATGCCGAAACCCCTTCACCGAACACTCTATCGCCCGTCTGCGCAGGATCGGTGTCGGTCGTGTGAAGGGCGTGAGATGCTTCGCTGGGGAGGCGAGCAACTTTGGGAAGGGAGGGAGGAAGCCCACTGGTCTGTCGGGAAAGTCTACACTGTCGAGAAATCGGACAGAAAAATCCGACACGGCGAGTTGCTCCGCCGCGAAGAGCAGGCTAGGATACCGTCGTCCCGCCGGGTGGTGACTGCGGTGAATGGGCGACGCCGCAGAAGCCCCCGGCGGGATATTTCACTTCCTGTCTAGCACATTCCATTCCCACTCCCCTGGCCGTAACTCCCGCACATCTGCTACGATCGGCCTTGTGAGCCGACACCGCCGCGCCGCGGGCCGCGTTCCGACCGGCCCGCTCCTGGAACAGTTCCGCGCCGCCCCGGCGGCGACGCCCACCCCCGCGGCCGAGGTGATCGGCACCGCCGCGGCCGACTGGCTCCGTGCCGGCTTCCTCGACACCGCCCCGGACGATCAGCTCGGCGCCCGGCTCACCCGCTTCGCGGACGCCGTCCTGCCGCTGCCGTTCCACCGCGACACCCTCACCCGCCGTGTCCGCCTCGTCCGCTACGCCCTGAACCACCTCGCCCGCGGCCACGACCCGCTCCCGGCCCGGCTGGGCCGGTGCGTCAGTCCGGGCGGGATGTACCACGTGCCCGGCCTCGGCCCGACCCTCTGGGCCGCCCTCGCCCAGGCGCTCGACCCCGCCCGCCACCCGCGCTGGTGCCCCGCCGTCGAAGCCGGGCTGACGCGGCTCGGCCTGTTCCGGCCGGACGCGACCGATGTGGCGGGGCGGTTCGCACAGGTCTTGTCGGCCTACGGCCCGCTCCTCGACGCCCACCCCGACCTGACCGCCCCGGCGCTCGACGACTTCCTCGCCCGCGTCGGCCGGATGACCGGCCGGGAACTGCCGGCCGACCCCACCCCCGCCGCCGAACTCACGTGGGGCTCCGACCCGGAGCCCGTCCGCGCCGCGCTCCGCGCCGTCCGCACCCGGACGCCGCTGCGGAAGCGGCTGCGCGAGGCCACCGCCGACCACACCGCGGCCGCCGCCGAGTTCCAGGCCCGCGCCCGCGACGGCGACGGCGCGGCGGCGTGGGCCGCCTACCGCGGCCTCGCCCCCGACCCCGGCTGGGAGCACGCCCTGGCCCGCCTCGACGACGCCTTCTCCCCCGCCCTCCCCGCCGCCGACCGCGGCCGCCTCTGGGCCGACACCGCCGCCTACCTCCGCGAGCACGTCCGCGTCCACCCGCTCGAACTCGCCGACCTCGTGGCCGCCGTCACCGACCCCGACGAGCCCCCCGCCCCGGCCCCGTTCGGCGGCTTCTGCGCGGACACCTTCCGCTTCCTGGGCGGGCTCGGCGCCGCCCGCTCGAAGGCGTGGATGGACGAGCGCCGCGACCGCTACCAGTTCGTCCTCCGCGACCCGCTCGTGGAGCTGTGCGATGCGCTGGCCGCCCGCTACGTCGGCCCCGTCCTCGGCGGCGAGTACGGCTGGGATCTCGAAGCCGACGCCCGGCCGGGGCGGGCGCTCACGAGCATCTGCAAGAACGACTTCGGCCGCGGCGGGCCGTACCAGCCGGTGCAGTGGGTGACCTTCTACCGCCGCGACCGCGGCACCCGCCGGGCCGACGCCCAGTTCTTCGTCCGCGTCGCGGCCGACGGCGTGGGCTTCGGCTTCCACCTCGGCCGGTCGGCCCGCGAGGCCGGGCGGCAGTTCCGGGCCAACGTCCAGACCGACGCCGAGGCGCTGCACGCCGCCCTGGCGGCCGGCGGCGTGTTCGACACCTGCCGGTTCCGCGCCGGCGACGACCTCGCCGCCGACGTGCCCGTCCGCAACGCCGGCGACCTCCGCACCTGGGCCGCCCAGAAGACCCTCGCCGCCGGCCGCTGGCTCCCGGCCGACGACCCCCAGCTGAGGGCGGACGAGCTGGTCGGCGAGATCCTCCTCACCTTCGACCGGCTCGTCCCCGCCTTCGCCTGCGCCGCCGAGGCCGACCCGCGGCCCGTCCTCGCCCGCCGCGCCGGCAACCCGGCCCGCCCGCCGGCCTTCGACCGCACCACCTTCGCCGACCAGACCCTCCTCCCCGAGACGTGGCTCGACCGCGTCCTCAACCTGCTCCGGCTGAAGAAACAGCTAATCCTCGAAGGGGTGCCCGGGACGGGGAAGACGCACGTGGCCCGCTGCCTGGCGCGGCTGCTCGCCCGCGACAACCCGGAGGCGGTCCGGCTGGTGCAGTTCCACCCGGGGTACAGCTACGAGGAGTTCGTGGAGGGGGTCCGCGTCCGGAGCGTCGAGGTCGAGGGGCGGACCGAGGTGACGTACCCGGTGGAGGACGGCGTGTTGGCGGCGTTCGCGGCGCGGGCGGCGGCCCGCCCGGCCGAGCCGCACGTCCTGCTGATCGACGAGATCAACCGGGGGAACCTGCCGCGGGTGTTCGGCGAATTGCTCTACCTGCTGGAGTACCGCGACCAGGCGGTGACCCTGCCGTACTCGAAGCGGCTGTTCCGGCTGCCCGAGAACCTGTACGTGGTGGCGACGATGAACGCCGCCGACCGGTCGGCGGCCGCGCTGGACCAGGCGCTGCGGCGGCGGTTCTCGTTCGTGGAGATGCCGCCGGACGCGGGGTTGCTGGCCGCGTGGCTCGACCGCCACCTGCCGGCGGAGGGGGACGAGACGTTCGGCCCGCGGGTGGTGCGGGTGTTCGAGGAGCTGAACCGCCGCCTCGCCCGCGACCTCGGCCCGGACAAGCAGGTGGGGCACTCGTTCTTCATGGTCCCGGCGCTGGACGCCGGGACGTTCGCGGCCGTGTGGGACCACCACGTCCGCCCGCTGCTGGTGGACTACCTCGGCGGCCGGGCCGAGCGCGTGGGCGAGTACGAGCCTGCCAAGCTGCTCGGGAAGCGCCGCGAGCGCGCGGCCGGGGGCGAGTGATACCAAGTCGGGCGGCCTGCGGAGCCACCCGTTGACGGAGGAGTCCGCGGGTGAACGACGTCCGGGCGCGACTTGACGACATCCTCGCGGCCCAGAGGGGCCGCCCCGCGGCGTTCGGGCTGACGGACGCCGACGACTTTCTGGTCGTCGGCCTGTACCTGTCTCCGGCCGGCCCTGCGGGACGACCCCGACCGGCCCCGCCTCGGCGTCGGGTGGCGGTACAAAAGAGTTCCGGTCGTCCCGATGGGCGAATGCCCGCCCGAGGGGGCAGGGTGCGCGGAGTACCGGGGGGTGCGGTTCCAGTACGTGCCGATGGAACACGTCGGTTGAGCGGACCGGGCCGAACCCGACGGGGGGCGGGGATGGGTCGTGTGATGCAGATGGCCCCGCTGCTGTACGCCTTGGTGGGGGCCGGGGTGAACCTCTGCCTGGGCATGGCGTTCCGCTCCGAGCCCTCGTACCGCGTCCCACTCGACGCCAGCGTCCCGCTGCTGTTCGCGGGGGTCGTTGCCGGGGTGGTGGTGGGATGCCTGATCCTGGCGGCGCGCGCCCTCCGGCCTGGAGTGGTCCGCCCCGTGGGTCTGGTCACGGTTGCCCTCCTCGGTACGGTGGTCGCGGCCCCGGTCGGGTGGGTGGCGGGGAGCCTCGTGACGAACGATCAGCTGGTGCGTGCCGGTCTGGCACGACACATCGGACAGCTGCCGGCCGTGGGGATGGCGGCCGGGGCCGTCGGGGGGTGTCTGGCCGGGGCGGCGGTGGGCGTGAGGCAAGTCCTTCTGGACCGCCGTCGGCCGACCAGCTGATGCCGAGCGGCACGGAGCCGTACCGCCTCGGAGCCCGGTCGGCGACCCGGCCCGGGGGTGATAACGGTTGTCGCTCCCGGGGCCGGCCGCCGCTCCCCTCGGCGTGGCGGACCCACGCGATCCGGCCCCACGCGGGCGGCCGGGCTGGCCGCGCGACGACCAACCTCGCCGGGACGAGTTGGGTGTAACCCGTGCACGGTGCGCGACCTCCGGCCACGGCAGCGTGAGCCCGAGGTGAGAGGGGGGTGGCGGCGCTGACAGCGCCGGAAAGGCGGGCGGTATACTTGGCCAGCCCACCTTACCGCCCACGCCCTCGCCCGCACGTTTCGTATTCGGCAGGGACACCGATGATCGACACCCGTCTGTCTGTTCTGGTGGTCGATGACGACCACGACACCGCCGACTCCCTGGTCGACCTCCTCCACCTCACCGGCTACCACGCCCGCGCCGCCTACGGCGGGATCGAGGCCCAGCGGATGGCCGCCGAGGAGTGGCCGGACGTGGTCATCCTCGACCTGGCAATGCCCGACGTGGACGGCTGGGAGCTGGCCCAACGCCTCCACCCCCGCCCGCCGACCCCCCGCCCGCTGCTGATCGCGGTGACCGGCTACGAGGGGAGGGAGGAGCGGCGGCGGGCGCGGGAGGTGGGGATCGACCTGTACCTGGTCAAGCCGGCCCACCTGGACGTGATCGAGCCCGTCCTGCACCGCTTCTGGCGGCTGCTCGCCCCGCACGCGGTGGGGTGACCCCGGGCTCCCCGCCCCCCGGGCTTCCGCCCCCTAGCCACCCGAAGCGGCCGGCTTACGCCGGCCGCTCGCCCGTTCCCCGGGTGCCCAGGCCGAGCACCTTGATCCGCGAGGTCAGTGTGGTCGGCTTCAGGCCGAGCAGCTCCGCCGCCCCGCCCGGGCCGGACACCTTGCCGCCCGCGCGCTCCAGCGCCGCCCGGATGTTGTCCGCCTCCAGCTGGCGCACCTCGGCGTCGGTCAGCACGCGGTCGGGGCGGGCCGGCCCGGCGGCGACCCGCGGCGGCGGGGGCGTCACGCTCGGCAGCTCGACGGCCAGCCGGCCGCCCTCGGCCGTGATGACGCCCCGCTCGATGACGTGCTGGAGCTCCCGCACGTTCCCCGGCCACGGGTACTGCTGGAGCTGGCGCACGGCGGCCAGCGTCAGCCGGGGGGCCGGCCGGCCGAGCTTGCGGGCGACCTGGCGGAGGAAGTGTTCGGCGAGGAGCGGGACGTCCTCGGTGCGCTTCCGCAGCGGCGGCAGCTCGACCGGGAACACGCTCAGCCGGTAGTACAGGTCGAGCCGGAACCGCCCGGCCTCGGCCTCGGCCCGCAGGTCGCGGTTGGTGGCCGCCACCAGCCGGACGTCCACCCGCCGCGTCCGCTCCTCGCCGACCCGCTCCAGCTCGCCCTCCTGGAGGACGCGCAGCAGCTTGGCCTGGAGGTCGAGCGGGATCTCGCCGACCTCGTCGAGGAACAGCGTCCCCCCGTCGGCCAGCTCGAACCGCCCGGCGCGGTCGCGCAGGGCGCCGGTGAACGCCCCCCGGGCGTGGCCGAAGAACTCGCTCTCGTACAGCTCCCGCGGCACCGCGGCGCAGTTCACCTTCACCAGCGGCTTCCCCGCCCGCCGGCTGCGGCGGTGGACCTCGCGCGCCACCAGCTCCTTCCCCGTGCCGCTCTCGCCGAGGACCAGCACGGCCGCGTCCGTCGGGGCCACGAGGTCGATCTTCCGGGCGACCGCCCCGAGCGCCGGGCCGTCGCCGACCAGCTCGCCGAACGCGCCGGCCCGCGTCACCTCCTCGCGCAGGTACTCGTTCTCCTCCTCCAGGCGCTTGCGCAGCCCGTCGATCTCCTCGAACGCCCGCGCCGTGGCGATGGCGGCGGCGGCGTGGTCGGCGATGGTCCGCAGCCAGTCCATGCACTCGCCGCCCATCGACCCGCGGGCGAACACGGCCAGCACGCCGAGCGTCTGCCCGCGGTGGGCGAGCGGCTGGCCGCCGAACCCGGCCACGCTCTCGGCCCGCATCCACTCCGGCCGCGCGGCCCAGGCGGGCGGGTCGGGCCACAGGTCCGGCGCCTCGACGGGCTCGCCGGTGGCCGCGATCCGCCCGACCTTCCGCACCCCGAGCGGGAAGCGCCGGAAGGCGCCGTCCAGCCGGTCCCACTCGACGCCCGGCTGGTCGCGCGACCGGCCGGCGCTGGCGGCGAGGTGGAGGCACCGCGACCGGTCCGGGCACTCCGCCGCCATCGGGCAGCCGGTGCAGTCCTCGGACTTCTGCACCAGCCAGATGCGCGCGAGGGCCACCCGCGGGGACGCGGCCAGCCGGTCCACGACGAGGCGGAGGAGGGCGGCCAGCCCGTGCTCGCGGGCCATGTCGAGGAGGAGCCGCTTGGGGTCGTGGAACAGCGGCCCGGCCGAGTCGGCAGCCATGTGCGTGTCTCCGACGAAATCCCGCAGGCATGGTACGAGAAGTCGTGACGCCGCGAACCGGGCCGCACGCCGCCGGCACCGCAACCCATTTTCGGGCAGTGGCTTGCGGCTGTGATGCCGCCGCCCTCCCGGCCCCGCGGTCGGGTCGGACTGGCCCGGCCGCCGGTCCCGGCGGTTCGGCGGGATCGAGAGGCGGGCGCGTCCGACCGGGACGCCCCTACGGGCCGGGCCGATGGTAACGATTTTCCCGCCGGCCCCTCCCCTTCGGCGCGCGGGGGGCGCATAATCGCCTCTGCCTCGCCCGACCGGACCCCTCACCCGACGGAGTTCGCACCATGCGGAAGCTGCTCGCCGTCCTCGCCACCGCGGTCGTCGCCGCCGCCGCCCTGACCACCGCCGCCGGCGCCCGCCAGGGGGACAAGAAGCAGGACGAGCCGAAGATCGTCGTCCCCTACGTGCCGACCAAGCACAAGGTCGTCGAGGCGATGCTCAAGACGGCCGCGGTCAAGGAGGGGGAGACGGTGTACGACCTGGGCTGCGGGGACGGCCGGATCGTCATCGCCGCGATCAAGGACTTCAAGGCCAAGAAGGGGCTCGGCATCGACTTCAACCCGGAACGGCTGAAGGACTGCGAGAAGAGCATCGCCGACGCCAAGCTGACCGACGGGCAGAAGAAGAGCATCACCTTCAAGCAGGGCGACGTGCTGAAGATGACCAAGGACGACTTCAAGGACGTGGACGTGGTCACCCTGTACCTGCTGCCGGTGGTCAACCGGGAGCTGAAGCCGGTGCTCAAGGCCGGGCTGAAGAAGGGCGCCCGCGTCGTCTCGCACGACTTCGACATGGGCGACGACTGGCCGGCCGAGAAGACGGTGAAGGTCGAGGACGACCGGGAGCACACCGTCTTCCTGTGGACCATCAAGTAGCCCGCCGCCCGCCCCCCGCCCGAAAGCCCGCGGCCGGCCGGCCGCGGGCTTTCGCCGTTCCCGGCCGCTAGAATGACGGCCCGCCCCTCACCACCGGACCACGGGCCGCCAATGCCGAACGAGTACGATGCGATCATCATCGGGGCCGGCCACAACGGGCTGGTCACCGCCGCCTACCTCGCCAAGGCCGGCCACAAGGTGCTGGTCCTGGAGCGCCGCGACATCCTCGGCGGGTGCTGCATCACCGAGGAGGTGTGGCCCGGGTTCAAGGTGTCGTCGGCGGCCTACGTGAACAGCCTGCTGCGGCCCGAGATCATCCGCGACCTCGACCTGAAGAAGTACGGGTTCGAGATGCTCCCCCGGAGCCCGTCGTCGTTCACCCCGTTCCCGGACGGCCGCTACCTGATGATGGGGCCGGACAAGGCGATGACCCACCGGGAGATCGCCAAGTTCAGCACGAAGGACGCCGACGCCTACCCGAAGTACGAGGCCATGCTGGAGAAGGTGGCCGACTTCCTCGAACCGCTCCTCGAAAAGACCCCGCCCGACCCGTTCAGCAACCGCCTCGGCGACCTGTGGACGCTGGCCAAGACCGGCCTCGGCTTCCGCGGCCTCGGCCGGGACGTGGCCACCGACGCGGTCGAGATCCTCACCGGCGCCGCCCGGCCGATCCTCGACCGCTGGTTCGAGTCGGAACAGCTGAAGGCGACGATCGCCACCGACGCCGTCATCGGCGCCTTCGCCCCGCCGTCGCACCCGGGGACGGCCTACGTGCTGTTCCACCACGTCATGGGCGAGTGCAACGGCGTCCGCGGGGTGTGGGGCTACGTCCGCGGCGGCATGGGGACGATCTCCAACAGCATCGCCGCCGCGGCCAAGAGCAAGGGCGCGGAGATCCGCACCAACAGCGACGTCGGCAAGATCCTGGTGAAGGGCGGGAAGGCCGTCGGCGTGGCGCTCAAGGACGGCACCGAGTTCCGCGCCCCGCGCGTCGTCAGCTGTGCCGACGCCAACGTCACCTTCGTGAAGCTGATGGACGCCTCGGACCTGCCGGCCGAGTTCCTGGCCCGGGTGAAGAACATCGACTACTCGTCGGCGACGGTGAAGATCAACGTGGCGCTCTCCGAGCCGCCGCAGTTCACGGCCCTGCCCGGGACCGGCGTCGGCCCGCAGCACCACGGGACCATGCACGTCTGCCCGGACCAGGACTACATCGAGCGGGCCTACGACGACGCCAAGTACGGCAAGCCGGCCACGAACCCGATGCTCGAATGCACGATGGCCACGGCCATCGACGACACCCTGGCCCCGCCGGGCAAGCACATCCTGAGCATGTTCGTGCAGTACGCCCCGTACCACCTGAAGGGGACGACCTGGGACCAGGAGCGCGACAAGTTCGCCGACCGCTGCTTCGACGTCCTCAACGAGTACGCCCCGAACTTCAAGGCGAGCGTGATCGACCGCCGGGTGTACGCGCCGCCGGACATGGAGAAGGCGTGGGGGATCACCGGCGGGAACATCATGCAGGGGTCGATGAGCCTCTCCAGCATGGCGAGCTTCCGCCCGGTGGCCGGGTACGCCAACTACCGCACGCCGGTCCGCGGGCTGTACATGTGCGGCGCGGCCACCCACCCCGGCGGCGGCGTCATGGGCGCCTGCGGCCTCAACGCGGCCCGCGAAATCCTCCGCGACGGCTGACCGGCGGCGGGAGCCGTGGGTGGTGATTCGGGCCGGGTTCGCGCATTCGGTGTTGCGAACCCGGCCGGTTCACGAAACACTCGACACGGTCCCCGACCCCGGAGGCGTCGCATGGCCCGACTTCTCGCCGCCGCGCTCGCGGCCGCCGTCGTACTCGCGCTGGGCGCCCAGCCGCCCAAGGTCGGGACGCTGCCGCCCGGACCGGCCGGCGGCCCCGTCGAGGTGATTCACGCCCTGCTCCTGCAAGCCCAGATGTTCGAGGACGGGCGGGTGCTGTTCTGCTTCCCGCGCGGCGACCAGCCGCCGGACTTGCTCGCCAGGGTGGACGGCAAGGACGTGCGGGCGGTCGGGACCGACCTCAAGGCGCTCACGGGGGCCGACCTCCGCAAGCGGCTGGTGGGCTGGACGCCGGTCGTGGTCGTCCAGTCCGAGTTCGAGCTGCCCGACCCCTTCTTCCTGAAGGCGCTGAGCGAGCGGACCGTGGTGTTCGCCCTCCCCAAGGACCAGTTCTCGCTGATGGCGAAAGCCTCGGCCCGGCGCCGCGCGCCGGGCGAGATTCCCCCCTGACGCGGCCCGGACGGGCCGGGGGTGGGTCGTTGCGACGGGGGCCGGGGGCGCGGTACGATCGGCGCTCCCGCCCGGAGCCGCCCATGTCCGACCCCTCCCGCCGCGACTTCCTCGCCACCGCCGCCACCGCCAGCGCCGCCGCCCCCGTCGCCCCGCCGCCCCGCCCCGCCGGCGGGGACGAGGTCCGCCCCGTCACCATCCCCGCCTGGGTCGAGGACACCGTCGGCGCCGGGTACACGCTGTCCGTGATGGACGCGAAGGCCCGCGCCGAGGCCGTCCGGCACGGGGTCACGCTCAGCGAGATGGGGTTCGTGGACCCCTTCTACGCCTACTACGACAGCAAGCTGCTGACGCGCCGGAACCCGCACGTCCCGCCCGGGAGGCTCGCCGCCGAACTCGCGGAGTACAAGCGGCTCGGGGTGCGGGTGCTGGGCGTGTACCCGCCCACCCTCCAGGCCGAGGTGTACGAGGCCCACCCGGACTGGCGGCGCGTCGCCACCGACACCACCGACGTCCCCCAGATCGACCTGAAGCGCTTCCCGCACGGCGGCATGCTCTGCCCGCTCGGCCCCTACGGCGACTTCTTCATCGACGTGCTGGCCGAGATCCTCACCACCTTCCCGGACGTGGCCGCGTTCAGCTTCGACGGCCTCCACCACGGCGGCTTCTGCTACTGCCGCCACTGCCGCGACAACTACCGGGCCGAGGCCGGGGCCGCCGTCCCCAAGGCCGACCTCAACGACCCCGCCTTCCGCCGCTACCAGCGCTGGGCCGACCGCCGGCTCGAACGCCTCGTCGAGCGGATGCAGCGCCGCCTCAAGGCCATCAAGCCCGACGTGGCGCTCGTCACCTGGACGACCAACGCCGGCCGGTTCGGGCACTTCCTCAGCCTGCCGCGGAACATGCCGGCCCGGCTCAACCTCCTCTTCGACGCCCCGGACCAGGAACTCTGGCTCGACGAGACGAACCGCGGCCACAGCATCGTGCCGGCCTTCGGGGCCGCCTACGCCTGGGCCGTCACCGGGCACCGGGTCGCGTTCAGCGAGCCGTACCTGATGAGCCACGGCAACCCCTACGGGAACGACAGCTTCCCGGCGCACGAGGTGGAGCGGCGGATGCTCCTGTGCGTCGCCCACGGCTGCCGGCCGAGCATCGCCGTCGCCCAGCCGGCGCGGCTCCAGGCCGGCGTCTACCGGGCGATGGACGCGGTGCAGAGGCGGAAGCCGTGGCTCACCCGCGCCCGCCCCGCGCGCTGGGCCGCCCTGCTGATGAGCGACGACACCCGGACCTTCTACGGCCGCTCCGCCGGCCGGGTGGAGGAGCGCTACCTGGCCCACACGTTCGGCACCTTCCGGGCGTGCGTCGAGGAGCACCTGCCCACGGCCCTCGTGAACGACTGGGATCTCACCGCCGACGGCCTCCGCGGCTACGCCGTGCTGCTGCTGCCGAACGCGGCCTGCCTGGACGACCGGCAGGCGGAGGCGGTGCGGGCGTTCGTCCGCGCCGGGGGCGGGGTGGTCGCCAGCCTCGACGCCTCGCTGTTCGACGGGAATGGCGACCCCCGGCCGAACTTCGCGCTCGCGGACGTGTTCGGGGTCGATTACCGCGGCCTCCCGGAAACGGCCCCCGCCAAGAAGGACGACCTCGACGAGAACTTCGCCCGCGCCCTGCCGCCCGACTACTGGGAGAAGCGCCGCGGCGTGTTCGACGCCCGGCTGACCCCCGGGTCGTTCCTGGCGGCCGGGAAGCTGGCGGGCTACGTCGGGCTCGACCCGGTGACGTTCCGCGGGCCGGCGGTGCGCGTCCGGCCGCGGGCCGGGGCGACGGTGGCGGCCACGCTCGGGCCGAAGGGCGGGCCGGGGGAGACGTTCCCGGCGGTGGTGACGAACCGGTTCGGGGCCGGGCGGGCGGTGTACCTCGGGGCGGGGTTCGACGCGGCCTACTACCTGTACCCGTACCCCTACCAGCGGTTGGTGCTGCGGGAGGCCGTGCGCTGGGCGGCCGGGGACGTGCCCCAGCCGGTGACCGTCGAGGCGCCGATGTGCGTCCACGCCACGCCGCTGCGGCAGCGGGTCGGGACCGGCGACCGGCTGGTGGTCCACCTCTTCAACGACCTGAACACCACCGCCGGCCACGCCCACCCCGCGGACGACGTGCCGCTCCGCGAGGAGGTGGTGCCGATCCCGGACGTCCGCGTGACGATCCGCGTGCCGGAGGGGGTGACCCGCGTCCGGCTGGAGCCGGACGGGCTCGACCTGCCGACCGCGGCGGCCGGGGGCGGCGTCACGGTCGTGGTCCCCCGACTGGAGGTTCACGCGATGGTGGTGGCGGACCTGACGCCGGGTCCGGCCGGCCGGTAGCCGCGGCGGGTGATAACGGTTATCCGCCGCCGCGGTGGGTGATAACGGTTATCCGCCGTCGCCGCCGCGCCGGCGGGTTTCCACCCTGTTGAATCGACGGTGTTGGCGAGCCCGGCGCCCGTCCCGTCCGTCCCGTCAAAAGTACTCGGAACTCGCGGTCAGCGGGCCGACTCGCACGCCGGGAGCGCCGCCTCCTCGCCCTTCAGGTGGCGCGCCGCGATCCGGGCGATGTGCTTCGTCCCCCACGCGCACAGCGGCGGGAGGATCGCCTTCAGCTCCACGCCGACCTCGGTCAGCGAGTACTCCACCCGCGGCGGGATCTCGGGGTACGCCTTCCGCACCACCAGCCCGTCCGCCTCCATCTCCCTCAGCTGTTGAATCAGCATCTTCTCGGTCACCCCCGGCACCAGCCGGCGGAGCTCCCCGAACCGCCGCGGCTCCGGGTGCAGCTGCCACAGGATCAGCACCTTCCACTTCCCGCCGATCACGTCGAGCGCCGCTTCGAGGCCGCACGTGTAGCGCGCCCGCTTCATGGCTCCCCCGGGCTGGTTACCAGATGGTGGGTACCCTACTTCATGGTAGGTACTTGATCGGCGGAAATCACGGGGGTAGAAATCTCCGCGCGGCCGGCACGACGGCCCGCGACGCACGGAGATGGCACATGAGGAAGCCGATCGCGGTGGCCGCGCTGGTCGCGCTCGCGGCGGCCGCCGGGGCGCAGCCGCCGGCGTGGCCGCAGTTCCGCGGGCCGGACGGGGCCGGCGTGGCGGACGGGCAGCGGCCCCCGGTCACGTTCGGGCCGAACAAGAACGTGAAGTGGAAGGTGAAGGTGCCGGGCGGGTTCTCGTCGCCGATCGTCGTCGCCGACAAACTCGTGCTGACCGCCTTCGAGAACGGCAAGCTCTACACCATCGCCTACACCCGGGCCGACGGGGCGGAGGCGTGGCGGGCCGAGGCGCCGGCGGCCAAGATCGAGCCGTACCACAAGACCGAGGGGAGCCCGGCCGCCTCCACGCCGGCGACGGACGGCACGCGCATCGTGACCTACTTCGGGTCGTGCGGGCTGTTCTGCTACGACCTCGCCGGCCGGGAGCAGTGGCGGCACGAGATGCCGGCCGCGGCCACGCCGGCCGACTTCGGCACCGGCACGTCGCCGGTCCTCGCCGACGGGGTGGTCGTCCTGGTCCGCGACGAGAAGGTCGCGCCGAAGATCCTGGCGCTGGACGCGGCCACCGGGAAGGTGAGGTGGGAGCGGAAGCGCGAGTCCACGTCCGCGTTCTGCACGCCGGTGGTGTGCGACGCGCCGGGCGGGAGGCAGGTGGTGGCGGCCGGGTACAAGAAGATGATCGGCTACGACCTGAAGACCGGCGAGGAGAAGTGGTTCGTGAACGGGATGCCGGCGGCGACCTGTGCGACGCCGGTGGTGGCCAACGGCAAGTTGTACTTCGCCGGCTGGTCGCCCGGCGAGGACATGAAGCTGCCGCCGTTCGACACCCTGCTGAAGGACGCCGGCGAGGAGGCGAAGGGGTACGTCAGCCGGGCGGGGTCCGAGAAGACGTTCATCAAGGGCTTCTTCGACAACCAGGACGCGGACCACGACGGCAAGCTGACCCGGGCCGAGTGGGACGAGGCGGCGCGGTTCATGGCGGTGAGCAAGAACTCGGCGTTCGCGCTGCGGCTCGGCGGGACCGGCGACGTGACCAAGACGCACGTCGAGTGGAAGCAGACGAAGGGGCTGCCCTACGTGCCGTCGGGCATCCTGTACCGCGGGCAGTACGTGATGGTGAAGGACGGCGGGCTGGTGACCGCCTACGACGCCTCGACGGGCCGGGGGGTGTACGTGCAGGAGCGGGCGGCGGCGTCCGGGTCGTACTACGCCTCGCCGGTGGCGGCCAACGGGCACATCTACTTCTTCTCGCTGGCGGACGGGGCGTGTACGGTGCTGGAGGCCGGGGCGGAGGAGCCGGTGGAGGTGGCGCGGAACCCGAAGCTGAACGAGCGGGTGGCCGCGACCCCGGCCATCGCCGACGACACGCTCTACGTCCGCACCGCCGGGCACCTGTACGCCTTCGCGGAGCGGCGGTAGCGGAGGTCGCCCGGGTATGCCGCATCCCCCGGGGCGACCAAGCCCCGGGTCCGGAAGCCCCACGAGGAGCGGCCGGCCCACCCCGCGAGACGCCCGCGGGGTGGGCCGGCCGCTCCCGGTCGGTCGCGGCTCGTCAGCGGACACCGTGTGAGCCTTCTGAGCCCCGGAGGGGCGACGTTGCGTAGCCCAGGGCGGGAACCCTGGGCGGCCTCGGCGTAGTCTGGGCGACGTCTCATACGGGATCGGGCTGATCCGTAGGCCACCCGGGGCGTTGCCCCGGGCTATCGGATCTCAGCCTTTTGGGCTGAAGAGGAGCCTCTGGTTTTCAGGCCAACGGCCTGGGATTCGGTAGCCCGGGGCAACGCCCCGGGTGGCCTACGGATCAACCGGATTTGGTATCACCCCGCGCTCACGCCCGCGGCGGTGGCGGTCCGGTCCCTGGCCTGGGCGGCCTCGGGAGACCGACCGCCCCGCCCCGCCGCCCGCTACCCCACCAACTGCACCGCCACCACGGTCACGTCGCCGGGGCCGCCGAACCCCTCGCCGATCTCGTCCCGCGCCTCGACCCGCCCGTCCGCGTCAAAGAGAGCCGCCGGCTACGCCGGTCCGGCAAGGCCGTCCGCGTCGCGCTAATCCGCACTTGGCAGCGAGTCGGCCGCGAGTAAAGTACAATGGCGAATTATGGAACGACGTCGTCTCGCCAAGCTTCAAGGGGAAGCTCATGTTGGCCGATTTCCAGACCGGCTCGGGTCGAGGTGTCGGAATCCCTTCCGCCCCCCAGGGGCCGCTCGAAGACAAATGGCGGAAGTGGATCGCGTATAAGTTCAAAGACCGGCCGTACCTGTCGCTGGCGGCCGAGGAGGATCCGACCCACGCCCAGCTGCTGGTCGACATCTGCGCGAGTCACAGTTTGATCAGCTGCGGCGACCAGGCGGTGGTGGTCGTCGCGGCCCTCGACGGGGCGGCGGAGTTCAGCCGGGCGTGCGCCGAGAGCCACAGCTTCAACGGCGCCGACCACTTGGTGGAAGAAAAGGACGCCGCGTTCTACGTCGAGGCGGGCCACACCTTCCTCGCGTGCGGCGGAACCCTCCTCCAGGCCGGCGGCTCGGCGGCCGGCGTCCCGCACCCCGCCCGCCGGCTGTTTCAGGACGCCTGCGTGGCCGTCTTCCCCGACGGCGACGCGGTGTCCGCGATCGCGTCGACCGTCGAGCTCCACCGCGTCGTGGCCGCGCACAACGAGCACTGGGGCCACCCCTGGCCCCGCCAGCTCCACGCCCGCGCCTGCGTCGGGCGGACCTTCGCCGACCTGCTGCCGTGCCTCCGCCACACCTGGCGGGGGAAGACCGTGGTCGAGGGCCGCGTCTGGGACGCCCTCGACGGCGACGTCGTGCAGCTCCTCCTCGCCGCCGACGTCCGCCGCGGGGGGAGGGCTTCTCGGACGCGCGCGGCGTCGCGGGCCGACGAGCACCCCGCTGGGTTGGCAATTCTGGAAGAATCGAGTTGATCTGTACGGCCGCACGACAGACAATAAACCTTGGACGGACAGTGGCGCGAACTCCAGCCCGCAGCCCTGCGGGCCTGTCTTCTTCACACCACTCCTCCCACCAGTTTGCGCACCAGCACGTCGGACTCGCTACTCCGAACAATACTCCGCCCGAGCGCGCCTAGGAGTGCCAGGGGATGCCGTTCATCGCTTCCAGGCTCCGTGCCCACTGCGAACTGGACACGGACTTCGCCCTCCTCCTCCAGACGCACGGCTTCCCGACCGGCGTGGTGGACGTCGCCGAGGCGGTGAAGACGACGGCCGAGCGGTTCTACCAGATCTGCCTCCAGTGCGACATCCCCGCGTTACAGAAAAGAGTTTCCATCGGAACATATGTCCGTATGTTTTATCAAGATTTGGCAGAGCTTCTTGTGGGCGTTATTGACAAGTCATGCGACCGCGCCTACGAGGTGGCTTGCGGGGTGCTCGCCGCGGCGGGGCTGGCGCCGGTGTACAACCCCGACGCCCACGCCCACCGGGCGCGCTTCACAGCGGAGATGGGTCAGGGGGCGGTGCCACTGGCGAGATGGCTGCAGGGGAACTACTCATGAACCGCCGCGGGGGGCGGAAGCCTGGTCCGCCCCGGCGAGCGTCTGCCGCACCCGCGCCGCGCCTTCCGCCAGTTCCTGCCGCCAGCCACGCCGGTACTTGCCTTCGAGCTCGGCCCGCACGGCCGGGGAGAGCTCGGCCCACCACGCCTCGAACTCCTCGAACGACAGCGGCGTGTCGTCCGCCCCGAACAGGTCGGTCACGTACTTCGCGCGGAGGGCGAACAGCTGCCTCCGCTCGTCCGCCCCGGCCGGCTCGGCAATCGGCTTGTTGATCACAGTCATCATGGCCTTCCGCCTCCTATTAAAGCCGCCCACGGGGGGAAGGGCTATAGGTTGAACGCTCTCAGGTTGCAACCGGAAACGCGGCAAAATTAGGCAGTATGGACAGTTTGGCTGACCAAGAATGCAACAGCCACAACGCCAGCTTACCACCGTGTTTTTCGCTTCCCGGCCCTCCCCCAAGCGGTTAGTGACAAATCCGGCATCCCTAGCCGGCAGATTCGCTCCGCGCTTCCAAATGAAAGCAAACGTCGCGCCGGGGGGGTACCCCGGTACCCCGGCGCCGGCCCCGGTAGCAAGACGACACAACCGCACGGAACGCTTGACTTTAAAGCACGGGATGTCGCCATCAAGCGGCGACGTCCCACGCCCTTAACCGAAGGGCCGTTCGCCAACGTTAACCTGTTGAAACTGCTGCACTTCTTTGGATGTCCTCGGTTGACAAAGGATTCTTTCCCGGTGGGCCGGGCCGGGGTGAGGCTCGCGCGGCCGGCCGCTAGCCCCCCGGCTGCGACACGCAAGCCGACTTCGCCGGTGGGGTGGGCTTTGCCGGCCGGGGCTGCCCCGCGAATCGCCCGCGGGGCCGCTCCGAGAGCCCCACGAGCCGCGACCGACAGGGAGCGGCCAGCCCACCCGCCCTCGGGACACGGCGGCGGAGCAGCTGCTCCCTGTCTCGTCAGCGGGAGCGAACCCGTGTGGGCCTTCTGAGCCCCGGAGGGGCGACGGTGCGTAGCCCACAGGGCGGGAGCCCTGGGCGGCCTCGGCGTAGTCTGGGCGACGTCTCACCCCGCGCTCATGTCCGCTACCCCACCAGCTCCACCGCCACCACGGTCACGTCGTCGCCGGGGGGGTGGGTGCCGCAGAACCGGCGGTGGTCGGCCATCACGGCGGCCGTCAGGCGGTCCGCCGGCTCGGCCGCGTGCGCCCGCAGGCTCGCCGTCAGCTGGTCGGCGCTGAACGTCTCGCCGATCTCGTTCCGCGCCTCGACCAGCCCGTCCGTGTAGAAGAGGAGCCGGTCGCCGGGTTCGAGCCGCACCTCGCGCTCCCGGTACACCTCGTCCGGCATGATCCCGAGCAGGAACCCCTGGCCCGTGAGCGGCCTCACCTCGCCGGCCCGGGCCGCGTAGTGGAGCGGCGGCGGGTGGCCGGCCACGGCGTAGGTGAACACCCGGCTGCGCCGGTCCAGCACGCCGTAGAAGGCGGTCACGAAGCGGTCGTCGGCCAGGGACAGGAGGCGGGCGTTCATCGCCGCCAGCACCTCGCCGGGGCGGGTCGCCCGGGCCGCGGCCTGGGTGAACGCGGTCCGCGACAGGATGGCCACCATCATGGCCGCGATGCTGTGCCCGCTGGCGTCGGCGATCAGCACGCCGAGGTGGTCCGGGCCGGGCAGGGCGGTGTCGTAGTAGTCGCCGCCGAGGTGGTCGAGGGGGGCGTAGTGCGTGCCCCAGCGCAGCTCCGGCCAGTCCGGCGGCCGGGGCGGCAGCAGCAATCGCGTCTGGAACCGCGACGCGGCACGGAGGTTGTAGGTGAGTTCGGCGTCGCGGGCGAGGAGGTGCTCGTTGGCCTGCCGGAGGTCGCGCGTGCGCTCCGCCACCACCCGGTTCAGGTACTCCTCCCGCCGGGCCACCAGCACCCGCGGGGAGATCAGCCCGACCACCCGCCCGCCCTCGACCACCGGGAGGTGCCGCACCCGGTAGCGCTCCAGCGCCGCCATCGCCTCGTCCCAGCCGGCCTCGGGGCCGATGGTGTGCGGGTCGGCGGTCATCCACCCGGACACCGGGAGCGACTGCCACCCCTCGGGCGCCACCGCCACGCGGCGGAGCAGGTCGCGGTCGGTGAACACCCCGGCCGGGGAGCGGTCCGGGTTCACGACCACCAGCGCCCCGATCCGGTACAGGTTCATCAGCCCGATGACGACGTCGAGCGGGGCGTCCGGGGCGACGGTGACGACCTCGGCCTGCATCACGTCGCGGACGGTCAGCGGCGGGCGCGTCATGCGGCCCCCGGGGCGCGGGGCGGGCGGGTCGGGCCGGCGGGCGGGGGCGTGAGATTCCCGTGAACCCGGGCGGTTGTCCTTGACCCGGGGGGCGGTCGGTGCCAATCGTAGTAGATGGGAATTTCCTCGGGAGGACGTTCATGGCCCTACCGGTCCGCCAGTCCGCCGTGCTCGCGGTGTCCGACGACCGGCTCTGCCTCGTCACCTCGCGGAGCGGGCGGCGGTGGGTGATCCCGAAGGGGCAGATCGACCCGGGCCACACCCCCGGCGAGGCGGCGCTGGTCGAGGCGTGGGAGGAGGCCGGCCTGGTCGGCACCCTCGACCCGGAGCCCGTCGGGAGTTATGTGTACGAAAAGCTCGGCCGCACGCACCACGTCCTCGTCTACCGCATGGCCGTCACCGAGGTCCACGACACCTACCCGGAGGTCGCCGCCCGGCAGCGGGCCTGGCTGACCGCGGACGAGGTGGTCGAGCGGGTGGACGAGCCCGGCCTCCGCGACCTCCTCCGCCGCCTCTTCTCGGCCGACTACCCGGACCAGCTGAGCGTGGGGTGAGGCGGGGATAATTGAAAAGGTAAAATGAAAAAGGTAATAAGGGTACAGGCTCGGGTCTGCCCTTTTTACCTTTTTCATTTTACCTTTTCAATTTCCCGCTACGCCCCCTTCTGGATCAGCGGCAGGATGGTGCGGTCCACGTCGTCCTCGGTGCGGAACTCGGGCACGTTGCCGTGCAGCTCCCACGACTCCGCCAGCTCCGCCGACTGGCCCGGCTGGAGCGTGACGAGCTCCCCCACCGTCTCCATCTCCAGCATCTCCTGGTAGGTGAACGTCTGGTAGCGGGTGCCGCGGTCGGGGTACGCGGCCCCCTCGCGGTAGTCGAACCGCTTCACGAACAGCACCCCGGAGTTGAGGTAGCCGACCCACCCCATCCGGTGCGCCAGGCCGATCTTGGTCGGCCCCTTGTTCACGTCCTGGCGGAGGAAGACGTAGCGGCGGCCGAACGTCCAGCGGGCGTCGGAGAAGTCGAAGTACGGCCACAGGACGAGTTCCTGGTTGGGGCCGTAGTCGTCGGGCGACTTGGCGTTGCTCGGGTGGCCGGGGTGCGGCGCCTTCGGCGGGAGCGGGATCACCTCCACGCCGCCCACGGCCAGCACCGTCGGCCCCCACGGGGCGAGGGTCGTCGGGGCGGCGCCGGTGTTCGTGACGCGCAGGGTCACGTCCACGCGCGTGCCCCTCGGGGCGAGCCGCAGTTCCATCGTCTTCTGGACGCCGTACTCGGCCTCGGGCGGCGCGACGATGCGGGCGCCGAGGTCGCCGAGCGGCTCGGCCGTCACCGGGCGGTTGTCCGGGAAGTAGGTGCGGGTGAGATCCTCGGGGGCGAGCCAGAACCGGTGCCCGCCGCGGATCTGCCACTCGGCCTCGCCGGCCCCGCCCATCTGGGACTCGTAGTTCTTCATCACGTTGAACCCGCCCGGGAGGCGGTAGCACACCACCCGGGGGCCGACGTCCAGCGTGGCGATCAGTTCCACGTCGCCGTTGGAGAGGCGGAGGTTGTTCTTCCAGCCGCGGTACTCGACGATGTCCACCGGGGAGGCTCCGGGTCGGGAGGGGGCTCGCGCCCGGGGCGCGGCCCGGGTCGGTGTTGTCGTAGGCCGCGCGCCCGCCCGCGGCCAAGCGACCGCGCCCCGCCGCCCCGGGCGGGGCGCCCCGCCCCCACGGCCGACCGTCACCCGCGGCGCGCCCGGAAGGGCCGGGGGTCAGTCGAACGTCTCCAGCAGCGCCGCGGCGTCGAGCACCCCGTAGCCCGTGCCCGGGTTCCACCGGCCGTTGAAGTTCTGCGTCACCTGGGCGAGGGCCGCCGCCACCTGGTTGGCGTTCAGCTGGCGGGCCGCGGCCCCGGCGGCGACCTTCCGCGCCTGGTCGGACAGGAGCAGGGCCACCGCCCCGGCCGCGTGCGGGGCGGCCATGCTCGTCCCGCTCATCGGCTCGACGCCGGTCCCCGTCCCCTTGGACGCCGCCTGGATCGCCACCCCGGGGGCGGCCAGGGTCGGCTTCTCCCGCCCGTCCCGCGTCGGCCCGAGCGACGAGAACGCCGCCCCCTGCACCGGGCTCACCGACCCGACCGCGGCGACGGTGATGACCGAGTGCGCCGTGCCCGGGATGCTGAGCGTCAGGTCGTTGTTCACGAACGCCCCCCGGAACTCGGTCGGCCGGGAGTTGATCCGCTCGACCCAGGCGTGGACCTCCCCGGACGACTTGACCGCCCGGCTCCGGACTTCGAGCCGCCACTCCCCGGGCTCGATCCCGGCGGCGGCCGCGTGGGGGAGCACCGTCACGGCCAGCCGGCTGTCCCCGTTGTCGTCGCAGTACCGCTGCAACGTCAGCTGGACCCGGTTCCCGGACAGGAAGGTGAAGCCCAGGGTCGGGGCCGTCCGGGTGACCGGCGGGCTGGTCCAGTCGCCGGCGGGGTTCTGGACCCGGAACTCGAGCTCGTCGCAGGCCCGGAACCAGAGCTCGATCAGATCCTGCTTCCGGGCCACCGCCTTCGACTTCCAGACGAGCTCCTCGACGGCGTTGCTGGCCAGCGTGAGGAGGGCGTGGCCGTTGAACCCCCGCTCGTTCCCCGCCGACTTGACCACCACCCGCCCCGGGTACAGGCCGCGGTTGGTGAACCCCTCGAACGCCGCCTCGACCACCGACGTCCCGTCGTGGGCTCCGGCGTTCATCCCCTGGCTCAGGTTCACCACCACCGGGAGCTTGGCCGCGGCCGCCTGCTCGGCCACGAACGCCAGGGCGTCCACGTGGCTGTTCGAGTAGCCGACGCTCTCCGGCTTCCCCGGGCTCACGTCCAGGTTCGGGACGACGACCACGATTCGGGCGTCCGGGGCCATCCCCCCGGCGAACGCGCCGGCCGCCCGCCCGGCGGCGATGCTGGCCACGTGCGTGCCGTGCCGCCCGTCCTCGGTGGCGGGGTCCGAGAACCGGGCGAGCCCGGACCCGGCCGGGAGACCGGAGGCGATGTACCCGTCGATCGCCGGCTTCAGGTGGAGGGTGCCGTACCCGGCCGCCGGCGCCGGGCCGGTCGGGTCGGTCTGGTCCCACACGGCCAGGATGCGGGTCTTGCCGTCCGCGTCGCGGAACGCCTTGTGGAGGACGTCGATGCCGTTGTCGATCACCGCCACCAGCGCCCGCCCCCCGCGCTCCGCCCGCGGGCCGGTGTGGACCGCGGTCCCGCGGACGGCCGGCACGGAGGCCACGCACTCGGCCGCCGCCGGGCCGCCCGCCCGGCTCCCCTCGACCGCCTGGACCAGCGGGTCGGCCAGGAGTTGGACGAGGCTCTGGGCGGTGCCCCGGCCGGCGACCACCGCCCCCACCCGGGAGGTCTCGGTGAACCCCGCGACGCCCGTCGGCCGCCAGGCCGGGTCGAGCACCCGGACGAGGAACGGGAGTCGGGGGGGCTCCGGCTGCACCGACTCGAAGCCGGAGTCGGGGGGGGTGACGGACTCGAACGCCTGGGACAGGAACGGGTCGAGATTCCCGGGTACAGGTTGGGCCACGGTCCGCCTCCGGGGCAAGGGGGTGAGGGGGTCGCCCGGATCATACTGAGTCGCACGGCATAGCGAAAGCAAAATCCGTCGCACCCGCCCCGTGACGGTGTCGGGCTAATTGTGGAAAAGCGGTGTCATCGTCCTTGGCGCGCCGCGGCGCTCCGATTAGCATGCCATCGGCACCGCCACGACTCCCCGCCCCGCCCTCACCCGGGAGATCCCATGCCCCCGTCGCCCGCCGACCACCCGCCCCCGGCCGCGGCCGCCGACCAGCTCCGCCGGATGCTCGCGCGGGGGCCGCTCCGCGCGGCCCCCGGGTCCGAGGCGGCCGAGGCGGCCGAGTCGGCCGGGGCGGCCCCGGTGGACCTGTCCGACCGGGCCTTGAAGGACCAGGCCGACGTCACCCGCGGCGAGCTCAACCGGATCGTCAAGGACTACCTCGACGGCGACGCCGCCCTCCACGCCCTCGCCGACGACCTCGCGGCCCGCGGGCGGGTGGCGATGGAAACCCTCCGGGCCGCGGACGCGGCCGAGCAGTTCGCCTCCACCCCCCGGCTGCTGGACGACCTGGAGGCGATCGTCCGGACGGACGGCTCCCGCCCGTCGTTCCTGGTCCGCAAGGGCACGGTCGACCTGGCCAGCAGCCCGGTCGGGACGTGGCGGGACTACATCCTCGCCGACGAGACGGCGCTCCGCGCCGCCCTCGCCTGCGTCGGGCGGATCGACAACGCGGGCACCCCGCGTTCCGTCCACGTCGGCACCGGCTTCCTGGTCGCCCCGGACCTGATCCTCACCAACCGCCACGTCCTCCAGGACGTCGCCCACGAGGAGGCGGGCGGGTGGGCGTTCAAGCCCGGGGCGTTCATCGACTTCGGCCGGGAGTTCCGCGGGGAGGAGTCGATCCACCCGCGCCGGCTCGCCAAGGTGGTCTACGCCGGGAAGGACCGGATCGAGATGTTCGGGCCGGTCGTCCACGGCCGGCTGGACCTCGCGCTGGTCGCGCTCGAACCGGCCGACCCGCCGCCGCCGGTCACCCCGCTGGCCGTGGAAGCCGCGACCGACTGGGCCGAGGCCGACGGGCCGCAGGTGTTCATCGTCGGCTACCCCGCCCGGCCGGACCCCGACCTGTACCCCCCGACCCTGCTGGAGCAGCTGTTCCGGACGACGTTCCGGCGGAAGCGGCTGGCCCCCGGCGTGACCACCGCCCCCCTCGCGCCCACCGCCGCCGGGTGGACCATGACCCACGACGCCACCACCCTGGGCGGCAACTCCGGGTCGGTGGTGCTGGTCGCCGGCCGGGCCACCGTCGCCGCCGGCCTCCACTACGGCGGCCGGCGGGGCAGCGGGGGGGAGAACTGGGGCCACGTCCTCGGCCTCGCCCTCGACACCCCGGACGCCAAGGGCCGGACCCTGCGGGACGCCTTCGCCGAGCACAAGGTGAAGCTGGTCGACCACTTCGAGGCGGCCGGCCCGGCCCCCGCCGACGACCTCTCGGACGGGGGGTGACCGGCCGTGGCCCTCCCCGACCCGGCGACCATCGCCGCCGCCGTCCGGGCGTCCCGCGCCGAGTTCGCCGACCTGTTCGTCCGGGCCCAGGCCCGGCACGGGGTGCCGGTCGACCGCCGGGTGACGTTCGAGGCCGAAGTGTCCGCCGTCGCCGGCGGCGACGCGGCCGCGTTCCGCCGGGCCGCCGAGGCGGCGTTCGCCGGCGGGTGGACGGGCGCCCTGGTGGTCGAACTGATCCAGACCGACCGCGAGGACGGGACGCTCCGGCTGGCCTGGTACGACCAGCTGCCGGGCACGGAGAAGACCGCCCTCCAGGCGATCTTCGACCGCGCCCGCGGGCTCATCGACCCGGGGCCGTACGTCCGCGGGCTCGACAACGGCATGCGGTGGACCTGCAAGGTCGTGATCGACAACCAGGCCCGGGGCACCGGGGTGCTGGTCGCGCCGCACCTGGTCCTCACCGCCTGGCACGTGGTCGCGCCCCTCGGCGGCCAGCCGGCCGGCCAGCCGTGGCAGCCCGACCCGGCCGCGGCCGGCCGGCTCGTACTGGTGTTCGACGACCTGCTCGTCGGCGACTCGTCCGGGCTGGCCCCCCGCACCCCGCAGAAGGTCGGCGCCCACCGCTCCCAGCCGTGGTGCCCGGTCTTCCGGCCGTGCCACCCGGCCGAGCTGAACCACCAGCTGCCGGCGGACCTGGCCGAGCTGGACGGGAAGTGGGACTTCGCGGTGGTCCGGCTGGCCAAGCCGGTCGGGCTGGTGCGGGGCTACGCCGCCTGCAACCCGCTCGTGACCGTCCCCGCGGCCGGGGAGCCGGTGTGCGTGTTCCAGCACGCGGCCGGCGGGCTGCTGAAGTTCGACGAGGCGCCGGTGGCCGCCCCGGCGGCGGCCGCCGCCGCCGCCGTCCCCCGGCTCCGGTTCCTCCACACCGCGAGCACCGCCGGCGGGTCGTCCGGCGGGCCGTGCTTCGACCGCCTCTTCTACCTGTGCGGGCTGCACCAGGGGGTGTGGGCCGGCGGGGCCGCGGCCGGGCCGGCCAACCGCGGGGTGCCGCTCGCCCGGGTGTGCGACGACCTCGGCCAGCCCGGCCGCGCCCTCCCCCCGTTCGACCCGGCCGACCGCCCGCTCGCCGGCCTCGGCCCGGACGAGGGCTACGCCCCGGTCGTCGGGTGCGACGGGTTCCAGCAGGCCGTCTGGGAGGCGGCGGCCGGGCGGCGGCCGCTGGTCCTGGTCCCGGACGACAACCGGGCGCAGACCGGCAAGTCGTTCCGGCTGAAGGTGGTCCGGGAGCTCCTGCCGGAGCAGACCCACCTCCGGGTGCTGGTCGAGACGCCGGCGCACGCCACCCGCCCGGCGGCCGAGTTCGCCGCCGCCCTGTGCCGGCTGGCCGGGGCCGCCGCGCCCGCCCCGGAGCCCCCGGACCTGACCGACTCGACCCGGGCGGTGTGGGTCAAGGACCAGCTCGTCCCGGCGGTCCTGGCCGAGCTGGAGCGGGTCCGCGGCGGCCGGCAGGTGTGGCTGCTGCTCAAGGACTTGAACCACTGCGACGACTTCGGCGCCCTCACCTCCGAGTTCCTGTACCACCTGTACGGCCAGGTGCTGACCGCCCCCGGCTGGCTCCGGGTGGTGCTCGACGGGATGCGGGGGGAGCTGCCGGACGCGCTGCGGCTCTCGACCGGCCAGACCCCGGTGGCCCCGCTCACCGTGGACGACGTCCGGGCCTGCCTGGACCGCCGGCTCCGCGAGCTGGGGATCACCCCGGGGCCGGACCTCGGCGCCTGGGCCCGGGGGCTCCACCGCCGCTACCAGCAGGCCCGGCCCGAGAAGGCGGCGGCGGCCCTGAAGGTCGAGGTACTGACCGTCCTGGCCGACTACCAGGACGAGTTCGCCCCCTGACCGGCGGAGCACGCATGACGGCCCCCACACCGAGCCGGGCGACCCCGGCCGAGCGGATCGAGGCCCGGCTCCGCCGCGCCCACGCGGCGGCCGACGCCCCCCCGCCGGCCGCGCCGGCCGCGCCGCCCCCGCCCCCCCGGCTGACGGACGCGGCCGTGGACGCGGCCCTGGCCCGCCTCCTCGACCGGCCGGCCGACGAGCCGGCCGGGCCGGCACTCGCGCGGTTCCTGGACCGGGCCGCCGTGTCCGGCCGGTTCACCCCGGGCGAGCTGTTCGACCCGGCCACGCCGGCCGGGGTCCGGCGCGAGGTGCTGGGCCGGGCCGAGGCGGCGTGCACCGTCGACCCGACCGGCGACCGCCCGCGCTGGGTACTCCGCCCGGCCGAACGCCGGGAGGCGCTGGCCCGGCTCCACGCGGCCGGCACCCTCCCCGGCCTCCTGGCCGAGCCGCTCCCGGCCACCGACCACGCCGGCGACCTGCTCCGCGACCTCCTCCGGCGCGGCCCGGCGGTGCCCCTCGACCGCCCGGCCGACGAGCTGGTCGTGCTGAAGGGGCTGGTGGACGAGGTGGCCGGGGCCGGCGTCCCGCTGCCCGACCCGGAGGAGGTCCGCCGGCACCTCAACGCCGGCGCCTTCGCCCGCGAGTACCTGCCCGCCCCCGCCGACTTCGTCGGCCGGGACGCCGAGCTCCGCCGGCTCGACGCCTTCCTGGCGGCCCGCCCGGTGGGCCGGCGCCGGGCTGGTCCGGGCTGGTCCGGGCTGGTCGTCACCGGGCTCGGCGGGGCGGGCAAGTCGGCCCTCCTCACCCGGTTCCTCCACAACGTCCACGGGCGGCAGGCCGCGACCCTGGTGGTCCTCGACTTCGACCGGCCGGGGATCGACCCGGGGGACCGGGCCTGGCTGAACGCCGAGGCGGCCCGCCAGGTCGGGCTCCAGCACCCGGCCGCCGAGCCGGCCCTCCGGCTCTCCCGCCGGGCGGCCCGGGGGGCGACCTCGGGGTACCGCTCGGACGACGGGTTCGAGTCCCAGGCGGTCGCCCGCTCGACCGACGAGCTGCTGTACGCCGTCCGGGACGCCCTCGCCGCGGCCGGCGGCAAGCGGCCGCTGCTCCTGGTGTTCGACACGGCCGAGCTGCTGACCGAGCCGGGCGCCCGGGGCCGCCTCCGCGAGTGGGTGGACGCGGTCGCCCACGTCCTCGCCCCGGTCCCGGTGAAGGTGCTGGTGTCCGGCCGGCTGTACGACGACGAGCTGGAGGACTTCCGGCGGTGGTCGAAGGACGAACCGCTGGTCGTGGACGAGCTGCCCCGGCCGCAGGCGGCGCGGGTGATGGTGAACAGCGGGGCGACCCCGCGGCTCGCCGACGCGGTCCTCGGGTCCGAGACCCTCAAGCTGCCGCGGCGGCCGCTGGAACTCCGGCTGGTGGGCCGGCTGGCGGCGCGGGCCGGCGCGTCCGCGGAGAGCCTGGCGAAGGAGCTCGACGGGGGCGGCAACCCGCTCACCGTGGGGCTGATCTACAACCGGGTGCTGCGGCGGCTCGGGTCGGGGGTGGTCGAGAAGCTGGCCGCCCCGGGGCTGGTGCTGCGGTACATCACCCCGGAGCTGATCGAGCACGTCCTCGCCCCGGTCCTGAACCTCCCGGGGCTGACCGGCGCCGCCGCCCGCGCCGCCCTCGACCGGCTGGCCGCGCACTCCTGGCTGGTGACCCGGGACGCCCGGGGGCGGGTCTGGCACCGCCGCGACCTCCGCCGGTCGATGCTCCGGCTGCTCCTCGCCGGCGGGAAGACCGGCACCCGGGAGGAGGCCGAGGCGGTCAGCAGGGCGGCGGCGGAGTTCTTCACGTCCGGCCCGGCCGCCGACCCGGCCGAGGCGCTGTACCACCGGCTCCTCCTGGTCCGCGACCCGGGCGACGGGGCCGACATCCCCCTCGGCGACCTGAAGGCCGCCTACCCGGCGATCCGGCCCGACGCGGACGACCTCTCGCCCCCCGCGGCGGCCCTCCTCCGCTACGCCACCCGCGGCGCGCGGGTGCGGCCGGCCGACGTGGAGCTCCTGCCGGCCGTCTACTTCTCCCGGGCCTGCGACAAGGCCGGGCGCCAGCTGGTGCAGCAGGAGGAGTTCGCCCGGGCGGCCCGGCTGCTCCGCCGCGAGCGGGCGGCGGGGGCCGGCCCGGCCGCCGACTGGGAGCTGGCCACCCTGTTCCAGGTCGCGGACTGGGAGACCCTGACCGCCCGCCTCGGCGCCGGGGCCGAGGGGTACGGGGCCGAGGCGGGCGCCCGGGCGGCCTTCCACGCCGCCGTCCTCGGCCGCGGCGCGGCCGCCCCGGACCCCTACGCCCTGCTGCCGCGGGCGGCGGCCGACGCCAGCCCGGACCCCCAGGCGGTCGGGTGCCTCGCCCCCGCCCTCGTCCTCGCCCCGCCGCCCGCGCACCACGCCCGGTGGCGGGGGCAGGTCGCCGCCCTGGTGGGGCGGACCCAGGAGGCCGCCCGCGCCCACCCGTCGGGGCTCCTCGGCCACCGGCTGTTCCTCCTCCAGCTCCTCGCCGGCCGGCCGGCCCGGCCCCGGTACCCGCTCGCCCCGTCGGTCCTCCCCCTCCGCCCCGCCGTGCTCGACGAGCTGGCCGCCCTCGCCGACCTGGCCCCGCTGGGCGGGCTGCTCCGCGCCGCCGCCGCGGGGCTCCGCGACCGCGACCGCGGGCGGCGGCCGACCACCCAGTCGGCCCTGGCCGCCGCGGACGCCCTGTACCGGCACGGGCCGGTCTGGCAGGAGGCGTCCGTCGCCCCCCGCCCGGCCGCCGACGAGCGGCTCGTCAGCCTCCTGCGCGGGCCGGACCCGGAGTTCCGCCACCCCGTCCGCTTCGCCGCCCTGGCCGCGTTCGCCGACCCGGACGGGCGCCGGGAGCTCGGCGCGATCCTCCTGCGGGTGCTCGACGACGTCCGCCCGGCCGACCTCGACCCGGAGCCGTGGGCGGAGGCGGTCGGGCTGGACCCCGAGCGGGCGCTGCGCGACCCGGTCGAGCTGGTGGTCCGGGCGTGGCGGACGGGGGAGCTGCTCGACGCCCTGTGCGCGGCCCGCCCCGGGTCCGACCGGCTCGCGTGGGTGCGCGAGGGCTACCGCCGGTGGGACCGGGCCGTCGAGGCGGTGCTGGCGACGCGGTTCAAGAACCGCACGGAGGGCTTCCCGTGGCTGCGGCCGGTGAGCCACGGCTCGGCCGAGGGGGGCTGACACCGGACCGCGTTGACCCGTCATGCCCGGGCGGGGGGTCAGCCCCCGGTGGGGATAAGCGTTATCACCCCCGGGGCCGACCCCGGGAACCCGGCCCGGCCGCTGGTGTCGGGCCGCCAGTCCCCGAGGGGGAGGGTCGGGGAGGGGAGGTGCGGTGGAATCGACGGCGGTGGTGAGCGCGGCGTCGGCCCGCCGGCGGCTCGGGTGCTTTGGAGCCCGGGGGTGGCGGCCGGTTGCCGCTACGACAGGTCCAGCCGCCACCACGCCAGCGCCAGGAACGCGGCCCCGAACGCCAGCAGCACGGCGCAGGCGGTGGCGACCACGCCGAGGTCGGGGGTCGGGCTGCCCAGCAGCTGGGCGTAGGCGTCGAGCGCCCAGGCGTGGGGGGTGGCCAGGCTGGCCTGCTTCATCGTCTCGGGCATCAGCTCCCGCGGCATCAGCGACCCGCTCACCCCGCCCAGCACCAGCACCAGGAGCGTGCCGTACACCGCCACCTGCGTCTCGGTCCGGGCCACGCTCGCCACCAGCATCGCCAGCCCGACCGCGGCCGCCGACGTACACGCCACCACCGGCAGCAGCAGCCACGGCTCCGCGCCCCAACTCATGCCGAACACCACCCGCCCGGCGAGCAGCAGGAACACGCCCTGCACCAGCGACACGAGCAGGCACGGCAGCAGCTTCCCGAGCAGGACGTGGCCGCGGGACAGCGGCGCCGCCCGGAGGCGGACGAGGGTGCCGTGCGTCCGCTCGGCGACGAACAGCCAGCCCACGGTCAGGACCAGGAAGAACGCGAACATCACGGTGAACTGCGGCACGAGGATCTGGTACCGCTTCGCCCCCGGGTCGGCGTAGGGGGCGCGGTTGGCCTCGCCGCCGGCCCGCGCGCCGCTGCGGGTGAGCTGCTGCCACGTCAGGGCGGTGAAGTCGTAGTTGGGGAAGAGTTCGCCCACCCCCGCCTTCACCCCGGGGCCGACCTCCGCCCGCACGGCCGGCGTCATCACCTCGCCGATCGACACGTCCTTCCCGAGCCGGGCGGCGATCTCGCGGTCCTGGAACGCGGCCCCCACCAGCCGGCGGAACTGCGGCATCTGGCCCTTGACCGCCACCGCCGGCAGCACCCCGAACTCGCGCCGCAGCATCCCGTCGAACTTCGCGTCGGCGAGCAGGGCGGCGAGGAGCTTCTGCACGACCGGGTCGAGCTGCGTCAGCACGTCCGGCGGGAGCGGCTTCCGGGTCTTCAGCCCGTCGGCGAGGTGCTCCATGAACCGGTCGTCGCCGACGCGGGCGAACGCCTGCCCGATCATGTACGGGATCACGACGCGGAACAGCGTCACCTGCGCCACCTGCTCGATGACGGACGCGGCCGTCGGCTGCGTCGGGTCGCGCAGCACGGTGAGGCCGACGCGGTCGAGCCGGACGCCGTCGCGGCCGAGGGGGTTGACGGGGTCGAACCCGGGGGCGGCGAGGAACGAGGCCCGGTCCATGCGGTCGCTGAACTCGGGCTCGAACACCAGCACGGCCGGCCGCTTCCCCCGGGCGACGAGCCGCTCGGCCGTCTCGCGCGACCCGACCACCTCGACGCGGATGCCACCGCCGGTGCCGTCGGGGTCGGCGGCGAGGTCGTCGAGGACGAGGTCCGACCACGGCTTCGCCGGGAACGCCCGGCCGGCCTTGTCGGGGAGGCCGCGGTCGAGGACCACGACCGAGACGCGGAGTCGGTCGTCGGCCTTCTCGCCGAACCCCTCCCCGAGGGCGAGGCCCAGCACGAGGGTGAGGACGAGCGGCATGAGGAGCAGGACGACCGCGCTCCGCGGGTCGCGGAGGAGGAGGCGGAGATCCTTGGCGGCGAGCGTGAACACGGCCATCGGCAACCGTCCTGGCGGGGTAAGCCGGGTTCGGACCGGGCTATGTTATCGCGGGCCGGAGGCCGGAAGAGTGGGGTTCGGAGATCCCCTGGCTCGGAAGAGACTGGTGGACTGATACCAAATCCGGTTGATCCGTAGGCCACCCGGGGCGTTGCCCCGGGCTCTGGAATCCCAGGCCGTTGGCCTGAAAACCAGAAGCTCCTCTTCAGCCCGAAGGGCTGAGATCCGATCGCCCGGGGCAACGCCCCGGGTGGCCTACGGATCAGCCCGATCCCGTATGACCCGGGCGGATTCGGCCCGCTGGTTGTGGGCGGGTTCGCGTCCGTGTCGATCGTCCTACCCGGCCGGGGACGCTCCCGGGCCGGGGGGGCCATCCTCGCCCCCGAACAGCTGGCGGAGGATGGCCTCGACCTGGGCGGCCTCCGCGTACCCCCGGGACCGGGCCGCCTGGCGCGCCCAGACCAGGTGCTCGACCGCCGGCCGGGCGTCCTCCACCCGGCCGCGGCGGAGGAGGGCCAGGGCCAGGTTCACCCGGCCCACGACGAGCATCCGGACATCGCCGAGGCGCTCCAGCGCCGGGAGAGCCTCCTCCCGGTAGGTGCGGAGCGCCTCGTCCACCTCCCCCCGGGCGGCCAGGACGTCGGCGACCTTCCCCAGGGTGATCGCCCGGGACCGCACGTCCCCCAGCCGGTCGTACACCGGGAGCTGCTCCTCCCGCCGGATCCGGAGCGCCTCGTCCACCTCCCCCCGGGCGGCCAGAGCGTCGGCGACCTTCCCCAGGGTGACCGCCCGCTCCCGCACGTCCCCCAGCCGGTCGAACACCGGGAGCTCCTCCTCCCGCCGGATCCGCAGCGCCTCGTCCACCTCCCCCCGGGCGGCCAGGACGTCGGCGACCTTCCCCAGGGTGACCGCCCGGGACCGCACGTCCCCCAGCCGCTCGAACACCGGGAGGACGTCCTCCCGGCGGATCCGCAGCGCCTCGTCCACCTCCCCCCGGGCGGCCAGGGCGTCGGCGATCTCCCCCAGGGTGGCCGCCCGGGACCGCACGTCCCCCAGCCGCTCGAACACCGGGAGGACGTCCTCCCGGCGGATCCGCAGCGCCTCGTCCACCTCCCCACGGGCGGCCAGGATGTCCGCCACCCGCCCCCACGCCACCGCCGCCTGGCGGGCGTCCCCGAGCCGGGCGAACCGCCCCACCGCGTCCCGCAGGTGGGACTCCGCCGCGCCCACCTCGCCCCGCCGCCCCAGCAGCTCCCCGTACTCGGCCCGGGCCTGGGCCGCCTCCACCGTGTCCCGGCCCGCCGTCTCCCCCACCGCCCGCTCCAGCAGCCCCACCGCCCGCCCCGCGTCCCCGGTCGTCTGGCAGGCCAGGGCGGTGTGCCGCAGCAGGTGGAACGGGGCGGCCCGGCCCCGGGCGTCGAGCAGCCCCAGGCACCGCACCCCCAGGGCCGCCGCGCCCGGGTAGTCGTGGGATGCCGCCGCCGCGACCGCGGCCGCCGCCCCGGCGGCGACGGCGTCCGGGTCGGCGGCGAGCAGCCCCAGGCGGGTGAGCTCGGCGTCGAGCGGGAGGGGGCGGGCGGCGGCGGCCCCGCCCCAGGCGGCCAGGAGGGGGCCGCACACCACACCCGCCAGGCGGGCGGACTCGGGCTCCGTCACGGCACGCCCCCCGGGTCGGGGCCGGCGGCGGCCGGCCCGAGCAGTCGGCGGAGGATGGCCTCGACCTGGGCGGCCTCCACGTACCCCCGGGACCGGGCCGCCCGGTGCGCCCAGACCAGGTGCTCGGCCACCTGACCGACGTCCTCCGCCCGGCCGCGGCGGAGGAGGGCCAGGGCCAGGTGCACCCGGCCCACGACGAGCATCCGGACATCGCCGAGGCGCTCCAGCGCCGGGAGAACCTCCTCCCGGTAGGTGCGGAGCGCCTCGTCCACCTCCCCCCGGGCCATCAGGACGTCGGCGACCTTCCCCAGGACGACCGCCCGGGACCGCACGTCCCCCAGCCGGTCGTACACCGGGAGCTCCTCCTCCCGCCGGATCCGCAACGCCTCGTCCAGCTCCCCCCGGGCCTCCAGGACGTCGGCGACCTTCCCCAGGGTGACCGCCCGCTCCCGCACGTCCCCCAGCCGGTCGAACACCGGGAGTTGCTCCTCCCGGCGGATCCGCAACGCCTCGTCCA